>Ga0209952_1000026_pt1 | contig 951073 bp, 852 predicted proteins | sample ThiBiot_750_biof_2_FD_183951 | JGI IMG/M metagenome (GOLD analysis project Ga0209952, IMG submission 183951) | Wastewater bioreactor microbial communities from Cape Town, South Africa - Thiocy_cont_750_biof (SPAdes) | ecosystem: Engineered > Bioreactor > Thiocyanate-remediating >...
CAAGTTATGCCTGATGACCATAGCGAGTTGGAACCACCCCTTCCCATCCCGAACAGGACCGTGAAACAACTCCACGCCGATGATAGTGCGGATACCCGTGTGAAAGTAGGTAATCGTCAGGCTCCCCCTAAAAACCCCTTGCTAACTCGTGTAGCAAGGGGTTTTTGCTTTTCCCCGGCGATAACGCCCAGCCCAGCTTGTCGCGACTGACATCTGTCTGGCTATTGGGACGGAATTCGGTCAGGGTTCCATACTGCAAACTTAAATGCGGGCGTGACGGCGACGGGGCCGAGGGTGCCCCGCAGACGGCGCATTAAGGCGGCCGTTGCCGACCGCCCGCGCTACTGAGCGTCGAACGGCAGCCGATATTGCGCAGGGTCTTCGGGGCGTGGTCGACGGCGACGCAACAGCGCCGCGCTGGGCTTGTCGGGTGCGGGGGCCGGTGGATCTAGCGAGCTGAGGCGAAACGCCGGGCGGCTTAGCGGCAGAACGGCCAGGAGTGCCGCCTTGCCGCGTACCGACGTCGGGATGTCGTCTTCCACTTCGGCCGACTGAGCGCCAGTGACGTCGTATACGACGGTATCGCTCGCCTGATGCAAGGCGGCAAGGCGTCGGCCCAGTAGTCGGTAAATGTCAGGATCAAAGCCGGTCACGGCAGGCAAGGTGTCGACGAAGGCGTCCAACGCGTCACGCGACGTCACAGTGCCCAGATACTGCCAGCGGTCGATCACGTGGTAGTCGACCTCCGAGGTATCGGCGCTGCGTTCTTCAACCGCGATAGGGCCTTCGTACGGCCACGTTTCCAACCGTAGCGTGGCGAGCGCTTGGCGAACGCGCTCGGTGTGCGCGGCGAGCGGCATATCGCCGACGCATACACCATCACAACGCTTGACCTGGTATCCGAAGCACGGCCGGCCGGCGCCCACAGTTTCCAACCCGAGCTGCGCGCAGCACAGACGATGTTCGTCCGCCAGCGTGCGCAGCGCGCTCTGCGCACGCTGGCGCGACGAGAAGGTGCCGTACAAGGCCTCGGCGCCGGCAAAATCGACCGCCTTCGCGCTGACGAGCTCGGGCATGTCGGCATCCGGCGTGAGTTGCCAGCTATAGAGTTGCGAAGCACGGCGCAGTTGACGGTTATGTACCGGCTGCAACTGCTTGACCAGTTGCGACTCCAGCAGCAATGCGCCAAGCTCGCCCGCCGTGCGGCGCGCTTCCACACGCCGGATTTCCTGCGAGATACGCAGATCCTTGGCAACCTGATGATCGCTGGAGAAATGCGAACGCACGCGTGCGCGGATGTCGACGCTCTTGCCTACATACAGCAGCGTGTCGCCTTCGCCATAGAAGAGGTAGACGCCAGGGCGGTTCGGCAGGGCATCGATGGCGTCGTCCGGCAACTGCGGCGGCTGGCTCGAACGTTTGGTTACGCGTTGCACCGCCTGCTCGATCAGATCGGGCGTGTAAATCGTGTGAAGCTTTTGCCAGAACTGCCAGAGCAGATCGGCGTCGGCGAGCGCGCGGTGACGGCCCAGCGGGGCGAGGCCGAAGCGGGCGATCAGCGCATCCAGACCATGCCGCGCCGCCGAGGGAAACAGCAGACGCGATAGACGCACCGTGCACAAAACATCGGCTTGGAACGCGATGCCGGCACGCCGGAATTCGTTTTTGAGAAAGCCATAATCGAAGCGCGCATTGTGGGCAACAAACAACTTGCCTTGCAGACGTTCCGCCAATCCGTGCGCCAGCGACTCGAACGACGGCTGACCGCGCACCATCTCATTGGTGATTCCGGTCAGCTGCTGGATGAACGGGGGGATCGGTTCGGCCGGGTCGAGCAGGGTGCTCCACTGTTCCACGCCATGCGGGCCGACTTCGACCACGCCGATCTCGGTGATGCGGTCGCCGAGCGCATTGCCACCCGTCGTCTCCAGATCGACGAAGACCATCGGTGCCGGCAGCGAGCGGGCGAGCGCGTCGGGATCCATCACATCGCGGATCGCGGCGTCTTCGGCGTGCTCGATTGCGATGTCCCGCATGTCATCGGTCGCGTTGCGCTTGCGCACTTCGGCCGCGCTCAGGCCGGGCATGCCGGCGCATTGGCGTGCGACGCGATCGGGCGGACGGATCGGTCGGACGGGAACGGCGCCGCGTCGTCGCCAGGCAGGTCGTCACCGGCGAATGCTGCGGCGATGGCACGGAATACCGCCGGTGCCGGGGCGTCGGGCCAGTGCAGATCGACGAGTGCATCGAGCTGCGGTAACGCGCCGTCGCGACGCAGCGCCTCGTCGCCGGGCAGGCGCAGCAGCCGCGCCAGCGCCCATGCTTCATGCCGTGCATGCAGGCCAATATCCGCCTCTGCCTCGTCGGCAATGGCGAGGAGCGTGCGCCAGTCAAGCGTCAATGCCGCTGCCGCTTCGCTCGAATTATTCGCTTCGTTCGATTCCTCAGGGGCTGTGGCAACGGCGGCAGTGCGTGCCGATATGGCTTTCGCGGTCCCCGCACGCTGTTGCGCGTAGCGCGCGGCAATCGCTCTCACGATGCCAGCAAGGTCGCGTTCGGCAGCGCTCAGTGCCAGTTGATCCCAGTCGATGGTTTCCATAAGACATTCCTCGATTGGAGGACATGATACTGTATAAAATCACAGTGCGCGAGTGACGTGACCCGACCGACCCGACGGGGTCGCCGCCGTCGTCGCCGCATGTAATACTTTGCGCCATGCCCACCCTGCGGGAACCCGACCTCGATGTTGACCCTGTATACCTTTGGCCCGTCGTTCGGGCTGCCCGACGCCAGCCCGTTTGTCGTCAAGGCGGAGATGCTGCTCAAGCTCGCCGGACTGCCCTATCGGACGGATCGCAGTGGATTTCGGCATGCCCCCAAGGGCAAGCTCCCCTATATCGATGACGAAGGTGAGATCGTCGCGGACTCCACGTTGATCCGGCTGCACATCGAGCGTAAGTACGGGTTCGATTTCGATGCCGGTCTCACGCCCGAGCGACGGGGCGCCGCGTGGATGTTCGAGAAGGCGCTGGAAGATCATTTCTATTGGCACGTCGTGCAGGCGCGCTGGTGCGACGACGACAACTTCGCCAAGGGGCCGGCCTCGTTCTTCAAGGCGATTCCCTGGCCGGTGCGCCCACTTGCGCAAGCGTTCATCCGTCGCAAGATTCGCGGCACGCTGCACGCGCAGGGCACCGGGCGCTATACGCCTCAGGAGCAAACGCAACTGCTCAAACGCGGCGCACAGGCGGCGGCCGAATTGCTCGGCGACAAACCCTATTTTTTCGGTGATGCGCCGTGCGGCGCCGATGCCACGGCTTTCGGTTTCATCGGTAGCGCCGCGTCGCCGCATTTCCGCATGGCGCTGCGCGACGAAATCGCAAGCCATCCGAATCTGATGGCCTATGTCGCGCGCATGCGGCGCGAGTTCTTTCGCGACGCGGGCGAAGGCTCGAGCGTTTGAGGCGTAACGTCCGATAGGCAGATCGGCAAATCCGCGATTTCACGACGTCACATCGCCGCGAATTGACATCGACTCTGGAGGCCGACGCCGGGCTGGATCAGCCCGCCTCGGAGGCCGTTTCGTCGCTCGGCAGCACGTCGGAGAGCACCAGATTGCGCCCGGAAATCTTCGCGGCGTACAGCGCGCGGTCGGCGCGCATGCAGAGCGCCTCGAGACTTTCATTCTCGTGCCACGTCGCCACGCCGCCACTGAGCGTGTATTGACACACGCCGAACGGACCGGCCACCAGATGTCGGCTCGCCTGACTGCGCAGGCGCTCGGCAATGCGGATTGCACCGGGTGTGTCCGTGCCCGGCAGCAGCACGGCAAATTCTTCTCCGCCCAGTCGCCCGAAGACATCGCCTTCGCGCAGGATATCGCGCACGAGCTTCACGAATTCGCGAAGCACCGTGTCGCCGCCCGCATGGCCGTGGGTATCGTTGATCTGCTTGAAATGATCGAGATCGATGACCACGATCGAGAGAGGCCAACCGCGGGCCACCGCCCGTGCCATCTCCTGACGCGCGAGGAGGTCGAAGTGTTTGCGCGAGAGCGCGCCGGTCAGATAGTCGCGGTTCGCGGCCTCTTCGGCGGTGGCGAGCATGGCGTCGTGAATCATCATGACCGCGCCCATCGTCATGGCGGGCATGACAATCGTGCCGATGGTGAGCATCACGGCGTTGAACATCGTGGGCGCGAACACATCAGGGCCGGGGGCCGGCGTCCAGCCGAAGACCACGCCGCGCACGGCATGCCCGATGGCGAACGCCGCAGCGAGGCCCGTGGTCAGCCAATAGTTGTAAGGATGCCGGCGCGGGGGAATATGTCGGGCAATGAGCACGGCCGTGGCCAGTAGCCACGCCGCGTGAAATGCCGAGACGATGACCACGCGTGCCTGTGGGTCGTCGGTGCCGTAACGCCAGAACACGATGGCGGCAGCGAGCACGCCGAGCGATGCGCCCAATGCCGGCCAATGCGGCGAGCGGCCGAGAAAGCGAGCACAGCCCGCGAAGTAAAGCAGCAGACCGCCCGCGAGGGTGACGTTGGCGACAGCAATCGACAGGAAGTCGGGGACGACGCTGCGCAGCGCAAACAGCGGCAGGGCAATGAGCACCGCAACGTTGGCGAAGCACCACTCGCGAACGCCCGCCACGCGTGAGCGCAGAAGAGACCCCATGATCAGCAACATCATGAAGCTGAGCAGTGAGGTGATCGCGAGCAAAGACGTCGTCAACATGGCGATGACCAGCGGGGGGAAGCGGACATGTGTTGTGCATTGTAATGTACGCCGCTACGCGCGTTACATGCCCAGCACGCCAGTAGAATAGTCGGATCCGTCTTTTTTGTATCAAGGAGTTTGCGTCAATGCCGACGACCCGATCCTATCCGTCAAATCGCGCCCCCCGCTTTCGCCGGCTTCCCATGTTGGCGTTGACCGTCGTGGCCGTTGCCGGTCTTGCCGCGCGCCCGGCGCAGGCGCAGCAAGAGCCGCTGCAGCGCCGCGCAGCCCAGCCGCCACTTTTCTCCAGCCCAGCCAGCAGAGCAAGCGCACCGGCGGCCGATGTCAATCGCGACGTGCGTCCCGCGCTCGAGGCCGCCAATCTTTGGCTGGGACTCACGGACATCAACCGTGGAAAGCAGAGTTGGGAGCAGGCTGCCCCGGTGTTCCAGCGCGCGATCACGGCCGGCGACTGGGCGCAGCGCCTGCAAGCCGCGCGCGAGCCGCTGGGCCGGGTGAAGTCGCGCAAAACCGCGGATGCGGTGTTTACGCGCACCCTGCCCGGGCAGCCGGACGGCGAGTATGTGGTGATTCAGTACAACACAGTCTTTGAGCACAAGGCCGAGGCCCATGAGATGGTGACGATGGTCTTCGGCATCGACAGCCGTTGGCGGGTCGCGGGCTATCTGGTGCGCTGAGGCTGCGCTGGCGGGGCCGGCGGCGGCTGGCCGACGATATCGGCAGATTTACGTCGGTCAGCCCCCCACACGGTGAGCCCTCCCTTAGACGGCGGTGGTGTCGCAGCGCTTTTGCGACGGCGCGGGTCAGAGGTGCTTGTAGTAGAACGTCGTGGCACAGAAGGCCCCGTCGGGCATCAGTGCGAATTTCGGCACGTCGCCCGCGCGTTGCCAGCCGCAGCGCAGATATAGCCGTTCGGCATCGCCGCCAGTCACGGTATCGAGTACGAGCACCTGACGCCCCTCGGCGCTGGCGACCTCGTCAACGGCAGCCATCAATTGCCGAGCCACCCCCAGCCGCCTGGCCGAACGATGAACCAGCATCTTGGCGACGTCCGCTCGATGCGGCTGGTTTTCCGGCAAATCGAGCAACAACTGCACAGTACCGACGATTTCACCATTTTGAGCCGCGTCGGGTTCATGCCGACGGGCGACGAGCAACGCACGCTCGCCACGCGCGACGCCTTCAGCCACGTTGCGCCAGAATGCGGTGGCGCGCTCACGTGTAAGCGGTAGCATGAAGCTCACCGATGCACCGCCCTCCACGCAGTCGATGAGTATGTCGGCAAGCACATCGATCGCCGCCAAGGCTTGGGCCCCGTCGAGTCGTTGCACGGCGACGGGCGAGGCGACTGAAGATAAATCAAGCGACATCACTGTACTCTCCTTGCAGCAACGAACGGTAACGTGACGAGCCCGACCAGATAGCGTGCAGTGGCCGACGTGGGGTTGTGGAAGCCGATCGGTTGATCGAGCCGCATGGCCAGACAATCGCCTGTGTCGAGCCGCCACGCGACGTTGCCCAGCGTGACTTCGATGGCGCCATCGATGACCCAGATCTGCTGCCAGACCTCATTCTCGCGCGCTCCGGTATCGTAGGCGACGCGCTCACCCGCGAGAAACTGCACTTCGACAAGCTGCAACGGCGACGGCTGCGCCGGCGAAAGGTTGCGTCGCACGTAGCCCGAGTCCGGATCCGTCCAGACCGGCTGGTCGGCACGGCGTGCGAGCGGCGACGGCGGCGTGTCTTCCCGTGCCCGGTCGTCGAACAACGACGCGAGCGTTACGTCGAGCGCGGTGGCAAGCTTATCGAGCACGTTGGCCGTCGGACTGGTCTGCGCCCGCTCGATGAGCGAGATGCTCGAGCGGCTCACGCCGCTGCGTTCCGCCAGCGTATCCAGCGAATAGCCGCGCTCGCTGCGCAGATCGCGCACACGGCGGGCGATACGTTCGTTAATGTCCATGGTTTCCAGTGTACTGGAAATTAATATCCAGTAAAATGGACGTCATTGTTCACGCCGTCATCCACGGCTTCTTGTTTGCGGGACCCCTCACATGACTTCCTCGCTCATCGTGCGCGACGCCACCGACGCCGACCTCCCGGCTATTCGCGACATCTATAACGACGCTGTCGAGCACACGACCGCTATCTGGAACGAGGTGCTCGTCGACGTGGACAACCGGCGCGAGTGGCTGGCGGCACGCGTGGCGCGCGGGTATCCCGTGATCGTCGCCGAGCGCGACGGCAAGGTCGCGGGATACGCATCGTTTGGCGACTGGCGCGCGTTCGACGGCTATCGTCACACGGTCGAGCACTCCATTTACGTGGACAAGAACGCGCGTGGCGGCGGCGTCGGCGAGACGCTCATGCGCGCGCTGATCGAACGCGCGCGCGCCATCGGCATTCACGTGATGATCGCGAGTATCGAAGCGCAGAACGCACCGTCGATTCGGCTGCACGAAAAGCTCGGCTTCCTTACGGTCGGCACGTTCAGCGAAGTCGGCACGAAGTTCGGTCGCTGGCTCGATCTCACGTGCATGGAATTGCGTATCGACGCCACGCGTTGAAACACGCGCCGCCGGCCTCGTTCGATGCCGCCATGTCTGAAATGATATAGCGGCATTTCTCATTGGGCATAGGCAACATCACCCTCTTCGAATAACGACTGCCCGCGCCCGCTGCACGGCGTGCATTGGGCGACAGCACATGCGCATGCTCTCGCGGTGCGCCATGGCCAACCTTGTCATTCCTGGACTCGGCGTGTAGCCTTGCTACGTCCGGTGTCACTCATGAAGCGTCTTCTCACCGAATTTCACGAGCGCATCACGGCAGGTGAATGTCACGCATCGTGACCATGCCTCGTGGGTCGAGTCGGCAAGTGTCCGATGTCTCGCCCCGGTTCTCGTCGCGGTGCCGTTTTGTGCGCATTGGTGTCCGCGCGAGCTTGGTGATCGTGATACATCCCCCCAAAACAAGACGGACGGAACGCTTATGCCGCGCCTGCCAAGAAAGCCCGCTCCTCCCGCGGTTGTGTCGAGCGACGACGCTCGTCACGATGCCGCCGCCGAATCTCCCGCGTCTTCCCGAAGCTCCCAGCGTCCCGATGGCGCCCCCGGAGTCGCGGTGACGCGTCGCGGGTTTCTCAAGGCGTCGGTGATTGCGGGTATCTCCGTGTATATCGCTCCGCTGGGCAGCCGGGCGTTCGCCGCGCTGTTCGAAGACAAGAACCTCACGCCGGTCGCGTGGGACGCCGTCAAGGGACAAGCGAAGTTCCGTATCGACGGCACGGCCAAGGTGACGGGTGAAAAGATCTTCGCGCGCGACGTGCGCTCGCGCGACATGCCGGGCTGGCCCGTGCAGCAAGCCCATGCCTTCGTGCTGCGCGCGACGCATGCCGACCGCGCATATCTAGGCTTCGACCTCTCGCGTCTGACCGATGGTCTGCAACCCGATCGTGTTGTGACGGCCGACGATCTGGCGCGCGACGGGATCGCGTTCCCCGGATTCTATGGCGACGACATGTTGCTGCCGGCCGGCAAGACGCCGGCTTATCTCGGCCACGCCGTCGCGATCCTGATCTATCGCGACTTCACGCGCTTTCGCTTCGCCAAGGACAAGCTCAAGTTCCATGACGAGATCATTCGCTACGGCGGCGTGACGGGCCCGCTCGAGCGCGATCCGTGGGGCAGCTTCCGCTTCGTGCGCGTGGGCGGCAAGACGGCGTATGACGATGACGTCTACTCGAGTCTGAAGGACGCGCCGATCTTCCCGAGCATGATGCGCAAGCATCTGCCCGTGTGGCCGGATGGCAACGACCACGGCAAGCTCGACGAGCAAGGCATGGCGTACGCGGCCAAGATCGGCGAATCGCTCTCGCACCCGCCGGAGAACTGGCTTGTGATGTCGCGCGAGTACCGCACGCAGTCGATCGACACGGCAGCGCTCGAACCCGATAACGCCAACGGCTGGTACGACGCCGCCACGCAGACGCTGCACATGGTGGTGCCCACCCAATCGCCGTCGGAAGTCGCGGAGAACGCGGCAGCGATGGCGGCCAAGGGCCACTTCCCGGTCAAGCGCCTGATCGTCTATCCGTGCTACACGGTGGGCTACGGATCGAAGGATCACTACAACATGCCGTTCTACGGTCTGGCCGCCGCGATGTACGGCGACGGTCTGCCCGTGCGCCTGGCCAACGACCGCTACGAGCAGTTCCAAACCTCGCTCAAGCGTCACGCGTTCACGCTGCGTTATCGTCTCGGCGTCGACAAGGAGAGCGGACTGCTCCAGGCGTTCGCGGCCGACATGGAATGCAACGGCGGCGGGCGGATGAATTTCTCGCCATCGGTGGCGATGGTCGGGGCGACGGCAGCGCAGTCGATCTACTACATCCCGCAAAGCGATCTGGCGAGCGTGGCAATTGCGTCGCGGGCCATCGATGCCGGTTCGGCGCGCGGTTACGGCACGCTGCAGTCGATGGCCGCCACGGAAATGATGATCGACGAGATGGCGGCGCAGCTTGGCGTCGATGCCATCGAGTTCCGTCTCAAGAACGCGCTGCGCTCGGGCATGAAGAACACGCAAGGGGCGATTCCGGCGGGCGCGGTGCGAGTGGATGAGGTGCTCGCTCGCGCGAAACGGCATCCGTTGTGGACGCAGCGCGAAAAGAAAAAAGCGGAGTTCGAGGCGGCGCATCCGGGACGCCGTTACGGGGTCGGATTCGCCTGCGTGCAAAAGGACTTCGGCACCGGTGCCGAGACCTCGTTCGCGCGTGTCGAGATCGACGAGACGGGCAAGATCGCGTTACACCACACGGCCGTGGAGATCGGTACGGGCACGTCGACGTCGCAGGCGGTTGCCGTGGCGAAATGGCTTGGCATGCCGGCCACGGAGGTGCATGTCGCGATCACCGACTGGCCGGAGTTGCCGGTCGTGACGAGCGGCGATCCGTATCTGATGTCGCAGGCCGATCAGGACAGGCTCGCCGCCAATCCGCGTTGGTCGCCGGGATACGCCTCGCCGTCGAGCGCGACGAACTCTGCCTACTACTTCACGCACAGTACGCGAGAAGCGGCGCGGTTGCTCTTCATGCAGGGATTGTGGCCGGCGGCGCTGTCGATCTGGCGTCGCGGCCTCGGCGGCGGACAGGCCGCACCGCTCGTGGTGCGCGCGGAAGACGCACGCTGGGTCGACGGCAAACTCACGGCCGCCGGGCTCGAAGCGCTGCCGTTACCCATGCTCGCGAAGGCGGCGCACGAACTGGGCCTGGTGACCGGAGCGACGGTGCATGTCTTCAATCGTTGGCAGTGGGCCGAAGCGGACTGGGATCTGGGCAACGGCGCGATGCAGCGACTGCCCGTCGATGGCATTGCGTTGCGCTTCGGACAGGGCGGGGCCACGCCGTCGACCGCCACTGCGTCGTCGTCGGCCACCGGCTATCGCAGCCTCGATCGCAAGCGCGTGTACTACCCGCCGGTGCAGCGTAACAACGCAGCGGTGACTTACTACAGTGCCGTCGGCACGCTCGTGGCGCTGTCGGTGCACGAGGCAACCGGCAAGGTCGAACTGCTCACCCATCATTCCATTGTCGAATGCGGCAACCAGATCTCGCCGCAACTCGTCTCGGGCCAATTGCAGGGCGGTCTCGCGATGGGGATCGGCCATGCGCTGCACGAGTATCTGCCGCTTTATGAAGACGGCCCGGGCAATGGCACATGGAACTTCAATCGGTATCACCTGCCGCGTGCGGTCGACGTCGCCGTGTGGACGCAAACCGGAGAGGTGTTACCACCGATCTCCGAAACCGACGTTCCGAAAGGCATTGCGGAAGTGGTGATGATTCCCGTGGTTGGCGCGATTGTGAACGGCCTCGCGCATGCGATCGGCCATCGATTTACGACGTTGCCGGTGACACCGGAGAAGATCCAGGAGGTACTGGCATGACAAACGCTTCGAGCACACCGCAGGCCGCGTCGGACGCCACGGCGTCGACGGGCGGGGGACAACCCATGAGCGCGGCGAGTGCGGCAGCGGCACCGCTTACGGCGAATGCGGCGGCAGGCACGGCAGCCCCGGCAAACGGCAAAGCACCGTGGGAGACGTTGCCCGTCACCGTGAAGGTGAACGGTGTGTCGCATGGCCCGATGGACGTGCCGGCCGGTTTGATGATGATCGACTGGCTGCACGAGACCCTGGGCCTGACCGGCTCGCGTCTGGGCTGCGGGCAGGGCATCTGCCACGCCTGCGTGGTGATCGTCGATCACGCCGACGGCAGCAGCGAAACCGTACGCACGTGCATCACCGGGACAAACTATTTCGACGGCAAGACGGTGCGCACGGTGGAAGGCCACGCGGTGCGCGATGCCGACGGCAAGCTCACGCTCGCACCGATCCAGCAGGCGTTTCTCGATCACTTCAGTTTCCAGTGCGGCTACTGCACACCGGGCTTTGTGAATGCTGCAACGGTGTTGATCGAACGTCTGAAGCGCCACCCGGTCGCGCGTGCCGATCTCGAAGCGGCGATCACCGAAGGACTCAACGACCATATCTGTCGGTGCACGGGGTATGTGCGCTATTACACGGCCGTGCGCGATGTCGTGCTCAAGACGCCCGGTTGTATCAGGGATGCGAAATGAGGGGGGACGCCATGCGCCTGAATCGCGCCTCCCGCTGGAGCGCGCGCGCGGCTTGTCTTGTCGCGCTGCTGCTCGTCGCCGCCTGCAACGACTCGACGGTGCCCAAACCACCCAAGCCCGCCCAGCCGCCAATGCCCAAGACGACGGCGGCGCCCGCGCTCGTGACGAGCGGGATGGCTGCGGATGCACCGAGTCCCTCGGCATCGACGGCCAGCGGTGGGGCGGCGGCATCGCCTTCGCCGTCGCCGGTGGCGAAGGCATCGCCCGACCTGATCGCTCGCGGCCAATATCTGGCGCGAGCGGCCGATTGCGCCGCCTGCCACACGAGCGCGAACGGCGCGCCGTTTGCGGGCGGCGTGCCGCTCAAATCGCCCTATGGCACGTTCTACGGCACCAACATCACCCCGGACAGGACAAACGGCATCGGCGGCTGGACCGCCGACGACTTCTACCGCGCGCTGCATGACGGAATGGCCCCGGACAAGGCCCTGTATCCGGCCATGCCGTACACGTCCTATCGGCAGATGACCCGCGCCGACAGCGACGCCATCTACGCCTACCTGATGTCGGTGAAGCCGGCGGCCGTGCCCAATCGAAAGCACGATCTCTCGTTCCCCTACAACGTGCGCCCGGGCATGCGCGTGTGGGACTGGATGTTCCTGAAGGACACATTGCCCGATGCCTCGAAGGGACAGTCCGCCGACTGGCTGCGTGGACGCTATCTCGCGAACGCCTTGGGACACTGTGCCGAATGCCACACGCCGCGCGGCACGTTCGGCCAGCTCGACAGCGCGAAGCCGCTCGGTGGGGCGGCGCTCGCCCGGATTGCCGCGCCCGATCTGACGCCCGACGCCCTGGCAGCACGCGGCTGGACGGTGAAGGATCTGCAGTCGTTCTTCGGCACGGGAATCGCCCCGCAAGGGTCGGCATTCGGCGAGATGTATCCGGTGGTGCATCTGAGCACGCAATACCTCACGCCCGACGATCTGCGCTCGGTTTCGACGTATCTGCTGGGCGACGCGCCTCCCGCGCCGGCCCCACTCCCGGAGCGTCCTGACGCGAGCCAGTTGAAGGCGGGACGCAACCTCTATCTCGCCGTGTGTGCGGGCTGCCATGCGGCGGACGGCACCGGCAAGCCGCATGTGGCGGTGGCGATGCTGGGCAATTCGACGGTGCGTCAGAAGGATCCACGCAATCTGATCGTCGCGATTCTCGACGGCATTGAGCCGCAGCGGTTCCCGGGGCTGGAGGCGATGCAGGACATGCCGGGCTTCGCCCGCCAGTTCACCGACGCGCAGATTGCCGAGCTGAGCAATTACCTGCGTGTGGCCTACGGTGCTCAGCCGGGCGACGTGAATTCCGAGATCGTCAGACAGCTGCGCCAGAAGTGATCCGACGCACTGTCACGCGCAACGGCTTGGCGCATAATGTCGCGCCATGTCCCGCACACAACGTCTCTTCTCATTGATGCAGCTGCTGCGCCGCCACCGCTACCCGGTGGCGGGCGCGGCGCTGGCCGACTCGCTCGGCGTGAGCCTGCGCACGCTCTACCGCGACATCGCCATGCTTCAGGCGCAGGGCGCGCACATCGAGGGCGCGCCAGGGCTGGGCTACGTGCTGAAGCCGGGCTTTCTGCTCCCGCCGCTGATGTTCTCCGAGGAGGAGATCGAGGCCATCGTGCTGGGCTCGCGGTGGGTCGCCAAGCGCACCGACGGCGCCTTGGCCGAAGCCGGCGCGAACGCGCTGGCCAAGATCGCGGCGGTGTTGCCGCCGGACCTGCGCTCGTCGCTCGAGGCCTCGACCCTGCTCATTGCGCCGGGCGAACCGTTACCGCCGACGATCGTCGACATGACGGTCATTCGCGAAGCGATTCGCGCCGAGCGAAAACTCCAACTGTCCTATCGCGACGAAGCGGGTCGCCTGTCCGAGCGTGTCATCTGGCCGTTTGCGCTCGGCTTCTTCGACCATATGCGCATGATCGTCGCGTGGTGCGAGCTGCGCGACGACTTCCGCCATTTTCGCGCCGATCGGATCGAGGCGCTGGCGGTGAGCGCGACGCGCTACCCGCGCGGGCGGCGCGCGCTGCTCAAGGCGTGGCGCGAAACGACGGGCAATCGGTGAGCTCCGCCGGTCTTCGCGATGCTTCGCAGGTGCCGATCGACTGCTGACAAAAATTGACAGTATCGGTTCGTACGATGTGATGCATGACAGTGCATGACGGCACCGCGGATGCGGGGACCGGCCGGGCAAAACGTCATCCATCCCTATCGACAGGAGCGAGTCATGCTGCATCCGAACTTGGTCATTTTGTATGTTTCGAGTCCCCCCGAAAGCGCGGCGTTCTATGCCGAATTGTTCGATCTCGAGCCGGTTGAAGCATCGCCCGGATTCGCGATGTTCGTGTTCCCTTCGGGGATGAAGTTGGGACTGTGGGCGCGCTATGGCGTGGCACCGACGGCCATCGCGCCGCCCGGCGGCAGCGAAATCGTGCTGCCGGTGGCGTCGAACGCCCACGTGGACGCCACGTGGGAGGACTGGAGCGCGCGAGGCATCACGATCCTGCAGGCGCCGACGACGATGGACTTTGGTCGCACGTTCGTGGCGTCCGATCCCGATGGTCACCGGGTGCGCGTGTACAAGCTCGCCGACACGCCGCGATAAGCCGAGCGTGCGGCGGGGGTAGGGGCGAGGGGGGGCGCCAGCGTCGCGGGCCGCCCGCGCCCATCGCCCATCGCCGCGGCGACGCCTTACATCGCGGTGGCGGACTTCACGAGCACGGGCGTGTCGCGATACTGTGCAGGGAACAGACGCTTGAGGTCTTTCACCTTCGGCAGGTCGTTGATGACGATGTACGGATACGTCGGGTGCTCGGTCAGGAAATCCTGATGATAGGTCTCGGCCGGATAGAAGCCCGAGTACTTTTCCAGGCGGGTGACGATGGGCTTGCTGTAGACATGCGAGGCGTTGAGCTGCGCGATATACGCGTCAGCGACACGGCGTTGCGCATCGCTCATCGGGAACACGGCCGAGCGATATTGCGTGCCGGTATCCGGTCCCTGGCGATTGAGTTCGGTCGGATTGTGTGCGACGGAGAAATAGATCTGCAGCAGCGTTCCGTAGGACACTTGCTGCGGGTCGAACGTCACTTCCACCGATTCGGCGTGGCCCGTCGCACCGCTGCTGACGGTTTCGTAATCGGCCGTCTTCGCGGTGCCGCCCGCGTAGCCGGACACGGCTTTCGTCACGCCCTTCACATGCTGGAATACCCCTTGCACCCCCCAGAAGCACCCGCCGGCGAACACGGCCGTCTCGGTGTGAGCCCCCGTGGCGGGCTCGTCGAGCTTGGGGGCGGCGATGACGACGGCCGCCTCGGCACCGCCGAAGGCGTACGCGCCAACTTGCCAAACGAGTACCCCGACGGCGGCGGTGCCAAGCAGCAGGCGTCGCACTCGCGAAGCGGGCGTCGTGCGGCGGGGCGATTGGTCTGGCATCTCGTCGCGGGCCTGCGACGGGTGAATCGGATCGAACGGGTTCATCTGAAAACTCCCGGCGTCGGAGGACGCCTCGATGGCAGCGGTCTTGCGAAGTCGCTGCCGGGTCATTGGGTTTGAGGACGGGGCGCGGCGCTGTCTACCGAACGCCTTCGACCTCAGCCGAAGGTGAACGCGTAGGCCGACACGCCCGGATCGAGAAACTCGATGCTGAACGTACGGTCGCGCACGTCGCCTGACTGGCGCACCAACTGGTACAGGCGCTGGGAGGCGACGGTGCCGGTACCGTCGGCGCCCACGTCGGTGCCATGCGCGTCGCCCGGCGGCTTGCCGTCGACCGTTACGCGAAAGCGCACCGGTTCGCCGCCGGCCTTCGGGCCGAGCACGAGATGCAGGTCACGCGCGTGGAAGCGATAGACGATACGCGCCCCGGCCTGCATGGCGGTGGCCTGTTCCGGCCCCACGCGCCAGTCGCCGGCCAGTGCCCATTGGTTGAGAGACGGCGTTGATGGCGCGCGGTAGTCGCTGGCCTGATCGCGCACGGCCCCGCCGGGGGAGGCGAAGTGCTCCGCGCGTGTGTAGCCAACATAGGTCTCCGGCGAGCGCACGTCGCCCATGTCGGCCGCTTGCTGAATGCCACCGGCCTGCACGTCGGCAATGCCGCTCGCGACCTGCTTCGCTCCGGCCTCGCGCAACAGCTGCTGGATCACGCGTTCCGACTCGGCGTAATTGCCTTCGCCGAAGTGGTGGTAGCGCACGCGCCCCTGGGCGTCGACGAAATAGTGTGCCGGCCAGTATTGATTGTGGAAGCCGCGCCAGATGGCGAAGTCGTTGTCGATGGCCACCGGGTAGTCAACGCCCAGATCGTGAACGGCCTTTTTCACGTTGCCGATGTCGCGCTCGAACGCGAATTCGGGCGCGTGCACGCCGATGACGACGAGCCCCTGGTCGCGATACTTCTGCGCCCAGGCTTTGACGTATGGCAACGTGCGCAGGCAGTTGATGCAGGAATACGTCCAGAAGTCGACGAGCACGACCTTGCCACGAAGGGCCTGCGCCGTGAGTGGCGGCGAATTCAGCCATTGCACGGCGCCGTCCAGCGAGGGCAACTGGCCTTCGACCGGCAACGGTGCCGGGGCATCGGCGGTGCCGCGCATCGTCGTATCGCGCACGGGCATCATGGTCGGGCCGGCGGTGTGGCTATCGACGCTCGCGTCGACCTGAGCGGCGGCGCGGCGTGTACCAAGCGCGTCGACGAGCCGCTGCTCGATACCCCCTGTCGACGCCGTCGAGAGTTGAGCCAGCGCGCCGGTGTCGAGCCCGAGGGCGATGGCGGCGACACCCGCGAGCATCAGCCCGCCGAGCCCGCGACGAATCCATTCGCCCGCGCCGAGCGAGCGTTTCATGGTGGCGAAGACGCGTCCGCCGACCAGGAGGGCCAGCCCAAGCGACGTGGCGGCGCCGGCCGCATAGGCGGCGAGGAGCAACGTGGTGCCGACGCTGGCGCCTTGCAGCGCCGCGCCAGTGAGCACCAGCCCGAGGATCGGACCGGCGCAGGGCGCCCAGAGCAGGCCGGTGGCGATGCCAAGCAGGAACGACGCGCCGGGACGGGCCCCCGTGTTCGCATTGCCCGTGGCGGCGCTGCGCCCTTGCGCGGACTGCGACAGACGATCACCCAACGACACGAGCGGATGCGTGAGCCGTTCGGCGAGTTTCGGGAAGAGGAGCGTCGCACCGAACAGGGCAACGAGGGCGAGCGCCAGCCAGCGGCCATACTGGTTCGCCTGCACGACCCAGCTTCCGCCAACGGCGGCGAGCGTTGCCACCAGCGCGAACATCAGCACCATGCCCGCAAGCATTGGCAACACGCTGCGCGAGAACGATTGGCCAGCCCGCGAGAAAACAAACGGCAGTACCGGCAGGATGCACGGACTGACGATCGTCAGAATCCCGCCGAGGTAGGCGAGGATGAGCAAAGTCATGAAGCGCTCCTTGAGCCGCACCCGGTGGCGGGGTGAAGCGGAGGTGGGTAACTTGACGACGGCAGACGCATGGCGCTCAGGCGGGTTGCGGCTGGAACGTCATCGCAAGGCCGTTCATGCAATAGCGCAGGCCGGTCGGCTTCGGGCCGTCGTCGAACACATGGCCGAGGTGGCCGCCGCAACGTCGGCAATGGACTTCGGTGCGAACCATGCCGAAGGTCGAGTCGGTGTGCGTGCCCACGGCATGGTCCAGAGGCTTCCAGAAGCTCGGCCAACCCGTGTGACTGTCGAATTTCGTGCGCGACGAGAAAAGCGGCAGCGCACAGCCGGCGCAGGCGAACGTTCCGGCGCGGTGTTCGTCATTGAGCGGGCTGGAATAGGGACGCTCGGTGCCCGCCTGACGCAAGATCTCGTACTGGGCGGGCGTCAGACGCTTGCGCCATTCGGCATCGCTGTAGGCGACCTCGAAGTGCTCGGGATCCGTGGCGCGACGGGCATCGTCGGCGTGCGCGGGGCGCATGAGACGCGGCACCAGCCCGGCGGCGACGGCGGCGGCTGCCGCAGTGGCGCTCAGCAGGAACGCGCGGCGCGACGGCGCCGGGGCAGCCTTCGCGGCGTGCGTGCGCGACGGCTTGCGCGGTGGGTTATCGGACAAACGCATGACATCCTCCGGTCAGTAGGGCGATCCGGCGCGGGGCTGGCCCGCCGCCGCGTGTTCAGGGGAGCGCGACGGCCGTGGTTCGGCGCAGCAGACACAGCAGGCGTTCGCGCCGGATCGATAATTGAAGGGTAGTGCGCCGGCGATGGCAAAGTCCTCACGTAAAATTAAACAATTCGTGATACCTCGCGGTGCGGGAACTGCGCACAATGGGGCCTTCAAGACCCACTTTTCCGGGAGCCGTGCCTGCGATGGAATCGCCGCGCCGTGTTCTGCTCGTCGAAGACGACGTGCATATCGCCGACCTGCTTGCGCTGCATCTGCGCGACGAGCGGTTCGAGGTCGTGCATTGCGCCGACGGCGACGAAGGTCTTCGGCGATTGTCCGAGGGGGGCTGGGACGCGCTGGTCCTCGACCTGATGCTGCCCGGCGTCGACGGACTGGAAATCTGCCGTCGCGCGCGGGCGATGACCCGCTATACGCCGATTATCATCATCAGTGCGCGCGCGAGCGAAGTGCATCGTATTCTCGGGCTGGAATTGGGCGCCGACGACTATCTGGCCAAGCCGTTTTCAGTGCTGGAGCTGGTGGCGCGGGTCAAGGCGCTCATGCGGCGGGTCGATGCGCTGGCGCGCAACGCGCGCATGGACGCCGGCAGCCTGGCGATGGCGGGGTTGTTCATCGACCCGATTGCGCGGGAGGCATCGCTTGGCGGCAAGCGGCTCGATCTCACGCCGCGCGAATTCGATCTGCTGTACTTCTTCGCTCGCCAGCCCGGCAAGGTGTTCTCGCGCATGGACCTGCTCAACGCGGTGTGGGGCTATCAGCACGAGGGTTACGAGCACACCGTCAACACACACATCAATCGCCTGCGTGCCAAGATCGAGGCGGATCCGGCGCAGCCCGCGCGTATCCTCACGGTCTGGGGACGCGGCTACAAGTTCGCCAATGACGGTGGGCCCGACACCACGGGTGCCGAGGCGGGAGGCGCATGATGCGTCGCTGGAATCTCACCCTCACGCAGCGCCTGTCGCTGGTATTCGCGGGACTGCTGCTGGTGTGCTGCGGCACGTCGGCGTGGATGCAGGTGCGCGCCAATCGCATGCACGAAGCCGAAGTGATTCAGGGGCTCTCGCGCGGACTGGCGGAGCATATCGCCGCGAATGCCCAGCTCATGGACGCGAACGGCATGAAGCCCGACGCCGTGAGGCGTCTGTTCGGGCAACTCATGGTGGTGAATCCGAGCGTCGAAGTGTATCTGCTCGACATGCAGGGGCGTATTACCGGTCACGCGGCGCCTGAAGGCCATCTGCGGCGCACGCAGGTCGATCTGGCGCCCGTGCATCGGCTGATCGATGGCGAGGCGTTGCCGATCTATGGCGACGATCCCCGTAACGCCGATGTCCGCAAGGTATTCAGCGCCGCGCCGCTGCGGGTGGACGGTCGCGAGGTCGGCTACGTCTACGTCGTGCTGGTCGGCGAGGCGCACGACCGCTTCGCGGCGCGCGGGGCGACGAGCGCGGCGCTCGATATCGCGCTATGGTCGATCGGCCTGGTGGCGGCGCTGTGCCTGATTGCCGGTCTGGCGGCGTTCGCGCTGATTACGCGTCCGTTGCGCCGCTTGACGGATTCGGTGCGCGAGTTCGATATCGACGCGGCCCCGGTGCCGCTGCCCGCCGTCTCCGCGGATGAACTGGCGTCGCAGCAGGCGCGGCCGAACGACGAGATCGTGGTGCTCGAACGTGCCTTCCGACAGATGGTCGAGCGACTGGGCACGCAGTGGCGCACGCTCACGCGCCAGGATCAGGAGCGGCGCGAACTCATCGCCAACATCTCGCACGATCTGCGCACGCCGCTCTCGTCGCTGCACGGCTATCTCGAGACGCTCTCGCTCAAGGACGCCACGCTCACGCCCGCCGAGCGGCGGCGCTATCTGGGCATCGCCCTCGATCAGAGCCGCAAGGTCGGCGCGCTGGCGCAGTCGCTGTTCGAACTGGCTCGCCTGGAACATGGCTTCGTGCAGCCCGAGGCCGAGCCGTTCTCCGTGACGGATCTGATCCAGGACGTCTTTCAGAAATTCGAACTGAGTGCGGAGTCGCGCGGGGTCGCATTGCGCGCGCAACTCGCACCGCAAATTCCCGTGGCGCGGGCCGACCTCGGCCTGATCGAGCGCGTGTTCACGAACCTGCTCGACAACGCGCTGCGCTACACGCCGTCGGGCGGTGAGATCACGGTGGCGGTGGCGCCGGTGGGCGCCGACATCGAAGTGTTGGTGAGCGACACCGGTCCCGGCATTCCCGAGACCGCGCGCGAAGGCCTGTTCGAGCGGCCATTCACGGTCGGCGGCGCCCGCCGCGAGGGCGGGCTGGGTTTGCGCATCGTGCATCGCATTCTGCAACTGCACGGACGGCGCATCACGTTGGTCGACACGCCCGGGCAGGCCGGGCGGGGGGCGACGTTCCGCTTTACTTTGCCGACGTGAGTTGGTTGGGCGCCGGGGCAGCCGGCGCCGCGTCGAAGTAGGTCAGCTTGCGCACGAAGACATTGGCGAACGGGTCGACCTTCTCGCCATGCGCGGCGGGCGAGGTGATCACGACGCGCACGATATTGCCTTGCGCGTCGTACTTGTAGTGGTACTCCGACACATGACGCTCGCCCGTGGCGGCGTCGGTGCGGGTCACGCGCGTGAGTTCGTGACGCGGTGAGTATTGCGCGACCTCGTTGTCCCACGCCAGCGCGAGCCATTGACCGTCGATGAGGGCGGCGGCGCCGTTGTCGCGAACGATGCGCTCGCCATCCGGCTTGCGCTCCACGCTGGCGAACGTCCGGTAGGAGACCCGCTTCGGCGCTGGACGCACCTTGCCGTCGGCCGTGACGACCTGACGTGCTGCGTTGGGCGCCGACCATTGACGCGAGAGCGCGAAACACTCGTCGTCGAACCGTCGCGCCTGCAGGCTGCCCGCACGGTGAGGATGCGCGCCGTTGGCGGCGGCGATGAGGCTGCGGGTCCATTCCCACTGCCCGTTGTTCTCCTGGCGCACTTGCTCCTTCCACGCGGCGCGACGTCCCGGGCCGTGCACAATCCAGGCGTCGGCGTTCTGCCACTCGACGGGGGCGCCATCAATGCTCTCCAACCGGCCGCTGGCGTCATACGAATAGTGGCCGCGGTCGGTGTTCGCGAGCAGGTGACCTTGTGCGTCGAAATCCATCACGAAGCGATTGCCGTTGTCGAGCGGCCCGACCTTGCCAGTGGCGCGATCGTAGCTGGCGATGAAGCGGGTTTCTTCGATCCGGCGAACGCCGGCGGGAATGCCGCCGAAGTTGCGCATCAAGTCATCCTCCTCGCGTAGCGAGGTCTGCACGCACCACGGCAGCGGAGCGGCCACCTGCGGCGCGTCGGCGGCGGGCGGCGGACTCGTTGGGGCGGGGGGCGACGTGCTGGCGGTTGGCGGGGTCTCCGGTGTGGCCTGCGGCCGGGGACCCGCGCAGCCGGCCAGGGCGGCGGCCAGTGCTGCCAGGGCAAGCGCTGCCCGGACAGGACGGGCGGAAGGGGCTGAAGGGATGAGGCGGATGGATGAAACTGACATCATCGGAAGGGTTTGCCGAAGGTATTTTGTCCCGATTGTACCGGCTCCGGGCGACGCACCCGCCGGCATCGCTCGGAACAGTACCTGACGTCGTCCCACACCCTCGCCCATTTCTTGCGCCAGGTGAAGGGCCGGCCGCACGCTTGACACACCTTGCTGGGCAGAAACGCCTTGCCATGCTGGGTCATTTGGCGGGATCGACACGATCATGAGACACCCAGACAAGCGACGCCGTATCGACACCCAGCGCTTGCGCACGCGCCACAATGCGCTTCATCTCGCTCGCGTCGAGATGCTTCTCCCTTGCGAGAATCCAGCAGTAACCGGTATTCGGCCCCACCACCAGCGCCCAGCGATAGTCGGGGTCGATGGCGGCCACGTGGTAACCGCCGTAGAACGGCCCGAAGAACGATACCTTCAGCGATGCGACAGACGGCGACCCGGTAAACAGCGCCTTGCCGGTCACCGCTTGCCACCGACCGTTCGACGTATCGAAGCCTCGGTTGAGCACGCGAATACTGCCATCTGACTGCGGCGTGTAGGTGGCGGACACGTCCGTCATGCCGCGCTCGAACGCATGGTCGAGGCGAGCCAGTTCGTACCAGCGGCCCTGATAGCGACTCACATCGAAGGGCGACACGGGGGAGACCCCAGGCGGCGGACGCGTGTTGGCGCACCCGGAGAGCAGGAGGAACGCGAACGAGAACGAGAGCGCGCTCAGCCACTGCAGCGCGACGGATCGTTTGGCGGGAACAGCGTTGGTCATGGAAGTCCCTGTGTCGGTGAATGGAAAGCCTGTGTTTGCGTCCGTCGTCCATCAAGCACGTTGGCATCGACTATCGGTATGCGCAAGCGTGACCGCCGGCGCGAATTTTCAGGACTCGAGCACATCCCGGAGCTTGGCGAGGCCTCGACGAATCCAGCTTTTGGCAGTGCCCTCCGGTACACCCAGCGTTCGTGCAAGTTCCGTGTAGGTGAAACCGCCGAAGTAGGCGATCGTAATGGCCTGCCGCTGTTGCGCAGAGAGGGTGGTCATTGCCATCGAGAGTCGTTGCTTTTCGCGATCGCTTTCGGTCAGTTCCGGCGGCGGGGCGGAATCCGCAGCGATGGACGACATGAGGGTCTCGTCCAGCGGAATCGGTTGTCGTTTGCGTAGATAGCTGATGGCTCGGTTCCGGGCGATGGTCGATATCCACGGAAGCACGTCACCGCGTTGCGCATCGAACACCAGACGACGCTGCCACAACGCCATATAGACGTCCTGAAGAATATCTTCGGCTTCGGCGCGGTGATGAATCACGCGGAGGATGACGCCGAACAGCACGGACGAGGTATGCCGGTACAGCTGCGCGAACGCATCCTCGTCGCCGAGCTGGGCAAGCCTCAGCAGACCCGTCAGGTCGGTGCAATCGCCGAGGGAAGGACGAGCCGACACGCGGGCGGCACCCGCGCAGTCACCGGCCGCGCTCGAGCACGCACTCGCGCTCGCGGGCGCGTGCTTCGACGCGCCACCCGCGACGCCCGAGCCCGTTGGACAAGCGTATTGACTGACGTCGATGGTTGTCATCGCGGCGTCTCCAGGGAGGATGCTGCGGGATCGATGCCTTTGCCTTTACTGCGAGCGGTCTGGCATCAATGCCAGAAACTCGCGGCGCAACGCGGGATCTTCGAGGAAACGTCCCCGCATGACACTGCTTACCATGCGCGCCCCGTCGTCTTTGGTCCCCCGCCAATGCATGCAGAAGTGGTCCGCCTCCAACACCACGGCGAGTCCGTCGGGGGCGATTTTTTCTTCGAGCAAGTCGGCGATCTGCTTGACGGCTTCTTCCTGAATCTGTGGTCGTGCCATGACCCAGTTGAGCAATCGGGCGTATTTGGACAGACCGGGCAGGTTCGAATTCGCCGCAGGCAAAACGCCAATCCACGCGCGACCCATGATCGGGCAGAGATGATGCGAGCATGCGCTCCGCACGCGAAGTGGCCCGATCAGCGTGAGTTCGTTCAGTTGCCCGATGTTCGGGAATTCCGTGACTGCGGGCGGCGGTTCGTAACGGCCCGAGAACACTTCGCGGACGAACATCTTCGCCACGCGCTTCGCGGTTTCACGCGTGTTGTGATCGTTGTCGACGTCGATGACGAGCGCGCGAAGCGCGTTCTCGATATGCGTCGCGACTTCGCCCTGCAATGTGTCGACGTCGCCTTCGCGCAGGTAGGGGGCGATGTTGTCGTTGGCGTGAAACCGGACACCGGCGTTGCGCAAGCGCTGCCGGACGACTTGCGACAACGGGATGCCCTCTGCGGCACCCTTCGTGATGGCCGGTTGCGAATCGATAATCGCGCCCATGAGGTTCTCCGGAAAAGGAATGCGCCGATGCGTCTCGCCGTTCAGCGGTCTCCGGGCGTGGTCGCCGGAATGGGCCAGCCTTCGTGCTCAGCCACGGCGGCGAGGGCGGCTTCGAACATGGCAACGGCCTTGTTGGCCGCGTCGCCGAGGTGTCGATGGAGCAGCGCGTCGGCCGGTGAGCGCGACTCGCATTCATCGCTATAACGCTCGAACGCGGCAATCTGCAGCACCAGTTCGGCGAGATGCTTGGGACACTCGCAAGCGATGGTCGTGGAGCGGGAGACCACGCTCGTCAGCGTGTCGTTGTCGAACCGGCGTGGCGTCCTGCGCCAGATCCGCTCACGGCCTGCGTTGCCGGAATCTCGGTGGTGCAACGACTGCAGGTACTCGGAGAGGAGTTCGTTCGCGTGCAGCGGGGCGTTGGGGGCGCGTTTGAGGTTGATGCCCTCCAATCGCGCGAGTTCGGCCGCCCGCGTCGTGCCGAAGGTGTATACGACGAGGACGTCATCGCATAGCAGCCGCTGCGCGGCCGAGACGATCGCCAGGACCACGTCTTCGTGAAGCGCCTCGACACGGATGACGGCGCAGGTCTCGGCGGAATCATCGCCGTTAGCGCAAGGGATATCCTGAATGGTTTCGAGCCGGACGGCATTGACGACCTTCGGCATCTCAAGCGACACGCTTTCGCCAAATCCGACGATGAACAGGTTCGTGTCTCGCATGGGGGCGTCTGACACCGCAGGGTTGCGGTCTGCGCTGGCCAAGTGCCTCAACTGATCGCCATCCAAGTGGGCAATCGAGCTGATGGCGTGTCCCCGGTTCACCAGCGCCTTGATCGTTCTCAGGCGGTGGACATCAACATCGGAATACAGGCGCTGGCCCGAGGCGCTGGTGGGGGGCGACACCACACCATAGCGCTGCTCCCAGATGCGCAACGTCGCCGCAGGCATGTCCGCGAGTTTCGCCGCCTCGCCGCTTCGATACCGTCGAACTGTATCCACCCTATCCTCCACCGTCGGGACGCTGTTATTGAAAGACCGTCACGTAGTTCAAAATTAACTCATGAAACCTATTGAGTCAATAAAATTGACTCAATATGAGAATTCTATGATTTATAGAGTCAATAATTGGACTCGTATCGATGAAATTCTGCAGCGTTTTGACACGTGATCGGGGGTGACTGTCGGCCTGCCATGGCCCGGCGCGCCGCGAGGCGGCGAGATCCGTGCGGCATGCGACCGCTCAACGGGAGTCCATAAGCGCTCGTCGCTGCACCATTGTTGGGATTGACGCACCACGATCTGCATCGGCAGTGCTGCTGGCGGTTCAGGGTGGGCTACACGGAAGGCATGCCACGGACATGGCAAACCGCCCGCCGCATAAGACTCCGTAAGCGGTTCCTGGGGATTTCATGACCCGATGGCACGGTTCATGCTTTGTTGTTCAAACTTGTATTCAAGATTGAACTCATGAACGATTCCACAAATATTCGCGCCGCGCTGTCGGTTCGCCTGCTGGCCGATCGATATGCTCACGGTAGCCTCACACCGACGCGTTGCGTCGACGAAACGCTGCAACGAATCGAGGCGATCGATCGCCCTGAGATCTGGACGCGGCGCGTGAGTGCGGATGCGCTGCATGCGCGCGCCGCACAACTCGAAGCGCTACATCGCGCCGAGGGTTCGGCGGTGTTCGAGCGGATGCCGTTGTACGGGGTGCCGTTCGCGGTCAAAGATAACATCGACGTGGCGGGCATGCCGACCACTGCGGCATGTGTTGAGTTTGCCTATACACCGCAAGCCACGGCATTTGCAGTGCAGCGCCTGCTCAACGCCGGCGCGATCCTCATTGGCAAAACCAATCTCGATCAGTTTGCAACGGGGCTGGTCGGCGTGCGCTCGCCCTATGGCGCGGTGCGGCAGGTCACGTTCCCCGATTACGTTTCAGGCGGCTCCAGTTCTGGGTCGGCGGTCGCGGTGGCGGCCGGTTGCGTCGCATTTTCGCTCGGCACTGATACTGCCGGCTCAGGCCGCGTGCCGGCCGGCTTCAACGAACTTGTTGGACTGAAGCCCTCGCTCGGGCTCGTCAGCAAGCGCGGCGTCGTTCCAGCATGCAAAAGTCTCGACTGCGTGTCGATCTTCGCGAACGACGTTGCCGATGCCTGGGAAGTCATGACGCAACTTGCGCACTTCGACGCGCTCGATAGCTTCTCGCGCCGCGTACCTGCGTTGGGATTGGCGCACCACGGGGCATTGCGTATCGGCACGCCCGCGTATGCCGAGTTTTACGGCGACACGCAGGCCGAGGAGGCGTTTCGCGCAACGCTTGATACGTTGCTTTCCCGTCTGCCTTATGAGTCGGTCGGTATAGATATGGAACCGCTCACGCAAGTCTCGGCGCTGCTTTACGACGGCCCGTGGGTCGCCGAACGGCGGGCGGCGATCGGCGCGTTCTTCGATACGCAGCGCGCGGCTATCGACCCTGTCGTGGCGGCGGTGATCGGCAAGGCAGACGGCTTCAGCGCTGTCGATGCCTTCAACGCGCAATACCGGCTTGCCGAGTTGAAGCGGCAAGCACAGGCGATCTTTGATGACATCGACGTGCTGATCGTGCCGACGACGCCGACACATCCCACCATTGCGGCGGTGCAGGCCAATCCGATCGAGCTCAACAGCCAACTGGGCTATTACACGAATTTCGTCAACCTGCTCGATCTATGTGCGCTGTCGGTGCCGTGCCTGAGGCGCGGCGATGGCCTGCCCGCAGGGGTGACGCTGATCGCGCCGGCGGGCGCCGATCACCGGCTTGCCGTGCTGGGCGCCAAGATTCAGTCGCTTTTCTTCGGGCAACACCGTCCAGACGGCATCGAATTCCGGCCGCTGCCGACCGATGAGCCGTCGGTCACGCTGGCGGTCGTCGGCGCGCATCTGCGCGGGCAACCGTTGAACTGGCAACTGCTCGAAGCCGGCGCGCGCCTGATCGAGGCCACGCACACGACGCCCGACTACCAGCTCTTCGCGCTCGCGGACACAACGCCGCGCAAGCCCGCGCTCGTTCAGATGCCGGCTGCGGCGGCGAACACGCGCGCCATCGCGATCGAACTGTGGCAAGTGCCGCTGCGCCATTTCGGACGGTTCGTCGCGCAAGTGCCTGCGCCACTCGGGATTGGCACGGTGCAGGTCGCCGATGGCCGCCGCGTGAAGGGTTTCATCTGTGAGTCATCGGCGCTCACGTCGGGCGCGGGCGCTCGCGACATTACCGAATTCGGCGGCTGGCTCGCCTATCTCGACAGCCTTGCCGCACAAGCGCAGTAACTATTTCAACCCCACGCAAACGGATTACGTCATGAACCATCGTCGTCACTTCCTCAAGCAGGCTGGCCTGCTCTCGCTCGGCAGCGTGCTGCCCTTCGAATCGGTATTCGCTGCGAACCCACTGACCGTCGGTGTGATTTATGTCGGCGCGCGTGGCGACTACGGCTACAACCAGGCACAGGCGACCGCTGCCGCCGTGATCAAGACGCTGCCGAACGTCAAGGTGGTCGAAGAAGAAAACGTTCCCGAAACCGTCGCAGTGCAGAAGTCCATGGAGGCGATGATCGAGCAGGACGGGGCAACGCTGATCTTCGCGACGTCGTTCGGTTACTTCGACCCGCATGTGCTGAAAATGGCGGCGAAATATCCGCGCGTTCACTTTGCGCATTGCGGCGGACTGTGGAAGCCGGGAAATCCGTCGAACATCACGAGCTACTTCGGCTATATCGACGAGTGCGAGTACCTGGACGGCGTCGTGGCGGGGCATATGAGCAAGAGCAAGAAGCTCGGCTTCGTCGCGGCCAAACCTATTCCGCAGGTGCTGCGCAATATCAATGCATTCACGCTTGGCGCGCAATCGGTCGACCCGTCGATCACGACGCACGTGATTTTTACCGGCGACTGGTCCATGCCGGTCAAGGAAGCGGAGGCGGCCAACAGTCTGGTCGATCAGGGGTGCGACGTCCTGACCTGCCATGTCGATGGTCCGAAGGTGGTGATCGAGACGGCGGAGAAGCGCGGCGCAATGAGCTGCGGTTATCACGCAAGCCAGGCGGCGCTGGCGCCAAAGGGCTATCTGAGCGGCGCGGAATGGGCCTGGGCGACGCCATACAAGGCCCTGGTCGCCGGTGCACAAAGCGGCAAACCGCAACCGAACGTGTTGCGCGGTGGCCTCAAGGAAGGCTTCGTCAAGACCTCGCCGTATGGTCCGAAGGTCAGCGCCGATGCGAAGCGGAACGCGGACTCGGTGAAAGCGAAAATGATGGCCGGCGGATTCGTGATCTTCAGAGGGCCGATCAAGGACAACAAAGGTAGCGTGGTGGTCGCAAACGGCACGCAACATCCGCAGACCGATTACACGCTCGAGAGTATGAACTACCTGGTCGCGGGTGTGGTGGGGCAGATCTGATGCACGCGGGGTTCGACCATTTATCGAGGTGTGGTCATGCGTCCTAATGCGAGTTCTGCCCGGCTGATGCTAGGGGTGCTCCCGGTCTTGCCCACGCTATTCGCGCTGGCGAGCACGCTGTCGCTGTTCTGGCTGTTCCTGCTGGTGCAGGGCGCACCGGCGCTCGACGCGATCGGGCTGATTTTTCAAGGCGCGTTCGGTTCGTCGTTTGCATGGCAAAGCACGTTGCTGCGCGCATCGCCGCTGATGTTGACGGCGCTGTGCGTTGCGCTGCCGGCGCAGGTCGGGCTGATCGTGATCGGCGGCGAGGGCGCGCTCGCGCTCGGTGGGTTGGCCGCCGCCGTGGTGCCGCAATGCCTGCCTGCGGGGACGCCGTGGCTCGTCGCCGCGCCGTTGATGGCGCTTGCAGGCATGCTCGCGGGGGGCGTTTGGATCGGTGCGGTCGGCGCGCTGCAGCAATGGCGAGGCGTCAACGAGACCATCGGCAGCCTGCTGATGTCGTACATCGCGATCGCACTCTTCAAGTTTCTCGTCGAAGGGCCGTTGCGTGATCCGGCAAGTCTGAACAAGCCGTCGACGCTGCCGGTGCCCGACGCGCTGATGATCGGCTCACTGCCGGGCCTGGAAGTGCATTGGGGCCTGTTGTGGGGCGTGCTGGCATGTGTCGTGGCGTGGGTGTTCGTCAGGCACAGCACGAAGGGTTTTGCGATGCGTGTGGTTGGCGGCAACCTCCGGGCGGCGCGTCTGGTCGGGCTACCCGTCGGCATGCTTGCGCTTGGTGCCTGTGTCCTTGGCGGCGCTGGCGCCGGTTTGGCGGGGATGTTCGAAGTGGCCGCGGTGCAAGGCAGCGCGAACGCCTCGTTGCTGGCGGGCTATGGTTATAGCGGCATTCTCGTCGCTTTTGCCGCCCGCCAGAATCCCCTGGCGATCATTGCGTGCGCGGTGGTCATCGGTGGTATCGAGGCGAGTGGCAGCCTCTTGCAGCGGCGGCTCGGTTTGCCCGATGCGACGACACTGGTATTGCAAGGTTTGCTGTTCGCGAATCTGCTCGCGTGGGAGGCGATCGGCGGGCGCATGGCGGCATGGCGCGTGACGTTGCAATCGCTCGCCGTGTCCGACGCGTCGGCACAACTGGAGAAGACCCATGCCTGACATGCATTCCCCCGTCGTGGTGTTGTTGCTGTCGCTGTTTGCGGGGGCGATTCGTGTGAGTACACCGTATCTTTTCGTGAGCCTCGGCGAGTGTTTGACCGAGAAGGGCGGACGCGTGAACCTCGGCCTGGAGGGCATTCTCGTGTGCGGCGCGATGAGCGGCTATGCGGCGTCCTGGTGGGCCGGGTCGGCGTGGATCGGTGTGCTCGCCGCCGGTCTCGTGGGCCTGCTCCTCGGTTGCTTGCACGGACTGATTTGCTCGTTGCCACGTGTGTCCGATATCGCATTCGGGATCGCCTTGATGTTGCTCGGCACAGGCGTTGCCTTCTTTCTTGGCAAGCCGTTTATCGAGCCGCAGGCGCCGATGCTCGCGTCGATCGATCTGGGCAAGTGGGCTGTCTCGCCGCAACTCCACAACGCGCTGCACATCAATCCGTTGTTCGTGATTGGTCTGGCGCTCGCGTGCGTCCTGCAATGGGGCTTGCGCAGCACGCGCTGGGGCATGGCGCTGCGTCTCGTCGGCGATCACGCCGAGAGCGCGCGTGCGATGGGCTATCCGCTGACACGCATTCGTGTCGCCGCGACAGCGGCGGGCGGCTTTTTGGCCGGTGTCGGCGGCGCGTATTTGTCACTCGTCTATCCGGGTAGTTGGAACGAAGGACTCTCGAGCGGGCAGGGCCTCATGGCGGTCGCGCTCGTGATCTTCGCGCGCTGGCAGCCGTTGCGCTGTCTTTACGCAGCGCTTCTGTTCGGGGCCGCCGGTGCGCTGGGTCCCGCGCTGCAGGCGATCGGCGTGACGAGCGGCTATTACCTATACAACGCCGCGCCTTACGCGCTGACGCTACTGATCATGATTGTCAACTGCCGTCCAGACCGCACGCTTGCCGGGGCGCCGGGCGAACTCAGCCTGACGCGCTGATACCGAATAAAGGAGTGTGAACCATGAACCGATTCATCGACGCGAGGCCCTATCCGTGGCCGTACAACGGCGATCTGCGACCGGAAAATACGGCGCTGGTCATCATCGACATGCAGACGGATTTTTGCGGCTACGGCGGCTATGTCGACAAGATGGGCTACGACCTGTCGCTCACTCGTGCGCCGATCGAGCCGATCAAGGCCGTACTCGCGCGGATGCGCGAGCAGGGCTTCACGATCATTCACACCCGCGAGGGCCATCGCCCAGACCTGTCGGACCTGCCTGCCAACAAGCGCTGGCGCAGCCGCCGTGTGGGAATGAACGGCGTGGGCATCGGTGACGTCGGCCCGTGCGGAAAAATTCTGGTGCGCGGCGAGCTGGGCTGGCAGATCATCGAAGAACTCGCACCCTTGCCGGGTGAGATCGTCATCGATAAGCCGGGCAAAGGCTCATTTTGCGCAACCGATCTCGAGCTGATCCTTCGGACACGGGGCATCGAGAATCTCGTGCTGACGGGCATCACGACCGACGTCTGCGTCCATACGACGATGCGTGAAGCGAACGACCGCGGCTTCGAATGTACGGTGCTCGCCGATTGCTGCGGTGCCACGGATGCGCGCAATCACGATGCCGCGCTGCACATGATCACGATGCAAGGCGGCGTGTTCGGTGCGGTATCGGATTCGCGCGCGCTGCTCGCCGCGCTCGGGCGCTGATCATGGCTGAGGTCGCTCAATCGAAGTCCCGATCGCATGCGCTTGGCATCGAAGTCGTGGGGGCATCCAAGTCGTTCGGCGCGTTCCGGGCGCTCGACCGGGTGTCGATCAAGGTCGCGCCGGGCACGATTCACGCGCTGCTGGGCGAGAACGGGGCGGGCAAGAGTACCTTGGTGAAGGGCCTTGTCGGATACGGCTTGCTCGACGAAGGACAGATCGTGGCGAACGGCCGTGAAGTGCGCATCGCGTCGCCGCGAGATGCGCAGACGCTCGGCATCGGCATGGTTTATCAGCATTTCACGCTCGCGTCGGGCCTGTCGGTCGAAGAGAACCTGCTGCTGGCGCGCGGCGGGCTGCCGTGGAAGATCGACTGGCGCGCTGAGCGCGCGGCGCTTACGGCCTTCATGGCGCAAATGCCCTTCCGCCTGCCGCTCGATGCGCCGGTGGCGGGACTCGCTGCGGGCGAGAAGCAGAAGCTCGAGATTCTCAAGCAGCTCTATCTGCGCCAGCGCTTCCTGATTCTCGACGAACCGACTTCGGTGCTAACGCCGCAGGAAGCGGATGAGGTTCTTGGCCTGATGCGCGACCTCGCGGCGCATGGGGAGCTTACCGTGCTGATGATCACGCACAAGTTCCGCGAGGTGATGGCGTATGCCGACGACGTGACGGTCTTGCGCAAGGGGCGCCAGGTCGGCACGGCGGCGGTGCGCGATACCGACCGCGATCAGCTTGCGCGTTGGATGATGGGAACTGCGTCCGCGGTCAAGACCGATCTATCGGCCGACGCGGCGCCGGCGCGGGCGGAGGTTGTGGTGCAGCGCGCGGCACGCCGGCCGCTTGACGCGCAGGCAGCCGTGCGGCTCGAACTGCGCGGCGTCTCGATCGAAGACGATCGCGGCCACATGGCGGTGCGCCACGCCACGCTCGCCGTGCGCGCGGGTGAAATTCTCGGCCTCGCCGGGGTATCGGGCAACGGCCAGAAGGAACTGGTGGAGGCACTGGTTGGGCAGCGGCGTCTAGCGGCGGGGCAGATGTGGATTGCTGGCGTGCCGTATCGGGCGACGCGCGGCGAGATGAGTGCACGCCGGGTGTTCGCGATTCCTGAGGAGCCATTGAAGAACGCGTGCGTGGCGGGCATGAGCATCGCCGAGAATCTGGCCTTTCGCGACTTCGATCGCGCGCCGCTTTGCCATGGAGGCTGGCGGCTCGACCGTCGTGCAATGCACGCTCGCGCGGCGCGTTTGATACGTGAATTCAACGTGCGACCGCCGATGCCGGAGCGTGCGATTGGCACGCTCTCCGGTGGCAACGTGCAGCGTGCAGTGCTTGCGCGCGAATTGGGCCAGACAGTGGACGTGCTGATCGTTGCGAACCCCGTGTTCGGTCTCGACTTCGCGTCGGTTGCCGATATCCATGCGCGGCTGATCGCGGCGCGCGATGCGGGCGCGGCGGTGCTACTCGTCAGCGAGGATCTCGATGAACTCCTCGAGCTGGCCGACCGGATTGCCGTGATGGCGGAGGGCCGGCCGGTGTTCGAAACGCCAGCGGAGGGTGCAGAGCGCGCTGTGCTTGGTCGTCACATGGCGGGCCATGCCGACGACGCGGCATCCGGTGCGCATCGACGCGACGCCGGGCGCGTGCCTGTTTGAACGACAACCGTGTTGGCGCAGCGGTCATGCGTGCCGACCCATTGAAGGATTGAAGCATGGCAATCGAAGTGAACGCGTTACCGGGGCCGTTCGTGTTCGAGCCGTCGCGCACGGCACTGGTCATCATCGACATGCAGCGCGACTTCATCGAGCCTGGCGGCTTTGGGGATTCGCTGGGCAATGACGTGTCGCTGCTGGCGGAAATCGTGCCGGTCGTCGCCGAACTGCTGGCGCTCGCTCGGGCGTCGGGCTGGTGCGTGGTGCATACGCGCGAGTCGCATGCGCCGGATCTCTCCGATTGCCCGCCTGCGAAGCGGATGCGGGGCGTGCCGCGGATGCGCATCGGCGATCCGGGGCCGATGGGCCGCATTCTGATTCGCGGCGAGCCGGGCAATGCAATTGTGGACGCGCTTGCGCCGGTCGATGGCGAACTGTTGATCGACAAGCCGGGTAAAGGCGCGTTTCATGCCACGACACTCGCTGACGAATTGCAGCGACGCGGCATCACGCATCTGGTGTTCGCTGGCGTGACGACGGAAGTTTGCGTGCAGACCACCATGCGCGAAGCCAATGACCGGGGCTACGAATGCCTGTTGATCGAAGACGCAACGGCGAGTTACTTTCCTGCCTTCAAGCAGGTGAGTCTCGAGATGATTCGTTCGCAGGGCGGCATTGTCGGGTGGACCGCGCCACTTGCAGCGTTGAAAATGGGCCTATGAGCATGGACGTCAACCAACCGAACATCGTCGCGGAAGTCGCCGCGGCCTTTGCCGATTATGAAAGGGCGCTGGTCGAAAATGACGTTGAGGCTATGAATGGGCTGTTCTGGCATGCACCGCAAACGGTGCGTTACGGGATCGCGGAAGTGCAGCACGGTGGCGACGCGATCCGCGTGTGGCGCACTGTCTGTGAACCGGTGCCGGTGTCGCGGCGCCTGCATCGCACGATCGTGACGACCTTCGGGACCGACTACGCCACGGTCGGTACCGAGTTCACAAGCGACGCTACGCCGCTGCTAGGTCGACAGATGCAAACGTGGGTGCGGCTGGGTTCGTCGACCGATGCAGGCTGCGGCTGGAAGATCGTTGCCGCGCATGTGAGTCTTATCCCGACCCCGTGAAAGCCTGATAATGGATGGAACAACTCAGCTAGGAGATGCGGCGAGATGCCTGAATTAGAGACAAGCGACAAGAAGCCGGAAGGCGCCATGCCGGCGGCGAACTCACCCAATGCGCTTGCCGAACAGGTGTACCAGCAACTGAAGGACGATATCTTCAGCTTCCGGCTCTTTCCTGGCGATCGGTTCTCCGAGAGCGACATCGCGCAGCATTATGGGGTGTCTCGCACGCCAATGCGGGACGGGCTGTTCCGACTCCAGCGCGAGGGGTATCTCGAAGTGGGTTTCCGGCGCGGCTGGAAGGTCTCGCAGATCAACTTCGAACAACTGGATCAAATCTACGATCTGCGCATTGTGCTGGAATTGGCGTCGATCGAGCGGTTGGGCGCGGGCAATGTGTCACATGCGGCGATCGATGCGCTCAAGGCAGTATGGTGCATCGCGCCCGAGCAGCAGGAGAGCGACCCCGTCACGATGTTCACGATGGACGAGGATTTTCATCGACAACTGGTGGCCTCGACGGGCAATGGCGAGATGGTTCGCGTGCACAACGAGGTGACGGAGCGCATTCGCATCGTGCGCCGGCTGGATTTTCTGAAATCGCATCGCACCAGCGCAACCTACAACGAGCACGGCAAGATACTGCAACTCGTTGAACGTAACAGGCTGTCCGAGGCGGCCATTCTTCTGCGCGCGCACATTACGCAAAGCAAGCTCGAAGTCCGCAAGATCACCTTGTCGATGCTCGCCGCCGCTCGGGATCAGAGACTGCCGTTCGTTTCGTAGCGATTCGCGGGAGAGAGTGCCGTGGAGACACCCAGTTGGCGACCGGCTCAGGGGCGCGCGCGCCCCGTGAGCATACGGATCAATCAGAACGTCGTGCGAATGCCGGCGCCATAGGTTTCGCCGGTCGACTCGCCGCTGATGTGATCGTTCATGAAGGCCGCATAGATGTCGGTGTGCTTGGAGAGGGGATAGTCGTAGCCGAACGACCAGGTCTGACGTGTCTGGTCCAGGCCGCCGCCGTCGCGAGAGTAAGCGTACGATGCCAGGATCGAGCCCGGACCGGCAGGGACGCTGATGCCGCCTTGCACGGTGTTGACGTGCCAACTGGCTTCCTGCCGGTCGTTGTACGTGTACATGTACTGACCGAAGACCTTGACGTATTTCAGATCGTAGGACAGGCCAAGCTGGCCGACGCTCTGACTTGTGAATGGGACCGGGTTGAATGGGTTCGAGCTGCCGAGATCGCCGGGGGCGCTGTTGAAATTCACGTACTGGTAGACGCCGGTTGCGGCAAACGGGCCGTGGAAATACAGAAACTGTGCGCTCCATTTCTTGGCGCCGTTTTGGCTGGCTGAGTTACCCAGCGCATACATCACGTTGCCGCTCATACCGTTGAAGTCCGGTGTCGAATACTGGACCGCGTTGTTCCAGCCCGAGTCGCCGGTGACGCCCTGATCGGTCAGGTAGCTTGGCCCAGTACCGAGACCGAGGTATACGTGGGCAATCATCGGCGAGAACACATACGAGCCGACGAACGGATTGAACAGGATCGTGGAGATGAAGAGCGGGGGCGTCAGACGGCCGGCCGTCACAGTACCGTAAGGAGATTCGACCCCGACATAGGCGTTGCGCGCAAAGAAGGTGTCGCCCTGAAAGCGGCCGTACTGACCGCTCTCGGCACGCAAGAAGCTCTCCAGCTTGAAGACAGCCTTGTAACCGCCGCCCATGTCTTCCGTACCCTTCATGCCCCAGTACGAGGTATCCATTCCGCCGCCGGACACCTGCCAGGAACGCTGGCTGCTCGGGAATTGCTGCGCACCGAGCCATTCGTCGACTTCACCATACAGTTGCACATTCGACTGTGCGAATGCCGACGACGCTGCGGCCAGCAGACCTGCGGCGATGCTCGCCTTGAGGACGATTTTCGGCGCTGGGCCAATCGCTGCTTGTTTCAGTTTCTCTCTCTTCTGCATCTGTGTTCCTGTCTCTACCAAAGGGCATAGGATGGGTTGGCGCCACGCAAGTGGCCTCATCAGGACCGGTGAGAATCCCAGGAGGTTTGCGCTGGGAAATTCATGCGTCCAATCTTGAATACAAGATCGATTTGGTAGAAGCACAGTTCGTGCCACCGTTGAGGCCGCCGTTCGGCGGGCGCTTGTAACGGCTCATGCAAAGCGGGTGGTGCGTGTTCGAAGGGAGCTTGGCGGTGGCGCAACGACGACGCACAGGCGTGTTGGGGGCACCATTAGTGGGGCAAATTTCCCCGCAGCGGGGCAATGATGAGCGGTTATGGACGCGATCTGCGTCGGATGGGGCATCGTCTTATACACAAGTCTGTCCTCCGCAACCGTAGGCCGGAACAAACGGTCGTCGAGCAATGAGATGGCCCGGGGGCTTGTAAACTTTCGGCGCGTCGCGTTTACTCTCGCTTGTTGCGTGAACGCCTTGGCCCTGGAAGCACCGTGCTGGACGGAAACCGAATTTGCTGACCTCGACCTTGGCGACGCGCGCCTGAACAAGCGAGCGAGGACATTGATGGAGCGATTGGCAGCCAAGCCGACGGCTGGCGTGGCACAGGCGTGTCTGGGCTGGGGCGAGACGATGGCGGCGTACCGCTTCTTCGACAACGGCGAGGTCGAGTGGAGTGCGATTCTGGAGCCGCACTGGCGGCAGACCGAACAACGAATGGCCGCTCGGTCGGTCGTGTTGTGCCTGCAAGACACCACGGAAGTGGATTTCAACGGCCGGCAGGCCGGGTGCCTTGGCCACTGTCTTACGAGATGCAGCGCGGGATGTATTTGCATCCGACCAATGCGGTGACGCCTGAGCGGGTGCCGCTGGGTGTACTCGACGCGTGGATGTGGGCGCGTGAGCCCAAGGACGCGCAGGGCAAGCGCGGCGGCCTCAAGGAAAGCCTGCGCTGGATCGAGGGTTACGAGCGGGTGGCGGAAACGGCATCGAGCCTGCCGCACACGCGACTTGTGTACGTCGCTGATTCGCTCGGCGCACGACCGCGCGCTGCCCGAGGGAGCGAGGCTGTGGGCGGCGGCGACAGAAGGTGCACCGCTCGGCGAGATTGCCTTCACGATGGGCTCGCGTCACGGCTTGAAGGCGCGCCAAGTGCGCCAGCACATATGGTTGCGGCGCATCGAACTGCCAGCAGGCGTTGGCCAAAGCGTAGCGGCCACGTGCCTGGTGGCGCGTGAGTTTGATGCACCAGGCGGCGTCAAGCCGATCGAATGGCGCTTGCTGACCAACCGCGAAGCCACGACGCGGCAGGAAGCGATTGAACTGATCGACTGGCATCGGGCGCGCTGGGAAATCGAGATCTTGTTCAACGTGCTGAAGAACGGTTGCCGTGTCGAGGCGCTGCAGTTGGGTGCAATCGAACGGCAAGAACGCGCGCTGGCGCTGTTTCTGGTCGTGGCTTGGCGAATCGTCCATCTGATGCCTATGGGCCGCAGTTGCCCCGATCTGGATGCCGAACTGTTCTTCGATGTCGATGAAATTTGCGGCGCCTATTTGCTGACCGACGTCAAGCAGCCGGCCAAGCCCAAACTCAATGAGGTGTTGGGCTTGATCGCGCGCTTGGGCGGATTTTTCGGCCGCAAGGGTGATGGCGAACCCGGCGCGAAAGCTATTTGGCTTGGACTCAAAGAGGTTCATGTCGCTGCCAAGACATTGCAGAAGTTACGTGCCGGCGGTCACGCTGGAAATTGTGTATAAGCCGATGGACCAAACCATGACAGCGTCGATGCAACGTGGATGGAACCAGGCGCCGGCTAACGGGCGGCTTTCGTCCGCCTGATTTTCGGTTCGGTGCTCGGCTTTGCCCGACTTTCCCGGGGCGCGCCGCGAGATCCATGGGATTCCTCTTCGCCGGACCCTGCGAGGGGGGGGAGGCATTGCGCGGTTTCACGAAACAGTGACCGAAGCCACGTGATAGCCGGATCGCGCTCTTGGAACTTGTGCCATTGAAGGTTTTCGGTGAAGGCTGGAATGCCGACCGGGCATTCCAGCACGCGAAGCGGGAAACGTTGTGCCATTTGATGCGCCAGTCGGGAGGGGAGCGTGGCGATCCGAGACGTTCCCACGAGCAATGCCGGGACGAGTGTGAAGGTTGGCGCGATCACCGTCTGGCGCCGTGTCCGCTTGCTCGTGGAGAGTAAGCGGGCGTCAAAGGTAATGCGACGACCGCCCCCCCATTCCACACCAACATGAGCGGCGTCGAAGTACTCGTCTTCCGTCAGCCGGTCACCCGCCATTCGGTACTCGGCGCACACGAGACACGAAAACGTGTCGTCGAACAGAGGCTCCGCCGGATGGCCGGCAACCTTGGCGAACTCTGGTGCGATCAGCAGTTCTGCCTCGCCGTTCTCCAGATGCTCGGGCGTCTGCGGACTGATCGCGCGCAAATCGAACTGCATCAGGGGCGCCAGCGTTGTCGCCCGCTTGACCACTTCCGACAGGAACACACTGATCACGTAGTCGGACGCCTCTATCGTGAAGCGACGTGTCGATGTCGCAGGATCGAACGTGGGACGTGCGCGCGTGATCGTCTGGATTTGGAGCAGGACGTCCCTCACGGGTTTTGCCAACTCCTCGGCTAGCGGTGTGAGTACCTGCGTTTTTCCCACCGGCACGAGCAACTCGTCCTCGAAATACTCGCGCAGGCGGGACAGCGAACAACTGGTCGCGGGCTGGCTCAAGAACAAACGCTCGGCGGCTTTGCCGACGCTGCGAGTGGATAGAAGGGCATCGAGTACCACGAGTTGGTTGAGATCGAGCTTATTGAATCGCATGACCTTTTTGATATTTACGGTGTGGATGCACCGTATTTAAACAATAAATTATATAAATGTCATGCGATACCTATAATCGGCTCAACAGGCAGCCATAGCCTGGAAACCAACAAGCATCACGGAGACATGAACCTATGCAGGCGTATCGTAAGGCGGGCTCGCGGCTTGCCCAGTGGGGGCTGGTCGGCACCTTGACACTGATGACCATGCTGGCCCAGATCGACAAGAACATCCTGGTACTCATGGTCGCGCCGATCCAGCGTGATTTCGGTGTGAGCGACGTGCAAATCAGCTTTTTGATTGGGGCGGCATTTGCTGTGGCCAATATCGTGGTGGGATTGCCGGCGGGCTGGCTGGCCGATCGATTCGACCGTCGTCTGATCATTGCCGCCGGGGTGTTGGTGTGGTCACTGGCAGTCGCGGCCAACGCTGCAGCGACCACCTTTGCCGTCCTGGTGGCCGCGCGCGTCATTGTGGGTGGGGCCGAGGCGTTGATTCCCCCGTCCTCGTATTCACTGATTCGCGACGGTGTGGACGAAAGTCGCCGCGCCCGGGCGCTCTCCGTCTATACGATGGCATTGATGCTTGGCACCGGATTGTCGCTGGTCCTTGGCGGTCCGTTGATGAGCGCCATCCACTCGTCCGGTATGAACACCATCCCGTTCCTTGGGAACGTGACGGCCTGGCAGATGACGCTGTTCCTGATTGGGTTGGTCGGCGTGCCGATGAGCGTGATGATTTTCCTGAGCAAGGATCCGGGGCGTCAACGCGACGGCGCGACGAACCTGCCGCGGCGCACGCACCACCTCGCCACGTATCTCTGGGCGAATCGTGCCATCTTCGGACCGCTGTTCCTCTTTGTCGTGGCGAACGCCATCATCACGTTCGGCCTTGCGGCGTGGCTGCCAACCGTGATCGTTCGACGCTTTCATCTCGGCATGAGGGAGATTGGGCTGATTCAGGGGGCCGTGCTGCTGACCATGGGGCCGCTCGGGCTCTGGTTGGCAGGAATGGCGATGGAGCGCAGAGCGGCGGCGCTGACCAGCGTGGCTCGGGTGGGCATGGTGACGAGTATTGCCGTTGCGGTACTCACGGTGGCGCTGGTGCTGACGGGAACGCTGCAGACGTTCTGGATCGTCGATGCGCTGGTTGTTCTTTTCTCCTGGACCTTCATGTCCGTCACCTCGACGATCGTGGCGCGCGTCGTGCCCACGCAGTCGATCGGCATCGTCATGGCGATCGTGCTCGTGTTGAATGGGTTGCTGGGTCAGGGCCTTTCGCCCACGCTTATCGCCCTCGTCGGGCGACTCCTGTTCGCCGGTAGTGCCGATGCCTTGCCCAATGCAATGGCAGTTGTATTCGCCGTGGCAGGAGGGATCGCACTGGTGGCGTCTGCAGCGCTGTATCGGAGTGTGTCGCGTACCGAAAGCGTCATGTCGGACGTTGCGCCGCAAGTGGGTGCGCCTTGATTCGGTCTTGATCTTGCTTAACAACGCACCCGCGTGCGACTGCGCATTGCGACATGCGTGAGGTGGGAAACACAAAACAATAGCCAGGAGACGCTTCAATGAAGCTCGTAAAAATAAAATTTATTAGTACTGCGATATTATTATCGGCAAGCGCATCCATTCATGCTCAATCGAGCGTGACGCTCTCTGGGCTGCTTGGTATGGGTGTTTCGTACACCAGTAACGCCAGCCGAATCGGTGGCGGAGCACTGTGGCAAGCCACCAATACCCACGCCGTGCCGTTCTTTGCGATCTCGGGTAAGGAAGTGATCGACAGCGACACCTCCGCGGTATTCCGCCTGAGCCGCTACGCTTTTCTCAATAACGGAACCGACGCGCCATTCGAGAGCTTCGTCGGGTTGAGTTCCGCGAGCAAAGGTACGTTGACCATGGGTTCGATGTACGACTTGCTGGCCGACCTGGTGCCCTTCACCTCCGAGCGGTTTACGTCACTTCTCGCGACGCATCCGGGAAACCTTGACAGAACGGTCGGCAACGCCCTGAACAACTCGTTCAAATACAAGTCACCCCTCTATGGCGGATTTCAGTTCGGTCTGATGTACGGGATTGGGCAGGCGGGCTCGACCACCAACACGGGCCGCGTCGTCGGTGCCGAAGTGGCTTACACGGCGGGGCCGTGGCAATCCGTTGCCGTTTGGGAGTCCGTCAATGGCGTTCCGTATGCGCCGGGGCTCAAATTGGGTGTGTCGCACCTGTACGGTCTGGATTTCACGAAGACGCCTGCGGTATCGGTATTCCAGAACCAGAACACCAGCACGGTGGGCGTCGCGTACGTGAACGACGGCTGGCGCGTGATGGGTAACTACAGCTACACGCGACTATCGGCTGCTGGCGCATCGGCCACGGCGCAATCGATTGATGTAGGCGCCTACAAATACGTGACGCCGCAGACGCGAATTGGCGGTGGCTACTCGTACACAAAACTCGAGTCTTACAAGTGGAATCAGTTTCACGGGCATATCGACTATGCCCTTTCGAAACGCACCAGTCTTTATCTTCTCGGCGTGTTTCAGTTCGCAGGGTCAGGCCAGTTTGCTGTGCTTCGAAATCAACCGCCGGCGTCGGCATCGCACCAGGCGGTACTTGAGGCCGGTGTCACACACTTCTTTTAACCGGCAACGTGAACTTGTCGGCCGGTTCAGTCTCGGGTTCTGATGGAGAAAATGCAATGCAGTGGGATGTGATTGTTGTCGGCGGTGGCCCGTCGGGTTTGACGATGGCTGCCGAGTTGGCTGGCGCCGGCGTAAAGACGCTTGTCATTGAGCGACGCACCGAAGGTGTGCAGTCGCGCGCAGGCACGATTTTGCCGCGGGTTCTGGAGCTGTTCGATACCCGAGGCATCGCTGATCGACTGATCCGAAAGACGAGTGAAATTGCGGACTATCCGTATCGACCATCGCACATTTGGGCGGGATTCCATCCGATCGAATGGAAGTACCTCGAGACGCGTTTCGGCTTCACGCTGGGTTTGCCGCAGAACAAGACCGAGGAAGTCCTGTGGGAGTGGGCCGCTGAATCGGGAGCGGTGATCCGGCGAGGCGAGGAAGTCCGTGACGTGCGCGAGTTGCATGACGGCGTGGAGCTTGCGCTATCCGATTCCACCGGAAATCTCTCGACGCTGCGCGCCCAGTACGTTGTCGGCGCGGATGGCGGGCGTAGCGTCGTGCGTTCCAAGCTGGGTCTTCCGTTCGACGGGCATTCGGGGACGTTTCGCGGCATTGTTGTCGACGCTGAGCTTGAGGCGCCGTGGCCGGGGGGACGTATCAATGTGGACAACGAGATGGGGTGGGTGCGCGGCTACGTATTTGGCGAAGGCATTACGCGATTCAATATCGTGCATCGTGATCGCCGGCACGCACCGAAGGACGAGCCGGTAACGCTCGATGAGGTGTTGCAGTGCATTCGTGACGTGCATGGCACCGATTACGGCATCAAGGGGTACCGCTGGGCTTCGCGTTTCGATGACCAGATGCGCGCGGTGCCAACCCTTCGGCAGGGGCGTGTGTTTCTGGTAGGGGAATCCGCCCGTATTCACTATCCGGCCAGTGGCGTAGGCATGAACTTCTGCTTGCAGGACGCGTTCAACCTTGGCTGGAAGCTGGCCAACGTCATCAACGGCGTGGCGGACGCCAAGACGCTCGACACCTACGATGCGGAACGCCTTCCGGTCATGCGCCGGCTGCTCGAGAGCGTAAAGGCGCAGTGCGCGTTGCAATTCAACTTCGGCCCCGAGGCCGTCGCGCTCAAGCGGCGGATGCAGGAGCACCTGATTCCGCTGCCGGAGGTGCAACGCAAATTGGTGCTCGAACTCAATGGTCTGGAGATGGCCTATCCGTGCGATCCAGGCAGCCATCCGTTGACCGGGCAGCGTTGCCCAGATATCGATCTGGTCTTGCTTGACGGCCGATCGGTGGCGATCACGCAGGCGTTGCGCGAGCGGAAATTCTTGCTGATCGATCTGGACGGCTTTGCACGTCAGTTCGAATCGATCGACGTTACCGGTCGGCCGGTGAGTATGCTCAGGGCTCGTGTCGCACGCATTCCTGCGGCGCTCGAAGGCGTCAAGGGATTGCTGGTGCGTCCCGATGGCTATGTCGCGTGGGCAAGCGAGACGTTGGCTCGCGAAGAAGACGTCGACGTGCAACTTGGCAAATGGCTGAAGCGGTGACCCCATGAGCGAACATCGACGATTACTGACGGGCGGCTGGGTGCTGAGCATGGACCCGGCGATCGGCGATCTGCGCGTGGGTGACGTGCTGATCGAGGGGGAGCGCATTCTGGCGGTGGCGCCACGCATTGACGCAGCGGATGCCGAACGCGTCGACGCAAGCGGCATGATCGTCCTGCCGGGGTTTGTCGATACCCACCGCCATACCTGGCAGAGCTGCGTGCGGCATCGCTACGCGGATATCGATCCGCAAATCTACTTCGCCGAAATGCTGGGTGCGAAGGGGGCCGCGTTTCGGCCGGAAGACGTTCACGTTGCCACGATGCTTGGTGCAGTGTCCGCGCTTGACGGTGGCATCACCACGATGCTCGATTGGTCTCATGTCCAGAACAGCCCAGACCACGCGGATGCCGCGATCCTTGGGCTGCGCGAGGCCAACATTCGGGGCGTGTTTGCACATGGCTGGCCGCTAGTGGACGGTGCGTCGTGGATGTTCGACAGTCAGCGGGGGCATCCGGAAGATATTCGCCGGTTGCGAACGCGGTATTTTTCGTCGGACGATCAACTGCTCACGCTTGCCATGGCGGCACGGGGCCCAGAGATGACGCGGCGCGATGTCTGGCTGGAAGATCTGCGCCTTGCGCGCGACCTAGGAATTCGATCGAGCATTCACATGGGGGCGTATGCGCGAAACGCCTCGGTACGTGCGATCGCGCAGATGCATGACGCCGGCGTGTTGGGCGACGACTTGACGTTCGTGCACTGCTGTTTTTCCGGCGCCGACGAGATCGCGATGATGGCGGATGCCGGCGTAAGCGCTTCGCTCGGCGTGCACTGCGAGTTGAACGCACAAGGCATTGGCGATATCCCGTTTGATCGCTTGCTTGCGGTGGGCATCCGGCCTAGCTTGAGCGGCGATACCGAGACCAAATGCTCGGGCGATATGTTCACGCAGATGCGTCATGCCTTCGCGTACTACCGTTCGTGGATGGGCGGGCAACACTCGCGGGTTCAGAACGCGCCCGCAACGCTCTCGATGCGCGAGGTGCTGGAGTTTGCCACGGTGGCAGGGGCGCGCGCCAACGGGCTGGATCACAAAGTCGGCTCGCTGACGCCTGGTAAACAGGCCGACATCATCATGATTCGTGGAGAGGACCTCAATCTCACCCCGGTGTCGGACGCCGTGGGCGCTGTCGTGCTTGCCGCGCATCCGGGCAATGTGGACTCGGTATTCGTCGCCGGGCGCGCAGTGAAGCGACAGGGTCGAATGATCGGTGTCGACCTGAACGTTTTGCGACAGCGTGCTGTTGCGTCCCAGCAATACATTCTTGAATTGAAATGAGTGACGCTAAATTGCCTCTGCCGTTGGACCGCGAGCTGGCGGATCTCGTGTCAGCGATGCGCGCAGCGCAAACGCTCCCGCCATTTTCCGGAACGCCGCAGCAAGCCCGTGAACGTATGCGCCGCGGCATTATGGCAGCGCGTGAACGAAATCCATTGCCGAAGGTCGGCGCGATGGAAGATACGATCGCCGAGTCTGCGGGGGCGCATGTCCCAGTACGCGTCTACCGTCCCTTGGATACGAGCGCGGTGATGCCTACGGTGGTGTTTTTTCATGGCGGCGGATTTGTTCTCGGCAGTGTTGAGCTGATGGATGACATCGCGCGCAAGCTCTGCCGCGACATGCGGGCGGTGGTGGTGTCGGTTGACTATCGACTGGCCCCGGAGCACCCGTTTCCCGCCGCACATAACGACGCGTTGACCGCGACGCGCTGGGCGATCCGCCATGTCGCGGTACTTGGCGGGGATCCCTCGCGGGTCGTGCTGGCGGGTGAGAGTGCCGGCGCCAATCTGGCAACGTCGGCGGCACTGACGTTGCGCGATTGCGGCGTCGGTATCTCCGCGCAACTGCTCGTTGTGCCCGGCGTCGACATGGCTCGCGACGTCGCGCGCATTGAGGCAAAGGGCATCGACTTCCCGATGCTTTCGCCATCCGACCTGCGAGACATCTCGCGGCTTTATATGGGCTCGGCGTTGGCGCGTGCGCGGGAGTTCCCCCCGTCGCCACTGCGCGCTGCCGATCTGCGCGGCATGCCTGCCGCGTTGATCGCGATCGCTGGCCATGACCCGCTACGCGACGAAGGTATTGCCTACGCGCGGCGTCTTGAGGCGGCTGGTGTGCCGGTGCAACTCCTATGCTTCGAAGACATGTTTCATCCGTTCTTCGGCTTCTTCGAAGCCTCACGTTCGGCGCGTCGCGCCAACGACACCATCTGCCGCGCTTTTTCAGCGTGGCTCGAACAACATGCGCGGCCCCGCGATCTGTGAGCGGGCGCGCCAACCCTAAAGTCTCTGGAGAACACCCATGCGTTATGTATCGTTCGTAAAAAATGGAAAGGCGACGCTGGGCGTTCGCGATGGCGACGCCATTCGCGTGCTCGGCGAGGACACCCTGGAATCGTTGTTGGCGAGCGGGGTCGATCTCGTCGCTCATGGCCGCGCGCACGCCCGGCAGGAAAAGGTGAGCGCCGAAGGTCTCGTGTACCTGCCGCCGCTTGCCCGTCCCCCCAAGCTCATCTGTGTCGGTCTCAACTACGCTGACCACACGGAGGAAAGCCCGTACGAGCAACCGGATTACCCGACGATTTTTTTTCGCGTTGCAACCAGCCTGGTGGCGCATGAGCAACCGTTGGTGCGCCCGGCAGTATCCGATAGCCTGGGCCTCGACTTCGAGGGCGAAATCGCGGCCGTGCTGGGCAAGGGCGGTCGCCACATCCGCAAGGAGGATGCGCTCGAATGCGTTGCGGGCTACGCGCTCTTCAACGACGGGTCGGTTCGGGAGTATCAGTTCAAGTCGCCGCAATGGACGGTCGGGAAGAATTTCGACGGCACAGGCGCATTCGGTCCCGACCTCGTGACGGCCGACGAGTTGCCACCCGGCGCCAAGGGGCTGCTGCTGGAGACACGTCTGAATGGCGAGGTCGTGCAGTCCGCCAGTACCGACGACATGATCTTCGACGTCGCTCAACTGATCAGCATCGTCAGCCAGGCCATTACGCTCGAACCGGGCGACGTGATCGTGACCGGTACGCCTTCAGGTATCGGCTGGGCACGCACACCAAAACTTCTGATGAAGCATGGCGACCTCTGTGAGGTCAGCGTTGAGGGCATCGGCGTGCTGCGCAATCCCGTCGTTGACGAGGCCATCCGCTAAGGTGTTTCATGAACGATCGACCAACGAGTTGTCGCCGATGATTTCCGAGGAGCGAGTCATGACCGAATTCTCATCGACGCATCCGCGGGCAGCGGTGCATTCCATCGACCATTTCGCGCTGAATGTCCCGTCCATCGACGAAGCCCATCGCTTCTTCGAGGCTTTCGGTCTGACGGTCAACCGCGCCGGACTGCAGGGTGACGAACTCGAGATCAGGGCGACTGACGGCCATCGTTGGGGACGCGTGCTCGCGGGGGAGCGAAAGGAGATGGCATACCTTAGCTTCAACTGCTACGAGGACGATCTCGCGGACCTCCGTGCCCAGACGGTCGCGGCGGGCGCGAGCGTCGTCTCTTCGATGGCTGGAGGGGGCGGTGCCGGTTTTGAGTTCCGAGATCCCGACGGTAATCTGATTCAAGTGCGGGTGGGGCCGAAGACCAGCCCGAATAGCAAGACGGCGAGTCAGGCTGTCGTTGTCCCGGCGGACGCCCGCGGCGCTTGTACTCGGGCGGAGGTGGTGCGGGTGAAGCCGCGACGGCTATCGCATGTCTTGCTTTTTTCGCCAGATGTCCTGCGAGCGGTCTCGTTCTACGAACGCGCGCTGGGTCTTCGTTTGTCCGATAAATCGCTGGATCTGATCGCGTTCACGCACGCGCCGCATGGCTGCGACCATCATTTGGTGGCGTTTGCCAAAAGTCGCGCGCGTGGCTGGCATCATTCGTCGTGGGATGTCGAAGGCGTCGATCTGGTTGGGGAGGGGGCCGCTCAGATGCTGGCCGCCGGCTACGCGAAGGGGTGGGGGACAGGGCGGCATGTGTTGGGGTCGAATTACTTTCATTATGTTGAGGATCCATGGGGATCCTTTTGCGAGTACTCGGCCGACATTGATTTTGTTTCGGCGGGACGAGATTGGCCCGCCGGGGATTTCGCGCCGGAGGATTCGTTGTACCTATGGGGGCCGAACGTCCCGGAGAATTTTATTTGCAACACCGAGGCCCAGGATTGAAGAGACCCATGCCGCCGCAGCCTTGGTGCAGCACATGCCAGCCCTGATGTCGAGATCCATTGAACGTTGAACCGGACGTGTCCTAAAATCAGTGGGTTCCGACTGAGCCTGTCTGCCAATATTGAACTCAAAATTCTCCCAGGTTTGAACTATCCGATATTCGAATCTCGTCGCGTTGAACTTTCGAACCCCTATCCTTGCCCCTTCATCGGTTCCGAGCTTCCCGCAGCCTCCGGATCATTCGGTTGCCACCCCCCACCGAGTGCCTTGAATGCCGCGACCGCTGCGCGCGCCGATTCCGTTTGCGCCTGCACCCGGGCATCCGAGGCGCGCAAGAGGTTGTCGTCTGCCTGCAGCACTTCGACCAGGCTGACGACACCCTTTTGATATGCAGCGAATGAGGCTGCTCGCGCGCGTCCGAACGCGCTCACACCCTGCGCGAGAGTGGCAGCCTGCGCTTCGCGCTTGACGAGCGCCGAGAAAGAATTCTCAACGTCCTCCGTTGCGTGCAATACGGTAAGCCGGTAAGCGGCAAGCATTTCGGCTTCCTGTCCTTTCGCCGCATTGATCTGCGCGTTGATTCGGCCAAAATCGAATAGACGCCAGCGCAGCCCCAGCACACCGGCCGCTTGACTGGCGCCGCTACTGAACAGGTTGCCGCTAGCCACTGAGGTGGCGCTCCCAATCAGTCCGCTGAGCGACACCTTGGGGTAATACTCTGCGATGGCCATGCCGATACGCGCGTTCGATGCAGCCAGGCGACGTTCTGCCACGATCAGGTCGGGCCGACGCCTGAGCAACTCGCCAGGCGATCCCGTGCCAGTGATTCGAGGGGCGACCGGGATATCGCCACCCTCGAGCAGTTCCGCCCGGTGCGTGCCGGGCTGTGAACCCAACATGACGTCCAGCGCGTTCATCGCTGCATCGAGCGCTGCCTCAAGGACCGGAATGGATGCCTGAACCTGAGCCAGCGCGCCTTCAGCCTGACTCACCTGGAGGTCGGCCGCCAGCCCTTTTCCATAGAGGAGGTTAATGGTCGAGAGCAGATCCTGCTGCGTCTGCAACTGCTTGCGGGCCACCGCTAAACGAGCCTGCAATCCACGAATGGTGATGTAGATGTCCGCAGTCTGTGCTGCCACTGCCAGACGCGTCGCTACCTCGCCGGCCTCTGAAGCCTGATAGTCGGCAAGCGCCGCTTCCCGACCGCGACGCAGGCCACCGAAAACATCCAGCTCCCAGCTCGCGCTGAAATTGGCCTCGTATTCGTTGCCATAGCGGTCGAAGCCGGGCGTCGAATTCAGGACGCGTCCCAGGGGTGTCTCGACCGACTGGTAGACCCGCGCACCCTGGCCACTGACATTGCCGGACGGTAGCAGCGCTGCATCCGCCGCGCCGAGTCCTGATCGGGCCTGCAGGACGCGCGCGGCAGCCTGCGCGAGGTCCAGATTCTGTTCCAGCGCGAGCGTGACGAATCGTGTCAGTTGCGGATCACCAAAACCCGTCCACCACGCTTCAAGGTTGGCACCGGCCGCCGCGTGCCGCTGATCCACCGCGGCTTGACCCTGGAACTGCGCTGGCATGGCGACATTGGGTCGGACATAATCCGGACCGACAGCGCAGCCTGTCGAGAGGCTGGCGACGATGACCGCAGCAAGGAGGTGTTTAGGTAGCATGAGAAGCTTCGCGAGGTTTTATTGGTGACCATAATACCAAATAGTCACTGGTTGTCCATTCCTGTATGCTATCCGCATGAAAAACACCATGACTCCCTCCGTCCCCGCTCGCGGCCCAGCCGATCACGAGGTGCGCGACCAGATCGTTGCCGCCGCCACTGAGCACTTCAGCCGGTACGGCTACGAGAAAACGACGGTCTCCGATCTTGCGAAGGCGATCGGGTTTTCGAAGGCTTATATCTACAAGTTCTTCGAATCCAAGCAAGCCATTGGCGAGATGATCTGCGCCAACTGTCTGCAAGAAATCGAACGCGAGGTTCGGACAGCAGTCGCAGAGGCGGAGCTGCCGCCGGAGAAGCTGCGACGGGTGTTCAAGGTCTTTACCGAAGCCAGCCTCAAGCTGTTTTTCCGGGATCGCAAGCTTTACGACATCGCCGCATCGGCCGCCACGGAAAACTGGCAGGCCGTGCAAGCCTATGAAGCTCGTGTTCAAAAGCTACTTCGCGAAGTGCTGCAGGAAGGCCGGCAAAGCGGTGACTTCGAGCGCAAGACGCCGCTGGACGAAACCGCGGCGGCGATCTATCTGGTGCTACGCCCCTACCTCAACCCGCTGCTGCTTCAGTACAACCGCGATACCACCGATGTCGCGCCGACCCAGTTGTCCAGCCTGGTACTTCGTAGCCTGTCGCCCTGATCGAGATCGCGCCTGTGACTATTGACTATATTGGTCACTAGAATCACAATGGAAGCCATCGCCACTCACCGATGGGACTTCCATGTACTCGCGTCGCCTCGCCATCCCCACACTCGCCTGTGCACTGCCGTTTGCGCTAGCGGCCTGCGGCGAAAAACCACTTCCCGATCCGCGCACCCAGGCCCCATTGGTGCGCATGGCCGTCGTGCAACGCGCCATCCCGGCGTCCCGTTCGTTCACGGGGATCGTCGCGGCACGCGTGCAGAGCGATCTGGGTTTCCGTGTTTCCGGAAAAGTGCTGGAACGGCTGGTGGATGCCGGCCAAACCGTCAAACGCGGTCAGCCGCTGATGCGCCTCGACCCCATCGATCTCAAGCTTGCCGCGCGAGCCCGGCAGGAGGCGGTCACCGCCGCGCGAGCGCGCGCGCAGCAGACCGCGCAGGATGAGGAGCGCTATCGCGACCTGCGCGGCACGGGAGCGATCTCGGCTTCGGCCTACGACCAGGCCAAGGCGGCCGCTGATACCGCCAGGGCGCAGCTCAATGCGGCCGAGGCTGATGCCGACGTGGCGCGCAATGCGACGGGCTATGCTGAGTTGACGGCGGACGGGAATGGCGTGGTGATGGAAACGTTGGCCGAACCCGGTCAGGTCGTCAGCGCCGGACAACCTGTCGTGCGCCTCGCTCACGCTGGGCGTCGCGAGGCGGCCATCCAGCTACCCGAAACCCTGCGTCCCGCGATGGGTTCGGTCGCCCAGGCAACGCTCTTCGGCAGCAGCGGCAGCACCGTGCCGGCGACGCTACGTCAGCTCTCGGACAACGCGGATCCCCGCACCCGGACCTTTGAAGCGCGGTATGTCCTGCAGGGTGAACTCGCCGACGCCCCACTGGGCGCGACGGTGACGGTCCAGATTCCGGACGCACCTTCTGTGGCGCAAGACCGATTGCAGGTCCCGATTGGCGCGGTGCTCGACACGGGCAAAGGCCCGGGTGTGTGGCTGATAAGCGGCGAGCCGGCCAAGGTTGCGTGGCGGCCGGTGACGGTTCTTCACCTGGACGACGACAGCGCTCGCGTGTCAGGTACGTTGAAGCAAGGCGACAGGGTCGTCGCGCTTGGCGCCCAATTGCTGCGCGAAGGCGAGCCGGTCCGCGTGTCCGGCCGGGTCGTCGCGATGGCGAGTGAAGGAGCCCGTCCGTGAGCGAAGGCCGATTCAACTTGTCTGCGCTCGCCGTGCGCGAGCGCTCCATCACCCTGTTCCTGATCTGCCTGATCTCTCTGGCCGGACTGGTTTCGTTCTTCAAGCTGGGGCGCGCGGAAGACCCCGCTTTCACTGTCAAGGTGATGACCATCATCACCGCTTGGCCTGGCGCCACCGCGCAGGAAATGCACGATCAGGTCGCAGAGAAAATCGAAAAGCGTATGCAGGAGCTGCGCTGGTACGACCGGACCGAGACTTATACGCGCCCCGGCCTGGCCTTCACTACGCTGACATTGCTCGACAGCACACCGCCTTCGGAGGTGCAAGAGCAGTTCTACCAGGCCCGAAAAAAGATCAACGACGAAGCAGCCAACCTGCCAGCCGGCGTGATCGGGCCTATGGTCAACGACGAATATGCCGACGTCACCTTTGCGCTCTTCGCGCTGAAAGCGAAGGGCGAACCGCAACGCCTGCTCGTGCGCGATGCCGAGACGCTGCGACAACGGCTGCTGCACGTGCCCGGCGTGAAGAAGGTCAACATCATCGGCGAACAGGGTGAGCGCATCTACGTACAGTTCTCGCATGATCGGCTGGCAACGCTCGGTGTCAGCCCGCAGGACGTGTTCGCCGCGCTCAATGGCCAGAACGCCCTGACGCCCGCCGGCTCCGTGGAGACCAAGGGTCCGGAGGTGTTCATTCGCCTGGACGGTGCCTTTGACAACCTGCAGAAGATCCGGGACACGCCGGTCGTGGCCCAAGGTCGCACGCTGAAGCTGTCGGACATTGCCACCGTTACGCGAGGTTATGAAGATCCGGCGACGTTCATCATCCGCAACAACGGCGAACCCGCACTGCTGCTGGGCGTCGTGATGCGCGACGGCTGGAACGGACTTGACCTCGGCAAGGCGCTGGACAACGAGGTCGGTGTCATCAACGCCGGGCTGCCGCTGGGTATGGGCCTGACCAAGGTCACCGACCAGTCCGTGAACATCAGTTCGTCCGTCAACGAGTTCATGGTCAAGTTCTTCGCTGCGCTGCTCGTCGTCATGTTGGTGAGCTTCGTGAGCATGGGCTGGCGCGTGGGCCTTGTTGTTGCGGCGGCCGTGCCGCTGACGCTGGCCGTGGTGTTCGTCGTAATGGCCGCGACCGGCAAGAATTTCGACCGCATCACGCTCGGCTCGTTGATCCTGGCGCTCGGCCTGCTCGTCGACGACGCGATCATCGCGATCGAGATGATGGTCGTGAAGATGGAGGAAGGCTATGGGCGCGTGGCCGCGTCGGCCTACGCGTGGAGCCACACGGCCGCGCCGATGCTGGCCGGCACGCTGGTGACCGCGGTCGGCTTCATGCCGAACGGCTTCGCGCGATCCACCGCCGGCGAATATACCAGCAACATGTTCTGGATCGTGGGGATCGCACTGATTGCATCGTGGCTCGTAGCGGTGGTCTTCACGCCATATCTCGGCGTGAAGATGCTGCCGGAGTTCAGAAAGTTCGAAGGCGGTCACGACGCGATCTACAACACGGCCCGCTACAACCGTTTCCGCCAGTTGCTGACACGCGTGATCGCGCGCAAGTGGCTCGTCGCAAGTTCGGTCGTCGGCCTGTTCGTGCTCGCGATTCTCGGCATGGCGATCGTCAAGAAACAGTTCTTCCCGATCTCCGACCGTCCCGAAGTGCTGGTCGAGGTGCAGATGCCCTATGGCACGTCGATCTCCCAAACCAGCGCCGCCACGAAGAAAGTCGAAGCGTGGCTTGCAAAGCAAAAGGAAGCAAAAATCGTCACTGCTTACATCGGGCAGGGTGCGCCGCGCTTCTTTCTGGCGATGGGGCCCGAACTACCCGATCCGTCGTTCGCGAAGATCGTGATCCGCACGGACAGTCAGGAAGCGCGCGACGCATTGAAGCAGCGAATGCGTCAGGCCATCGCAGACGGTCTCGCCCCGGAAGCGCGCGTGCGGGTCACGCAACTTGTGTTCGGGCCCTATTCGCCGTTCCCAGTCGCCTACCGCGTCACCGGTCCGAATCCGGACAGGCTGCGCGGTATCGCAGCCGAGGTTCAGCGCGTGATGGAGGGTAGTCCGATGATGCGTACGGTCAATGCTGACTGGGGTACGCGCTCTCCGACTCTGCACTTCACGTTACAGCAGGACCGTCTGCAGGCAGTGGGGTTGACGTCCAGCGCTGTTGCTCAACAGTTGCAGTTCCTGCTTACCGGAGTGCCTGTCACCGCTGTGCGCGAGGATATCCGGACTGTGCCGATCATCGCGCGCTCGGCCGGCGATGTGCGGTTCGACCCCGCGCGGCTTGGTGACTTCACGCTAGCCGGAGCGAACGGGCAGCGCATCCCGCTGTCGCAGGTCGGCAAGGTCGAGGTGCGCATGGAGGAGCCAATCATGCGCTGGCGCGATCGCGTGCCGACGATCACGGTGCGCGGCGATTTCGCCGATGGCTTGCAACCGCCGGACGTCTCGAACGCGATCACGAAGCAGCTTCAGCCGATCATGGCGAAGCTTCCCAGCGGCTATCGAATCGAGGAAGCGGGCTCCATCGAAGAGTCGGGCAAGGCGACGACCGCAATGCTGCCGCTGTTCCCGATCATGCTGGCGATCACGCTGATCATCATCATCTTTCAGGTACGTTCGATCTCCGCGATGGTGATGGTGTTCATGACCAGTCCGTTGGGCCTGATCGGCGTGGTGCCGACGTTGATCCTGTTCCGGCAGCCGTTCGGCATCAACGCGCTGGTCGGCCTCATTGCACTGTCCGGGATTCTGATGCGTAACACACTGATCCTGATCGGGCAGATCCACCAGAACGAGCGGGCGGGACTTGAGCCGTTCCATGCGGTCGTCGAAGCCACAGTGCAGCGCGCACGTCCGGTGATCCTGACTGCGATGGCTGCGATCCTCGCGTTCATCCCGCTGACCCACTCGGTGTTCTGGGGCACGCTCGCCTACACGCTGATCGGTGGAACGTTCGCCGGGACGGTGCTGACGCTGGTGTTCCTGCCAGCGATGTATTCGATCTGGTTCAAGATTCGGCCCGGCAACCCGGCCGCTTCCCCCAAGGGCCGCCACGAGCACGCTTCTGCGCCCGAACCGACGTTGCACGACGCGCGCAGCTAATACGCAATCAATCTACTGTATGGAAGGAAATTGCTATGCCTAATTCCGAAGTGGTCGTTGTCACCGGCGTGTCGTCTGGTATCGGACGCGCGACCGCCGAGAAGTTCGCGAAGCGCGGGTGCCGCGTATTTGGCACCGTGCGCAGCATCGCGAAAGCGGTGCCATTGGCCGGCGTTGAGCTGGTGGAGATGGATGTGCGCGACGATGCTTCCGTTCGAACCGGGATTCATGCGATCGTCGATCGTGCCGGGCGTATCGACGTACTCGTCAACAATGCCGGCACGACGCTGATCGGCGCGGTTGAGGAAACGTCGGTTGCCGAAGCTGCGGCGCTGCTCGATACCAACGTATTCAGCATTCTGCGTACGACCCAGGCGGTGCTTCCCTATATGCGGGCGCAACGACGCGGACGGATTGTCAATATCAGTTCGGTACTTGGCTTTTTGCCGGCACCTTACATGGGACTCTATGCGGCGTCCAAGCATGCCGTCGAGGGGTTGACCGAGACACTGGATCACGAGGTGCGCCAGTTCGGCATCCGCGCAACGCTGATCGAGCCGTCCTTTACCCGAACCAATCTCGATGTCAACGCGCCTCAAGCGAGTTCGAATATCGCCGCCTATGACCGCGAGCGTGCGCTTGCATCGGGCGCCGTCGTCGACAGCGTCAAAGGTGCTCCCGCACCCGATGGCGTGGCAAACACAATCGTTGAAGCCGCGCTCGGCAGCTGGCGTATGCGTCGTACGCCCGCGGGTCAGGCGTCGCTCCTGAGAAAATTGCGGCGCTTCATGCCCTCCGGGCCGGTCGATGCCAGCTTGAGGAAAACTTTCGGGCTCGCGTGAACCCTTCCGTCGCCGCGAAGATGTTGTGCGTCGCATCAGCACGCCATGCGACCCTAACACCCGGTTCTCTTAGTGCCGAGTGCTACCGAAGTCGGGGGGACGTCGGGCCTCCGGCGTTACACAAGTCTTCACTCGAGCGGGTCTCGTACGCCCACCGGTGGGCGGGGCACACATGGCGGCTCAACTGGATGCGTATAGGCGCGTCTTTCGCCGCTTCCGTACGGCTTACCGTTGTTCGCGAGAGCCAGCAAAAGTCCACCCGACGTTAGGTTTCTTGTGGGAACACCGCCTGACGCCCATAGCGACCCACCGTACGAACCTCGTAGCGGTTCGTCGCATCGTCAGTAGCAAACGTTTACGCCCGGCAAGGGGGTGGGCTGCGATTGTCCCGTATGTCATTGATTTCATAGGGGTTGTCTCGGCTGTCGATCTGGCGAGTTCAACGTTGAGTGAACAACGTTCAAAATTCAGTGAATCTCGACAACAGACAATTCACCTCCGGGAAAACCCCGCGTCTTGAAATCGTCAAACCCCGTCCCTATAATTAGCACTCGTTGGCGCAGAGTGCTAACGCCATGAATTCACCAAATATGCAAATGTTTGCATATTTAGGTTTTGTCGATCTCACAGAGAGAAAGAGGAGCTTGTAATGAACCTTCGTCCCTTGCATGACCGCGTGATTGTCAAGCGCCTGGACAACGAAACGAAGACCGCATCGGGCATCGTGATCCCTGAAGCCGCCGCTGAAAAGCCGGATCAGGGCGAGATCCTGGCCGTCGGCCCGGGCAAGAAAGACGATCAAGGTAAGTCGATCGCACTCGATGTGAAGGTGGGCGACCGTGTTTTGTTCGGCAAGTACGCCGGCCAAAGCGTGAAGGTCGATGGCCAGGAACTGCTGGTCATGCGCGAAGAAGACATCATGGCCGTCGTGGCCGCCTAAGACTGTCTCCCCCCAGACATCTACGTAAAGTATTCAAGGAGTTAATGCAATGGCAGCTAAAGAAGTCGTTTTCGGCGATGCCGCTCGTGCCAAGATGGTCGAGGGCGTCAACATTCTCGCCAACGCCGTCAAGGTGACCCTGGGCCCGAAGGGCCGCAACGTCGTGCTCGAGCGCAGCTTCGGCGGCCCGACCGTGACCAAGGACGGTGTGTCGGTCGCCAAGGAAATCGAACTCAAGGACAAGCTCCAGAACATGGGCGCGCAAATGGTCAAGGAAGTGGCTTCCAAGACCAGCGACAACGCCGGTGACGGTACCACCACCGCCACGGTGCTGGCCCAGTCGATCGTGCGCGAAGGCATGAAGTACGTTGCCTCGGGCATGAACCCGATGGACCTGAAGCGCGGTATCGACAAGGCCGTTGCCGCCGCCATCGAAGAACTGCGCAAGATCAGCAAGCCCTGCACGACGAACAAGGAAATCGCTCAAGTCGGCTCGATCTCGGCCAACAGCGATACCTCGATCGGTGACTATATCGCCAAGGCGATGGACAAGGTCGGCAAGGAAGGCGTGATCACCGTCGAAGACGGCAAGTCGCTGCAAGACGAGCTGGACGTCGTCGAAGGTATGCAATTCGACCGCGGCTACCTCTCGCCGTACTTCATCAACACCCCGGAAAAGCAAGTCGCGATCCTGGAAAACCCGTTCGTCCTGCTGTTCGACAAGAAGGTCTCGAACATCCGTGACCTGCTGCCGGTGCTCGAGCAAGTCGCCAAGGCTGGCCGTCCGCTGCTGATCATCGCCGAAGACGTTGAGGGCGAAGCCCTGGCAACGCTGGTGGTCAACAACATCCGTGGCATCCTGAAGACCTGCGCCGTCAAGGCTCCGGGCTTCGGCGACCGCCGCAAGGCCATGCTGGAAGACATCGCCATCCTGACGGGCGGCCAGGTCATCGCCGAAGAAATCGGCCTGACGCTGGAAAAGGCCACGCTCAACGAACTGGGCCAAGCCAAGCGCATCGAAATCGGCAAGGAAAACACCATCATCATCGATGGTGCCGGCGAAGGCGTGAACATCGAAGCCCGCGTCAAGCAAATCCGTGCCCAGATCGAAGAAGCCACGAGCGACTACGACCGTGAAAAGCTGCAAGAGCGCGTGGCCAAGCTGGCCGGCGGTGTTGCCGTGATCAAGGTCGGCGCTGCGACCGAAGTCGAAATGAAGGAAAAGAAGGCACGCGTCGAAGACGCGCTGCACGCTACCCGCGCTGCCGTGGAAGAAGGCATCGTCCCGGGCGGTGGTGTTGCGCTGCTGCGTGCTCGCGTGGCCGTGGCCGACATCAAGGGTGCCAACCCTGACCAGGACGCCGGTATCAAGATCGTTCTGCGCGCCATGGAAGAACCGCTGCGCCAGATCGTCGCCAACGGCGGCGAAGAAGCCAGCGTCGTTGTGGCCAACGTGATTGCCGGCAAGGGCAACTACGGCTACAACGCTTCGAGCGGCGAGTACGGCGACCTGGTGGAAATGGGCGTTGTGGATCCGACGAAGGTCACCCGCACCGCACTGCAAAACGCCGCTTCGGTGTCGGGCCTGCTGCTCACGACCGATTGCGCTGTTGCCGAACTGCCGAAGGAAGATGCTCCGATGGCTGGCGGCATGGGTGACATGGGCGGTATGGGCGGCATGGGCATGGGCATGTAAGTCTCGAAAGAGACGGCATGACGGGGGCCGCAAGGCACCCCACCTGCCTCGGTCGCCGGACTTCGTCACGGAATCTTCGATTCGGTGGCGCAAGTCCGCACCGGAAACGGCAACGAATTCTTCGGAATTCGTTGCCGTTTTTTTATGCCTGGGCGATCGGCACGTCGCTGTTGCCGTCGCCGCGTCGCAGACTGGGTACGGCGAGCGGAGTCGTGGCCGCAATCTCATCCTGCATCCACTGCCAGAAGGCGTGAATCGCGCGCTCGCGCGGATGATTTTCCCGCCAGCTCACGTGATATTCGAGGCTCGGTGCAATGCGGACATCGCCAATCTGCACCAGCTCGCAGGATGCGAGCGCATCTCGCACGAGCAAGCTGCGTGTAGTGGCGACGCCTTGTCCGGCCATAGCGGCACGCAGGAGCAACCCGGAGTCGTCGAAAATCGGCCCGCGCGTCGGCTCATGTGGCGTCAGTCCGGCGGCGACCTGCCAATCGCGCCATGATCGATAGGCGAAGCGCAGCATCGGCAGTTTGTGCGTATCGGCCACCGTGAACCCGGGCACACGCGCGATCAGATCGGGGTGGCACACGGCGATCACATAGTCATCGAGCAGCTTGCGCGTGACGAACCCGGTCGCCTCGACCCGTTGATGCCAGATGCCGACGTCGACCGAATACGGATCGGGCGCGGCAATATCCGCGTGAATTCGCACCACCAGATCGATATGGGGCTGCTGTTCGCTAAAGCGGCCCAGCCGAGGAATCAGCCATTGGGCCGCCAAATCGGTCATGACGCTGATTTCCAGACGAACGACGGCGGGCGACACGCCCGACGCCGTGCCCGCCCGGGCTTCAGTCATCGCCTCAATGAGTTCCGACATCCCAACGCGTACTCGCTCGGCCAGACGCGCCCCGACACTGGTCGGGATCATGCGGGCCCCCACGCGACGAAACAGCGCCGTGCCGAGTTGCTGTTCGAGCGAGCGCATGTGATGACTCACGGCGCTGTGCGTCAAATTCAATTCGTCGGCCGCCCGCGTAAAACTACGGTGGCGGGCAGCAGCTTCAAGTGCACGCAGCGATTGGAGGGGAGGGAGGTGAGGAATCATGATGTCAAATTCTACTCACAATACGGGCGCAAAGGTTTCGTTGGCTTCAGGGCGCCGTTCCGCCGACAATCGATACCCGAGCAAATGACTAAGGTATGGCTTCATGTCGAAGGCACTTCGCATCTTCGTCCTGTTCGCCTGCGGATACTTCGTTTCCTACGTGTACCGCGGCGTGAATATTGGGTTTGCGCCGTATATGACGCGCGATCTCGGCCTCTCGTCGGCCGACCTCGGGTTGTTGACGAGCCTCTACTTCCTCGGCTTTGCCGGGGCGCAATTGCCCGCGGGCGTGCTGCTCGACAAGTTCGGCCCGCGCCGGGTGGCGTCGCTGGTGCTGCTGCTCGCGGCTGCGGGCGCCGCGCTGTTCGGACTGGCCCAAGGCGTCGGTGCGCTGATGGCGGGACGCTTGCTGATCGGCGTCGGCGTGTCGGTGTGTCTGGGCAGCGCCTTCAAGGCATTGGCGCAATGGTTTCCGGTAGCACGTCTGCCGCTGCTCAACGGCCTGGTGATGGCCGTGGGCGGCATGGGCGGCGTCGTGGTGGGAACACCGCTCAACTGGCTGCTCGGGCTGACCGACTGGCGCATCGTGTCGTTCGGACTGGCGGCGTTAACCATTTTCATGTCGGTCGCGCTGTGGTTCGGCGCGCCCGAGAAGCCGGGGTCGCACGCGCAAGGCGGGTTGTCCGAGGCGCTCAAGGGCGTGCGTCAGGTGCTGGGAAGCGGAATGTTCTGGAAAGTGACTTCGCTCTCGGGGATCACGCAGGGCGTGTTCTACGCAATGCAATCGCTATGGATGGCGCCGTTCATGCGCGACGTTGAAGGGCTGTCGGCGTCGCAGGCTGCCTCGCTGGTGTCGGTCGTGGGGCTTGCGATGATGGCCGGGAGCGTAGTGTTCGGTGCGGCCGCGCGCTCGCTCGAACGCCGTGGCGTGAGCGTGTTCGCATTTTCCGGCGCCGGGATGGTGCTGTTCGTCGTGGTGCAGTCGCTGTTGTTGATGCGTGCGCCGATTCCACCGGTCTGGCTTTGGGCCGCCTATGGCATCTTCGGTGGCACGGGCATCCTGTCGTACGCGGTGTTGGCGGAGCATTTCCACGGCACGTTGATCGGGCGCGTCAATACGTCGCTCACGCTCGTCATCTTTCTGTTGATCTTCTTGTGTCAGGTGGGCGTCGGGGCCGTGCTCGGCACTTACGCGGCGCACAGCGCGCAGGCGCATTTCTCCGCTTGGACGGGCCTGATCGCACTGCAAGCGCTGGGGGCAGTGTGGTACTTCTGGCCCCAACGTCAGGGCGCGGGCAAGGTCGCCGCGGCGTGACGCGGCGTGTGTCGACTGGATGGGGCGGTTCGCATAGCGAGCCCGCCATCTTTGGTGTCGGGTGTCGAGGACTCCGCCGCTGGCTTAGTCCTGCGCCACCCAATCGCCCGACTTCCCGCCGTGCTTCTCCAGCACGCGCACATCGGTGATCGTCATGCCGCGATCGACGGCCTTGCACATGTCATAGATCGTCAGCAAGCCGACTTGAACCGCGGTGAGCGCTTCCATCTCCACCCCCGTGCGACCGACGGTTTCGACCTGCGCGCGGCAGTGTACGGCGTTCGCGCCGTCGTCCACCAGAAACTCGACCGTCACACGCGTAAGCGCGAGCGGATGACACAGCGGAATCAGATCGGCGGTGCGCTTGGCGCCTTGGATGGCCGCAATGCGAGCAATACCCAGTACGTCACCCTTCTTGGCCGTGCCGGTGCGAATCAGCGCCAGCGTTTCCGGCTTCATCTGAATGGTGCCACGCGCCACGGCAATACGATGCGTGCTGTCCTTGCTGCCGACATCAACCATGTGGGCCTGTCCGTCGGTGTCGAAATGGGTGAGTTCTGCCATGAGTCGATGCTGAGAAGAGGTTGCGATAGTGTCGGGAGACGGTTCGCGAGCGCCTTTTGCGAGCGAAAGGATAGCGCCGTTTCGGATGAGTTATGCCTATATTGACGACGTTTTGGCGATGCTGCGGAACGTCTGCGTCTGGCTGCTATCATAGCAGCAGCCCTGAATGATCAGCGCCACGCGGCGCCCATTTCCATGACGCGTTCGTTCCGCTCGTTATGTTCGTTTCGCGCCGCCATCGGCATCTCCGGCCTGATTCCCATGTGTCGCGCGTTCTCATTGCCCGGTCCAGGGCGCCCATCTGGCGCATGGTGCGCATGACCTCCATGCCGAAGCCGTCGTCCCAGCCGCCTCACCCCGAGCGCCACGTCGCCCGGTGGCGGCGTTTCATGGCGTTGGCCATGCTGCCCGTAATGACGGCAATGACGTTCGCCGCCGTCGTCATCCCCACCCAGGCGGCCGCGCAGTCGCTCCCGTCCCTCGGCCAGAGTTCTGCCGCGGACTTGTCGCCAGCGATGGAGCGCAAGCTCGGCGAGCGCGTGATGCGGGAGATTCGCGCCGATCCCGATTACCTGTCGGATTTGCTGCTCTCCGATTACGTCAATGCCCTGGGTGGCAAGCTCGTGGCGGCCGCGCACACAGTGGGACTCGACGCCAGTCAGAGTTTCGAATTCTTCGTGGTGCGTGATTCGGACATCAACGCCTTCTCACTGCCGGGGGGCTTCATCGGCATCAACACGGGATTGATCGTCGCGACGCGCACCGAGTCGGAACTCGCTTCTGTGATCGGACACGAGACGGGGCACGTTCTGCAACATCACATCGCGCGCATGCTCGGCCAACAGTCGCAAAACTCGTGGATCGCCCTCGGCGGCATGTTGCTCGGTCTGCTCGCCGGCATCGGGGCACGGAGCCCGGATCTCGGCATGGGAATCGCGATGGGCGGGCAAGGCCTTGCCGTCGATCGGCAACTGCGTTTTTCGCGCGATGCGGAACGTGAGGCCGATCGCGTCGGCTTCCAGTTGCTCCAGGCGGCAGGCTTCGACACGTACGCGATGCCGACCTTCTTCGAGCGTCTGCAACGCGCGGATTCGATCAACGAAGCCGGCGTGCCGGAATATGTCCGGACTCACCCGCTGACGACGGATCGCATCGCCGACATGCTCAATCGCTCGCGCACTGCCGCTTATCGTCAGCCTGTGCAGTCGCCCGAATATGCGTTTGTGCGGGCGCGCTCGCTCGTCTTGCAGCAGAAGTCCGCGAGCGATTACGCGGCGATCGCCGACGCGCAACGCACAGCGATCCGCGCGCAGACCACATCGAATGTGGCGGCGGCATGGTATGCGGTGGCGCTGGCCGAGTTCAAGCAGCGTCGCTGGGTGCCGGCGCGCGAGGCGCTGGAGAAGTCGCGCGCGGCTTTCGGTGGCACGGGGCCGGGTACGCCGAGTCTGGCTGTGCTGGCGTCGGATATCGCGCGCTTGTCGGGCCAGCCGGACGAAGCCTTGCGCGTCGCCGCGCAGGCGCGTGCCGCGTTCCCACTCTCGCAGGCCGCCGATATGGCTTATGCCGATGCCTTGGTCGCCAGCCAGCGGATTCCCGACGCGACGAAGTTCCTTCAAGCGCAGGTCGAGCGCTATCGAAGCGAGCCCATCTGGTGGCGGGCGCTGGCAGGGGCATGGGCCGCGGCCGGCAAGCGGACGCGTCAGCACGCAGCATTGGCGGAACAATATGCGCTGCAAGGGCAATGGATGGCGGCCGTCAGCCAGTTGAAGCTCGCGCGTGAGGCCGGCGACGCCAGCTTTTACGAGATGTCGGTCATCGACGCGCGACTTCACGAGTTCCAGCGCCGCTACAAGGACGACAAGGAAGACGAGAAGGACTTCGGCAAACTGGCCGGATAAGGGGATAAGCGGCGCGTGCTGCGAAGTTGCGTACACTTATTCGCGTGCGAGTTGCGCCGTTGCTTTTAATCTATCGGAAAGCGCCCGCCATGTGAAACTGGCGAAGCGTGAATATCTTGGGGTTTTCGCTATTTTTCGAGTGTCGATCCCAAAAGATCACGGAGAAATTGGAACATCGGAGTTTTCCCATTTGGGTTTCTGACGCACTCCTATTGCATACAACACTTCGATTGGCGAGTATGGCGACACGGTACCGTGCTCGCTTCGCAGTGTGATTTCGCTGCGAACTTTTCGACCAATATTCACTGAATGAGGTGAAGTATGGAGAATTGCCAGTACGAAGTCGTGATAGACAACGAGCGACCCATTAACAAGCCGATTGTTGCTTTAACGAAATGCCGAATCAAGTTTGGCGACCGCGATAACCTGCGCCAATGTGTCGAAGAAATTCGTAAGTCTGATCTTCGGCTGAGCTTGCGGCCAGAGGAGGATGTCCAATACGATTGGCAAAATCCAGTCGGAATTCGGGGGAATACCTTGTGCTTTGGTGTGCGCTGGTTTGATGCCAAGTATTTTTCCGAGCATCGGGATGTCTATTTAAACAACATGCATACGCGATTGCTGAAGCAATTTGGTGTCGATTGGGTCGACGCCAATGTCGAGCATTTCGTAGCCGCCCGCTAACATTCGCCTAGTGGCTGCCACAGCCGACGTTCGGTCGTGGTTGCTCTTTGACCTCGCACCGTGTCCCCATTCCGCATTTACCTGTCGTTGGATTTTCTCCTTGCGACCTACCTAGGCATGTGGAACGCAATGGTTCCCATCGTATTGCTCGGCCGCTTCGGCACCGCGGGCGTCGTAGCGTACGAGATAGCGCTCGCCACAAGTGCCTTCATCGCGCTGCCGGTGGCGGCTTCATGGACTGAGGGGTTGTCCCGCAGTAAGGTCCTGCGCTGGGCATGTGTGATCATCGTGCTATGCGGCGTGTCGCGGGTGGTGATTGCAAGTGCAACGCATAGCGTCACTTTTTGGATGGTGAATGACATGGTGGCGGTCGCCGCCTTCGCCGTCTTACAACCGCTACTTAGCATCTACCCGGCGGAGCTTGTCGAGAAAGCGCGTGTGTTATCCGCGTTCCGCCTGAAGCGGGTTACGGTCAATCTCGGTCGTATTATCGGGCCGTTGTTCGCCGCCGCCGCCTTACTACTCAGCACTCACCAATACGCTTTGTGGTGTGTTGCATTGTTCGGGGGCGTTTTACTGCCCCTGCTGTCACGACTTCCAGTACTGCCTTCGATGTCCGGGATCGGGACGTCAGCACCTGCCCCCGCGAGAACATGGTTTCGTCGTGCGTTTGCTGGATTTACACTGAAAATCCGGTTGCCGGCGGAACGCTTCTTCACGCTCTGCGACATGTTGCTGGTTATCGCGACGGCAGGGATCGTTCCGATGCTGATTCCTCAACTCGTTCAACACGCGACACTACCGGACGCGCAGGTCGGTTGGTTGATTGCCGCATTCGTCGTCGGATCGATTGCAGGGGTTGTTGTTTTTCACCCTATCCTCTCCGGCGCACTGCAACACAGGCTGGGTTACATTGCGATTTGGGCGGCGCTGGCCGCTAGTCTTGCCGTGGCAACGGCTGTCGATTCCGTTGCCGCACTGGGTGGGTGCTTGATGTCGGCTGGCGTATTCGGTGCGTGTCTGTCCATGAACGGCATCGATCGGCGGGTGATTGCGATGCCATCTTCCGTGCGGGTTAGAGTCGCGAGCGCAACGCTGCTGGCGGGACAGATGGCGAGCATGCTGTCATTCACACTTTACGGTGCCGCGAACGCTTTGGGCAACATGAGTGGGGGATGGTGGTTGTACGGCGGGCTGGTCTGCATCGCCGGATTGGCGTCGTGTCTCGCGCGTGAACCGTGGAAATTGCTCAGCGAGAACGACGCTGGCGATGGCGTCGAGCGCTTCTATACGAGCCGATATCCCGATGCATTTGGCGAGTCCGCGCCAGTGCGACGAGATGTCGCGGCGTAAGGGCGCATTGACTCACGCCGATTGATCGTCGGCCCGCGGGGTGCGCTCGAACCCATACGTCTGCGGCAGGGTGCCCGCATGGGTCGTCGCGAACGGGAGTGAATCGCCGTTGCGCCAATGCAGCCGCACCGCGCCCTTGGCGTCGGCGGTATCGTCCGACGTTTGCGCAATCTCGAAGGCTTGCGCCAGATCGGACACCTGCGTGAGCAGATCGATGTCGTGATCGTGCAGCAACGCGAGCGGCGCGTTCGGCGTCGATCTCCCATTCTCCTCGCCGCCAGACACCGCCCCCACGAACGCGACGTTGCCGTCCTCGTCGAGCAGACACGCCTGCGGCACGAAAGCATGGCCCAGTTGGTCCGTCAACACCGGTGCGCCGCGACCGTCGTTCGCCGCGGCATCCCACGTCAGCCGGACCACAAACGGGGCGTACGCAAGCGCCACATACACACGTTGCGGCCCATTCTGGAAGTACCACCGCCCGGCGTCGTCGCTGGCGTAATTGCGCGCGATGAACGCGACGAGCGCTGCATGACGAATCGGATCGCCAGCCGTGCCCGCCGCCTGCGCCGCGTCGTCGCGCATGCGCCACTGACCGCGACGGTCGAGCGCGAGCCAGCCGTAACAATGCGGCACGTTGGGCCACTTGGCCATCGCCTGTCGAACGATTTCATCCATAAGGCACCTTCAGGCCGGAGTCGGCAAAAATTGACGGAAGTAATCGATGACCGTGTGCGGCATCCATGTCATGCCGCCCGGAAACGGCCCACTCATGAAGCCGACGTGTCCGCCGTGCGCCGGCTGCAGGAGCCGCACGTGGCGACCGACGTCGTCTTCGCCCGGCAACACATTGGCCGGCTGGAACGGGTCGTTGCGGGCATTGATGACCAGCGTCGGCACTTCGATGGCCGGCAGAATCGGCTTGCTCGACGCGCGCGTGTAATAGTCGAAGGCACTGTGATAACCATGCAAGGGAGCCGTCACCACATGATCGAATTCGCCGAGATCGCGCGCGGCCATCATCCGATCGCGGTCGTACAGCCCGGGGTATTGGTCGAGCTTCGCGAGCGCCTTCTTCTTGAGCGTGCCCAGAAAATTGCGCGTGTACACCATATTGAAACCGTGCGAGAGCGCCAGTCCGCCCGCGCGTAAATCGAGCGGCGCCGAAATCGCGCACGCGGCACTCACCACTTGCGCCGCATGCCCCTCGCGCTCGCCGAGCCAGCGCAGCAATACATTGCCGCCCAGCGACACGCCCGCCGCAAAGATCGGGCCGGACGCGTTCGCACGCAAGCGCCGCAATATCCAGTCGACCTCGGTACTGTCGCCGGAGTGATAAAAGCGCGGCGCGCGGTTCATGCGGCCGCTGCAACTGCGGAAGTGGGGAATCACGCCGCGCCACCCCTGCGCTTCGACTTCGCGCATCAGGGTGCGGGCGTAGTGGCTGCCGGACCCGCCCTCCAGTCCATGGAAGAGCACGACGAGCGGTGTCTCCACCAGCCCTTCGGGCGCGGGCGGGGCTTTTTGCGCCGCAGGGGGAGCGACCAGCCAGTCGACATCGACGAAGTCGCCGTCGGGCGTGTCCCACGTTTCGCGACGGAATTCGACGCACGGGCGTCGACCCAGCAGCGCCGGGTAGATCGTCTGGCTGTGCCCGTCGGGCAGCCACCGGGGTGCCCGGTAATCCAGGGGAAGAAACGTCGCGGGGCGCGCCGTCATGGTCGTACCGTACAGATCAGTGCAGCCCGTCCGGACGCGCGTGCATCATCAGGCTGAACTGCTCGACAGCATGCGGCGGCAACGGGCTGGAGTGGATATGGGCGAAGCGCCAGTCGCCCTGCTCGTGCACCAGCACGTATGTCGTGTGGATGAGCTGGGCGGTCGTCTGGCCGGCGTCTTCCTTGCCGACGCGCATTGCTTCGGTCGCCGTGTGCACGACCGTGCCAACGGTGTCGTACTCGGTCGTATCCAGCGAGTCGACGAGCACCACGCTTTGCGTGAACTGGGCGACCAGACCGTTGCGGATCTGTTCCAGACCGTCCCATCGGGTGCCGTCGGCGCGAATATAGCTGACGAAATCCTCGTTCGCCCACAGCGACATGGCGCGATCCGTCTGCCCACGGCGCAGCGCATCGTAAAAGGCCGTGATGGTTTCACTGGCGGCATCGAACAGACGGACAAAACGTGGCATGTGGATTTACCGTTGAGTGTTACCGGAATCGAGCTAAGCGCGCCGCCGTCATGGACCACATCAGCGCTGCGTGAGCAGGATGTTGCGCAAATTCGCGAATACGTGCTCGGGCATCAGCTCATTGAGGCAGCGGGTGTGGCCCAACGGGCATTCGCGGGCAAAACACGGGCTGCACTCCAATTGTAGCCACAGGATATGCGCCTGGTCGGACAGCGGCGGTGTGTGGCGCGGATCGGACGATCCGAACAGGGCAATCTGCGGGCGGCGCAATGCGGCCGTCACATGCATCAGGCCCGAGTCGTTGCTCACCACCGCATTGGCGCGGGCCAGCAGCGCGCACGCCTCGGCCAGCGACGTCTGTCCACACAGGTTGCGCACGAACGGCGCATCGGCGGCGATTTGCTGCGCGAGCGCACCGTCCTTGCCCGAGCCGAGCGCAATGATTTGCGCATACGGGAACGAGCGGCGAACCAACTGAGCTAACTGCGCGAAATGGCCCGGCGGCCAGCGCTTGGCCGGTCCGAACTCTGCACCCGGGCAGAACACCACGAGCGGTACGCGCAGATCAAGGCCGAAGCGCGCGAAGACACGCGCCGACTCGTTCAGGTCGGCGTCGATGCGCGGCGTGGGCAGCGCATCGGGCAACTTGGCCCCGGGCGCGAACGCGAGCGCAGCGTAGTGCCGCACCATGGGCGGCCGCTCGTCTTTGCGCGGATTGGCGTGGCGCACGTTGAGCAGACCGTAGCGGTGCTCGCCCTTGTAGCCAATGCGCAACGGAATGCGCGCCAGCCACGGAATCAGCGACGACTTCAGCGAGTTCGGCAGCACATAGGCGGCGTCGTACCCCTCGTCGGCGAGCACGCTCGCGAGCCGGTAGCGCTCCAGCGGCTGCAACTTGCCGTGCGCGAGGTCGGTGGCGACGACGCGCGAAATCTCCGGCATGCGTTCCAGCACCGGGGCGACCCAGCTGGGCGCGATCGCGTCGATGGTCAGACGCGGATGCAGGCGCTTGAGCAGGGTGAACAACGGCTGCGCCATCAGCGCGTCCCCAATCCAGTTGGGGGCGATCACCAAGGCTTTATGCATCGTGGCGGAGACTCTAAACGTTAAGCGTTGCGAAGATACGGACAGTCAACCGGGCGGTACAGGGCAACCGCAGTCGGCTGCGCCCGGTTGGAGCAACGGCAGCCGGCTCAGTGGTGACCCTTGAGCACGACCCCGGCCTTCACGCGATAACGCGTGCCGCAGTACGGACAGGCCGCTTCGCCATGCGTCACATCGATGAACACGCGCGGATGGGCGCTCCAGGCTTCCATCTTCGGATTCGGGCAATGGACCGGCAGATCTTCGGCGCCGACTTCGACGACCGGCATTTGTTTGACTTCGCTCATGGGGTTCGGACCGTGATGGGTATTCGGACGATTGGGGATTGCATGGCCGGTGCAAAGGACGAAGCCGTCGCCCGCACGCTTACCAAAAGTCGCTATTGTAAAGCAGCCACGGCCCTTTGCGGATGGCTCGCAGCGCCCGCAGCCGCGACGCTTGCCAGTTCCTGTCACCGTCGAAGTCCCGCGTGGCGCGTACGCGACACCTCGTCCGTTGCCCTCGCAAAAACGCCCGGATATGCGCTTTCGACGTGGTAAGTGAATATTTACCCTGGCTATAATGACCGGACGCTCGCCGCCAACGATGACGATATTCAGGAGACACTCCGGCAACCCTGGCGGGCGCTGTGACCGCCAGCGGTCATCATGGGCGTGCCGGGCGCCGTCGGGACCGCTTTGCCCCGCAATGCCAGACACTGCGCCGAACGGCTCGGTGCTCGCCCCCCAAGCCGACCATGCCAATGCTTCGTCTGCCAGCCGCTGAACGTGACGGGTTCAGGGCCGGTTTCCGCATTATTTCGCCGCTGTTGCCAGCCATCTTCTCGTGGGGACTCGTGACCGGGGTCGCCATGGGCAAATCGATACTGACGGTGCCCCAGGCCATCGGCATGAGCCTGATGCTCTATGCCGGATCGGCCCAGTTGGCCTCGTTGCCGCTGTTCGCCGCCGGCATGCCCTTGTGGACGATTCTGCTCACGGTCGGCATCGTCAATCTGCGCTTTGTGATCTTCAGCGCCGCGCTCCAGCCGCATTTCTCTTATTTGTCGCTGCCGCGGCGCATCGTGCTCGGCTATGTCAATGGCGACCTCGGATTCGTGATGTTCATGAACCAGAAGTTCGCGAGCGGCTATGTCCCGGGCAAGGAGGGGACCTACTACGGCATCACGCTCAGCAATTGGGCGGTCTGGCACGTGTCGTCGATTCTCGGCATCCTGCTCGGCGCGCTCGTGCCGGATAGCTGGGGCCTCGCCTTCGCGGGCACGCTCGCCCTCATTCCGATGATGGTTCACACGATCACCAGTCGCTCGACGATGCTGGCGGTCACGCTGGCATCGGTCCTCGGCCTGCTCGCCTTCGATTTGCCGTATCGGCTCAATCTCGTGCTCGGGGTGGTCGGCGCGCTCGCCGCCGGCATGGTTTGCGACGAACTTTCGGCGCGTCAGGCGAAGCGGCTCGCGTTGGCGAATCCCCCCGCGGCCGCGCGCGACGGCGCCCAGCCCAGTCGTTCGGGAGAGCGTCGCTCATGAGTACGGTCGAAATCTGGCTCTCCTTCGTGGCGATGACGGCCATTACCATCGTCACGCGCACGTTCTTCCTGCTCGCGGGAGACCGCGTGACGCTGCCGCAGCGCTTGCAACGCGCGCTGCGCTACGCCCCGGCGGCGGCGCTCGCCGTCATCGTGGTGCCCGAGGTGCTGCTGCTCGATCACCAGTTCTCGCTGCATCTGCACAATCCCAAGCTGGCCGCGGCCGTGGCCGCCACCGGCTGGTTCGTCTGGCGACGCAACATGATCGAGATGATTGTCGTCGGCATGGCCGTCTACACGCTCTGCCGTCTGTTCCTGTAGGCGGAACCCTCGTCGGCCAAAATGGGCATCTGGACGGGCGGATCAGTTAAAATGCATGTTTTTTCCACCATTTATTCCGGATTCTCATGGCTTCCGTCGTACGTCTTTCCGATTTGATCGCCCAGGGTCGCCTGGCAGGCAAACGTGTCTTCATCCGCGCCGATATGAACGTGCCGCAAGACGATGCGGGCCGCATCACGGAAGACACGCGTATCCGCGCCTCGGTGCCGGCCATCCAGATGGCGCTCGACGCCGGTGCGGCCGTCATGGTCACGTCGCATCTGGGCCGTCCGACGGAAGGCGAATTCAAGCCCGCCGACTCACTGGCACCGGTTGCGCAACGCCTGTCCGAACTGCTGGGCCGCGAGGTGAAGCTGATCGCCAACTGGGTCGACGGCGGTTTTGAGGTGGCGCCGGGCACGGTCGTGCTGCTGGAGAACTGCCGCGTCAACAAGGGCGAGAAGAAGGACAACGACGAACTGGCGCGAAAGATGGCCGCGCTGTGCGACGTGTACGTGAACGACGCGTTCGGCACCGCCCACCGCGCCGAAGCCACGACGCACGGCATCGCCAAGTATGCGCCGGTCGCCTGTGCTGGCCCGCTGCTCGCCGCCGAACTCGAAGCGCTCGGCAAGGCGCTGAACGCCCCGGCTCGCCCGCTCGTGGCCATCGTAGCCGGCTCCAAGGTCTCGACCAAGCTCACCATTCTGCAGTCGCTCGCTGACAAGGTCGACCATCTGATCGTGGGCGGCGGCATTGCCAACACGTTCATGCTGGCCGCCGGCCTGCCGATCGGCAAGTCGCTCGCCGAAGCCGATCTGGTCGGGCAGGCCCGTTCGATCATCGACGCGATGGCCGCGCGTGGGGCCTCGGTGCCGATCCCGACGGACGTCGTATGCGCCAAGGAATTCAGCGCGACGGCTGAGGCGACGGTGAAGGCCGCCAGCGATGTGGCCGCCGACGACATGATTCTCGACATCGGTCCGCAAACGGCTGCCAAGCTGGCCGAGCAACTGGCGGGCGCGGGCACGATCGTGTGGAACGGCCCGGTGGGCGTGTTCGAATTCGATCAGTTCGGGCACGGCACCGAGACGCTGGCGCGCGCGATTGCGGCCGCCAAGGGCTTCTCGATCGCCGGGGGCGGCGATACGCTCGCCGCCATCGCCAAGTACGGTATTGCCGACCAGGTCAGCTATATTTCGACCGGTGGCGGCGCGTTCCTCGAATTCCTCGAAGGCAAGACACTGCCGGCCGTCGACGTGCTGCAACAACGCGCCAGCGAGCTCAACTGATCGCGCGGCGCCAGGTGGAGCGGGGCTCGCAGGCCGGTTTTCCGGTCGAAGGCGGGCACGAATGGGGCGGTTTCGATCGGTTTATTGCGAACATCTAAGATCGAATCAAACGATTTCGTACGGACAATACGAACTTTTTGGTTAACCTGTGGCGGCCTAAATGCGCTACAAATCGCTAAGCGCCAGACATGTCGAATGCGCTGTTACCCAAAGAGGATGAAGAGATGGATGTAATGAACCGCTCCACCAAGATCGTCGCCACCATCGGTCCGGCATCGAGCACGCCGGAAGTGCTCTCGCGCATGATCGCCGCCGGCGTCGATGTCGTTCGCCTGAATTTCTCGCACGGCAAGGCGCAGGACCACATCGAGCGCGCCGAGATGGTGCGCGCGGCCGCCAAGGCGGCTGGCCGCGAAGTGGCCATCATGGCCGACCTCCAGGGTCCGAAGATTCGCGTCGGCAAGTTCGAGAACGGCAAGGCCACGCTCGAGGCGGGCGCGAAGTTCATCCTGGACGCCGCCTGCGAAGTCGGTAACGAAGAGCGCGTCGGGCTCGACTACAAGGAACTGCCACGCGACGTGCGCACGGGCGACGTGCTGCTGCTCAACGACGGCCTGATCGTGCTGATCGTCGATCGCGTGCTCGGCAGCGAGATCCATACGACCGTGAAGGTCGGTGGCGATCTGTCGAACAACAAGGGTATCAACCGCCAGGGCGGTGGGCTGACGGCACCGGCGCTCACGGCCAAGGACATGGAAGACATCAAGACCGCGATGGCGCTGGGCGCCGATTATGTCGCGGTCTCCTTCCCGAAGAACGCCACCGACATGGAAATGGCGCGCCGTCTGGCCAACGTGGCCGGCGAGCCTTACGGCATCAAGCCGCTGATGATCGCCAAGATCGAGCGCGCAGAAGCCATTCCGGCGCTCGAAGAGATTCTGGCGGCGTCGGACTGCATCATGGTTGCACGGGGCGATCTGGCCATCGAAGTGGGCAACGCCGCGGTGCCGGGGCTGCAGAAGCGCATGATCAAGCTTGCGCGCGAGATGAACAAGACCACCATCACGGCCACGCAGATGATGGAGTCGATGATCCACAACCCGGTGCCGACCCGCGCCGAAGTCTCGGACGTCGCCAACGCCGTGCTCGATGGTACCGACGCCGTGATGCTCTCGGCCGAGAGCGCCGCGGGCAAGTATCCGGTCGAAACCATCGAGACGATGGCGGCGATCTGCGTCGAAGCCGAGCGCTCGGAGATGGTGGAACTCGATCGCGACTGGCTCGATCAGACTTTTACGCGCATCGACCAAACGATTGCGGCCGGCGCCTTGTTTACCGCGTATCATCTTGGCGCGAAAGCCATCGTGGCGCTCACCGAATCGGGCGCGACCGCGTTGTGGCTGTCTCGCCACAAGATCCATGTGCCGATTTTTGCGCTGACGTCACAGCTCGGCAGCCATCGCAAGCTGGCGCTGTACCGCAACGTCTACGCGATGCGTGCCGACGCCACGCTCGACCGCGATCACGCGCTCAAGCAGGCCGAGCAACTGCTGCTCTCGCGCGGCGTGGTCAAGCGCGGCGACACGATCGTGTTGACCGTGGGCGAGCCGATGGGACAACCCGGTGGTACCAATACGTTGAAAATCGTCCAGGTGGGCCAAGCATGACGAAGGGGGCCGCGCGAGTGCGGCAAGGCGCAAACGCCACGCCGCCCGCGAGCCGTCGTCATGAGGGGCACTTCTGGATCGAGGAAAGATTTGCTTAGTTTTGTGATTCCAAGGAGAACATCATGCCCCTAGTCTCTATGCGACAGCTGCTCGACCATGCCGCCGAAAACGGCTACGGTCTGCCGGCCTTCAACGTCAACAATCTGGAGCAGGTTTCCGCCATCATGGCCGCCGCCGACGAAGTCGGTGCGCCGGTCATCATGCAGGCCTCCGCCGGTGCTCGCAAGTACGCCGGCGAAGCGTTCCTGCGTCACCTGATCTCGGCCGCCGTGGAAGCGTATCCGCACATCCCGGTGGTGATGCACCAGGATCACGGCCAGTCGCCGGCCGTGTGTATGGCCGCGATCAAGAGCGGCTTCTCGAGCGTGATGATGGACGGCTCGCTCGAAGCCGACGGCAAATCGGTTGCCAGCTACGAGTACAACGTCGAAGTGTCGAAGAAGGTGGTCGAGTTCTCGCACTACATCGGCGTGACGGTGGAAGCCGAGCTGGGCGTGCTGGGTTCGCTCGAAACGATGAAGGGCGACAAGGAAGACGGCCACGGCGCCGACGGCACGATGACCCGCGAGCAACTGCTGACCGACCCCGATCAGGCCGCCGACTTCGTGAACCAGACGCAATGCGACGCGTTGGCCATCGCCATCGGCACCTCGCACGGCGCCTACAAGTTCAGTCGCAAGCCGACGGGCGACATTCTCGCCATCGACCGCATCAAGGAAATCCACCGCCGCATTCCGAACACCCACCTCGTGATGCACGGCTCGTCGTCGGTGCCGCAGGAACTGCTCGCCGAGATCCGTGAATTCGGCGGCGACATGAAGGAAACGTACGGCGTGCCGGTCGAAGAGATCGTCGAAGGCATCAAGCACGGTGTGCGCAAGATCAACATCGATACCGACATCCGTTTGGCGATGACCGGCGCGATCCGTCGCTATCTGTTCGAAAACCCGAGCAAGTTCGACCCGCGCGACTACCTCAAGCCGGCTCGCGAAGCCGCCAAGCTGGTGTGCAAGGCGCGCTATCTGTCGTTCGGTTGCGAAGGTCAGGCCGGCAAGATCAAGCCGGTCGCGCTCGAGAAGATGGCCGAGAAGTACAAGAGCGGCGATCTCTCGCAGATCGTGAAGTAAGCACCTGTATCACGGCCATGCCGGGGTTCTCCCGCATGGCTTGCTGCCCGGCCGGGGCGGCGTGGCGCCGACGAGGCAATCCGCTCGAAGGCACACGACGCTCAGGTCGCAGGCCCGGCTTTGGCCAGCACACGCTGGAACAGAAGCCGGGCTTTTTCTTTTGGCATCTGCAATTGAAACTTGCCGCCCAACTCCGAGCGGATCGTGGCGGTCAGCATTTCCACGCCGTCGACGATCAGCGTCATCGGTTCGTTCATATGCTGACGCGAGAAATCACGCATCCGTGCGGTGGCGCTGTCGCGCAGGCTCATCGTGACGACGACCTCGATATCGGCGGGGGCGACGCCGTCTTGCGCCGGGAACTGCAAACCCAACTGTTCGATATCGCGCGCGGCAAACAGGGCGAAACGCGCAATGCCGTCGTCGTTTTCCGGCGTGGCGATCGCCACCAGCCTGGGTAGCGTGGGCCGCTCGGTGGTGTCGGCGGTGGCCGTCGTGCTCGACGTTCCGGATGCCGCGCGCGCCCCACTGGCCCGATGGGCGGGCGCGTGCGCATGGGCCCCGGCAGACGGCGGCGCGGCCGCGTGCGGCGCCGCCGTCTGCGCCCGCACGGGCAGGCTCGCCAGCGCCAGCACGGCGGCGAGGGTTGCGACGCATTGCCCTGCACGGGTTGGCCAGACAACTCCGGGTGTCGATGTGATCGTCATGGCAGCGCCTTGGTTCAGGTGAACGCTTTCATTCTAGGCAACATCCGGCGCGCAGGCAGGCGGGGAAGGCGCCCGCATTGCGACGGTGCAAAACGACAGCGATACGCCGATTCCTGAAGTCCGGTGTGACATCGCGTGGCAGTCTCCGGTGCCCCCCGCCAATCCGCCCATGCCAATGATGGGCCAGCCGGAGATATCGATGCCATTGAATCGCCTTCCCAAGACCGTCGCCTGGTGCCTGGGGCTATCCAGTTCCGAGGAGGCGTCTCGGCCGCCGTCGCGGCGTTCGTCCATGGCGAGGACGATGACCTCCGCCGCGAATCGGGCAGCGTCCTCGCGCGCGCCGCAACGCGGCGCCGATGTGACCGGCGAGGTCCATGCCGCCACACCTGATCCGGTACCCGGGCCGTCGGTGCGCACGACATCCATGCGATCGATGGCCGCCGACTGGCAGGCTCGCCTGACGCCAACGGTTGACACGCCCGCGCCGATCGCGCTCTGGGAGGCGGATGACCCGGCGCCCGAGTGGGCGAGCGGGGAAGGGGCGGACCCGTGGGTCGAGGCCTATGGCGTGAATACGTCGACGCTCATCCGTGTGGACGGCAAATGTACGCGCTTCGGCCTGATCGAATTGGGCGGGCATCAATTCATCGTGGGTCCGACCGCGACGCCGGCAGAGGCCTCGGTGCTCACCCGCATGCTCAAGACCCATCCGCAGATCGGCGCGATCTTCTGCGTCGAGCCGGGCGCCATGCAGCTTCGTGACGCGCCGATCGACACGACGAGTGCCCCGGGTTACCACGAGCGCCCGATCGACGGATACATCCTGAGCGTGATGCACGGCGCGCGAGGCGCACGCGGGTCTGCTGCGCCGCAAGCGTCGCCCGTCGGCCTCGACGGCGGACTGTCGCATGTGCAGTTCATGGAGTTCACGGGCATGGAGCGATTCGACGCACAGATTCCCCGCGAGGTGCTATGGCGTGCCGGTCGGGGCGTGGCAACGTTCATGCGAGAGAACCCAGGCAAGATCGCGCTCGTGTGCTCGGAGCGTGGCATTGCGCGTCCAAGCGCCGTGGCGGCCAGCGCGGCGTTGCAACTCCGGTGCGGAGACGCGCACGTGCGTAACAATCTGGCCGCACAAGTGATCGCGCAGCGTTCGGAGGCGAGCGACCATCATATAAACGTCGCCTCGCGCAGCTTCGATCTCATGGCGGAATTTGCCCGATTGCTCGATATGCTGCGCAGCCCGGGGCGAGGGGAGCCGCGCTGGGAGCGCAAAGTGCATCTGCTTCGGCAGCGACTGCCGGAACTGACCGCCGCGCGCGGTGCGACCATCGACTGGCAGACCGACGCCGGGCGTCGCCGTGCAGCCGATATTCTGGAAGCGAACTTCGACCGCGTCGTCCCGCTGCTTGCCTCGGGCGGCTTGCCGGCCGGCACGGCGCTGCTCTGGCTGCGAGACGAAATCCATGCCCTGAGCGGTGTGCGATTCCTGAGCCCTAGCTATGTCGACGGGCACATCGACCGGATCTCTCAAGACGATATCGACCCGGACAGCCCGGACGCCGTGCGCCTGGTGTCGTTCGACGATTACGGGCTGACGTGCGACAACAAGTATTACGAAGCCTCGTCGGTGGCCGGCTGGTATCGGGCATGCCTGCGTCAAGACGGCTATTTGACGAACCCGATCTCGCGGGTGCCGGTGGTCGCGTTGCTGATCCATGAGGCGGAAAAAGCGCGGCTGGAACTTCGGTTCCGCCACCCGCAGGGGTAAGGAGGAGCGCGTCGGGGGGAGCCGGCGCGGGGCATTGAAGCGAGGGTGAAGGGGCCCGGCGCCACGCCGGACCCACATCTTCGTGAAACGCCGCCCGACGCGCGTATAATTACGCCTTTGCCCTTCCTGATATCGGGTCCCGCCGTGACTACCCCCGCTCCGAACGCCCTGTACGAATCCTCCCTCAAGAGCCTGCCGCTGCTCTCGCGCGGCAAAGTGCGCGACAACTACGCCGTCGGCGACGACAAGCTGCTGATCGTGACGACGGACCGCCTCTCGGCGTTCGACGTGATCATGGGCGAGCCGATTCCGGGCAAGGGCCGCGTGCTCAACCAGATGGCCAACTTCTGGTTCGACAAGCTCGCGCATGTCGTGCCGAATCACCTGACGGGCGTGGCGCCGGAGTCGGTCGTTTCAAGCGACGAAGCCGCTCAGGTCGCCGGCCGTGCGGTCGTGGTCAAGCGCCTCAAGCCGATCCTCGTGGAAGCGGTGGTGCGCGGCTATCTGGCCGGCAGTGGCTGGAAGGACTATCAGGCAACGGGCGCAGTGTGCGGCGTAACGCTGCCCGCCGGTCTGCAAAATGCGCAGCAACTGCCCGAGCCGATCTTCACCCCGGCGGCCAAGGCCGAGCTGGGCGAGCACGACGAGAACATCAGCTTCGACGAGATGGTGAGTCGTATCGGTCGTGAACTGGCCGAGCAGATTCGCGAGATCTCGATTCGTCTGTACAAGGAAGCGGCGGCCTATGCGGCCACGCGCGGCATCATCATCGCCGACACGAAGTTCGAATTCGGTCTGGACGACGAGGGCAAGCTGCACTTGATGGACGAAGCGCTGACGGCCGATTCGTCGCGCTTCTGGCCGGCCGATTCCTACGTCGTGGGCAGCAACCCGCCGTCGTTCGACAAGCAATTCGTGCGCGACTGGCTCGAGACGCAGACGTGGGGCAAGACCCCGCCCGCCCCGAAGCTGCCCGACGAAGTGGTCGAGAAAACGGCCGCCAAATACCGCGAGGCGCTCGAGCGCCTGACCGGCCAGCAACTGGCCTGAGCGGGACGTTGACGACATGAGCGAGAAACAAACCGTGGCCCCGCGCGTTGGCGTGGTAATGGGGTCCAACTCGGACTGGGAAGTGATGAAGAACGCGGCCGCCGTGCTGGCCGAGTTCGGTGTGCCCTATGAGGCACAGGTCGTCTCCGCGCACCGTATGCCGGACGACATGTTCCGCTACGCCGAAGCCGCGCGCGAGCGCGGACTCGTCGCGATCATCGCGGGCGCGGGCGGTGCCGCGCATCTTCCGGGCATGATCGCTGCCAAGACGTCCGTGCCGGTGCTGGGTGTGCCGGTGCCGAGCAAGTATCTGCGCGGCGAAGATTCGCTGCTCTCGATCGTGCAGATGCCCAAGGGCGTGCCCGTCGCCACGTTCGCCATTGGTGAGGCGGGCGCGGCCAACGCGGCATTGTTTGCGGTTGCGATGTTGGCGGCCGACGACAAGACGCTCGCCGGCAAGCTCGACGCGTTCCGTGCGAAGCAGACCGAAGTGGCGCGCGGCATGACCCTGCCCGCGCTGTAAAAGAACAACACGTCCCTGCGACTGTCAGCGCCTCAACCAAGATGAATTCTGCCTCTGCTGCGCCCGTTCTTCCCGGCCAATGGCTGGGTATGCTGGGCGGTGGCCAACTCGGCCGCATGTTCTGTTTTGCCGCCCAGTCGATGGGCTACAAGGTCTGCGTGCTGGACCCGGACCCGCGCTGTCCCGCCGGTGCCGTGGCCGATCGCCTGATCGTGGCCGATTATCGCGATGAGACGGCGCTCGCCGAACTGGCGTCGCTGTGCCCGGCCGTGTCGACCGAGTTCGAAAACGTGCCGGCGCAGTCGCTCGACTTCCTCGCCGCGTCCACGACCGTGAGCCCCGCCGGGCGCTGTGTCGCGATCGCGCAGGACCGGGTGGCGGAAAAGCGCTTCATCGAAAGCTGCGGCGTGCCCGTGGCCCCGCATCTGGTCATCGAATCGAACGAGGCGCTCGCGGCCATCGGCGATGCGGCCATCGAACGTGTGCTGCCGGGCATTTTGAAGACGGCGCGTCTGGGCTATGACGGCAAGGGCCAGGTGCGCGTGAGTACGGTTGCCGAGGCCCGCGACGCTTATACGGCGCTCGGCGGCGTGCCCTGCGTGCTGGAGAAGCGACTCGCGCTGGCCTTCGAGGTGTCGGTGCTAAGCGCCCGTGGTGCGGACGGCGCGGTCGCGACCTATCCGCTCGCCCAGAACGTGCACATCGACGGCATTCTCGCGACCACGACGGTGCCTGCGCCCGACGCCGCGCCGGCGCTGGCCGATGCCGCACGCGCCGCGGCCGCCAGGATCGCGGCGCAAATGGATTACGTCGGCGTGCTGTGCGTCGAGTTCTTCATTCTCAAGGACGGCTCGCTCGTCGCCAACGAAATGGCGCCGCGTCCGCACAACAGCGGTCATTACACAATCGACGCCTGTGCGGCCAGCCAGTTCGAGCAGCAGGTGCGTGCGATGGCCGGGCTGCCGCTCGGCGAGACGCGTCAGCACTCGCCCGCAGTGATGCTCAACGTGCTTGGCGACGTCTGGTTCGAAGGCGAGGCCAAGGATCGGCCGCGCCCGCCCGCGTGGGCGGACGTGGTGGCGCTGCCCTCGGCACGCCTGCATCTGTATGGCAAGGAAGACGCCCGTGTCGGTCGCAAGATGGGCCACATCACGTTTGCCGGCGCGTCGCTGGACGAAGCGCGCAAAGCGTGCGTGACGGCGGCGGCAAGCCTCGACATCCCGCTGGAAGACTGAGCGATGACGTCGCCTCAAGCGCCGCACATCGTCATGCCACCCGCAGACGCGATCACGAAGGCCGCCGAGCAACTGGCGGCCGGTGAGCTGGTCGCGTTCCCAACGGAAACGGTCTACGGTCTTGGCGGCGACGCGGAGAACCCGACGGCCATCGCGGCCATCTATGCCGCGAAAGGCCGCCCGGCGAATCATCCGGTCATCGTGCACATCGCCCCAGAGGGGGACCCCGGCTACTGGAGCGACGATGTCACGCCGGCCGCCCGCAAGCTGATGGATGCCTTCTGGCCCGGCCCGCTCACATTGATTCTCAAGCGCGCGCCGCATATCCCCGATGCCGTCTCCGGCGGGCAGGATTCGGTGGGGCTGCGTTGCCCGTCGCATCCCGTGGCGCAGGCACTGCTGCGCGAGTTTGCCCGGATCAAGGGCGGAAGCGGGGGACAAGGCGGTGTGGCTGCCCCTTCGGCCAATCGTTTCGGACAAGTCAGTCCGACGGCGGCGCAGCACGTGCGCGATGAGTTCGCCGGACTGCCGGGCGTGACCATCCACGTGCTCGACGGCGGCGAGGCCGCCGTGGGGATCGAGTCGACGATCGTGGATCTGTCGCGCGGCTTCCCCGCGTTGCTGCGCCCCGGACATATCACGCCCGAGCAGATTGCCGAGGTGCTCGGCGAGATGCCGCGTCTGCCAGGGCAGGACACCGACGCGCCGCGGGCCTCGGGCACGCTCAAGGCGCATTACGCACCGCGCACACCGTTGTACCTGTGCGATGCCGATCAATTCGCGCCCGCGCTGGCGATGCGTCCCGGGGGCGAGCGCGTGGCGGTGGCGGCCTTCGCATCAACGCTTGCCAAGCTGCCCGCCGACGCGTCGGCGTCGGCCGATATCGTGAAGGTCGTGCTACCGGCCACGCCCGCCGCGCTCGCGACCGACCTTTACGCGATGCTGCGCCGGCTCGACCGCGCCAATGTCACGCATATCCTGTTCGAGCGTCTGCCGGACACCCCGGCATGGGCGGCGGTCGGTGACCGCCTGGGCCGCGCAGCAGCGGCATTCGAGCGCGCATAACGCGCAGTGGCGGGCTGGCGAGGCGATCGCGCCTCGTCAACGATCAAGGCGTGTGGCGCGACGCCCCAACGTCCCCAACATTTCCCATATTTCCCGATAATCCGCCGGCCGATGGCGTGACCGTCTGTCCTGCCGCGACTTGTGCCGCCTGCCACGCGCGTCGCCACTCGGGCGGCCCGAACAGCGCCATTGCCTTGTTGCGCCAACCCGGCATCGTGAGCGCGTCGCGCGCCATCGCCTGCCATTCGTGAAATGTCAGCGTGATCGGATTGTGCGTGCGGATCGGATCGACGATGCCGAATTCGCACGGCTCGGCCTCGCTTTCTTCCACGTAAGACCCGAACATCCGATCCCAGACGACCAGTACCCCGGCATAGTTGCGATCGATATAGCGCGGATTGCGCGCGTGATGGGCACGGTGAATCGACGGCGTATTCAGCACGTATTCCAGCCAGCCCAGTTTCGGAATCGCCTGGGTGTGTACGAAGAACTGGAACGCGAGGTTGAGCAGGACCACGCCGACGATCTGTATCGGTGTGAAGCCGATAAGCGCCATCGGCGTCCAGAACAGCCACATGCCCGCGACCGGATACATCAGGCTTTGCCGAAAGGCCGTCGACAGGTTGAGCCGCTCCGACGAGTGGTGCACGACATGTGCCGCCCACAGCCAGCGGATTCGGTGACTGGCGCGATGAAACACGTAGTAGAGAAAGTCCTGCACGACGAAGAGCAGCGCGAAGCCGAGCCATCCGCCCGGCATCGTATAGAGGCGGTGATGGTCGTAGAGCCACGCGTAAAACGGCACGATGAGCAGCCAGGCCAGTTTGTCCGCGCCCTGGTGCATGAGCGCGAGCGTGGCGTTGCTGACCGTGTCCTTCAGGCTGTACATGCCGGGGCGGCGGCGCCGCCAGTACCAGGCTTCGATGCCGATGCACAGCACGAACACCGGCGCGAGCGCCAGCAGGATCAACTCGACGTTCATGACCTCGCGTCTCCTCACGATGGGGTCATCGGAACCGGTGCCCCGGCGTCTTGGCGACGGTGGCACCGATGGAACGTCTATTCTGACGCGAATGGCACGCGACAGCGCGGCGGTTAGAGGGAAACGTCAAATGTGCTCAGGCGAGTCGCCTTTTCAGACGGTGCGCCGCTTCCCCATCAAGGCGCGTTCTCATACACCCACGAAATGAGCGCGTCGTTGAACCCGCGGGCCTGGCTCGCCCGCGGATCGTTCACGAGCGAGACCACCACGTAGATGTTGCCGGAGCGCGAGCCGACATAGCCGGCCACGGCCCCCACATCGTCGAGCGTGCCGGTCTTGATGTGCGCGTTGCCGGCGACGTCGCGATTCATCAGCCGATTGCGCATGGTGCCGTCGACGCCGACCGTCGGCATCGATTCGATGAGCACCTGGGCGGTCGGACTGTTGATGCCGTGTTGCAGCAGACTGGCCAACTCGGTCGCGCTGATACGTTCGATGCGCGACAGACCCGAGCCGTTCTCCACCACGAGCCCCGGCATGGCGAGATCATTTTTGTCGAGCCAGCGGTTCAATACGTCGCGCGAGCGCGTCAGGCTGGCCGGCGTGCGGTTGTTGTCGGCGGCGAGACCCAGCGTCAGAAACAGTTGCCGGGCCATCACGTTATTGCTGAACTTGTTCATGTCGTGCACGACTTCGGCGAGCGTTTGGCCGCGATGCGTGACGAGCAGGTGAGCGCCCGGCGGCACGACGCCCGTACGCACATTGCCGTTGAACTGTCCGCCCGAGGCTTGCCACAGCGCGCGGAAGCCTCCCAGGAAGAATTGATCGCGATCGGGGGCGGCCACGTTCCAGCCCTTGTCCTCGCACGAGGCCGGATACGTGCCCGAGAAGTGCGCGACGTAACTGCCGTCGGCCATCGCGTTCAGCGTGGGGTGAATGCGGGCGAGCCAGTCGCCGCAGTGGCCGGAGCCGGTCGACGACAGGTTGTTTGCCACTTGCAGGTTCGCCAGCGGCGGCAGCACGCCGACCTCGACGGTGCCGTTCGGATTGCCGGTGAAGCTGAACGAAACCGCCTTGAACGAGTACAGCAGGGGATCCGGTGCGACGTTGTACGGCCGGTCGTCACCGCCATCGATGGCACCGGTGTCGCCGATGTCTGCGCTGTAGGCGGAGCGGTCGAGCACGATGTCGCCGTTGATGTTCGTCACCCCGGCGTGGTGCAACTCGGCGACGAACTTCTCCATCTCCTCGGGCACGAGCTTCGGGTCGCCCGAGCCCTTGAAATACAGATTGCCGTTGAGCGTGCGGCCGTCGGATGTGCCGTCGGTGAAGGCTTGCGTGCGCCAGCGATAGTCGGGGCCGAGCGTGTCGAGCGCCGCAATCGTCGTGACGAGCTTCATCGTCGAGGCCGGGTTGCGCGGCACGTTGGCATTGACGGCAAGCAGCGGCGGCCCGATGCGGCCCCGCGTTTGCAGCGGGTTGTCGACCTTCGCGACGATCACGCTCACATGGGCGGCGGGGACCTTGCTGGCTGCGAGCGCGCGCGCCAATTCGGGCGGCAGCGGCGTGGCGCGCGCGGCGCTTGCCGGTACCCTGGGCATCTTCGCGTGCTTGAGCGGCTTCGCCTCGACCGGGCTGCTCACGACCATCGCGAGTGCCAGCGCCGCGCAACACGCGCGAGCGACGTTGCTCATGACGCGGCCCGATGGCGGCGAGTGAAGGGGGCTGCGCAGTGAGCCCGAAAGGTCGGGGGAGCGAGAGGCGCTGCGAAGCAGGCGAGGAACGCGCATGACGGGCGAGGGTCTCCAGTGTTGCGCGCAGCGAAACCGTACGGCCTGAATGCACGACGGGCACAGGCAAGGCGATGCGGACGCGGCGGCGAAGCGATAAGCGGGTTGCGGGGCCGCGACGTGCGTCTGCCATGCGCGGCCCATGCGTGCCATTGTAAGGCGGTCATGCAACGAACTGTCGCTACAATGGGTCGAATTCCGGCGAGTGTCACGTCAAGGCAACATCAAGCAAGCGCAAACAACGTTGCGTCGGCCGCCAGTGACACGCCCGGAGAGGGTCTCAACCGGTGCTCAAGCCATGCGAATTTTGTTGGTGGAAGACGATGCGATGATTGCTACGGCCGTCATGAAAGGACTGCGCCAGGACGGCTGGACCGTCGATCATGTCGGCGACGGTCAGCGTGCGCTCGACGTGCTCTCGCTCGAGTCGTACGACGCGCTGCTGCTCGACCTGGGCTTGCCTCGCCGCGACGGTATCGACGTGCTGCGCACGTTGCGCGCGCGCGGCCAGACGTTGCCGGTGCTCATCGCCACGGCGCGCGATGCGGTGGCCGACCGAGTGAAAGGACTCGACGCCGGCGCCGACGATTACCTTGTCAAGCCGTTCGATCTCGACGAGCTGGCGGCGCGGTTGCGTGCGCTGGTGCGACGTCAGGCGGGGCGCAGCGAGCCGTTGCTGCGTCATGGCGGTATCGTGCTCGACCCCGCGACGCGTCAGGTCACGTGCGGCGGCGCGCCGGTGGGGCTCTCCGCACGAGAGTATGCAGTGCTCGAAGCGTTGCTCAATCGGCCGGGCGCGGTGCTGTCGAAGGCGCAACTGGAAGAGCGCATTTATGGCTGGGGAGAAGAAGTGGCGAGCAACGCGGTGGAAGTTCACATCCACGGGCTGCGCAAGAAGCTGGGCGCGGACGCCATTCGTACGGTGCGTGGCGTCGGTTACATGATGCCCGCGCAAACCGGTGAGACGCCGCCTGCCGCCGGCATGACGGCACCGGAGGCGAACTGATGCGCTCGATTCGCCGTCGTCTCCTTTTCGGATTGCTGATCACGCTCGCGGTGGCGCTGCTGCTCGCGGGCATCGCCATCTTCCGCCAGTCGCGCACGGAGGCCAACGCGCTGTTCGATTTCCAGTTGCAGCAAATGGCCCTGTCGCTGCCGGCCGAGCCGTTCTCGAGCGTGCCGGGCGCACACAACGAGTCAGGCGGACTCGTCATCCAGATTTGGAGCCGCAATGGCGTGGAGTTGTACTACTCGCACCCGAGCACGCCGTTGCCGCCGCGCGCGGAACTCGGTTTCACGACCGTGCAGACGCCCGAAGGCGACTGGCGCGTCTATGCGGCGCTCGTGGGCGACAACGTTGTGCAGCTCGCGCAGCCGATGGTCATTCGCGATTCGCTCGCGGTCTCGATGGCGGTGCGCACGCTGTTGCCGCTGGTGGTTGCGATGCCGGTGCTCGCCTTGCTCGTCTGGATCGTGGTGGGGCGCGGCTTGCAGCCGCTGCGTCGCGTGACGAAGGCGCTCGACACGCGTGCGCCGGGGGCGTTGGATGCCTTGCCCGAGGTCGGCTTGCCCGACGAGGTGCGTCCGCTCGTGCGCGCGCTCAATAGTCTGCTCGGCAGACTCGGCGCGTCGCTCGCACAGCAAAAGGCCTTCGTGGCCGACGCCGCGCACGAATTGCGCACGCCGCTCGCCGCGCTGCAACTGCAAGTTCAACTGCTTGACCGTGCCCACACCGACGCGGAGCGGGCCGAGGCGATGCGGGATCTGCGCGACGGCGTGCGACGCGCTTCGCACATGGTGGCCCAATTGCTCACGCTCGCGCGACAGGAGCCGGACGCCGCGCGTGCGGCCGCGGCATTCGTCGAGGTGCCGCTGGCTCCGTTGCTGAGTGAGGTGGTGGCACATCATGCGGCATTGGCGGTGGCGCGAGGGATCGATCTCGGGCTGGACGCTCCCGACGCACTGGCGGCCGTCAGTCGCGTGCACGGCGATGCGAACGCATTGCACACGCTCTTCGGCAATCTGGTCGACAACGCGCTGAAATACACGCCGCGCGGCGGTCATGTCGACGTGCGGCTGGTGGCGGCAACGCCGGCACCGGTCGTGGAAATCGAAGACACTGGGCCGGGCATTGCGCCCACCGAGCGCGAGCGCGTGTTCGACCGGTTCTTCCGCGGCGGTGCGGCATCGGTGGAGGGGGCCGCGCCCGCCCATTCGACGCCGGCGAGCGACGCGACGCAAGACGATGCCGATACCCCGCGTGCGCAGGGCAGCGGCTTGGGGCTGGCGATTGTGCGCAACATCGCGCAGGCGCATGGCGCGCGCGTCGAGTTGTTCGATGCCGCCAACGGCCAGGGGCTTCGCGTTCGCGTGAGCTTCGGCGGCGCGACATCGGCGCCGCCGCCTGCGCTTTGATACGTCTGTCGCACGCGATGTCTCTGGCCCTCACCCCCGTGTCACGCTCGTGACCTTGTCATTGTCGATCGTGAGCGTGCGGCGATCCGGGCGGTAGTCGCGCGTCGTCGGCATGGCTCTGCCATCCTGCGTGCCGATGCGCCACGGGCAACCCTGTAGCATCGATTTGGCTTCGCTGAGCGACTTGCCGACGATGGCCTGATCGGCTGGCGCGTCCGGTGTGCAGGCACTGTTTTGGCTCGGCAGCGGCATCGCGTTCGGCATGGAATCGGCCGGGCCTTGTGTTCCCATCCCATCGCCATGGCCGCCGGGCGCGGCGTGCACCGATGCCGCGAAGGCGAGGCACAACGTAGCTCCGGCGCATCCCATCCAGCGAGCGGCGCGGCCATGTACGGACCGGCGATCAAGCGGCGTGTCGATCGTAGACATCATGATTCTCCTGTAGTCGAAGACTCGCGGCGCGGGATCGCGCCACTTCGCCACCGTAGTCAGCGGAACGCATCATGCGCAAGGCGAACCACGCGAGTTGTCCCTCCAAACGCTTGCTGCCGTAACGCATAGCACTCAGTGCAATGCCCGTTGGCAGCCGATGGGTCACTTTTCAGATCGTCTTAAGGTTGCCTTAAGGGAGCCTCTCTACCATCACAGTCATGTCAAACGTGGTGTCAGTCAGGAGAGACTCATGCGGACCTCGAAGCTCACTCGTACGCTGGTTGCCAGCGCTGTGCTCGTCGCGTTGACGGGCGGCTATGTTGCCGGACGTCAGCACTGGCAGGCGCCGCTTGCCTCGGCGATGGTCGCCGACGCCAATGCGGCCAACCCGGCGACGCCAGCCGCCAATGCACCGAACACCCCGAATACCGCGCCACGCATGCTCGTGCCGGACTTCTCGCAACTGGCGGAACAATACGGACCGGCCGTAGTCAACATTAGTGTGACGCACGATGGGAAACCTTCGGCGGGGGGCGGCGCCACGGCGATGCCGATGCCGCCGGGCATGGATCAGAACGATCCGCTGTTCCAGTTCTTCCGTCACTTTTACGGCGCGCCGGGCAACGACGGTGGCGACGGCAGTGGCGATGGTGGCAGCGCACCGACGCGCAGTCTCGGTTCGGGCTTCATCGTGAGCGCGGACGGCTACATCCTGACCAACGCGCACGTCGTGGACGATGCGAGTCAGGTCACGGTGAAGCTCACCGACAAGCGTGAATTCAAGGCGAAGGTCGTGGGCAGCGACAAGGCGAGCGACGTGGCTTTGCTCAAGATTGCCGCCACGAATCTGCCGACGGTGAAAATCGGCGATCCGTCGAAATCGAAAGCCGGTGAGTGGGTGGTGGCCATCGGGTCGCCGTACGGCTTCGACAACACGGTGACGGCGGGCATCGTGTCGGCAAAGGCGCGTGCGTTGCCGGATGAGAACTACACGCCGTTCATTCAGACGGACGTGCCGGTCAACCCGGGTAACTCGGGCGGACCGCTGTTCAACCTGAACGGCGAAGTCATTGGCATCAACTCGATGATCTATTCGCGTACCGGCGGCTTCCAGGGGCTGTCGTTCGCGATTCCGATCGACATGGCGATGAAGGTCAAGGCGCAGCTCCAGCAGTTTGGCAAGGTGAGCCGTGGCCGCATCGGCGTAACGATTCAGGAAGTGAACCAGTCGCTGGCGAAGTCGTTCGGCTTGCCCAAGCCCGAGGGGGCGCTGGTGTCGTCCATCGACAAGAATGGTCCGGCCGCGAAGTCGGACCTGAAGCCGGGTGACGTGATTCTGGCGGTCAACGGCACGACCATCGAGGACTCGGTGCAGTTGCCGGAGAAGATCGCCGATATGCGTCCGGGCGAGAAGGCGACGCTGACCGTCTGGCGCAATGGTGCGAAGCAGGACGTAAGCGTGACGGTGGCGGCGCTGAACGAGAAGAAGGACGTCGCGAGCACGGACGACTCGGCCACGCATGGCCGGCTGGGACTCGCGGTACGCGACCTCTCGCCGGACGAGAAGCGCGCGGCACAGGTGACGCACGGTTTGCTGGTGGCCCGTGTCGGCGGACCGGCCGAGCAGGCGGGCGTGCAGGCGGGCGACATCATCCTGTCGCTCAACGGCACTCCGGTGACGAGTGCGTCGCAACTGAGCGATAAGCTCAAGAAAGCGGGCAATAATGTCGCGTTGCTCGTACAACGCGACGGGCAACAGATTTTCATCCCGGTCGATCTCGGCTAAGCGCCGGGCGAGGCACTCGCGGGATGCCACGCACTACCTTGTGTGCCGGTGCTCGGCAGCGATGGCTTCACGGCTGCCGCGCCACCGGTGCGATCCTGCATCGTGATGTCATGAACGGGAGGTCGAACATGGGGCAACAATGGCAACGCTGGTCGATGGCAGCCGCGACGGCTGCGGCATTGGTCGGAGGGCTTGGCATATCGGTGGCGCATGCGCAGGGCGGCATGCTGCCGCCGTCGATGCAGCAGGGCGACGTGACCTACGTCTCGGGCGGTATCGACAGCGATCAATCGGGGGCCTTCAAACGCGAAGCGTCTCACTGGCCGCTGTCCATCGAGATGGCGGCTCGCGGCGACGGCGCGAACGAGTACATCGCCGACGCCCAGGTGCAGATCATGCGCGGTAGCAAGACGGTACTCGATGCACGCGCGAAAGGGCCGTTCATGCTAGTGAAGCTGCCGCAAGGCAGTTACACCGTGAAGGCGACGTACGACGGCAAGCCGATGACTAAGAATGTGAAGGTGCCCGCGAAGGGGCATGCAGCGGTAACGTTTCTGTGGCCGCATGACTGATGTGCCGATCGGTCGTGTCGGGTAAAGCGTCACGGAAGACGAGGTAACCCAGGTAGTACTCCGTAGCAACGAGTGAGCGAGTTGCGCCGCCGAAAGGCGGCGTTTTTTTGTTCAATGGAGAGTGGAGGCGGGCGATCAGCGCGGGGCACGCGTCGACGGTCAAACCATGCCGCGGCACACCGAGGCGTTGTCGACGATGGGCTCGTCGGTCGCACGCACGGCGAACGTTTGTTTGACGGCGATGCCGTTTTTGATCGCTGTCATCTCGGCGAGAATGGCCACGGCGATCTCTGCCGGGGTGCGCGCACCCAGATGCATGCCGACCGGCCCGTGCAACCGTTCGATTTCCGCCGAACTCAGATCGAACAGCGACAGCCGTTCGCGGCGTCGCGCGTTGTTCACCCGCGAGCCGATGGCGCCGATGTAGAACGCCGGCGACTTGAGCGCTTCGAGCAACGCCATGTCGTCGAGCTTCGGGTCGTGCGTGAGCGTAAGAACAGCGCTGTGCGAGTCGAGTTGACGCTGCACGATGAGGTCGTCCGGCATCTCGCGAGAAAGTTCGGTGCCGGCCACGTGCCATTCGTCTGCGTATTCGCTGCGCGGGTCGCAAACGATCACGTGATAGTCGAGTGCGCACGCCATGCTCGCAACGTACTTCGAGAGTTGCCCGGCACCGATCACCACGAGCCGATGGCGCGGGCCGTGCGAGGTGATGAGGCGCACGCCGTCGAATTCGAGCGGCGGGGTATGGTGCCCGGGGGCGATGCGCACCGCACCGGAGGTCATGTCGAGTTCGCGCACGACGAGGCGGAATCGCGAGATGGCGTCGAGCAGTTCCGGAATGCGCGAGGCGTCGCGCACCGGCTCCAGCACCAGTTGCAAGGTGCCGCCGCAGGGCAGTCCGAAGCGATGCGCTTCCTCGGCCGTCACGCCGTAGCTGGTGAGTTGCGGGCGATCCTGAGGCCAGTCGCCATCGCGCAGCCGGGCGATCAGGTCGTCCTCGACGCAACCGCCCGACACGGAGCCGACCAAATGGCCATCCTCCCGAATCGCGAGCATCGAGCCCACCGGACGCGGGGCGGAGCCCCACGTGCGAACCACCGTGCCCAGCGTGACGAAAAAGCCCGCTCGGGTCCACTGTACGGCGGACTTCAGCACTTCCAGATCGACACTGTCCATCCCACGGTTCCTTGGTCAATACGCGAGCGGTAGCGCATCGGCCAAGGCATGGGCCGCCGTCATGTCACCGCTCGATGTGATGCGCCGAGTATAGCGCGCCTTGGCTTGCGCTGTATCCCACGGGATATTGCGCTTTGCCGTCCCTTTCCGTGACCTTGCGAAGCCTTCTGCAGTGCGCTGCGGACTGCGGGCGAGCGGTCGCGGCGGTGATCTGGCGCGGGGAACTCGTGTCACAATAGTTCGCAGGTCGAGATGACGTCGCGTGACCGACGAGCGACCGCATCACGTTTGGGGAGGGGGCAATGGAGCTACATGACAGACGGCAATTGCCGGTGGCGCGAGACCTCGCGTGGATCGCGCTGAACGACCCGGGCATCCTGCAAGGGTGCATCCCAGGCTGCGAGTCGATCGAGCGGCTCGACGACACGACGTGGACGATCGTCGTGAGCGTCGCGTCGGGTCCGTTGGGCGGTCGTTGGTCGGGCAGGATCACGGTGACGGACGTCACGGCGCCGACATCCTACACATTGAATGTCGACGCTCTGGGCTCGGCTGCCGGACACACACGAGGCAAGGCGACCATCACGTTGCAAGCGCAAGGACCGATGCACACATTACTGACGTATGACCTCACGACGCACCTGGGCGCCGAGTCCGCGCATCTGGACACGCCCCAGGCGCAGGTGGCCGCCCGCAAGCTCGTTGACGAATGCCTCGCGCGGCTGACGGCGGCCATTGCCCCGCATGCCGCAACGTATCCCCCGACTGCCGCCGACGGCGAAGTGGCCGCCGCACTCGCAACCGATGCCGCGCTGCGCGATATGCCGGCCACGCGCGGCAGGCTGGCACGCTGGTGGCCGTGGGCCGTGGCGGCGCTCATTCTGATCGTCGTCTTCCTGTGGGGCGGCCATGCCAGTTGAGCGTCGTCGAGGCAAGGGGGAAGTCGCGCCCGCCGGGGACTCGCCCGCGCGCAGGCGGCGGGCGACGGTTGCGGCGCTGGAGGCACTGGAAGCCGTGGGGAAAGTGCCGGCGCCGGCCGGCGAGGCGGGCTACGACGTGCGCGTGCGCGTGCGTGATGGCGATACGCCAGTGTTCGGGCCCGGGCGCCTGGCGTTGCTGCGGGCCATCGAAGCGACGGGGTCGATTTCCGCCGCCGCACGCCGCATGGGCATGTCGTACCGGCGTGCGTGGCTGCTCGTCGAAGCGATGAATCACGAATTCCGGGAGCCTCTCGTCACCCGACATATTGGCGGTGTGGCCGGGGGCGGCGCGCAGCTCACGCCGTTCGCGCAGAACCTCGCGGCGCACTACGACACGCTCATCAATGAGATCCGTCTGCTGCTCGACGCCCACGTGCCGACGTTCGACGCGTATCTCAGAAGCGGCACGGCGGATGACCCGGAGACCGAATCGGTACCGTCGCATCGCCCTTGATGCCCGGACTCGCCGAGTATCACGAAAACGTTATTTCTCCGTGAGGACTTCGTCACCGTCTTGAAGTGACACTGGCTCCATCGACGCAAACCCAGCGATGGAGGTCTCCATGTCACCCTTGACGAAATCCGTGCCGCCCGCCGCACTGCCCCCCGTGCGAACCGGTCCGGTCCAGCCGGGTTGGCTGCGCGTCACCCATTGGCTGAATGCGTTGGCCGTCCTCGCGATGGTCACGAGCGGCTGGCGGATCTACAACGCGTCGCCGATCTTCGGCTTTCGTTTTCCCAACGAACTCACGCTGGGCGGCTGGCTGGGCGGTGCGCTGCGGTGGCATTTTGCCGCGATGTGGCTGCTGGCGGCCAACGGGCTCGTCTATCTGCTCTTCAATGTGTCGAGCGGACGCCTGTCGCGTCGCTTCTTTCCGTTGACGTTGCGCGGTGTGGTGCGCGACGCGTTCGCCGCACTGCGTGGCCGACTCGCCCACGACGATCCCCATCAGTACAACCAGGTTCAACGTATCGCGTATCTGTTCGCGGTGCTCGACCTCGTGTTGCTCGTGGCGTCGGGACTCGCGATCTGGAAGCCTGTGCAGCTTGGCTGGCTCTGCGCGCTGTTTGGCGGATTCCAGGGGGCGCGCTGGGTGCATTTTCTCGCGATGGCGGGCCTGGTGGCATTCGTCGCGATTCATGTCGTGATGGTCGCGCTGGTGCCGCGCACGTTGCGCACGATGATTACCGGACGCTGAGTTCGCCGACGACAAGACACGGAGCTGCCATGACCCTCGATCGAAAGCCCAGCCACCTGCCTGCCGACGCACCGGTCGTGCGCGACGGCGAAGCGATTCTGCATGAGGCGCGTGCGCTGATGACGCGCCGCGTGGCCGAGCCCTCGCGCCGCGCGTTTCTGACGCGTACGCTGTCGCTCGGTGGCGTGGCGCTGCTCTCGGGCTGTTCGCTGGACGACAACGCGGGTGTCTCGTCGGCGCTCGACACGATCTCGCGATGGAACGATCGTGTGCAGGCCGCCTTGTTTCGTCAGAATGTATTGGCGCCAACGTTCCCGGCGTCGCGCATCACGCGACCGTTCCCATTCAACGCGTTCTATTCGATGGACGAAGCGCCCGTCGTCGAGGAAAGCGATTACCAACTGGAGTTGTCCGGTCTCATCGCGGACAAGGCCCCTTGGCCGCTTGACGCCTTGCGCCGTTTCGCCGCCCCGCGCGCGGCCGAACAAATCACGCGTCACGTGTGCGTGGAGGGCTGGAGCGCCATTGGCCGCTGGGGCGGGGTGACGTTCGCCGACTTTCTGCGTCGTATCGGTGCGGACACCACGGCACGCTACGTCGGCTTCAAATGCGCCGACGACTACTACACGAGCATCGATATGCCGACGGCGCTGCATCCGCAGACGCTGCTCGCGCTGACCTATGACGGCCAGACGCTACCCAGGGAATACGGATTTCCGATGAAGCTGCGGATTCCCACGAAGCTCGGCTACAAGAATCCCAAGCATATCCGCGCGATTTTCGTGACCAACACGTATCCGGGCGGGTATTGGGAGGACCAGGGCTACAACTGGTTCGGCGGCAGTTGACGCAACCGCTCGACTGCATGATTGACGGAGCACTTGCGTGACGCTCCGGCAAGGCTCACTCACTCTTTGAGGACTACGGCAATGAAAATGCGATATCTGGCGGTCATGACGATGGGATTGGCACTCGGCACCGGCGCCGCGTTCGCGCAGGACGCGATGAGCAAAGGCGATGCGATGTCCAAGGGCGGCGCGATGAGCAAAGGCGATGCGATGAGCAAAGGCGACGCCATGAGCAAGGACATGGACAAGAGCGGGAAGATGTCCAAGGGCGACGCGATGGGCAAGCACGACGCCATGTCGAAGGGCGGTGCGATGAGCAAATCCGATGCCATGGGGAAGAAGGAAAAAGGCGACGCGATGGGCAAGACCCAGTAAGCCAACTGGCGTAGCACGACAAGCCGACAAGGCGTCGCCCCGAATGTACGTGGCGACGCCTTGCGTCGTTTTGGCGCGACGATTGCGCCGCGTCATTGCCAAGCTTGGGCGCATCAGCGCGTCAGGGCGACTGATTTGATGAGCAGGTACACCTCGCGGCCCGGCGCCAGATGCAATTGGTCGGCAGAGAAGCGTGTGATGCGGGCGCGCAGCACGGTCCCGGCCTTGTCGCCGAGCAGTGTGGCACCGACTTCCACCGAATCGCCCAGGTCGCGCAGCGTCGCCACGCGTGCGGCCAGCACGTTCAGCACGCTGATGTCGAGCGGCGGCGACGTGGCGATGGCGACGTCGCGCTCGCGCACGAGAATCCGGCAGGCGTCGCCCGCCTCGCCGCTGGCGCGCGGAACACGCAGCCGAACCGTGTCGCTGCCGTTCACGGCCAGCTCGGTCAGGCCGTAGCGGGCATCATGCGCGACGATGCGTGTCTCCAGCACGGTACCCGGGGACTCCGCGGTGCTGTCGAGCGCGTCGCGATGCAGATTGAGCACGTCGGCCGGCGCCCCTTGAGAGATCGTGCGGCCGTCCTTGAACAACACGACCTGATCGGCCAGTCGCATCACTTCGTCGAGCGAATGGGTGACGTAGAGCACCGGCAGCGCCAACTCGTGACGGATGCGATTGAGGTAGTCGAGCACTTCGAGACGCCGCGCGTGGTCGAGCGAGGCGAGTGGCTCATCCATGAGCAGCAGGCGCGGGCACGACAACAGCGCACGGCCAATCCCCACACGCTGCTTCTCGCCACCGGAGAGCGCGCCCGGGCGACGGCCCAGCAAGTGCCCCAGATTCAGCACGTCGACCACGTGTGCAAGCGCAATCGCACCGGTACCGGCGGCGGCGATATCGCGGCGTCGCATCCAGCGGCCGAACAGCAGATTCTGACGCACGGTCAGATGCGGCAACAGGCGCGCGTCCTGAAACACGTAGCCGATGCGCCGGCGCCATGTCGGCAGCGCGACGTCTGCGCTGCTGTCGAACAAGATGTCGTTGCCGACGACGATGCGACCGGCATCGGGCTTGAGCAGGCCGGACACGGCATTGACGACCGTGCTCTTGCCGCTGCCCGATGGCCCGAACAGCGCCGTCACGCCCATGCCCGCGGCGAACTCGGCATCGAGCGAGAAATCGCCGAAGCGATGCTGGAGTCGCACTTCAACCGTCATGACCGAGCGCCTTGCGGTGGCCGAAGCGGATCAGCACCTCGGAGCCGATCAGTGTGGCGACCGCCAGCACGACCGAGATAGCGCACAGGCGCCAGACCATGGCGTCGCCGTCGGGCACCTGCGTGGCCGTGTAGATCGCCAGCGGCAGCGTCTGCGTTTGTCCGGGAATGTTCGAGACGAACGTGATCGTTGCGCCGAACTCGCCCAGTGCGCGCGCGAACGCGAGCACGAAGCCGTGCAATGCGCCGGTCGCGGTGAGCGGCAAGGTCACCGTCAGAAAGGTGAGCCAGGGGCCTGCGCCAAGCGTCTGTGCTGCCTGTTCGAGTTTTGTGTCGGCCGCGTCGAGCGCTTGTCGGATGGCGCGCACGAGCAGCGGGAATCCCATCACGCCCGCGGCCAGCGCCGCGCCTGTCCAGCGAAACGCGAAGGTGAAATGAAACCATTCGTGCAGCAGCTTGCCGATGGCGCCCTGTGTGCCGAACAGCACGAGCAGCGCGAAGCCGACGACCACCGGCGGCAGCACGAGCGGCAAATGCAGCAGGGCATCGAGCAGCGCTTTGCCGGGGAACTGCCGGCGTGCGAGCAGCCAGGCAGCCGCGTAGGCGAGGGGCAGGCTGCACAGCGTGCCCCACAGGCCGACGCGCAGGCTCAGTTCAACGATGCCCCATTCTTGCGGGGTGAGGTTCATGAAGGATGGGCGGGCGAATTCACGGGCGGGTGAAGCCGAAGCGCTGGAACGTGGCCTGGGCGGCCGGCGTTTGCAGGAATCGGTAGAACGGATCCGCGTCGGCGCGGTTGGCCTGCTTCGTCACCGCCACCGGGTAGACGATCGGGGCATGGCTGTCGGGCGGGAACGTGCCGGCGATGCGCACGCGCTTCTCGGCGTTGGCGTCGGTCTTGTAGACGATGCCGTAGGGCGCTTCGCCACGTGCGACCAGCAACAGCGCGTTACGCACGTTGTCGGCGGCCGCGACCTTGCCTTGCACCTTCGGCCAGAGCCCGAGCTTCTCGAGTGCAGCCTTGCCATAGAGACCCGCCGGTACGTGCGCGGGGTCGCCCATCGCGAGCTTGCCGCTGCCGAGCCTGGTGTCGAGGTCGGTGGCGCCCGGCGTCAGATCGACGTTGCCCGTGGTCGCGGCCGGGGCGATCAGCACGAGCGCGTTGCCGAGCAAGTTGTGACGCGTGCTCGTGTCGATCAGATCGTGCTTCTGCGCGTAGTCCATCCAGTCCTGGTCGGCCGAAATGAATACATCGGCAGGGGCGCCTTTCTCGATTTGACGAGCCAACGTCGAGCTGGCGCCGTAGACGAGCACCGGTGTCTTGCCGGTTTCCTTTGTGTAGGCAGCCGAGACATCGTCGAGCGCGTTTTTCATACTGGCGGCAGCATACACTTGCTGAGCCGCCGCGTGGCCGGCAAACAACAGGCTTGCGCCAACGATGGCGACGCCCAGTGCGCGGTGCAACATCGTGGCGGCTTTGTACGGAGCGTGGGACTTGCGGCGAGCGATTACGACAGTAACGACAGCTTTCACGAACGTGGTCTCCAGCTTAGGTTGGCTCGGCTGACTCGGTATTCGGCGAATGTCGCCGTGAGCCGGCTCATGAATGCAGTCCGGCAGCGAGGCCGGACCACTGGTCGCGCAAGGTGCGCAACGCGTTATGTAGGATTATATATAACGCTGCGACGCTGTACAGGTATACGCCGTATCACGGTGCTCAGATGACCCTCGTAGGGCGCGCGAGAGACCTTTGGGGCGGGCAAAAGGCACACATAGGCGCGCAAAGGCACGTATGGGGGGGTAAGGCAGCGTAAGGGCGTGTAAGCGCGCCTAGAGGTGCGTAGACGTTCGTCAGGCGGCGCTCGGCGGCGGCTCGCTGCCGGCGCGCAACATCGCGGGGCTCGTGCGCAGCATGTCGAAGAAGCCGTCGACCACGGCATCGCACTCCACGCCGAGGTCGTAGTCGGGCAGGAAGAGCCAGTCCGACATCATGCCGACCACGAGCGCGTGCAACATGATCGCTGCGCGGCGCGTGTCGAGCGCCTGGGGGAGTTGACCGCGCTCGATCGCGCGTTCCATATCTCGCATGATGCGCTGCTTGCCGTCGGCGCACGCTTCGCGCTGACGTTCGAGCACCGACAGCATCTCGTTGGTGTATTCGCACTTGTGAAACAGAATGTCGAGCACGCGACGGCGGCGCTCATTACGCGCCGTCTCCCTGAGCACGAGCTTGCAGATCTCGTGCATGCGCGCCATCGGGTCACCGTCCTGGGGCTCCGTGCATTCCTCGTCGATCATGCGTTCCATCGGCAGACGGATGCGATCCGTCATGGCGTTAAACAGGTCGATCTTGTTCTTGAAGTGCCAATAAATGGCGCCGCGGGTCAGGCCGGCGGCCTCGGCGATGTCGGCGAGCGACGTACGCGATACCCCTTTCTGTGCAAACACCGTCTCGGCGGTGTCTAGCAACAGATTACGGGTCTCGATCGCTTCCTCTTTGGTTCTGCGGGCCATCGTCGTGTCACAGGGGCGGCGGAAATTTGCGAAATGCAGTGGAATGAAACGTAACGAGCGCCGCACATTGATGCGACGCAATATGATTTACATACATTCATGAATGTATCTATAATAGCAGCCGCTTGCTCTATTGCACAGGGAACATTTAAGCTCCTTCGTCTAAGGGAAACACCTCACTGATCCCAGGGAGCGAATTGACCGGGGCGCGCCGCGCGGTTTAGGGCAGGATTCGCCTGCTCACCCGCCGGGGCCCCGGAGCCTGTTCGACGATCTCACATGAGTGCCAGCGCGCGCGGTTCGCCGCGCCGGGGACGTCTTCTTGGCCGCCTTCCGGGCCTGTCTCCGGGGGCCCGCATTCCGGGCCTCAGGCACTTCCGACCCGCCTCTGCGCGACGGGATTGCGGACGGGCCTTTGCCGCCGCAATCGTACGCAACGTACTTGTCATTTTGTTTGACCGCATTCCATTTATCGGGGGCGTATATGCACGTCAAGAGAAGTTCACTGGGGATGGTCACTGCCGTCGCACTCGCGGTGTTGGCCTTGGCAGCATGCGGCAAGAAGCCGCCGCCGCCGCAGGCCATGGTGCCGGAAGTCGGCGTCGTGACGCTGCAATCCCAGAACGTAACGCTGACGACCGACCTGCCCGGACGCACCTCGCCCTTCCGCGTGGCCGATGTTCGCGCGCGCGTCGACGGCATCGTGCTCAAGCGCGATTTCACCGAAGGCGGTGACGTCAAGGCGGGCCAGCGTCTGTACAAGATCGATCCGGCCACGTATCAGGCCGCGTATGAAAACGCCAAGGCAACGCTGGCGAAGGCCGTGGCGAATCAGGCGTCGACGAAACTGCTGGCCGATCGCTACAAGCAACTCGTGGCCGTCGAGGCGGTGTCCAAGCAGGATTACGACAACGCCGTTGCCGCATCGCTGCAAGCCGACGCCGAAGTGCAGGCCGGCAAGGCGGCCGTCGACACGGCGAAGATCAACCTCGGCTACACCGACGTGCCGGCGCCGATTTCGGGCCGCACAGGGTTGTCGCAGGTCACGGAAGGCGCCTACGTGCAGGCAGGGGCCGCCACGCTGATGACGACCGTTCAGCAGATCGATCCGATGTATGTGGACGTGACGCAATCGGCGGCGCAAGGGTTGCGCCTGCGTCGTGCGCTGGCCGAGGGCAAGCTGCAAAGCGCGGGCAAGAACGCCGCCAAGGTGGAACTGACCCTGGAAGACGGCACGACGTACCCGCTCGAAGGCAAGCTGCAGTTCTCCGACATTACCGTCGATCAGACGACCGGCTCGGTGACCGTGCGTGCCATCTTCCCGAACCCGAACCGCGAGTTGTTGCCCGGCATGTTCGTGCACGCGAAGCTGCAGGAAGGCGTGAAGGAGGGCGGTCTGCTCGTGCCGCAGCAGGGGGTCACGCGTGATCAGAAGGGCCAGCCGACGGCACTGATCGTGAACAAGGAAGGCAAGGTCGAGTTGCGTCAGCTTGTCACCGATCGCGCGATCGGCAACATGTGGCTGGTGAGTGCGGGTCTGGCCGCCGGCGATCAGGTGATCGTGTCGGGTCTTCAAAAGGTGCGCCCGGGCGCGCCGGCGAAGGCGGTTCCGGCGCAGTTGCCGGGGGCTGAGGCGCCTGCAGGTGCCAGTGCACCGGCAGCGGCCGCCCCCGCCTCGGGCGCCAAAGCTCAATAACGCGGAGCCTCTTTCATGGCAAAGTTTTTTATCGATCGCCCGATCTTTGCTTGGGTGATCGCGATCGTCATTATGCTTGCCGGTGCGCTTTCGATCCTGAAGCTGCCGGTTTCGCAGTACCCGCCGATCGCCCCGCCGTCCGTTCAGATCACTGCCGTTTATCCGGGCGCTTCCGCACAGACCGTGCAGGATACGGTCACGCAGGTGATCGAGCAGCAGATGAACGGTATCGACAACCTCGAGTACATGTCGTCGACCTCCGACGGCTCGGGTACCGCTCAGATCACGCTGACCTTCGCGCAAGGCACGAATCCGGACATCGCGCAGGTGCAGGTGCAGAACAAGCTGCAACTCGCCACGCCGCTGCTTCCGCAGCAGGTGCAGCAGCAGGGCATCAAGGTCGCCAAGGCGACCAAGAACTTCCTGCTGGTGATCGGCGCGTATTCCGACGACGGCAAACTGACCGACATCGACCTCGCGAACTATCTGGCCGCCAACGTGCAGGATCCGATCAGCCGTGTGAACGGCGTCGGTCAGGTCCAGCTCTTCGGTGCGCAGTACGCCATGCGTGTGTGGGTCGATCCGCAGAAGCTCAACGGCTACAACCTGACGATCCTCGACGTCTCGAGCGCCATCCAGGCGCAGAACGTGCAGGTCTCGGCGGGCGAGCTGGGGGGCGCGCCGGCGGTGAAGGGCCAGCAGCTCAACGCCACGGTGATGGCGCAGAGCCGCTTGCAGACGCCGGAGCAGTTCCGCCAGATCCTGCTCAAGGTCAACAAGGACGGCTCGCAAGTGCGTCTGGGCGATGTCGCTCGCGTGGAGCTGGGCGGTGAATCGTACCAGGTGGTCGCGCGCTATAACGGCAAGCCGGCGGCGGGTCTCGCGGTCACGCTGGCCACGGGCGCCAACGCGCTGCAAACGGCCACGGCGGTCAAGCAGAAGGTGGCGGACCTCGCACAGTACTTCCCGACGGGCATGAAGGCCGACTTCCCGTACGACACCACGCCGTTCGTGAAGATCTCGATCGAGGAAGTGATCAAGACCCTCATCGAAGGTATCGTGCTCGTGTTCCTCGTGATGTATCTGTTCCTGCAGAACCTGCGGGCGACGATCATTCCGACGATTGCCGTGCCGGTGGTGTTGCTCGGTACGTTCGGCATCATGGGCGCGGCGGGTTTCTCCATCAACACGCTGTCGATGTTCGGGCTGGTGCTCGCCATCGGTTTGTTGGTGGACGATGCGATCGTGGTGGTGGAAAACGTCGAGCGGGTGATGTCCGAAGAGGGGCTGAGTCCGAAGGAAGCGACGAAAAAGGCCATGAGCCAGATCGTCGGTGCGCTGGTGGGGGTGGCGCTCGTGCTCTCGGCGGTGTTCGTGCCGATGGCGTTCTTCGGCGGCTCGACCGGCGCCATCTATCGCCAGTTCTCGCTGACCATCGTGGCGGCCATGGCGCTGTCGGTGCTCGTGGCCATCGTGCTCACGCCGGCGATGTGCGCCACGATTCTCAAGCCCATCAAGAAGGGCGAAGTGCATGAGAAGCGCGGCTTCTTCGGCTGGTTCAACCGCACGTTCGACAACAGCTCGAAAAAGTACCAGAGCCAGGTGGAGCGCATTCTCAAGCGCAGCACGCCGTTCCTGATCGTCTACGTGGTGATCGTGGCCGTCGTGGGCTTCCTGTTCGTGCGTATGCCGACCGCGTTCTTGCCTGACGAAGACCAGGGCTACTTCTTCAACCTCGTGCAATTGCCGCCGGGCGCGACGCAGGAGCGTACGCTCGACGTGATGAAGCAGGTCGAGAAGCACTATCTGGAGAATGAAAAGGACGCCGTGCGTTCGATCTTCACGGTGACGGGCTTCGGCTTCAACGGCCGCGGTCAGAACGTGGGTCTCGCGTTCACGATGATGAAGCCGTGGGATGAGCGTCAGTCGGCCGATCTCAAGGTGCAGTCGGTCATCGCACGGGCGTACCGGGCGTTCGCCGGCATGAAGGACGCGATGGTCTTCGCGATCAACCCGCCGTCGGTGCCGGAACTCGGTAACGCAGGCGGTATCGACTTCGAGTTGCAGGATCGCGCGGGTCTCGGCCACGACGCGCTCATGGCCGCCCGTAATCAGTTGCTGGGCATGGCGGCGAAGAACCCGAACCTTGCGAACATGCGTCCGAACGGACTCGACGATACGCCGCAGTACAAGGTGGACGTCGACGAAGAAAAGGCCGCCGCGCTGGGGCTGTCGATTGCCGATGTGTACTCCACGCTCTCGGCGTCCTGGGGGTCGTCGTACGTGAACGACTTTATCGATCGCGGTCGCGTGAAGAAGGTGTACGTGATGGCGGAAGCGAAGGATCGCATGCTGCCGCAGGACATCAACAAACTTTACGTCCGTAATTCGAGCGGGGCCATGGTGCCGTTCTCGGCCTTCGCCACGGGGCAGTGGATTTATGGCTCGCCGCGTCTGGAGCGCTACAACGGGGTGCCTGCCGTGGAAATTCAGGGCATGCCGGCACCGGGCAAGTCGTCGGGCGACGCCATGAAGGCGATCGAGGAAATTGCGAAGCAACTCCCGACGGGTATCGGTCTGGAGTGGACGGGGCTGTCGTTCGAAGAGCGCATCTCCGGCTCGCAGGCGCCGGCGCTCTACGCCATTTCGATCCTGATCGTGTTCCTGTGTCTGGCGGCCTTGTACGAAAGCTGGTCGATCCCGTTCTCGGTGATTCTGGTGGTGCCCTTGGGGGTGTTGGGGGCGTTGCTCGCCGCGACCCTGCGTGGCTTGTCCAACGACGTATACTTCCAGGTGGGTCTGCTGACCACGGTGGGGCTGTCGGCGAAGAACGCGATTCTGATCGTGGAATTCGCCAAGGACCTCCAGGAGCAGGGCCGCACCCTGATGGAAGCGACGATGGAGGCGGTGCGCCTGCGTCTGCGACCGATTCTGATGACGTCAATGGCGTTCGTGCTCGGCGTGTTGCCGCTGGCGATCTCCAACGGCGCGGGCTCGGCTTCGCAGCACGCGATCGGGACGGGCGTGATCGGCGGTATGCTGGCGGCGACGTTCCTTGCGATCTACTACGTGCCCGTCTTCTTCGTGCTGGTGCGCAAGCGCTTCGCGCATGAAGACCTGGACACCGTGGAGCATCCGGAAGCGCGCAAGCCGAACCCGGACGCCACCGAAGGCCCCGCCAAGGAAGGAAACTGAGCTATGAAGCACAAAGCATTGTCGATTGCCTTGGCGGCAGCGTCCCTGGCAGGCTGTACCCTGGCGCCGCATTATGAGCGGCCCGAGGCGCCGGTCGCCACGACGTTCCCCACTGGTCCGGCCTACAAGACGCCTGGCGCGGCAAACCAGAACGGCACCGCGGGCAGCAGTAGCGTGGCGGCGGCCGATTTGGGCTGGCGCGATTTCTTTACCGATCCCCGCCTGCAGAAGTTGATTGAGATCGCGCTGCAGAACAACCGCGATCTGCGCGTCTCGATGCTCAACGTCGAAGCCGCGCGTGCGCAGTATCAGATCCAGCGTTCCGCGTTGCTGCCCTCGGTGGGGGTGGCAGGGCAGGGGTCGGTTCAGCGCACGCCGGGGGACCTGACGTCCTCCGGGCGGGCCAGCATCAGCCGCAGCTACCAGGTAGGCGTAGGCTTTACGTCATACGAACTCGATCTGTTCGGTCGTATCCAGAGCCTGAAGGATCAGGCATTGGAGACGTATCTGGCCAGCGAGGACACGGCCAAGACGGCCCACATCACGCTGATCTCGGAAGTGGCGACGGCCTACCTCACCTGGTTGGCCGATCAGGATCTGCTCAAACTGACGGCCGACACGCTCAAGAGCCAGGAGTCGTCGTATCAGCTGACCAAGCGTAGCTTCGACGTGGGGACGGCCTCGGGGCTCGATCTGCGACAGGCGCAAACGCCGGTCGATGCGGCGCGGGCGAATCTGGCGCAGTACACGCGCCAGGTCGCGCAGGACGAGAACGCGCTCGCGCTGCTCATCGGTCAGCCGTTACCGGCGGACTTACCGCCGGGACGTCCGCTCGACGGGCAAGGCCTGCTCACCGATCTCCCCGCCGGGCTGCCGTCCGATTTGCTGCTGCGTCGCCCTGACGTGACGGCGGCCGAGCACACGCTCAAGGGCGCCAACGCTAACATCGGCGCGGCGCGTGCCGCGTTCTTCCCGTCGATCTCGCTCACGGCGAGCGCGGGGACGGCGAGCGCGTCGCTGGGCAATCTGTTCAAGGGCGGGCAGGGCGCATGGTCGTTCGCACCGACCATCACGCTGCCGATTTTCGCGGGCGGGCAGAATCTGGCCAATCTCGATCTGGCCAAGGTGAAAAAGCGCATCGAGATCGCCAACTACGAGAAGGCGATTCAGACGGCGTTCCGCGAAGTGTCCGACGGGCTGGCCGCACGCGGCACGCTCGACGATCAAATCGCCGCGCAGGAGTCACTCGTCAAGGCGAGCGACGAGAGCTACAAGCTCTCGGACCTGCGGTATCGCAATGGCGTGGATAGTTACCTGAACGCGCTCGTCTCGCAACGCTCGCTGTATGCGGCGCAGCAGACACTGATCGCGACGCGTCTGTCGCGCTGGACCAACCTCGTTACGCTGTACAAGGCGCTCGGAGGCGGTTGGGAAGAGCACACCGCACCGGCCAGCGCGGGGGCGGCATCGGCACCGGCGGCACCCGCATCGTGATCGTGTCGCGAGGCAGGCGCGCGGCGTGATTGGCGCAAATGTCTCGCGACGGTGCAAGGTTTGACGATCGAGACGCCCGGCAATACGCCGGGCGTTTTACGTTCGGGCGTCGTGTTTCGCGGTAAACAAGCTCAGTTCCCGAGAGGTTTAGACGCTGGGTTCTACGCTCGCCCCTACCTGGCATACCGCTTCGTCGATATCCTAGTTCGCGTTGTATTCGCAACACCCCGAGCGTCGACGCGAGCGTTTGCATGACGTTGCCGACGCGACGCGCGGGGCACTTATAAGCTGACCGTTTTTCCAGGGAGAGACACCATGAGCGATCTTCAAACGCGCTTCGACGAGGCCGTAGCCCAATCCAAGGCGCTGCCCGAGCGCCCCGACAATTTCACGTTGCTGCGGATCTACGCGCTCTTCAAACAAGGCACGGAAGGCGACGTGTCCGGTGCGCGTCCCGGCATCACGGATTTTGTCGGGCGTGCCAAGTTCGACGCCTGGGAGATGCTCAAGGGCAAGTCGAAAGAAGAGGCACAGGAAGCGTATGTCGCACTTGTCGATGAGTTGAAGGGATAAGGTTGCCGGGGGCGGCAATGACGCGATGAAGCGGCGTAGAGTCCCCTCGGTACGACGCGCCAACAGACGGCGACTTCGGTCGCCGTTTTTTTATGGGCGTTTGCGTGATGGCGGGCATGCGTTGCGTATGAGCAGTGAGGTGGCGCATGACGGGGCGGGTTTTGCGGCGGTGTCCGATTGGCGTTTCGTCGACCGTGCGCGACGATGGACGCGTCATCAACGAGACGAGGTATCGAACCATGAGACAGGATCGCCGACACCCCATGCGCTTGACCGACCGGCATACGCTTCGCGATGCGTTGACCCATCGCGCCCGGACGCGCTCGCGGCGAGGTCACGGTATGCCGCCGTTCGACGCGGGCCGAAGCCGGCGGCGGGGAGCGCAGCCCTGGACACCGCCCGCCTCGGTGCCACCGAGGCAGGCGCCGATGAAGGGGCGGCCGCAGTGCGGTGTGCGGCGCAGGGCATTGGCACGGGGCGCGACACTGCTCGACGTCATGTTTGCCGTGCTGGCGCTGACGGCCGGTGCGCAGGGCTTTGCACGATGGCAGGCCGCCGGGGGAATGTCATCTGCCGAACTCGCATCGACGCCGAACGTGACGATGATGGCCTTGCCAGCCCCGGGGGCGGCACTGTCGCGACCCCCAGCGGCGGGCGATGCGTGGCTCGCTCTCGGTCAACCATGAGCGCGCCGCGCGGCGACTGGGGCGATGGCTGGCGCAAACGTCGCATGACTGGCTTCACGTTGCTCGAGGTGGTACTGGCGATGCCGCTGGGCTTGCTGGTCGTCATGGCGGCGACGGCGATCTATCTCGCGGGCATTCGCTTGTGGCGAGTGCAGGCCGAGCGATACGACGTCAACGAGCGTGCCATCTTCGCGCTGACACAGCTCACGCGTGCCGTTGGTATGGCCGGATATCGAAACTGGGACCCGATGGAAGGCGCGATCCGATTGCCCGGGCAAGGGGTGAGAGACTGGCCGTCGCTGCGTGTCGGCGCCGAGTGTGCGCTCACGGCCGACAACTGTTCGCGGTTCGGATGGCAGGGCAGTGCGCTGCTGGAGGTGCAATTTCACGGGGCGGGCTTTTTGCTGGGCAATGGGGCTGTGCACAATTGCGGCGGGTACCGCGTGAAAGCCACGGGACGGCTGGACGAACGTCAACTCAGCATCTTCTATGTGGACAAGGGAGAAGACGCGATTCCCTCGCTTTACTGCCGCTACGGTGAGCGTCAGGCGACGGCGACCGATCTGCGCCGCCCGGAAGTGCTGGTCATGGGGGTGGAGGCCATGTACATCCGATTGGGGTTGCGTGACCGAGGGGCCGGGGGCTTGCGTTGGGTCGCGCCGGGCACGCGGATGCGGAACCGACCCGCGCGCCCGCCGGCCGGCGAGCGGGGATGGGAGAACGTGGCGGCGGTCGCGTTTTCGTTGGTGATGCGCGGGGCGCCGCGTCGCGGTGGCAAGCCGCGGGCAGTGAGCGTGATCGAAGTGTTCGACGCGGCGACCGGCGGTCGTGAGTTCAAGCGACTGGGCAACGCTGGCGACGTCCATTTACATGTGTTCAATGCGGTGGCCTATCGTCGCAACGACGGTGGCGTGGGGGAGGAGGCCGAATGGTTGGCGTCTTCATTGTGATGTGGTTGGCCGCCCTGATGGCACTGGCCGCCTCCGGCATGCAGCATCGCCAATTGGCGAACCGTTTCGTCGCGTACACGAACGATCGTGTCGGGGCGTTTGCCGCAGCCGACAAGGCGCTTGCCGAGGCGCGCGACTGGCTTACCGACGGCGCACAGGCCGCGGAGATCGCGAGCATGTCGGCGTTCGACGCCGGGCCGAATGGGGTGCTGGCGGCGAGCCATCGGGGCGACGTCTGGTATCCAAAACGCGTGCCGCGATGGCGGACAGTCGAGTGGAGTGGCAGTGGAGCGGTCGTCAAACGGCATAAGGCAAGCTACTTCATCGAGCGAATCGCGTTGTCCGCCTATTGGACCGACGACGCAGCAAAGCGCGATGCGTCGGTGCGACGCTATCGGGTCAGTGCGATGGGATGTGGCGACTTGCCCGGGACGCGTGTCTACCTGCAGGCGATCTATGAGGTTCGTCGTCGCGAGCAGGAGGTTCGTCCCGGTGGGGGACGCGGATCGGATGCTTCGCGTTCGTCGTATTCGTCGCGCGCATTGAGTTGGCGCGAGGTGGTGACGTGGCACGACGATGCCGTGGGAAAGTCCACGCACGGCGCTCAGCGTGAGTCTTGCGATGCATCATGATCCGCGGGCGATGTCGGGCATCACGCCGCTGGAGTGTGTTGTCGCGGTGGCGGTGCTTGCCGTGGCGCTGCTGGCGGTCGCGCCTTCCATCGAGGCCGTTCGCCGCCGCGTGGGGGTCGATATCACGGCGCGCGCCTTCCTGGCGTCGATGCAGGCCGCGCGAGCGGAAGCCCTGGCGCGCCACCGGCGCGTGGCGATAGCACCGCACGATGGCGGGGCGCTGAGCGGCGGCTGGGTGACGTTCGTGGACGAAAATCGGAATCATCGCTTCGACGCGGGGGATCAATTGCTGGCGCGACATGCGCCGTTGCCACCGGGAGTACACATCGAAGCGGACTGGGCGCTGTACTACACGGAAGGGCTGGCGTTCGCGGAAAGCGGTTTCATACGAACCGAGCGCGACAAATGGCTCTCGGGGACGGTGCGGATCGAGGGGCACGAGCGTCGCATCTGCATCACGATCAATGCCTATGGCCGCGCCCGCATGTCACGTCGGTGCGCCGCCGCGCCGCGATGATGCCATGACCGCGCGCCGTCATGCAGTCATGCAGTCATGCGGGCGTGGCGTCGAGAAGTGGTGTTGCCGTCATGTCCTGAGGCATAAGGGGGCGTGCCCATTACATGACGGGGGGGATGCCGGCGTCGTTCGCGTTGGCGTGGGGGCTGTTTGTGGCGGACGCGGCAGTGGCGTGTGCCGCGTTGGGTTCATCGGCTTGCGGCGCTGACGGCTTCGTCGAGTCCTGCCAGAGCTTGATGCCTTGCCATGCGAGTACGCCGAGGCCGCCCCACTTGAGACCGCGACGAACAACGCGTCCGACGGGGGTATGCGACAAGCCGGTGAGCGCAAGCGAGGCCACCGAGCTGACCAGGGGGTAGCGCTCGAGCAGACCGCCGAGTTTGAGCCCGGAGTTCGCGAGGCCCCCAAGCCCGGCGAACTTCGCGAGGCCGCCCGGCAACAGGTAGCGCACCCAACGGAAATTGCGGAAACGCTCGCGCGTCACGTGCGCGGCCTGGATCAGTTCGGCGCGCTCGACGGCGATGCGCGTGAGCACCAGCTCCTTGCGAATGGCGAGGAGATCGTGGCGCGAGCGTCGTGACGGTCGCGGGCGGCGAGGGCGGTTCGGTTCGAGCGGCACGGGCAGATCTCCTTCAGTCCGGACGCAGCGCGTCGCGATCCTTTTCGAACTCGGCCAGCGTGGCCTCGAACGGCATCGGCGCATCACGCAGAATGTTGCGCGCACGCACGGCGCACCACCCCGCCAGCACCAGATACACGGCAAAGATGCCGGTCATGGCCTGAAGACGGTAGGTGTCCCAGAAAATCACGATCACCAGCGCGGTGAGCGACACCAGAGCGAGCACGCCGAAGAGCATCGCGGCCAGGCCGAGGAAAGCCACGCCCATCAGGCGCTCCTTCTCCTCGGTCAACTCGATGCCGATCAGTTCGATGCGCGACTGTACGATCTCGAGCAACGCACCGGCAAGGCGCCGCAGCGAAGGCCGCGGCGGGGTCGTGCGATCATTGTCGGTCATGGGGTGGGCTTGGCGGCCCACCTGACCCGTCGCGCCGGTCAGGTGGACTCCGCCTTGGGCAGAGTAGGCGAGGAAGTGACTTGCGTCGGCGTAACTTACTTACGGTTGAGCAGGAGGCCGATCACCACGCCGATGCCGGCGGCAATGCCCACGGCTTGCCACGGATGGTCGTGAACGTAGTCGTCGGTCACGCGCGCCGCCTGCTTGCTCTTCTCCACGACGACAACCTGCACGTCGGAGGCTTTTTCCTTGGCCTGCTTGAGCAGCGCCAGGGCCTTGTCGCTCAGTTCGGAGGCACGCTCACCGGTCGTGTTGGCGGCTTGCTTGAGCAGATCTTCGGCGTCGGCCAATACGGATTTGATATCGGTCATGAACTTCTCCTTGTTGGTAGGGACTTGCGACATGGTCGTTACCCGATTTTGGGAGGAAAATGCGAGAGGGATATGAGTCACATCGTAACGCGTTCAATGCGTCGTTGCCAGAAAACAACGTCCCAACCGCCTTATATTTCGAATAATTATTTGCACCAAATTTTTTATTCGTTCTGGCAAAGGTTAGCATCCTTTAGTCTTTACCCCACTGAGTTGACGGATCTCAAGGAGACTGTAAATGACATTGCGTTTGGGTGACATTGCCCCCGATTTCGAGCAAGACTCGTCGGTTGGCAAAATCAAGTTCCACGAATTTCTCGGCGACAGCTGGGGGGTGCTCTTCTCGCACCCGGCCGATTACACGCCGGTGTGCACGACCGAGCTCGGTCTGACCGCCAAACTCAAGGGTGAGTTCGAAAAGCGCAACGTAAAGGCCATCGCATTGTCGGTGGACGATGCCGAGTCGCACAAAGGCTGGATCAACGACATTAACGAAACGCAGCACACGACGGTCAACTTTCCGATCCTCGCCGACGGCGATCGCAAGGTGTCGCAGCTCTATGACATGATCCATCCGAACGCCAGCGAAACCGTGACCGTTCGCTCGCTGTTCGTGATCGATCCGAAGAAGAAGGTGCGCCTGACCATTACGTATCCGGCCAGCACGGGGCGCAACTTCGACGAAATCCTGCGCGTGATCGATTCGCTGCAACTGACCGATAACTACTCGGTGGCGACGCCGGGTAACTGGAAAGATGGCGAAGACGTCGTGATCGTACCGTCGATCAAGGACGAAGCCGTGCTGAAGGAGAAATTCCCGAAGGGCTACAAGGTCGTGCGTCCCTACCTGCGTCTCACGCCGCAGCCGAACAAGTAATCCGGCTTGCATGTCGGAACGCTGTCGACGAATGTCGACGTTGTTCGACGGACGCTGAAACGGAAAATGCCAGCGCGAGAGCGCTGGCATTGTTGTTTGGTACGCGCCGTCGCCCGGGGGATTGACGGCCCGCGACTTGCGGCCTGAGAAACGACGCGTACCAGACAAGTGCCCTACGCCGCGCGAGCGACGCGCGGTGTAGGGTATTGAACCCATCCAATCGATCGAATCGATCGATTGGATGTGATGCGACGACAATCAGAAGAACGCCTGGATGCCGGTCTGTGCGCGCCCGAGGATCAGGGCGTGAATGTCGTGTGTGCCTTCGTAGGTGTTGACTACTTCGAGGTTCACCAGATGGCGGGCGATGCCGAACTCATCGGAGATGCCGTTGCCCCCTAGCATGTCGCGCGCGAGACGGGCAACATCAAGGGCCTTGCCGCACGAGTTGCGCTTCATGATCGAGGTGATCTCGACGGCGGCGGTGCCCTCGTCCTTCATGCGCCCCAGGCGCAGGCAGCCTTGCAGACCCAACGTAATTTCCGTCTGCATGTCGGCCAGTTTCTTCTGGATCAACTGATTGGCGGCGAGCGGGCGACCGAACTGCTGACGGTCGAGCACATACTGGCGTGCTGTGTGCCAGCAGAATTCGGCGGCACCCAGTGCACCCCAGGCGATGCCGTAGCGGGCCGAGTTCAGGCAGGTGAACGGGCCCTTCAGGCCAGAGACGCCCGGCATCAGATTCTCTTCGGGCACGAACACCTGGTCCATCACGATCTCGCCGGTGATCGACGCCCGCAGACCGACCTTGCCGTGAATCGCCGGGGCGGAGAGCCCCTGCCAGCCCTTTTCCAGAATAAAGCCGCGAATCTTCTCCTCGCCACTCTCGTCGGCGAGCTTGCCCCAGACGACGAAGACGTCAGCGATCGGTGAGTTGGTGATCCACATCTTGCTGCCGCTCAACTCATAGCCACCGGCGACCTTCTTGGCGCGCGTGGTCATGCCGGCGGGGTCGGAACCGTGGTTGGGTTCCGTCAGGCCAAAGCAGCCGATCCATTCGCCGCTGACCAGCTTCGGCAGGTACTTCTGCTTCTGCGCTTCGCTGCCGAATTCGAAGATTGGCACCATGACGAGCGACGACTGCACCGACATCATCGAACGATAGCCCGAATCCACGCGTTCGACTTCACGCGCAATCAGGCCGTAGGCCACATAGTTCAAGCCCGGGCCACCGTAGGCTTCAGGAATCGTCGGGCCGAGCAGGCCGATCTCGCCCATCTCGCGGAAGATGGCCGCGTCGGTGCGCTCGTGACGAAACGCCTCGAGCACGCGCGGTGCGAGCTTGTCGTTCGCGTAGGCGGCTGCCGCGTCGCGAATCATGCGCTCCTCGCTGGTGAGCTGCGCATCGAGCAACAGCGGATCTTCCCATTGAAACTGTGCATTGCCTGCCATGACCTATCTCCTCCGATGTTCTCGAAAAATGCGCTGACACAATTCTCGTCGGCCCCGCCTGATCGGCCGGCGGACCTTGTGGCCACCCGAACCCATGACGTGCTCCGACTTGACTAAAGTTCCGCAATGCGGAACAATGTTCCAAAACTGAAGTTAGTTTAACACTAAAATTTTTGGCTCGGCAACGGTCACTTGTTGCGCGGGTCGCCCCTTTTTGATGCGGAGCGCGCGATGGTTGTGGTCAAAACGTCCCTGTCTGCCTTTGCCGGTGCGCCGGCGCATGGTGTGCCGCCGTCACATGACGAGCGCAAGTTCGTCACGGCGCTGGCACGTGGTCTTGAGCTGTTGCGTGCCTTTGGGCCTGACGATGTCCTGTTGGGCAATCGCGACTTCGCCGCGCGCACCGGGCTGCCGAAGGCGACCGTCAGCCGGCTGGCCTACACGCTCACTGAATTGGGCTATTTGCGTTACGACGCCGATTTGGGCAAGTACGCGCTCGACGCCGGCGTGCTGGCGCTGGGATATGCCTTCCTGAACGGCACCGACATGCTGACGCTGGCACGTCCGCACATGCGCGCGCTGGCCAAGGAAATGGGGTGTTCCATTTCGCTCGGTTGCCGGGAGGGCATCGACATGATGTATCTCGAGACCATCCGCAGCGATTCGGCGCATCTCACGCTGGGCCTGACGGCAGGATCACGCTTGTCGATGTTGACGAGTTCGATGGGGCGCGTCTACCTGGCGGCCATGACGCCTGTCGAGCGGGAGACGTTACTGGCCGATCTGCACGATGCCTATGACGCGAATCCGACGGCGCTGCGCAATGTCGGTTGGGACGCGCTGAAGTTGGGCGTCGACAAGGGCATCGAGACGTACCGGCGCGAGGGGTGTTGCTATTCGTTTCGCGATTGGCATGAAGGGGTGAACGCGGTCGCGGTGCCGTTGCGCGACGTGAGACAGAACCGATGGCTCGCGATCAGTTGCAGCGGCCCGTCGTCATCGATTCCGGATGCGGTCTTCCGCGAGGAGATCGCACCCCGATTGAAGCAACTCGCCGCGCGCCTCAGTGGGCAGGTGTAAGTCGGTGTAAGTCGGCAAAAGCCGGCAAACGGCGGTGGTCCATCGGGTTGGGGGCCGCCCGCGGCACTCCATTGCCGGTTAAGTCGCACCGCGGGCGGCCCCCAACCCGATTCGCAACCGCCTTCGACGCGACGACACCCACCAACACGACCCGGCCAACAAAGCCAAAACGACCGCAGTAATGACAGCAGAGACGAGCAGAGACGAGCGGGAACGAGCAGGGGAACGTAGGGGCGCACGATGGCGGTGATTGTCCGTCCCCTGACGTAGCGACTTAACCGGCATTGGAGCGGAGTCAGGGGACGGGCAAGCGCCGCAGCCCTGGGCATGTGACAGGGCTGCGTGCGAATCTATGCGATGGGTGTCATCAGCGCACTGAAAAAAACCTCACAGCAACGTTCGCACATGCCAAAGCTCGGGGAACAGTACGACATCGAGCATCTTGCGCAAGTAGGGGGCGCCATTGGTACCACCGGTGCCTTGTTTGAAGCCGATGATGCGCTCGACCGTCGTGACGTGGCGGAAGCGCCATTGCCGGAACGCGTCTTCGAGATCGACCAGTTCCTCGGCCATCTCGTACAGTTCCCAGTGTTGCGATGGGTTGCGATATACCTCGAGCCATGCGGCCTCGACGGTGGCATCGTGCGGCGTCGGCGTCGTCCAGTCGCGTTCCAGGCGTTCAGGGGCAATGGCAAATCCGCGCCGTGCCAGAAGGCGCACCACCTCGTCGTAGAACGAAGGGGCGCCCAGCGCGGCCTGCACCTGCGCGAAGACATCGGGGCGATGCGAATGGGGCTTCAACATCGCCGCATTCTTGTTGCCCAGCATGAATTCCAGAATGCGGTACTGATACGACTGAAAGCCCGATGAGCTGCCCAGCGACGGGCGCATCGACGAATACTCCGACGGTGTCATCGTCGCGAGAACGCTCCACGCCTGCACGAGTTGCTCGAGAATGCGCGACACGCGGGCGAGCATTTTGAACGCGGGGGGCAGGTCGTCGTTGTGCACCGCCGTACGGGCCGCCTGCAACTCGTAGAGGGCAAGCTTCATCCACAGCTCGCTCGTCTGATGCTGGATGATGAACAGCATCTCGTTGTGGTCGGTCGAGCGCGGATGCTGTGCATTCAGAATTGGATCGAGCGACAGGTAGTCGCCGTAGCTCATGCTCTTCGAAAAATCGAGCTTCGCCTCATGCCATTGCGTGGCATCGGTCGGCGCATCCGCCGGTGCGGACGATGCGTCCGGCGTTGCGTCGTCCGGGCCTTGATGGCCGAACGGGCACCCGCCCGATGCGGGCGTCGTCTGGGCCGGGATGTTCTGCGGGTCGGGCGCGCAGGAAGGGGTCTTGCTCATGCTTATGACTCCTCGCTCAGGTCACCGCGCCGCGGCGACGAAACTCGGGCTTGTCCCACGAACCCGTGGTCAGCACGTCACGCAAAATTTCGACAGAATCCCAGACATCGGCAAAGCTCGTATAAAGCGGTGTCATGCCGAAGCGCATGATGCGCGGCTCGCGATAGTCGCCGATCACGCCGCGCGCGATCAGCGCCTGAATCACGGCGAACCCCTCCGGATGTTCGAAGCTTACCTGCGACCCGCGCGCCGCGTGAGCGCGCGGCGTCACCAGCGTGAGCGGGAATTCGGCGCAACGCGCTTCCACCAGTTCGATGAACAGATCCGTCAGCGCCAGCGATTTGCGACGCAGGGCGTCCATCGAGGTCTGCGCGAAAATATCGAGACCGCACTGCACCAGCGAAAGCGAGACGATCGGCTGCGTGCCGCACAGGTAGCGCCCGATGCCATTGTCCGGCGTGTATTCCGGCTGCATCGCGAACGGCGTGCGATGGCCCCACCAACCCGACAGCGGCTGCCAGAAGGTATCTTGAAGACGCTTGTTAACCCAGACGAATGCGGGGGCCCCTGGACCGCCATTCAGATATTTGTACGTGCAACCCACGGCGTAGTCGGCGTTGGCGCCGTTCAGATCGACAGGCACCGCACCGGCGGAGTGGCACAGATCCCACACGCACAGCGCACCGGCTGCGTGAATCTCGGCCGTACGCGCGGCCATGTCGTACATGGCGCCGGTGCGATAGTTCACATGCGTGAGCAACACCACGGCGACGTCGTCGCCCAGCGCGGCAGGGAGTTCTTCCGGCGAATCGATCAGGCGCAGCGAGTAACCGTCGTCGAGCAGGCGCGTGAGGCCTTGCACGATGTACAGGTCGGTCGGGAAGTTGCTGCGCTCGGAGACAACCACCTTGCGTTGCGGCGCGAGGGTGCGCTGCGCATCAAGGGCGGCGGCCATCACTTTGAAGAGGTTGCTCGACGTGGTGTCCGTCACCACCACTTCGCCTTTGCCAGCACCGACGATGGGGGCCAGGGCGTCGCCGAGCGTGCGCGGCAGCGCGAACCAATCGGCCTCGTTCCAGCTGCGGATGAGACCCACGCCCCATTCGGCCGTAATCACCTCCTGGGCGCGTTGGGCCGAGGCCACCGGGCGCGCCCCCAGCGAGTTGCCGTCGAGATAGATCACGCCGGGCGGCAGATCGAATTGGGCGCGCAGCGCGGCGAGCGGATCGGCCGCGTCAAGGGCCAGGCATTCGTTGCGAGAAGACGTCATGGTTTGCGTTTTGTCAGTGAAAGCAATGCGGAAAATGGAAGTCGTGTGTCATGCGCTCGGCGCGGTATGTGTCGCTCAAAGCGAGCGCAGCACCGCACGCACCGGACTCGCATCGAGTCGCATGAACTTGAGCGGCAATGCGATGAGTTCGTAATCGGACGGTGCAATGGCATCGAGCACCAGTCCTTCGAGGATCGCCATGCGATGCGCCCGAATGCGGTGGTGGGCGTCCATCGTCTTGCTCTCCTGGGGATCGAGCGACGGCGTGTCGATTCCGACCAACTTCACCCCATGCGCCGCGAGCAGGTCGATCGTCTCGGGCGCGACGGCGCAAAACGCACTGTCCCAGCGAGCGACGGGGGCCTGTGCATACGTGCGCAATAGCACGCGTGGCGGCACGTCTGTCAGGTAGGGGGCCACCCGATCCGGCGTGACGACCGGCGACGCGCCAACGCAATGAATGACCCGGCACGGCCCAAGATAAGTCTCAAGCGCCACTTCCCCGATAAAGGCGCCGTCGTCGTCGTAATGACGCGGCGCGTCGGCGTGGGCGCCCGTATGCGGCGACAGCGTGATGCGCCCGACGTTGACCGGGCAGCCCGGTCCGATCTGCCACACCGACTGTTCCGAGAACGGCGTGTCACCGGGCCAGACCGGCGTGTCGCTCGAGAGTGGCGCGCTGATATCCCACACGCGGCGCTCGACGGGCGTGTTGGCTGGGCGGTGGCGGGGTTCGGTCATGGGTGTGCGCAAAATCGTCAATCGATATGCGCATCTTAGAAGAATTCGCTTCGCAAGTGCTTGCGTATTCGGGGATGGCGAGGCGTGAAATTGATCGAAAAAATCGTATTTTCTTAATTTTAGGAAAGAATATTCGACAAGATTGCGAAGTGATCGAATATTCGACGATTCGCCGCGCAAGGCGATCTGCGATTTCGGACGCTGCCGCGCGGTGATCGGAATGCGCCTACACGGGCGTTGCGCCCGCTGTGTCCCTTACGTTCCAGACGGTCCCGACGTCCCCTGCGTCATCTCGTCGATCAACCGGCGCAGGGTCGCTTTGAGCAAGGTGGATTGTTCTGTACCGAAGCGGGCGAGCACGCCGGCTTCGTGACGTCGCGCGCTGGCGAGCAGCGGGGTTACGCGCTCACGTCCGGCCTGGGTGAGCGAGACCATCGACTGGCGGCGGTCCGTGGCGCTCTCGCCGCGCACGACGTCGCCGGTCGCTTCGAGCCGGTCGACGATCTTGGTGAGCGTCGGCTGCTTGGCGAGCACGATGTCGGCCAGTTGATTGATGGTGCGCGCGCGACCGTCGGAGAGCGTGGCGAGAACACGCCACTCCGTCACACCGAGCCCGGCCGCCGCGACTTCACGGTGAAATTCGTCGGACACCAGCGTGCTCGCGCGCGCGAGCAGATAGGCCAGGTAGTCGTCGACGAACGGTGCACCGGCGGCAGACATGAGGCGGCTCAGCCGAGCGACTGCGGCTTGTGGAAGCCACCGGCGTGGAAGATCAGCGGCATGCGCTCGCCAACGTCGGCATGTACGCCGCAACGCTCGACTTCGCCAACAAAGATGACGTGGTCGCCTTCGTCGTAGCGGCTGCGGTTATGACATTCGAACCAGGCCAGCGCACCGTCGAGAACCGGCGTGCCCGACGCAGAGAGCGTATAAGGCACACCCGCAAAACGGTCGCCCTTCATCGTGGCAAAACGCTTGCAGATGTCAAGTTGATCGGACGCCAGCACATTCACGGCATAGTGCGAGTTCTCGCGAAAGACCGGCATGCTGCCTGCGCGCGTGGCAAGACTCCACAGAATGAGCGGCGGCGTGAGCGACACTGAGTTGAACGAACTGGCGGTGATCCCGATAAGCGATCCGTCGTCGGCGCGCGTGGTAATCACGGTCACCCCGGTCGCGAATTGACCGAGCGCATGACGAAAGGCCGCGTTGTCGAAATCTGGCGCTGAGGCGCGTTTGGCGTTCACTGTCCCTGCACTCCCGTCCGGCAAATTTGATCGGGTTGATTTGTATGAATATTCATATACTATGGCACGAACAACAGATCGACAAGACGCATGACGGCCAGCCGCGTGCCAGAGGGGAATGTCCCCGGCAGGCGAGAAGGTCAGACGCTCAGGAGACGATATGCTGATCGAGCGAATCGAGCATAAGTGGATCGACGTATTTGCCGAGACCTTGCGGCGCTGCGGTATCGGACCCGGTGATGTGGTGGCGATTGTAGCCGAAACGCAATCCCGGCCTGTCAACGTGGAATTAGCGCAACTTGCCGCCGAATCGCTTGGCGCCGCGCCATTTCGGCTGGTCGTGCCGAGTCGGCGCGTGAGTGCGCCGGTGCCGGTGCGCTCGACCGGCGCGAGCGACGCGCTGGGTGGGTTGGCGCCCGTCGTCGCCGCGCTCAAGGCGGCCACACTGGTCGTCGACTGCACGGTCGAAGGCCTGTTGCATGCCCCTGAACTGCCCGACATTCTCGGCGGCGGTGCGCGCGTGTTGATGGTCTCGAACGAACATCCCGAAATTCTGGAACGTTGCGCGACCGATCCGGCGCTCGAACCGATAGTGCGCGCCGCGATCAAGCGTTTGCGCGCAGCCGCCCAAATGCACGTCACCTCCGCCGCCGGTACCGATCTGCGCATCGGGCTTCGCGATGCGCGTGTGGGCGGCGTCTGGGGCTGGTGCGCCAAGCCGGGGCAGGTGGCCCACTGGCCGGGCGGTCTGGCGCTGGCATTTCCCGCCGCGCACAGCGTGAACGGACAGCTTGTGCTGGCCCCCGGCGACATCAACCTCACATTCAAGCAATATCTACGCGATCGCATCGCGCTCACCGTCGAAGACGACTATGTCGTCGCCATCGATGGCGAAGGTGTGGACGTCGACCTCATGCGCGACTACTTCGCGGCGTGGGGCGATCGCGACGCCTATGCCGTCTCGCACGTCGGCTTCGGCCTGAACCCTCGTGCCCGCTGGGACGCACTCGCCTGTTACGACAAACGCGATTGCAACGGCACCGAGCAGCGCGCCTTTGCGGGCAACTTCCTGTACTCGACCGGTGCCAACGAAGTGGCGGGACGTCACACGCTCGGGCATTTCGACCTGCCGCTGCGGCGTTGCACGATCGCGCTCGACGGCGACGTCGTGGTGCGCGACGGGCAATTGCAAGGCGAGTTCGCGTCATGACGCGCCTCGTGCCCGCCTGTCGCATCGCCGGTGACGGCCCGCTCACGCTCGTGCTGCTGCATGGCATCGGCGGCAATCGTCACGTGTGGCCCGCGCAATTCGAGATGTTCGTGGCGGCCGGTTATCGCGTGGCCGCCTGGGACATGCCCGGTTACGGCGAGAGCGCCATGCCCGCCGAGGCGACAATGGCGGCGCTGGCCGACCGCTTGCGAACGCTGCTCGACGCGTTGGGGCCCTCGCGTTTCGTGCTCGTCGGCCACAGCATGGGCGGCATGGTCGCGCAGGAGCTGATGGCGCGCGGCGCGCCGTTCACGCGCGATATCGCCGCGCTGATCCTGTGCGGCACGTCGCCCGCGTTCGGCAAGCCCGACGGCGACTTTCAGCGCGAGTTCGTGCGGCAGCGCACCGCCCCGCTCGACGCAGGCAAGACCTTGCGCGAAATGGCTGAAGCCATCGTGCCGGGCATGCTTGGCGACCCATCCGCGACCGCGCGCGCGAGTGCGCACACACTGGCCGTCGATGCGATGGGCGCGCTCACGCCCGCGGCCTACCGCGCGGCGCTCCAGGCGCTGGTCGGTTTCGAACAGCGCGCCGCACTCGCGCGTCTTGCCGTGCCGGTGCTGCTGATCGCCGGTGAGCACGACGCCAACGCGCCAGCGAAAGTCATGGCGCGCATGGCCGACGCCATCCCGGCGGCGCGCTACGTTTGCCTGCCCGGCGCCGGGCATCTCATGAATCTGACGCATCCGGCGGAATTCAATGCCGAGGTGCGCGCCTTCCTCGAATCACTCTAGGAGACCACCGTGGCCTATCAGCCCCCTTCGATCGTCGGCGAGCATCATCCGCTCACGGACAAGCAACGGCGCCTGCTGGCGCTGGCCGAGCAGGTGGGACGCGAGTCGCTCGCGCCGCGCGCCGCCCGCTGGGATCGCGAAGCGTCGTTCCCGTTCGAGAACTACGACGACATGCGCGCCGCCGGTTTGCTGAAGTTGTGCATTCCCGAATCGGACGGCGGCCTGGGCGCCGATTTCGCCACGTACATGATGGTCTCCGCCGAACTGGGCCGCCATTGCGGTGCGACGGCGCTTACGTTCAACATGCACACATGTTCGATGATGTGGACCGGCATTCTCGCCGACGATCTCGACATGACGCCCGAGCAACGCGCCGAGCATGCGCGCTATCGCGAGCATCACTTCGCGCGCGTGATCCAGGACGGGGCGATCTATGCGCAACCGTTCTCCGAGGGCAGCGCGGCCGCGGCGGGCAAGGCGCCGTTCGGCACGACGGCGACGAAAGTCGACGGCGGGTGGAAGATCAACGGACGCAAGATCTTCGCGTCGCTCTCGGGGGCGGCGAACTACTACGGCGTGCTGTGCACCGAAGACAAGCCCGAGTTGTCGATGAAGGACACGTTCTATATCGCGGTGCCCGGCGACGCCCCGGGCGTCACCGTGACCGGCGACTGGGATCCGCTCGGCATGCGCGGCACCGTCTCGCGCACGCTGCTTTTTAAGGATGTGTTCGTTCCCGACGAACTGCAATTGATGCCGCGCGGCGTTTACTATCAGGCCGCCAGCCGTTGGCCGCACATGTTCATGACGCTGGCCCCGACGTACATGGGTATCGCTCAGGCCGCGTACGATTTCACCGTGCGCTATTTGCGAGGGGAAGCCGAGGGCATGGGGGCGCCAGTCAAGCGTCGTATGTATCCGACCAAGCAGATTGCCGTCGCGCAGATGCACATCATGCTCGAGCAGACGCGCGCGCTTTTCCTGCGCGCGTTGCAGGACGGCCGGGCCGACCCGGGCAAGGAGGCGCGTCTGCGCGCCTATGCGGCGCAGTACACGATCATGGAGAATGCCAACGAGCTGTGCCGTCTGGCCATTCGTACGTGCGGCGGACAGTCGATGCTCAAGACGCTGCCGCTCGAACGCCTGTATCGTGATTCGCGTTGCGGTGCGCTGATGTTGCCCTGGACCGCGGAGCTGTGCCTCGATCGCATCGGCCGCGAGGCGCTTTACGAACCGGGCGAGCGCGACGAGTAAGCTACGCACTCACGCCTCACCGTCTCTCTTGTCACGGAGAATCAGTTGACGCCCTTTGTAGAAGCGCTTGCCCGTCACGCACGTGCCACGCCGCAGCGGCTGGCGCTGCGCTGCGGCGTTGGCGACGAAGCGCAGCAGACCGACTTCGCCGCACTTTGGCGCCGCATCGAACGTGTGGGCGGCCATCTGCGCGGCACGTGGCGGATCGCCCCGGGCGAGCGCGTCGCGTGCCTGGGGCTGAACGACGAGCTGCAACTGGCGCTGTTGTTCGCGTGCGCACGTGCCGGCGCCATCTTCCTGCCGCTGAATTTCCGTCTCGCCGTTCCCGAACTGGCGGCCATCGTGCGCCATGCCGGGGTGCGCGTGCTTTGGTCAGACGCGACGCACCGCGACATGGCCCGTCAGATTCGCGATGCGCTCGAAGTCATCGGCGACACTGAGCTGCCGCCACCGGCCATTGCGTCGATCGAAGGGCTGATCGCGGTGCCGTCGATCAAGCCGGTCGATTACCCGGACGTTGCCGCCGATGCCCCCGTGTTGCTCGCCTATACGTCGGGCACAACGGGCGAGCCCAAGGGGGCCTTGCACACACAGGCCGGGCTGCTGGCCAACGCCGAGGCCAGTTGGTGGGCGCACGAGATGCGTGCCGAAGACCACGTCCTCTCGACCTTGCCGATGTTCCACGTCGGCGGTTTGTGCATCCAGACGTTACCGGCGCTGTTGCGCGGGGCGAGCGTTACGTTGCATCCGCGCTTCGATCCGGCCGCCTGGCTCACCGACGTGGCGAAACATCGGCCGACGCTGTCGTTGATGGTGCCCGCGACAATGCGCGCGGTGCAATGCCACCCGCTATGGCAGACGACCGATCTGTCCTCGTTGCGCGGCGTGATGGCCGGGTCCAGCGTTGTGCCGATGTCGGCCATCGACGCCTTCCATGCGCGCGGCATCCCGCTCGGGCAAGTCTATGGCGCGACCGAGACCGGGCCGGTGTCGATCGCGTTGCGCTTCGGCGAGGCGAAGGCACATCCCGGCACGGTTGGCCGGGCGTGCCCCGGCGTGGAAGTCCGCCTGACCGATGCCGCGGGCCGGCCGGTTCTCGCCGGAGAGGTTGGCGAGATTCTCGTGCGCGCGCCGAATGTGATGCGCGAGTACTGGCGCGCGCCGGACCACGCTTCATTTGAAGGCGGCTGGTTTCACTCCGGCGATCTGGCACGGTTGCGCGACGACGGCTGTTTCGAAGTCGTGGGTCGCAGCAAGGACATGATCATCTCGGGCGGCGAGAACATCTATCCGGCAGAAATTGAAAACGCGCTGGTCGACTGTCCGGGCGTGTTGGAGGCCGCTGTCGTCGGGGTGCCGGATGAGCGATGGGGCGAGGTGCCCGTTGCCGTCGTCGTGTCCGCGTCATCGGCGAGCGCGACGCAACAATCCGTGCTCGATTTCCTCGGCGCACGCATCGCTCGCTTCAAATTGCCGCGACGGGTGGTCATCGTCGACGCGCTGCCGAAGAGCGCCCTTGGGAAAGTACAGAAGCCGATTCTCATTGGCTGGTTATCGGCCGCCTCCGAATCGCAAACGTCGATGCTCGGTCGATAATAAAAAAGATCACCCGGTGTTCGCTGAAAAACGCCGAATCCCTTGTTTCATAAGGGGTTCGGCGTTTTTTTGTGCGTCGCCCGCGTAATGCGTAAGGGAAAATCCCTATGCGTAATCCTTTGGATTGTTACCATCCGGTGGGAATTCAATTTTTTACTTTGGGAATTGCGTCGCAAGATAGCGCCCATGTCGTCATCAACGGGGTAGCCCGCTGATTTCTTTGCTTTCTTTGGCTTTTTAAGACGATGGACACCACCGAAGCGCAATCGGTCTCAGAGCGCGTGTTGCAAGTGCTTGTGACGGTCGCACGTCATGGACGACCGATCGCGGCACGCGAGATCGCCGCGCAAACGAGCTTGCCGCTCTCTACCGTTTACCGCCACCTCGTGCCGCTCAAGAAGTGGGGCCTGGTGCAGGAGCACGCCCATGAGGCGCTCTACGAACCGGGCCCGGTCGGCGTGCAATTGGCGTGGGGTTTCGACCACAACTCGCATCTTGTCACTCAGGCACGCGAAGAAATCGAAGCCCTCGTGCAGCGCACCGGCGAGACCGTGGGTCTGCTGGTCGCCGCGAATGGCCAGGTCGTTTGCCTTGATATGCACGAGAGCGAGCAATCGCTGCGTTGCTCCTTTGCGAAGGGGCGTGCCCACCCGCTGGTGCATGGCGCTTCCGCCAAGGCGCTGCTCTCGTTCCTGCCGCAAGCCACGCGCGAGAGCTTGATCAGCCGACAACTGGCGGGCCAGCCGGTGGCGCAGGAGCGTCTGGTTGCGCAGGTCGAGGAGATCCGCAAGCAGCGGTATGCGGTGTCCGAAAGCGAAGTCGACTTCGGCGTCTGGGGCGTGTCGGCCCCGGTGTTCGCCGCCAAGGAGCGTCTGGAAGGCACCATCACCTTGATGGCGCCGGCCGTGCGTGTGGCTCAGCGCCACGATGAGCTGATTCGCCTCACGTTGGCGGCAGCCGAGCGTATTTCGAATCGATTGCAATACTTTTAACCGGTTATCCGACCGAGACTACACGAAGGAGTCCCAGATGAAATTGCGTCACATCCTGTTCACGATGGCGCTGGCCATCACCTGCTCGAGCAAGGTTTTCGCGGCCGACGACGTGCTGCGTGTCGCCACCGATGCGACCTTCCCGCCGTTCGAATACGTGGAAAACGGCAAGCGTACCGGGTTCGACGTCGAGATGATCGAAGCCCTCGGCAAGGTCATGGGCAAGAAGATCGAGTGGATCGACATCGATTTCAAGGGCCTGATCCCGGCCGTGCTGTCAAAGCGTGCCGACGTGGCTGCATCGGCGATCTATATCACCGACGAGCGCCTGAAGGTCGTGAATTTCACGCATCCGTACTACACCGGCGGTCTGGCGATTCTGGTCAAGGCTGACAACACGGCCATCAAGGAACCGGCCGACCTGAACGGCAAGAAGGTGTCGGTCCAGGTGGGCACGAAGTCGGTGCAGTTCCTGAAGGAAAGCTACCCGAAGGTCGAGCGCGTGGAAGTCGAGAAGAACGACCAGATGTTCGAACTCGTGAAGATTGGCCGCGCCGACGCCGCCGTGACCGGCAAGCCTGCGGCGCTGTTGTACGCCAAGGCGAACCCGGTCGTGAAGGTGCTCGACAAGACGCTGACGGTCGAGCGCTATGGTTTTGCCGTGCGCAAGGGCGACACCGAGCTGACCAACGAGATGAACAAGGCGCTTGAGAAGGTGCGTGCCGACGGCACCTACGCCGCGCTGGTCACCAAGTACTTCGGTGCTGCGAAGTAAGTTTTTCACCAACGTAATGCCAACGTAATACCGGGCGGGTGGATCGTCGCCCCGAATGGGGAGACGGCGCCCGCCGACGCAATAAAGCCGTAGAGCTACTGACGGAGTACGCATGGAACTCGATTTTTCGCCGGTGTGGGCCAACTGGCAAGACCTCGCGCGGGGCGCGCTCGTGACCGTCGAGGTAACGGCCTGCGCGCTGGCGCTGGGCTGCGTGTTGGGTTTGCTGATCGGCATGGGCCGCCTGAACCCGGCGCATCGCATTCGCTACAGCATTTGTACCGCCTACGTCACATTCATTCGCGGTACGCCGCTGCTGGTGCAACTCTTCATTTTGTTCTTCGGCCTGCCGCAGTTCAACATTCTGCTGCCGGCATTCCTGTGCGGTGTACTGGGCCTGGGCATCTATAGCGGCGCCTACGTCTCGGAAATTGTGCGTGGTGCCATCCAGTCGATCGAACGTGGTCAGATGGAAGCCGCCCGCTCGCTCGGCATGCCTTACGGCATGGCCATGCGTTCGGTGATTCTGCCGCAGGCGATCGTGCGCATGATCCCGCCGCTGGGCAATGAATTCATCGCGCTGATCAAGAACTCTGCGCTGGTGTCGCTGCTCACGATTCACGACGTGATGCACGAAGGCCAGAAGATCATCAGCGTGTCGTACCGCTCGCTCGAAGTGTATCTGGCGATTGCGTTTGTCTATCTGATTCTGACCGGCACCACCACGCTGCTGCTGCAGCGCGCCGAGAAGTCCCTGCGTGCCGGAGGTGCCGTGCAATGAACGAAGCGAAGAAGGAATTCGGCGCGCCTATCCTGAAGATCGAAGGACTGGGCAAGGCTTACGGTAGCCTTCAGGTACTCAAGGGCATCGATTTCGAAGTCGATGCGCGCCAGGTGGTCGTTGTCATCGGCCCGAGCGGCTCGGGCAAGAGTACGTTCCTGCGCTGCTGCAACGGGCTGGAGACGGCCGAGCAGGGCACGATCGAGATTGTCGGCCACAAGCTCGTCGATCACGGCAAGATGATGGGCGAGAACGCCCTCAATCAACTGCGCACCGAAGTGGGCATGGTGTTCCAGTCGTTCAATCTGTTCCCGCACTTGACGGTGCTCGAGAACGTTACGCTCGCGCCGCGCAAGCTGCGCGGCATGAAGGCCGCCGAGGCCGAGACACTGGCCCGCGAACTGCTCGCAAAGGTGGGGCTGGCTGCAAAGGCGGACGTCTTCCCCGGCACGCTCTCGGGCGGCCAGAAGCAGCGTGTGGCGATTGCCCGCGCGCTGGCCATGCAGCCGCAGGTCATGTTGTTCGACGAGCCGACGTCGGCGCTCGATCCGGAACTGGTGGGCGAAGTCCTGCAAGTGATGAAGACGCTGGCGAACGACGGCATGACGATGCTCGTCGTCACGCATGAGATGGGGTTCGCACGCGAAGTGGCGGATGTCGTGGTGGTGATGGACCAGGGCCGGATCATCGAAGCCGGGTCGCCCGAGCAGATCTTCACCGCGCCGCGCGAAGCGCGTACGCGGGAGTTTCTGCAAGCGGTTATTGCACGGTAAGGCAAGGCAGGCAAAACGTATGACAATCGATCGAACGGTCTGGCAAGGCCGCGTGGATACCGGTGAAGCCGGCCACACCCTGCGTCTGCATCAGGTGCTGCGCGACTACGACGCGTCGCAGGTCGCGGGTGGCGCCGTTGTGCTGGGGTTTTGCAGTGACGAAGGCGTACGCCGGAATCACGGACGTTTGGGCGCCGTCGCCGGCCCGGACATGCTGCGTCGCGCGCTGGCGAGCTTGCCTGTGCAGGGCTCGCCCGAGGTGTTCGACGGCGGCAATATTGTGTGTGCCGACGGCCGGCTCGAAGCGGCGCAGGCCGCGCTCGGCCATCGCGTGGCCGAGGTACTGGCGGCGGGCGCCCGTCCGGTGGTACTGGGCGGCGGACACGAGATCGCCTACGGCACATTCCTTGGCGTGGCCGAGCATTTCGGCGACCGCCTGCGCGACGAGCCGATCCTGATCCTCAACTTCGACGCCCACTTCGATTTGCGTGCCCAGCCGAGCGCCAGTTCGGGGACCCCCTTCTGGCAAATCTCGCAGTGGCTCGCGGGCCGACAGGCGCCTTTCCGCTACGCGTGTCTTGGCGTGAGCCGTTACAGCAATACGGACGCACTGTTCGAGCGGGCGGCGGCGTTGCAGGTGGACTATTGGCTCGATGAGGCCATGTTGGCGCATCGTCTGCCGGAGATGTGTGAACGACTCGATGCAATGCTCGCCGAGGTGAGCCACGTGTACCTGACCATCGACATGGACGTTTTGCCGGGCGAGAAGGCGCCGGGGGTGTCGGCGCCGGCGGCTCATGGCGTGGCGCTCGAAGTGGTCGAGGCGCTGATCGGTGTGGTGCGTCGTTCGGGCAAGCTGCGCGTGGCGGATATCGCCGAGTACAACCCGACGTACGACCGCGACGGTCTCACGGCCCGCGTCGGTGCGCGTCTGCTGCATCCGCTCATCACGCAATTTCAGTGCTAGGTCGTTAGTCATGCGCGGGCGCGACATGCGGGCCGCATAGGGTTATTTGCGCCGTTCACCGGACTTCTGCGCGACAATAGGGCGGGCGATCGAACCATGGATCGCCCGCCCTATTGGTTTGGTGCGCCGCGGCAAAATCATAGTCGACAAGCGAGGTCATGATGACAGAGCAGACGAACTCCCTGAGCAATACCCATATGGAAGTTGCCACGCTGGCCGGTGGTTGTTTCTGGTGCCTCGAGGCCTGCTACCAGCAGCTCGATGGCGTCAAGTCCGTAGTCTCGGGCTACGAGGGCGGTCATGTCGACAACCCGACCTACGAGCAAGTCTGCGAGGGCGAGACCGGTCACGCGGAAGTGGTGCGGCTGACGTACGACCCCGGCGTCGTCACGTTTGAGGAACTGCTGATCGTGTTCTTCCAGATCCACGATCCGACGACCGTCAATCGCCAGGGCAACGACATCGGCACGCAGTATCGCTCCGCCATCTTCTATCAGGACGAGGCGCAGAAAACGGCGGCAGAACATCTCATCGCCGAGTTGATGGCCGAGATGACCTATGCGCATCCGATCGTCACGCAAGTGGTGCCCGCGCAGACGTTCTGGCCCGCCGAAGCGTATCACCAGAATTACTTCCGCCAGCATCCCGATCAGGGCTACTGCGCGTATGTCGTGGCGCCGAAGCTCAAGAAATTCCGCGAGAAGTTTGCGCGCAGGCTCAAGACGGCGGCTTAACGCGGACCGCGGGCGCTCAACGGGCGCTCAACGGGCGTTCGGCGGGCGTTGCTCGGGAGGCTTGGCCGACGGACCGTGCCGTTGCGGACCGGGCATCGCCTGGCGCGACTCGCCGCGTAATTCAGCGACGCGCGGGGCGCGCCCGCCGTCGAAGCGCATTGGCGTGTCATCCAACGATACGCACGGGCGCGTCTGCGGTTTCGGCGAACAATATCAGGCAAGGCTCGCCGACGTCGGCGGCATGCGCGTAGGCGGCGTCGAGGCTGTCGAAGTAAAACGCTTCGGCGGCGCGCGGTACCTGTTGCGTGACGATCTCGAAGCGATGGTGATCGAAGCGAATGTCTAGATACGTAACGCTCCCGTAGCACCAAACCACATAGCCAGCAAATGGCAACGTAGCGGGCAGTGGGGGAAGTGCTGGGGGTGGGAGCGTCGCGTGCGGCGCGTCGCCCGACGCCGCAGCGGCCTGCGTCTCCAGCCAGCGTCGATAGTCGTTGCGCACGGGGCGATGTCTCATGGGCGTATCTCCTGATGGGGGCCAACGACGGGCGATGATCGGCAAACGCGGTCAACGACCGGGACACACTCATGATGCCGAGTGCGTATGCCGTTGGGCTAAAGGAGTCTCCGAAAGAGGTATCGGACAACGCCGCGTTCTGGCGAAACGAGGGCGGCGACGCGCGGTGGGGCGGTAGCCGTGTTCGTGAATGTGACTCGATCTGCCGTTGAATTTTCTTCGAAGACAGTTGCCATCGTGGATTTCGCACGGTCGGATCCCCGCCCGCCGGGGCATCGCGGGCGATAGGGCCCGGAAACCCGCGCCGCGCCTAACCGTTCATATGTTCATTAATTTTCACGTAAAATGGCGGCTCCCCTCCATGTAGTCTTCAGGTAGCCCGCCGTGCGCCCCCTGCCTTTTCGCGATGCGTTGATGGCCATGATTGGCATTGCGCTCGTCAACATGCTGGTCGCTCTCGACCAGACCGTCGTCAGTACTGCATTGCCGTCCATCGTCGCCGAACTCAAGGGCTTTGAGTATTACGCCTGGATCGCGAGCATTTACCTGCTGGCCTCCGTCGTGACCGTGCCGGTGTTCGGAAGACTTGGCGATTACTTCGGTCGTCGCCGGTTCGTGATCGCCTCGGTGCTGACCTTTACCGTCGCCTCGGTGCTTTGCGGTCTGGCCCCCAACATGCCGTTCCTCGTTTTCGCGCGCGGATTGCAGGGGATCGGTGGCGGCATGATGGTCGGTACCGCTTTCGCCTCCGTGCCCGACCTGTTCCCGGACGCTCGCTCGCGCGTGCGCTGGCAGGTCGTGATCACCACGGCCTATGGCATCGGCACGGCGGCGGGGCCATCGCTGGGGGGGCTGCTCTCCGAGCATTTCGGCTGGCGCTCGACATTTTTCGTGAACCTGCCGGTCGGTCTGGCGGCGCTGTATTTTGTCTGGCGATACCTGCCCAAGTTTCCGTCGGCACATCAAGGCGACGTGCGCGTCGACTGGCGTGGCGCACTGTGGATCGCCGTCGTACTCGGCGGCTTCCAGGTGTTCATCGAGAACTTGCCGGCCCATGGCGCATCGCTCGGGAATGGGCTGTTGATTGCCGGGGTCGCGATCGGCTTCTGGGTATTGCTGCGCACGGAACGGCGCGCCACCCATCCCATCGTGCCGCTCGACATGTTCCGTCACCCGCAGCTCGTGGTGCTCTTCACACTGTCGGTGCTGATCGGCTTCGTGATGTACTCGCTGATCTTCTTCGCGCCATTGCTGTTGCAGGGCGGCTTCGGTCTCAGCCCGCAGGCGGCCGGCTTGATCGCGACACCGCTCGCCGCGTGCATCGCGCTGGGCAGCTTCATCAATACGCCGATCGTGGTGCGCCTGTCGCGTCCGACCAACATGCTGATCCTCGGGTTCTGTCTGCTGGCCGTGGCCTCGGCCGGGGTGGGGCTGTCCCATCGCGTGACGTCGCACGGCATGATCGCCCTGATGATGGGCTGTGCGGGCATTGGCATCGGCTTCATCCTGAACAACATGAACGTGTTCGGGCAGGAAATCGCCGGGCGCGAACGTTTCGGCATCACCACCGCGCTGTTGCAGTCGACGCGCATGGTCGGCGGCATGCTCGGCACGACGATTGTGGGCACGCTGGTCAATCACTGGTATGCCAACGGGGTGGCCGGTGTGGTGTCGGGTTACGACGGTACGCCGGCGGCCCATGCCGTCGGGCGCGCGCTCGACCCGCGCATCCTGATCGATCCGGTCCTGCGTGCCGACCTGTTGACCGATCTGCGGGCCATGGGAATCGACGGCATGCCGCTGGTCGAAACCGCTCGCCAGACGCTCGTGAACGCCGTCCACGCGGGGGTGCTGCTCACGGGCATCGCGGCGATTGCCGCCGCATTGCTGGTGCGCCGTATCCGGCAGATTCAGTTTCCCAAGCGACACGATCGCTCGGCCGTGGCCGCACCCGAATAAGCCGAGAACCGTTCGGCGTTGTCCGAACGGACTTCGCCGGGTGTCTGAAAGCCAAAGCATGGGGTGCGAGAACCCCCCGTCAAAATGCCGGCTCGGTCCCGACCTCGTTTACAATGCGCGGTGTTTGCCGGGTGAGCCGGCATCTCCGATTTTTGTGAACGAGGTTTCCATGATCATCAAGCCACGCGTGCGCGGCTTCATCTGCGTCACCACCCATCCTGTCGGCTGCGAGGCCAACGTCAAGCAACAGATCGCGTATGTGAAGGCGCAGGGTGCGATTGCGAACGGCCCGAAGAAGGTGCTCGTGATCGGTGCGTCGACCGGCTACGGCCTGGCCGCGCGCATTACCGCCGCCTTCGGCAGCGACGCCGCAACGCTGGGCGTGTTCTTCGAGCGCGCCGGTAGCGAGACCAAGCCGGGAACGCCGGGTTGGTACAACACGGCAGCCTTCGACAAGTTCGCCACCGAGAAGGGGCTGTACGCGAAGAGCATCAACGGCGACGCCTTCTCCAAGGAAATCAAGGCCAAGACCATCGAGACGATCAAGCAGGATCTCGGTCAGGTCGATCTGGTCGTCTACAGCCTGGCGTCGCCGCGCCGCACGCATCCGGAAACGGGGCAGGTGTTCAGCTCGGTGCTCAAACCGGTGGGCAAGTCGGTGACGTTGCGCGGTATCGATACCGACAAGGAAGTCGTCAAGGCGTCGGTGTTCGAGCCGGCCACGCAGGAAGAGATCGACAACACGGTGGCCGTCATGGGCGGCGAAGACTGGCAGATGTGGATCGATGCGCTCGCCGAGGCGGGCGTGCTTGCCCCGGGCGCCAAGACCACGGCGTTCACGTATCTCGGCGAGAAGCTCACGCACGACATCTACTGGAATGGGTCCATTGGCGCGGCCAAGAAGGATCTCGACGAGAAGGTGCTGGGCCTTCGCGCCAAACTCGCGGCCAGCGGCGGCGACGCGCGCGTGGCCGTGCTCAAGGCGCTGGTCACGCAAGCCAGCTCGGCCATCCCGATGATGCCGCTCTACCTCTCGCTGCTGTTCAAGGTGATGAAGGCCAAGGGCACGCATGAGGGGTGCATCGAGCAGATCTACGGCCTGTACAAGGACAGCCTGTATGGCGCGACGCCAAAGCTCGACGACGAAGGCCGTGTGCGCACCGATCAGAAGGAGCTTTCGCCCGACGTGCAAGCTGAAGTCGCAGCACTGTGGGACAAGGTGACCGACGAGAACCTGTATGACCTCACGGACTTCGCCGGCTACAAGCACGAATTCCTGCGCTTGTTTGGATTCGAGATCGACGGTGTGGATTACGAGGCCGACGTGAATCCGGACGTGCCGATTCCGCATCTCGTGGCGTAAAGCGTAAGGGCGTTCGGGAGCGTTCAAGCACCTCCCGGGACGTTCAGCCGCTTCGCAGTGCAATCACGATGGCCCGAGTTTGGCGCAGATGCCGGCTCGGGCCATTGTCGTTTTCGCGAGGGGTGCGTGCCGCGTGCCGAGCGTGGCGTGGTTGTGTCTTCACGTCTTCACGTCGTTCCGTCGTCGCATCGGGCAGGCCATCGTCACTCCGCGCTGGCGAGCGACGGTGTCGAAGACAACTCGACGATACGTTCGGCCAACGCGCGGCACGACAGTGGCGACGAGCCTTCGGCCTTGTTGTTGACGATCACGTACACGGGATGGCCAGCGACGGCGTAGTGGGCGGCCAGCGCGGCCAGCACGTCGCGCGTTACCGGGTCGGGATCGACAATCTTGTCGAACGGCGCGTATTTCGCCTTGGCTTGCTCGTAGCGATGGCCACTGTTCAGATTCCAGCGCACCACGAGTGGCCCGGCGCCCGCTTCGTCGAGCATCGCCAGTGCCGCGGCCTGCCGCTCCACATGCGGCATCCGCGCGTGCAGGCCGAGGCAATAGCGCACCCCCAACGGCCCGAGCGAGCGCATGAGACGCGGCGTGAGCAACGCGCCGTCGCGAATTTCCAGTGCGTAGCACGGCCCGGGAGCGGCGAGGCCTTCGGGCGTAGTGTCCCCCTGTGGCAGTGGCGGCAGCGCGGCGAAGAACGCTTCGATACGGTGAATCAGGGCGGGGATGTCGCGCAGCAGATCCGACGGCAAGGGCGACACTTGAAACACCAGCACGCCCGCCTTCGACCCGAGCCCGGTCAGGCACGGGGTCACGAACTGCTCGGCGGCAATTCGCGCGTCGAGAAAGCAGGGGTTCGCGCTCAGGCCTTCGCCTTTTTCTCCGCGCAAGAGGGCGTCGGTCACGACGCTGGGCGCCTTGACCAGGAAGCGGAAGTCCTCCGGCACCTGCTGCGCGTACTTCTGATACTCGACAATCGACATCGGTTTGTAGAACGACCGGTCGATCCCCACGCAACGCAGCACCGGATGGCTCGCGTATGCGGTGAGCCCCTGACGCGAGAGCTTGGTGTCGCTGTAGTCGTCGTCCCAGACAATGCCTTTCCAGCCCGGGAACGACCACGACGAGGTGCCCAGGCGAATCGAGCTGGGTAGCCGCTCGCCCAACCGATGCACGTCGCCGGGAAGATCTGCCGCACCGACACCGCCGCGGCGTGTTTGACCGGCGCGAGGGGCGTGGCTTGCTGGTGCCTCGGTGTCGCCATCGACCTGCCTGGCACGTCCGCCTGTCGCGGGATCGTCAGGCGCCGTGCCAAACAGATCGAACTGGCTCATCGGTTCTCGTACATGTAACGGCGCGACCAGGGCAGACGCGTGGCGGATTGACCCGCCTTGCGGCAGACCACCTGATAGAGCGAGACGTGATCATGCTCGAACGCGTACGCGCAGCCCGCCAGGTACACGCGCCAGACGCGGAAGCGCTCTTCGCCCGCCAGTTCGCGCAGACGCGGGGCGTGCGCTTCAAAGCGCTCGGACCAGAGCGCGAGGGTGCGGGCATAGTGACGGCGCAGGCTTTCCACATCACTTGCTTCGAGTCCTCCGCGCTGCATCGATTCGAGCGCGAGGCTGATGTGCGGCAACTCGCCGTTGGGGAACACGTACTTGTCAATGAAATCGCCGCCGCCCATCGCCGTTTCGCCGCTATCCGGATCGGTCGACGTGATGCCATGGTTCATGGCGACGCCGTCGTCCTTAAGCAGCGACGCCATCTTGGCGAAGTAGTCTTTCAGGTTCTTGCGTCCAACGTGCTCGAACATCCCCACGCTGGTGATGCGATCGAACTGACCTTCCACGTCGCGGTAATCCTGGATGCGGATTTCGATCCGATCCGTCAGGCCGAGTTTCCTGACCCGTTCGGTGGCCAGATCGAACTGATTCTGCGACAGCGTGATGCCGACACATTTCGCCCCGAACTTCTGCGCAGCGCGAATCACAAGGGCGCCCCAGCCGCAGCCGATATCGAGCAGTGTCTGCCCGGGCTGCAAGGCGATCTTGGTGAGAATGTGATCGATCTTCTTCTCTTGCGCCGTATCGAGGTCTTCGTCGCCGTTCTCGAAGTAGGCACACGAATAGACCATGTTCTTGTCCAGCCAGAGCTGGTAGAACTCGTTCGACACGTCGTAGTGGAACTCGATCGAGCGCTTGTCGGACTTCTTGCTGTGCGTGTAGTGGCGCACCGCACGTTCCAGCGGGCCGAGCGTGGTGAGGCTGCTGCCGGCGAGGGCGTAACTCATGTCGATGACGTCGACGAGCTTGCCCTCGACGTCGATCTCGCCCTTCACATAGGCCTCGCCGAGATTGTCCAGGCTGGGACTCAACAGACGCGTCACAGCCGCGGGGCCATTGATGCGCAACGTTACGCTGGGGTTATCGAACGCGCCGAAATCGTAGTGCTGTCCATTCCAGAGCGCGAGGCGGATCGGCAGGTTGGAGGATGTCTTGACGCCGCTGACCCAGTTTTCGAGTTTTTTCTCCCACAACATGGATATGCTCCAAGTGTCACCAAAAAAACTTCATTCCGTAGCGCACGGCACAGTGACGTCTCCTCGTCAAACGGGCAGGCAGGCGTACCGCGTCGGCGTCGCCGACATCATGATTACGGGGACAGGCGCGCGACGCGCCAGGATCCGTCGGCAAGCTGGAAATATTTGATGCGATCGTGCAGGCGCGACTCGCGGCCCTGCCAGAATTCGAAGGTCTCCGGCAGGAGCCGGTAGCCCCCCCAATGGGGCGGTCGCGGCGGGGCGTCGCCGAACTGGCGCCGGAATTCCGCCTCGCGTTGCTCGATGATGCTGCGATCCGACACTTCGGCGCTCTGTACCGAGGCCCAGGCCCCCAGACGGGAGCCCACCGGGCGCGAATGATAATACGCGTCGCTCTGCGCTTCGCTCACCTTCTCGACACGGCCCTCGATGCGCACCTGGCGCTCGAGTTCGATCCAGTGGAACAGCAGGCAGCCGTAAGGCGTGGCCGCCAGTTCGCGGCCTTTGCGCGACTCGTAATTCGTGAAGAACGTGAATCCGTTTTCGTCCGCGCCCTTGATGAGTACGATGCGAGCGTCGGGCCGGCCGTCAGGCGTGACGGTGGCGAGCGTCATGGCATTGGGCTCGGGCAGTTGGGCCGCGAGCGCTTGCTCGAACCAGCGTCGGAATTGATCGAACGGGCTGGGCGCGACATCGGTCTCGGAAAGTGAGCCGAGGGCGTAATTTTTGCGCAGGTCCGCGAGAGAAAGCGTCTGGGTCACGACGATCGGTGTCGGTCTGTTGCGGGTGGGGTTGCGACACAGTATAGCGAAGACTCGGCGAACGTGCGCAAGAGGCGATTTGCCGCATTGCCGGCGCATCGATTCTCCGAATGCACCGTGGGACGGGCGATTCGCGTCATGTGCTTGATATTTAAGGAGTGAACTAATGGAGGGTGCGGTTGGCGCCATCCGCGACGTTGCGTGGCGCGGCAGCGACAATTCCCTAGCGCGGGCATGGGCATTGCGTTGACCGAGCGACGGCGACGTGATCGGCATGGGCGGTCAGGGCGTTTCGCGGCCCGGCCCGAACGTCGGGGCCGTGGCCGATGCGCGGGGTTCGCGCTGGCCGCCGGCCGGATTGCCGTTCGCGCCGGGCACCGGCTTGACCGCCGACGGATGGCGGCTGGGGGGACGCTTCAGGCTGGCGAGCAGTTCGCCGCAAGGGCTGTCCTTGCCCGGGCCGAGTTCGAGCAGTGGCACGAGTGCCGTGTACGGCGCGAGCACGCCCAGTGCGATCGCGCCCCCGGCGCGGGCGATCAGCGTGGGGACATTCACGCCGACGTCCGGATGCTTGAATGTGCCCCGCACATAGAGCGGCGAGCGCAAGGACAGGAGGCCGAAGTGCTTCGGCTCGGGCCGGATGGTCAGATTGAAGTGCTCGCGCTTGAGATCGACCTGTCCGGTAACGCCAATGCTCGTGTCGTCGGTGTCGACGACGAACGTACGCGCGTCCATGACACCGTCGCGCACGGCAAAGTCGGCGGCCGCGCATCGCATCTCGATCTGCTTGTCGCCGAAGAGTTTGGTGACGACGATATTACCGACGTTGAGCCCCAGATACTCCAGCAGCAGCTTGCTCATCGAGCCGCGGTCGATCAGTGTCTTGATCTCGCCATTCGACGAGCCGGCCAGCGCGGCAATCGAGTTGCCGGTCGCCGTGAGTGCGGCGTCGCCGTTGACCTCGCCGACGCTCGTCTTCATCAGATTGACGTCCGGCAGCAATTGCTTCATCTGCAGGTGGCGGAGCGAGACCTGCGAATCGACCTTCATCGGCGTGGTCTGCCCGTCGAGCACGAGGGTCGAGGTGATGCGTCCGCCCGCAACGCCGAATTCCAGTGGCCGGAGCGAGAGTACGCCGTCGTCGAGCACGAGATGGGTGACGAGGTTGTCGATCGGCAGGCGTTTGTCCTTGATGATCTTGCGGCCGGTGAACTGCACGTCGGCGTCGATGGCACGCCAGCGATCGGTCTTGAACGGGTCGACCGGCAGCACCTTGTCGGACGGCGGCGCCTTAGGCTTGCCCGTCAGATCGCCGCCGCCCGAAGGGTTCTGTGCGCCGACAAGCGGACCGAGATCGACCAGCCGCAATTGATTCGACACGACCGCGCCCTGCAGGATATTGCGCGGCTGCCGCTGACGAAAGACCAGGGTGCCGGACAGATCGCTCTGCCCGACCTTGCCCTGGAAGCGTTCATAACGCCACACGCCCGCCGTATGCAGCAGATGACCGTTGGTCTCGTAGGCCGGGGTTTGCGGCAGCAGCACGCCGGTAATCGGATACAGGTCGGCCATCGTCGGCCCGGACAGGCGCAGATGCATGTCGAGCGCGGAGAGCGTGGCCGGATTCGTGAACGTGCCAATGGCTGCGATCTGCGTGCGTCCGATGCGCACGTCGGCATCGAGCGGGAAGGGATCGCCGGTATCTTCGAGTGAGAGCACGTCGCCTGCGCGGGCGTGACCGGTGACGGCGACCTTGCGAAAGGTGCCTTTGAGCGAAATGCCGATGCCGTAAGGTGCCTGGCCGTCGATGGTGGCGATGTTCGCGTTCAGATCGAGCTGCTGCGGCACGAGATTGGCGTGGACCTCACCGTCTTCGAGAATCAGGCGGCCGATGCGCAGTGTCCACGGCGACGGTTTGCCGTCGCCCTTCGTGAAGGTCCAGTTGTTTTGCCCGTCGGCCCGCTGCTCGATGAGCACCTTCGGCGCGGACAAGGCGACTTCGGGCAGGACCACGTGCTTGTCGAGCAGCGGCAGCCATTCAAGTGAGAACGTGAGCCGGCCCAGCGTGATCATGTTCGGCGTCTGGCTCCACGCTACATTGCCTAACACGATATCATTCGCGATCAGGCGAGGCCGCGGCAGCCAGCGCCCCAGCCCCGGGGCATTGGCGTTCGGGGCCAGCCAGTGCAGCGAGAGGTCACCCCGGATGTCGAACGGACGACCGGTCGCGGTGCTCACCTCCCGGTTGATGAAGGGCCGGGCGTAGTTCCAGTCAAACCACGTGATGAACGCCGCGAATGCCAGCACGATGGCGACCATCGTGATCGCCAGCCATTTCAAGGACGTTACCCATCGCATCATGAACAGTACCCCGTCGAATATGTTTGCTCCGGTGCCCACTCCGCCACCGGAGGAAGATTTTGACGCCGGCCGCCGTTTCGGCGGCGTCGCGCGTTTGTACGGTAACGACGGTCTCGCGCGCCTGCGTGACGCGCACGTGGCCGTCATCGGCATTGGCGGCGTTGGCTCGTGGGTGGCCGAGGCACTGGCGCGCAGCGCCGTGGGCCGGCTCACGCTCATCGATCTCGATAACGTCGCCGAAAGCAATGCCAATCGTCAGGTGCATGCCCTCGACGGCAACTTCGGCAAGCCGAAGGTGACCGCGATGGCCGAGCGAATCCTGGCCATCAATCCCGCCTGCCAACTCACGCTGGTCGAGGACTTCGTTGCCCTGGACAACCTCGACGCCATGCTGGGCGGCGGCTTCGACTGGGTCGTCGACGCCATCGACAGCGTCCGCGTGAAGACGGCACTCATCGCGTGGTGCGTGGCGCATGCGCAGCGTCTGATCACCGTGGGTGGGGCCGGCGGTCAGATCGATCCGACACGCATCCGTATCGACGATCTCACCCGCACGATCCAGGATCCACTGTTGGCCAAAGTGCGCGCGCAATTACGCAAGCAACATGGTTTTGTCCGTGGGCCGAAAGCCAAGTTCAACGTACCCGCCGTGTACTCGGATGAGCCGTTGCAGTACCCGGAAGCGGCGTGTGCCCCCGCTGAAGCGGCGAATGCCGTTGCGGGCCCGCAGGGCCTGAACTGCGCCGGTTTCGGCTCGAGCGTGTGTGTCACGGCCACCTTCGGCATGGCGGCCGCCGCTTACGTTTTGAAGCGAATCACGACGCGTGCCGCCTGAAAGCTTCGCTGACGTGCTCCTGTTGTACCAAGGTGTGCACGTCACGTCTGTAACCAAAAGTTACCAATCGAGGCCGATCTCTCGATCGAGACGACGATGTTTCGCCGTCTGAAATGACAATGGCCGGGATGGCTCCCGGCCATTGTCAACGCGGCGCCCACGTTTCTGAATGTCGTTACGGACGACGAGACAACTCGACGACGTGAATCGTTAGCGCAGTTCGCGGCGCAGCACCTTGCCGACCGGCGTCTTGGGCAGTTCCGTGCGGAACTCGATCACGTGCGGCACCTTGTAGTTCGTCAGGTGTTCGCGGCAGAAGTCGACGATGGCCTTCTCCGTCAGGTCCTGCGCCTTCTTGACGATCACGGCCTTCACCGCTTCGCCGGTACGCTCGCTCGGCACGCCGACGACGGCCGATTCGAGCACGCCCGGGCACATGGCCAACACGCTCTCCACCTCGTTCGGGTACACATTGAAGCCCGACACGATGATCATGTCCTTCTTGCGATCGGTGATGCGCACGTACCCTTGTTCGTCCATCGTGCCAATGTCGCCCGTGCGCAGCCAGCCGTCGGGCGTGACGGTCTTGGCGGTCTCGTCAGGGCGGTTCCAGTAGCCCTTCATGACTTGCGGGCCGCGCACACAGATTTCCCCTTCCTGTCCGAAGCCGAGCGCTTCGTTGGCATCGTTGCGGATACTCACCTCCGTCGACGAGATCGGCAGGCCGATGGAGCCGTTGAACTCGCTGCCGAGTGGGTTGATGCACACGGCGGGCGATGTCTCGGTCAGACCGTAAGCTTCGATCAGCGCATGGCCCGTGACCTTCTGCCAGCGCTCGGCCACCGCCCGTTGCACGGCGGCGCCGCCGCCGAGTGCGCATTTGAGTGCGCTGAAGTCGAGTTGGTCGAAGCCCGGGGTATTGAGCAGTCCGTTGAACAGCGTGTTGACGCCGGTCATGAACGTGAACCGCCACTTCCCCAATTCCTTCACGAAGCCGGGCATGTCGCGCGGGTTGGTAATCAGCAGGTTCAGTGCGCCCAGTTGGAGGAACACCAGGCAGTTCGCCGTCAGGCAGAAGATGTGATAGAGCGGCAGGGCGGTGACGATGATTTCCTTGCCTTCCTCGAGTCCCTCGCCGATCCAGGCGCGCGCCTGCAACATGTTGGCGATCATGTTGCGATGCGTGAGCATGGCGCCCTTGGCAACGCCGGTGGTGCCGCCCGTGTATTGCAGGAACGCGATGTCGTCGTGACCCAGTGGCACTTCCTGATGCTTGGCGCGTGCGCCGTTCGCCAGCGCGGTGCGGAACGGCACCGCGTGCGGGATGTGCCACTCGGGCACCATCTTCTTCACGTGGCGCACCACGTAGTTCACGATCCAGCGCTTCGGCGCGGGCACGAGGTCGCCGATGGCCGTCGTGATCACGTGCTTGACCGGCGTGTTGGGCAAGGCCTTTTGCAGCGTGGCGGCGAAGTTCTCGATCACGACGATGGCGCCGCAGCCGGCATCCTGGAGTTGATGCTCGAGTTCACCCGCGGTGTAGAGCGGATTGACGTTGACGACGACCATCCCGGCACGCAGGATGCCGAAGACGGCGACCGGGTATTGCAGCAGGTTCGGCGACATGATTGCCACGCGCGAGCCGCGCTCGAGTCCGGGCAGGCTTTGCAGATACGCGGCGAAGTGGCGCGATTGGCGCTCGAGCTCGGCGAATGTCATCGTCACCCCGAGATTGGTGAACGACGGACGATTCGCGAACTTCCGGCAGCTCTGCAGGAACAGATCGTTCAGCGAACGATACGTGTTGACGTCGATCTCGGCCGGCACGCCGGGCGGATAGCTCTTGAGCCAGACTTTTTCCATGAGCGCCTCCTTGAATATGGTTTTTATCGCATCGTCGTCGCCGGGGGAAGAGCGTAGGCGCGCGGTGCGTGGTTTCGTCGCATTTTTCTTTTGGCCGCGCGAGAGAGGGAACCGAACCGATTGTCTTGCCGATCCGGTCTCGCGCGTGCGGCAAACGCGCCCTTCGACGCGCTGCAAAAAGCCGTAGCATACCGTGCTGTCGCGCATGGGCGCACATGGAAAGCCCTGATTCGACGCGGGTTTGCGTGGAGTAATTGCTCTAGCTGCAAAGACTTGCCAGTGCGGATGATTCCGCGCTAATCCCGCATGGAATGCGCGATACGGTAGGGAAATCGGAGTTATGACAAAAGAATTGCAAAAATCACTTGCGTGGTAGGCGGGTTTCTTACATAATTCTGTTCTCACGACGCGGCTGTAGCTCAGTTGGATAGAGTACTTGGCTACGAACCAAGGGGTCGTGGGTTCGAATCCTGCCAGCCGCGCCACTTATTTCGAGGGTCTCCTCACGGGGAGACCCTCAGTTTTTCGGGAGAGTCCTTCCCAGTGACGCGCCGCATGTCATGCACATTCGGCCCGCGTCGATGAGAAGGCGAACCGACAGCAGCAGCATCGCCTGATCGGGTCTCGCGTGTAGTAAATGCGGCTGTAGCTCAGTTGGATAGAGTACTTGGCTACGAACCAAGGGGTCGTGGGTTCGAATCCTGCCAGCCGCACCAACTCAGTTGGTAAAAACGCTCCAGACGCGAAAGCTTCTGGAGCGTTTTTTCATTGGCGCCGCCGAAAAGTACGGTGCCATGCGATGCCCGTCTTGCCTGCGCCGCCCGTCAAGATGACCGCGCCGCCCGATTGTCATCTTGTTCGGCGATGCATCGTATCGCGTGTCCCTTACCCCGTCGTCGAACCCGGCGTCGATCCCACCTGCCATCCCAGACCCAGCGCCTTCTGTAGCGTCACGAACGACTTGAGCAGTTGCGCATCGCCCGCGACCCGGTCCTGCTCGGCGGAAAAGCGCGTGCGTTCGGCATCGAGCCAATCGAGCGTGCTTGCGGTGCCGGCGCGATAACGTTGACGCGTGAGCGTTGCGGCCCGCGTGGCCGAGGCCTCCACACTGCGCAGACGGTATACGTTTTCGCGCTGATGCCCGTAACGTGCCAGTGCCACGTCGGCGTCGCGCAACGCGCTGAGCACGGCACTTTCATACTTCGCCTGCGCCTGATCGCGACCGGCCTTCGCGCCGTCGACGCTCGCCTGCACGCGTCCAAAATCGAGCACATTCCATTGCAGGCGCGGTAGCGTCATCCAGCTGAAGTTGTCTTTACGCACCAGATGGCCCGGATCCAGCGCCGAATATCCGAGTTCGCCCATGATCGAGAGCTTCGGAAACCAGTTGGCCGTTTGCACACCGATCTGGGCGTTCTGCGACGCCAGGCGACGTTCTGCCGCACGGATGTCCGGGCGTGCCTGCAACAACGCGGACGGATCGCCGATGGCGACCGTCTTCGGCACGCTCGGCAAGGCCCTGGGAACCGACAGCTCGGTGTCCAACGCACCCGGCGCACGGCCGGTGAGCAGCGCCAACTGATCGAGCGATTCGATGACGTCCGCTTCGAGCGGCAGCACGCGCGATTGCGTCTGTTCCACCTGCGTGATGAGTCGTTCGACGTCGAGTTCCGACGCGACGCCCCCCGCGCGACGCTGGCGGGTGAGATCGAGCATCTCGCCTTCGAGTTGTGCCGAGTCGCGCACCAGCGCCAGCCGTGCCTGCTGATCGCGCAAGGCGACGTAGGCCTGTGCGACTTCGGCGGCGAGTTGTACGTGGGCGTCCGCGAGATCCTCCGACGCCGCATCGGCGTCCGCGCTGGCGGCCTCGACAGCGCGTCGCGTACCGCCGAACAGATCGATCTCCCAACTCGCGTCGAACCCGGCGACATACAAGTCGAGCGGGCCGCGACCGCTGCCGCTGCCGCCATTGCCGCCAAGCAGGCTCAGATCGGGCGAGCGCGTGCGCAGCGTCGCGAGATCGACGCCCGCCTTGGGCAGCAGGTCGGCCTGATGATTGCGCAGGCTCGCGCGAGACTGGCGCACCTTCGCCTGTGCCGCGCGGATATCCGGGCTATGGGCGATGGCGTCGTCGATCAGCGCCGTGAGTTGCGCATCGCCAAGCGTCGTCCACCATCGGGCGACCCCCGGCGTATGCGCCGCGATGCCGGCTCCGGCATGCGCATACGTGGCGCCCGTGCGCAGGGCGTTGGCCGCTACCTCGGGCGCGCCACGATAATCGGGGCCAACCGTGCAGCCGGTGACGAGAAGGGCGGCCGCGAGGGCCATCGTTCGGAAATGCAGCGTCATGATCGTTCAATGTCCGCCCGAACTGAAGCCGGTCGGTTGCTTGAGCAGCAGGGCCAGCGGCACGCAAAGCAGCAGCGCGATCCCCAATGCATAGAAAGTTTCGGAAAAGGTCATCACGCTCGCCTGCTGCGCGATCTCGGCGGCCAGCTGTGCGGTGGCCTGCAATTGCGCATGCACGCTATCCCCCGTCTGCGCGAAGAAGCTCGCCGCGTTGGCGGCAAGATGCGCCTGACCCAGCGAACTGTTGGCAGTGATCGTCTCGCGCAGCATGGCGTCGTGATAGGCGGTGCGCCGGTCGATCAGCGTACCGAGCAACGCGAGTCCGACGGACCCGCCCAAGTTGCGGGCCATGTTGTACAGACCGGCGGCGTCTCCCGCGTCCTGCGCCTCGACGGCCGCCATCGACGCCTGGTTGAGCGGCATCATCGCGAGCATCTGTCCCACGCCGCGCAGCAATTGCGACATCGTGAAATCATGCCCCACGCTTTGCGCGGTCAGATCGATGTCGAGCATGCAACTGGCGAAGAAGCACAGCAGCCCGAGAATCACGAGCAGACGAATGTCCACGCGGCTGATCAGGCGCGGCAGGAACGGCATCATCAGAAAGGCAGGCAGCCCCGAGAGCAGCATGATGTTGCCCGACTGCTGCGCGTTGTAGCCCGCGATCGTCGCGAGGAACTGCGGCAGCAGATACGACACGCCATAGAGTCCCGCGCCCACCGTGAACACGATGTAGATCACGCTCGCGTAATTCCTGTTACCCAGCAGCGAGAGCTTGACGATCGGTTTCTCCGCCGTGAACTGCGCCACCAGCATCATGGCGATGCCGATGGCCGACACGATCGAGAGCCAGACGATCAGCGGCGAGTCGAACCAGCGTTCGCGCTGTCCTTCCTCCAGCACCACGGTCAGCGTACTCAGGCCGATGGTCAAGCCCACGATACCCAGCCAGTCTGCCTTGAAGAACGCCTGCAGATGGGTCGGTTCGCGCTTCAGGCCGAGCATGAGCAACGTGACGATAGTCGCCGAGATCGGCAGGTTCAGGAAGAAGCACCAGCGCCAGTTGGCATTCTCGGTGAGCCAGCCGCCGACCACCGGGCCGAGCAGCGGGCCGAGCAGTACGATCAGGCCGAACATTGCCATGCCCACGGGCATCTGGTGGCGGGGCAGGCGCGTGCGGATGATCATCTGCGCTGTCGGAATCATGGCGCCGCCGGCAAAGCCCTGTCCGATGCGGCCGACAATCATCTCGGCCAGACTGCTCGATGCGCCGCACATCATCGAGAAGAGCGTGAAGAAAACGGCGTTGAGCATCAGAAAGCGCCGTAGACCGAGCACGCGCGTGAGCCACGCGGCGAGCGGAATCATGACGATTTCCGACATCAGGTAGCCGGTCGAGATCCAGGTGCCCTCGGTGCCCGACGCACCGATCTGCCCCTGTATTTGCGGCAGGGCGGAGTTGGTGATCGAGATATCGAGCGTGGCCAGCAGGGCGCCCAGTGCGCCGGCCGCCACGGCGATCCAGTCCGACGCCGACGCGTTGCGCGGCGTGGCGGCGTTCGCGGCGACACCGCCTGGGTTTCCCCCGCGTCCGCCAGGTCCCCCATGCCCGCCGCTGCCGGCCGCCACGGCACTCCGCGCCTGGTCGCGCGTCGGCTCGACGGGCAAGGGCGACGGAGACGACGCAAACGACGAAGGCGAAGTGATCGACGATGTGTCCATCGCGCCACGCTCAGCCACGTCGCGCCCCAACGTTTGCCGATGACGGTGCGGCGTCGGCGTTCGACGGCGCGCTGGTGACGGGGCCGACGAGGGCGTTCAGTGGCGCGCTGAGCGCGAGCTGTACCACGGGGTCGCCCGCCCGATCTGCTTGATCGGCCCGACTCGCCTGCTTGGCGGGGGCGGCCGTATCGCGGCGATGGGTGTCGACGTCCGCCGTCACCGACAGGCCCGGCAGCAGCACCGTGCGCAGCGATGCCGGCACGTCGAGCCGGATGCGCACCGGCACGCGCTGCACGATCTTCGTGAAGTTCCCGGTCGCATTCTGCGCGGGCAGCAAGGCGAACTGTGCGCCCGTGCCCGGCGAGAGCGAATCGACCACGCCGTGAATCGGCTGACTCGGCAGGGCGTCGACGTGAACCGTCACCGGCTGGCCGGGCCGCATATGACCCACCTGCGTTTCCTTGAAGTTCGCCGTCAGATACACGTTCTGCACCGGCACGACGGTCAGCAACCGCGTGCCCGGCTGAGCGAACTGGCCCACGCGCACGGCGCGATCGCCGACGCGGCCGGCCAGCGTGCTCTTGACCACTGTGTCGGCGAGATCGAGTTCCGCCTTGCGCGCACTGGCCTGTGCGACCGTCAATTGCGCCTTGGCCTGCGCCAGCGCGGCGTCGAGCGTGTCGGCCTGACGCTCGCTCGCCTGAACGCTGGCTTGATGGCTCTTGAGCGTGGCGTCGGCGCGGGTGCTGGCATTGCGCAGCTCGGCAAGACGCTCGTCGGTTTCCGCGCCGGTGGCCACGAGCGGAGCATAGCGTTTGACCTGACCCGCCGTGTAGCGCGCGTCCGCACGCGCACCGTCGAGTTCGGCGCGCGCTTGCGCGATCGTCGCGGTGTGCTGGGCGCGTTCGGCTTCGGCGCGCGCGACATCGGCTTCGCGTGCCTGCACGGTTGCCTGTGCCTCGTCGAAGGCGGCCTGGTATTGGCGCGCGTCGAGCCGCACGAGCGACTGACCAACGCTCACCGTTTCGTTGTCGCGCACTAACACTTCCGTTACGTAGCCGCCCACTTTGGGCGCGACAGTCATGCTGTCGGCTTGCAGGTAGGCATCGTCGGTCGACTCGATGAAGCGCGCAACGAACCACCAGTGCGCGCCCCAGCCAAGACCCGCGACGACGCCCACTGCCAGCGCACCCAGCAGAATCGTTTTGCGACGACGGTTGGCCGGCGCCTCGGGCCGGCCCGGCGTCTGCGTGGTCTCGGCGGCTTCCACGGTCCTGGCGGTCGGGGTGTCGGCGTGGCGTGCGATCGGCGGTGTCGAGGTTGTCGGTTTGACCGGTGCTGCGGTTGACATGAGGGAGCCTTCAAATTATTCCGTTTGGCAAAATTATTCCAGTTGATCGATTTGTGTCAAGTGTTATATTTTTGACGAAAGTTTTGGCAAGCAAGGACAGACATGACAGGAACTTCACGCGCCGGGCGAGCACCACGCACGCCTGTGCGAACGCGGCATGCGGTCGACACGGGGTATCAACGTGGTGAGGAAACGCGCGCGCGCATCATCCTGGCGGCGATCAAGTGCTTTGGCGAGTTCGGTTTTGCGGGGGCCTCCACGCGGGACATCGCGAACGAGGCCGGTGTGAACGCACCGGCGCTGCAGTATTACTTCGACAACAAGGAGGGGGTGTACACGGCGTGCGTCGAGTACATCGTGGGTCTTGTCATGGGGCAGATGGGCGAAGCGATCGAGGCGGCCGAGCGCGTGGTGGCCGAACCGGAGGCGACCGACAAGCAGCTTATCGACGCATTCTGCGAGCTGCAGAACCGCAAGGCGGGGTTCATGGAGGAAGTGCCGGAGATCGAGGGTTGGCACATGTTCATGGCCCGTGAGCAGGCAGGGCTTGGACCCGAGGCGGGTTTCAAGGTGTTCCACGAGCGCTTTTCGAGCCGGCTCGCCGCGGTAGGGGCGAACATTGTGACGCGGCTCGCGGGCGTGGCGCCCGACGATGAGGCAATGCGGGTTCGGGCCGTGTGCATCAGTACGCTGGGCATGGCGTTTCGCGTGATGCGCCGCTCTGTCGACAGTTCGATGGGGTGGGCGAGCGAGCCGAATCCCGAACGCAACCGGATGGTGCGCGAGGCGGTGCTCGAACAGACGCGGTACCTGCTGCAACGCATCGTCAAGCAACGCAAGTCGGGTGGGTAGGCACGTCGCAACGCGAAAGCGGCGCGACAGCGGCAATCTCGGAAAGCGGCGTTCACGGCCCGGATAGCACACCGTGCCCGGGCTTGGCCGGGCGTTACGAGTTCAACGCAAAAAATGGGATTTGCTGGCCATTTGTGGCGGACAACTGGCGGCGATTCGAAGGATCTGCCAGAATCCTGGGGAACTTGATGGATTCTGCCAATGAACCTTGACCTTGCCGATCTGCGTATCCTGCGCCATCTCGAACTCAACGGGCGCATCTCCAACCAGGAGTTGGCGGATGCCGTCGGGTTGTCGCCATCGGCCTGCCTTCGTCGGGTGAAGTTGCTCGAGGATCGCGGGGTGATTTCCGGATACCGCTGCATCGTGGACGCACAGCATATCGGCCTCGAGTTCGAAGCCCTGGTCCAAATCTCGCTGCGCCCCGATGTCGATCAATGGCACGAGAAGTTTCTCGCTTGCGTCCAGAATTGGCCTGAGGTGGTGACCGCACGCATCGTCACTGGCTCGGCCAATTACATCTTGACCGTCAGGGCCCGGAATCTCGCGCATTACTCGGATTTCATCGTGAACGAGTTGTACCGTGCGCCGGCGGTCATGGCGATCCAATCGAACATCGTGCTCAAGACAATCAAGCAAACCCAGTCGCTCGTCGATCTGGTGAAGCAGAAATAAAAATATCGACGATATTCACCAGTTCCCGAAAGACGGTCGGGACTTCCCGGAAGAAGAGACGCAGCATGGCAGTGATTACCACCATTGAGGACTTGCGGGTGCTCGCGCAGCGGCGCGTGCCGCGCATGTTTTACGAATATGTCGATTCCGGCTCATGGACCGAGTCGACGTATCGGGCGAACGCGGCGGACTTTGGCGGGATTGCGTTTCGCCAGCGTATCGCGGTCAACATCGAGCATCGCAGCACGCGCGCGACGATGTTGGGCGAGCCGGTCGCCATGCCGGTGGCGTTGGCGCCCACCGGCATGACCGGCATGCTGCATGCGGACGGCGAGATTCTCGCGGCGCGCGCGGCCGAGGCGTTCGGCGTGCCGTTCACACTCTCGACTGTTTCGATCTGTTCGATCGAAGATGTGGCCGCGCATACCAAGGCGCCGTTCTGGTTCCAGTTGTACGTGATGCGCGATCGCGACTTCATCGAGCGACTGATTGATCGCGCCAAGGCGGCGGGGTGCTCGGCGCTGATGGTGACGATGGATCTGCAGATCAGCGGCCAGCGCCATCGCGACATCAAGAATGGCCTGTCGGCGCCGCCGAAGCTCACGCTGCCGAACATTGCCAACATGATGACCAAGCCGCGCTGGTGCCTGGGCATGTTGGGCACGCGCCGTCGCACGTTCGGCAACATCGTGGGGCATGCGAAGGGGGTGGACGACATCGGTTCGCTCGCGGCGTGGTCGGCGGCGCAGTTCGACCCTCGCCTGTCCTGGGACGACGTGGCCTGGATCAAGAAGCGCTGGGGCGGCAAGCTCGTGCTCAAGGGCGTGCTCGATCCGGACGATGCGCGCGCGGCGCGCGACGCAGGGGCGGATGCGATCGTGGTGAGCAACCACGGCGGACGTCAGCTGGACGGGGCGATCTCGACGATCCGGGCGCTGCCCGACATTGTCGCGGCGGTGGGACGCGACACGCAGGTGTGGCTCGACGGCGGCGTGCGTTCCGGGCAGGACGTGATCAAGGCGATGGCGCTGGGCGCGAAGGGGACGTTGATCGGGCGACCGTTCCTGTACGGGCTGGGGGCGATGGGCGAGGCGGGCGTGCGTCGCGCGCTGGAGGTCATTGCCAGGGAGATGGACGTGACGATGGCGCTGACCGGTCGCACGAGCATCGAGCGTCTCGACACGTCGATGCTCATCCCGGGAAGCTATCCGACGGGCATTGGATCGTACCTTGTGGAACCCGGCAGGCGGTGAGCCGTCTGTCGTGCCCGTGAGAGAAGCCGCAGCCATCGTGCTGCGGCTTTTTCATTGGCGTAGGGGCTTTCCGATATTCGGCCTACCCGCTTCCGCCGGATCGTGGGGGCGGCGATGATGCAAGGCATGGGTCAGATGGCCGTGAGATGGCGGTGCAGGAGTTTGCAACAAATTTGTTGTGATTTCTGTGCGGCATACACGACAGATCTGTTGTAATTTTCGGTTCCATCGCGGGTGAGGTATGACGTACAGCGAATTCCGAAGGTGGCTTTTGTATGCACGTCAATCAGGTGCAGGTGGATCGGCTACTGAAGCTCGGCTACGCCTCTCGCCTCGACGCGGTGGGGAACGCCTTTGCCGCGTTGGGTAAGCGGCTGGAAGTTCGCGTGGTATAGCGCCGTCGCGGCGACCGCGCCAAGCTGGCATTCCCAACGACAACGCCCCGCAATCGCGGGGCGTTGTCGTTCAGGCAGACGCGGGTCGATCAGTGATGATGCTTGCGATGGCCGTGGCGCTTGCCACGGTAGCCGTAGCCATCGTTGTCGTACGAGCTGGAGCGCGACATGTTGCCGCCGAGCGCGGCGCCGGCGCCGCCGCCAACGGCCGCACCGATCAGACCACCCGAGCGTCCGCCCATCGCATTGCCAGCCGCCGTGCCGGCACCACCGCCGAGCGCGCCGCCAACGATGGCGCCTGTGCGCTCGCGCCGATTGGACGTGATCGCCCCGCCGGCCCCGCCGCCGACGGCGCCGCCAAGCACCGCACCGGTGCTGCCGCCGAGCGCGCCGCCCACGGCCGCGCCCGCCACGCCGCCCAGCGCACCGCCAACGGCATTGTTCATATCACTGGCCGACGCGGCCAGCGAGGTCGTTGCAACCACGGCGGCGATCGCCACCATCGGGAAAATTCGTTTGATCATAGGTCGTGAATAAGATGCGGATGAATGCGGACCCAGTATAAAGACACGCGACCGTGCCGCCGTCACCCCAATGTTTCATGTCTCGTAAGGCCGGTAACAAAATGTTTCAGTGCGTGCGTTGAAAGCGGTTAGCTTTTATGAGGCATCGCCGCCCGTGCGACGCCGCGATGGCACTTTCATCTCGGCCACGTAGCGATATAACTGTGCCGCCGCCGGCGAGAGCGGCCGCGCCTTGCTGCGTATCATTCCCATGCGCCGCGTCACTACCGGATCGACCAGCGGCACGCTCGTGAGCAACGGATGTTCGCTACCCGGCATTGCCATCGTCGGCACGGCCGCCACGCCGAGCCCCGCTTCGACCAGACCGAGCATGGTGGTGACGTGCTGCGTCTCGCAGATGCTTGGCGGGCGCTGGGGCAGCGAGGTGAGCGCTTGATCGAGCAGCAGCCGGTTGCCCGAGACGCGGCCGACACTGATGTAGTCGTATTCGTAAAGCTCACGCCACGTCACCCGCTTTCTGCCCGCGAGTGCATGGTCGCGCCGGCAGGCCGCCACATAGCGCTCCTGCAACAGGAGCTTGAACTCGATGTTCGGCTCCTGGCTGCCGATGAAATTCAACCCGAAATCGGCGTCGCCATTCGCCACCGACGCGAGCACCTCGTTGGCACTTGCGTCGAGCACCGAGATGCGGATGCGGGGAAACGCCTGGTGGTAGCGTGAGATCACCTGCGGCATGAAGTAATACGCGGCCGACGGCACACAGGCAATGGTCACATGTCCGAGGCTCGACGAGGCCACATCGCGAATACCCAGCAGGGCGTTGTCCAGATCGTCCAGAATCCGCTCCGCGTCGCGGGCGAAAGCGCGTCCGACGGTTGTCAGCGCCACGCGCCGCGTGCTGCGCTCGAAGAGCTTGACCCCGAGCGCGTCCTCGAGCTTGTCGATACGGCGCGAGAGCGCGGGCTGCGAGAGATGGATCGACTCGGCCGCGCGGCGAAAGCTCGCCAGTTGCGCCACCGCGCGAAATGCCTGCAAATCGTTCAGATCGAAGTTGATCGCCATGACGTTGGGAGCAGAAAGTCGGGTAGACGCCTCGAGGCACGCCGACGTCCAGCGCACGCCGAGGCTTGGTTGCGATGCGGAGTGTAGCCCGTTACCGCTTGGTAGACGCATCAACATCCTACGATTGATCGCATATGTGCATCAATACTTCCAAAACTTGCAATTCACAAGCCGGGAACTTCCGGCGCACCATTGGCAACTTCTAAAAAGCGCTCATGACGATTCAAACGTCCCTGGTAGAGGCGCATTCCGACGACACATTGGCGGCCCGATCTCCCGGGCTGCCGGCAACACGGAGACAGCGCATGTCACAGCGCCCCAACGACGCGGTTTCGCGTCGCCCCTCGAAAGCCGGCGCGATCCTGCGCGTAACGGCCGGCAACTTCCTCGAGCAGTTCGATTTCTTTCTGTTCGGTTTCTACGCCACTCAGATCTCACACGTGTTCTTTCCGGCGGGCAGCGAGTTCGCTTCGCTCATGATGACCTTCGCCGTCTTTGGCGCGGGCTTCCTGATGCGACCGCTCGGCGCGATTGTGCTGGGCGCTTACATCGATAACGTCGGCCGCCGCAAGGGGCTGGTCACGACACTGGCGATCATGGCGAGCGGCACCGTGCTCATCGCGTTCGTGCCGGGGTACGCCACCATTGGTCTCGCGGCGCCGGTGCTCGTGCTGATCGGACGTTTGCTGCAAGGTTTCTCGGCCGGTGCCGAGCTGGGCGGCGTGTCCGTGTATCTTGCGGAAATCGCCACGCCGGGCCGCAAGGGCTTCTACACGAGTTGGCAGTCGGCGAGCCAGCAGGTCGCCATTGTTGTGTCGGCGGCGCTCGGCTTCACGCTTTCGCTCACGCTCACCGCGCAGCAGATCGCGGCATGGGGCTGGCGTGTGCCGTTCATCGTGGGCTGCATGATCGTGCCGATGATCTTCGCGTTGCGCCGCTCGCTCCAGGAGAGCGAAGAATTCAAGCAGCGCAAGCGTCATCCGTCCTTGGGCGAAGTGTTCCGCTCGATGGCCGCCAACGCCGGCGTGGTGATCGGCGGCACGCTGCTCGTGGCCCTTACCACGACGGCGTTCTACCTGATTACCGTCTACGCGCCGACCTTCGGCAAGAGCGTGCTGCACCTGTCGAGCGCCGATGCGTTGCTCGTCACGCTGTGCGTGGGTGTGTCGAACTTCATCTGGCTGCCGATCGGTGGCATGCTGTCCGACCGCATTGGCCGCCGCCCGGTATTGCTGCTCTTCGCGGGACTGACGCTCGTATCGGCCTATCCGGTGCTCACGTTCCTGGTTCAGGCCCCGAGCTTCACGCGCATGCTGATCTCGCTGCTATGGCTGTCGTTCCTGTACGGCATGTACAACGGCGCGATGATCCCGGCGCTGACCGAAGTCATGCCGCCGGACGTGCGCGTGGCCGGCTTCTCGCTTGCGTATAGCCTCGCGACGGCGCTTTTCGGCGGCTTCACGCCTGCGCTGTCGACTTATCTGATCCACGCCACGGGCGACAAGGCCGCGCCGGGCTACTGGATGAGTATCGCCGCGCTGTGCGCGATTTGCGCGACGCTGGCGCTCTACCGCCGCCGCCCCGGCGGGCAGGGGAGTCCCCGTACTGAACTCGCCGCAGGCTAAGCCACGCGGCAGGCGCGCCCCGTTCGCGGGCGCGCCCGGCAACGCTTCCCCAAACCGGGTGCCGACGCGCATCCATCCCCAAAAGCAAAATTCAGAGAGACACTGCCATGAAAGCCATCGCCCTCCCGGCGCGCATGCGCGCGCCCCGACATCTGCTTGCCGCGCTCGGCGCCGGCATCGCCCTGACCACGCTGCTCGGTGCCACGTCGGCCAGCGCGGAAGACCTGCACGTGATGAACTCCGGCGGCTTCACGGCCGCGTACAAGTTGTTGTTGCCCAAGTTCGAGGCGTCGAGCGGCGATCATGTGGACACCGCGTGGGGGCCGTCGATGGGCAAGGCGCCCGAGGCAATCCCCAACCGTCTGGCGCGTGGCGAGTCGGCCGATGCGGTCATCATGGTCGGCTACGCCCTCGACGGTCTTATCAAGGCCGGTAAGGTGCGCGCGGATTCCCGCGTCGATCTGGCCGATTCGCGCATCGGCGTCGTCGTGAAATCGGGCGATGTGGTGCCCGATGTCAGCACGCCCGAAAAGCTCAAGGCCGCGCTGCTCGCCGCGAAATCGGTCGCGTACTCCGACAGCGCCAGCGGTGTGTACGTCGAGCGCGAACTCTTCAAGAAGCTGGGCATCGTCGACCAGATGCGGGGCAAGAGCGTGATGGTGCAGAAGACGCCCGTGGCCGAAAAGGTCGCTGCCGGCGACTATGCGCTGGGACTGCAACAGGTCAGCGAGCTGCTGCCGGTCAAGGGCGCTGCGTTCGCGGGCAAGATTCCCGAGTCGCTGCAATCGGTCACGCGTTTCGCCGGTGGCGTGCCGGTGAATGCGCCGCATCCGGACGAAGCGAAGAAACTGCTGACGTACCTGGCCGCGCCCGCGGTGGCGAAGGAAGTCGAGTCCACCGGTCTCGATCCGCTGGCACATTGATGTGCCGGTCTTCATTGAAGATATGAACTAACGTGTTGCCTGCGTCGGGGGAGATAATTTTCCCTCGGCATCCTTGGCGGGTTTGACCGACAATGACGCGTCAGACAACGGCGTTGCACAGGACGACGCCACCGCCAAGGAGACCGACATGGCCTCAGCGCCAGTTCAACCCGCTCAGCCGATACAGGCTGCCGATTCGCGTGCCGGCGCAGCCGGCCCCTCGGCCCCCCACGCCCCGCCCTTGAACCAGATCGTCGCGCTCGACGCGCTGGCGTTGTCCGACGCCATTCACACGCGCCGCGTGTCGTGTCGCGAGGTCATGCAGGCGTATCTCACGCACATTGCGCATTACAACCCGGCGGTCAACGCCATCGTCTCCTTGCACGATGCCGACGCCTTGCTTGCGCAGGCCGACGAGCGCGACCAGCAGTTGGCCAATGGCCAGTCCCTGGGGTGGATGCACGGCATGCCGCATGCCGTGAAGGATTTCGCCGCGTGCGCGGGATTTCCCACGCGCAAAGGCTCGCCATTGACGTCGGCGGCGCCCGACACGCAGGACAGCATCGGCGTTGCGCGCATCCGCGCGGCGGGCGCGATCTTCATCGGCAAGACCAACGTCTCCGAGTTCGGATTGGGCTCGCATAGCTACAACCCCGTCTTTGGCGTCACGGGCAACGCTTACGACGCGACGCGCAGCGCAGGTGGCAGCAGCGGCGGGGCGGGCAGCGCGCTTGCGCTACGCATGCTGCCGGTCGCGGATGGCAGCGACATGATGGGGTCGCTGCGCAATCCGGCTGCGTTCGGCAACGTGTATGGCTTCCGGCCGTCGCAGGGCCGGGTGCCCTATGGTCCGGCGCCTGAGTTGTTCGTCCAGCAACTGAGCACCGAGGGGCCGATGGGGCGTTCTGTCGCCGACGTCGCCAAACTGCTCGCCACGCAAGCGGGCTACGACGCGCGCAGTCCGCTTTCCCTGGCGCAGGCGCATGGCGCGGTGCCGTTCGCGAGCGCGTTGCAACGCGACGTCAAGGGATTGAAGCTGGGCTGGCTGGGCGACTATGGCGGCCATCTGCCGATGGAAGACGGTGTGATGGCCCTGTGCGAGGCATCGTTGCGCGACTTCACGGCGATGGGGTGCGAAGTGCAATCTTGTGCGCCCGACTTCGCGCCGGAGCGATTGTGGCAGACGTGGCTCACGTTGCGTCACTGGCTCGTGAGCGGCTCGCTGGGCGAGTTGTATGCCGACCCTGCGCGCCGCGACAAGCTCAAGCCGGAGGCGCAGTGGGAAGTCGAGGGCGGGCATGCGTTACGCGCGGCCGATGTATATCGCGCGTCCGTTGATCGCAGCGAGTGGTATCGCTCGCTCGCGCGGCTGTTCGAGCGTTACGACTTCCTGCTGCTGCCTTCGGCGCAGGTCTTCCCGTTCGACGCACAAATGCACTGGCCGTCGTCCGTCGCGGGCAAGCCGATGGACACCTATCATCGGTGGATGGAAGTGGTGATCGGGCCGACGCTGGCCGGACTGCCGGCGATCAGCGTGCCGGTCGGATTCGATGCGCGCGGGTTGCCGATGGGACTGCAAATCATCGGACCGGCGCAGGCCGATCTCGCGGTGTTGCAACTGGCGCATGCGCACGAGCAGCAAACGCAGTGGGTGCGTCGCCGGCTGCCGCCGATGCTTGCCGGTACCGCGAGGGGGTGATCGGCGGGCAAGGGACGGGTCCGTTCGGCTTACCTTGGGCGGGCGGCGCGTGCCTGCGCCCGTAGCGGGCGCAGCAATTCACCCAGCGCGTTGTGATCGATCTCGTGCATGAGGGCGAGCAGGCGACCGATGTCGCCCGGCGGAAAACCCTCGCGGGCGAACCAGCTCAGGTAATTGCCGGGCAGGTCGGCAATGAGCGTGCCCTTGTGTTTGCCGAACGGCATGGGCGTGGTGACGAGGCGCATCAGCGCGTCGGCATCGAAATCGAGCATAAGCGACAGGCGCGGATAGCGCGCGGGCACGAAGAGAGGCAAAGCGTTACGCTACCACATGCGTTCCACCGGGTCGGCCGGGGAGCGCGCCCAACTTTGGGGGTTCGTATGCATCAACGATTGGATGGCCTCGCGGCGTCGGGCGAGGTGCCCGGCCCGGATGGCGAAGCGCTCGATCCGTTGCGCACGTTCGTCGCGGGGCTTTCGCGACTGCTGGCGCGTCATCCGGACGAGACAACGCTGCTCGACGCCGGCGCGGGTCTGCTGGCACCACTCGTCGCATGTGACGACTGGTTGCCCGCCGCGTTCGCGGTGCCGCATCCCGAGCACTATCAGCAATACCTGTTGCATTGCGATCCGGCGCAGCGCTTTTCCATCGTGAGTTTCGTTTGGGGGCCGGGGCAGGTCACGCCAATTCACGATCACACCGTGTGGGGCCTGATCGGCATGTTGCGCGGGGCGGAGGATTCGCAGCCCTATCGGCTCGACGCGCAGGGCGTACCGGTCATGACGGGGCCGCCGGTGCGTCTGTCGCCGGGCGATGTGGAGGTGCTCTCGCCGCGGTTGGGGGACATTCACCGTGTGAGCAATGCCTACGCCGACCGGGTCTCGGTGAGCATCCACGTGTACGGGGCGAACATTGGCACCGTGCGTCGCAGCGTGTTCACCGAAGCGGGCGAGCGCAAAAGCTTCATCTCCGGATACGCCAATGCGCAATCGCCGAATCCATAAAGAAAGGCGCCGCAACGTGCCGACGGCCCTCACCACGCGTTCGGGCGCCTTCTGCCACAATAGATTTCTGGTTGCGCGAATGCGCGAGCCCACCGCGCCGATACGCGAATCGAATCGACGCTTGCCGAATTCAAGGAACCACCGTGTCCTCTTTCTCGACCGATGCGCCGTCGCAGACGGCTGCGCCGACTGCCGTTGCTGAAGACCTCGCTTTCCCCGAACTGACCTATGCCGACGTGCGTGCCGCGCTGCTCGCCCGTGAGGAAATTGCATTGCTCGACGTTCGCGAAGAAGATCCATTCGCGCAGGCGCACCCATTGTGGGCGGCGAACCTTCCGCTCTCGCGCGTGGAGATCGACGTCTGGGCACGCATACCGCGCCGCGACACGCGCATCGTCGTCTACGGCGAGCATGGCGGCGAGGATCTGGCGCCGCGCGCTGCCGGCGTGCTGCGCAAGCTCGGCTACACCGACGTCAATTGTCTCGCGGGCGGCCTCGACGGTTGGATCGCGGCCGGCGGTGAAGTCTTTCGCGACGTCAATGTGCCGAGCAAAGCCTTTGGCGAATGGGTCGAAGGGTTGCGGCATACCCCGTCGCTGTCCGCGCAGGAAGTTCAGGCACTGCTCGATGCGCACGCCGATGTGGTCGTCGTCGACGCGCGCCGGTTCGACGAATACCAGACCATGAACATTCCCGGCTCGACCAGCGTGCCCGGTGCCGAACTCGTGCTGCGCGTGCGCGAACTCGCCCCGAACCCGGCCACGCGTGTGATCGTCAATTGCGCCGGACGCACACGCAGCATCATCGGCACGCAATCGCTCGTGAACGCCGGTCTGCCGAATCCGGTGGCGGCGCTGCGCAACGGCACCATCGGCTGGACGCTCGCCGGTCAGACACTCGAGCGCGGGGCCGATCGCCGGCCCCCGGCCGTGGTGAGCGACGCTACCCTGAACGTCGCGCGCGCTGGGGCCCGTGCCATCGCCGATCGTGCGGGCGTGCGCCGAATCGCGGTGGGCGACGTGCCCGCACTGAATGCGCCTGGGCGCACCGTCTATCGCTTCGACGTGCGTACGCCGGAAGACTACGCAGCCGGGCACTTGCCCGACTTCGCCAGTGCGCCGGGAGGGCAACTGGTGCAGGAGACCGATCATCATGCGCCGGTGCGTGGCGCGTGGATCGTGCTCGCGGACGACAACGGCGTGCGTGCCGACATGACCGGTTCGTGGCTCGCCCAGATGGGCTGGACCGTCTACGTCGTCGAGCCGCATGGCGACGAGGCGCGCAGTGCCCAGGGCGGATGGCCGTTGCATACGCCGAGCGCGGCCGATGTCGAGACCGTCTCGCCGGCGGTGCTCGCGCGCTGGCTTGACGAGTCAGCGCCTGGCCAGATCGTGGTGCTCGACGTCACCTCGGGCGTCAACTACGTCAAACGCCACATTCCGGGGGCGTGGTTCGTCATTCGCGCGCGCCTGGCCGAGGCCTTGCGGGAGATCGGCCCTGCGCAGCGGTACGTGCTCACTTGCGGCTCCAGCTTGCTTGCGCGCTTTGCGGCGGCCGATTTGCGGCGTCTGACCGATGCCGAAATCGTGGTGCTCGACGGTGGCACGCAGGCGTGGATCCAGGCTGGGCTGCCGCTCGAATCGGGACCGACGCGGCTGGCGAGCCCGCGCGACGATCGCTATCGTCGTCCGTACGAGGGCACGGACAATGCTGCCGAGGCGATGCAGGCGTACCTCGATTGGGAGTATGGGCTCGTCGACCAGTTGCATCGCGATGGAACGCACCATTTCCGGGTGGTGTGAGCGAGTCAAAGGGACGCCCGGTGGTGCAGGGCGGAGGGAGCGTTGCGTTGCCGTCAATCGGGGGCAGACGTGGCATACTCCCCACCTTCTGACGCCGCCGCCTGACGCCACGATGTGAACCCAATTCACGCGCGGGCGAACCGGTGCCGACTCGCTTTCGAACCCATCATGCCATTGCAGCGCTTCATTGCCCGCCGACTGGGCGCTCTCACCGAACCGAGCACCCGCATTCCTTATGCCTGGGTGTACCACGAGCCCGACGTATTCCTGCAGCGCACGTCATCGTTGAGCGTTGCCAAAAAATACCTGCATCGTCGCTTGCGTCTTGCGTTGAGCGGGCAGTCGAGCCGAGAGGTGCGTCGGGTGTCGCCGGGTGCGCGCGTGCTGTGGATCTATGGGGGCAAGGCATCGGTCGGTGATGCGGTGATGGATATGTCGGGCCGTGCGTTGTTGCGTGGGCGCGAGGGTCCGGTCGATTTGTTGATTACGCCGGGCTTGAAGGGCGTGTTCGAGGGCGACGATATTTTCCGTCACGTGTACGACGATCCGGCGAGTGTGAAGCCGGGCGATTACGACGTCATTGTATTGCAGGAGTTCAACTATCCGACGCTGCGGCTGAAGCGGAAATATTTCCCGTCGCTGCCGTTTGCGTGTTTGTTCCGATTCTTTCACGGGCCGGACCGGAACCAGACCCAGTTCAGCCTTGCGGCGGTCAACGACGTCTTTTCGCTGGGGTTGGCGTCCGACGACTTGTTCGCGCGCGCCAAGCCTTACTTGCGGCAGGAAACGGCGCTGCCGGCGTCGGTCGTGGGGCAAGTATTGCCGGGGGCGTTCCTGGTGTTGGCGATGGGGGGTGTCGAGCCGCGCCGGACGTATGCGCATTGGCGGGAATTCCTTCAGGCGTATGACATTGCGTACCAGCCGGGGATGCCGGATGGCGTAGTGTTGCTGGGGTCGGGCAATGGTGTGGATGCGGCAAACGCGTTAATGGAGGCGAAATTTGTCCATCTGAAGCTGACATCTTTCGTGGGTCGGTTGACGTTGCGCGAAGCGAAGCGGGTGATTGCGAATGCGGCGTTATTCGTGGGTGCCGATGGTGGGTTGATGCATGTGGCGCACACGACGTTGACGCCGAGCGTCACGTTGTTTGCGAAGGCGGAGCCGCCGTATCTCAGGCTCACACCGGGATGTCAGTCGACGCCGTTGCAGACCGATTCGGATGTGAGTGCGGTGGATGCAGCCGAGTTGGCGGAAACGGTGGTGTCGACGCTGGCGAGTATGCCGACGAGGTGAGGGATGGGGGGGGGGTGTTACGGGAAGAGACGGATCGGGGCCCCTTTCTGCAGCGAGTTGGGTTTATGTCTGAGAGGCGGAAAGGGGCCCCGGTCCGTCGTTGAAGCACTGAAGGGGTACGAAGCAGAGGTACGAAGCAGAGGTACGAAGCAGGGGGCCGCATCAGCGACCACAATCGGCGTCATGCAACACCGAGCAGGCGCCCGATCAAAGCGCCGCGCTATAAATGGCAAATGCATCGGCCTGGGTCACTTCGCGCGGGTTATTCACGAGAAGTCGGGTTTGCAGCATCGCGTCGCTGGCCAGACGGGCGATGTCGGTTTGTTTCACGCCGACTTCGCGCAGCGTGCGGGGGATGGCGGTGTCGACGATCAGCGATTCGATGTGTCGGATGAGGGCATCGGTCTTGGCTTCGTCGCTGCCTGAGGCCTTGGCGGGCAGAATCACATCGGCCAGTTCCGCGTAGTGCTGGCTGGCGGCGGGGGCATTGAAGCGCATGACGTGAGAGAGCACGAGCGCGTTCGAGAGGCCATGTGCAACGTGAAAGATGCCGCCGATCGGATAGGCCAGGGCGTGAACGGCGGCGACCGGCGAATTGGCGAACGCTTGTCCGGCGAACATCGCGCCAACCAGCATGGCTTCGCGAGCGGCGCGATCGTTGCCGTCGTGACAGGCGCTCAGCAGATTGCGCGAGAGTAACGCCAACGCTTTCACGGCGAGCGTGTCCGAGATCGGATTCTTCAAATGGGCGGACGTATAAGCTTCGATCGCGTGCACCATCGCGTCGATGCCTGTGGCGGCCGTGGCCGCGCGGGGTAGACCGAGCGTGAGTTCCGCGTCCAGAATCGCCAGATCCGCAAAAAGCTGCGGCGAGACAACCCCCATCTTCGTCGTCTCGCCTGTCGTCACGATCGACACGGCCGTCACTTCCGAGCCCGTACCGGCCGTCGTCGGCATCTGCACCAGCGGCAGGCGCGTGCCTGTCACCTTCTTGATGCCATACATCTCCTTGAGCGATTGCGCGCCAGGCAGCAGCACCGCAAGCAGCTTCGCCACATCCATCGACGAGCCGCCGCCCAACCCCAGCACGATCTCCGCGTCGGCAGCGCGAGCGCGTTGGGCCGCTTCCAGCACCACATGCTCCGGCGGGTCGGCGATCACATCGTCGATCACCGACACCTGCCAGCCATGCCTGGCGAGATCCGCCAGTGCCGGGGACAGCAAGCCGCTCTTGTGTAGAAAGCCGTCCGTCACCACACACAAACGCGTGCCCGTCGGATATTGCTCGCGCAGCAATGCCCCCAGACGACGCGCTGCGCCAAATTCCACAACGACGGTCGGAACCGTCTGGAAACGAAAAGCGTTCATGGCCGATATCCTCGTGAGACCTTCACTACCGCGTGCGCGACAAGCCTGCCGCGATCTATCCGGTCGATGCGGTTGACGTCGGCGGGCGCCGCGCCGCGCGCCACCGAACGATGCGAGCCTGAGCGTGAGCCTGATCCTGAACCTGATCTGTTACCCAGCCATCACAATTGCAGGCACAGGTACTTCATTTCGAGGTATTCCTCGATGCCATAACGCGACCCCTCGCGACCCACCCCCGATTGCTTGATGCCGCCGAACGGCGCCACCTCATTCGAGATCAGGCCGGTGTTCAGCCCCACCATGCCGTACTCGAGCGCCTCTGCCGTGCGCCATGCCCGTGCGATGTCGCGCGTGTACAAATAAGCCGCGAGCCCGAACTCCGTATCGTTCGCAAAGGCGACGGCGTCCGCGTCGTGCGTGAAACGGAACAGCGGCGCGACCGGACCGAAAATTTCCTCACGCGCCACGCGCATTTGCGAAGTGGCCTCCGCAATCACCGTCGGAGTGTAATAAGTGCCGCCCAGCGCGTGCGCGGTGCCGCCCACCAGCACGCGAGCGCCGCGCGACTTCGCGTCGTCCACCAGCGCCACGACCTTCTCGACCGCCTTGCCCTCGATCAGCGGGCCGACCACCACGCCGTCTTCCAGACCGTTGCCCACCTTCATGCCCGCCACGCGCTTGGCGAATTTTTCGGCGAAGGCGTCGTAAATGCCGTCCTGAATATAGAAGCGATTCGCACATACACAAGTCTGCCCGCCATTGCGGTACTTCGCCGCGATCGCGCCGTCAACGGCGGCGTCGAGGTCGGCATCGTCGAACACGATGAACGGCGCATTGCCCCCCAGCTCCAGCGACATGCGCTTGACCGTCGGCGCACACTGCGCCATCAGCAGTCGGCCCACCGCCGTGGACCCCGTGAACGACAACTTGCGCACCCCCGGATGCGACGTCAACACCCCCCCCACCGCGCGTGCGTCGCCCGTTACCACCTGGAACACACCGCCCGGAATGCCGGCGCGGTGCGCCAGCTCGGCCAGGGCAAAAGCGGAGAGCGGCGTCAGTTCCGACGGCTTCACCACAATCGCGCAGCCCGCGGCCAACGCCGGGGCCACCTTCCGCGTAATCATCGCTGCCGGGAAATTCCACGGCGTGATCGCCGCGCACACGCCGACCGGTTGCTTGAGCGTGACCAGACGCTTGTCCGAGGCGGGCGTGGCGAGCACGTCGCCATCCACACGCTTGGCTTCTTCCGCAAACCACTCGATGAAACTCGCCGCATAGGCGATCTCGCCACGCGCCTCCGCCAGCGGCTTGCCCTGCTCGCGCGTCATCAGATACGCCAGGTCGTCCGTGTTGGCGACCATCAGATCGAACCAGCGGCGCAAGACCGCAGCACGTTCCTTGCCAGTGCGCGCGGCCCACGGCTTTTGCGCAGCTTCCGCGGCCGCGACGGCCCGCGTCGTCTCCGCCGCGCCGAGTTCCGGCACCTTGGCCAGGACTTCACCGGTGGCCGGGTCCAGTACGTCGAGCGTCTTGCCGCTGTCGGACGCAATCCATTGGCCATCGACCCAGGCGAGTGTCTTGAAGAGGGAGGTGTCTTTAAGTTGCATGGCAGTTGGCCGGGCTCGCCGGCAGTTCCGGTTGGGGAAACGACGCACGGCAGTCTCTCGAATTGCCGCTTGCCGTTCCATCTATTGAACGATATTCTATGTATTGAACCTCATTCTACGTAGCGAACGTTTTCCGTGCAACTCAGGGTTTTCCGAAGGCGGCATTCCCATCACTTGCCCGTACCCTACGGGCGGCGTAGCCCGCCCCGATCCATTTCGACCCTTCTGAAGCCGATTTCCGATTCATGCCCAAGCGCAAACTTGATATCTCCGCCAACGAAGCCCGCGACGGCGAACCGCTCAAGACCACCGCGCCCGCTGTGGTGCGCGCCGTACGCATCCTCGATGTGATTGCGGCGGCGGCCGAGCCGATCGCGCTGGCCGATCTGGCGAGGGAGACGGGCGTGCCCAAGAGCACACTGCACGGCCTGTGCGACACGCTGGTCAAGTTGCGGCTCGTGAAGCGCCACGCCAATGGCGGCATGACGATGGGCTCGTACGTGATGGGATGGGCGAATGCGTTCCTGTCGCAGACCCACGTCACCGAAGAATTCCGCGCGGTCTGGGAGGCGTCGTCCGCCTTCGAGCAGGAGACCGTCACGCTGTCTGTGCTCGATGGCACCGACGTGATCTATCTCGCCTGTCACAACGGCAATCGGCCGCTCGGCGTGACCTTCCGCATCGGCATGCGGTTGCCCGCGCCCTACACGGCGACCGGCAAGGCCATGCTCTCGACGCTGCCGGCGGATGAGGCCGCCGATCTGCTCGCCGGTGCCTGGCCCGCGCCGCTCACGCGTGCCAGTGTGGCGACGTATGCGGCGTTGGCCGAAGAGATGGCGCAGGCGCGTCGCGATGGCTACTCGATCGACAACGGGCAGATGCGCGAAGGCATGATCTGCTTCGGTGCACCGGTATTCGATGCGAGCGGTGAGCGCGCCGTCGCGGGGCTCGCCGTCAGTTTCGTCACGAACGACATCGACCTGGCAACGGGCCGGCGCCTCGGGCGCCAGATTCGCGAACTGGCCGATCAGTTGTCGGTACGGCTTGGAGCATCGGCGCGACGCTGAGACATTGCGCCGGTATGGTGCTAACCGTCCTGCGTCCTGCCGCGTTACTGTCGGACCGGTTGGGAACCCCGTTGGCGATCGATTCCGGAGTGATCCTGGATTGATTTCGAAGTAATTTGAGACCAACGTCCGACGTCACCGGACAAAGAGGCTCGTTTTTCCTTCGGACTTATCCCAAATTCGGCGGCAAAAAAGGCGCGAGTTTGCGCAGGGATCTCGTTGATTTGTGGCGTGGCGAGCCCGTCCAGAGCGCAGGGTTACCGGATCGCCTCGATCCGGAAGGGAGCACGGCCCGACCTGCCGTCAGCGGCGTGCCATCTTCCTGTCAGGTACGTGATGACTGGCCGACAGCGTGGCGTCGCCGTTCGATTGTTATCGTTGGCGGAACAGTCATGTTCGATTCTGCCGGCTATTCCCCTAGGGTTTTCACTGGCATCATTTGGCCTTGACCGATGTCCAGACAAGCCAGCGGAAGCGCGGGGAAGCGCGATCCGGGCGGTGCCATGGGGCGGACATCCATTCGGGAAGCACTACGCCATGTCCAATATCGCAATCGTCTATTACTCGCAAGGCGGCGCGACCGCCATGATTGCGCATTCCGTCGCCCAAGGGGTCAACGACGCCGGTGCGCATGCGCAATTGCTCAGCATCGAGCCGCATCAATTCATCGACGGGCAGTGGCACGACGAGGCCATGCTCATGCGCCTGGCTTCGGCGGACGCCATTATTTTCGGCGCCCCGGCCTTCAAGGGCGGCATCGCCGCGCCGTTCAAGGCGTTTGTCGATGCGACGACCGGCATGTGGCGCCTGCTCGGCTGGCGCAACAAAGTCGCTGGCGGGTTTTCGTTCAGCTATCGTCCCGGCGACGACAAGCGCGACACGCTGGACTACTTCGCGGCGCTCGCCGCGCAGCAGGGCATGTTGTGGGCCGATGCCGACGACGCCGAGATTGCGCCGCGCGCGAGCGCATCCCTGCAACCGCTCGCCAGTTTTCCGGCCGTCACGGCACCCGGTGGGGATGTCGATGCCGCCTACGCGCTCGACCCGGTGGACGTGATCGCCGGCAAGCAATACGGTCGTCATGTCGCGGCGCTCGTCGCGCGTCTGGCCGGCGAGGTGCTCGAGTCACCGGCCGTGCTGGCACGTCGCGCACGCGAAGCGGCCGAGCGCCGGCTGTGATCGGAATCGGCAGCGTCTGAGCGCTGTCGATGCGTGTCAGACGGCCGCTCGAATTCAGTTGCTCGGCGCGCCTTGCGCCGGTTCGGCGTGGATTTGCAACACGGCGTCGCGTTTGGCGAGCAAATGCTTGCGCAGGATGTCGCCGAGGCGTTTGCCGTCGTGCTTTTCCAGCGCGTCGATCATCTGCTCGTGCTCGGCAATGGCGCGATCCCATTTGTCCGCGTGGAAGTTCGAGCGAAAACGCAGCGCCATCAACCGGCGGTTGATCGCGACATAGGTCTGGCGCAACGCCCCGTTGCGCGCGGCTTCATTGATGCGATCGTGAATCGCCTGATTGCGTGCGTAATAGCCCGGCAAATCCTGCTGCGCGCGGCACGCGAGCATCGCATAGTGCAGCGCCTTGATTTCGGCCAGCTCGACCGGCGTCATCCGTTCGGCGGCCAACTCGCCTGAAAACGCTTCGAGCGCGCTCATCAGCTCGAACATCTCCCGGATTTCTTTCTCCGTCATGCGGGCAACACTTGCCCCGCGATTCGGCGCAATCTCGATCAGTCCCTCGGCGGCCAGCACTTTGAAGGCCTCGCGCAGCGGCGTGCGCGAGATGCCTAGCGTCTCGCACAACTCCCGTTCATTGAGTTTCACGCCCGGCGATAGCACGCCCTCGATGATGAGCTTGCGCAGGTGCTCGACGACCGTGTCGTGCAAGCGCAGGCGCTCCACTCGGGGAATGTCTGGGGCGGCAATCGTCGATGTGTTTTCCATGCTTTGCATTCAAAATCCGTAAATCTCTATGGTCGTGATTGTAACGTATGGCGCGACGCGCTCGTGTCTCTAGGGTAAACGACTGTATTAAAACGGCTTCCTGCCTCTTGCGAAAGTAGCGTGCTCTGCTAAAGTATTTTGCATGCAAAATTCAAAAGAGAATTTTCAAGAGGAGAAAGACGTTCATGCTGAAGCTTGATTTTCATCCCTCGGGCCGCCATTTTCTGCAAATTCCAGGCCCCAGCCCGGTGCCCGATCGCATTCTGCGCGCCATGAGTTACCCGACGATCGATCATCGCGGCCCGGAATTCGGCGCGCTCGGCCGCAAGGTGCTCGCCGACATCAAGAAGATTTTCAAGACCGAGCAGCCCGTGGTGATCTACCCGGCATCGGGCACCGGTGCGTGGGAGGCGGCGCTGTCGAACACGCTCTCGCCGGGGGATTCTGTGCTGATGTTCGAGACGGGGCATTTCTCCACGTTGTGGAAGAAGATGGCCGAGAGTCTCGGCTTGAAGCCCGAGTTCATCGGCCTGCCGGGGACCGACGGCTGGCGCCGCGGGGTGCAGCCCGACATGATCGAAGCGCGTCTGCGCGCCGACACCGGGCACGCGCTCAAGGCCGTGTGCGTGGTGCATAACGAAACCTCGACGGGCGTCACGTCCGACATCGCGGCCGTGCGCCGTGCCATCGACGCGGCCGGACATCCCGCGCTGTTGCTCGTCGACACGATTTCGGGCCTGGGCTCGGCCGATTACCGTCATGACGAATGGGGCGTGGACGTCACCGTCTCGGGCTCGCAAAAGGGACTGATGCTGCCGCCGGGCATCAGCTTCAACGCGGTCTCGACCAAGGCGCTCGACGCCGGTCGCCACGCAAAACTGCCGCGCGCGTTCTGGGGCTGGCAAGACATCATCGAAGCGAACAAGAACGGCTACTGGCCGTATACGCCGAATACGAACCTGCTGTATGGCCTGTCCGAAGCGCTCGACATGATCTTCGAGGAAGGGCTGGACAACGTGTTCGCGCGCCACCAACGCCTGGCCGAAGCCACGCGCCGCGCGGTGCGCGCGTGGGGGCTGGAGATTCAGTGTCAGGACCCGTCGGTCTACAGCCCGGTGCTCACCGGCGTGGTCATGCCGCAAGGCGTGGACGCCGACGACGTGCGCAAGCGCATCTACGAACGTTTCGACATGTCGCTGGGGCAGGCGCTGGGCAAGATTCGGGGCACGATGTTCCGCATCGGGCATCTGGGCGACTGCAACGACCTCACGCTGATGGCAACGCTTTCGGGGTGCGAAATGGGGCTGCGGATGTCCGGCGTGAAACTCGCCGGGTCAGGCGTGGTTGCCGCAATGGACTACCTGGCGCAAGCGCGGGACACGCCGTCGCTCAAGGTGGCCGCCTGAGGCGTCGTCGTCGCAGGGACTGGGCGATGGGGGGCCGCCACCGTCTGGGGCGCCCCTGCAGTGAACGCTTGATCTGTCATTCAGACGGCACGGGGCCACACCGTAGAAGGGCCCCGGCCGCCGCAACACCTTTTGCGCCGCCGGCATGTTGCCGGCGCGCTTCACAGGCTGTTTCAGGAGACATGCAATGAAGCTTTTCAGAGCGACCCGGGTCGTGCTGGTGATGCTATGCGTCATGTATTTCATCACCTATCTCGATCGCGTCAACGTCAGCACGGCCGCGGCCGGCTTCGGCAAGGAATTCAATCTCAACAAGACGGAAATCGGTCTCGTCTTCTCGGCATTTGCCTACCCCTACCTGGTCTTTCAAATCATTGGTGGCTGGGTGAGCGATCGCTTCGGAGCGAAGCGTACGCTGCTCGTGTGCGGTGCGTTGTGGGCGGTCGCGACGATCCTCACCGGCATGGCGGGTGGTCTCGTCACGCTGTTACTCGCGCGCCTGCTGCTCGGCCTTGGCGAGGGCGCCACGTTCCCGGCCGCCACGTCGGCCATGTCGCGCTGGGTCGCCAAGGAGAAGCGCGGCTTTGCGCAGGGCATCACGCACGCGGCCTCGCGCATCGGTAACGCCGTGGCGCCCGCCGTCGTCGTGTTCATCATGGCCACGCATGGCTGGCGTGAATCGTTCTATCTGTGCGGGATCGTGAGCCTGGTCTGGGTCGCGGTGTGGGGGCTCACGTTTACCGAGCGCCCGCAGGATCATCCGCGCATCACGACCGAAGAACTCGCCCTGTTGCCGCCGGTGAAAGCCAAGCGCGCGTCGTTGCCGTGGGGACCGCTCTTCAAGCGCATGATGCCGGTCACCATCGTGTACTTCTGCTACGGCTGGACGCTTTGGCTCTTCCTGTCGTGGATTCCCCAATACTTCCTGCACAGCTACGACCTCAATCTGAAGAAGTCGGCGCTGTTCGCCTCGAGCGTGTTCTTCGCCGGTGTGCTCGGCGATACGTTGGGCGGTATCGTGACCGACAAACTGTACGAGCGCACCGGCAGCCTGAAGCGCGCACGTAGCTGGATGGTGTCGATCTGCATGCTGCTCACGCTGCTCTCGCTCGTGCCGATGCTGTTCACGCACCAACTGTATGTGTCGGTGGCATGCCTGGCGTTCGGCTTTTTCTTCGCCGAGATGACGATCGGGCCGATGTGGTCGATTCCGATGGATATCGCGCCGGAACACTCGGGCACGGCCAGCGGCATGATGAACACCGGGTCGGCACTGGCGGCGATTCTCTCTCCGGTGATCTCGGGGTATCTCATCGATCGCACGGGCAACTGGGAATTGCCGTTCGTCGGCAGCATGATGCTCATGGCCCTCGGTGTCGTGCTGGCCTTCCGCATGCAGCCCGAGAGCAAATTTTCCCTCGACGGCGATGCCGCCGCAGCGAGCAACACCCGTCAGGCCGTCTGACTTGCGCATAACCCCTGCCGGACCGGCGTCACGCCTGCCCGGCAGGATCGTCTCGCCCCGATTTGCCCTGGGTCCGTCTCGTCCAACACCCGCAACGTCATGAATTCCCAATCGAACTCTCGCGCGAACGCGCATCCGAATCTCGTCGGCCAGCCCGTGCCTCTGATGCCAATGCAGCGCGGCGGCGTTGCGCTCACGCCGTTGCAGGACCGTCTGCGTCGCGAGCTGCGCGGCGATGTGTGCTTCGATCGCGCGAGCCGTGGCCGCTACGCGACCGACGCGTCGATCTATCAAATTTTTCCGATCGGCGTGGTGGTGCCGCGCGATCAGGACGATCTGATCCTCGCCCTCGATATCGCGCGCGACCTGCGCGTACCGGTGCTCGCACGCGGCGCGGGCACGAGCCAGTGCGGCCAGACCATCGGCGAGGCGCTTGTCATCGACAACAGCAAGTGGCTGGGCCGCGTGGTAGCGTTCGACGCCGTGGCGCGCACGGTCACCGTCGAGCCGGGCATCGTGCTCGATCACCTGAACGCGTGGCTCAAGCCGCACGGCCTGTGGTTCCCGGTGGACGTGTCGACGGCCGCGCAATGCACCGTCGGCGGTATGACGGGCAACAACTCGTGCGGCTCGCGCTCCCTCGAGTACGGCAACATGGTGCACAACGTGCTGAGCATCGATGCCGTGCTGGCCGACGGCGCGCAACTGCATTTCGGCGCGCTCCATTCGCCGCCCACCGACGCCCGCACGCAGGCGATTCTCGCGAGCGTGCACGCCATTGCCATGCGCGAGCGCGAGGAATTGCGCGAGCGTGTGCCGCGCGTGCTGCGGCGTGTCGCGGGCTACAACCTCGATCTGTTCGACTGCCTCAACCCGCGCGCCTATACGGACGACGGCGTCGCCAACCTGTCGCATCTGCTGGTCGGCTCGGAAGGCACGCTGGCGTACAGCCGCCAGATCACGCTCAAGCTCGTGCCGCTGCCGGTGCACAAGACGCTGGGCGTGGTGAACTTCCCCACGTTCTATCAGGCGATGGATCTCACACAGCACATCGTCAAGCTGGGGCCGGTGGCGGTGGAACTGGTCGACCGCACGATGATCGACCTGGCGATGGACAACCCCGCGTTCCGTCCCGTGATCGAGACGGCGCTCGTCGGCGATCCGCAAGCGATTCTGCTGGTGGAATTCGCGGGAGACGACGCCGGCGCGCTTCGCGCCAGGCTCGACGATCTCGCCACGCTCATGGCGGATCTCGGGTTGCCGGGCGTCGTGGTGAAGATGCCCGACGCGGGGCCGCAGAAAGCGCTCTGGGAAGTGCGCAAAGCGGGCCTGAACATCATGATGAGCATGAAGGGCGATGGCAAGCCGGTGTCGTTCATCGAAGATTGCGCGGTGCCGCTGGAACACCTTGCCGAATACACGCGGCGTCTGACCGAAGTGTTCCATCGTAACGGCACCGAGGGCACATGGTATGCGCATGCGAGCGTGGGCACGCTGCACGTGCGGCCGATCCTGGACATGCGTCGCGACGGCGCCGTGAAGATGCGTGCTATCGCCGAGGAGGCGGCGGCGCTCGTGCGCGAATACAAGGGCGCCTATTCAGGCGAGCACGGCGACGGGCTGTGCCGCGGCGAGTGGGTGGCGTGGCAATATGGTCCGCGGCTGAACGCGGCGTTCGGCGAAATCAAGCAACTGTTCGATCCGGACAATCGCTTCAACCCGGACAAGATGGTTCGTCCACCGAAGATGGACGCGCGCGAGTTGTTTCGCTTCGCACCCGGCTACGCCGCCCAACCGATCGCGCCCGCGCTCGACTGGACGGCGTGGAACGTACAGCGCAACGCGCTGACCGGCGAGCAGACGGCGCCCGACACCGGCACCGATGCCACACACGGACTCGCGTCGGCCGTCGAGATGTGCAACAACAACGGGCACTGTCGCAAGTTCGACGCGGGCACGATGTGTCCGAGCTACCGCGTCACGCGCGATGAACAGCACGTCACGCGCGGACGTGCGAATACATTGCGTCTGGCCGTGTCGGGGCAATTGGGCGAGGCGGGGCTCGCCAGCGACGACGTCAAGGCGGCGCTCGATCTGTGCGTGTCGTGCAAGGGCTGCAAGCGCGATTGCCCGACAGGCATCGACATGGCGCGCTTCAAGATCGAGGCGCGTCACGCGCGGGCCAAGCGTCACGGCGTGTCGCTGCGCGACAAGTTGATCGCCTATCTTCCGCGCTACGCCCCATGGGCCAGCCGCGTGGGCGGTCTGCTTGATGCGGCGCAGCGGCTGCCGGGCAGCAACGTGGCGAAGCGCTGGCTCGGCCTGGCGCCGGAGCGCTCGCTGCCGGCGCTGAAGGCTTCGTTCCTGGACCATCAGGTGCCACTGGCGGACCCGAGCGCGGGAGATTCGGCGGGGCTGCGCCAGGTGCTGCTGTTCGTCGACACGTTCAACAATTACATGGAGCCGGAGAACGCGCGCGCCGCGAAGCGCGTGCTCGAAGCCGCCGGGTATACCGTTCACGTGAATCGGCGGGCGGGCGAGCGGCCGTTGTGCTGCGGTCGCACGTTCCTCGCGGCGGGGCTCGTGGATGAGGCGAAGGCGGAGGCGCGGCGCCTGCTCGACGCGCTGATGCCGTTCGTCGAGCGCGGCGTGCCGATCGTGGGCCTGGAGCCGTCGTGCCTGCTGTCGCTGCGCGACGAGGTGCTGAGCTACGGTTTTGGCGATGCGGCCCGCAAGTTGGCCGACAACGCGTTTCTCTTTGAGGAATTTCTGGTTCGTGAGAAGACGGCGGGGCGCTTCGACGTCGCCTGGCGCGCGCTGCCCGACGGTGTGGGCGAAGCCCTGGTGCACGGGCACTGCCATCAGAAGGCGTTCGACGCGTTCTCGCCCGTCACGGCGGTGCTTGGATGGGTGCCGGGGCTGAAGGTATCATCGATCGAATCGTCATGCTGCGGCATGGCGGGCAGTTTCGGATACGAGGCCGAGCACTATGACACGTCGCGAGCGATGTCCGAATTGACGCTATTGCCGGCGGTCAGACAGCGCGGCGAGAATGCCATTGTGGTTGCCGACGGCACCAGTTGCCGGCATCAGATCCACGATGGCGCGCAGACGCAAGCGCTTCATGTGGCATGTGTGCTGGACCGCGCGCTGCCCGCGTGAATGCCGTTTTTTTGCAAATGCCTTTCAAAGGATTGTGATGCCCGATTCGGACAATACGGCTTCGGCCTCTTCGGACTCTTCGGACTCTTCGAGCGCCTCCTCCGGGCGTCTTGCGGTGCCGCCGGTCGCCCGTGTGGGAGATTCGCTTGCCCAGGTGGCCACGCCGTCCTTGCTGCTCGATCTCGACGCCTTCGACGCGAACGTCGCGCGCATGGCGAGCGCGGCGGCCGCGCGCGGGGTAGCGGTGCGTCCGCATGCCAAGGCGCACAAGTGCGCCACGATTGCCCGGGCGCAGATGGCGGCGGGCGCGGTGGGCATCTGCTGTCAGAAGCTCACCGAGGCGATTCCGTTCGTCAACGCGGGCATCGGCAGCATCCACATCAGCAACGAGTTCGTTGGCGAAGCCCGTGTGGCGCTGGCCGTGGCGATGGCCGCGCGCGTGACGCTGTCCGTGTGCGTGGACGACGTGCGTCAGGTGGCGCCGCTCGGCAAGGCGGCACAGCGCGCCGGTGTGCGCATCGCGGTGTTGCCCGAGGTCGATGTGGGGCAGGGGCGTTGCGGTGTCGATTCGACGCAGGCCGTGGGCAAGCTGATCGACGCGATCGATCATTACGAAGGGCTGCGCTTCGGCGGGTTGCAGGCGTATCACGGCAGTGCGCAGCATGTCGATGGCTGGCTCGCGCGACGCGACACGGCACGGCTTGCCGCCGATCGTGCGGCGGACTATGTGCGCTTTCTGGAGGCGCGCGGCATCATCTGTCCTGTGGTGACCGGCGGCGGGACCGGCACGGCCGAGTTCGACATCGAGAGCGGCGTTTATACGGAGGTTCAGCCTGGCTCGTATGTGTTTATCGACGGTCATTATGGCTCGCTGGAATGGCGCGGCGACTGGCGCTTTCGTCATGGGCTCTTTCTCGCGTCGACGGTCATGAGCACGGCGCGCGCGGGCATCATCGTTTGCGACGCGGGACTCAAGAGTGTGGCGACCGATTCCGGGTTGCCTCGCTTCTGGTCGTCGCAACAGGCGGGCCAGCCGCAATATCGCACGGCGTCGGACGAGCATGGCGTGCTCGAACTGGCGTCGCCCGACGAGGACGGCGCTCCCTGGCTCGGCGAGCCGATCCTGCTTGTGCCGGGACATTGCGATCCGACGGTCAATCTCTACGACCGATACGTCGCGGTGCGACACGGACGAGTCGAAGGGCTATGGCCTATCGAGGCGCGCGGACTCAGTCAGTGAGCGCGAGCGCGGCATGGCCGATCGGGATGGACGCCGATACGTCGCGTCCGCGCCAAATATTTTGGGGTGGGGGCTTCCCAACCTTCGAAAACCGCGCTATAGTCTCACTTCTTCGCCGTACGGGGGTATAGCTCAGCTGGGAGAGCGCTTGCATGGCATGCAAGAGGTCAGCGGTTCGATCCCGCTTACCTCCACCAAAACGGAAGACTTTATGTCCCCTTCGTCTAGAGGCCTAGGACATCACCCTTTCACGGTGAGTACAGGGGTTCGAATCCCCTAGGGGACGCCAGATTTACCGGCGTGACTCTCGGAGCTTTCCGAAAGCACGACGCTCAATCGGTTGTCGACAAACGCGCTTGGCTTCATCGCCAAGCGCGTTTTGTTTTTCTGCGGTGGATTGCGCGTGCATCCACGGCATGCGATGCGGCAATCGCAGACGCGAACGCACGCAATGGCCGTCGCGCTTAACGCACCGGCGAACTCGCCCGCTTCCCCACCACCGTTTTCCACGGGCGCACGCGCCACGACTTCACCAGTCCATGGGCTACGTAGGGATCGGCGTTCGCAAACGCTTCCGCCGCAGCCGGCGAGTCGCCTTCGAAGAGTAGGGCGGCCGTGTCGACGGGGGATTCCAGGGCGCCGGCCAGGAGCAGTTCGCCGCGTTCGGCCGCTTGCCATGCGAGCGCCAGATGCGCGTCGCGGTACTGACCTCGCCGTTCGAGATAATCGTCGACGAGGTCGTAGGTGAGCAGGTAATGCATGGTCATGCCTCCGTTGAGTTCGCTGCCGTACCGCGTTCATTATCCGCAAAACGCCGACGGCAGGGCAGAGGGCTACGCGTGACGCACCGCTACCCCGTAAGTGCTCACTATGCGTTGGTCCTGCTCCCTCGCGGAAAACGCTTCCCACATCAAGCCGTTGCAATCGGTGCTGCTCGAGTATTCCGGGGCGGCGTCGTCCTCGAAGCCGACGTGTCGCAGTTCTCCGGCGCGTGACGGCGATTGATTGATCGAGAAGTTCAGCAGATCGGTGCGCCACATGGCGTACGCACCCGACACGACAGCCGTTGGCGGCTGACCGAGACGGACCGAATAGTCCTGGATGGACTCGTCGAGATCGCGCACGGCGAGTGCGATGTGGAAGCGCTTCATAGGGTCTCCTGACGGTGAGCATAGCGATGCATCGACGCGGGGCAGTGTGAGTGCCCGCTCGCGTGGCAAGCGGAGCGTCGATGAAGCCCATCATAGAGCGCGTTGGAAGGCCCAGCCAGACGAGCCGCTATCCCGGTATTCAACGTAATGGGGTATGTCGCCGCTCCCGATAGAGCGCCCGACGACAACGCCGGGCGTTACGTGAGCGGGCGCTTACTGGGGCCGCTGGAAATCGTTCTCGATCCACGCGCGGGCGCTGTGGCGCGAGAGCTTGAACGTAGGCGGCACCTTGACCGACGCGACGGTTTCGCCGAAACGGTCGACAGCGCTCAGCACAGCGTGGGGGTCGTAGTCGTCGGGCACGATGTCGAGCGTGACGTCGATGTCGCCGTCGGGGCCGTCGACGCTCACGCGCTTGTGCAACTGGGCGCGCAACTGCTGTTCGTGACGGCGCAGCACTTCGTCGGCCGTTTTCACCAGCGTGTGGAAAGCGCCAACATCGAGCGGCTTCGGATTCTTCTTGTCACGCCCCATGGTCCAGGGACCGACGAGCGCCGGCTCGGATTCGCCGTCCTTGTACATGGCGACCGCCCAGCCGTCGTCGTCCTCGTTCTTGACGACCTTGGCCGTCCATCCGTCGTCGCGCCAAAGGCGGGCGTCGTGGATGGCATCGCCGCTATCGGCGGAGTTCTCGGTCGGAAGAAGGTTGGCGGGGGTGGCAGTCACTGGCGAAGATCGGTGCGTGGGGATGGGCGGATGATGGTGCGAGGCGCGTCGAAGCGCACGGCTGAAGGATGCGATTTTACCGCGTCCGGCCAAAGCGCGGACGCATTCGCTGCGCTGCGTAGGCAAACGCGTGATGCCAGCGTCAACCGCTCACTCGTTGGCGATCGCCAGCGCCACGAGCAGCAGCACTGGCAGCACCACGCACCAGAACCCCGTGCCGTGATACGCGAAGCCGCCGAAAACGGCCCCGACAGCGAACGCCGCCAAGGCGGGAATCATCTTGCGCAGACGCGCTCGCACGGCGTTGTCGTCGCTGCAATGACCGCTCGCCAACTCGACGATATCGATCACGATTTGCGTAGTGTTGCCGGTCATGATCGTGGTGGGGGCCAGATCGGCGAGCACCAGGCGCCCGACGGCATTCTGGATCGCGAGGGCAGCCACGCCGAACATGCCCGACAGAATCGCCAGCGGCGCATCGGCCGAGATGATGGGTTGTGCCGCCATGCCAACGATCATGAAGCCGAGCAGCAGCAACGTTTGCACCACGAGCAGCCGCCGCAGCGGCCGTCGTTCCGTTCGCGAGAAGCGCTGCACCACGAGTTTCACCAGCGCGACGACGATGACGAACACGGGCAGTGCCAACAGTTTGGCCAGCACGCCGACATGGGTGCTCGCGACCAACTGCACGCCGATCATCACGAAGTTGCCGGTCACGTGCGCGGTGAACAGTCCGAACAACGCGATGAAGCCTACGACGTCGATATAGCCCGCCACGAAGGCGAGTGTCATGCCGATGGCCGTGGGTTTGGCAAAGTGGCTCACCCACGTGCGCGCAACGGTGGCGGCCTCGGTCGGCGTGGGGATGTGGCGGGGGGCACCCATGGCAGCTCCTCTGTCGACTTGCATGGCAGGTTTTGCGCATCCGGTTCGGCATGCGAGGCAAGCGCAGGCAGGCACGGTGTGCGAGTGAAGCATATCACCGCCGTATGCGGGACGATCGCGCGGTGACACCGCGCAGCGTCGATCCCGCAGGCGATCGCGTCACCGTTTCCGTGAGGCGTCGGCGTGCCCGGCGAGAATGTTTCGGGGCTGATAGCATGTCTTATCGCACGTTTCGAGTGCGCTCACCGTCATGCCAAACTTCGAGGAGCCTTCCGATGTCGATCTCTCTTTATCGCGCCACCGTCCCGGTCTATCTGCGTGGCCTGACCGTCATGGCCGACTACCTGCAGAAGGCGCGCGCGCATTGCGAAGCGAACGCGCTCGACCCGGCGACGATTCTCAAGGCGAAGCTCGCCCCCGATATGCTCGACTTCGTGGCGCAAGTGCAGCGCGTGAGCGACACGGCCAAGTTCGCGGTCGCGCGAATCACGGGCGTGGAGTCGCCGAAGTTCGACGACAACGAGACGACGTTCGACCAACTGCGCGATCGCGTCGCGAACACCGAGGCGTTTATCGCCGGTATTCTCGAAGATCGATTCGATGGGGCCGAGTCGCGACAGATCACCCTGAAGTTCAAGGACCATCAGACGACGATGGACGCGGTCGACTATCTGTTGAAGTTCGCATTGCCGAACTTCTATTTTCATGTCACGACCACGCACGACATTCTGCGCGCGCAAGGCGTGGCGGTCGGCAAGGCGGATTATCTCGGCCCGTACGAGACGCAGAAAATCTGACCGGCGCGTGCCGATTGGCAGCGCCGGCGGGAAACGCGCCGATGCGGGCTGACTAAAGCCGCCGCGTCAGCGCGTGGAGCCGGCACGATGCAAGCGCCTCTCGTGCATCAGGGAAGGGACGACGGCAGAGACGGCAGACGCGGTTCCATCATGGCGAGCACCGTGCGCGCGGCTTCGTCCGACGAGGCCGGATTCTGGCCCGTGACCAGCCGGCCGTCGCCGACCACATGCGATTGCCAGTTGTCGGCCTTCTCATACAACCCGCCCAGCCGTTTGAGTTCGTCTTCAACCAGGAACGGCACCACGTCGGTGAGACCGACGGCGGCCTCCTCCTCGTTGGTGAAGCCTGTGACGTGGCGCCCCCGTACGAGCGGCTCACCGTTCGCGCTGCGCACCTGACGCAGCACCCCCGGCGCATGGCAGACGAAGCCGATGGGCTTGCCGGCGCGCTCGAAAGCTTCGATCAGACGGATGGAGTTCGGGTCTTGCGCGAGATCCCATAGCGGGCCGTGGCCGCCGGGGTAAAAGACGGCGTCGTAGTCGGTGACCTTGACGTCGGCGAGCCGGAGGGTGTTCGCCAGCGCCTGCTGCGCGACCGAGTCTTCACGGAAGCGTCGCGTGGCATCGGTCTGGGCATCGGGCTCGTCGCTTTTCGGATCGAGCGGCGGCTGGCCGCCTGCGGGGGACGCCAGCGTGACCGCCAGTCCCTCGTCGATGAACACGTAGTACGGTGAGGCGAATTCTTCGAGCCAGAAACCGGTCTTCTTGCCCGTGTCGCCGAGGCGGTCGTGCGAGGTCAGCACCATCAGGATGTTCATGAATCGTCTCCTTGTCGAGTCGGCCATTCGGGCAATTCTACCCGTCATCGGGCACGCTCGCCCGCGACGGGCTCGCGCGCGTCTCTTGTGAGCAAAATTCGCAGAAAGCGGTGATCGAATTCGATTTGCGGAGCATCGGACGTCCGCTATGCTTGTGCGGATGCCGGCACCGCCCGCCGCCATTCAGCCCACGCAAGACCCTACGACCCGGCGGCGACTGCCGTCCTCAGGAGCAAGACATGCAATTGATCGGAATGCTCGATTCCCCCTACGTGCGCCGCACGGCGATTTGCCTGAAGTTGCTGGGCCTACCGTATGCGCATCACGCGCTCTCCGTGTTTCGAACGTTTGACGAGTTTGCCGAGATCAATCCGGTCGTGAAGGCCCCGACGCTCGTGACCGACGACGGCACGGTGCTCATGGACTCCACGCTGATCCTGCAATACCTGGAGACGCTGGTCGATCCGGCGCAGCGGCTTGTACCGAGCGATCCTGCCGAGCGTTTGCGCGCATTGCGCCTGACGGGCCTGGCCTTGGCGGCGTGCGAAAAGTCGGTGCAACTGGTGTACGAGCGCGAACTGCGTCCGAGCGAGAAGCGGCACGTCCCGTGGACCGATCGCGTGCGCAAACAGGTGCATGCAGCCTTTCACGCGCTGGAGGTCGAACTGGCGCAAGTGCCTATCGTGGCAACGCCGGACCGGATCGGCGAGCACGGCGTGACGATCGCCGTGGCATGGCGGTTCCATCACCTGTTGGTGCCGGAACTCGACTTCACGGCCGAGTTTCCGGAAGTCGCCAGCTTTTCCGTGCAGGCGGAAGCGCTCCCGGCGTTTCTCGAAACACCGCCGACCTGACCGACACGGCGGCGGCACACGCCCGGCGCCGGACGGCTTGCCGTCCGGCAGGCGGGGTCAGCTCTTGAGCCGGTAACCGGTCTTGAACATCCAGGCGACGATGCTCAGGAAGACGGCGAGGAAAACGAGCGTCATGCCCAGACTCACCCCGACGCTCACGTCCGCCAGCCCGTAGAAGCTCCAGCGAAAACCGCTGATGAGATACACAACCGGATTGAACAGCGTGACGGTACGCCAGAACGGCGGCAGGATGTGCGTCGAGTAGAAGCTACCGCCGAGAAAGGTGAGCGGCGTGATGATGAGCAGCGGCACGAGTTGCAGTTTCTCGAAGCCGTCGGCCCAGATGCCGATGATGAAACCGAGCAGGCTGAACGTCACGGCCGTGAGCACCAGGAACAACACCATCCATATCGGATGTTCGATGCGCAGCGGCACGAACAACGCGGCCGTGCCGAGCATGATCACCCCGAGCACGATCGACTTGGTGGCTGCCGCGCCCACGTAGGCAATCACGATCTCCATATACGACACCGGCGCGGAGAGGAGTTCGTAGATCGTGCCGGTGAAGCGCGGGAAATAGATGCCGAACGACGCGTTCGTGACGCTCTGCGTGAGCAGCGAGAGCATGATGAGGCCCGGCACGATGAACGCGCCGTAAGGCACGCCCTCGATTTCGGGAATGCGCGAGCCGATGGCCGCACCGAACACCACGAAGTACAGCGAGGTCGAGATGACCGGCGAGATGATGCTCTGCATCAGCGTGCGACGCGTGCGCGCCATCTCGAAGTTGTAGATCGCCCTGACGGCGTAGAAATTCATGGCGCGGCTCATCCTTCTTTCCTGTGCACGAGCGAGACGAAGATATCTTCGAGCGAGCTTTGCGTCGTATGCAGATCCTTCACCGAGATACCGGCGCGTTCCATGTCGCGCAGCAGGGTGGCGATGGACGTCTGCTCGATGTTGGCGTCATAGGTGAAGACGAGTTCGGTGCCGTTGGCGTCGAGCGTGAGGCCGTAGGCAGCCAGCGCCTCGGGCACGGCGCTGAGCGGCTCGGTCAGTTGCAACGTGAGTTGCTTGCTGCCCATGTGCCGCATCAGCTCGGTCTTCTCCTGCACGAGCGTGATCTGCCCGCCGGTGATGATGCCCACGCGATCGGCCATCTCCTCGGCTTCTTCGATGTAGTGCGTGGTGAGGATCACGGTCACACCGGTCTCGCGCAACGAGTTCACGAGACGCCACATGTCGCGACGCAACTCCACGTCGACCCCGGCGGTGGGCTCGTCGAGGAACAGCACGCGCGGCTCGTGCGAGAGCGCCTTGGCGATCAGCACGCGCCGCTTCATGCCGCCCGAGAGCTGCATGATGCGACTGTCCTTCTTTTCCCACAGCGAGAGCGAGCGCAGCACCTTTTCGATGTGCGCCGGATTTGCGGGCTTGCCGAACAGGCCGCGCGAGAACGAGACAGTGGCCCACACCGACTCGAACGAGTCCGTGGTCAGCTCCTGCGGAACCAGCCCGATGGCCTCACGCGCGGCACGGTAGTCCGTGACGATATCGTGACCGTCGACGGTGACCGTGCCCGAGGTCGGACGCACGATGCCGCAAATGGTGCTGATGAGGGTCGTTTTGCCGGCGCCGTTCGGGCCGAGCAGGGCGAAGATCTCGCCGCGCTGGATTTCCAGATTGATGTTCTTGAGCGCCTGGAAACCGGTCGCGTACGTCTTCGACAGATTCTGGATTGAGATCACGGATGGCATGGCGGCGACGATAGCACAGGCGTGAAGAACTTGTTGGGCACGCCGCGCGGGCGCAAAAAAGCGGGCAGCGGGGCCGTCGTCGGCGCCGATACCCGCCCACAGCAACGAAGCGAGCGGCCGGACAAGTGCCCGGCGCGCGCCGATACCTCAGCCCTTCGGCATTTCTTTCGGCACGATCACCATCCAGTTCATGCCGAAGCGGTCCTTGACCATGCCAAACGTCTTCGCGAAGAAGGTCTCGCCGAGCGGCATGTTGACCTCGCCGCCGTCGGCGAGCGCGTGGAAAGCCTTCTCGGCCGCGGCCACTTCAGCGAAGTCGACCGACAGCGAGAAGCCGTCGAACTTGGGCTTGCCGCTCACCATGCCGTCCGAGGCCATCACCATCGAATCGCCGAGGGTGAATTCGCCATGCATGATCTTGTTCTCACTTCCGGGCGGCAGCATCCCCGACGGGCACGGCTCAGGGCTCTCGCCGTAGCGCATGAGCATGCCGCGCTTCGCGCCCAGCACTTTCTCGTAGAACGCAATGGCTTCTTCGCAACGACCTTCAAAAAACAAATAGGAATGGACTTGCATGGAACGCTCCTCTCGATTCGGATAAAGGGGGGGGCGTGGCGACACCCCGGCAGACAAGGATTACGGTGCGAACGTCATGGGTACCGACGCGTGCTCGTGCACCACGCGCCAGCGACCTTGCGTCTTGCGATAGCCCACGGTCGCGCGCACGGTGGCGCCGTGCGTCTGTCCGTCGGGGCCGGTGTTGCGAACCACATTCACACTGTGGCTGAACGCCAGATCGCCGGCGTGCACGAGATGCCACTGCGTGACTTCGAAATGGATTGGCCCGACCGTGTGGCCGAACCAACCCTCGAGCAGACGGCGATACGCCTCGGTGCCGCGATGCTCGATGGGCGGCATCACGTCGAACACGACGACGTCAGGGTCGTAATGATCGAGCAGCGTGCCGACCGACTTGCTGCGCACGGCGTCGAGCCATGCCGAATGAATCGCCCGAATGGCGGCTTCGTCGCCGTGTGCAGGATACGTCTCAACCATAGTGCCTCCTGATGTAAAGCGAGTGACTTCTGGTGGGGAACGGCAACGGCGACGATACGCCCCTGCCGCCCGGTACATCGAGACATGATGCACCGCAACTTGTCTTTGTGGACAGTGTACACAAACAATAGCAGACATAATGGACACTGTCCACAAGGGGTTGTAATGACTGAACAGGTAACAACGGCCGGCCCGGCGCGCACGACATATCGACATGGCGACCTGCGCCGGGCGTTGCTCGAGGCCGGGATTGCGCTGGCACGCGAGGGCGGGCCGGATGCGGTTGTCTTGCGCGAGGCGACGCGCCGCGCCGGGGTCGTGCCGAATGCGGCGTACCGGCACTTCGCGAATCGTCAGGATTTGCTCGACGCCGTGCGCTCGGCGGCCCTGGCCGAATTGGCGGTGGCCATCGAACTTGAGTTGGCGGCACGGGAGACCTCGGCGCTCGACAGGGTTGCGCGCGCCCGCGCCGGGCTGCGTGCTGTCGGCATCGGTTATCTGCACTTCGCTCGCGCGCATCCGGGGCTGTTTCGAACGGCCTTTTCTCCGTCGGAGAATGTGCGTTCGGCGGCCGATCCGGCCAAGGCGGGGGCGAGCGGTCTCAACCCGTTCGAACTGCTGGGGGCGGCGCTCGACGGTATGGTCGCGGCCAAGCTCATCGACGCGGCACAGCGACCCGGCGCGGAGTATCTGGCCTGGGCGGCCGTGCATGGATTGTCCGTGCTGGTCATCGACGGCCCGCTGCGCGATCTGCCCGACGATCAGGTCGACGGGTTGGGGCAGCGCCTCGTCGCAATGGTCGAGCGGGGGCTATCGCAAGGGGGGGAGTGTCAGTGAGGCGCAGACAGCCGCAATGGTCGTCGCGTGGGGCATTTGCCCACCGACTTCAACAGATGGCAACGCAACATTAAATCGCCGTCAGACGTGGTGTCAGTAAGTCGGCGAGCCAGTTCATGAACACCTGGGCGCGCCGGGGCAGGTGACGGCGGTTCGCATACAGCAAGGTGACCGCCAGCGGCTGCGCTTGAAACTCCGGCAGCACGGCTTGCAGCGTGCCGTCGGCCAACAGCCCTCGCACGCCGCTCTCGGGCGCCTGAATCAGCCCGAGTCCGGCGAGGCACGCCGCTTGATAGGCGTCGGCATTGTTCACGGTCAGTACGCCTTCCATTGGCCACTGCGCATAGCGTTCGCCGTCGAAGTATTCCCAGCCCACGGGGCGAGCGCCCAGCGTCGTCGCGTAATGGATCAGTCGATGCGAGCGCAGGTCGTCGAGCGAGCGCGGTATGCCGTAGCGGGCGAGATACGCCGGGCTCGCGACGTTGATCTGCCGCATGTGGCCGAGCGGTCGCGCGATCAGCGTCGAATCGGCGACGGCGCCCACGCGCAGCACGCAGTCGAATCCTTCGCGCACGAGATCGACACGCCGATCGGTGCTCGACAGTTCAAGGCGCAGGGCCGGATGTTGCGCCAAGAAGGCGGGCAGTTGCGGAATGACGGTCGTACGCGCGAGCGTGGCAGGCAAATCGACGCGCAGACGGCCTGTCAGCGCTTCGTCGCGCGCGACGAACATCGTCTCCCACTCTTCCATGTCGGCGAGCAAATCCTGGCATCGCTCAAGGCACGCTTGGCCATCTTGCGTGAGTTGCACGCGTCGTGTGGTCCGATGCAGCAGGCGCGTGCCCAGCTTGGCCTCCAGTTGCTTGATGGCATTGGAGACGCTGGCGCGAGGCAGGCCAAGACTGTCGGCGGCCTGCGTGAAGCTGCCGGTCTGCGTAACACGCACGAAGATGCGCATGGCGTCGAGCTGATGCATGGTAAGCGACGGTCGATCCAATCGTTGATTGTTATGGAAATTTGATCAGTGTAATCAATTATTGCGGGTTTATTGGTGAAATTCGTTGCAATAACCTGTTGAACATACCGCCGCACCTCAACCTGCCGTCTGTCACCGACATCGAACGGCACGGGTGTCGATGGGGTTCAACAGGGCGTTGCCAACCGGCAAGGCCCAACGCCTTCAGGAGAAATACCATGACTCGCAAAATCGTTCTCATCACCGGTGGCAGCCGCGGCCTGGGCCGCGCGTCGGCGCTCGCAGCGGCACGTCGCGGAATCGACGTCATCCTCACCTATCGCAGCCAGCGCGCGGAAGCCGACGCGGTGGTGGCTGAGATCGTCGCGCTGGGTGCGAAAGCCGTGGCCTTGCCGCTCGACGTGTCGGATGCCTCGCAGTTCGGCCCGTTCGCCGCGCAAATCGGGCGCGTGTTGGGCGATGTCTGGCAGCGCGATACGTTCGATTTCCTCGTCAACAACGCCGGAACGGGCTTGCACGCGCCATTCGTCGAGACGACCGAAGCGCAGTTCGACGAGCTCGTGCGGCTGCACCTGAAGGGACCGTATTTCCTCACGCAGACGTTGCTGCCGCTGATCTCGGACGGCGGACGCATCCTGAACGTCTCGAGCGGTCTGGCGCGATTCTCGCTGCCGGGCGCGTCGGCCTACGCGATGATGAAGGGCGGTATCGAGGTGTTTTCGCGCTACCTGGCGAAGGAGTTGGGCGCGCGCGGTATTCGAGCCAATACGGTGGCGCCGGGCGCCATCGCGACGGACTTCAACGGCGGCACGGTGCGTGACAATCAGGGCGTCAATCAGATGGTGGCCGCGAACACGGCGCTGGGCCGCGTGGGCGAGGCCGACGACATCGGCGGCATTGTGGCGGCGCTGCTGGCCGACGAGACCGGCTGGATCAATGCCCAGCGCATCGAGGCGTCGGGCGGGATGTTCGTCTGACGGCCGACGGCCTCATGGGAGCCTCAGTGAGGGGGCGGTGAGGCATCAGTGAGCGGGACGGCGTGAGCGCATCGAACCGGACCAGGCCACGGCGCCGACGATGCACACACCGCCCGCGGCCATCTTGAGCGTGGGCGAGGTGCCGAACAGCGCCCATGCGAAGGCGATGGCGTAGACCGGCTCGAGGGCGATGACGACCGCGGCCTGGCTGGCTTTGACGGTGCGCAGCGCATGGATGAACAGCGTGTAGGCGAGGGCGGTGCACACGACGCCGAGGCATGCGAGCCACCCCCATTGCGTCGCGGGGAGCGACAGTGCCTCGCGCCAGGTGAACGGGCCGAGCACGAGCAGGATGCCGAAGCATTGCCACCAACTGGCCTGCAGCGGCGAGACCTGCGCGCCCAGCACGCGATTGGACAGGGCGATAACGGCGTAGAGGGCGCCGGAGAACACTCCCCACGCGAGACCGACGGTTGCCCCGGCGCGCCAGTCGAACGCCGGGGTGACGAGCGCCAGTCCGACGCACACGAGTGCGATGACGCCCGCGTCGCCCAAGGTGGGGCGCTCGCGACGCAATGGCCATTCAAGCAGGATCACGAACGCCGGGAAGCAGGCGAAGCCGAGCGTGCCGACGGCAACGCCGCCCGCTTTGATCGCCAGGAAGAACGCGAGCCAATGCGCGCCGAGGAGCCCGCCGGCGAGGATGAGTCGCAACGCCGAGGCGGGCGAGAGCCCGCGCCACGGCGCGCCGCCCGCGACCCGCGCGGCACTGCGCATGCCCGCCAGACCTGCGAGGGCAATGACGCTCAGCGCAAGCCACGAAAAGAGGCCGCGACCGAAGACGATCATCGCGCTGCTCGCGGCAATGTGCTCGCCGAACAGTGCCGAAGCGCCGAACAACATGGCCGCGACGTGCAAGGCGATCTGCTGGCCGGCCCCGCCGTGCGGGGGCTGGCCGGCGTCGGACGTCGCGAACGTAGCGGGGGACGCGGCCTCAGGCATCGCCGGAGCGGTCGGGCACCGGGACGGCCGTGGTGTACAAGACCTGCTTGAGCGCGAAACTGGAGCGAATGTTGCGGATGCCCGGGATGCGGGAGAGCCGATCGGTGATGAGCGTCTCGTAGGCACTCATGTCGCTGACCATAACGCGCAGGAGGTAATCGGCGTCGCCCGACATCAGGTAGCACTCCATGACGTTGGGCAATGCGGTGACGGCCGTTTCGAACGCATCCAGACCGTCGCGATTCTGGTTTTCGAGCGTGACGTGGATGAAAACGTTGATGTGCAACCCGAGCCGGGACGGATCGAGCAGCGTGACGCGCTGGCGAATGTAGCCCGCCGCTTCGAGCGCTTTCACGCGCGCCAGGCAAGGCGACGGCGAGAGGTTCACGCGCGAGGCGAGTTCTACGTTGGTGAGGCGGGCGTCCGCTTGCAGCTCCCGCAAAATCTTCAGATCAATGGCGTCGAGGTCCATACCACATTGCACGCGCGCCCCGGATGAGGGTCGGCGGTCCAGTCAATTAGCCGCTCGGTCGGCGACAGTGCCGCAATACTAGCCTATTTGACACGGTTTCCGATGCGCCGGTCAGACCACCGCCCCGAAACCACCGCCGCGGCAACTGTCCGGCAGCGTCGTTTGCCAACATTCCCTTCCTGTATGGGATGGAAATGTTGTATTTCCGTGTTGTCCCGCGACGCCGATCTTCAACACTTGTTGACGATACGTGAACGTTTGTTAATATTCCGATTTTTGAATGAGAATGTTAACGATTCGCATTCAATAAATATTTCAAATCGTCACTCGGGATTTGCAGCATGACCTTCGCTTACCATCACGGCGCCTCGGGGGAGGCTGGCCGCACCGCTACGGGCAACGTCGTCGTTCCCCGAAGCCGTCTGGCGCCGCTCGCGCTGGCCGCACTCCTGGCCTTTGTCGCCGCACCGGCCATCGCCCAGTCGATGGCGGCCACGTCCACGGATGGAACGACAACCGACGCCGATGCCCAAGCCACGCTCCAGGCCACAACGGTGACCGGCTCGGCCCTGCGTGAAACGCCGCAGAACCTCAAGCAGCCAGTGCAATCCGGCGCGCTTGGCTCGCGCAGCCAGCTCGATACGCCGTTCTCCACAACGGTAGTCAGCCAGGAGCAGCTCGAACAACGCCAACCCGCGAAGCTTGGCGACGTGTTCTCGACCGACGCCTCGGTGACCGACGGCAGCAACGCCTTCGACGCCTGGGCCGGTTACATCTATGTGCGCGGCATGCCGATCGACTGGCAATCCGGCTTCAAGCTCGACGGGATGCCCGTGATGACCTACGGTGTGACGATGCCGTACGAGCAGTTCGACCGCGTGGAACTGCTCAAGGGGTTGTCCGGTTTCATGTACGGTTTCGTTGCCCCGGGCGGTGTCGTCAACTATGTGACGAAAAAGCCGACGGACGAGCGCATCGCCAGCGTCGATGTCGGTTTCCATTCGAACGGCATCTGGCGCGAGCATGTCGATCTCGGGGGGCGTGCCGGGCCGAACGACATGTTCGGCGCCCGGCTGAATTACACGCACGAGGAAGGCCGCACCTATTCGGACGGCAATCTGAATCGCGACACGGTGTCGCTCGCGCTCGACGCACGTTTGACGCCCGACCTGACGTGGAACTTCGGCGCGATGTACCAGGATCGCCGGGCGACAGGCACCACGCCCTCGCTCTCGACGGCGTCCTTCCAGGGCCATCAGTTGCCGGGGCCGATCAATGTGTCGAACGCGAATCTTCAGACGCAGGCCACGCATCTGAACACCATCACGCAGTTCTACACGACCGGCCTGCAATATCAGTTGAATCCGGACTGGAAGGTGTCGGCCAACTTCGCCTACAACAAGTCGACGCGCGACCGTAACGAAGCCACGCTCTATTTGCTCAACGGCGCAGGCGACTTCCGTGGCCTGAACGATCTGGGCGACGAAATCAATACGTTCCACGCGTGGCAGGTGGCGGCCGAGGGCAAGGTTCGTACGGGGCCGCTCGCGCACCAGCTCACGTTCGGCTACGCATCGCAGTATCAGACGAACGACTACGCGTATCTGTACAGCCCGGTCACCGCGAACGCGTATGTTCCCTTCTCGACATACTCGGGCAATCTGTACCAGGGGGCGTCGTATCAGTTCTTTGGCGACGGCTCGACGCTCCAGGCGCAACGCGCCAGCGCCATTGAACAGCGCTCGGTCTTCGCCTCCGACACGGTACAGATCACGGATCGACTGTCGGTGCTCGGTGGCGCGCGCTTCACGAACTACGATCAGACGAACGCGCAGGGGATCTCGACCTACTCGACGAACGGTGTGTTCACGCCGACGCTCGCCGTCATGTACAAGCTCGCGCCGAACACGACGGCGTACGCCAGCTATGTGGAAGCGCTGGAGGCTGGCGAAGTGGTGGGGGCGACCTACGCCAACGCGGGCGCGGTGCTCAACCCGTTCAAGAGCCGTCAGTACGAGGTTGGCGTGAAGACGGAACAGGCCACATGGAGCACGACGGCGGCGCTCTTCCGCATTGAACGGGGTGCGGTATACACGAACAGCGCCAACGCGCGCGTCTCGGATGGCCAGTCGATCTACCAGGGGATCGAGTTGGCCGGGGCGGTGAAGCTGGGGCCACGGTGGACGCTCGGCGCCAGCGCCATGGCGCTCGATAGTTGGTACGCCCGTACGAACGGTTTCGACGGCAACCGGGTGGGCGGCGCGCCGCGCTTCGTGCTCTCGGGCAACGTCGAGTACAAGGTGCCTTACGTGCCGGGTCTGTCGGTCGGGGGCGATATTCGCTACAACGGTCGCACGGCACTCAATCCGCAGAACTCGCTGACCGTCTCGGGCTATACGTTGATCAACCTCGGCGCAACCTACCGCACGCGCGTCGCAGGTAAGGACGTGACGCTGCGCGCGGCGGTGAGCAACCTGACCAACCGCAAGTATTGGGAATATCAGTACGACAACTACATCAAGCCGGCCGACCCGCGCATGGTCAGCCTGAACGCGAAGATCGACTTCTGAGCAACGTCGGACACCTGGCGAGATTTGGCCATTCATGGAGCAGCGGCTCGCAAGATTCGCTGTTTGTCTTCTTGGGCGCCGTACATGGCAGGGGGGGGCGCCCCGGCTATGGCCTTCATTGAAAAAATCCATCGATCGATCCGATAAAACGGCTTGACTATCTATCTACTGATAGATAAAGTTCGTTTCATGAATCGCACAAACACATCGCCAGCCACACCGACCGTCAAGGAACAACTGCTGGAGCATGCGCAGCGGTTCCTGATGACGCGGGGCTACAACGGCTTCAGCTATCGGGATCTTGCTGAGCAAGTCGGGGTCAAGACGTCGAGCATCCACTATTACTTCCCGGCCAAGGAAGATCTCGTACTCGAAGCCATCAAGGCTTACGACGCGTCGATCAACGAAGGGCTGGCGAGCATCGACGAGGCGCTGCCGCCTGCGCAGAAGCTGGCGTTGTATGCGCGAGGATTCGGGCGCATCGCGGCCGACGGGCATCGGATCTGTCTGTGCGGCATGCTGGCGGCCGACATCGAAACGCTGCCGGAGACGGTTCGCGAAGCGGTGCAGCGATTCTTCGCGTATCACGAAGCGTGGTTGGCACGTGTGCTGGCCCAGGGCGTGGCAGACGGTTCGCTCACGCTGACGTCGTCGCCCGATGGCACTGCGCGTGCGCTGTTTGCCGGGTTTCAGGGGAGCGTGATGGCTTCCCGTTTGTTCCGGGCGCCGTCGCGCCTGGAGGATGTGGTGGCGTCGGTGTGCGGCGTCGCTTGAGTTGACGCCGGCTCGCACGAGCCGGCCAGCGGATGTCAGAGGGGTCGTCGGGCCGGAAGGCAACGCCGGGAAGGTGTGCCGGGCTGGGGCGATCGAAGTTTGGAAGTGAAATTCTCTACTCACCAGGAGTTCGTTATGTCGATCGAAAAAGTGCTGTACACCGCCCATGCCACCGCGACCGGAGGCCGTGATGGCCGTGCCGTGTCGTCCGACGGCGTGCTTGACGTCAAGCTGGTCGTACCCAAGGAAATGGGCGGCGCGGGCGTTGGCGGCACGAATCCGGAACAACTGTTTGCCGCCGGTTACTCGGCCTGCTTCCTGGGCGCGCTGAAGTTCGTGGCGGGCAAGGAAAAGATTGCGCTGCCCGCCGACACGAAGATCGACGGAAGCGTCGGAATCGGTCAGATCCCGACGGGCTTCGGCATTCAGGCGGAACTGAAGATCAGCGTGCCGGGCGTGGATCGCGCGACGGTCGAAGCGCTGGTGCAGAAGGCACACATCGTGTGCCCGTACTCGAACGCCACGCGTGGCAACATCGACGTGACGCTGACGGTGGTCTGAGTTCGTGGCGTTCCCGGTCTCACGCGCAAGCGCGACGCCGGAGAACCCTGCGGCATAAGGCAAGGGCAGCCCGCGGGCTGCCCTTGTTCTTTTGCGACACGGCGCGCGATCCTGTCACTTCGTTTTGACTTCGACCTTGATGCCGTCGGACAGCACGGTGATGGCGCCCGGCTCGACATCGCGTCCGCCATAACGCAATTGCTCGGGTTTGAATGTATAGATCGGATACTGATTGAGTACTTGCTGGGCGAGAGAGCCGCCAATGGCCGTCAATTGTTGGTCGTATGCCGGGGGCATGCCGTTCACATCCACACGCTCGACGTTCGGGTTGTCGAGCAACACGGCGCGTTTGACCGGGTCGTATTTCAGCGCGCTCGACAGGCTCAGCACGCCAGCGAGCGGCTGGCCTTGCAGCAAGACGTTCTGCAATTGCGCGTCGATCTGCGTGATGACGCGATTGGCCTGCGGGTTGAAGCCGATTTTCGGATGCGTCAGTTCGACGGACAGCAGTTGGCCGTAGTTGAGCGTGGTCGGGAAGCGCTTGCCGACGGCCGCCTCGATGTCCTGACGTGTCATCGTGTACTCGCCGGTCCAGATGTTGTACGCGGCATTGGCCGGGCGCATGAGCGGGGCGAGCGCAAGGCCGAGGAGCCCCGCCGCCGTCAGGCGCAGCGCGTCGCGGCGCGAGGTCACGGAAGTGTCCGAGGTGTCGGTGGGGAGGAGGCGACGAGGCGGGCGGTAAGCGGTCATGTTACGAAGGTCCGAGGGACGGGCACGGCACGGCGCGGCCATGCCTGAATCGTCGATGATGATGTGACCCGGACGACGCAGAATCGTTCTGCGTGCGGCAATTGCCCGTGCGAACCGTGTCAATCCGTGCCCACGCACGTTCGTCTTCGCGCAACGGCGCTACCGGCTCGCCAGTTCGATCCGGTTCGATCCAGTTCAATAATGCGGCGGGACTTCATGACGTGGATTGCCATCGTTTCCCCCCTGTCCCTGCGACTGCATCTGCTGGTACAGCGCCTTGATCTGCTTTTGCAGCAAATCGAGCTGCTGCTCCTGACGCGTGACGATGTCGTTGAGGGTTTCGAGCAAATCCTCCTGAAACGCCGCCTTGACTTCGAGTTCGACGACGCGTGCTTCCAACGATTCCATGAGCTTCTCCGGTAGACGCGGCATTGTAGGCCACCCGGCGCTTCGCCAGTCGATGCTGCCTGCGATATGACGCATTCGATTCGCGCCGGGCATAATCGCACGATGAAAACCTTCCTGCTTTATGTCGTCACGGCGGTGGCGGAGATCGTCGGCTGCTATTTGCCCTGGCTGTGGCTCAAGCACGATCGCAGCGCATGGCTGCTTGTGCCGGGGGCGATGTCGCTCGCGCTTTTCGCGTGGCTGCTGACGCTGCATCCGTCGGCGGCCGGTCGTGTTTATGCGGCGTACGGCGGCGTTTATATCAGCGTGGCGATCGTGTGGCTATGGCTCGTGGACGGGGTGCGCCCAACGCCGTGGGACATGGCCGGTGTGGCCATTGCGTTAGCGGGCATGAGCCTGATCGCGTTCCAGCCGCGCTAGTCGCTTCAGTCGCGACTGCCGCCACCGCTCATCTCGCCGGTGCCGGACGGCAGTCCATCGAGCACACGCCGTTCGTTCATGGTGCCGGCGTAGTGATTGCGCTTTTCTTCGTACATCAGCAAATCGGCCCGTTGGGTCGTGGCTTCGAGCCGCTCTCCAGCCTCGCACGTCGCCATCCCCATCGAGAAGGAGAGCGCCGTGCCAGGGTAGAACGAGTTGTTCAACTCCACGAGTTGGCGAATGCTCTCGATCAGCGTCGCGCCACTCGTCGCATCGGTGGAGGGCAGCAGCAACGCGAATTCGTCACCGCCGATGCGCGCCGCGATCTGCGGGGCGGTGACCGCTTTGCCCAACACCTCGCCCGCACGGCGTAGCAGCGCGTCGCCTGCGGCGTGCCCTAGCTGATCGTTCACGGTCTTCAGGCCGTTCAGGTCGGCGACGATCACCGTCACCGGATAGGGCCCCTTGCGCTCCAGCCGATTGAGTTCGTCGACATAGAACGAGCGGTTGCGCAGCTTGGTCAGCACGTCGTGCTTGCCGAGGAATTCGAGATACGACTCGGCCTTCTTGCGCGCGGTGATGTCAGTGAGCGCCACGAGCACCAGGTCCCAGCGCGCCTCGTGACCGGGCAGCACCGCGAATTGCAGATGAACGTTGATCTCGTTGCCATCGAGCGCGTAGTTGACGACTTCGCGCTGCTGGAACAGCTTGTTCTCCCACAGGTCGACCAACTGCTCGCGGAAATTGTGTCGCATGTCGTCGCGGAACACTTCGGGCAGGCGGGCGAGCAGCGAGGCCTTGTCGGGCGCGACGAACATCGCGAGCGTATGGCGATTCACGTCGAGCACGTGGATCTCGGTCATGCACCGTTCCACGAATTCGGGGTGAACGTCGGTAAACGTGCGGAAGTCCGTGATGCCACGCGCACGGGCGTCGTCGAGCAACAACTTGATGGCGCTGAAATCCTCGACCCAAAGCGAGACTGGCGAGTATTCGAACAGCCCGCGTGCGTATTGCTCGCCCATCGTCACGCGCTCGCGGGCGTGTTCGAGTTCGGTCACGTTTTCCAGCGAGATCAGCACGCGTCCCAGCGTGGCTTCGTGCCCGGGCAGGACCGAGCCGTTCAGGAGCACATCGAGACGCCGGCCATCGAGCGTGTAGTTGACCGTCTTGCTCGTGAAGTGTGTACGGCCGTCCCACAACTGGCAAAGCTCTTCGATGTGGGTCTTGAGCATGTCGTCGCGGAAGATGCGCGGCAGGCCGGCCACGAGCGCGTCGAGCGATGGGGCGTTGAACATCGACAACGTTCGTCGATTGACCTTGATGACACGAATGCGCCGCGAGCAAGCGGCGACGTGCGCCGGGTCGATCCTGAAGTGGGCGCGCAGGTCGGTGACCCCTTGCGCGCGCCATTCGTCGAACAGTTGCCTCACACCGCTGAAGTCCTCGAGCCAGAGCGAAACGGGCGCGAGATCGAACATCAGGGCGTCATCGTTGGCGGCGCTGGCCCCGAGCGCATTGCGCGGCAGGGAGGTCGGCTGGGAGGGTACGACGGGCGTGGCGTCCGGCATGAGGCACCTGAGGTCTGCTAAGTCGAGTCAGTCCGCCATTCTACGGGCAAATGCGCGCCACGCCGCCGAGAGTCGGATTAGAGCAACGGCGCACCGGTATCGCGTTTGACTTCTCGCAGCGACAGCATCGATTCGATTGACGAGACGCCGGGCAGGGCGCGCAGCACGTCGCGCGTAAACATGCCGTAATCGTCGAGATCCGTGGCAACCACCTCCAGCAGGTAATCGGCGCTGCCGGAGATGTTGTGGCACGACACGATGCGCTCGATGGCCTGGACTTCGCGCTCGAACTGCTCGGACAGCGCGCGGTCATGCACGGCGAAGCGCACATGCACGAATGCCGTCACGCCCAGCCCCAGCGCGCGGTTCGAAAGTTCTGCCCGATAGCTGGTGATATAGCCCTCGGCTTCGAGCCGTTTCAGACGTCGCGCACAGGGTGTTTCGGACAGCGACACACGTTCGGCGAGCCGGGCGTTGGAAATGCGGCCATCGCGCTGGACGATGGAGAGAATCGCCCGATCGATGGCGTCGAGTTCGTTCATGATGAGTATCCCGCTACGAAAGCTACTACAAAGATGGCATTCCACCACGATCTGCAATTTCCGGAAAGTGTTGCCCTCATCCTTCCGGATTAGGTTGATTGTCGCGGGTGTGACCTCTAACTTGGTGAGACTCCAATGTGAAATGCACTTTATTGGTGAAATAAGCTAAATTATTAAAGAATTGTGAGTGAAAAACGCTGTGTATCGCTCGTTGAATAGCGAGATCATGAGGTTCGTTTCCGCCATTGCGGCCGTCAGGGGAAAATCATGGTTTCGCTGCAGTTGCTCACCGTCTTCGTCGGTGCGTTGATCGTCGTCTACGCGTTGCCGGGCCCGGATATGGCGCTCGTCATGCAGACGAGCATGACGCGAGGGGTGCGGCACGGATTGGCGACGGCGGCCGGCTTGGCGCTGGCGCGTGCCGGGCACGTAACGCTCTCGGCCTGCGGCGTGGCGGCGTTGTTGCGTTCGGCGCCGTGGCTCTTCGAGACGGTGCGCATCGCGGGCGCGATCTATCTGGCGTGGGTGGCGATCCAGATCTGGCGTTCTCCGGCGTTCGGCATCGAGGCCGCGGCCGCGCCGACCGACGCTGCACCGCCGCTCGCGCATGCCGTGCGGCGCGGTGTGCTCTCCAGCGTGCTCAATCCGAAGGCGCTGCTGTTCTGTTCGGTGCTGCTGCCCCAGTTTGTCCGCGCCGAAGCCGGGCCCATGTGGTCGCAGGTGCTCGAACTGGGTGTACTGCTGCTGGTCGTGGGTGCGATCTTCGACGTGACGCTCGCCTTCGGTGCCGCCCGCATCGCCCGCTGGCTGCGCACCCGTCCGCTGGCACAAAAAGTCCAACGCTGGTCGTTCGGCGCGGCGCTCCTGGCGTTCGCCGTGCGCCTGTCGCTGGATTGAAACGCCGGGCCAACGTCCTCAGCTGCCTTCCCTTCCTCTCGATGCACCAATTCGGTGCGTTTCGCTGCGACACGGCAAATGGAGGTGCGACACAACGTCGCACCTCTTGAAATCTAAGAACCTTCCCGAATTGCTGCATTGCACAGCGTTTACCGCCAAACACGTGCCGATCTGCTTTGAAAACGTCGCGCGCGTATGCGTGAGGGCTGCGCGACACATTGTCGCGCCGGTGTGTGTGCGATGTCCGGCCTAATTAAACTTCGGCATAATGCCGCACCGTGATGGAAGTAAAAGACAAGAAGTCGGGCAGTGACTTGAGGTCTTCGGGGCGGCAACCCGCCCCGGTTCCCGTCTTTTCGATGACACAGTCGTCGTAGTTCGGCCGGTGCAATATCGGCGCGGCGACTGCTCCCGTCTCACCTTAACCCTTGCCAACCTCCTGCGACCCTGCATCAGGCCGGTAAGCCCGTGTTGCGCCGTTCGTTGGCCAACTCAACCCTGTCGTGTGACATGAAGAAACACAGAAACCCGCGATTGCTAAGGCTCCTCGCCCTGTGCTCGCCGCTGCTTTTGGCTGGCTGCGACATGGCCGTTCTCAACCCCAAGGGGCAGATCGGAGAAGAGACCAAATCCCTGATTCTCACGGCCACCTGGCTGATGCTGATCGTCGTGATTCCGGTCATCTTGATGACGCTGTGGTTTGCGTGGAAATATCGCGCGAGCAACAAGGCGGCCCGCTACGAACCGAACTGGTCGCACTCCACGGCCATCGAGGTCGTGGTCTGGCTCGTGCCGATCATCATCATTGCGATCCTCGCGCGCATCACCTGGGTCTCCACCCACGAACTCGATCCTTACAAGCCGCTGCAAAGCGATGTGAAGCCGATCACGGTCGAAGTGGTGTCGATGAACTACAAGTGGTTGTTCATCTACCCGGAGCAAGGGATTGCGTCGATCAACGAGTTGGCCGTTCCGGTCGATACCCCCGTGAATTTCAAGATCACGTCGGAATCGATCATGAACTCGTTCTTCATTCCGCAATTGGGTAGCCAGGTCTACTCGATGGCCGGTATGCAGACGAAGCTGCACTTGATCGCCAACCACGTCGGTGCGTACGACGGCATTTCGGCGAACTACAGCGGCGGCGGCTTCTCGGGCATGCGTTTCAAGACGTTGGCGATGACCGACAACGACTTCGAGCAATGGGTGACAAAGGTGCGCGAGTCGAAGAAGGTGCTCGACCGCGACGCCTACGCATCGCTCGTGCCGATGAGCGAGAACACGCCGGTCACGTACTACAGCTCGGTCGACGCGAACCTGTTCCAGTCGATCGTGCACGCCCCCATGGCATCCGGCATGGCCCAGCAGCAGGACGGCCATGAGAACCACGGTGCCATGGACATGAAGGGCATGGACATGAAGATGGACATGAAGGGTGCGGCCAACGACACCGCGACGGCACCGGCCGCCGCGATGACCATGGCCATGGACAATGCCGGCGCGCATGCGATGCACGCCGGTGCGTCTGCGCACGCGCACAAGGAGTAAACAACAATGTCAACGCTGTTTGGCAAACTGACTCTCGAAGCCATCCCGTACCACGAGCCGATCATCGTCGGCGCGGTCGGCATGATGGTGCTGGGGGGGCTGGGCATCATTGGGCTGCTCACCTACTTCGGCAAGTGGAAGTACCTGTGGAACGAATGGGTCACGTCGGTCGATCACAAGAAGATCGGCATCATGTACGTGCTCGTCGCGCTCGTTATGCTGCTGCGCGGCTTTGCCGACGCCTTGATGATGCGTACGCAGCTCATGCTCGCGCACAACTCGCCGGGCATTCTCCCGCCGGAGCACTACGACCAGATCTTCACCGCCCACGGCGTGATCATGATCTTCTTCGTGGCGATGCCGTTCATGACGGGTCTCGTCAACCTCGTGGTGCCGCTGCAGATCGGCGCCCGCGACGTGGCATTCCCGTTCCTGAACACGCTCTCGTTCTGGCTGTTCGTGGCCGGCGCAGCGCTGGTGAACCTGTCGCTGGGCGTGGGTGAATTCGCGCGCACGGGCTGGCTGGCTTACCCGCCGCTCTCGGGCATTCAATACAGTCCGGGCGTGGGGGTGGATTACTACATCTGGGCCTTGCAGATCTCGGGTCTGGGGACGTTGCTCACGGGTGTGAACTTCGTCGTCACGATTCTGAAGATGCGTGCGCCGGGCATGAACCTGATGAAGATGCCGGTCTTCACGTGGACCTCGCTGTGCACGATGGTGCTGGTGTGCGCCGCGTTCCCGGTGCTGACGGTGACGCTGGCGCTGCTATCGCTCGACCGCTACCTCGACTTCCATTTCTTTACGAATGAGTTGGGCGGCAATCCGATGATGTACATCAACCTGATCTGGATCTGGGGTCACCCGGAGGTGTACATCCTGATTCTGCCGGCGTTCGGTATGTTCTCGGAGATCATCTCGACGTTTTCGGGCAAGAAGCTGTTCGGCTACAAGTCGATGGTGTACGCCACGGCTGCGATCATGGTGCTGTCGTTCCTCGTGTGGGCGCACCACTTCTTCACGATGGGCTCGGGTGCCAACGTGAACGCGTTCTTCGGTATCGCGACGATGATCATCTCGATCCCGACCGGCGTGAAGATCTTCAACTGGCTTTTCACGATGTACCGCGGTCGCGTACAAATGACCGTGCCGGTGCTGTGGACGCTGGGCTTCATCGTCACGTTCGTGATCGGTGGCATGACGGGGGTGCTGCTGGCCGTGCCGGGCGCCGACTTCGTGCTGCACAACTCGCTGTTCCTGATTGCTCACTTCCACAACGTGATCATCGGTGGCGTGCTGTTCGGTTACATCGCCGGGATGAACTACTGGTTCCCGAAGGCCTTCGGCTTCAAGCTCGACGAGCGTCTGGGCAAGGCAAGCTTCTGGTGCTGGCTGATCGGCTTCTACCTCGCGTTCATGCCGCTGTACGTGCTGGGCTTGATGGGCATGACCCGTCGCCTGAACCACTACGAAAACGCTGCGTGGCAGCCGTGGCTGATCGCCGCGTGGGTGGGGGCACTGTTCATCGCCGCCGGTATCGGTTTCCAGGTGCTGCAACTGGTCGTCTCGATCAAGAACCGCAAGGCGCTGGCCGACACGACGGGCGATCCCTGGAACGGCCGTACGCTGGAATGGATGACGTCGTCGCCGCCGCAGTTCTACAACTTTGCCGAAGAGCCGCGCGTGCATGACATCGACGAGCTGGCCTATCGCAAGGCCCACGGCATCAAGGGCGATCTGAAGACGAGCTACGCACCGATCCACATGCCGAAGAATACCGGCGCCGGTTTCATCATCAGTGCGTTCTCGCTGGTGTTCGGTTTCGCGGCCATCTGGCACATCTGGTGGCTGGCCATCGTCGGCTTCGTCGGCATGATCGTGACCTTCATCTGCCGCAGCAACGACGATTCGATCGACTACTACGTGCAGTCGCCGGAAGTGGTGGCCATTGAAACGGCTCACCATCAGGCACTGGCCGCAGCAGCAAAGGCTTAATCATGACGAGCGAAGTTCTCAAACACTCTGGCGCGCATGCCGATGCGCATGCGCACGACCACGCGCACCACGACACCGGTGGCAACACGATCTTCGGTTTCTGGGTGTACCTGATGACCGACCTGGTGCTGTTCGCCGGCCTGTTCGCCACCTTTGCGGTGTTGCGTGACTCGTCTGCGGGCGGCCCGACGGGCAAGGAACTGTTCGACCTGAAGTTCGTGCTGGTCGAAACGTTCATCCTGTTGTTCTCGTCGATCACCTATGGCTTTGCCATGGTGGGGCTGCACAACGGCAAGAAGAGCACGGTACTGGGCTGGCTGGCGGTGACCTGGTTGCTGGGTGCCGGGTTTATCGCGATGGAACTGTATGAGTTCCACCATCTGATTCTGGAAGGTGCGGGCCCGAACCGTAGCGGTTTCCTGTCGTCGTTCTTTGCCCTGGTGGGCACCCACGGTCTGCACGTGGCCTCGGGCCTGCTGTGGATGGCCGTGCTGATGTTCCAGATCGGCAAGAAGGGTCTGAACTCGACCACCACCACGCGCCTGCAATGCCTGTCGCTGTTCTGGCACTTCTTGGACGTGGTGTGGATTGGCGTGTTCACGGTCGTGTACCTGATGGGAGCGATGTAAATGAGCAATACGAAATCGGTGCAATCGCACGGCCACGACGCTGGCCACAATGCGGCCGGGGGTAGCCACGGCAGCGTGAAGTCGTACCTGATCGGCTTCGTGCTCGCGGTGATCCTCACGGTCGTGCCGTTCAAGCTGGTGATGGATGGCACGATGCCGCCGTCGACGGTGCTGCCGCTGATTCTCGGCGCGGCCCTCGTGCAGATCATCGTCCATCTGATCTACTTCCTGCACATGGACCGTTCGTCGGAACAGCGCTGGAACGTGATGGCCTTCGCGTTCACGATCCTGATCGTGTCCATCGTGCTGGTCGGCTCGCTGTGGATCATGCACAACGCCAACACACTGATGATGCCGGGGATGTAAGGCTTCTTCAGAACTTGTCTGCGTTTCTTCGGACAAGTGAGAGAAAGGCGGCGCCGGTTTCGGGGCCGCCTTTTTCTTTTTGGGGCGCTTTCGAGGGGCGGCCTTCCAGCCGATTTCCGAGCCGACTCGCTAACCGGTTTCGGTGAATGATTCGACGCGTTGCCGGGGGGGGCACGGGCTTGTGCGTGCCGTTTGGCGCCTCAGTACGCAAAAAAGGCAGTTCGAGTCATCGAACCGCCTTTTTTGCTCACACCTTCCCGATCCGTCGACACCGCCCGCTCATTCACCCCCAACGCCCCCGCAATCCCCCATACCCGCGACGCTTGCCGGTACCCTGACTGCGCTCCACTTTAAAGTCGCTCCGTCAGGGCACCGGCAAGCGTCGCTCACGCATCTTGTCTCACCACCCGCCTTGGTTGTCCCATGGGGGCGTCGCATCGCAATCGTTGACGGATCGGGGGCGGCGGCACGGTTCGCTCACGCGTCCTGTTTTACCAGCCACCTCGGTCGCCCGACGGGGGGCGTCGCATCGTGTGCATTGACGTATCGGGTTGGGGGCCGCCCGCGGTGCGACTTAACAGGCATTGGAGTGCCGCGGGCGGCCCCCAACCCGATTTACCGCTGGCGTTGGAAGCGACCGGGCGCATCAGGACATACGGGCGCATCAAGACATACGGGCGCAACACGGAGCTACGAGGCACTACAAGACGCTACGAACCGATATCAAGCCCACGAAGCCCTATCCGTGCGACGCCGCCTTGTCATCCGGCGGCGTATCCGACGTCGGCGCGGCGAGGATGACCCCGGGCCGCACCGGCAGATCCGGACGAATCCCCAGCAGCGGCAACGCCTGCGATGCAATCTCCGCAAACGCCGGTCCCGCCGCCTGACCGCCAAAGTGCTGCGACGCCTTCGGCTCATCCACCGATACCGCAATCACCAGGCGCGGTGCCGACAACGGCGCGATCCCCACGAACGATGCCCGATACTTCGAGTGATCGTATCCGTGCGCGCCCGCCTTGTAAGCCGTACCGGTCTTGCCGCCAATGCTGTAACCGGCGACCTGCGCCGTCGTGGCCGTCCCGCCCGTATCGACCACGCCCGCCAGCATCTGACGCATTTCAGCCGCCGTGTGCGCGTCGATCACCCGCACGCCCTCGGGCTGCACCGGCGTATCCGGCTTGATGATGGTGATGGGCACGAGCACCCCATCGTTGGCAAAGATCGTGTACGCGCGCGCCAACTGGAACAGCGACGCCGAGATCCCGTAACCGTACGCCATCGTGGCCTGCTCAATCCGCCGCCACGATTTGTACGGACGCAAACGCCCCGATACCGCCCCCGGGAACCCCAGCTTCGGCTGCTGACCCAGTCCGATCTCGGTGAACATGTCCCACATTTCCTCCGCCCGCAACATCGTCGACACCTTGGTCATGCCGATGTTGCTCGACTTCTGAATGACACCCGCCGCCGTCAACACGCCATTCGCGCTGTCGTCGCTGATGGTCGCGCCTTCGAAGACGTATCGCCCGGGCCCCGTGTCAATGAGCGTGGTCGGCGTGAGCCGATGCAGGTCCAACGCCAGCGCCATGGTGAACGGCTTGAGAATCGAGCCCGGTTCGAAGACATCCGTGAACACGCGGTTGCGCAATTGCTCGCCCGTCAAATGCGCTCGGTCGTTCGGGTTGTAGGTCGGCAAGTTGGCCAGCGCCAGCACCTGACCGGACTTGGCATCGATGACGACCGCCATCGCCGCTTTCGCCCCCGTGCGTTCCAGTGCATTCTTCAACGCCTCGTAGGCGATGTACTGCACACGTGTATCCAGCGTCAGGCGAATGTCCTTGCCGTCTCGCGGCGGGCTGGAGTCGTCGAGGTCCTGAATGGTCCGGCCGATGCGGTCCTTGATGACGCGTCGCACGCCCGCCTTGCCCTCGAGCAAGGGCTCCTCGCCCAGCTCCATGCCCTCCTGACCCTTGTCTTCGACATTGGTGAAGCCCACCACATGTGCCGCGACTTCGCCTTCGGGGTAGAAGCGCTTGTATTCGCTGCTTTCGTACACGCCGGGGATGCCCAGGACTTCCATCTGTTTGCCGATCTCCGGCGAGACCTGACGCTTCACATAGACGAACTTCTTCTCGCCGATGAGCTTGGCGCGCAGTTCCTTCGCGGGAATGTCGAGCAGTTTGCTGGCCTTCTGCAGGGCACTGTCGGACAAGTCGTCCGGCACCTCGGCCGGTACCGCCCAGATGGTGCGCATCGGCAGGCTGGTCGCGAGTACGCGGCCGTCGCGATCCTCGATCTTGCCGCGCACCGCAGGCATGACAATGGTGTGCTCGTATCGCTTTTCGCCCTGCGCGATATAGAAACTATTGCCCGGGCCGGCAATCCAGAACGCTCGTGCGACCAGTCCGATGAACGCGAGGGTGATCGTGATGACGACGAACTTGGAGCGCCACATCGACATGCGCGACTGCAATACCGGACTGGAAGCGAACGTAACGTCCTTGGGCTGGCGATTCTTTTGCATGGCGCTCGCGGGGCGGTGAGAGGCGTGAACAGCAATGAGCCCGTCGACAAACTCTGGCTCAGATTCTAGGCGAGATAGCGTAGCACGCAAGTGACTGTTGTAATAGCGCAAAGGCCCCGTCAGACGGGGCGTTCCGGGATTTTTTCGACGGCATGGTCGCCGTCTCTCGAACCGGTGTCGGCAGATAAAACCGGACGCGGAATGTCTCGCGACATCGCCCTGCGCGCGGCGCACGCCGTGGCGTCACTTTCCCGCGCCGAACCGAACGTCGCCGTACCAGGCGTGCGCGCTGGCGTGCGTGTTGTCGCTGTCGGTAAAGATGCCATAGCCGAGCAGCTTGCCCGGCTTCTCCCGGTAGATGCGTTCGTAGTCCGCCGCCACGTTGCGCGAGAACGTTTGCCACTTGCCGAGCGACGCATTGCCGCCCGCCACCACGAGCATCTGCACCCGATCGGTGTGCGGGTTCTGGATGACGCCGCCCGGCGCGGCATCGTTGGACCAGATATACATCAGCGTGGCATAGGGCAGGTCTTTGCCCCCCGCCTTGGCCAGCGCCATGGCCGCCCGATCGCCGAACGGCAGCGACGATGTGTTGCCGTCGAAGAAAAACACCAGCCGCGCCGGCGAATCCTCCTTGTCGCCCACCCGGTTGTCGGCGCCCGGGATCGCCTGGTCGACTCTCCAGCGCCATGACACGACGGGCGTCACGCTCAGGTCGACGCCGTCGCCCTGAGCCATGAGCGCCGAGGCAGAGTCGACCGAAGTGGCCTCGATGACGTTGCGCCCGCCATCGACGACGACGGCGTAGGTGGTGAGTTTCTTCCCGCTCACGACCGGCAGGTTTCGCCATCCGGATGGCAAGGCACTGCCCGGCACGGCTTTTGAGAAGAGAAGGGCCTCCGGGGCAGGATCGGCCGCCCGTGCCACCGCCGCGCTCAGGCCGACGGCCACGACTGTCAGCGCGCCCACGAGCACACGCGTCCCCGCGCGCAGGGGGCCATCACGTCGACACGTCGGGACCCACGAGCGCGCGAGTCGCCCAAGCGGCCCAAGCAAAGCAGAGTGGGATGCGGCCAACTCGGGGACGATCGACATGGAGCCTCCAACGGATTCGGTGGCAACGCAATGCGTCCATCATCCCAGATTCTGCGTGAGGCGGTCCGACAGAAGGGCGGGCGAATCCTGAAGCGTCTTGCGCCGCAACGGTGGACGATGCTCGCTTTTCCGACATCCAGGAGGCGCCGACATGCCATTCGTTTCCCATGCAGCATCCCACCCGGTGAATCCGTTCATGCGCTTGGCCAACGAGGCAGTGAACTGCCTGCATGACGGGGTCCGCGGCGATTTCGCAGGCGCATCCGCGTGTTTGCGAGACAGCGGACTGCACCACCTGCTCAACGACGCATGGCAGAGCGCGTGCCTGGGGTATCAGCGACACGGCGCAGCACTCACCGGGGCCGCTGAGGTGACGTTCGCCTGTGCGCTAAGCGCCGTCACGGTGGGCGCCACGTGCCGATATCTTTGGCCCGAGCTGCGCGCGCTGGAGCGCGCCTGCACTGCGGGCGAGGGCGCGCTGCGCGAGTGGGCGCTCGACACCGATGCGCAACTGCGGCGTCGGACCGTGGAGGAAGTCACGGCCATGCGCCAGTGTCTGGCGGCATTCGACGCAACGCAGACCGCCGCCCATCCCCTGCCACCCACTGCGGTTTCGCAACGCGCCAGCGCAACGACGCGCCGCAAGTTCGCGGAACTGCGCATCGCGGAATCGCTGATTCTGCATCTCGCCGACGCGCCGCAAGCGAGCTTGGCGCAAAGCGACCGAGTCATCGGGCTTTGCCAGTTACTGGCCCATGGCCTGGGTTTCCGGCTGCCCGGCGCCGTCCGGCGCGCGCTCAACCTGAGCGACGACCGTCCCTCGCTGATCCGTGACGATGCTGCCTTCGCGCTGCTGCGCGAACGTCTCGAACCCGATTGGCGACACGATGCCGAGGGCTCGCCGACCTTCAGCGTGCATCCGGTCGACGTGCAACTGTTCGATCCGTTGGAGACGACTGACGATCTCTCGGACGACACGCGAGACGCCCGCGCGATGCTGACCCATCCGGAGGCCCTGCGACGCGTTCGATCCCGCGTCGTCGCGTTGATCGCCGCCAGCGTGCGCGAGGACTGCGGCGGCGACGGCGACTGGCGAAATCTCGCCGTCCGCGCGCTGAATACCGCCGCGCAGCGCGGGCTGACCTGTGAGCGCGTACTTGACGCCATCGGCGTCGCGACACGCGCGAGTATCAGCGCGCGCTTCGCTTGGCGCTGGACCGACGAACCGGTGCTGCAGGCGGGAGAGGTCGTCGTTCCGGCGATCCCGATAGACGTTGCCCCCTGGATTGCCCGCTTGATGATGGTGGCCGGAACACCCGAGCGGCGTTCCCCATGCCCACCCCGGCTTGCGGCGCTGGCACGCGGCGATACGCCCGCGTCGCTGGTGATCGGGTCCACCGACTGGATGCATCTGGTCGACGGGATCGGCACGTTGGGCCGTGATCACTGGCACGCGTCGTACGCGCACGTGCGCGAGGCGGGCAGGGGGTGACGTAAGCGGCGGGCGCGACCGCTGCCGCTACAGGTACGCCCCACCGAGCAAACCCGCGATGCTGCCCGCAGCGAGCCACCACAGCGGATGCACGCGCGTGCGGATGGCGAGCACCGCCACGGCCGCCGTGATCCCGCCGAGCCACCACGATGTCGCCGACGCTTCGACGATCAAGGCCGCACTCGCGGCAACGAGTCCCGCCGTCATCGGCACCAGACCAACCTGCACAAGGCGACGCCATGGCCGGTCCTTGAAGCGCTCCCACAGGTGCAACACGCCGATCGTGATGAGCGATGACGGCCCGAACTTCGCGAGCGATGTCACGAGCATGCCCTGCCAGCCGGCCACGTGCCATCCGACGAGCGGCACGATCATGAGGTTCGGGCCGGGCGCCGCCTGCCCCAGCGCAAACAGTGCGCTGAATTGTTCCGACGTCATCCAGTGATGCAGATCGACGACCTGACGCTCCATCTCCGGCAGGATGGTGTTGCCACCACCGAAGGCCAGCACGGACAACTGCGAGAAGATGAGCGCGAGCGAGACGAGGGTGCCGGTCATTGCGACACCCGCCACGTGGCGTAAAGGGAGATCGGTGTCATCACCACCATGGTGAGCACGAGCGGCACGCGCAGCACCGCGATGGCGATGAAACACGCCGCCGCCACCGCGGCAAGCACCACGGACTTGCGCAGCGGCCACGAGACTTTCCAGGCGATCTGGATCAACAGCCCGGCAGCGGCCGCTGCGAGTCCGGCGAAGAGATGCCGCACGTGCGGGTCGTGCTGAAAATGCTGATAGATCGTGCCCAGTGCGATCACCACCGCCGACGGCACGGCGATCAGGCCGAGGATCGATGCGAGCGCGCCGCGCCATCCATGAAAGCGCATGCCGAGCGCGACGGACAGATTGATGATGTTGCCGCCGGGCAGAAATTGGCACAGCCCGAGCAAGTCGGTGAATTCGGCGGGCGTGATCCATCGATGCTTCTCGACGATCATCCGACGCGCCAACGGCAGCGCTCCGCCGAACGCGGTCATGCCAAGGCCAAGGAAGCCCAGGAACAAGGCGCGAATGCTTGGGGCGTCGGCAACTGGCGGCGCCGGCGTCGTGGCGGGCAGGCCGGAGTCTGCAGGTGCGGAGGGGGCCGGAAGGCTCATGGCGGGTTCGATCTGAAAACGGGACTGCGGTGGGGGACGCAAGACAGGGGGCCATCGAAGGACGGACAGCACCGATGCCGCGCGCAACCCCTTGAGCGTAGGCGGATTGCGCTATATTGTCCAATATATGGAAGTGACTTGAATCATATCGAATCAATATGGCAAATATCGACGTGCGGTTATTGCGCTACTTCATTGCGGTGGCTGAAACGGGGCACATGACGCGCGCGGCCGAGCGTCTGGGCATCGGACAACCGCCGCTCTCGCAGCAGATCCGGGTGCTGGAAAGCCAGCTGGGCGTGACGCTCTTCGAGCGCCTGCCGCGCGGCATGGCGCTCACCGACGCCGGCCAGGCGTTTCTTGGCGACGCGTACGAGGTCGTGCGCAAACTCGATCAGGCGGTCGACGACGTGCGCCGCGTCGCGGCCGGCATCAAGGGACGGCTGTCGGTAGGCCTGACCAGTTCCGCAGCACTGCACCCGTTCGTGCCGACGGTGATTCGTACCTTCCGAAGCGATGCGCCAGCCGTCTCGCTGATGCTCGACGAGAGCAGTACAAGCGAGCTGCTCGACGGCCTGCGCGACGGGCAACTGGACGTTGCATTCGTACGCCAGCCGCAGGGGGATACCGCGCAGATTGTCTTCGTACCGGTGCTCGAAGAGCCGATGGTGCTCGCGGTCCCGTCGGCGCATCCGCTGGCCCTGACGGGGCGGGCGGGCAAAGCCGCCGTGCCGATGACGGCCATTGCCACGCAGAAGCTGATTTTGTATCGGCGCCGCACCGGGCAGGGGCTGTACGACGCCATCATCGCGGCGTGCCATGGCGCAGGCTTCAGTCCGAACATCGAGCAGGAAGCACCGCGTCTGCTGACGACGCTCTCGCTCGTCGCGGCCGGGTTGGGCGTGTCGGTCGTGCCCGCATCGCTCATGCGCATGCAGGTGGAAGGTATCGTCTACCGGCCGCTTGCGCCCGCGCCACGTGCACCGTTGTTTTGCGCCCACCGCGAAGGCGTGCTCGCCGGGCCGGCGGCGCGACTGCTCTATCACGTGCGCGAGGCCGCGCAGTCGATCGCAGCCGGATGAGGGGGGAAGTCGGAAGAGGCTTGATGCCGTGGGGGGGGGCAGCAACGACGCACACTCAGGCCGTCGTGCCCCCCTTTTGCGTGAGCAACGCCTCGATATGCCCGTGCAGTCCCACGTCGCTCCATTCCAGTTCGCCCATGCGCCAGAAGCGCGCGTTGCCCGCGCGATCGACGAGATAGGTGGCCGGCAGGCCGAGCGATCCGAAACGCTTGTAGACGGCACCGTCGGCGTCGAGCAGCACGGTGCCGTCGATGGGAAGTTTGTCGAGGAACGGCTTGACTGTCGCCAGGGGTTCCTTGTAATTCACGGCGACCAGCGCGAGGCCGCGCTGACGGTATCGACGTGCCACCTCGCCCATCGCCGGAATCTCCTCGCGGCAGGGGCCGCACCACGTGGCCCAGAAGTTGAGGATGACCACGCGTCCACGCCATTCGGACAAGGCGTGCGGCCGGCCGTCGAGTCCATCGAGCGTAAAGGCGGGCGTGGCCCCACGCCACGCCGAGAGCGTGCCGCCGGACGTGCCCGCGAGCGCGCTGTCATCGACTTCCGCCGCCCCATTGACCGGCCCGGCGGCCCGCGCCGGTGCGCCGACGCCCCCCAGCGCACCGGCCGTGCCGAGGGCGCCGAGGGTGTGAAGAAAATGACGGCGATGCATGGCGGTGCGCTCCTTCGTGCGTGACGTCAGGCGGTGATTTCGCGGGCGTTCATGCGATAGCGGAAGGTGTCTGGATCGAGGCTGTCAAGTCGGGCGTGCGCCACCTCGCCATTCGGATACATGAGGAACGGCACGGTGCTCTGGCGCGCCGCCAGTGCGCCCGGGGCCTCCGGCAACGCAATGTCCGCGCCGTGATTGAACGCGACCCAGTTCATTTCCCATTGGCCGAAGAGCATCGCACGCGCGGCCCGCACGCGCAGGTCGTCGATCGGCAGACCGCCGGCCACTTCTTCGAGCATGACCTTGCGCACGTCCGCCGGGTCGACCGGCACCCACCCGTAGCCGGCCGCGTAGAACTCGGCGCGGCAATGCTGCGCCCGCGTGACGTCACCTGCCTTGCCCAGACTGTTGAAGCCCCGCCGCGACGTCGCGACGCGCACGCCGTAGGCATCGCGGGCGGGGATGCCGACCGAGCGCGCGAGTGCGGTGAAGAGGGCGTTGATGTCGGCACATTTGCCCGCAAGGTTGCCGGTGGTGAGCATGTAGCGCACGTCGCCCGTGCCACAGCCGCGCACAGTGCCTTCGCGCCGGCAGTTTTCCACGATCCACTGATAGATGGCGCGCGCCTTTGCCACATCGCCCGTCTCGCCGCGCGTGATCTTCTCGGCCGTCTCGCGCACGAGGCCGTCGGTCGGCTGGAGCGCTGTCGGCTGGAGATACTGACGCAACACCTCCGGCGATTCGCGCGGGGCGTTGGCCGAGGGCGGCTGCGACAAGTCAACGGATCGATCGCGCGTGGTAAAGGTATTCACCAGCGTGACGGTGCGCGTGTCCTGGGCCGCCCCCTCGGGCCATGCCACCGCGAGCATCGGCACACCGATGCCCGATGCGCCATGCACCATGCGCAACGCGGCATTCGCGCCCGGGGCCTCCCAGCGCGTGCCAAGGGCATGCTGGTAGGTACCGGACGGCGATATCGCCACCGGCAGCCAGACATTCGCCGGGCCTCTCGTGGCGGGCAAGTCGACGCGCGTGGTCAGCTCGAACGTACGCCAGCCGTCGGCCGGGCCCGGCGACGGCGAGTCCGTCGACGCGGCCTGGGCCGCGGTGGGAACGAGTGAAGTGGACAGAACGGAAGCGGGCAGGGCGAAGGCGCCCAGCGAGAGGAAGCGGCGGCGTTGCATGGTGGGGTCCCCTTAGGCGTCAGCGCTCACGGCGCGTAGTGGTTAGGGTGTTGCGATGCTGCGGCAATGGCGTCCCCCCGATGGCGGGACGCGGTGAATCGGTCGCCTCATGCCGTCGACCGCCATTTCGAGACAAATCGACATGCAAAAGCTGCTTCATAATACGTCGACTTTTGGCAAACTGTCGTCATTCCGGGCGCAGCGAGTGCGAATTTCTCGCCGGCGACGCGCCGATCGAGGCTGCCGCACGCCTTGTGACGGGTTCCCGGCCATTCGCAACGCACACCAACGACCATGACCGCAATCGATGCAACCCAAGCGGGCGCCACACCGGCCGCTCCGCGTCTCACTTCGCTCTCGCACGGCGGCGGCTGCGGCTGCAAGATCGCGCCGGGCGTGCTCTCCGAACTGCTCGCCCGCAACGACACGCCGCTGCCGGCACCCGCCGCGCTGCTCGTGGGCACGGAAACCTCCGACGACGCCGCGGTCTACCAGCTCAACGACGAGCAGGCCATCATCGCGACGACGGACTTCTTCATGCCGATTGTCGACGACCCGTTCGACTTCGGCCGCATCGCCGCGACCAACGCCCTGTCCGACATCTATGCGATGGGCGGCAAGCCGATTTTTGCGCTGGCGATCGTCGGCATGCCGATCAACGTGCTGCCACGCGAGACGATTCGCGAGATTCTGCGCGGCGGCGAATCTGTCTGCACCGAGGCGGGCATTCCGATTGCCGGCGGGCACAGCATCGATTCGGTCGAGCCGATCTACGGTCTCGCCGCGCTCGGGGTGGTGCATCCGAAGCGGCTCAAGCGCAACGCCGATGCACAGGCGGGCGACGTACTCGTGCTCGGCAAGCCGCTGGGCGTGGGCGTGATGTCGGCGGCGCTCAAGAAGAACCAACTGGATGCGGCGGGCTATCGCCGCATGATCGACGCCACGACGCGCCTGAACCGTGTCGGCCCGGCGCTCGCGGCATTGCCCGGCGTGCATGCCCTCACGGATGTGACGGGTTTCGGTTTGCTCGGTCACACGCTCGAAATGTGCCGCGGCGCGAATCTGGCGGCGTATCTGCGCATGTCCGACGTGCCGTTGTTCGACGGCGTGCGCGAACTGGCCGACCAGGGATGTATTACTGGCGCGTCTGGCCGGAATTGGGCGTCCTACGGGGCATCGGTCGAGCTGGGGGAGCGGCTGACGACGCGTGATCGCGATCTGTTGTGCGATCCGCAGACGGCGGGCGGCTTGCTGGTGTCGTGCGCGCCCGGCGCGGTCGACGATGTGCTCGCGGTCTTCCGCGCCGACGGCTTCCATGAAGCCGGCATCATTGGCGCCATGCGTCCGGGCACGCCCGGGGTGCGAGTGATCTGACGACGGGCATCGTCGCAACGCGCGCCCTCCCTCGGTGGGCGCGCGCCCGCCACGTCATGCCGCCTGACGGTTTGCCGCCGCGTGATGGCGGCCAATGAACGCGATGATGGCCTCGGCCAGTGGCTGGGGCGCGTCGCGGTGCGGTGAGTGTCCGCACGCCGGCAGCTTCACGACGCTCGCGTGCGGCACATGCGCGGCAATGCTGTCCATCTGCGCCATCGTGCCGTACTCGTCGTCCTCGCCCTGGATCGCGAGCAGCGGCTTCGAGATACTCGCCACCGCGCCGACCAGATTCCACTCGCGAAACGCCGGGTCCAGCCAGATATCGTTCCAACCCCAAAACGCCGAATCGACGTCGTCGTGATAGCGACCAAGCTTCGCGCGCAGGTCGGTCGTCTCGTACACCGTCTTCGTCTTCGCGATGCTCTGCACCGACAGATCCTCGACGAACAGATGGGGGGCGAGCACGACCGCACCGGCGAGCCGGTCGGGGAATGCCGCGCTGAACAGCAGCGCGATCGAGCCGCCGTCGCTATGGCCGACAAGCCACACGTGCCCGGCCTGCTCGGGGCCGACGCCCACCGCGTCGAGAAAGGCGGGCAACACTTCCCGCGCCTGACGGTGCATGAAGTCGACCGGCCATTTCTCGTCGGGCTCACGCGGGGTGGAGCGGCCATAGCCGTTGCGCGAATAGACGAGCCCGCGAAAGCCGCCCGCGTCGCACAACTGCTGCGGCCAGTCTTTCCACATCGCAACAGAGCCCAGCCCCTCGTGCAGGAAGACCAGCAGCGGGGCATCGGCAAGCTCACGGTTGAGCCATCGGTATTCCAGCGAGAGCGGGCCGTGCGAGGCCGTCTCGATCCGGGCGAACTGTACGTCCGACATCGTCTTGTCGTCTCCTAAAGCAACTCGCGCAGCTTGAAGCGCTGCACCTTGCCCGTCGCCGTCTTCGGCAGATCGTCGACGAACACCAACTCACGCGGGTATTTGTGCGGGGCGAGGCGCGCCTTGACGAAGGCCTTCAACTCGGTGGCCATCTCGTCGGTGGCTGCGATGCCGGGCTTGAGCACGACAAAGGCCTGTGTCTTGGTCAGGCCGCCGTCGTCGCGTCCCACGACGCCTGCCTCGAGCACTGCGTCATGCTGCATGAGCACCATCTCGACTTCGATGGGCGAGACGTACTGGCCGCTGACCTTGAGCATATCGTCACTGCGCCCGGCATAGACGTAATACCCATTGGGCAGACGCTGGTACTTGTCGCCGCTCTTGAGCCAGTCGCCGAGGAACGTCGCGCGCGTCTTGTCGCGATTGCACCAATACATGAGCGCTGCGCTCGGGCCCTTGATGTACAGATCGCCGATCTCGCCGTCGGGCACGGGATGACCGTCTTCGTCGCGCAATGCCACGGCGTAGCCCGGCACCGGTTCGCCCGTCGTCCCGTAGGCGACCTGGCCGGCACGATTGGACAGGAAGATGTGCAACATTTCGGTCGAGCCGATGCCGTCGAGAATCTCCGCCCCGAAATGCGCCGTGAACCGTTCGCCGATTTCGCGCGGCAACGCCTCGCCCGCCGACGTGCACAGCCGCAGCGCCACGTCTTCACGGGCCGGCAGGTGCGGCGAGGCGAGAAGGTTGGCGTAGAGCGTCGGCACGCCGTAGAAAATCGTCGGGCGATGCTCGCGAAGCCGTTGTGCCACGGCTTGCGCGGTCGGTCGCTCGGCCATCAGCACGACGCTCGCGCCGACCGAGAGTGGGAACGTCAGCGCATTGCCCAACCCGTAAGCGAAGAAGAGCTTCGCCGCGGAGAAGGCGATGTCATCTTCGCGAATGCCGAGCACGTGGCGGCCATAGGTCTCGGCCGTCCAGTACAGGTTGGCGTGCGTGTGCACGGTGCCCTTGGGCTTGCCGGTCGAACCTGACGAATATAGCCAGAAGGCGATGTCGTCGCCGTCGGTGTCGGCGGGCAGTGCGCTCGGGGGGCCGTCGACCAGGGCGTCGAAGGTCGGCAGGGCGCGCGCGTTGCCCGCCTCGGTCGCGATCGGTTGCGAGACGACGCACGGCGGCGGCGCCGCGCTCTCGGCCACCTTGTCGAGCGCGGCCTGCACGGTCGGCAGGAGCGCGCCGGACGCAATCACGAGCTGCGCCTTGCTGTGCGAGATCATGTAGGCGTAATCGTCGGCCGTGAGCAAGGTGTTGACGACGACAGGCACCACACCGGCGTACAGGGCGCCGAGAAAGGCGACCGGCAGGTCGATGGTGTCGAGCATGATGAGCAGAATGCGCTCTTCACGATGAATCCCCGCGCGCGCGAGCCCGGTCGCGAAACGTCGGCTTTGCTCGGCCAGCTCGCCATAGGTGAGCGCGCGCGTGTCGTCGAGATAAGCAGTCTTGGCAGCGCGCCCGCGGTTGAGCGCCTCCAGATGCGCGGCGAAGTTGAAGTTCGCCGGCGGTGGGGTAAGTACGGCTTCCATGGTGTCTCCGGTGGATCACCGCACGGCGCACTCGTTGGAGGCGTGCACGCGCGGCGTGAGGACTTGTCGGCGCTCTGGCGGCGCCTGAATGAATCACCTTGACTGCGACGGTTTGCGACGGCCGCTGAAGAACAGATTACGCCTTCGGGAGTTCGACAGCATCCTGCGTGATCGCTTCGATCAGCGCGGCGGGACCCTGAACGGCCGAGCGCACGTGATAGAAGCGCAACGCGCGCAAACCGCCCAGTTCCTCGCCGCCGCCGGCGCGGCCCGGGCCGCCATGCAGCGATTGCGGCATGACGTTGCCGTGGCCCGTCTGTGTCTTCACGACGGATGGGTCGACCGCGTGCACACGGCCGTGTGCGTCGGCCAGCGCGAGGGCGGGCGCGCGCATGGCCACGGCGTCGTTGCTGTACAGCGAGACGACGAGGGAGCCCTGCCCACGTTTGGCCAGCGCGACCGCTTCGTCGAGATCGCGATAGCCGACGAGCGTGGCGACCGGGCCGAAGACTTCGGTGTCGTGCACGCGCTGTCCGCGCGCACCATCGCGCAGGCCGAGCAGCACGGGGGCCACGCATGCGCTGTCGGTACCGGCGTCGACGAAGGCAGTCTCGCGATTGCCGTCGTAGAGGGTTTCGGCTTCCGCCTGCAGATAGGCGATGCCGTCGAGCACGGCGCGCTTTTGCGCCAGAGCGACGAGCGAGCCCATCTTGACGGCCTCGTTGCGCGGATTGCCGACGACCGTCTTGGCCAGACGCTCGGCAATGGCGGCGGCCGCGGCATCGAAGTGCGCGACGGGAACCATCGCGCGCCGAATGGCCGTGCATTTCTGGCCAGCCTTGACGGTCATCTCGCGCGCCACCTCGCGCACGAACTGGTCGAACGCGGCGGTGCCGGGCGCCGCGTCGGGCAGCAGCACGGCGCTGTTCAGGCTATCGGCCTCCACGTTGATGCGCGCCGAGCGTTCGGTAAACGCCGGATGCGCGCGCAGCGTGGCAGCGGTGTCGGCCGAGCCGGTGAAGGAGACCACGTCGAACGGGCCGATCCGGTCGAGCAGACCGGCGGCGCTGCCGCAAATCACCGACAGGCTGCCCGGCGGCAGCAGACCGGCGGCGACCACATCGGCCACCATGCGTTGCGTGAGCCAGGCGGTCGATGTCGCCGGTTTGACGATGACCGGCACGCCCGCGAGCAACGCGCCCGCGGCCTTCTCCCAAAGTCCCCACGCGGGGAAGTTGAACGCGTTGATGAACAGCGCCACCCCCGGTGTCGGACGGAACACGTGACGCACGGCGAACGACGCATCCTTGGCCAACGGCACCGCCGCGCCGTCGAGCAGCGTGTGCGCGTCGCCCAGCGTTGCGCCGAGCTTGGCATACGTCGACAGGGTGTAGATAGCGCCATCGATGTCGACGGCGGAGTCGGTGGCGACCGTTCCTGAATTGGCTGTGGCGATGGCGTAGTAGTCGTCGCGGTTCGCCTGCAAGGTGGCGACAATCTGTGAGAGTCGCTGCGCGCGTTCGCCATACGACAAGGCGCGCAGCGCCGGGCCGGCGACGTCTCGCGCGAAGGCGAACGCGGCGTCGAGATCCAGACCGGCGCTCGATACGAAGGCGAGTGTCTCGCCTGTCACGGGATCGGTGAGCGCGGTGGGCGCGCCACTACCGGCCACCCAATGGCCGGCGACATAGTTTTCCAGCAAGGCAGGGGAGTGCATGAGCATGAACCGGGGGAATCAGGAAGGGGGCAGGCGCCGGATCAGGCACTGCGCGTGAATTCAATGGCGCCGTCTGGCAACAGATACAGCACGAGGGCGCGTCCGTGGGCGACTGTTGGTCGATGGGCTGTGCCGGGACCGTAAACGCACCAGCCCGCCGGGTGTCCGTCGAACGTTGCGCCGGGAGTGAGCGGCATGATCAGATCGATTTCGCCATTCGGATGCGCATGGTGCGGTCCGGCCAGATCGGCCATGTCCACCACGTCGACGGAAAATCCGTGCGTGTCGGGCGTGGGCTTGATGACGCGTCCGTAGCGAATGCCACCGCCTTCGCGGTTGCACAGCCAGCCGTCGGCAACGCCGGTGCGACAGGCGTCGGCAAGTGCTTCGTAACCGGCGGAGCCGGCGCCGTAATGCGCGTTGAGCCAATCGGCGAGGGAGGCGTCGAGGGCGCGGCCATCGAGTTGTCGCGTCAGGTCGGCGATCAACGCCTGAAATTGAGGCACATCCATCCATGTCTCCTGGGGACGTCGATATGACGCCGATCAATGGCGGGACTCGGGATGTCCGGTCCGCGTTTGCTTTTTTATCGGCGCATGGTGAAAATTAGAGCATGCAATTTTGGCTGTCAAGCAATATATTACATGTTACCTGCATTGAGGATCTTGTCTGATGAATAAGAGTGCGCAAGCCGATGGGGTGCCGACGGCGCGAGGCGCCGGTGAGAAAGACCCGTTTCTGGTCGCGCTGGGTGAGCGGGTGCGCACGCTGCGCGCCCGGCGTGGCTTGACGCGCAAGGCGCTTGCGCTGGACGCCGGTGTTTCCGAGCGTCACGTGGCCAATCTGGAGTCGGGTGTCGGTAACGCGTCCGTGCTGTTCCTGCGTCAGCTTGCACAGGCACTAAATTGCACATTGGCCGAAATCGTGGGCGACGAGACGACGTCGTCAGCGGAATGGTTGCTCATTCGGGAAATTCTGCACGGGCGCGACGGCGAGGCGCTCACGCGTGCGCGTCAGGCGCTCAGCGAGCTGTTTGCCGGGAGCGAGCGCGACCCGGATCGGCGTGGCCGCATCGCGTTGATCGGGTTGCGGGGTGCGGGCAAGTCGACGCTGGGCCGCATGCTCGCCGACGACATGCATGTCCCGTTCGTCGAACTCAATCGCGTGATCGAACAACTGGCGGGGTGCCCGCCGTCGGAGATCTACTCGCTTTATGGCGCGAGCGCCTATCGCCGCTATGAGTTGCGTGCGCTCGAAGCCGTCGTGGCCGAGCATCCGCGTGCCGTGATCGCCTCGCCGGGCGGTATCGTGAGCGACGCGGCGACCTTCAACTTCCTGCTCACGCACTGCTATACGGTATGGCTGCAGGCGTCGCCCGAAGAGCATATGAAGCGGGTGGTGGCGCAGGGCGATCTGCGTCCAATGTCGGGCAATGCGGAAGCGATGGACGACCTCAAGCGTATTCTGGCCGGCCGCCAAGACTTCTATGCCAAGGCGGATATGAGCTTCGACACCGGCGGGCGGGTGCTGGCCGACGCCTATCTGCAACTGCGCGGCCGCCTCGCCGTGCAATTGTCGTCAGATTGACCTTCATGGTAATGCAAGATAATTCATTTTTGTTTGGAAAATTAGTTGACGGTGTAGTTGTGCTGCACTATATTGCAATCCAACAAGATCATTATTCGTGTTGGAGGCAATCATGTTCGGCAAACCCCACGTCGACTATCGTACGGATCCCACGCAGTACAAGCACTGGAAACTGAGCTTCGAAGGCCCGGTGGCGACGCTCGCCATCGATATCTCGGAAGACGGCGGCATTCGCGAAGGCTACAAGCTCAAGCTCAATTCGTACGATCTCGGTGTGGACATCGAACTGCACGATGCCGTTCAGCGCATCCGCTTCGAGCACCCGGAAGTGAAGACGGTGGTCGTCACGAGCGCCAAGGACCGCGTGTTCTGCTCCGGTGCGAATATCTTCATGCTCGGCCTGTCCACGCATGCGTGGAAGGTCAATTTCTGCAAGTTCACCAACGAAACGCGCAACGGTCTGGAGGATTCCAGCCGCCATTCCGGTCTGAAGTTCCTCGCCGCCGTGAACGGCGCGTGTGCGGGCGGCGGCTACGAGCTGGCGCTGGCCTGTGACGAGATCTATCTGGTCGACGACCGTTCGTCGTCGGTCTCGCTGCCGGAAGTGCCGCTGCTGGGTGTGCTGCCGGGCACCGGCGGCCTGACTCGCTTGACCGACAAGCGTCACGTGCGCAACGACCGCGCCGACATCTTCTGCACCGTCGTCGAGGGCATTCGCGGCGAGCGTGCCAAGCAATGGCGCCTGGTCGACGAAGTCGTCAAGCCCGCGCAATTCGCACAAACGGTGTCGGCGCGTGCGCTGGAACTCGCTCAAGGCAGCGACCGTCCGGGCGGCAAGGGTGTGACGCTCACGCGCCTGGAGCGCACCGACGAGCCGGACGCGATCCGCTATGAATTCGTCGACGTGGAAATCGACCGCGCCAACCGCACCGCCAGCCTCACCGTGAAGGCGCCGAAGTCCACGCCGCCGGCCGACATCGCCGGTATCGAGGCCGCCGGCGTGAACTGGTGGCCGCTGAAAATGGCGCGCGAACTCGACGACGCCATTCTCAATCTGCGCACGAACGAACTCGATATCGGCACGTGGCTGTTGCGCACCGAGGGCGAGGCGAAACACGTGCTGGCGGCTGATGCATCGCTGCTGGCCCATCAGGATCACTGGTTGGTGCGCGAGACCATCGGCATGCTGCGCCGCACGTTTGCGCGTATCGACGTGTCCTCACGCTCGCTCTTCGCGCTGATCGAACCGGATTCGTGCTTCACCGGCACGCTGGCCGAATTCGCCTTCGCGGCCGACCGCACGTACATGGCGGCGCTGCCCGCCAGCGAGGAAGACGAACCGGCAATCACGCTCACCGAAGTCAACTTCGGCCTGTTGCCGATGGTCACCGATCAATCGCGTCTGGCACGGCGCTTCTATGAAGACGCGGCGGAACTCGACGCCGTGCGCGCCACGATTGGCCGCCAGGTGCGCCCCGATGAGGCGGAACGCCTCGGGCTGGTCACGGCCGCCGTCGACGATCTCGACTGGCCGGACGAAATCCGCATCGCGATCGAGGAGCGCGCGGCCATGTCGCCCGACGCGCTCACCGGCCTCGAAGCGAACCTGCGCTTCAACGGCAAGGAGACGATGAACACCCGCATCTTCGGCCGTTTGTCGGCGTGGCAGAACTGGATCTTCATCCGTCCGAACGCCGTGGGCGAGAAGGGCGCGCTCAAGGTCTACGGCAAGGGCAACAAGGCGCAGTTCGATCCGAACCGCGTCTGACGAATGGGCTGCAACGTCGCCGGTGACGAACGCCGGGCGGTGGCAGGACCGAACAAGTCGTTTTACACAGAATACGTACGAGACACGAGGATTCCCACGATGGCTTCGATCAACTACAGCGAGAAGATCCCCAACAACGTCAACCTGTCGGACGATCGCACGCTGCAACGTGCGCTTGAACAGTGGCAGCCGAATTTCCTGTCCTGGTGGGGCGACATGGGGCCGGAAGGCTCGCACGGCTTCGACGTCTATCTGCGCACGGCGGTAAGCGTGGATCCGGGCGGCTGGGCGCACTTCGATCACGTGAAGATGCCGGACTATCGCTGGGGCATCTTCCTCACGCCGGGAGAAGCCGATCGCAAGATCCACTTCGGCGAGCACAAGGGCGAAGCTGCGTGGCAGGACGTGCCGGGCGAACACCGCGCGAACCTGCGTCGCATCATCGTCACGCAGGGCGACACGGAACCCGCGTCGGTCGAGCAACAGCGCCACCTCGGACTGACGGCGCCGTCGATGTACGACTTGCGCAACCTGTTCCAGGTGAACGTGGAAGAAGGCCGCCATCTGTGGGCAATGGTCTACCTGCTGCATCGCTACTTCGGCCGCGACGGCCGTGAAGAAGCCGAAGCGCTGCTCGGCCGCCGCTCGGGCGACGAAGACAATCCGCGAATTCTCGGTGCGTTCAACGAGAAGACGCCGGACTGGCTGGCGTTCTACATGTTCACGTACTTCACCGATCGCGACGGCAAGTTCCAGCTCTCGGCACTGGCCGAGTCGGGGTTCGACCCGCTCGCGCGCACCACGAAGTTCATGCTGACCGAAGAGGCGCACCACATGTTCGTGGGCGAGTCGGGCGTCTCGCGCGTGATCGCTCGCACGGCGCAAGTGATGAACGAATTGAAGACCGATGACGTCGCGAAGCTGCGGGCAGCGGGCGTGATTGATCTGCCGACGATTCAGCGCTACGTCAACTTCCACTACTCCGTGACGATCGACCTGTTCGGTGCGGATCAGTCGTCGAACGCGGCCATCTTCTACAGCTCGGGCCTGAAGGGCCGCTACGAAGAGGGCAAGCGCGACGACGACCATCAGCTCAACGGTCAAATGTATCGGCTGCTGGACGTGGACAACGGCAAGCTCGTCGAGCGCGAGGTGCCGATGCTCAACGCGATGAACGAAGTGCTGCGCGACGATTACATCAAGGACTCGGTCGCGGGGGTGAATCGCTGGAACAAGGTGCTGGAGAAGGCCGGTATCGACTTCCGCCTTAGCGTCCCGCACAAGGCATTCAATCGTCAGATCGGCACATTCGCGGGCGTGCGTGTGTCGCCGGACGGCCGTGTGGTGAGCGAGGCCGAATGGGCTGCGCATGAGCGTGAGTGGCTGCCGTCGGCGGAAGATCGCGCGTATGTGGCGTCGCTCATGGGCCGCGTGACCGAGCCGGGCAAGTTTGCCAACTGGATCGCGCCGCCCCCGCTCGGCATCAACCGCCAGCCGATCGACTTCGAGTACGTGCGCTTCAACTAAGGCCAACGAGAGCCCAGGCGCGAGCCATCCCACAAGGAGACAGCATCATGAACGGCCCCGTTCCGGTCGAAGTTCTGAAGCAGCATCTGATCGATCCGGAGATCTGCATTCGCTGCAACACCTGCGAGGAGACGTGTCCGGTCGACGCGATCACGCACGACGAGAACAACTACGTGGTGCGCGCGGACACGTGCAATGGGTGTATGGCGTGTATCTCGCCGTGCCCGACGGGGGCCATCGACAACTGGCGCGATGTGCTCAAGGCCGACGCGTATGCTGTCGACGACCAGCTCACGTGGGACGAGTTGCCCGTGCAGGACGATGCGCTCGCCGGTCAGGGCACGATCGGCGAGGCGGCGCCGGGCGTGGCTGGCGGTGCGTCGGCCGACGTCCCCGAGCCCGTCATCGCCGGCTCGGATTTCGTGCGCGGCTCTGTCGTGCCGCCGTGGTCCGCCGCCAAGCCCTATGTCAATCTGTACAACCACAAGGCGCCGGTACAGGCGACCGTGGTCGGCAACTATCGCCTGACCGACGCCAGCACCGAGAGCGACATCCACCATATCGTGCTCGACTTCGGCAAGCAGCCGTTCCCGGTGCTCGAAGGACAGTCGATCGGCATCATTCCGCCGGGCACGTCGGGCGACGGGCGGGCGCACCATGCGCGACAGTACTCGATTGCGTCGCCGCGCGACGGCGAGCGGCCCGGTTACAACAACCTGGCGCTCACGGTCAAACGCGTGACGAAGGATCACCAGGAGCAGGCGGTTGGCGGGGTGTGTTCGAACTACCTGTGCGATCTGAAGAAGGGCGACGTGGTGAACGTGATGGGCCCGTTCGGCAGTACGTTCCTGATGCCGAACCACGCCGATTCGCACCTGCTGATGATCTGCACCGGCACGGGGGCGGCCCCGATGCGGGCGATGACCGAGTATCGTCGTCGTCGCCGTCTGAAGGGCGCGACCGGCAAGCTCATGCTGTTCTTCGGCGCGCGCACGCAGGGCGAGCTGCCGTACTTCGGCCCCCTGCTCAACCTGCCGAAGGACTTCATCGACACGAATCTGGCCTTCTCGCGTACACCAGGACAGGCCAAGCGCTACGTGCAGGACGCCATGCGCGAGCGCGCGGCCGATGTGGCGGCGCTGCTGCGTCACGACCACACCTACATTTATGTGTGCGGGCTCAAGGGCATGGAGGACGGCGTGCTGCAAGTGCTGCAGACCATCGCGGGCGACGCCGGGCTCGACTGGCAGGCCCTCTGGCAACGGATGAAGACGGAAGGGCGTCTGCATCTGGAAACCTACTGATTGACTGACGACTGACGATATCGGCTCGCGCAGCACCCGGCAGAGGGTGTGGCGCGAACCTCGGCTTGACCGACGGCGTTTTGCGCCGGCTTGACACCGCGTGCTTCGGCACGCGGTTTTTTTTCGTTCGTCGATGACGGTCGGGGTATCGAAGGCTGTCGCGGCGACGTCACCGGAATTGAGTAACATGGAGGAGCGGTTTCCCTTCCATCTTTTCTCTGAACGGAGAGTCATATGGGCAAGAAGCGGATTCTGGTACTGGCAGGCGACTATGTCGAAGACTACGAGCTGATGGTGCCCGTGCAGGCACTCATGGCCGTGGGTCACCGGGTGGAAGTGGTCTGCCCCGGCAAGAAGGCGGGCGACAAGGTGCGCACTGCGATTCACGACTTCGAAGGCGATCAGACGTACAGCGAGAAGCGCGGTCACGACTTCACGCTCAATGCGACATTCGACGGACTGTCTCCCGCCGACTTCGACGCGCTGGTGATTCCCGGTGGCCGCGCGCCGGAATATCTGCGGTTGAATGATGAGGTCGTCGAGATCGTCAGACATTTTGCCGAGAGCGACAAACCGATTGCCGCGATCTGTCACGGGGCGCAGTTGCTGGCGGCGGCCGGTGTGATCGAAGGGCGCGAGTGTTCGGCGTATCCGGCCTGTGCGCCGGAGGTGCGGCTGGCCGGCGGGAAGTACATGGAGATCGGGATCGACGAGGCGCATACCGACGGCAAGCTGGTGACCGCCCCCGCCTGGCCCGCGCATCCGGCGTGGATCGCGCAGTTCCTCGCCGTGCTGGGAACGAAGATCGAGCTCTGACGCGCGGCGGATTTGTCCGAACTTGCCTCGTTTTCGAAAGCTTGACGTCCGGTGGCGCAGCAAGATCGGCCGATCTCAACCAGGTCGGTCGGCAGGCGCTGCGCGCGCCGGAGCCCCGGCATACGACGAAGGAGGGTCGTGATGGACGTCAATGCTTATCCCTTCAGGGGCCATGCCGCAGGCTCCCCTGCCAGTCCCACGGCCGCTGGGCCGACGCGTGCCGGATTATTGCCGGAAGCCGGACCACTTGGAACGTTCGGGGCAGTCACCGGACATGACGGTAGCGGCACGCCGCTGCCGCCCATCGGACCTTACGATTTTTCTACCGCGCGGCGCGTGCACGAGGTCCTTCCGGCAGGGGCCCCCAGTGCGGCTGTTCGACTATCGTTCGAAGCGCACGCGCAAGCACCGCAATACGTGGTGACGGCGTTCCCGAGCGCTGGGCATGCCACGCGAGCGTGGCTTGCCTCTCGCCTGTTCGGCGCGTTGGGCCTGGCGACACCGACGGCCGTGTTGGTGCGGGGATGTTCGCTGGCATTCGATGGAACCCAGGCGCCTGAGCGGATCTACCTGGCGACGACGTATCTTCCCGTGTACCGGCCATTGGGGGAATGGTTGGAGGGGGAGGCCGCGCTGCGCGCGATCGACGCGGCAGATGGCGCGCAAAGCTCGCCGAGTGCGCGCGGCGGTGGGGGCGATGCGTGTGAGCGTGCTCGAGACGGCGCCCGCGCGGCCGGACGGCAAATGGCGCAAGTACTTGCGCAGTCCGGCGGTGCACCACTGCATGCGCTCGCTGGCGCGCCGGCACAGGCGTATGCCGACGCCACACGCACACGCGACGAAATGCGCGGCGTGCTCTGCGCTTGGCTCCCCGAAGTCTATCGATGCGCATTGGAGCGTCAGTACGTCGCCGCGCTGTGGCTGGGCAATCGGAATCTTTTCCACGCCGTCATGGAAAACGTCGGTGTCTGGCGAGACAAGAACGACTTGCCCTACATGATGACGGTCGATTTCCGGGCCTGCCTCGATGCGGGCTTTCAGGGCGCGCTGTCGGATTTGATGCCGTATCGCCTTGGCGAACCTTCCACGGCATTCGTGCGGCGGTTGGCCGGGCTGACACAGACCGTCGACAGCAAGACGGTGCTCGACGAACTGAAGAATCCGACGGGGGTTCGGGCACTGGCGGCCGAGATGGCCTTCCGCCTCGGGCGAATTTCGGCGCACCACATCGCGCCTTGGGTGGACGATGCCCAGGACTTGGTCCGCGCGACATCGGTCGCTGCCAAGGTGGCCGCGGCGGCCGAGGACTGGAGCGGAATCGTGCCCCACCTCCTGGCGCGACGCGACCGTCTCGTGACCCGGCTGGGTGGCGCCTGGGCCGCACAGGCGTGGACACAACTGTACCCGACGCGCGCCCGCGCCATCGAGGCGCATCAGGCGCCCTTTTTGCGTTCGGCCGCAGCCGAACGCGATCGTGTGTGAGCCCGTCGGATCGGGCCGTCCGACCCATTGTCAAGCCGCCTCGGCGAATGGCACCAATTTGGTGCGCGGCGCCGATTGACGTGCGTTTGCCCCGGTTGCCTAACGTCGCAAGCTCGCATAAACTATCGACGCCACAAACCCCGCGTGACTGGCGATTAGGGTGCACAGCCTTGTGTGCCCGAGGTGGAGCAACCCACCGGGAAGCGCCGGGGTCTTATTTGCCGTTCGCCTGGGCAGCCGTGATGGTTGGTGCTGCCCTGTCTATCGTCTTCCGAAGCACAAAGGAAGATGCGCTGCGCCATCCCCTCCCGGAAAATCTGTTCAATTCAACGGAAACGCCATGTTCGACAAATCGAAATCCACCGTTGCCTCCGTCGATCCCGACGTTTGGGCTGCGATTCAGAAAGAAAATCAGCGTCAGGAAGACCACATCGAGCTGATCGCATCGGAAAACTACACCAGCCCGGCCGTGATGGAAGCGCAGGGCTCGCAACTGACCAACAAGTATGCGGAAGGTTATCCGGGCAAGCGCTACTACGGTGGTTGCGAGTATGTCGACATCGTGGAACAACTGGCCATTGATCGCGTGAAGGCGCTATTCGGTGCCGAAGCCGCGAACGTGCAGCCGAACTCGGGCTCGCAGGCTAACCAGGGCGTGTACTTCGCCATGCTCAAGCCGGGCGACACCATCATGGGCATGAGCCTGGCGCACGGTGGCCACCTCACGCACGGCTCGCCGGTGAACATGTCGGGCAAGTGGTTCAACGTGGTGAGCTACGGCCTGAACGAGAACGAAGACATCGATTACGACGCTGCCGAGAAGCTCGCGCAGCAGCACAAGCCGAAGATGATCGTGGCGGGCGCCTCGGCCTTCGCCTTGAGGATCGACTTCGAGCGTATGTCGCAGATCGCCAAGTCGGTCGGCGCGTACTTCATGGTCGACATGGCGCACTATGCCGGTCTGATCGCCGCCGGTGTGTACCCGAACCCGGTGCCGCATGCCGACTTCGTGACGACGACCACGCACAAGAGCCTGCGCGGCCCGCGCGGCGGCGTGATTCTGATGAAGGCCGAGTTCGAGAAGCCGATCAACTCGGCCATCTTCCCGGGCATCCAGGGCGGCCCGCTCATGCACGTGATCGCCGGCAAGGCCGTCGCGTTCAAGGAAGCCGCGTCGCCGGAATTCAAGGCGTACCAGGAACAAGTCGTGAAGAACGCCCGCGTGATGGCCGAGACGCTGGTCAAGCGCGGCCTGCGTATCGTGTCGGGCAAGACCGAATCGCACGTGATGCTGGTTGACCTGCGCGCCAAGAACATCACCGGCAAGGCCGCGGAAGCGGCGCTGGGCGAAGCGCACATCACTGTGAACAAGAACGCGATTCCGAACGATCCGGAAAAGCCGTTCGTGACGAGCGGCGTGCGTCTGGGCTCGCCGGCCATGACGACGCGCGGTTTCAAGGAAGCTGAAGCCGAACTCGTCGGCAACCTGATCGCCGACGTGCTGGAAAACCCGGAAGACGCCGACAACCTGGCTCGTGTGCGCGCACAAGTGGCTGAGTTGACGAAGCGTTTCCCGGTCTACGGCTAAGCCCCGGACGCCGCCCGCATGCGCTGCCCGTTCTGCCGTCACGACGACACGCAGGTCATCGACTCGCGTGAAGCGGAAGATGGCGCCGCCATCCGGCGGCGCCGGAAATGCCCGGCGTGCGACAAGCGTTTCACCACGTACGAGCGTGTCGAGCTGGCGATGCCGGCGGTCGTCAAAAAAGACGGCAGCCGCGCCGAGTACGACCGCGCGAAGGTGCGCGCCAGCATGCAGTTGGCGATTCGCAAGCGCCCTGTGAGTGCCGAAGCGATGGATGCCGCGATTGCGCGCATCGAATACAAGCTGCTGGCCGGTGCGGAGCGCGAGGTGATGAGTCAGCGCATTGGCGAATTGGTGATGCGCGAGTTGAAGCGGCTCGACAAGATCGCCTACATCCGCTTTGCGTCCGTATATCGCAGCTTCGAGGACATCGCGGAGTTCCGCGACGTGCTCGAGGAGATCGACAGCATCGATATCAAGCCCAAGCGTAAACCAGTGCCCTGAGTCGACGGCGATTCGCGACGCGTAAGACGCGTCTGAGCGTGCGCAGGCGGCTGTCGTCCCGGTTGCTGGAAGATGGACGGAAAACCCGTCGTGCCCGAAAGGGCACGGCGGGTTTTTTATTGGTGCCGGGTATACGAATCCAGCTCGCATTGGGGAGATCTGTCGGAGGGAAATGGCGCAATTCACTCAATTATCCGTTGTTTGCGGGCGTCGTTTTCTGATCGATTGGGATATTGATGACGACGAAAGTGTTTTTATTGGGATTTGTCTTTTATTTAATTTGTGATTATTTGGTATTTATCCCAATTTAGTCGAAAAATAATTTCTTGGGTTAAGTATCAAATTCAAGCGCTTTTGCATCGATTTCGATAATCATGATTTTAGACTTCGTGAGCCTCGACGCAGGTCTTCGTGCCGTGTCTGGAGCGTGATGGAGCGATTCGTCACTTTTCGCGAATTAATTTATGGATTATCGAATGCAAAAGAACCATCCGAAGTCGAGCGCCCTGCGTCAGACGAAGATTTGCATGGCCGTTGCGGCCGTGGTGACGGCGGCAGCGCTGCCCGGCTATGCGGTGGCAAGCGACGCTGTGCCGTCTCAGGTGCCGCATTGGCAGGCGGACAGAAATAACAGCATTAAGGTGCTCGGGGAAAAACGAGGCGCGATTGTGCTGGCGAAGGAAAGCAATTTCCACGCGAATTTGGAATTGAATAATAATCAGGAAATCGCCAATATTGCTTCTGCCATCAGAGTTGCGGTGGAAGCCGAAGGGAGCGATGCGGAGAAATTCTCGGCCTTTCAGGCGGTAATGCCGCGTATTGAAAAGGCTAAGTCGGATTTGGATGGCCGTCGCGGTTTGGATGGCAGCTTGTCTGTATTGGATAAAAGGCACCATGCCGCGCTGACGGATCTGGCGGCCGCTGTGCGTAATATCGACAACGAAAGCAAGCTGACCTCGGGCGCTAAGCGAAACGCTCTGAATCCGCTCATCGACAAGCGCACTCATGACGCGGCTGTCACCACTGCCCAGGACGCTGCCACGAAAGCGCAGCAGAATCTGACACTGCTTAACCATAAGCTCACCGCGCTGTCGGCTGTCGGGAGTGCGGAGGATTCGGCTCGACTGGCTTCCACCTATCTGCTCGACGTCAATGCGGATAGCCCTGACACGAATGCCAAGCAGTTGATGTCGTGGGGGGATGCGAACCTGAAAGCCTTTGCGAATCAGGTGGCCGTGGGCGCCGGTGATGCGCAGACGAAGATCGTCAAAGACGCCACCCTCGAAATCGGCGGTTTCTCCGGCCGGGCATCCGATGCGATTCACGGCGCAACCGAGTTGGACAGCGTTAAAACCCGTGAAATCGGCACCCTTCGCGCACTCGAAGGCGCCGAGCATCAAGTGGGTGTCGTTGGCGGCGCGCTGAACGTCAACCAGGCGATCGAGGGGGCCGGCAAGCTCGCCGTGCTGGTGGGCGCCGACGGCAAGCTCAACTTCTCGGACAAGGGCGTCGGTATTGCCGATGATGCGGCAGATGCGACGCTGATGGCTGGCAAGTTCGGTGCGGGTACCGGCGCTGCCGGTCGGATCGTGTTCGGGAAGGGCACCAGCGCAGGTAGCGCGAAAATTGGTGTTGTCGACGGTGGTGCGTTGACGTTTGACGGCGCCAGTGCGGCAACGGCCGCGATTGAGCTTCGCAATGGGGGGGCGTTGACCTTTGCCGAAGGTTCGACCGCAGACGCGAGCACGATCTTGGTGGGCCGTGCGTTGTCGCAGGACGAGCTTGATGCGTTGCCGGAAGTGACCGGGTTGACGAAGCGCGATCCGTCCATCGCCGCCAAGGCGACGTTTGTCGGCGCTTCGCTGGGAAATGCAACCATCGCTAACGGCGGCACCCTGGCCATTGCCGCCTCGAATCTGCACGCGTCAACGATCACCAACGAGGCCTCCGGCACGGCGACTATCGGCGGCAGGATGCTCGTCGTACTCGACGCGGACGGCAATCCTATTGTCGACAGCGACGACGTACCCGCGCCATTCATGCTGAAGTCGCTCGGCGGCGCTGCCAAAGTCACCAACCACGGCACGCTGAAGATCCAGGACACGGACCTTCAGGACATGGCGTTGACCAATGCTGCGGGCAATACCTCGATCTCGGCGTCAGAGGGCGGTCATGCCATCGTTGCCAATGCTGACGGGGCAACGCTGTCGTTCACCGCCACGCAGCTTGAGCGGATGCACCTGACGAATTCGGGCATTGTCAACATGGCCGATAGCGTCACGGCTCATCAGGCCAAGATCGAAATGGGCGCCGGCGGCGTCCTGGATATTTCGAAGGTAGGCGGTACGAACGCCGACGGCGATTCCGACAAGACGCTTTCCATCGGTTCGTTGACCGGTGCGGGCGCGATCTATACCGGCGATACGGCGCTTGTGCTCGGCGAATTGAATGGCGACGATCGCTTCGCCGGGTCGATTTCGCATGGTGCGCCGCCGGCCCCGGTGGAAGTGGCAGAAGGACACACGTCGGAGACGCTGCGCATGGCGTCGGACGCTACGCTGGACGACGCGGCTCCACTTGCCGCGAAGGTGGTCCGAGTGGTCAAGGTCGGCACGGGCAACCTGACGTTGGCAGGGGATCAAAGCGGTGTCTCGATCCTGAACGTGGATGGCGGTACCGTGACGGCGACGCATGCCAACGCGCTGGGCTCGGGCACCGTGAACGTCGCCAGTGCGAGCGCCGTTTCGTTGAACACGAACGTCAGCGGCGTGAAGAACCTGCAGAACGACGGTACGGTCGACTTGGGTATGAACAGGCTCGAGGTGGGCACCTATGCCTCTGACGCAGGTGCGAAGATCACGTCGCGCATCGAGAAGGTCGAGGGCGCGCTCGCCGGCGGTCAGATCCACGTCACGCAGAGCGGTGACTTCAGCAATACGAAACTCGATGTTGCGCTTGCCGACGACATCGAACTTCTCGATCTCCTGGGCAATTTGCAAGTGGTGACGTCCGAAGAGAATGCCGGAGTGATCGGTGGGGAAGTGACCGTGGGTAGTATCACGGGTGGCAAGCAACCGGAACCGACGATTACGGACGCGACGGATCCGACGACCAACCCGGGCATCGAGACGACGATCACTGGACAGAACCTCGTCAAATTCCTGGCAGCCGAAGGTGGCTACACGGCCAACGAACAAGCGGTGCTGGCGTCGGTCGACGGCGTGGCGGTGGGCGATCTGGCCTCGGGCAAGATCGGCGGCAAGGTGCTTTCGGCAATGGCGCTGCAAACGGCCGGCTCGGAAGCGCAGCGTCGTTCGGCCCGTCTGCTCTCGGGTGAATCGCTGGTGAACAACGCCACGGCGGCGCAAGGCGCGGCCACGTCGTTCCAGCGCGGCATGCAAACGCGCATGATCGCCGGCGGTTCGATGTTCGACGACAAGACGGCGAACGGCGCGATGGCGGCGGACAACGGCATCGCGGGTTGGGCCTCGTTCAGGGGCGGCAACGCGAGCCAGCGCGGCGACGGCATGTCGTTCGACGTGAAGGGCCTGGACGGCGCGATCGGTATCGACAAGCGGGTGGGCCAGAATACGCTGGTGGGCGCGTCGATGGGCCTGGGCAACCAGGAGTCGAAGGCGAAGGGCATGCCGGGCGAGTCGAAGGTCAACAGCGTGAGCGTGGGCCTGTACGGATCGCACCTGAGCAGCGCGAACTGGTTCGTGAACGGCGCGTTGTCGTACACGAATCACAGCGTGAAGACGGATCGCACGGTGGCGGCGCGCAATGCGTCGGCCCGCTTGACGGGCAAAACGAGCGGTCAGACGTTCGGGATGTTCGGCGAGGTGGGTAAGCGCTTTGGGGTGTCGGGCGTGAACATCGATCCGTCGGTGGGCGTGCGCGTGGCCTCGACGCGTCTGAACGCGTTCGACGAAACGAACCGGGATGGCCAGGGTAACGACGGCCTGAAGGTGGGATCGCAAACGCAGACCTCGACGCGCGGGGTGTTGGGCGTACGACTGTGGAGCGAAGTGGCGAGCTTTGCGGGCGGCAAGGTGGCGCCGTCGCTGCGCCTGTCGTACGAGCACGAGTTCGGCAACACGCAGAGCCGCCTGACGAATGCGATCTACGGCGCGCCGCGTGACTTCACGGTGAAGGGGCCGAAGTTGGGCCGGGACATCATCGCGGCGGATCTGGGTGTGGACATGCAGATCAAGAAGCAACTGGAAGTGCGCGTGGGCGGCAACGTCAGCGTGCGCAAGGGCGAAAGCGCGATGGGTGGCGGTATCTCGGCTAAGTATCGGTTCTAAGGAAGTCGGCAAGACGCTTTCCTCGCAAGGGGAAAGCGCAGATCGCCTCCGAAGACGATTCAGATCGCGCATCGCGCAGTCATGATCGATGCGTTATTGGCCGAATACATTTGGGTCGAAACCCCCGCTACTTATCGTCAGGAAAAAGCCGTCCGGCAATGCGCCGGACGGCTTTTTCGCATCTCGCGCCCGGGGGCTCGCTACTACGCCGCCTGATCAGAACGAATGCGACACGCCGACATAGGCGCCGGTCTGGCCTTTCCCTGCGGGCGGGTTGTCGAGCGAGTCGCTCGGAATGGCCGCGACCGAGAAGTTCTGGTTCGAACTGTTTTTCACGTAAGCGAGGGTGCCATACAGGAACGTGCGCTTCGACAGGCTGTACGTCGTGCCCACCTCGAACATCGTCGCGTTGCCGAAGCCGCCCGGCACGTTGACATGATAAACCGCCGCATTAGCGGCCCAAACCGGGGTGGCTTGATACCTTACGCCGGCCCAGTAATGGTCGGCACGCGTGGCGAAGTCGGGCGCGGGCGCGTCCGGCGCGGACATATGCGTGTAGCCGAGTGAAATCGTGAAGCGGTTCAGGAACACATTCGCGCCGGCGAAGTACTCGCGCGACGTGGCGAAGACATCAGTGAAGCGCCCCGTGCTATCGCGAATTTCGTCATACAAGGCGCGCAACTGGAACCGGTCATGCGTGTAGGTCAACTGGGCCCCCATGCCACGCCCGTTGTTGAACTGCCCGGCGATGTTGGAGAACGCGTATTGGCCCGCCACGTCGAAGCCGTACCAGTTCGGGCTCTGGTAGTTGACGGTGTTGCTCGCCTGCGGCCAGTTACGCCCGCGCACGAGCGACGCCGAGGAGAAGGCTTGCTGCTGGAATGGATCGAAGTCCCAGACCCCGTTGCTGATGAACAGATTTCGCCCGATCGTCAGTTGCCCCCACGAGCGGGAGTTGAAGCCGACCAGCGCGCGCCGGTCGAAGATCGAACCCGCGCCATTGTTGTTGAAGCCGTTCATCAACTGGAAGCCGCCTTCCAGGTTGAATACCGCATGCAATCCTTGCCCGAGATCCTCATAGCCGCGCAGGCCGAACAGGCTCGTGCCGTAGTCGCCGCCTTGCGCGCTCCAGCGCGAGACGGTGCCGCCGTTGCCGTCCTGAAGGTGGTTCATGAACTGAAAGCCGCCATCGACGCGGCCATAAAGTTGCACGCTCGACTGCGCGTGCGCAAACGTGCCGATGCTGCAAAGCAGGCTCGCTGCGATGAGCTTCTTTTTCATGGTCTGCTCCCCAGTTGCGTTTTGCCCCGCACCTTCTTGCGCGGTTATGACCGTCGTCGTCGCACAGCGTCCAAGCGAAGACAACACGAGATGTCGTCGAAAAAGCTTGAAAAGCCTGAAAATTCGTTACGAGTGACAAAGCATCGGGAAGCGGGCACGCCTGGGCAACGGGCGCCGCATGGGGGCATGCGGGCGGTTGCGAGTGATGCCGTCACGCTCTGGTTGTCAGAGTTCATCGTCATGGCAGTCCACTGGCGTAGCGTCGTCGGCGGGGCGGCGCCAATACAGGCGCACACGCGGCCATACGACCGGATTCGGCTGGCGAGGCGGCAGGCGATGCTTCGCATGTCATGGACTGCGACGCAACGAGCCGTTATCGCCCGGATGGCTTCATTTATAGACGAATTCCCCCGCGCGCAACATCGGGGAAAGGCTTAATACGACGATTGTTGCGTGCCAGCAACCGAAGCCGGGCAACGCGGCGACCGGGTCCATGCCCGTCGACGTTGGCCGTTCACGTCAGTCCGGGGCGCCAAACGCTTCCATCTTGCTCGCCAAATGGGTCAGCAAGCGGTTGGCCGCGCCGGACAGCCGCCGGCCTGTGCGCGTGACGAGATGGGCTTCGGCCTGATTGAGAATCGGGTGATCGATCGGCAGCGCGCGCAGCTCGCCGGCCTCGATCTCCTGTGACACGGCAAACGCGGGCAGGAATGTGGCGCCCAGTCCGGCGCGCACGAAATGCTTGAGCACGGAAATCGAGTTGGTCGTGACCGCGGGCGTCAGCCGATACTTTTCCGACTGCTCGGCCAGCGCCATCAACTGGCGGGTGCCATACGCCCCATGCATAAGGGCGAGGGGCACGTCGTAGAGCGCGTCGAGCTTGAGTCCCCCGGCCGCGCGACACCGCTCTACGAGCGGCGAGTCGGGCGCGACGATCGCGTGCACCGGTTGGCGCATCTGCGCGCGCGACACGATCTTGGGTTCGATCGGGGGGTTATAGACCAGCCCGATGTCCGCATCGTCTTCCGCGACCCGCCGCATGACTTCGTTGGTTCCCGCCAGATCGAGCGTGAGCGTGATGTCCGGATAGCGCTTGCAGAAGTACTGCAGCGGCGCGCCCATCAGATCGCTGACGAACCCCTCGCCGACCGCCAGCCGGATATGCCCGCGCCGCAACCCCCGCACCTCCTGCAGCTTGGCAAGCAAGTCCTCCTGGTGTGCGCGCTGTTCCCGGTAATACTCCATGAGCAACCGGCCGGCCTGCGTCAGATGGACGCCGCGTTTGTGACGTTCGATCAACGGTAGCGCCATTTCGGCCTCCAGCAGGGCGATCTGACGGCTGACGGCCGAAGGGGCAATGTCCAGTCTGTCCGCCGCGGCGCGCACGGTGCCGCACTGGACGGCTTCAAACAGATACAGCAGTCGGTTTTCGTTGATGGCAGGTGTCATACCCTAAAGACTAATTTTTAGAACAAAAATCTTCAAGCGTTGTCATTGAGCGTCGTTTTTTTTCATCCCACACTGCCAATCAATGTCCAAGCGTTGGCCGGCACGTTCGGCCGACGAAGCAACGCGATGTCGCCCAAGGGGGAGACGTCATCCTCGCAGTCAATCTGGAGTCAACATGAAAATCATCGGAGTGGTCGGACTGGGCAACATGGGACGCGGCATGGCGCTGTCGTTGCAGCGCGGCGGTTTCACGGTGCTCGGCTTCGATCCGTCGCCGGCCGCCGGTCGCGCCTTGGCCGACGCGGGCGTCGGACTGCGGGCGTCGGTGGCCGAACTGGCCCGCGAAGCCGACGCCCTCGTGCTGTCGCTGCCGACCTCGCAGGTCGTCGAGGCCGTGGTGAATGGCGCCGATGGGATTGCCGCGAACGGTCGCAAGGGCCTGATCGTCATCGACACCTCGACGGCCGATCCGGCAAGCACGCGTGGACTGGCTGCCACGCTGCGCGAGAAGGGTATCGCGCTGGTCGACGCACCGGTCTCCGGCGGCCCGAAGGGCGCCCTGAACGGCGCGCTCACGATGGTGCTGGGCGGTTCGGTGGAGGACATCGCGCGGATCGAACCGGTGCTCGCCGCCATGTCCGCCAAGCGCGTGCATATCGGCGACGTGGGCGCCGGTCACGTGACCAAGCTGATCAACAACCTGATGTGCGCGGCGCATCTGGTCGTGGCGGGCGAAGCGATGCGTCTGGCCGAAGCCGCCGGCGTAGCGCCGGCGCAAGTGCTGGAGGGGCTGAATGCCGGCTCGGGCCGCAGCGGCGTGACACAGACCAACTACCCGACGTGGATCCTCAACAACGCGTTCGACTCCGGTTTCACGATGAAGCTCATGCGCAAGGACGTGCGTCTGGCGATGGCACTCGCCGAGCAGACGGGCACGCTCGCCACGGGACCGCTCTCGGCCGAAGTCGGTCGTCTGTGGGCCGCAAGCGCGGCAACGGTAGGCGATGACGAGGACTTCAATCGCATCGTGCAGTTCATCGAGCCGGGCCGGGCGTGATCGCGCGTCAGCCCGCTCCGGCATTACGCCGGGTCGTTTGATTTTCCATTGTTGTTTGACGAAACGATGCGCCCGATGCGGCGCGTCGCACGGAGTGTTCTCATGGCAGACCCACAAGCCGCCGCTTTGCTCGGCGCATTCGCAAAGTTCTTCCCCAAGGCCACCACCCTCGGCTCGTTCGTGAATGGCGAACTGCTCGAAGGCACGGGTGACGCGAACATCGAGATCGTGAACCCGGCCACCGGCCAGACGGTATTGTCGTATCGCGACGCCGGTGCCGCCGTCGTGGCCCAGGCGGCCCACGCCGCGCAAGCCGCGCAGAAAACCTGGTGGGCGCTGACCCATGCGGCGCGCGGTCGTGTGATGCAGGCCGTCGGCAGCAAGATCCGCGAAAACGCCGAAGCGCTCGCGCAACTCGAATCGATTGGCGCGGGCAAGCCGATTCGCGACTGCCGCGGTGAAGTCGCCAAGGTCGCCGAGATGTTCGAGTACTACGCGGGCTGGACCGACAAGTTCTATGGTGATGTCATCCCCGTACCGAGCACGCACCTGAACTACACGCGTCGCGAAGCGATGGGCGTGGTGTTGCAGATCACGCCGTGGAACGCCCCGGTCTTTACGTGCGGCTGGCAACTTGCCCCGGCTATCGCCATGGGCAACGGCGTGCTGCTCAAGCCGTCGGAACTGACCCCGGCCAGCTCACTGGCGGTGGCCGAACTGGCCGAGCAGGCGGGCGTGCCGCGCGGTCTCATCAACGTGCTCGCCGGTTTCGGTCACACCACCGGTCAGGCGGCGATCTCGCATCCGGTCGTCAAGAAAGTGGTGTTCGTCGGCTCGCCCGCCACGGGCAGCAAGATCGCCGCGGCCGCCGCGCAGCGCCTGCTGCCGAGCGTGCTGGAACTGGGTGGCAAGTCCGCGAATATCGTGTTCAACGATGCCGACCTGAAGCGCGCCTGCCTCGGCGCTCAGGCCGCCATCTTCTCGAGCGCAGGCCAGAGCTGTGTGGCCGGCTCGCGTTTGCTGGTGCAGCGTGGCGTGTACGACGAGATGGTCGACATGCTCGCGCGCGGCGCGGAGAAGATCCGCGTGGGCGAGCCGCTCGACGACACGACCGAGGTCGGTCCGATCTGCAACCGTACCCAGTACCAACACGTCATGAACATGATCGATGCGGGCGTCGCGGGCGGCGCCCGGTTGGCGGCCGGTACGCAGCAGCGCAGCGATGGCGGCTTCTTTGTGCGCCCCACGGTGCTGGCCGACGCGAACAATACGATGGGCGTGGCGCGTACCGAAATCTTCGGCCCGGTCGTCGTGGCGATTCCCTTCGACACGGAGGAAGAGGCGCTGGCGATCGCCAATGACAGCGAGTTCGGCCTGGCCGGAGCGGTGTGGACGCAGGATGTCGCGCGCGCGCACCGTGTGGCGGCGCAGGTCAATGCCGGTACGTTCTGGATCAACGGCTACAAGACGATCAACGTGGCGTCGCCGTTCGGTGGCTACCACCATAGCGGTTACGGTCGCTCCAGCGGCATGGAAGCGCTGTATGAGTACACGCAGACGAAGAGCGTGTGGGTCGAGACCGCGGCGAACCCCGCCACGCCGTTTGGCTACGTCTGATGCTGGTCCGCGGCGAGCGTAGGGCCATCCGGGGGGAAGGGGTGTCGTCATGCGTTCGGTCGTCGGGGGCGTCGCGTCGACGGGGGCGCGCTGGATCGGGGCGACGGTCGTGAGACCCCGCTCGGTACGGAGCCGTTTCAGCCCGTGAGATTCGGGGCCGAAACGGCCATTTTGGCCGCGTATAATGCCGCCCTCGGGTGGTTCGGCGCGGAACGCTGTTGTTGTCACCGAGGTGTGCCAACCTGGCGAGCCGTCAGGCGTCATGGGGAAGTCCGACGGTCTGGGGACCGGACGGATGGCGTGCCGAATTTCCTTAACCACCGAAATGTTCGTACACCTTCCGGGTCACCGGACGGCACCGGACCGGTTCAATAGCATGTGCAGGGGAGACCCAGATGGCAGTCATGGAAAAAAGCGCGGGCCAACCGCAAGGGGGCGCCTTCAGCGATGGTGTGCGCCTATATATTTGGGCAATCGTGATTCTCGTCATCGCGGAGCTGATCGGGGCGATCAGCATCAATGCGGGGCACGGCAAGATCGTGTTGCTGCCGATGGTCTGGGCGTTGCTGCTCGGCGCGGCGTTGGGTTTGTCGCAAGCGCGTCTGCCGCGTTTTGCGCAGATCAACCTGCCGATGCAACACAAGGCGTCCGCCATTCTGCAACCGGCGCTACTGCTCTTCGTGGCCAAGCTGGGGCTGCTCGTGGGGGGCTCGCTGCCCAAACTCGTGGCCGCCGGTTGGGCGCTCGTGTTCCAGGAGTTTGGCCATTTCGTGGGCACGATCATCCTGGGCTTGCCGGTCGCGCTGATGCTCGGCATCAAGCGCGAGGCCATCGGAGCGACGTTCTCGGTCGGTCGTGAGCCGAGCCTGGCCATCATCGGTGAAAAGTATGGCTTCGATTCGCCGGAAGGCCGTGGCGTGCTGGCCGAGTACCTGACGGGCACGGTGTTCGGCGCAGTGTTCATCTCGCTGTTCGCGGGCTTCATCGCCAGCCTGAATCTGTTCCACCCGCACTCGCTCGCCATGGGCGCCGGCGTGGGCTCGGGTTCGATGATGGCCGCTGCCGCCGGCGCCATCGCCGCGCAGCAAACGCCGGAAGTCGCCAAGGAAGTGGCCACGTTCGCCGCCGCATCGAACCTGATCACGACGACCATCGGCACGTACTTCACGCTGTTCATCTCGCTGCCGCTCGCCGTGTGGGGCTACCGCGTGATGGAGCCGGTGCTGGGCCGCATGAGCCGCCGCGGTCGCGCCAACGCCGAAGCCGCTGCGGTGGCCGATGCCGACGCCGCCAAGGAACTCAAGGAAGCGAGCACGGCGCACACCGTCGAAATGAATTTCGGTGCACGTTTGTTCGCCTGGGTGTTCTCGGGTGCGCTGGCGCTGGTCGGTAACACCATCGCCTTCAAGACGCCGTTCCTCGACGGCGTGCCGGGCATGGTCATCATGATCGGTGCCGTGATCGTGGGCGAGGCGCTGTACTACGTCACGCGCCGCAAGGTGCCCGCCGTGTGCTGGGTGTCGCTCATTGCGATGTTCCTGACGTCGCCGGCTTTCCCGTTCGCGCCGATCGTCGAGCAGTTCACCGGGAAGATCAACTTCCTCTCGTTGGTGACGCCCATGCTGACGTACGCCGGTCTGTCGGTCGCCAAGGATGTGCCGGCGTTCCGTCGTCTGGGCTGGCGCATCGTGGTCGTGTCGTTCCTCGCGAACGCCGGTACGTTCCTCGGTGCTGCGCTCATTGCCGAGTTCTTCCACGTGTAATACGTGCCTGTTGTGCGCGGCGGTGACACGCCGCACGCATGACGCGCAAGCGAATACGCCACGGCATGCCGTGGCGTATTTTTTTGCGCTACCGAGCGAGGGGCTCAGGGTTTCGTGGTTGCCGCGTCGGCTTGCGCGCGCTCGTGATAGTAACGGCGGAAGTAAGCGCGAATCTCCGCGGGCGAGAGCTTGCCGTCACGATTGGCGTCGATCAGCTCGAAATGCCGATCGAGGAACGGCTCGGCGGCCGCCGTTTCGTCGCGGCTCAGATAACCGTCGCCATCCTTGTCCGCCGCCTTGAAATAGCGCTCGAACGTGGCGCGACGCGCCTGCAACTGGCTGTGCTGATAGGCCGACCATTCATTGCGGTCGATCTTGCCATCGCGATTGGTGTCGATGGCGTCGAACGAGCGTTGCAGGTACAGCCCGAGCGCTGCGTTCTGATCCGACGCGTCGCCGTAGTCCGGGCCCGGTAACGGCGCAGGCATGGGCGCCGAAGGTGTCGTCGGCACGACGCCGTTCATCGGCGTCCGCGTCTGTGCATGGCCGGGCAGCGCGACGAGCGACAGGGCGGCGGCGCTGGCGCAAAGCGTGATGACGGCGAGTGTCCGGCGCGCCGTACGCCGTGTCGCGAGGGTTCGAAGCGTACGTTGATGCGGTGTCTGTTGAGATGTCATGCCGCGCTTCTCCTGATTCGTTGAACAGTGACGGCGGTATCGGCCTCGCGATGCGATGCGCTGACGAGAGGGGAGCCGCCCGATGACGGGGAGACCGGTATCAACGGCGACGGCGGTCGTCCGTGATGACGTTACCGATCACGCCGCCGACGACGGCGCCCCCCACGGTCGTGCCCAGGTCGCCGCCGGAGATGAGGGCGCCACCCAGGGCGCCGACGCCGGCGCCAACTGCCGTATTACGCGATTCGCGTGGCGTCATGCCGCCGCAGCCGGCCAGCGTGCCGATCAATGCGGCCCCTGCGAGTACCGGGCCGGCCGAGCGTGACAGACGGGAGAGGTGCGAGATCCATCGTTGTGTAGTTTTCATGACGCATGACTCCTTCAAAGAGGGGGGCGTCGGGCCCCGGGCAATCGCAGGCATCGCCTGCCGTTCAATAACAGCGGTCGCTGACGGCGCAGGCTTGATACACGATCCATTTACGGTCGATGCGCAGTCCAATGCGGTATTGCGCGGTATTCGTATTCATGGCGTCTGTCGCCAGCGCTGATTGATTTAGGTTTGACGCAAGTTGCGGTATTTGGGTCGCCCGATCTTGTAAGACTTTGTAAAGCCCTTGGGTCGGGCGTGACGGTCGCGAACCTGTGAGCTCCACGGTGCTTTCTGTGCGATCGGTATATAAAATGCAGTCCGAAATAAATTGTGGACGTTCTGACGATGCGGAGGGCGACACCAGCGACGCTGGCGCACGCACCATCGCGCATGTTCCTGTGCTTGTGCGACGCCGCGGGCGGATGTCGTCGTAAAGCGGAGCTGGCGAAAGCGTGACATCGAAATTGTTCAAGTTTGAAATGTCTCGGCCGGCGGCTTTAAAAGCCGCCATTCACGCCGGAAGGTGCGGAATGCGCGGAGTATGCGATTACGCGGCGTATTACGCGATGTCTGTCATCGCAAATCGCGCTGAATGCGTTGAAACCATCGGGAAAGTCCGGGGGAGTATTTGCGCTTAGTTTTCGCCGCAAGCTGCGTTTGCGCTGGCATACTGTGCCCGCTGAAGTTCGGTACTGAATTCAGCGATTGTTGAGACAAATCGATTGAGGTGCTCGGCCTATCCGCGCAAGCTTATCCATGCCACAAGTCAAGAAAGAAGACATTCGTCTGGCCATTTTGGAAGCATCGCATGCCCTGTTTCTCGACAAGGGCTATGTCGAAACGACCATGGTGCAGATCGCAAAGCGTGCCGGCATTTCCCACGCGAACATCTACAGCTACTTCACCGCAAAGTTGCAGGTCTTCTTCTGCGTCTACGAAACCTGGTTCAAGGCGCGCATTACCTTGCTCGAAGCCGAGGTGATGGCGGCACACGGCGCCCATGCCCGCATGCGCACCCTGCTCGACGGCCTGCTGGTCCAGATGCCGAGACTCGACAACGGCTTTTCGCACAACCTGGTGCAGGCGCTGGCCACCGTCCGCCCGGGCGATCCGTACGACGCATCGCTGCTGCGCTGGTTTCGCGAGCATCTGTCGGGCATGCTGGCGGCAGTCGCACCGAGCCTTGCGCGCGATAGCGTGCGACGTGCGCGTCTGGTGGATATGCTTGTGCTGACGTTCGACGGATGCCTCGTCAACCATCATGTCAATCCGGCGTCCCTGCCGGACGCCGCGATGCTGGAGGAGTACGTCGTCGCATTCCTGCCGGGCGAACCTGCCGAGTCTGACGCGGCTGCGTCGGTGGCGCCCGCGGCGCAGGGCGTGCCGGGGGCGGGGGCGGTGATACCGTCCGGCTCCGCGGCGGCGGCCTGAACGGCACGCCGATGCGCTCGCTGCCCTGGACCTCCCTCAATCTCGGACGAAAGCTCAAGTTCCACCAGCTTCAGGTGTTCGATCGCGTGCTCGAGACGGGCTCGCTCGTGCGCGCCGCCAACGAAACCGGTCTCACACAACCGGCCGTGAGCAAGATCGTGCACGAGCTGGAATCGTGTTTCGAAGGACCGCTCTTCGTACGCAGTAATCGCGGCATGCAGCCTACGGAACTGGGCGAACTGCTCGGGCATCGCGTGAAATCGCTGATGGCCGAGCTGCGCTACCTCACGGACGAAGTGAATGCGTTCAGCGCAGGTACCAGTGGACACGTCATCGTCGGTACGCTCATCTCGGCCGCCGCGGATCTTCTCCCGCGCACGATTGCGATGCTCAAGTCGCGGACCCCGGGCGTACTGGTCACAGTGCGTGAAGCGACGACCGCGCAACTCTTCCCCGCGCTGGCCAGCGGCGATCTGGATATTGTCGTGGGCCGTCTGCCCGAGCGGGCATTGCCTGTCGCGAACGCCTTCGCCCTGACGCACGAAGTGCTCTTCAACGAATCGCTCAGCGTAGTCGGTGGGGCGCGTCACTGGCCACAGGGGCCGGCGCGCGTGCCGCTTGCGCAGTTGCGTGAAGGGGCGTGGATTCTGCCGGTGCCGGAATCGCCGTCGCGGCTCGCTGCCGAGCGGCTCTTCCACGATGCGGGGCTGGCATTGCCCGAGGACGTCGTCGAGTCGCTCTCGGTGCTGACCAACATCGGCTTGATGCTGGAGACCCCGCGAGTAGCGCTGATGCCGCGTGTGGCGGCCACGCCGTTCGTGGAATCGGGATTGCTGCGGGTGCTGGCCGATACCATGCCCGGCAGCTTCGGCGATGTGGGGTATTCGCTGCGTGCCGACAGGCCGCCGAGCCCGGCTTGTGAGCGCTTCGTCGCCTGCCTTCGCGAAGCGTGCGGCCTCAGGCCGTAGCGCCTTCCTGCCGATGTCGCCAAAACGAAGGGCGGCATGCCGGTGCATCGGCGTGCCGCCCTTTGCGATGGGCCGGCGCATGAACCTGCCCACGCGCCCCAACGGTAACGCGAACTGCCGACGCGGCGAATGGCGTGAACGCAATCGCGACACTTGCGAAACCCTGCAGCGAAGCCACCACGGATGCGATGACGATCGTGCGAATGCGGGTCAGAGACGTGCGAGCGACGAGACTAGCCCGGGGTTCTGTTGCACGAGCCGAATGAGGCAGGCGGCCTGGGCATTGGGGCGCGCGCGACCCTGCTCCCAGTTCTCCAGCGTGCGCGGATTCGTACGCAAGTAGTGCGCGAAGACGTTACGCGACATGCCGAGATGCTTGCGCAGGGCGAGCAATTCGTCGGGAAAAACTTCAAGTTTCGGAAGCGGTGTGCGCGGCAGCTCCTTGATATTGAGCGGAAGATCCGCAGGCAGGCCGTTCTTGACGTGCGCCGGTTCGGCAGGCGGTGGCGCACCGGTGTCCTGAGAGAGCAGCCAGCGGAAGGGATTCGAAGGCGTATTGGAGTAAGCCATAGTCCTACCCGGGTGTCGGTGTTAAGTGAAGGGATAAGCACGCTTGCGAAGTCAATCAAGCGGAACCGATTGCACCACAGAGTTCTACTGGGTGCTTTCACAAAACACTCCGGATTTTCGCGTATGACACCCATCGAGGACCAAGCACCCCGCCGAAACGAGGTGCCGTAGAGTGTACGCAAAACGGTGCGGTACGCAGCGTGGCGCGTGCCTCAAACGCCCAGATACGCCTGTAATTCCGGCAACGCGCGACGCAGGCTTGGCGAGTCGCCTTGCCAAGCTACACGGCCTTTGTCGACGATGTAGTGGCGATCGCCGAGTTCGAGCATCGGTGCAAGGTTCTTGTCGATGCACAGGATCGACAGACCGCTGCCTTTGAGTTGCTTCAGGCACTGCCAGATTTCACCCCGAATGAGCGGTGCCAGCCCCTCCGTCGCTTCGTCGAGAATGAGTAATTTCGGATTCGTCATCAGCGCGCGGCCGATCGCGAGCATCTGCTGCTCGCCGCCGGACAGGTTGCTGCCGAGGTTTTTCTCGCGTTCGCGCAGCCGCGGAAACAGGGCGTAGATGCGCTCCAGTGTCCACGGCGAGCGCGCACCATGACGATTGCTGGCGGTGGCCACGAGGTTCTCGCGCACTGTCAGCGTGGGGAAAATCTGGCGTCCCTCCGGCACGAGCCCCATGCCCGCGCGCGCGATACGGTGCGACGGGCTGGTGTGCACCGGCTGTCCGTCGAACACGATTTCGCCACGGGCAGGGCGCATGAGGCCTGTCATCGACTTGACCGTGGTCGACTTGCCCATGCCGTTGCGGCCGAGCAGCGTGACGAACGCCCCCCGCTCGATGTCGAGTTGCATGCCGAACAGCGCCTGACTCGCGCCGTAGTACGACTCGACGCCAGACAAAGACAACAAGGGGCTCATGCGGTCGCTCCCAGCATTTCGTTGCGGGTGTCATCCCCGAGATAGGCTTCGCGCACGCCCGCGTCGTTGCGGATCGTGTCGGCGTTGCCGCAAGCGATGGCGCGCCCGTAGACGAGCACGGTGATGCGGTCGGCCAGGGCGAAGACCGCGTCCATGTCGTGCTCCACCAGCACGATGGCGTAATCGCCCTTGAGATCGGCGAGCAGATGTGTCATCTGTTCGGACTCGGCCTGCGACATGCCGGCCATCGGCTCGTCGAGCAGCAGCAGTTTCGGGCGTCCCGCGAGCGCCATGGCCAGTTCGAGCTGACGATGTTCGCCGTGGGCAAGCGCGCTGGCGGGCACGTGCATGCGCGCGGCCAGTCCGGTGCGCGCCAGGATCTCGCGCGCCGGCTCGACGAGCGCCGCTTCGCGAATGGCTGGCCGCCAGAAGCCGAAGCTATGGCCTTGCATCGCCTGCACGGCCACGAGCACGTTCTCCAGCGCGGTGAATTCTCGAAACACCGACGTGATCTGGTACGAGCGCGCGAGCCCCGAGCGGGCGCGCTGCTCGATCGGCATGGCCGTGATGTCGTGTCCGTCGAAATGGATGCTGCCTTCGTCGGCGCGAAGCTCGCCGGCCAGTTGGCCGATGAGCGTGCTCTTGCCGGCGCCGTTCGGGCCGATGATGGCGTGCAGCTCCCCCGGCGCGACATCCAGGCAAAAGTGATCGGTGGCGATCAGCCCGCCGTAGCGTTTGACCAGTTGGTCGACTTGAAGCAGGGTCATGCCTTGCCCTCCACGGTACGGGCGCGCCGGGCGAGCCGCACCTGCAGGTCGCCGAGCAGGCCATACAGGCCGCGTCGCGACACCAGCACCGCCACGACGATGAGCGGCCCGAAGATAATCATCCAGTGCTCCGTCATGCCCTTGAGCCATTCCTCGATCAGCAGCATGGCGGCGCTGCCCAGTACCGGCCCGAAGAACGATCCCAGCCCGCCGAGGACGACCATCACGATCAACTCGCCCGACGCCGTCCACGCCATGTAAGCGGGCGAGACGAAATGCGTGAGGTTGGCGTAGAGCATGCCCGCCACGCCGCAGGTCATGGCGCTGATGATGTAGGCCACCAGCTTGTAGCGCAGTGTCGGATAGCCGAGCGCGCGCATGCGGCGATCGTTTTGGCGCGCACCGCGAATGACCATGCCGAAGCGCGCATCGACCAGCCGGCGACCGGCCCATACGCACAGGCACAGCACGGCGAACGCCACGTAATACAGCGTGGCGGGGTCGTCGAGCGTCATGCTGCCGAAGCGGCTGCCGGCGGTGACCGGCAGGCCGTCGTCGCCGCCGTATTGCCTCAGGCCGACGGCGAGGAAGTAGAACATCTGGGCGAACGCCAGCGTAATCATGATGAAGGCGATGCCGGTCGTGCGCAGCGAGAGCAGACCGGTGACGGCGCCGACGACGGCACACAGCAGCAGCGTCGCCCCGAGATGCAGGAAGCCGTTGTCGATGCCGTGATAGCTGAGAATGCCGACGACATACGCGCCCAGCCCGAGATACAGCGCGTGGCCGAAACTCACCATGCCGCCGTAGCCGAGAATCAGATCGAGCGAGACGGCCGCGATGGCGAACACCACAATGCGCCCGAACAGGGTGAGATAGAACGGTTGCTGGGCAAACGTCGCGTAGAGGGGCACCAACGCCAGCACGGCGAGCAACAGCAGCGGCACGGCGGTGCGAAGATTGAGTTTCATTTCCATCGTCAACCGTGTTTGACCGGGAAGAGACCTTGCGGACGCACAGCAAGCACGGCGGCCATGACAAGGTAGATGAGCATCGAAGCGAGCGCGGGCCCGGCGGTGTCGGCGGTGCTGCGCTCCATGAGGCTGCGCAGCAGCGTGGGCAGGGCAGTGCGTCCCACGGTGTCGACCACGCCGACGATCAGCGCCGCGAGAAATGCCCCGCGCACCGAGCCGATGCCGCCGATCACGATCACGACCATCGTCAGGATCAGAATCGGCTCGCCCATGCCCGGCTGCACCGACAGGATGGGGCCGGCCATGAGCCCGGCGATCCCGGCGAGAATCGCGCCCAGTCCGAACAGCAGCGAGTTGAGCAGCACGATGTTCACGCCGAGCGCGCCGACCATCTGGCGATGGGTCGACCCGGCGCGGATCAGCATGCCGATGCGCGTGCGGTGAATCAGCAGATAGCAGCCCAGCGCCACGGCCAGCCCCACCACGATGATCAGGAAGCGATACGCCGGATACGCGAGGCCGAACAGATCCACCGTGCCGGCGAGCCAGTCGGGCACTTCCATGTAATACGGCGACGGCCCCCAGATCATGCGCGCGAGCTCGTTGAAGAACAGGATCAGACCGAAGGTGGCCAGCACCTGATCGAGGTGATCGCGGTCGTACAGCGTCTTGAGCGCGACGAATTCGACGATCAGGCCGATCACGAGCATTGCGGGAACGATGGCGATCGCGGCGAGCGCGAACGATCCCGTATGGTTGTACACGGTGGCGGCGATGAACGCCCCGATCATATAGAGCGAACCGTGTGCGAGGTTGACGAAGTTCATGATGCCGAACACCAGCGTGAGCCCGGCCGCCATCAGGAACAACAGCACCCCGAGTTGCAGCCCGTTCAGGCACTGCATGACGAAAAGCGTCAGACTCATGCGGCCTCCCGGGGTAGCCCCATCAGGCGAAAGATGGCTTGCGTGAGCGGACTGGCGGTGTCGTTGAGCGTGAGCACGATATCGAAGTGATTGGTGCCGGGCATCGGGACATAATCACCTGCGAAGCCACGGGCGCGCCATGCCGCGAGATAGTCCTCGCTCTGGCGCTTGAATTCCGCCGTCTCGCTCTCGCCGTAGGACACCACGATCGGGCAGCCGTGCGCGGGCAGATGGAAGTGGGGGCTGTTGCGATGCGCGTCGTCGGCGGACAGCTTCATCCAGTCGTTGATGTGCGTGAACGGAATCGGCGTGAGATCGAACAGGCCGGAGAGCGGGGCGGCGCCGGCGACGACGTCGTGGGGCACGCCGTAATCGGCGTGCCAACCCTGAGCGAGCAGCATGCCCACGAGGTGGCCACCGGCCGAGCTGCCGCACACGTGGATGCGGCGGGCGTCGCCGTGGTGTTCGCCAATGTGCCGGTGCACCCAGGCCAATGCACGGCGCGTCTGGTCGACGATGGTATCAAGCGAGGCGCCGGGCGCAAGCGAATAGTTGATCGTGACGACCGTCGCGCCGGCGCGTGTGAAGGCGGGCGCCATGTTGCTCGAATCGTCCTTGCCGAGCGCGCGCCAGTAGCCACCGTGAACAAAGAAGAAGACGGGGGCGTCGGGGACCGGTGACGGGAAGATGTCGAGCGTCTCGTCGGGGTGATCGCCGTAGGCGACATCGAGGACGCAGGGCGTGGTCGCGCGGGCGTGCGCGCTCTCGGTGGCGTACTGCGTCAGGATGTCGAGAACGTTGGGCGTGGTGGCGCGAGCGTTGTACTGAACGTCCAGCTCGGCCTCGTCGAAATTGCGGTAGCGCTTCATAAACCCTCGATCGTGCTCAGGTACGGCTCGGGTCGTGCACCTGCAGTGCCGCCGGCCTATCGCGTGGTATCGCGCCCGCCCGGGACGGCCGGGCGGCGCGTCGGCAACGGCGGGCATCGTCCGCGTCGAACCGCACGCCGGCGATGCCCGCCCGTCGCCTTACGACTTGATCTTGCACTGCGCGGCCAGGTCGGCGCGCGTCTTGATCTGAATCTGCCCCTTGGTCGCGAACCGGGCGCCGTTGGCGTCCTTCACGACATCCACGCGGTAGAACTGCGCCACGGGGAACTGGTTGCTGGCGAACTTGAACGGCCCGCGCACCGACGAGAAATCGGCCGCCTTGAGTGCGGCGCGCAACGCTTCGCGATCCGCCACGTTGCCCTTGGTCTTCGTGAGGGCCGAGTCGATCAGGTTGGCGGCGTCGTAGGACTGCGCGGCATACATCGACGGCACGCGGTTGTATTTCTTCTGGAAGGCCGCCACGAACTGCTTGTTCTGCGCGTTGTCGAGATCGGGCGAGTACGGGGCGCTGGTGATGGCGCCGACCGCCAGTTCCTTGAGCGCGGGCAGGGTCGAGCCGTCGATGGTCGACACGGAGATCAGCGGAATCTTGCCGAGCAGCCCGGCCTGACGGTATTGCTTGACGAAGTTCACACCCATGCCGCCTGGATAGAACACATAGACGGCGTCGGGCTTGGCGGCCTGCAACTGGGCGATTTCGGCCGAGTAGTCGGGCTGGTTGACCTGTGTGTACACCTCGTCGACGATCTGGCCCTTGTAGTCGCGCTTGAAGCCGTTCACGGCGTCGCGTCCGGCCTGATAGTTCGGGGCCATCACGTACATCTTCTTGTAGCCCAGGTCGCTCGAGAGCTGGCCACCGGCCTCGTGCAGTTCGTCGTTATCCCACGACGTCGAGAAGAAGTTCGGCGAGCATTGCGCGCCGGCAATCGGGGTCGGCCCGGCATTCGAGCCGACCATGACCACGCCCGCATTCGTCACGGTCTTGTGAATGGCCATCATGACGTTCGAGAACGTCACGCCGGTGATGAGCGACACCTTGTCGCGCTCCACCAGCTTCTGCGCGGCCTGCACGCCGACGTCGGGCTTGAGCTGGTCGTCTTCCTTGATCACCTGCACCGGCACGCCGCCCAGTTTGCCGCCCTTTTGCTCGATGGCGAGCATGAAGGCGTCGTACTGATCCTGGCCGAGCGCGCCGCCCGGGCCGGAGAGCGTGCCGATGAAGCCGATTTTCACCTGGGCGTGCGCGCCGCTCGAGGCGAATATCGCCGCGCCGGCGGCAAGGGCGCCGAGCACGGCGATGGCTTTGCGTTGCGTGGTCTTCGTTCCCGTCATCATGGTCTCCAAACTTAGTTCCAAAACAGGCAAACACTTTCCGCAGAGGACTCGCGCCGGGAGACTTGACCGCTTCTTCACGTCGGTCATCGCAGGCCAGGCGCGTCAGACTACCTAAATTGTTTAAGCATCAAATATTTAAGTGCCCAGCGTAAACGACGCCTTTTACGTAGGCAAGCGATTTCAAAAACACCTCGGGAAAGCACCAGTTACAGGCCGAAGAACTCGCGGGCGTTCGCGGCCAGAATGCGGTGGCGAGCCACGTCGTCCAGATCGGGCTGCTCGGCCACCAGGCGGCCGATGTCCTGCTCGCCGAGCGGGAACGGATGATCCGAGCCCAGCATGATGCGTTCCGAGCCCAGGGTGTCGACCAGCAGGCGCAAGGCGCGCGGGTCGAACACGGCGCTGTCCACGTAGAAACGATCCAGATAATGGGACGGCGGATGCGGGCTGTCGGCACGCACGATGTCGCGGCAATGCCAGGCATTCTCGGCACGGCCCAGCAGATACGGGAACGCGCCGCCGCCGTGAGCGAAGCACAGCTTGAGCGAGCGGGGCAGACGCTCGAACGCGCCCGAGAGGATCAGCGAGAGGATCGAGAGCTGCGTCTCGGCAGGCATGGCGACGAGCCACGGCATCATCCATCGCTTCATGCGGCCGTCGGTCATCATGTCCCACGGATGCACGAGCACGGGGATGTGTTCGTTGCCGCAGTGCCGCAAGAAGGCCACGAGCTGTTCGTCGTCCAGGTCCTTGTCGCCGAGATGGTTGCCGATCTGCACGCCGACGTGGCCGCTCGCCTTGGCGCGCGAGGCTTCCGCGCAGGCCAGATCGAGGTTCTGCAGCGGTACTTGCGCCATCGCCTTCAGGCGCGACGGCGCGTAGGCACAGTGCTCGAGCGCCAGATCGTTCATGCGCTGCACCCAGTCAATGACTGCGTGCCCGTCGTAGCGATAGCCGAACATGATCGGCGTGGCACAGACCACTTGCAGGTCGATGCCGTGACGGTCGAGTTCTTCGACGCGCAGCGCGGGGTCCCACAGCGCGCGGTAGACCGGTCGGAAGGCGCGGTCGTCGATCATGATGTTGCCGGTCTCGCCGCCGTCGTCGATGCGCAGCCACGGCGCGGTAGCGGGGTCAAGGCGGGCCGCCTCGTCCCGCGTGATGCGCGGGAAGAAGTGGGCGTGCATGTCGATTTTCTTCATGACGTAACGGGTAAGGGGCTGGGCGCGGCGTCGCGAATCAGGCCGACGCCGGTGCCGTAGTCGTGGGTTGCGCGGCGCGGCCCGGGTGGATCTCGCCGCAACTCGGGCAGCGGCGCAGCGATTCGGTGCCGTAGAACGTTTCGAACAGCGGCGGCAGGTCGGTCACAATGCTCTTGAGCTGCACTTCCACACGGTGAACCAGCGTGCCGCATTGGAGGCAGTACCACTCGAAGCCGTCGAGCAGGCCGGGCGGGCGCTGGCGTTCGATCACCAGGCACAGGCTTCCCGCTTCGGGCCGCTGCGGCGAGTGGCGCACATGCGGCGGCAGCAGGAAGATGTCGCCCTCCTTGAGGTCGATGCGCTCCGGGCGGCCGTCGATCCACAGATTGACCCACGCGTTGCCCTTGAACTGATAGAAAAACTCCTCGAGCGGGTCGTCGTGATAGTCGGTGCGATGGTTCGGTCCGCCCACCACCGTCACGATGAAATCGCTGTCCTGCCAGACCTGCTGATTGCCGACGGGCGGCTTGAGCAGTGACGCGTGATCGTCGATCCAGCGCTGGAAATTGAAGGGCTTGCCATACGTCAACATGCTGTCTCCCAGGTCATGCGGCGTCAGGTGGAGTCTCGGGGTGCTTCAGCGCGAACGCGGCGCGTAGGCCACGCACTTGATTTCGATAAGCAGCAACGGATGCGGCAACTGGTGGACGGCCACCGTGGTGCGCGTCGGCCCGCTCTCGTCGAAATACTCGCCGTACACCGCGTTGTAGCCGCCGAAGTCGTTCATGTTCACGAGGAACGCGCCGACTTCGACCACGTCGGCGAGGGTGGCGCCTTCGCTGGCGAGAATGTCGCGAATGTTTTCAATGACGGCGCGCGTCTGCTCACGAATGTCGAGCTGCGTCACGCCCAGCGCATCGACCTGCGCACCGGCGTAGGTGTTGTCCGGGCGGCGCGAACTGGTGCCCGAGACGAACAGAAAGTCGCCGGCGCGCTTGATGTGCGGGAACTTGCCGCGCGGCTTGGCCTTGCCGGCCACCACGCGGGCCTGCGTGTCTTGCGATGCGCTCATGTGTCGTCAGTCTCCGTTGTGCCTTGTTCTTGGGACGGCGCACGGGTGCGGGGGGCTCGACCCCCATCGATACCCCCGCACCGTCGCCTCACAGTTTGATGCAGATGTTGGTGATTTCGGAATAGAAGTCGAGCGAGTGGCGTCCGCCTTCGCGGCCCAGTCCCGAGCGCTTCACGCCGCCGAACGGCGTGCGCAGGTCTCGCAGGAACCAGGTGTTCACCCACACGAGCCCCGTCTGGAACTGACGCGCCACGCGATGCGCGCGCGACAGGTTCGTTGTCCATACGCAACCGGCAAGTCCGTACTCGCTGTCGTTGACGCGGCGAATCACTTCGTCCTCGCGATCGAACGGGGCGACGTGGCACACGGGGCCGAAGATCTCCTCGCGGACACAGCGTGCCGTATCGGGCAGGCCGGTCCAGACCGTGGGCTGGACGAAGGCGCCGTCGTCGCGGGCATCGCCGAAGGCGGGCACGCCGCCGCCGGTCACGACCGTCGCGCCTTCTTCCACCGCCAGACGATAGTAAGCGAGCACCTTCTCTCGATGTTTGCGAGACACGAGCGGACCCATCTGCACGCCGATGGCGTCGGGCGCGTCGATGCGCAACGCGGCGGCACGCTCGGCCAGCGCGGCGACGAAACGGTCGAAGATCGGTCGCTCGACATAGACGCGCTCCGAACACAGGCACACCTGACCCGCGTTGGTGAACGACGAGCGAACCACGCCATCGAGCGCGCGCTCGAAGTCGGCGTCCGCGAACACGACAGCGGCGTTCTTGCCGCCCAGTTCGAACGAGATTTCCTTCACGCCGTCGGCCACGGCCTTCATGATCGCGCTGCCGGTCCGCGACTCGCCGGTAAAGGTGATCGCCGCTACGTCCGGGTGTTTCGTCAGGTGTTCGCCGGCCGAGTCCGGGCCGAAGCCGTGCACGAGGTTGAAGACCCCGGGCGGCACGCCGGCGGCGTCCATCACCTCGGCGAGCAGGGTGGCGGAAGAGGGCGTTTCTTCCGACGGCTTGGCGACCACGCAGTTGCCCATCGCCAGCGCGGGGGCCACCTTCCATGTGAAGAGCAGCAGCGGCAGGTTCCACGGCGAGATGATGCCGATGACCCCGAGCGGTTTGCGCGTGACGTAGCTCATGACGTCGCCCCCGTCGGCGGCGCGCATGTCGTACATCTCGGTGCCGGCCGTCTGGACGAGATCGGCGAACATGCGGAAGTTGGCGATGCCGCGTGCGATGTCGAGGGTGCGGGCCTGTTCGACGGGGCGGCCCGTGTCGGCCACTTCGGCCGCGACGAAATCGTCGAAGCGCGCCTGGATGCCGTCGGCGATCCGATGCAGCACCGCGGCGCGCTCGGCGGGCGTGGTGTTGCCCCACGGCCCGTCGTGCAGGGCACGGCGCGCGGCGCGCACGGCGCGATCGACGGTAGCGGCGTCGGCTTCGCAAACCTTCGCGACGAGCCGCCCGTCGACAGGGCTGACATTATCGAACTGGCGATCGGTGGCAATGAACGCGCCATCTACGTAGTGCCGCAGCAGCGGCGGAGTCGCAAGGCTCACGAGGTCTCCTGGAGCAGGGTGTTTTGCGGGGTGGCGAGGGCGCGAACGCCAGGGCACAACCGCCGGATGCCCTCCAGTCTAGGCATCTGGCTATATAAAAAATAATGAAAACTATCGTGGCGTCTATTCCTGATTGGAATAGCAAGGGGCAACAGGGAACAGAAAGGGGGCAGCGGGGAACAGCAGCCAGGCTCAGTGGTGCGCGTCGTGGCTCATCCGTGCGCGCGCCTCGCGCAGGTCACGCGCCTCGCGCGCTTCGCCGATGGCGGCGGGCGGCAGGTCGGTGTCGAGGCACTCGACCAGATGGGCGTTGAGCAATGCCGCGAGACCTTCGCCGCCACGTCGCATGACGTAGTTGTGATTCCAGCGGAACAGCGGACGGGCAATGGGCGCGAGCTTGTTCATCCAGGCGCGCTCCGTATGCACGTCCCAGGCATAGCGCACCGCCGTGATCGGCCCTTCCGTGTCGAAGCGCCACACGCCGGTGCCCTCCAGCTCGCCTGACGCGACACTGCGCACCTCGCGCATCGGGTCGACGTGCGTGACGCGCGTCTCGATGGTGAGCGAGTAGGGCAGCGCACCGTGCCAGGTCAGCACACGCACCGCGCCCACGCCTTGCGCGTCGCCCGGATCAAGCGTGCGCACGTCGCGCACGCACGGCCACCACCGTGCCCAGTGGTCGACGTCGCGAATCGCGTCCCAGACTTCGTCCAGCGGCGCGGTGAGCCGCCACAAGGTGAGGAAGTGATAGTCGTTCATGGCCGATCCCGGTCGTGGAGGGAGAGGGTGCCGTCATGCCCCTTCGGGCTGGGGAATTTCAGTATAGGCGGCATCCCGGGGGCCGGCGTGCCGCTGCTCATGTCGACCACGCCGGGCAATGCGAGCCAGGGCTGGACGGGCGAATTGCCGGCGGTGTCTGCCCGTTGTCGTTCCTTGTCATTTTTTGGGCGATGTCATGAATCCATCACATTGTCTCCATAGAATCCCGAAGTGAAAACGTTTTCGTAAACGTTTACATTTGCAAAAAATCCGTCAACGGCAAGTATCGACGGTACGACACAAGGGAGACGAGCGTGGCAGATATCCGGGACGTGGCGCAGCGCGCGGGGTGTTCGATTGCGACGGTGTCGCGCGCGCTCAATTCACCTCGGTTGGTGCGTCCCGAGACACTGGCGCGCGTGCAGGCGGCCGCCGCCGAGCTCAAATTCCGTCCCAATGCACTTGGCCGTCAGTTGCGCGGCGAGCGCACCGGACTGATCGGCGTGATGCTGCCCACGCTGGGCAACCCGGTCTTTGCCGATTGCCTGGAAGGCATTGAAGCCGCCATTGACGGCACGGGCCGACGGTTGTTGCTCGTTACCACCCAATACGACCCGGAGCGCGAGCGCAACGCCATCGAGACCTTGCTGCAACAGCGCGTTGATGGCCTGCTGCTGACGCTGGCCGACGCCGAGCACAGCGCGCTGCTCGACGATATCGCGGCGGAGGGCGTGGCGTGCCAACTCGTCTATAACGATGCGCCGGAGCGTCCATGCGTCTCCGTGGACAATCGGACCGCTGCCGCGCAGGGGGTGGCCATGCTGATCGAGGCGGGTCATCGCGACATCGTGATGGTGACGGGCGCGTTGCATGCTTCCGACCGCGCCAAGCGCCGCTATCTCGGCTACGGCGATGCCATGCAGGCCGCTGGGCTGACGCCGCGGCCGGCCTTTGAGATCGACTTCAACAGCGGGGCCCGTGGCGAGCGGGTGCGCGAATGGCTGGCGCAGCGCGAGCGCGACGGCGCGCGTCCCACGGCACTTTTTTGCTCCAACGATCTGCTCGCCCTTGGCGTGATGCGCGCCCTGCGCGAGGCGGGGCTGCGAGTGCCCGACGATATGTCGGTGCTGGGCTTCGACGGGCTGGGGGTGGGCGAGCTGCTTTCGCCGACGCTGGCGACTGTCGTACAACCGAGTGTGGACATCGGCCGTCACGCGGCGCAACGTTTGCTCGCCCAGATCGACGCGCGCGTCGGCGCGACGCCCTCGCACGACGCCTCACTCAGCCATGCGCTGATTCTGCCGCACGAGATTCGTCGCGGCGGCACGGTGTCGGCACCGCCGCGCCGGCGGGGGTGAGACGCGCCATCGAACGGTATTGCACGGTTTTGAAGGGAACGTAGTAGCAAGGAAAGCGGCCGACGACTGGCTCCGGAAAGAGAGTTCAGCGCCGGCCGAGGCAATCAGGCATCCGGGCATGAGGCCCGCACTTATCCGGCGGCACGTGAGTTCCGCCAACGCTCAGACATTCAGGAGCTTACCAACATGAAGCTTTGGATCACCCGCGCCGCCCGCACGCTGGCGCTGTTCACCCTGCTCGGCGCTGGCGCCGCGCAGGCCCAGCAGACGGCCATCTGCTACAACTGCCCGCCGGAATGGGCCGACTGGGCCGGTCAGGTCAAGGCGATTGCACAAGACACCGGCATTCGCGTGCCGCTCGATAACAAGAACTCCGGCCAGGCCGTTGCGCAATTGATCGCCGAGCAGAAAGCGCCGGTGGCCGACATTGTGTATCTGGGCATCACGTCTGCCATCGAAGCGGCGAAGAAGGGCCTGCTCGCGCCGTACAAGCCGGCGAACTGGGATCAGGTGCCGGCCGCCATGAAGGATCCGAACGGCATGTGGACGACGATCCATTCGGGCACGGTCGGCTTCTTCGTGAACCGCGACGCGCTGGAAGGCAAGCCGGTGCCGCGTTCGTGGGCCGACCTGCTCAAGCCGGAATATCGCGGCATGGTGGGTTACCTGGATCCGAGCAGCGCATTCGCCGGCTATGCCGCCGCGATTGCCGCCAATCAGGCGCTCGGCGGGTCGATGGACAACTTCGGTCCGGCCATCAGCTATCTCCAGAAGCTCAAGGCGAACGCGCCGATCGTGCCTAAGCAAACGGCGTATGCGCGCGTGCTCTCGGGTGAGATCCCCATCCTGATCGACTTCGATTTCAACGCCTACCGTGCCATCTACAAGGACCACGCCAACGTGCAGTTCGTGATCCCGAAGGAAGGCACCGTGTCGCTGCCGTACGTGATCGCGCTCGTGAAGAACGGCCCGCACCCGGACAACGGCAAGAAGGTGATCGACTACACGCTGTCCGACAAGGGCCAGGCGCATTGGGCGCAAGCGTTCCTGCGTCCGGTGCGCGCGAGCACGATGCCGGCCGAGGTCGCCGCCAAGTTCTTGCCCGCGAGCGACTACGCGCGGGTGAAACCGGTCGATTTGCAGAAGCTCGCCGCGCAGCAGGACGCGTTCGGTCAACAGTATCTGAAGAACGTGCGCTAAGCACGCAGGGTCGTTTCGCCCTGATGTTCAACGAGGAAGAGGAGCAAAACAAGCGATGCGTGACCTGACTCTGCCGCGCGGCTGGCGCGTGGCACTGCTGCTGCCGGCGCTGGCGGTCTTTCTGGCGTTCTGGCTGTTGCCAATGGCTGCCCTGGTGCAGGTGAGCGCCGACGGTCACGCGTTCGAGACCTATCGCGCCATTCTCACCAATGCGCGTTATCTCGACAGCCTGTGGCAGACCATCGCGCTCTCGGCGCTGGTCACCCTTGCCACGCTGGCGTTATCGCTGGTGGCGGGCCTCTTCCTCACCCGTCACGACTTCCTGGGGAAATCGGCGCTCGTATCGATGCTGACGCTGCCGTTGGCGTTCCCCGGCGTGGTGGTCGGCTTCATGGTCATCATGCTGGCGGGGCGTCAGGGGCTCATCGGCGATCTGTCGGCGAAACTCCTTGGCCACAAACTCGTGTTCGCGTACTCGCTCACCGGGCTCTTCATCGGCTACCTGTATTTCTCGATTCCGCGCGTGATCCTCGCCGTGATGGCCGCGGCGGAGTCGCTCGATCACTCGCTCACGGAAGCGGCCGCGTCGCTGGGCGCCGGGCCGTTCGCCATCGCGCGCGACGTGACGCTGCCTGCGTTGGCGCCGGCGCTGATCGCGTCGGGCGCGATGTGTTTCGCCACCTCGGTCGGCGCATTCGGCACGGCCTTTACGCTGGCGACCGATATCGACGTGCTGCCCATGACCATCTACACCGAGTTCACGCTCAACGCCAACGTGGCGACGGCGGCGGCGCTCTCGGTGGTGCTCGGCGTGGTGACGTGGGCGGTGCTCATGCTGGCCCGCAATTTTACGGGGCAGGCGGTTGCCGCCGGAGGTTGATTCGCATGCTCAAGAAAACGCTTTTCACGCTGCAACTGCTGCTCACGCTGCTGATGTGTGCGTTCCTGCTGGTGCCGGTGGGTATGTCGATACTTGCCGGGCTGTCGGTGAACTATTTCCGGGGGCCGTCGGCCGGCCTCACGTTCAAGTGGGTGATCCAGGTCTGGCAGGACTATCACGACGCGATTCTGAATTCGCTGTACGTCGGCGCCGCCACGCTTGTGCTGGTGACGCTGCTCGGGGTGCCGGCCGGTTACGTGCTGGCGCGCTGGCGCAGCCGCATGGCGCGCTGGATCGAGGAGCTGCTGACGTTGCCCATCGCGCTCCCCGGGCTGGCCAGTGCGCTCGCGCTGATCAGCGTGTATGGCGGCATGCGCGGCTTCCGCGAGAGTCTCGCGTTCATTGTCGTGGGTCACGTCATCTTCACGCTGCCGTTCATGGTGCGTGCCGTGGCGGCGGCATGCGCCGACGCGCGCATCAAGCTGATGGAGGAGGGCGCGGCAAGCCTCGGCGCGGGTTTCCTGCGGCGCTTCACGACGGTGGTGCTGCCCAACATCCGCAGCGAGATCGTGGCGGCCGCACTCATCGTGGTGACGCTCTCGCTCGGCGAATTCAACCTGACATGGATGCTGCACACGCCCGACACGAAGACGCTGCCCGTGGGGCTGGCGGACGCTTACGCGTCGCTGCGCCTGGAGATCGGCAGCGCGTACACGGCGGTGTTTTTCGTGATGATCGTGCCGTTGCTGGTCGTCATGCAGATGACGGCGCAACGGGCCAAAGTGTCGAACGGGAAAACGTCGGCGCGTGGCCGCACTTGATCCGGCGGATGCGAGTACGCCACCGAATGCTTAGGATATGACGATGAAACTGACTTCCATCCCAATTCATCTCGAACGCTGTGCCAAGACGTTTCACGGCACCACGGTGTTGCAGCCCCTCGATCTGACGATCGGCGCGGGCGAGACGCTGGTGCTGCTCGGCCCGTCGGGGTGTGGCAAGACCACGACCCTGCGCATGATCGCCGGACTCGAGCGGCCCGACGCCGGCGGCCGCGTGCGCTTCGGCGACGAAGACGTCACGCGTCTGCCCATCGAGAAGCGCCGCGTGGGGATGGTGTTCCAGAACTACGCGCTGTTCCCGAACTTCACCGTGCGCGGCAACGTCGCGTATGGCCTGAAGCTGCGAGGCCTGCCGTCCGCGCAGATCGACAAGCGCGTGAACGAGCTGCTCGACCTCGTGCAGCTCACGCCGTTCGCCGAGCGCGCGATCGCGCAGCTCTCGGGCGGTCAGAAGCAGCGCGTGGCGTTGGCGCGCGCGCTCGCGCCGGAGCCTCGCGTGTTGCTGCTCGACGAGCCGCTCACGGCCCTCGACGCCAAGCTGCGCGAGACGGTGCGCGCCGATATGGATCGTCTGCTGCGTGGCCTGGGGGTCACAACCGTGTATGTCACCCACGACCAGGACGAGGCGATGGCGTTGGGCGATCGCATCGTGGTGATGAGCGCGGGGCGCATCGAGCAGATCGGCGCGCCGCGAGACATCTACTACCAACCGGCCTCTCGCCATGTCGCCAACTTTGTCGGCACGATCAACCGTCTGGCCGGCGTGTGGCGCGAGGGACATTTCCATCTGGAAGGCGGACGTTTTGCCTGCCCGAATGTGCGTGCCGACGTGCAGGAGTTGTACTTCCGCCCGGAAGATGCGGTGGTCGTGCCGGCGGACGATGCAGCGCTCGTCGGCCGTATCGAGGAAGTACAGTTTCTCGGCGACCGTACCCGACTGACGCTGGGCGGCGTGTCCGCCGCGGGGTCGGTGCTGGTCGAAGTGTCCAGCCGTCGCGCATGCCGCGTCGGCGAACAGGTCGGGTTGTCGCTGCCCGCCGCCCATGTCTTTTCGCTTCACGGATAAACTGCCCATGCTGTTCGCACAAATCAGCGACCTTCACATCAAACGGCCCGGCAAGCTGGCCTATCGGCGCGTGGATACCGCCGCCTATCTCGAACGCTGCGTGGCGCGTCTGAATACGCTGGTGCCGCGTCCCGAATTCGTTGTGCTGACGGGCGATCTCGTCGATTTCGGTGCGCGCGAGGAATATGAGCACCTGCGTCGTTTGCTCGCGCCGTTGCAGATCCCGTACTACCTCATCATCGGCAATCACGACGGTCGCGACGCACTGCGCGAGGTGTTTCCCGAGCACACGTATCTCGGCGAGCCGGGCAGCTTCGTGCAGTACACGGCGACGCTCGGCGCGCTGCGGCTCGTGGCGCTCGATACGCAGGACCCGCCCAACGGCGGTGGGCGCTTGTGCGACCAGCGTCTGCAATGGCTCGAAGCGGTGCTCGCCAGCGATACCGCCACGCCGACGGTGATCGCCATGCACCATCCGCCTTTCGCGTGTGGTATCGAGCACATGGATGCTCAGGCGCTCGATGCCGCCGATGCGGCGAAGCTCGCCGACGTGGTGCGCCGTTTCGACAACGTCGAGCGATTGATTTGCGGTCACGTGCATCGGCCGATTCATACGCGCTTTGCCGGCACGATTGCGAGCGTATGCCCGTCACCGGCCCACCAGGTCGCGCTCGATCTGCGCGAGGGCGGACCGTCCGCGTGGGCGCTCGATCCGCCGGCGTTCCAACTGCATCGATTCACGCCGCAGATCGGACTGGTCTCGCATCTGGCCTTCGTCGACGATGCGGGCGGCTCGCATCCGTTCTATGACGCCTCGGGCGCCTTGATCGACTGAGGTGTCATCGGCGGCGGCCCGCGCGGCGGGGGCACTGCATCTCGATGACAAAACGACACGAGGCCCCCAGATTCGGGGGCCTCGTGTCGTTTACCGCGGGGCTGGATCAGAGCAGGTGATCGAGCGCGTCCGGACCGAAGACTTCACGATGCAGACGCTCAGCCGGCACGCCGGCGTCGCGCAGGGCGCGCCATTGCGTCTGCATGAACGGCACCGGGCCGCACAGCAGGTAATCGGCGTTGGCAGGCAGTGTGAGGCGCGAGATGTCCATGCGGCCGGCGTAGCTGTAGTCGGCGCCTTCGCGTTCGTGGCTTTGCGGCGTTTCGAAGAACGTCGCCACGCGCAGGTTGGGCAGTTGCGTAGCCGCGAACGTCAGGTGACGGCGCAGAGCGACATGCGAGCCGTGGCGGGCGGCATGCGCGAACAGAATCTCGCGGCGCGACCCCTTGGCCGCCAGCGCGGCGACCATCGACATCATCGGCGTAATACCGACGCCGGCGCTGAGCAGCACGAGCGGACGAGCCTCGTCGAGCGACGTCGTGAACTCGCCGTACGGCGCGCTCACGAGCAGGCGGTCGCCGGCCTTCACATTCGCGTGCAGCCAGTTCGAGACCTGACCGGCCGGCTTCGTTTCGTCGGCGGCCTCCGCCTTGACGGTGATGCGCCAGTGCGCGGCTTGCGGTGCGTCGGACAGACTATATTGACGGCGTTGTTGCAAGCCATCCGGCAGCGTCACCGAGACGCTCACATATTGTCCCGGGGAGAACTCACCCGGCGAGCCACCTTCGGGCGTGGTCAGGTAGTACGAGACGATGTGATCCGTTTCGCGGTCGACATCGGCCACCACCAGTTCGCGCAGCGCGCCCAGCGGCGAGTGCGTGCGTTCCGACAAACGGGCTTCGGCCGCGATCAGTTCGCCGGCGAGCAGCCAGTAGGCTTCGTCCCACGCGGCGATCAGTGCGGGCGTGGCGGCGTCGCCCAACACGTCCTTGATGGCACCGAGCAAATGGCGGCCAACGATCGGGTAATGCGACGGCGTGATGCCGACCGACACGTGCTTGTGCACGATACGCTCTAGCACCGGCCCAAGCGCTGCGGCGTTGTCGATGTTCGCGGCGTACGCGAACACGGCCGAGGCGAGCGACTGTTGCTGCGCGCCACTGGCTTGATTGCCCATGTTGAAGAGATTGCGCAGCTCAGGATGGGCTTCGAACATGCTTGCGTAGAAGTGGCGCGTGATCGCAAGACCGTGCTCGCGCAAAACCGGAACACTCGCATCGATGTAGGGGCGGGAAGCTGCGGAAAGCATGGCAAAAACTCCTGAGTTTGTAAGATGCAATTCATATGCATCTTTTTTGTCGCACTTGTGGGTATTCCATCAGCACCGCCGGATCTCATTGTGCGGAAGATTCTCGGTGCGGCATTCGGTCGCCGGTGTCCCAGGGCTCACAACACGACCATCTCTTTAGGGACCCGGCGAGCGCATTATAAGATGCAAATTAAATGCATGTTATGGGGATGCGGCGTAATGTCGCATCGTCGCGACGGGCTGTCGCGCGATCGACACGGCCGAAGCGCCCGATCCGCCCGATCCGCCCGATCCGCCCGAAGCGCGCGATCCGCCGCATGTTGGGGCGCGCGCTATTGCCGTTGGGCGACCTTCTGTCGCGCGCTGTTGCGCGTCTCGGAGACGAACGCGAAGCTGGCCCGCACGAACCGGGTGCGCTCGGTGCTCAGGAACGAGAGTGCCGTATTTCCGCATCGATTGGGCCGGGTGGGATCGCCACCATACCGCAACGCTGTGCTCAGCATGTAGTCGGCCAGGATGGCGCTCTCACGCGTGCGGGTCGCGCCCGCCAGGGCGTGAATGAGCGTATTGCCGTCCGGCCCGCAGGCGTTGGCGTTCGGGTGGAGTGCGAGCAGCACTTCGGCGGCGCCGCAGTATCCCTGTCGGGCCAGCCACAGGACCGGGGGCGTGCCGTCGGTATGTCGTTGCCCGATGTCGACGCCGTCGCGCTGGAGCGACATCCCCAACTGGAAGATCGATTCGTGCGGCAGCAAGGGGTCGTGCCCCTGCGCGATGAGTCGATGCGCCTCGGCGGCCACGGCAATGACGAAGGGCGGTACATGACGGTTGGCGTTCTGGGCACCCGGCGCCGTGGAGGCCGACACGCCACGCCTTGCCCGCTCGCGAGCTTGCGCAATCATCGTCTGATTGAGCCGCAGGTACTGCGCAAGGCCGTCGCGAAGCAGTGCGCACGGCGTCGTGCCTTCCCGGTTGGGTTCGGCGGGATCGTGGCCGAATCGCAAGGCGAGGTTGAGCAGGAAAAAGGCGGAGACGGCGTGTTGCCGGAGGTGCGTCACGGCCGCGAGATAGTGCATGAGCGTATTGCCGTTGCGGTCGGGATGACTACCGCCCGCGCCGAGCGAAAGCAGGGCCTCTGCCGCGGCGCAATAGCCGTTCAGCGCGAGCAGCATGGCAGGGGGGGATCCGGTGCGGGAGCGCTGCGACAGATCGGCGCCATGTGACTGGAACATCGCGCCAAGTTGCTGATACGACACATGCGGGACGAGCAAATCGTGGCCCTCCGCATAGAGACGTTGGGCCTGGGCCGCCAGGGCGGTGGCCACGAGCGGCACACCGTTGACGGTGCGTTGATTGACGTCGGCGCCGTAGTTCAGCAGTGACGGCAACCATTCGGGCGCGACCTGGCTGCACACATGCGAGAGCGGGAGATGGACATCGCCCGCGACTTCGGACGCCGCGACGTCGTTGGTCGTGTCACGGCCGCAGGCGACGAGCACCCGGAGCGCCGCGGCGAGCGTCCCTGTCAGCTCGGCGGGGGCGTTCAGGATCGAATCGACAAACACGCTGAGGTAGCCCGATGGCGACGCGGCAAAACGGAGCCAGAGCCGCAGTCCTTCGTCGCTCAACAGCAAGGCGGCGTCCTCGGGGCGTAACCGGTCACGTCGTGTCCGGTCGATGAAGATGCCGGCTTCGTCGAGTTTGGCGAGGGTGCGGTCCTGCGCTGCCGTGCAGAACAGCGTGGCCATCGAAAAGGCCAATTCCTCGGGGCGGGACGCGCCGGAAATCAGGCAACTGTCGCGTAGCTCCCGGCCTGCCGTCGTGTTCAGGTTCATCAGTATTTCCCATGCCTGCTGCGGTGAGCATTGGCCGTCTTGTTTGGCGATCAGCAGGCGATCGAGCGTCATGTCGGACAGCGCCGAGGAGGCGGTGGCGACTGAACCGCTGGGGCCGATGTCAGAGGGCTTGGGCTGTGCTGCGGGACTCAGGCAAGTGGCCCCGCTACAAGCGGACGGCGTGGCCAGTGGTGATTGAGGCATGGAGAATAGGAGTGCAAAGCAATATGGGGGTGCGCATGTCGAGGCAAGCGCGATGCGGCAAGCCGCCGTCGCGCGACGCCATGTCGCATGGCGATGGCCGCCGCGCGACGGCGTGCGCGCCGGAGGACGGCGGAACTCGGGCCGGTGCGCGAACTAGATCAGTGCGCGAATCCGTCGACGCGCCGTGGTTCTGACGGTGTCGAGGTGCTGATCGCCGATCTGAGGGGCGGCGGGCAACGGTTCGGGGATCCACGAGCGCGGCGTTTGTCCTGCATGGTTGGCTCGGGTCATGTCGCCGCCGTAGCCGGACGCGACGACGAGGGCGTGTCGCGCGAGGCACGCGCAGTCGATCTTTACCGGGTCGTCCTGCAGGCGAACGATGTACGCGAGATGGTGCATCAGCGTGTTGCCGTTCCGGTCGGGGGCGTTCGGATCGGCGCCGGCGGCGAGCAGGGCTTCGGCGGCGCCGCAGAGCCCGTGGAGCGTGAGCAGGGCCGGCCCGGGCATACCATCGCGATTCGATTGTGCGAGATCCGCGCCTTGGCGCCTGAGCAGTTGTGCGAGTTGGTGCAGCGAGTCGTGCGGATCAAGGGGATCGTGATCGGCGGTGTACAGGCGAAGCGCTTGCGCGCGCATGGCGACCACCGTCAGCGGCATGCCTTGGTCGTTCATCTGCTCGGGGCACGCACCGAGTTGGAGCAGGCGGCGCAGCCATTGTGGGGCGGTCTGGCTGCACAAATGCGCGAGGGGATTGCGAGGGGCCGTGGCGGTCGGGTTCGCGGGCGTGGCGTCGGTCTTGTCGCGCCCGACCGCCACCAGCACGCGAAGGATCTTGTCGATGCGCGCGCGGCTTTTGGTGGTGGCTTCGCCGAAGACGTCGGAGCCGTCGAACACGCTCAGATAGCAGGTCGGCGACGCGGCGTATTGCAGCCAGAGTTTCAGGCCTTCGTCGCTTCGCAGCAGGGCGGCGTCGTCGGCGCGAAGTTGCCGGGCGCGGGCCGGTACGAGGAAGATGCCCACGTCAATCAAACGATCCAGCGTGCGCTCCTCCTCGGGCGTGTTGAGCAGGGTTGCCATTTGGAGGAACAATGGTCCGTTGGGGGAGGCGCTCTCGCAAGCGAGTCGTAGTTCGCGACCCGCATCGACTTGGGGATCGACTATCGCACGCCAGATATCCTGCGTGCGATAGTCGCGCGACCGGCTTGCCGCGAGCAGTTGACTGAGTGTCATGCTCGCCAATGACGCTGTGTCGCGATGGTGGATACGCCGCACGGCCCCATTTTCGGCGGAGGGCGGAGCAGGCGAGAGAATTTCGGGCGTGCTGGCGGCGGGAGACGGGATGGACGACGGACCGGGCATAGTCGTTGGACGCGTGGCGGTGGGAAAACCGCATGGTGGCGCAGATGCCGTCGGGCCGTTTTGGCATTCGTGCCCCTGAATTATCGATGCTGAGCATGCTGGCGGACATGCGTGTTGGACGCGGTGGGAATTACAATGCGGTATTCATGATGAATCGCCAAGTGCCCGTATGACGCAGAAGACCTTTCCCGTCCCTGACACCACACCCCCCATGGCGCAAGCGCAAGCGCAAGACCATGAGGCTGTGATCGCGGCGACGCGTCATTGGCTCACGCGTGCGGTGATCGGGCTGAACCTTTGCCCGTTTGCGAAGGCGGTGCACGTGAAGGAGCAGATTCGCTACGTCGTGAGCGCCGCGCGCGACATGGAAGGGACGTTGCTCGATCTCGAACGCGAGTTGCAGTGGTTGGCGCAAGCCGATCCACAAGCCGTGGACACGACGCTGCTGATCATGCCGGGTGCGCTGCTCGATTTTCACGAGTACAACGACGCGCTGTTCTTCGCGCAGCGCATGCTCAAGTCGTTGCATCTCGAGGGCGAACTACAGATCGCGAGTTTTCATCCGGACTATCAATTCGAAGGTACCGCGCCGGACGACGTGGAAAACTACACGAACCGCGCGCCGTATCCGATATGGCATTTGCTGCGCGAGTCGAGCATCGATCGCGCAGTCGAAGCGTTCCCCGAGGCCGAGATGATCTTCGAGCGCAACGAAGCGCTCATGCGGCAGATGGGCGTGGCGGGCTATCACGCGTGGATGGCGCAGGCGGCGGAAGATGAAGATGGGGCGAATGATAATGCGGTCGATGGCGCGGCCGACGGCAGCCAAGCGAAGCGCTGAACCGCGAGGCGATCGCTCGCGTCCCGGTCGTGGTGTGGTGTGGCGGGAGGCCTCGTTATGCCCCTAAAAATGCCCTCGGATGGGGCGAGAATAGGGGGGGCATGGCGTCCCAATTGCGAGAAAACAAAAAACCCGCAAAGCTAATGCTTATGCGGGTTTTGAGGACTTCGTCGTACCCAACGATTTAAGTCGCTGGTGCCGGAGAGAGGAATCGAACCCCCGACCTTCTCATTACGAATGAGCTGCTCTACCGACTGAGCTACTCCGGCGCTGCGAAGAAGTGAGATAATAGCAGACTTTGCCCGTTTGTCACTACCTTTTCCAAAGATTTTTTACTGTCTTTGCGTGAGTCACGCGTAAATCTTTGAAATCTCGGACATTCAGCGCTTTCGTCGTCGCGAAGCATTTTTCCCAATCACGGGCTCGCGTCATGCGGCCTTCGCAACGACGATCCATCCGCCTTGATTCCGCTTCATTCGCCCTGTTTCGCACCCGCTTCCAGGTGATAGCCCGTCACGCGCTCGACTTCATGCTTCGAGCCGAGGAACACCGCCACGCGCTCATGCAACTTTTGCGGTTGAATTTCCAGAATGCGCTGCACGCCGTTCGTCGCCGCGCCACCCGCCTGTTCGACCAGGAAGCTCATCGGGTTCGCTTCATACATGATGCGCAGCTTGCCGGGCTTGTCCGGATCGCGCTTGTCAGCCGGGTACATGAACACACCGCCGCGCGTGAGAATGCGATGCACGTCCGCCACCATCGAGGCGATCCAGCGCATGTTGAAGTCCTTGCCGCGCACGCCTTCCTTGCCTTGCAGCAGCTCGTTGATGTAACGCTGCACCGGCGCATGCCAATGACGCTCGTTCGACATGTTGATCGCGAACTCCTTGGTGTCCTCCGGAATGCGCATGCCTTCCTGCGTGAGCACCCACGACCCCATCTCGCGATCGAGCGTGAAGCAGTTCACGCCGTGACCCGTTGTCAGCACCAGTACCGTTTGCGGGCCATACACCGCGTAACCGGCCGCGACCTGTTGCGTGCCCGGTTGCAGGAAGTCCTTCTCGGTCGGATCCGTCACGCCGTCCGGACAACGCAGCACCGAGAAAATCGTGCCGATCGACACGTTCACGTCGATATTCGACGAGCCGTCGAGCGGATCGAACATCAACAGATACTCGCCCTGCGGATAACGGTTCGGAATATGGAAGACGTCTTCCATCTCTTCCGATGCCATCGCCGCCAGATGACCGCCCCATTCGTTCGCTTCGAGCATGATTTCGTTGGAGATCACGTCGAGCTTCTTCTGCACTTCACCCTGGACGTTTTCGCTGCCGGCGCTGCCCAGCACGCCGCCAAGCGCGCCCTTGGACACGGCATGGCTGATCGACTTGCACGCGCGCGCGACCACTTCGATCAGCAGGCGCAGCTCAGCAGGAATATTGTCGAACTCCCGCTGCTGTTCGATGAGATATTGGGTAAGGGTCTTGCGCCGCATGTGGGCCTCCGGAAAAGCAAAAAAGCGTACCGATTCGAGATGGACGCAATTTTACTCGTAAAGACACACTGCCCCCGCGAAAAATCCTTGGGGGCAGTGCAATTTCAGGTGTGTCTGAGGTCGGTTTCGGTGTTTTCCGAGCGACGACCGATCAGTCGAGGCCGTCGAACAGGGCGTCGTCCGGGCCGATGTGCGAAGGCGCGCGCCACGCGGCGTCGCGCATGCTGTGCTGCACCTGCTTGTCCACGCCGAGCAGGATCGCGAAGATCGCCATGCGCACCGGAATGCCGTTGTCGGTCTGACGGAAGATCGCCAGGCGCGGGTCGTGATTCAGGTCCGTCGACAGATCGTTGGCGCCGGGCCGGCTGTCACGCGGCAGCGGGTGCATGATGATCGTGCGGGCGTCGCAGTACTGATTGATCAGCGCTTCGTTGATCTGGAAGTCCGGCGTATAGCCCTCGATGGCCTCATCGGCGAAGCGTTCCTTCTGGATGCGCGTGGCGTACACCACATCCGCACCGTTCAGATCGGCGAGCGAGTGGCTCTGCACGATCACGTGACCATTTTGCGAGATCTGATCGAGGATGTACGTCGGCATTTCCAGCGACGGCGGCGAGATCAACGTAAACTTCAGGCCGCGGTACAGGGCGAGCAGCTTGATGAGTGAGTGCACCGTGCGGCCGTAGCGCAGGTCGCCGACCATCGCGACATGCGCGCCGTCGACCAGCTTGCCCAGACGCGAAAATTCCCGGCCGATCGTGTACAGGTCGAGAATCGCCTGGCTCGGGTGTTCGCCCGGGCCGTCGCCGCCGTTGATCACGGGAATGTTCGTGGCGCGCGCAAACTCGGCGACCGAACCCTTTTCCGGGTGACGTACGACGAGCGCGTCGACATATCCGCTCATCACGCGACTCGTGTCGTAAATCGACTCGCCCTTGGCCATCGACGAGAACGTGAAGCCGGTCGTGTCGCACACCGAGCCGCCCAGGCGACAAAAGGCTGCGCCAAAGCTTACGCGGGTACGCGTGCTGGCTTCAAAGAACAGATTGCCGAGCACCGCGCCTTCGAGCACGCGCGAAATCTTTTGCCGGCGTGCAATCGGTTGCATGATATCGGCAACGTGGAACAGGGCTTCGAGCGAATCGCGCGAGAACTGGTCGACCGAGATCAGATGCGGCTTGCCGTCGAGGCCCATGCGTTCACGCAGCGGTTTGTGTGCGCTTTGCGTAGATTCCGAGGACGGAGCTTCGCGACCGAGGATTTCACCGACGAATTTCTCCACGATGCTCGGCATCGTGCGATATTCGCTCGAGTCCTCCGGCAGCAGCCAGGTGTCGAGGGCGCGCCGGCGAACGCCGATGCGCTCGGCGAAGCTGTCGCGGGTCATGTTCAGGCGGCGCATCGCGTCGCGCAGGAAAGTCTGCTGTGCACTCATGGTCGGGTCGGCAGGGAGGTGTACGCGATGCGTATAATAGGCGTCGATTCGTTGTTTGTCCAGCAAAAGACGTGCCCCGCGCGGGGCCGCGCCAGCCGGGCGTTTCCGGCATTTCCGGCGTATGCCGTACGGGTATGGAAAACCTTCTCCGCAAGCTAGACCTTACATCGTTGCGCCTTTTCGTGGCCGTGTGCCAGGAGCGGAGCATGGCGCGTGCCGCCGAGCGCGAATTCATTGCGCCGTCGGCGATCAGCCGGCGCATTGCCGACATCGAGGCGATCGTCGGCCTCCCGCTCATCCAGCGTCATCAGCGCGGTATTACCGTCACGCCGGTGGGCGAGACGGTGCGCCGCTATGCCGAACACATTCTCGGCACCATCGAATCGCTGGGGGCGGAGTTGTCGCAGTTCCACGAAGGTGCGCGCGGCAGTGTGCGCATCGCGGCGAACCTGTCGGCCATCGTGCAGTTCCTGCCGGAAGATCTGGCCGCGTTCGGCCGAGTGTTTTCCGCCGTGGACGTCGAGCTCGACGAACAGCACAGCAACGAAGTGCTCCAGCGCGTGGCCGAGCGGGCCGTGGACGTCGGAATCTGCAACGCCGTCGAAGGCATCGAGGCGTTCACGATGGTGCCGTACCGCCGCGACCGCCTCGCCGTGATTCTGCCCGCTGGACATCCGCTGGCCGCGCGTGCGGGCGAGATCCCGTTCTCGGCCTGTGCCGGCGAGACGCTGGTGGGCCTTCAAGGCAACAGCGCACTCACGCAGTTGCTGCGCCAGCAGGCGAGCGCAGCAGGGGCGCCGTTGCGGATCAAGATTCGCGTGTCCAGTCTCGACGCGTTGTGCCGCATGGCGCATGCGGGCCTGGGCATTGCCATCGCACCCGAGCAGGTCGGTCAACTCTACGTGGGCAAGCTCGATGTGGTTGTGCGCCCGCTGACCGACGAGTGGGCGCATCGCCAGCTCTGGCTCGTGTTCCCCTCGCGCGAGCAGTTGAGTGCGACAGCATCCGCCGTGGTGAATTTCCTCGCACAAGGGCAGGCGGGATCCGGGCTGTAACGGGAACTCGCGACGCGCGAAGGCCTTTCATCGGCTCGTCGGCGGCACGCCGGCGGCCCGAGGCGCCGCCGCAACGGGTCACGCCGACGCACCGAACCGGCGATCCGCCGCGCGCGCCTCACTTCGCAAACGGTCACGCCGGCCTTGCCAAGACGGCACGGCAGGGCGCAAACCGCGCCGCTATGCTGTCTTCGGGAGCACGGTCCGGCTGCGACGTTCGTTTCGGTGGCTGCATTCGGTTCCTGTCCGACGTTCCGGTCATCGTGCGCGGTGCGCGGACTTGATGAATATCGCCATTTTTCGTAGTACGTGGCAAAGCTGACAGGTGCGGTGTCATTCGTGGCACAATTTCGCCCCCTTGCCTGTCGATTCATGGTGTATCCGATGCGCCGGTCACGGCTCGTCAGGCGATTGCCTGCCAGCCGGTCGGCCGGGACGCGTCGGACAATGATCTGTTCGGCCATGACCGAGCGGGCCCGGAGACGATTTCCATGCTATCCCCCGACGCTTCAATGCCTTCCATGCCTCGCGCCGCTCAAGCCCCCGCTGCGGCAACTCGCCTGAGCGCCGGCGAGATCTCCGCCCGCCTCGACCGTTTGCCCCCGACGCGCACCGTCTGGAAACTGGTGGTGTTGCTCAGCCTGGGCTTCTTCTTCGAACTCTACGACCTACTGTACACGGGCTATGTGGCGCCCGGGCTGGTGAAAAGCGGCATCCTGACGCCCACGACATCGGGGTTGTTCGGGATGACGGGCGTGGCGAGCTTCATCGCGGCGCTGTTCACCGGTCTGTTCATCGGCACCATCGCCTGCGGCTTTCTCGCGGATCGGTACGGCCGTCGCGCCGTCTTCACGGGCTCGCTGCTCTGGTACACGGTGGCCAACGTCATCATGGCGTTTCAGGACACCGCCACGGGCCTTAACTTCTGGCGCTTCGTGGTGGGGCTTGGCATCGGCGTGGAGCTGGTGACGATCGGCACCTATATTGCCGAACTCGTACCCAAGCAGATTCGCGGTCGGGCGTTCGCGTGCGAACAGGCGGTCGGCTTCACCGCCGTGCCGGTCGTTGCGCTGCTCGCCTACTGGCTCGTGCCGCGCGAGTTCCTCGGCCTGGAGGGCTGGCGCTGGGTGGTGCTCATCGGCGCCCATGGTGCGGTGTTCGTCTGGTGGATTCGCCGCGCGCTGCCGGAGAGCCCGCGCTGGCTAGCGCAGAAGGGGCGCCTCGACGAGGCGGACCGCGTCTTGTCAGAACTCGAAGCGAAGGTCGCCCGCGAATACGGCAAACCGCTGCCGCCCCCGGGCGAGCCGGAGCGGGTCGTGCCGAAGGGCGCGTTTCGCGACATGTGGGTGCCGCCGTATCGCAAGCGCGCGATCATGATGATTCTGTTCAACATCTTCCAGACGGTCGGCTTCTACGGCTTCGCCAACTGGGTGCCGACGCTGCTCATCAAGCAGGGGATTACCGTGACGACGAGTCTGGCATACGCCAGCGTGATCGCGCTGGCCGCCCCCGTGGGTCCGCTGATCGGGCTGTGGATGGCAGACAAGGTCGAGCGCAAGCACGCCATCGTGTGGACGGCCGGCATCGGTATCGTGTGTGGGATCGCGTTCTCGCAGGTGACGTCGTCGTTTCTGCTCGTGGCAATGGGGATCGGCCTGACGCTCGCGAACAACATCATGTCTTACAGCTATCACGCGTATCAGACCGAACTGTTCCCCACGGGGATCCGGGCGCGCGCCGTCGGCTTCGTCTATTCGTGGAGCCGCTTCTCTGCGATCTTCACGGCGTTCCTGATCGCCGCCGCGCTGCGCCATTTCGGGGTGACCGGGGTGTTCGTGTTCATCTCCTGCGCGATGCTGATCGTCATGCTCGCCATTGGCCTGATGGGCCCGCGCACGCGTGACATCGCGCTGGAGAAAATCTCGCAGTAAGGCATAGTGCCACGCGCTGACGCGGTCATTCCCCGCTGGCTTCCGGAGTCGCCGATCATGACGGATCTGCAAACAGAAGCGGCCTACGAGGCCAACGCCGTTCGTTACAACGAGGACTGGTGCAACCAGCCGCCGCCGGACGACATGTACGCACTGCTGGTGCGCCATTTCGTCCCCGGTGGACGCACGATCGATGTGGGCTGCGGCAACGGACGCGATGCCGCCTGGCTCGCGCAGCAAGCGTTCGACGTGGTCGGCTACGACAGTTCGCCCGCGCTCGTCGAACTGGCGCGTCAATCGTTTCCGTCGGTGACGTTTCACCTCGGGCACCTCCCGGGACTGGAGGGCGTGACGGCGCAGTTCGATAACGTGGTGTGCGAGACGGTGCTGATGCATCTGCCCGCGAATGATGTGCCGCAGGCGGCCGCCCGGCTCTGGGCGCTCGTGCGTCCGGGGGGCGTGCTTTACGTTTCATGGCGTGTCACCGAGGGTGACGATCTTCGCCATGCGGACGGACGGCTCTATAGCGCCTTCTCGCCCGACGTGGTGCGCGCTGCCCTTCACGGCGGCGTTGTCTTGCACGAGGAAGACGTCACCAGCGCGAGTTCCGGTAAGCGAGTGTGCCGTCTGGTCGTACGTCGCCCGGCATGACACCGCGGATGGCTATCGGCCGCGCGACGCCGCGTCAGAGCAATTCGATTTCCGGAAGCGTGAGCAGGCTCGTCTCGCGCATGAGCGAGACGAATTCGCCGATATAGGGACGCGCGGTGATCGCTGGCAACGTTGCGGCCCAGAGTTCCGCGGTGAGCCCTTGTGGTGTGATCGGGCGCGCGCTCACATAGCGGCGCTCGAGATAGCCCGACACGGCCCACAGCGGCAGGGCAGCCAGCCCGCGCCGGCTGGCGACCAGTTGCAGAATCGCCACCGTCAACTCGGTGGTACGGCGCGTCGGTTCGATCCCTGCGGGACGCAGCACCTGACGCACGATATCGAGCATGTCGTCGGGCACGGGATAGGTGATGAGCGTTTCGTCACGGAAGTCCGCGGCGTCGAGATACGGTTTGCCGGCGAGCGGATGGTCGTTCGCCATGAGCGCCATCATCTGGAAGCGGAACAGCGGGTGGAAATCGACCGCCTCGCCTTCTTCACGTTCGGAAATGATCGCCAGATCGGCGCGGTCCTGATGCAACAGCCCGATGGGGTCGGCATGAAAGCCCGACACGATATCGAGTTCGACTTCCGGCCAGCGTTGCCGGAAGGCATCCATCGCGGGCATCAGCCAATCGAAACACGTGTGGCACTCGACCGCGATGCGCAGCGTGCCCTGGGTGCCCTGCGCAAGCCGCGTGAGGTCGCGACCCGCTTCGTCGACGGCCGGTACGACTTCTTCCGCCAACGCCAGCAGCCGCTTGCCCGCGGGGGTGAACACCAGCGGCGACGACTTGCGCACGAACAGCGGCAAGCCATAGAAATCCTCCAATGCCTTGATCTGATGCGAGAGCGCCGACTGCGTCAGGTGCAGCCACAGCGCCGCACGCGAAACGCTGCCCGTATCGCGCAGCGCGAGCAACGTCTGCAGATGGCGAAGTTCGATGGGAGTGCGTTGCATGAATAAAATTAATAATAAATGGCAAAAACTTTCGTTTGAATAATACACGGATGGCCGGGATACTGCCAGCCTGGGCGGGCATTGCCCGCAGACGACGACTTCGCAACATCGCACGCTTCCCGGAAGGACACCCCCATGGCTCAGGCCCACGTACTCGGATTGCCGCGCATCGGCGCACACCGTGAACTCAAATTCGCCGTCGAGGCGTTCTGGCGCGGCGAGATGAGCGCCACCGCGTTGCAAGAGATCGGACGGCAGATTCGCGCGGCCAACCGGCGCGCGCAGCGCGAGGCGGGGCTCGACTGGATCACCGTCGGCGACTTCCATTGGTACGACCACGTGCTCTCGACGCTGGCGCTCGTCGGCGGGCTGCCGGCGCGCTTTGGCTGGGCGCCCGCAGCGCTCAGCCTCGACGACTACTTCGTCGCTGCGCGGGGCGATGCTGGCCAAAGCGCGATGGAAATGACCAAGTGGTTCGATACGAATTACCACTATCTCGTGCCGGAATACTCGCCGCAGACGCGTTTCGGCGAGGGCACCGAGTGGCTGTTCGACGACGTGGCGGAAGCGCTGGCCGAGGGCGGAAGCGTCAAGCCGGTGTTGCTCGGCCCGCTTTCGCTGCTGTACCTGGGCAAAGAGAAGAACGGCCTGGCCGACCGTCTCTCGTTGCTGCCCGACCTGCTCACGCAATATGAGCGGGTGCTGGCGCGCCTGAAGACGCAAGGCGTGACGTGGGTGCAGATCGACGAGCCGATTCTGGCGCTCGACCTGCCCGAGCCGTGGCGCGACGCCTTCACGCCTGTGTATCACCGTCTCGCGCCCGTCGCCCCATCACTGCTGCTCGCCACGTACTTTGGCGATGTCAGCGAGCACGCGGCGCTGCTGGCGGCGTTGCCCGTGGCCGGGGTGCATCTCGACGGCGTGCGTGCACCGAAGCAACTCGACACATTCGCCGCGCAGTGGCCGCATCAGAAGGTGCTGTCTGTGGGAGTGGTCGATAGTCGAAACGTCTGGCGCTGCGATCTGGCGAAGGCGAGGGCGTTGCTCGTGCCGTTGGCGGATGCGCTCGGGGACCGGCTGTGGGTGGCGTCGAGCGGCTCGCTGATGCACTGCCCGGTCGACCTGGCGAGCGAAGGGCGTCTGGACAAGGAAGTGCGCACTTGGCTCGCCTTTGCCGTGCAGAAGCTTGCTGAAGTGGCGTTGCTGCGCCGCTCGCTGGACGCTGCGGCGTTCGCGAGCGCCGACGTAAGCGCCGCCTTCGTCGCCGATGCCACCGCGCAGGCCGCGCGCCGAACGTCGCCGCGCATTCACAACAGCGTGGTGCAAAAGCGTCTGGCGGCGCTCACCGACGCGCACGCGCGCCGTGCGTCCGACTACCCAGCGCGTGCCAGCGCGCAGCGCGCGTGGCTCAAGCTGCCCGTACTGCCGACGACGACCATCGGATCGTTCCCGCAGACGCCGGCGATTCGTCGGGCGCGAGCCGACTTCAAGCGACGCGCGCTGTCGCATCTCGATTACCTGGAGACGATGCGTGCGCAGATTCGTCTGGCCGTCGAGAAGCAGGAAGCGTATGGACTCGACGTGCTCGTGCATGGCGAGGCCGAACGCAACGACATGGTCGAGTACTTCGGCGATCTGCTGTGGGGCTTCGTGATCACCGAGCAAGGCTGGGTGCAGAGCTACGGTTCGCGCTGCGTGAAGCCGCCGGTGATCTACGGCGACGTGTACCTGCCCGAGCCGATGACCGTCACATGGAGCGCTTATGCGCAGCAACTGACGGACAAGCCGGTCAAGGGCATGCTGACCGGCCCGGTGACGATGCTGCAATGGTCGTTCGTGCGCGACGATCAGCCGCGCGAACTCACGGCGTTGCAGATTGCGCTGGCGCTGCGCGAGGAAGTGGCTGCGCTGGAGAAGGCGGGCGTGCGGGTGATTCAGATCGACGAACCTGCGCTGCGTGAGGGGCTGCCGTTGCGCGAGGGCGATTGGCCATCGTACCTCGATTGGGCGGTGCACGCGTTCCGTGTGTGCTCGTCGGGGGTGGCCGACGACACGCAGATCCATACGCATATGTGCTATTCGGAGTTCCACGACATTCTGCCGTCGATTGCGGCGCTCGATGCCGACGTGATCTCCATCGAGACCACGCGCTCCGACATGGAACTGCTTGGCGCCTTCGAGGCCTTCGCGTATCCGAACGAGATCGGCCCGGGCGTGTACGACATTCACTCGCCGCGCGTGCCGTCGCAGGCGGAGATGGAGCATCTGATCGAGGCGGCGCTCACACGCATTCCGGCCGAGCGTCTGTGGGTCAACCCGGATTGCGGGTTGAAGACGCGCGACTGGGCGCAGGTCGATCGCGCGTTGACGAATATGGTTGCCGCCGCGAATGCCGTGCGCAAGCGTCTGTCGGCGGGGCAGCGGCAGGTGTTGGCTGCCTGACGTTGCGGTCGTCTCCGGCGTGGGGCATTCAAGACAAAACGCCGCTGATGCACGGGCGCATCGGCGGCGTTTCTTGCGTTGCGGGGCCGGTCAGCCCAGGTCAGCTCAGGCGAGCGATTTTTCGACGATCTCGCGCACATCCTTCGACAGTGCCGCGTGCTGCGAGACTTGCTGCAACGCCTCACGCATGCGCTCGCGCAGGGCGGGCGTGTATTTGCGCCAGCGGTCGAGCACGCGAGCCAGCCGGGCGGCCACCTGCGGGTTCAGCGCGTCGAGCGCGAGGACCTGTTCGGCCCAGAATCGATAACCGGAACCGTCGGCCGCATGGAACTGCGCGGGATTGCCGCTGCAGAAGCTGAAAATCAGCGAGCGCGCGCGGTTGGGGTTCTTCAGCGTAAAAGCCGGATGCCCCATGAGGGCGCGCACCCCGTCGATCACGCAATGGCCGCCGTCGCCGCGTTGCATGGCTTGCAGCGCGAACCACTTGTCGATGGCGAGCGGCTCGTGCTCGAAGCGCTGATAGAAGTCTGCCAGTACCTCGGCGGCATGGAGCGACCCATGTGCCGCGTCGCTCTCGCGCGCGGCGCCGCCGCGTTGTACGAGCGCGGTGAGCGCGGCGAAACGGTCGGTCATGTTGTCGGCCGAGTCGTATTGGGTGCGCGCGGTCTGCGCGATACCCGCATCCGAGAGTTCCATCAGGTACGACAGCGCGAGGTTCTTCAGCGCGCGCTCGCCCGCCGAGGCGGCGTCCGGGCGGTAGGCGCCCGGCACGCGATGGTTGTGATACGCGGCGAGCCACTCGGTATGCAGCGATGCGGCCAGACGCTGACGCAGATACTGACGTGCCGCGTGAATGGCCGCCGGGTCGATTTCCGTCATCTGCTCGCCGAGATACGACTCGGCCGGCAGCGTGAGCGCTTGCGCGCGGAAGGCGGGGTCGAGCGTCTCGTCGCGCAGCACCTGGCGGAAGGCTTCGAGCACATAGCTGTCGACGCTCGGCAACTGGCCCATCTGAATCGATTCGACGAGCGCCAGCAACTGACGCGTGGCCAGCCGCTGTCCCGCCTCCCAGCGGTTGAACGGATCGCTGTCGTGCGCCATCAGGAACGCGAGTTCGTCGATGGTGTACTCGTGCTCGACGATCACCGGCGCCGAGAAGCCGCGCAGCAGCGACGGCATCGGGTTGTGCGGCACGTCGACGAACGTGAAGCTCTGGCGCTCCTGCGTGAAGTCGAGCACCTGCGTGGTGGCGGCCGGCGCATCGCCGGGCTCACCGGCCAGACGCAGTGCCATGTCGCGACCGTCGCGATCGAGCAGGCCGACGGCGAACGGGATATGGAACGGCTGCTTGACGAGCTGGCTGTCCTGCAGCTCCACACCGACCTTCGGGCAGCGCTGCGTCAGCGTGAGGGTATAGGTGCGCGCGGCCTCGTCATAGGCGGCTTCGACGCTTACGCGCGGGGTGCCGGCCTGGCTGTACCAGCGGCCAAACTGCGTGAGATCGCGCTGATTGGCATCGGCCATAGCGGCGCGGAACTCGTCGCACGTGACCGCCTGCCCGTCGTGACGCTCGAAGTACAGGTCCATGCCCCGGCGGAAGCCCTCGCGCCCGAGCAGCGTCTGATACATGCGCACGACTTCGGCGCCCTTTTCGTAGACGGTGACCGTGTAGAAGTTGTTGATTTCGACGTAGCTCTCGGGACGCACCGGGTGCGCCATCGGACCGGCGTCTTCCGGGAACTGGGCCTGACGCAGCACGCGCACGTCGTCGATACGCTTGACGGCGCGGCCCGACTCGGAGCCCATCATGTCGGCCGAGAATTCCTGATCGCGGAACACGGTCAGGCCTTCCTTCAGGCTCAACTGGAACCAGTCGCGGCAGGTCACGCGATTGCCGGTCCAGTTGTGGAAGTACTCGTGGCCCACCACGGCTTCGATGTTGCCGAAGTCGTCGTCGGTGGCGGTGGCGGCATCGGCCAGCACATACTTCGTATTGAAGATGTTCAGGCCCTTGTTCTCCATCGCGCCCATGTTGAAGTCGCTCACGGCCACGATCATGAAGCGGTCGAGATCGAGCACGCGGCCGAAGCGCTGCTCGTCCCACCGGATCGAGTTGACCAGCGAATCCATCGCATGTTCGGTCTTCTCCAGATCCTGCGGCTGTACCCAGACCTGGAGCAGCTTCTCGCGGCCGTCGCCGGCGACGAGGTGCTCCTCACGGCACACCAGTTGACCGGCGACCAGCGCGAACAGGTAGCTGGGCTTCTTGAACGGGTCGTCCCAGACGGCGAAATGACGGCCATCGGGCAGGTCGCCCTGGTCGATGAGGTTGCCGTTGGCCAGCAGCACAGGATACGCTTCGCGATCGGCGCGCAGCGTCACGGTGTACGTTGCCATCACATCCGGGCGGTCGAGGAAGTACGTGATCTTGCGAAAGCCCTCGGCTTCGCATTGCGTGAAGAAGTTGCCGCCCGAGACATACAGCCCCATGAGCGACGTGTTCTCCTGGGGGCGACAGCGCGTGACGAGCATGAGGTCGAAGGCCTCGGGGGGCGCGTCGACCGTGAGCGTTTCCTCGCCGGTGCGGTAGCCGGGCCAGGGCTTGCCGTCGAGTTCGAGGCTCACCAGTTGCAGGCCTTGCCCCACCAGTTCGAGCGCGCCGCCCGGACCCGCCGGGTTGCGGTGGACCCGCATGCGGCTGGTGACGGTGGTGACGTCGGGGGCGAGGTCGAAGTCGAGTTGGACGGTGTCGATCAGATACGCCGGGGGCGTATAGTCGGAGCGTTGGATGACACCTGCGAGGTCGGTTCTGAGCATGGACGGTGTTTTGCGGACGGCCAAGGATTTGCAAATTGTAACGGAGTGGCGGCGCCTTGGCGTTCAGGCGAGCGATTTGCTGAATTTTGCTTCGGCGCCGCCGTCAAAGGTTTCGGATGTGCGCGCTGCGCCGTCCTATGTTTAAATCGGCGCGACGGGTGCACGGCGGTGCGCCCGGCCGCTTACTGGAGCAGGCGATCATGGGGAAACGATGGGCCTTGGCGACGTTGGCCGTCGTCAGTGTTTTGCTGGCGGGGTGCGCCAGCACGGTCACGAGCCAGGTGACCGCGTTCGGCGATGCACCGGGCTTCGACGGCCCGCGAACTTACGCGCTCGTGCGCACGCCCGAACAGCAGAACAATCAGGAGCACGCGACTTACGAGCAGTGGCTGCGAACGCGTCTGGCCGGAGACGGCTTCAGCGAGCGAAGCCCGTCGAGCGCGCACTATCTGGTTGGGATGAGCTACGGCATCACCCAACAGATAATGCGTGTGGCTGAGCCCGTCTACGATCCGATGTTTGCGCCCGCCCCGTGGGGGCCTTGGGGGCGTCCGTGGGGCGGTTACGGCTACCCGTTCGGCGCGCCGCCCGCGTACGTCCAGAGGGATTATTCGTATGGGCTGGCGGGTTTGCAGTTGCGCTTCACGGACCGTGCGAGCGGCAAGGAGGTCTACCGAGTGCAGGCCAATACCAGTGACGCAGGCACGTCGCTGGCCTCGGCCATGCCGTACCTGATCGACGCCGCGCTCAGGCAGTTGCCGTTGCCGAGCGGGCGCACGATTAATGTCGAGCAGAAGGTCGGGCGTTAGGCGGGCGTCAGGCCGGCCGAGGGCGGGAAGGGGGTAGGTTGCCAGGGGAGAGACCCGGCAGACGTTGGGCGGTCATCCAGAGGTCACGCCGACGAACGGCATGCGACAGACTTACGCCAAGGCGAGGCGACGTGTCTTCGAGACGCGCGACTCGCCTTGGCGTTTGCGGTTTACTGCATCAACGTGATGATGCCGAGCACTGCGAAGATCACGGCGGCCACGGCGTGTACGGTCTTGGTCGGCAGACGACCGGCGAATTTGTGGCCCACGAGCACGGCCGGCACGTTGGCCAGCATCATGCCGAGCGTGGTGCCGGCCACCACGCCGAAGAAGTCCTGGTAGCGCGCGGCGAGCATTACCGTGGCGATCTGCGTCTTGTCGCCCATCTCGGCGATGAAGAACGTGAAGACGGTCGTCACGAACACGCCGAATTTGCGGCGCGTGGTGGTCTCTTCGTCATCGAGCTTGTCGGGGATGAGAATCCAGATCGCCATGCCGAGGAACGACGCGACGACGGCCCACTTCATGATGGCAGGACTGATGGCCGTGGACAGCCATTCGCCGACGGCGCCGGCAAAGCCATGATTGACGAGGGTGGCGACGAGAATGCCAAGAATGATCGGCACGGGCTTCTTGAAGCGCGCGGCGAGCACGAGGGACAGCAGTTGGGTTTTATCGCCGATTTCAGCGAGCGCGACCACACCGGTCGAGACCAGGAAGGGGGACATCGTATTTTTTATCTCCGCCGGGCCGTGAGTACGCGAGCCAATGACCATGCGTCCCGGCCCGGATGGCGGAAGCATCGTCATCGGTCTCGCCAGGCCCGAGGGCTGCGCACGCCATAGCCGGTATCGGCCAAGTCTGTTGACGTACGCCCCTGCAGATGACAATCGTCTCTGACAGGGCGGCTACTCCCCAATGAATCGGAGCGGATTATAGCATTTGCCACGTGACATGGGCATGACGGGGAGGGTTGGCCGCTGGATGGGCACTTGATAAGCACTTGACGGGCGTATGCCGGGAAAGGAAAAAAGGGCAGCCGATCGGCTGCCCAAGGAGATCCCCGGCCGCATGCCCCTTGCGCGCGACCGGTGACCGCGAGGGAATGCGCGTCGTGCCAAGGCGACGGCGCGCGTTCTCTCGCGTAAGTCGTGACGCTCCGTGATGTCTCACAGCGTCTTGCAACGTCTCGCAGCGTCCCAAACGTCCCAAACGTCCCAAACGTCCCAAACGTCCCGAATGTCGTGAACAAGCTGAACGACCCGAACGCCCGTGCGGACGCCAGGCGCGTCAGTGCGTCAGTGCGTCCGTGCGGCGATGCACCGGCTGGCCGGCGGCGTAGGTTGTGGCGATGGCACGATCGTCGCCAAGCATGGCGAATGCGAACAGCAGCTCTTCGAGCGATTCGGCCAGTGCCGTGCGACGGGCGAGCAGCGGGGTGGCCTTCGGGTCGAGCACCACGAAGTCGGCCTCTGCGCCCACGGCCAGCGTGCCGATGGTGCCGTGCAGATCCAGCGCGTGCGCGGCGCCTTCGGTGGCCAGGTAGAACATGCGTTCGGCCGAGAGGTGATAGCCCGACAATCGCGCCACCTTGTGGGCCTCGTTCATCGTCTGCAGCATCGAGAAGGTCGAGCCGCCGCCCACGTCGGTCGCGAGCGTCACTGGCATGCGGCTCGCTTCCGCTGCCGCGAAGTCGAACAGACCACTGCCGAGGAACTGATTCGACGTCGGGCAATGCGCGGCGACAGTGCCCGTTTCGAACATGCGGCGACGATCATGCTCGTCGAGCCAGATGCAATGGCCGTACACGGCGCGCTTGCGCAGCAGCTTGTAGTGGTCGTACACGTCGAGGTAGCTGCGATGCCCGGGAAACAGCGAGCGCACCCATTCGACCTCGTCGGTGTTTTCGGCCACGTGGCTCTGGATGAATACGTCTGGATACTGCGTGGCGAGTTCGCCGCAAACGCCCAACTGGGCTTCGGTCGATGTCGGCGCGAAGCGCGGCGTGAGCGCGTAGAGCTGGCGTCCCTGGTTGTGCCAGCGCTGAATCAGCGCCTCGCTGTCGCGCGCGCCGCTCTCGGCCGTGTCGCGCAGGAATTCGGGGCAGTTGCGATCCATCATCACCTTGCCGGCGATCATGCGCAGATTGCGCGCGTCGCTGGCCGTGAAGAACGCATCGACCGAGCCGGGGTGCACCGTGCAGTACACGAGCGCGCTCGTGGTGCCGACACGCAGAAGTTCATCCAGGAAGAACTGGGCGACGTCGGCCGCGTAAGCCGGATTCTCGAAACGGCGTTCGGTCGGGAACGTGTACTTCTCGAGCCACGGCAGCAGCCCCGGCGCGGGCGACGCGATCATGTCCGTCTGCGGATAGTGGATGTGCGTGTCGATGAAGCCGGGCGTGACGACCTTGTCGCGCAGATCGTCGATCGGCGTGCCGTCGGGCAGCGTAGGGGCCACCTTCGCGTAGTCGCCCACGGCGGTGATGCGCCCATTCTCGAAGGCGACGAGGCCGTCGGTATGGTGCACGGTGCCTGGCGAGCCGTCGAGGTAGGCGCGCGACGGATCGTGCGTGAAGTAGACCAGTTGCGCGCGCACAGCGCGCAGGGCTTGGTGTGTCGTGGACATGTACAGGGTCCTTGCGTCGTTACATTTGCGTGAGCAGCAGCACTGCCAGCGCGGCGACGATCCACATCGCCGGCTTGATCTCCTTCACGCGTCCCGTGAACAGCTTGAGTACGACGAACGCGAGGAAGCTATAGGCAATACCGTCGGTGATCGAGTACGAAATCGGAATCATCACGACTGCGATGAAGCTCGGAATCGCTTCGTCCATGCGGTGCCATTCGATGCGCGCCACGGACTCCATCATAAACACCCCGACCAGGATCAGCGCCGGCGCCGTCGCGATGGCGGGCACCAGCGAGAGCATCGGGGAAACGAACAGGAACGGCAGAAACAGCAGGGCGCATACGACGGCGGTCAGCCCGGTGCGTCCGCCCTGGGCAATGCCGGCGGCCGATTCGATGTAGGCGTTGGCCGGGCTCGTGCCGAGCGGGCCGGAGATCAGCACCGAGAACGAATCGACGATCATGGCCTGACGCATATTGCGCGGATTGCCATCGCGATCCTTCATGTTGCCGGCCTCGGCAATGCTCATGAAGGTCGAGAGCGTATCAAAGAACGCGGTGAAGAGCATCACGAAGATGAACGGCAGGTACGCGACCTTGAGCGCACCCAGCAGATCGAGCTGGCCGATGCCCGAGAAATCGGGCGCGGCGAAGAAACCGTGGAAGTTCACTAACGTGGCCGTGGCGATTTCCTTGGGGAAATACGCGCTGCCGTCGCCCCACAGACGTCCGACCGGAATGGCCATGAGCGTGGTCGCGATGATGCCGATCATCAGCGCACCGTTCACGCGGCGCGCGACGAGCACGGTCGTGAGCGCCAGCCCGATCAGGAACGTGACGGTCGGCGGCGACAAGTGGGCCAGCCGCACGACGGTGACCGGGTCACCCACCACGAGCCGGGCGTTGACGAGGCCGATCACGGTGATGAACAGGCCGATGCCGCACGAGATCGCATAGCGCAGGTTCGCCGGAATCGCCTCGACCACGAAGCGTCGCACATTGAGCGCGGCGAGCAGCGCGAAGAGGATGCCCGACCAGAACACGCAGCCGAGTGCGGTCTGCCACGGCATGCCGACGCCGTGCACCATCGTGAACGCGAACAGCGCGTTCAGCCCCATGCCCGGCGCGACCAGCACCGGATTGCGCGCGTAGAGCCCCATCGCGCAACTGCCGAAGAAGCTGATGAGCACCGTAGCGGTCAGGGCCGCCGGGAACGCCATGCCGGTCTTCGACAGAATGGCCGGGTTGACGACGATGATGTACATCGCGGCAAGGAACGTCGTGATACCCGCGATCACTTCCGTACGGAACGTCGATCCGAGTGCGGTGATGCCGAAATATCGGTCGAGGGGCGAGACAGGTTGCGCGCCCGCCACGCGCGTGCTGTCGTGGGCCGCTTCGGGCGCGGCACTGCCCGCAGGAGGGCTGAGCGATGAGTCCATGGGGTGTTGTCTCCGATGTTCTAAGGTGTCGTGCTCGCATGACGCCGCGGGTGTGGGGGCACCGCGTGACGCCTATCTGGGCACGCTCGAAAAATAGCATCGGGCCCCGGCGAAAATATTCCCCTTGCGGCATGTTCCACATCATCGCGAGATGATGTGGCGATGCATCGGGGCGCGGTGTGCGTTGCGCGGGCATAAAAAACGCCCGAAGGGCCTTCGGGCGTTGTGAGATTCGATGCGGTTCGGGGTGGCCGATCGACAAGGCTCGGCTAACGCTTACCCCGCCTGTGCGGCGCGAAAACGCACCAATTCGTCCACCAGACGCCGTTTTTCGCTGTTGTCGATAAACGAGGCTTCGAAACTATTCCTTGCCAACGTGTAAGCGTCGTCGAGCGTCATGTCCAGCGCGTCGAACGTGGCGAGGAAGTTCTCATTCAGGTAGCCGCCGAAGTAAGCCGGGTCATCCGAGTTGATCGTGACGGCCAGTCCGCGCTTGAGCAACGCGTGCAGCGTGTGCTGACCCATATGGTCGAACACCTTGAGGCGGATGTTCGACAGCGGGCACACTGTCAGCGCGATCCTTTCCCGGGCCAGGCGCTCGAGCAGCGCCTCGTCTTCAATGGCGCGAACACCGTGGTCCACACGCTCAACGTGCAGCACGTCCAGCGCCTCGTGAATGTACGCGGGCGGCCCTTCTTCCCCGGCATGCGCCACGAGGTGCAGCCCCAACTCGCGGCATCGCGCGAACACGCGTGCGAATTTGGCGGGCGGGTGGCCTTGCTCGGACGAATCGAGGCCTACGCCGACGAGCCGGTGCCCGTGGCTGTTGAAATACGGCAGCGCCGTTTCCAGCGTTTGCAGGGCGTCCGCTTCGGGCAGATGACGCAGGAAGCAGAGGATCAGGCGGCTTGTGATGCCGTGCTGCGTCTCGGCTTCGGCCAGTGCGCGTTCGATGCCGTGGATCACCGTCGCCATCGATACGCCGCGCGCGGTGTGCGTCTGCGGATCGAAAAAGATTTCCGTATGGCGGATATTGTCGGCGGCCGCGCGCGCAAGGTAGGCGCGGGTCATGTCGTAGAAATCGTCTTCGGTGAGCAAGACGCTCGCGCCCGCGTAGTAGATGTCCAGGAACGACTGGAGATCGGTGAAGGCGTAGGCGTCGCGCAGGGCCTCTACGCTCGGGTAGGGCAGCGTGACGTGGTTGCGCTCGGCGAGCCGGAAGATCAGTTCGGGCTCCAGCGTGCCCTCGATATGCACGTGCAGCTCCGCCTTGGGCATGGCGCAAAGGGTCTTGGCGAGTTCGGGCGTGAGTGGCATGACTAGGTCTTGATGAGGGGGATGGGCGGGATTTTACCGTCGCCCGCGAAAGTCGGTCACCCGGTGTCCCGGGCGCCAGGGGGCCTTCAAACGTGGACACCGGTGTCCTGCGACGCGGCCGGTCCGCTGTGTTGCATCTGTTGCTCGCGCACGCGCAGCAGTTGCGCGGCGACCGCGATCGCGATCGTCGCCGGCGCCTTGCCCGTGATGCCCGCCACGCCGATCGGGCAGATCATCTGCGCGAAACGCTCCGGCGGCACCCCGCGATCGCGCAGGCGATGCTCGAACTGACGACGTTTGGTCATCGAGCCGATCAAGCCGAAGTAGGCGAAGTCGTCGCGCTTGAAAATGGCCTCGCACAGGCGCTGATCCAGCGCATGGTTGTGCGTCATGACCAGGAAATACGCGCCCGGTGGCGCTTCGTCAACGACGGCTTCGGGGGTGTCGGTCGACTCGACGATGGTGTTCGGCGGCACCGTTTCCGGGAAGGTCTCGGTCCGCTCGTCGGCCCAGGTGACGCGGCACGGCAGCGTGGCCAGCACCTGCACGATGGCCTGTCCGACGTGACCGGCACCGAACAGCACGATGTGGAAATCGCTGGGCGCCAGCCGCTCGCTCAGCCAGAGCCAGCCATCGCTGGCTTGCCAGAACGAGCAGGCGGCGTCGTCGGCGTCGCGGGTCAGCGTGTGCGGATGCGCGAGCGGTTCGCTCGGATCGAGTGCCGTGAGCAAGACGGCGCCGCCTTGCTGCTGGCTGGCCGCCGCATCGGCCCCGGGTGCGCCGAACGCCACGCTGCGCAAGCTGGCCTCGCCGGCTGCGAGCCGTTTGTGCAGGGCACTTACCCAGGCCAGATCGGTTAGCGTGAGCACCTCGAAGGCGAGGGTGACGGCGCCGCCGCAGCACTGTCCGAGGCTCGGGCCGAGCGCGAAACGCTCGACGTGCCGCGCGCCTTGCTGTCCGTACTGGCGCAGCAACTGGCGCGCGACGTCCATCGCCCGCCATTCGAGATGGCCGCCGCCGATGGTCTCCCACGCGTGCTCGCGTGTCACAAGCAGGTGCGTGCCCGCTTCGCGCGGCGCGGAGCCTTCCACGCGCGCGATCGTCACCAGTACCGCGGCCTCGCCGCGGACCAGCAGCCTGTGAGCGGCCTCGACCCAGCGATGCATCAGGCGGCGCTCCGCGTGCGCAGCTCGGTGATCGCCGTGAGCAGCGCCTCGGACGTTGCCGGCGCATTGAGCACCGGCTCGTCCCGATAGTCGTTCACGCTCGCCACGGCGTCGCGCAACGCGTTGAACACCGAGAACGGCAGCAGCAGCGGCGGCTCGCCCACGGCCTTGGAGCGGTGGATGGAGTCCGACACGTTCGTGTTCTCGAACAGCGCCACGCGGAAATCCGTTGGGCAATCGCTGATGCCGGGGATCTTGTACGTGGACGGCGCGTGCGTCATGAGCTTGCCCTCCTGATTCCACCACAGTTCTTCGGTCGTCAGCCAGCCCATGCCTTGAATGAACGCCCCTTCCACCTGCCCGATGTCCAGCGCGGGGTTGATCGATTTGCCGGCGTCGTGAAGCACGTCGGCGCGTAGCAGACGCCATTCGCCGGTGAGCGTGTCGAGCACCACTTCGGAGACGGCCGCGCCGTAGGCGAAGTAGAAGAACGGGTTGCCGTTCATGGTCGCGGCGTCCCAAGACAGGCCCGGCGTGGCATAGAAGCCGTCGGACCACAATTGCACGCGGGCCCAATAAGCCGCTTCCACCAGATCGGGGAAGGGGATGTCGTGGCCGTTTGCACTCACCACATCGTTGGCGAACTGCACGTCGTCGGGCGCACCGCCGTACTTCTGCGCGGCAAACGCGGCCAGACGTTGGCGGATCTGCCATGCGGCGTTCTGCGCGGCCTTGCCGTTCAGGTCGGCGCCCGTCGAAGCTGCGGTGGCCGACGTGTTCGCCACCTTGCTGGTGTCGGTCGCCGTCACGCGTACATGCGAGAGATCGACGCCCAATTCGTGCGCCACGACCTGCGCAACCTTCGTGTTCAGGCCCTGGCCCATCTCGGTGCCGCCGTGATTGACCAGCATCGAACCGTCACGATAGATGTGCACCAGCGCGCCCGCCTGATTGAAGGCCTGCACGTTGAACGAAATGCCGAACTTGAGTGGGGTGAGCGCGAGGCCCTTGCGCAACACGGGACTCGTGCGATTGAACGCGCGCACGGCGTCGCGACGTGCGCGATACTCGCTCGTCTGCTCCAGTTGCGCGACGAGTTCGTGAATGATGTTGTCCTTGACGACCTGTCCGTACGGCGTGACGTTGCGCTCGGTCTTGCCGTAGAAGTTCACGCGGCGCACGTCGAGCGCGTCTTTGCCCAGGCGCCGTGCAATGGCGTCCTGTACGACTTCCATGATGAGCGCGCCCTGCGGGCCGCCGAAACCGCGAAACGCCGTGTTCGATTGCGTGTTCGTCTTGCCGCACAACGCGCGCAGGTCGGCGTCGGGCACGAAATAGGCGTTGTCGAAGTGGCAGATGGCGCGTGTGGCGACCGGTCCCGACAGGTCGGCCGAGAAACCGGCACGCAGTGTCATGTCGACCTTCGCGCCCGTGATACGGCCGTCGTCGTCGAAGCCGACGTCGTATTCGAAGTAAAAGCCGTGGCGCTTGCCGGTCATCATGAAATCGTCGTCGCGATCCAGACGCAGCTTGACCGGGCGTTTCAGACGCGTGGCGCACAACGCGGCGACACAGGCAAACAGCCCCGATTGCGATTCCTTGCCGCCGAAGCCGCCCCCCATGCGACGGCATTCGACCTGCACCTGATGGCTGTGCCAGCCCAGCGCGTGCGAGACGAGCGCCTGCATCTCGGTCGGGTGCTGCGTCGAGCAGTAGACGTGAATGCCGTCGTTTTCCTTCGGGATCGCGTACGAAATTTGCCCTTCGAGATAGAACTGCTCCTGCCCGTTGCACTCGAATGTGCCGCTCAGACGGTGCGGCGCGGCTTGCAGCGCGGCGTCGGCGTCGCCACGGCGCAGTTGATAGGGCGGCAGCACGCTGGCCCCCGCGGCCTTGGCGGCCTGTGGCGTGAGAATGGCGGGCAGGTCTTCGTATTCGCCCTTGGCCAGACGCGCCGCGCGGCGGGCCGCGTCATGCGATTCGGCCACCACGGCGAACATCGGCTGCCCGATGTACTGGACGAGGCCGTCCGCGAGAATCGGGTCGTCGTGAATGACCGGACCGCAATCGTTCACACCGGGGATGTCGGCGGCAGTGTAGACCGCGACCACGCCCGGCGCCCGACGCACGGCGTCGAGATCGAGCGAGAGCACGCGTGCGTGCGCCTTGGGCGACGCCCCGAGCGCGCAGTGCAGCGTGCCTTGCAGTTCGGGGATGTCGTCGGTGTAGGTGGCTTCGCCGGCCACGTGGAGTTCGGCCGACTCGTGGGGCCGCGAGCGGCCCACCTGTGCGCTGGCGCCTGCCGCGGCACCGGTCTGCGTCATGAAGCCTTCGACTTGCGTGTTCATGGGCAACTCCGGTTAGACGTTGGCGAACGCGTTGACTTCGTGTGCCGCAAGCGGCGCATCGAGGCGCGTCTCCAGGAAAAAACGATACAGCAGATTCTGCGCGCCGGCGAGCCGGTAGGCGCTGGTCGCGCGCATGTCCGAGAGCGGCTGGTAGTCGGCGGGCAAGGCCGACATTGCCGCGCGCACGGTGGCGTCGGTCCAGGGCTGGCCGATCAGGGCCGCTTCGATGGCGCTGCCGCGCTTGGGCGTGGCCGCCATGCCGCCGAAGGCCACGCGTGCCGAGCGCACGATCTCGCCGTCGAGTTCGACCGCGAAGGCCGCGCATACCGCCGAGATGTCCTGATCGAAACGTTTGGCCAGCTTGTAGGTGCGAAAGCGTTGCACCGCCGGGGGCAGCGGTACGCGGATGCCCTGCACGAATTCGCCCGCCTCGAGCGCGTTCTTCTGATAAGCGACGTAAAAGTCTTCGAGCGGCATCTCGCGCACGGCCCCGTCGCGATGCAGCACGATGCGCGTGCCGAGCACGATCAACGCGGGCATCGAATCGCCGATGGGCGAGCCGTTCGCGACGTTGCCGCCCAGCGTTCCGGCGTTGCGGATCGGGAACGAGGCGAAGCGCTGACGCAGCTCGGCCAGATCCGGATAGTGGGTGACGAGCGCATCGAACGCATCGTTGAGCAGCGCCCCCGCACCGATGTAGAGGCCGTTCGGACCCTCCGAAATCTCGCGTAGTTCCGCCACCTGTCCGATATAGATCAGATGCTTCAACTCGCGAAATTGCTTGGTGACCCACAGACCGACATCGGTGCTGCCAGCCAGAAGGCGCGCGTCCGGGTAGGCGGCGCGCAGGCGGCCCAGCTCGGCCAGCGTGCGCGGGGCGTGGAAGACCTGGCCGTCGTGCGAATACGACAGCGTGTCGTCGCGTTGCAACGCCTGGAGCTGCTTCGCCAGCGCCGCGCGGTCGAATTCCTGGCGCGGCAGGTCGAACATCTGCTGGGCGGCGTCGACGATCGGACGATACCCGGTGCAGCGGCACAGATTGCCGGAGAGCACGTCGTCGATCTCGCGGCGGGTCGGGCAGCCGGCCTGCTCGGGGCGGTTCACGTACATGGCCCACAGCGACATCACGAAGCCCGGCGTGCAGAAGCCGCATTGCGAGGCGTGGCAGTCCACGAGCGCCTGCTGCACCGGATGCAGCGCGCCGTCGGGCGCGCGCAGATCCTCGACCGTGAAGAGCGCGCGGCCGTCGAGCGTGGGCAGAAACTGGATGCAGGCGTTCACCGCGCGCAGCGCCACGTTGCCGTCGTCGGCCAGTTCGCCGATCACGACGGTGCAGGCGCCGCAGTCGCCCTCGGCACACCCTTCCTTGGTGCCGGTGCAGTGCAGGTCTTCGCGCGTGTACTGAAGCACGGTACGGGTCGTGGCTTCGCCAGTGACCTCGTGCACCTTGCCGCGGTAATAGAAGCGGATGGCTTGTGTCTCCATGGTTCTCAGTGTAGTGCAGTGGGATTGCGGGCGCGCCGGGACATGGCCGGCGTGGGAATGAGCCGAAGATAGCACCGGCGGCGGGGGTAAATATTTCGCGGCCATGATGATGGCTATTCGGTCGCCCCGATGACGTGGCATTGTCATAAACTATGGCTCGACCCCAAGCCTCGCAGAGCGCGCCCGCCCCATGCAAAGACCCCGCGAACAGATCGACGCGTACCTGCTGCGGGTACTGCACACACTGCTCACCGAGCAGAGTGTCTCACGCGCTGCGCTCAAGCTCGGCCAGTCGCAGCCGGCCATCAGCAACTCGCTGCGCCGCCTGCGCGAGATCACGGGTGACGCCATCCTGGTGCGCGGCAAGAGCGGCATGGTGGCGACCGAGCGTGGCCGGGAGTTGCTGGGCTACGCCACCGACGCGCTCGCCGCCATCGAGCGCATCACCCATCCCGCTACGGAATTCGCGCCTCAGACCACCACGCGGGCGTTTCGCCTCGGTGCCCCCGATTACCTGGACGCCGTCTTCCTGCCCAACATCGCCGAAGTGCTGCGCCGTGACGCCCCCTCGGCGCGGCTGCACGTGCAGCCGATCAACACCGCCTTCGACTACGCGGGCGCGTTGGAGAACGGTTCGCTCGACGTGGTGATCGGCAACTGGCTGGAGCCGCCGCCGCAACTGCACATGTCCCGGCTGTTCGACGACGAAGTGGTTTGCATGTTGGGCGCGCAGCATCCGCTCGCGAACAAGGGCATTTCGCTTAAGCATTATCTGGAATTGCCGCATCTGGCACCGACGCCTTACGTGGCCGAGCGCCAGAGTTTTATCGACGGATGTCTGGCCGAGCAGGGCCTGCGCCGCAATATCCAGATGACGATGCCTTACTTCGGACTCGTGCCGTACGTGCTGATGCGCACCGATCTGGTGTTCACGACCGGGCGGCAGTTTGCGCAGCACTATGCCCGCTATCTGCCGATTCGCGTGTTGCCGTCGCCCTTTGCCTTTCCGCCGATGCGCTTCTATCAGCTATGGCACGAGCGCACGCATGCCGCACCGGAGGTGACGTGGCTGCGCCGACGCGTGGCGGAGGTGGCAACGGAACTCGATGCCGCGAACGGCGGCGGGACGCCGGCGCCTGTGGTGGCGCGACCTTGACGGCGGGGGGCGGACGTTTGAACGACCGGACGGCTAAAGGGGCGGTGGGATAAGGCCGCTGCCAAGAAGCAGGCGGCCCGGGAGACGCGTGACGCTCAGCGCAGCGAAATCGCGCGGCGCGGACGATGCAACGCCAGCGAGAGGAAGATCACGACAAACGCGGCGAGCGACCACATCGGCAGGGTGAGACCGAGGATGGGCGGGTACATCGTCTGACACATCCCCTGAACCTGGAAGACTTGCGGCAGCAGGCGCGACGTCGGCAACGCATCGACGAATGCCTCGACCACGTCGTACCCGCAGCTCACCAGCGGATTGGCCTGCACGTAGATCAGATACCCCGACGCCGCCATGCCGCCGATCGCCGACAAAGCGGCGAGCACACGCGCGAACTGAATACCCGCCCAGCCACGCGAGACCGCGCCGGCCAGCCCGAAGATCGCGATCAGCACAAGTGCGTAACGCGCCAGAATGCACAGCGGACACGGATCCTCGTGACGCACATACTGGAAGTACAGCGCGCCGCCCAGCAAGGCGAGGCAGACGACGGTGAGCAGGAGGTACCGCAGGCGTTCGCGGCGCAGGGCCGGGTCGATTTGAGCGTTCATTTCACTTCGGGCGGTAGGCCATCACGAATCCCGCTCAACCCCACATGACGCCGGGCGGCAGGCACTTGGGCTGGCATTGTAACCCCAGCCCGAGGCGTGCGTGAGTCGAAAAGTTGCGGAACTATTTGCCCGAGAATGAGACGGTTGCGGACGCTGCGTCGACGGTCATGGCCCGGTGTTGCGGCGCAGCGCGAGCGGTGCCGCCGCCCGCGCTGCCAACATCAACCGCCCAGGCCGGCCGAGCGCAGGGCGTGCTCGATGGCGCGTCCGACCGGGAACAGGCGGGCGTCGTCGCCTGCCGCGGCGCTGACCATCAGGCCGATGGGCGCTTCGCCCTCGGCCTGGCACGGCAGCGAGAACGCGCAGCCGTCGATCATGTTGATGGCCGTCGGGTTGCGCAGCACCAGCGCGTTGGTGGCCGTAAAAGTGTCGTCGTTCGCCTCGAGCGGCGCGATGGCCGGTGGCGTGAGCGGCACGGTCGGACACAGCACCGCGTCGAAGCCCTGCCAGACAGGGGTCGCTGCGGCGATGAGCGCGGCGCGGGCGTTCAGCAGGTCAATGTAGTCGGCGGCGCTGGCCGGCTCACCCTTGCGGATGCGCACCAGCACCCGAGCGTCGTAGTCCTGCGCACGCTCGGCCTGCAGCTTGCGATGCCACGCGAAGGCTTCGATGGGCGAAAAGCCGAATCGATTGATGGCGGGCAACTGTTCGAACGGCGTGAACTGGAATTCCACCAGCGTCGCCCCCGCCCTGGCGAGCGTGGCGAGGGCGCGCTCGTAGATCTCGATGGCGGCGGGTTCCGCCCCGTCCAGCACGAAGTTCGTCAAGACGCCCAAGCGCATGCCGCGAACGTCGCGCGGCGGCGGCAGGGACTCGTCGACGGCATGGCCCGAGAGAATCGCATCGACCCAGGCGCAGCAATCGACCGAGCGGCCGATGGGGCCGACCGAGTCGAGCGATGTCGACAGCGGCAGGGCGCCGTCGCGCGGCGTGCGCGCCGCCGTCGGCTTGAAGCCTGTCAGGCCGCAGAAGGCCGACGGAATACGGATCGAGCCGCCGGTATCGGTGCCGAGTCCGACCGCCGCCATGCCATCGGCCACCGACGCGGCCGCGCCCGACGACGATCCCCCGGCAATGTGCCCGGCCTGACGCTGCCACGGCGAGCGCGGCGTGCCGTAATGCGGGTTCAGGCCGAGTCCGGAAAAGGCGAATTCGGTCATGTTGGTGCGGCCGATGATGACGGCGCCGGCCTGACGCAGGCGCGCCACGGCGAGGGCGTCGTGCTTGGCCGGGGCGGCGTTCGACAGGACTTTGGACCCTGCGCGCGTGACTTGTCCGGCGACGTCGAACAGATCCTTCACCGACACGGGAACGCCCATCAGCGGCGACAGACGTGCACCGGCCCGGCGCAGGGCGTCGAGGCCGTCGGCGGCGCTGCGCGCGGCTTGTGCATCGACTTGCGTGAAGACGACGTTGCCCTGACCCGCCGGATCATTGATGCGCGCGAGCGCCTGCTCGGTCAATGCGCGGCTGGTGGTGCGTCCGGCGTCGAGCGCGGCGGCGAGGTCGGACAGGGGGCGTTGCAGATCGATGGCGTCGGTGCTCATGGTCAGATCGCTTTCAGGATATGGGTACGGAATTCTTCGATATGCCGGGCGATGGCCCGGCGGGCGCGTTCGGCATCGTGCGCGGCGAGCGCTTCAAATAGTTCGAGGTGTTCCTCGTAGACGTCTTCCATATGGCTGGGCGTCGACAGGGCGAGGAACCAGAATCGCAGCGAGCGCTCGTGCAGACCGCGCAGAAGCTCGGCGAGCGTCTGGTTGCGCGAGGCGCGCGAGATGGCCAGATGGAAGTCGCGGTCGATGCGCATCATCGCCGCCACGTCGCGTGCGGCGATGGCCGCCTGAGACCGTGCCAGCACGGCTTCGATGGCGGCGAGGTCGTCCGGCGTGGCGGCGCGCGCGGCCAGCCCCGCGCAATACGTCTCGTTGATCATGCGCACGTCGATGATCTCGAGCGCATCGTTGAGCGAGACCGGCGCGACCATCGCCCCCTTGCGCGGCAGGATCACCACCCACCCTTCGAGGGCAAGGCGGTGCATCGCCTGATGCACCGGGGTGCGTCCGAGTCCCGTCGACTGCATCAACTGCGCTTCGTTGAGCGTCTCGCCCGGGCGTAGACGCAGCGTGATGATGTCGTGCTTGATCGCGTCGTACGCGCGCTCGGTCAGGCTGCGGCCATCTGCGGCGGCCTGCGGTGTGGCGGTAGCGGACGCATCGGGATTGGCCGCGAGAAGCGTGTCGTCGGGGGTGTCGTTGGGCATCGGGGCGGGTCGGTTCTGTCGGCCAGCGTCGGGTCGGCGCTTCGATGGGCGCCGGTCGGCGTCAGTCGGCTTTAGTCGGCAATCGCCAGCGCCTGCGTGGCGTAGCGATGTCGGATCGTGCGGCCGAGGACCGGATCGTGCAGTTCGATCTCGAACTGCTCGCCGCCAGCCACGCCGCCAATGGCAGCGAGTGTGCCACAGAACATGGCGGCGCCCGCCGGCAGGCCATCCGGCCCGAGTTTGTCCATCAATTCCTGCGGCGAGAGCAGGCTGGCCACGGTGCCTTCCTGATAGAGGCGCCGTTCGCCGTCGCACGTCACCCAGGAGCGCAGCATCAGCTGATCCCAGTGCGCGCCGACATCGGCAAAGCGCCACGCGTCGCGTGCCACCGGCTTCGCGCAGACTTGCTTCGAGACGGTCACGCCATAGGCTTCGACTTCGCGGTCGGTGTGATCCGAGCCCACGCTCACGAGCAAGTCGCCACCGTGGCGCACGAGCACGCATTCAGCTTCGCCGCTGCTCGTCTGGCCGACGACGTCGATGGTGTCATCTTGCGCGAGCAACGCGGGCGCCAGTCGGTAGAAGCACGGCGTGCTCGACGGGCGGCGCACGCCCAATGCGGCCAACTCGGCAATGTGGTGCTCGACGGCGTCGCGATCGCGTCCGGCCCAGCCGGCGATGATCAACGTGTCGACGGACACGTCGACGCACGGATGGGGGCCGTCGCCGGACACCCTGAAGGACAGACGGGAACGCATACGTGACCACTCCTGTAAAATTCTGTTGATATCTGTGTGATATTTCACAAGGTCGGAAGACAAAAAGCAAGCGGAAAAATTTCGTCGTGTGCGACGAATATGGGGAATTTTTTATGAAAAGCCCCGTCAATCCTGGGTTGCGCGCGTGTTCGCCGATCGCGTATATTGAATCGGCATCGGTATTAGATTGGGTATTCGTCTGATTTTTGCCGAAACGGTCGCGGAGGCCGACGCCCCTCAGGGGGATTGGCGGGACAGCGGACCGGCGGCCAATGCCCGAGTGACGACCGGGCGAACGAGCGCAACGTCAATCAGGTCGGCGGCACACCGCCGGCTTCCCACCTTCATCAAGCATCGCGTTTTGCATCGTCGCGGCGGCCCGTCAGGGAAGCGGCGCGCGGCGGGCGTGACATCAAAAACAGCAAAATCGGCGCAGCGCGCCGCGGGGAGAACGTATCGGATGCATCACGCCATCGACTTCATTCAGGACCTGGCCGTCATCATGCTGCTGGCCGGCATCGTGACGGTCATCTTCAACCGGTTCCGACAGCCGGTCGTGCTCGGCTATATCGTGGCGGGCGTGATCATCGGCCCGTATACACCGCCGTTTGCGCTGATACATGACGAGAAGACGATCGGCATTCTGGCCGAGCTCGGTGTCGTGTTCCTGATGTTTTCGCTGGGGCTGGAGTTCAGCTTGCGCAAGCTTGCGCGAGTGGGCGTGACGGCATTCGTGGCGGCGATCACCGAGATTGTGCTGATGCTCTGGCTTGGCTACGAGATCGGCCGCTTCTTCGGTTGGAAGGCGATGGACTCGATTTTCCTTGGCGCGATGCTCGCCGTCTCGTCGACCACCATCATCGTCAAGGCGCTCGACGAACTCGGCATGAAGCGAGAGCGATTCGCCCAGCTCATCTTCGGTGTGCTGATCGTGGAAGACGTGCTCGCCATTGGCATGATCGCGCTGCTCTCGGGCATCGCCATCAGCGGCTCGGTGGATGCCGGCGAGGCCACCTTTACGCTGGGCAAGCTGCTGCTGTTCATGGTGGTGTCGCTTGTCGTGGGCATTCTGCTCGTGCCGCGCATTCTCGCGTACGTGGCGAAATTCAAGAGCGATGAGATGCTGCTGGTCGTCGTGCTCGGCCTGTGCTTCGGCTTCTGCCTGCTGGTGATTCAGATGGGTTACAGCGTGGCGCTCGGCGCGTTCCTGATCGGCGCGATCATGGCCGAGGCGCGAGAGCTGCATACCATCGAACGGTTGGTTGCACCGCTGCGCGACATGTTCAGCGCCGTGTTCTTCGTCACCATCGGACTGCTGCTCGATCCGCACGTGCTGGCGACGTACATCTGGCCGATTCTCGTCATCACCCTCGCCGTCGTGATCGGCAAGATCGTCTCGTGTGGATTGGGGGCGTACCTTTCGGGGCAGGACGGCCGGACGTCGATGCGCGTGGGCATGGGGCTGTCGCAAATTGGCGAGTTCTCGTTCATCATTGCGTCGCTCGGGTTATCGCTCAAGGTGACGAGCGACTTCCTCTACCCGATTGCGGTCGCCGTCTCGGTCATCACGACGCTGCTCACGCCGTACCTGATCAAGAGCGCCGATCCGTTCACGGGATGGCTCGGCCGCATGATGCCCGGGCGCCTGTCATACGTGCTGCGTCAGTACACGCAGTGGTTGCAGAGCATTCATCTGACGGGCGATAGCGCGGCGCTCGTCGGCATCGTGCGTCGCATCGTGATGAGCGTGGCGATCAATCTTGCGCTCGTGGTGACGATCTTCCTCGGCGGCGCCTTCTTCTATCGGCGTTTGGCGGCGCTGATGTCGCCGTGGGTGCGCGACCCGAGCCTGCAAAGCGCGGTGGTCTGGGGCGTGGCGCTCGTGCTGTCGCTGCCGTTCCTGATCGCGGTGTACCGCAAGCTCAAATCGCTCTCGCTACTGCTTGTGGAGTTGTCGGTGCCGCCGAGCCTGACCGGTCGCTACACATACCAGGTGCGCCGCGTGGTGGCCGAAATCCTGCCGATTGCCGCCATGGTCGGGGTGATCCTGCTGGTGGCGGCCTTGTCGGCGAGTATCCTGCCGTCCACGGAGATGGTCGTGCTGATCGTGGCGGGAACGGTGGTGCTGGCGATCATCATGCGGAGCTGGTTCGTGCGCATGCACGCCAAGCTGCAGATTGCACTCAAGGAGACGCTGGAACACCAGCCCGATAGCGAGCAGGGCGGCGGGTCCCCGCATTGAGCGACGCGCGAGCCGTGGCGACGTCCTGACGACGGCGCGCAGCGGCACAAAAGCCCGCCGGGGGATTTGCTTCCCCGGCGGGCTTTTTCATGGGGCGTCGCTGCCCTTATGTCTTGCGCGGCGGCAAGTCGAAGATCAGGCACGTCGTCGTGGCGTGCGCATACAGGGTGCCATCCGGACCGACGATGCGGCCCTCGGCGATGCCGACCTGACGCCCGACCTGGATGACTTCGCCTTCCGCACGCACGCAAGGCACGTCACGCGTGAGGGCGCGCACCATATTGGTCTTGAGTTCGAGCGTGGTGTAGCTGCGTCCGGCGGGTAGCGTGGAGTGCACCGCGCAGGCGACCGCGGAGTCGAGCAGCGTGGCGAACCAGCCGCCGTGTATGGCACCGAGCGGGTTGTAATAGGGCAACGCCGGGCGGCCCTGAAAGACCGCGCGGCCGTTCGCGGCTTCGATGGCGATGAAGCCCAGCGTCTCACTGATCGGCGGCAGCGGCAGCCTGCCGTCGAACATCGCTTCAAATATTTCCATGCCCGACAGGCCGATCACGTCGGACGGCGTTGCCACGCCGTAGCGTAGCGGACCGTTACGTGTGAGCCGTTCGCGCACGGCGGCTTCGTCGGCTTCCCATTGCGCCAGTACGGCGGCGGCATCCGGTCGGGTATTCATGGCGTTTTCCTCGTAACTTTTATCAGGCAAGCGATGGCGCGAGATTATAAAAGTCACGGTGCGCCCCGGGGGTTTCGGCGTTAGAGGGAAGCGTCGAGACCGGAGCACGGCAACGGCGGCTCACGCCGTCGCCGTGATTCGGGTTGTCGTCGTTACCTCGGAAGGAGGGGGCTGGCCGCGCCGCCAGCTCAGGCCGCTTGGGCGTGCCTGCGACGATACTGGGCCAATTCGTCGATGGTCAGGATCGGCAGGCCATGTTGCTCGGCGAAGCGCTCGATGTCGGCGCCGCGCGTCATCGTGCCATCTGGATTCATCAACTCGCACAGCACGGCGGCAGGTTTCAGGCCGGCAAGCACCGCCAGATCGACCGAGCCCTCCGTGTGACCGCGACGCGTCAGCACGCCGCCCGGCTGTGCGCGCAGCGGGAAGACATGGCCCGGGCGGGACAGGTCGGCGGGCTGGGCATCGTCGGCGATGGCGGCGCGAATCGTGGTCACGCGGTCGGCCGCGCTCACGCCGGTGCTCACGCCCTGGCGCGCCTCGATTGTCACGGTGAAGGCCGTGCCATGGCGGCTCTGATTCTGCTCGACCATCGGCGGCAGATCGAGACGGCGCAATGTCTCGTCAGGCAGACACAGGCACACGATGCCACTGCATTCGCGGATCAGCATGGCCATGGTGGCCTGCGTGATTTTCTCGGCGGCGACGATCAGATCGGCCTCGTTCTCGCGGTCCAGGTCGTCCATCAGAATGACCGGACGGCCTTCGCGCATGGCGTCGAGCGCGGCTGGCAGACGGACGTCGACCGGTGCCAGGTTGGCGAACGCCGGGTAGGCATGCAGATCGTCGGTTGTGCGGGTCGCATCGGCCCTGTGAGCGGTCGATGTAACGGCTTGCGATACGGCTTGGGTGGTGCTTTGGGTAACGGACATGAAACGCTCCTCGCGTAAATCAATCGGGCGAAAAACGTTTTCGGGGCATGCGAACGGACGCCTCCATGGGACAGTGCCCCATAGCGCGCGGGTATCGACGCATCTTCTCTCATCCGGACTATGACCGTCGGCTCTGGCTTCGCACCAGATCTGCTGACCCTGTCAGTGTCACGAAAGCGACGGTGACAGGCGCTCGCGGGCTCATGACCCACGCAGCTTGCACTGCGCGGCGTCACATACCGCCGGTGGGGACTTTCACCCCGCCCTGAAGACGTGTATGCCGCAAGCAGCGCGCCTCGCAGTCACTGATCGCGTGGCGTCGTTGCGTAGTCGGCGAGAGAGAGCGTAGCACAGGGTGTTGCTGCGCTGCAGGGAAGACTGCGCGGCGCTCGTGGGAATGATGGCGGGCGATTGGCTCAACGTCGGCTCGGGAGGAAGGCCGGCGCGGATGTCGCGCCGACCGCCGACGTGAGCGTTGCGCGACGTCGGACGTGCCAGGCGATGCTCAGGCGTGGGTGCCCTTGACGGTGTACCCGGCGTCGGTGATGACGGCGCTGACCTCGGTGGGCGAGAGGCGGCTTTCGACGTCGACGCGACCGGAGTCCAGATCCACATTGACCTTGGCGGCCGGATCGCGCTCGGTGATCGCACGCGTGACGGCTTTGACGCAGTGACCGCAGCTCATTCCTTCGACTTGCACTTGCATGTTGCACTCCTTGAAAGCGGTTTCGGTGACGGTGATCAAACAAATCGATGGTAGACCTTCCTACGACAGGAAGCTCAAGCGCTATTTTCAGTGTATTCGCTGGATCGCCCAGACGCAGCCCAAACCCGAGCGGTTCCGGGCGCGCTATCGTAATAAATGACGAGACTGTCATGGGATGGTGTGCGGCAGATTGACGCTGGCGGCTTGACCTTCCCTTCATGGAAAGGTCTATGCTTCGACGCATGATGACAGTCCTCCTGGAGACCCTGAAATGATTCGGAACTGGTCGGTCGGTATCGAAGGCATGACCTGCGCCTCATGTGTGACGCGGGTTGAGAAGGCATTGCGGCGCGCGCCGGGCGTGGCCAGCGCCAACGTCAATCTCGCGACCGAGACGGCGGCCGTGGAAGCTGCGCCCGGCGTGACGCCCGCGGCTCTGCTTGGCGCGGTCGAGACGGCCGTCAACGACGCGGGATACCAGGTGGCGGAGCAATCGTTCGAGTTGGCGATTGGCGGCATGACCTGCGCATCGTGCGTGGGGCGTGTGGAGAAGGCCCTTCGTCAGGTGCCCGGTGTGGTCGAGGCGAACGTGAACCTGGCGACGGAGCGTGCCGCCGTGCGCGGGGTGCGTGGCGTCGTCGACGCGGCGGCGCTCACCGCTGCCGTGGAGCAGGCGGGATACGAGGCGTCGCCAGTCACGGACCCCGCGCAGGCGGCCGCATCCCACGAAGGTCCGGCGTGGTGGCCGGTTGCCGTGGCGGCGGTCTTGTCCCTGCCGTTGTTGTTGCCAATGCTGCTCGAACCCTTCGGCATTCATCTGATGCTGCCGCCGTGGGTGCAATGGTTGCTCGCCACACCGGTGCAGTTCTGGCTCGGGGCGCGCTTCTATCGGGCGGGGTACAAAGCGGTGCGCGCCGGTAGCGGCAATATGGATTTGCTGGTGGCATTGGGCACGTCGGCCGCCTATGGGCTGAGTCTTTACGAATGGTGGCGTGCCCCGGCGCACGGCATGACACACCTGTATTTCGAAGCGGCGGCCGTGGTCATCACGCTGGTGCTGCTTGGCAAGTGGCTGGAAGCGCGGGCAAAGCGTCGCACCGTGGAAGCGATTCGTGCGCTGGCGGCCTTGCGTCCCGAGACCGCGCGCGTGTTGCGCGATCCGCAGGGCGCGGCGAGCGAGGTGACGGTGCCGCTGGGCCAAGTGAAGGTCGGCGACTGGGTGGTGGTGCGCGCCGGTGAACGGGTGCCTGTCGACGGCGTCATTCGCGAGGGGGCGAGCCAGCTCGACGAGTCGTTGCTGACCGGCGAACCGTTACCGATCGAAAAAGCGGCCGGCGACAAGGTCGTTGGCGGCTCGATCAACGGCGCCGGTACGCTGCGGGTGGAGACGACGGCGGTCGGCGCCGATACGGCGCTGGCCCGCATCATTCGCATGGTCGAAGATGCGCAGGCGGGCAAGGCGCCGATCCAGCGCGCCGTCGATCGGGTGGCCGCGGTGTTCGTGCCGGTGGTGGTGCTGGTCGCCGTCGTGACGCTGGTCGTTGGCTGGGGGCTCGGCATCGGCCTGGAGACAGCGCTGCTCAATGCGGTGGCAGTGCTGGTCATCGCGTGCCCGTGTGCGCTGGGCCTGGCAACGCCTGCCGCGATCATGGTGGGCACTGGGGCGGCGGCACGGCAGGGCATTCTCATCAAGGATGCCGAAGCGCTCGAACTGGCGCACCGCATCCGCGTCGTGGCGTTCGACAAGACGGGCACGTTGACCGAGGGCAAGCCGCGCCTCGTGGCACACCTGCCGGTGACGGGGGTGCGTGCCGATACCTTGCTGCGATGGGCCGCGGCGGTGCAGTCGGGCAGTTCGCATCCGCTGGCGAAGGCGGTCACGACCGCCGCAGCGGAAGCCGGGGTGACCTCGGCGGTGCCGACGGCATTCGACATCGCTGCGCTGCCGGGGAGAGGGATGCGGGCACGTATCGAGGAAGTTGGGGAGGGTGGGGGTGTTGGGGGCGTCGAGAACGCGGGCGCCTCGCGCAACGGTCATACGCTGCAGCTGGGGAACGCGCGGTTGCTTGAGGAGTTGGGTGTCTCGGAAGGGGCGCTGGCTCACGAGGCAGCGCGTCTGGCGGCCGAGGGACGTACCGTCTCGTGGCTGGTCGAGACTTCAGGGGAGGGCGCAAATGTCGAGGCACCGGCGCGCTTGCTTGGGCTGTTGGCGTTCGGTGACACGCTCAAGGCCACGGCGCGGCCGGCCGTCGACCGCTTGCATGCGCTGGGCGTGCGTTGCGTGATGGTGACCGGCGACAACGCGGGGAGCGCCAAGGCGGTCGCCGACGCGTTGGGACTCGACGAGGTGCATGCCAACGTGCTGCCGGAGCACAAGGCGGCGGTGATCGCGCAACTCAAGCGTGACGGCGTGGTCGTAGCGATGGTGGGCGACGGCATTAACGACGCCCCGGCGTTGGCCGCGGCCGACGTCGGCATCGCGATGGGCTCGGGTACCGACGTGGCCATGCAGACGGCGGGCATCACACTCATGCGCGGCGATCCGCTGCGGGTGGCCGATGCCATCGATGTGTCGCGTCGCACCTGGTCGAAGATTCGCCAGAACCTCTTTTGGGCGTTCGCGTACAACGTGGTCGGGATTCCGCTGGCGGCGTTCGGGCTGTTGAGCCCGGTGATTGCGGGGGCGGCGATGGCGCTCAGCAGCGTGAGTGTGGTGAGCAACGCGTTGCTGCTGCGGCGCTGGCGTTCATCGGCGACGCAAGACGTCAGTGCCGGCGCTGCCGCCAAGATTGGCGAGGCCCGCAGCGCGAGTGCTTGAGGGCGGTTTGCCCGGGCACAAGGCGAACGGCGCATAATGAATTTGTTAGAGGCACGCGCGGTCGGCGACTGCCCGATGCGTTGCCTGAATTTTTAATTGACTTGAAATTCGTCGAAAGCGGCATCATTTGATTGGTATCGTCTGCCTTCCGGCGCGGAATGAATCCTGCCGAACATGAATAGCCTCCATATCGCAAGTTACAACATCCACAAGGGCTTTTCCGCATTCAACCGTCTGCGTGTTCACGAACTGCGTGCCGGCTTGGAAGGGCTTGCGCCGGATCTGGTCTTCTTGCAGGAAGTGCAGGGCCTGCATCAGGGGCATGCGGTGCGTCACAGGAATTGGCCGGTGCAGCCGCAACACGAGTTTCTGGCCGGCGCCATGTGGCGCGATCACGCGTATGGGCGCAATGTCGTCTATGAACAGGGGCATCATGGCAATGCGATTCTGAGCCGTTATCCGATCGTCAGGTCGGACAACCACGACATCACAACCTATAGTTTTGAGAAGCGCGGCATGCTTCACTGCGAGATTGCCGTGCCGGGTCTGAAGCAGCCGCTGCATTGCCTGTGTGTGCATTTGTCGTTGGCCGGACATGGTCGCCGTCGCCAGTTCGAAATGTTGACGGAGCGTGTGGCCGACGCTATTCCCGCCGATGCGCCGTTGATTATCGCGGGTGACTTCAATGACTGGAGCAATCAGGCAGACCGGTTGCTGGCGGAACGCTTGGCGCTGACCGAGGTGTTTCAGAACCGCGGGGGGCGTCCGGCGCGCAGTTTTCCGAGCGGATTGCCGCTTTTACGACTTGACCGCATTTACGCACGAGGCTTTCATATCGAAGGGGCGCAGGTTTTACACGGGCGTCCCTGGTCACGGATTTCCGATCATTCACCGATCAGCGCCCGACTTGTGCCGTCGGACGCCAACAGGACGATGAGCGGTTCCTCCACTCCCGTCGTTCAACCCTCGTTCCCCCCAGTGAGGCAGCCATGAACATCGGACAAGCGGCGCAGGCCAGCGGCGTCACGGCCAAGATGATCCGGTACTACGAAAGTATCGGCCTGATGCCCCCGAGTCCCCGCTCCGAGGCGGGTTACCGGCGATATGGCGAGCCGGATCTCCATCTGCTTCGCTTCATTCGCCAGGCGAGGCGGCTGGGTTTTGGGATCGATCAGATCCGTCAACTGCTGGCACTATGGCAGGATCGAGACCGATCCAGCGCGCAGGTGAAGGCGTTGGCGCAAACCCATGTCGATGAACTCAACCAACGCATCGGTGAATTGGTGGCCATGCGCGACACGCTCTCTCATCTCGCCATGCACTGTCACGGTGATGATCGTCCAGACTGCCCGATACTCGAGGGGATCGCTGCCGCTGACCTTCCCGGTGACCTGGGCGGCAAGGGGGCGCGTTTCGCGAGCGCGATAGCGTCGTGCGGTCCGGCGCAGTCGGCCACAGCCTCAGACGCCGCAACCGGCACCGATGCCCCGGCGTCGGCAGGCGGCTCGGTCAGTGACAGCGAGGGGCAGATCCGTCACGTCCCCCAGCCCTAACACATGAAGTCGACATGACCGGCTGACGCCCGATATCCCCTATGACGCGCCGCAATGACGGCGCTTTTTTTGTTTCCTGAATTTTGATTCGCCCGCTGCGACAGCATGCCGCAGCGGGTGTTGCGTTACGTCGACAGCCGAATATGTATTTGATTTTAAATAGAATTTTCACGAATTGACTGGATTCGAAGTGAGCCTCTAGCAGATTTTTGATGTTTTTCGCAAATAGGGGCTAACCCTTAACGGGAAAACCCTATACAATGCGAAGCACTGCTGCAATGCAGCACACTAAATGAATTGGAGAAACATCATGGTTGCCGCCCTGTTTGAAGTCGTGAACACTTGGTTTGAAACGGCTGAGCGTCGTCGTCGCGAAGCGTTCCTGGCTGAGTCGAAGGACATCATTGAGTTGGAACAACGTATCCGCGCGCTCGAAACCGCCGGTTACTAAGCAAGTTTGTAGCAAGTCCCTCCGGACGAACGGTCGTCGCTGGCGCAATCAGGCAAGTCGATCGTCACAGCGGGCGATCCCCGTCATCCATGCGATGGCGTGCGACGGCGCCCAACCGTGAGTCCGGATGCCAATCCCTGCGGTTTCGGGGTTGGCGAGTGCAAGCCCGCCACTTTGGCGGGCTTTGTCGTTAATGTCCTGCCCTTTCGTCCTTCGCTTTCGCCGTACCCCGGCGGAACGTGTCTATTTCTCGATTCTGAACTCGGTGGCGAGCGCCGCGCCGTTGGCGAGCGAGGTCACACCGTAGTACTTGTCACCGACCTTGAACATGAAGCGGCACCAGTTCTCGGTCATCGCGCGCCATTCGAGGTTCACGCAATACGAACCGTTGTCGTTGACCGACCACGTGCCGGTGGCGTGAGCGACCTGGTTCGCGCGGCTACCCGACCCGATGCTGCCCTTGTTGTCGCTCGTGGCATTGAGCGACCCATTGGTGTCGTTGATCCATTTGCGCGTACTGCCGTTGTTGGCGAGGTGGGTGATGTGCGCGCCGGGCATGAGCGAGCGCAATTCGTCGACACTGAGTTGCTGACCGCTGGCACTCTTGATATCGGAGAGATGCATCGGGTCCGCGTGGGCGAACGACGACAGTGCGAGCAGGCCGGTAGCAAGGAATGCCGTGGCGGGGGAAGTGAAGCGGCGGACCATGATGACTCCCGGACGAAGCCTGCCAATGTTGCGTGCAGGCCGACGGAACACGCGTCGCGATCGGTCGTGCGTGCCGTCAGACGTTATCGTCCCGCATTGAGACGCGGTGTCGCTATCGGTCCAGATGATGCGCTATTACTATAGGCGACAAGCGGGCGTCTGCACAGATGCGTGCCGTCCGGGGCGCGCGGTGAGCAACCCATCGCCTCGTCCCCGAAGATCTCGCGCAGCTTGGCCGGACTGACCTGGTGGATGTCGCCGGCTACGGGCAGGTCGTTCTGGCGGAACGACTCGTCGTCGTGTTAGTGCGTCGACGGAGGTATGCGCGCCGCTGCGCCAAGCGCAGCTTGGCGATACACTCGCACGGCTTTCCCCTCATACTTTCGATAGGAGTGTTGTCATGGCCGACAGTGAAGCCCGCCCGCCGTTTCCGCCATTCACGCGTGAGACTGCAATTCAGAAGATTCGTATGGCCGAGGACGGCTGGAACTCGCGCGATCCTGCACGGGTTGCGTTGGCCTATACGGTCGACAGTCGCTGGCGCAATCGGGCCGAATTTCCGCGTGGCCGTGAACAGATCGTCGAATTCCTGACGCGTAAATGGCAACGCGAACTCGACTACCGGCTAATCAAGGAACTGTGGGCGTTTACCGAGAATCGCATCGCGGTGCGGTTCGCTTACGAATGGCGAGACGATTCGGGCAGTTGGTTCCGTTCGTATGGCAACGAAAACTGGGCGTTCGACGCGCAAGGGCTCATGGCCGAGCGCCATGCCAGCATCAACGACTCGCGCATCACCGAAGGCGAGCGCCTGTTCCATTGGCCGCAGGGACGCCGTCCCGACGATCATCCGGGATTGACCGAACTCGGGCTGTAAAGCCGGCGGGCATGGCGACGATGACGCTGACGCGCGTCGCGTCGCCGTTTGCGCGACCTCAGTCCAACCCGACGATGAGCAGCAGGTTAGTGGCGGTGATGACCGCGAAGAGGCCCCACGCGAGCGCCTGTGCGGGACGCCCGAGCGTGTTGCCGTTCATCACGCGCGGGTCGCTCACCGAGCGGATGAGCGGCCACATGGCGAACGGCAGTTGCAGACTGAGCAGCACCTGACTCCATACCAGCAGCTTGCCCACGGCGCCGTCGCCGAGCCACAGCACGCCGATCAGCGCGGGCACGAGCGCCAGCCCGCGCGTGATCAGACGACGCTGATAGCAGGGGATCCGGGCGTGCAGAAATCCGTCCATGATGACTTGCCCGGCGATCGTCCCGGTGAGCGTGGAACTTTGTCCCGACGCAAGCAGGGCGATGCCGAACAGGAAGGCCGCGGCGCCGCCCGCAAGCGGCGTGATGAGCCGATATGCCTGCTCGATATCGGTGACGTTGGTCTGGCCGCTGGCGTGAAATACCGAACCCGCCAGTATCAGAATGGCCGCATTCACGCACATGGCGAGCGCGAGCGAGACCCATGTGTCGATGCGCACCAGCGCGAGGGTGTCGCGCACGTCGCCGCGTTTGCCGCCGACCACCCGCCGCGTCTGCACGACCGACGAATGCAGGTACAGATTGTGCGGCATGATCGTGGCACCGACGATGCCGAGCGCCAGCACGAGGGCATCGTGCCGGTCGTGGCTGGGCGCACCCGGCATGAGACCGGCGGCCACCGCATGCCAATCGGGCGGCACCATGGCCACTTGCGCGACGAAGCACAGCGCCATCGTGCCGATCAAGCCGAAGACAATGGCTTCGATCTGACGGAAGCCTTTGCCCTGCAGGCCGAGCACGATCATCGTGTCGAGCGCGGTGAGGACGATGCCCCAGGCGATCGGCACCCCCAGCAATAGCTTGAAGGCGAGCGCACAGCCCAGGACTTCGGCGATATCGCAGGCGACGATCGAGATCTCGGCGGTGATCCACTGGACGAGTCGTCCCGCCCGCCCGTAGCGCTCGTAGCTCGCCTGCGCGAGGTCGCGCCCGGCGACCAGTCCCAGCCGGGCAGCGAGCATCTGGAGAAAGATGGCGGCAAGGCTGGAGAGCGCCACCACCCAGAGCAGCGAATAGCCGAATTGCGATCCGGCCTGGATGTCCGTCGCCCAGTTGCCGGGGTCCATATAGCCGATGGCGACGAGCAGGCCCGGGCCGGCAAAACGCTTGAGTTTGATCCAGCGGGGTTCGCGTGCGTCGATGACGATGCTGCCTTTGACTTCGGAAGGACAGAAGGGCGCAGTGGCGGTGGTCGGCAGCGGCATGAGAAAAGGAGATCGGTCGATGACGCCAACGGTAGCCGGGCCGGCGCCTGCCCGCAAGCGCGATCATGGCGGCGGCAAGGTCACGGATATCACGGCGGTGGCAGATGAACTGCTATACTGTACATTCATACAGTATTTTGGGTGCGCGATGACCCTGCCACTTTCCTCTTTGCCTGCCGGGCTGTGGCGCGCCAGTGAACTGGCGCATTGCCACCGTGCTGGCCACACCACGGGTTTTGCCGCGCTGGACGCCGAGCTGCCCGGCGCCGGGTGGCCGCATGGTGCGGTGACGGAGTTGCTGAGCGAGCGTCCGGGCATCGGTGAATGGCGGTTGCTGGCCCCGACGCTACGCGATCTCACGCAGGCGGGCCAGCCGGTGATGGTGATTGCGCCGCCGATGCTGCCATATGCCCCGGCGCTGGCGGGATGGGGCATCGATCTGCGCTGGCTCAGTGTCGTGATGCGTCCGGTGAGTCCGGCACGTCAGGCGCCTCGGGCGCGCGGCACACGCGGCCTGAAGGCGGAGGATCGCGACATGCTCTGGTGTGCCGAGCAGGCCCTCAAAAGCGCGTGCTGCGGGGCGGTGCTCACCTGGCTTCCGGCCGCGACGCCCGAGCAGATCCGGCGGCTTCAGGTCGCGGCCGGTGGCGGCGAGACGCTGACCTGGGTGGTGCGAGGGCCCGCCGCCGTCGCGACCGCCTCGGCGGCACCGTTGCGACTGGGGCTTGCCGTTGGGCCGGGGAGTCGTCTCGGCGTGCAGTTTCACAAGCGGCGGGGGCCGCCGCGTCTCGAACCGCTCTGGCTGACGTTGCCCGCGCCGTATGCGCATGTCTCGCAACCGGTGACGGGCGCGGCCGACGATGCGCGGCCGGGGCCTGTCGGGCCTGGTCCGGCACCTTCGTCCACACCGTCCACGGTGCCTTTGGTTTCTGTTTCCGGAGTCTCGCATGGCTTGCTGGATCGCCCTGCATCTGCCCTATCTGGCGCTCGAGATCGCCTCTCCGCTCACACCGGCTGACACGCTGACCGACACAACGGTCGTGCTGGCGCAGTCGCGTGTCTGGCAGGCGAGTGAGGCGGCGCAGGCAGCCGGCGTGCAACCCGGCATGCGCCGTGGCGGCGTGCTGGCGCTATTGCCGCAGGCGCGATTCCACGATCGCGACGAAGCGGCCGAGACGGTCGCGCTCGAGGCGCTGGCGCTGGCCTTGCTGCGCTTCGGCCCCGACGTTGCGATCGCCTCGCCACAATGCGTGCTGATCGACGTGGCACCGAGCCTGCGCCTGTTTGGCGGTCTGGCATCGCTGGCGGCGCAGGTGTTTGAGAGTGCCGAGGCGCTCGGGCACCGGGCGTCGTTGGGCCTTGCCGCCACGGCCAGCGCGGCGGCGCTGCTCGCGCGTGCCGGTACTCCTTGTCGGCCGCCGCGGTTGCCACCGACACCACCGACGCCGATGACGCTGCCGCAATCCCTCGATTCCCGCTCGGTCGCCTTGTTGCCCGAGGCGCAGCCGTGGCTCGACTGGCTCGCGCAAATCGGCTGTGTGACGTTGGGCGAACTGCGCGCGCTGCCTGCGGCGGGCGTGCGGCGCCGCTGCGGTGCGGAACTGCCCGCTGCGCTTTCCCGGGCCTATGGCGAGACGCCGGAGGCCCCCGCCTGGTATCGCGCCCCGCCCCATTTCGAGGCGGTGCTGCCGCTGCCATCGCTCACGCATGACGTGGATGTGCTGCTCTTCGGTCTGCGCCGTCTGCTCGCCCAACTCACGGGATGGCTGGCCGCCGGGCAACTGGCCACGCGCGCGCTCGCGCTGGTGCTCGAGCATGAGCCGCTCGGGCGGCAAACGCTGGCACCGACGCGTTTCGACATCCGTCTTGCCGAAGCGAGTGCGGCGCCCGCGCACTTGCTGTCGTTGTGCAAGGAGCGGCTGGCCCGCTCGCCACTGGTGGCCCCGGTGCTGACGTTGCGGCTCGATGTCACGCAGACGGCGCCCCATGTGCCGCAAAGCGGCTCGCTCCTGCCGGAGCCGGGCCGCGCCCGGCAGGATTTTGTGCAACTGATGGAGCGTGTGGCGGCGCGGTTGGGCGACGAGCACGTGCGGCGTTTGCAGGTGCGTGGCGATCACCGGCCCGAGGCGGCGTTCGTCAGCTTGCCGTATGGGGCGTCCGGCAATCCTTCCCATGCCTCCCACGGCACGATGTCCGGCGCGGTCGGTCATCGGCCCGATGGCGAGTCCCTGTTGCCGCCGCGCCCGGCGTGGCTGCTCGATGTACCGCAGCGCCTCGGCGTACGTCAGGAGCGCCCGTGGCGGCAGGGGCCGCTACAACTGATGAGCGGTCCTGAGCGTATCGAAGCCGGCTGGTGGGAGCCAGGCACCGTCACGCGCGACTACTTCATTGCGGCCGATATCACGGGGGCGTTGTTGTGGGTGTTTCGCGAGCGGCCCGTGAATGGGGCGGATGCCGCGTGGTACTTGCATGGCCTGTTCGGCTGAGTCCGGCGGGTCCGCTGTGCGATGAATGTCGACGATTTCCTGCCGTGGCAAGGCCCGACCGAAGGGCTGGCCGCCAATGATGAGCGTGCCGACGCGGCCGGCGCCGATCCGGCGGCGCCCCCCGATCCGCGTGCGGCCGACGACGGCAGCCTGCCTGCCTATGCCGAACTGCACTGCCTGTCGAATTTCTCGTTCCAGCGTGGCGCGTCGCATCCGGAGGAACTGATCGCGCGGGCCGCGCACCTGGGCTACACCGCGCTGGCGATGACCGACGAGTGCTCGCTGGCCGGTGTCGTTCGCGCACTGGCCGAGGCGGTGCAGTATCCGTCGGTGTCGTTGATCGTGGGCAGCGAGTTTCGTCTGACGCCCGAGGACAGCGCAGCCGCGCTGGGCAGTGTGCATCTGGTCGCGCTTGCGCAGCACCGCGAAGGCTACGGCAATCTTTCCGAGATGATTACACTCGGTCGCATGCGCGGCCCGAAGCGCGGTTATCGGTTGCACGCGCGAGACTTCAGCGCGCCGGCAACCGGGCAGGCGCATCTGCGGGGTCTGCCGGGGTGCCTGATGATCCTGGTGCCGGAGACCGGCGCGAGTCCCGAGCGCACGCTGGCCCAAACCCGCTGGGCGGCACAGACGTTCGGCGAAGGACGCGTGTGGCTCGCGCTCGAACGCCATCACCGAGCCGACGACGACGCGCATCTGGCCCGGCTGCGGGCGATCTCCGCCGAGTGCGACGTGCCGCTCGTCGCCACCGGCCATGTCCTCATGCATGTGCGCTCGCGCAAGCCGTTGCAGGACACGCTCACCGCCATTGGACTGGGCAAGCCGGTGCAGGCCTGCGGATTGGCGCTCGCCGCCAATGCGGAGCAGCATCTACGCACGCGGTTGCGGCTCGCGTGGCTCTATCCGCCGGACGCCCTGGCGCAAACGATTGCCATCGCCTCGCGTTGCCATTTCGATCTGCGCAGCCTGCGTTACGAGTATCCCGAGGAACTGGTGCCCGCCGGGCATACGCCGGTGACGTATTTGCATCAGGAAGTCGAGGCCGGCGCGGCGCGGCGCTATCCGAACGGGGTACCGCAGAAGGTGCGTCGTCTCATCGAAAGCGAACTGACGCTGATCCGGGAGCTGGCGTACGAGCCGTATTTCCTGACGGTCTACGACATCGTGCGTTTCGCCCGCAGCCAGAACATCCTGTGCCAGGGGCGCGGGTCGGCGGCCAACTCGGCGGTGTGCTATTGCCTGGGAATCACGGCGGTCAATCCTGACGAGGTGCAGGTGCTGTTCGGGCGTTTTCTGTCGAAGGAGCGCAACGAGCCGCCCGATATCGATGTGGACTTCGAGCATCAGCGGCGCGAAGAGGTGATCCAGTACATCTACGACAAGTACGGCACCGACCGGGCGGCGCTGGCTGCGACGGTGATTTCGTATCGCATGCGCAGTGCGGTGCGCGACACGGGGCGGGCGCTGGGCATCGATCTGTCGATTGTCGAGCAGGTCGCGCAGAGTCAGCAGTGGTGGGACGGTCGCGAGAATCTGCTCGCGCGCATGGCGGCACAAGGGTTGTCGCCCGACGCCCCGACCACGCGGCTATGGGCGGATCTGGTCGCCCGGCTGATCGGCTTTCCCCGGCATTTGTCGCAGCACGTGGGCGGTTTCGTGATTTCGCGCGACAAGCTCTCGCGCCTGGTGCCGATTGCGCCGGCGGCGATGGACAAGCGTTACGTCATTCAGTGGGACAAGGACGATATCGAGACGCTCAAGCTGCTCAAGGTCGATGTGCTGGCGCTCGGCATGCTGAGCGCGTTGCGCCGCACGCTCGATCTGCTGGGGGAATGGCGCGGTGAGCCGATCTCGCTGGCGGACATTCCGCGCGACGATCCGGCGACGTACGGCATGATTCGTCGTGCCGATACCGTGGGTGTCTTCCAGATCGAGTCGCGTGCGCAGATGAGCATGTTGCCGCGCTTGAAGCCGGACAAGTTCTACGACCTGGTGATCGAGGTGGCGATCGTGCGGCCGGGGCCGATTCAGGGCGGGATGGTGCATCCGTATCTGCGTCGCAAGCAGGGCAAGGAGGACGTGGTCTATCCGCGCGAGGAGATCAAGGCGGCGCTCGAGCGCACGCTGGGCGTGCCGATCTTTCAGGAGCAGGTGATGCAGATCGCGATGATCGCCGCCGATTTCTCGGCCGGCGATGCCGATCAGTTGCGTCGTTCGATGGCGGCCTGGAAACGCAAGGGCGGGCTCGAGAAATTCCAGACCCGCATCATCGACGGGATGCTGAAAAACGGCTATCCGCGCGAGTTTGCCGAGGCCATCTGCCGCCAGATCGAGGGCTTTGGCGAGTACGGTTTTCCGGAGAGTCATGCGGCAAGCTTCGCACTGCTCGCCTATGCGAGTGCGTGGCTCAAGTGTCATGCACCGGAGATGTTCCTGTGCGGGTTGCTCAACAGTTTGCCGATGGGATTCTATTCGGCGTCGCAGCTGGTGCAGGATGCGCGACGGCATCATGTCGAGGTGCGCGCGGTCGACGTTTGCGTGAGCGATGTCGAGTCGCGTCCCGAGGCGCGCATCGGGCGGTACGGCAATGCCCGCCGGCCGGCGGTGCGGCTAGGGCTGTCGCTGGTCAAGGGCTTGTCCGACGACGGGGCGCGCGCGATCGAGCGTGCGCGTCGGCAGCGACCGTTTACCGACATCGACGATCTGACCGCGCGGGCTGCGTTGTCACGTCGGGACCTCGACGCCCTGGCGGCTGCCGACGCGCTGTCGGCGTTGCTCGGCGGTCGGCGGCAGGCGCGCTGGGCGGTCGCCGCATGGCAGCCACCCACGCCGCTGCTGGGGGCGACGGTGCTGCGCGACGCGGTGCCGGGCAGTGCCGACGAGCAGGTGGCGCTGCCGCCGATGGCCGAGGGGCAGGACATCGTGGCCGATTACGCAAGCACGGGGCTGACGCTGCGGCGTCACCCGCTGCTGCTGTTGCGCGAGACGCTCACCCGGATGCGGGTGCGAACGGCGAGGGATTTGCAGACCGAGGGCGTGCACGGGCGCCGGGTGCGCACGGCGGGCATTGTGACGGGACGGCAGCGCCCGGGCACGGCCAATGGCACGGTCTTCGTCTCGCTGGAAGACGAAACGGGCGTCATCAACGTGATTGTCTGGCCCGATCTGGTCGAATCGCAGCGCACGGCGTTGCTGGCGTCGTCCTTATTGGGGGTGGAAGGGGTATGGCAACGCGAGGAGCGCGTGACCCATCTGGTGGCGCATCGTCTGGTCGATCTCTCGTCGATGCTCGGCGAACTCACGATCTCGAGTCGGAACTTTCACTAAGGGGACTTCGATAGGATGGGGTGTCTCCGGCCCCCCGCCATGCGCAAGCTTCAGCAATTGCATGCCGCCGCGACACTCGCTTTCTCGCGCGCACTGCCGGGTAACCGGCTCGAGGCGCTGAGAGGAAATCGCCTGGGGCAGTACAGCATTCGTATCAACGATCAGTGGCGCTTGTGTTTTCGCTTCGACGCGGGCAACGCCTCGGACGTCGAGATCGTGGATTACCACTGATCGGATGGGCGGGCGCGTTCCGATAATTCTGCGGATTCTGCTAAAGGTCGACGGAGGCCGAAGATGACCCGACAAGTACCCCTGGCGACGCCGGGCGAGATTCTCGCGCAGGACTGGCTGGGCCCGATGGGGCTTTCTCAATATGCGCTGGCGAGGGCCATTGACGTGCCGCCTCGCCGCATCAACGAAATTGTCCTGGGCAAGCGTGCGATTACCGTCGATACGGCGCTGCGCCTGGGGGCGTTCTTCGGCGTGGATGCACAGAGCTGGCTCAATCTGCAAAATCAGTACGATGCCGAGATCGCACGCGCCAACATGGCCGATGTGCTGCGCGACATCAAGCGACGTGCCCGGGATCTTCTCGCTGCGGCGTGATGTTCCCCCAAAGACACGTCAGCCGTTGCCGTCGCGCGTCGACGGATGTCATGCCATTGCTCAATGCGCGGCGTCGGCCTGCTTGCCGGCCGCTTGCGCGAGGGCGCTCGCTTCGGCTTCGCTGCGCAGGCCGTTGAAGTGCGCGTTGAGCAGCACCGCGCTGATCGACGCGAGCAGAATGCCGCTGTGGAAGAACGGGGCGAGTGCATGCGGCAGTTTCATGAAGAACTTGTCCGACGCCACCGGAATCATCCCCACGCCAATACTGATCGCGATGATGTACAGGTTGTAACGATTCTTCGACAGGTCCACCGTCGAGAGAATCTTCACCCCCGTGGCCGTCACCATGCCGAACATCACGATGCCCGCGCCCCCCAGCACGAACTGCGGCACCGACGCCACCACGTGTGCCACCTTCGGAAACAAGCCCAGCGCGATCAGGATCAGGCCCCCCATGGCACACACCCAGCGGCTCTTCACCCCGGTCACGCCGACCAACCCCACGTTCTGCGAAAACGAGGTGTAGGGGAACGTGTTGAAGATGCCACCGATCATCGTGCCCAGCCCATCGACGCGCAAGCCGCGCACCAGCGTCTTCCTGTCGACCGGACGGCCGACAATGTCGCCCACCGCCAGGAACATGCCGGTCGATTCGATGAACGTCACGAGCATGACCAGCGTCATCGTCGCAATGGCAACCGGATCGAAGCGTGGCACGCCGAAATGGAACGGCATGACGAAGCCGAACCACGGCGCGTCGGATACGCCCGCAAACGACACTTTGCCCAGCGCCATCGCCACGATCGTGCCGAACAGAATGCCCAGCAGCACCGCAATGTTGGCGAAGAAGCCGCGCACGTACTTGGTGATGAACAGAATGCACAGGAGCACGGCGAACGACACGCCCAGATAGAGCGGATTGCCGTAATCGGGATTGCCGAAGCCGCCCGCCGCCCAGTTGATGCCCACGCCCATGAGGGAGATCCCGATCACCGTGATGACGGTCCCGGTCACCACCGGTGGGAACAGCCGCAGCAGCTTGCCGATGAGCGGTGCCATCAGAATGCCGATCAGGCCCGAGGCAATGGTCGCGCCATAGATATCGAGCAACCCGAGATCGGGATTCGTGCCGATGGCGATCATCGGCGTGACGGCGGTAAACGTCACCCCCATCATGATCGGCAGACGCAAGCCGAAGATCCACAAGCCGAGTGTCTGGATCAAGGTGGCGATCCCGCAGGCGAACAGATCGGCGTTGATCAGAAACGCGACCTGATCGACCGACATGTGGAGCGCACCGCCGACGATCAACGGTACCGCCACCGCCCCCGCATACATCACCAGTACGTGTTGCAGTCCCAGCGTGAACAACTTGGGGAGCGGCAGGCGCTCGTCGACCGGATGCACCGGTGCAGCAGCAGATTGCGTCATGTCTTCTCCTGGTCCGACGGTACGAATCGATTTACATGGTGGAACCGAGCGTAAATTTTTTACCGAGGCGCAGCGAGTGCCGTCAAAAATGCAGAGCGGATGGTGTGGGGTGCGTCGTGCTCGCCCCCCGGCGGGGCGTCATGGAGAAAAATTGAGGCATCGTGACAGGGTACGCCGGTTGGCGCCGCAGCGGGCGACTTCCCGGAAAGCCTTACGACGTATGGCTCAGACGTTGCGGGGGCGTGACAGGCGGGAGGGGGCGCGAAGCGTTCGGACGCGTGCGAATCGTACCGAGCTGTGCGGCGGCCGTTGGCCGCGCGCCGAGGATCATATCGAATCCGCAATACTAAAGATTGCAACTGACGTATGAATCTCGGCGACAGTGCGATACCGGGATATCGCCCCGCCACAACGCCGTAAGGCGGCGCGGCTCAGCGTGTGCCGGTTGTGCCGGAGGCCTTGCGGGCGAGCATATCGCCGGCATTGGCGGTAATGCCCGCGCCACCGCTTTGCTGTGCCACGCTATCGAGCTTGCTGGAGATCTCGTTGCCCATGTGCTGCAGGAATTCCAGCTCCTTCGCGCCGATGCCTCCCGCGCACAGCGTGCCGCCCCAGTCGCCGTAAAGCAGTGCCACGGTCTGGTTACGTTGGCGAACTGGCAGCAGGAAGAACGACTTCACGTTCGAGAAATGCTCACGGTGCCACATCGGAATACGCGGCACGATACGCGGTTCGCGAGCGTTGTCGATCAGAATCGCGCGGCCGTTGGTCAGAGCCAGATGGAAGACGTCCGGTTCGAAGGCTTCGGGGAACGACAGGCCCAGCGCGGGCTGCACGTCGCGGCCGATGCCGAAGCGCAGCTCGAACGACTTGCCCGCCGGCACGCGCACGAAGGCCGCGCAGTTGGCGAAACCCAGCGACTGCATGATCGCTTCGAGCGTCAGGTTGAGCAGACCGACCGCGTCGGTCTCGCCCGTGGCGGCCCGCACTTCCGAGAGACCGTCTGCCAGACGTCGCGCCGAGTCCAGCGGCTTGCCCGCCGGCGGCTGGCGCGTGCTCGACGCCTTGGTGCTGATCGCAATGAATTCCTGGTGGCTCGTGTCGCGCACCATTTCTTCGCCCACGGACACCACGTCTCGCACGTCCAGCGCGAGACGGTCGGCATAGCGCTCCGCCAATTCGGCCAGACGCTCCGGGTCGGCCCCGCGCGTGAGTTCCGTCACCATCTCGTTGGACATGTTCGCCACCGCACACAGCCAATCGCTATGCGAGAGCGGGGCGTCGCCCTCCAGATCGATCGGACGCATGCTCGTCGCGATCGACTCCGGCAAGCCCCACTTGCGGGCCGCCGCTTCGGCCAACTCCGGGAACGAGATGGCGAGCACCTGTTCGCAGGCGTCGCTGTCGCTGATGCCTTGCGCTGCGGCGAGGGTCTGGATTTCCCCCCATTCGGCCGGGAAGCAATAGGTCACGAGCAGTCGTGCGACATGGTGCAGCAAGGTGCAGACTACGGCTTCCTCGCCGTCGCGAATGCCATTCTTGGCGGTGATGTCACGGGCGAACGCCCCGGCGAGCGTGGCGCGCGCAAGTTCGCGGGCCATGTCGTCGCGCTGTGCGGCGACTTCACCGAAACCCTCGAGCAGTTTCAGGCTCAGGGCGAGGTGGCCGATCGTGTCGACACCGAGAATCATGATGGCGCGCGAGACCGTCGTCACGTTGCAGCCGAACGGCGCATACATGGCGGAGTTGGCCAGGCGGATCACTTTCTGGGTGAGGGCGAAGTCGGATAGCACCGACGCCGCCAGGTCGGCCGTGCTCGTGCTCTCGCTTTGCATGGCGCTCACGATGCCGCTGACGGAGCGCTGCAGCGACGGAAATTCGCCGCGCTCAGCCAGGCGCTGCCACAACAATTCGAGCGTTTTTTCTTTGGTCAGGCTCATGGTAGCGGGGTTATCCGGTCAGTGGCCGGCATCCACATTGAGACGCCCGCTCGCAAAGGCCGCCTCCAGTTCTCCCGCAGGCAGGGCCTTCGACACCAGCCAGCCCTGGATGGAATGGCAGCCGCGCTCGATCAGCATCTGCCGTTGTTCTTCTGTCTCGACCCCTTCGGCGACCGCCGACAGCCCCAGCTCACGCGCCAGTCCCAGGACTGCCGTCACAATCGTACGGTCATTCGATGACGTGGGCATGTCTTTCACGAAGCTGCGGTCGATCTTGAGCGCGGAGAGCGGGAAACGCTTGAGGTATCCCAGGCTCGAGTAGCCCGCGCCGAAATCGTCGACGGAGAAGCGCACGCCCAGCGTTTGCAACTCGCGCAGCACCAGATTGGCCTGTTCCGGGTCGCGCATCAGGACGCTCTCGGTAATTTCGAGCACCAACCGGTGCCCTTCCACGCCCGAATCGGCAATCGCTTGCCAGACCAGGCTCGGGAACGACGGATGGTGAAATTGCTGTGCCGAGACGTTGACCGACATGTACAGCCCGTCGAGCCGGGTGCGATCCCAGCGCGCGAGCTGCATGCAGGCGGCGCGTAACGCCCAGCCGCCCAGCAGGTTGATCAGGCCATTGGCCTCGGCCAGCGGAATGAATTCGTTCGGTGACACCGGGCCGAGCGCGGGATGCCAGCGCATGAGCGCCTCGACACCCTTCACGTTCAGCGAGATCGGATCGCAGATCGGCTGGTAGTGCAGGCTGAATTCGCCATTGTGAATCGCCTCGAACATTGCCGATTCGAGCGAGAACGCCTTGCGGTGCAAGTCGCCCAGATCGTCCGTATAGACGAACAGACCGTTACGGCCGCGATCCTTCGCGCAGTACATGGCGGCGTCGGCGTGCTTGATCAGCAGGCCGGCCGAGTCGCCATGGCGCGGATAAAACGACACGCCGATGCTCGTGGTGAGGTGCAGCAACTTGTCGCCAATCTGGAACGGTTGCTGCACCGCCGAGAGCAGGCGCTTCATGATGCCGCCAAGCGCCTGTTCGTCGTCGCAGCCGGGCAGCACGAGCACAAACTCGTCGCCGCCCATGCGCGCGGCCATGTCCGTCTCGCGGATCTGCGCGATCAGGCGTTGGCCGGCGTCGCACAGGAGCTGATCGCCCACGTCGTGGCCGAGTGAGTCATTGACCTTCTTGAAGCCGTCCAGGTCGAGCAGGGCGACGGCAAAGTTCGGCCCGCCTTCACGCGCGTGCTGGATGGCTTCGGTAATGCATTGATGAATGTACTGACGATTCCCCAGCCCGGTCACCGCATCGCGCACCGCCAGATCGGACAGGCGTGCTTCGTTTTCCTTGAACGCGGTGATGTCCTCGCCGTGCACGACGAACGTTGCGCTCGTTCCGGCGATACGGGGCGTGTACTGGGCAATGCGCAGACGCATCCAGACCCGGTCCGTCAGACCGCGCAGCAGGCGCACGGTGCACTGCTGGGGACCGAGCATCTGGGCGGCGGAGAAGGCATCCTGCAGCGTCGGCACATCTTCGATACCGGTCAGCTCGAAGAGCGTGGCGTGATCGGTGTACTCGCGCGAATATTCCAGCAGGCGCAGGGAGGCTTCGGCAATGAAAAGGAAACGGCCGTCGGCAGCAACGTGCGCCGAGAGGCCGCCGGTCAGCTCGACCAGCGCCCGGGACAATGCCGGGGCCGGCACCGCGGCGTGAGCCTCGGCGATTGCCGATGCCAAGGTCGAAGGTTCGACCAAAGGGACGCCGGCGGGGAGTCGATCTGAACTCATTGTTGTTGTCTGTGCATGCATCACGTCGAGCGCGCTGCGACCCATGTGCTTCCCCGTTCAGGCAAACGCGCTCATGGCCGAACCTTGGTCCGGCAGGTGTCCGATGGATTGTGGGCCATTATAGCCAAAGACGCCAGCGAATTTGGTAGCGGGAATCCCCGATTCATGCCACTTTCCACACGTTTTCTCGCGTAGGTTTTTTTCTGACAAGGCGATCGGGGATTATTCCTGCGCGGCGGCTGGCCTGCCGCCGGTATTTCCTTGGAATTGCCCGTCAGATGGCACTTCCGCACATCGGGACATTCACTGGCGCGATTTTCCCGTGGGCGTCTCGTGCGCGAGCGACCAGGCGATGCAGGCGCGCGCGAGGGCGGCCGAGGCGTCCAGGCCGAAGCGGCCCAGCGGTGTTTCACAGGTGGCCAGCGCCACCGGGATTTCCGTACAGCCGAGAATGACGCGTTGCGCGCCGGCTGCCAGCAGGGTCTCCAACGCCATGGCCAGGGCCTCGCCGCCGCGACGATTCTCCCCGGCCTTGGTCAGCCGGATGCCTTCGTTCACGAGCGCCTGGTGCGCAAGCGGTTCGGCAACCTGAACGAAACGATAGCCCAGCGCTTCGAGCCGTGGCCGGTAGACGTTGGCGTGGTGGGTGCCTTCGGTGGCCATCAGGCCGATGAGCGCGCCCGGCGCGACGCATTGGGCCAGCTCGCCCGCGACGGCTTCGACCACATCGAGCACCGGCAGCCGGGTGCGATGACGCAGTGCGTCAAGCCAGGCATGGGCCGTGTTGCAGGCAATGGCAATGCAGCCAACGCCGGACTGCTCCAGCGCGTGAACGCCGTCGAGCATACCGTCCAGCGGTGAAGCACCGTCGCGCAATAGCGCCTCGGTGCGGTCGGGGATCTGGGGCACCGAGTAGAGAATGAACGGGATGTGATCCTGATCGCGGTGGGCCGGATGTTGATCGACGATCTTGCGGCAGAGGTCGATGCCGGCGGCGGGGCCCATGCCGCCGAGGATGCCGAGCGTGGCGTGCGAGTTCATGGTGATGACCATCATTCAACGGGAACGGCAAACATCGGGATCGCGCGCGAGGGCAGGGGCCGTGGCCCCGCCCCGCACGGCGTCCGACAGGATCAGTCGTAAGCCTTGGTGATCGGATCCTTGAACATGGCACGCATTTCCGCCGTCATCGGATAGTGCATATTCTGGTTCTTCGGCGGCACCGGTTCCATGAACCACTTGTTGTACAGCTTCTCCATCTCGCCGGACTTCTCCATCTTGGCGATGACCGTGTCGACGACCTTCGTGAACGCCGGATCATCGTGGCGCAGCATGCACGCATAGTTTTCGAACTGGAGGTTCGGACCGACGACTTCGTAGCCCTTGGCTTCGTCGGCCGACAGGGCGGCGCGCTGGCCGTAGAGCAACGGCTCGTCCATCACGAAGGCCACCGAGCGGCCTTGCTTGACGGTCAGGAAGCCGTCCGAGTGATCCTTCGTCTGAATCAGGTTGAAGCCGATCTCACCCTTCTTGCCCGAGAGAATCCGATCGGCGGTCGTGCCGGCGGTCGTCGCGATCGTCTTGCCCTTGAGGCTGTTCAGATCGGTGATGCCCGAGCCCGACTTGGCGATCATCTTGATCGAGTACAGGAAGATGTTGTGCGAGAAGCCTACTTGCTTCTCGCGCTCGAACGTGTGCGTGGTCGAGCCGCATTCCAGGTCGATCGTGCCGTTCTGCACCAGCGCGATACGGTTCTGCGACGTGATCGGCGTTTCCGTGACCTTCAGGTTCGGCAGGTTCAGGTCTTTCTTGACGGCGTCGACGATCTTGAGCGCGATTTCCTGCGAGTAGCCGATCGTCTTGCCGGCGTTGTCCGTGTACGAGAACGGAATCGACGACTCCCGCACCCCGAGCGCGATCACGCCGGTGTCCTTGATCTTCTTGAGCGTGCCGGTCAGTTCCTGCGCGCTCGCGGTGTGCGCGAACAGGGCGGCGGCGGCGCTGACGAGCAGCAGGGGAGCAAACAGCTTCTTCATGGTCTCTGTCCTATCGGAAGTGAATGGCACGGTGGTCCGCGCCGTTGGTATGTCAACTGCCAAAAACACTGGTACAACCCGACACGTCCCTCCGCTGTTCCCCACGGAAACGACGCCCCGCAATACCCCATAACGCCCCGTGTCATGACGGCGATCGACCCGGGAGGCCGGCTATGTTCGATCAACGCGATTCACGCGGCCAGCCGGGCAAACCCTGCCAGATCGACCGCGGGACGCTTGCCGCCGATGGCATCGGCAATCACGCGCGCCGCGCCCATCGACAACGTGAAGCCCAATCCGCCATGGCCAACGTTCAGCCACAAATTGTCCAACGTATCCGCGCGCTGGAGGATCGGGCGGCCGTGCGGCGTGGCCGGTCGCATACCGGTCCATTCCAGCGGGGGCCCCTCGCCGGCCAATGCGGGAAACAACGCCGCCGAGAGCGTGCGCAGCGCCTGGATGCGCCGGGCCGCGATGCGATAGTCGTACCCCACGAGGTCGGCCATGCCCGCCACTCGCAGATGCTCGCCGAGGCTGGCGTAGACGACCTTGTTGTCGGCGTCCGTCACCGATACCTGCGGGCGCGCGTCGACCGGGGCGTGGCGATACGTCAGGCTGTAGCCCTTGAGCGGGTAAAGCGACACCGACTCACCGACCTTGTGCAGCAACGGCATCGCCGCCAGGCCGTTGGCGACGACACAGGCATCGACGGCCACGTCGCCCATGCGTGTGCGAATCGACCGCACCGTGCCGCCACGCACATCGAAGCCGGTCACTTCGCGTTCATACAGCAACTTGCCGTCGGCGTGCGCACCGACGATCCGCGCCAGTTCCATGCATAACGACTGGCAGTCCCCGGTGCCTTCGCCCGGCGTGTGAATGCCGCCGGCCAGCTCACCGGCGATCGTCGCCAGGGCGGGCTCCAGCATGGCGCATGTCGCGGCGTCGACCCGTCGCTGTGTGTAGCCAAGTCCGTTGGCCAGTTCGAGCGAGCGTTCGGCGGCGGCGAGCTTGTCCGCATCGCGGTACACCACGAGCTTGCCGCTCAGTCGGTAATCGAACGACACCGATTCCCGCGCCAGAAATTCCTGCATTACCGCGCGGCTGTGCAGGCCGAGCGAGAGCAAACGCAATGTGGAACTGGCGTTCGCCTGCGCATTGCAATGCTTGACGAATGCGATCGACCAGCGCCAGAAGTCCGGATCAAACGACGGCTTGATGCGTAGCGGCCCGGTGCGAGCGAACAGCAGCGAGGGCAACTGCGAAAGTACGCCGGGGGCGGCCAGTGGCGACACGTACCCGTAGCTCAGTTGGCCACCGTTGGCGAAACTTGTCGCCAGACCCGGACCGCGTCCGGCGTCGATGACCGTGACCGCATGGCCTGCGCGCAGCAGTTCATACGCGCTGGCGAGGCCCACGATGCCTGCCCCGATGACTCCAATATGCATAGCGATGAATGACAACCAAAAACGTCAGGGAATGCAAGGCGGGAAAATATTCGGCGTGGAGAGCGAGGCCTCGCGGCCGTGTTTTCCCCCTACCTTTGCTACGCAGTGTAGGGCGAGAAAATTCGGTAACCTATGCGGATTTGAGGCAGCATATGTCTTTTGGCTATAGGGTCGGCACCACCGCCGATCCGCTTTTCGCGACACGGGGACAACGTCAGGCATGAAATTGCGGCATATCGAGACGTTTCGCGCAGTGGTACTGACGGGCTCGGCCAGCGGCGCCGCGCAATTGCTCAACGTGTCGCAACCCGTCGTCTCGCGCGTCTTGCAACATGCCGAACAGCAACTCGGCTTCAAGCTGTTCGACCGCGTCAAGGGCCGACTCGTGCCGACGGCCGAAGCGCGTCGCCTCTATCCCGATGTCGAACGCATCTTCAGTGATCTGGAACGCCTGCGTACCACGTCGCGCAATCTACGCCAGCATGGCGTGGGTCATCTGCGCATTGCCGCGACACCGAGTCTTGCGCAGAGCCTGTTGCCTGCCGCCATCGAGCGCATGCGGCGCGCGCATCCAGACGTGGTCTTCGAACTCATTACGCACCACACGACCGAGATGATCACGGCGATCCTCACCTCGTCGGTCGACGTGGGCATCGTGTCGGCCCCGCCGATGGCGGCCGGCATTGTGAGCCGTCCGGTGGCGCAGGGGCATATTGTGCTGGCGGTGCCCGCGGCGTGGCCGAAGCTCTCGCGACGGGGGCCGGCCAGTGCCGATGCGCTCGCCGGGCGCGATCTCATCAAGCTGCACGATGACACGCCGCTCGGTGCCCTGATCAACGAGCGTCTGGAGCAGACCGAGTTGCTGCAGGACGCCGAAGTGATGGTGCAGACCTATTCGCTCGCGGCGGCGCTCGTTGAGCACGGTCTGGGCTACGCGCTGCTCGATCAATTCACGGCGGCCAGTGCCCATGAGCAGGCGCAGCGCCTGTATCGCGTGGCTCCGGCCATCGAATTTCCGGTAGAGATGTTGCGGCCGTCGCATGAACCCGAGTCGGTGCTTGCCGACACCCTGCGGCGGCATCTGGCGGACGTGGCCAGCGAACTCAGCACGCGAGCCGAGGCGTTGTGCGAAGGGCGTGAGATCGTTCTGGCGCCGGGAACGGACATCGACGAGCCGTAAGCGTGCCGGCAGGACTCACCGGCAGCCGGGCTCGCTCTTCACTTCGAAATAGGTAAACGGTTGCGGCTGGAGCTTACCGGCCAGCGACGGATAGTTCGCCTGCACGAAGCGCCGCGCGCCCGCCATGTCGAACTCGGTGCGCAGCCAGAGCTTGCCGTCGTGGCTATCGAGCATCAGGGTGCCCGCGTAGATCACATCGCCCCGCTGGACCTGCACCGTTGGCACCTTGCGGCCCTTGCAATAGCGAAAGCGATAACTCTTGTCGGCCGGCGTGAATTCCATCGGACCGAAGCGCTCGTTGCGCATGAGCGGCGAGACGCGCATCGCCACGAAGCCACGCGTCGGCGGATTGCTGTTGAGTGTGCGCGTGACCTTGCCGCCGACGATGCCATTCACTGTCTGTGAGAAGTCGGAGTAATTCCACGGCCCCCAGGTGCTTTGCAGTGGCGTGTCGAGGCCAACGATGACGATCGCGTACTCGTCGAGCGTGTCTTCGGTGAGGACAGGGTTGGGCGGCACGCCCTGGGTGCTGCAGGCCGTCAGCCAGCCTGCGGCAAGCGCGGCGAGCGCCGAGCATCGCGCACGGCGCGCGACGGGAGAGAACCACAGGGTACGCAGTGACCTCATTGCAGCCTCCTTGCCGCGCGCGGCGCGCAGGGGACGATCCGAAAACGGCGTCGGACGCCGGCGTCTGACCCGCCCTTAATCCTGCAGGAATCTTACCTTGACCTTGCGGCCTTTGACGCGGCCGTCGGACAACTTGCGCAACGCCACCGGGGCGATGTCGCGCTCCACCGCAATATACGTGAAGTTATCCAGAACGTTGATTTTTCCGATCTGGCTGGCGGCAAAGCCGGCTTCGCCGGTGAGGGCGCCGAGCACGTCGCCTGGGCGGATTTTGTCTTTCTTGCCGCCCAGCATCTGGAGCGTGACCATTGGCGGCAGCAGGTGCCCGCCGCCCGACGGCGTGAGTTCCTCGAGCTTGTGCCACGGCACGTCGTGGCCCAGCGCCGCTTCGAGGTTACCCACGCGGCCCATCTCGTTCATGCTTGCCAGGCTGAAGGCCCAGCCCGCTTCGTCGGCGCGGCCCGTGCGGCCGATGCGGTGCACATACACCTCGGGGTCGGGCGTCACATCGACGTTGATCACGGCTTCGAGTTGCGTGATGTCCAGCCCGCGAGCGGCCACGTCGGTGGCGACCAGCACCGAGCAACTGCGGTTCGCGAACTGGATCAGCACGAGGTCGCGCTCGCGCTGCTCCAGCTCGCCGTGCAGCGTCAGGGCGTGAAAACCTTCGGCGCGCAGCACGTCGGTCAGATCGCGGCATTGCGCTCGCGTATTACAGAACGCGATGGTGCTGACCGGCCGGAAATGATCGAGCAACTGGCCCACGGCGTGCAGACGTTCCTCTTCGCGCACTTCGTAGAAGCGTTGGCGAATCTTGCTGGCGTCGTGCTTCTCGGTCAGACGAATTTCGCGCGGCGTGCGCAGCAGGCGTTGAGCGAGCTTCGCAATGCCCTCCGGGTAGGTGGCGGAGAAGAGCAGCGTCTGGCGCGAGGCGGGCGTTTGACGCGCGACCGTGGCGATGTCGTCGAAAAAGCCCATGTCGAGCATGCGATCGGCTTCGTCGAGCACCAACGTCTTGATCCCGGCGAGCGAGAGCGTGCCGCGCTCCAGGTGATCCATGATGCGGCCCGGCGTGCCGACGACCACGTGCGCGCCGTGGGCGAGGCTTTCCGCCTGCGGACGCAGCGGTGCGCCGCCGCACAGCGTCAGGATCTTGATGTTGTCTTCGGCGCGCGCGATGCGTCGCACTTCCTGCGCCACCTGCTCGGCGAGTTCTCGCGTGGGGCAGAGCACGGCGGCCTGCACCGCGAAATCGCGGGCATCGACGCGCTGGAGCAGGCCGAGCGAGAATGCGGCGGTCTTGCCGCTGCCGGTCTTGGCCTGGGCGATGAGGTCGTGCCCGGCGAGCATATCGGGGAGCGACGCCTGCTGAATGGGCGTCATCGAGACGTAACCCAGCCGTGCGAGGTTCTCCTGCATGGCAGGCGAGAGCGGCAGGCTCGAGAAGGGGGCGCTGTCGGTGCGCGAATCGGTGGCTTTTGAGTTCATGCGCAATTATACCGGGCCGACCGGGGCCGCCGGGGTGGGCGCCGACGCGGGGTTAGGGATCGCGCCGTTGCCAGTCCGGGGCCGCCGGGCGTAGCATGGCTTTGCTTGTCGATGTCTCGTCCATTCCTGCAGAGGTTGCCCATGCCTGTGAATCCGGAAGAGAAAGTCCGCCAGCATATGGCGGAAGTCGTCGCGATGGCCCGTGAGCGTGCGCCCGACGTGGTCGCGCTGTTCGAGCCCTTCGTGCGGCATTACTACGGTCTGGCCGATGCCGAGGACGTTGTCTCGCGCAGTGTCGACGACCTGTATGGCGCGGCGATGGCGCATTGGCAACTCGGCCAGAAGTTCGTCAGCGGCGAGCCACGCATCCGCATCTACAACCCCACGCTCGATCAGCATGGTTGGCATTGCAGCCATACGGTCGTCGAGATCGTCAACGACGACATGCCGTTTCTCGTCGATTCGGTGACGATGGAGATCAACCGGCAGGGGCTCGCACTGCACTCCGCGTTTCACCCGGTCTATCGCATCAAGCGCGACGGCGCGGGCAAGCGCCTCGCCGTGTCGCCGGGCGGTGGCCTTGGGCAGCCGGTGTCCGCGGGCGAGCGAGTGACGGGCGATAACGGTGATGGCGGCGATAGCGGCACTAAAGGGGCGAACGGCGTGAACGGCGTGAACGGCGGCGACGTCGGGGCGCTGCTGGCGTCGGGCGCGACGGCGCAACGGGCGGGCGATGCGAGCGCCGACGGCGGCCGCTTCGAGTCGTATATCCACATCGAAGTCGACCGTTTTTCCGAGCCGGACCGCATTCAGGCACTGGCTGACGGATTGCAGCGCGTGCTTGGCGATGTACGCGCGGCGGTCGAAGACTGGCGCGCGATGCAGGCGGCCGCGCATGCGGCCATCGAGTCCCTTCGGCAGCGGGCCGAACAAACGAGCGTGAGCCCGCCGGAGCGTGTGGAGATTGACGAAGCGCAGGCGTTTCTCGACTGGATGCTTGCCCGGCATTTCACGTTCCTCGGTTATCGCGATTACGCGCTGGTCGTGCGCGACGGCGAGCACTACCTGCAAGGCGTGGCGGGCACGGGGCTTGGCGTATTGCGCGAGGCCCGCCGCGATGCCAGCACCCCCGACGAGACGCGCCTGTCGCCCGGGGCCATTGGCGTGGCCCAGACGAGTACGCCGATCTTTTTGACCAAGGCCAATTCGCGGGCGAGCGTCCATCGTCCCGGCTATCTCGATTACGTAGGCGTCAAATGCTTCGATGCGCAGGGGCGCGTGTGCGGTGAGCGGCGCTTCCTCGGGCTTTACACGTCGAACGTCTACATGGTGCCCGCCGACGAAATTCCGCTCGTACGACGCAAGGTCGCCGAAGTGATCGGGCGCACGGGCTTCCTGCCCAACGGGCATCTGGCCAAGACGCTCGCGACGATCCTCGAACAATATCCGCGCGACGAACTTTTTCAGATCGACGTCGATCCCCTGGCCAATATCGCGCTGGGCATTCTGCGACTGCAGGAGCGCCAGCGCACGCGCCTGTTCGTGCGGCGCGACCGCTTCGATCGCTTTGTATCGTGCCTCGTCTTCGTGCCGCGCGAGAAGTTCAACACCGATCTGCGCGTCCGCGTGCAGAACTTGTTGCAGGCGGCGTATCACGGGACCAGTGTTGAATTCACGCCGCAGCTCTCCGAGTCGATGCTCGCGCGCATTCACATCACCGTGCGGACCGAGCCGGGCAATGTGCCGGATGTCGATGTCAACGATCTGGAAGCGCGCATCGTCGAGGCGACCCGCCGGTGGCAGGACGATCTGTCCGACGCGCTGCGCGAGCAGTTTGGCGAAGAGCGCGGCACGCGCGCACTGCGGCGGTACGCGCAGGCGTTCCCCGCGGCGTATCGAGAAGATTACGCCGCGCGCATGGCGGTGCGCGACGTCGAGTTGATCGAGCCGCTGCTGAGCGTCGGACACGCGGTGCCGGTCGAGGCTTCCGACGCCACGCCGCTGGCCATGCAGCTCTACCGGCCGCTGGAGGCCGCGCCCGGCACGCTGCGCTTCAAGATCTATCAGGCGGGCGAGCCCATCGCGCTCTCGCGCAGCCTGCCGATGCTCGAACACCTCGGTGTGCGCGTCAACGACGAGCGCCCCTATCGGATCGAACCGGCCGACACCGGCGTTGTCTGGATGCACGACTTCGGCATGACCAGCCTCGACGGCGCGGATGTCGACCTGGAGAATGCCCGCCTGCGCTTCGAGGAGGCGTTCGCGCGCATCTGGGCGGGCGACGTCGAGAACGACGACCTCAACCGGCTGGTCTTGCGCGCCGGACTGACGTGGCGCGAAGTCCGCATTTTGCGCGCCTACGCGAAGTACATCCGCCAGGTGGGGTCGACCTTCAGCAATGCGTATATCGAGAATGCGCTGACCGGAAATCCGTCGATTTCGGGCATGCTCGTGCGGTTGTTCCTGGCCCGCTTCGATCCGGGGCTGGCGGCACCGGATCGCGCATCGCAGGCGGAGCGGCTACGGGCGCAAATTCACGCGGCGCTCGAAGACGTTCCCAACCTCGACGAGGATCGCATTCTGCGTCAGTTCCTTGGCGTGCTCGAAGCGACCTTGCGCACCAATTACTTCCAGACGGGCAAGGACGGCGTGACGCAGAAGCGCTATCTGTCGTTCAAGTTCGATCCGTCGAAGGTGCCGGGTCTGCCCGAGCCGAAGCCGATGTTCGAGATATGGGTGTATTCGCCGCGCGTGGAGGGCGTGCATTTGCGAGGAGGGCGTGTGGCGCGTGGTGGCTTGCGCTGGTCGGATCGCCGCGAAGACTTCCGCACCGAGGTGCTGGGTCTCGTCAAGGCGCAGATGGTGAAAAACACCGTCATCGTGCCGGTCGGCTCGAAGGGCGGGTTCGTGGTGAAGCAACCGCCATCGCCAGGCGACCGGGATGCCTATCTGGCCGAGGGGGTGGCGTGCTACCAGACATTCCTGCGCGGGCTGCTGGATCTGACCGACAACTACGTCGACGGTCAACTGGTGCCCCCGTCGCAGACCGTGCGTATCGACGGCGACGATCCGTATCTCGTCGTCGCAGCCGACAAAGGGACGGCGACTTTTTCCGATTACGCCAACGCCATTTCGGCGGAGTACGGATTCTGGCTCGGCGATGCCTTTGCGTCCGGCGGCTCGGTCGGCTACGACCACAAGAAGATGGCCATCACGGCGCGCGGCGCGTGGGAGTCCGTCAAGCGGCATTTCAGCGAGATGGGCGTCGACACCCAGACGCAGGACTTCACCGTGGTGGGTATCGGCGATATGTCGGGCGATGTCTTCGGCAACGGCATGTTGCTCTCGAAACACATCCGGCTGGTGGCCGCGTTCGACCATCGGCACATCTTCCTCGACCCCACGCCCGATGCTGCAACGTCGTTTGCCGAGCGCGAGCGCCTGTTCCAACTGCCGCGTTCCAGCTGGGCCGACTACGACACACGGTTGATTTCGGCGGGCGGCGGCGTGTTCCCGCGCACGGCCAAAGCCATTGTGCTCTCTGCGCCGGTGAGGGAACTGATCGGCACCGAGGCCACGGAGATGGCGCCGAACGACCTGTTGCGGGCGTTGTTGAAAGCGCCGGTCGATCTGCTGTACAACGGCGGCATTGGCACGTACGTCAAAGCGAGCACCGAGACGCATGCGCAGGTGGGCGATCGTGCCAACGACGGCTTGCGCGTGAATGGCGCGGAACTGCGTTGCAAGGTCGTGGCCGAGGGCGGCAACCTTGGGCTGACGCAGCTCGGGCGCATCGAGTACGCGCAGCATGGCGGTCGCATCAATACCGATGCCATCGACAATTCGGCCGGTGTCGATTGTTCCGATCACGAGGTCAACATCAAGATTCTTCTGGGCCTGGTGGTGACGGACGGCGAGATGACACTGAAGCAGCGCAACACGTTGCTCGCGGAGATGACCGAGGAAGTCGGCATTCTTGTGTTGCGCGACAACTATTTGCAGACGCAGGCGCTCTCACTGGGCCGGTTGCGAGCGGTGGCGTCGCTCGACGACGAGACGCGCTTCATGCGGTACCTGGAGCGGGCACAGCGGCTCTCGCGCACCATCGAGTTCCTGCCCGACGACGAAACACTTGACGCGCGGCGTGCGTCCGGCGCGGGGCTGACCTCCCCCGAACGCGCGGTCCTCATGGCCTACAGCAAGATGTGGCTCTACGACCTGCTGCTGGCAAGCGATCTGCCCGACGCCGATTTCGTTGCCGACGAATTGCCGTCGTACTTTCCCAAGCCGCTCGCGAGCCGATGCGGCGCGGCGATGTTGCGTCATCCGCTCAAGCGGGAAATTCTCGCGACGATGCAGGCCAATGCGCTCGTCAACCGGGCGGGGGTCACGTTCGTGCATCGACTGAGCGAGGAAACTGGCGCTGAGCCGGCCGACGTCGTGCGGGCCAGTCTGGCGGCACGCGGGGCCTACGACCTCGACACGTTGTGGGACGAGATCGATGCGCTTGACGCGCGCGTCTCGCACGAAACGCAGGCCTCGCTCTTTGCCGCGATTGCGCAGTGGCACGAACACGCCACCCTATGGTTCTTGCGGCGGCGTGTGGCCGACGTGCCGCAGACGCTCGAGCGTCTGCGCGCTGTGCTCACGCCCATCCTGCCGACACTGGACACGCTGGTCAGCGGCGCGGCCGCCGATGACGCGCGGGCCAGATGCCAGACCATGATCGATGCGGGCGTGCCGCCGTTGCTTGCACAAACGGCCGCGGGCGTCGGCGCGCGGGTGGCGTTGCTCGACATTGCCGAAGTGGCGAGCAGCAGCGGGTGCGAACCGTCGCTGGCCGCGCAGGTGTATTTCGCCCTCGACGCACCGCTTGGCTACGCTTGGCTCCAGGCGGGGGTGCTCGGCCTGCCGATGCAGACGCACTGGCAGCGCCTCGCGCGGGCCACCTTGCTCGAAGAATTGTCGGTATTGCGGCGACGCCTGACGGCGAGCGTGCTGGCGGGCGGCGAGGCGGTGCTTGATCCAGTGCATGCCGGCGAGCCAGCCGACCCAAGCCCGGCGGGCAAGCGCGTCGCCCACTGGGAGACGTTGCATGCAGACGCGCTCGCGCGCTACCACCGTGTGCTGGCCGACCAGGTCGCGGCCGGTAACGCCGACCTGGCCATGTTGTCGGTGAGCCTGAAAGCGTTGGCGGAAGTCGACCGCTGAGCCGAGCAGGACGGTCGCCCCCGAGCGCCGTGGGGGGCGTCCGCGCCGCGGCTGGCGAATACGCGACGGGCTGTCGTCGAAAGCCGTCGCGGGGGCATTTTTAAGCGTTTACACAAAAGTCACGAAACCGCGTATGATCCGGGAAAACCCTAGGATTGAGTTGACCTGCGCGGATGCTTGCCCGTCGCGCGGGGTGGCGCGTCCTGGGGTTTCGTCGATTCCTGAACTCCTGCGCAATGCCCAACGACACCCGCCCTGCGAACCCACCGTTCGCCACGACGCTGCAGATCGTCTCCACCGTGTTCTTCACGTTCCTCTGCTATCTGACGATCGGATTGCCGCTCGCGGTGTTGCCGTCGTTCGTGCATGTCGATCTCGCATACAGTTCGGTCATTGCCGGCTTGGCCATCAGCGTTCAGTACCTTGCGACGCTGCTCTCGCGTCCTTACGCCGGGCGGACTGCCGACGCCTGGGGCCCGAAACGCACCGTGTTGTGCGGACTGGTGGCTTGCGGTGCCTCCGGGTTGCTCGTGGCCTTGGGCGGTGTGTTTTCCGGCGTGCCATGGTTGGCGCTCCTCACGCTGATCCTTGGACGTCTTGTGCTTGGCTTTGGTGAGAGCTGGGTGTCGACGGGCGCGATCATGTGGGGCATCGGCCAGGTGGGTCCGTCGCACACTGCACGCGTCATCTCATGGAACGGCGTGGCAACCTACGGCGCGCTTGCGCTGGGCGCGCCGCTTGGCGTTGCACTCGACAATGCGTATGGCATCCAAGTACTTGGCGCGGCGATCGCGCTGGCGGGCGTCGCTGGCCTGCTGCTCGCGCGCATGAAGCGTGCGACGCCGGTTATCCATGGAGAACGTCTCGCATTCCGCGCCGTGCTCGGTCGCGTGTTGCCGTTCGGCATGGGGCTTGCGCTGGGCTCCATCGGTTTTGGTGCCATCTCCACGTTCATCACGCTTTACTACGCAAGCCATCACTGGGACAACGCTGCACTGGCGTTGACCGCGTTCGGCGTGTGCTTCATGGGCGTACGACTGCTCTTCGGCAGCAGCATCGGGCGCTTCGGCGGCTACCGTGTGGCCATGATGTCATTCACGCTCGAGGCCTTCGGCCTGATCGTGCTCGGGATCGCGCCTACGGGATTCACGGCGTTGCTCGGCGCGGCGCTCTCCGGCGCGGGGTTCTCGCTCGTGTTCCCGTCGTTGGGCGTGGCGGCCGTCAATCTGGTTCCTGCACAGAACCGGGGTGCGGCACTGGGGGCGTACTCCGTCTTCCTCGATGTTGCGCTTGGCGTGACCGGACCGGTGGCGGGCCTGATCGTCGGGGCATACGGCTACGCCGAGGTCTACCTGTGTGCATCAGTGGCTGCGGTGGCGGCCGTCTTGCTCACGCTATGGATGGCGCGAGCCGAGCAGGCGCGCGACGCCGACAAGAAAGTCGTACAGACGGCGTAATCGCTGACGGCGGGGTCAGTCGGTCGCCACCGTCTCCAACGTCGCCCGCTGCTGCGCCGCGACAATCGCGGCGAGCCGCTGGATCAGGCCCGGGATGCGTGCCGCGTCCGTATCGCCGTAGCCGATCACCAGACCGTTATCCGTGGGGTGTGGATCGAGTGCAAAGCTCGATAGGGCGCGGGGGCCGATGCCTTCGCGCTGCGCGGCGGTCACGATCGCCTTGTCCGGGAATGCGGGATCGAGCCGCACCGTCAGGTGCAGGCCGCAGCGCTCGCCAATCACCGCATACGCCGGGTCGAAGTGGGTGGCCAGCGCGTTGCGCAAAGCCGTCTGACGTTCCCGATACAGCCGTCGCATGCGACCCAGATGCCGTGCAAACTGGCCGCTGCGGATGAATTCCGCCAGTGCCAGTTGTTCGAAGCGATGCCCGCCGCGCAAGAGTTCGTCGAGGGCGTCGCGGGCTTGCGCGGCGAGCGCGGTCGGCAGAATCAGAAAGCCCAGGCGCAGCGCGGGAAACATCGTCTTGCTGAACGTCCCCACATAGACAACGGGGGCGTCGGCCACCATCCCCTGCATGGCGGCGATCGGTTCGCCTTGATGGCGAAACTCGCTGTCGTAATCATCTTCCAGAATCCAGGCGCCGTGACGCCGCGCCTGCGCGATCAGATCGAGGCGGCGCGAGGCCGACAGCACGCTGCCGAGCGGATACTGATGCGACGGCGTGACATACACCAGTCGTGGCGGCGAGCGTTCCCACTGTCCTTCCGGAATCACGATCCCCTCATCGTCGACGCGCAGCGCGTGAAGGCGAACATCGGCCGAATGGAAAGCGGCCTTCGCACCGCGATAGCCTGGGTCTTCCATCCACACCGTATCGCCGGGATCCGTGAGCAGGCGGACGCAGAGAATCAGCGCCTCGTGGGCGCCTTCCGTGATCACGACTTGCGACGCATCGCAACGCACGCCGCGCGAGATCCGCAAGTGTGCGGCAATGGCGTCTCGCAGCGCGGGTTCGCCGAGGGGATCGCCGTAGTGATAGTGGCGGGGTTGGGCTTCACGCATGACGCGTTCGAGCGTGCGTCGCCAGGTACTGGTGGGAAAGTGGGTGAGTGCGGGAACCCCGGGCGTAAACGGCAGGGGCGACTCGTCGGCGCGGGCGGCGTGGCGCGTCGCGGGCAAGCGTTGGATGCGGCGCGAGGCGAGTGGTGTTGGGGGACCGTCGGGGGCGCTGGGGGGCGTCGCCACCGGGTCATTGGCTTTCGGCGTCTTGGCGCTGGCGGTATGTGCGGCTTTGGCGGCGAAGAGGGGATCGAGAGGGAGTTGGGCGACGCGGGTACCGAGCCGGTGGGGCACGATAAAGCCTTCGGCGGCCAGTTGGTCGTAGACGATCGAGACCGTGTTGCGTGAAATGGCGAGATCTTCGGCGAGCGTGCGCGAGGCGGGCAGACGGGCGCCGGCGGGCAAACGACCTTCGAGAATGGCGTGTTTGAGGCGGGAGAGGAGTTGTTTTTGAAGCGAGGTGCCAGCGCGCCCGGGGCCGGTCGTCAGGGGGCTGTCGAACAGTGCGGCGACGTTCTCCGGAGCAGGATCGGGAGTGCCGGGACGGGGCGCCGGTCTGGCTTGCCGAGCGGTGGAGTGAGCGTGTGGCACCATGAGATTCTCAAAGAGTGGTGCTTTTCATCATACCACTGAGGCGATACTTTAGACGTCATGACTTGCGTGTTGCGCCAACTTCCGGAGATGAGCGAGATGACTGACGCCCCGAATTTCAACGAATACGACCAGCCGATCGGTGCAGCGCTGCCGGACTGGAAGTCGAGAGCGCAGCCGCCGCGTGCGCCGATCGATGGGCGTTACTGCCGGATCGAGCCGATCGACGTGGAGCGTCACGCGAAGGACCTGTACGAGGCGTATGCCAGCGCCGCGGACGGTCGCGACTGGACATACATGAGTGGGGGGCCGTTTCCGGATTTCGACAGCTACTACGCGTACGCGACCAGGATGGCGGCGTCCAGCGACCCGTTGCATTACGCGATCATCGATCGGGAGACGGGGCGGGCGGTGGGGACATTGGCGCTCATGCGCATCGACGCGGTGAACGGCGTGATTGAAGTCGGGCACGTGGCGTACTCGCCGTTGCTCAAGCGCACGCGTGCTGGCACGGAGGCGCAATACTTGCTGATGCGTCGGGCGTTCGACGAGTTGGGGTATCGCCGATATGAGTGGAAATGCGACGCGCTCAATGCCCCGTCGCGGCGGGCGGCGGCACGTTACGGGTTCACGTTCGAGGGCATATTCCGTCAGGCGATCGTCTACCGGGGTCGTAGTCGCGACACGGCGTGGTTCTCGATCACGGATGGCGAATGGCCGGCCATCAGTCGGGGGTTCGAACAATGGCTTTCGCTGGAGAACTTTGACGCACAGGGCCGCCAGCGCACGGGGCTAGCCGAATTGATTTCGGCGGCGAGGGCGTGAGCCTCGGGTAGAAACAAACGGCCCGCCGGGGATGCTCCGGCGGGCCGTCACGCTATCGGGACATCGTCTCGATCAGCTCGGGAAGAACACGTACTTCAGTACGAAGAGCACGGCGATCACCCAGGCGGCCGGGTGGACATCCTTCGCGCGGCCCGTGAAGAGCTTGAGCACGGCGTACGAGATGAAGCCGAATGCCAGACCGGTGGCGATCGAATACGTGAACGGCATGGCGAGGGCGGTCAGGGCGGCCGGGGTGGCTTCCGTGATGTCGTCCCACTCCACGTCGAGCAGCTCGCGCAGCATCAACCCGGCCACATAGAGCAATGCCGGTGCGGCCGCGTAGGCGGGCACCGAACCGGCCAGCGGCGCAATGAACAGGGCGAGGATGAAGAGCGCGGCAATCGTGAGCGCGGTGAGGCCGGTGCGTCCGCCCGCCTGCACACCCGAGGCGCTTTCCACGTAGGCCGTCGTGCTGCTCGTGCCCAACAGCGAACCGAAGAAAATCGCAATCGAATCGGCGAAGAGCGCGCGGCCGAGGCCCTTGTAGTGCGTACCTTCGAGCAGGCCGGCTCGCTTTGCCACGCCCATCAGCGTGCCCGTTGCGTCAAACACTTCCACCAGCACGAAGGCCAGAATGACGTGAACGAAGCCTGCATGCAATGCGCCCGGGATGTCGAGTTTGAGGAACGTCGGGGCGAGGCTCGGCGGCATGGCGAAAACGCCCTGGAACTGATTCAGTCCCAACACCATCGAGAGCACCGTCACGGCCAGAATACCGATCAGGATCGCGCCGCGAACGCGCAGGGCGTCGAGCACGGCAATCAGGAAGAAGCCGAAAATCGCGAGCAGGGCTTGCGGGGCGTGGAGATCGCCCAGGCCGATCTTCGTTGCCGGATTGGCGACGACCACGCCGGCGTTACCGAGCGCGATGATGGCGAGGAACAGACCGATACCGGCGGCGATGGCGCATCGCAACGATTTGGGTACCCCGGCAATCAGCCAGGAGCGTATGCCCGTCACCGTCAGAATGATGAACAAACAGCCTGAGATGAACACTGCCCCCAGGGCTTGCTGCCACGAGTAGCCCATCGCGCCCACGACCGTGAAGGCGAAGAAGGCGTTCAGCCCCATGCCCGGCGCCATACCGATCGGGTAGTTGGCGATGAAGGCCATTACCACCGAGCCGATCGCGGCTGCGAGACAGGTCGCCACGAACACGGCGCTCTTGTCCATGCCCGTTGTGCCGAGAATATTGGGGTTGACGAAGATGATGTACGACATGGTCAGGAAGGTCGTGAGACCTGCCACCATTTCGGTGCGTACGTTGGAGCCATGCTCCTGGAGTTTGAAGAATTTTGTCAGCAACGTGCTCTCCTTGTGCCTTTGTTATGCCGTTGTCCGTGTGCAGCGGGGGCGCGCGCATTGTACTGTGCGCGAGTCCGTGCAGCGGAGTTTCTCAGAACTTGGTTCGCATGCCCAGCCCAAAAGTATTCCCGGCCTCCAGCCCGGATACCTTGTCGTTCAGGTAGGCCACATACAGATCGGTGCGCTTCGAGACGTTGTAGTCATAACCGACGGCCCAGGTATTTCGGCTGACGTCGTTCTGGCCAGAATTCTTCGTATAGGCGTACGACGCGATCGCGCTGCCTGCGCCGAGCGGCACCGACACCCCGAACTGAGCGCCGTTCGACGTCAGATTGCCCCCGGTGATCGTGTTCTTGATGTACTGATATTGCCCGTAGAATTTGACGACGTGAAAATCGTAAGTCAGGCCAGCCTGGAGCGCTTGCTGATTGCGAAAGCCGGTGATGCCGGCCTGATCGTCGGGCGTCGAATCGAACTTCACTTGCTGATACGCGAGCGTGGCGGCGAGCGGGCCGTGAAAATACATCGCGGCGGCGCTCCACTTGTTCTGCCCGGTCTCGCCGGCTTTGTTGCCGAAGGCATAAGACACGCTGGCCCCGAGCCCCTTGTAATCCGGCGTGGCGTACATCACGGCGTTGTTCCATCCCGAATCACCGACGATGCCTTGGCCGGCGAGGCCGAGGAACGTGTGATAGACCATCGGGCTGAACGTATACGAGTCAACGAAGGGGTTGAACAGAATCGTCGAGACGAAATACGACGTGGTAAGTCGGCCCATCGTGACCGTACCGAGCGTATTCGACTGTAGGCCGACGTAGGCATTCCGGGAGAAGAAGCTGTCGCCGGTGAAGCGTCCGTAATGTCCGGTTTGCGGCAGGAAGAAGTCCTCCAGCGCAAAGATCGCCTTGAGACCGTCGCCGAGATCTTCCGTGCCCTTCATCCCCCAGTACGACGTGGACATTCCGCCGCCGGCCTGCGTCCAGGCGCGTTCGCCGCCGGGCGTTTTGACCGCGCCGGCCCAGGCGTCGACCTGACCGTAAAGCGATACGTTCGATTGCGCGTGGGCGACGCCCGCGGCTCCGCAAACCGCGAGGGCAAGCGCGCCCCGCAGCCAACCTGCTGCCTTGCTCATGACTGTGTCTCCGTCTCGTTTTGATTTATGCGTGCCTCTGAACTTCGCTTCTCACCGAAGGGTGCAAGGGGGCACGCCTGAGTCATTGACACACTGACTTCACGTTGCGCGGGTATCGGTGCTGCTTTGAGGTGTGATTATTATTATCAAGATGCCGCTTGTGGCATATCACTCGGCGTTGATACTCGGTATTCCGTTGTTGGGGTGACGCTTGACCCTCGCATCCCTCTGCGGTCGGCCGCCGGGCCGGTACCCGTTTTCGTCGCTCCACGAAATTCGCTTTGGAAAACGGGTACCGGCCCGACGACTCGAAACACGCCAATCCATCGTCGCAACCTCCCCATCCACCCACCCCGCCACCATCACCACCCCCACCGGCCCGACGACACCGCCGCTTCATGCGCGCAGGCTCTCGCCGACCGTCCCCACGTGCTGCGCATCTGCTGGTGACGGTCGGCGAGACCCTCGACATCCCATCAGTCCCTCGCCTCGCCCAGTCCACAACGGCCGTGGCTACCGACGACGCTGCAACACCATGCGTCCAACCAGCCCATGCATCAATTCGCGACAACATCGCAATACCCGGTGCGATCAAGTGTTTCGGCGTGGGCCTAATCAGGGAGAGAAGCAGCGCGCGGCGACGACATCACGGTACCTGGCGTGGCCAAGTGTTTCAGAGTGAGCCTACTCAGGGCGAGAAAAAACTCACGACGAAGACATCACGATGCGGGCGTGGCGAAGTGCTCCGGATGCGTCCAGATGGCGCGTGAAACATTTCGCGAAGAAGTCACGAAACCGGGCATAGGGAAGTGCTTGGGGGATGGCGAGGCTCTCGACGATCGTCACCAGCAGGTGCGTAGCACGTGGGGACGGTCGGCGAGAGCCTGGGCGCATGAGAAGACGGTGTCATCGTGACGACGAGGTGGGGGAATGCGGCGAGGTAGGGGCGTGGGGGAGGGGGCGACGATGTGTGGGTGCGTTTCGAGCTGTCGGGCCGGTGCCCGTTTTCCAAAGCGAATTTCGTGGAGCGACGAAAACGGGCACCGGCCCGGCGGCCGACCGCAGAGGGAGGCGAGGGTCAAGCGCCAAGCAGCACGAACAAAGCGTCGAGCAAAAATCAGCGAACCGCCCGCCAATTGGCCTGATGCGCCGTCAGCCACTTTTCGGCGAGCGAAGGATCGCCGTGCCGGTTCGGATGAAACGAAGGCGCGAGGTACTTGAGCATTGGCCCGGTGCTACGCCAGACGACCCCGTCGCGCCCGAAGAACATCGTGGTGAAACCCCACCACGTGCGGGGCTTGAAGAGGGTGCCGTCATGCCAGAGGTTATTGATCGTCTGCGCGTGGCTCTCTACTGCGAACATGAACAGCACGTAGAGATACGTGAGAACGCGTTGCCGTTCGCTGCCGCCGAGTGCGCGATAGAGATCGAACGCTACAGCCTTGTGTTCCGTTTCCTCGGCCGCGTGCCAGCGCCACATCAGGCGCATCTTCGGTTCGGCCTTCGCGAGCCAACGGTCGTAGCGAAGGGCCCCGTCGCCGAATACCGCCGTGCAGTGCTCGTAGGCGGCCGTCACGGCCAGCATGTACATTGGCGAGAGCTTGCGGCGGCGCGCCCACTGAATGCGTGTCGTCGCCCAGTCCTCCCAGTGATTGACCAGTCCCTGCTTCGCCAATTGTGCGTTGTACTGACCATGCAGGTGCCGATGCGTCGCTTCCTGTCCGATGAACTGGGCGATGTCTGCCCGAAGCGTGTCGTAGCTCGCATCGGCGGGCAGGCGATCCATCGTGTCGCGCACCGAGTCGATGAACGATTGCTCGCCCACCGGGAAGCTCATCGACAGCGCGTTGTAATACATGGTGCGATAGGCATCGCCGCTGTGCCAATGACGCGCGAAGCCATCGGCCAGATCGACAGTCAGTTTGCGTACGGTCAGGGCAGAAATGTCGTGGCTCATGGTGTCTTGCCTCTGCGGCGATGTTGAGGGATTCGCAGCGCCGACGCGGCGCGGCAAGCGCGTTCCGTTGCGGTCTCTTGAGTTTTGCGGCGAATGTGAGCATTATTCATTTTTCAGGCGCTTTGCCGCAACTCGCTTCCCGCTCAGGTTTTTCAAAATGGCCACACCCAAGCCGCCCGCGACCCAGAACACCCCGTCCGCCATGCGAAAGCGGCCGATGCAGGCACGGGCGCAACACACCGTCGAGACCATTTTTGAGGCTACCGCTCAGGTTCTCGACGAAGAAGGCGAGGCGGCGCTCACAACCAATCGCATCGCCCGCAAGGCAGGCTTCTCCATCGGTACCCTGTACCAGTACTTCCCGACCAAGGAGGCGATTCTGCTCGCGATGATCGCGCGCGAACGGCGTCGGGTGATGGACGAACTCAACGAGCGCATCGCCCGAGCGGCGGACGAGGGGGCCGACCCGGAACGCGTGATTCGCGAGCGGCTGCGGGTGCTTATCGAAGCTTTCGGCGCAGGCGGGCGCGTGAAACGCTCGCTCATCAAGATGGCGTGGCAACTCGATCACCACGAGAACATCATGCAAGCCATGCGCGAGGCGGCCGAACATATCGCTGTCGCCATGTCGCGGCGCGACGCGCCCGAAATGCGTCCACCCACCGCCGCCACCGTCTTCGTGCTCACGCGGGCCGTCATGGGCACGCTGCGCTCGGCCGCGCTGGAAGATTCCCCCTTGCTTGGCACTCCCGAGTTCGAGGACGAGCTTTACCGGTTGTGCTGGGGGCTGTTGCGCGCGGACGGCTAAGGCTACGGGTGCCCGTGTTGAAGAAGGCAACAAAAAAGCTGGCATCTGCCAGCTTTTTTGTGGGGACTACCGGGCGATCCTTGATGATCGCCCGTCGTTCGGCCCGGACGTTACTTCTTCATTACGCCTTCGCGACGCTTTCCAATGCAGCGTTGAACGTCTTGCTCGGACGCATGACCTGCTCGAGCTTCTCGAAGTCCGGCTTGTAGTAGCCGCCGATATCCGCCGGCTTACCCTGCACGTCGGCGAATTCGCCCACGATGGCCTTCTCGTTCTCGGTCAGTTGCTTGGCGAGCGATACGAAGTGCTTGGCCAGATCGGCGTCGTCGTTCTGCTCGGCCAATTCCTGCGCCCAGTACATCGCCAGATAGAACTGGCTGCCGCGGTTGTCCAGCTGGCCGGTCTTCGGCGACGGACCCTTGCTGTTGTCGAGTAGCTTGCCGGTGGCAGCATCGAGCGTCTTGGCGAGGATCTTGGCGCGCTGGTTGCCCGTCTTGATGCCCAGGTCTTCCAGCGAGACTGCCAGTGCCAGGAATTCACCCAGCGAGTCCCAGCGCAAGTGGTTCTCTTCCACCAGTTGCTTGACGTGCTTAGGTGCCGAGCCGCCGGCACCCGTTTCGTACATGCCGCCACCGGCCATCAGCGGCACGATCGACAGCATCTTGGCGCTGGTGCCCAGTTCCATGATCGGGAACAGGTCGGTCAGGTAGTCGCGCAGAATGTTGCCGGTCACCGAGATGGTGTCCAGACCGCGAATCACGCGCTCGAGCGTGTAACGCATGGCGCGCACTTGCGACATGATCTGGATGTCGAGACCGTTGGTGTCGTAATCCTTCAGGTACGTTTCAACCTTCTTGATCAGCTCGGCTTCGTGCGGGCGGTACGGGTCGAGCCAGAACACGGCCGGCATGCCCGAATTGCGCACGCGGTTCACGGCGAGCTTCACCCAGTCACGGATCGGCGCGTCCTTGACCTGGCACATACGCCAGATGTCGCCGGCTTCCACGTTCTGCGAGAGCAGCACTTCGCCCGTGGCGATGTCGACGATGTTCGCCACGCCGTCTTCGGCGATTTCGAAGGTCTTGTCGTGTGAGCCGTACTCTTCCGCTTTCTGAGCCATCAGGCCGACGTTCGGCACCGTACCCATGGTAGTCGGGTCGAAGTTGCCGTTGGTCTTGCAGAAGTTGATGATTTCCTGATAGATGCGCGCGAACGTGCTCTCCGGGATCACGGCCTTCGTGTCCTTCGGACGGCCGTCGGCACCCCACATCTTGCCGCCGATACGGATCATGGCCGGCATCGAGGCGTCGACGATCACGTCGTTCGGCGCGTGCAGATTCGAAATACCCTTGGCGGAGTCGACCATCGCCAGTTCCGGGCGATGCTCGTGGCAAGCATGCAGGTCGCGGATGATCTCTTCACGCTGCGTGCTCGGCAGCGATTCGATCTTCTCGTACAGATTCACGAGGCCGTTGTTGACGTTCACGCCCAGTTCGTCGAACAGCTTGCCGTGCTTTTCGAAAGCTTCCTTGTAGAAGATCTTCACGGCGTGGCCGAACACGATCGGGTGCGAGACCTTCATCATGGTGGCCTTCACGTGCAGCGAGAGCATCACGCCGGTCTTGCGCGCGTCTTCCATCTGCTCTTCATAGAAGTCGCACAGCGCCTTCTTGCTCATGAACATGCTGTCGATGATTTCGCCGTCGAGCAGCGCGACCTTCGGCTTGAGCACGATCGTCTTGCCGCTCTTGGTGACGAGTTCCATCTTGACGTCACGGGCACGGTCGAGCGTCATCGACTTTTCGCCGTGGTAGAAGTCGCCATGCTTCATGTGCGCCACGTGCGTGCGCGAAGCCATGCTCCACTCGCCCATGCTGTGGGGGTGCTTCTTGGCGTAGTTCTTGACGGCGAGCGGGGCGCGACGATCCGAGTTGCCTTCGCGCAGCACCGGGTTGACGGCCGAACCGAGGCACTTCGAGTAACGCTTCTGGATGGCTTTCTCTTCGTCGGACTTCGGGTCTTCCGGAAAGTCCGGCACCTTGTAGCCCTTCGATTGCAGTTCCTTGATCGCGCTCTGGAGCTGGAACACCGACGCGCTGATGTTCGGCAGCTTGATGATGTTCGTATCCGGATCTTGCGTCAGACGGCCCAGCTCGGCGAGGTTATCCGGCACGCGCTGGTCGTCCGTCAGAAATTCGGGGAATTCTCCGAGGATACGAGCCGCGACCGAGATGTCGCTCGTCTCGACCGACACGCCCGCCGGTGCCGTGAACGTACGAATGATCGGGAGGAAAGCGCTGGTGGCCAGAAGCGGTGCTTCGTCGGTCAGGGTGTAGATGATGCTGGGTTGCTGCGTACTCATCGCTGGTCTCGGATTCAAGAAGCAGGGAACGGTGGGGGAGCGCTGCCGACTGGGGTAACAGTCAGCTAGCCATGACGAATTTTTCCGATTGTGACACGGGTCGGGGGCAAAACTGAAATGCCTTTTCGTAATGTGAATGCTTTAGTCTTATATAAGACTGGCACTGAAGCGCCCATGATGTCGTGGAAAACCCCGTAGGACGGGGCACGGCTCACCGAAGCCTGGGTCATGAAGCGAGCGGAAAAGCGATTAATTCAGATTGTTCTTCATTTTCAATAGGTAAAATCTATTGAAAATGAGTGCGGCATGGACTCGGTAGCGCGAGATTCCGTGAGGCGTGCGTGCCGGTTATTCGCATTTCCCCGAGAGAACGAGGGCCTCAGCCTTTCGTGGCTGGAGACATGCCCATGCGACAAGTCCATGAACTACGCGCGTCCAAGTCTGAAATATGCGGGGGGAAGGGCGGACGCGGTTGCGAGCAGAGAGATGTGGGCGCTTTGTCGCCAATAGGATGACGGTCACGCGCCGGGCATTGTGTATTGGCGTATTCAATTCGGACGCCCAATGCAAAAAGGGCCGACGCATCGTCGGCCCTTCGAATCTGGTGGGTGGTACAGGGATTGAACCTGTGACCCCTGCCGTGTGAAGGCAGTGCTCTACCGCTGAGCTAACCACCCAAATCATTAACTAAATCAATGATTTAGTGCTGATTGCTGAAGCTTTTGTTTCGCAATCAGGAGCAGAACTTTAACTGTTTTCGTAGAAGCCTGCAACTTTTCTTTTGTTCTTTTTTGCTGCCGCCGTGACGATATCTCTCGATCACTTCACGCCGTTTCTCGCGATGACTCGCAAGCAGCAAAGACCGCAATTATAGGGATGTTTTTCGTGCTTGGGAAGGCCTTCGTGCGAATTTTCCGTGTGGTTCGTTGCGAACTCACGCCGTTTGTGCCGTGTCGCCTTCCGGGGGCGCCGGTTCGATACGCCATACGCACGTCCCCTTCATCCCCTTGTCGATGTCGTTCAGCACACCGGCATGCTGAGCGACCTCGTCATCTGCTGCCGCGATTACGGGAAGATCGAACTGGCGCAACGAAATCTTTTCGCGCTGGGTGCCCACATCGCCCCCGTCGCCATCGCCGATCTCGATGACGAGACTCTCCTGGCCGCGCGTCATGGCGAGGTACACGTCGGCGAGCAATTCCGCGTCGAGCAAGGCGCCGTGCAGCGTACGGTGCGCGTTGTTCACGCCGAGACGCTCACAGAGGGCGTCCAGCGAATTGCGTCGACCGGGGAACATCTCCCGGGCACGCAGCAGCGTGTCGATCAGACTCGAGCAATGCTGCATGAACGGCGGCCAGCCGAGGCGGGCGAATTCCATATCCAGGAAGCCCAGGTCGAACGCCGCGTTGTGAATAATGATTTCGGCGTCGCGGCAGTACTCGCGCAACTCTTCCGCAATCTCGGCGAATTTGGGTTTGTCGGAAAGGAATTCGGTGGTGAGTCCGTGCACCGCCAATGCGCCCGGATCGCTGTCGCGCTCGGGGTTGATATAGAAGTGCAGGTTGTTGCCGGTCAGGCGGCGATTGACCAGTTCGACGCAACCGATTTCCAGCAGACGGTCCCCCGTCTTCGCATTCAGGCCGGTGGTTTCGGTATCGAGGATCAGTTGTCGCATGCTGTTCGTTGAATCTAGTGTGCTTCGTGTGCTTTCGGAATTGACGCGCCGCGGGTCATGACCCCTCACGCAATGCGCGGATACTGCTCAAGCCGCGGCGATGGCCACCGGCTCACTGGCCGCGACGCAGGCTCTCAACGCCTCGGTTGGCCAACTGGTCGGCGGCTTCGTTGCCGTCGTGGCCGGCATGACCTTTCACCCAACGCCAGTCGATCTCGTGTTTCTGCGAGACGGCGTCGAGTGTCTGCCACAGGTCGGCGTTCTTCACCGGCGCCTTGGCGGCGGTTTTCCAGCCACGGGCCTTCCAGCCGTGAATCCACTCGCTGATGCCTTTCTGCACATACTGCGAGTCGGTGTGCAGCACCACGCTGCAGGGCTTGTTCAGGGCTTCGAGCGCGCGAATGACGGCCAGAAGCTCCATGCGGTTGTTGGTCGTGTTGGCTTCGCCGCCGAACATTTCCTTGCGGTGTTTGCCCGCGACGAGCAGGGCGCCCCAGCCGCCGGGGCCAGGATTGCCTTTGCAGGCACCGTCGGTGTAAATCTCAACTTGCGGCAAGGTCATCTCTCAAACGATCAATCGGGCGCGTCGGCCGCTTCCGCCATCTGGCGATGCGTGGTGTTGGGGGTTGCCACGGGGGCCGCCGCCGGCTGGAGGCCGAGTATACGCTTGCGCACTTTGCCGACCAAGCGCATGCCTCGCACGCGCTTGACCGCGCGCACCGCATAGAGTGCCCCGAAAATTGGCCACCAACGGTCGCCGGCCGGTTCCATGAACTCGAAGCGCTGCAGCCAGTGCTCGCCGCGCAGGGGCGGGCGGTAGCAGCCGAAGCGGCCGCGATCGATGTCGAAAGAGAGCAGCTTGAGCCAGTCCTTCAGACGCGTGAAGGCGATGAGATCGGCGCCAGGCGGCAGGAACGGCGTGCCGGCGAGTCGTCCCAGCTCTTCGCGCGCACCCCACAGGCTCAGATTATTGAAGCCGGTGATGATGACCTGTCCCTCGGGCACGAGTATGCGTTCGACCTCGCGCAGGATGTCGTGCGGATTCTCGGCAAACTCGAGCACGTGCGGCAGGACCACGAGATCGGTGCTCGCCGTGGCGATAGGCAACTCGTCGAAGCGGCTCACGAGGATGTCGCGTGGGATCATGTCGGCCGCGCCCGCGTGGCACGACGGCGTGCCACTGGTTGTATCGCTGGCGGCCTTGGTCACGAGCGGCGAGGCGTCGGGGCCGCGCGCAGCCGTCAGGACGAGACCGCGATAAGGCATGCGGTTCTCGCGCAGGGTATCCAGTTCGGGGCGGCCAAGTTGCAGCGCGTGATAGCCGAACAGATCCCCGACCCATTGGTCGAAAAGGGCCTGTTCCCATGCGAGCGCGTAGCGGCCTGGTGGTGAGACGAGCCAGAGGGGCCAGTCTATAATCGGACGTTCTGACATGGTGGCGAGTATATATGGATGCGCACGCAGATGCGGTAAGTGAGGCGTCGGCCGGAACAATGACCGTCTTTCCCGTCCCCGCGTTCCAGGACAATTATCTCTGGGTCGTTGATAACGGCAAAGATGCCGTGGTGGTCGACCCGGGCGACGCCGCGCCGGTGCTCGCCTATCTCGAATCGCGTAATCTCACGCTGCGCGCCATTCTCATCACGCACAAACATGCCGATCACATCGGCGGTGTCGATGCGCTGCTCGAGCATTTCAACGTTCCCGTGCACGGCCCGGCCGGCGAAGCCATCGCCTGCGTCGATCATCCGCATGGCGGCGGCGAGACGGTTCACATCGCCGCCCCGGCCATGACGCTGGAAGTGATCGACGTGCCCGGCCACACCCAAGGGCATATCGCATATTTCCTCGGCGCCGGAGCCGCAGGCGCGCCGCATCTCTTCTGCGGCGACACACTGTTCTCGTGCGGCTGCGGACGCCTGTTCGAGGGCTCGCCTGCACAGATGCTCGCTTCGCTGGATGCGCTCGCCGCGCTGCCGCCCGCCACGCTCGTGCACTGCGCGCACGAATACACGCTGTCGAACATTCGCTTCGCGCTGGCGGTCGATCCGGATAACGCGGCGCTCAATGCGTGGCATCGGGAGGCAACGGCGCTTCGCGCGGCCGGCCGTCCCACATTGCCCACGACGCTCGCCCAGGAGCGCGTGACCAACCCCTTCCTGCGCAGCGACGCACCGGCCGTCATCGCGGCTGCGCAACGCCATGCAGGGCGTGCGTCGCTCTCTCGCGAGGCGGTATTCGCCACCGTGCGTAGCTGGAAAGACAGCTTCCGTTGATCGTGACTCTGCCACGCTGTCAACAGCGTGGCATGGCATGACATTGTCACAAAGCGGGCGTTGACATGTTCGCTCACACCTGCTCAGCCTTGCCGCATCCCCGCCCTGCGATGTTTCGGTCTCTTATCGATCCCATCGGGCCCGCCGTCCCGGCGTCTCGTTTCAGCCACATCGCGACCGTCCAAGATCGGGGATAACCCTCAAATTTGGGGTCTTTTTGCGTAAATTTTGCAAAAAAATTAGGCAGAATGGTTGACGCATCTGAAGGGTTTCCTTACCATTCTTGCCAATTTCATGAAGATGCAACCCAATTCGAGCCCGATCAATGCGACTTATCGTTAGCTTGCTACTGACGCTGCTTCTGGCGGCGTGTGCCGGCACAGCACCGACCAACGGTGCATTGAGTTCCACGCCGACTGCGCAAGGCCAATCGCCTCTCGCCACGACAGCCAAAGGCAAGCAACGCGTCTCAAGCGATCAGACCATTGACCTTGACAGCGACTCGATCAACGACCTGGCCTACGGCAGCGACGACGCCGACCTCTGGTCGCGCATTCGTCACGGTTTCGCGATCCCCGATCTGGACACCGACCTCGCGCAGGACCGCACGCAGTGGTACGCGCAGCGTCCCGAATACGTCGAGCGCATGATCGAGCGCTCGAGCAAATACCTGTTCCACATCGTTGAAGAACTCGAGCGCCGTCATATGCCGACGGAACTCGCGCTGCTGCCGTTCGTGGAAAGCGCGTATAACCCGCAGGCGCTCTCGACGGCGAAGGCGGCCGGCATGTGGCAGTTCATTCCCAGCACGGGCAAGACGTACAACCTCAAGCAGAACATGTTCCAGGACGAGCGCCGCGACGTGCTCGCCTCGACGACCGCAGCGCTCGACTACCTCTCGAAGCTCTATGCGATGTTCGGTGACTGGCAACTGGCGCTCGCGGCCTATAACTGGGGCGAAGGCAACGTGCAGCGTGCGATCGAGCGTAATCAGGCGCAAGGGTTGCCGACCGATTACCTGAGCCTGCGCATGCCGACCGAGACGCGTTACTACGTGCCGAAGCTGCAGGCGATCAAGAACATCATTGCGCACCCGGAAATCTACAGCGTGAAGCTGCCCGAGATTCCGAATCACCCGTACTTCGTCAGCGTGACCACCAAGCGCGACATCGACGTGGCATTGGCCGCGAAGCTGGCCGACCTGCCGCTCGACGAATTCCGCGCGCTCAATCCGTCGTTCCGCAAGCCGGTGATTCTTGGCGCGGCACAGCCGAAGATTCTCCTGCCGTTCGATAGCGCCGAAGTGTTTCAGCGTCGTCTGAAGGGTTATGACAAGCCGCTTTCGAGCTGGACGACCTACACGTCCGCATCGCGTGAGCGTCCGGAAGACGTCGCGCGCAAGCTGGGTGTCGACGCCGCGGTCATCCGTTCGGTCAATAACATTGCGCCGCGCATGCGCCTCAAGGCGGGCTCGACGTTGCTGGTGCCGCGCTCGGACGACATTGACCAGGACATCAGCGCGTCGGTAGCACGCAATGCCGTGCTTGCGCTGGAGCCGGATATTCCCGATACGCGCAAGGTGATGGTGCGCGCTCGCAAGCACGACACGCTTGCCCGCGTGGCCCAGCGCAGTGGCGTGAGCGTCGCACAGATCAAGAGCTGGAATCGTCTGCGTCGCGATACGCTCACGTCGGGCCAACTGCTGGTGCTTCACGTACCGGTCAAGGACGCCTTGCGCGTGGCGGCTGCGTCCGAGGCCCCGGCGGCCACGGGCGACGGCGAAGCGCCGCGTACGCGTCTGGTGCGCGGCAAGCATGGCAAGATGATCCGCGTGGTGGAGCGTCGGCCGGCCAAGGCTGCCGTCGCTGACAATAGGACCGCAACGGCCAAGGTGGCATCGAAGGGGCGGGCGAAGGCCCCTGCGAAGACAGTCGCCAAGATGGCTTCGAAGCCCACCGCCAAGAAGGCACCTGCGAAGGTGACCAAGACGGCACAACGCTGAGCGTAAGCTTTCTGTTAGCCGGGCGATCGCGCGTCCCCAAAGTCAGGTGAGGCAGGACGCCGGTGAGGAATTCAGTCACTGGTGTCCGTGAGATGTCCCCCTGGCTTCGCGATCCGACAGCACCCGTCGATAGACGCCATTGTGACGTTGCAACACACCGCGATCGACAAGATATCGCCGCAGTCGGGCGTAATCGGTGGTGAACAATTGGCAGATTCTGGATATCTCCAATTCCGTGTATTCGACTTCCGGAGCGAAAGCCGTCGCGATCTTTTCGATGACGAGATCCGTTTCCAGCTGTCGATCGCTCAAATCTTCAGCGCTACGATGCTGCCGATCGGCAATGTCCCCCCACGCCGTGTCGACATCCGAAAATCCACGCTCATTTCGCTGAATGAGGCCAATGCTCAGTAACTGGGTCACGATTTTGCCGACGACCTTTGCATCGGTGCCAACTCTCTCCGCGATATCGGCAAGGCGACCGACGCCGAGGACGATTGCCGCGTAAACGGCGCGTGTCTCACGTGACGTCATCGTGGCAACGATGGCGTTTTTGCGAAGACGTTGGTTCAGTGCCTGCTCCCCAATCGGCAAGTAGCTGCTGCGAATTGGAATTTCTCCGAGTTCGACAAGCTCGGACTGCAGTGACTGCCAACGGAGCACGCGTTCACTATGTTGACGCTTCCGAACAATACCCAAGCCACTTTGGCGATATTTGTGCGACTCCGGCAGCGTTATCAACTCGAACGAATTGTCCAGCCTGTGCAACAGGGCTTCCCAGATCGGCGTTCTGACTCTGCGAACGCGTGGCTCGCCATTCCTGCTGATGGTGGTCAGCATGGTTGGCTCATGCAGGCACAGAATGCCACCGGGCGCGATGTGTTCCCAGAGCGCCGCGACGAATCTGACGTCGTCGGCCGGCGTGCCTGCATCGATCCACGCGATGTCTATCGGTCCCCATGAAGCGATGGTGGCGGCGTCGAGTGCATAGAAGTCGCGGTTGACGAAGGTCACGAATCCTCTGTCGATATCATGATGCTTTAATGCATCCCATGCCGCTTCGGCCGAGGAGCCTTCGACCGAGAAGTCGTCGATGGTAATCAGCCTGGGTTGATAGACGTCGGGAATTCCGGTCGGATCCAGAAGTGCGCTGCGTTCTTGCCAAGTCGAGGCATCCAGCAAATCCCTATCGTGTTGCCATGCCTGCCGCGCCTGCTGGAGTGCCTTCACGATGAAAATCGTGCTGTCGCCGGCACCTATCTCGACGACGGTTGCAGGGCGGGTCATGCAGATAAGTGCCGAGATTAGACTGGCGCTGCTCTCGGTACCCATTCCGGGTCTAATCATGTGCATAGGCACTCCCTCCAGAGAGTAATCGCAGCATGCCGGCTTCCACAAAGTTGGCGATGTTCAGCGGCACGGATTCCGGTATCGCTTTCCATTGCTCGTCCAGGGAGAAGATGCGTTGAGAAGCTTCGCTCAATCGAATGGTTCGGCCGTTAAGCTGGTTGATCGCTACGCGTCCGATCCCGGGTGCGTCGGCAAAGCGGCAGGTGGGTTCGATCATGTAGCGGACCGCAGGAGATGCCGGGAACGTCTCATCGAGCTCGATGAATCCATGTCGATACAGCGCGACCAATAGCGTGGCCGCCTCATGCACTACACCATTGACTTCCATGCCCGACAACGCACCCACGGTCGTCCCTCCCACGAGCGCCTGAACGTCCGCATGACGAAACCCTCCAAACGCCTGCGCGCTTTCCACCACAACAAGCGACGATCGAACTCCCCGAGTACCGACAAGCCGAGGCGTGTCGTGAGCGATGCGTACCGAACGAGACCATCTGACTAAGTGATGTGGCTGAAGGAATTCAGGGCAGGCGGCAAGCGGGTTGTGCAATTGCGGCGGTATTGACTTGCAAAGCGTGTAGCTACCGTTTTCGTCGCCGTGGCCGCCCTGGAGATACTCGGCAAGCTGCCAGGCGTATCCGCCCGTGCCCCGATAGAAGTTGGGTTGAATCGGATCGGTTCTCATGGTCGTTCAAGCCGATTTCAATATGACAATTGCCGTTGCCATGCCTACGGCAGCCCCGTCCTGTACTTCGGACGGGATTATTTCTTCGACCGTGAGGCCGCTGGCCTGCGCGATGGGGACGATTGACGACGGTGTCCACATCCGGTCTCGAAGATCGCAAACGACCCCTTCGATATTCCCATCATCACTCCGTCCCGATTGCGCAAACACGGATCGATGCATGATCCGCTTGTCGCTGTCGTATTTGTAGGCCCACCAGATGAGCGTGGCTTCCCCGTTACTCCGCCGAAATGGCACTACGGTGCATCGCTTGTCCATGAACGAAAGGCGCTCGGGTGTCCCGTCACCGAAGACGGCGAGCATCATCCTTGATCCGCCATCGCGCAGCTGCGCCTTCGCGCCACGCAACAGCACTTCGAGCTTGTCGTCGTCGAGAATGAAATTGACGGTCGCATCGCCAAAAAGCACGACATCGAAGCGTCGTTCCGTGATCGGCCTCGGCAAATCAAATATGTCGCCTTGGAGCGCGTGAATGTGGTTGTGACTGATGGCCGCGTTGAAGCGGTCGATGGCCACGGGAGAGATGTCGATGCCAAAGCTCTCCTTCAGCGAAAACTTCCTGGCCAGCTGAAGGAGCAGTCGACCATCGCCGCAGCCGAGATCGAGAACATTTTGCCCGTCGCGGACAATAGATTCCGCAGCGGAAAAATCCCACGTCGCACGGACGGTCGTTAACTCATACTCGTCGAATAGCGGTTCGTCGAAGTAGTAATGGCTGGCTCTGAGATTTGCTATGCCCGATGTCACGATGCGATCCAAAGGGGCTTGCAACGTTACCGAGTTCGAATCGTTTGGCTTCGACCCGAAGCGTCCTATCCCATCCATCAACAAGCTCCTTTTGTGACCATGCCTGGTCGGTTTTTGACGTTTAATGCGAGGCCGCAAGCGCCGACGATCGCCGCAGCGACGCCAGCAGCCAAGAGCGCCGTGCTCACGTGCGCCGTACTGATCATGCCGGCGCTCAGGAAGCCGAGAAATACCGAAGACTGGATGCAAAACAGGTAGGCGGGCATCAGGTTGACACGCCGCTGAGGATCAATCGCCTTCATCATGAAACTCGCTGTGAGCGTGTTCTGAATGCCGTTCGCCGATCCAATCAGAAACGTGGCGCACATGATGATCCATGCCGTGTCGCTCAAGGCGAGCCATAAAATCCCGAAACCGATGACACTGGCTGCAATAGAGGCGCCGGCGGCGTCGCCGAATCTTGCCAACATCCCGGAAAAAAGCACGGGACCGACGATCAGTCCGACACTTAACGCGCTGATCACGAGTCCGTAGATATCCGCGCTGAATTGCAGTTCGGTGCGAATTCGGAAAATCAACAACACATTTAGGGTAGATGTCAGCACGACCGTCATCAACAATGGGGAGACCGCACGGACCACACCGGCTGTACGAAACAGACCGGTCAGGTCTAGTCGTGCCTTCCGCTTGTCTTGTGTGGGCACCTGATCGGATTTTCTGCCGCAAGCATCCAGTACGTTGAACGACCTCGCGGTGACAGACGCGGCGACCAGCACCAACAGCGCCAGCAGCAACAGCCCCCGCGAGCGCTCGGCCGTGCCGTATAGCAGCCCGCCGAGCGCGGGACCGCCCACGTAACCCATATTTCGCACCGATTGCGCAATCCGGTTGATGCGATCGATGTGCCGTTCGTTGTTGGTAACGCCAGGAATGGCGACCATGATTGCCGCCCACTGAAGGGATCCCGTGGATCCGAGCGCCATTGATACGACGACGTAGCTCCAGAAGTGGTTGGCCAATGACGCGATCGCGATCAGAAGCGATTGAATGAGAAAAGCCGCAGGAATCGTCTTGCGAGGCCCGATTCGCCGGAGGACCATGGGGGCAATCGGACCAGCAAGCATGCCTCCGATGAGACCGGCGGCGAGCAATATCGATATCGAGAGCGTATCGTCGGCCATCCTCAGGGCGAAAGTCACTTGAGCGGCCTCATCGGCGAAGCTGCCGAACGACACGGAGATGCCAATGAAAACGAGCGCCCATCGGCCCATGATGCTCATCAAAGGGCTCCCCACCGCGCCAGCGATGCGGCGACGCTCAGGAGATCATCGTTGAGCATTCGGTCTTTCCCGCTCGATAGGTTGGAAATATTCACTTGCTGGCCGGCGCTCAGGCGACTCAGAAAGTCGTGCAATGCACGGCTGTATCTGAAGTTGCCGCAATGGCCGTTGGCCGCGACCAGGACTTCTCCGTCCCGAAATACCGGCATCCACTGCAGCGTGCTGATGGCGTTGAGGGCGATGATGTTGTTCAGTGTTTCGACGTCAACGATTGGACGACCGACGTTCAACCGGCTGCTGGTGTCCGAGATGAGTTGGGAAATCATCATTCGTCTTTTCAGAGCCTTGTCGTCAAGCAAGGCCCTCAAGGACGAAAGCAGAAGCTCGTCATCGGGGTTCAGACTCGCGATGCCGGACGAGCGCACGTCATGGCGGGTACGATTGGGTGTCTGGAGGCGGTCCTGCACGTAGTTCGCGTTTTGCTGAGCGTCGTTGCCGGTCTCCCAGAATGCGATGTTCACGTTTACCGACACGTCGGATTTTGTTTCGGCAACGTGCAGCCAGTCCTCGGGGAAATAAGTAACTCGATTCCTTTTGTTCTCAAGCGGAATGGCTTCAGACTTGAATGACTCATAGTCTGGAAATCGCACGCCAATGAGATCCGACCGGACTCCGGGCCAAGTGAACATCGTTTTTCCATCGCGCAAGGTGAACCCGAAGTTGTGCGCATGATCCACATGAATTCCGATATGAGTGGATGAATATCGCCCGATAAAGCAATCAAGATCGACGCGGCCGCCAGGTCGATAGCCTATTGATAAGGCGAGTCGATCAGAAAACGCTTTTGCGATATCCCAGATAGTTGGGCTTGCCGCATGAAGCCCGTAGTACATGACCGCCCACTCGTCATCGCCGGCGAGACGCCCGACTCTAGACACATAATCCTCGAGCGTGTTATCCGTGGGAAGCGCAAGGAAATCAGGGCGCGGTTCTGGCGAGCGCTTTCCATTGAAAGCCGTTATGGCTTCGGAATTCGGGTTGCGGGAGCGAATGTCGCTCGCGCACGCAGCATATTCCTGGAGCGCACCCATCAAATCTTTTTCGTTGAATGGAATCTGCGATATGACCATTTCCGTCGCTTGCTTACCCCATAATTCATTCGCGAATTGCGGCGACAGGAAGGTGGCCATATTCGATGTTCCGTTCAGGGAGATTTGGGAAAATGAGCAAGAGGCATCGGCCTCTTGCTCGCAGCGCGGAAACAGCAATGAATGAGCTTTGTTTCGACTTTCAGGTGGCCTCTGCGACGGCCGTGACTTCGTCATCGTTACGCTGCGCATACTTGACATTGGCCACGACAGGCGCCACCTCGAAATCATTGCGCTGTGCATATTTCACGTTGGCTACGATTGGATCAACCTCGTCAGCGGTCAATTCACGATTTCTTGGGATGTTTTTCAGAGGAATCGGCATTTTGACAATCCTTTTAAAGAAATATGAATTTGTGAAAAGTTATGCGCACATCCTGATTTTTCCATTGGAAATGATGGCTGCGTGAGGATTAAAGTTGCATTAGATGTAATAGAAGTGTCAAGCGTGGGTGACGTCGATTTGGCGCGATAGATCCTTTGTGGGTGCACTGAATGAATCTATTTTCTCGGCTTTGATTCATTAAAATCAATGATTTAGAAAGTATCTCTGGGATTTTTCCGATTAATGCAAAGGAGGATGCGGCGGGGCTCAAGTTTCGGACGTTTTCGTACCACAAGGGCGCATCGGTTGAGCACGTGCCCAATCGTCGTTTCTGTTGGCAACTGTTGTAGTCTTGCCTACGCGACGTCGTGAGGTATCCGCCGCTGTCGGCGGGCGGTGCGGTAGTCCGTTCGTGGCGCTGCCAGTCGTCGAAGCTGGTGACGCAGTGCCGATGTCCTTGCTGCAGCTATGACTCCGGTCGCCGAGCCAGTCTGACTCAGCGTAATCCCCTAGCGTTTTGGGTCGCTGGTTAGCCCGTCCGGTAAGCCTTCCGTAAGCGTCAACGCGCACACTGAGCGCGAGGCACGGCATCCGTGTCCGACGATTTCATTGCACCGAAACGCATTGCCTGTCGACGGCGACATGCCGCTCGACCTTGCCGGCCCGATCCGGCGCCGCGCCACCTCCGTTCCCCACCGGCACTCCCGGTCGGGCACCGGGCGCGCGAGCCAATTCTTATATGCAAGGAGACACCATGACTTCGTATGCGTCGTTTCACGCCCGTTCCATTGCGCCCGATTCGCGCGCGGCCTTCTGGGAGGAGCAGGCCCGTCTGATCGACTGGGAGACACCCTTCACCCAGGTGCTCGATTACGACAAGCCACCGTTTGCACGATGGTTCGTTGGTGGCCGAACGAATCTGTGCCACAACGCCGTCGACCGCCATTTGCCGTCGCGCGGCTCGCAAAATGCGCTGATCTGGGTGTCGACGGAGACCGAGCAGGAGCGTGTCTACACGTACGACGAACTGGCGGCAGAAGTGAATCGCATGGCGGCGTCGCTGCAATCGCTGGGCGTTGCGCGCGGCAAGCGGGTGCTGATCTACATGCCGATGGTGCCCGAAGCGCTGTTCGCGATGCTCGCCTGCACGCGGCTCGGTGCGATTCACTCGGTGGTGTTCGGTGGCTTCGCCTCAGTCAATCTGGCGGCACGCATCGACGACGCGCAACCGACTGTCATCGTCTCGGCCGACGCCGGTTCGCGCAACGGCAAGGTCGTGCCCTACAAGCCGCTGCTCGATGAAGGCATCGCGCTCGCGCAGCACAAGCCGTCGAATGTGCTGCTGATCGACCGGGGCCTCTCGCCGATGACACGTGTGCCCGGCCGCGACATCGACTACGCGCCATTGCGCGAGCAGTTTTTCGATGCCGCCGTGGCGTGCGAATGGCTCGAGTCGAGTGAGCCGTCCTATGTGCTCTACACCTCCGGTACGACGGGCAAGCCGAAGGGCGTACAACGCGATACCGGCGGGTATGCGGTGGCGCTGGCGGCGTCGATGCAGCACATCTTCTGCGCGAAGCCGGGCGACACGATGTTCTGCGCGTCGGACATTGGCTGGGTGGTCGGGCACAGCTATATCGTGTACGCGCCGTTGCTCGCCGGCATTGCGACCGTGATGTACGAAGGCACGCCGATCCGACCCGATGGCGGAATCTGGTGGCGCATCGTCGAGAAATACAAGGTCACGCAGCTTTTCACCGCGCCCACGGCGATTCGCGTGCTCAAGAAGCAAGACCCGGCGTATCTGACCCAATACGACCTGTCGTCGCTACGGCTGATCTTCCTCGCGGGCGAGCCGCTCGACGAACCCACGGCGCGGTGGCTCACCGACGGCGTGGGCAAACCGGTCGTCGACAACTACTGGCAGACGGAGACCGGCTGGCCGATTCTGGGCATGGTGCGCGGCGTGGAGGCCTTGCCGGGCAAGCTCGGGTCACCGGGCAAACCGGTGTATGGCTACGACGTGAAGCTCGTCAACGAGGTGACCGGCGAGGACTGCGGGCCGAACGAGAAGGGCGTGCTGGCCATCGAAGGGCCACTGCCGCCGGGCTGCATGAGCACCGTCTGGGGTGACGACGCGCGCTTCGTCAAGACCTATTGGCAGACGGTGCCAGGCCGCACGCTGTATTCGAGCTTCGACTGGGGCGTGCGCGATGAAGACGGCTATTACTTCATCCTCGGTCGCACCGACGACGTGATCAATGTGGCGGGGCACCGGCTTGGCTCGCGCGAGATCGAAGAGAGCATTTCGAGTCACCCGGCCGTGGCGGAAGTCGCGGTCATCGGTGCACAGGATGCCTTGAAGGGGCAGGTGGCCATCGCGTTCGCAGTGCTGCGTCAGCCCGCGTTGGCGGCCACGCCCGAGGCGCGTCTGGCGTTGGAGGGCGACGTCATGAAGACGGTGGACAAGCAACTGGGGGCAGTGGCGCGTCCGGCACGCGTGTTCTTCGTCGCGATGCTGCCCAAGACGCGCTCGGGCAAGCTGCTGCGTCGCGCCATCCAGGCTATCTGCGAAGGCCGCGAAACCGGCGACCTGATCACGCTGGAAGATCCGGCCGCGCTCGATCAGGTACGCGACGCGGTGAAGGGCGCGTAGTTCGCAGCGTCATGAGCACGGCGCAGGCGCGTGCTCATGACAGGTCATCGCCCGCCGACTTCCCGTCTCCCAATTCGACCTCGTCACCTGAATGGCTTGTCGAGAATTTCGGGCGCGCGGATGGCGTCGATCAGCAGGCCGAGAAACGCTTCGACGGGGGCGGGCAGGGTGCGTCCGGCCATTGTCTGCACTTGCAGTGAGCGTTGGTGCAGCGCCGGATTTCGAATGGGGATGGCGACGAGCCCTTCCGGATCGAGCCGGCTGCGCACCGTGAGCAGGCCGGTCAGTGTGACGGCGTTGCCGGAGCGCACGAAGCTGTGCAGCGAGGCGTGATAGTTGCTCACGAACACCGGTTCGAACAGCAGGCCTTCGAGAATGCAGCACAGGTCGAACATCTGGCGGATGGTCACGCCGGCATTCGATAGCGCCATCGGGTAAGGCAGCAAGTCGGCAAGCGCGATGTCGCGTCGTTTGGCGAGCGGGTGCTGCTTGGCCATCAAGGCATAGATCGGCGCCGGTTGTGTGTGAACGACCTGCACCCCTTTTTCCGGGGCGACGCTGAAACACACGGCGATATCCGCTTCGCCGTCGCGTACGCGCTCCGTGGCGACGAACGGCGAGACAACATCGAGCAGAAAGTGCGCGCCAGGGTAGGTTTCGCGAAAGCGTGCGAAGACCTGTGGCAGGAAATCCCGCGCGACACCCTCCGCACTGGCGACGCGAATCGTCGCGCGCCCCACTTCCGACAGCCCCCGGATTTCCGACGTGACGCGTTCCGCATCGAGCAGCATGCGACGCGCATGATCGGCAAGCAACTCACCTGCCTCACTCAACACCATGCCGCGCGGACGACGCTCGAACAACGGTGTGCCGAGATCTTCCTCGAGCTTCGCGATCTGTCGGCTCAAGGCAGAGACCGCCACGTGCAGGCGCTCGGAGGCGCGACTGAGCGAGCCGGTACGAGCGACTTCGAGAAAGTAGCGAAGTGCGTGTGTTTGCATGGGCGGATGGGCGGATGGCGCCGTCTGTTGCGAGAGGATTGGCTGCGATTTCAGCTTTGCCGAAACGGCAACGAAACCTTCGAAATATTATCATTGTTGTCAAAAATACCCGCTCCTAGAATGGCCTGAACGGTTGCGTTGCAGCGTGCTGCCGACACGCGTGGCCGTGTGTGCGAGCCAGGCAGCCGTGCCCTCAAAAGCCATCTGGAGACAAGCAGTGACACGTAGCGCAGCAATTTCCCAAGCCACCGCCCAATACGATTCGGGCGCGTTCCTCGATACGCTCAACCGCCGCGTCGCCTACAAGACCGAGAGTCAGGAGGCGGATAGCGGCGATGTCCTTCACTCGTACCTTGCGGATGAGATGACGCCTGCGCTCGCGGCGCTCGGCTTTACATCGCGCATCGTGCCCAACCCGGTGCCGGGCGGCGGCCCGTTCCTGATTGCGCAACGACACGAGAGCGACGATGTGCCCACGGTCCTCACCTACGGTCACGGCGACGTGGTGCGAGGCTACGACGCGCAATGGCGCGACGGCCTGAAGCCCTGGGAGATCGTGGTGGAAGGGGATCGTTGGTATGGACGCGGCACCGCCGACAACAAGGGGCAGCACACGATCAACCTGTCGGCGCTGGCGGAGGTGCTGGCGTTGCGTGGCGGCAAGCTCGGCTACAACGTGAAGATGATCGTGGAGATGGGCGAGGAGATGGGCTCGCCGGGCCTGCATGCGATTTGCGAGCAACTGCGTGACGAACTGCGGGCCGATGTGCTGATCGCCTCTGACGGGCCGCGACTGGCGGCGCAACGTCCGACGGTGTTTCTCGGCTCGCGCGGCTTGGTCAACTTCAAGCTCAGTCTGAATTTGCGCGACGGCGGGCATCACTCGGGAAACTGGGGCGGACTGTTGCGCAATCCCGGGGTGGTGCTGGCGAACGCGATTGCATCGATTGTCGATGGCAACGGCAAGATTCTCGTCGATGGCTTGCGTCCGCCCGAGGTGCCGGCGTCGGTGCGTCGCGCGCTGGCTGGGTTGGAAGTGGGCGGCGGACCGAACGATCCCGAGGTCGACGTTGATTATGGCGAGCCGGGATTGACGCCGACGGAGCGCGTGATTGGCTGGAACAACATCGAAGTGCTGGCGTTCAAGACCGGCAATCCGGAAAAGCCGGTCAACGCGATTCCGCCGTACGCCTATGCGCACATGCAGATTCGCTTCGTCGTCGGCACTGACTGGGAGCGGCTGGGCGAGATCGTGCGCGCGCATCTCGACGCGCACGGTTTCCCGATGGTCGAGGTGGAGGTCGAGCGCGGCGTGATGGCGACGCGTCTCGATCCGGAAGATCCGTGGGTGCTGTGGGCGTTGACGTCGATGCGCGAGACGACGGGCAAGCCGCCGGTGCTGCTGCCGAATCTGGGGGGCACGTTGCCGAACGATGTGTTCGCGGACGTTTTGGGGCTGCCGACGCTGTGGGTGCCGCACTCGTACCCGGCCTGTTCGCAGCACGCGCCGGACGAGCATCTGCTGGGGTCGGTGGCGCGCGAGGCGTTGCAGATCATGGCGGGTCTGTTCTGGGATCTGGGGGAAGTCGATCTGAAAGAGGGGAAGCCGCGATGAACAGCTCAGTGACCGCCGCTGGGGCGGATCAAACGAACGGCGCGCCGCGTGTCGGCAACGAGGGGGTGCGTGCCGACGTGCCCGTGTACAAGTTGATTGTCGCGACGTCGATCGGCAATGCGCTCGAGTGGTATGACCTGATCGTCTATGGCTACTTTGCCGTGACGATCTCCAAGTTGTTTTTTCCCGCGCACGATGCGACGGTGTCGCTGCTCATGGCGCTGGGGACGTTCGCGTTGTCATATCTTGCACGTCCGCTGGGGGCGTTTGTGCTGGGCGCGTATGCGGACCGCTGTGGGCGTCGTGCGTCGTTGATGTTGTCGATTGCGATGATGACCTTGGGCACCGGGCTGATCGCGTTCATGCCGACGTATGCGGCGATTGGGGTTTGGGCGCCGATCGGCATTTTCTTGTCGCGCGTGTTGCAGGGATTTTCGGCGGGCGGCGAGTTTGGTAGCTCGACGGCATTTCTCGTTGAGCATGTACCGAACCGGCCGGGCTTCATGTCGAGCTGGCAGTTTGCGAGCCAGGGGGCGAGTACGTTGCTGGCGTCGGCGTTCGGGGCGGTGCTGACCGGGGCGCTGACCCAGCCGCAATTGGAATCGTGGGGATGGCGGATTCCGTTCCTGTTCGGGATGCTGGTCGGGCCGATCGGGCTTTACATCCGGAAGTACGTGGACGAGACGCCGGCGTTTGAGCATGACGTGGCGCGCAAGCGTCAGGCGCAGGTGGAGGGCGACGACGCGGGTCAATCGCCGGTACGAGAGGTGTTGGCAACGCAGAAGTCGCGTCTGCTGGTGTCGATTGGGGCGCTGGTGCTGACAACGACGGCCAACTACATGATCCTGTACATGCCGACTTACGCGACGAAACAGTTGGGTTTGCCGCCGGCGCAGGGCTACATTGCGACGCTGGTGACGGGCTTCGTCATCATGACGCTGACGCCGTTCGTGGGGCATTGGTCGGACAAGGTGGGGCGTATTCGCATCATGCTGGCGGCGGGGGCACTGTTCTTCTGTACGGTGTATCCGGCGTTTGCGTACATGAATGCGCATGCGTCGCTGCTGACGATGATGGTCGTGATGCTGTGGGTGGGCACGTTGAAGGCGGTGTACTTCGCACCGATTCCGGCGCTGATTTCGTCGTTGTTCCCGACACGAACACGGGCGACGGGCATGGCGGTGGGTTACAACCTCGGTACGACGATCTTTGGCGGCTTTACCCCGCTGGCGGTAGCGTGGCTGATTGCGTCGACGGGCAACAAGCTGGCGCCGGGGCTGTATTTGATGGTGGGGGCGGTGGTGAGTCTGACGACGCTAGTGATCGCCAAAACGCGGATGGGCGTGCGCTGAGGCGAGACGATTGGCTGTGGAATGAAGAGGCGCCCGGCGGCGTCGCGTGTGAGGGCTGCATGCGAGGCTGGCGTGGCGCCTTTTTTGTTTGTCAGTGATTCCCCTGCCGGAATATATGCGTTTTGCGATACATCCGGAATTCCGGTGAGCAGTCAATCGAGCGGTGCGCCGTGTTCATTTGAAGCATCTGCCCTGCAGTGTCGTTTTGCAACGTGACGTGCTATTCAAATTGGGGGGGGCGTCGATGAACATGCAGCAGCCGGGGGGGGGGCTTACACCCTGGCGTCAGACCAGAGGTTGGAAGGAACCGTGAGTGACACGACGGCGAGAATTCTGGCAGACGAGCATTGCCAAATATTTCGGTTTTGGACCCATGGACGAAGTTTCGGAATCGTCCGATGACCGCCTCAGACGATTCACCTTCTAAGGGCTTTCCCGACCCGTTGAACATCAGGGTCTGACCACCTTGCCGGCCGTAATTTTTTTCGCTAGTATTTTAGGTATAAACTATTTACGATTTAACAAAGATCGGCAAACGCGACGCGATCTATGAATCCGGAGGCTGGAGATGAATATCGTCTGTATCGGTGGCGGTCCCGCGGGCCTGTATTTCGGGTTGTTGATGAAGCTGCGCGACCCGTCGCATCGTGTGGTGGTGGTCGAGCGAAATCGGCCCTACGATACGTTCGGCTGGGGCGTTGTGTTCTCCGATGCCACCATGGACAACCTTCAGGAGGCCGATCCCGAGAGCGCCGCGCAGATCAACGCCGCCTTCAACCGGTGGGATGACATCGACATCCACTTCGAAGGCCGCACGATCACCTCGGGCGGTCACGGCTTCATCGGCATTGGCCGCAAGAAGCTGCTCAACATCCTTCAGGCGCGCTGCGAAGCGCTCGGCGTCGAACTGGTCTTCGAGACCGATGTCGACGACGACGAAGCGATCGCCCGCCGCTATCAGGCCGATCTGGTGATCGCCTCCGACGGACTGAACAGCCGCATCCGCACGCGTTACGCCGACACCTACCGCCCGGACATCGACACGCGTCAGAATCGTTTCGTCTGGCTCGGTACGCATCAACGCTTCGACGCTTTCACGTTCGCCTTCGAGAAGACCGAGCATGGCTGGTTTCAGGCGCACGCCTATCAGTTCGATGCCGACACGTCGACGTTCATCGTCGAGACGCCCGAGGAAGTCTGGCAGGCTCACGGCATCGATCAGATGAGCCAGGAAGAGGGCGTGAAGTTCTGCGAAAACCTCTTCGCGAAGTACCTCGGCGGCCATGAACTCATGAGCAACGCCAAGCACCTGCGCGGCTCGGCCATCTGGATCCGCTTCCCGCGCGTGATCTGCGAACACTGGGTGCACTGGCGCGATGTCGACGGCAAGCGCGTGCCCATCGTCCTCATGGGCGACGCCGCCCACACCGCGCACTTCTCGATCGGCTCGGGCACCAAGCTCGCGCTGGAAGACGCCATCGCGCTTGCGGACGGTCTGCGCACCCAGGGCATCGATGCCCTGCCGCGCGTGCTGGCCGACTACGAAGCGGCGCGCGGCGTCGAAGTGCTCAAGATTCAGAACGCCGCCCGCAATTCGACGGAGTGGTTCGAAACCGTCGAGCGCTACGCTCGCTTCGCGCCGGAGCAATTCGCCTACTCGCTGCTCACGCGCTCGCAACGGATCTCTCACGAGAACCTGCGCGTGCGCGACCCCGCCTATGTCGAAGGCTTCGAAGACTGGCTCGCCACGCGTTCCGGCGTGACGCGCGCCGACGGCCAGCAGGCGATTCCGCCGATGTTCACCCCGTACCGGGCGCGCGAACTCACGCTCAAGAACCGTATCGTGATGTCGCCGATGGCCATGTACTCGTCGGTCGACGGTGTGCCGGGCGACTTCCACCTCGTACACCTGGGCAGCCGGGCGCTGGGCGGTGCGGGCATGATCGTCGCGGAGATGACCTGCGTGTCGCCCGACGCACGCATCACGCCGGGGTGCCCCGGCCTGTGGAACGATACGCAACGCGACGCGTGGAAGCGCATCGTCGACTTCGTGCACGCAGGCAGCGACGCCAAGATCGCCATGCAGATCGGCCACGCCGGTCGCAAAGGTTCGACGCGCCTGGCCTGGGATGGTATCGACCAACCGCTCGGCGACGGCAACTGGCCGCTGATCTCGGCCTCGCCGCTACCTTACATCGAGGGCGTGTCGCAGACGCCGCGCGAGATGACCCGCGCCGACATGGACCGCGTCAAGGACGACTTCGTGCACGCCGCCCGCCGCGCTGCCGAGGCGGGGTTCGACTGGCTCGAATTGCACTGCGCTCACGGCTATCTGCTCTCGAGCTTCATTTCTCCGCTCACGAACCAGCGTCAGGACGCGTACGGCGGCTCGCTGGAGAACCGACTGCGTTATCCGTTGGAAGTCTTCCATGCGGTGCGCGACGTGTGGCCGGCGGCCAAGCCGATGTCGGTGCGGATTTCGGCGCACGACTGGGTCGAAGGCGGCATCACGCCGGACGACGCCGTGACGATCGCGCGCGCCTTCAAGGACGCTGGTGCGGATCTGATCGACTGCTCGTCGGGCCAGGTCAGCAAGGACGAGAAGCCGGTCTACGGCCGCATGTTCCAGACGCCGTTTGCCGACCGTGTGCGCAACGAGGCCGGCATTCCGACGATGGCGGTGGGCGCGATTTTCGAGGCGGATCACGTGAACAGCATCATCGCGTCGGGCCGTGCCGATCTGTGTGCGCTGGCGCGACCGCACCTCGCCGATCCGTTCTGGACGCTGCACGAAGCCGCGAAGATCGGCTACAAGGATCTGCCATGGCCGTCGCAGTACTATGCGGGCAAGCGGCAGTACGAGACCAATCTGGAGCGTGCGGCTGCCTACGCTCAACAGATCGGTAAATAAGGACAGTTCATGACGTCAACGACAATCTCGGCCGGCGCGTCGCCAGCATCGCTGGCGGGCGTGCATGCGTTGGTGACGGGCGGCGCGCGCGGCATTGGTGAAGCCGTGGCCCGGTCGCTGCTTGCGCAGGGCGCACGAGTGACGCTGCTCGGGCGCAACCAGGCCACGCTCGCGAGCGGTGCACACGCTTTGGCCGCGCATGGCGAGGTGGCTTGGGTCAGCGCGGATATTTCGGACGCCGCCGCCGTCGCCGCGGCCTTTGCACGCGCGGCCGGCCGCTTCGGCCCGGTGCAGGTGCTGGTGAACAACGCGGGGCAAGCACTCAGCGCGCCATTCGGCAAGACGGACAGTGCGCTCTGGCAACAAATGATCGACGTCAACCTGACGGGGACGTTCCACTGTATTTCCGCCGCGCTGCCCTCGATGCTGTCGGCCGGGTGGGGCCGCATCGTGAACGTGGCGAGTACCGCCGGGCTGATCGGTTATCCGTATGTCACGGCGTATTGCGCGGCCAAGCACGGCGTGGTCGGGCTTACGCGCGCACTGGCACTCGAAGTGGCGAAGAAAGGGGTGACGGTGAATGCCGTTTGCCCGGGGTATACGGAAACGGATATCGTGCGCGACGCGGTGGCCAATATCGTCGCGAAGACCGGTCGTGGTGAAGACGATGCGCGCGCCGAGCTGGCCCGCCGCAATCCGCAGGGCCGTCTCGTGCAACCGCAAGAGGTGGCCGACGCTGTGCTGTGGCTCTGCCAGCCGGGCGCGGGCGCAGTGACAGGACAATCGATCGCGGTGGCGGGCGGTGAAGTGACCGTCGGCTAAGCGGCCATGCACACACTATTTGAGGAGATCGGCCAATGAGTGACGTGAAACTGACGATGGCGCATCACAAGCGCCCGTTCGCGAACTATGAAGCCAAGCACTTTCTGTGGTCGGTGTCGAACGACGCGCAAGGGCGCGCGAGCGTGGGCACGATCACGCTGAACCGTCCGGACAAGAAGAATCCGTTGACGTTCGACTCGTATGCCGAGTTGCGCGATCTGTTTCGCGGTCTCGTCTATGCCACGGATATCAAGACGGTCGTTGTGACCGGCGCGGGCGGCAATTTCTGCTCGGGCGGCGACGTTCACGAAATCATCGGCCCGCTCACGCAGATGAGCATGCCGGAGCTGCTCGACTTTACGCGCATGACGGGCGATCTGGTCAAGGCGATGCGCGCCTGTCCGCAGCCGATCGTCAGCGCCATCGACGGGATTTGCGCCGGGGCCGGGGCGATGATGGCGCTCGCCTCCGACATGCGTCTGGGCACGCCGCAGGCGAAGACGGCGTTCCTGTTCGTGCGCGTGGGGTTGGCGGGTGCCGACATGGGCGCGTGCACGCTGCTGCCGCGCATGATCGGACAGGGCCGCGCGTCGGAGTTGCTGTACACCGGTCGCGTGATGACGGCCGAGGAAGGCCTGCAATGGGGTTTTTTCAATGCCCTGCATGACAGCGGCACCGTGCTCTCGGCCGCGCAGACGCTGGCCGACCAGATCGCCTGCGGCCCGACGTTCGCGCACGGCGTGACCAAGAAGCTGCTGCATCAGGAGTGGAACATGGGCGTGGACGAGGCCATCGAGGCCGAAGCCGAAGCGCAGGCCATCTGTATGCAGACGAAGGATTTCCGCCGCGCTTACGACGCTTTCGTCGCCAAGCAGAAACCGGTGTTCAAGGGCGACTGACGCGAGCGAGACGATGAGCGATATCACTCCCCAAAACGCGCGCAATGGCGACTTTCTGGCATGGCCGTTTTTCGACGAGGCGCATCGCCGGTTGGGCGCGGAACTCGACGCCTGGTGCACGCGCGAACTGAAGGTCGATCACCACGCGGATACCGATGCGACATGCGTGTCGCTGGTGCGCCAACTGGGTCGCGCAGGCTGGCTGAAGTATTGCGTGAGCGCGCGTCATGGCGGCGCGCTGGATCAACTGGATTCGCGGGCGTTGTGCGTGCTGCGCGAGACGCTCGCGCGTCACGACGGACTGGCTGACTTCGCCTTTGCGATGCAGGGATTGGGTAGCGGCGCGATCACGCTGGCGGGCAGCGAGGCGCTCAAGCAGCGCTATCTGCCGCGCGTGGCCTCGGGCGAGGCGATTGCGGCGTTTGCGCTCTCGGAGCCGAACGCCGGGTCGGATGTGGCCGCGATGGCGTGTTCGGCCACGCGCGATGGCGACGACTACGTGCTGAACGGCGAGAAGACGTGGATTTCGAATGGCGGCATCGCGGACTTCTATTGTGTTTTCGTGCGTACGGGCGAGGCGCCCGGCGCCCGCGGTATCAGCGCGTTCGTGGTGGATGCCGACACGCCGGGGCTGACGATTGCCGAGCGAATCGATGTGAGCGCACCGCATCCGCTGGCGCGTCTGAAGTTCGAGAACTGTCGTGTGCCGGCTTCGCAGCGTTTGGGCGAGGCGGGACAGGGTTTCAAGGTGGCGATGATGACGCTGGATATTTTCCGCGCGTCGGTGGCGGCGGCGGCGCTGGGCTTTGCCCGTCGCGCGCTCGACGAAGGGCTGGCGCGCGCGAAGTCGCGCGAGATGTTCGGGCAGACGCTCGCCGATTTCCAGATCACGCAGGCGGCTTTGGGCGAGATGGCGACGTCGGTGGACGCCGCGGCGTTGCTGACGTATCGCGCGGCCTGGCAGCGTGACGTGCAGGGGCAGCGCACGACACGCGAGGCGGCGATGGCGAAGATGTTCGCGACGGAGTCGGCGCAGCAGGTGATCGACCGCGCGTTGCAGATGTTCGGCGGCGCGGGCGTGGTGTCGGGCGCGATCGTGGAGCGTCTGTACCGTGAGATTCGCTCGCTGCGGATCTACGAAGGGGCAACGGAAGTACAAAAACTGATCATCGCGCGCGAACTGCTCAAGGACGGCTGAGCGCGGTCTGTGGCGGCGCGCAGGCGCCAAGCTTGATTACCGGGGGCAAGGAGAAGCACATGGAACGATCTGGACATCTCGACACTTTCGCGCGCGACAATCTGCCGCCCGCGGATCAGTGGCCCGAGTTTCTGCTGGACAATCCGGACGTGGCGTACCCGGCGCGTATCAATTGCGCCGCCGAATTACTGGATCGCGCGATTGCGCAAGGTCGCGGCGAGGCGCCTGCGATTTATTCGGTGGAGAACGGTCAGCCGACGGTCACGACGTATTTCGGTTTGCGTGAGAGAGTCGACCGCATCGCGCACGTGCTGCGCAACGACATGGCGCTGGTGCCGGGCAATCGCGTGCTGTTGCGCGGACCCAATAACCTGTTCATGGCGGCCGCGTGGCTGGCGGTGATCAAGGCGGGGCTGGTGGGCGTGCCGACGATGCCGTTGCTGCGCGCGAAGGAACTCAAGCAGATCGTCGACAAGGCGGAGGTCGGCGCGGCGCTGTGCGACGGACGTCTGAAGGATGAACTGGAGTTCAACCGCCGGGCGGACCATGAGTATTTCTGTCCCGCGTTGACGCAGGTGGTGTACTTCCACGACGTGGGTGAGGACTCACTGGAGGCCCGCATGGCCCGCCAGCCGGCAAGCTTCGAAGCTTGCGATACGGCGGTGGACGATGTCTGCCTGATCGCTTTCACGAGCGGCACGACGGGGCAGCCGAAGGGCACAATGCATTTCCATCGCGATGTGTTGGCAATGTGCGATCTGTTTCCGCGTCATGTGCTAAAGCCGGGGCCGGAGGACATTTTCTGCGGCACACCCCCGTTAGCGTTCACTTTCGGTACGGGCGGCCTGTTGACGTTCCCGTTGCGCGTCGGAGCGGCGACGGTGTTGTTGGAGAAGCTCACGCCGGACAGTCTGCTGCAGGCGATCGAGCAGTACCGCGCGACGATCTGTTTTACGGCGCCGACGTTCTATCGTCAGATGGCTGCGCTGGTGGGCAAGTACGATCTGTCGAGTCTGAAGAAGACGGTGTCGGCGGGGGAGGCGTTGCCGGATGCGACGCGTCAACTCTGGAAGCAGGCGTCGGGTATCGAGATGATCGACGGCATTGGCGGCACGGAGATGATTCATATTTTCATCTCGGCGGCGAACGGCGACGTGGTGCCGGGCGCGATCGGCAAGCCGGTGCCCGGCTATATCGCGATGATCGTAGACGAGAACATGCAGCCGCTGCCGCCGGGCAAGGTAGGCAAGCTGGCGGTGAAGGGGCCGACGGGATGTCGATATCTCGCGGACTCGCGTCAGACGAATTATGTGAAGAACGGCTGGAATCTGCCGGGCGATACGTTCCGTTGCGACGAGGCCGGTAATTATTACTATCAGGCGCGCTCGGACGACATGATTGTGTCGGCGGGGTACAACATCGCGGGCCCGGAAGTGGAGTCGACTTTGCTGCAGCATCCGGCGGTGGCGGAGTGCGGGGTGGTGGGCGCGAGCGACGAGGCGCGCGGCCAGATCGTGAAGGCGTATGTGGTGCTCAAGGCGGGCGAGCCGCGCGACGACGCGATGGTGAAGGCGCTTCAGGAGTATGTGAAGGCTAACATCGCGCCGTACAAGTATCCGCGGGCGATTGAATTTGTCGATGCACTGCCGCGCACGGAGACGGGCAAGCTGCAGCGCTTCAAGCTGCGGCAGATGGCGCATTGAGGTGCATTGAGGCGAGGGTGGGGCGCTCCAGTTGGCGCCCACTCACGTTGACGCGGTGTGACGACGAGGCATGCGGGGGGAGAGGATATGTCGGAAGCTGAGGTGGCGGCGCACGCGTTTGTGAAGCCGTTGTTGGTGCGGTTCAAGCATTGCGACCCGGCCGGGATTGTGTTCTATCCGCGCTATTTCGAGATGATGAACGATCTGGTCGAGGACTGGTGCGCCGAAGGGCTGGGTCTGTCGTTCGGCGAGATGCATTTGCGTAATGCGATGGGCGTGCCGACGGCGAACATTGAGTGTCGCTTCAGTGCGCCGAGTTTTTTGGGTGAGACGCTCCAGCGTTCGCTGGAGGTCTCGCGTCTGGGTCGTTCGTCGATGACGTTGCGCATCCGGTTTTCCGGAGCGAACGACGAGACGCGTTTGCAAGCCACGCTGGTGTTGGTTTGGGTCGCGAAGGGCGAGGGCGGCAGGCCCGCCCCGATCGCGGTGCCCGACGCCCAGCGCGCGGCGATTGTGCGCTTTGCCGCACCTGATTCTGTTATTGAAGGAGTGTCCTGATGCTGCAAGTTCTGCAACCCCCCGAATGGGCGAAGCCGCGCGGCTATGCGAATGGCATGGCTTTCGAGATGACGGCGGGCAGCCGCATTGTGTTTGTCGGCGGTCAGATCGGCTGGAATGGGCAGCAACGTTTCGAGACGGACGATTTCGCGCTGCAGGTGCGTCAGACGCTTGAGAATATTGTGGCGATTCTGGCGGAGGGCAATGCGAAGCCGGAACATATTGTTCGCATGACGTGGTATGTGAAGAATAAGCGCGAGTATGTGGAGTGTTATCGCGCGATTGGGGAGCATTATCGCGCAGTGATCGGTCGTCATTTCCCGGCGATGACGGCGGTGGAAGTGGCCGATCTGGTGGAGGACGAAGCGAAGGTGGAGATCGAGGTGACCGCGGTAGTGCCGGCGGCGTAGGCGTTGGAAATGTTGGGTCGGTGAAGGAGGAAGCTGGATGGCGGGCATGGTCTGACGACGCCGGTTTTTCCTCGCGAAATGCGGCTTATGGCGAATCCGGTTGGGTTGGGGTTTGTCCGTAAGCCGTTTTGCTTTTCAGGACATATAGTCGTTATAGGCACACGTTGCGTGAGCGATCGGTGGCGATCCCGCCGGGAGGTACGCAATCATGAATGAAAACGCGTCGCTATCGCGCGGCAGGGGTTGGCTGTGGCTGTTGTTGCTGCCTTTCGCTGGCGTTCTGTGGGTGCCGTTCTACAACCGGCTCGAGCCGTCTCTCTTCGGTTTCCCGTTTTTCTATTGGTATCAGTTTGCGTGGGTGTTGGTGACCGCGCTGCTTACGGCGTGGGTGCACCGACGCACGGCGCCGGCTGACGCTGCGACGGGAGGTCGATCATGAACTGGACGGCCACGGTGGTTTTTGTCGCGCTGTTTGTGTTTGTCACGATCGTGGGGTTCGTGGCGGCGCACTGGCGACGCGGGGATCTCGCGCAGCTCGACGAGTGGGGGCTGGCAGGGCGACGCTTCGGCACGATTGTCAGTTGGTTTTTGCTCGGCGGCGATTTGTATACGGCTTATACGTTTATCGCTGTGCCGGCGTTGGTGTTCGGCGCCGGCGCGCTGGGGTTCTTCGCGTTGCCGTACACGATTCTGGTTTTTCCGTTTGCGTTTGTGGTCTTTCCGAAGCTTTGGCAGGTGTCGCGAAAGCATGGCTATGTGACGGCTGCGGATTTTGTGAGCGCTCGCTACGGCAGCGGTTGGCTAGGGCTGGCGATCGCGGTCACGGGGATCGTGGCAACGATGCCGTACATTGCCCTGCAATTGGTCGGGATCGAGGTGGTGATCGGCGCGCTGGGCTTTCACGCGACTGGCTGGCTCGGCGATTTGCCTCTGATTATCGCGTTCGTGATTCTCGCGGCTTACACGTACACCAGTGGATTGCGCGCACCGGCATTGATCGCGATTGTGAAGGACACGCTGATTTATCTGACGATTATCGCGGCGTTGATCGTGATTCCGATTCGCCTGGGCGGAATGTCGCATGTGTTCGCGGCAGTCCCCGCAGGGAATCTGCTGCTGAAACCGCCATCCGGAGGTTCGCTCGCAGGCTACAGTGCTTATGCAACGCTGGCTTTGGGCTCGGCGTTCGCGCTGTTCTTGTACCCACACTCGATTACGGCCCTGCTCAGCGCAAAGAGCGGTAATACGATTCGACGCAATATGGCGCTGTTGCCCGCCTATACGCTGCTGCTCGGGTTGATCGCCTTGCTCGGGTACATGGCGTTGGCCTCCGGAGTGAAGTCGATGCCTCAGTTCGCACCCTATTTCGCGCAATATGGGACGAATTTCGCCGTACCGGCGCTGTTCCTCTATGCCTTCCCTTCGTGGTTTGTCGGCGTGGCATTCGCCGCTATCGCCATCGGTGCTTTGGTCCCCGCCGCCATTATGTCGATCGCCGCCGCGAATCTCTATACACGTAATGTGCATAAGGAATTCCTGAATAAATCGGTGTCCGCTGCGCAGGAGACGCTGATCGCAAAACGTGTCTCGCTGGTGGTGAAGCTTGGCGCGCTGTTCTTCGTGCTGTTCTTGCCGCTTCAATACGCGATTCAGCTGCAACTGCTCGGCGGCATCTGGATCATTCAGACGCTTCCCGCAATCGTGCTCGGGCTTTATACGCGTTGGCTCGATCATCGCGGCCTGCTGATCGGTTGGTTCGCCGGTATCGCCGTCGGTACGTGGATGGCCGCCTCTACAGGCTTCAAGTCGTCTGTCTTCGCTCTGCACATCGGCTCGCTCACGATGCCCGGCTATGCCGCACTCTATTCGCTCTTCATCAATCTGCTCGTCGCCGTTCTGGTGACGGCGCTCGTCAAGGTGCTCGGCATGCAACCACGCTCTGATGCCACCCAGCCAGAGGATTATTCGGACGCAGTCCATTCTTGATGAGGTGTTTTGCTGGCGGATCGGGGCCTCAACACCACTCCCCTAGACGGACCGGGGCCCCTTTCCGCCTCTCAAACATAAACCCAACTCGCTGCAGAAAGGGGCCCCGGTCCATCCCCCTCCACGCCCCCAGTCCCCCCACCGACACCGCCCGCTTCCCACGCCTCCCCCCACACCGCCCCTGTCCCGTCGACACCGCCCGTCTCCATCGCCATCGCGACGCCGCACCCGCCCCGCGCGTGCTCCGCATCTGCCGCAGGACGGCCGCGTCGTCGCCCACGCCTCTCCAGTCCCTCTTCTCCTCCTACCTCCTTCTTGCTTCTCCTAGTGCCTCCTAGTGCCTCCTAGCGTCTCCTCTCGCTCGCCTCCATCCCTCGCTTTTTCATCCCCCCATATGCAAAACGCCGGGCTCTCCCCGGCGTCTTCGCTGTCCTGCACTTATCGTTCGCTACCACTTTGCTTATGCCGCCTTTCTCGCTGAGCGCACCGCCTCCAACGCCGCTCGCGTCAACACATACGTGCCCGGCAAATCCTGCTCGTCACAGTTGTGACCCTCTCCACCCCGATCCACCACCACGAAGTCACTCACCTCATCCAACGCCAACAACGGGTGATGCCACACGCCACGCGCATAGTTCACCCCCTGCCACCCCTCCGAAACAAACGCCCTCATCTGACTCACGTCCAATTCGCCCACCGGCGCTACCACCACCAGGTACGGCGTCGCCTTCAACGGTATGAACGCCTGACTCCCCAACGGATGCCGCTCCAACATCTTCACCTCATACGGCAACTGCCTCGGCTGGCCACGAAACACATTGACCAACGTGCGGCCGCCCTCCGGCCCCAAATCTACCGTCGCCAAATCGTGAAACCGCTCCGTCGTCCCGCCATTGATCCCGAAATGCTTCGCCCCCGACAACTCAATCACATCGCCAAACGGCGCAAACGCCTCTCGCGTCAATCGCTCGATCTTCAACGCCGCTCCCGCCATGTCACTCTCCTTTTTTTCCCTTTTTTCATTTCCCCCTCTCGCAAACGTCGCCGACCGCGAGAGGGATTCATTCACGCTTACGCTTTCTTTTCGCTCAACCGGCCCCACAACCGCAAACGCGATACACCCCCGTCCGGAATGATGTTGAAGCGAATGTGCGTGATCGCCCCCAGCCTCTGTACCTGTTCCTCAAAGCTGAATTGCTTGTCCATCGCCAATTTCTGCTCAGGCAACAGCTCGGGCCAGAACATCGACTGCGTAATCAAGGACTGCTCGGTGCCGCCCGTTACATACGCCGCCTGAATGGAACAACGATCCGGGAAGTTGCCCTTGAAGTGCGCCGTGTCCACTTCGATCTTCGCAATCTCGCCCGGCTGCGCCAACGCAATGATCGCCCAGTCGTTGCCCGGCTCACGACGTCGACGCGTCTCCCACCCATCGCCCATGTTCACCCCCCGGCCCGGCATCAACAGGTTCGATGCCATCCCGAAGTGCTGGTTGTTCGCCGCCACGACGTAACCGCCATTCTCCATCGCGATGAGGTCGATCAACTCGTCACGCGAGCGTCGCGCCCAATCGCTCTGCGGCAACCCATACACGCGCAAACGCGCCAGGCCACCATCGGGGTACAGGTTCACTCGCACATGGGTCACCGCACGCGACTGCGTAATCGCATGGTAGTGGTGCGCATTGCCCTGCAAGCTGGTCGACGCCAGCAATTCGAACCACTCGGCCGACTCGCCCGGGGCGCCGTCCGGGCTGTGGCACCCCTCGAGCGACGCGGCCGGCGGAAAGTTGCCGGTGAAGTGGCTGGTGTCGAGGTCAACGCCAAACAACACGCCCGGTCGCGCCAGCTTGACCACACACCAGTCGTAGCCGTTCACACGCTTGCGACGTGTCTCCCAACCATCCATCCACTTGCCGTTGTCGTCGTATTTGCCAGGGATGAACACGGCCGGCTCAGGGTTGAGCATGCGCTCCTTGGCCGCGAAAAACTCGTCGCTGGCCTCCAACGCCTGCGCACCCAGGCGCGGATCAGCCAAGTTGACGTAACGGCGCACAAATTCCGGTGCGTTCGGGTCTTGCGGGGCGAGGGCCATGTTGCGTTTGACTCCAGGAGTAGCTGCCGACGCCTCGCGTCGGCATTGGGTTCGTTGGTTCGTTTAAGTAGTGACGCTCGTTCAGCGTGTCAGTGCCACGTTGGCCGGCGTGCCAGCTTCGGCTATGTCGTCCACGGTCACCGCAATGGGCTCGTAAGGCAGCACGCCATCGAGCACTTTGTGGGCTCTCGCAAAGTCGACGTCTTTTTCCCACGCGGCCACGACGAGGGTCGCGACGCAGTTGCCCAACAGATTGGTGACGGCCCGCGCAATGCCTACGAACCAGTCGACCGGAAGGATCAGTACGAGGCCAATGACCGGGATGGCGGGAATGGCCGTGAGCGTCGCCGCCAGGATCACGATGGCCGACCCCGGAATGCCATGGGCCCCCTTGGACGTCAGCAGCGAGACGAGGATGACGAGGATCAGGTCATGGATGGACAACGGGGTGTTGGTCGCCTGGGCAATGAAGATGACGGCCAGCGTGAGGTAGATGGAAAAGCCATCGAGGTTGAAGGAGTAACCCGTAGGTATCACCAGACCCACGGTGGATTTTTTGATGCCCATCCACTCGAGCTTGCGCATGATGGCCGGCAATACGGCATCGGACGACGCGGTGCCCAACACGATGGACAACTCTTCACGGAAGTATTTGATGAACTTGAAGATGTTGAAGCCCGCCAGACGCAATACGGTACCCAGTACCACGGTGACGAAGACGAAGCAGCTCACGTAGAACACGAGCACGAGCATGCCAAGCTGCTTGAGCGACGACGCGCCGTATTTGCCGGTGGTGAACGCCACGGCACCCAAGACACCCAGCGGCGCGAGTCGGATGATGAACGCCATCACTCGGAAGAAAACGTGGCTCAGGTCTTCGATGAAGCGCGCGACAGGACGCCCACGCTCACCAAGGGCGGCCAAGGCACAGCCGAACATGACGGAGAAGACGAGAATCTGCAGGATGTCGCCTTTGGCAAAGGCGTCGGTGACCGTGTCGGGGATGATCTTCAACAGGAAGCCAGCGGTGTCCTGCAATCCCTTGGCATTCTCGGTGTACGCCGCCATCGCACTCGGATTGAGGCTGCGAACGTCGATGTTCATGCCCACGCCCGGATGCGTCGCCCAAGCCAGCAAAGCACCAATGACTAGCGCGAAGGTGGTGATGACTTCGAAGTACAAAACGGCCTTGACGCCAACCCGGCCGACTTTGCGCAAGTCACCCGCACTCGCCATGCCACTGACCACCACGCAGAAGACGATCGGTCCAATGACCATCTTGATGAGCTTCAGAAAGCCATCGCCCAACGGGCTCAATGACTCTCCCAAGTGCGGAAACCAAATGCCAAGCGCCACGCCAACGATCAGCGCAATGACGACTCGGCCAAACAACGAACGAAACAGCTTGGGCATGGTTTGTCTCCTCTGCCTGCAAAATCACTCTCTCGGATTTCGCAATCTCTACGCCTGACGGACTGCGCTCTCTGGGGGCTAATGTTTTCTACCGCAACCACAATTCGAATCAACACCCATCCATGCATTCAGACAAGTCATACCGGTCTGACCAGTGGTGTTATGGAGAATATTAGAAAGCCAATATGGTGGGGTCAAGACGTGTTTTCTGAGGGGATTCCCTAGGGCAGGGCGATGCCCCACGCAGCTTGGGCCAGGGGCGGCGATTCGCTCGTATTTGCCGGTTTTGTTGGGCGAATCCTCCGCAGTTTGTGTGAACTTCGATTTGGGACGGGCGGTCGCACTTGCGTAGGGTGCGCTGCCTCGACGCCCGGTGAAAGCCGCAAGGCAGTGTGCGCAGATCCCGCAATTTGTGCAGAAATAGGGGGCGCCATGCGAATGAAGGACACGGTGGTATTGGTTACCGGCAGTGCTCAGGGCATCGGACGCGCCATCGCGATCCGTCTCGCACAGGAGGGCGCACGCATCGTGGTGGAGGATCGGCAGCACAACGCGATGGCCGAACAGACGCTCGACGCGGTGCGCACGGCCGGTAGCGACGGCTGCGTGATCGCGGGAGATGTCGGTGTCGCCGCGGACGACCGCGCAGTGATTGCGCAAGCCGTCGAGGCCATGGGACGGGTCGATGTTCTGGTCAATAACGCGGGCGTGGAGCGGTGGGCGCCCTTTCTGGATGTGACGGAAGCGGACTACGACCTGGTGATGAATGTGAACCTGAAGGGGGCTTTCTTTCTCACACAGGCGTTTGTGCAGCACCTGCGCGACACGAAGCGCGGCGGGCGCATCGTCAACGTCAGCTCGGTTCACGAGGAGCTGCCGTTTCCGCATTTCACCAGTTACTGCGCCAGCAAGGGCGGCCTGAAGATGATGATGCGCAATCTCGCGATCGAACTCGCCCCGCTCGGTATTGCGGTCAACAACGTCGCGCCCGGCGCGGTCGGCACGGCGATCAATCATCAGCTCCTCGCCAATAAGGAGGAGCGCGACGCGCTGATCGCCAACATCCCCCTCGGGCGTCTCGCCGATCCGAGCGAAGTCGCCAACGCCGTGCTGTTCCTCGCCTCGCCGGACGCCAGTTATGTTACGGGCACTACGCTGTTCGTCGACGGCGGCCTGCTCTGGCGTTACGCGGAGCAATGACGATGACGGACACTGTACAACGCTCGCTGGCCGCCGGAGGCATGACGCCGGACGTCGCACATTCGGCACCGTCTGACGTACTCACCCCCGCCGATCGCTATCAGCAGTTGTTCGTCGACGTGCAGACGCAGCGCATTTTTCCCGACAGCAAGACGTTTGTGGACTGCGTGCCCACGCTGGCGCCGGACGAGATCCTGCGCCGCTATCGCGACGACGTCGCGAAACCCGGCTTCGACCTTGCGCGCTTCGTGTCGTCGTATTTCACCCTCGAACGCCCACCCGCCAGTCACTATGTCTCTGACCCAGGGCAGGGGCTCGTCGACCATATCGACGGACTCTGGGATGTCCTCACGCGCTTGCCCGAAACGCACCCGGCCTACAGCTCGCTGTTGCCACTCCCCCGGCCATATGTGGTGCCGGGCGGACGCTTCCACGAGCTTTATTACTGGGACTCGTATTTCACGATGCTTGGCCTGGCTTGCAGCGCCCGCCACGATTTGCTGGTGAGCATGGCCGATAATTTTTCTTTTCTCATCGACACTTACGGCCACATCCCGAACGGCAATCGCACTTACTACCTGAGCCGCTCGCAGCCGCCGATGTATGGACTGATGGTGGCGCTGTTCGAGTCGCACGGCGTGGCGCGCGCGATCCGGTATCTGCCCCACTTGCGTCGCGAGTACGACTTCTGGATGGACGGGGAGGCGTCGCTCGCCCCCGGCGATGCCTATCGCCATGTCGTGTGCCTGCCCGACGGCTCACGCCTCAATCGCTACTGGGACGAACGCGATACGCCGCGCGAGGAAGGGTATCTGGAAGATGTGAATACGGCGCTCCATGCGCCGGATCGTCCCGCTGCGCAGGTGTATCGCGATCTGCGCGCCGGCGCAGCCTCGGGCTGGGACTTCAGCTCGCGCTGGCTGGACGACGCGACCAACCTCGGTTCGATCCGCACGACCGCCTTCGTGCCCGTGGACCTGAATAGCTTCCTGTTCGCCTCTGAAGTGCAGATTTCCAGGCTGAGCGAGGCCAATGGCGACACGGAAAACGCCCGAGCCTTTGCCGCGCGTGCGCAAGCCCGGCGCGAGGCGATGACGCGCTATCTCTGGTGCGACGACGAGGGCGCATTCCTGGATTACGACTGGCAGCGCGGTGCGCCGCACCCGCGGTTGTCGGCCGCGCTCGCCACGCCACTCTTTGTTGGATTGGCCTCGCGTGAGCAAGCACGCCGCTCGGCGCAGACGATCGAGGATCGTCTCCTGGCCCCCGGAGGGCTGCGCACGACGCAGGCGTCCAGCCTGCAGCAATGGGATCCGCCGAATGGCTGGGCGCCGCTGCAATGGATCGCCATTCACGGGCTTCGTCAGTACGGCGAGCACAGGCTCGCGAACGATATCGCCCACCGCTGGCTCTCGACGGTCAGCGCGCTCTATGCTCGCGAAAGCAAGCTCGTCGAGAAGTACTCGCTGCATGCGAGCGATGCAATGTCGGCAAGCGGTGGGGGAGGCGGGGAGTACCCGCTTCAGGATGGCTTCGGCTGGACCAATGGGGTCGTGCGTCGCCTCCTCGGCGACCATCCCGAACACCCCGCCCACCAGGCGACGGCGCAAGGCCGCGCGCGCGGAGGCACGCGTCGATAGCGCCTGCCCTGCGCCCGTGCGCCGGGCGAACGGTAAGTCCCCACGCCGCCCGGGTTTGCTCACGCGTTGCCGGCTGAGCGCCTGGGGAGATATTTGGCGTCGTACAATGCGAGATACGTATACCCGCATTCCCTGTGAGGCCTCATGAAGCATTCGGCGCATGCCGTAACCGACGCCGCCGTCGCCATCATCCGCGAGCGCATCGAACGTCAGGTCTATCCGGCTGGCGCGATGCTCCCGTCACAACGCCAACTCGCCGAAGAGCTGACGATCAGTCGCGCCTCGCTGCGTGAGGCCCTGTCGACGCTCGAGGCGCTTGGCATGGTAGCGATCCGCCCCGGTAAAGGCGTTTATGTGAACGACGCCTCGGCGCGCTTGGGCGTCGCCTGGCGCTTCGCCGACCAGATCTCGCTCGCCGACACGTATCAGTTGCGCTATGCGCTCGAAGGCTTCTCCGCCCGCCTCGCCGCCCACGCGGCCAGCAATGGCGAGATCGAGTGGCTCACGGACAACGTGGAGGCGATGAAGGTCGCACTGGTCGACGGCGACGTCGACACGGCCGCCCAACTGGACTTTGCCTTCCACCTGCGCATCGTGGGACTCGCCGGAAACGGGGCCATCGCCGATATCCTGCGCGGCAGCACGGAGATTGTGATGGAAAGCCAGCGCCTTCCGTTCTATCAGCGCGAACTGGTGCTCTCCACCTATCATGAACATCTGGAGATACTCGACGCCCTGCGCCGCCGCGATGGCGCCGTCGCCGGGGCCGCCATGGAGCGCCATATCGTGCTGGCGGCCCAGCGGGCGGGCATCCATTTCCCTATCCCCTCTGCGTATCCGTCCCCAAACAGCCTCACCCCCAGGGAGAACGCAGAGCGTACTGGTGTTCCACATGTTCAGCTTTGAGATGATTGGGATTTGCGCTATACTTTGAAGGTTTTAGTCATTTAACCCTCACCCTAGCGCCTACCCGCCTGACATCTCGTCCGTAGCCCGAGCCTCCGCTGTGCGCATATTCCGCGCAATTCCGGTGCCCGCGCAAGTGTCATCGCGAGCGGACGATGGGGCTGGCAGCCGGGGTGAAACCTCCAGGAGTTTCCCGTGCTGCCGTCATTCCCACCCGCCATTCTCGCGCTCGCTGACGGCACGGTCTTTCGTGGGTACGCCATCGGCGCTGCCGGTCACACCATCGGTGAAGTGGTTTTCAACACCGCCATCACCGGCTATCAGGAAATCCTCACCGACCCCAGCTATGCGCGTCAGATCGTCACGTTGACGTATCCGCACATCGGCAACACGGGCGTCAACGGTGAAGACGTCGAAGCCACGAAAGTCCATGCCGCAGGCCTGATCATCAAGGATCTGCCGATCCTCGAGTCGAATTTCCGCGCCGACAGGACGCTGTCGCAATATCTGAAGGACGAGGGCGTTGTAGCCATCGCCGGTATCGACACGCGCCGCCTCACCCGTATTCTGCGCGAGAAGGGCGCCCAGAACGGCTGCATCCTCGCCGGAGAAGGCGCTGACGCGGCCAAGGCCATCGCGCTTGCCCAATCGTTCCCGGGCCTCGCCGGAATGGACCTTGCCAAGGTCGTCTCGACCACGGAGCCGTATTCGTGGACGGAAACGGAATGGCGCCTGGGCGAAGGCTACGGTGAACAGAAGGATCCGAAATTCCACGTGGTCGCACTGGACTACGGCGTCAAGCGCAACATCCTGCGCATGCTGGCCCAGCGCGGTTGCAAGGTCACGGTCCTGCCGGCGCAAAGCTCGGCCGACGACGTATTCGCGCTGAACCCGGACGGTGTGTTCCTCTCGAACGGCCCCGGCGACCCGGAACCTTGCGATTACGCCATCGCCGCCACGAAGACGTTCCTCGAACGCCGCATCCCGACCTTCGGCATCTGCCTCGGCCACCAGATCATGGGTCTGGCCGTCGGCGCGAAGACGCTGAAGATGAAGACCGGTCACCACGGCGCCAACCATCCGGTCAAGGATCTCGCGACCGGCCGTGTGGTCATCACGTCGCAAAACCATGGCTTCGCCGTGGATGCCAATAGCCTGCCGGCCAACGCGCGCGTCTCGCACGTGTCGCTGTTCGATGGCACGCTGCAAGGCTTCGAGCTGACGGATCGCCCGGCCTTCTGCTTCCAGGGACACCCGGAAGCCTCGCCCGGCCCGCACGACATCGGCTATCTGTTCGATCGCTTCGTGCAGTCGATGGTCGACGCGAAGCAGCCCGCGTAAGGCCTGGCACGACGAGATACGGATAAGGGAACGCTCAACATGCTCGGAAACTCGATCGGCATCGTCAACCTCTGGACCTACCTGGCCGGGGTGGTGGTGATCATTCTGCTGCCAGGGCCGAACTCGCTCTATGTGCTGTCGGTGGCAGCGCAGCGCGGGGTTCGCCAGGGCTACGCAGGCGCATGCGGCGTGTTCCTCGGCGACACGATCCTCATGACCCTGTCGGCCGCCGGCGTGGCGTCGCTGCTGCATGCGCAGCCGGCGCTGTTCTTCGTGGTGAAGTATCTCGGCGCCGCCTATCTTTGCTGGATGGGCGTGAACATGCTGCGCGGAGCCATCGCCAACGCGCGGGCCGCACGCGCCAATGCAGGGACGGCAGTCGCCGCGCCCAAGCCAGTCGACGCGGATCACCCGTTCAAGCGGGCGCTGTTCATCAGCCTGCTCAACCCGAAGGCGATCCTGTTCTGCGTGTCGTTTTTCATCCAGTTCGTCGATCCGGGCTACGCCTACCCCGCCGTGTCGTTTGCGGTGCTGGGCGCGATCGTGCAGACCTGCAGTTTCCTGTATCTGAGCACGCTGATCCTGGCCGGTTACCGCCTGGCCGAGCACTTCCGGCAACGTCGCCGGTTGAGCGCCGGGGCAACCGGCGGCGTGGGCGCGCTGTTCGTCGGCTTCGGTGTGAAGCTCGCGACCGCGACGCTGAGTTAAATTTTTGTTGAGAACGTTATGCCAAAGCGCACAGACATCAAGAGCATCCTCATCATTGGCGCCGGTCCGATCATCATCGGTCAGGCATGCGAATTCGACTATTCCGGCGCACAGGCCTGCAAGGCGCTGCGCGAGGAAGGCTTCAAGGTCATCCTGATCAACAGCAACCCCGCCACGATCATGACCGACCCGGACACGGCCGATGTGACCTACATCGAACCGATTACCTGGGAAGTCGTCGAGCGCATCATCGCCAAGGAACGCCCGGATGCCATCCTGCCGACCATGGGTGGCCAGACCGCGCTGAACTGCGCGCTCGACCTGCACAAGCATGGCGTGCTCGATAAGTACAAGGTCGAGCTGATCGGCGCGTCGCCGGAAGCCATCGACAAGGCCGAAGACCGCCTGAAGTTCAAGGACGCGATGACCAAGATCGGTCTCGGGTCGGCCAAGTCGGGCATCGCCCATTCAATGGAAGATGCGCTCGCCGTGCAGGCGCAGATCATGGCCGAGATCGGCGGCAGCGGCTATCCAATGGTGATCCGTCCGTCGTTCACGCTCGGCGGCTCGGGCGGCGGCATCGCCTACAACCGCGAAGAGTTCGAAGAGATCTGCAAGCGCGGTCTCGACCTCTCGCCCACGCGTGAACTGCTCATCGAAGAGTCGCTGCTGGGCTGGAAAGAGTACGAGATGGAAGTCGTGCGCGACCGCGCCGACAACTGCATCATCGTCTGCTCGATCGAGAACCTCGACCCGATGGGCGTGCACACCGGCGATTCGATTACCGTAGCACCCGCCCAGACGCTGACCGACAAGGAATACCAACTGCTGCGTAACGCGTCGCTGGCAGTGCTGCGCGAAATCGGCGTGGAGACGGGCGGCTCGAACGTTCAGTTCTCGATCAACCCGAAGGACGGCCGCATGGTCGTCATCGAAATGAACCCGCGCGTGTCGCGCTCTTCGGCACTGGCGTCGAAGGCGACCGGCTTCCCGATCGCCAAGATCGCCGCCAAGCTGGCCGTCGGCTACACGCTCGACGAGCTGCGCAACGAGATCACCGGCGGTGCTACACCGGCTTCGTTTGAGCCGACCATCGACTATGTCGTGACCAAGGTACCGCGTTTCGCCTTCGAGAAGTTCCGCGAAGCCGACGCGCGCCTGACCACGCAGATGAAGTCGGTCGGCGAAGTGATGGCCATGGGCCGCACGTTCCAGGAGTCGTTCCAGAAGGCCATGCGTGGCCTGGAAGTCGGGGTGGATGGTCTGGACGAAAAGTCGACCGACCGCGACGAGATCGTGGCCGAGATCGGCGAGCCGGGCCCCGACCGCATTTGGTACGTGGGCGACGCGTTCCGTCTGGGCATGAGCCTGGAAGAGGTGTACGCCGAGACGGCCATCGACCCGTGGTTCCTCGCTCAGCTCGAAGCCATCGTCAAGAAGGAACAGGCGTTGGCCGGCCGTACGCTGGAGAGCCTGTCGACCGACGAGCTGCGCTTCCTCAAGCAAAGCGGCTTCTCGGATCGCCGCCTCGCCAAGCTGCTCGGCACCGACCAGACGGCCGTGCGCCAAGCCCGTATCGCACAGAAGGTGCGCCCGGTCTACAAGCGCGTGGACACCTGCGCTGCCGAATTCTCGACCGACACGGCCTACATGTACTCGACCTATGAGGAAGAGTGCGAAGCCCAGCCGACCAACAAGAAGAAGGTCATGGTGCTGGGCGGTGGTCCGAACCGTATCGGCCAGGGGATCGAGTTCGATTACTGCTGTGTGCACGCGGCGCTCGCACTGCGTGAAGACGGCTACGAGACCATCATGGTCAACTGCAACCCGGAAACGGTGTCGACGGACTACGACACGTCGGATCGTCTGTACTTCGAACCGGTGACGCTGGAAGACGTGCTCGAAATCGTCGACCTCGAAAAGCCGGTCGGCGTGATCGTGCAGTACGGCGGTCAGACCCCGCTCAAGCTCGCCCTCGATCTCGAAGCGAACGGTGTGCCCATCGTCGGCACCAGCCCCGACATGATCGACGCGGCCGAAGACCGCGAGCGTTTCCAGAAGCTGCTGCAGGACCTGGGCCTGCGCCAGCCGCCGAACCGCACGGCGCGCGCCGAGGACGAAGCGCTCAAGCTCGCCGCCGAGATCGGCTACCCGCTGGTGGTGCGTCCCTCGTATGTGCTGGGCGGGCGTGCGATGGAAATCGTCCACGAGCCGCGTGACCTCGAGCGCTACATGCGCGAAGCCGTCAAGGTCAGCCACGACAGCCCGGTGCTGCTCGATCGCTTCCTCGACGACGCCATCGAATGCGACGTGGATTGCATCTCCGACGGCACGGACGTCTATATCGGCGGCGTGATGGAACACATCGAACAGGCTGGCGTCCACTCGGGCGACTCGGCTTGCTCGCTGCCCCCGTACACGCTCTCCGCGCCGACCGTGGCCGAACTCAAGCGTCAGACGGCCGCCATGGCCCGCGCCCTCAACGTGATCGGCCTGATGAATGTGCAGTTCGCGATCCAGCAGGGCAACGGGGTCGACACGATCTACGTGCTCGAAGTGAACCCGCGCGCCTCGCGTACGGTGCCCTACGTATCGAAGGCGACCGGTCGTCAATTGGCCAAGATCGCCGCGCGTGCCATGGTCGGTCAGTCGCTCAAGTCGCAAAACGTGACGAGCGAAGTCGTGCCGCCGTACTTCAGCGTCAAGGAAGCCGTGTTCCCGTTCGTGAAGTTCCCGGGCGTCGACCCGGTGCTTGGACCGGAAATGCGCTCGACGGGCGAAGTGATGGGCGTGGGCCGCACGTTCGGCGAGGCGCTGTTCAAGTCGCAACTGGCCGCGGGCTCGCGCCTGCCGGCCTCGGGCACGGTGCTGCTCACGGTGAAGGACGCCGACAAGCCACGCGCGGTTGAAGTGGCCCGCATGCTGCACGCGCTGGGTTACCCGATCGTGGCCACGCGTGGCACCGCCGCGGCTATCGACGCCGCCGGCATCCCGGTGCGCGTGGTCAACAAGGTGAAGGACGGCCGTCCGCACATTGTCGACATGATCAAGAACGGCGAGATCGCGCTGGTGTTCACCACGGTGGACGAGACGCGCACGGCGATTGCCGATTCCCGCTCGATCCGCATGTCGGCGCAAGCGCACAAGGTTACGTACTACACGACGATCTCGGGTGCCCGTGCCGCCGTGGAAGGCCTGAAGTATCTGCAGAATCTCGAGGTCTACGACCTGCAGGGCCTGCACGCCTTGCTGCCGGCCTGATTGCGCAAGGCCTGAGCGGTTACGCTGCAAGAAATGGCGCGCTCGGCAGGGAACCGATCCCCGTCGGACGCGCCAAATGGTGCATAGCTGTTGCAATGTCGTGCGGCCGGCCCTGTGGTTGGCGGCCTCGACAACTCTGCTACACTAACGCCACATAGGTGTCACAGCCGCGGTCAAGCGGCGTTCGCAAACCAGTGCGAATGCGGCTTTGCTGCGGCAATTTTTTTGTCTTTCGGAACAACGCGTATGAGTACCATTCCTCTGACCAAGCGGGGCGCCGAGCTGCTCAAAGAAGAGCTGCACCGCCTGAAGACCGTCGAACGTCCGGCCGTGATCACTGCGATTGCTGAAGCTCGTGCGCAGGGCGATCTGTCGGAAAATGCGGAATACGACGCCGCCAAGGAAAAGCAGGGCTTTATCGAGGGGCGTATCGCCGATCTCGAATCCAAGCTCTCCGCCGCGCAGATCATCGACCCGTCGTTGCTCGACGCCGAGGGGCGCGTGGTGTTTGCCGCCACCGTCGAACTCGAAGACCTCGACAACGGCGGCACGGTGCTGTACCAGATCGTCGGCGACGACGAAGCCGATCTGGAACACGGCAAGATCTCGGTGAGTTCGCCGATCGCACGTGCCCTCATTGGCAAGTACGCTGGCGATGTGGCCGAAGTGCAGGCCCCGAGCGGCGTGCGTGAGTACGAGATCATCGATGTCCGCTACGTCTGACGTAACGTCCGCCCGCGGCGCACCGCGGCTGGAACGGCTGTTCCGCCTGATTGCGACCCTCTGGTGCGGTAGTCAGTGGGCGATCGGCTATGTCGTGGCGCCCACGCTCTTCGCAGTGCTGGAATCGCGCACCATGGCCGGAACGGTCGCCGGTCGCCTGTTTCACACGCAAGCCTGGATAAGTCTCGTCTGCGGCGTGCTGCTGGTCTGGCTGGCGACGGCGCTGATTGCGCGTGCGGGCGACGCCCAAGCGGCACGCAGCTATCGCGGACTGCGGTGGCTGGCGGTGGCGATGATGGTCTGTGTGCTGATCGCCTCGTTCGGCCTCCAGCCGTTGATGGCGGATCTGCGCGCGCAGGCGGACGCGGCGGGCGTGGAGATCGGCCAGTCGGCGTTCGCTGCACGTTTTGGCATGCTTCACGGTATTTCGAGCGGCATCTACCTGCTGCAAAGCCTGCTCGGCATGGCACTGATCTGGCGTCAGCCGGTGCGTAGCTGAGTGTCGCAGGGGTGCGGCGACGCTGGCTTCGCAGCCAATCCGATCGCGGCATCCATAAAAAAACGCGCCTGTTGTCCGGGCGCGTTTTTTCGAGAACTGGCGGCGGTGTGCCGTTCGCTCAGTCGTTGCGTTGGCGTTTGACGCTGGTCTGGCGCTTTTTGGCCTTCTTGACGATGCCGCCAGCGGTCATGCGTTCGTTGCCGCGAACGGTCACTTTCTTGACGGTCGGACGGCGTCCCGCGTTGGTGCTGGTCTTGACGACCGTGACAGTGCGCGGGGCACGGCCCTTGACCGTCGCACCCGTACCGCCGGTCCGGGAGCGAACCGGCGCTTCCGTTTCGTCCGGCGTCGGGCGGTACAGAACAAGCAGCTTGCCGATGTGTTGTACCGGCGCTGCGCCGAGTTGATCGCAGATGGCTTCGTAGATGGCCACGCGTGCATCGCGTTCGTCGCCGAACACACGTACCTTGATCAGTTCGTGAGCCTTCAGGGCGCCGTCGATTTCCTTGAGCACCGCCGGCGTCAAGCCGTCGGCGCCAATCAGAACAACGGGATTCAGCGCATGGGCGGTGGAGCGCAAGTCGGCGCGTTGCGCCGGGGTCAGGGTCAGGGCGGGCATAGAGGACAGACGAGACAAACGAGTTAGGATGCACCCGTACGCGGCGGCCGGCGCACCTGCAAATACCAGAGGCCGACTCGCGCATTTTGGGCGCGCAAGGGCCTATTATCCTGCAAAATCGCAGCGTTTTTGAAGAATTATGGCAAAAAACCGTTTCAGCCACGCCTGGCTGCACGATCACATCAACGATCCCTACGTCAAAATGGCGCAGCGCGAGGGCTATCGTGCCCGCGCGGCCTACAAACTCAAGGAGATCGACGAGCAGGACCGGCTGATCAAGCCCGGTCAGGTCATTGTCGACCTGGGCGCGACGCCCGGGAGCTGGAGTCAGTACGCGCGCAACAAGCTCGCGGGCGGCAAGCGCACGGAAGGGGGTATCGACGGCACGATCATCGCGCTGGACATCCTGCCGATGGCGCCGATCGCCGACGTCACCTTCCTGCAGGGTGACTTCCGCGAGGACAGCGTGCTCGTGCAGCTCGAAGAAATCCTCGCCGGACGCAAAGTCGACCTTGTAGTTTCCGATATGGCCCCCAACTTGTCGGGGGTAGCGTCGGCCGATGCAGCGCGGATCGAGCATTTGTGCGATCTGGCGATGGATTTTGCTCAGCGACACCTGAAACCGGAGGGTGCATTGCTGGTCAAATGTTTTCACGGCAGTGGCTACAGCCAGATTGTCGAAAAATTCAAGCACCAGTTCAAAACCGTGGCGCCGCGCAAGCCAAAGGCGTCCCGAGATAAATCTTCCGAAACGTTCATTTTGGGACGAGGATTGAAAAATCCGGCTTGATGCCCGTCAAACCTGCGCTCTGGCGCTATGGCGGCGGTAAAGAATCACTATGGCGGTGCGCCTGCGAGTGGATTAGAATGAATTCCTGGCGCGAAGCGATTTCATGAAGGAGCAACGCTTTGAACAATAATATGTTTTCCAAAGCGGCGGTGTGGTTGGTCATCGCGCTGGTCTTGTTTACTGTGTTTAAACAGTTCGACAAGCCGCACGTCCAGGAAGGCGTGACGTACTCCCAGTTCATGGACGATGCCAAAAATGGCAAGGTCAAGAACGTGATAGTGCAAGGGCGCAGCCTTCAGGTGACGCCCAGCGACGGCCAGAAATACACCATCGTGTCGCCCGGCGACATCTGGATGGTGGGCGACCTCATGAAGTATGGCGTTCAAGTTTCGGGCAAAGCCGATGACGAACCGAACGCGCTCATGTCCGTGCTCTACTACCTCGGACCCACGTTGCTGATCATCGGCTTCTGGTTCTACATGATGCGGCAGATGCAGGGCGGGGGTAAGGGCGGTGCCTTTTCCTTCGGCAAATCCCGCGCGCGCCTCATCGACGAGAATGCCAATCCCGTGACGTTTGCCGACGTCGCCGGTTGCGACGAAGCCAAATATGAAGTCGGCGAGTTGGTCGACTTCCTGAAAGACCCTCAGAAATTCCAGAAGCTCGGCGGTCGTATCCCGCGCGGCGTGCTGCTCGTCGGCCCGCCGGGAACCGGTAAGACGCTTCTTGCCCGCGCCATCGCCGGCGAGGCCAAGGTGCCGTTCTTCAGCATCTCGGGTTCCGACTTCGTGGAAATGTTCGTCGGCGTGGGGGCGGCCCGCGTCCGCGACATGTTTGAAAACGCGAAGAAACAATCGCCGTGTATCGTGTTCATCGACGAAATCGACGCGGTCGGCCGCCATCGTGGCGCCGGCATGGGCGGCGGTAACGACGAACGCGAGCAAACGCTGAACCAGATGCTCGTCGAGATGGATGGCTTCGAAGCCAACTCGGGCGTGATCGTGATCGCCGCGACGAACCGGTCGGACGTGCTCGACAAGGCGTTGCTGCGCCCGGGCCGCTTCGACCGTCAGGTCTACGTCGGGCTGCCGGACATCCGCGGCCGTGAGCAGATCCTGAAGGTGCACCTGCGCAAGGTGCCGATCTCGAACGACGTCGACGCTTCGGTCATCGCGCGCGGAACGCCGGGCATGTCGGGCGCCGATCTGGCGAACCTCGTGAACGAAGCCGCGCTGTTCGCGGCGCGCCGTAACAAGCGCATCGTCGAAATGCTCGATTTCGAAGACGCGAAGGACAAGATCTTCATGGGTCCGGAGCGCAAGTCGGCCGTGATGCGCGACGAAGAGCGACGTGCCACGGCGTATCACGAGTCGGGTCACGCGGTGGTGGCAATGCTGCTGCCGGGTGCCGATCCGGTGCACAAGGTCACGATCATCCCGCGCGGCTGGGCTCTGGGCCTGACGATGCAGTTGCCGGAACACGACAAGTACTCGGAGTATCGCGACACGATGCTCACGCAGATCGCCATCCTGTTCGGTGGCCGTGCGGCAGAGGAAGTGTTCATCAACAAGATGTCGACGGGCGCTTCGAACGACTTCGAGCGTGCCACCAAGCTCGCCCGCGACATGGTGACACGTTACGGGATGTCGGACGCCCTGGGACCGATGGTCTACGTCGACACGGAGCAAGACTCGGTGTTCGGCCGGATGTCCGCCAAGTCCGTGTCGGAAGCCACGCAGCAGAAGGTCGACGGGGAAGTTCGCCGCATTCTGGACGAACAGTACGCCCTGGCCAAGACGTTGCTGCAAGACAACCGCGACAAGGTCGAATCGATGACCCAGGCGCTGATGGAATGGGAAACGATCGACGGCGAGCAAATCGGCGACATCATGGATGGTCGTCCGCCGCGTCCGCCGAAGAACGGTCCGACGAACGGTGGCGCGTCGGGCGGCAATCCGCCGCTCAAGCCCAGCAACACCCCGGCGACCGTCTAAACGCGTAAAAGCCTGGCACGCGCAAGCGCTGCCATCCCAGAAAGGCCGGCATTGCGCCGGCCTTTTTGCGTTCAGACGCGGTGGCGCTGCCCGCTGCCCGCTGCCCGCCGCCGAGCGCGGAACGCGACGAATATCGGTGTTACCGAGTGTTTCGATGGTCGATGTGACGGGTGATTCCGGTAACATTACGCCCATACGCAGCGTCCGGTATCTCGGGCGCGCAGGTCCGGTCCTGGCGAACGGGCCGCTATATTTGGCCTTATTGAGCAGAGCTTCCGAATGTCCTCCGAGCCGTCGCAATCCCTTCCTCCCATGTCCCCTGACGCCGACGATATCGTCGAGGCAGGCGCGTTACCGGACGTCCCGGCCCCCCCCGCCACGCTGGCCTTCGGCCCACGTTTCCAGCTCGATGGCCGCCGCGTGCATGTCATGGGCATCCTGAATGTCACGCCCGACTCATTTTCCGATGGCGGCAAGTTTGTCGCGCGCGACGCCGCTCTGCGCCATGCTGAACAGTTGATTGCCGACGGCGTCGACATTCTCGATATCGGCGGGGAATCGACCCGTCCGGGCGCCGAAGCGCTGTCGGAAGCCGCCGAACTCGAACGCGTCGTACCGATCGTCGAAGCGCTGCGCGATTGCGGCGTGCCGCTCTCGGTCGATACCTATAAGCCGGGCGTGATGCGCGCGGTGCTCGCGGCTGGCGCGGACATGATCAACGACATCTGGGGGTTCCAGCAGCCCGGTGCCATCGACGCGGTGCGCGAGAGCGAAGCCGCACTGTGCGTCATGCACATGCTGCACGACCCGAAGACCATGCAGGACGCACCAATCTACACCGACGTTGTCACCGAGGTCGCCGCGTTCCTCGACGGCCGGGTGGACGCACTGCTTTCGGCCGGTGTTGCGCCGTCGCGTCTGTACCTCGACCCGGGATTCGGCTTCGGCAAGAATCTCGCCCATAATCTCGCACTGCTCAAACACTTGCGTGTGCTGTCGCGCGATGGATTGCCGTTGCTCGTTGGCATGTCGCGAAAGCGGATGCTCGGCGAAATTACCGGGCGTCAGGCGCCATTGGAGCGACGGGTGGCCAGCGTCGCCGCAGCGATGTGTGCCGCGCAGCAGGGCGCGGCCATCGTGCGCGTGCACGACGTCGCCGAGACGGTCGATGCGCTCAAGGTCTGGCACGCCGTGCGCGACGCCGAGTAACCCTGCTGCGGGCAAACCCGCCGGAAGGCCCCACCGCTGCAAGCCAATGGGGACCCAGCGGGGACGCGCGCCGGCGATAATGGCGGGGGCGGTGGCCCCCCACCGTCTGACGGCGGCACATATAAAGATTGAACGACGCGCGCGTCCGGTCTCTCATCCGGCGCAGCGCCTCAACTGGGAACGATGCAACGATGAAACGACGCTATTTTGGGACCGACGGGATTCGCGGTACGGTGGGCGAAAGTCCGATCACGCCAGAGTTCGTGCTGCGACTCGGTTATGCCGCGGGTCGCGTGCTGGCCGGCAACCAAACGCTGGGCCGTCCGACGGTGTTGATCGGCAAGGACACGCGCGTCTCCGGCTATATGCTCGAAGCCGCGCTGGAAGCCGGTTTTGCGGCGGCCGGCGTCGACACCATGATGGCGGGCCCGATGCCCACGCCCGCCGTAGCCTACCTCACCCGGGCGCTGCGCCTGGCGGCTGGCGTGGTGATCAGCGCGTCGCACAACCCGTACCACGACAACGGCATCAAATTCTTCTCGGCGGATGGTAACAAGCTGCCGGACCAGACCGAACTGGCCATCGAAGCCGAACTCGACAATCCGATGACCTGCGTGCGCTCCGAGCAACTCGGCAAGGCGCGTCGTCTGGACGATGCCGCGGGCCGCTACATCGAATTCTGCAAGAGTACGTTCCCGAACGACTTCGACTTGCGCGGCATGAAGATCGTGGTCGATTGCGCCAATGGCGCCGCGTATCACATCGCGCCCCATGTGTTCCACGAGTTGGGCGCCGAGGTTATCGCGATCGGCAACCAGCCGAACGGTTTCAACATCAACGAGGACTGCGGGGCGACGGCGCCGGATGCGCTTATGCGCGCCGTGCGTGCGAATCACGCGGATCTTGGCGTGGCGCTCGATGGCGATGCTGATCGCCTGCAGATCGTCGACGGTGCGGGACGTCTCTACAACGGCGACGAGCTGCTGTATCTGTTGGTGAAGGACCGGCTGGACAATGGCGGTGTGCCGGGTGCCGTGGGCACGTTGATGACCAATATGGCCGTCGAAGTCGCCCTCAAGGGCCTCGGGGTGCCGTTCGTGCGCGCCAAGGTCGGCGACCGTTACGTGCTCGAGCAACTGCACAAGCACGGTTGGCAGATTGGCGCGGAGGGCTCCGGCCACATTTTGTGTCTGGACAAGCACACGACGGGCGACGGCATCATCTCGGCCTTGCAAGTGCTGGCGGCGATCCGTCGCGCGGGCAACCCGCCGCTGGCGAAGCTGCTCGACGGCGTGCGCCTGTTCCCGCAACAAATGATCAACGTCCGTACGCCGGCCGGCTACGACTGGCAGAGCGATGCGCGCCTGTCCGACGAGCGCAACGCCGTCGAATCTCAGTTGGGAGATACGGGGCGCGTGCTCATTCGCGCATCGGGCACCGAGCCCGTGCTGCGCGTGATGGTGGAAGCCCGCGAAGCCTCCCAAGCCACGTCCTTCGCCCAGCATCTGGCCGACGTCGTCAAATCGGCCGCCTGAGCGTTCCCTGAGCGCCCGGTCTGCCATCCGTCCTGGCAGGGCCGTGCCCCCCCGAGTGGGGCGGCACGGCAGACAACGCCGAATCCCCCTCATCGAAGTCGATCCCGCGGGCGCAAGCGCCGGTCAACGCGTTGTCGCACCCCTGCGGTTCAGGCTTCCCATCATGGCAATCGGATCAACCCGATATTTCCATTTGTGACACGGTGGCCTAGGATGGTTAGACGGTTTGCACCCGTGTCACGGCGCTGACATGTGTCCCGAATTGGGCGTTTTGCGCGATGGCATGTGCTTGGAGATACCCTAAACCCTTGCCAGACAAGGCTTTTTGGTCCCAACGAGAGGCGAGAGATGCCTCCGGCAACGTGACGATCCCGAGTCAACTTTATGACGCCGATATTGTGAGCTTTCACAGATGACACATGATTGTCACATTCGGACTCTATTCTTCGAGCCAACCACACGCTGTATCCACACCAACTCGGAGAAATCCATGAAGCTGATGAAGACTGCGATTGCCGGCATGGCTGGCATTCTGTTTGCCGCTGGCGCGATTGCGGGCGAAATTACGGGTGCAGGCAGCACGTTCGCCGCGCCGATCTACACGAAGTGGGCTGACGCCTACCAGAAGGCGACCTCGAACAAGGTCAACTATCAGGGCATCGGTTCGTCGGGCGGCATCAAGCAAATCCAGGCCAAGACTGTCGATTTCGCAGGTTCGGACGCTCCGCTGACGGACGAAGAACTGGCCAAGCAAGGCCTGTTCCAGTTCCCGACGGTGGTTGGTGGCATCGTGCCGGTGGTCAACGTGCCGGGCGTGAAGGCGGGCGAGCTGGTCCTGTCGGGCCCGGTGCTGGGCGACATCTATCTGGGCAAGATCAAGAAGTGGAACGATCCGGCCATCGCCAAGCTGAACCCGAAGGTCAAGCTGCCGGATACGGATATCGCCGTGGTTCGCCGCGCCGACGGTTCGGGCACGAGCTTCGTGTTCACGAACTATCTGTCGAAGGTCAATGCCGAGTGGAAGAGCAAGGTTGGCGAAGGCACCACGGTGAACTGGCCGACGGGTACGGGCGGCAAGGGTAACGACGGCGTCGCCGCTTTCGTGCAACGCCTGCCGGGCGCGATCGGTTATGTCGAGTCGGCCTACGCCACGCAAAACAAGCTGACGTACACGGCACTGACGAACGCCGACGGCAAGACCGTTGAGCCGACCACGGAAACGTTCGCCGCGGCAGCTGCCAAGGCCGAATGGTCGAAGACGTTCTACCAGATCCTGACCAACGAGAAGGGCGACAAGTCGTGGCCGATCGTGGCTGCCACCTTCGTGCTGGTGCACCAGAAGGCTGACGCCGGCAAGGAAGCACAGGGCGCCGACGTGCTGAAGTTCTTCGACTGGTCGTTCAAGAATGGCGAGAAGACCGCCAAGGAACTGGACTACATCCCGCTGCCGGAAGCGGTGCTGAAGCAAATCCGTGCAGGTTGGAAGGCGAAGGTTGCCGAGTCGGCCCACAAGGCCGGCATCTAAAGCAGCCTTGCTGGCCCGAGGCAATGCACGGTTGCATTGCCTCGGGCCTCAACCCGGCATTATCCGCGCCGCCTGTTCCGAAGCCCGACCTCTGATCTGGCAACGGCAGGCGGCGCGCTCACGCTGAGACGACATCATGGCAGAAGCCACCCGCCCCCTCGCAACAGCAGGCGCGCAGCGCGCTCCGTCTTCCGTTGGCGACTTTCTTTTCGCGCTGCTCACCCGCGCGGCCGCGCTCATTACGCTGCTCTTGCTCGGTGGCATCATCGTGTCGCTGATGTACAGCGCACTGCCGTCGATTCAGAAATTTGGCTTCGCCTTCCTGTGGACGAAGGAATGGGATCCGCCCGCCGATCACTTCGGCGCGCTCGTGCCGATCTACGGCACACTCGTCACGTCGCTCATTGCGCTCATCATCGCGGTGCCGGTCAGCTTCGGCATTGCGCTGTTCTTGACTGAACTCTCGCCCGTATGGCTGCGCCGCCCGCTCGGTACGGCCATCGAGCTGCTCGCCGCCATCCCGAGCATTGTCTACGGGATGTGGGGTCTGCTGATCTTCGCCCCGATCTTCAGCCAGTACTTCCAGAAGCCGCTGCAGACGCTGCTCGGCAACGTCCCGGTCATCGGCGCGCTGTTCCAGGGACCGCCGCTGGGCATCGGTATTCTGCCCGCCGGTGTGATCCTCGCGATCATGATCATTCCGTACATCGCCTCGGTCATGCGCGACGTGTTCGAAGTCACGCCCGTGCTGCTCAAGGAGTCGGCCTACGGCATTGGCTGCACCACCTGGGAGGTGATGTGGCGCGTGGTGCTGCCCTTCACGAAGACGGGGGTGATCGGTGGCGTCATGCTGGGGCTGGGCCGCGCGCTTGGCGAGACCATGGCCGTCACCTTCGTGATCGGCAACACGAACCTGCTCGACAACGTATCGCTCTATTCGCCGGGCAACAGCATTACCTCGGCGCTCGCCAACGAGTTCGCCGAAGCCGGCCCGGGGCTGCATACGGCCGCCCTGATGGAGCTCGGCCTGATTCTGTTCTTCATCACCTTTGTGGTGTTGGCGCTGTCCAAGCTCATGCTGTTGCGCCTTGAGAAAAGCGAAGGTAAATAATGACCCAACAAGCGCTCGAACTGGAAACCCCAGCCGTGAAGCCGACCGACGCCGTGACCCGCGTGCGGCTGCAAGCTTACCGTCGCCGCAAGAACATTTTTGCGATCGCGATGTCGCTCGCGGCCATGGCCTTCGGCCTGATCTGGCTGCTGTGGATTCTCTACACCACGCTCTCGCTGGGCATCGGCGGTCTGTCGCTGTCGCTGTTCACTGAAATGACGCCGCCGCCGAACACGGCTGGCGGGGGGCTCGCCAATGCCATCGCGGGCAGTGTCGTGATGGTCGGTGTGGCCACGTTCCTCGGCACGCCACTGGGTATTCTGGCCGGGGTGTACCTGGCCGAGTACGGTCAGAAGTCGTGGCTCGCGAGCCTCACCCGCTTCATCAACGACATTCTGCTCTCGGCGCCGTCGATCGTGATCGGCCTGTTCGTGTACGCGCTGGTCGTGGCACAGATGGGGCACTTCTCGGCGTGGGCCGGCATTGTGTCGCTCGCGCTGCTGCAGATCCCGATCGTGATCCGTACGACCGAGAACATGCTCAAGCTCGTGCCGAACAACTTGCGTGAGGCCGCGTTCGCTCTGGGCACGCCGAAGTGGCGCATCATCGTCAAGATTACGCTGAAGGCGTCGATCGCCGGTATCGTGACGGGCGTGCTGCTCGCCGTGGCGCGTATCGCGGGCGAGACGGCACCGCTGCTGTTCACGGCGCTGTCGAACCAGTTCTGGTCGATGAACCTGAATCAGCCGATGGCCAACCTGCCGGTCACGATCTTCAAATTTGCCATGAGCCCGTTTGCGGAGTGGCAGTCGCTCGCCTGGGCGGGCGTGTTCATCATCACCCTCGGGGTGCTGCTGCTGAACATCCTGGCGCGCACGCTGTTTGCCAAGAAGTAAGCGGCAACGCGAGACGATACAACGCGACGACACCACGCATACCTGACGGTTAAGACGACCATGACGAATCCGACGCAAGACATCAAACTGCCCTCGAAGATTGAAGTCAATAACCTGAACTTCTTCTACGACAAATACCACGCGCTCAAGAACATCAACCTGCGCATTCCCGACCGCAAGGTCACGGCCTTCATCGGCCCATCGGGCTGCGGCAAATCGACGCTGCTGCGCACGTTCAACAAGATGTACGCCCTGTACCCGGAGCAACGCGCCGAGGGCGAGATCAACATGGACGGTGAAAACCTGCTGACCTCGAAGCAGGACATTGCGCTGCTGCGCGCGAAGGTCGGCATGGTGTTCCAGAAGCCGACGCCGTTCCCGATGTCGATCTACGACAACATCTCGTTCGGTGTGCGCCTGTTCGAAAAGCTCTCGCGCTCGGAAATGGACGACCGCGTGGAGTGGGCGCTGACCAAGGCGGCGCTGTGGGGCGAAGTCAAGGACAAGCTGCAACAGTCGGGCTACGGCCTGTCCGGCGGTCAGCAACAGCGACTGTGCATTGCGCGCGGCATTGCGATCCGCCCGGAAGTGCTGCTGCTCGACGAGCCGTGCTCGGCGCTCGACCCGATCTCCACGGGCCGTATCGAAGAGCTGATCGCCGAACTCAAGGACGACTACACCGTGGTGATCGTCACGCACAACATGCAGCAGGCGGCACGTTGCTCGGACTTCACCGCCTATATGTATCTGGGCGAATTGATCGAATTCGGGGAAACGGAGAAGATCTTCATCAAGCCGGACCGTAAAGAGACCGAAGACTACATCACCGGCCGTTTCGGTTGATGCCCACGAGGAATTTCGATATGAACGACAAACACCTTTCCAGCCAGTTCGACTCGGACCTGAATCAGCTTTGCTCGCGCGTTCTTGAAATGGGCGGCCTGGTCGAATCGCAGCTCGTGACGGCCATGCGGGGGCTCAACACGTTCGACCGTGCTCTGGTCGACGAAGTGATCGCCACCGAGCAGCGCCTGAACACCATGGAAGTCGAGATCGACGAAGAGTGCAGCAAGATCATTGCCCGTCGCCAGCCGACCGCGCGCGATCTTCGCCTGCTGCTCTCGATCTCGAAGTCGATCACCAACCTCGAGCGCGCAGGCGACGAGGCCGAGAAGATCGCCAAGCGTACCCGTCACCTCCTGGAAGACGGCGCGGCGCAAACCGTGAACTTCGCCGAGATCAAACTCTCGGGCGACATGGCCGCTCAGTTGCTGCGCCGCACGCTCGACGCGTTTGCGCGTCTCGACATCGTGGCCGCGGCCGAGATCGTGCGCGACGATAAGGCCATCGACAACGAATTCCGTGGCTTCGTGCGCAAGCTGGTGACCTACATGATGGAAGATCCGCGCACCATCTCGGCGGGCCTGGAATTCCTGTTCATCGCCAAGGCGATCGAGCGCATCGGCGATCACGCGAAGAACATTGCGGAATTCATCATTTACATTGTCAAGGGCACCGACGTCCGGCACATTTCGCGCGAAGACCTGCAGCGCCAAGTGCAAGGCGAATGAACGGCCCGACATCATTGAAGGTTTGAGAGGAAACCGATGCCCAGCAGCATTCTGATCGTGGAAGACGAGCCGGCGATCTCCGAGCTGATCTCCGTTAATCTGCAACACGCGGGTCACTATCCGATTCGGGCCTACAACGCCGAGCAGGCACTCACGCTGATCAGTGACGTGCTGCCCGACCTGGTGCTGCTTGACTGGATGCTGCCAGGCAAGTCAGGCGTGACGTTCGCACGAGAGCTTCGGGCAAACGAGCGCACCAAGCACGTGCCGATCATCATGCTCACCGCCCGCAGCGAAGAGCAGGACAAGGTGATGGGCCTGGAGATCGGCGCGGACGATTACGTCACCAAGCCGTTCTCGCCGAAGGAACTGATGGCGCGGATCAAGGCCGTGCTGCGACGCCGTGCGCCGCAGTTGACCGAAGACGCGGTGAGCGTGAACGGCCTGAAGCTCGATCCGGCGACGCATCGCGTTACGAGCCATCAGTCGAGCGGCGACATCAAGGTGGATTTGGGACCGACGGAATTCCGCCTGCTGCACTTCTTCATGACTCATCCGGAGCGCGTGCACAGCCGCTCGCAGTTGCTCGACCAGGTGTGGGGCGATCACGTGTTCGTGGAAGAGCGCACGGTGGACGTGCACATCAAGCGTCTGCGCGCCGCGCTCAAGCCGGCCGGCCACGATGCTATGATCGAGACCGTACGCGGCAGCGGCTACCGTTTGACGAAGTCGGCTTGAGGCATCGCGCCTCGCCTTCGGGCGAGGCCTGCCGTGCCAATGCCGCCCTTGTCCCATGGGGCGTGGGCGGCAAAACCCCTGTGCATCGTCTATGAATATCATCTGGGCCCGTGCGCTGACGCTCCTGATCCTGCAAGCCTTCATCTCGACGGCCATCGGCTGGTTCTTTGGCGCGAGCGTGGGCTATATCGCGGCCATCTTTCTGCTGGTCACACAAGTCCTCTTCAACGTCTATCACGCCCAGCGCCTCTGGCGTTTGCTTGACGCCCCAGTCTATGGTGAGGTGCCGAGTGCACTCGGGTTGTGGGGGGAAATCTATTACCGGCTGCACAAGCTGGCCAAGCGCTGGCATAACCAGGTCAAGCAGGTGGAACAACAGCACGCTCGCTTCATCCAGGCGATCCAGGCATCGCCCAACGGCGTGATCATGCTCGACGAGCACAACCAGATCGAGTGGTGCAATGCGATTGCCGAGTCGCATTTCGGTATCGACGCCAAGCGTGATCTGCGTCAGCAAATCACGCATCTCCTGCGCACACCGGCCTTTGTGCACTACCTGTCGTCGGAGCGCTACGACGAGGCGCTGCTCATGCACCACATGGGCGAGAAGCGCAACAACGTGCTGTCCATGCAGGTGTTCCCGTATGGCGACCATCGCAAGCTCATGATTTCGCTCGACGTCACCGATCTCGAACGCACCGACTCGATGCGCCGTGACTTCGTGGCCAACGTCTCGCATGAACTCAAGACGCCACTGACCGTGCTCTCCGGATTTCTGGAGACGGTCGGCGAGCTGCCGCTCTCGCCCGAGGAGATCCAGCGCTATGTCGAGATCATGCGCCAGCAGGCCTCGCGTATGCAGAACATCGTGAACGATCTGCTCACGCTGGCGAAGCTCGAAGGCAGCGGCAAGCCGCCGCCGGACGAGCGCATCGATATGGGCATGCAGATGCGCTCGCTACGCAGCGACGCCGAAGGGCTCTCGCAGGGGCAACATGTGATCGAAGTCACGCAGGCCGACGGACTCGATTTGCGTGGCGCCGAAGGCGAGCTGCACAGCGCGTTCAGCAATCTGGTGAGCAATGCGGTGCGCTACACGCCGCCGGGCGGCAAAATCCGCATCGAGTGGGGGCCGACGGACGACGGCGGTGCCCGCTTCGCGGTGACCGACTCCGGGCTGGGGATTCCGGCGGAACATATTCCTCGGCTCACAGAACGCTTCTACCGTATCGACCGCAGCCGATCGCGCGATACGGGCGGTACCGGCCTCGGCCTCGCGATCGTCAAGCACGTGCTGACGCGCCATCAGGCCGATCTGAAGGTGACGAGCGAGGTGGGGCGCGGCAGCACGTTCGCCATTCAGTTTCCGCCCACGCGCGTGACGCAGCGCGCGCCGGTCGACGCCGCTGCGCCACGTTTGACCGTAGACGGCTAAACCTGGGCGACTTGGCGCGCACGGTACACGCGCACGGCTGACCGATGACCGATGACCGGTCAGGTCAGCCGCGCGTACCGGTCTGCACGTGCTGGGCGAGTTCCTGCATCAAAGCCATCTGGCTGTTGAACGGCCTTTTGCCCGGCTTGCGACGCACGTAGGTGCCGTCCGGACGCATCAGCCACACGGCGGTGTTGTCACGCAGGGGCACCATCAGACCCTCGCGAATCACGCGGGCCTTCAGGCGCTTGTCTCGTACCGGAAAGGCCACCTCCACGCGACGGAAGAAGTTGCGCTCCATCCAGTCGGCGCTTGAAAGCATGACTTTCTCGTCGCCGTTCGCATAGAAGTAATAGATGCGATGGTGTTCGAGAAAGCGCCCGACGATCGAGCGCACGGTAATGTTCTCGGAAAGGCCTGGTACACCGGCGCGCAGCGAGCACACGCCGCGCACGATCAAATCGATTTTCACCCCCGCGCGCGACGCTTTGTACAGTTCGGCAATGATCGTCGGTTCGAGCAGCGCATTCATTTTCGCGATGATGCGGGCTTTCTTGCCGGCCGCGGCCGCTTCCGTCTCGTGCCGGATCGCCTCGAGCAGATGCGTGTGCATCGTGAACGGCGATTGCCACAGGCCCTGCAACTGGGTCTGCCGGCCGATGCCTGTCAGTTGCTGGAAGACGATGTGGACGTCGGCGCACAGCGCCTCGTCGGCGGTCATCAGGCCGAAGTCCGTGTACAGACGGGCCGTGCGCGGGTGATAGTTGCCGGTGCCGAGATGGACGTAGCGTTTGAGGAACGTCTTCTTGCCCTGACGCGTGCGGCGCACGACGAGCAGCATCTTCGCGTGACACTTATGACCGACCACGCCGTAGACCACGTGAGCGCCGACCGCTTCGAGCTGTGCTGCCCAGTTGATGTTGGTCTCTTCGTCGAAGCGCGCAAGCAGCTCCACCACGACCGTGACTTCCTTGCCGTTGCGGGCCGCCTCCATCAGGGCATCCATCAGCGCGGATTCGTTGCCGGTACGGTAGATCGTTTGCTTGATGGCCACCACGTCAGGGTCGCGAGCGGCTTGCAGCAGCAGCTCCAGCACCGGCTGGAAGCTGTCATACGGGTGATGCAGCAGCAGGTCGCCCTGGTCGATGAGGTCGAATATCGCGGGCGCCGCGCTCATGCGCTTGGGCAGCGCCGGCACGAATGGCGCGAACTTGAGGTCCGGGCGGTCGACCATCTCGGGCAGCGGCATCAGGCGCACGAGGTTGACGGGGCCCTTGACGCGGTAGCAGTCCGAGTCGGTCAGGCCGCATTCCGTTTGGAGGCGTCGCACGAGGCGCGACGGCGTGCCGGCATCGACTTCGAGACGTACGGCGTCGCCGAGATGGCGGGCCGGGAGTTCGCCTTGCAGCGCGGTGCGCAGGTTGGTGATTTCGTCCTCGTCGACGAACAGATCGCTGTTGCGCGTGACGCGGAACTGATGGCAGCCTTTGGCCGTGAGTCCTGGGAACAGTTCACTGGCGAAGCGCAGCATGAGCGAGCTGAGCAGCACGAAGCTGTTCGGCAAGGGGGCGAGCCCTGGAGGCATGGGAACCAGCCGGGGCAGGGCGCGCGGGGCCTGGACGATGGCGAGTTCGGCGTCGCGTCCGAAGGCGTCTTTGCCTTCGAGTTCGACGGCGAAGTTCAGGCTCTTGTTGAGCACGCGTGGGAACGGGTGTGCGGGATCGAGCCCGATCGGCGTGAGGACCGGCACGAGTTCGCGCAGGAAGTAGTCGCGGGCCCATTCGACCTGGGCGTCGTTCCACTGGCCGGACGGGTGAAACGCGATGCCTTCGGCTTCGAGGCAGGGCAGCAGGCTATCGAACATCGCGTACTGCTTTTCCACCAGCGCTTGCGCCCGGGCGCAAACTTGCGTGTAAACTTGCTGGAACGTCATGCCGTCGGGTGTGAGCATGCCCGGATTTTCGCGCATCTGCTCCTTCAGCCCGGCGACGCGGATTTCGAAGAACTCATCCAGATTGCTACTCACGATACAGACAAAGCGAAGGCGTTCCAGCAGCGGCGTTGCGGGGTCGGCTGCCTGGGCGAGTACGCGTTCATTGAACGCCAGAATGCCCAGCTCGCGGTTGAGCAGCGGATAATTCATGGTGACCGTGCGAAAGACATGGGATTGGCGTGAATTCTTCATCCGTATTGTTACAGTTATATGACGTTCACATTTGTCAACGACGTGTCATATTCGATTTGTAGCGTATTCGTCATTTATTTGTCGAGTGCGCGTCATGCTTTTCGTGTGATACGTCCTCCACTCCGGCACCCTTCGCTCAGGCGCATCCCGACATGAGTACTCCCTCGCCCTTGTTAGCGGCCGTCGATCTCGGCTCGAACAGTTTTCGCCTGATCATCGGCCGCGTGGAGGAAACGTCCGCCGGCACGCAGATCTATCAGGTCGATGCGCTGCGCGAGCCGGTTCGGCTGGCGGCGGGCCTGAACGACGAGAAGTACCTCGATCATCCGTCGCAGCAACGCGGCTGGGACGTCCTCAAGCGCTTTGGCGAGCGGCTGCGGGGCTTTCATCCCGACAAGGTCCGCGCGGTGGCCACGAACACGCTGCGTGTCGCCAAGAACGCCGACGATTTTCTTGGTGAGGCACAGCACGCGCTCGGGTTTCCCATCGAAGTCATTGCCGGGCGGGAAGAGGCGCGCCTGATCTATGCGGGTGCCGCACACTCGGTGCCGACGTGCCAGGGTAACCGACTTGTCGTGGATATTGGGGGGGGCTCCACCGAATTCATTATCGGGCAGGATTACGAGCCGCTCATCATGGAGAGCCTGTATATCGGCTGCGTGAGTCATAGCCGGCAGTTCTTTCCCAGCGGCAACGTCGACGAATACGCGATGAAGCAGGCCGAACTGGCCGCTCGTCGCGAGATTCAGATCATTGCGGCGACTTATCGTGACGCCGCCTGGTCGCAGGCGATCGGCTCGTCGGGAACGGCACGTGCGCTGGCCGAATTGCTCGAAGCCAATGGGTTCAACGACGGCGGTTTGCACGGCCTCACGCGCGGTGGGCTCGAGCGCCTCAAGCGCGCGCTTATCAAGGCGGAGAACGCCAACCGCCTCAAGCTGGCGGGGCTCAAGCAAGATCGAATTCCGGTGCTGCCGGGCGGCCTGTCCATCATGTTGTCCGTCTTCAATGAACTCGAGGTCGAGCATATGGAGACGACCGACGCCGCGCTGCGGCTCGGCGTGATGTACGACTTGCTGGGGCGTACCCAGCATCAGGATATGCGGGCGGTGACCGTCGAACAGTTCGTGCGTCGGTATGGCGTGGACCGTGCACAGGCCGAGCGTGTAGGACGCCTGGCGATTCGGCTGTATCGCCAGTTGCCGGTCGAGGCGGTCGAGGTGCTCGAGGACGACGGCGCGGCGGGGGAACTGGACGACGGTCGCGGGGAAGGCGAGGCGTTGCTCAACTGGGCGTCGTCGTTGCACGAGATGGGATTGTCGATCTCGCACAGCGCGTACCACAAGCATTCGGCGTATATCGGCAGCAATGCGGATATGCCGGGCTTTTCGCGCCCCGATCAGGCGCGATTGGCCGAGCTGTTGCTGGGGCATGTCGGCAAGCTGGGCAAGTTGGCCTCACAGGCGCAGCAGGTCGATTGGCAACTGTTGTTCTGTCTGCGCCTGGCGGTATTGTTCTGTCGCCGCCGCACGGATGCGTTGCCGGACGCCATCGAGGTCAAACGGCTTGGCGATGGCTTCATGGTGTCGGTGGCACGCGCGTGGATCGACGCCAATCCGCTGACCGACTATAGCCTGCAGCGTGAGGCGCAGGAGTGGGAGAAGATCGGCATGCGCTACAAGGTCGTGTACGCCTGACGCATGAGGGCCAGCCCGCCTGTTGAGGGCGGGGGGGCAAACGACGAAGCCCGGCATCTGCCGGGCTTTTTTGTGTCCGTTGGCGGGACGGACGACTTGGGCGGAGGCGGCAGGCGTTCAGGCCTGTTTGAGCTTGTTCAGCAGTTCCGCGCCAAGAAAATGGCGTGCGTAGCGCGGGTTGATGTCGGACAGGCGGAACAACGTGAGGAAGTCGGCGGTGTTGAAATCGGGGTCCCAGGCCGGGGCGCCGCAAATACGGGCGCCTAGGCGCAGGTATCCCTTGACCAGGGCGGGCGGCTCGACCTCCAGCGTCGATTGCAGCTCGCTCACCGGCAGCGCGATGCGCGGCACGGCGTGGTACTCGGCCGGCGCCATGGCGGTGTCCTGCAGCTTGCGATAGAGGCTGGCGGCGTAGTGGCCGCCGTCGGCCATCGGCACGCTGGCGCAACCGAGCATCGTCTCCAGGCCGTTGCGCAGCATATACTCGGCCAGACCGCTCCAGAGCGCCATGATGACGGCGCCGTTGCGGTATTCGGCATGCACGCACGAGCGGCCGGTTTCGAGCATCTTCGGGCGCAGATGGTCCAGCCGGGAGAGATCGAATTCCCCTTCGGAGTACAAACGGCCAAGGCGCTTGGCCTGACCCGGGGGCAGTACGCGGTAGGTGCCGACCACCTTGAGCGAGTCCTGATCGCGTACGATCAAGTGGTCGCAGTATTGGTCGTACTCGTCGACATCCAGGCCTGCGGGGCCCTTGACCGACGCGCCCATTTCTTCGGCAAAGACGTGGTATCTCAGGCGTTGGGCTTCCCGAAGCTCGCTTTCGTCGCGTGCCCACGCCACACCCAGATTCGGCTTGACAGGCGTTTCAGGGCGAGGAAGACGCCTCCGCGAGGTGGGGGTCAACGAAGAGAGCGGCATGGTGGGGTTCGGCAGGTCGCGCATAAAGGCCCTTTGTTTGACGGTCGCGTTGCGACGTACTTTAAAAAGCATCAATGTCGATTCCGTGAACGGTATGTGACAATTCTATGACAAAACGTCCGGTGTCATGATGTCAGGGCGCGTTTTGGGCCCCTTGCGCCAGCCAATTCACGGGGGGGAAGGAGAGGGAGGCGCCGCCGTCGCCTTCGGTTTAGAGCAGGTCGGGATTGACGACGGCGCGCACGACCACCTGGCTCTCGTCTTCGCGGCGGCGTGAGGAGAGCCACCAGATGCCGGCCTTCTTGATCGTCCAGTAGGCTTCCTGGCCGGTCAGCAGCAGGGCGGCGAGTTGGCCGAGGGCGGGTTGGTGGCCGACGAGCACGACCGTCTGGACATTGCCGGGCCAGCCGATCGTCCCCAGCAGCGTCATGGCGTTCGCGCCGGGGGCGAGATCGTGCACGATGCGTGGTTTGGGGGTAAGCGCCTGAGCGGTCTGGACCGCCCGCAACGCAGGGCTGGAGAGGATAAGGGCGTCTTCTGGGAGACGCGGGCGCAGCCATTGGGCGGCCTTTTCGGCCTGTTTGCGGCCACGGTCGGTGAGCTCGCGGGCCAGATCGGCCTGGGCACTGAGGGCGAGGGAGGCAGGCAGGTTTTCGGCGTCGGCGTGACGCCAGAGAATTAGGTTCATCGACACAGGTTCGGACATGGTGAACCTCCCACTATGACGAGGTTTCGTGGCGACGGCATGACCGTCGGCGAGCCGCTGCGAGACGACTATTTTGCCAGCGGTGGATGGAAAAATGCCGACGCAGCGCACATTGATTTGACGCGGTGCGCCGAACCCACTAGAATGCGTGCTCTTCGTCGGAGCGTAGCGCAGCCTGGTAGCGCATCTGATTTGGGATCAGAGGGTCGTAGGTTCGAATCCTATCGCTCCGACCACTAAATTCAAGGGGTTGGGACAGGCAACATCTATTGTCCCTATTCTCTGCCCTTGCAATTTCCCAACGGCATTAACGACAACGTCTTGCGCGTGTGCATGCGCCGCGTGGTTCGTTATGCGTGTCCCTGCCGCGCGCTGGGCATGCCATTTGCGCGCCATGACGGTCTCTTGCCTCCATGTTGATTAGTAATCCAATGTAAATTCACGCGACGGTCGTGGACGCGCATCGCGTATCTCGCATTGTCGAATGACTTAACCGCCGAGCGAGGCTTCCGGTTGGGATGTATCCGATATTCATACGAACGGGCTAATTGGCTCGTCGCAACTGCGCTAGCCGCGCAGCGGCCTTGAGCCGCCCCGTGACGTCGGTGTGCATACGTTCTGGCGGTTTGACGAAACGTGCTGGCCTTGCAAACGATAACGAAAGCTGGATAACTTCAAAGACGATACATCGATACTTTGACGGCCAATTTCGTTAAATCTTGGAAGCGCATGGCAACGATCATTCCCTCTCTGTCCTCGTGCGCGGGCAGAATGCAGCCCGGCGAACGCAGAATCGCCGAGCGGCTGGAGCAGAAACTCGAAAACGACTATCTGATCTGGTATGACGTTCCCGTCGCCACGATGCAGTCGTATCCGGACTTTGTGGTGCTTCACCCTCAGCGTGGGTTGCTCATCCTCGAAGTCAAGGACTGGAAGATTTCGACCGTCCTGCGTGCCGATCGCGGCGACTGGCAAATTTTGGGCAGCAACGGCCCCAAAACCGTCATCAGTCCGCTTGAGCAGGCGCGTCGATATACGCTCGACATCGTCAATGCGCTTGAGCGGGATCCGCAACTGGTGAATCCTGCGGGGCATCCCTACGCGGGGAAATTGCGACTGCCCTGGACGTTCGGCGTCGTGTTGCCGAACATGACGCGCAAGCAGTTCACGGATGGCGGTTTGGGGCATGCGCTCGAGCCTTCGAGAGTCATTTGCGCCGACGAAATGACGGAGTCTGTCGACGCGGAAGCGTTTCAGACCCGGTTGTGGCAAATGTTCAAGTTCCAGTTCCGCGAAAAACTGACGCTGCCGCAGATCGATCGATTTCGATGGATTCTTTTCCCGGAAGTGCGCGTGCAGGCGACTCAGCTCGACCTGCTGTCGGATCAGATCGAACTGCCCGACATCATGGCCGTCATGGACGTGCAGCAGGAGCAGTTGGCACGAAGCCTGGGCGATGGTCACCGCGTCATTCACGGCGTGGCAGGGTCGGGAAAGACGATGATCCTCGGTTATCGCGCCGAATACCTGGCCACGCAATCGGACAAGCCCGTGTTGGTGCTTTGTTTCAGCGAGCCACTTTCCCGAAAGATCCAATCGGTCATGGAGGCCAAGGGCTTGTCGGCCAAGGTCATCGTCCGACATTTTCACGGTTGGTGTTCGGATCAATTGAATGCCTATCACGTCACGCGCCCGAAAGGGGCGGGTGAACGGTTTTTTGCGGAACTGGTTCAGTGCGTGATCAACGCCGTTGATCGAGGCAGTATTCCTGCGGCGCAGTACGCCGCCGTGCTGATCGACGAGGGCCACGACTTCGAGCCGTCCTGGTTCAAGCTTGTCGTACAAATGGTTTCGCCGGAATGCCGTCATTTGCTCGTGCTGTATGACGATGCGCAATCGATCTTCAATCGTTCCGAGCGGCAGGGATTCAGCTTCAAGAGCGTTGGCGTGCAGGCGCAGGGACGCACGACGATTCTCAAGATCAACTATCGGAATACGCGGCAAATACTCGCGCTTGCCGCGAGCGTGGCCGAGGACATTCTGGACGCGAAGGCCACTGACGACGATGGGGTGCCTTTGATTCGTCCGATCAGCTGTGGGCGAGAGGGGCCACAACCCATGCTGATCAAACTTCCGTCGATTGCCGATGAGGCCGAAGCCATTTCGAAGCAAATGGGACAGGCACATCAGCAAGGCACGGCGTGGCAGGACATGGCGATCGTTTATCGGACATGGAGTGTCGGCCAGGCGTGCGTTGACGCGCTGGCGAAGGCGCGAATCCCCTACCAGTGGCAGCAGCGAGATCGCAAGCGGTTTTCCCCCAGTGCGGACGCGGTCACCGTATTGACCATGCACGCCAGCAAAGGCCTGGAGTATCCGTTTGTAGCCGTGCCCGGCGTCGGAGCGATGTCGCTGGATGAAGCCGATCTGAAGCAAGAGGCTCGCCTCTTTTACATTGCGGCGACACGCGCGACTCATCGGCTCCTTGTCACCGGTAGCGGGGATTCTTTATTCATGCGCAAACTGTTTCCGGAGGATTCATTGCACGTTGCCTCCTGAGCGAGGGGCGGGCGTGTAGTGAATGGGCGGCGGGGCGAGGTCCGTCGCCGCCGTCGCCCGCGCGAACTTCCCGCATCGATCGCCTGCCTGCGCGCACGCAGATTGCGTCGTGGTACGATCAGATTCATCCACGTCACTCAGATCGTGGCTTCGATCCGGTCCATGCCCGTCGCGAGGCGGGTACATCAGGGGGCAATATGTCTGCCGAGCAAAAGACGCCTTATCGCGGGTACATCATCGTTACCGTTCTCGAACGTCTGCCCAAGGGGCGCGCGCGACTCTCGGCCAAGGTGCTTGCCGACGATGCGGATCACAAGCGGCGTCTTGGCGGAAAGAAGCTCCTGCAGGCCAAGCGTTGGTTCGATCATTTTGCCGACGATCTGGCCGCGCCCATCATCGAAGGGCTCAAGCGCACGATCGACCTCGAATTGGCGACGGCGGCGAAGGCGGCCAAGTCTCTCAAACCTGCAAAGGCGGCGATGGGTGTGAAGTCCGTCAGGACGGCAAAGCCCAGGGCCGTGAAAGTGCCGGCGGTCGCGGCTGTCGATCGCTGACAATCCAGTCATGTACATTTTCCGCGATTTGTGTGTATAATCCCGACCTTGTCCAAAATCTGGGCATCGAGGGAGGCGGTTCTCATTGACGAACGATGAGCGTGCCGCTTTGCCATCAATCAACCGTTCAGCCAGTCTGGAAGGCGCGATGCAGGGTTCGCGGTAAGCGAGCCGGGCGTTGAAAGCCAATCGGGAGATCGCAGAGGAGGTGATTCGCGGTCCCGCCGGATGTGGTGTAGTGCAGTCCGTGGCAAAGCCGTTCGTCGTGCCTGGCAGGAGAGGTCTCTTGCAGGGCGGGGAAGGGTGTTTTTGCCCGGTAAGTTAAATTTGCGGCTCTCGCGAGCCAATTCACTATACGAGCTATTGCATGACCAAGATTCTGATTAAAGACGGTGAACCCGTTGAAGTCGCACTGCGTCGTTTCCGCCGCGCCATCGATGGCACGGGCCTGATCAAGGAAGTCAAGGCACGTGCGGCTTACGAAAAGCCGACGGCCGAGCGCAAGCGCAAGAAGGCTGCTGCCGTGGCCCGTCTGCGTAAGCGTCTGCGCAGCCAGACCCTGAAAAAGAAGATGTACTAAGCACGGCGTTGCACCCTTCGGGTGCAGTGAAGTGCGAAGTGAGAAACCCGCCGCGAGGCGGGTTTTTTTATGGACGGGCGGCGGCCATCGATTTGCTACACTCGTGGCCGTCGCCGCGATGCCGCGAAGGCTTCATCCCCCAGACTCCCCACGATTCCCCTATGAAAACGTTGACTTTTGCTGCGCTCGACGCGCTGACCCAGCAAGCCGAGCAATCGCCGCGTGCGCGCATGAACCAGAACCTGCATGAGTCGCTGGACGATCCGATTCAGCGCCTGGCCATTGCGATGGAGCCGGCGACGTACATTCGCCCGCACTTGCATCGTTACACGTGGGAACTGCTCACGGCGCTGCGCGGACGCTTTGTCGTGCTGACATTCGACGAGGCAGGCGTGGTGACGGACCGCAAGCTGCTGGGCGAGGACACGAGCGTAACGGAGACGGCGCAGGGCGTCTTCCACACGGTGCTTTCGCTGGACCCGGGGGCCGTGATTTTCGAGGTAAAGCACGGCCCTTATCGGCCGTTCGTCGAATCAGACTACGCGAGTTGGTCGGCGCCGGCAGATACGCCCGAGGCGGCAGCGTTCATGGCGTGGGTCAAGACGGCACAGGTGGGCGACCGCTGGGCCGCCTGACGCACGGAGGTGCCGCTGCGGCGGACTTTCGGCGGTAGCGCGCGGCGGTTAGCGCGTCCAGCCTTGAAACCCGGTGGCCATGGCGAGCAGTGCCTGGGTCGCCGCGTCGATGACGCTGTGCCAATCATCCCCGACGAAGCGTGGGTGAGGGGCGCGCGCATCGGCGACGCCCTCGGGGCTGTCCGATGGCTCGCGTCGGGCTTCGTTGCCGCAGGACATGGTCGCCGCGGCATGCAACCGCCAGACCGGCACGCCCAATCCTGTGGCCAAGTCCGCGTGTGTGGCGTCTAAAGAAATCACCAGATCCAGGTTGTCGATGAGCGAGGCCTCGTCGGCGAGATCATCACAGTCGGCGCGCCAGTCGATCCAGTCGACGGTTTCGGGCGGAATGGCGTGGGACGTGTCACCGGCGGGGCGACCCAGTGGTACCCAGGAAACGCCCGGTACGCAGAGCAGCGGTGCAAGCGCAGTGAATCGGGCGGTGCCACATGCCACGGGCGCTTGGGCTTCGGCGTCGAAGACATGCAATCCCGCGAGGCCGACGCAGAGTCCGTGCTGTGCGGCCGCTGCAAGCCGATCGCGCCAGTGCCGTGCTGGGGTAGCGGGAACGCGTAGAAAGGGCCGTCCGGCGTGTGCCGAGGCGGCCTGCGGCCCCAGCACGCGCGCAAGCGTGCCAAGCGGGCAGCGCAAATCCCAGTCCGATACATCGCGCGGCATTCGTGAGAGCACAACCACGCGCTCCCCGATCGACCATTCCACCAGTCGGCGCAAACTCGCGGGGCCGACAAATCCGACCTTGCCAAAGCGAGCGGCGGCGATTTCCAGATGGCGGAGCTGACTGAGCAGTTCTGCGTCGTCTCCCGCGCCGACGATCAAGAGATGTTGATGCAACGTTTGGCCACCGCCGGTCCAGGCGGGAAGCGGGCAATTCGGATGCGGGCTGAGTGCCGCGCCGACCTGGGCCCAGGCATGGGCGATGGCATTGGCGGCAGGGGTGTCCCCGGCGTAAGGGGTTGGGGAGTGAGCGGCGCGCTGCGAAGGCTTCGTCATGCGAATCTTGGCATCGAAAAGGGGGCAAGGACAGGCGAAATCACGGCGCCGGGCAGATGGCGCGGCAACGCAGCGCCTACGACATCTGCGACATACTAGGGAGCTGGCACGCCGGACATGATAGAGGAGGCGGGCCATTGCATTTCGACGCCACTTTTGCCAACGGGGCAGATGCTTTTGCCGGACGGCAAAATATTTGAAGTGCCCGATGCTGGCGCGGTGTGAGAAGGGGGGGGGAGGCGGTCTGCAGTGAGTCGCTGCGAAGCGCGGCGCCATAGCGGAACGCCGGCACGGTCATCGCATTGGGCGGAGGCAACAAAAATGCCCCGTCGAGCCCCGCTACGCGGGGCATTTCGGCCATTCTTGCGATGCGCCAAATGCGTATTTGGTCCCCCCGACAGGAATCGAATCTGTTGCAGAGGGAATTAGCCTGAATTCTTTACGGTCTTATGCGGGTTTCGGGCCGGTAAACTCAGTCTAATTCTGTATGTTTGTCACAAAATTTGTCACACGGCATCGCGCTTGCCGGCGGCGAATAGCGCGTCCAACTTGGCCTTCTCGCGTTCGCTGGCGTCGCCGTCTATCCACTTTGAGTAGACCTCGAAAAACATGCGTGGGTTTGTATGCCCCATCTGGCGAGCGATGTAGGCGGGGTTCATCCCTGCATGCAGGCACATCGTGGCGAAGCTGTGACGGGTCTGGCGAGCGTCTCGGTCGCGGATCCCCACCGCTTTGAGCGTAGGGCGCCAGACGATGCGGACCGGCGGCGCTGTATCGTGGAACCGCTCCCCCGAGTTCGGATTGATGAACACCTGCTCGCCCGCGAGATATGTGTGCTTCTTTTGCCGGGTCAGCGCCTGGAAGGCTCGCGTCTGCAAGTCTATATCCCGCCCCTTATGCGTCTTGGTGCCTTTGTCCAGCGCTCGCACGCGGGATTCTTCGATGCGTACTTGCTGACGTCTGAAGTCGACGGACGGCCAGCGCAGCGCTATCAGTTCTGACGGCCGCAGCCCGGTAAAGAATGCAAACTCGAAGTAGTTGAGCCAGACGTCACCGTATTTCTTCCCGATGTGCGCGAGCACAGCGTCGATCTCTGAAACGTCCAAAGGGTCCGGCGCCGCCTTCTGGTTCTTGCGGCTCTTGATATCCCGCGTGATGTCGTGTTCGATCTTCCGAGCAGTAAGGGCGAAGGAGAAGACGCGTCGAACTGGCGTCATGACGTTGTTGAAGGTCTTCGCGCTCTTGAACGGCAGTCCGGCAACGTAGGTCGCCAGATCTTCGTAAGTGATTGAGCGGATCGGGCGCATCCCAAACACGGGGCGAAAATACCGGTTCAGAGCGTTTTCGTACTCACGCACCGTCGTTTCTTCCAACTCAGCCCGCGCCAAGTCGAGCCAAGAGTCAGCGACGGCGCCGAAATGGCTGGCGACCGAATGAGCCGACTTGTCGAGCAGCCATTTCGATTTCGGGAAGTACCGTGCGAAGTCCTCGATCGTGAACTTCCCGATGCGAATGGCCGATGTGATTTCATCTCTCAGGCGTGCAGCGGCGCGAAGGTTGACGGCTGTCGGTGCGAGTTCGAGTCGTTCTCGGAACCGCTTCTTTTCCCACTGGAAGCTGACGAGGATGGACGCCTCCCGCGCGTAGATCCCTTCGAATTGCTCGTTGCGACCCATTCGTCGTATGCCTCAAGGTTGATGTGTTGGCGATTGTCAGGCGACCACTTCCAGTGCGTCCCTTCCACAAGCCGGCCGTCCTGAATCAGCCCGCGAAGGGATGGCACCGAGCGGCCGGTGTACTCCGACGCCTTCTCCAACGTCACCCAGACAACCGGTCGGAAATTGAGTTGCATATCTTACTCTCCAGTCGCGGGCCGTAACCCGCAGAATCGCTTTCAGTGCTTCGGCCGTGGCCGGTGGTGCTTGCTCTATCAATTTTTTCAAACACATGTTTGGTTTGGCCGGGTATTCCTTAGCTTGCCGGCTTGCAGGGACGCGTAGACTTTCCTGACCGTGACGCAATGTCGTGCCCCCCGCACCACGGACTCATGGCCCATCCATCGTGATGGGCCTTTTTTGTCGTGGCGGGGTCGGTGGTCATTTCAGGACGTGACGCCGGATCCCGGTGATACCGGACGGTAGGTTTGCGGGCTGACCGTTTTCGTCCGTCTGTTCGAGGAATGGGGCAGCGCTCTGGCCGGTTACCTTGAGATAGTCGACTTCGACCTTGGCTGTGTCGACCAGGACGCGAGCGACGTCCGCAACAGCGCGGGCCCGCTCGATCTCCATCGGATTGTCCCGGCTGCGAAGGTCTGCCAAGGTGTCGAGCAGCGCTTGGCGAACGGTCGAGATGTTGTTGCTCATGACTGGCTTTCCTTTGCCTCTCGGGCAATGCGGTTGACTTGTCGTGTGATCGCACCCTTGAGCTGCATCAGGCCGGCCAACTCTGGCGAGTGCGATCGCGGATGATTGCGCCGGGCGAGGTCTGCACGACTGACCAGCTCGAGGGCGTCGAGGGTGATGGCATCAAGATCGGATGATCTCCGACCAGGCAGAAAGCAAATGACGTGTCCGGACGGCACGGGACCGTTCGCGTCTTCCCACACCAGGCGATGCACGGCAACCCAACGGCGTGCCGGTACCGGATGGTCGTCGGTGACTTTGCGCTCGAGGTAACCGTCTTTGCTGACGCGGTGCGATCCGATTGGCACGTAGTTGTGCTGAGCGGCGCCGTGCATCTCGCCCTTCTTAAACTGCGTGCGACGGCTGTTCGGGTGAGTGCCACAAATCCCGGGCACGCCCTTATTCCAGGACGTCTGGCCCTTCACAAACCGGCTCGACTTGCCGCGCTTACCGTCGGTTCGTCCCGACTCGGGGCCCGCGAAGAACTCAGCGCTCTTCCTTACGCCCAGCCGCGCAGCAGTGCAATAGATCTGTGACACGGGCCTGCCGAGTAGTCTCGCTACGTCCGCCGCTGTCCTGTCCGGGTAGAGCCTGGTGAGCAGCGCCTTATCTTCTTCGCTCCATGGCTTGGAAGCGGTCATACGGCCCTCCGGCAGTCGCCCAGCATGATCTCGTTCTGCCTCATGCTAGGATTCCTCGGATTCCTGGGGATCTGATATGTCGAACTACTTCTTCGTTGCGCGTAGCCGCTTTAACCCTGGCGAAACACTTGGTGGCGGCCATTTTGGTGATGGGTTTAAAGACTATGTTTTCAACGATCAGTCCCAAGCAGGAGCCCTTCAGGGGTGGCGTCTTGCGAGCGAACTCATTGTTGAGGACGTGCGCAAAAGATTCTTTCCCGACAGGCCAAGCCGTCTCAAGTGCTCCTTCGCCTGGGTACGTCAGAGCGATGCGGAAATGAATCTGCCCGTAGGTTTGTTTGTTCACGAAGTTCGGCTCCAAGACCCGAATGCTCCGGTGTTCGTCGCGGATTTCACTCTGATGAGTGCGGCAAGCCGTTTCGCTACCTCCGATACTTTCATTTCTCTCTCCGAAGCGGTTGCGCACAAGTACTGGACGGGCGGTAGCCCTCAGCTCGCTGAAGTATTGACGTTGTCGCCTTTGGTGGTCGTGAAATGTTTGACGTAAGCGGTCAAATGAAGCGGCCGGCACCCGTGCTAGGATTTCTCGAAACCAAAGGAGACTTGAATGACAATTGATCCACGAAAGATTGAGTCGATGAACATCCTCGCTGAGGGGATCCGTTCTTTGTTCCCAGATAAGGTCGAGTTCCACCGTGCGCCGGACGCACATCGAAACTTCTTCTTCGATTGGCCGCTCGAGGGGCAGCCCGAAGACCTTACACAGCAATCGCGGACTTTTTCGATTCACTTTTCTGATCAGTTTCTCGAACAGTTTTCGTCGTTGAACAAGGCGGATAGGACAAAACACATTGACGCACTCCGGAAAATCGTTGCAGATCACCTTGAGAATTTCGACGATGGGCGCAGCACTCAGCGATATCGGGTGAAGGATGCATACGTCGTCGACGTCACGCACGATTTGGCGATCTAGCGGCATCACGCCCCCTTAGCGCCGTCGACGCGCTTGAACTCGACCGCCCACACCCACCGGTTATCGCTCCACGAACCGGCGCCGTAGAGGCTTTCCCAGCGATCCCGATACATCGCACGCGGCAACGTGTCGTCGTCCCGCGCCGAAAACATGACGCCGGCGGCGCAGCCATTAAGCCCGATACCTTCGGCGATGCAGTCCTCATCGCTGATGGCGTTCAAGCGTTCAATGCGCACGCCGGTCACGTCGAGCAACGTGCGTGCTGCCGAGCGCGGCATATGGATGGAAGGGCGCCAGGCGCGATACTTCCCTTCCGGCGACTTCTCGCCATCTGGCCCGTGTGGGTCATCGAGGTAGTCGGCGCGATAGAAGACGAGACAGTCATCGTCATACGGCCCAAGCGGGTAGTTGCTGTGCTGCCACGTCTCGCGCACCCATAGGCGGTCGCCTGCGAAGCCAAACGGACTCAAATCGTTTTCGGGAAGCGCAACGTACTCGGGCGTAAAGTTGTCCGGCTGAAGTAATTCCAGCGCGAAGCCCTTCACCACACGCCGCGTCTGCGTCTTCGAGCCGTCGAGGATTGCGCGCACCATAGGCGCGCTGAAGAGGATGGGGCGCTCTTTCACGCATCCCCCTTCGCTCGCTTAGCGGCAATGGTGGCGACATCCATCGCGTGCGGATGACCGATCGCTGTGAGCAATTCGCGCGTAGCGATCATCATGTTCGTGCTGGCGTCGAAGTAATCCGCCTCCGGCGTGTTGGCGGCGTCGCACAGCGAGTCGATTCGGCGATGCACAGTCTTGGCGCGCGCTTCGATCTCCCCGCCATCCGCCGACAGCGCGGCGCGGGCGTAGTCAACCATCTGGTGAGCGGAGTAAGCGTGCGAGACTGGCTCATTCGTCACGGTCAAGCCAGCGAATACGGTCGGATGCGGCAGCACCGGTAACTCCCGCGCATCCCCGCCCACCTTCGCGGGAGACGCCAGCGCTTCAATCTGGTCGCCCATCGCCACGTTGTCGCAGCACTCGCCGCACCCGCGAGAATTCAGGTTCCAACTCGTCTGTCCGCCGATGTCCCATTTCCGCCAGTACGCGCCGCACACGTTGCAGCGGTGCGTCGGTTCAGCGCCGGGGATGAGCGATGTGTCGGCACGACGTTCCAGCAATGCAACGCGCGCACGCAGGCGCTCGATTTCATCAGCGGCAAGACCGGTATAAACGCCGTCCATCATGCGCAGCGTCGGAACGATGTCATGGTTGCTGTCCATTATTCGGCTCCCAGTGCCAACAGGCGGTCGCGTTCCTCGTCCGGCATCTTGGTGACGATGGCGGAAATCTTGATGGCTTTGTCCCACGGGATTTTCTTTCCGTGCGCCGCGACCCACGCGTCGATCAAGTGCGACGCCAAGAATTCCGGCGGCGTCAGTTCGTCGGGGTTGTCTACCGTTACCTTCGCGGGAGACGAGAGGGCGGCTTGCGTCGGTTCACTGGCTCGCCGCATCACTGCTTGCAGATACTCGTGGCGAGCAATCTCCTTTCCGGCGTACGTCAGCACCCACACGGCGCCGTGCTTGCGAGCCTTCCAGCTACCGTAGTCCCACCATTCGCAGTCGCCGGAACTATGACGCGTCCATACCGCGTTCGCGGGAACCGGCTGCGGTTCTTTCGCCACCTGCGGCGCATCTACGTCGGGTAAGGGCGCGGGCACACCGCCGAGCGTCCATTGCTCGGTGCGCAGCCGATGCTCGATTTCCTCGCACGCGAGATCGAATGCCGCGCTGGCTTGCGTGGGTAGGTCTGGATTAGAAGTGCCGAAATGCTGATCTCGTACAGCCTTGATGATCGCGAGAGTGCGTTGCTGCTCAAGAGCCACGGCGACCTCAACGACATCGCGCTCGCCGCCATTCACGGGCGCGGCGTAGAGGGGGGACGCGAGCATCGCCGCAAGCCAGCGCTGCACGCCTTCCTCTGTGACGGTTTCTCCCTCGCAGTGATCGACCAAATAGCACGCGAGATTCATAGCCGCCTCTTGCCCTGCGCTCTGTGCGGCTGGCGTGGGGGCGGCGGCATGAAGCGCCTGTTCAAACGCGCATAGCCACTTGAACCTGTCTCTACCCTCCGCACGGAACCGAAAGTTTGCCTCTTGCTGCGCGCTATTGATCCATGAGCCGTATTCCGTCGTGCCTGGCTCGGGGCGCGCATCAAACGTCACGGTCTTGATGGCGTTCATGCTGCCGCCTTCGATCCACCGACGCAGTGGTCGGCGATCCAGAACGTGGTGATGGATTCCGGCATCTGGCCGGGCGCCGACTTCATGCTCATGAAGACCAGGGCGGTGTCGATGTCGCCTGCGTGCGCCAGGTCATCGAGCCAATACAGCAGGTTGTCGCGCTCGGCGCCGACCAGTACATCGGCGCGGTCGAGCATCAGCACGCGCACGCCGGACAGGTGGGCGATGGCCTCGGCGATCAGGGCGTCGGTGCGCCACTTCTCGGACTCGGACAGCAGGGCGTAATCGCGGCCGGCGGCCGTGATCGACATGTCGGCATCGATGGACACGCACGACCAGCCAGCGGCCTCGGATTGGGCCTCGGCCCGGGCGTTGATCGGCCCGAGGGCCTCGGCGAGCAGTTCGGCGGGGATACCGTCCGGGCCCAGCGCGGTCGCGAGCGCGTCCCACGCGGTGACGTCTGCGTGGTGCTGTGCCGCGCGCTTCGTCTTCGCGTCGGCCTCGGTGACGGCCCGTTGCGAGGCTTCGATGCTGGCGACGATCTCGCGCGCCTTCGCGGCCTTGTCCTTGGCTTCGGCATGGGCGCGCTCGACGTCAGCTTGTGCCGGGGCGTCACCGGCCGCATCCGCTGCCGCGTCTTTTGCGATCAGATCCAACTGCGCCGCCGCATCGCGTGCCCGATCGAATTCCGCCTCGCGGCTCTTCACGGCGTTCTGCAGCACCGTCAGGCTCTTCTCGTACTCGGGCAGGCTCGAGGCTGCATCCTCGTTGCGCTCGACCGGTGCGTCGGCCGCCAGCTTCCCGGCGAGATAGCGTAGCAGCGCGCCGCACTCGGGGCAGGTGCAAGGCATGCCATCGACCTTGCCGCCGGCGGCGGCGCGCAGCGCTTCGACCTTCGGCAGAAACTCAGCCAGCTCGGCGCGGGCACGCTCAATCGATTCCTCAGCCTTCGGCAGCTTGGCGGCGGCCTCGCGCAGTTGCGTGGCGCGCGCGTCGCGCTGCTGGCGCTGACGGTCTGCCGCGGCGATCTCGCCGAGTTGCCGTTGCAGGTCCGCCGCCTCGCGCTCGAATGTGTCGATCGTCTCGCGACCTTCGGCCAGTGCGGCAGCGAGTTCGTCGGGATCCTCGCTACCTTCCGGCGCTATTGCGCGCCAGGTGTTCGCCTTCACGCTGCCATACGTCTCGCCGGTGACTGCGCGCCATGCGCCCTTGGCGGCCGTTGCCTTCGACTGCGCTTCGCTCGCCGCAGCGTCGAACCCGGCGCGTACCAGCGGCAGCACCGCTTCGACCTTGTCGCCGGTGATGCCGCGAGCGGCGAGGCGCTTTCGCACGTCGTCGGTGCCCACCGTCACGCCCATCAGGTCGAACAGGAACGTGCGGCGCGCTTTGGCGTCAAGACTGGCGAAGCGTTGCGCGTCCAGCACGAACGGCGTGCGCGGGTCAGCCGGGATCGTCTGAGTGATCTTGCCGCCGGGCAGGGCGACGTTGTTCGCGCGCCCGCCGTCGGCCACGACTACGATAGAGCCCGATTCGGCGCCGTCATGCACCAGGCGGCCGTATTCCTTCTTCAGCGAGACGCGCACGCTTTCGCCGGCCAGCGCCAGGCGCACGGCGTCCTGAATGCTCGACTTCCCGGCGCCGTTCGGGCCGCAGAAGAGGGCGACCGGCGTGCGCAGCTCGACGTCGGCCGTGCGGATGCCGAGGAAGTTGGTGGCGTGGATGTGGGTGATCTTCATGCGTGGGCCTCTTCGTGTCCGAGGATGTCGCGGGTGCCGTCTGCCTTGGCAGCCGAGACGAACGAGCCTTGTTCGAGCATTTCCAGCAGCCGGGCTGCGCGGTTGTAGCCGATGCGCAGATGGCGCTGGATCATGCTGATCGACGCTTTGCCTTCGGCGCGTACCAGGCGGATCGCCTGCGGGTAGAGTTCGTCAAATCCGGCGTCGACTGCGCTGAACGAGTCACCGAAGCCGAGTTCGCCGTTCTGCGGTGACAGAAGCACGTCGATATCGTCCTGCAGGAACTCGGCGATGCGTGCCACCTCGTCCGGGCTCGGCTTGAAGGTGGCGAGCATGGTGAGCGCCACCTTGAAGCCGTCCTTCGGCTCGATCGCGAACTTCTTGACGCGGACGGCGGTGAACACGCTGCCGACCATTTCGAGTCGGTAGTCGCTGAGTTCATGCGTGAACGTGATCGGGCCGAGCGCCTTGTTTCGCACGGCGCCGTTCGAGAAGAACGCGAACGCCGGCAGACCTTCGTCGAAAGCGGACATCACCTGGTAATCGGTGACGGCGCGCAGCTTGAGGTCGAGCACCAGCTCTTGTTCGTCATCCGGCCCTTCCTTGCGGGTGTTCAGGTGCTGGATGACGGCTTTGCCGCTGAATTGGAATTTCTCCATGGCTGTTCGTCTCAGTCAGCGTTCAACGGCGCGCGTGTGCGGCGGCCAGCCGGCGCGGCGGTGCTCGGCTCTTCAGCGGCCTGCGTCAGTTCGCGCATGCGGCGGGTGGCGACCTGGTTCAGCGTGGCCTTTTGCGCCTCGTCGGGGATTTCCGCAATCAGGCTGCGGGCGAAGTCGAGTTCCTCGACGCTCTTCGCGCCGAGCAGCTCGCGGTTGACGCCTTGGAACGTGGGGACGTCGCGGTCAGCATCTTCGCTGTCGTCGATATCGAGGCCGGGTTGCTGGCCGTCGTCGGTCGCGCTCGCCTGCTGCGCTTCCTGTTCGCCAGCCACGTCTGCCGGTTCGGCGCGCGTGGCCGCCGGGGTCGCGTTGGCGCGCATTTCGCTCATCGTGGTTGACTGCACGACATACGAGCCGTCTGGATTCAGGTCGATGATGTCCTGTGCTTCCTCGACGGTTTGCAGGCCCATCAGCAACTCGGGGGCATAGAGCTTCCCGAAGAAGCTGGCGGTGCGGTAGCGCAACATCACTTCGTCCATCGTCTGCCACTTGCTGCCGTTTTTCGTGTACCAGCCTTCCTTCACGGCCATTTCGATCGACACCGGCGGCGATTCGATGCGCTCGCCGGTTTCCTTCTCGATTGCCCAGGCGATGCAGACTTTGTCGGTGATCGGGACGTTGGTGGTGCGCTTCTGCTTCTGGCCGTTGTCCCAGTACGTCTCGGTGTACGCGACTTCCTTCGCGCCGAGCGACTTGATATCGAAGCGCAGCGGCGAGAATCGGCCGCAGCCGTTCACCGCGGCGATGATCCATTGCGACGACCAGGACGGGCGACCTTCAACGATGTAGAGGTTCTGCATGACCATCAGCGGATCCGCGCCCATGCGCTGCGCCATGTTGAGCGCGACGACGGCGTTCGCGAGTGCATTCGGGTTGTCGCGCGATTCCTTCACATTCCCGAAACGGTCGAGCTTTTCGATGGTCTTGCGGTACGCGACCGGCACCAGCGTCGACGAGGCGAGCAGGTTGGCGGCACGCTGCATCAGTTCGAACGACTGCGAGGTGGCAAAACCCATCGTGACGACGGGGGCGGGTTCGCGCACGGCGGGCGCGCGCATCTGTTCCAGGGTGGTTGTTGCGCCCATGATGGTTAGGCTCCTTTGCGGGTGGCGGTGTAGGCGTCGCGATCCACGACGGTCACGGTGCGGCGATCTTCGACGTTCTTCGCGCCCTCGCCGAATTGGTGCTGCATGCTGCGAATGAAGCGGTCCCGATCCCACACGCGGTGTTGCGTCACGATGGGGCTGTGCTTGCCAGACGGGTCAGTCAGGCGGATGAAAAGGTCCTGTGCGGTCATGGCGGTGGCTCAGTCGTGGAACTGGCAAGTGGCATAGCGCGGGCAGTACTTCTCCGAGCACAGCAGCGATTTCGGGTTGGGATAGAAGCGGCCGGTCTTGAACATGTCGGCCGCGAACTCGATCAGGCCCGGCGTCGACTCGGTGCCGAGCATGGCGCGCTTGGCGTTCTTGATCGTGCCGGTGGCGATTTCGAGCGTGCCCTTCGTCTTGAGTCCAATGATTTCGGCGTCGTCGCCGATCACGTCGCCCGTCGAGTGCTCGTAGAGAATCTCGTACGTGCCGATCTGCGGGCCGTGGCCCTTCGTGACGGCCGCACCTTTCTGCACGGCCGCTGACCCACTCTTGAGGTCAGCGATACCGACGCCTTCAGCCGTGCGACGCACCCGCGCACGGTCCATCGTGCCGGTGAGGCGGACGATGATCCCGTTGCCGCAGTCGATATCGAGCGGCTTCGTTTCCATTTCCACGGCCACGAACTCGAACTGCGGCGAGATCTCACGGCAGTACTTGGTCAGCAGCGTGATGCCGATGCGCTCGGCTTCGGACATCGTCAGATCGTCCTGCGACGCGTCGAACTCGTTTTCGGGGTCGCGCAGCTTGTCGATGAACGTGCCAGCGGCGTCGTCCGCAGTGAGGCCCGTGCCATCGAGGCGGCTCTGATCGAACACGGCAGTGCCGGCGTGAATCGCGGTGCCGAGCGCGGCGCGCAGGCCGACTACGTTGCGCAGCTTGAGCAGGTGGATGCCTTCCCAGCGGTACGAACAGTCGAAAAGTGCGCCCCAGCTCGAAGCGCGAACGGTGTAGATGCTTTGCATGGCGGTTCTCTCAGTGGATGCGGACAAACTCCGGGCCGGTGGCAAGCCAGCGGCCGGTAAGGCGGTAGCCGGCGGCGCGCTGCAGGCGCACGTACTCGGCCCAGGTCAATTCGATGTGCACGGTCAGTTCTCCCAGGTGGTCAGGCAGTACGTCGTGGCGTGCGCCGCGCGGCAGGTGTTCCAGCTCTCGACCTCGCGCCACGCGACGAAGGCGAGGGCGGCAACGATCAGCGAGAGGGCGAGCGCGAAGCGCGCCGCGGCGGCCATTACGCGGTGCGCCCGTAGGACGGGACATCGGCTGCATACGACTCGGCGCTGTACTTGAAGATGCCGACGAGCAGGAACAGGAAGGCGAGGACTGCGAGCATGCGCGCGCAGAATCGGCCGAAGTCGAGGGCGAGGCGGATCATGCGGCACCTCGGGCGACGATCATGGCGTCGGCGATCTCAAACGAAAATTCGACGACCCACTCGACGAACGGACGGTCACGCTCGTCCTTGGTGAACTGGCGGGCGAGCAGCCCCTGAATCGCTTTCGCCGCGAAGTAGTCGCGCAGGGTCATGCCGAGATTGATCGTCGGGCAATCGTTTAGATCGCCGCACCACGGAAACGCCGGACCGCCGTTTTTGATCGTGGTCATGCCGCCTCCTCGTCGTGGGCGTATCGAACTTCCAGCTTGAAGTGCGTTGCCTTGTGAACGTCGCGCATGTGGTCTGCGAGGCCCGCCGGCTTCACGCGGCGACCGCAGTCAGGGCAGTAACGCTTCGCCGCCTTCTTCGGCAACTCGTGGACAGGTTCGTCTCGGCAGTCGCGGCAGCGGCGTGGGAAGCCCTCGCCAGCACCGTCAAGAGCGACGCCACACCCCTCGCAGAGAGTGCCGTCCAGCATCATTTCGGCGATATCGCCCATCTCATTCCCCCGTAGAACGTCGCACGAGCAGGCGGCGCAGGTCAGCGCTGATCGACTCGGGGTCGCGCAGCTCGTCGCGCGCTTCCTCGATCGTCAGGTCGTACCGTTCCGCGTAGGCAGCCAGATCGTCGGCCACGTCGAACGAGGAATTGAGCTTGCCCTCCTCGAAATCCTCGACGTAGCTGACGTTCATCGCGCTGGCCCCTTCATGCGTTCACTTCTGGACGCGCTTTCGCGCGGCTGACGCAGCTACCGGTTCCCGGCCCGGCGACCCCGCGTCATGACTCGTCAGTCAGCGGAATGGGGTGGGTTGTGTGCTGCGTTGGAGTGAATAATACGAATGTATTTTATTGGTGTCAATACAAATGTATTTGAATTGGCGAAATTCTTCCGGGATAGCCTCTGGGGTGATCTGGCGAGAACCGCTAAGAAACAAAAATCCCGTCGAAGCGGGCTGGTGGGTGTTGTTGAGTTCGTGGCGAGCGAGCGGCGTGGGGCCGCCGATGCATGGCCACCCCGGCGGACGGGCGGTCAGGCCCTTTCAGGGCAAGCGAGGAGGGAGCGCCGACTATTCCGGCGCATTGCCACGACAAAATGAGGGCGCAAAAAAGCCCGCGCGAGGCGGGCTTTCTGTGGGGCGAAGGGGCTCTTCTATGCCCTACGGGCAGTTCGAAGGAAGGATTCCTCCAAAACGTGCTGAGACAATATCCTGCCGCTGCCGTTAGGCCGACGTGTCATGATTGTCGAAGCTACTCGACTCAGAGCTGAATCCAACAAGCCAGAAGATACGCGCATGCCGCGACGAATGAGGAAGCAGGGTATCGCAATTAGCGCGACCAACCAAATTAGGATGTACTGCTTCGCCATTAGAGCCAAGATTATTTCCGCCGCTCGATTTCGAGCGTACGCGACAACCCGCTGGATATCAGCATCAGTCGTCTCAAACCGTTTTTCCACAATCGCGTCGAACTCTCGTGCCACATCCGGTCTGACACGTCGCCAGGCGACGTGATACGACTGTGTGAAGATTGAAATGCGATTGATGTGGGCGGTATGCGCCGCAATGAGGTTCTGAAGTTCTCTTCGAATTGTCCGAGCGTCGTTGGTATTGATGGAAGAAAGCTGGCGATCCACTTCCTTGCCAAGCCTAGCAAGCTTGTCCTGAGCGTCCGCGCGCAATGCGGGGACCACCGAAAACTGCCAGGAGCACAATATCAAAAGCGCCCCGATGCCCGTCAGTATCAATTCAGCCATGATGTCCTCTGGGAGGGATTGTTGTTATTGTTGTCTGGTCGGCAAAAATGATGCCGAACACTATTATAGACGAAGCGGCAGGTGCCCGAATCAGGGGGACTTCTTACGGCTCCGCTCGAACGCATAGCCCAACGTTGCGACCGCGCCCCAGGCGTAGCCAAGAACGGAGCCAAGGTGCAAGGCGTCAACGAGTTTGGCGATAGCACCGATCGACTCGGCATTCTTGCCCTCCAGGATAGGTTCGAGGCCCTTGAATATAATCCATAACGAGCCGGCAATCGTCGCAGAAACGATGATCGTCTTTGCGCAATTCGTCAGAAGCCCTAGTCTTTCCGTAGCCGCCTGGAGCTTCGCGAGTTCAATTTTGGCCTCATGCGCGTTCAGGGGCCTGGTGGCAGCGACTGCCGGTGCATTTTGCGTTCTTGTCTCGGACACTGGTCGTTCTCTTCTTTTTGGTTCCGGTTGTATTTGATAAAGGGACTTTCGTTGCCGCGGAAATCACCCTCAGCTCACGGCCGGCTAGTTCCCACCACCCGAGCCTGATCCGGATCGGTATGTGCATTTCGTCATTGAGGTGGCCCGAACGCACCTACTTCCGTTCGAGCGATGGCCACTGCACGAAGGCAAAGACCCAGATCATGATCAAATTCAACATCGGGACGAAGGCGAGCAATACCCACCACGGAGAGAACCCCGCTCGCCGGATGATCCGTGCGTATGGGTAGAGCAAAAAGACGACCATGATGAAAAGGATCAGCCAGTGCCAAATGCTCAGGTGCTCCATCGTGTTCCTCCGTGCTTTTGCCGTTGTGTCATTTGGTGAGAATCTTGATGGTCAACCCTTCGGCTTCTGATAGACCTCAAGTTCACCGTTCATGGCATCTTGGAGGATGGCCCAGACGAGGGAGCCTTCCGCCGCGGCAACTGTATCTGTCCTAGCTTTCTGGCCGTCGAGGTAGACCTCTGACTTTACGAAATCACATGGGGCCTCGCATGACACCCTAGTGGTGATCCCATTGTCGATGAGATCGACGCGGTATTTTTTCCCTGATTTTCCCCGATATCGCGCCATGAGCAACGCTTTTGTCATGGTTCCGGCCTTCCGGTCGTCGTCGCTCAATGCAGGCTGGTAGCCATATTCACCATCTTGCTCGATGGCGTAATAGTGAGTTGGCGAAGGGGGCAACGGTGCAGTCTCTGCTGGCGCGGGCCGCTCAGTGGTAGTTTGTGAAATTTGGGGCGCGTCTGCCGGTGTGGCACTTACGGCTGAGGATGGGGCATCCACGGCAGCCCCATCTTTGCTAATCCCGACGAGTCCGATTACCGCGAGCAAGAAAGCGAGGGATCCATATGCGAGAAGCCAGCGGTTTGGGGCGCTATGTTTTGCTATTTTCCCGGCATCGTCGCCGGTGCGGACGTCCCTAAGAAGCAGTAAGACGATCCACGTCAGAAGTGGCGATACCACAAAAGCAATCGCGGTCCACAACCACCTATGGCGCCCCTTGTTGGCAGCAAAGAGGCCGCAAAGCACGTTCAGCGAAATAATGGCTGCCCAAATCAGAATCTGCATTCCAGTTTCCCCGTGTTGAATGTAAATCTAGTTTTTACCTTCGCTCGGCTGGCGATTTATCTCTTTCTGTACCGCCTGTGCTCGACCATCACGCCAATGATCCGTGCCGGCTCATTCTCGCTGTTGATAGTCGGGTAATCCGGGTTGAGTGGCACCAGCTCGAACACCTCGCGGCCAGACGCCCCGATGCCGCGTGGGCGGTACTTCTTGAATGTGGCTTCCTCTCGGCCGTTCTTGGCCACGACATAATCGCCCGGCTGAGGTTGGGTCGCCGGGTCGACGATGATCCGGTCCCCCTCGCGGAACTCGGGCTCCATCGATCGCCCCTCAAGTTCGAGCGCGAACGCGTGTTCTGACACATCCAGGTCGGTCAGCAAATATTCGAATGCACCGCCGGGCGGGAACGGGTCAACTGCCTCGGTCATCATTCCGGCCTGGACGCTGCTGATCAGGGGGATACGGCGAAGGCCGACAGGCGCAGGCACAACGTTCGAGAACCTGGTCTCTTCATTAGGTGCACGCTTCTCGGTCTCACCCGATATCAGTTCCTCTACCTTAAGGCCGAGAGCCGACGCAATTTGAGGCAGTTTTGTCGAACTCTGATTGCGCCCACTCTCAAGGTGTCCAATCGTTCCCTGCGATACGCCTGCTTTGGCCGCCAAATCTCCCTGGGACCATCCTCGAGCCGTCCGGGCGGCGATGATGTGCTTACCAATATTACTCATGTATTGGATTGTGCCCGGATGTTCAGCTACGTTGGTATTGATTGATAAATACATTTGTATTAAGCTGTGATCGTTACCTACCAACCTGAATGTCGCCATGGACGCGCAACAGTTGGTCCTAGCTCTGAAGGCGCTGGGACTGTCCCAAAAAGAGATCGCTGAAAAATGTCAGTTGTCCCAAGGGGCTATCAGTCATATCGAAACCGGGCGTCGGACGAACGTCTTTGCGTCGACAAAGGAACAGTTGCAGCGTCTCTACGACGACATAACGAAAGCTGACGTTGGGGAGACACCCCCAAGCCCCCGAAGTCGCCCTCCCGCCCAAAGAGGCGGTGAGGGCGCAACGGCTGACGGGGAACCGGCGGGGGTAGCCGCGTGAAGCTGATCGTCATCTTCCTTCGCGCCGTTCGCGAGACACCTCATCTGTACTTCGGCCCGCTACGGGCATTTTTCTCGCTCTGCACCGCCTGGCGGCTGCATCGCGCTGACCGCCAACACCCCAGCCCCTACTACGACCCGAAGCAATTCCGGGGGCGTCGATGAGAAGCGACACTTTCTCGCTGTGCGGCGGCGATGACTCACACCGTTTCTTCCGGATAAATTCGGTTTTTGCAGACTGGGCATTCCCAATGATTTTCCCAGTAGCTCTGCAACAAGACTTTCCGGTGGGAAGGGCCGTCGAAGCATTGTTGGCAGGCGTAATGGTGCGGATCAATCACGGATTCATAAGCCCACTTGCCGGGAAAAATTGCTGCCAACCGGTAGTTAGCTCGCTCAGTTGCATCCGACTCCAACGTTTTCATGGATGCCTTGAGGTCTCGAATCTGGTCTTTCAATTCATCGATTTCGTCGCGGGCCGCAGATTGCCTTTCCTGCAATTGAAGCGCGGCGTTCTGCACGTCAATGATTCGATCATTCAGCGCCTGCTTCGCCTCGGCGATCTTGCTTTCATCGCGAGCAGCCACGGCAGCCTTCGTCAATTCAAATGCTGTTTTCAGGCCGCCAAGTGCTGCGCTGATCGAGCCAATGTCCATGAGGTACTCCGTGTTTGAAGTTTTAGGGAAGCGATGCAAATGAACTACCTGAGCCACTGCACGATCAGCGGCATAGCCGCGATCGTGGCCATCACCGCCGCGATTGCCGCCATCACGTTCGCAAAGATGGCCATGCGCCGTTGCGACCTTTCGGATGCTCGGCTTCTCGCTACTTCGGCTTCCAACAGGACAACCACGGATTCGAGCGAATGCACTTGTTGCCGAGCTAACCCAGGCAAAGGTGAGGGCCGCACGAATGGCGACCCTGACGCCGACTGATCGATGACGTTCGTCCCCAAATTTTCCATGAGCGCCCCTTCTATGCGAGTGATTGACGTGTGGAAACTCGATTCTCGCATGGTCGGTGGTGCTCACCATTTCAATCCGGCGCAGTCGCGCCGCCTCGTTTGTTCTGTTGGAACCAATCGTATGGATCACGAACCGCACGTGGGAGCAACACATGAAGGTTGCTGAGAAAAACGAAAATGTGGTAGTGGGCCTCATCGCGAAGCGCACCCAGATCGCCGTCGCGAATGCTCTTGGCATTGACCGAACGAACTTCAACCGCTTCCACAACAGCCGCGGTCACGGGCTGTCTCTCAAGAAGTTCTGCGAAATGCTCGAGCTTCTCGGCCTTGATCTGTCTCGGCTGGAAGGCGCGCCGGAAATCCCTGACGACGTCGACACGGTCACCATGCCGCGCGCGGAGTACGAGGCGATGCTCGAGCGGCAGGACGCGATGCGCACGCTTCTCAAGCACTCGCTGGGGGACTGATATGGCCTCTCGAAAGGCCTGGACGCCCGAAGGCGACGCACTGCTCAGGAAGTTGTGGGCGACAGACATGTCCATCAAGCAAATCGCCGCGCAGTTTCCCGACCGAACGCCTGTCGCCATCCAGAAGCACGCACGTTATGGCCTCGGGCTGCCTGACCGTATCAACGTGCGGCGCCCGAATCAGTCCGTCGCGTGGCACGCGATTCAACGCGAGTTGGGCAAAGTGCCGATGGCTGATTCGAAGTTTCTGGCATTCGTGACGGGCTTCTCGCGTCGCCAGGTGCTTCTTCAATTGCGCACGCGCTACGTCGCTGGCGAGCTTCACATCGCGGGGTGGGCGCGCTATGCGCCTGCTGGCGTATGGGCTGCTCGCTACGCACTGGGCGCCGGCGTCGACGCCCTTAAACCAGATCCGATGCCGCCCGAAGTGGTGGACCGGCGCTACAAGCAGCGGGCCAGTAAGGATCCTGCGTACACAGCGGCGCGCAACGCGCGTGCTCGTGCGCGCTATGCGATCAAGACAGGGCGGCTTGTTCGTCGTGATCCGCTCGTTGCGGCGCTATATGGCGCCGCTTAGGCGGGGAAAACAATGGCAAGAATTCGCTCAGTTAAACCCGAGTTTTGGACGTCCGAGCAGGTGATGGACGTGTCTCGCGACGCCCGCATCCTGTTCATTGGGATGTGGAATTTCTGCGACGACGCGGGGATTCACTCGGCCAACGAGAAACGCCTGAAGGCCGAGGTATTCCCGGCGGACGACCTGACTTCGGCGGATGTTCGCCGAATGGTCGACGAACTGCTTCGTGTCGGCCTGCTCGACGAGTACGAAGTGGCCGGTCAACGATTCTGGATCGTCACAGGTTGGCATCACCAGAAAATTGATCAGCCGACGTTCAAGCATCCGGGGCCGGACGGCACAGTTCCGTCGGGCGCCCCGAAGCGCCGTCAAACCCGCATGAAATCGCAAGATTCGACGAATGATCGAGGACCGGACGCCGAGCGTTCGACCGATGATCTCGGAACGTTCGGCGAACACTCGGCGAACGTTCGCGGAGTGAACGGGGAGTGTTCACCCCCGGAGAGGAGTGGAGGGGAGGGGAAGGGAGAAGTAAACACAAGCGGCGGCGGTATACCTCGCGCGAGTGGCCCTGTGGATAAGTCCTCGCCGCCGCTTTCTGCGGAACAAATCGGGGAAAAGCTCGTGGCGCTCGAGGCCGGGAAGGGCCGCACGTTGCAGCTTTCCTCGCGTGCGCGCGAGGCGTTGCTCCGGATTGCATCGCGCAGTGTCACGCTGCAGGCGTTGCTCCGGGCCCACGACCTCGCGTGCGCGCGAAGGACCGCAGACGCCGACACGTCGCCCGTGAATCCGGGATTCCTCGAATCGTTCATCGGTGAAGCGCAAGCGGCGGCGACCGGAACCGGCCCGGGCGAAGCATGGGATACGACCAACGAGGGGGTTGCTGCGCGTGCGGCTGAACTCGGCATTGAGCCGATACGCCCGGACGAGCCGCCATATCTGTTCCGCCTGCGAGTCATCCGTGAATCCGGCGACGACGCGATGATCGAGCGAGAGGTCGGAAAGGCGGCGCGCTCGAACCCTGCCGACCACGAGCGGGTGCATCGATTCATGTACGGCTGTGCCCCGGGCGAGCTGTCCACCGCATGACGATGGACCTGTGCCCGCTGTGCCGCGCCAACGCGGGGCGCCTCGACTTCACGAAGCTGTGCTGTCGCGTCCGGCACCTGATGGCGCTGCCGCAGGTCGAAATGCGCCGCGCGACGCTCGACCGATGGCGGCGCCAGTTGGGCGACACGGCCGTGAACCAAATCGAAACCGAAGTGAAGGCCCGATGGGCAGCGAGGAACGCATGAGCACGTTGAATTTCAGAAGCACCGCCAAAACCCGTATGCAGGCACTCGGGCGCCTCAAGACGGGCGAAAGGAACAAGACCGAAAAGGCCTACGAGGCGTTGCTTGAAGCCCGGCGACAGGCGGGCACCGTAGCCTGGTACAAGTTTGAAGGTCTGAAACTGCGATTGGCCGACAACACGTTCTATTCACCGGACTTCTTCGTGATGCTGGCGGATGGAACGCTTGAGGCGCATGAGGTGAAGGGGCATTGGCAGGATGATGCGCGGGTCAAGATCAAGGTCGCAGCCGAGCTTTACCCCTTCCGGTTCATCGCGGTGCGACCCAAGCCGAAAAAGGACGGGGGCGGCTGGCAGCAAGAGATTTTTGAGTAATGGATTGGCACTTTTGACGGGGAACTGGCCAATGAACGAAGCATTCCAAGACACTCGACAGGCGCTGCACGTGGCGTACCTCGTTCTGTCGCTGCCGCCGCGCCAGAAGGCGCCTTTCCGGAATATGCTGATCCGGATCCTCGAAGACATTCCGTTTCCGACCAAGGCGCAGTCGGACTGGTTGGCCGAGCTTGGCGGTGGAAACGGTGGTGGGTTCGACCCCGACCGCCTTTCGCTCGACGAGTACCGCGCCCAGTGCGCCATGATCACGGACGCAGCACGCACCAGGTTGCCGGCGCCGGAATACGCGGCGGTGCTCGCGCGCTTCGCGCACGACGACGAGAAGGTGGCAGGCATCAACGCCCTGGCGGTATGGTCGCGGAAGTCGAGCGGCATTACCGCCGTTGCGCTGCTGCGGGATCTTGCCGCGTGGAATTACCTGCCGCGAACGAAGCGCGAGGGCGCTTCGATTCGGGATCTGGCCGAACAGCACAAGGTGACGAAGGACAAGGCGTTCCGCGCTGCGAAGTGGATGGCGGGGCGCTTCGCCGAGCTGGAAAATCTCGCAGTCGCGCGACTCGAAACCGGGTTCGTACTTCACGGCGTTGTGCCGCCGGCAAACCGTCCCACGTGCGAGTTCGCTCAATCCGTTGCAGCGTAAGGACTTCGAAGGAAAAAGCTCTTGCAGTTTTGCGACAAAGCACCTAAGATTCGCCCATACTCACCGCGAGTACACCCAAAGCCCGCCCAGCGCGGGCTTTTTGCATTGGTGGATCGAAACCACACGAGGCTGCCAACAGCCAAGAACTGCGGCAGGCATCTCATGTAGTGACGCTCAGTGTTACGCGTGTTCCATCTCGCGCTGTGCCGCGAGCGCTAGGAACGCCGAGCGCGACATATGGCGCTTCTCGGCCACGGCATCGATTTGATGTACGAGACGCTCGGGCAGGCTGATGTTCAGTCGAATCGCCTTGCTGCTGACCTTTGACAGATCGATGTCGACGAACATCCAGCAGCCGGTGCCGTCATCGACCTCATGCGCATGCAGCTTGTGGATGTCGTAGGTCGGGGCCGGGATCGCATCGGCGCTGTCTTCGTACATAAGTTCGACCGCCTCTTGCGCCATACGCTCAAGTTCGTCGAGCGTATCCGCAGCGGTGTGCACGCCCGGAAGATCCGGGAACGCGGCGCCGAAGGCGCTATCGACTTCCTGCCACACGTAGATCGGATATTTCATTCGCTTCTCCAGTCAATGCCCGCTTGCTTGAAGATCGAGCGGGCGGTGCCAATCGGCATGTCCTTTTTCGGGTGTGGGACGATCACCACTCGACCGTTCTCGTGCCGAAACTTGTGGTGGCTGCCTCGCACCGACACTTCGGTGAACCCGGCGGCCTTCAGTCGTTTGATGATGTCTGCGCTTGTCATGTGTGTAATCTTACACAATACACAATGTTGTGTAAAGATATTTTGCGCAGGTTGACGCGTATCGGTTGATTCGCCCGACAGGGCACAGACCATATCGCCGCGTCGCTGCCCGGGCCAGCCGGCCAGTGTCCGATCCTTTCCGAAACAACCCCGGCAGCGCGCCATATGTCGCTACCCGTACCTCCTGCGGGGGAATGGCGGTAGGGGCGCGTGGATGTACCGATTTCAGCGTTACCCCTATTTTTCCCGTCTATGAAAAAGCCCGCTCAACTCGCGATCGTCTACCGGTCGACGGATGAGTTGGACGCGTACGAGAACAACGCGCGCACGCATAGCGCGGCGCAGATTCAGCAGTTGCAAGAATCGTTACGCCAGTTCGGCTGGACGAATTCGGTGTTGATTGCCGACGGCGGGATCCTCGCCGGGCATGGCCGCATCGAGGCGGCTACTGGCATGTGGGAAGCGGGCGAGAGCATCGAAATGTGCCCCCGACCGTTCTTCGTTCCGACGGTCGACCTGTCGCACCTCGACGCGGCGCAGCGCCGTGCATACATCCTTGCAGACAACAAGCTGGCCGAGAACGCCGGTTGGGACGCGGACCTGCTGGCGGCCGAACTGGCCGACCTCAATGATGACGGTTTTGACCTGTCCATCATCGGTTTCAGCGACGCCGAGCTGCGCGAACTATTCGCGGAACCCGGCGAACCCGGGCCGGGCGGCGAAGGGTCGCTCGCCGAGCGATTCATGGTGCCGCCGTTCAGCACGCTCGACGCCCGCGCGGCGGCGTGGCAAGACCGCAAGGACGCCTGGCTGGCGCTGGGCATTCAGTCCGAGGTAGGGCGCGACGCGCCAGCATACGGCGGTGCCAGCGAGACGCAGAAAGCGGCACGCGGCGCCACGGCGCAGCACCGCACCAGCGTGTTCGACCCGGTGTTGTGCGAACTGGCCTACCGGTGGTTCTGCCCTGAAGGCGGCATAGTGCTCGACCCGTTCGCCGGCGGCAGCGTGCGCGGCATCGTCGCCGCGCGCCTCGGACGGCAGTACGTCGGCATGGAACTGCGCGACGAGCAGGTGGCCGCCATCCGCGAGCAGCTTCACCTGATTGCGCCGGACGATCCGGCGCCCGCGTGGCAGGTTGGCGACAGCCGCCACATCGGAAAAGCACTGAAGGGCGTCGCCGCCGACTTCCTGTTCTCGTGTCCGCCCTACGCGGACCTCGAACGCTATTCGGACAGGCCGGAAGACCTGTCCACGATGAAGTACCCCGAATTCCTTGCCGCTTACCGCGAAATCGTCGCAAGCTCGGTAGCACTGCTGAAGCCTGACCGCTTCGCCTGCTTCGTGGTGGGCGACGTGCGGGCGCGCAGCGGCTCGTATCGCAATTTCGTGTCCGACACGATCGCCGCCTTCCTCGACGCGGGGTTGACCCTCTACAACGAGGCGATCCTGCTCACGGCGCTTGGCAGCGCACCCATTCGCGCAGGCAAGCAGTTCGCCGCCAGTCGCAAGCTGGGCAAGGTGCACCAGAACGTCCTGGTCTTCGTGAAGGGCGACTGGAAAAAGGCTGTCGCGGCCTGCGGCCAGGTCGACATGACGGACGTTCAATTTCCCGATCCTGACGAGTGATCGGCCGCCGCTCGCAGCGGTTCTGCAAAAACACCCCATGCAAGACGGGCCGGGGGCTCGTCGATAGGAGGCCCCGATGGCTCGACTGTGCGGGGCGAAAACCCGCTCGGGCGAGCCCTGTAAGAACGGGGCGATGGACAACGGGCGGTGCCGGATGCACGGCGGGAAGACGCCCATAACGAACGAGAACGCGGCAAAGCCGGGTTCGCTGTACAGCAAGCACCTGACCGACGAGGAAAAGGCTCTGTTCGACGCGATCGAGCTTGGCAGCCTCGACGACGAGATCCGCCTGACCAAAATCCGGCTTGCCCGTGCGCTGGCTCAGGAAAGCGAGCGCGGCGGCACGCTGGAAGTCGAGTCGGCGGTGCAGCGCTCAGGCGGCGGTCCACAGGTTGCGAAAGCCGAAGTGCACAAGAAGGCACGGGACTACGTGTCGATCATCGACCGACTGACTGCGCGCATCGCCTCGCTGGAAGCCCGGCGGGCCGCGATGCAGAACATGGCGCTCGAAGCAGAGTTGAAGCGCCTAGACCTGAAGGAACGCGGCGATGAGCAGAATCCCGAGCCGCCCGCATCGCGCTCGTTCACCTTCGTGGTGAAAGACGCACGGCGCCGCCCCGATGACGCCAATGACGACGCCTAACCCGACCCTAAACGTTCCGCAGGCCGAGTTCCTGCAGATGCCGCACAAGTTCCGGGCCTACGTGGCCGGGTTTGGGTCCGGCAAGACGTGGGTCGGCTGCACCAGCATCTGTCAGCACTTCTGGCAGTGGCCGCGCATCAATCAGGGCTATTTCGCCCCGACGTACCCCCAGATTCGGGACATTTTCTACCCGACCATGGAAGAGGTCGCCGCGGTGATGGGCCTGGCCGTCAAGATCAACCAGACGAATCACGAGGTTCACGTCTACGAGGGGCGTAAGTATCGCGGCACGGTCATCTGTCGGTCGATGGAAAAGCCGGAAACCATCGTCGGTTTCAAGATCGGGCACGCCCTGATCGACGAACTGGACGTTATGCCGCTGAAGAAGGCCCAGACGGCCTGGCGCAAGATCATCGCGCGGATGCGGTACAACGTGCCAGGGCTGCTCAACGGCATCGACGTCACGACGACGCCGGAAGGCTTCAAGTTCGTCTATCAGCAGTTCGTCAAGGCGGTGCGCGAGAAGCCTGCGCTCGCCGAAATGTACGGCCTGATTCAGGCCAGCACGTACGACAACGAGCTGAACCTGCCGGATGACTACATCCCGTCTCTGTTCGAGTCGTACCCGGCCCAACTGATCGCCGCGTATCTGCGCGGCCAGTTCGTGAATCTCGCCAGCGGCAGCATCTACGCCGACTTCGACCGGGTGAAGAACCACACGGATGCGGTAGTCGCGCCGAAGGAAACGCTGCACATCGGCATGGACTTCAACGTGCTGAACATGACGGCGACCATCAACGTGGTGCGCAATGGCCTGCCGTTGACCCTGCTGGAGCGGGTCAAAGTGCGTGACACGCCTGCGATGGCCCGGATCCTGAAAGAGGATTTCTACGATCTTGGGCACGGCATTGTTATCTACCCGGACGCGTCAGGGGGTAACACATCCTCGAAGAACGCGAGCGAGTCTGATCTGTCGATCCTCAAGCAAGCCGGCTTCAAGGTCGAGGTGAATTCAGCCAATCCGGCTGTCAAGGATCGCGTGAATGCGTACAACGCCATGATCCTGAACGCGGCCGGTGAGCGGCGCTTCCGGATCAACACCCACGCGTGCCCGGTGACCACCGAGGCGCTTGAGCAGCAGGTTTGGGGGGAGGACGGTCAGCCGGATAAGAAGACCGGCCATGACCACCCCAACGACGCCAACGGCTACTTCCTCGTTAAGAAGTGGCCCATCGTGAAGCGCACGGCTACCGTCACCGCGCTGAACGGATAATGAGATTTCGAGTATGAGCAACGTTCGCACCCCGACGGCAGTCGTCGCCGATGCGGCCGAGGATCTCGCCTTGATCGCTGCCTTGATGGGCGGCACGCGCGCCATGCGCACAGGGGCGAAGACGTATCTGCCACAGTGGCCGAACGAAGCCGACGATGCTTATTCCGCGCGGTTGAGCACCGCGACGCTTTTCCCGGCGTTCCCGCGTACGGTCGAGGTGCTGGCCGCAAAGCCATTCTCACGGCCCATTACGCTGGGCGAAGATATCCCACCTCGTCTCAGGGAATGGTCCGAGGATATCGACCTGCAGGGCCGAAGCCTTCACAGCTACGCGGCCGCGCTGGCGGATGCGGTGCTCGCCGAAGGCATGGCCGGCATCCTCGTCGACTACCCGACGAAGGGGAAGGGCGTGAAGACGGTCGCGGACGAGCGCCGCGCCGGTTTGCGCCCCTACTTCGTGCACATTCGAAAGGGTGACATCCTCGGTTGGCGGTCGAAGCGCATCAACGGTGTTGAAACCCTCACGCAGTTGCGGCTGCTGGAAAGTGCGACGGTCGACGATGGCCCTTTTGGCGAAAAGACGATCGAGCAGGTGCGCGTCCTGTACATCGGGAAGTGGGAAACGTGGCGAGAGACTGAAAAAGTCGATGCCGACGGGAAGAAGATCTGGGAGGTCCACCAGTCCGGCACCACGACTCTGAAGCGCATCCCGTTCGTGGTGGCGTACGGCAAGCGCACGGGTTTTATGACCGCCGTGCCGCCGCTGATGGAACTCGCACACGCTAACGTCGAGCACTGGCAGTCGAAGAGCGACCAGCAGACGATCCTGCACGTCGCGCGCGTACCCATTCTTTTCGCCAAGAACCTCGGCGACGCCCAGATCGTCGTCGGGGCCTCGACGGCGATCAAGGCCGATTCGGCCGACGCCGATCTGAAGTTCGTCGAGCATACCGGGAAGGCCATCGAGGCCGGACGCCTGTCGCTGTTAGATCTCGAAGACCGGATGCGCCAGGCAGGCGCCGAACTGCTGGTCATCAAGCCCGGCAACGTGACCGAAGTCCAGACGCTCGCGGACAACGAGCAGGGCATGTGTGCCTTGCAGCGCATTGCGCACGACGAAGAAGACGCGATCGACGCGGCGCTTCAGTTGATGGCTGAATGGGTCGGTGAGGCACAGGGCGGCCACGTCACGATCTATAAGGAATTCGGTGCAGCGACGCTCGCTCAGGCATCGCTTGAGCTGCTGCGCGACATGAACATTGACGGCACGTTCTCTGATGAATCGCTGTTCCGAGAGGCGCAGCGGCGCGGCGTGATCAGCCCGGAACTGGACTGGAACGCTGAGAAGACCCGCATTGCCGCCAACCTCAAGCGCCCCGGCGCACCAGTGATCCAAGACTGAGTGGGCGCGCGTCGCACGATTTACCGAAGGCCCCAGGCATCGCGCCCGGGGCCTTTTTTCATTGCTTGTCAGGCGGATGCCGACGGGCGCAACGCGGCGGATGCCGCACTGAATTGAGGGCGGATGCCCGAGGAAAGCCACCATGCCATTCAAGTACGACGCAGAAGGAAACATCGTCACGCAGGACGTCAACGGCCAGAAGCTGCCGGTCTTCGTCAACGCCAGCGGCGGCGAGGCGCCGTTCGACGCTGACGCAACGGTCGGGAACATTTCCCGGCTCAACGGCGAGGCCAAAAGCCACCGCGAGCGAGCCGAGAAGGCGGAAGGCACCCTGAAGGCGTTTGAGGGCATTGGTGATCCCGCTGCTGCTATCGCTGCGTTGGAAACGGTCAAGAACCTGAACGACAAGAGGCTGGTGGATGCCGGCGAGGTCCAGAAGGTGAAGGACCAGGCGATCGCATCCGTTCGCGCCGAGTTTGAACCTGTCGTCAAAGAGCGAGACTCGCTGAAGACGGCGCTTTTCGACGAGAAGATCGGGGGTGCTTTCGCGCGCTCGAAATTTATCGGCGAGAAGGTTGCCATCCCGGCGGACTTCGTTCAGGCGTCGTTCGGTAAGCACTTCGCCATCGAGGAAGGGAAGATTGTGGCGAAGGACGCGAGCGGCAATCAGCTGTTCAGTCGTACCCGCCACGGTGAACCTGCCGATTTCGAAGAAGCACTTTCGATCCTGATCGATGCCCACCCCCAGCGGGACAGCATCCTGAAGGGTTCCGGTGCAAGTGGTGGCGGTGCGAGTGGCGGCGGCAACGGTGGCGGTAGTGGCAAACGCACGATCACGCGTTCTGAGTTCGAGGGCATGGGGGCGGCCGAGCAGGCAGCCGCTGCGCGCGACGCGAACGTGACGATCAAGGACTGATCAGTCCGAATCCCAACTGAAGGCCGCCGAGCGCGGCCGTTTTCGTTTGAAGAGGCTCATACACATGAAGCGTTTCCTTTCCACCTTGCGCCGCACGGCGCTGGCCACGATCGCAATTGCAGTCGTGGTCTACCCGATGGCGACCATGGCAAAGGTCGCTTCCAAGCTGTTCGAGTTCATGGGAGGTGCTGCCGCCTTCCCGGTCAAGGGCGGTGGCATGGTTCTCGGGGCAAACACCCTCACGGGCCTGATCCCCACGATCTATGAGGCGCTGGACGTCGTCTCGCGCGAGCTGATCGGCATGATCCCCGCGGTGTCGCGCAACAGCACCGGCGGTCGAGCAGCGCTCAACGAGTTGATCACGATCCCGATCGCACCGCCTGGTCAGTTGGAAGACAACACACCGGCCGTCACTGCCCCGAACTCCGGCGATTCGAACATCGGCAACGTGTCGATGACCATCAGCAAGTCGAAGCACGTACCGATTCGCTGGAATGGTGAAGAGCAGAAGGGCATGAACAACGCCGGCACTTACGCTGGCGTGCTGATGAATCAGTTCGCGCAAGCTTTTCGCACTCTCGGCAACGCGGTAGAAGTCGATCTCGCCACGACTGCATATCAGAACGCATCCCGTGCCTACGGTACGCCTGGTACGGCCCCGTTCGGCACCGCCGGTGACCTGTCGGACATCGCCCAGGTGCGCAAGATCCTCGACGACAACGGCGCGCCGCAGATCGACCTGCAACTGGCCCTCGGTTCGTCGGCGATCGCCAACCTGCGCGGCAAACAAAACGTGCTGTTCAAGGTGAACGAAGCCGGCACCGACGAACTGCTGCGCCGGGGCATGATCGGCGAGCTGGAAGGCATGGCTATCCGCAACTCGGCGGCCATCAAGCCGATCGCGAAGGGCACGGGGGCGAGCTATACCACCGACACCGCTGGTTACGCCGTCGGCGCCACCCAGATCACGCTGATTACCGGTTCGGGCACCGTGCTCGCCGGTGACACGGTGACGTTCGCCGGCGACGCGAACAAGTACGTGGTGGCAAGCGGCGTGACGGCCCCCGGCGTGGTCACGATCGCGGCCCCGGGCCTGCTGCAAGCTATCCCGGCGTCGGCTACGGCCGTCACCGTGGGCGCGACGGCGACGTCGAACCTCGCTTTCAGCCGCTCGGCGATCCAGCTGATCACCCGTGCGCCGGCAATGCCGGTCGGCCCGGACGGTAAGGCGATGGACATGGCGGACGACGTCATCCAGGTGACCGACCCGGTGACCGGCATCGTGTTCGATATCGCGGTGTATCGCCAGTTCATGCAACTGGTCTACCACGTGCGCCTGGCATGGGGCACGCAGGCCATCAAGCAGAACCACATTGCCGCGCTGCTCGGCTAATCCGGCGCGACGCGTTCCGCAATCAACCGGGGCAAGCGGCGCTTGCCGCGGCCCCGGCCCACACTGGAGTGACCATGCAACTCGAAACCGTCAAAGTCGTCTCGCCTGTGTCTGACGACAACCCGCACGGCTACATCGTGATCAACAAGACGGACCTCACCGACGAGCACGAGCTTTTCGACGAGGACGGCGCGAAAAAGGAACCGACCGCCAAGGCGCTCAACGTCGAGCAGTTGAAAGCAGCGCTCACCGAGAAGGGCATCGCCATTCCGGACGGCGCGAAGAAGGCGGACCTGCAGATACTGCTCAACAAGGCCAGCGAAGGCTAAACCATGCTCACCGACGCGCAACTGACTGATGTTCGCCGGTTCATGGGCTACCCGCTCGCGGGCACGACCATGCCGATCACGAACGATCAGGACATCGTCTACGGGCGCTTCGGGATGGTGGTCATGTCGCTGCATCAGCGGTTGACAACGCTGTCGGCGAGCGAAGAAGCCGTGATGGTGAACACCTATCTGACGTCGCTTTACACGTTGGAGGTTGCGGTTCCTGCGACCGGCGACAACCTTGATACGCAGCAGGCGGCTGTCTGGAAGCACAACCCTAACGAGATGCGGGACCGCTTGGCGCTGTTCGACGAGTGGCGGCGCCGATTGTGCGCCTTCGTCGGCTTCGCGCCGGGCCCGATGCTTGGCACGGGCGGCGCGCTGATCGCGCTCGGCCGCGCCTGACGGTACACGATGGACGCAACCACCCTTCAAAACCGCATCTACGCCGGCTACGCTCAGGCCGCCAAGCGCCTGGGGCTGACATATGCGCAATATCGACCGGCTTCCGCTGCGAACCCCTTGGCGGTGCAGCAGGGGACTCTGCTTGCGGCGCTCAACGCCGAGGACATGACCTACGGCAAGCCGAATCGGTACGGTAACCCGGTCTGGTACGGCTTGTTCGACGGCAGGCTGACCCAGGCCGGCGACTATCTCGTCGGCCCGGGCGGGACATTCTTCATCGCCAGTCAGCAGTTGCACCTGCCCATTCAGTGCGTCGAGTGCAACGTCACGGTGCGCGTGTCCCGCGTGGCGGCACCTGCGGGTGTGGGGGCGGTCGGCTACGGCGGCCCCTGCGGCGAGCCGGGCGCCGCGGGCGACAATTACCTGATCGGGGACGCGACGGGCGCGGGCTGGCCGGCGTCCATTCTGCTGTTCGGGCAGCGCGAGAAGTCCATCAGCGGCTTGCCTTCGTCGTCCCAGCAAATCGGCTGGCGCATCCTGTTGCCGAAGTCGGTACCGCAGTCGGTCATCATTCAGGCGTCCGACACCGTCTCGTGTAGCCTCGGTCGCCGGTACGTCGTGCAGGGCGCTGAGCTGACGGACATGGGCTGGCGCCTGACAACCATGGAACTTCACGCGTAATGGCCGACCTCTCAGACGTCAGCAACCTGCTTGTTGCGCAGGTCGCGGCCTACCTGTACGCGAACGGCACAGCGAATCCGATCTCGCCCATCGCCGGGTGCGCCGTCAAGGTCTTTGCCGGGTGGCCACAGCCCGAGGCGATGCGCGAAGACTTCGCCAACAACATCGGGTATGTGTCCGTCTACCCGCTGCCGACCGAAACCGTTTTGCGCTCGACTGTTCGTGAGTGGGAAGTACAGTCCATCGCGGCGCCGACTGTCACCGTCGCGGTGAGCGACGTCACCGTGACGCTGGGCGGCACCGTGGTGGCATCGCAGAACGTCGCGGCGGTTGTCGATGGCAAGCCCTACGTCTACGGCGTGCAGGCGACCGACACGTTGTCGGCGATTGCGACCGCGCTCGCCACGATGATCAGCGTTGACCAGCCAGCAACGTCGTCAGGTACCGGATTTACCGTGCCCGGCGCACACTCGATCGAGGCGCGCGTCGGCACGTCGGGCACGATCATTCGCGAGCTGCGCCGCCAGCGGAAAGGCTTTCAGATCACTGCCTGGGGCAATTGCTTCGATGTCCGCGACCGGCTAGGTATGGCAATCGATCAGGCGCTCGGGCCGCTCGTGCGCGCGACGCTGCCCGACGGCTCGCAGGCGATCTTTCATTACCAGAGCAGTCGGCAGGATGACACTCAGCAGAAGCAGCGCATTTACCGCCGCGATGTGATCTACGGCATCGACTATTCCACCACTCAGATTGACAACGCTTTCGGCGTCGTCGCCCCGCAGGCGTTCGTCGTCGGCGGCATCGACACGCTGGGAATCCCCACTTCGTGAGGCACTCATGAATCTCGTTGTTTTGCATGCCTTCGGCGAATACCAGAAGGGCGACCGGATCACCGACGTCGACAAGGTCGCGGCGGTACTCGACTCGGAACAGGCCGCTTTTGTCGTGAAGGTCGCGGCTGCCGAAGAAGCCGGCACCGCCAAGCCGAAGAGCAGCAAGTAAGCCGCTCGATCACCTGCATTCTCAAGCCGCCTCCGGGCGGTTTTTTCGTTTCCGGAGGCACTCATGCCGGTTTTTCAAGAAGGCGCGCTGAATACCACCGCGCTAGTCGTCCCTGACGTATACGTCCAGATCCTCGCGCCGCGCAATACTTTGATCAATGGACTGCCGACGAACATTTCCGGTGTTGTAGGCACGGCTCAGTGGGGCCCCGTGAACTCGCCGACCATCGTCGGCGGGATGGCTGACTACGCGCAGAATTTCGGTGCGGTGATGGCGCGGAAGTATGACATGGGCACGCAGGTGGCGCTGGAAGTGCTGCAAGGCGCTAACAACTTCCGCTGCGTTCGCGTGACGGATGGTACTGATGTGGCCGCCAGCGCGGCCATCGGGACGTCGCCCGCAAACATCACGTTCACTGCCAAGTACACCGGGACCTTGGGAAACAGCCTGGTCGTGACGCTGGCAACCGGTTCGGCTGCGAATTCGTGGCGTGCTGTGGTCGCGATGCCCAATCAGGTGCCCGAGGTGTTCGACAACATCACCGGAACCGGTGCAGCCCTTTGGGCGAACATCGCAGCGGCGATCAATTCGGGGCAATCCGGCCTGCGTGGGCCTTCGCAGTTCATTGTGGCAACGGCGGGAACCGGCGCGACTGCGCCTACGGCTGGTTCGACCACGCTCACAGGCGGTACCGATGGCGCTGCCACGATCACAAGCGCGACGCTGCTCGGCGTTGACACTGTGCCGCGCAAGGGCATGTACGCACTTCGCAACACGTCCACGAGCGTTGCGCTGCTCGCGGATTGCGACGATTCCACGAGTTGGACAACGCAGCTGGCCTTCGGCTTGTCGGAAGGGATCTACATGATTGGCGTAGGCCCTGCAGGCGACACGATCGCCAATGCCGTTGCGGCCAAAGCCTCGGCCGGCATCGACTCCTATGCGTTCAAGCTACTCCACGGGGACTGGATCTACTGGCAGGACACGGTGAACAACGTTATTCGCCTTGTGTCGCCGCAGGGCCTGAGCGCTGGGCGCCTCGCCAACAGTTCGCCGGAGCAGTCGAGTCTGAACAAGCCGCTGTATGGCATCGTCGGCACGCAGAAGTCGATGCAGAACCAGGTCTATTCGAGCGCTGAACTACAAGCGCTCGCGCAGGCCGGTATCGACGTCATCACCAATCCCATTCCGGCTGGCAACTCGTTCGGCGCGCGGATTGGTCACAACGCGAGCAGCAACCCGGTCGTCAACGGCGACAACTACACGCGGATGACGAACTATCTTGCCTACACGCTGAACAGCGCCATGGGCATTTTCGTCGGTAAATTGCAGTCGACTCGCGATAACGACCCCCTGAAGCGGCAGGCCGGATCGACCATCAGTTCGTGGCTCGAAAGCATGAAGGGCGACGGCGACAAAATTGGGATGATCGACGACTACTCGGTGCAGTGCGACAGCAAGAACAACACGCCGAATCGCATCGCTCTCGGGTACCTGCAGGCCGACGTGAAGGTCCGATACCTGGGCGTCGTCGAGAAATTCATCGTCAACCTTGAAGGCGGCCAATCGGTCACCGTAACGCGCCAGAGCACGCAGCCGGCGTAAGGCGTCACGTGTGGCGGATAGGTCAGGCCGACCGAAAAGCGCGCGTCCTGGGCGCGCCCGCCGCCGCACACCTCATTTCCCAGGCATCCGCAGGTGATATTCATGAATGCACCACGAAAGAAGATCGCCAGCGCAGACGAACTGATGGCGACCGCCGCTGTAGCAAATGTGCTCGCCGATGCGGCGGAATGTTCATTCGGCGATCCACACGGCGCCATAGCGATCCTTCGGGATAGGCTGCCTGCCACGCTTCCCGACTTTGGGCTTGAGTGCCTGCGAGTTGCCGTGACAGAAATGGTTGGTCGCCACCTTCTCGCGCTGAATGCCAAAGGGACGGAGTTCGAGGTGCATCACCACTTCTGGGCAAACCTGGATCGATACCTTCCAGGAGCGAAGCGGATTAAGTCTCGCTCGAATCAACAGCATATGCCTGACGGTTGGATCGAACTCAATGGCGTAGCGATGCCGGTCGAAATCAAGCGGGATGAATTCAAGGCTGCTGCTGCTCGGCAGCTGACGCGATACATGACTGAATATGGCGCGACTCGCGGCATTGCGGTTGCGAGAGAGATTCGCTGTCCACGCGATCCGCGCGTCATCTACATCGAGTACGACGTGTCCGCCATCTGAGACAACCATCCTTCCTCACTGACCCGGCCTCGCGCCGGGTTTTTGCATTTTGGCCTGCCGCGCGCGGGCCGCTTCTATTTCGGAGCACGCCATGCCCGTGAATGGCTTCAACGTAGGCCGCGACGTGTCGGTCGATATCAACACGTCGACCGGCCCGCTGAATTTCGGCCTGATCACCAAGTTCACTGCCAAGCAGGACATCACCGACAAGAAGGTGAAGGGCCTGGACGGCATCACGCGCCATGTGCGCTTCCCGGACGGGTGGTCCGGCACGTTCGACATCGAGCGACAGGGCCCCGAACTCGACGACTTCTTCGCCCAGTCCGAAGACAACTACTACGCGGGCGTCGACGAGCAGGGCGGCACGATCACGGAAACCGTTACCGAAGTGTCGGGCGCGGTGTCGCAGTATCGCTTTCTCGGGGTGCTGCTGAAGTACGACGACGCAGGTGACTGGTCGGGCGACGATACCGTGAAACAGAAGGTCTCGTTCGTGGCGTCGCGCCGCGTGAAGGTGTCTTGATATGGCGAAGCTCACTGTGAATACGGGCACCCCGAGCGACGAGGTCGTGCGGGCAGCTGTTGCCGAACACTCGGTGCAGGACGCGACGGGGCGCACGCTGCTCCTGCGCAAGCCCGGCATCCTTGCGCAATATCGGCTCATCGAGGCTCTCGGGGACTCGGCGAAGAACGAGGCCTACATGGGCATGGTCATGCCGCTGCTGTTCGTCGGTGCGATCAATGGCGACGCGGTGCCGCCCTTGCGCACGAAGAGCGAGGTGGAGGCGCTGATTCAACGCTTGGATGATGCCGGCGTCGAAGCCGTCATGCTTGGCGTACAGGCGCACTTCGCGCGCCAGGATCCGGAGGCGGACCGCGAAGCACTAAAAAAGTAGTCAGGGCCACGCCGATCCGCGAGGCACTCTGGCTCGTCAAGAACGGCGTGCCCTTCGACGTCGCTTTTAGCGTCGACGATGCCACGCGCGCTGGCTGGTCCATCATCTTCAGCGAGATGGAAGGGCACGTTTTCAACTTCCGGACGATGGAATTCGAGCAGCCGAGGTCGTGATGAAGGAATTCGGTGATCTGGCGTCGTTCGCGGCTCATCTCGGAGCGATGGCCACCGTCGTCGACCGCAGTCTGCATCAAGGACTGAAGAAGGTCGCTGTCGTGATCGAAAAGCGTGCTGAAGCCAAATTCGGTGATTATCAATCCGGCGTTGGCCCGTTCCCCGCATGGGCGCCCCTCGCAGAGTCGACGAAAGCAGAACGAGTTGCGAGCGGGTTCACCCCAGATGACCCGCTGTTGCGCTCTGGCAGCCTGCGCGACTCGGTCGAACATCAGGTTTCGCATCTTGAAGCGATTATCGGATCGCCCGATGACCGAATGGCCTGGCAGGAACTCGGCACGGATAAGATCCCGCCGCGGCCGGTGCTTGGCCCTGCGGCCGTTGAATCGAGAAAGGAAATCGAGCGAATTGTCGCCGGCGCGGCTGTGAGCGGGCTGCTGGGCGGCGACGTAATGGCGGGCGTGCTGGCGAAGACCTACGAGGGTTGATTGCCGAAGCTTGCGAGCACGAAGAAGGCCACGACCAGCAGAACCGGCGCCCAAAGCCACCACATCAGAATCGCGAAGACGAGCCACTTCAACAGCGACCCCGCCCACGAGCCCGAAACTCGGTCCGCGCGTGCACGGCGGACCTTTGGGTATTGGACGAAGCTGAACCGATCAGCGGCCCATTCCTGCATCCGATAGAGAATCTTTCCCATGTTTGAAGCCTATTCGATTGGCATCCGCGTTCGGCTGGTCAATCTGGCCACGCAGGGGCTGGCGTTGCTGGGTAAGGACATCCTCAAGACGCACGGCCAAGCGGTCCAGCTCGAAAAGCAACTCAACGCGCTGAAGCTTGCGGGGGCGGGTTTTGCCGCGATGAAAATCGGCGACGGCATGCTCGGCTCGCTCGGAAAAACTCTTGAGGTGTCCAAGGAGTATACGCGACAGCTTTCCCTGATGGGAGCATCGGGGATGTCGCAGAAGGAAATCGCGGAGGCGACCGGAGCGGCATGGAAGACGTCCAAGGACGTACTCACGAGCAGTGCGGCCGAAAACCTGTCGGCCATCCGCGAACTGCGGTCCGTCTTTGGTACCGATCACATGCACGAAGCCTACGGCATTCTGCCTGTGGTGCAGCGCACGCGCGCAGTGATGGAAGCCCTGAGCGGCAAACCGCAAGAGCATGTCGCCTTCGATATGGTCAAGGCGATCGAGCTGCGCAACACGGGCGTGATGAGCATGGAAACCATGCAGCGCAACGCCGACATGATGGCCAGGACGCTGATGGCATTTGGCGGCACGCTGAATGTGCACGACTACCACATGGCACTCAAGACGGCGAAGACGTCCGGGATGCGTCTGGACGACGATTTCGTCTACAAGTACCTGCCGACGCTGATGCAGGAGGTCAAGACGGGCAGCGGCGGCGCGCAGTCCGCCGGTACGATTCTTGAGACCATGCGCCGCGCGATCGCGGGCGGCCGGATCCCCGAGAAGATGATTGGCAACTGGCTCGATGCTGGGCTGGTCAATGCGAATGGCGTCGGGCGGGGTGGGGCGGGCAATCGCCACATCAAGCCGGGGTCGATCGTCGGCACGGAACTGTTTCTGTCGAACCCGTTCGAGTGGGCAAACACGATTGCACGCCCGGCGATCGAGAAGCTGATGAAGACCCGCAACGTCGGCTTCGATACGGCCACGGCGATGCTCTTCGGCGATCGGAACGCAGAGTTCGGCGTTTCGACGCTGATCAAGAAGGCCGCTCAATTCGAGCGTGACCGCAAGCTGGTCGAGTCCGAAGGCAACAGCATGGACACGTACCAGAAGCTGCTGAAAACGAACCCTCAGTTGGCATCCGGCGCGATGCATAAGCAGTGGGAAAACGTCCAGGCTCGGCTTGGATATGAAGTGCTGCCGCGCCTGATCCCCTACATGATCAAGTTTGCGGATTCGCTCGACGGCATTTCCCAGTGGATGCAGCGCAACGGCGCGGCAACGAAGACGATTGTCCTCGGCTTTGCCGGTGTTGCCGTTGCGCTTTCCGTGCTTGGACGTGTGCTGATGACTGCTGGAATCATTAAGTTCCTCGGTCTGGGACCCGTCATCGGGCGATTTTTCGGTGTTCTCGGAACGGGGCTGATGTGGCTCGGCAGAGCGCTCCTGATCGCTGGTCGTGCGCTTCTTCTTAACCCCGTCGGGCTTGTGATAACCGCAATCGCTGCGGCCGCCTACCTGCTATGGCGGAACTGGGATGAAGTGGGGCCGAAGTTGACCGCCGCTTGGGAGATGGTGAAGTCGTCCCTTGGCGCCGTGGCCGATTGGATTGTCTCGAAATGGAAATGGGTGAAGTCGCTATTGCCATTCGGCGGTGACGACAAGGAATCGACTTCCCCGGCGGCGCCGGGAACGCCAAATGCGCCGAGCGTCGACGGCGTCAGGTACGAGAGCCGCCATATCGCAACCCGCGACCAGGGGCAGCGTCCACTTCAGGCGAAGCTCTTCCTGACCGAAAGCGGCCGGCGCGAGATTGCTTCAAGCACTTCCGCAATTCAGGCGCGGGAAGTGTCTCGTCCGCTCGGCTCTGGCATGTACGACGTCGGTCTCGGGCTGCCCCCGGTCGGCATGAACTACGCAAAATGACCCCAGACACTGTTCTCATGCTCGGCGACTTCAGCTTCACGCGCCATGAGGTCCCTGAAAGCATCCGCTTTGGCGGCCAGCAGGCGCTGGTCGTGCACAAGATGGTCGGTGGCGTGCGGCACGTTCAGGCAATGGGCGACGATCCGGAACCTTTGTCGTGGTCGGGCCTGTTTTTCGGTTCCAATGCCCTCGAGCGCGCGCTGTACCTGAAGACGTTGAAAGAGTCCGGCCAGGAACTCGAACTGATCTGGTCCGAGCTCTACTACCTCGTCGTCATCCGCGAATTCACGGCGGACTTCGAGCGCTGGCACCAGCTTCCGTACCGCATCACGTGTGAGGTCGTGGAAGACCTGACGCGCTCGGTGCGCGACGTGCCGGACGCGGGCATCGACGCTCTCGTGAGCGACGACATGCTATCGATCGGCGGCCTCTCTGACCTGGTCGGCGACGGTCCGCTGTCCGCGCTGGTAGGTGGCCTCAACACGGCAATCGGTCAGGTGTCGAGCTTCGCCAAGGCCGCGCAAAGCACCATAAACGGGGTGCTACAACCGCTCAATGCGGTGCGCTCGCGGGTTCAGACGTTGATTGCGTCGACGAACAACACGCTGCTCAATGTCACGACACTGGGCGGCATTCTGCCGAACAACCCGATTTCTCAGAATATCGCGCGCTTGACTCAGCAAGTGACCGCTGCAACGCAACTGCCAGTGCTGGCTCAGCTCAACACGGTGGTCGGGCGCCTCGGCAAGAACCTCGGCACGATCAACGCTGGAACGAAGAGCCTAACCCTCGCTGGCGGCAATCTCTATCGCGTGGCCGCCAACGAGTATGGCGACGCGATGGGGTGGACGACGGTCGCCGCGGCAAACGGCATCACCGATCCGGTGCTGAACGGCGTGAACTCGGTGAAGATCCCGCCGTACAACGTGCCCACGGGGGGCGTGTTCAATGCGTAGCCTCAACCAGGTGCCGATTGCAGCTGCTGCCACCCGGCCACGAGGGGCCGTAAAGCTGAATGACACGCTGATCACGGGCTGGGTGAGCTGGGAAGCTGAGTCGAACGGTTTCTACTCAGCGGACACCTTTCGGGTGACGTTCGTCGCCGACATGCTGCCAAGCGACCGCGACGCGCGCTGGTTTTCCGAGCAGTCGGACATGTTCGTCGAGCTTTTCGGGGGCTATCCAAATGACCCAGACAGGTATGAGTTGACGGACCTTGTCAGCGAACTGTACGGCCGCGTCGACGATATCGATTTCGACATCGTGGCCGGCACGATCGAGCTGGTCGGGCGTGATCTCACGTCGGTATTCATCGACGCAAAGACAACCGAGAAGTGGCCGAACCTGACCGCGTCGCAGATCGCCACGCAGCTCGCGCAGCGTCATGGCCTTACGCCGGTGGTCACTGCGACGAACGCCAAGGCTGGCAAGTACTACGAGATCGATCACGTCAACTTGACCGATCAGCGTAGCGAGTGGGACTTGCTGGCATATCTCGCGCACATCGAGGGGTTCGTCGTGTACGTCAAGGGCAAGGAACTGCACTTCGAGCCGAAGACGGATCCCGACTCGACGCCCTATCTGATTCAGTGGGTTCCGCCGGATGACACGAAGGGCTACCCCGAAGCGAATGTCGTGGACATGAAATTCAGCCGTGCGCTGACAGTGTCCCGGGGCATCCAGGTCGTGGTGCGGACGTGGAACGCCAAGCAAAAGAAGGGCTTCACGGTGTCGTACCCGAACAAGGCCAAGACGACACAGGCGGGCAAGGCGAAGCCATTCGGCGGCGCACAGATCTACAGCTACACCATTCCGGGCCTGACACAAGAGCAAGCGCTGGAACGCGCCCAGAAGATCTATGCGGAACTCATCGCGCACGAGATGAAGCTTCAGATTTCCCGCATGCCCGCCGACTCGATCCTCGGGGTCACAACGATGGTCGAGGTTGCCGGTACGGATACGGCCTGGGACCAGAAATATTTTCCGGACAGTGTCGTTCGCCGAATGAGCATGACCGATGGCTACGTGATGTCGCTGAACGCCAAAAACCATGCCCCTGATTCGACGGTGACGCTATGAACCCTCATGCGCTTGCGAACGCGATGCGCGGGCTGGCTCAGATGAATGCTGGCACGCGCTCGGAATCGCGCGACGGGACGATCAGCAGTTATGACCCGGCCGCGCACGCGGTCAAAGTGCTTCTGCAGCCGGAGGGGACGGAAACGGGCTGGATCCAGCTCGCGGCAGCGGCCGTCGGGGTAGGGTGGGGTGTGGTGTTTGCACCGTCCATTGGGGACGCGATAAAGGTCGATTTCGTCCTCGGCAACGCCGAGACGCCCGTTGCGGTGGCGCGATTCTTCAATGACGTCGACCAGGCGATGCGGGTGCCGTCCGGTGAGTATTGGATGGTGCACAAATCCGGCGCGTTCATGAAGATGACGAACGACGGGAAGGTCGCGATCAACAGCCTGGTCGAGATCGATGCCACGGCGCCGACGATCATGATCCAGGCCACCGGGAACGTGAACGTGCAAGCCGGTGGCCAGGCAAACATCACCGCGCCGGCCATCAACCTTGGCGCGGCGGGCCAATCGCTGCTTTCCATCATCACATCAGCGTTCATGTCCCTGTTCAACGGCCACACCCATAACGAGACGGGGACGGTCACGGCTGCCCCGAATCAACAGATGGGGGCGGCGCACATGACGTCTACGGTCAAGGCATCCTGATGAGCGATTTGAATCACATGTGGGGCTCAGACCTTACCGTCTCGGCCTCGGGCGATTTGCAGCTAGTCGGCGGAGCCGACCAGACGCAACAGCGTATCTTGCGGCGCCTGATGACCAACCCGCGCGGCCCGGCCGTTGGCGGGACGCCGCCGGAACCCGGCGATTACATCTTCCATCTGGATTACGGGGCGGGCCTGCCGCGCGAAGTCGGGCGCACGCTGGATGCGGGGCGCATCCGCGCCAAGATTCGCGGTCAGATCCTGCGTGAAGCCTCGGTTGCCCGCCGGCCGGCCCCTGTGATCGATGTTCAAGCCATCGCGCGCGGTGTCAGCGTGTCGATTCGCTATACGGACGCGGCCACCGGCCAGCCCGCCACCCTCAGTTTCAACGTGAATCAATGACCATTTCCACGAAAGACTTCGTGACGCTGGTGCGCGAGCAGGTGACGGCCATCCAGGGCGCTGCTGCGGGGCTCGTAGACCTCACCATCGGCTCGACGCTGCGCGCGGTCGTCGAGGCGACCGCAGCTGTTGCCTTGTGGCTGCAATCGCTGATTCTGCAGTTGCTGGTCATCACGCGGGCATCGACGTCGAGCGGTTCCGACCTTGATTCATGGATGGCTGATTTCGGGGTGACCCGAATTCCTGCTGACCCGGCCAGCGGGCTCGTGAAGTTCGCTCGGTTTACGCCGACGCTCAATGCGATCGTGCCGATCGGTGCGCGCGTGCAGACGGGGGACGGCACGCAGACGTTCGCAGTCACGCTGGATGCAACGAACCCGGCGTACGACGCGACTCAGAACGCCTATGTGTTGGGCTCTGGTACGCCTTACGTTTCGGTGCCGGTGCTCGCTCAAGTTGCTGGCGCGTCCGGCAATGTTGTTGCCGGTGCGGTGAACACGATCGTGCAGGGCATGCCCGGCATCGACACCGTGACCAACGCCGCAGCGTTTACCAACGGCGCCGATGCCGAGATCGACACGGCACTGCGCGCCCGCTTCGTCGCGTACATCGGCAGTCTGTCGAAGGCCACGAAGGCGGCGGTTCTCTATGCTGTGCTTTCGCTGCAACAGAACGTCAGCGCCACGGTTACCGAAAACCAGCAGCGCAGCGGCTTGGCGCAGCCCGGGTTCTTCTATGTGATCGTCGACGACGGCACGGGCAGTCCTTCGTCGACGCTGCTTGCGTCTGCGGCCAATGCGATTGAAGATGTGCGCCCGCTGAGCGTGACATACGGCGTGTATGGGCCCAATACGGTCATCGCCAACGTGGTCATGGCAATTGTGACAGCGAGCGGGTACGACCACGCTGCAACCGTCGCCCTCGTGGCAGCGGCGATTCAGAACTACATCAACACGCTCGGACTCGGCGTGTCGCTGAGCTTCACCCGCCTCGCGCAGGTCGCCTACGCGGCATCGGACGGGGTCACGAACGTTACCGGCGTCACGCTGAACGGCGGCACGTCGGACCTCGCTGCCACGTCGCAGCAGACCATCAAAGCCGGTACGGTGCAGGTGACGTGATGACGGGTGACCAACAGGACATGTTTCAGCGCCTGCGCGCGCTGCTCCCGACGGCCTGGTTCCCGGGCGTCGCCGAGATCCTCGACGCGCTGCTGGCGGGCATCGCGTACGGCCTGAGCTTTGTCTATTCGCTGTGGGCCTACGCGAAACAGCAGACACGTATTGCGACGGCCACCGACGGCTGGCTTGACATGATCGCGTGGGACTTCTTCGGCGCGGCGCTAATGCGCGAGCCTGGGCAGTCCGATGATTCGTTCCGTATTCGGATCGTCATCAACCTGCTGCGGGGAAAGGGTACCCGGCCGGCGATGGTCCAGGTGCTGAAGGATGTAACCGGACAAGCGCCGACCATCTTCGAGCCGAACCGGCCGATGGACATGGGCGCGCTGAACTCGCCAACGTCTGCCGGCTACTGCGGCGTCGCTCGGTTAGGCTCGATGGCCGTTCCTTACACGGCGATGATCACCGCGTTCCGTCCCGTCGCTACGGGCGGCACTGCTGGGGCGGCGTACTGCGCCGCGCCGTCGCAATCGGCACTGAACACGCCACTCGCTTCGTCCTACACGAACTCTTCGTCCTACACCCATTCGTCGGCGTCCGACGCCGACATCTACGCCGCCGTCGACGCTGTCAAGCCAGTGGGCACGGTCATGTGGGTGGCCATCCGCTGATTGCAGAATTTCTTCATTGACCAGGGTCGCCAAGTGCGGCCCTTTTTCATTTCGGGGGCAATCCTTGAACCGTCTCATTACCCAGATCGGGCAATCGATCTACGAGTGGTTTTTCACGAAGCCGGCGCAGGACAACATGATCGCGCACGGGAAGTTGGCTGCGGCTGTGCTCGGGACGTCCACAATCGCCAATGGGCTGGCGTGCGCGCCGACGTCGCCAGCCTCGCTGCAGGTCAGTCTCGGTCCAGGGGAAATTTACGCGCTTGCGCCGCTTGAGGCCACGGTGTTCGGGACGTTGGCTGCCGACACTACTCATCAGGTCTTTAAGCAGGGGATTCTTCTCGATCCGACGCTCGTGTCCTGCCCGCCGCCGCCGACCGCCGGCCAAGCGATCAACTACCTGGTCCAAGTCCAATATCAGGATCAGGACGTAAGCCTCGATCCGACGACTGGCAATGCAACGCCGGTGGTACTGCAGTTCTATAACTCGTCGAACCCTTCGCAGCCCTGGCAGGGGCCCAACAACAGCGGCCAAACCAGCAACACGTTCCGGAAAGGGATTGTTGCGATTCAGGCAAAGGCGGGCATCGCCGCGACGACGGGCACGCAGGTTACGCCGGCGGCCGACACCGGGTGGACTGGGATCTGGGTAGTGACGGTCGCGAACGGGCAGACGTCGATCACCGCGGGGAACATCACGCAATACAGTGGCGCGCCTATCTTGTCCGAGACGCTCACCCAGAAGATCAGCCAAGCAACGGGGGACGGGCGCTACGCGGCGCTTGCCGGGGCCGTAGCGCAATTGTTTTCCGTCGCTCCGGCGACGCAGCCGCAGCACGCGGTGCAGCTTGCCCAGCTTCAATCCAGTGTCGGCTCGACGGGGGCCGCGTCGTCTCGAAACAAGCTCTTCAACAGCGGCGCGCAGGTCGCGATCCAGTCGACTGTGCCGACGCTTACCACGTCGCCGCAGTACGGTCCGGTCGAGATGATTGCCGCGTGGGCGTCGGGCGGTGCGATCACCGCTGGCACGCTGACGCAAGACACGGCAGCGCCCGTTGGTCGAACTGGGTATGCGGCCAAACTCGCTGGCTGCACGCTGACCGGCGCCGGCCAAGTATCTTGGCGGTACCGAATGGAAGCGGCGGACGCAGTCAAATTCAAGAACCAGACCGGCACGTTTCAGATCGGTGTTCAGCACGATGTCGGCTCGGCCATCAATTACACGGTGGTGTTCCGCAAGCCGACCACGACCGCTGATGATTTCTCTGCGGTGACGACGATCGGCACCAGCTCGGCGTCGTCTGTGGCGAGCGCGACCGGCGCTGTGGTCACGGCAACTCAGGCTCTGGGCGATTGCTCGAAGGGCTTGGAGATCGAGGTTCAGGTCGCGTGCGGCGCGGTCACGACGAAGAATTTCTGGTTCACTGAGTGGCAGTTGGAGGAGGGCACGGTGGCTTCCGCCGTCACGCGCAAGAACTATCCGGACGACCTCAAAGACTGTCAGCGCTACGCGCTTAACGTGCCGGTGGGAGCGCTCTTCATCAGCGGTTGGGCGGGGTCCGTCAGTGCTCCGGTTGGAACCTGCGGAATTGACTATCCGGTCGAAATGCGAGTTGCCCCGTCCGTTCCGTCGATTTCATTCTCCCTGACTCAATGCAACACGCCTGTCATCAACTACAACTCAACACGCTGTTTGCGTCTGGCAGCTACCGGAACCGTAGCGTCTGGATCAGCAGGTGCAGCTAACAACGCCGCTTTCGTCATCACTGCGAGGCTCTGAACATGTATCAGCTCTACATCACCGAGGGCTTCGTCACGCGCCTTTCGGACGGCGCAACCATTCCGATGGCCGACGGTAACGTCGACTATGAAGAGTTCAAGCGATGGCTCGCGGCGGGTAACACGCCACTGCCAGCCGATAAGGTCGCGCCGTAATCCGGCAGCTACCACCCACGCATTCCACCGCCGCCTTCGGGCGGCTTTTTTCATTTCCGGGGAACCATGAATCAGGAACAGATCATGGAAATGTCCGAGAGCGATTTCCGCGCCTTCGTGACCCAGCATCTTGCCGCGATGCGGGCCGAAATGGTCGCAAACACAGAGCAGACCAAAGAGACCGGTGAGGCGATGAAGGGCCTGATCGAGGTCTTTCAGATCATGCAGGGCGGCATCCGTTTCCTGGGCGTGCTCGGGAAAATTGCCAAATTCCTGACGCCGTTCGTCGCGCTCGCGGGGGCAGTGTGGGCATTGATGCATGGCAAATGGCCGGATCGACTATGAGCGAGACGACCAATCCGCTAATCAAGCGGGCCGTCGCCGCGGCTGCGGGCGGCGCCATTGCGATCGCAGCCGTGATTGTGCCTGCGTTCGAGGGCTCACGGCTCTCGGCCTATCTCGATCCCGTCGGCATTCCGACGATTTGCTACGGCCATACGGCCGGCGTGAGGGTGGGGCAGGTGAAGAGCCAGGCGCAGTGCGACGAGCTGCTGCGCGGCGATCTGGGCATTGCGCTCACCACTGTCGACCGCATGGTCAAGGTGCCGATGCCTGAGACCCGCCGCGCTGCGCTCGCGAGTTTCGTCTACAACGCCGGCGCGGGCAATTTTGCGAGCAGCACCATGCTGCGCAAGATCAATGCTGGCGATCCTGTTGGGGCCTGCAACGAACTGCCCAAGTGGGTCTATTCCAAGGGGCAGGTGCTGCCAGGCTTGGTTCAGCGCCGCGAGCAAGAGCGACAGCTCTGCCTCATGTAACCGCCGCCATTTGAGCGGCTTCTTGCTTTTTCACCACCAGAAGGAACATCACTGATGCCCAACATGCGCGCCAAGGTCCAACTGAATCGGATCGAACAATTCCAGAGCAGCGAGATTCTGCACTTCAACGCCGTTGCAGCCAAGGCTTACCCGGCAGACGGGAGTGACGAGGACAACACCTATGCGAAGTACTCGCCGTCGGCCGAGTTCAAAATTCATATCAACAATCCATCCCTGTTGGGTCAGTTCAAGGTCGGCGAGAAGTACTACGTCGATTTCACCCCGGCCCCCGTCTGATCAAACTGCCATCGGCACCAACGAGACCGCCTTCGGGCGGTTTTTTATTTCCGAGGGCATATGTCCGACGTAACCCAGACCCACGAAGAGAAAGAAACCCTGAGCGTCGACGTGCTGCTGCCTGGCCACGTTCCGCGCACGACCACCGCGTTATTCACCCGCACGCGCAAGGCGCTGATCGAGCGCGAGGCTGGCAGGTGCTTCGTCTGCGGCGGAACCGATCACGACACAGGGCATCCGCTCGAGGCGCACCACAGCCCGATCGAGCGCAGCACCGCCAATCTGATCGACTGGTCGCGCTTTGCGGAAGACTGCCGCGCCGGTGTATGGGGTGCACGTGCCCAGGCATTCGACTGGGATGGTTTCCTCAAGGGCGCGCAGCAAATGACTGTCGCAGGCGAGACGCCACTTCACCCCGACGTCACCTACCTGGTGCCGGCTGATCCGTACCTGTTCATCGATGACATGACCGTCAACGGCTTATTGCTGTGCCGGGACCACCACATCGGCAAGGACGAGGGCATCCACGCGATGCCGTTCCCGCTTTGGGTCGCGCAGAAGTATGCGATCGAGGGCTACCGCTTCACGCCGACCGAGATCATTCACCACCACGAGAAGGACACGACGAAATGAACCAGACTTCGAGCGTAGTTACCGGCGGCATCACCATCAGCGCTGCAACCCTTGAGCCGGCCGTGAGCTGGGCCCTGGCCGCGATCTTCCATGCCCCGGTGCCCGACAGCGTGTCGGCCCTGGTCACGGGTGCGCTGGCCGCCAGCGCTCACCTTGCGATCAATGCGCTGAACAAGCGTTTCGCGGGCGCGGCCGCAGTTGCCCCGCAATGATCCGCGCCGCGCTCGCGTGTGCGGCTGGCCTGGCGCTGGCGGCCTGTGCCGGCACTGCTCGGTATGAGGTGCGGCCGTTCTATGACTCGACCGGCCGGCTGATCTGCTGCGAGGCGTCCGTCTCGAGCAGCAAGGACGTCGGCACCGTCACCGTGCGCGTCAGCAACACCCCCGACGGCTTCAGCCTCGACTTCGGCGAGACGGGCGTTTCCGCCAGCGCGCCGATCATCGCCGGCGGCGGCATCGCTTCCAGCATCTCGGCCGCAGTCACCAGCGCGGCGGCTGCCGCCGTCAAGCTCACCACCCCGTAAGGAAATCACCATGAAGCGTTTTGCCATTCTGGCCGCGTGCGCGGCCATGCTTTCGTTCGTCCTCGCGGCCTGTTCCACGACCGGCCAGACGGTACCGACGCCGGCGCAGGTCGCCGCCCGCGTGTGCCCGCCTGTCGAAGTGGCGCTCGCATCGCTGCAGCAGGTCAACGGCATGAGCGACACGGCGCTTCACGCGCTTTCCAACGCGCAGCCGGTCGTGAATGCGGTGTGTGCGTCGGGCTCGACTGTCGACGCCGTCAACCTTCAGACGCTCGCGAGCGCGGGCCTTCCCGCGATCATCACTGTGGCGAAGGCGTCGCCGCTGTCCGCGCAGGATCAGGACCGCATCGTGCTGGGCGTGACGTCCGCGCAGATTCTGTTGACCGCGGCGATCGCGGCCTGGCCTGCGGACATCCCGACGGGCGCGTCGGAGCCGACCGCGAAATGAGCCGGTTCCTCACGCGTCTGGTCATCGAGAACGCCACCGGTTGCGATGATGGCCGGTGGCGGCTCGCCGCGGCGCTCGTGTATCAATCCGACGTTGCCGACGAAGTTTTCATCGTGCCGCGCGGATTCATCACCGACCTGGCGTCGGTGCCCAGGCTGCCGGTCGTGTATTGGCTGACAGGAGGGACGTCGAACGAGGCGGCCGTCGTGCATGACTGGCTTTACACGACTCAGCCGGTGCCGCGGGCGCTAGCCGACAAAGTGCTGCGTGAAGCGTCAGCGGTGACGTGTGTGCCCGCGTGGCGCCGGTGGCTGATGTACTGGGGCGTGCGGCTCGGAGGTGCATCACATTGGGGTTGACGTTGGCAAAATTGTCTAAGCGGCCGGCGTCTCAGGCCTACACCGCGACTTGCCAGTCGTGCCATTGACGGCGATGAAGCGTCTACGCATTCGCAGAAAAGTGCGCGAGAGAATTGACATCTTGAGCCGAGATCACGTTCATAGGGGCAGGCACGATGGGATAATGATAGTTGTGATCCAACAATTGTTTTGAAGGACGGAGCGTCAGTATGACTGAGAAGTTGAGTATGCGAACCGCGCTTGATCTGGCGATTGAATCCGGCGCGCGGTTCCTTGAGCTTCCCGCCCATGACACTCCTGCGGGTGGGAGAGCTGTCTATGTGCCGCAGCAATTCTGCGAATATGTTGAACGTCTCCCGGAGTGTCGAGAGTTTGAGGGGAAACTGCTGAATAGCGGCATGGGAGCGTCCACGCTTCAACCATTTGCGCTTGCTAACGCGTTGATACAACGCTCTCTCGAGCAAGGAACGGAGTCAGCTGCTCAGGCCTTTGAAGATTTTTTTCGATCCGACTACTTGCCGAGTGTCGAGATCGTCATGTTGAGCGGGGTTAAGGTCACTGAGAAAGTAGAACTGATGGATGGAGTTTTCTTGGCGCCCATTGACGATGTGCCATCCAGCACGGTACGTTGGTTCCTATCTCAGGAAGCCAGAACGACGCTCAAAATGCATTTTCCTGACTTCAATTCTTTGGGTGCGCTGCCGGCCGGTGCGGTCCTATATCGCAACATTAATTTGCATCCGAAATATATTGCCCCTCTGCAACCCGGCGAGTTCCGTCCAATACGCGAAGGGGCACAGACTTTACATCAGGTGGCAAGGCTTCTCGCATTGATCGGGCCTAGTTCTCCGCATGTGTTCCGGGCATTTTTTGAGCTGAGGGACGGCGAACTTTTGAAGGGGCACTCTGGATATAGCTGGTCGATGACCAGCGAAGAGACCCGTGTTCAATCTCACGTTTCCGTCGGAGGTGGCGAAATCCGTGATCTTGTACCAATAATTCGCGCGTATTTTGAACTGAACGAGAGTGTGAGACGTCGCCTGGACGTGCCATTACATCGACTGAATGAAGCTGTAAGACATCAAACCGCTGTCGACCGGGCCCTCGATCTTGGCATCGCATTGGAATCCTTGCTTCTTCCAGGGAACGTAAAAGACCAACTGACCCTGCAGTTTCGACTCAACGGTGCTTGGTTGCTCGGTTCTGACGTCGCTCACCGAAAGGAACTGAACGAGAAACTGAAAGTTCTCTATAGCCTTCGATCCAAGGCTGCCCATAATGGCAAGTTTTCGTCTAAGGAAGGCAACGTAGAAGATGTCTTGAAGGATGGACTAGCGTTTTGTGCCAAGGCAATCCGAAAGATCATCTTGGAAGGGGGACATCCTCGCTGGGAGGATCTCGTGCTGGGTGCGGGATACGTTGTGGACGCACCCAAGGCGAATGGCTGACGTCCGACATGACCTTCACATTTCTTGTGACTGGCTGATTTGCTGTAGCGAATATCCCTCGCAGGGGGCATTTGATTGCTACCGCTCGGAGCGGGTAGAGATCATATACGAGAAATGCTCTCATGAATTATCATTCAATAAAAAATGATAATTAAAATGATCTTTTTTAATGGTGTTGATCTAGCTCGATCTCAGCCCCGATCTCACGCATTCGAGCAAGAACGCAATCCAACTCTTCTCGCACAAGCACCAAGCGCGCGGCACCGAAAAAGATCATCTGAGGGCTCATCTCGCGAGACTCCGCTCACCGGTGTACTTGCGCCATTGCTGACCGCCAGCAATCCCAAACAGTTCGGCGATTTGCTCGCCGGTTTTGTCGAGTTCGTTCTTAAGCGATTGGAAGTCGGATGCGGAGGGGGCTTTGTAGTGCATATGATAATGCCGCCTTCCGGCGGCTCTTGGTTTCATGCTGGGTGTCGGTCTGCACGCTGCGCACTGCCACCACACCATACATTAACACCGATGGGCGCGGTATCCAGCGCTTCTATCGGGGCGGCGCACCGGGTATTCCGTGAGGCTCTCCCCGGCGCTGCCTCTGGTCGGAGAGAATGGCCCGAAGGCACTCGAGCGCGATCAGTGTACCGAGGCCTGCATCCTTCCACTCCTGGTGGATGATCGCGTAGAGTTTTTCGATTTCCCCGAGCACCCTTTCCTTTCGCTGGGCATCGAGCCGACGAAACGCCACTTCCTCGATCGCTCGGCGCACGTTCGGATCCTTGTTCGTCAGCCACAGGCTGCGCAACTGATCGATGGTCAGGTCTGACGGGCGGGGATTCAACGGCATAGCACACCCCGCAGCTACGCCGCCGCGTACTCGTCGAGTACTGTGATTCGCCCGTGCTCGAACAGGACCTTCGGCGATTCCATGGCACCAGTCTCGGGGTCGAGCAGAACCTCGTAGGCTGCGACGCCGGCGTGCCGCTCGCGCATCGAGTGCGCGACACGCACGGCGCCGACGCTGGTGCTGGCCGGCCGCACTTCAACGGGAAGCAGCTCGTCGCCTTTCCCTTTGCGGAACGGGACGACGATGAATCGGGTGACGTGTGGGTCTCGCATGGTGGCCTCCCTCTCGCGCGGATGAGGGACGTAAACTAGCATGAATTACTGTATAAAAACACAGTATAATTTTGAGTGAAATTCGCTGGTCCCGGCGAATCTGTCTGATAGGACTTCTCGCTCACACCATGACCAAACCTATCATCCCGTGGATTGGCGGTAAGCGCCGTCTGGCTGATGATCTCATTCCCCGGTTCCCGCCCCACAAGACCTACGTCGAAGTGTTCGCCGGCGGCGCGGCCCTCTATTTCATGCGGCACCCCGCTCAAGTCGAAGTCATCAACGACATCAACGGCGAGCTGGTGAATCTCTATCGCGTGGTGCAGAACCACCTCGAGGAGTTCGTGCGCCAGTTCAAGTGGGCGCTTTCGAGTCGCGAGGTATTCAAGTGGTTGCAAGACACGCCGCCGCGTGTGCTGACGGACATCCAGCGCGCCGCGCGCTTCTACTATCTTCAGCAGAATTGTTTCGGCGGGAAGGTGCAAGGGCAGACGTTCGGAACGGCCGCGACGACACCGCCTGGACTCAACTTGCTTCGGCTTGAGGAGAACTTGTCAGCCGCGCATCTGCGCCTCTCGAGTGCATATATCGAGAACCTGGACTGGCACGCATGCATCGAAAAGTACGATCGCGAGCAGACCTTCTTCTACCTCGATCCGCCGTATTGGCAAACCGAGGGATACGGCGTTGAATTTCCGCTCGCAGAGTACGAGCGCATGGCGGCGCTCTTACGTAGCATCAAGGGCAGAGCGATCGTGAGTTTGAACGACCACGCGGACGTGCGGCGGGTGTTCGATGGATTCGAGATTGATACCTGCGAGATCAAGTACACGGTCGGCGCAGACAAGCCGGTCGATCGTACTGAGGTGATCATCTACAGTTGGGACCGGCACGCCGAACCCGCGGGGCTGTTTGGATGAGTGGCGATGAAGGCCCGCAGATTTGACACAAACGTGTCACGGCGAGCGCCGAAACCCTTGTCCGGCTGGTCCCCCCGACAGGAATCGAACCTGTATCTAGCGCTTAGGAGGCACTCGTTCTATCCATTGAACTACAGGGAGGGCGCGATGACGGTTTGACGCAGGCATCCTTCAGTCTCGCGAGCGCAAGAGTATAACAAAAAGACCTTGCGCGACACCGTCAAAGCAGCGATCGCGATCTGGCTCATGCCGCTGACGCGTCGCCGAACACGTCGGTTGTGTATGCGGGCGTGGCCGTGTCAAACCACACCCTCGGCGCGCAGCTGCTCGATCCTGGCGTCGTCGAAGCCGAGGCGTTCACGCAGGATGTCGTCGCTGTGCTGCCCCAACGTGGGCGGCGCGGTGCGCGCGATCGGCGGCGTCTCGCTCATCTTCATGGGACTCGCGACCACCCGGGCGACACCCCCAGACGGATGCGGCAACGCCACTTCCATGCCGCGCGCCTTCACCTGCGGATTCGCGAACACCTCCGGCAACGTGTTGATCGGCCCGCATGGCACGCCCGCCGCTTCCAGCTTGTCGATCCAGACATCCTTCCCGAACTTGCGCACCATGTCGGCGAGCATCGGCACGAGCACTTCCCGTTGCCGCACGCGCGATGGATTCGTCGCAAAACGTGCGTCGTCCGCCAGTGCCGCTTCGCCGCCAGCCTCCACGAACTTGCGGAACTGGCCGTCGTTGCCCACCGCCACGATGATCCAGCCGTCGTCCGCCGTCTGGAATGTCTGGTACGGCACGATGTTCGGATGCGCATTGCCCCAGCGAACCGGTGCCTCGCCGCTTGCGAGATAATTCGTGTTCATGTTCGCCAGCATCGCCACCTGCGTGTCGAGCAGCGCCATGTCGATGTGTTGACCGACTCCCGTGCGGTCACGATGCGTGAGCGCTGCCATGATGGCGATGGTCGCGTACATCCCGGTCATCAGATCGGCAATCGCGACGCCCGCCTTCTGTGGGCCGCCGCCCGGCAGGCCGTCACGCTCGCCCGTAATGCTCATGAAGCCCCCGATCCCCTGCACGATGAAGTCGTAGCCCGCGCGCGACGCGTAGGGGCCATCTTGGCCGAAGCCTGTCACCGAGCAATAGACGAGATCGGGCTTGATGGCGCGCAACGACGCGTAATCCAGCCCGTATTTCGCCAACTGACCAACTTTATAGTTCTCGACGATCACGTCGCTCTGCGCCGCCAATGCCTTGACGATCGCCTGCCCTTCGCCAGAGGCGATATCCAACGTGAGCGAGCGCTTGTTGCGGTTTGCGGCGAGGTAGTAGGCGGCTTCGCCCGTCTCGCGTCCGTCGGCGTCACGCTGATAAGGCGGCCCCCATCGGCGAGTGTCGTCCCCGACACCGGGGCGCTCGACCTTGATCACGTCCGCGCCCAGATCGGCCAGATTCTGTGTGGCCCATGGGCCGGCCAACACGCGCGAAAGGTCCAACACCCGGATATGACTCAGCGCACCCATCGTCCGCTCTCTCCTCGATTTCATCGTCTGATTGCTGTCCCGACGTTGTGATCGGAACATTGTTTTGCATTGCGGAACTAGCGCGTTGAAGTCTACGGTGTGCAATGCGCAACTGACCAGCGCCGTTTCGCAGTGCGGTTGTTGGCTGGGCGCTGTGGGGGGACTGATTTCCCGTATAATCAAAAGTTTGCAAAATACCCCGCCCAGCTTGACTGGCCCGGTCCCCACGCTCCTTCGCACGCTATGAAAGTCGCAGACATTCGGGAAAAATTCCTCACCTTCTTCGAGTCGAAGGGGCACACCATCGTGCGCTCGTCGAGCCTCGTGCCGTCCAACGACCCCACGCTGCTGTTCACGAACTCCGGCATGGTGCAGTTCAAGGACGTCTTCCTCGGTCTCGAAACGCGCCCCTACAAGCGCGCGACCACGGCCCAGCGCAGCGTGCGCGCGGGCGGCAAGCACAACGACCTCGAAAACGTCGGCTACACGGCCCGCCATCACACGTTCTTCGAAATGCTGGGCAACTTCTCGTTCGGCGATTACTTCAAGCGCGAAGCCATTCAATACGCTTGGGAACTGCTGACGGACGTCTACAAACTGCCCAAGGACAAGCTGTGGGTGACCGTATACCAGGAAGACGACGAAGCCTACGACATCTGGGCAAAGGAAGTCGGCGTGCCGACCGAGCGCATCATCCGCATCGGCGACAACAAGGGCGCGCGTTACGCGTCGGACAACTTCTGGCAGATGGCCGACACCGGTCCGTGCGGCCCGTGCTCGGAAATTTTCTTCGACCACGGCGCAGACGTGTGGGGCGGCCCGCCCGGATCGCCGGAAGAAGACGGCGACCGCTATATCGAAGTCTGGAACCTCGTGTTCATGCAGTTCAACCGCGACGAGCAGGGCAACATGACGCCGCTGCCCAAGCCGTGCGTGGATACCGGTATGGGGCTGGAGCGTATCGCGGCCGTGCTGCAACACGTACACAGCAACTACGAGATCGACCTGTTCCAGCACCTGATCAAGGCGGCCGGCCGTGAGACCGGCGTGACCGATCTCGCCGCGAACTCGCTCAAGGTGATCGCCGATCACATCCGCGCGTGCTCGTTCCTGATCGTCGACGGCGTGATTCCGGGCAATGAAGGCCGCGGCTATGTGCTGCGCCGAATCATCCGCCGTGCGATCCGCCACGGTTACAAGCTCGGCTGCAAGACGCCGTTTTTCTACAAGCTCGTGCCCGACCTGGTCGCCGAGATGGGCGCGGCCTATCCGGAACTGGCGCAGGCGCAGCAGCGCGTGACCGACGTGCTCAAGCAGGAAGAGGAACGCTTTGGCGAGACCATCGAGAACGGCATGGAGATTCTCGACGGCGCCCTGGCCGATCTGGCCAAGCGCGGCGTGACTACGCTCGACGGCGAACTCGCCTTCAAACTGCACGATACGTACGGCTTCCCGCTCGACCTGACGGCGGACGTCTGCCGCGAGCGCAGCATCACCGTGGACGAAGCGAGCTTCGACGCCGCCATGGCGCGTCAACGCGAACAGGCGCGTGCCGCCGGCAAGTTCAAGATGGCGACGGCCCTCGAATACAACGGCGACAAGACGCGCTTCCAGGGCTACGACAAGCTCGCGCTCGACGGCGCGAAGGTGACCGCGCTCTACGTCGACGGCACGAGTGTGAACAAGCTCGCCGCCGGGCAGCAGGGCATCGTAGTGCTCGATACCACGCCTTTCTACGCAGAGTCGGGCGGCCAGGTGGGCGATCAAGGGCTGATTACGGCGGGCAGCGCCCGCTTCGGTGTGTCGGACACGCAGAAGATTCAGGCTGACGTCTTCGGTCACTACGGCAAGCTGGAATCGGGTGAATTGACCGTGGGCGCGGCGGTCACGGCGCAGGTCGATGCCGTGCGTCGCGCACGCACCGTTCGCAACCACTCCGCAACGCACCTGATGCACAAGGCGCTGCGCGAAGTGCTGGGCGGCCACGTGCAACAGAAGGGCTCGCTCGTCGACGCCGACAAGACCCGTTTCGACTTTGCCCACAATGCCGCGATGACGGCCGACGACATCCGTCGTGTGGAGGACATCGTCAACGCCGAAGTGCTGGCCAATGCTCCGACGCAGGCCGCCGTGATGTCGTTTGACGACGCGGTGAAGGGCGGCGCGATGGCTCTGTTCGGTGAGAAGTACGGCGACGAAGTGCGGGTGCTCGATATCGGCACGTCGCGCGAACTGTGCGGCGGTACGCACGTGGCGCGCACGGGCGACATCGGCCTGTTCAAGATCGTGATGGAAGGGGGCGTCGCCGCCGGTATTCGCCGCGTGGAAGCGATCACCGGCGACAACTCGGTGCGTTTCGTGCAGAAGCTCGACGATCAGGTCAACGAAGCGGCTGCGGCGCTCAAGACCCAGCCGGCCGAACTGACGCCACGCATCGCGCAGGTGCAGGAACAGGTCAAGTCGCTGGAAAAGGAACTGGCGGCACTCAAGTCTAAGCTGGCGTCGAGCCAGGGCGACGAATTGCTCGAGAAGGCCGTCGATGTGAGCGGTCTGAAGGTGCTGGCCGCGCAACTCGAAGGCGCCGACGTCAAGTCGCTGCGCGAGACGATGGACAAGCTCAAGGACAAGCTGGGCAGCGCGGCAATCGTGCTCGCGGCGGTCGAGGGCGGCAAGGTCAGCCTGATCGCCGGCGTGACGGCCGACGCCACCAGCAAGGTCAAGGCGGGTGAGCTGGTCAACTTCGTCGCGCAACAGGTCGGCGGCAAGGGCGGTGGTCGTCCCGACATGGCGCAGGCCGGTGGTACCGATCCGTCGCAGTTGTCGCAGGCGCTCGCCGGTGTGCAGGGCTGGGTGGCTGGCAAGCTGTAACGGTGAGGCGAGCGCGGCGGTGTCCGTCGCGGCTCGCTGTGGGACCTGCCAGCCCCGGTAGCGCGTCGGGATCGCGCTTGCCGCTTGCCGCACGCAAGTTGCACAGAACCCCAAGCGTTGGATCGCGATCCGACCCTTGGGGTTTTTTTATCATGTGGCCTGATGCCCCAGCAGTACAGTTTCGGTATTCGAAAGGATCTGTAAGCGGGAGAGGTCAGTGTTTCGCAAGCGAAAGGATTCAGGCGGACGCGCACGGAAAATGCCGCGCATTGCCCCTGATGCCACAGGGGAACCCCCGCTTGTCCTGATGGTTTGCATGTAAAGTATTCGGCAGACCTCGCGTGTCGTCGCGCGATTTTCCCCCGCTACCGTTATGCCCGCCACTTTCACCGAATCCGACCGCGCCATCTCGTCGCGCCAGCCGTCCCCTGAGCGCGCGGCGTGGCGCATTGCGCTGTCTTGCATGCTCGCGCTCGCCATTGCCATGGGGATTGGCCGCTTCGCGTTCACGCCGATGCTGCCGCTGATGCTGCATGAGCACCTCACCGACATTCAACACGGCAGTTGGCTCGCGTCGCTCAACTATGCGGGCTACTTCGTCGGCGCGCTGTCGTGTATGTGGCTGCGCTTCACCCCGACGCGCATCGTGCGTTTCGCACTGGCGCTCACGGTCGTGCTGACGCTCGCCATGGGCCTGCTCGATTCGTTCGCCGTGTGGGCCGTCGTGCGTACGCTGGCGGGGATCATGAGTGCCTGGGCGATGGTGTTTTCGGCCGGCTGGGCCTTCCGAAAGCTCGGTGAGCTACACATGCCGAGTCTGGGGGGCGTGATTTTCGCGGGCCCCGGCGCCGGCATCGTGGTGACGGGGCTGCTCGCGAGCCTGAACAGCTCGCTCGCGTGGCCTGCGCGCGGGGGTTGGCTGCTGTGCGGGGGGCTGGCGCTGGCGCTGCTCGCGTTGATCTGGCGCACCTTCGAGCCGGATGGCCCCGCACCCGCGACGGCAGCTGGCGCGGCAAACCCCGGGCACGCTACGCACGCCGCACAGGCGCAAACCGCGGCGCATGCCGTCAATCATGGCAGCGGCGAGACGGTGATTCCCGTCACTGTGCTCTACGGATTTGCCGGCTTCGGCTACATCATCACCGCCACCTTCCTTCCGGTGATTGCGCGGCAGGCGCTGCCTGGCTCTCCGTGGCCGGATCTCTTCTTTCCGTTGCTCGGCCTCATGGTGATGCCCGGTGCGATCATCGGTGCACGGGCGCCACAGGCCTGGGACAATCGTCTACTGCTCGCGGCATGCTATGTCACGCAAGGGGTGGGCGTTGGCATCGGCATCGTGCTGCCGAACGTCGTGGGGTTCGCGGTGGGTAGCGTGCTGGTCGGACTGCCGTTCACGGCGATTACCGTGTACGCGGTGCGCGAGTGCCGACGCCTGCGTGGGGACAATGCCAATGGTCTGATCGGCCTGGTGACGGCATCCTACGGGATCGGGCAGATCGTTGGACCGCTGGTCGCGGCGCCTCTGGTCGCGGCGACCGGTAACTTCACGGCAGCACTGCTATGTGCGAGTGGCGCGCTGGTGTTCGGGGCGATCGGCTTCGTATGGGACTGGCGACGCTCGCTCGAGCGCGCACCTTGATGCGCCCGGGCGCCAAGGCGCCGCGGCGACACTCTCATCCCCTTGGAACTTGCTATGTCTTTTACCCTGCAGGCGGGCAGAAAAGCCGCCACCGCCATCAGCGACGCCGAGCGCCAGATGCGTGTCGACCTTGCAGCGTGTTACCGGCTCGTTGCGCTGTATGGCTGGGACGATCTCATCTACACCCATATCTCGGCGATGGTGCCGGGAGAGCCGGGGCACTTCCTCATCAATCCATTCGGTCTGACGTTCGATGAGGTGACAGCGTCGAACCTGGTGAAGATTACGATGACCGGCGAGATCGTGGGCGAGAGCGAACATCCGGTGAACGTGACCGGGTTTGCGCTGCATGGCGCGGTGCACGCGGCACGTCCGGACGCCGTATGCGTCATGCATTTGCACAACACGGCAGGTATCGCGGTGTCGATCCAGCCGCAAGGTCTGCTGCCGATCTCGCAGCACGCGCTGCGTTTTCACGAGCGTATCGGATATCACGATTACGAGGGGCTGGCGTTTTCGCCGTCCGAGGGCGAGCGGCTCGTGGCGTCGCTCGGCGCGCATTCGGCCATGCTGTTGCGCAATCACGGCACGCTTACGACGGGACGCTCGGTGGCCGAGGCCTTCGTGCTGATGGCAACGCTCATCAAGGCGTGCGAGATCCAGTTGCAGGCGCTGGCGGGCGGTACGGCGCCCCATCTGCCGAGTCCGGCCGTGCAGGACAAGACCGCGCTTCAGCTCGAAGATGGGGGCGCCATCGAAGGCGTGCTCGAGTGGCCTGCGCTGCTGCGCAAACTGGATAGAATAGACGCCTCGTTTCGCGATTGAACGCCGCCCGGGCGCAACATCGGGAACGCACGGCAAGCCCGCGAGCTTTGAATGCGAGCATGGGCGGCGCTGCCGATCTTGATAACGACACAAGGAGAGAGACTGCAATGCCAACGTTTCACGTCGAGATGTTCGAGGGGCGCTCGATCGAGCAAAAGCGCGCATTCGTCAAAGCGGTCACGGAAGCGGCCGTCGCGACGATCGGTTGCACGCCGGAGTCTGTCGACATCATCATTACTGACGTCAAGCCCGAGAACTGGGCCACCGCCGGCGCGCTGTGGTCGGATCCGCGTCCCGAGTCAGTCTGAAGGTGCCGGTGGTCTCCCGCAGGGGCGCCACCGGTAGGTCGAAGGCAGGGGGCTCGCAGGATCCCTGCCGCATTGATGAGGTTGTCATGTCGCAAGTCCCGTCTGCATCGAACATTCTCGCCTCCGCCCTCACGAACGCTCCGTCCCTGACGGCCGCCGATGGTGGGGCGGCCCAAACGCCACAACATTTTGCCTCCGACAACTACGCCGGGATTTGTCCCGAGGCGTTGCATTATCTGATTGAGGCCAATGCCAGCGGCCACGAAGTCGCTTATGGCGACGATACCTGGACGCAGCGTGTCTGCGACGGTATTCGCAATCTGTTCGATACGGATTGCGACGTCTTCTTCGTCTTCAACGGCACGGCGGCAAATTCACTGGCGCTGGCCTCGTTGTCGCAGTCGTATCACTCCGTGATCTGCCACGAACTGGCCCACGTCGAGACCGACGAGTGCGGCGGTCCCGAATTTTTCTCCAATGGCGCGAAGCTGCTTACCGCCCGCGGTCGCGAGAACAACGGCAAGCTCACCCCGGACGCCATCGAGTCCGTCATCAATCGACGCTCCGATATTCACTTCCCGAAGCCCAAGGTCGTCACGCTGACGCAGGCCACGGAGGTCGGCACGGTCTACTCGGTCGACGAGGTCAAGGCGATCTCGGCGTTGGCCAAACGGCGCAACTTGCGCGTGCATATGGATGGCGCGCGCTTTGCCAATGCGGTCGCGACGCTGGGCTGTCATCCGGGCGACGTGACGTGGCGGGCCGGCGTGGACGTGCTTTGCTTCGGCGGTACGAAGAACGGGCTGCCGGTCGGCGAGGCAGTGGTGTTCTTCAATCGCTCGCTGTCGGAAGACTTCGCGTATCGGGTAAAACAGGCCGGGCAATTGGCCTCGAAGATGCGGTTCATTTCCGCGCCCTGGCTTGGCATGCTGGAGAACGACACCTGGCTGCGCAACGCGCGTCACGCGAATGCGATGGCGCAGTTGCTCGCGCAGCGCATTCGCGACGTGCCGGGTGTGTCGATCATGTTCGAGACGCAAGCCAATGCCGTATTCGCGGAACTGCCGCTGCATGTGATCGAGGCGCTCCGCGCCAAGGGCTGGCGCTTCTACACGTTCATCGGCGCGGGCGGTTGCCGCTTGATGTGCGCGTGGGACACCCGGCCGGAGACGGTCGAGCGTCTGGCGGCGGATATTCGGGCGCTGTGCGCGAACCGGTGACGCACACGTCATCGATCCCGGCACGGCAGTCCGTCGCGCGATTTATGCTTGTCGCGGTGTGGGCGCCGTGGGGGTGAGAAAACGATGCGCCAGCGCGTGATAGAACGACGGCGCGATCGTTTTCGACACCTGGGTCGAGAGCAGGGCCACGGCCATGAGCGGGATCACCATCTGGTGGCCGTCGATCATCTCCATGACAATCACGAACGACGTGATCGGTGATTGCGTGACCGCCGCCAGATACCCGACCATACACAACGCGGCAATGGCCGGGAGCGGTACCACCGATGTGAGATGGGCCATCACGTTGCCCAGCCCGGCCCCAATGGCGAGCGACGGCGCGAAAATGCCGCCAGGGATTCCTGACATATAGGACACGCACAACGCTGCAAACTTGAGCAGCGCGTAAAGCGGCGAGAGTGCGACATGCGACTCCAGCAGGCCGCGCGCCTCAGCGTAGCCGCTGCCGAAGGTTGTGCCCCCCGAGGCGAGTCCGATCAACGCGATCGCCAGGCCACACAGGAACGCGAATCGCACCGGATGCGCACGGCGCATGCCGACCAGCGGCCCGGGCAACCAGCGTGGCACGTTGAGCATCAGCCAGCCGAACAGTCCACCGGCCACGCCGCTCAGCAGACTGGCGGCAACAAGTACCGGGATCAGCGTCCAGTGAAAGTCGCTGATCGCCTTGATCTGTCCGAAGTACAGGTAGTTGCCCTGTAGACCGAGTGCCACGACGCCGGAAAAGATGATGGCCGTGATGAGCGTGCCACTGCTGCGTGCCACGAAGCTACGGCTCAGTTCCTCGATCGCGAACACGACCCCCGCGAGCGGGGTGTTGAAGGCCGCCGCGAGACCGGCGGCGGCGCCGGCCAGCGTTAATTGACGCTCGATGTGCACGCTGCTTCGCCGATACCCACGCCGCATCGCATACATGAGCGACGCACCGATCTGCACCGTCGGCCCCTCGCGACCGATGGTGAAGCCGCAAAGAATGCCGAGAAACGAAATCGCGATCTTGCCGATCATGATGCGCATCGACAACAGCGACGACGACAGCCGCGGCTCCTGGAGCGTTGCGATGACTTGCGGAATCCCACTTCCCTCCGAGCCGCGGAAGAACTTCTGCGTCAGCCAGATGGCCAGCGCGGCGCCCAGCGGCGTCACGATCAGCGGCATCCAGATGCCATACGACAGCATGCGCTGAAACAGCTCGAAACCGAAGTCGATCAGCTTGGAGTACACCACCGAGACCAGACCAACGAGCACCGCACCCAGCCAGAAGACGCCGTAGTTGTGCCAGAGGCGACGAGAGCGATGGATGCCTCGTTTGGCCAGGCGCGCGGAAAGCGATGCGGGCGCAGACGACGATGGTGACGGGGGCGGTGAAGCCGGCGTTGCGGCAGTATGGGGAGGGACGTCTGACACGTGGCGCGGGTGAGAATGGGAAGATAAACGATGATTATACGCCCCGCACCCCCTCGCCATTTTCCACAGGTGTCTCGGAATCTACCGAATGTGCAGCGCGTCATGAGTTCATTTAAGATATTCGAATTCGCCAAACAACGATCATGAACGAACTCATTTTCTGTCCCCGCTGTGCCTCGCCGCTCGACTCGCGCGCGGTCGCCGGGCGCATTCGCCGCGCCTGTCCCGACGCGGCTTGCGGTTTCGTCCACTGGGACAATCCGCTGCCGGTCGTGGCCGGACTCGTGGAGTACCGCGGCCAGATCCTGCTGGCGCGCAATGCCACCTGGACCGAGGGCATGTTTGCGCTCATCACGGGCTTTCTCGAGCGCGACGAAACGCCTGAAGACGGCATCCGGCGCGAGATCAAGGAAGAGACCAATCTGGATGCTGGCGCGATTTCGCTGCTCGGCGTCTACGAATTCATGCGCAAGAACGAGCTGATCATCGCGTATCACGCGGTCTGCGATGGCGACATTCGTCTGTCGGACGAACTCGCCGAGTTCCGGCTTGTCGAGCCTGAGCGGGTGCGTCCGTGGCGCGCCGGCACCGGGCACGCGGTGGCCGAGTGGCTGCGGCGGCGCAATCTGCCGGTCGAGTACGTCGAATCGGCCCGGCTATCCATTGCCGGCTGACAAGCGGGCGCGAGGACTGCGGTAGAATCGCAGCTTGCGGGCCAACCCCCGGTACACGATCAGAACGAGTCGGATCCAAGGGACATCAGGAACATGAGCATGGAATTTCAGAAAGAAGTCGACGCAAGCGGACTGAACTGCCCGCTGCCGATCCTGCGCGCCAAGAAAGCGCTCGCCGACATGCAGAGCGGCGAAGTGTTGCACATCATTGCCACCGATCCGGGCTCGGCGCGCGACTTCAGCGCGTTTGCCAAACAAACCGGCAACGAACTCATCGAATCGCGCGAAGAGGGCAAGACGTTTCACTTCCTGATGCGCCGCCGCTGATCGCGTGGCGGCATCTCGCCGAACCCGACCGCCGCAGCGTGATGGGCGGCACAGCGGGCACAAAAAAGCCGACGGACAACTGCCGTCGGCTTTTTCTTTGACACAAGGCCTGGCGCTTATGCCAGATCGAGTTGCGTCTCGCGCAGGTATTCGCGGAAGGCATCCTTGAGTTCCGGATGGCGCAGCGCGAACTCCACGGTGGCTTTCAAGTAGCCGAGCTTGCTGCCGCAATCGAAGCGCTTGCCCTGGTAGCGATACGCCAGCACGACTTCATCCTGCATCAGCTTCTGGATGGCGTCGGTCAACTGAATCTCGCCGCCAGAGCCCGGATCGATTTCGCGGATGCAATCGAAAATGCGCGGGCGCAGCACATAACGGCCGACCACGCCCAGATTCGACGGGGCATCTTCCGGCGCCGGCTTTTCGACGATATTCGTGAGCTTGACGATATCCTTCTCGCCCCACTCGTTGCCCGCGACGATCCCGTACGAGCGGCTTTGCTCGATGGGGATCTCTTCCACGCCGATGATCGAGTTGTGATAGTGGTTGTACAGGTCGACCATCTGCTTGAGCACCGGCGGCTCGCCGTCGAGCAAGTCGTCGGCGAGGATGACGGCGAACGGCTCATCGCCCACGAGCTTCTCGGCGCACAGCACGGCGTGACCCAGGCCCAACGCCTTGGGCTGGCGCACGTAGAAGCAATCGATATGCGGCGGCTTGATCGAATGCACCACGTCGAGCAGCGCCTGCTTGTTCTTGGCCTCGAGTTCCGCTTCGAGTTCGAAGGCCGTGTCGAAGTGGTCTTCGATCGCGCGTTTGTTGCGGCCCGTCACGAAGATCATCTCCGTAATACCGGCGGCCGCCGCTTCTTCCACCGCGTATTGAATCAGCGGCTTGTCCACGACGGGCAGCATTTCCTTCGGGCTTGCCTTGGTGGCCGGGAGGAATCGGGTGCCGAGGCCCGCAACGGGGAACACGGCTTTGGTCACAACGGTTTTCATTGGTATCTCCCTGGTGATATGAGCACGTCTCAGGCGGGCAGGCGAGCGAGCTGGGCCTGCAATTTACCGAGAACCGCTTCAAAGTCGACCAATCGTTGCTTCTCGAGTTCCACCACATTGGCGGGCGCACGTGCCACGAAGCTCTCGTTGGAAAGCTTGCCGCGGCATTTGGCGATCTCGCCTTCGAGGCGCTTCACTTCCTTGCCGAGTCGCTCGCGCTCCGCGGCGACGTCGACTTCCACCTTCAGCGCCAGTTTGTTCGCACCCACGACAGCAAGCGGCGCACCGGCCGCTTGCGCGTCGAGCGTTGCTTCGTCTGCCAGCACTTGCACTTCAGAGAGCTTGGCGAGCGTTTGCAGATACGGCGCAATCGACGTCAGGAAGTCCACATCGCCCGCGACCAGCAGCGGCACGCGTTGCGCGGGCGAGAGGTTCATTTCGCCGCGCAGGTTGCGGCAGGCGTCGACGGCGGTCTTCAACTGCTGCATCCAGGCTTCATCGCCTTCGTCGATCTTGCTCGCGTCGGCCACCGGATACGGCTGCACCATGAGACTGGCTTCGCCTGCTGCCTTGTCCGCCGGATAGCGGCCCGCCAGCGGTGCCACCTTCTGCCACAACGCTTCGGTGATGAACGGAATGATCGGATGCGCCAGACGCAGCACCGTTTCGAGCACGCGCAGCAAGGTGCGACGCGTGGCGCGTTGTTGTGCCGGGGTGCCGTTCTGAATTTGCCACTTGGCCAGTTCAACGTACCAGTCGCAGTACTCGTCCCAGACGAACTTGTAGATCGCGCTGGCGATGTTGTCGAAGCGGTAGTCGGCGAAGCCCTTCGCGACATCGGCTTCCACGCGTTGCAGCAACGACACGATCCAGCGGTCGGCGCGCGAGAAGTCGAGCTGGCCGTCCGGGCCGCAATCGCCTACGCACGGCGCAAGACCGCAGTCGTGACCTTCGCAGTTCATCAGCACGAAGCGCGTGGCGTTCCACAGCTTGTTGCAGAAGTTGCGATAGCCTTCGCAGCGCGCCAGATCGAAGTTGATGTTCCGGCCAAGCGTGGCCATCGAGGCGAACGTGAAGCGAAGCGCGTCGGTGCCGAACGGCGCGATGCCGTCCGGGAACTCCTTGCGCGTCTTCTTCTCGATGCTCGCTGCCTGCTTCGGGTTCATGAGACCCGTCGTGCGCTTGGCGAGCAGGGCGTCGAGCGACACGCCGTCGACGATGTCGATCGGATCGAGCGTGTTGCCCTTCGACTTGGACATCTTCTGACCTTCGGCGTCGCGCACCAGACCGTGCACGTAGACCGTCTTGAACGGTACCTTGCCGGTGAAGTGCGTGGTCATCATGACCATGCGCGCCACCCAGAAGAAGATGATGTCGAAACCGGTCACGAGTACCGACGACGGCAGGAAATGCTTGAGTTCGGGTGTTTCTTGCGGCCAGCCGAGCGACGAGAATGGCACGAGCGCCGACGAGAACCACGTGTCGAGCACGTCTTCGTCGCGCTTGAGCGCGCCGGTGTAGCCCGCCGCGCGGGCCTTTTCGGCCGCTTCTGCTTCCGTGCGGGCGACGTACACGTTGCCGGCGTCGTCATACCAGGCCGGAATCTGGTGGCCCCACCAAAGTTGACGCGAGATACACCAGTCCTGAATGTTCTCGAGCCACTGGTTGTATGTGGTCGTCCAGTTCTCCGGGACGAACTTGATCTCGCCGCTGCGCACGACGTCGAGCGCGGTTTCGGTGATCGACTTGCCCGGATGGAACGTGCCTTCGGGGGCCGGTTTGCTCATCGCCACGAACCACTGGTCGGTGAGCATCGGCTCGATGATCGTGCCGGTGCGATCGCTGCGGGGCACCATCAGCTTGTGCGGCTTGACCGATTCGAGCAGGCCGAGGGCGTCGAGATCGGCCACGATCTGCTTGCGCGCGTCGAAACGATCGAGCCCGCGGTACTTCTCCGGGGCGTTGTCGTTGATCTTCGCGTCGAGCGTGAGAATGTTGATCTGCGGCAGGTTGTGGCGCTGACCGACAGCGTAGTCGTTGAAGTCGTGTGCCGGCGTGACTTTCACCACGCCCGTGCCGAATTCGAGATCGACGTAATCGTCGGCAATGATCGGGATTTCACGATCGCACAGCGGCAGCCTGGCCGTCTTGCCGATCAGGTGCTTGTAGCGCTCGTCTTCCGGATGGACCATCAGTGCGGTGTCGCCGAGCATCGTTTCCGGACGCGTGGTCGCCACCGTGAGCGAGCCCGAGCCGTCGGCGAGCGGGTATCGGATGTGCCACAGCGAGCCGTCTTCTTCCTCGCTCACCACTTCCAGGTCGGACACGGCCGTGAGCAGGGTCGATTCCCAGTTCACGAGACGTTTGCCGCGATAGATCAATCCTTGCTCGTGGAGCGTAACGAACACGTCGCGCACGGCGCGCGACATCTTCTCGTCCATCGTGAAGTATTCACGGCTCCAGTCGATCGATGCGCCCAGGCGGCGCACCTGACGCGTGATCGTGCTGCCCGATTCTTCCTTCCATTCCCAGACGCGCTCGACGAATTTCTCGCGGCCGAGGTCATGGCGCGAGACTTTCTGGGCATCGAGCTGGCGCTCGACGACGATCTGCGTGGCGATGCCCGCGTGGTCGGTGCCCGGTACCCAGAGGGTGTTGGCGCCTTTCATGCGGTGATAGCGGGTGAGGCCATCCATGATCGTCTGGTTGAACGCGTGACCCATGTGCAGCGTGCCGGTCACGTTCGGCGGCGGCAACTGGATGCTGAAATCTTCGCGGGCGTCGTCGAAAGTCGGCCGGGCATAGCCGCGGCGCTCCCATTCGGGGCCCCAGTGGGCTTCGACGTCCTGCGGCTCGAAGCTCTTGGCAAGCGTATTGTCGCTGTCGCTCATGGATTGAATGGACCGTGTAATGCGTGAAACCCTGAATTATAAAAGATTCGGTGGCATTTCCGCGTCGCAGCAGGATTTATAATCGAGCTTCACTCGAATTTCCTTCCCGACATGCCCGATCTGCTCGCCAATCTGAACCCCGAACAACTGGCCGCCGTAACCCTTCCGGACGAGCCGGCCCTTATTCTGGCGGGCGCGGGTTCCGGCAAGACGCGCGTGCTGACCACGCGTATTGCCTGGCTGATCCAGCACGGGCACGTGGGGCCGGCCGGGATTCTGGCCGTCACCTTCACCAACAAGGCGGCCAAGGAAATGCAGGCCCGTCTGGGCGCGATGCTGCCGATCAGCACGCGCGCCATGTGGATCGGCACCTTCCATGGGTTGTGCAACCGTATGCTGCGCGCGCATTTTCGCGACGCCGGGCTGCCGCAGAGCTTCCAGATCCTCGACCAGGCCGACCAGCTCTCCGCGATCAAGCGTCTGCTGAAGGGTTCGAATGTCGACGACGAGAAGTATCCGCCGAAAAACCTGCAGTATTTCATCAACAACGCCAAGGAACAGGGCCTGCGCCCGCACGAGGTCGAGGCCAACGACGCCTTCAACCAGAAGTTCGTCGAGCTTTACGCCGCCTATCAGGCGCAGTGCCAGCGCGAAGGCGTGGTCGATTTCGCCGAACTGCTGCTGCGCTGTTACGAGCTGCTCAAGCACAACGAGCCGTTGCGCGTGCACTACCAGTCGCGCTTCCGGCACGTTCTGGTCGACGAGTTCCAGGATACGAACAAGCTCCAGTACGCGTGGCTCAAGATGCTCGCGGGATCGAACGCCGCGGTATTCGCCGTGGGCGACGACGATCAGAGTATTTATGCGTTTCGTGGCGCCAACGTCGGCAATATGGCCGACTTCGAGCGTGAATTCCGCGTGCGCCACCTGATCAAGCTGGAACAGAACTACCGCTCGCACGGCAATATCCTCGACGCGGCCAACGCTTTGATTTCCAACAATGCGCGGCGTCTGGGCAAGAATTTGCGCACCGACGCGGGGCACGGCGAGCCGATCCGTGTCTATGAGGCGGCCACCGACCTGCAGGAAGCGAGCTGGCTCGTCGAAGAGATCAAGGCACTCGTTGCGCAGGGTCTCTCGCGGCAGGACGTCGCCATTCTCTATCGCAGCAACGCCCAGTCGCGGGTGATGGAGCACGCGCTCGTGGGGGCGGGCATCGCCTATCGGGTGTATGGCGGTTTGCGCTTTTTCGAGCGTCAGGAAGTCAAGCATGCGCTGGCGTATCTACGCCTGATCGAGAATCCGAACGATGATACGGCGTTCGCGCGGGTCGTGAATTTCCCGACGCGGGGGATTGGCGCGCGTTCGTTGGAGCAACTGGCCGACGCGGCGCGACTCTACAACTGCTCGATGTATGCCGCAGTGCCCTACATGACCGGCAAGGCGGGCACGAATCTGACGGCATTCGTGCGGCTCGTGGAGCAGATGCGCCACGATACCGAGCGGCTCACGCTGCCGGAGGTGGTGGCGCGGGTCATCGACGCCAGTGGGTTGATGGCGCATTATCAGACCGAGAAGGAAGGCCAGGATCGCATCGAGAACTTGCAGGAATTGGTGCATGCGGCCACGGCATTCGTTGCCGAGGAAGGTTATGGGCTCGATGCCCCGGCGCGGTTGATTGCCATGCGTCCTGCGCTGCCGGGCGCGCCCGACGTGCTGGCCTCGCCCGACGGCGTGGTCGACGCCGATACGCCGGTGGAGATGACGCCGCTTGCCGGCTTCCTGTCGCACGCGTCGCTCGAAGCGGGAGACAACCAGGCCGAGGCCGGGCAAGACGCTGTGCAATTGATGACGGTACACGCGGCCAAGGGGCTTGAATTTACGGCGGTGTTCGTCACCGGTCTCGAAGAGGGACTCTTCCCGCACGAGAACAGTGCGCTCGAACTCGACGGTCTCGAAGAAGAGCGGCGCCTGATGTACGTGGCCATTACGCGTGCCAAGGAACGGCTGTATCTGTCGTTCACGCAAAGCCGCATGCTGCACGGACAGACGCGTTACAACGTGCGCTCGCGCTTCTTCGACGAAATCCCCGAGACGGTGTTGAAGTTCCTGACACCGCGGGCGCAGCCGGGCGCGCGGCTGGGGCAGGCCGAGCCGGCCTGGGGGCGCGATTGGTTCGGGCGGGGCAAGACGAGTGCGCCGAAGCCGGAAGAATGGGTGGCCACCCAGTCGGAGCAGGCGCTGGCCGACCGTTCGCGCGCGTCGGAGACGGGCTTCAAGTTGGGGCAGGGCGTTTTTCACACCAAGTTCGGCGAAGGCAAGATCATCGGCCTGGAGGGCGCGGGGGCGGAAGCCCGCGCCCACGTGAAATTCGGGCGACATGGTGAGAAGTGGCTGGCGCTGGCTGTCGCGAAGCTTCAGCCGATCGAGTAACGGCGCGGCCGTCATCGTCACCCACGACAAAGGGCACCCGCGGGTGCCCTTTGTTTTGCGCGTCTGACGGTGACGCCGACGTTTCCGCTTACGCTTCAGGCGGGGCGACGTTCGGATCGATGGCGCCGATCTCCTGCACGCCGAAGCAACCGCGATAGCTCGCGTAGAACGAGCAATACAGCACGGCCGTGAACAGGATCGAGTAAGGCATCAGCAAGAGCATCGCGTATTGATGAATGCCCATCGCAGCCATCGCCAGCGTCACGATCAGCGGCAACACGGTGGCGACGACCGCCGTGCACAGGCCGTAGACGACGAACGCACGGAAGTTGCGCACGCAGGCCGTCCAGCTGAAGAACAGCGCCTTGATGGGTGGGATGTCGTGCCAGGCCACGAGCACCGGCGCGAACCAGAACATCATCGCCACCGGTATGTAGGCCACCGCCACCGCCAGCATCGCCTGGCCCATCGAGCCGTTGGTGAGCGACTCTTCGCTGATGCGGCCATCGAAGAGCATCTTGTTGACCAGGTCGCCGCCGTCGAACAGCGCCGAGAACAGGAACACGACGGTCATCGCCACAATGTAGTAACCGCCTAGCATGAGCAGCCGGCGCGAGACTTCCTTGCCGTGGCCGCGAAAGCCGTCGAGCAATACGTGGGGCAACACCTGCTTGTTCTTGATGATGTCGCGACAGGCCGCCATGAAACCCACCGACAGGCCTGGGATGAACAGCAGCGGCAGGAAGGCGCCCACGACCGGCAGGATCGAAAGCACCATCACCCCGAACAGATAGGCGAAGAGCAGCGTCAGAATGGCGAGCGGGTTCTTGCGGAACAGCCAGATGCCTTGGCGCAGCCACACATATCCACTCTTCGGCGGGACTTCAAGCAATTGCATAGGGTTCGAATGACTCCGATAGGATGTCGAGTTACCGCCAGGGGATGGAATGGGCTTCGATGCGTTGGCGCAGGATTCGTTCGAAATGCCCCGGATCGTGCGGCTTGAGCATTTCGGCCGCCCGTGGCAGGTGAAAATCATACAGGCGCGACAGCCAGAAGCGCAGCGCGGCGGCGCGCAACATGTCGCGCCAGTGCGACGCTTCGATGTCGGTCAGTGGGCGCACCGTCTCGTAAGCGCGCAACATGGCATGCACACGCGCCTCGTCCAGCACGCCGGTCGACAGGTCGCAGCACCAGTCGTTGACCGTCACGGCCAGATCGAACAGCCATTTGTCGCAGCCCGCGAAGTAGAAATCGAAGAATCCGCCCAATCGTGGCGAACCGTCGTCGGCCTTGTCGAACAGCACATTGTCACGGAACAGATCGCAGTGGCACGGACCCGCCTGCATGGCACGATAGTGACTCGACGCGAAGAACGCCGTCTGATGCGCCATCTCGCTATCCAGTAAGGCGCGTTCGGCGGAGCTCAGGAACGGCGTGACCTCGGGGGCGGCTTCGCGCCACCAGGGCAGGCTGCGCAGATTGGCTTGCTCCAGCGTGAAGTCGCGCCCGGCCAGATGCATGCGTGCCAGCATCGCCCCGACATGCGCACAGTGTTCGGGCGTGGGGGCCAGCTCGGAGCGTCCGGCCAGCTTGGTGACAATGGTGGCGGGCTTGCCGTTCAACTCGCTCAGAATCTCGCCCGTGCGATCGGGCATCGGATCGGGCACCGGCACGCCGTGATGGGCGAGATGGCCCATCAACTGGAGGTAAAACGGCAGCTGCGTGGCCGTGAGCTTCTCGAACAGCGTCAGCACGAACTCGCCGCGCTCGGTCGTCAGGAAGTAGTTGGTGTTCTCGATGCCGGAGCTGATGCCCCGAAAATCGAGAACATTCCCCAGATCGTAGCGTTGCAGCCATGCCTGGAGCTGCTCGGGCGAGACGGTAGTGAAAACGGCCATGCGTGCGTTAAGTGGAGATGTCTCAGACAAACGGCCCGCGCACGTGCAGCGGGCCGCTGGTGTGAAACAGACAGGATGCAGGCGCACCGCTGGGCGGCGCGCGGAGGTGGCTCAGATTACCAGAGACGTCAGAACTTCAGGCCGACGGACGGCAAACGGTCGTTTTGCGACGTGTTGTCGCGCGTGCGCGGCGCGTTGTCCGGCGGCGTGGTCAATTGGTAATTGGTGCCGAAACGCGAATGGACATCGACCTCCGTGGGTTTGCCGCGGTCGCGGAACTCGGTCACGGTGGTGCCTTGGTCGTTGACGTAGTAGCTCGGCTTGCGCTCCTGGTTGACGTCGACCGACGATTTGCTGGTGGCGGCGGCGCGGGCGTCGGCCTCGCGTTTGGCGGCCTGCGCGGAGGTCTCCTGACCATCCTGGGCGAAGGCATGGCCCGCGAACAGCAGGCCCGCACCGATCATCAGGGGCAGGACACGGGAAAAGCGCGTTGTCATCATTATTCTCCGAGGGCGGGAACGCATTCGCGGCGCGTGAGGCAAGCCTGGCCGACGCAACGGGTTCCAATGTTTACATTCTATCAAACGTCCCCCGCTTCGCATCGTGAAATCGCGTCGAATGTGCCGTCGTGGCTGGCCTGTCGAGGGATGCCATGCCGTAGACGCGTATTTTTTCTCGTCATCGGCGCAGGGTTAAGCGATTCGATTGCATACGCTTAGCATCTTTATATTGCTTTTGGTTATAAATAAATCGCGAGACAATCGTTTTCGTTGAAGTCATCTTCTGGCATCCTGCGTCATTGTCTTGATGGGCGGCCGTGTGTCGCCCATCTGCATTCTGGAGTCCCAAATCATGTCGTTATCCGCCGCCTCGGCCGCCGTCAAAACGGCCCCGCCTTCGCCGTCCTCCTATAACGCGCGGCCGCTCGCCATCGCGCTGGTGCTGATCGTTGTGGGCATCGCCTACGTGCAGGCCACCGTAGGGCCGAAGCAGGCCGCACTGGCCGGTATCGGCGCCTTGCTTGGCGTGACGCTTTACCACGCCGCATTCGGCTTCACGTCGGCCTGGCGCGTGTTCATCGCCGACCGGCGCGGTGCGGGTCTGCGCGCACAGATGGTCATGCTCGCGGTTGGTGTCGTGCTGTTCTTTCCCGCGCTGGCGGATGGCGTGCTCTTCGGTAACAAGGTAGCCGGCTTCGTCTCGCCGGTTGGCGTGTCGGTGGCGTTCGGCGCCTTCATGTTCGGTGTCGGCATGCAACTCGGCGGCGGTTGCGCGTCGGGCACGCTCTATACCGTGGGGGGCGGCAGCACGCGCATGATCGTCACGCTAGCGGCGTTTGTCGTGGGGTCGGTGGTGGCAACGGCGCATCTGCCGTGGTGGGAAGCACTGCCGCATATCAAGCCGGTCTCGCTGGTCATGACGTGGGGCTTGTGGCCTGCGCTCGTCGCCAACCTGGCGTTGTTCGCCGCGATCGGTGGCTTGACGCTGTGGGCGGAGAAGCGTCGTCACGGCCGTGTCGTCGGTGTGCCGATGACGCGCAGCGCAACGGGCACGCCCGCGTTGCTGCGTGGCCCCTGGCCGCTGGTGTGGGGTGCGCTGGCGCTCGTGCTGCTCAATTACGCCACGCTGGCATTGGCCGGCCGTCCGTGGGGCGTGACATCGGCGTTCGCGTTGTGGGGCGCCAAGGCGTTCATGGCGCTGGGCATTGACGTAGCCTCGTGGCCGTACTGGGCGAAGCAGGCCAATGTACTGAACGCGCCGATCGCACAGGACGTCACCACCGTCATGGACATCGGGATCATTCTCGGCTCCCTCGCGGCCGCGTCCATCGCAGGCAAGTTTGCCCCCGTGTGGAAGATTCCAGCGCGTTCGCTGCTCGCGGCGGTCATCGGCGGATTGCTGCTCGGTTACGGCGCACGTCTGGCGTACGGCTGCAATATCGGCGCGTACTTCAGCGGCATCGTCTCGGGCAGCCTGCACGGTTGGCTGTGGTTGGCGGCGGCGTTTGCGGGCAACGTGTTCGGCACGCGCCTGCGCCCGTTGTTCGGTCTGGCCGTGGAAACGACACCACGCGACACCGGCTGCTGATCGACATCCCCCGCCGGCAGATATTCCGTCTGCCACATAAGAATACGGCGCCAGCGATCATTCGCGGCGCCGTATTGACTTTGGACGATGACGCTTGGGCGGCTGCCCGTCGCGATTACAGGTAGAACATCTTCTCGCTGCTTTCCGTTTCGGGCTCGATGTGGCCGTCGTAGAACGCGAACACCGCTTTGAGGATGTCGTCGGGGTCGTCCATGACCTGCACCAGATCGAGATCCTTTTCGCCGATGAGGCCCATCGGCAACATCGTCGAGCGCACCCATTCGAGCAGTCCCTTCCAGAATTCCGTGCCGACGAGAATCACGGGCACCTGGCGCGACTTCTGCGTCTGGATGAGCGTGAGGACTTCGGACAGTTCGTCGAGCGTGCCAAAGCCCCCCGGCATGATGACGAACGCGTCCGAGTTCTTCACGAACGTGACCTTGCGCGTGAAGAAGTGTCGGAAACGCAGTGAGATGTCCTGGTACTGATTGCCCTTTTGTTCGTGCGGCAGTTCGATGTTCAGGCCGACGGTCGGCGAGGCGCCACCGTGCGCGCCCTTGTTGGCGGCTTCCATGATGCCGGGCCCGCCGCCGGAGATGACGGCAAAGCCATTGTCGGAGAATTTCCGGGCGATGGTCATCGTCAGTTTGTAAAACGGCGATTTCGGCTTGATGCGCGCGCTGCCGTAGATGCTGACGGCCGGCCGGATCTCGGACAGGTACTCGGTCGCCTCGATGAACTCTGCCATAATCGTGAACATCTGCCACGACGCGCGCGCCTTTTTTGCGGTGGCGCGCTCATGGTCTGCCAGCATGCGCAGACTCGGTATTTCTTTTCTTCTCTTGGTCATATGTCGGAACAGCAAAGTCTGGAAGGTAAGACGCTCTTATTGGTCGATGGTTCGAGTTATCTCTATCGAGCCTATCACGCCCTGCCGGATTTGCGCGGTCCCAATGGCGAGCCGACGGGGGCGCTTCACGGCATCGTCAATATGCTGCGCCGCATGCGTAAAGACGTCCACGCAGAGTATAGCGCCTGCGTTTTCGATGCCAAGGGCAAGACGTTTCGCGACGATTGGTACCCCGAATACAAAGCGAATCGACCGTCGATGCCGGAAGATCTGCGCGCGCAGATCGAGCCGATTCACGAGGCGGTGCGCGCCATGGGCTGGCCGCTGTTGATGATCGATGGCGTGGAGGCCGATGACGTCATCGGCACGCTGGCAAGGCAAGCGGCCGAGCGCGGCATGCGCGTGGTCGTCTCCACCGGCGACAAGGATCTGGCGCAACTCGTGAACGACCGCGTGACGCTGGTCAACACAATGACGAACGAAACGCTCGATGCCGCCGGCGTCACCGCGAAATTCGGCGTGCCGCCCGAGCGCATCGTCGATTACCTCACGCTTGTCGGTGACACGGTCGATAACGTGCCGGGCGTGGACAAATGCGGGCCGAAGACGGCCGTCAAGTGGCTCGCGCAATACGGCGATCTCGACAATCTCGTGGCGAACGCCGCGGAGGTGAAAGGGGCGGCGGGCGAGAACCTGCGCCGCGCGCTCGACTGGCTGCCGATGGGGCGCAAGCTGGTGACGGTTGCGCTCGATTGCGATCTCGCACCGCAGGTCACCTCCATCGACGCGAGCTTGCAGTCGCAGCCCGAAGATGTCGAAACGCTGCGCGATTTCTTCGTGCGTCACGGCTTCAAGACCTTGCTGCGCGAAGCGCAGGCCGCCGTTGCCACGCAGGCCGGTGAGCCGGCGCCGGCACCTGTGGCCGACACGATCGAGCGAGAGTACGAAGCGGTGCTGACGTGGGCGCAGTTCGACGCATGGCTGAAGATCATCGAGTCGGCCGAGTTGACGGCATTCGATACCGAGACCACCTCGCTCGACGCGATGCAGGCGCAACTGGTTGGCCTGTCGTTGTCCTGCGAACCGGGACGCGCCGCCTACATTCCGGTGGCGCATCGCGCGCCGGGCGATGTCGACCAATTGCCGCGAGACGAAGTCCTGGCGCGCCTGAAGCATTGGCTCGAAAGTCCGGACCACAAGAAGGTGGGACAGAACCTCAAGTACGATGCCCACGTGCTGGAGAACTACGGCATCGTGTTGCGCGGCATTGCACACGACACGATGCTTCAGTCGTACGTGCTCGAATCGCACCGCGGCCATGACATGGACGGCCTGGCCGCGCGCCATCTCGGCGTGACGACGATCAAATACGAAGAGGTGTGCGGCAAGGGCGCCAAGCAGATCGGCTTCGACGAAGTGACCGTCGAGCGCGCGACTGCCTACGCCGCCGAAGACGCCGACATCACGCTGCGACTGCACCGCGCGATCTATCCCGATGTGGCGCGTGAAGCCACGCTGGAGTTCGTCTACCGAGACATCGAAATGCCCACGGCGCGCGTGCTGCAACGCATGGAGCGCAACGGCGTGCTTGTCGACACTGCCCGTCTGGCCGCACAGAGCGACGAGATCGGCCAGAAGCTGGTCGCGCTCGAAGCCGAAGCGTACACACTGGCCGGGCAGCAGTTCAATCTGAATTCGCCCAAGCAGATCGGCGACATTTTCTTCACGCAGCTGCAACTGCCGATCGTCAAGAAGACGGCGAGCGGTGCCCCGTCGACCGACGAGGAAGTGCTGCAGAAGCTCGCCGAAGACTATCCGTTACCGAAGGTGCTGCTCGATTACCGCGGCCTTGCCAAGCTCAAGTCGACGTACACCGACAAGTTGCCGAAGATGGTCAATGCCTCGACTGGCCGCGTGCACACGAACTATGCGCAGGCCGTGGCGATCACCGGTCGCCTGGCGTCGAACGATCCGAATTTGCAGAACATTCCCGTGCGCACGGCCGAGGGGCGCCGCATTCGCGAGGCGTTCATTGCACCCCAGGGCAGCCAACTGGTGTCGGCGGACTACTCGCAGATCGAGCTGCGCATCATGGCGCATATCTCGGGCGACGAAAGTCTGCTGCGCGCATTCGCCAACGGCGAGGACATTCACCGCGCCACGGCGGCGGAAATCTTCGCCGTCACGCCGATCGAGGTGTCGAACGAACAACGTCGCTACGCCAAGGTCATCAACTTCGGTTTGATCTACGGCATGAGCGCGTTCGGGCTGGCCGCGAACCTCGGTATCGAACGCGACGCCGCCAAGCAGTACATCGACCGCTATTTCATGCGCTACCCGGGCGTGGCGCGTTACATGGACGAGACGCGCAAGAGTGCGAAGGCGCGCGGCTATGTCGAAACGGTCTTCGGACGCCGTCTGTGGCTACCGGACATCAATGGCGGCAACGGACCGCGCCGCCAGGCCGCCGAGCGCGCCGCCATCAATGCCCCGATGCAGGGCACGGCCGCCGATCTCATCAAACTCTCGATGATCGCCGTGCAGCGCTGGTTGGACGACAGCGGCCTGCAGACGCGTCAGATCATGCAGGTGCACGATGAACTGGTGCTTGAAGTGCCCGACCATGAACTGGCCGAGGTTCGCAAGCGTTTGCCGGAACTGATGTGCGGCGTGGCGAAGTTGCGCGTGCCCCTCGTGGCCGAGGTCGGCGTGGGCGAGAATTGGGAACAGGCCCATTGAACGGCGTTGGGTTGACACCTAAAGTGAGTGCGTCGCACGGGCGGCCCCCCGCCTTGGCCGACGCCGCTGTCGGCCCGTATCGCATGGCTCAATAGCGGGAATAGGGTGACAGCCATACCCGAACTCCGCACTCTGCGGTAAGGTAATCGCTATCGCCGGCGCGGCAAATGCCGACCGGCCGGACGGTTTTCCAAGCACGGGGAGTTATTGTGAGTGTGCATCGTATCGTTGTGGTCGGCGGCGGCGCCGGCGGTCTGGAGCTTGTCACCCGACTGGGCGACAAGTACGGGCGTGGCAAGGACGTTCAGGTGACGTTGGTCGACCGGTCCTTGTCGCACATCTGGAAGCCGCTGTTGCACGAGGTCGCTGCCGGTGTCATGGACACCGCAACGCATCAGCTCTCGTATGTCGCTCAGGCCAACTGGCATCGATTCGAGTTTGCGGCCGGCGAGATGATCGGTCTGGATCGCGCGAACCGGACGATCCGGCTGGCGGCGGTGCCTGCGGCAGCCGACGAAGGCGAGGGCGATTTGCTGCCCGAGCGTACATTGGCGTATGACACGCTCGTGCTCGCCATCGGCAGCACGACCAACTTCTTCGGGGTGGCCGGCGCTCAGGAAAATACCATCGCACTCGATACCGTCGAGCAGGCCGAGCGCTTCCGTCGTCGGCTGATGGCCGCCTGCGTGCGCGCGCAGAATGAAGCCGAAGCGCCCGTGCCGAGCGCGCTGGCGGCGCCGGTCGCGCAAGACATTCATGACGTGCCGCCCGATACGGCGGTTTCACCGGCCCCCAAGGTTGAAGGCCGCCCCAAGGTCAACCTCGTCATCGTGGGGGCCGGCGCGACCGGCGTTGAACTGTCGGCGGAGCTGCGCAACACGGCGGAAGTGTTGCGCTCCTACGGGTTGAAGCTCGATCCGCGCAAGGACGTGCGCATCACCATCATCGAATCGAGTCCGCGCATTCTGAAGGCGCTGCCGGAGCGTGTATCGGGAGCGGTGGCCGGGTTGCTGGGCAAGCTCGACGTCGACATCCTGTGTGGCGATTCGGTCGCCGAGGTGCGCAAGAATGAAGTCACGACGACCGGGGGCCGTGTGCTGCCGGCGGACATCACGGTCTGGTCGGCGGGCATTACGGCGCCGCTGGTGCTGGGACAACTGGGGCTTGCCGTCAATCGTCTGAACCAGATCGAAGTGTTGCCGACGCTGCAAAGCAAGTCGGATCCGGACATCTTCGCGTTCGGCGACTGCGCGAGTTGCGAGTGGCCGGAGCATGGCTTCGTGCCGCCGCGCGCGCAAGCGGCGCACCAGCAGGCGAGCTTCCTGGTCAAGGCGATTGACGCCCGGCTCAAAGGGCAAAGCCTGCCGACGTTCACTTATCGCGATTTCGGTTCGCTTGTCTCGTTGGGCAAGTTCAGTGCGGTGGGCAATCTGATGGGCGGGCTCATCGGCGGCAGCATGTTCATCGAAGGGCTGTTTGCGCGGGTGATGTACACGTCGCTCTATCGCATGCACGTGGCGGCGCTGCATGGGGTCTGGCGCATGATGCTCGATACCGTTGCCAATCGCCTGCGTCGTTCGACCGTGCCGCGCGTGAAGCTGCACTGACGATGGGCTGACGCTGGGTTGGCGTTTTGCCGCTGGTCCGTTCGGACGGGGTCGCGGCCTGACCGTGTGCCAGGCGGCCTGCGCTGTGGCGGTGGGTACCCGTTTCGGAGGGTTCCGATCGCCGTCGCGCCGGCGTCCGAGTGCAAGCGCATCTTCACTCTAGTAAGATCCCAACGTCCGGCCCCGGGGCGGTGGCGCATCCCGACGTTTCCGTTGGCGGTCTCCCCGGCATGCCTTTACTGACGTGTTTCCCTGGAGTACGACATGTCGCAAGCGGATCTGGATAGTCTTGTGCCCGAAGTGGCGCCGAGCAACCGGCGCGATTTTCTGAAGACCGCCGTCGGTTCGGCGTTTGCGCTGGCCGTGCTGCCGGTGGCGGCCGAAACGATCACGACCGACACGCAAGGGCTGGAGGCGGGCGAAACCCTGCTCGACGTGCCCGACATCAAAATGCCGGTCTACTACGCGAAGCCTGCGGGCAAGACGCATCTGCCGACCATCGTCGTGGTTTCGGAGATCTTCGGCGTGCATCAGCATATCGCCGATATCTGCCGACGTTTCGCCAAACTCGGTTATTTGGCGGTCGCGCCGGAACTGTTCGCGCGCGCGGGCGATCCGCAGTCGCTGGGCACGATTGCCGAGATTCAGTCGCAGATCGTCGCCAAGACACCGGACGAACAGGTGATGCGCGACATCGACGCGACGCTCAAGTGGGCGCTGGCCAATGGCGGAGACGAGAAGCGTATCGCCATTACCGGCTTCTGCTGGGGCGGACGCGTCGCCTGGCTCTACGACGCGCACAATCCCAACGTGAAGGCGGCGGTGGCCTGGTATGGGCGCATCGTTGGTGACAGGAGTCCGGATTTCCCGAGCCAGCCGATCGATATCGCGGGCAAGCTGCACGGACCGCTGCTCGGCCTGTACGGCGGCAAGGACCAAGGCATTCCCGTGACAAGCGTGGAACAGGCACGCGAGGCCCTTGCACGGGGCAATGCGGCGTCGAGGGCCTCGAAGTTGAAGGTATTCCCGAATTCAGGGCATGCATTCTTCGCAGATTACCGGTCGAGCTATGTCGAAGCCGACGCGAAGGAAGGTTGGGCATTGGCATTGGCCTGGCTGCACAAACACGGCGTGGCGTGAGCCGCCGCTGTTGCGGGCCGGCTGGCGGAGCCATTGAGCCCGTCGGTGGGGCGGTACGCCACTGTGCTTCCGGACCCGACGGTTTGCCTGTCACGGGAAAAGCTGGTTAAATCGCCGCCTTGCCTGCGGGAGAATCACCATCGACGCCATCTTTCTATTCATCGTTATCGCCACGCTGGCTTCCGGCGTGCTGAGCCTTGCCGGCGCGGCGTCGCTGTCGCTTGGCCTGCTCTCGAAGCTCATCGACAAGATGGTCAGCTTTTCGGCGGGCGTGCTGCTTGGCACGGCGCTGCTGCATCTGCTGCCGGAAAGCCTTGAGTCGCACGTCGATGCGCACGTCATCACCGGTTGGCTGCTGGGCGGTTTGCTCGGCTTTTTCCTGCTGGAGAAGCTGGCGCTGTTGCGCCATAGCCATCATCACGAGGGCGATGGGCATCACCATGAGCACGGGCACGACGCCCATGAAGCAGGCAAAGGCGGCTGGATGATTCTGGTCGGCAGCGCGATTCACAACTTTGCCGATGGTGTCGTGATCGCGGCGGCGTTCCTCACCGATCCGCGCCTCGGGGTTGCGGCAACGGTATCCATCACGGTCCACGAGGTGGCGCACAAGCTCGGCGACTTCATGGTGCTGCTCAACGCCGGCTTTCCGCGTCGCAAGGCGTTGGTGCTGACGCTGGCCTCGAGCCTCACGGCGCTGGCCGGCGGTGTGCTCGGTTACTTCATGCTCGACCGTCTTCAGAGCCTGATCCCGTATTTGCTGGCGCTGGCGGCAAGCAGCTTCATCTATATCGCCGTGTCGGATCTGATGCCGCAGATGCAGCGCCGCACGTCGCCGCGCGACGCGCTGCCCCAGATTCTGCTGATCGCGGTGGGACTGGCGCTGGTGGTGTGGCTCAACGGCCACGATCACGAGCACGCCCACGGTCGCGACCATGAGGCCCCCAGCAGCGCCCTGGCGATGTCGTTGGCAGGTGCCGGCGGGGCTTACGGCTGGGCGCCGGTGGCGACCGGGCGGCGCTTGTCCGCACACCACTCGCTCCACGACCCCGCATAGAGGCTGGCCCCATGAAGGCCCGCGACCTCCATCGCCAGTAGATTGTGGCAAGCCGTCACGCCTGAGCCGCATTGCGATATGACGCGCTCGGGCAGGCGGTCCTTTCCTAGGACCTGCGCGAACGCTTCCCGCAGGGCGGCGGCGGGTTTGAAGCGCCCATCCGGGCCGAGGTTGTCCTTGAAGAAGTGATTGACCGCACCGGGAATGTGGCCGCCGATCGGATCGAGGGTTTCGTTCTCGCCGCGATACCGATCCGGTGACCGTGCATCGACGACCAGTCGCTCGTGCGACGTCAGGTTGCGCTCGATGGCCGCCGCATCGGCGGTGGTGGCGAGCGGCTCGCCTGCGGTGAAATCACCCGGTGGCGGCGCTTCGGGCGGGGCGGCGTCGAGCGTGAAGCCGGCCGCTTCCCAGGCCTGCAAGCCGCCATCGAGCACGGCAACCGACTCGTGGCCGAGCCAGCGCAGCAGCCACCACAGGCGGGCGGCGTAGACGCCACCTTGCGCGTCGTAAGCCACCACTTGCTGGCCCTTCGACAACCCGCACGCGGCGAGTTGGCGGGCGAGGGTGTCGCGCTCGGGCAGCGGATGGCGACCGTTCTTGCCTGTCGTCTTTCCCGACAGGTCGCGTTCGAGGTGAGTGTAGAAGGCACCGAAGAGGTGGCCGTCGACATACGCCGTTTCGCCGGCCGTCGGATTCGCGAGATCGAATCGGCAATCGAAGAGGATCACCGGGGCACCGCCGTCGGCGGCGGTTTGCATCAGCGCGTCAAGATTTTGCGGGCTGATGAGCGTGGTGAAGTGCGTGTGAATCATGGCGTCTCCGCAGGCGGGCGTGGGGGAACGGGCAGCGGGAACCGCCCGGCATCAGGCCGTGGCCGACGGTCGGCGCAGTGCGGTCATGCCGCTCGCCACAATGAGCAGCATGCCGATCCAGCCGGCCAGCGCGGGCCAATCGTCCCAGACAAGCATGCTGATCAGTGTAGCGAAGATTACGCCGGAATATTGCAGATTCGCAGTGACCAGCGTGTTGCCCAAACTGAAGGCTCGGGTGAGTGCCGTTTGGGCGACGAGCGCCGCGATACCGACTCCGAGCATGAGGCCGGCGCTGCGCCAGGTCAGCGCGTGCATGCCGTCGATGGCGACCCAGCCGAGGCCTAGCAGTACCCCGCCCAGCGAGAAATAGAAGACGATGCGCCAATCGGGTTCCCCCGCCGCGCCAAGGTCCTTGACCTGCATGTACGCGATGGCCGAGAACACGCCCGAGACGACGCCCGCCACGCCGGCAGTCCACGCCTGGCTGTCGATGGTCGGCTGGAGCAACAGGGCAACACCGACGAATCCCGCAAAGATCGCGGCGACCAGGCGGAAGTCGGCTCGCAGGCTGCCGCGCATGGCCGCCGTCGCCATCACGATCAGGGAGATCCAGATCGGCGACATGTAATTGAGGGTCATCGCCGTGGAAAGCGGCAGTTGCGTCAGGGAATAGAACCACAGGCCGAGTGAGATCACGCCGGCAGTACTGCGTTTGACGTGCGCGCCGAGGTGGCGTGTTCGAATCGAATGACCGCGTGCGCGCGCCAACACCAGCAAAACGATGACACCGATAAGGCTGCGGTAGAGAATGATTTCGCCGGTGTTGTATTCGTTTGCCGCCAGCTTGATGAATAGCCCCATCAACGTGAACATGAAGGCGGAGACCAACATCCAGAGCGATTGCATGGCGAATGGGGGCCGATTGACGGCGAAGAAGCGAGCTGAAGCGCGGTGAACCGAGCGCGGGCGACGCGTGCGGCAGATGGAGTGCCCGCGCGGTCATGTCGAGAACGTTGCGACGATTCTAACGAAAACGGCGGGCCGATGGCCCGCCGTTCTCCGAAATTTCGGCAAATATTTAATTCAGTCTCGCGGGCGCCACATTGGCCGCTCGGTGGTGTCTCAGTCAGACACGCTAACCGTCTCAACCCGTGAGACGTGCTGGCGTGCCAGCGCTCAGAAATCGCCCATCTGGCGGCGCAAGAACTCATGGAAGTGCTGCATGCCGTCTTCCATCGGGCTTTGATACGGACCGACTTCCGACACGCCGCGATCGAACAAGGCACGGCGGCCGGCATCCATGCGCTCGGCGATCTCGTCGTCTTCGCGGGCGGTTTCCATATACGCGGCCCGCTCGGCCTCGATGAATTCGCGTTCGAAGAGCGCGATTTCCTCGGGGTAATAGAATTCGACGATGTTCGTCGTTTTCTGCGGTCCGCGCGGAATCAGCCAGGACACCACCAGCACGTGCGGATACCACTCGATCATCAGATGCGGGTAGTAAACCATCCAGATCGCGCCGAAGTCCGGCGGCACGCCTTCGCGGTACCGCATCAGCACGTCGTGCCACTGTCGATAGATCGGGCTGCCCGGTTTGGCAAGACCTTCGTGCACGCCGACTGTCTGAACGCTATACCAGTCGCCGAATTCCCAGCTCAGGTCTTCGCAGGAAACGAAGCTGCCCAGCCCGGGATGGAACGGCACGACGTGATAGTCCTCGAGATAGACCTCGATGAACGTCTTCCAGTTGTAATTGCATTCATGCACTTCAACGTGATCGAACATGAAGTTCGAAAAGTCGAGATGATGCTTGACGCCCAGACGGGCAAGATCGGCCTGGACGTCGCGGCCCTGCGCTTCGAACAGCAGTCCGTTCCAGCGTTGCAGCGGGAACTTGCCGAGGTTCAGGCAGGGCTTCTCCGGGAAGTGCGGCGCGCCGAGCAGTTCGCCCTTCGTGTCGTAAGTCCAGCGGTGGAGCGGGCACACGATGTTGCGTGCATTGCCACGGCCGCCCAGCATGATCGCCTGACGATGACGGCAGACGTTCGAGAGCAGTTCGATGCCGCCATGCTGGCCCGCGCCATTGCGCACCAGCATGCGACCTTCCTGTTCGGCAGGCAGCGCAAAATAGTCGCCGGCGTCGGGCACCATCAGCTCGTGGCCTACGTAGCGGGGACCATGTTCGAAGAGGACTTCACGTTCGCGGGCGAGGAGCGCCTCGTCGAAATACGTGTAGACCGGCAGTTGGCTCGAGGCCGGTTTGAGTTGCAAAGCGCTGCTTAGATTGGACATTCCCACTCCCGACTAGCTTGAAAGCAGTGAACAACCCAACCATCGAAAAATCGATTTAGGGGAACCGAGAATTATACCTTGTCTGGGCTCATGAGGGCCGCTAAGTCCATGATTTGCGTTAAATAATGTCCGAAAATTGTCAGTGCGATCGGTTTTGAGGCAATTTACGCTCTGCGAGCCGATGCGCTTTTGCCGTAAAATGGAACATTCGACCCGAATTTTGCGTTTATGGCCAAGACTGCAAAGTCGCAAGACGCGGCGCCCGACGTGCCGCAGGACCTGCCCGAGACCTATGAGGCTGCGCTCGCCGAGCTGGAAAAGCTCGTGGGGCGCATGGAAGGCGGTGAGCTGGGGCTGGAGGAGTCGCTTGGCGCCTACCGGCGTGGTGCCGTGCTGGTGAAATACTGCCAGGGCCTGCTCGAGAAGGTGGAGCAGCAGGTCAAGGTGCTCGAGGGAGAGACGCTCAAGCCGCTCGAGCCGGTGCGCGACGAGTTCTGAGCGGCGCCGGGTGATGCGGCAAGCCGACCTGCGACACGCGACACGCGACACTCGACACGCGACGCATGAGCGTAGACGTCCCAACGCGGCGCGGGGCGACTCAATAACACGCACGGCCCAATGGGCACGTGCAGGATGAAGACGATGGCGGATCAGAATATCAAGGCCTGGATGCAGGCAGTGCAGGCCCGTGTGGAACAATCGCTCGACGCCGTGCTGCCCAAGGCCGCCGATGGCGGCTCGGCACGACTGAATGAATCGATGCGCTACGCCGTGCTCGGCGGCGGCAAGCGTGTGCGTCCGCTGTTGTGCTTTGCCGCTGGCGAGGTGACCCAGGCAAGCGAGACGGCCCTGGATCGTGCCGCGTGCGCCGTGGAAATGATCCACGCCTATTCGCTGGTGCATGACGATCTGCCGTGCATGGACGACGACGATCTGCGCCGCGGCAAGCCGACGGTGCATGTGCAATACGACGAAGCGACCGGCCTGCTCGCGGGCGACGCGCTGCAAACGCAAGCGTTTGTGCTGCTCGGCGAAGCCACGGGCGATCTGAGCGCCGCACAGTCGCTCGCGCTGGTGCGCGAACTGGCGCTGGCCTCGGGGGCGCTGGGCATGGCCGGCGGGCAGGCGATCGATCTGGAGAGCGTCGGCATCAAGCTGAATCAGTCGCAACTGGAAAACATGCATCGACTGAAGACGGGGGCCCTGTTGCGCGCGTCGCTGCGCATGGGCGCCATCTGCGGCCGTGCATTGTCGGACGATGAAACGCGCGCGCTGGACACCTACGCGGCGGCTGTCGGCCTGGCCTTCCAGGTCGTGGACGACATTCTCGATACCACGGCCGATTCGGCCACGCTTGGCAAGACGGCCGGCAAGGACGCGGCCAACGACAAGCCGACCTACGTATCGCTGATGGGCCTCGACGGCGCGCGCGGCTATGCGGAGAAGCTGCGGGCCGATGCTCACGCGGCGAGTGCGACGCTTGGCAATGCGGATCGGCTGCGTGCCCTGGCCGATTACGTGGTCGATCGCATCAACTGACCGGCGAATCGCCTGACAGGCAAATTTCGAGGCGACCCAGGCGGCAAAGGATCGCGTGATCCGGGGGCGTTTGCAGTAGAAACAGGCAAGGGGCAATGAGGGTCGGCGCGGATCTCCCCACAGAACGCACCGGCAGGAGATCGGGACCGGCTCGCCAGGCAGGGCTGCCCGACCAGAACGCCTACATATGGAATGACGATGTACGAACTGCTAAATACCATCGATGACCCGGCCGCGTTGCGGCGTTTGGAGCGTCGCCAACTCTCACCGTTGGCCGAAGAGCTGCGTGCCTTCGTGCTCGAGAGCGTGTCGCGCACGGGCGGTCACCTGTCGTCCAATCTCGGTACGGTCGAGCTGACGATTGCACTGCACTACGTGTTCAACACACCGGAGGATCGCATTGTCTGGGACGTGGGGCACCAGAGCTATCCGCACAAGATCCTGACCGGTCGCCGCGACGCCATGGCGTCGCTGCGTCAGCTCGGCGGTATTTCGGGCTTCCCGAAGCGCGATGAGTCGCCGTATGACACGTTCGGCACGGCGCATTCGAGCACATCGATTTCAGCGGCGCTGGGCATGGCGCTTGGTGCGCGCACGAAGGGCGAGCATCGCTTCGGCATCGCGGTGATCGGCGATGGCGCCATGACCGCCGGTATGGCGTTCGAGGCGATGAACAATGCGGGGGTGCATGAAGACGTGCCGTTGCTGGTCATCCTCAACGACAACGACATGTCGATCTCGCCGCCGGTCGGTGCCCTCAATCGCTATCTTGCCCGCTTGATGTCGGGTCGCTTCTACGCGGCGGCGAAGAAGGGCGTGGAGAAGGTGCTGAGTGTGGCGCCGCCGGTGCTGGAGTTGGCGCGCAAGTTCGAAGAGCATGCCAAGGGCATGGTCGTGCCGGCGACGATGTTCGAAGAGTTCGGCTTCAACTACATCGGCCCGATCGACGGACACGACCTCGACTCGCTGATTCCGACGCTCGAGAACATCAAGAATCTGAAGGGGCCGCAATTCCTGCACGTGGTCACGCGCAAGGGGTACGGCTACAAGTTGGCCGAAGCCGATCCGGTGCTGTATCACGGTCCGGGCAAGTTCAACCCGGCCGAAGGGATCAAGCCGAGCACGAGCAGCAAGAAGACCTACACGCAAGTGTTCGGCGACTGGCTATGCGATATGGCCGAAGCCGACAAGCGTGTCGTGGGGATCACGCCGGCCATGCGCGAAGGCTCGGGCATGGTGGAGTTCGAGAAGCGATTCCCGACGCGTTACTACGACGTGGGCATTGCCGAGCAACACGCCGTGACGTTCGCCGGCGGTATGGCGACCGAGGGCCTCAAGCCCGTGGTCGCGATCTACTCGACGTTCCTGCAGCGCGGTTACGATCAACTGATTCACGACATTGCGCTGCAAAATCTGCCGGTCGTGTTTGCGCTCGATCGGTCGGGTCTGGTCGGTGCAGACGGTGCAACGCACGCGGGCGCATACGACATCGCCTATTTGCGCTGCATTCCGAATATGGTGGTGATGGCGCCGTCGGACGAGAACGAATGCCGTCAGATGCTCTATACCGGTGTGCAGATCGACGGCCCGTCGGCCGTGCGTTATCCGCGCGGTGCCGGCACGGGCGCGGCGATCGAATCGACGATGAGCGCACTGCCGATCGGCAAGGGTGTTGTGCGACGCGAGGGACAAGCCGAGGCGGGACGCCGTGTGGCAATTCTTGCGTTCGGCAGCATGGTGGCCCCGGCGCTTGCCGCAGCCGAGGAACTCGACGCCACCGTGGCCGACATGCGCTTCGTCAAGCCGATCGACGAGGCATTGATCTCACGGCTGGCGCAAACGCACGATTATCTGGTCACGGCGGAAGAGGGCAGCATCATGGGCGGTGCGGGGTCGGCCGTGGCGGAATCCCTGCTTGCCGGTGGGGAGATTCGGCCTGTACTACAATTGGGCCTGCCCGATCGCTTTATCGACCATGGCGACCCGGCGCTGCTGCTGGCCGCCGTGGGGCTCGATGCCGCGGGTATCGCGAAGTCCATCCGTGCCCGCTTCGACCTGCCGCTGATGCAGGCGTCGCAGGGCGCTGGCAAGGTCACGACCAAGCTCGTCGCCTGAGCGTCCGGTAGTCCTGAACCTCCGAACGATCCGGCTTGCATGCCGGATCGTTTCGTTTTGAATCGCCCTTTCCCGATACCGTGCCGGGGGCTCCGGCACGATTCCGACGACAACCGTCAGCGGCTGGCGAGCCAGGCGTCGGATACGTTTGCCTATTGCCTCCCCCAAGTCGGCTTGCCGGCAAAGAAGGAAGAATTAGATGAATCAGATGAACCCCGCTTTCGTCATGCCCGACGTGCAAAGCACCGTCGATACCCGGCAGATCCCGATTCAGCGCGTGGGTGTGCGCGGTGTGCGTCATCCGCTGTCGGTGCGTCTGGCCGATGGGGAGGCGCAGGCCACCGTGGGCTTGTTCAATCTCGACGTGCATCTGCCTGCCGATCAGAAAGGTACGCATATGTCGCGCTTCGTGGCGTTGCTGGACGCGCATCGCGCGCCGATCGACGTGGCGGGTTTTCGCGCCATGCTCGACAGCATGCTGGAAAAACTCGAAGCCGACGCCGGTCGAATTGAAGTGACGTTTCCGTATTTCATCAACAAGACGGCACCGGTCTCAGGCGTGCAAAGCTTGCTGGACTACGAAGTGACGCTCACCGGCGACGTGCGCAACGGCCAGACGCGCGTGTGGCTCAAGGTGCTCGTGCCGGTCACGAGCCTTTGTCCGTGCTCGAAGAAGATCTCGCAGTACGGCGCGCACAATCAGCGCTCGCACATCACGATCGACGCCGAAATCGCGGGCGATATCGCCGTCGAGGAACTGGTGCGCATGGCTGAGGAGGAGGCGTCCTGCGAGTTGTGGGGGCTGCTCAAGCGCCCGGATGAGAAGTACGTAACCGAGCGGGCGTATGAGAACCCGAAGTTCGTCGAGGATCTGGTGCGCGATGTGGCAACGCGACTTAACAATGAGCCGCGCGTCGTGGCCTACGCGCTTCAAGCGGAGAATTTCGAGTCGATCCATAATCACAGCGCTTACGCCGTGATCGAACGCGACAAGCGCGTGGTGGCCTGATCTTGCTGCGCCTCGCGCGGCGCATGCAATGAAAAACCGCTCCTCGGAGCGGTTTTTTCTTGGGCGCGTGCCGGGCGAGGCGCTAGACGCCGCGCACGATGTCGGCGAGATCCCAGCGCGGGCGGACCGTGTAGGCGTATTCGCTGTCCGCTTCATCTGGCCAGTACTTGAGCCGCATGGCGCCGGCGAAGGCGATCATGGCGCCGTTATCCGTGCAGAAAGCCAGGTCCGGATAGTGCACGCGATAGCCACGGCGGCGAGCGGCTTCATTGAGTCCTTCGCGAAGCTGCGTGTTGGCACCCACGCCCCCTGCCACGACGAGCGTTTTCATGCCAGTCTGCTTGAGCGCGGCCATCGACTTGGCGACGAGCACGTCGACGATGGCATCGACGAAGCCTCGCGCGAGATCGGCCTTTTCCTGGTCGCATACGTTGCCGCCGAGATTGCGCACCTGCGTGAGCACGGCGGTTTTCAATCCGCTGAAACTGAAGTCAAGGTTGCCCGAATGCTTCATCGGACGCGGCAAGTCGTAGCGTCCCGGCGTACCGAACTCGGCCAGGCGCGAGATGGCCGGCCCGCCCGGGTAGCCGAGTCCCAGCAGCTTGGCGGTCTTGTCGAAGGCTTCGCCGGCAGCGTCATCCAGTGTTTCGCCGAGCATGGCGTACTGGCCGAAGGCGCGGACTTCCATCAACTGCGTGTGGCCGCCGGAGACCAGCAAAGCGACGAACGGGAAATCGGGAGCATCCGGTGCGAGCAGCGGAGAGAGCAGATGGCCCTCCAGATGGTGCACGCCCACGACTGGACGCCCGAGCGCAAACGCGAGGGCGTTCGCGACGCTGGCGCCCACCAGCAGCGCCCCGGCGAGTCCGGGGCCTTGCGTGTAGGCGATTGCATCGACCGCGCTGAGTGGCTTGCCAGCTTGCGCAAGCACGGCTTCTGTCAGGGGCAGCGCGCGGCGGATGTGGTCGCGCGACGCCAGTTCGGGCACCACGCCACCGTATTCGCGGTGCATGGCAATCTGCGAATGCAGCGCGTGCGAAAGCAGGCCGGCCTCGGTGTCGTAAAGGGCGAGCCCGGTTTCGTCGCAGGAGCTTTCAATGCCTAAAACCAGCATGGCGGAAGGGGGAGACGTGCGGCGTCAAGGTAACGAGATAACCAAGAAGTATACCAGTCGCCCCTAACCCCTGCCGGGTACAATGCGCGCCATGGAAAAGTTCGATGTAGCAATCGTTGGGGCTGGCGCGGCCGGCCTGATGTGCGCGGCGGTGGCCGGGCAACTTGGGCTGCGCGTGGTGCTCATCGATCACGCGACGCGTCTGGCGGAGAAGATCCGGATTTCAGGTGGCGGGCGCTGCAATTTCACCAATATCAACGCCGGACCGGCCAACTACCTGTCAGAAAACCCGAGATTCTGCCGCTCGGCCCTGGCGCGCTATACGCCGCGCGATTTTCTGGATCTGCTGGGGCGTCACCGCATTGCCTGGCACGAAAAGCATCGCGGACAGCTGTTTTGCGACAACAGTGCCGAGGACATCATCGACATGCTCCGCAAGGAGTGTGCGGCGGGGCACGTGCATTGGCGCATGCCATGCACTGTACACACCGTTGCCCATACGTCCTCGGGCGGCGCGCATCCTTATCACTTGACGACAGATGCGGGGCATATCGCGGCCAAACGACTGGTGATCGCCACGGGCGGCCTGTCGATTCCCAAAATCGGCGCGACGGACTGGGGCTATCGGATCGCACGTCAATTCGGACTGGAGATCGTCGAGCCGCGTCCGGCGCTGGTGCCGCTCATGTTCGACGCGTCGACCTGGGCGCCCTTTGCGGGGCTATCGGGTTTGTCGCTGGAAGTCGAGGTGAGCGCGGGCAAGGGAAAGGACGGCGGTCGTTTCGTTGAGGATCTCTTGTTTACGCACCGCGGGTTGTCCGGTCCGGCCATCCTGCAAATTTCCAGCTTCTGGGCGCCTGGGCAGTCAATTGTCCTGAATCTGTCGCCATCGTCGGACATCGAGGCGGCATTGTTCGAGGCGAAGGCGACGTCGAAGCGGCAGTTGGCCAACCTGTTGGCGCAATGGGTGCCGGCCCGTTTGGCCGACGCCTGGGTTGCGAACAGCGGGCTTTCGCCGCAGGCGCGCGTGCAGGAATTGCCGGACAAGGCGTTGCGCTCGCTTGCCCAGGCGTTTTCCAGTTGGACGCTCAAGCCGTGCGGGTCTGAAGGCTGGCGCAAGGCCGAAGTCACGCGGGGTGGGGTCGATACGAAGGCACTGTCTTCCGCCACCCTGGAGGCACGCGAACAACCGGGGCTGCATTTTGTCGGGGAAGTGGTCGACGTGACCGGGTGGCTCGGCGGCTATAACTTTCAGTGGGCGTGGGCGTCGGCCGTGGCTTGCGCGCAAGCAATGTCCGAAAGCGTGAAGGCGGAGCGGACGGGGAGCGGCGCGTTGTCGTAGACGGCGACTTCCGTGCTGTGATAATCTCTCCCCTTCGTGGAGACGACGCACCGAGGGCGGAGCCGAGTCTCCTGCGGCCCGCTTGTGATCGCGCGTGTGATCGTTTCCTCAAGCGGGTTTTTGTGCTTTCTGCGCTCGCTAATGTCAGCGCCGAGCCGTCGGCTGCGGCCGCACGCGGCAAGTGCCTGACGACAGTCGTCCTTTCCTTTGGGGCGGCATGCACTACACTGAAACGTATTCGAAATCCGGAACCCCTGCTCATGAGTCTGAAAGAACGCATTACCGAAGATATGAAGACGGCCATGCGTGCCAAGGCCGCGGAACGACTGGGGACCATCCGGCTGCTGCTCGCGGCAATAAAACAAAGGGAAGTCGACGAGCGCATCACTCTCGATGACACGGCGATCGTGGCCGTCGTCGACAAGCTGATCAAACAACGCAAGGATTCCATCAGCCAGTTCCAGGCGGCCGGTCGCACCGATCTGGCCGACAAGGAGGCCGCCGAACTCGACGTGCTCATGGTCTATATGCCCCAGCAACTCTCGGCTGACGAGGTCGAGCGGGCGGTCAAGGCAGCCGTGGCGCAAACGGGCGCAGCGGGTCCGCAGGACATGGGCAAGGTGATGGGCGTGCTCAAAGGCCAGTTGGCCGGCCGCGCCGACATGACGGCCGTGTCCGCGCAGGTGAAGGCGGCGTTGGCTGCGTAATTGAGTGGTGCGGTGAGTTGCCGTCGCAAGCGACGGCACGGTGCCGTGCCGCGATGGTATCGATCCAGTGATCCCCCAGTCGTTCCTGCAGGACTTGCTCAACCGCGTCGATATCGTCGAGGTGGTGGGCCGCTACGTGCAGTTGAAGAAAGGCGGGGCGAACTTCATGGGGCTGTGCCCCTTTCATAACGAGAAGTCGCCCTCATTTACCGTAAGTCCCACGAAGCAGTTCTATCACTGCTTCGGGTGTGGCGCGCACGGCAGCGCGATCAGCTTCCTGATGGAGCATGCCGGACTCGGATTTGTCGAAGCTGTCGAGGACTTGGCCCGCAATGTTGGGCTGGATGTGCCGCGTGAGGCGCCGTTGCCGGGCGCGCCGGCACCTGCCGCGCAGCGTGCGCAAACCCTCGGCCTGGTCGACGTCATGACGCGTGCCTGCGACTACTACCGCAAGCAATTGCGTAGTGCGCCGACCGCCATCGAATATTTGAAGCGACGAGGATTGACGGGCGAAATCGCCGCGCATTTTGGACTCGGCTACGCCCCCGATGGGTGGCAGAACCTCGACGCGGCGTTTCAGGACTATCGCGACGATCAGTTGCTCGACGCGGGTCTCGTCATCGAGAGCGAGAAGGGCGAGGCGGGCAGCACGAAGCGTCGTTATGACCGTTTTCGCGACCGGATCATGTTCCCGATCCGAAACACGAAAGGGCAGGTGATCGCGTTCGGCGGACGTGTGCTGGACAAGGGCGAGCCCAAGTATCTGAATTCGCCCGAGACGCCGCTGTTCAGCAAGGGCAGCGAACTGTATGGGCTGTTCGAGGCGCGCACGGGGATTCGCGACGCGGGCTATGTGCTCGTGGTCGAAGGGTATATGGATGTGGTGGCGCTGGCGCAGCTCGGCTTTCCACAGGCGGTGGCCACGTTGGGCACTGCCTGCACGCCGATGCACGTGCAGAAGCTGTTGCGCCAGACCGAGACGGTGGTGTTCAGCTTTGACGGCGACGCGGCCGGCCGGCGGGCGGCCCGCCGAGCGCTTGAGGCATGTTTGCCGCATGCGGACGACAACCGGAGCTTCAAGTTCCTGTTCTTGCCGAGCGAGCACGATCCGGACAGCTATGTGCGTGAGCACGGCGCTGACGCGTTTGCCGATGAGGTATCGCGCGCCATGCCGCTGTCGCAGTTCCTGATCGGAGAAGTGACGGCAGGTAAGGAGATGCATCAGCCCGAAGGGCGTGCGCGTGCGCTGTTTGAGGCGAAGCCGTTGTTGCAGCAGATGCCGGCAAACGCGTTGCGAGGGCAGATCTTGCATGCACTGGCCGAGCGGGTGGAAAGTTCGGTCGAAGAAGTGGCCGGGTTGTGCGAGTTGTCGATCGGCGCGGCACGCCGTCAGAACACATGGGATAAGGCGCCGGCCAAGCGCGAGAAGCGCCGCGTAGTGGGAACCGAGCATCGAGCGCTGCAGAACTTGCTCATGTTTCCGGCACTAGGGAATGAATTAACCGAAGAAGAAGTCAAGATTTTGCAGGAAGGGCCCCATCACGCCGAGATTTTCTCGGAAGTGCTGGCGCATTGCCGCGAAATGGGGGCGCAGGCCGACTTTCGTTTCATGTCGGATCGGCTGCGGGTGTCGCCGAACTGGGCGAGTTTCGACGACATTCTTCGCGAAATTCTCTCGTTCGAAGAGAACGCCCGCGACCTGTTGTTGTTCGACCCGGAGGATGAGACCCAGGTCGAGCGTCGGGAGGAGCAGATCGCGCTGCGGCTTGCGGAACTGAGAAGCGCGATTCGGCGCTTGCAGTACGACGGTCTGTGCGACGCCCTGGAGACGATTTTCAAGCGGACGTCGCTGACGTCCGATGAATTGCGCCACGCTCAAGCGCTGTCGCGGCAACGCGACGAATTGAAGCGGCTGCTGGCTCCGGCCGGCACAGGGGGCACGCGAAGTTGAGGTAAGCCCGCGTGCTACAATGGAAGGTTTTCAGTGGGCTGTTTTCTGGCAAGCGAGATCGCTATGGCAAAGATGACAACGACCAGCGGAAAAAAGACGGTTATCCCTGCACCGAAGGCAAAGCGCGCGACCAGCGCGGCGGCGGCATCCGGTGGGAGGGGGGCGTCTCGTTCTGCAAAAGCTGGCGTTGCCGTGAAAGCCGATGCGGTGGGTCGAGCTACGAAGAAAACGGCCAGCCAGGCAAGTTCGGCGAAACGTACCACGCAAGTAAAGGCAGCCGCCGGCGCATCGAAGACGACCGGCAAGACGGCTGCGAAGGTGACCGATGTCACCAAGCGCAAGAGTGCGACCGCCGCTACGGTGGGGGCTGCGAAGGCAGCCAGGCCGACGGTGAAGTCCGAGGCGCCCGTCAGGGCGACGAAGGCGGAAACGACCGTGAAGGCGACGGCCGGTGGGAAACCGCAGGCCCGACAACCCGCTGAAAAAAGCGCCAAGAGCGCAACTACCGCCAAGGCATCGACCCTGGCGGGCCGCAGTAAACCTGCGACGCAAGCCCCACGCAAGACAGGGGCTTCCAGCAAACCCGAGGCTGTGGAGGTCGTGTCGGCAGCAAGCGAGCCGCTCGTCCCCAGGACGCGCGGCAAGGCCGCGAAGACCGCCGCCTCGGTGGCGCAGAGCGTCGCAGCGGATACTAGTGATCAACCCGTGAACGAAGATCAGACCAAAGTGGAAAAGCAGAAGGCGCGTGATCGCCGGGCAAAAGAGAAAGCACTGCTCAAGGACGCATTTTCCTCGCACCAGCCCGGTACGGCCGAGGAACTTGAGGAACGTCGTGGCAAGCTGCGGGCACTGATCAAGCTGGGTAAGGAACGAGGTTTCCTGACCTTTGCAGAGATCAACGACCACCTGCCCGACGACGTGGTGGAGGGCGACGCGCTGGAAGGCGTGATCGCTACGTTTAACGACATGGGCGTTGCCGTGTACGAGCAGGCACCCGATGCCGAAACGCTGTTGCTCAACGACAATGCGCCGAACGCCGCAACGGACGACGAAGTCGAGGAGCAAGCGGAAGCGGCCCTGTCGACGGTCGACTCCGAGTTTGGCCGCACGACCGATCCGGTGCGTATGTACATGCGCGAGATGGGCACGGTCGAGTTGCTGACGCGCGAGGGCGAAATCGAGATCGCCAAGCGGATCGAGGAAGGCCTGAAGCACATGGTGCAGGCGATTTCCGCGTGCCCGACGACGATTGCCGAAATTCTGGCGATGGCCGAGAAGGTCGAGCGTGAAGAAATGCGCATCGACGAGGTGGTCGACGGCCTGATCGATCCGAATGCCGAGGCGGTTGCGGCAGCGGCGGCAGCGGCTGCGGAAGACGAAGACTTCGACGCCGACGCGGAAGCGGAAGAGGAAGAAGCAGAAGAAGCGGCTGACGAGGACGACGACAGCAGCGGCGGCGGGGCTTCGGCCGCGCAGGTCGAGCAGCTCAAGCGTGACGCGTTGGCCAAGTTCGCCGAGATCGCCGACTGGTTTGGCAAGATGCGTCGTGCGTTCGAGAAGGAAGGCTACCAGTCGAAGTCGTACGTGAAGGCGGGTGAGTCGATCCAGGCGGAACTGATGACGATCCGCTTCACGGCGCGCACGGTTGAGCGTCTGTGCGACACGTTGCGTTCGCAAGTCGATGAAGTGCGCAACATCGAGCGAGCGATCCTGAATATCGTGGTCGACAAGTGCGGCATGCCGCGTGCGGATTTCGTGTCGCGTTTCCCGGGCAACGAAACCAATCTCGACTGGATCTACACGGTCGTGGCGGACAACAAGGCGTACAGCTCGGTGGTTGAGCGTAACGTCCCGGCGGTGCGTGAATTGCAGCAGAAACTGATCGACTTGCAGGCGCGCGTGGTGTTGCCGCTTACCGAGTTGAAGGACGTCAATCGCAAGATGTCGGAAGGCGAGCGCCGTGCACGCAAGGCCAAGCGCGAGATGACCGAAGCGAACTTGCGTCTGGTGATTTCGATTGCGAAGAAGTACACGAACCGTGGCCTGCAGTTCCTGGATCTGATTCAGGAAGGCAACATTGGCCTGATGAAGGCGGTGGACAAGTTCGAATACCGTCGTGGTTACAAGTTCTCGACGTACGCGACGTGGTGGATTCGTCAGGCCATCACGCGTTCGATCGCGGACCAGGCACGTACCATCCGTATTCCGGTGCACATGATCGAGACGATCAACAAGATGAACCGGATTTCGCGTCAGATTCTGCAGGAGACCGGTGTCGAGCCGGATCCGGCGACGCTGGCCGAGAAGATGGAGATGCCGGAGGACAAGATCCGCAAGATCATGAAGATCGCGAAGGAGCCGATCTCCATGGAAACGCCGATCGGTGACGACGACGATTCGCATCTGGGCGATTTCATCGAAGATACGGGCACGGTAGCCCCTGCGGACGCCGCGTTGCATGGTAGTATGCGCGACGTCGTGAAGGACGTGCTTGATTCGCTGACGCCGCGCGAGGCCAAGGTGTTGCGCATGCGTTTTGGCATTGAGATGAGCACGGACCATACGCTCGAGGAAGTGGGCAAGCAATTTGACGTGACGCGTGAGCGTATTCGTCAGATTGAGGCCAAGGCGCTGCGCAAGCTGCGTCACCCGAGCCGTTCCGACAAGCTCAAGTCGTTCCTCGAAGGCAATTGATTGCGGCTGAGCGAGCGCCGGTAGTTGAGGGCCGTTAGCTCAGTGGTTAGAGCAGGGGACTCATAATCCCTTGGTCGCTGGTTCGAACCCAGCACGGCCTACCAAAGAAGTAAAAAGCCCCTGACGGTGACGTCAGGGGCTTTTTGTTTTGAGTGAGGTCATCCCGATGACTTCTGGGGGCAGGGAGGGGCGATGGAGCGTTGCAACGAACAGAAACGCGCCTGTCTCAGGACAACCTATCCTTCGATATCTGATCGTGCGCGAACGTCAAGCATGTAGCCTTCTCCGCGTATCGTCCGTAGCAATCGTGGCTCCTTGATGTCCTCTCGCAACTTTTGCCGCAGCCTTGATATCTGTACGTCGATGCTGCGATCAAATGCATCGATCGACTTCCCTCGGGCCGTATCCATCAAATACTCACGACTCAGCACGCGCCCGGGTGCGGAAAGAAATGCGTTCAGCAGTCTGAATTCCGCGTTCGAGAGCGGAATGACGGTGTTGTCGGGCGCAATGAGATGGCGACCGATCAAACTCAGGCGCCATCCCGCGAATCGCCGCTCGTCCTTTGGCTCAGGTGTCGACCTCGTTTGCGCTCGGGTACGACGAAGAATGGTTTGAATTCGTGCCACCAACTCGCGCGGCTCAAACGGCTTTACGACATAGTCGTCGGCACCCAGTTCGAGGCCAACAATTCGGTCAGTCATTTCGCCGCGCGCGGTGAGCATGATGATGGGAATTTCCGACGACGTGCGCAATTCTCTGCATAGCGTAAGGCCGTCGCTGTCCGGAAGCATCAAATCGAGTACGACGATGTCGATATCGTTGTGCTCGAGCACGTCGTGCATCTCCTCGCCGCTCGCCGCCTGCATACAGGTTATGCCAAAGCCGGCAAGGCACTCGCAAAGCAGACTACGTATCTGTGCATCGTCGTCGACTACAAGTACGCGCGTTGCCATGGTCATGTTCCTCTCTTGGTCTCTCGCCAGGTCGAATCGAATCTCCCGATTTCCGGATTATCCGCGACAAACGTGCCGACAATCTTGCGCAATTGTTGCAGTCTCGAAACATTCGGTGCCCGTGCACCGCATCTCCTATGTATCAAACCCGATACAAAGTCGAGATGAAACAGAAATACCCGAGCCGTAACGTGACTCCACACAAGACATATGCAAGCAGGAGCCACGTAGTCCATGAATTACGCCCAACCCAAACCGCCCGCGCGGCGACTGCTCGGAATCGGCGTTGCACTGCTCGTGCACGCAGTCATTCTGTATGCCTTGCTCAGTGGGCTGGCAACCCGTGTCGCGACGATCATCCAGGCGCCCATTGAGACACGAATCATCGAGGAGATCAAACCTCCCCCCCCTCCGCCGCCGCCCCCTCCGGTAAAGAAGATCGCGCCGCCTCCACGCCCCGTGGTCCAACCGAAGGCTTACGTGCCACCGCCTGAAGTTCAGGTACAGGCGGCGCCACAACCCAATGCGATTGCCGTTCAATCCGACAAGCCCGTCGCCACGACACCGGTGGCGCCACCTGCGCCTCCCGTAAGCAAGCCGGTGGCGGGCAACGTCGGCGTCGTTTGCCCGAACTCCGCGCAAGTCCGGGCCGCCATCCGGTACCCGCGCGAAGCGCTTCGCGACAACATCACGGGCAACGTGCTCGTCGAGTTTGTTGTCGGGACCGACGGGCAGATCAAACAACTTCGTGTCGGCCGATCGGCTGCCCCGGCGCTGGACCGAGCGGCCGAGAACGCGGTCCGGCAGTTTCATTGCGTCGCGCAGGGCCAGGAGGTACGCGTTCAGGTTCCATTCGATTTTCAACTCAATTGAGGCTGTCCTCGGCAGCCCATATGCAACCCTGCATTCACGTCAAGGAGACGATCATGTTTCAGTTCCAATCTCGTGCCACAACGCGTGCGCGCGGCTCGGCGGTCTCGATGGCCGTCGTATCGATGATCGCGGCGTTCGCCTCGCTCAACGCCCATGCGGCCTCGACGGTCACCAACCCGTACGGGCTGCAAGCCCTGTGGGAAGGCGGCGACATGATCGCTCGCGGAACCCTGCTCATCCTCGTGGTCATGTCCATGGGGAGTTGGTACATCATCGTTGCCAAACTGCTCGAACAAGCGAAGGTCCTGCGTCGGGCGCGCGCCGCGGAAAAAAAGTTCTGGAACGCCGCTTCCCTGTCCGAAGGCGTCCGGTCACTCGATGCGGAAAGCCCGTTTCGCTACATTGCCGAGACCGGGCTATCGGCCCGTGATCATCACAAGGGGGCAATGCTTGACCAGGCCGATTTGAATACCTGGGTCGCGAGCGCCATCGAACGTGCCATGACCGGCGTATCGAATCGGCTCCAGGATGGGTTGTCCTTCTTGGGTACCGTCGGTTCGACGGCCCCCTTCGTCGGACTTTTCGGTACCGTTTGGGGCATCTATCACGCGCTCACCGCCATCGGTATTGCCGGGCAAGCCTCCATCGACAAGGTCGCAGGGCCTGTGGGCGAAGCGCTGATCATGACGGCCATCGGCCTGGCGGTCGCCGTGCCTGCCGTGCTCGGATACAACTGGCTTGTCCGTCGCAACAAGGCCGTCATGGAACGCGTGCGTGATTTCGGAAGTGAACTGCACAACGTGCTGCTCACCGGAAAAACGACAGCGTCCGCCGTCGTGGCGACCCGCACCTCGCAAGTCGCTCGCGTGGGGTGATGCCATGGCAATGACCGTACCTGGCGGGAGTGGCGGCGCAGAGCACGACGAGGTCATGGCGACCATCAACACGACGCCGCTGGTCGACGTGATGCTGGTCCTACTCATCATCTTCCTGATCACCATTCCTGTGGTCTCGCACACCGTTCCCGTCACTCTGCCGAAGGAAGCGGTTCAACCCCTGCAGACCACGCCTCAGAACGTTGTCCTCGCCGTCACGCGAGACGGTGAGGTCTATTGGGACGAGCGACGCATTCCCGATGCGTCAACGTTGCTGGAGAAACTCAAGACGGTCGCCGTATTGACACCCCAACCCGAAGTGCAGATTCGCGGCGACCTCGATGCTCGCTACGCCGCGATCGGACGCGTTGTCCTGGCATGCCAGCGTGCAGGCATCGCCAAGGTCGACTTCATTACGGAAGCGCCACCGCGCCAATAGCGCTCGATGCGCACCACATCAGGAGACTGCCATGGCAATGACCATGCCATCGGGCGCTGGCGAGAACAGCGACATTTTGGTGGAGATCAACACGACACCACTCATCGACGTCATGTTGGTGCTTCTGATCATGTTGATTCTCACCATCCCGATCCAGACGCATGCCGTAAAACTCGACATGCCCACGCCCTCCAACGCCGCCCCCACGATCCCGCCGCTCGTCGTGCAGATCGACGTCGATGCGAGCAGTGTCGTCGCATGGAACGGCTTGCCGCTCAGCGACCGTGGTCAATTGGAAACCCATCTCACCGAAGCCGCGACGTCAACGCCGCCGACGGAGCTGCACCTGCGTGCCGACGCGCAAGCCCCCTATCGGTCGGTCGCCATGGTCATGGCGTCCGCGCAACGGCTGGGGGTGACACGCATTGGACTGGTTGGCAACGAGCGCTTCGCAAAATGACACCTTGTCTCCCTGCCAGTGTCCTCGCGCGCTGACGCACTAAAACTGGACTTCCAATGTTCGATTCGAATACCGAAATTCCGCCGTATGCAACGACGGCACGCCGCGAAGGATATGCGCGTGTCGGGGCGTGGCTAGGGCTTTTGGCCCTCGTCATCGTGACCTTCTTCGCCAACGTTGATCGCCAGATGCTGGTGCTGTTGGCCGAACTCATCCGCACAGAGTTCGGCCTTGCCGACATTCAGGTGGGGCTTTTGCAAGGTGCCGGTATCGCGCTGTTTGCCGGTGCGGCGGCCATACCGATCGGATGGCTCGCGGACCGAGTGGACCGCCGTGTCATTCTGGCGCTTTGCATCCTTCTCTGGAGCGCCGCGACTGCCGCTTGCGGTTTGGCGACCGGATTCTGGACACTCTTCATCGCATCGATCGGCCTGGGCATCGGCGAAGCGGGACTCATGCCGATTATCTACGGCTTGCTTCCCGACCTTTTCCCCGCACGTCAGCGCATCCTCGCCAACTCCGTCTTTGCCCTGGTCAATCTATTGAGCGCCGGTGCAGGCATGGCACTTGGCGGGTTGCTGATCCAGGGGATCGACACGATGCATGGCGCATTACCGTTCCATCTGGGAAGCGTGTCCACGTGGCGTATTGCATTCTTCGCCGTCGCGGTACCTGCGCCGTTGCTGGTGCTGATCGTCGCGCTGATCCGACCGCGCTACGCGCATTCGGACATCAAGGGCGCGACGGACAACGCGCTGGCACCCGGACTCGCGGCTCGGGAATACTTCCGCCGGGAGATGCCGATGATGATCCGCTTCTTTGGTGCGATCGCATTGGTCAACATGGCCTTCGCGGGCATTACGAGCTGGATGCCGGTCGTTGCCGTCCGCTTCTTTGGCGCAACGCCGGCAACGGCCGGCGCCGGACTGGGCGGCGCCGCGATGATCGGTAGCGTCATCGGATGCTTTCTCGGCTGGCTGCTCGCTCGCCGCCTTGGCACACGACTCGGCGTGCTCGCCCCGCTGCGCGTATGCGAGTGGGGCGCCCTCGGGGCCTGCGTCGTCAGCCTCGGCTATTTGATCGCGCCATCCGTGTCGTATGTCTACGTCCTGTTTGGCGCCCAGTTCATGTGCGTCGTGGCGGGCATGATCATGTTTCCCGGCTTGATGCAGAGCATTTGCCCGCCGCATCTGCGATCGAGAGTGGCGGCCATCGGGGTCCTGGCAACGGTGCTGATGCAGTCCGGCAGTCCTGTGGCCATCGGCCTGATATCGGATCACCTGCACCGCACCGCCTCTGGTCTGATATGGGCCATCGTTGCCGTGGCGTTGACCGGATTCATCGTGGCCTGTCTCTTGATGCGCAGTGCGGCCAATGCCGTGCGTGTTGCCATCGAACGCTACGCCTGAGTTCACATGACGATTCTCTGCACACTTTCCGTCTGCATCGAACAGTGGCCGCTGGTCACGCCCTTTCACATCGCGGGTCACACGGTCGACGCGGCCCGCGTGTTAGTCGTGTCTTTGAGATCCGGCCAGTATGAAGGCCGAGGGGAGGCCGCCGGCGTCTACTACCGAGGCGAAACGCCGGACGCAATGGCCGAGCAGATTGCCGCCGTGCGCCCCGAAATTGAGCGCGGCATCTCGCGGGAGGACCTCATCAAGCTGCTGCCCGCTGGCGGTGCAAGAAATGCCGTCGATGCGGCGCTATGGTCTCTGGCCGCTCAGCGTTGTGATACGACGGTCGCGCGATTGGCCGGACGCTCACGCCTGGGCCCGTTGCGGACCTCATTCACGGTCGGTGTGGATACAGCGCGAGCCATGGCCGAGGCGGCCCGCGGTTACGAGGGCGCCGTTGCATTGAAGATCAAACTGGACGGTAGCCCGCTCGACGCAGATCGACTCCTCGCGATTCGAGCGGCTTGCCCTGGCGTCGAACTGTCTGTCGACGCCAATCAGGGATGGACACAAGCCTACATGATGCAAATGCTGCCGGTCATGCAGCGAGTTGGCGTCGACCTGCTCGAACAACCCTTGCCGGTCGGCGAGGACGAATGCCTTGAATCGATGCAGTACCCGATTCGCATGGCCGCGGATGAATCGTTTCAGGATCTGGACGATCTCGCCACCGTCGCCCGCAGGTATGACGTTGTCAACGTCAAGCTCGACAAATGCGGCGGCCTCACGCGAGCGCTTTCGCTGGTTACGCCCATTCGAGACCTCGGACTCTCGGTAATGGTTGGATGCATGCCCTGCACCTCGCTCGGCGTCGCCCCGGCCTACCTTCTGGGACAGTTGTGTGACCGGGTCGATCTCGATGGGCCCTGCTTTCTGGCAAAAGATCGCAATCCCTCGTTCCAATACCGGAATGGGTATCTGCTAAGCCCCGATAGCCACTGGGGCCGCGAGGATGCGCAGCATGAGAAAAATTGATTCAGGCGGATATGCCGTGTCGACTCGGGAGCGATTTGACGGCGAAGCGCTGACGGCGCTGTTTGATCCGTTCAACCAAAGCGATGCGCCGGGCGTCGTCGTTGCCGCCGCGATTGACGGCGAGGTCGTGTTACGCCGTGCGTTCGGCATGGCGAACACGGGATTAGGGGTTGGATTGGATGTGCGAACCCGGCTGCGTATCGGATCGACGACCAAGCACATGACGTGCCTCGCCGCCTTGCTGCTCCAGGAAGCGAATGCGCTGGACATTGATGCACCGATCCGCCGCTATTTACCGGAACTGACAGGTATCGCTGGCGAGCCGTCCCTGCGCTCGCTCATGTTTCACACAAGCGGACAGCGTTGCGCGCTCGACATCTCGCTTCTCACCAACGGATTGGCGGCGCCGCAGGCCGGCTACATGCTTGACATTCAGCGCCGGCAGACAAGTGTCAACTTTCCAGCGGGCGAGCGGATGATGTACTGCAACGGCGGATATCACCTGATTTCGTTGGCGATTGAGCGTGTCAGCGCGCAATCGTTCGCATCGTTCCTCGCTTCCGAAATCTTCGCACCGTTGGGCATGAACGATACGTTCTGCCTGTCCGACGATTTTCAGCTCCAAAGCCATATGGCCGCTAGCCACGTCAAAACCGGCGAACGATCTTACAACCGGGGAATATTTCCTTTGCGTGAGATTCTTGGCGAAGGCAGCGTCGTCTCGTGCGTGGACGACATGCTCAAATGGTGCGCCCATTTGCGCGGGGAAAAATTGGTGGGAAGCCGCGCCACTTGGGAAATGATGTTCTCGTCGCCAACGTTCTCCAGCGGCCTGCGCAGCGATTACATGATGGGGTTGAAGCGCACGCAATATCGCGGGTGCGAACTGGTCCATCACGCAGGCGGTGTCGTCGGGGGAACATGCCAAATGCTGTGCGTTCCCGAGCACGGCGTCGATGTCGTTTTGCTTAGTAATGGAGCCGTCTCAGCGCCAACTACGCTCTCACTTCGCATACTGGATGTCTTGTTGGCCGACGAGATGAAGGGCGACCCCGCGCCGAGACCTGCCAGAATGGTTCCCGCACTCGGACGAGGCGGGACCTATCGCGAAGCGAGCGGGGACATCGTGTACGACATCACCGAGCGCGACGGAATCATGACGCTCAGCGGTCCGCTGGAACCGAGCGCTCCCACGCTATATGAACGCGATTCCACCGAAACCGATACGGGCGAATTTGCACTGGAGTCGAGCGGTGACGGCACATTCCTGTTCCACTGGGAACCCGCGATCGAGCCGGACGAAGTAGAGCAGTTGTGCATCTCTCATTGCGGCCACGCGACACCCTATCGCCGCGTCGAGATGCCAGCGTCGGTGAGCATCGAGGACATCGACGTCCTAAGCGGCGCCTACGCCAGCGAAGAAGCAGATGCTCGCGCTACGCTACGCCGTTCGGAGGCGGGACAAGCTGTTCGCGGCGACGCTTGCGCGATCATGTCACTCGAGATCGTGGGCAGAGCGGGCAAATGCCGTTACGACGTCTTTCCCGTGGACATCGATCTTTTCCGCTTTTCGCCACGAGGGCCGAACGCCATCACAGGGGGAACGATTTCTATCGTCAGGCGCCCAGGCACTCGGAATGTCGACGGATTTTCGATCAATACCCCCCGGACGCGAAACCTTCTATTCGCGAAATCCTGAGCGTAAGCGTCGCCCCGCCCGCCACGCATCGGCAGGCGGCGGGAACTCACGTTTGGAGTTCCCGCCTCACGGCGACGTTATCCGATACGAGAGAACTGCAGGGCCCGCGTGCGGGACGTGTACAGGGAAAAAGCGGTAGCCTTGTCCTCGCGACGCTCAACAAGCGCAGTGCCCGAAGATAATGCCGAGGCATCGGCAGGCTCGAAGGTCCAGGCATCCCGGGTTAGCGGACTCAGGCGATAACGCGCACCTCCCGCAGCGCCACGAATGGACAGCGTCAGAAGCCCATCCTCAATCGAGACGACGGCATGTGCGTCGGCATCGTGGCTGAAGTATTGACCACAGAGCCCTTCCATCTCCAACCCAACCGGTGGGGCACCTTCATGGCGGCTCAGTGTGACGGCATATCCGCATTCGATGTAATCGATTGCCGTCACTTCGCCCGACGCCGCACGTGCATGGGGTATGACGCGAGTCTGCGCGCCTGCACCGTCTTCGATACAGTACCCACTCTCGAGCGCGATTAGCGGCTGAGGAGGATGTTGCTGGTTGTGCGTTACTGCGTGCAGACGCCCGTCCTGCTCAACGATATCCACCAACTGAAGGGGGGCGACGGACAGATACCTCCCGAGCAACCCGGGATTCTCCGAAGCCAGTTGCGCTACCGGTCGGGGCGACCCAAGCAATTCATCACCAAGGACGATATCCACAATCTCGGTCGCAAGCGCCGTGGGATCGACCGGTGCGCCGTTGCTCATCAGAATGATATCCAATGCGTGCGAGGGAACCGTCAGCATCTGGCATGTTCCGCCGAAAACGCCGCCCGCGTGATGAATGGTTTCGACATTACGATACCGTGAACGCATCAACCCCAGGGCGTAGACGCCGACTTCCCCGCTCGAATATTGAGGCATCGTCAGCATTTCACGCCACGTTTCGGGACTTCCCAGTTTGACCGGATGACGAAGATGGCCGGCCCACTTCAACATATCGTCGATCGTGGAAACGATACCGCCTTCGCCCAAGACATCGACGGTCGGAAACAACCCACGGATATACCCGCCAGCGCCGTCGGGAACATGCTGTGTGGCCATGCGCGGCCGGATTCGCAAGTCGTCGCTGACGGATTCGGTGTCGTTCATGCCCATGACGCGGAAGATCCGCTGCTCAAGAAACTGCTCGAACGACGTGCCGCTCACGCGGGCGATGATATGCGACAGCAACTGATATCCACCGTTGCAATAGAGCATGCGCTCCCCGGGGGGGAAATTGACGTCTCGTTGCCGTAGCTCGACCGCCAGCGGCACGCCCGGCCCAATCATGGAAACGCCTTGCGTGATCACCGACAAATCCAGATAACAGCGATAGCCGCTGGTGTGCGTCATCAACTGGCGCAGCGTGGGTTCACCCGCCAACTCGGGCAGTTCCGGCATATACGTGCGAACACCCGCATCGATATCCAACTTGCCGTCCTCGGCAAGAAGCAGGGCGGCAAGGCAAGTGAAATGCTTGCTGGTCGAGCCAATCCGCATCCGGGTCGCCGGCGTGTTGGCGACGCCATGTTCGAGGCTCGTCATGCCGAACCCCTTGCGGTACAGTGCCCGTCCTTCACGGGCGACCCCGACCACGAGGCCCGGCGCGTCGCTCCGATTGAACCGCGCCAGATGCGCGTCGAGGCGAGCGTGCAAGTCTTTCTGCTGCAAAGTCATTTGAAGTTCTCCAATAGTCACTAACGCGTATCAGAACGGAACGGTGAGCACCGCGCCGATCGTGCGCGGCCGTTCCACGCTGACCAGTGCCGGCCCGCCAAGCGGCATCAACGCAGTCCCCGCGGCCAGAAGGGCGCGGCGGTCAAACAGATTGCGCACGTAGAAGTTCAGACTCGCCTTGCCGAAGTCGATCCCCGCCAGGAGGTCGGTCACTGCATAGCCAGGGAGCGGATAATCCGGCCGTCCGTTGCTGGTGCCGAACCCTGCGTGGCGACGGCCGACGAATCGTTGCGCAATACCCACGTATGAGGCATACGTGCCGAGCGAAAAGTGGTACGTCCCAGTTAGCGTGGCCGAGAACTTCGCGGAGTTCGGCAGGGGATCACCCGATTGCGTCCCGGTGGCAGCATTTCCCTGCGTCAACTTGGCGTCGATGTAGGAAAACCCCGCGCCAAAATCCCAATGCCGATCGGGACGGAAGCTACTTGCCAACTCGAACCCTTTGATGCGCGCGTCCCCCGCATTGATCACCTGATTGACACCTTCCAGAGCGCCAAGCTGCTGGATGTTTTTCCACTCGATGTCATAGGCGGTTGCAGACAACGAAAGCCGCTTATCGAACAAATCTGCCTTGTAGCCTGCCTCATAGGTCCAAAGCGTATCGGGCTGAAACGTCGCACTCCCATTGCCGGGGCGCCCCGTGATGGGACTGACGAGCAGCGCGTTCGGCCCGCCCGGTCGATAGCCGCTTGCCGCGCGGACGTAGACGTTGCTGTTATCGGTCAATCCATAGCTGGCGGTCAGCATGTAGGTCTTGCTGGTATCGGACGACGGTGCGGAAATCGATTGAGGCGGTCCGCCCAGAAGGCCCGATGTGCTTTGGTTGTAACTCTGTTGGTTGTGGGCGATGCGAATACCGCCCGTGAGCGCCAGACGCTGTGTCACGTGATAGGTCAGATCTCCATATGCGGCGTATTCGGTATAGGTGCTGGGCGCCGTCAGTGCAGAGAGCGAAGGCGTGGTCCCGTCGGCAAATGCACCCACAATGCCCTGATCCGCCTCACTGCGCTCTCGGGTAAAGAAAAGCCCCCCGAGCCATTCAAGACGGCGGTTCGCGGGTGACGTCATGCGAAATTCCTGCGTCACCTTGTTCGTTGTCGCCAGGTTCATCGCGACAACCGAGTTCAGATTGAGCCCTTGCGCGGCCAGCGCCGGCACGTAGACCACTGACAGATCCTGAGGCTGGTCTGTCTTCACCGACTGATACGATGTGATCGAGTTGAAGCGCGACCATCCGAAGTCGTACTCCAAGCCGAGCGAGTAAAGTTCGACGTTTTGATGGAACGGTTCCGGCGCATAAATTCGCGTTGTCAGATCGCCATCGACGGGTTGGCCGCTCTTGTCGTATGCAACGTAATTGGGGGCGTTTCGATTGATGTTTTGCGTGATCGCGCTCAGACGCACGGTGAACTGACTCGTCGGCGTCAAGAGCAACGACGCGCGCGCGCCGTAGGTATCGCCTCTGTCGATTCGGCTACCCGCCTGCGGTCCGATGGCATCGACGTAACCTGCGTCGTGTTGGCTGAAAGCCGAAACGCGCACGGCAGCCACATCGTTCTTGATGGGAATATTCAGAACCGCGCTGGCAGTATTGCCAATACCGCCGTGCTTGGTTGCCGACATTCCCGCGCTCGCCTGGCCGGAGAATTCCTCCGTATCCGGCTCGTTGGTGACGTACTTCAGCAATCCGCCCATCGCCCCTGCGCCGTATAGCGTGCCCTGCGGCCCACGCAGCACTTCGATGTGATTCAGATCGAGCAGGCTCATGTCCAGCGCGAACGTCGCGCCTTGCGAGAAGACCGTGCTCCCACCGAAGGCGACGTCATCGACATAGACACCCACGGTCGGACCGGTTTGCTCCCCGGTCGTCACGCCGCGCATGCTGATCTGTCCGGCGCCGCTTCCGCCTTGGGAATTGAGGTCCACCCCAGGTTCCGACGAAAGATAATCAGACATCGTTTTCGCGCCGCTCTTCTGCAATGCGTCAGCCGAAATGACATTGATCTGCATAGGCACTTCGCGCGCGGGTTCACGGCGACGTGTTGCGGTCACCACCACAGTGTTGAGTGTCGCGCCGTCTTTGCCTGACGCTGGCGTCATGGTTTGCGCGTTGCCGTTCGTTCCGGCATTAGTGTCAGCCGATGATTTGGCGCTCTCGGCCTCGGCACTCACCGCCGAAGCCGCACTGGGCAGTGCGACCGTTTGCGCATGTCCATAGGCTGACGCAAGCCCCAGCAGTGAACCCACCAACCAGGTGCCCCCGCTCGGCCTAAGCCTGAATCGGCGCATAGTGACTGCGGTTTGCCTGCGATGCTGTCTGATTGCCACTGTCGTCTCCTTCGAGATTTCCGCACGTCGGCCGTCACAATCGCCTTCGCGGTATGGATCGTGTAGCGAGGGATGTCCACGCTGATTCGAGTCTTAGCTCTGGCTTCAACGTTATTTGTGCGATATTTCTGGTTCATGTGGACTTTGTATCTCGCGTGAAACATAGACCCACCGGCCGTGGCTTTCCATTGCTGCACAATCCAGGTGAGCGGTGATCCCTCCCGGATGTTTCCGTCCTGAAACAATCTGTTGACGAAGCGGCTACATAGGCGCCGGATAATAGCGACCATGTTCGCGTTTTCTTTCACGGCACCCGCCGCAACCATCATGCAAAAGCCATCGTTCGATTCCGCGTTCTATCGGCTACTGTTTGTCATGCTCGTCATGGTGGCGCTGACACAGGCTGGCACCGCGATATTGATGTACACGGTGTACTCCGCAGCGGCGTTCAAGGCGCCCCCCGGCATGTCGACCGGACTGCAGTTGAGCATCGCCGCTGCCGTGCAGATCGTTCCGCTGCTCTTCTCTTCCTGGGTCGGTGCGCGAATGCTGTCGGTACCGTTCAAGTCGCTGGCCGCAGGGGCCGCAGCCTTGTCTCGCAATATGGACGCGCCACCGATCCCGGAAGCGGGCCCGATTGAAGCGCGGCAGGCGGCTCGTGTTTTCAACTCGATGCAGGCGGCCATACGGCGCCAGGTCAACGATCGCAATCGCTTCCTTGCCGCCGTCTCGCATGATCTGCGCACGCCGCTTACGCGAATGCGTCTGCGGCTACGGACGCTTGAGCCCTCGGAGTTCAGCGATCGATTGGTTGCCGATATCGACGAAATGACGCAGTTGCTCGACGCAACGCTCTCGTTTCTACGCAATGAGGCCGTGACCGAAGCGTTCAGTCCAATTGACATCGACGCGCTCATGGATGCCATCGCGGAAGACGCGATGGAGCGTGGGCAGAAGGTCTCCGTTCACGGGGCGATCGCGCCTATGCTTGCGCAGCCCTTGGCGTTGAAACGTTGCCTGACCAATCTGGTCGCCAATGCGATTCGCTATGGAAGCGAAGCGCATATTCAATTGGTCGATGGCGATGAGCAAGTGCAGATCAACATCGTCGATCGCGGGCCCGGCATCCCGGAACGAGATCTCGAACGGGTGCTGGAGCCGTTCTTTCGACTCGAACAATCCCGTAATCGGGAAACCGGTGGTACCGGACTTGGGCTGGCCATTGCAAACGATGTCGTCAAGCGACATGGAGGCACGTTGACATTGCTCAATGGCAGCGACGTTGGGCTGATTGCACGCGTCGTGTTGCCAAGGCGATAGCCGCGAGCGCTTCGCAGACAATGCACCCGCTTCTGTGTCAATGTGGATACACACTGCTCACAATCAGGCAACGAGGTCCAAATACAGTGTGAAGGACACGCTTCTTCACACATCTGGACTCACCATGAAGATTTTCGCGGCACAACTCGCTACAGAAACCAACACCTTCGCGCCGTGCCCCACCGGGTGGGGGGGATTTCAGGAAAATGGGATTTTCCGGGGCGACGCCAGCATTCGCGCGCCGGAAGGCGTGGGCTATCTGATGGCGGAACTTCGGCGACTCGCCCGTTCGGACGGAAACGAAATCGCCGAAGGGCTCAGCGCCGAGGCGCAGCCGTCGGGCCCCGTCATTCGAGAGGTCTATGAAACGCTGCGTGACGAGATCGTCGCCGGTGTGCGCGCAGCGCTACCGCTCGACGCTGTCGTCCTCATGCTCCACGGTGCCATGGTGGCGCAGAATCATGACGACTGCGAAGGCGACCTGCTCGCGTGCATTCGTGAAGTTGTCGGCCCCGAGGTACCGATTGCCGCGACGCTTGATCCGCATTGCCACTTCACTGAGCTGATGCAGTGCGCGGCCAACATTCTTATCGCCTATAAAGAGTATCCGCATACCGATGCGATCGACCGATTGCGTGAAGTTTATCGACTTGTCACACAAGCCGCCGAGGGGGAGGTCACCCCGGTAACCGCCGTGCACGATTGCCGGATGGTGGGCGCTTGGCACACCACATCGGAACCCATGGCCGGCTTTGTGCGACGAATGCAGTCGTTCGAGGGGCGCGACGGCATTCTCTCTGTGTCGCTGGGCCATGGATTCCCCTGGGGCGATGTCCCCGAGGCCGGCGCAAAGCTTTGGGTGATTGCGGACGGTGACCCGGCGCGCGCCGGTGCGTTGGCGAAGCAACTCGGGAGTGAATTCTGGGCAATGCGACATGACGTCCAGCCCAAATGGTATGACCTGGATCAAGGGCTCGACGCCGCCTTGGCCGTCGGCCTCGGTCCGGTCGTCCTGGCAGATGTTGCCGACAACCCCGGTGGTGGCGCCCCTGGCGATAGCACCTTCATCCTTCGGCGAGTCGTCGAGCGATGCATTTCCGATGTTGCCCTGGGTTGCTTGTGGGATTTGGGGGCCATTCAAATCTGCGCGGACGCCGGCGTCGGCGCCACGCTGGATCTTCGCGTCGGTGGCAAATGCGGTGCCGCTTCAGGCGACCCCATTGACCTGCGCGTCACCGTTCGAGCCGTGCATGATACGCATTCGCAGAGCCTTGGCGGCATGTCGATTCCACTGGGCCGTTCGGTCTGGGTTGAAGGGCCAAACGGATTGGACATCGTGCTCGTTTCCGTACGAACCCAAGTCATTGGTGTGGACGCATTCACCGGCATAGGCGTTGCGATGGACGCGAAGCGACTTGTGATCGTGAAGTCGACACAGCACTTCCATGCCGAATTTGCCCCCCGGGCAAAAGCGATTCTTCACGTTGCAGCCCCTGGCGCACTGACCCCCGATTTCGCAAAACTCCCCTATCGACGCCGTAGCCTCGAGTACTGGCCTCGCGTCGAAAATCCGTTCGTCTGATCGGGTGGCGCCGCGACGCCACAGATCAATCCAATCGATCACGCGTAGGTTGACCCAATATTTTGCCGGGAATCGCCAAAACTCCGGCAAAGTTTGCCCTTCTTCTGGAAGGGCTTTTTTTCGACTGATGTGCCGCCTGGCGGCGGCACATCTCGAGTGGGGCGGCGAAGCGATACCGAGTCAGAAGCGATCGGCACGAAATGGAGAAGGGTCGACCAACGTCGGCGCGCCAGTGAGCATCTCGGCAATCAGACGCCCGGTCACGGGGCCGAGCGTCAGACCGTGATGCGCGTGACCGAAGGCGAACCAAAGATCCCGATGCCGGGGGGCCGGGCCGATGATCGGCAGCATATCGGGCGTGCACGGTCGACAACCCATCCATGGCTCGGATTCAACCGCTTTTCCCAGCGGGAACAGCCGTCTCGCCAGAGGTTCAACGGCCGCTAGCTGAACGGGCGTCCGCGGTGCATCGCGTAACGCAAGTTCGACGCCCGTTGTCAGACGAATTCCCTGGTTCATCGGTGCCAGCAAAAAGCCGCTCTCGGCATCCAATACCGGCTGATTCAGTTTTGTACCGATGTCGGGCAGGAAGTGCCGGTGATAGCCGCGCTTGACCGCCAGCGGCAGCCGGTAACCCAGCGCACGCGTAATCGTGTCGGACCAAGGCCCCATGGCCACGACGGCGTGCCGACCTTCGATTTCCCCCTCGACGGTCTGTACGCGCCAATGGGGCTTCAACGTGGTCGCATCACCGCGCATGATGTGCCCACCTATCGATGTGAAGTACTGAGCATAGCGGGCAACCAATTCGCCTGGGTCGCGAATCGAACTCGAAGCCGTATGGCGAATCGCGCCGATGAGCGTTGCCGAGAGCGACGGCTCATCCTTCTGAAGTTGCGCTGCATCGAGTCGCTCAAACGGTACGCCGTACTCACGTTGCCAGCGCTCGACATCGAGAAGCGCTGCGTCGAACGCATCACGCCGATGGAAGACCTTAAGCCACCCGCCTTCGCGTAGCAGATCATCCGCACCCGCACGTTTGATGAGTGCCTGGTGCTCGGTCAAGCAATGCTCGATCAGTGTGCTGTATTGACGGGCGATGCGGGCATGGCGTTGCGGCGCGGAGTGATGCCAATATCGTGCGAGAAATGGGGCGATGCTCGGCAGCGCCGACGGGTGATAGCGCACATCCGTGGATTGATTCCGCGCATAGTGAAGCAGCGTTCCGATGTCGCGAGGAAACGCGTACGGATACACGCCTTCACGCTGTATCAATCCGGCGTTGCCAAATGACGTTTCCCGACCGGGCGTGCTGCGGTCGACGAGCGCGGTCGAAAGGCCACGGCTCTGCAAATGGATAGCCGTCGAGACGCCGACGATCCCGGCGCCGAGTACGAGAACATCGAATTTCATGATGGAGACACTGTCGTTATCCCATTGCTGTGGCTAGCCGCGTGGTCGCGTCGCAATGCCACAGTGGACAGTTTGAATAGGTCAACCGATTCGCAATGGCGTCGTGAACGCCAAATCGTGGATGTCGCCTGGCAAATGTCGCACGGCCTAGGCCAACGCCGTCACGGCAACTTCCACGTCGAAGCCGGCTCTCATCAACAGCGATTGAACACACGCGCGCGTTGGTGCATGTCCCTGCGGAATCCAGGCGTCCCATACGCGGTTGAATTCGTCAAAATAACGAGCATCGGAAAGCCAGATGTTCGCCGTCAGAAGACGTGTTTTGTCGATGCCCGCCTCGGCGAGTAGCCCATCGATTTGCGTCAAGACTTCGTTCGTCTGCTCGGGAATCGTGGCGTATTGCGTCATCGGCACTTGCCCGGCCAGATATACGACACCCCCCGCAATGACCACCTGACTCATGCGGACATTGGTATGCAAACGTGTGATTTCTTTGTTCATTTTTTGGGCTCGGAGAAGAATGACAATGCGTCGGTCAACGCAGACGCAAGGCGTCCGTGACTGTTCCGGTTATCATATATGAGAATTTAAGTTCTCGTATACGAGAAAATGTCAAAAAATCAACGCAATCGGTTTCATGTGTTCGGTTCGTATTGTCTGGACCGTACACGCTCAGTGAAAGTCCTATGACGCCATCTACACCAAAGAAGCCTGCGTCGTCAGGCAAGCAGAAGCGCGACGACGGCCAGGTCAGTCATGAAACGGTGGGCGCCCGGCTGCGAAGCGCGCGCAAGGAGAACGGGCTGACACTCAAGACGTTGAGCGAGCGCTCAGGCGTCGCTGTATCGACCATCTCAAAGGCGGAGCGCGGCGACATTGCGCTCACCTACGACAAGTTTGGCGCGCTTGCCCGTGCACTCGGCCTGGATTACTCGGCCATCTTCGGGCATGGCAACGCCGAACTCAGCGCAGGGATGAGTCCATCGTTCACTGAAGCGGGAAAGCAAACGATATACGAGACTTCCAACTATCGCTATGGCATGATCGCTTCCGACCTTGCCAATAAGCGCATGGTGCCGATGCGTGCACACATTCGCGCGCGCAAGCTGGAAGATTTTCCTGACTATATTCGCCACGCGGGCGAAGAGTTCGTGTTTGTTTTGTCAGGCAGTTTGTTGCTGCAGTTTGAAAATGGCAGCGAATTTCGGGTGGCGCCAGGCGATAGTCTTTATTTCGACAGTGGCGTGGGGCACGTCTATCTGAGCGAGCACGATGCTGGCGTCGACGCCATCGTCTGCTGTGTAGACATGCATGTTCCACCCGCAATGTCGCGCTCGCGATGAGGGTCGCCAGGGACTCGCCACCCGTTGTTGAATCGGACACGCCGGCCGGACTGAGCGAACCTTTTCCGGTGGATCTCCACGTTTTTGTGGACGCCTATCGTCGGGTGCCGATCATCTGGGACTTCTGAGTGCTCGGGTATCCAGGCGGTGAAACGAAGTCAGTGAGCCCGCGACGGTGGCGTCAAGGGCTTTTTGCTTTTTGACTCAATCCGCTGCGAAATCGAAATGCGGTCTAGCCGCGATTGTCGACCCAGTCGCGCGCCCACGTGGTGGCGTGTCCCAGCGCCTGCGTTTCGTTGTCGAAATAGTCGAGCGCGTAGAAATTGTACGAAACCGGATCGGCGTCCAGGGGGCCGCCTCTGACGAGCACGAGGTTGGCCGCAAACCAGCCGTCCGATAGTTGGTGCGCGGATGGGGAAATTGAGTAGCCGTTGTATTGGTGGTGATGTTCGATATTTTGCATTAGCGATTGTCGAGCGCACACATGGCATTCGCGCCATACAAGCAAGACAATTTGAAAGTTGGGGGGAGACGGATTGTGTCTAAACGACAAACGATGCGCGCGTTGAGGTGTGGCGATCGGATCGGGGGGAGCGTCGCTGCGCGAGGAAGCGCGCGCGTGAGGCAGACAAGCAAAGGGCCGGAAGACCGGCCCTTGAAATACGTTACAGCGGGGTGATATTCGAGGCTTGCATGCCCTTCGGGCCACGCTTCGTCTCGTAGCTTACCTTCTGGTTCTCCGCGAGCGTCTTGAATCCATCGCCGCGAACTTCCGAGAAGTGAGCGAAGAGATCATCGCCGCCAGCGTCAGGAGTAATGAAGCCAAAGCCCTTGCTATCGTTGAACCACTTAACAGTACCGGTATCCATATTGAATCCTTGAAATAAAAAAATACAGCTCCACCGCGGAGCGACAAAAACTTCAAGGAAGAGGAGAGGACAACGAGTACCGCGCAGACAAGGCGGAAAATGGTGATCAGCAATCGAGCTTCTTGAATATTTCGAGGCCCACAATACAGGGGCGGATCGGGAATGTCAAAGCATATCGTTATCCGCTCTCGCTATTGGGCAATACATTGTTTTGCGTAAGTCGTGCGCCAGAAAGGGGGGGGCGGGCATCCACCGGCACCACACACGCGCATTTGATTGCGCTGCCGGCGTCAACAAGGATCCCACGTCCCACCGCGCTCATACGCCGTAGAACCGCTCGCAAAACGCGGCACTCGCCCCGAGCTTCCGCGACAAATCGGCCGCGGCGCGCAATTGCGGGACCACCAGCTCGCCGGATTCATGCGCAGCATTCAGTCTCGAGGCCGGACCGGAGAGCGTGAGTGCCGCCATGAACTTGTCATCGGTACCGAACACCGGCGTCGCAAACGCCGCGGTATGCACGTCGCGCGCACCCGACGTGAAGATGGGGATCGTCGGCGGTTGCTCGTACAGCGGCTCGTTCAACCCCCAGAACCGAATGACCTGGCCGATGGCCGTGTCGTCCAGCGGCAGCGACGTGCCCGGAAGGCGCGTCTCGCGCAGCCCCTCGGACGGCTCAACCCGGAACAGGCAAAGCCGGTTGCCATTCTCGTGCACGTAGTACGATGCGCTTTCCTTCGCCAGCGCAGCCAGATCAAACAACACCGGCTCGACCACCGTCGACAGGTGAAACGATTGCTCGAACAGCTTGCCCAGATATAGCAGTCGATGGCCGAGCGCATAGTTGCCCGATGACGAGCGCACCACATAGCCCATTCGTTCAAGCGAGTTCATCAGTCGGTACACGGTCGTCTTGTGCATCCCGGTCGCCTGCGAAAGCGTACCGAGAGAATGCGATTCCGCACCCGGCTTGAAACAGTCGAGCAGCGATAGCGCTTTCTCGACTGCGGCGACCCCGTCGTTCCCCATCCCGTTCCCCTGTCAAATAGATGTCATTGTACATGGTACAGCGACAATTTACCCAGTAAAGGGGTAAACGCTAGTGCCGGTCATGCGTCGCCTGTCTTATAGTTATTTCACTCTGTACATTAGCTCTGTACATCGTACAGCGCATCATTTGAGGTCAAATTATGAGCACGACTCCCGCAGGCACTTCCATCCAACGAAACATCGAGCGCGTCTCGCCCGAACTTGTCGAGGCGGCAGCCAAGTATCAGGCCGCCATTCTTGCCGACGTCGCTGGCCGTCGCGGCACGGTGCACGGGCGGGTGAAACCGCTGTCCCCCAAGATGAAAGTCGCGGGTCCGGCCATTACTGTCGAAGTCCGCCAGGGCGATAATCTGGCTATCCATGCCGCGTTGGCGATCGCCCAGCCGGGCGACGTCATCGTGGTCGACGGCAAGGGCGACGTGAGCTGCGCGCTGCTGGGAGAAATCATGGCCACTCAGGCAAAGGCGACCGGCATCGCGGGCATCATCATCGACGCTGCCGTGCGCGACGCGCACGAACTCGCCAACGGCGACTACCCGATTTTCTCGGCAGGCCTGAATCCGTGCGGCCCGACCAAGAGCGTGGCCGGCCTGGTGAACTCGCCCATCTCGCTGGGCGGCACCGCGGTGAATCCTGGTGACCTCGTGGTCGGCGATGCCGATGGCGTCGTCGTCATTGCACGGCAGGACGTGGCGCGCATCATCGATCTGGCGCAAAAGAAGCTCGAAGCAGAAACGGCGCGCATCGACGGCATTCTGCGCGGCGAGCAGTTGCGTCCGGCGTGGGTCGAGAAGGAATTGCGGGCCGCCGGCATGCTGGCCGAAGGTGAGACGCTGTAATGACTGCCGTAACGCAAAAGCCGGTTCTGCTGGTCACCGCCGCTGACCTCGCCCCCGAAGCTATCGCCATGCTCGATGCCTTCGAGCTGATCTTCGCGGGCAAGCAGCCCACGGAAGACGACATCGTCGCCCTGTGTGAACACCACAAGCCCGTTGCCATCATCGTGCGCTACGGGAAGATCAACGCCCGGATCATGGACGCGGCAGCGAATCTGCGCGTGATCTCCAAGCACGGCAGCGGCATCGACGTCATCGACCAAGCGGCGGCAAAGGAGCGGGGTATCGCCGTGCTGGCCGCCGTCGGGGCGAACGCCGCCGCCGTCGCCGAGCATGCCTGGGCGCTCATCCTCGCTTGCGCCAAGGCGGTCCCCCATCTGGACGCTCGCCTGCGAGCTGGCCATTGGGACAAGGCCACGCACAAGTCGGTCGAACTGGAGGGCCGCACGCTCGGTCTCGTGGGCTTGGGGGCCATTGGGCGCAGGGTCGCCGCCGTGGGCTTGTCATTCGGGATGACGGTCGTGGCGTTCGACCCGTATGCGAAAGAGGCACCGCAAGGCGTCAAGCTCGTGTCGCTCGAGGCGCTGTATGCGGCGTCGGACGTCGTGTCGCTGCACTGTCCGCTCACCGCTGAGAACCGCCAGATGCTCAACCGCGAAACGCTCAGCTGCTTCAAGCCGGGTGCCATTCTCGTCAACACGGCGCGCGGTGGCCTCATCGACGAAGCGGCGCTCGCGCAGGCACTCGCCAGCGGGCAACTGCGTGCGGCGGGTCTCGATAGTTTCGATGTCGAGCCGATGACCATGCCCCATCTGTTCCAGGGCATTCCCAACGTCATCTTGTCCCCGCACATCGGCGGCGTGAGCGACGCGGCTTACGTGAACATGGGGAAGGGCGCTGCCGCCAACGTGCTTGCCGTCTTCAACGCACAGGCGCGCGACGCCGCCTAGCGTTCGAATCCGGAGGGCAGAGCATGTTCTTTCTCACAACACCCGAAGTGCGCGAAGCGGAAGTCTTCACGCGCATGCCGGTGCGGTTCCGCAAGCCCGATGTCCAGACCGACTGGGCGCTAGCGAATCGCGGCGGCATGGCCACCGACTCGTTCCTGGAAGGACCCGTCTGGGATCCGGCCGGCTACCTGTTCGTGACCGACATTCCGCACGGGCGCATTTTCCGTATTTCGTCCTCGGGCGAATGGGATCTCGTCGTGCAGTACGACGGTGAACCGAATGGGATGAAGCGTTTCGACGACGCGCATCTGCTCATCACCGACTATCGCAACGGCCTGATGCTGCTCGATATCGCGCGCGGTGAGGTTCGTCCGTACCTCGAGCGTCGCAATACCGAGCGCTTTCGCGGTGTGAATGATCTCACCTTCGATTCGCGCGGCAACCTGTACTTCACCGATCAGGGACAGACCGGCCTGCACGACCCCACGGGCCGCGTCTATCGCCTCTCGCCAGACGGCAAGCTGGACACGCTGCTGAGCCAGTGCCCGAGCCCCAACGGGCTGGTGCTCTCGCCGGACGAAAAGGTCCTCTTCGTCGCCATGACGCGGGGCAACTGCGTCTGGCGTGTGCCATTGCAGCCCGACGGCTCGGTCAGCAAGGTCGGCCAGTTCTTCACCTCTTACGGCCCCAGTGGGCCTGATGGCCTGACGGTCGACGTCAACGGGCGGCTCTTTATCGCGAATCCGGGCCTCGGTCGCGCATGGGGGCTCAACCACCGCGCCGAGCCGGAGGTCATACTCATCAGCCCGGAAGGGGCGTCGCTCACGAATCTGTGCTTCGGTGGCCCCGACATGCAAACGCTGTTCATGACGGAGTCGGTCACGGGCACCGTGCTGAAAGCCGAGATGACGATTCCCGGGCCGTTGCCCAAACAGGCGAAGACGAAGTCCTGACGTTTGATCACCGGGTGGTCTGCCCGGTGCCCCCTATATCGATATCGCACCATAAGTAGTGCGGTGGAGGAGCAAGCATGACCCTTTCGCAAACCATCACCGCCGCGCCCGCCGCCACCGGGTGCGACACGCCGCACAGTCAGCACTTCGCGAGCGACGAGTATGCCGCGAGCGAGCGAACGCTTGCCAAGGCGTTCTGGCGGATTCTGCCTTTCATCTTTCTCTGCTATGTCGTGAGCTACCTCGACAGAACCAACGTCGGCTTCGCCGCGTTAACGATGAACAAGGATCTGGGGCTGACCGCAGAACAGTTTGGCCTTGGCGCAGGGTTGTTCTTCATCGGGTATTTCCTCTTCGAAATCCCGAGCAATCTCATCATGCAGAAGGTCGGCGCGCGCGTGTGGATCGCGCGCATCATGATTACCTGGGGCTTGTTCTCGATGGCCACGGCCTTCGTCGTCGGCCCCAAGAGCTTCGCGGCCGCGCGCTTTCTTCTCGGCCTCGCCGAAGCGGGCTTCACGCCCGGCATTTATCTCTATTTCACGCACTGGTTCCCGGGGAAATGGCGCGCGAAGGTCACCGCCGCGTTCCTCGTCGGCATTCCCGTCGCGAACATGATCGGCTCGCCAATTTCGGGGGCGTTGCTGCAACTGGGCGGCCTGCACGGTCTGCGCAGTTGGCAATGGCTGCTGCTCATGGAAGGCCTGCCAGCGGTGGTCCTCGGTGTGGTTTGCCTCTTCGTGCTGGCCGACCGGCCGGCGAAAGCGAAGTGGCTGACGCAGGCCGAGCGAACGCTCCTGGAGCGGCGCATCGCGCACGAGCAGCGCGACATCGGGACCAAGCATGGCAGCAGCCTGCGTGACGCCATGACGAACTGGCGAGTCTACGTGCTGGCGTTCATCAACTTCTGCGGCATCGTGGGGTCGCTGGGTGTCGGCCTCTGGATGCCGCAGATCATCAAGCAGTTTGGCGTTGCGCACTCGGTGGTGGGCTGGCTGACCGCGATTCCGTACGCCATCGGTGCGGTCGTCATGATCGTGTGGGCGCGCGTCGCGAATCGTGCGAAGCACCGCATTCCGTATGTCGCTGGCGCCCTGGGCGTCGCGGCGATGGCGCTTTGCATCAGCACGTTCGTCGACGCGCCGGTGCTCAAGCTGATTGCGCTGAGCTTTACCGTGAGCGGCATTCTCGCGTTCCAGGCGACTTACTGGGCCATTCCGTCTGGCTTCCTCACAGGACGCGCCGCCGCCGGTGGCCTCGCGCTGATCGTCTCGGTCGGCAATCTCGGTGGGTTTGTCGGACCCTCGATGATCGGTGCGCTCAAGCAGTTCTCGGGCGGCTTCACCGCACCGTTGATTGCTGTGTCGGCCTTCTTGCTGGTGGGCGCACTGACCACGGCATGGCTGGCCGACCCCGGGGCGAACGCAGGCGAAGCGGTGTCCGATCCCGGACACGATCCGGTCGACGCCGCAAACGGCATGCGCTCGAACGGCTGACGGGGACCGCGCCATGCAAATTGTCCATGCGCCTCACCTGACGGTTCGCGAAGCGTGGCTGGCCTTGCGCGAAGAAGCCGCGCTCGAACCGGCGCTGCCCATCGTCGACGCGCATCACCATCTCTGGGACCGTCAAACCGGGCGGTATCTCGCCGATGAATTCGGCAAGGATGTCGCGAGCGGGCACCGCATTGTGTCGACGGTCTATGTCCAGTGTCGATCGATGCTCCGACGCGATGGTCCGGAGCCGATGAAACCGCTCGGAGAAGTCGAGTTCGCCAACGGTGTCGCGGCCATGTTCGCCAGTGGGGCTTACGGGCCGACGAGGGTCTGCCAGGCCATCGTCGGGGGCGCGGACCTGACGCTGGGGTGGCATCTGGAGGGCGTACTCGAGGCCATGCTGCAGGTGTCCGGGGGCAGGCTGCGCGGGATTCGCAATCCGCTCGCGTGGCACGAGAGTCCTGCGGTCAGTTCCAGTCCCGTCACGCCGCCGCGCGACCTCATGGAAAACCCGGCGTTTCAGCAGGGCGTGCGAACCCTCGCGAAGTACGGCCTGTCGCTCGATGCCTGGGTTTATCACACGCAACTCGATCAGCTGTATGCGCTGGCGCTGAGTGCACCGGAGGTGACTGTCGTCATCGATCACTTTGGCGGCCCCCTGGGCGTTGGGCCTCACGCCAACACCGCAGAGGACGTTTGGGCGCGCTGGACGCGCGGGCTGGCGCGACTGGCCAGTCTGCCGAACACCGTGATCAAGTTGGGTGGTGCGGGCCTGAGCGTGTTCGGTTTCGGGTTTGCCGCAAACGAATTGCCCCCGTCGTCCGACATGCTCGCCGCCGCATGGCGGCCGTATTTCGACACCTGCCTCGACCTCTTCGGTGCGAACCGCTGCCTGTTCGAGAGCAATTTCCCCGTCGACAAGGGGATGTTCAGCTACGGCGTTCTGTGGAATGCCTTTAAAAGATTGGCGAGTGCGATGTCGGCCGATGAAAAGGCGGCGCTGTTCAGCCGCACGGCCGCGTCAGTTTATCGCTTAGATATGTCAGGAGACAAAGAATGAAGACTAGTGCAAGCCTCTCCGAGGCAAGCCTCACCGATACGGGACACGGGAGCGGCTACAAGGCGATCACCAAGGGCGAATGGCGCTCGCTCTCGCTGGCTGGCCTGGGATGGACGTTCGAGAGCTACGACTCGTTCCTGCTCTCGCTTTTGCTGCCGACGCTGGCCCTTCAGTTTGGATTGAGCAAGGCGCAGCTCGGCCTGTTCACCAGCATCACGGCGGCCGGGCAGATCGTCGGCGGCATTCTCTTCGGCTACGTCTCCGACCGCTTGGGCCGCGTGCGCACGGCGCTGCTGTGCATTGGCATCTACTCACTGTTTTCCGGCTTGCTGGCGTTCGCGCCCAACGAGCATTGGTTTGCGACGCTGCGCTTTTTCGGGGCGTTGGGCATGGGCGGGACATGGACTGCCGGCGCAGCCCTCATTGCAGAGACCTGGCATGCGAGCCGTCGCGGCAAGGGTGGGGCGCTTATGCAGATGGGGCTGCCCATCGGCGCCATTCTCGCGATTGCGATTTCCGGCATCGTGAGCGCCGCGTACGGCGGTCTTGTCGACAGCGGTTGGCGTCTGCTTTTCCTGATTGGCGCGCTGCCGTTCTTCATCCTCTTCTGGGTGGCACGCAAGACGCCTGAGTCGCCCATCTGGCTCGAGCGGCGGCAGGCGAGCGCAACGCCCTCGAGTGGCACCCAGGCGGGCGACGAGAAGCTCAACGTTCGCGGTCTTCTGCTCGCGTTCACGTTCATCTTCTTCCTGCAATACCTCTACTGGGGTGTGTTCACCTGGACGCCGACATTCCTCGTCACGGTGAAACACATCGACTTCGTGCATAGCTTGAAGTTTGTGCTCGCGCTTCAGTTCGGCGCCATCACGGGGTTCCTGCTGTTCTCGGCCTTTGTCGACCGCCTTGGTCGCCGTCCGATGTTCCTGGCCTATCTGCTGGTGGGCGCGGGGGCTGTGCTCGTGTACATCCTGTCGTCGAACGCGATGCTGCTCATGGCGGCGATATTCCTCACGGGGTTCAGCGTCAACGGGATTTTTGCCGGCGCCGGGCCGTTCCTCGCAGAAATCATCGGAAACACCGCGAAGCGCGGTTTCTTCATGGGACTCGCCTACAACGGCGGACGACTTGGTGGCTTCATCGCACCGCTGGTCATCGGCGCGCTAGCGTCGACGTCGGGCGGCTTTGTCCTTGGGCTGTCCACGACGATCGTCGCCTTCATCGCCGCTGCGATCGTCGTCTTCTTCGCGCCGGAAACCCGCGGAACGACGCTTTCATAACGGCGTCGGACGCGCCAGGCGTGGGGACACCCATCGCGGCGATGGCTGCCGTATGGGACACCGTACTGGCCGCCGCGGGCGTGTCCGCTATCGCCACGCAACGACTCAGACAATAGCGCTCCGGTGCACAATAAATTGGGAGACAACGATGCAACTCACGGGTGTTAGGGAGCAATCCGCGATCGAGCGCCAGACCGTACGGAAGGTCGTGTGGCGTCTCGTCCCGTTCTTGATGGTGTGTTACCTGCTCGCCTTCATCGACCGAGGCAACGTCGGCATGGCCTCGCTCCAGATGAATCACGATCTTGGCATGTCGGCGCGCGTGTTCGGATTCGGTAGCAGCCTGTTCTTCATCTCCTACTTCTTCTGTGAAGTGCCGAGCAATCTCGCGCTTCAGAAGTATGGCGCGCGACTCTGGATCGCTCGCATCATGATCACGTGGGGCATTGTGTCGGCGGCGATGGCGTTGGTGCACAACGCGACGAGTTTCTACGTTCTTCGATTCCTGCTGGGTGCGGCCGAAGCCGGCTTCTTCCCGGGGGTCCTGCTGTACCTCTCGTACTGGATTCCGACGTCGTATCGCGCGCGTATCGTGGCAACGTTCATGGTCGCCATTCCGGCAGCAAGTTTCATCGGTTCGCCGATTTCCGCGCTACTGCTTCAGATGGACGGTATCGCCGGTCTGCGCGGTTGGCACTGGCTCTTTATTCTCGAGGGTGTGCCCACGATCCTGCTGGGCATTGCCTGCCTGTTCTTCCTGGCCAACAAGCCGAAAGACGCGAAATGGCTAAATGAGGACGAGCGGACATGGCTCGCGAGCACGCTCGCCGCCGAGCACAAGGCGCCAAAGAAGGTCTTGTCGATGCCGTTGACGAAGCTCTTCCGCAACCGTTACGTGCTGTGCCTGGCACTCGTCGACACCTGTGCCTCGGCGGCGGGCAGCACGTTGTCCGTCTGGCAGCCGCAGTTGCTGAAATCGTTCGGCCTCACCGTCATGCAGACCGGCCTGCTGAACTCCGTGCCTTACGCGCTCTCATCCGTGCTGATGGTGTATTGGGGCCGCCGTTCGGACCGGCTCGGCGAACGCCGTTGGCATACGGTCGTGCCGATGCTGCTGATCGGTCTCGGGTTGTTTGGCACTTCGTTGAGCGGAACGCTGGTGCCGACGCTCGGTATGCTCTGCGCGGTGTTGGTCGGTGCGTACTCGTTCAAAGGCCCGTTCTGGGCACTGGCGACCGACATGCTTTCGAACAGTGCGGTTGCAGCCGGTCTTGCCACCGTCAACGCCATCGCCAACCTGCTTGGCGGCGGATTGATGGTGAATGTCTACGGATGGGTGAAGGCCGCGACGGGCAGCTATTCGCTCGCGCTGATGCCGCTCGCCGTGTTGACCCTCATCAGCGTGACGACGCTGCTGTTGCTGACGCGCAAGGGCGATGAAACACAACCGACCGGAAAGGCCGAGGTGGCTTGAGCCTGACGCACGGACATCGGCGTTATCGGTTCGCGTGACGGAGCAGTCCCCGTCACGCGCGGGCTTGCGAGACAGGTCACGGGTAGAATGACGACACATCATTCGGAGATACCCCCCAATGCGCAAGCTCTCCTTTCTGCTCGTCGCTACCACGGTCCTGCTGGCAAGTTGCGCCGTCTATCTTCCTGACGATGGCGGTTATGGCGGGCGTGGCGGCCCGGGGAATGGCTTCTGTCCGCCGGGACAGGCGAAGAAGGGCAACTGCTAAATGGCGTGAAGCGCCCGCCCCCGCATCGGTGGGCGGGCGCTTCACGTCGAATCAGGCCGATGCGTCCTGGCATCGCGCCGTCCCCCTTCCGGTCCAGCCCTTGACCGCACCGGCACAGCATCGCCAACACGCGCCCACCGCAGTCGCCACAAACATCAACGAATAGCCGTATCTGGCCGACAGCATGCTGACGAGTGTCGATTATATATAATGCATAATGCATATCGACTGAAATCAGATACCGATCCCCGATGCCCAATTCGCTTCCCGTGGTTGCCGTCGCCTCGCTTGGCGGCACGATCAGCATGACCCCCTCAGACGCCGCCGGTGGCGTCGTCCCCACGCTTGACGCCGCGCAACTGGCCCGCTCGGTGCCCGGATTGTCCGACGTGGCGATGATCACGACGGCATCGCTTCGACAACTGCCGAGCGCGTCGCTGCGCTATGACGACCTGATGGAGGCGCTCGCCTGGGCCGAGCAACAGGTCGCGGCAGGGGCAGTGGGCGTCGTGCTTACGCAGGGCACCGACACGCTCGAGGAAACGGCCTTCCTGCTGGATTTGTTCTGGACACTGCCCGCGCCGCTGATCCTCACGGGGGCGATGCGCGCGCCGCAGGCCGCAGGCGCGGACGGTCCTGCGAATCTGCTGGCGGCCGTCAGGGTGGCGGTGCATTCCGAGAGCGTCGAGCGCGGCGTGCTCGTCGTGATGAACGACACGGCGCATTACGCGCGGTGGGTCAGCAAGGGCGATTCGCTCGCGGTGCAGGCGTTTGTGTCGCGCGACGGCGGCGTCGCCGCACGTCTCGTCGAAGGCGGCCCAGCGTTCTTTCATGCACGCCAGGCGCGCCCGCACGCCCTTACGCGACCCGTGCGTGCGTGGCCGAAGGTCGCGCTGGTGGCAGCCGTGCTGGGCGATGACGGCGAACTGGCGGAGCTGGCGGTGAAGGGCGGCTACGAGGCCGTCGTGATTGCGGGGCAGGGCGCGGGACACGTCTCCTTTGGATTCGCGCAGCGCATCGGTGCGCTGGCCGAGCAAGTGCCGGTGGTGGTCGCCAGTCGTGCGGCGAGCGGGCCGACGGCGTGTGAAACCTATGGGTATGTCGGTGCTGAAATCGACCTGGTTCGGCGCGGCGCGCACATGGCCGGTTGGCTCTCGGCGCTCAAGGCCCGGCTTCTGGTGGCGGCGCTCATCGCGTCGGGCGTTGCGCCCGGCGCCGTTGGGGAAGCGCTGGCGAACTGGAGTACACTCGCGCGTCGATAATCCACACACGGCACTCCTTTGAAAAGCACGCCTTCTGCATCGGCCAGCGTGTCCGGCACACCGAGCCTATCGAGCGCATCGAGCGTCTCCGGCACGTCAGGCCGTCGCCGGCTCACGGCCTACCAATATGCCATCGAGACGTTGCGTGCTGAGATTCTGCAAGGCAAGTTGAAGGCGGGCGACCGGCTTCGGCAGGACGATCTCGCGCGGCGTCTGGAGATGTCGACGACGCCTGTGCGCGAAGCGCTGCGCACGCTGGTGTCCGAGGGGCTCGTGTTTTTCGACGTTCACCGTGGTGCCGTGGTACGCGGTCTTACGATAGACGACGTCAACGAGCTGTACCGTCTGCGCAAAACGCTCGAACCGATGATGGTCGAGCAAGCGATGGCCACGCTTCGGGAGGGGGACATCGCCAACGCCCAGGCGCTGCACACCGAGATGCTCGCGACGTCGGACGTCGCCACATGGACCGAACTGAACCAGGCGTTTCACGCGGCGCTATGGGCGTCGCAGGACAACTCCCGACTGGCGCACCTGATCAAGACCCTGCGCGATGCGTCGGGCCCCTACATTGCGTTGTCGCTCCATATGCGTCCCGCGCATGTCGACGTGAGCAATGGGGAACACCAGACGATGCTCGACGAGTACCGCGCCCGCGACGTGGATGCGGCCCGGCGGCACATGCAAGCACATCTCGACGCCACGCTGCGCATCATCGTCGAAGCCATCGAACAGACTGAGGCCGAGGCGGCCAACGAGTGACGGTCGCCGGTAGGACCTTCATGTGACGAAAGTGGCGACGCGGTGGAGAATTACCCACCCGCTGGATCGTCGAAGCAATGGCCGGTGCTTCCAGTTTCGATAACGACGCCACGCGCACACATATAAAAAGCGGCTCGCCTGCGCACGCCGGCGAGCCGCGAATGCCTGAACGCCCGCATCGGCGTTCGGCCCACAGGACCGCATGCGTCCCATGTTCTTCCCCGGCGTCGACAATGCGCGTCGGCGCCATCGCAATGGTTGAGCCCGTCGCATCCATCGCAACGGTCGTCGCATCCGGTCGCCCGCCCGTCGGCGTTGGCGACCGTCGGCGATGTCATCTGCCCGCCAGCATCGAGCCACGCTCGCGCAAGTTGACGTGCATGTCGAACGCGTGTTCCAGCGCGTGCGGCGTCTGCCCGCCATAGCGCAGGGCGTCGCGATAGTAGTCGCGCAACACTTCTCGGTAGCTCGGGTGCGCGCAATGATCGATCACCAGGTTCACGCGCTCGCGCGGGGCGAGCGTGCGCAGATCGGCCAGGCCTTGCTCCGTCACGAGGATGTCCACGTCGTGCTCGTTGTGGTCGACGTGCGGCACCATCGGCACGATGCTCGAGATCTTTCCGTCCTTTGCAATCGACTTGGTGGCGAAGATCGCCATGCGGGCGTTGCGAGCGAAGTCGCCCGAGCCGCCGATGCCGTTCATCATGTGCGTGCCACCGACGTGCGTGGAATTCACGTTGCCGTAAATGTCCGCTTCGAGCGCGGTGTTGAGTGCGATCAACCCCAGCCGTCGAATGACTTCAGGATGGTTGCTGACCTCCTGCGGACGCAGCACGAGCTTGTCGCGATAGCGCTCGAGATGCTTGAAAACACGATCCTGCACGGCTTGCGACACCGTGATCGACGACCCCGACGCGAACACCATCTTGCCCGCATCCATGAGTTCGAACGTCGAGTCCTGCAGCACCTCGGAGTACATCGTGAGGTTCTCGAACGGCGAGTCGATGAAGCCCGTGAGCACCGCATTGGCAATGGTGCCGATGCCCGACTGAATCGCAGGCAGCGTGCGCGGCAGGCGACCGCGCGAGACTTCGTGCTGGAAAAATTCGATGAGGTGGCCGGCGATGTTCTGCGTGTCCGCATCGGGCGGCAGCGCGTTGGAGGCGCTGTCCGGCGTGTCGGTGATAACGATGGCGGCGATCTTCTCCGGCGCAATCTTCACCACGTTCGTGCCGACGCGATCGCGCACGTCGACGATGGGCAACGGCGCGCGATGCGGACGCTGACCCGGAATCCAGATGTCGTGCATGCCTTCGAAGGCGAGCGGCTGCGCGAGGTTGATCTCGACAATCACCTTGTCCGCGAGGATCGCAAAGCTCGCCGAATTGCCGACCGACGAACTCGGCACGAGCCCGCCGTCTTCCGTGATGGCGACCGCCTCGATCACGGCCACGTCGAGCGCGCCGAACTGTCCGGTGCGCAGGAATTCGACAGTCTCCGACAAATGCTGATCGACGAACATCACGTCGCCGCGATTGATCGCGCCGCGCAGCGTCGTGTCGACCTGGAACGGCAGACGCTTCGCCAGCACGCCCGCTTCGGTCAGCGTCTTGTCGGAATCGTGTCCGAGCGACGCCCCCGTGATCAGCGTGATCTTCATCGGGTGGGCCTTGGCCCGCTTGGCCAGCGCGATGGGCATGTCCTTGGCGTCGCCGGCGCGGGTGAACCCGCTCATGCCGACCACCATGCCGTCTCGCACCAACATTGCCGCTTCGTCGGCACTCATCACCCGGTCGCGCAGCGACGCCAGGCGGATGCGGTCTTCAAACATCTTCAGGCTCCTCGTCTCTCTTATTCGAATCCCTTGATCTTTCGGCGTGGCAGCTAAGGGCAAGCCTGTCCGCGCCTGATTCGCAGTGTATTGACCCATCGGTCACATTTCCAATATATTCAAGACGCTATTTGGATACCTTTTATGTATGAATGACGGGAACCCCAATGGGGCCGGGCAGACAGAGGAGCGGTCATGGAATTGCGACATTTGCAATATTTCATTGCGGTCGCCGAAGAACGCCACTTCACGCGGGCGGCGGCGCGTGTCGGCATTCAGCAACCGCCGTTGAGCTTGCAGATTCGGCAACTCGAGGCCGAATTGGGCGGGCCGTTGTTCGTGCGTCTGCCGCGCGATGTCGTCCTCACGGAGCTGGGGGAGGCGTTCCTTCCGGAAGCGCGGCAGGTGCTGGAGCGAGTAGAGCGCGTCAAGCGCCGGATGCAGCAGATCTCACGCGGCGAGGCGGGGCAGATCCGTATCGGGTTTGCGGGCGCGACCTACTTCGAGCCCCGCATTCCGGCGTGGATCCGTGACTTCCGCGCACGCTATCCGGACGTGCAACTGCATCCGCAACAGAGCAACACGGCCAGTCTGCTCACGGCGCTGGTCGACGAAGCGGTCGACGTGGCGTTTGTGCGCACGCCGTTCGAGGTGCCGCCCGGAATCGTCATGGTGCCGGTCGTCGACGAGCCGATGGTGCTGGTGTTGCCGCTCGGCCACGCGATGTGCGCGCGCAAGCGCGTGCCGCTGGCCGCGCTCGCCCGCGACGAGTTCATCCTGCTGCCGCGCGAGATCAGTCCCGCGCTGTATGACCGCACGATTGCGGCCTGCGAGTCGGCTGGATTTCACCCGAAGCTCGGGCAGGAGGCGCCGCAGATCACGTCGATCGTGCCCATGGTCGCGGCGGGGTTCGGGGTGTCGCTCGTGCCCGCGTCGGTCAGTCAGATCCGCACGCCCGGCATGGGGTTCTGGCCGATCGAGGGTGACGTGCCGCTCGCACCGATCAGCCTCGCTTATCGCGCCGAACACGCCTCGGCGGCGATCGATCGATTCATTGCAATGTCGCCGCAGGCCTCACCTGACACTGGCGACAGCGTAACGTCGCCCGTCTGATCGCCTCGGTGCTGTTCGGGCACGGCTTGTCGCGTTACGCCGACGACTCGCCATCGTTGGCGGCAGGGCGTGGCGTCGCGGGGAGGGGGTGGCCTGCGTCCGCGCGCCGGAGGGCCGGCGCATCGCCGTACACGTCGTAGCCGCGCTGGCGAGGGCTGGGCACGGCGTCGTCGCGCGTGGGCAGCCAGCCATTGGCGCGCAGCTTGCCGATGAGCAGCGGATGAATCATCAGCGAGTAGAGCAGGCAAGTGGCGGGCAGCGAAAACGCTAACGCCGATTCCTTCCAGATCAACGCGGGTCCGATGGCGAGGAGGGTCCAGGCGAGCGCATGCCACGTGAATCCGTAGGCCATGAGGTAAAGCGGACCGAGGAAGAAGGCCGCGACACACGACAGACGCGTGATCTCGACGACATCTCCGTTCGCCGGATTGCGAAATTTGAGCGTCATGGCGAGGTCGTGGGAGGGAGGACGGGGAGCCTAACGTTACCGTAGCGCCGACCCCATTTCGTCCCCCCCTGTTTTGCGGTATCGGCTTGCCGGATTGTCGAGTATCTGCGGGCGATGTTGGCCGATGCGTTCCCTTCCGAGGACACGGCGAGCGAGCGTGGCAGTCTCGCTTCGAGAACGACGTCGCGATGTCGACGGCGGACAAACTATTTACGCCGGATCCGGACAATTACCGAGAATAGCGACAGTGATTCGGGGCTAGAGTGGAGTTGCCGTGGCTCAGATGTGCCCCCGACCTCCACGGACTATCCGGCTCGCCGATCAGGCGGGCCGCTTTTTTTTCGACCGTTTGTCGAGATTCCTTAACATGCTAGGATTTCCTGAAAAACAGCATCGGTCGGCAGCGTGATCGCTGCCGCTGGATTGAAGGGGACTTGTGATGCAATCTTTTCGGTTTTCCTGGCACTACGTCAGCCACACGCCGCCGGGGCGCCCGTTCGACTTGGAGGGGGCGGTTACGCCGCGTACCGACGAACGTTTTGATGGTGCCGTCGATGCCTATTGTGAGGGGCACTACATCGGACGTTGCGAATTTTCGAGCATCGATGCCCATGATGCGTCCGAGGCCGCGGCAATGGTCCGAAAACGGATCGAGCGCCGCATCGAAGATCGCGTCGCGCACGAGAGTCAGACATCCCACTGAATGCCACTAAGGGCAGGATCGGCGAGCAAAAAAAACGGCCAGCAAGTTGCTGGCCGTGAAATCCACCAGGAGGAGGTGGAGGAGACAGGTGTAACTATATCAGGGAAATCCCTAGACGGGTTAACCTTCGTAAGAAAATTTGTAGAAAAACGCCAACTGCGACAATTCGTCGCTTTTCGTCGCATCCATCGCCCAATTCCCCCGCCTGTATAGCCCACTGGCATTTTGCCAGGGCGGCTCCCATCGTTCCGATGGAGAAAAACCACAAAGCTGAACGCCGTGTCCGTGAGCCGAGGTTCCACCGATCTCGCTCGGATTCCCGCACCCGTCGCGTTTGCATGTCCTGAAAATCTCAGTGTTAACACTAAGCATTGATTTACGTTTGGCGATATAAACTTCCGCAAAGCGTAATTTCATGCGCGACGGAATTGGGTGGATTCGCCGTTCGATCCGGCGCATGACATGCCTTGTTTGCTGGATTCGGGCAACGAGGCGCCTGGGACGAGGCCGCGACGGGAATATGCCGTCGCCAGCCCCTCGACCGGGAACGCAATGCCACGAAGTTGCGAAAAACGTTGGGAGACAAAATGAAAGCAGCAGAAGTGAATGTGGGCGCACTGATCGACGAGAGCCGTCTGGGCGCTTATCAGTGGTGGGTGATTGCATTGTGCGCGATGTGCCTGGTGGTCGATGGCTTCGATGTCCAGTCGATGGGGTATGTCGCGCCGGTGGTGATTCGGGAATGGGGCATTGCCAAGGAAACACTCTCGCCGGTATTCGGCGCGGGGCTGTTCGGCATGCTGGTCGGCTCGCTGACCTTTTCGGCGCTGGCCGACAAGCTGGGCCGTCGCCCGGTGCTCATTGGCGCGACCCTGTGCTTTTCGGCGTGCATGATCGTCACCGGTTTCGCCAACACGATTACGGAACTGGTCGTCTGGCGCTTTGCGGCCGGGCTGGGCCTGGGGTGCATCATGCCGAACGCGATGGCGCTTGCCGGCGAGTACAGCCCGCGCCGCATTCGCGTGTCGCTCATGATGATCGTGTCGTGCGGTTTCACGCTGGGCGGTGTGCTTGGCGGCCTCATCACGGCGGCGATCATTCCGAGCCTGGGCTGGCGCGCGGTGTTCTACATCGGTGGCGCCATTCCGTTGGTGCTCGGTGTGCTGATGTGGATCTCGCTGCCCGAGTCGATCCAGTTCCTGATGTTCGGCAAACGCGACAACGCACACATTCGCAAGCAACTGCTGCGCGTGGCACCCGGTGCCAACGTGCCGGTCGACGCCCGCTTCGTACTCGATGAGCAAAAGGCGAAAGGCGTGCCGTTCGTCGAGCTGTTCAAAGATGGCCGCGCACGGGTGACGCTGCTGCTCTGGGTCGTGAACTTCGCGAACTTGCTCGACATGTACTTCCTGTCGAACTGGTTGCCGACGGTGATTCGCGATGCGGGCTATTCGACACAGGTCGCCGTGATGGCGGGCACCGCGCTGTGGGCAGGCGGGGTGATCGGCACGCTACTGCTCGGCCGCGTGATCGATCGCGTCGGCTTCACGAGCGTGCTGGCCGTGACGTTCCTCATTGCGATGGCGGCGACGGCGGCGATCGGCAATCCGATGGTCATGGTGTCGATGGTCGCGGTGTTCATCGCCATATTCTTCGCGGGCTTCTCGATCATCGGCGGGCAACCGGCGCTCAACGCACTCGCCGCGACGTATTACCCCACCTCGTTGCGTTCCACCGGCATTGGCTGGAGCCTCGGTATCGGCCGCATCGGTTCAGTGCTCGGTCCGGTGCTGGGCGGCGCGCTGATGCATTGGCAATGGTCGTCGTCATCGCTGTTCCTGGCGGCGGCGGTGCCCGCGTGCGTTTCGTTGATCGGCGTGCTGGCGATTGCCCGCACGCAGCGCAGCGACGGCGGCAACCTGCAGGCGGCAACGGCCGGATGAGGTGGCGATGTCAAAAGATGCCGGACCCGAACGCTGCGCCATAAGCATTGGTTAGGGATCCGATAACCATCGAGTATGAAAGTGCGACGCCCGCCAGCGTTATCATGGCGGGCGTCGTTTTTTTGCGGCGTCTCCCGCGGCGCGACAGCCATTGCGCCGACTCATCAGAACGATCATGACATCGACGTCCGAACTCTCTCCTGCGTTGCCTTCCGAGCGTGTGTTGCTGGGCATTCTCGGCCTGTTCATGATGATCGCGCCCGCCTCCACGGACATGTATCTGCCGGGACTCGTGACGTTGCGCCACGAACTGGGTGCGAGTGTCGCGACCACGCAGCTCACGCTCTCCTACTTCTTCCTGGGGTTCGCCTTCGGGCAGCTCCTGTGGGGGCCGCTCGCGGACCGATTTGGGCGTCGTCGGCCGATGGCGGCGGGGATCGCGCTGTACATCTTCGGCAGCATCGGCTGTGCGTTTGCCGACACCATCGATCACATGATGGTGTGGCGCTTCGTGCAGGCGCTCGGTGGATGCGCCATGCCCGTGATTGCGCAAGCCATCGTGCGTGACGTCTACGGGCCGCGCCACAGTGCGCGCGCCTTTTCGATCATGCTGCTGGTGATGAGCGTTGCGCCGATCGTGGCGCCGCTCGTTGGCGGACAGATGCTGCGCGTCACGACGTGGCGCGCGATCTTCGGCATTCTCGCGGTGTTCGGCGCGGTGGCGATGCTGGCCTTGTGGCGTTTGCCGGAGACCGGGGCGGTGCATGCGCGTCAGTCGGGTGGACCGCGTGCCGTCCTGATGTCCTATTGGCATCTGTTGCGCGACCCGCATTTCGTCGGCTACATGCTGGCGGGCGGCGCGGTCTTTGGCGCGTCGTTCACCTACATTACGGGCACGCCGCTGGTGTACATGGAGTACTTCCATGTGTCGCCGCAGTTTTTCGGGGTGCTCTTCGGCATCAATATCGTCGGCATGGCCGCGATGACCATGTTCAACTCGCGCCGTGTGGGGCAGTTGGGTGCAGATCGCCTGATGCGTGCCGGCATTGTGGGCTGTGCGATCGTCACGACCGTGTTGTGCGCGAGCGCGTGGCTGGGGGGCGCGCGGCTGCCGTTGATGGTGGCACTACTGTTTCTGTTCATGTCGCTGCGCGGCATCATCACGGCGAATTCGGTGGCGGGGGCGCTCGCCAATCACCCGACCCGCGCCGGCGCGGCGGCGGCGCTCGTGGGCAGTGTGCAGTATGGTTTCGGCTTCGCGGCGGGCGGGCTGCTCGGCGTGCTCAACGACGGCTCGCCGCGTCCGCTCGCAACGGTCATGTGCGGTTTTGCATGGCTCGCGCTCGTCGCGCTGTTGGCGATGCTACGCAAGCCGCGGCACGCCCACTGAACCCATTGGGCGCGCCGGGCGCCGACGCGGCGACCTATAACGCCAGCACCAGCGATTTGCCGCAGGCGCGCGAGCAGCACGACATCATCTTCGTGTTCGCGTCGCGCTCGGCGCGTGTAAGCACCACATCGCGGTGATCCACGTCACCCTCCAGCACCTGCACCTCGCAGGAACCGCACAGTCCTTCCTCGCAGTCGCTCTGGACGTCGATGTTCGCCGCACGCAGCGCCGTGAGCAGCGTCTGATCGGCCGGCACCGTCACCGTAATGCCGGAATCCTTGAGCGTGACGTCGAACGCATGCTCCTTTGCGGGATCGAGCGTGCTCAGTTGCGACTGGAAGTGTTCGACGCGCAGCGTGTCGTCAGGCCAGGGCGCACAGCACTGTGCGAGGGCGTCGAGCATTCGCAGCGGGCCGCAGGCATAGACTTGCGTGCCGTCTTGCGGCGTGGCGAGCAGGCTGGCGTAGTCGGCGCGCTGGCCCTCGTCTTTCACCCACAAATGCAGGCGCTCGCCATGCAGCGCGTGGAGTTCGTCGATCAGCGCCATCGTGCGGCGGCTGCGGCCGCTGTAATGGATCACGTAGTCGATGCCCAGTGCTTTCGCGCGCCGCGCCATAGCGGCAATCGGCGTGACGCCGATGCCGCCCGCAACAAAGATGGCACGACGCGTCGTTTCATCGAGCCGGAAGTGATTGCGCGGACCGCGAATGCGCAGGCGGTCACCGACTTTCACTTGCGTATGAACCCAGTGCGAACCGCCACGGCCTTGCGGTTCGTGCAGGACGGCGATTTCCAGCGCGCCGGTGTCGGCCGGATCGCCGCACAGCGAATACTGACGCGACAGCCCCGTGTCGCCGCATTCGATGTCGATGTGCGAGCCCGGGGCCCAGCGCGGCATCGCGCGGCCGTCCGGGGCGACCAGGCGTAGCTTCACGATGCCGTCGGCCACCGGCAGCACGGACTCGACCACGACCGGACGCGTCACGCTGTGTCCCGAGGGTTCGCCAATGCGCACGGGCGAATGACGCGTGAGCACGGTGGGGTCGCGGCGCTCGGGGTTCTGCGCCGGATCCCACTCGACCCACACATGCTCCGGGCCGCGGAACGAGGTGTTCGGCACATACGTGAAGGTCTGCTTTGCCAGCGTCATGTGCGGCAGCCGGCGCGTGAATTCTTCGAGGAAGATCTGCATTTCCATGCGGGCGAGGTTCTTGCCCATGCATTGATGCGAGCCGTAGCCGAACGTCAACTGATCGCTCGCGTTTTCGCGGCGAATGTCGAACAGGTCGGCGTCGGCGAAGTGCGCTTCATCATGGTTTGCGGACGAGGTCACGATCAGCAGCTTCGCACCCGCGGCGATGTCGATGCCGCCAATGTTGACGTCCCGAGTGACCAGCCGGCGCCATGCGGCGACCGAGCCGTTATGACGCAGACACTCTTCGACGGCGTTCGGAATCAGCGATGGGTCGTCGCAGATCTCGCGCCAGACGTCCGGATGCTGGAGCAGCAGCTTCATGGCGTTCGCGGTGGCGTTGGCCGTCGTCTCGTGCGCGGCCACGATGCCCGCCATCATCATCGAATGCAGGTACGAATCGGTGACGACGTCGGGATAATCCTTTTGCTTGCGAATGCCGTACTGCATCCAGCCCGACCCCTCGGGGTGCTGGCGCATCTTGTCGAGAATCTTGCCCGCCAGTTGCCAGAAATTGCCTACGGCGTGGGCCACGGCCACCTGCTCTTCGGGCTTGGGGCGTCCCCATGTGTTGACCGTGTGCGCGATGGAATACTCGCGCAGCTTGTCCATGTCTTCCTCCGGCACGCCGAGGAAGTGCAGCGCTACCGTGAGCGGCACTTCCCACAGCATCTGGTCGACGAGATCGGCGCGGCCGTCGTTGATGAAGCGATCCACATAGTCGCGTGCGAGTTGGCGCACCAGCGGCTCGTGATGCTTGAGATGCTCGGGCGTGAACGGCTCCATCAACACGCGACGACGCGGCATGTGGGCGGGTTCGTCTTCGTTCACCAGCGTGCGGTTGAGCGCGAAGCCGTAGGAGGCGAGCACGGCATTCGCCTCCGGTCCGGTCGGCGTGATCTTTTCCAGCGCAATCGACGGGCTGAACGTGAGGTTGTCGCGGAAGATCGCCTTGATGTCGTCGTAGCGCGTGACAACCCAGTAGCCGAGCTTCGGGCTGTAGAACACCGGCTCTTGCTCGCGCGCCCAGCGCACGTACTCGGGCGGGTCTTGCTGGTAGCCGTCTTCGAACGGGTCGAAGTCCGCGGCACGGGCGCTCACAGGGCATCCGTTGGGGGCCGTGGCGGCAGGCGTCTGATGAAAGGGGCAGCCGCCGGCGGCGGCCGTGTCGGGGGTGGGGGCAATCGGTTGGCTCATCCGTTCACGCTCTCTGGGTCCGGTGTGACGAGCGCCGCGTTGGGCTCGCGACGACACGCGCAATATGGAACAAGTGTAGAGGAGCGATCACGCGATCGGGCGGTGCGCCTCTCCTCCCTGGAATTTATTAAGCGTAAATATAATACGCATTGCGTAATTTGGTGGACTGGGGTTAACCTCTAGCCTTGCCGATGCCGGACAATATCGCTTTGCATCATAAAATCTCGGCGATGACGACAAGCAAACGACCCACCGCAGACCTCCCGCGCAGCGCCGATACGCCTGTACGCGCGACGACCGGCCTCACGCCATCGCGCACCGATGCCCCTCATGACGACGATGTTACCGACGCACCGCGCGAGCGCGGGCGCCGTCAACGCGTGCAATCGGCCGAGACCGGCATGGTCGTGCTCAAGGGGCTGGCCCGGCTGGGCGGTCGCGCGAGCCTGACCGCGCTCGCCCAGCATGTACAGCAAAGTCCGGCCAAAGTGCATCGGTATCTAATGAGTCTCGTGGAGGAGGGCCTCGTCGCGCAGGACACCGACTCGCAGCACTACCATCTCGGACTCGAAGCGATGCTCATCGGCGTGGCGGCCATGCGGCAGGCCGACCCGGTGCGTGCGGCCGAACCGGCGCTCGTGCGCTTGCGCGAAGCCTTCGATGTCACCTGCTTCATCGCCGTCATGGGCAACAAGGGACCGACCATCGTGCGTTTCGAGGAGCCGGGCCTGCCCGTGACGATCAACGTGCGCATCGGGTCGGTAATGTCGATGCTCTGGTCGGCCGCCGGCCGTGTTTTTCTCGGATGCCTGGACGATCCGCAAGTGATGGCGATGGCCGAAGCCGAGTTGGCCCATGCCTCGCCGGAGCAACGCGCACAGCTCGATGCGTCCGATCCCATCGGCGCGCTGCGTGCCGAGGTGCGCGCCGCGCAGGGGGCAAGCGTTCGCGACACCAACCTGACGGGGATCAGCGCGCTGGCCGCGCCGGTCTTCAACTACGACGGCCGCTTGGTCGGCGTCGTCACCGCGCTGGGTGCCACGGGCGGGTTCGACGCGCGCATGGACGGCCCGATTGGCGAGGCGGTGCGCCGCGAAGCCTTGTCCGCAAGCCATGCGCTGGGCTATCGTCCGACGCTGCCGTCCGGCGCCTGATGGGGCGGCGTTTCGCAGAACTGACGATCGGTTTCAGGATTCGGGACAGCGAGTGTCGGCGCGGGCCCCAACGCAAGGGCGATTGGCCTGAATCTGCGCTATTCTGACCCGCTGTTTTTCACCGTCATCGACTTCCTGGAGGAGACACCCATGCGTCGTCGCTCGCGCCGTATTTTCGCTGCCGCTCTGACGGCCCTGTCGCTGCCGATGGTGCCGCTCGCCGTGCATGCCAAGGCGCTCACCGTATGCACCGAAGCCAGCCCCGAAGGCTTCGACGTCGTGCGCTACAACTCGCTGACGACGACCAATGCGTCGGCCGACCCGGTGTTCAATCGCCTGGTCGAGTTCGATGCGGCGCAACGCAAGGTCGTGCCCAGCCTGGCGACCCAGTGGAGCGTCAGCCCCGACGGCCTGACCTACACGTTCACGCTGCGCCCGAACGTGAGCTTCCACAGCAACAGCCTGTTCAAGCCGACGCGCGCGTTCAATGCCAACGACGTCGTCTTCACGTTCGAGCGCATGCTCGACGACAAGGCGCCGTGGCACAAGCTCACGCCGTCGGGCTTCCCGCATGCGCAATCGCTCTCGCTGGGCAAGCTGATCAAATCGGTGCAGAAGGTCGACGACCACACCGTTCGCTTCACGCTGTCCGAGCCGGATGCCGTGTTCCTGTCGATGCTCTCGATGGGCTTCGCGTCGATTTATTCGGCCGAGTACGCCGACAAGCTCATCGCGATCAACAAGCCGGGCGAGATGAACGCGCGGCCCATCGGCACGGGCCCGTTTGTCTTCCGTAGCTATCAGAAGGACAGCGTCGTGCGGTACGACGCCAACAAATCGTACTTCGGCGGCGCGCCGGCCTCGGATCGTCTCATCTACACGATTGTGCCGGACGCAGCCGTGCGCGCGCAGAAGGTGAAGGTGGGCGAGTGCCAGATCGCGCTCTCGCCCAAACCGGTCGACGTGCAGGCAGCGCGCAGCGACAAGGCGCTCCGGGTGGTCGAGACACCGGCATTCATGACGGCGTTCGTCGCGATCAACACCCAGCACAAGCCGCTCGACGATAAGCGAGTCCGTCAGGCGCTGAACATGGCGTTCGACCGCGCGAACTACGTCAAGCAGGTGTTCGAAGGGGCCGCAACGCCAGCCACCAACGTGTATCCGCCCAATACGTGGAGCTTCGCGAGGAATGTGGTCGCGTATCCGCTGGACATCGCCAAAGCGAAGCAGCTGCTCGCCGACGCGGGCTTCCCGCAAGGGTTCGAGACGACGATCTGGACGCGCCCGACGGGCAGTCTGTTGAACCCGAACCCACGTCTGAGCGCCGAGATGCTGCAAAGCGATCTCGCCAGGATTGGTGTTCGGGCGCGGATCAAGACCGTGGAGTGGGGCGAGCTGATTCGTCGCGGCAAGGCGGGAGAACATGATTTGCTCTTCATGGGCTGGTCGGGCGACAACGGCGACCCCGATAACTTTCTGACGCCGCAGTTCAGTTGCGCGGCCGTGCAATCAGGCACCAATTTCGCGCGCTTTTGCGACAAAGACCTTGACCAGTTGATCAGCGAAGGCAAACGCTCTCATGATCTCGCCGCGCGAACCGTGAAGTATCAGGTCGCGCAGCGCATGATCAAGGACGATGCGCTCTGGATTCCATTGGCGCACCCGATTGCAGCGGTCATCACGCGCGCGGACGTGACCGGATACGAGGTGAGTCCGTTCGGCCGACAGGACTTCTCCGCCGTGCAAGTCAAGTAAGCCCCACGCCGATGGTTCGACCATGCCCGCCGTCGGGGCATGGTCGAGCCGTTGGGTCCTTAAGGGCATTGTCGCGGCATCCCCCCCTCTGGCGAGCGCTCTGCTTCGCCAAACTGCACATCTGAAACCTTTCTGAATTCCACCATTTCGCGTTGAACGGCTACCGGGCGTTCGGTGACGCGAGCCGCTCATCATGCGCGCCTCATGCACCGCTCAACCTTGCCTCATGAACCGGTCGTCCGTGCGGTGGATTGCCACAATGATGGGGCGTGTTGTAGGCGTTTCAGGAACGATACGTTTTCGGCGCACCGCTTCACGATGTCTCGCAAATTAAGGTATTAATTTGTTTTAAATCAATAGTTTACAGTGATTGGCACGGAAATCGCGTATATGAATCGCGTATGGCGAAGCGCCAACCCGAACTTCCAGCAGGCTGTTGGCGAGGTACTCCTGTGCTCGCGTGCATGGGACGGCCAGCTATTGCCCGCGATTTTCGCTGACGTGCTCGCGCCGTAACGCAGCCTATGTTGGCCGAGGGGTGCGTGTGTCGAAGTGAGTGTGCGCGGGGAGGGAACCATGAACGGGTTCAAGGCGACTTTGGTGACGGCAGCCGCAGCGGTTGTGCTGTGCGGCATTTCGATCAACGCATTACATGCGGCGGGAGGCGGTGGGCACGGTGGTGGCGGTGGCATGGGCTTTGGTGGCGGCAGTAGCGGCGGGCTGGGTGCCTTTGGTGGCCCCGGAGGATTTGGGAATGGCTTTGGCGCCGGTGCCGGCATAGGTGGCGCAGGCGGCTGCGGTTGCGGCGGTCACAGTGGCGGCGGCGGTGGGCCCGGCGGCGGCGGAGGCGGGGGGCCCGGCGGCGGTGGCGGTGGTGGTGGTGGTGGTGGTGGTGGTGGTGGTGGTGGTGGTGGCGGTGGTGGTGGTGGTGGTGGTGGCGGTGGCGGTGGCGGCGGCGGTGGCGGCGGCGGTGGCGGTGGCGGTGGCGGTGGCGGCGGTGGCGGTGGCAACGCCCCCGGCGGCAGTGCCGGCGCCAGCAGCGGCGGAGGCGTGGGGGCTTCCGGACCGGGCGGTCGTGGCATCGGTGGCGCGGCCGGCGGAAACGGGCTTGCCGCGTTCGGCGGCCCCAGCGGTTTTGGCGGTGGCGGTGGATGTTCGATGAACGGCTTGAATGGTGAGGAGACGTGCCCCTGAGTCAGTCCCGCGTGGGCCGTCCGCGTTCGGCACAACGCGGGCGGGCGCTTGCCTGCGGCATTTGCCGATGCCTGCCAACGCGCTTTGCAGGTTTATCGTCGGTTCCTGATGCGACCGGCTGACGGCCTCGCCGTCAGCCGTGCCACCCCCCCGGCCCGTGATCAGGCAGTTCTCCCGGCGACACGCCCCTTCGGATGACCGAAGGGGCGTTTTTTTATGCGACCGATGAATCGACGCGCGGAGGATATCGAAATGCCGATTGTGTATTTCGCGTAAACCCGTATCTATGGCAGCATCCTGGGTCTGGGCCGTGCAAGGGCGTTGCCGTCCCTTGTGCGACCGTTGTGGACCCATCAAGTCCGCCCCATCGAACGGGCGCTCAACAGGCGCCAAATGAGCAATAGGAGAAATCGCACATGCTGTCCCGTCAACTGATTCACGCGTTCCTCGGCGCCACGTTTGCGCTGGCCTCTCTCGGTGCCACGGCCCAGACGGCCGCCAAACCCCTGAAGGTCGGCACCATGGCCGGCTCGGATGCGCAGATCTTCGAAGTCGTCAAGAAGGTCGCCCATCAGCGCGGCCTCGAGATCAAGATCATCGAGTTCAGTGACTACGCACAGCCGAACGCCGCGCTCGACGCCGGCGACCTGGACGCCAACGGCTTCCAGCACAAGCCGTTCCTCGACAGTCAGGTCAAGGATCGCGGCTACAAGATCGTGAGCGCCGGTCTCACGTACGTCTCACCGCTGGGCTACTACTCGAAGAAGTACAAGTCGCTGAAGGATCTGCCGAATGGCGCCAAGGTCGGTATTCAGAACGACCCGTCCAACGGCAACCGTGCGTTGCTCCTGCTGCAGAAGGAAGGCCTGATCAAGCTGCGTGCCGGTGCTGGCGTCAATGGCAAGAACGCGACCCCGCTGGACATCGCCGAGAACCCGAGGAAGCTGAAGATCGTGGAACTGGAAGCGGCGCAACTACCGCGTGCGCTGCCGGATCTGGATGCCGCCTCGATCAACACCAACTTCGCGGCACAAGCCGGTCTCGTGCCGAAGCGCGACGCGATCGCCATCGAAGATCTGAAGGGGCCCTACGCCAACCTGATTGCCGTGCGCGCACAAGACCTGAACAAGCCGTGGGTCAAGCAACTGGTCGACGCCTATCACTCCGACGAAGTGAAGGCATTCATCGAGACGCAGTTCAAGGGCGCGCTGATTCCCACGTGGTAATCGTCGGCGTTCCGTGCGATGCGCATCGCGCGCGTCGTTCGTCGTAGGTCATGGACCGGGGTTTCGACCCCGGTTTTTTTATGTCGTCGCGACGGACATATGGCTACGCAGGCATGACATCGTTTGACTAGAATGGAAAGTGAGATTCGGACCGACGGGAGGTCGCCATGTCCTTGCTCAACGTTTCGATGATGCTTGTGGCGCTGCTTGTCGGCTTCGCCATCGGCATGTTCTTCGACCATTTCTGGGTAACGCATCACGACGAGCCGTCCCAGCACAGGCGCCTGGATTGGCACGAGATGTGGGACCGCATCCGTCACCAGCACTGACGAGCGGGCCGTACCTGAAGCGCAAGCCTCAGCCGTCGACAGTGTCGCGCAGTTTGCGCCAGAGCGTGGAGCGGCTGATGCCGAGTGCCTCGCAAGCGGCGCCGCGGTCGCCACCGCACGCCGCCAACGTGGCGTGAATGCGGGCAAGGTCTTCGGCTGCGCGACGGGCACGACCTGTCAGCGGCGCTGACGCTGAGTGTGATGTTTCGACGCCGGGGACGCGGGCGCGATGGGTGTCGTGCGCGCCAAATTCGCGTCCGTTGGTCGTGTTGATGACATCGGGCGGCATCGGTGTGCCCAGTTCATCGGTCATCGCGCCCAACTCCGGGGCAATCTCGACCAACCTTGCACGGCTGATCTCGTGCGCGTCGACGACATCCGCGCATACGACGGCAATGCGTTCCAGCAGGTTTTCCAGTTCGCGGACATTGCCCGGCCAGCGATAGGTCGCGAGCAGCGGCATGAGCGACGCCTGCAGCGCTTCGACGCTCATGCGCGCCCCCGCGCGGGCGAGTGCGCGTTCGAGAAAGAGGGGGGTGAGGCGCGGCAAGTCCTCCATGCGTTCGCGCAGTGCCGGCAGCACCATGCGCAGGATGTTGAGCCGGTAGTACAAGTCTTCGCGGAACCCCCCTGCAGCCACCCGCTGGCGAAGGTCGCGGTGAGTGGCCGCAATCACGCGCACGTCGCAGGGCACGGGCTCGGTCGCGCCAAGTCGCAGCACCTCGCGCTCCTGCAGCACCCGCAACAGACGCGTTTGCAGCGGCATCGGCATTTCACCGATTTCGTCGAGAAAAATGGTGCCGTTGTGCGCCGTCTCGAACAACCCCGCCTTGCCGCCGCGCCGCGCGCCCGAGAAGGCGCCGTCTTCATAGCCGAACAGTTCGCTCTCGAGCAGCGTTTCCGGAAACGCCGCGCAGTTGATGGCGACGAACGGATAGTCGCGCCGTCGACTGGCATTGTGAATGCCTTGTGCGAGCAGCTCCTTGCCGGTGCCGCTCTCGCCGTGGACGAGTACGGTCGAGTCGGTCTGGGCGTAGCGGCGTGCCAATGCACGCACCTGCGACATCGCGTCGGAATCGCCGATCAGATCGTCGAGGCGATAGCGCGCCACGAGATGGCGTGGGCGATGGCGCGAGCGTAGCGAGCGATCCACGCGCGCAAACGACTGCGAGTCCTGGCACGTCAGCAGCGCGCCCGTGAGCGTGCCCTGGTCGAGCAAGGGAATGCGATTGATGACCCACGTTTTGCCGGCCATCGAGACAATGGCCTCGAGTTCGGCGCTCGCGCTCTCCAGCGTGCGCGCGATGTCGAGCGCCGGGGCGATGGCATCGAGCGGACGGCCGACCGCATCGGCAACGCTCACGCCGAGCATGCCCGCCATCGGGGCGTTGATCGCTTCGATGCGCCCGTTCAGATCGACGGCAGCGACCCCTTCGTGCAAGTGTCGCAGCACGGTATCGAGCCGCTCGCGGCGTTGCGCTTCGATGCGTCCGAAGCGCGCGACTTCGAGTGCCGTGTCGAACGCGGCGCGCACCGAATCCTGCGAATAGAGAAAGACGCCCGCGAGTCCGGCTCGCTCGGCCAGTTCAGTCACCAGCCCGGGGCCGACAATGACCTCGATGCCTTCGTCGCGCAGCCGGTGCACAAGGTCTTCCGCATCGTGGCGGTCGAAATAGGCGTGTTGCGAGATGTCGAGGTGGAACGCGCTCTTGAAGCGCTCAAATTCTGGCGCGGGTCGGGCATACGACACCAGCGCGATACGCGACGCGGGCGAGGGCGCAGGCCGCGCGCGGCGCGCCCGTGCCAGCGCATGCATCACGTCGAAGCCCGTCACTTTCACGAGCACCACGGGCAGGGCAAGGCGCTCGCGCAGGAAGGCACCGTTCGAGCCAGCGGCGACAATGCCGTCAACACTGCCCGCGGGCAGGCGCTCCAAGGCTTCGATGACGGCTTCATAGCCTTTGTCGATGATCTGCACCTCGGCTTGCGCGGCGTAGTCCGGCACGATGTCGCGGTACAACTCGCCGAGCTTGCTGATGCCCACGGCCCAGATCACGGGTTTTCGAACGGCGGTGACCGGTTGCGCAAACCCCGCGCGCGCGGCGCTCGGAGCCGCCGTCGACAGGCGAGGGGGTATCGCGGGGGAGAAATTTGGCATGACCGGACTCATCGATAGGTGCAGGCGGGTGCGCGGCGCGCGGACGCGGGCCACCGCAGGAGACTGACTCGAATCGTAGCATAATGCAACTATACGTTTCATCTTATGTTTCAATATGAAACATGGTGCGACGAATGCCCGGCGCGAAGCGACGCATTCGACTTGACGCGCGCGTCACACCCGAGAAGAATTTCCGCTGCGAAATGAATGTCTTAGCGATGCGACGGTGCAGTTGGCGCGCATCCGGATAGCGGGCTGGCACGGTCATTGCTAACTACCTTGCCATCACTCAACCCATGTGCGATTTGGCAGCTTCCACCGCCGGCCGCACACGACACGATCGAGGCACTCACGTGACGCAAACCCATCGTTCGGCCGGCGCCGCTTTTCGCGAGGCCGTCAAGACCGAGCAACCCTTGCAGGTTGTCGGCGCCATTAACGCGAATCACGCCTTGCTGGCCAAGGCGGCTGGTTTCAAGGCGATCTATCTCTCCGGCGGCGGTGTCGCGGCGGGGTCGCTCGGCCTGCCCGATCTGGGCATCTCCACGCTCGACGACGTGCTCACCGACGTGCGCCGCATCACCGACGTATGCGATCTGCCGTTGCTCGTCGACGTCGATACCGGCTTCGGGCCGTCGGCGTTCAACATCGCGCGCACGGTGCAGTCGCTCATCAAGTTTGGCGCGGGCGCCATGCATATCGAGGATCAGGTCGGCGCGAAGCGTTGCGGCCATCGTCCCGGCAAGGCCATTGTGAGCCAGCAGGAGATGGTCGATCGCATCAAGGCGGCGGTCGACGCCCGCACCGACGAGAACTTCGTCATCATGGCGCGCACCGATGCACTGGCCGTGGAAGGTCTGCAGGGGGCCATCGATCGCGCATGCGCCTGCGTCGAAGCCGGCGCCGACATGATCTTCCCGGAAGCGATGACCGAGTTGCCGATGTACCGCCAGTTCGCCGATGCCGTGAAAGTGCCGGTGCTCGCGAACATCACGGAGTTCGGCGCGACACCGCTGTTCACTGTGGAAGAACTCAAGAGTGCGCAGGTCGGTCTTGTGCTGTACCCGCTCTCGGCCTTCCGCGCCATGAACAAGGCGGCGCAGAACGTCTATCAGACGATTCGCCGCGACGGCACGCAAAAGGCCGTGCTCGACACGATGCAAACCCGCGCCGAACTCTATGAGAGCATCGGCTACCACGCTTACGAACAGAAGCTCGACGCGCTGTTCGCCCAACAGAAATAACTGAATCCCTGATCCTGGAGGAATGAGCATGAGCGAGACGACTGCCACCGGCTTCAAGCCAAAGAAATCCGTCGCCCTGTCGGGGGTGACTGCGGGCAACACCGCGCTGTGTACGGTGGGCCGTTCGGGCAACGATCTGCATTACCGCGGCTACGATATTCTGGATCTGGCCCAGACCTCGGAGTTCGAGGAAATCGCGTACCTGCTCGTCTATGGCAAGCTGCCGAGCGTGGCGGAGCTGCGCGGCTACAAGGCCAAGCTCAAGGCGCTGCGCGGCCTGCCGGCCGCCGTCAAGGACGCGCTCGAGACCGTACCGGCCGCCGCCCACCCGATGGACGTGATGCGCACGGGCGTCTCGGTGCTGGGCACCGTGTTGCCGGAGAAGGACGATCACAATGTGCCGGGCGCGCGCGACATCGCCGACCGTCTGATGGCCAGCTTCGGCTCGATGCTGCTGTACTGGTACCACTTCAGCCACAACGGCGTGCGCATCGATGTGGAGACCGACGACGACAGTATCGGCGGCCACTTCCTGCACCTGCTGCACGGCGAAAAGCCGTCGGACTTGTGGGTGCGCGCCATGCACACGTCGCTGATCCTTTACGCGGAGCATGAATTCAACGCGTCCACGTTCACCGCGCGCGTGATCGCGGGCACGGGCTCGGACATGCACTCCGCCATCACCGGCGCCATTGGCGCCTTGCGCGGCCCGAAGCACGGCGGCGCGAACGAAGTGGCGTTCGAGATCCAGAAGCGCTATGACTCGCCCGACGACGCCGAGGCCGATATCCGCCGCCGCGTCGAGAACAAGGAAGTGATCATCGGCTTCGGTCACCCGGTCTACACCGTGAGCGATCCGCGCAACAAGGTCATCAAGGAAGTCGCGCACGAATTGTCGAAGGATCAGCAGAATACGAAGATGTACGACATTGCCGAGCGTCTGGAATCGGTGATGTGGGACGTCAAGAAGATGTTCCCGAACCTGGACTGGTTCAGCGCTGTGAGCTACCACATGATGGGCGTGCCCACCGCGATGTTCACGCCGCTGTTCGTGATTGCGCGCACGTCGGGCTGGAGCGCCCACGTCATCGAGCAGCGCATCGACAACAAGATCATTCGTCCGAGCGCCAATTACACCGGTCCGGAAGATCAGCAGTTCGTGCCGATCGACAAGCGCTGAGTCTGCCTGCGTCGGGCCTTCCTTGCCCGGAAGGCCCCGGGGCGGCGGTCGCTTCGCCGCTGTCCCGCGCAGGCGTCCGGCACGCAGGCGCATCGTCTGCTTACGGGTTACGCTGCCATCCACCGGGCCGATACTTTCCTCACATGATGAATTCCGAATACCGTAAATCCCTGCCCGGGACGTCGCTCGATTACTTCGACGCCCGCGCCGCTGTCGAGGCCATTGCGCCGGGCGCCTACGACACGCTGCCCTACACGTCGCGCGTGCTGGCCGAGAACCTCGTGCGCCGCTGCGATCCGGCGGCACTGACCGACGCCCTCAAGCAACTGATCGAGCGACGCCGCGATCTCGATTTCCCCTGGTTTCCTGCTCGCGTGGTGTGTCACGACATTCTCGGCCAGACCGCGCTGGTCGATCTCGCCGGGCTGCGCGACGCCATCGCGGCGCAAGGCGGCGATCCCGCGCTCGTCAATCCGGTCGTGCCGACGCAACTCGTCGTCGATCACTCGCTCGCCGTCGAGTGCGGCGGCTTCGATCCCAACGCGTTCGCCAAGAACCGCGCCATCGAAGATCGTCGCAATGAAGATCGTTTCGACTTCATCAACTGGACGAAGCAGGCGTTTCGCAACGTCGACGTGATTCCGCCGGGCAATGGCATCCTGCACCAGATCAATCTTGAGCGCATGAGCCCTGTGATCCAGGTCTCGGACGGCGTGGCTTATCCGGACACGCTCGTGGGCACCGACTCGCATACGCCGATGGTCGATGCGCTGGGCGTGATCGCCGTCGGTGTGGGCGGTCTGGAAGCCGAGAGTGTGATGCTCGGGCGCGCGTCGTGGATGCGTCTGCCGGATATCGTCGGCGTGGCACTGACGGGCAAGCCGCAGCCGGGGATCACGGCGACGGATATCGTGTTGGCGCTCACCGAATTCCTGCGCAAGGAGAAAGTGGTGTCCGCCTACCTGGAGTTCTATGGCGACGGGGCGGCAAACCTCACGCTGGGCGACCGCGCCACGATCTCGAACATGGCGCCCGAGTTCGGCGCCACGGCGGCGATGTTCTACATCGACGCGCAAACGATCAAGTATCTGAAGCTCACCGGTCGCGAGGACGCCCAGGTCGCGCTGGTCGAGACCTATGCGAAGCAGACCGGCCTCTGGGCCGACACGCTGACGCACGCGCAATACGAGCGCGTGCTTACGTTCGATCTGTCGAGCGTGGTGCGCAACATCGCTGGCCCATCGAATCCGCACAAGCGTGTGCCGACGAGTGAGTTGGCCGCGCGCGGCATCAGCGGCAAGGTCGAAAACGAACCGGGCCGGATGCCCGACGGCGCGGTCATCATCGCGGCGATCACGAGCTGCACGAATACCAACAACCCGCGCAACATGATTGCGGCGGGATTGTTCGCGCGCAACGCCAATCGCGCGGGCCTCACGCGCAAGCCGTGGGTGAAGAGCTCGCTCGCCCCGGGGTCGAAGGCCGTCACGCTGTATCTGGAGGCCGCCGGGTTGCTGCCGGAACTGGAGGCCCTCGGCTTCGGTGTGGTGGCCTATGCGTGTACGTCATGCAACGGCATGTCGGGCGCGCTCGACCCGGTCATCCAGCAGGAGATCATCGAGCGCGACCTCTATGCCACGGCTGTGCTCTCGGGCAACCGTAACTTCGACGGTCGCATTCATCCGTACGCGAAGCAGGCGTTTCTCGCGTCGCCGCCGCTGGTGGTGGCCTATGCCATCGCCGGGACGATCCGTTTCGACATCGAGAAGGATGTGCTCGGGGTCGATGCCAACGGCAAGCCGGTGCGCTTGGCCGACCTTTGGCCGAGCGACGAAGAGATCGACGCGATCATCGAGCGCAGCGTCAAGCCAGAGCAATTCCGTCGCGTCTATGAGCCGATGTTTGCCGCGTCGGTCCACGCGGGCGAGACGGCCGATCCGCTGTACGACTGGCGCGAGATGAGCACCTATATCCGTCGTCCGCCGTATTGGGAAGGGGCGCTCGCGGGTGAGCGTACGTTGCGCGGCATGCGCGCGCTGGCGGTGCTGGGCGACAACATCACGACCGACCACCTCTCGCCGTCGAACGCGATCATGGCCGACAGCGCGGCCGGTGAATACCTCGCGAAGATGGGCCTGCCGGAAGAGGATTTCAATTCCTACGCCACGCACCGCGGCGACCACCTGACGGCGCAGCGCGCCACGTTCGCCAACCCGACGCTCAAGAACGAGATGGTCGTGGTCGACGGGCAGGTCAAGGCGGGGTCGCTCGCGCGTATCGAGCCGGAAGGCAAGATCACCCGCATGTGGGAAGCGATCGAGACGTACATGGCGCGCAAGCAGCCGCTCATCGTCATTGCCGGGGCCGATTACGGCCAGGGTTCGTCGCGCGACTGGGCGGCCAAGGGGGTGCGGCTGGCGGGCACTGAAGCCATCGTTGCCGAGGGTTTCGAGCGCATTCACCGCACCAATCTGGTCGGCATGGGCGTCTTGCCGCTCGAATTCAAGCCGGGCACGAACCGCAAGACGCTCGGCATCGACGGCAGCGAAACCTTCGACGTGACCGGTGAGCGCACGCCGCGCGCCGATCTCACGCTGGTCATCCATCGTCGCAATGGCGAGCGCGTGGAAGTGCCGGTGACCTGCCGTCTCGATACGGCCGAGGAAGTGTCGATCTACGAGGCGGGCGGGGTGCTGCAGCGCTTCGCGCAAGACTTTCTGGAATCGTCACAGGCGGCTGCCTGACCTGCCCGAGGAGAGACGTGATGGCGCATCAGCCACAAATTCGAATACCCGCCACCTACATGCGTGGCGGCACCAGCAAGGGCGTGTTCTTCCGCCTGCAAGACCTGCCCATCGCCGCACAGGTGCCGGGCACAGCGCGCGATGCGCTGCTCATGCGCGTGATCGGCAGCCCGGACCCCTACGGCAAGCAGATCGACGGCATGGGCGGGGCGACGTCGAGCACGAGCAAGACGGTCATCCTCGCGAAGAGCGAGCGACCGGAGCACGATGTGGACTATCTGTTCGGGCAGGTGTCGATCGATCAGACGTTCGTCGACTGGAGCGGCAACTGCGGCAATCTGTCGGCGGCCGTCGGCCCGTTCGCGATCAGCGGCGGCTTGGTGGATCCGGCGCGGGTGCCGCGCGATGGCGTGGCCGTCGTGCGTATCTGGCAGGCCAACGTCGGCAAGACGATCATTGCGCACGTGCCGATGACGGACGGTGCGGTGCAGGAGACGGGGGATTTCGAACTCGACGGCGTGACGTTCCCGGCCGCCGAAGTCCAGCTCGAATTCCTCGATCCGGCCGCCGAGGACGACGGTGAGGGGGGAGCCATGTTCCCGACCGGCAACCTCGTCGATGACCTCGAAGTCCCCGGTGTGGGCACATTCAAGGCGACGATGATCAACGCCGGCATTCCCACCATCTTCCTCAATGCCGAGGACATTGGCTACCGGGGCACGGAGTTGCAGGACGCCATCAACAGCGACGCGAAGGCGCTGGCGATGTTCGAGACGATTCGAGCGCACGGTGCGATCCGCATGGGGCTGATCAAGGACGTGTCCGAAGCCGCGACGCGTCAGCACACGCCGAAGGTCGCGTTCGTGGCGAAGCCGGCGGGTTATACGGCCTCGAGCGGCAAGCAGGTGAACGCGGCCGATGTCGATCTGCTGGTGCGCGCGCTGTCGATGGGCAAGCTGCATCACGCGATGATGGGCACGGCAGCCGTTTGCATCGGTGCGGCGGCGGCGATACCGGGCACGCTCGTCAATCTCGCGGCCGGCGGCGGTGTGCGCGACGCCGTGCGCTTCGGGCATCCGTCGGGCACGTTGCGCGTGGGCGCGCAAGCGACGCAGGAAGGCGGCGAGTGGACGGTCACCAAGGCCCTCATGAGCCGCAGCGCCCGGGTATTGATGGAAGGATGGGTGCGCATTCCGGGCGACGCGTTCTGAGGGGGTAACCTTCGCCCCACGATGGGCGTGGGGCGGTGAGGCGATTCCGGCGGCCGGCGAGCGTTGCGCTCTCCGGCCGCTTATCATGGGAGGTCTCGGCAAGCCGCTTCGTCTTGACAGGATGGCGGCTTTCGTCAACGTCACAGGAGGCCGTCCATGTCCGCAGGCATCTCGAATGTGCGTCCCGCGCCCGACAAGGTGCTGACCGATATTGTCGACTATGTTCTCACCTATGAGATCCGCAGCGATCTCGCCTTTGAAACCGCTCGCCACTGTCTGATCGACACCCTCGGGTGCGGCTTCGAGGCGCTGTCCTATCCCGCGTGTACCAAGCTGCTCGGCCCCATTGTGCCGGGTACGTTCGTGCCGAACGGGGCAAAGGTTCCCGGCACGCCGTATCAGCTCGACCCGGTGCAGGCGGCGTTCAGCCTGGGCGCGATGATTCGCTGGCTCGACTTCAACGACACGTGGCTGGCGGCCGAATGGGGGCATCCGTCCGACAATCTCGGCGGCATTCTCATGACGGCCGACTGGCTCTCACGCACGGCGGTGGCGCAGGGGCAGCCGCCGCTGACGATGCGCCATGTGCTCGCCGCAATGATCAAGGCGCACGAGATCCAGGGCTGTCTGGCGCTGGAGAATTCGTTCAATCAGGTCGGACTCGATCATGTGGTGCTGGTGAAAGTCGCGTCGACGGCGGTCGTTGGGGAAATGCTCGGGCTTTCGCGCGATGAGCTGATCAACGCGCTCTCGCTCGCGTTCGTCGACGGGCAGAGCCTGCGCACCTATCGTCACGCGCCGAACACGGGCAGCCGCAAGTCATGGGCGGCGGGCGACGCCACCAGCCGCGCGGTGCGACTGGCCCTCATGGCACGTTCGGGCGAGATGGGCTACCCGTCGGTACTGACCGCCAAGACGTGGGGCTTCTACGACGTTTTGTTCAAAGGCCAGCCGTTCGCGTTCCAGCGGCCGTATGGCGAGTACGTGATGGAGAACGTGCTGTTCAAGATTTCATTCCCGGCGGAATTCCACGCGCAAACGGCGGCAGAGGCGGCGATGACGCTGCACGCTCAGTTGCAGGCGATGGGACGCAGCGCGCAGGACATCCGGTCGGTGAAGATTCGCACGCATGCGGCGGCGATTCGCATCATCGACAAGCAGGGGCCGCTCGCCAATCCGGCGGATCGCGATCACTGCATCCAGTACATGGTGGCGGTGCCGTTGCTGTTTGGGCGACTGACCGCGGGCGACTACGAGGAGGCAGTTGCCACCGACCCTCGCATCGATGCGCTGCGTGCGAAGATCGTCTGCGAGGAAGATCCGCAATTCACGCGGGATTATCACGATCCCGACAAGCGATCGATTGCCAACGGGCTGACCGTCACCCTGAGCGACGGGACGGCGCTCGACGAAGTGCTGGTCGAATACCCCATTGGCCACAAGCGTCGCCGAGCCGAGGGCATTCCCCTGCTCGTAGAGAAATTCAAGACGAATCTGACGCGGCGCTTCGCGGCGCGCGCGCAGGCCCGCATTCTCGACGTCGCGCTCGATCAGCAACGACTCGAGGCGATGCCGGTGCATCAATTCGTGGATCTGATGGTGTGAGCGCCGGGAGGCGTGCGTCGCACGCGCTGTGTTGTGCTGCGGCGGCGCTCGGGGTGGCGGATGTTTGATTGACGAGCGCGCGAGCGGCCCGATGACTGTCGGGCCGTCGCGGCGACTCGGATTCAGCCCTTGTGCGTGTAACGCAGGCGCGTCATTTGTTCCGCGCTGTCGGCCAGCAGGCCGGCCGCATCGGCAATCGCCTTCTCCAGCGTGGTCGGGCCGAACGTCAGCGAGAAGCATCCCGAGAACACGCGCGACAGGCTGTCGAGCGCGCTACGGTCGATGGCGCCCGAGAGCAGCGAGGCCGTCGCCCCGGCCCTGATCGCCACCTGCGCGGCAATCATCGGGGTCTTGCCGGAGAGCGTCTGACCGTCGCTGCGGCCTTCACCGGTGATGAGCCAGTCGGCCCCTTCCACCGCTTGCGGCAGCCCGACGCGCTCGGCCACGACTTCCGCACCAGAGCGAAACTTCGCACCCAGCAGGTGCAGCGCAAAGCCCAGGCCGCCCGCCGCCCCTGCGCCTGCGCGGCTGGCGGCTTCATTGGCGTTGAACGCGCGATGCGCATGGCCCGCGAAATGCGCGATGGCACGGTCGAGCGGCTCAACCTGCGCGTCGCTCACGCCCTTCTGCGGCCCGAAAATCGCCGTGGCGCCTTGCGGGCCGTTGAGCGGATTGTTCACGTCGGACATGGCGATCAGTTCGCAGTCCTTCAGGCGGGCGTCGAGTCCGTTCAGATCGATTGACGCCACGCGATGCAGCGCGGCGGGCACAGGCGGCACCGCTTCGCCCGACGCGTCGAGCAAGCGCGCACCGAGGCCGACGAGAAGGCCCGCGCCACCGTCGTTGGTGCTGCTGCCGCCCAGGCCGATGAGCACGCGGCGTGCGCCGGTATCGAGCAGTGCGCGCAGCAGTTCTCCCAGGCCGACCGTCGAGCGCTCGGCCACCGGCGTCTGCATTCCGACCGGGTCGGTAATGCTCACCACGTTGGCGCTTTCCAGCACACCGGTGCCGTCGGGCATGAGGCCATACTCGGCCATGACCGATGCCTGGCCGGCGCCACGCACCGAGAGTGGTACACGGCGTCCGCCTGCGGAGAGCAGGGCGTCGAGCGTGCCTTCGCCGCCATCTGCCATCGGACGCAAGCGCAGGTCGGCCTGCGGCAGTACCCGCGCAATGCCGGATGCGATGGCGCGCGCCACTTCCGGGGCACTCAGCGAACCTTTGAACGAATCGGGGGCGATGACGATGATTGGGGCTTGCGCATTGCTGGACATGGAAATCGGGACAGTCGCAAAAAGGTATACGGGTTGGCAGGATTCACGTGCGTGTCATGCCCGCGAGTTGTTATCGCTTATGACTTACCGGCCGGACGGTTGATCCTGGGCCCGGTAGACGGGATGGCACGTCGGCTCGCAGCAGGGTGGGGCGCGAGACGATGCGACGCAGTGTGACAGAAACCAGCAATATACGCGATTCGGGCCAGCGCGCATTGCGCGAATTGCCATGCTATGAATAACGCGGGTAAGATGAGCGCCAACTGACCGTGCGTCGCCCGAAAGGCCGCGCGGCCCGTGCAAGCCGGCGCCGATGCCTGGCTTGTTGCGGCAGAAGAACGACAATGCGTGTGCGACAGCCATTTGCGAGCGTGGAGCGGGGGCATGAACCGGGGCAAAGACAGGAATTCGGGCACGTCGCGCGTGTCGCGGCGCAGGGCGGCGCGCGCGATGGCCGCATCGGCCGCAGCGAGTATCGGGCTCGCCGTGTTGCTGGCTGGGTGTGCGCAGACGACGCCGGTCGTCGCGCACGACGATCCGCCGGTGGGCAGCGTGGCCGACGTTGCACCGGAAAATGTAAAAGTCGAGACGTTCCCCGCCTATCGCGACACCGTTGCGGATGCCCGTGGCAATGGTGCTGTCTGGCAAGGATCGTCGAAGAAGACCACCGCCCGCGTGAGTACCTGCACGGCGCATCTGTGGAAGCGGCAACTGCCGCATGCACGGGTGCAACGCTCGAAGGCAGGCGCGGGCCAGACACTTGAACTCTCCTCCAGCAACGACGGCGTGCTCGCCGTGCTTGACCTGGCGCCGCACAAGCCGGGTAGCGAAGGCACGTTGTATCTCGGTTCGACGGCCTCCCAATCGCTCGCCGATGCCGTGCGCCGCTGCCTCTGACGGCGTCGCGCCAGGCGACGAGGCAGGCGCTCATGCGGCGGTCACGATAACGTCATACCCCGTCGGGGTATCATGACGGCGAACGCGTGGCCGGCCGGGCCGCGCGAAGGCTTTTACTGCGTGCGTGCCGATGTCTCATACTGAACCGATCGACGTCTCCGAGGCGCAAACGAATGCCGGCGATGCCGAGCAGGCGTCGCTGAATCCGCGCCAACAGGCGCTTTTCGACGCCGTTCGTCGCGATGGCTTTCTCACGGTCGATGAACTCGCCGCACGCTTCGAGGTAACGCCGCAGACGATCCGGCGGGACATCAATTTCCTGGCCGAACGCAAGTGGGTGCGTCGCTACCACGGCGGCGTCGGGCTGCCGGGCGGGGCCGAGAACGACGCCTACGATGCCCGTCAGACCCAGTTGGCCGACGAGAAGCGACGCATCGCCGTACGTCTTGCCGAACAAATTCCCGATCACGCCTCGCTCTTCATCAACCTGGGCACCACGACGGAAGCCGTGGCCCGTGCACTGTCGCGTCATCGTGGGTTGCGCGTCATTACCAACAATCTGCACGTCGCTGCCATGATGAGCGGCTATGCGGACGCCGAAGTCATCATTGCCGGCGGCGTGGTGCGCGCACGCGACCAGGGCGTGACGGGCGAAGCGACGCTCGATTTCATCCGTCAGTTCAAGGTCGATTTCGGCATCGTCGGTATCTCTGCCATCGATGCCGACGGCACGCTGCGCGACTTCGACTACCGCGAAGTGCGCGTGGCCGAGGCGATCATCGCGCACTCTCGTACCGTCTTTCTGGCCGCCGATCACAGCAAGTTCGGGCGCCCGGCGCTCGTTCGCCTGGGGCACCTGTCACAGGTTGATGCCCTGTTTACCGATCGCCCGGTGCCCGCTGGCATGGCCGACGTGATCGCCGAGGCCGGTACTCTGGTACACGTCGCGGACTGACGAGGGGGCATCAACCCCCGTCAGGCGCGTATTCGCGCATCGGGACCGTAGAATGCGCGAATTCGAAGCTCCAGTACGCCAATCTGTTAGAATTCGAACATTGATGTTCGTAAACGAATATAAAGCGAACATTTTCGAACTTTTCCTGATTTGACGCTCAACCCCCGGAGTGACGACGTGCAGACACCCGCTCAATCGCCATCGGACAACACACGGCCTCCCTACGACCTGCTGGTCGTGGGCGGCGGGATCAACGGAACGGGCATTGCGCGCGACGCGGCCGGTCGCGGCCTGCGCGTGTTGCTCGTCGAGCAGGACGATCTGGCGTCCCACACGTCATCCGCGAGTACCAAGCTGATTCACGGGGGGCTGCGCTATCTTGAGTATTACGAATTCGGCCTGGTGCGCAAGGCGTTGCAGGAGCGCGAGGTGCTGCTGCGCGCCGCGCCGCACATCATGTGGCCGCTGCGCTTCGTGATGCCACACATGCCGAATCTGCGACCGGCGTGGATGATTCGCGCGGGGTTGTTTCTCTACGATCACCTCGCCCGGCGTGAAATCCTGCCCGGCTCGCGCGGTATCGATTTGCGCCAGCATCCGGCGGGCGCTCCGCTGCGTCGCGATTTGACGCGCGGCTTCGTCTACTCGGACGGCTGGGTGCAGGACGCGCGTCTGGTCGTGCTCAATGCGCAGGACGCGGCCGAGCGCGGCGCGACGATTCTCACGCGCACGCGGCTCACGGGCGCCGAGCGTGGCGAGCGCCTGTGGACGGCCCAACTCGAGACGTCCGAAGGTGCGCACCAGACCGTGCGTGCGCGCGCCATCGTCAACGCGGCCGGGCCGTGGGTCGGTCATTTGCTTGGCGACGTGTTGCACCAGCAGGCCACGCATCGCGTGCGCATGGTCAAGGGCAGCCACATCGTGACACGCAAGCTGTTCGATCACGATCACGCCTACATCTTCCAGAATCCCGACAAGCGCATCATCTTCGCGATCCCCTACGAGCGCGACTTCACCCTGATCGGCACGACCGACATCGAATATCACGGCGATCCGGCGAACGTCGCGATCAACGACGATGAGATCGCCTATCTCTGCCAGTCCGCCAGCCAGTATTTCACCCGACAGATCGCGCCTGCGGATGTCGTCTGGACTTACGCGGGCGTGCGTCCGCTGATGGAGGAGGAAGTCTCCAACCCGTCGGCGGTCACGCGCGATTACAAGCTGGAACTGGACGCGCCCGGCACGCGCGCCCCGCTGTTGTCGGTGTTCGGCGGCAAGATCACGACCTACCGTCGACTCGCGGAAGAAGCGATGTTGCATTTGCGCGGCCCGCTGGGTTTCGCGCACGGCGATTGGACGGCGGGCGCGCCGCTGCCGGGCGGCGATATGGCCGAGCCGGATGCCGGTGCGTTCGAAACATCGCTGCGTGCGCAGACGTCGTGGCTGCCGCCGGCGCTCGCGCATCGATACGCGCGCACCTACGGCACGCGCACGCATGTGCTGCTTGGCGAGGCGAATTCGCTCGACGGACTGGGGCGGCGCATCTGCGGCGATCTCTACGAGGCCGAGCTGCGCTATCTTGCGCAATACGAATGGGCGCGCACGGCGCAAGACGTGCTGTGGCGCCGGACCAAACTCGGTCTGCATCTCGGCAAGGATGGCGAAGCCAGCGTGCAACAGTGGTTTGCCCAGCAGGCGGAAATGGCGGCCTGAGTTCCGCTGAATAAACAGGAGACGTCGGCAATGTCAGGAGGCGCGTACATCCTCGCGTTCGATCAGGGCACGACCAGCTCGCGAGCGTTGCTGTTCCATCGCGATGGCCATGTCGTGGCGACCGCGCAGAAGGAATTCCGTCAGATTTATCCGCATCCGGGCTGGGTCGAGCACGACCCGCGCGACATCTGGGCGACGCAGGCCGGGGTCGCGGCGGAAGCGCTGACGCACGCCGGTGTCGGGGGGCGCGACATCGCGGCCATCGGCATTACGAACCAGCGTGAGACGACCCTCGTATGGGATCGTCGTACGGGCGAGCCGGTGTACAACGCCATCGTCTGGCAGGACCGCCGCACGGCGGATTTCTGCGATGCGCTGCGTATGCAAGGGCACGACGATCTCGTTGCAAGCCGCACCGGGCTTCGGCTCGACGCCTATTTCTCGGGCAGCAAGATCCGCTGGATTCTCGACAACGTGGCCGGTGCGCGCGACGCCGCCAACGCCGGGCACCTGGCCTTCGGCACCGTCGATAGCTGGCTCGTGTGGCAACTGACCGGTGGCAAGTTGCATGTGACCGACGTGTCGAACGCGTCGCGCACGCTCCTGTTCAACATCCACACGCTCGACTGGGACGACGAACTGCTCGCGCTGCTCGATGTGCCGCGCAGCCTGTTGCCGGAGGTTCGCTCATCGAGTGAGGTATACGGACACACGGCCACGTCGCTGTTCTCCGTGCCGGTGCCGATTGCAGGCATCGCGGGCGATCAGCAGGCGGCGCTCTTCGGGCAAATGTGCCTCTCGCCTGGCATGGTGAAGAACACCTACGGCACGGGGTGCTTCATGGTGATGAACACCGGCGACAAGCCGCACGCGTCGCGCCATAATCTGCTCACGACGGTGGCCTGGAAGATCGGAGACCGCGTCGACTATGCCCTCGAGGGCAGCATCTTCATCGGTGGCGCGGTCGTGCAGTGGTTGCGCGACGGGCTGGGCATCATTCGCCATTCGCGCGATGTCGAGGCGCTCGCGACCAGCGTGCCCGACGCCGATGGTGTCGTGCTGGTGCCCGCGTTCGCCGGACTGGGCGCGCCGCACTGGCAACCGCGCGCGCGTGGCACGCTGTTCGGCGCAACGCGTGGCACGACGGCGGCGCACGTGGCCCGTGCCGCGCTCGACAGTATCGGATTCCAGACGCTCGATGTCTTGCGCGCGATGGAGGCCGACGCGGGGCTGCATGTGTCGGAGCTGCGTGTCGACGGCGGCGCCGCGGCCAACGATCTGCTGATGCAATGGCAAGCGGATCTGTTGGGCGCGGACGTGGTGCGCCCCAAGGTCATCGAGACGACGGCGGCCGGCGCCGCCTATCTGGCGGGGCTGGCCGTCGGCTTTTGGCCGGACATCGACACGTTGGCGCACCAATGGGAATTGCAGCAACGTTTTTCCCGCAAGCTGTCCGCGCAAGACATCAGTCGTGCCGTCAGCGGCTGGCAACGCGCGGTGCGCGCGGCGAAGTGCTGGGCGGAAGACGGCGAGGCTCCCTGACGAGGGTGAGCCTCAGCGCAATGCCCGACCGGGCGCGACGTGGCGCCGATCGACGGCGGCGTCGTGTCGCCGATGACGCCAGCTCGCACACCGCTCGCGCGGATGACGGCGGGCCGATTTGGCAGGACTCGCGGGCGCGAGCGATCTGACGCAGGGACTTAGGGCGCAAGGCCCCGTGCGGCGCATTTGCATGATCCCCTCCCTGACGATTTCCCATCGTCTGAACCGAATCGATCATCGGTGCAATCCGTCCGCGCTCGGGGCGCTCCCGGCGAGGGATAGGCATCGGGCGTGCCGGGGCCATGTGGCGTGCATGGCGTGATTCCCGAGGCAGTTGGCCCTGGCGATGAGGCTTCCCCGAGGGCGGACGGCTTGCATCGTTCATGATGCGAGAAGCGTGCCAGTGATAACAACGCCTTGAATCAAAAGGGAACTTGAACGCTCGACGCGAAGCGTATCTCGTCGTTCGATGAAAAACGTTTCAGGAATGAACGGCAAAGCGGGGAGGGCATGCTGAATGTGTCGCGGGTGACGGCAAATTAGGCAATGGACTTGACACCTAATGCCAGCGGTCGTTTGCGCCGTCGGCGGGACACTTATGCATAGGGTTATCAACAGTTGCTGTGGATATCCCGGTCGAGGTGTCCCGGCCGACGCACCGGTGCGGCGTTCGAAGCGATCGAACGACGCGCGTCAGGCGGCAGGCTTCTGGCCGATGGCGAAGGCGATCTCACCCACACCGGCCACGCCGGCGCTGACCTTGTCGCCGGGTTCGAGCGGCCCGACGCCGGCGGGGGTGCCGGTAAAGATCAGGTCGCCCGCGGCGAGCTTCACGCTGCGCGAGATCTCGGCAATCAGATCGGGGACCGACCAGATCAGTTCGTTGAGATCACCGGTCTGGCGGTTCTCGCCGTTCACGTCAAGCCACACGCGGCCTTCCTTCGGATGGCCGACCTCGGCCACGGCGTGCAGCGGGCCGCATGGGGCCGACGCATCGAACGCCTTGCCCCAGTCCCACGGACGGCGCGTGTCCTTGGCTTGCTGTTGCAGGTCGCGACGGGTCAGATCGACGCCAACGCCATATCCCCACACCACCGAGAGCGCATGATCCGCATCAATGTTTTCGCCATCGGCACCGATGGCGACCACCAGTTCAATCTCGTGGTGCAGTTCGCTCGTGAGCGGCGGGTAGGGCAGCGTGCCGTTGGCGGCCACGACAGCGTCGGCCGGCTTCATGAAAAAGAACGGCGGCTCGCGATCCGGATTGCTGCCCATCTCGCGCGCGTGCGCAGCATAGTTGCGGCCGACGCAGAACACGCGACGCACGGGGAAACGGGCATCGCTGCCCGCCACGGCGACCGACGCCTGGGGCGGCGCCGAAATAACGAATTGGCTCATGAGAAGACTCTCGGCTGATACGAAACAATGACGGAAAAACACAGGCGCCGACACGAGGCGGCGCCTTGCATGCCGTCGCGCCTGACCGCGCGAACGACAGCGCAACAGTATTACTTGGCAAAGACCTGCGACATATCCGCGAACGCTTTGAACTCCAGCGCGTTGCCGGCCGGGTCATAGAAGAAGAGCGTCGCTTGCTCGCCCACCTGCCCGGCGAAGCGAATATGCGGCTCGATCACGAAGCGGGTGCCCGCGGCACGCAGGCGATCGGCCAGCGCGTGCCATGCCGGCATGTCAAGGATAACGCCGAAATGCGGGACGGGAACCTCATCGCCGTCGACCGGGTTCGTGATTCGCTTGCCGGCGTCTTCCGGCGCGAGATGGGCCACCAGTTGATGACCGAAGAAGTCGAAGTCGATCCAGTGATCCGAACTGCGGCCTTCGGCACAGCCCATCACGTCGCCGTAGAAGCGGCGGGCCGCATCGAGGTTGTCGACAGGGAACGCGAGATGAAAGAGCGGTGTTGCCATAGGAAACTCCAATGCCATTTGGTGAGAAGCGAGCACCGAATCCGGCGAGCGCTATCGGAAATGCTGTCCTGGGTCATCGGTGGCGTGAACGGCGTCACCGATTTGCGGTAAATTCTATCCATCGATAAAAGCAATCCAAAACGAATAATTCGAACGCTCAGGCAGAAAATTTTCGATCCATGATCCGCTATCTGAAAACCTTCGTCACGGCAGCCGAAACCGCTTCGTTCTCGGCGGCGGGGGCGCGACTCGGATTGACCCAGTCGGCCGTGAGTGCGCAGATTCAGCGACTTGAAGACGATCTCGGTGTGCGACTCTTCGAGCGCACCGCCCGCGCCGTGACCTTGTCCGACGATGGCCGTCGATTGCTCGCCCAGGCGCAGGGAGTGATTGCCGGCTATCAGGCGATGCGCGGCGAGGCGGGCGTATACGGGGGGCAGGCGGCGCTCGCGCCGATCCACGTCGGCGCGATCCTCACGGTGCAACTGGGCCTCCTGCCCGGCGCGATGGCGCGTTGGACCGCGCTCGGCGCGATGCCGCATCTGAACATCGTGCCGGGCATGTCCGTGCAGCTGCTCGCGCAACTCGATGCCAAGGAACTCGATCTGGCGGTGATGATCCGCCCGCGTATCGGCGTGCCGGCCGATATGAAATGGCTCACCCTCATGCATGAGCCGTACGTGGCGATCGCGCCCAAAGGCACGGGCGGAACGGTGGCCGACTGGGCGCAATCCCTGCCGTTCGTGCGTTACAACCGGCGCTCGTATGGCGGCGACCTCGTCGAGCGTTATCTGCGACGTCACCGGCTCTGGGTGCGCGAGGGCGTGGAGCTGGACGAGCCCGAAGTCATCTTGCGCATGGTGCGGGCGCGACTGGGATGGTCGATCGTGCCCGCGACGCTCATCGGTTTGCCGGTTGGCGGCAACGTGGGGGCGAAGCTTGCCAAGGGCGGTGCAACGGGCGTGCAGGTTCTCCCACTCAGCGGCGCGCCGCTCACGCGCGAGTTGGGGGTGTTGGTGCGTCAGCCAGCGCTTGGCCGCCCCCCGGTCGCCACGCTGATGAAGTGTCTTGCGGACGAGGCGCAGTCGCGCGGCTAGGGCGTCGCCTGAACATTGGACGGCTCGACCATCGCTCCGCCCAACGCTTGCCACAATGCGGCCGTGTCCGTCAGGCGAGCCCCTTGCGCGTCGAGTCGCGCGCGTGTGGCGTCGAGCGCCTGACGCTGCACGTCGAGCCAGGCGAGATGACTGATGCCGCCCACCCGATATCGCTCGCTTGCGATCCGGAGCGCGGTTTCCGCTCGCCGGGCCGCGTCGGCACGTGCGGCCAGGGTGTCGGCATCGGAGGCCAGCGCGCGCAGGGCATCGGCGACCTGCACGAGGCCGAGCAGCACGGTGTCCTGATACGACGCCAGTGCGGCGTCGTATGCCGCGATGGCCGAACGCCGTTGCGCCTGCAATGCGCCGCCGCGAAAGAGCGGTTGCAGCAGGTTCATCCCGAGGTTCCAGATATTGATGCCATCGCCCAGATCGGCCAGTCGCATGCGCTGCGTGCCGAAGCTGCCGGAAAGCGTGAACTGGGGGTAGAGGTTCGCGGTGGCGACGCCGACATCGGCACTCGCCTTGTGCAGCAACGCCTCGGCGGCGCGGATATCCGGTCGGCGCCGGGCCAGCGTCGACGGTAGCGAGACGGGAACCGTCTGCGGTAAATGCAGGGTGTCGAGCTCGATGACGGGCGACGCGAACGCGCCAGGCGGCTGACCGGTCAAGCGCGCCAACTGGTGATCGTATTGCGCAATTTGCGTGCGCAACGCGGGCAGCTGGGCTTCGGTCTGGGCGACGAGTGTCGCCTGATTCTCGACGTCGAGCGTCGATACGCCCCCCGCGCGCTCGCGTGAGCGTGTGATATCGAGCTGCGCTCGTTGCGCCGCCACGATACCTTCGAGCGCCGAGAGCTGTGCCCGGGCACTGGCCTGGCGCAGGGCGGCCGTCACCACGTTGCCCGCGAGCGAGAGCCTGGCCGCGTCCAGCGTGAAGTGTTGATAGTCGATCTGAGCGGCGAGCCCTTCCAGCGCGCGGCGATTGGCGCCGAACACGTCGAGCGTGTAGGACACGTCGACGCTGGCGTTATACAAGGTGAACGGCCCGGGACTTGGCAAGCTCGTAATGCCGAACGACGCCGGATCGACCCGTTCGCGCGTGCCGGAGAGCTTCAGATTCGCCGAGGGCAGCGAGCGCGCGCCGTCTTGCGCACGAAAGTCCTCCTGCGCCTGACGCAGCTTCGCCTCGGCCTGACGTAGCGTTGGACTGTCGGTCAGCGCCTGGGCGACGAGGGCGTCCAGTGCGGGCGAGCCGAAGCGGGTCCACCAGGCGGACGGCACGTCCTCGCCGGCGACGAAGGTCTGCGCGGCGCTTTGCGCACCCGCCGCCCCGGCCGTCGTCGACGGTTGTGTGCCCGTGGTGTATTGCGCGACATGCGTAGCGTCGGGGGTGCGCCAGTCCGGTCCGAGCGCGCAGGCGGCAAGCATCGCGCTCAGCCCGAGCGCCAGCCACCGCGACCCGTAGGCGGGGCGGCGGCGATGCGCAAGTTGGGCAAGTCGCATGAGCGCCTCAGTCGAGGGTACGTTTGTAGAACTTCACGGCCACCATCATGAGGATGGCAGAGAAGGCCAGCAGCGGCCACAGATCGTGCCACGCATCGGCCCAGCCGTTGCCCTTGAGCAGAATGCCGCGAATGAGCCGGTTGAAATACGTCAGCGGCAGCAGGTTGCCGATGGCCTGCGCCCACGCGGGCATGCCGCCAAACGGGAACATGAAGCCCGAGAGCAGCATGCTCGGCAGAAAGTAGAACACGGTGAGTTGCATGGCCTGCAACTGGTTCTGTGCAAACGACGATAACGCGATCCCGACGATCAGGTTGGCCGCGATAAACACCAGCGCGGCGAGATAGATCGCGACGACACTGCCTTCGAACGGCACATGAAAGGCGAAGCGCGCGGCGATCAGAATGATGGTCGCCTGAAGCAAGCCAATGGCGACGTACGGCACGATCTTGCCGGTCATGACTTCGATGGGCAATACCGGCGTGGCGAGCAGGTTCTCCATCGTGCCGCGCTCGCGCTCGCGCACGATGGCAATGCCGGTCATCATCGCAAGCGTCATCGTCAGAATCACCCCCATCAGGCCGGGAATGATGTTGTATTGCGTGATGCCCTCCGCGTTATAGAGACGATGCACCTGCACGTCGAACGCCGCCTGCGAGCCGGCCAGATTCGCAAGCGGCCCCGTCAGGTCCTTTTGCGCGACGGACTGGGCGATGGCTGGCAAGGCGCCGAGCGCCGAGGCCATTGCCATTGGATCCGTCGCATCGGCCTCGATGAGCACGGCGGGCCGCTCGCCGCGCAACAGACGGCGAGTGAAATCGGCAGGAATGTTCAGCACGAACTGCGCGCGCCCCTGCGCGAGAGCGGCGCGTCCGGCATCTTCGCTGGTCAACGCCTCGGTAAAGCGAAAGTATCCCGAATGCTCCATCGCGGCCATGAAGCTGCGCGTGAACTCGCTGTCGTCGGCCACGAGCGTCGCGGTCGGCATATGCTTGGGATCGGAGTTGATGGCGAAGCCGAAGAGGGCCAGTTGCACAAGCGGCACACCCACGATCATCGCAAACGTCACGCGGTCGCGGCGCAGTTGCAGGAACTCCTTGCACACGATGCTCCACCACCGGGCGATCGAGAACCCGAGCGGCGCGCTCACGCCTTGTCTCCGAAGTTGTCTTTCGCGTGGCTCATCAGGTAAATGAACACGTCTTCCAGGCTCGTGTCGATGGGCGCGACCCGCAGCCCTCGTTCGCTGGCCAGGTCGTGCAGCAACTTGTCCAGGGCGGTGGCATCCCGCCCGCTCACATGCAGCGTATCGCCAAAGGCGACCGTCTGTGCCACCACGGGTTGTGCGCGCAGCTCGCGCGCCAGATCGATGAGGTTCTCGCCATGCACCCGCCACGTCGACAACTGCTGGCGAGCGGTGACCTCGGCGGCCGTGCCTTGCGCGAGCAGTTCGCCATACGAGATGTAGGCGAGCTTGTGACAGCGCTCGGCCTCGTCCATGTAATGCGTGCTCACGAGAACCGAGATGCCGCGCGAGGCCAACTCGTGCAATTCCTCCCAGAAGTCGCGCCGGGCGGTCGGGTCGACGCCGGCGGTCGGTTCGTCGAGCAGCAGCACCTGCGGCTCGTGCAGCATGCACGCCGCGAGCGCCAGGCGCTGCTTCCAGCCGCCGGAGAGCGACCCGGTCAGTTGCTTTGCGCGGCCCGTCAGGCCGAGCCGCTCGATGGCTCGCTCGACGGCGTCTCGCCGGTTCGGCATGCCATACACGCGCGCCACGAAGTCGAGGTTCTCGCGAATGGTCAGGTCTTCCCAGTACGAGAAGCGTTGCGTCATGTAGCCCACGTGACGCTTGATCTGCGCGCTCTCTCGCACGATATCGAAACCGAGGCACGTGCCGCTGCCCGAGTCGGGGGTGAGCAAGCCGCACATCATGCGAATGCAGGTTGTCTTGCCGCTGCCGTTCGGCCCGAGAAAACCGAAGATTTCGCCGCGCTGCACTTGCAGCGACACATCCTTGACAACATGCTTGTCGCCGAAGCGTTTGTTCAGACCCTTCACATCGATCGCGAGACGGCCCTCGTCGGCCGAGGGGGCGACAATCTCACGCGGGCGCGCATCGCGGCCGTTCATGGGCGCGTCACCTGCACCGGTTGCCCGGGATTGAGTTTGACGGCGTCTGCCGCGGCGGGATGTGCTTCGATCATGTAGACGAGCTTGTCGCGCGTGTCGTTGCTGTAGATGACGGGCGGCGTGTACTCGGCCTGATGGGCGACGTACGTGATGCGGGCGGGTACGACTGCGCCGCATCCGTCGCAGGCGATGTGCACGGTCTGCCCCGCGCTCAGGGTACCCAAGGCGGTCTCCGGCACGAAGAAGCGCACCTTGATGTTGCCCGGCGGCAGCAGACGCACGACGGGGCTGCCCGCCGCGACCCATTCGCCGATGCGGTACATCGTGTCGTACACGCGCCCGGCGGCGCTCGCGACGGCATGCTTCTGCGCGAGTTGCCAGTCGGCCTGCGCAAGCGCCGCGCGTGCCACATCGACCTGAGCGGCCTGCGCCTGGCGCTGCGCGTCGCGGCCCGGCAGTCGCGCGACCGCCAGACTGCTCTGCAACTCCTGCACGCGGGCGCTGCTGCTGCGGGCGTCGGCGCGGCTGGCGTCGAGCTGTTCGCGGGCAATTCCGCCGGCGGCGTATTGCGCCTGATCGCGGTCGAACTGCGCAAGCGACTTGTCGCGCACGGCGATGGCTTGCTTGAGTTGGGCGGCAGCGACGGCGATCTCGTCGGGGCGCTTGCCGGTTTCGAGATCGCGCAACTGGGCCTCGGCGCTGGCGAGCGTCTCGCGCGCGTGGGCCTGTGCGGCCAGTTCATAAGTGGCGTCGAGATCGAAGAGGGCCTCTCCCGCCTTGACCTCCTGGCCGCGGGTCACCGACAGCGTAGTCAGGGTGCCGGCCTGCGACGAGGCGACATAGACGAATTCGCCCTCCACATAGCCTTGCCACGGCCGGGCGGAGTGGTCGCCGCAGCCAGCCAGCGCGGCCATGGCGGCAAGGGTGATCGCGTTAGTGCACATGCGGGGGCTTGCCGGCATGACGCGCCTCGTGCGTTGCGGTTGTTCGCTGTCACCTTAGCGCAAAAGCGGGGCAACGGGCAATCCGTCGCCATGCGCGGGCAGGGACTCTCTGCTATTGTGCGCACATGTCCGGCGGCGCACGGGGCGCGCGAACCTTAACAGCGCAGCGCACCGGACCTCATGCAAGGAGCTTGATTGATATGTCTCACGACACGTTCGACGAAAACGACTGGAAGCGATTCCTGAAACACATCGGCGAAGACCCGAACCGCCCCGGTCTACACGAAACGCCGTCGCGCGTTCAAAAGGCCTGGCGTCAATGGACGTCCGGTTACGGCCAGGATCCGGCCGAAGTGCTCAAGGTCTTCGAAGACGGCGCCGAGCAATACAACGAACTGATCGTCGTACGAGGGATTCCCGTCTACAGCCATTGCGAGCACCATCTTGCCCCGTTCTTCGGCAAGGCGACCATCGGCTACCTGCCCAACGGTAAGATCGTCGGATTGTCGAAGCTCACGCGTCTGGTCGACTGTTTTGCGCGCCGCCTGCAAGTGCAGGAGCGCCTGACCACGCAGATCGCCGAAGCGCTGATGACGCATCTGCAACCGAAGGCAGTCGGCGTGGTGGTGTCGTGTCGTCACATGTGCATGGAAAGCCGGGGTATTCGCACGGCCGGGGAAGAGACTGTGACGTCGGCGATGCTCGGTGAGTTGCAGCCGAACCTGGCGTTGCGCACGGAGTTTCTCGCGCTCGCTCGCGACAAATAGTCGCAGGAAGGCGTACCCACGAAAAGCGCTGGCGGGGATGTCCCGCCAGCGCTTTTTTTGCTGTGCGACGGCGAGCGCTTACCGGCCGTACCGCGCCACGACGGTCGAGCCGTTCAACGTGTGACCGGCCAGCGCAGCAGTCAGACCGTTGGCGTCGAGCCCCGGCGGCAGACGGCCCGGTTCCAGATCGGTGGCCGTCACCGTAATGATGTAGTGATGCGGCGAATCGCCGACCGGCGGACACGCGCCGCGATAGGCCATTGCGCCGCTGACGTTCTTGCCCAGCGTGACGTGCTCGTTCGTTTCATTGCCCGCCCCGGCCGCGAGCGACGAGACGGTCGCCGGAATGTTGTAGGCGAGCCAATGCACCACGCCGCCGCCTTTCGCGCCGTCCGGGTCCTTCATCGTGATGACCACGCTGCGCGTGGCTTGCGGCAGATGCTGCCACGCGAGCGGCGGGCTCACATTCTTGCCCCCGCACTCGCCCAGCCCGGCGTGGATCGCCGGCAGCATGCCGCCGTCGGCGAACGCGCTCGACGACACGCTCATGCCTTCGGCACAGGCCACCCCCGCGCCGGTGCCGAGCATCACGGCCACGGCTGCCGCGCCGGCGATTCGCAACGATTGCTTTCCCGTAGCGGATGAAAGTCGATTCATAAGCACGCCTCCTATTTGGCAGATGCAATGATGAGCTTGAATGGTAGTGCAAGCAGGGCGGTGCCGGCCACACCGGCGCACCAGAGCGCGACAAACCATCCCCAGCCAATCAACCGCACCCGCCAGGCGGGGTGGGCGACGGCTCGCTCGCGCCGCTGGCGCACGGCGGGCCGCACGAGGTCAGTGATAGTGCGCATCGTGAGCCACCTTGCCGCGAAATACCCAGTAGGCCAGCATCGTATAGCCGAGGATCACCGGAATAATGAAGGCCGCGCCCCATAGCGTGAACGACAGACTCGAGTGCGGGGCGGCGGCGTCCCACAGCGTGATGCCTGGGAGAATCGCGTACGGATACGCGCTGATCAGCAGCCCGCTGTACCCCAGAAACACGAGTCCGATGGCGAGCCAGAAGGGCGTGGCATCGTGCGAGCGGCGCAGCACGCGGCGCATGACGAGCGTGGCGCCCGCCACGAGGAACGGCACGGGCAGGCAGCGCCAGAACCACTGGTCGGCGAACCAGCGATCTGCCACGAGCGGCACGCGCAGCGGTGTCCACAGCGACACGACGGCCATCGTGGCCACGAGCCCGAGCGTCAGCGGCCAGGCGAGCACACGCAAGCGTCGCTGCAGATCGCCCTCGGTCTTGCCGATCAGCCAGCAGGCGCCGAGCAGCGCGTACGTCACGACCAGGCCCAGCCCGGTGAACAGGTTGAAGGCGGTGACCCAGGCGAAGGCGTCGCCCGCGAACTGGCCGTTCTCCACCGGAATGCCCGACAGATACGCGCCGAGCGAGACGCCCTGAAAGAACGTTGCGCCGGCCGAGCCACCGATGAATGCGAGATCCCACCACGGCCGGGTGCGCTGCGACTTGCCGCGAATCTCGAACGCCACGCCGCGGAAGATCAGGCACACGAGCATGAGCACGAGCGGCAGATACAGCGCCGAGAGGAGTACCGAATACACCATTGGGAACGCGGCGAGCAATCCGGCGCCCCCGAGTACGAGCCATGTTTCGTTGCCGTCCCAGACGGGGGCGACGGAGTGCATCATCGTGTCGCGTTCGCGCGCGTCGGGGAAGAACGGGAAAAGAATGCCGATGCCGAGGTCGAAGCCGTCGAGCACCACGTAGAGAAACAGGCCGAGCGCGATGATGGCGGCCCACGCCAAAGTCAGATCCATGAGAAGTCTCGGTAACGTCGATGTCGTGATGGGGGGCGATCAAGTGGCGTGCGCGCCGTCGGTGTCCATTCGTCCGGATAGCCCGGACAGGGCGGGGGCGGTTTGCGCCGCGAGGTGGCCGCGTGGCGACGTGTGATCGCTGCCGGACGCCGCCGACGGCTCGCCGGGCAACACCGGACCGACGCGCAGCCACTTGAGCAGGTAATAGATGCCCGTGCCGAACACGAGGCAGTAGGTCAGCACGAGCACCAGCAGCGAGACCTGCACCTGTTGGGCGCTCACCGGCGACACGGCGTGCGCGGTGCGCATCACCCCGTAGACGACCCACGGCTGGCGTCCGGCTTCGGTGGTGACCCAACCCGCCAGCAACGCAACGAAGCCGGTCGGCGATAGGACGAGCATGGCGCGGGCGAAGCGGCGCGACGTGAAGAGCGTGCCGCGACGGCGCAGCCACACGGCGGCTAGCGCAGCGGCGATCATGGCGAGGCCGAGACCGACCATGATGCGAAAACTCCAGAACACCAGCGGCACGTTGGGGCGTTCGTCCTTCGGGAATTCCTTCAGACCACGAATCTCGCCGTCCCAGCGATGCGTGAGGATGAGGCTGCCCAGGTGCGGTACTTCAAGCGCATAACGTGTGGTCTCGGCGGCCATGTCGGGCCAGCCGAACAGGTTGAGCGGCGTGCCGCCGGTCTTCGTATCCCAAAGCCCTTCGATGGCGGCGAGCTTGGCCGGTTGGTACTCACGCGTGTTCAGGCCATGAAGATCGCCGACGACGGCCTGCAACGGGGCGAAGATCAGCAGCAGCCACATGGCCATGGAAAACATGGTCTTGACGGCCGGGTCGCGGCGCCCGCGCAGCAAGTGCCATGCACCGGTGCCCGCCACGACCAGCGCGGCCACGACGAACGCCGCGATGCTCATATGCGCCAGCCGATACGGGAAGGACGGGTTGAAGATGACGTCCCACCACGACAGCACGACCACGCGGCCGTCGACGATCTCGACACCCTGCGGCGTTTGCATCCAGCTATTCGACGCGAGAATCCAGAACGTCGAAATCAACGTGCCGACGGCCACGCACAAGGTCGCGGCGAAGTGCGCACGCTCGCTGACGCGGTTCCAACCGAACAGCATGATGCCGAGAAAGCCCGCTTCGAGGAAGAACGCGGTCATCACCTCGTAAGTGAGCAGCGGCCCGGTGACCGCGCCGGCGAAACTCGAAAAGCCCGACCAGTTGGTGCCGAACTGATAGGCCATCACCACGCCGGAGACGACGCCCATGCCGAAGCAAACCGCGAAGGCCTTCGACCAGAAGCGACACAGATCGAGATAGTGCGGCTGACGTGTTTTGAGCCAGAGACCTTCCAGCACGGCGATGAAGCTCGCCAGACCAATGGAGACGGCGGGAAATACGATGTGAAACGAGACCGTGAACGCGAATTGCAGGCGCGCGAGGTCGACAGCTTCTGGAGCGGCAGTCATGTCGTGATCAATGTAGGCAAACCAACCCTGTCTATAGGGCGACCCTCACTGCCGACCGCCCCTTGTTTGCCTGCATGGTAGGACGTGCTGCACCGCAGCACGCGTGACAAGACGTCACATGCGGCGCATTGACGCGGCATCAATTGCCACGTCGATTTGCGCTAGTGGTCTGTTTTTGTGGGGATTCGCGTCCTCGCCGGGTGCGACCTCATGTCACACGCAGGCGGGCGCTACGCGAGCAATCCGGCGCCGATATTGATCGACAGGCCGAGCACGGCGAGATTGAAGAAGAACGAGAGAACGGCCTGCGCGAGCGCGGTGCGTCGCATGCGGCGCGATGTCAGCGCGATGTCTGCGGTTTGCGAGGCGACGGCGATGGTGAACGAGAAATACAGGAAATCCCAGTAATCCGGATCGCAGTCGCGCTCGGGCCAGGCCAGCGCGAAGGGCGACTCCGTATCCGTGAAGTACAACCGCGCGTAATGCAGCGTGTAGATCGTCGGCACGAGGAACCATCCGGCGATGAGCGTGGCGGCCGCGAACAGCACATGCTCCGAGGCCTGATGCGGGGCGCCGGTCTTGGCGCTCGCCAGCACGTGTATGATGGCGGCCACACTGGCGATGGCCGACAGGCTGACCACGGTGAGCACGATGGCCGCGCTCTGGTCTTCCTGCTCGGCAAAGCGCTCGATGCTGCGCTTGGGGGCGGTGACCATCATGAGCCAGATCATCGCGAGATAGGACCAGGCGCCTGTGTTCCAGCCGATCAATATGCGCGTTATCGTGCTGAACTCCCCGCTCACGAAGACCTGGACGAAGAGTCCGGCAAGCACGCCGAGAGCGATGGCGATGAGCAGTCGCGGATGGAAGCGAAGCAGATGCGGGAAAAGCTTGGCGTTCATGAGCAATGTCTGGACGGTGGCGATGGGCGGTTCGATTATCCACCAACCCGGTCATTCGCCGGTCGTGGGCGGAAATGCGGCCTGCTCGGCAGGCGGGCGGCACAGTTGTGGTGCGCCGCCGCATCGCGATGCGGCATCGTGCCCGTTGCGGTGTCACCGGGGGCGTCGCGCGCACAACGCCGCGCGGCCGATTGCGCGATTTTTCTGATGACCTCGACATCCTGCCTCGCCTTGTCCTGCGGGGCTTCGCCCAGTCTCGAGCCTATTCTGGCAAGCACATGGCACGCCATTTGCTAAGCAGTAGGCAAGGCCAACGACGGCCGAGAGAAGACAAGCGAATTTTCTGCACCGCACGCATGACTTCCGCGCGAGCGCGGACTTCGGGGCAACGGCGTCCCGAAGCCATAGGCCTGTTCACAGGCATACGGCTTCGGGGCGCTTTTTTTTTGGGCATACGAACACGAGGGTATCCATGAGCACGCTCACGCAATCGTTGAAAAGTGGCAACTGGCGCGCGCTGGTTGCGTGTTTTCTCTACTTCGACACGGGTTTCACCGTCTGGGTGATGCTCGGCCCTCTGGCGCCGTTCATCAGCAAGGACATCGCGATGACGCCCGCACAAACGGGCTTTCTCGTGGCGGTGCCGGTGCTGGGCGCGGCGATTCTGCGCGTCACGCTGGGCAACCTGTATCAGGCCTACGACGGTCGCAAGATCGCGTTGATGGGCATCACCTTGTCGGCGATTCCGTCGGTCGTGCTGCTGCTGATGCCGGGTGCGCCGTCGTACACGCTGCTGCTTGTACTCGGTGTGCTCCTCGGCATCGGCGGCGCGAGCTTCGCCGTGGCGTTGCCGATGGCAGGCAGCAACTATCCGCCGAAGGTGCAGGGGCTGGTGTTGGGTCTCGCCGCGGCGGGCAACATTGGCGCGGTGCTCGATGGCTTCATGTTCCCGGGACTGGCCGAGCACTACGGCTGGGCACGAGCGGCCGGTGCCGCCCTGCCGTTGCTCGCGCTTGCTGCGCTGGCGCTGGTGTTCTGGGCAAAGGATCAGGGTGTGAAGTCGGGCAGCGCGCCGCGCGCGTTCACGAGCTTCTTCATTACCGTGATCGGTCTAATCGCGCTCGTGTTGTGCGTGCATGCCGGCGCATTCGGCGAAGGCAAGGCCGGTGTGTTGCTGCTGCCGGTGCTGGGCGCGTTGCTGGCGATTGCCGTGTTGCCGCGTCACTATCGCGGCGTGCTCGGCGAACGGGACACGTGGGTCATCATGCTGGTCTACAGCATCACGTTCGGTGGTTTTGTCGGCATGTCGTCGTATGTGACCACGCTGCTCATCTCGCTGTACAGCATGCCGCGCATCGAGGCGGGGCTGTTCATGTCGCTGCTCGCGTTCCTCGGTGCGCTGGTGCGTCCCATCGGCGGAATGGTGGCCGACCGAATCTCTGGCGTGCGCGCGCTGGTGCTGCTGCTCGCGGCGATTTCGGTCATCGATTTTGTCTTTGCCGCGTGGATGCCCCCGCAAGGTGCCGGTGTCGCTCTGCTCGTGCTGATCTACCTGTGCTTCGGTCTCGGTAACGGCGCCACGTTCCAGCTCGTGCCGCAACGCTGGCAAGGCAAGACGGGGCTGATGTCGGGCATCATCGGCGCGGCCGGTGGCATTGGCGGCTTCTACCTGCCGGTCATCATGGGCATGGCGAAGGAATCGACGGGCAGTTACCAGATGGGCTTCGCCACGTTCGGCGCACTGGCGGCGCTGGCGTTCTTGCTGGTCGTCGCCCTGCGCACGCGCTGGATGTCGTGGGCACTGCCCGCGGAGATGGTCGGTGGCGCGGTGCTTGCAGGCGGTGTGGCGCACGTCGAATAAGCGAAACGCGTTCGCGCACTCGCGGCCCGTCGATGCTTCGGCACGACGGGCCGTTTGGTTTTCTGGCGCAGCTTCGCGCTCGATGTCTCAATCCAGACCGGCCGGCGCGTTTCCCCATCCATCGGCCCCTGTAGCCCAATGGCACCGTGCCTGTGCGCCAGAAGCATCACACGTCACACGCCCTGCCGGAACAGCCCGTTGAGCGTGGCGCCGCTGGCGGCGCCGTCGAACCCGTCGAAGCGTCCTTGGGCGAGCGCCTGCGCGGCGTGCATGAAGCCTCCCCATGCCGCGCGAGCCAGTGCACCGCCCACGCTCACGCGCCGCACGCCAAGTTCGGCAAGCGCCTGCAATGTCATCGGCGACGTCGTGCCAATCAGCACGTTCACCGGTTTGGGCGCCACGGCCGTGACGACGGCCCGGATTTGCTCGACCGATTGAATGCCCGGTGCGTAGAGGCAGTCGGCACCTGCCTCTGCATAGGCTTGAAGGCGTGCAATGGCGTCGTCGAGATCGGGCACGCCCGCGAAGAAATTCTCTGCACGACCGATGAGGAGGGTGTCGCCGCCCGTCTCGTCGATTGCTCGGCGCGCGGCTTTCATGCGCGCGACGGCTTGGTCGAGCGGGAAGAGCGGCGCGTTGACGTCGCCCGTCGAGTCTTCGATGGACAAGCCGGCCACGCCTGTTGCCACGGCCATCTTCACGCTGTGCGCGACTTCTTCGGGCGTGCTGCCGAAGCCGCTTTCGAAGTCGGCATTGACGGGTAGATCGGTGGCGTCGACGAGCGTGCGCAAATGCGCGAGTACGGTGTCGCGTGTCACGCCATTGTCGGGTTGCCCGGTCGACCAGGCGAAGCCCGAGCTGGTCGAGGCAATCGCCTTGAAGCCCGCGTGTTCGAGATACCTCGCGCTGCCGGCGTCCCAGGGGTTCGGGATAACAAAGCAACCGGCGAGGTGGAGTTCGCGAAACGCGACGCGTTTTTCGGCGGTGCTACGTGACATGGTGTGTCTCCTGTAGGGGGGGGCGCAGCTCCGCTCACGCCGCGCACGTAAGCCCGATCATCGCGGTTTTGCACCGGCCTCGCAAGGCAGCCCCGAGGCGATCCAAGGCGTAATATCGACCGTCAGATGTTTTTATCTCGTACACCCGCGCGCAGCGTGTAATCCCGTGTAACACGTTTTTCGAGGGAACTTCAGGAATAAGCGCGATTCCATTGGCGTTATGTAATCATCCTCTTCTGTATTTTCAGGATCACCGACGTGAATTCTCAGCCCCCCTCCGCGACGTCCGTGTCTGCCCCCCCGAGCGGCGTGGCCTTGCACGACGACGCCAAGTACACCCGTGTGGCGATGGTGTTGCACTGGGCGGTCGCCTTGCTGATGCTCGGCAACATCGCGATCGGCCAGACGATTGCCTTGCTGTCCGACGCCACGCTCGAAAAAATCGACGTGCGCTTCTGGATCGATCTGCACAAGTCCATCGGAATTACCGTGCTGGGGCTCGCGATTCTGCGCGTGCTGTGGCGCGCGACACATCGTCCGCCCGCGCTCTCGCACGTGTTTGCATCATGGGAGCGCACGGCGGCGCATCTCGCGCATTGGCTGCTTTATGTCTTGATCGTCGTGCTGCCGCTCACGGGCTGGGCGCACGATTCGGCGTGGGTCGCCGCCTCGACCCATCCGCTGGTGCTGTTCGGCATCGTGCCGTTCCCGCGCATGGGTTTTCTGATGGCGTTGAGCGATGCGAGCAAGGACTACTGGCACACCTTGCTGGGTAACGTCCATACCTACTGTGCTTATGTCTTGTACGTGCTGCTGGCGTTGCACATTGGCGGGGCGCTCAAGCATCAGTGGATCGACCGCCACCCGGTGCTTGGCCGGATGCTGCCGTGAGCGCGGAAACAACGGGGAAGGCGTCGCGGCTCGAAGTGGCCCGCGAGCTTCACTCACCGCGCTTCACGCGACCGCCGACGCCGCTGGCGAGTTGGCTGGTGCATACGGGCGTGGCAGCGCTGTGGTGTCTGTTGTTCGCGCAGGCATTCTTTCTCAAGGGCGTGTTCGCGTGGGGCACCGGGGTCGCCTATGTCGCGTACGACACGGTGCTGCTGGCATTCGTATTCTGGCAAGCGTGGCGTCTGATGCGCCCCGACCCCGACGAGACTTCCTCTGACGCAGGTCATGAAGGCGCCGCCGTTCGATTGACGCTCGGCGTGGTGGTCGCGGCGCACAACGAGGCGGCGGCGTTGCCGGTCACGTTGCGCGCGCTGATGACGGGGCGACGGGTCCCGGACGCCATTGTCATCGCCGACGACGGCTCGCGCGATGGCACGTTCGCATTGCTCACGGGCGAGTATGGGCTCATCGACCCCGGCGAAGGCGGGCTGAGCGCACCGAGTGCGCGCTACCCGAATCTGCAATGGCTGCGCGTGCCGCACGGGGGCAAGGCGCGTGCGCTCAACGCGGCGCTCGTGGATATCGATACGGACATCGTGATGACGGTCGACGCCGACACGTTGCTCGACGCCGAGGCGTGCGCCGCGATGCACGCCGCGTTCGCGCGTCGACCCGGGCTCGTGGCCGCGACTGGCGTGCTCACGCCGGTGTGCGGCCGCACGGCGAGCGCGCGCGTGTTACAGCTTTTCCAGACGTACGAGTACATCCGAAACTTCATCTCGCGTTATGCCTGGATGCACGCCGACGGCCTGCTGCTGATTTCGGGCGCGTTCGCGTGTTTCCGGCGCGAGGCGGTACTGGCCGTTGGCGGATTCGATCCGGCTTGTCTTGTCGAGGACTACGAACTGATCCATCGCCTGCGTCGCTATTCGGTCACGCATGGGCTTGGATGGGAGGTGCGCGTGGTGGGCGGTGCGCAAGCGATCACCGATGCGCCGAGCACGCTCACGAGCTTCCTGCGTCAGCGTCGCCGCTGGTTTGCGGGGTTTCTCCAGACGCAATACTGGTATCGCGATATGGTCGGCAACGGCCGCTATGGCAATCTCGGACGCTGGATGTTGCCGGTAAAGGCATTCGATACGCTTCAGCCGATCTACGGGCTCACCGCGTTCGCGCTGCTCGTCTCGTTCGCCTTCGACGGTCATGTCGGCGTGCTGCTGCCGGTCTCGGGCATCATTCTCGGCAAGATCGGCATCGATCTCGGCTTTCATCTCTGGTCGGTGCATGCGTACCGCCGCTGGACCGGACACAACACCGGTACGAGCTTCGGATGGGCGCTTGTCGCGGCAGTATTGGAGCCGTTTTCGTTCCAACTGATGCGACACACGGGCGCCGCGCTGGGCTGGGGGCACTTCCTGACCGGACGCCAGCGTTGGGGCGTTCAGGTGCGACGCGGTATCCTGTCGGGCGAGCGCGGGACGGGGGTGTCCCGCGAGGAATGATTTTCCGGCAGTGTTTTCTTCAAATGATTCGATTTTCAACGGGGTGGGTGATGGGATGCGCGCTCAGCGGCCTGTTGAGCGTGGCCGGGTGTAGTGTCCCCGAGCGCAAGCCGTCCGGTCCCGACTACGCTGCACTGGGGGGCGCGGCCGAGGTGCGCGGCGACTGGGACGGCGCACGCCGGGCCTTCGGGCAGGCGGTGCTTGTGGCTGACCAGTCGGGCTGGCCGGCGTCGCATCGCGCGGCCATGCACTTCGACTATGGCCGGGCGCTGGGGGTGACCTGCTACTACCCCGAAGCCGAACGCGAGCTGAGCCTTGCGTACGATCTCGATATCCTCACCGGGCACTACCGGTATCCGGCGTTGATCGAGTTGGCGCGACTGTCGCTGGTTCAGCGGCAGTACGCGGCGTCGGCGAAGTACTTCAGCCGGGCGCTGGACGCGCTCGATCGCATGGAGCTGGCCCGCAAGGTGCCGTTCGCTTACGCCGAGGTGCTCGACGACTACGCGCTGGCCCTGGGGGGCGCGGGCGACGCCGACGCCGCCACACATATCATCGATCGTGCCGCAAAAGTGCGCGCAGGCCTGGACGAGGCCGTGCGTGCGCAGGCGACATCGCGCACCCCGTACGGGAAGCACTGCGGGCAACTGGCGGCGGGGGCACGATGAACCCGATGCGCGTTTCCCTGGAAAGCGCGGGCGACTTCGACGACATCATTGATGTTCGCACACCGCTCGAATTTGCCGACGACCACATTCCCGGGGCGATCAACGCGCCGGTGCTCAGCAACGAAGAGCGGGTCATCGTCGGTACGATGTACAAGCAGGTATCGCCGTTCGATGCCTCGCGCGTGGGGGCCGCCATGGTGGCGCGCAACATCGCCGCCCATCTCGATACGACGTTCGCCGACCAGCCGCGCAATTGGCGGCCGCTCATCTATTGTTGGCGGGGCGGCAAGCGATCGGAGTCGATGACTCTCATCATGAACATGATCGGCTGGCGTGCGCGCCAGCTCGACGGCGGGTACAAGGCGTACCGGCGCGACGTTGTGTCGTCGCTCGGCACGCTGCCCTCGACGCTCGATTACATCGTGCTGGCCGGGCACACGGGCAGCGGCAAGACCCGTCTGCTGCACGCGCTGGCCGACGTGGGTGCCCAAACGCTCGATCTCGAGGCGCTGGCGAAGCATCGCGGGTCACTGCTTGGGGCAATGCCGGGCGTCGCGCAGCCGTCGCAAAAGGCGTTCGATACCTCGCTGATCGGCGCGTTGCGCGGGCTCGATCCGACGCGGCCAGTGTTCGTCGAAGCGGAGAGCCGCAGGATCGGACTGATTACGCTGCCCGAGTCGTTGATGTCGTCGCTGCGCGGGGCCACGATGTGTGTCGAGGTTCGCGTGGCGCTCGACGCGCGGGTCGACCTGTTGATGCAGGAGTACGGCCATTTGCTGGCGCGGCCGGAAGACTTTCGCACGCAGCTTCTCCGGCTGGTACCGCTGCATGGACGGGCGGTCATCGACCAATGGCTGACGTTGCTCGACGAGGGGCGGCAACGCGAACTCTCGGAGGTGCTCATTACCCGGCACTACGATCCGGCGTATTCGCGAAGCTCGCGCAAGATGTTGCAGGGGGTGCGCAACGCCCTCCCGTTTCCGTTTCATCCGACGGCGCAAGATCTGGGCGCACAGGCGCGGGCATTGCTTACGCAGTGCGGGATGGCTTGACCCCATCGTTCGCGGCTGGCTCGACGTCGCTCATTCGACTTCGCCGCTGTCGGTGTCGCCGATCTGCGCGTCTCGCTCATGAGACATGGCGGCCGCGGCGAGTGCCGTCGCGGTGGCTGGGGCTGCGTCCTTGCGCTCGCTATACCGGTCCGTGAGGTATTCGGTGCGATCCCTGACCAGAAGGGTGAACTTGTACAGTTCTTCCATCACGTCGACGACCCGATCATAGTAGGACGATGGCTTCATGCGGCCCGTCGTATCGAATTCCTGATAAGCCTTGGCAACCGAGGACTGGTTAGGGATCGTCACCATGCGCATCCACCGGCCGAGTATGCGCAGCGCGTTGACCGCGTTGAAGGATTGCGAGCCGCCGCAGACCTGCATCACGGCGAGCGTGCGCCCCTGTGTTGGCCGAAGGCTGCCGATCTCCAGCGGCAGCCAGTCGATCTGGTTCTTGAAGACGGCGCTTAGCGTGCCATGGCGCTCCGGGCTGCACCATACCTGGCCTTCCGACCACGCCGAGAGCTTGCGAAGTTCGACGACCTTCGGATGATCGGCCGGCACGCTATCGGCCAAGGGCAACCCCTTGGGATCGAAGATGCGCGTTTCGGCCCCGAAGTGCTGCAGCAGGCGCTCGGCTTCCTGCACCAGCAACCGGCTGTACGACGTCTCACGCAACGAACCGTAGAGCAACAGGATGCGGGGAGGGTGGGGGCTGACGCTTCGGGGCTCGAGTTTGCGAAGATCCGGCAGGTCGAGCACCGCGCGACTGACGTTGGGCAGCGTGGTGCTCATTTCACTCGCCGTCCGCTGGCGTCGACGACGGCCTCGCCATCCTCTTTCGTGAAGGCCCCCTTTTGCGGCGAGGGCAGGATATCGAGCACGACTTCAGAGGGGCGGCACAGCCGCACGCCCAGCGGCGTGACGACGAACGGGCGGTTGATCAGGATCGGGTGCGCGAGCATGGCGTCGAGAAGCTGGTCGTCTGTGAGGGCCGGATCGGCGAGGCCCAGTTCTGCATAGGGCGTGCCATTCTCCCGGAGCGCTTCGCGCACGGTGAGTCCGGCGTCGCGAATCAGGCTTTGCAGTACCTCGCGCGTCGGAGGGGCACTCAGGTACTCGATGACCGTGGGTTCGATGTCTGCGTTGCGGATGAGCGCCAACGTATTGCGCGATGTGCCACAGGCCGGGTTGTGATAGATAGTGACGGACATGACGTTTCCTTATTTCGATTCGTACCAGTGCCGCGAGCGATTGACGACCCCGACCACGAGCAGCATCACGGGCACCTCGATCAGCACGCCGACGACCGTGGCGAGTGCTGCGCCCGACTGAAAGCCGAAGAGGCTGATGGCGGTGGCGACCGCCAGCTCGAAGAAGTTGCTGGCGCCTATCAGTGCTGACGGACCGGCGACGCAGTGCGCCACACCGAGCTTGCGGTTGAGCAAGTACGCCAGACCTGAGTTGAGCAGCACCTGAATGAGGATCGGGACGGCCAGCAGCAGGATGATCAGCGGTTGCTCGACGATGGCATTGCCCTGGAACCCGAAGAGCAGCACGAGCGTGGCGAGCAGCGCCGTGATGCCGTAGGGTCCCAATGCCCCGACAACACGTTGATACGTCGCTTCTCCTTGGGCCAGCAGGGCGCGTCGGATGGCTTGTGCGATCACGACCGGGGCGACGATGTAAAGCGCGACCGAAGTGATGAGCGTATCCCAGGGGACGGAAATCGAGGACAACCCGAGCAGCAGGCCGACGACCGGGGCGAAGGCCACGACCATGATGGTGTCGTTGAGGGCTACTTGAGAGAGCGTGAAGTAGGGATCGCCCTTGCAGAGCTGGGACCAGACAAAGACCATGGCGGTGCAGGGCGCGGCGGCCAGAAGGATCAGGCCGGCAAGGTAGCTGTCGAGTTGGTCGGCGGGCAGCCACGCGGCAAACACATGGCGCACGAAGATCCACCCCAGCAGCGCCATCGAGAATGGCTTGACGAGCCAGTTCACGAACAGCGTGACGCCGATGCCTCGCCAATGGCCGGCGACCTGGCCCATCGCGCTGAAGTCGATCTTGATCAGCATCGGGATGATCATCACCCAGATGAGCAGCCCCACGGGTAGGTTGACCTGCGCGACTTCCATACCGCCGATGGCGTGGAAAAGGCCGGGTAGCCATTGACCGAGCAAGATGCCCGCGATGATGCATAGCGCGACCCAGGCGGTCAGATACCGCTCGAAGAAGCTGATGCTCGGGGGTTGCAGCGCGGGCGCGGCTTTGGGTGAGGCACTCATTGGCTGGACTCCGCAACGACGTTGCAGAACGAGGCGGGCGTGCAGGGGACACCGCCGCAGCAGTTCTGCGTGAGGTAGCCGAGCAGCGCGTTCATGGTTTCAAAGTGCGCCATGTAGATGATCGAGCGACCCTCCTGGCGGCTGGCGAGCAGCTTGGCGCGATGCAGTTCCTTGAGGTGGAACGACAGCGACGAGGCGGGCATGTCCAAGAGTTCCGCGATGCGCCCGGCGGGCAGGCCCTCGGGGCCGGCCTGCATCAGAAGGCGGAACACCGCCAGACGAACGGCGTGGGCAAGCGCGGCAAGCGCTTCGAGCGCGGTATTGGTTTCCATATTTCGAATGTAGTGGAAATATGGAATTATTGCAAATTGTTGTCGCGATCCGATGTTGGGCGAGTAAGCGCGAGCGTTGGGAGCGTCTCAATCGCCGAACGCTTCGATCATGCGCTGTTTCGTGAACTCGACGAAGGCCTCCGCGAGTTGCGAGGGCGGGTGCTGGTTCGACGTGACCAGCGAGAAGCCCGACAAGACCGATGGCTCGAACGGCTTGACGATGACGCGTCCCGCCGCGTACCGGGCCGTCACCTGGTCGATGATCGACACGCCCGCGCCGTGCTGCACAAGCACGCAAATCGCCGCGGACAGTTGCGACTCCGCGCTCATCACCCGATCGATCCGTCGCTCGGCAAAGATCTGGTCGATATACATCCGCCCATCGAACTCCTTCGGGTACGACACGAACGATTCGCCGCGCAAATCCTCAGGATGGATCACGTCGCGATCCGCGAGTCGATGTCCGTGCGGCAGGATGCAACGCATGGGGGCGCGGTGCAGCGTTTCAATGTTCACGCCGGCATGCGTGATCGGGTGCGCGATGAACCCGACATCGCAACGCCGCCCGACCACCATATCGATAACGATGCTCGACGCGTGAATCAGCAACGTCGTGCTGATGCCCGGATGCTCGCGCATGAACTCCGTCATCGTGGTGGGCAGGAACTCCAGCGCGAGCGCGGGAGCGCCAGCGACATGCAGCGAACCGCGCCGCAGCGACTTGATCTGCTCGGCCGTCTGCGCAATGCGATCGATGCCCGCAAACGAACGCTCAACCTCCTCGAACAGCACCATCGCTTCGGGCGTCGGGTTCAGTCGGCCGTTGCTCCGGTCGAATAAGGAAAACCCTATATCCGCCTCGAGATCGTTGATCAGACGTGTGACCGCCGGTTGCGAAACGTGGAGCATGTCCGCCGCCCGAGTGACCGTCTGGCGCAGGATCAGCGCGCGAAATGCCTCCAACTGCCGGATCTTCATGGGAACCTCATCCCCCTCACGCCATAACATTTATGTATGGGCGGGCGAAAAAATGTGATTTGACGGTGCTTGCGTCGAAAATGAACCTACGTAAACCACGCAACTGGTTGTGGGTTTTTTGAAATTGCCGGGCCATAACATCACATAACCCTACTTCACGCAAGGAGCTTATCGATGAAGACTGTCGTTCCCCAAACGCTTCGCAAGCTTGCCCGCGCCGCGGCCATTTCGGTCGGTGTCGCCGGAACGGTATTCGGCGCCAGCGCTGCCTACGCCGACACCACGTTGTATGTCGGCGCTTACGGTGGTTCGTTTGAACAGATGCTCAAGAAGGACGTCATTCCCAGTTTCGAGCAGGCGAACCCCGGCACGAAGGTGGTGATCGTGCCCGGCGATTCGACGACCAACCTCGCGAAGTTGCAGGCGCAAAAAGGCAAGGCCGGCATGGATGTCGTCTTCCTCGATGACGGCCCCATGTATCAGGCCCTCCAGATGGGCTTTTGCGGCAAGCTCGCCGACGCGCCCGTCTATCACGATCTGTACGACATCGCGAAGTTCAAGGGCGGCAACGCCGTGGCGGCCGGCCTGATCGCCACAGGCATCGCCTACAACACGCGCGTGTTCCAGGCGAAGGGCTGGCCTGCGCCGACGTCGTGGCAGGACCTGTCGGATCCGAAGTACAAGGGCAGGCTCGTGATGCCGAGCATCAAGAACACGTATGGCCTGCACGGGCTGCTGGTCGAATCGAAGATCAACGGCGGCAGCGACAGCAACATCGAACCGGGCTTCCGCGCGATGGAGAAGATCGCGCCGAACGTGCTGTCGTTCGATCCGTCGCCGGGCAAGATCGCCGAGCTGTTCCAATCGGATGAGGTCGCCATCGCCGTGTGGGGCAACGGCCGCGTTCAGGCGTTGCGCCAACAGGGCATTCCGGCCGAGTTCGTGTATCCGAAGGAAGGGGCGGTGGCGCTTGCCATGGGCATGTGCGTGGTAGACAAATCCGCCAACGAAGCGCTGGCGCAGAAGTTCGTGCAAATGATTCTCTCGCCGCAGGCCCAGGCCATTCTTGCCGAAAGTGCAGGCGTTGCGCCGTCGAACAAGAAGACGCAACTCTCGATGGCGGTGGCTGCACGTGTGCCGTCGCCCGCACAGATCGACAAGCTCATCCGTGTCGACTGGGATGTCGTCAACGCGAAGCGTGCTGAGTGGACGCAGCGCTGGAACCGTCAGATCGAGCGTTAAGTCGCACGGAGACCCTAAGCGTCATGAGCACTCCATATTTGCGTCTCGAGCAACTCGGCAAGCGCTTCGGTGAGACCGTCGCGGTCGAGGGCGTCGATCTTTCGATTGAACAGGGCGAATTCATTTCCCTGTTGGGCCCGTCCGGCTGCGGCAAGACCACCACGTTGCAGATGATCGCCGGATTCGTCGCCCCCAGCAGCGGTCGTATTCTGCTGGAGGGCCGCGACCTCACGCCGGTACCGCCGGAAAAGCGCGGACTCGGGATCGTGTTCCAGAGCTACGCGCTGTTCCCCCACATGACCGTGGCGCAGAACGTTGCGTTCGGTCTGGACATGCGCCGCGTGGACCCCGGGCAGAAGCAGCGCCGCGTGCAGGACGCGCTGGAGCTGGTGCATCTCGGCCAGCACGCGCAGCGTTATCCGCGCGAACTCTCAGGCGGCCAGCGTCAGCGTGTGGCGTTGGCCCGGGCGCTGGTGATCGCACCGCCCGTGCTGTTGCTCGACGAACCGCTCTCGAATCTCGACGCCAAGCTGCGTGAGCAGATGCAGGACGAGTTGCGCGCGATTCAACGCAAGGTCGGCACGACGACCGTCATGGTGACGCACGATCAGGCCGAGGCGCTTGCGATCAGCGATCGCGTGGTGTTGCTCAACGCTGGGCATGTGGTGCGCATCGATACGCCACATGAGGTCTATGAAGACCCGCGCGCCACGTTCGCCGCGCATTTCATCGGGCAGACCAATCTCATCTCCGGTCAACTCGATGTGCGCGGCGGCGTGGCGGTGCTCGACGCACAAGGGCACCGGCTCGCCGTGTCGCCCGCGCATGCGGGGCAGGCATCGGCGGCGCAGGGCAATGGCCCGGCGACATTCAGTCTGCGGCCCGAACGCATTCGCCTGACGTCGGCGACGGCGGGGCGGCTCGCGGGCCGAGTGGGCCAGCGCAGCTTCCACGGCAACCATTGGGTGCTTACGGTATCGACGGCCCTGGGCGAGCTGCGTGTGCTCGTGTCCAACGATGGCGTGGTGGCAGCCAACGACGGCGAAGCGGTGGGGCTGGACTGGGCCGACGATGCCTTGCGTCTCGTGCGGGAGGGGGCATGAGTGCTGCGACGTCCACGCCACCGGAGGCATCGGCCATGCCGGAAATGAAAGCGACGGCGGCAATTTCGCCGGAGATCGCCAGCCAGCGCCGCTCGGCCTGGGCGCTCGTCATGCCGGCGACGCTGTACTTCCTCGTGCTGCTCGCGGTACCGCTCGTCCTGACGTTCGTGTTGAGCCTGCATGGCTTCGACGCGAACCTGGGCGGCGTGCTGCCGACGATCTCGCTGCAGCACTATGCCGACATTCTCACGGACAGTTATTTCTACGAGATCTTCCTGCGCACCTTGCTGCTCTCGGTCGGCGTGACCGTGCTCTGCGTGCTGGTCGGCGTGCCCGAAGCTTACTTCCTGTTCCGCATGCGCGATCCGTGGCGCTCGCTCTGCCTGGTGCTCGTGCTCGGGCCGCTGCTCATCTCGGTCGTTGTGCGAACGCTGGGTTGGTCGATCCTGCTGGGCCGCGAGGGGCTGGTGAACACGGTGCTCTTGAAGCTCGGGCTGATTGGACATCCCTTGCAGCTGCTCTTCACGATGGGCGCGGTGACGGTGGCGCTGGTGCATGTGCTGGTGCCGCTCATGGTGCTCTCGGTGTGGACCTCGCTCACCCGGCTCGATCCGGCCGTCGCGCATGCGGCGCGCTCGCTCGGGGCAGGGCGTGCGACGGTGATGTGGCGGGTGGTGTTGCCACAGATCACGCCGGGCATTCTCTCCGGCAGTCTGATCGTCTTCGCGTTGACGGCGAGCGCCTTCGCAACGCCGGCGCTGATTGGTGGCCGTCGCCTCAAAGTGGTCGCGACCACGGCTTACGACGAGTTCCTCGGTTCGCTGAACTGGCCGCTGGGGGCCGCGATTGCCATCGTCCTGCTGATCGTGAACGTGGCCATCATCACCGGATACAACCGCGCCATCGAGCGGCGCATTACGCGCCGTCTGGGCTGAGGGGAATACAGATGAATCAACAAGACTCTCGGTACGACCGCAATGGCGTGGGGGCGATCGCGTTTCACGTCGTGTTTCTCGTCTTCATCCTCGCGCCGCTGGTCGTGGTGTGTCTGGTCGCCTTCACGCCGGACGACTTCCTGTCCATTCCGACGCGGCACTTTTCGTTGCGCTGGTTCGCGTCGCTCATGAACGATGAAGACTTTCTGTCGGCGCTGCGCACGAGTCTGTGGCTGGGGGTGACGTCGGCCACCGTGTCGACGGTGTTGGCAGTGCCGGCGGCGATGGGGCTGGCGCGCTACCGCTTTCCGGGGCGCGCCGCGATCAACTCGTTCCTGCTTTCGCCGCTGATGATTCCGCCGGTGGTGCTCGGCATTGCGTTCCTGCGGCTGTTCACGTTGATGAACATGGGCGGCTCGTTCGTGAGCCTCGTCGCTTGCCACGCGCTGCTGATCTTTCCGTATGCGCTGCGCCTGATCATGGCGGCGCTCGTGGGGCAGGCCGACGAAAGCGAACGTGCGGCGCGCTCGCTCGGCGCCGGACGCTGGACGACGTTCCGCCGCATCACGCTACCGGCGATCCTGCCGGGGCTGGCGGGCGGATGGGTGCTCGCTTTCATCAACAGTTTCGACGAACTGACGGCCACGATCTTCGTGACGGCGCCCACCACGATCACCTTGCCGGTGCGCATCTACATGAACATGAGCGAGACAGTGGACCCGAGTGTGGCCGCCATCTCCACGCTGCTCATCGGGCTGACGTTGGCGGTGATGCTGATCCTCGATCGCGTCTACGGGCTGAACAAGGTTCTGATCGGAAATCACTAAAACATGCAAAAAACCTACGATATCGCCGTCATCGGCGGCGGCCTGGTCGGCATGGCGATTGCCTACGGGCTTGCCAAGCGCGGGCAACGCGTCGTCGTGTGCGATGGCGAAGACAACTCGCTGCGAGCCGCACGCGGCAACTTCGGACTGGTCTGGGTGCAGGGCAAAGGCGGTACGTGCACGGACTACGCCCGCTGGTCGCTGCACTCCGCCAACATGTGGCAGAACCTGGCTGACGAGCTCTTCGCACGCACCGGCGTTTCCATCGGCTTTCAACGTCCCGGCGGGTTCAACATCGCCCAGACGCCGGAGGAGCTGGCGAGCAAGGTCGAGAACATGCGCAAGCTGCAGGAGGCCGAACCGACCCTCCGGTACGAAGTGCTCGATCACAAGGCGCTTGCCGAGCGTCTGCCGGCCATCGGCCCCGACGTGGTGGGTGCCATCTATTCTCCGAACGACGGTCACGTCAGCCCGCTTTACACGCTGCGCGCACTATTCGCCGCGTTCGAGCAGGCGGGCGGCGAGTATGCACCGAACCTGCGTGTGACCGATATTCGTCAGACGGGCAGCGCGTTTCGCGTGAGCATGGGCGACGTGTCGCTGGAAGCCGGCCGCGTCGTGCTTGCGGCCGGTCTGGGCAATCGCGATCTCGCGCCGATGGTGGGTCTACGCGCGCCAGTCAAACCGTTGCGCGGCCAGATCATCGTGACCGAGCGCGTCAAGCCGTTTCTCGACTATCCGACCATCTACGTGCGTCAGACCGTCGAGGGCTCGGTCATGCTCGGCGACTCGGCCGAAGACGTGGGCTTCAACGACGGTGTGACGCCCGACGTGCTCGCCGACATCGCCCGGCGCGGTATTGCACCGTTCCCGCTGCTCAAGAACGTGCGCGTGGTGCGCGCGTGGGGGGCGTTGCGGGTGATGACGGACGACGGTCTGCCGATCTACGAGGCCTCCGAGGCCTGTCCGGGCGCGTTCCTCGCGACCTGTCACAGCGGCGTGACGCTTGCCGCTGCGCATTGTGAAACCCTCGCGCCGTGGATTCTCGGCGCGCCGCGTCCTGCGCTACTGGATCATTTCTATGCCAAACGTTTCGCTGCTTAAGTCGCTGGCGCGCAAGGATGGCGCGACGGTGAAAGTATTTTTCGAGGGCACGCCGGTCGATGTGCCGAGCGACATGAATGTGGCGGCCGCGCTGCTCTTCGTGGGCGTGACAGCGTGTCGGACCACACCGGTCACCGGCAGCGATCGCGCGCCGTTCTGCATGATGGGCGTGTGCTTCGATTGTCTCGTCGAGATCGACGGCGTGCCCAACCGGCAGGGGTGCATGACACCGGTGCGCGAAGGCATGCAGGTGCGTCGAATGAACGGTGCGAGGAGTGTGGCATGAGCACGAAAGTCGTGGATTTGTTGGTCGTCGGGGCTGGGCCTGCGGGATTGGCGGCGGCGCTCGAAGCGAAGCGTCATGGGCTCGAGCCGCTCGTCGTCGATGAGAACGGGTTGCCCGGCGGACAGATTTATCGCAGCGTGAGCCGCTCGCCGCTGGCCGACCCGGGCGTGCTCGGGCCGGACTATCTTCGTGGGCGTGGGCTCGTCGATGCCTTTACGTCGGCCGGCATCGCCTATTGGCCGCAGACGCTCGCGTGGCAGATCGGCGCCGACAGACGCGTGTCGGTCACGCGCCAGGGCGCGGGCGGCGGAACGCTGCAGATCGAGGCCGGCGCCATCGTGCTCGCTGGCGGCGCGCAAGAACGACCGTTCCCGATTCCCGGCTGGACGTTGCCCGGCGTAATGGGCGTGGGGGCGGCGCAAACGTTGCTCAAGGCGTCGGCGCTGGTGCCCGACTCCCCGGCGGTGCTCGCCGGCTGCGGCCCATTGCTCTATCTGTTTGCCTGGCAGCTCATCAATGCCGGCGTGCCGGTACGCGCCATTCTCGACACGGCCGAGGCAAGCGGGCGTCGCGAGGCGTTGCGTCACGCGGGCGGGGCGTTGCGCGCGCCGTCGTATCTGATGAAGGGCTTCAAGCTGCTGCGGGCCATTCGTGCGGCGGGCGTGCGGCACGTCAAACATGTCGAAGCGCTGCGCGTGCTGGGAACCACGCACGCCGAGGGCATCGAGTATGTCGTGGGCGGGCGTACCGAGCGCATCGACACGTCGCTGGTGTTGCTGCATCAAGGGGTGATTCCGAACACGCAGGTCACGCGCTCGATCGGGTGCGAGCATGCGTGGGACGACGCGCAACTGTGTTGGCATCCGAAGACGGACGCCTGGGGCGAGACGAGCCTGCCGGGCATTTTCGTCGCGGGGGACGGTGCGGGTATCGCCGGTGCGCTTGCCGCCGAACCCTCGGGACGACTCGCTGCCGTGCAGGCCGCGGTGAAGCTCGGCAAGCTCGACGCTGCGAAGCGCGACTCGCGCGCGCTGTCGCTGCGCCGTGAGCTGGCGGCACATACGGCGATCCGCCCCTTCCTCGATGCGCTGTACCGGCCGGCCGAGGCGTTTCGCATACCGGCCGACGACAGCACCCTGGTGTGCCGCTGCGAGGAGGTGACGGCGGGCGACGTGCGGCGCATGGCGGGCTTGGGTTGTGTCGGTCCGAATCAGACGAAAAGTTTTTCGCGTTGCGGCATGGGGCCTTGTCAAGGCCGGTTCTGCGGCTTGACCGTGGCCGAACTGCTGGCGCAATCGCAGGGCTGTGCGGTGCCGGAGGTCGGGTACTATCGCATCCGTCCTCCGATCAAGCCGGTGACGTTGGGCGAGTTGGCCACCGCGGTCGGCGGCGCCGACGTCCTGAGCGAACGTGCAGACTTTCCCAAGTAGGTGAGGGGACTCGCGCCTCCCACCCGCTACTTTTTTGATTCTTTTGGAGATGTGGTTAATGAGCGATATTCAACGCCATCACACGAACGCACGGATGAGCCGTGTCGTGGTGCATAACGGGACGGTCTACATCGGCGGCCAGACTGCAGACGATCGCAGTCAGGACATCACGGGGCAGACGCAACAAGTGCTCGCAAAGATCGATGGTTATCTGAAGGACGCCGGCATCGACAAGTCGCGTCTGCTCTCGGCGCAGGTCTGGGTGAAGGACATCGAGGCCGACTTCGCCGGCATGAACGCCGTGTGGGATGCGTGGACGAGCCCGGGTAATACCCCGACGCGTGCTACGGTAGAGGCGCGTCTGGCAGCCCCCGATCTGCTCGTCGAGATTGCCGTGATCGCCGCTGCCAAGTAATCGGAGCAACCTTAAGGTGTAAGAATGGAGGGTCCGCGAATGTGAGCGGGCTTCTTCTTCTTCGTCAGTGTGCGATGCGCGGCGCCGTGATGCCATGTCGGCGCCGCTTACATCCCGAATTCGCGTAGCCCTTCGAGGTCGAGGATCGTCAACACGCCGTAGTCGACCTTGACGAGCTTGGCCTGCTCCAGCACCTTGAGCGCCAGGTTGACGCGCTGCCGTGAAACGCCGGCGAGATAGCTCAGCTCTTCCTGTGAAATCTGTACGGTGGTGTCGTCGGACGGATAGAGCGTCGGGTTGAACATCGACGACAGGGAGCGCGCAACGCGCGCGTCGGTGTCGAGTAATCGTTCGTGCTCGACCGCCGCGATGAACTGACCCAGCCGCTCATTGAGCTGAAGCGTGAGAAAGCGATTGAAGGGAATGCTCGTGTCGAGCAACCAGTCGAACGTGGCAATCGGCATATGGGCAAGGACGGAATCGCGCAGTGCCATCACATCGTATTTACGGTTCTCGCGCTTGAGCACCGACCCTTCCCCGAACCATGCCCCCGCAGGCACGCCCGTGAACGTGACGGACTTCCCGCTGGCCGATGCCGTCGCGATCTTCACCAGTCCGTCGATGACGCCAAACCAGGCGTGCGACGGGTCTCCCTTGCGGCACACATAGCCACCGCTCTCGACCGGCCGCACCTGAATCTCGGCCACGACACGTTCGCGTTGCGCGGGCGTTAGTCCTTGCGCCCATACGCTGCGTTGCAACAGGGTTTCGAGCGACATATAGGGACTTTCCCTTGATTGTCATCCGGGTGACAAATCCGTCGTGATCCATGAGGTATCGTCGCCTTGCCTGAGAGCGGCGCGACAAGTCTTCACGGCGATTCGTGCACGACGCCGAAGTGCAAGTATAGAAGCTGCCTGTCGCCAGGGATAGTCGTCGCCGCTCCATGGTGCCGACGATCACAAGCCATCGTGAATGACGAAGTGCCACTAAAAATGACGTCCGTCAGAGACGTTGCTAGCTGTAGAGAGCGTGCCACACGCACGCGCGCCGACCGAGCCACGCCACGCCCCTCGACACAAGTCGAATCGTGGCGAGACACAGGAGACAGGCATGCAGGAGCGGACCACTTTCCCGCGTTTGTTGTTGGCCCACGCGGCCACACGCGGCACCCGCACGGCATATCGGGAAAAAGATCTGGGGATCTGGCAATGCTGGACCTGGCACGCCGCCGCGCAAGAAGTCCGGATGCTGGCGTGCGCGCTGGCCGCCGCGGGCTTCAAGCGCGGAGATAACCTCGCCATTGTCGGTAATAACCGCGTTCGCCTGTACTGGGCAATGACGGCCGCGCAAGCGCTCGGCGGCGTCGCCGTGCCGCTCTATCAGGACGCCGTGGCAGCGGAAATGACGCATGTGCTCGACGAGGCCGAAATCGATTTCGCCATCGTCGAAGATCAGGAGCAGGTCGACAAGCTGTTGGCGCTGCGCGCCCAGGTGCCGAGGCTATCCCACATCATTTACGAAGATTCGCGAGGCCTGCGGGGCTACGATGCCGCGGGACTGCAGTCATACGTGTCGGCCATCGAGCAGGGGCGCGAGTTCGACGCCAGGCACCCGCGCTACTTTGACGATGCCGTGGCCGGCGGCGAGCCCGACGATACGGCGACCATCCTCTATACCTCCGGCACGACGGGCAAGCCCAAGGGCGTATGCCATTCGCACGCGGGGCTGATTGGCGCAGCGTTTCACGGAAGTGCATTCGATCGCCTCGGCCCCGGCGACGAAGTGCTGTCGTACCTGCCGATGGCTTGGGTGGGCGATCATCTGTTTTCTTACGCGCAGGCGCTGGTGGCGGGATTCACCGTCAACTGTCCGGAGTCGCCCGAAACCATCGCCACCGATATGCGCGAGATCGGGCCCACCTATTACTTTGCGCCGCCTCGCGTCTACGAGAACGTGCTCACGCAAGTGATGATTCGCATGGAAGATGCGAGTCGGGTCAAGCGCGTGATGTTCGCGCACTTCATGAACGTGGCGAACCGGTGCGGCGCGGCGGTGCTCGACGGTCGTGCGGTGTCGTGGCTCGATCGGGTCCAGTACGCACTCGGGAATCTTTGTGTGTACGGCCCGCTGCGCAACACGCTCGGCATGAGCCGGATTCGCACGGCATACACCGCTGGCGAGGCGATTGGTCCGGATCTGTTTCGGTTCTATCGCGCAATCGGTATCAATCTGAAGCAGTTCTACGGGCAGACGGAGACGTGCGCATATGTCTGCCTGCAACCGGATCGAGAGGTGCGATTCGACAGCGTGGGGCCGGTCGCGCCCGGGATGGACATCAAGATCGCCGACAACGGCGAAGTGCTGGTGCGCGGGGTGGGCTTGCTCAAGGCGTACTACAAGCGGCCCGATGCCACGTGCGAAGCCCTCGACGAGGCTGGCTATTTCCGCACGGGCGACGCCGGCATCATCGATGCCGATGGTCATCTGCGCATCATCGATCGGGCCAAGGATGTCGGCAAACTGGCCTGTGGGTCGTTGTTCGCGCCGAAGTTCATCGAGAACAAGCTCAAGTTCTTCGCGTACATCAAGGAGGCGGTGGCATTCGGCGACGGTCGCGACGGGGTGTGTGCCTTCATCAACATCGACATGGATGCCGTGGGGAACTGGGCGGAGCGGCAGAACCTCGCCTACGCCGGATATGTGGACCTGGCCTGCCATCCGCGCGTCGCCGAACTGATTCTGGGTTGCGTGGAGACTGTGAATGCGGATCTCGCCAAGGAGCGCGCCTTTTCCGCCGCGCAGGTTCAGCGCTTCGTCATTCTGCACAAGGAGCTGGACCCGGATGACGACGAACTGACGCGCACGCGCAAAGTGCGCCGCACGTTCATCGCGCAGAAATACGAGGTGCTGGTCGATGCCTTCTATTCTGGCAAGACGGTGCAATTCATCGAAACGCGCGTGAGGTTCGAGGACGGACGCGAAGGCAGCGTGAGTGCCACGCTCACGATACATCCGGCGCGTGTGATCGGTGCGCGCGAATCGACAGACGACCCTGCGCCTGCGGCATTGCGCTGCGCCGCTTGAGCGTCGCATCGACCAGCGCACCGACCTCAACATTGGCACTCAGCCAGGCACTTAGCGGGAGAAGGCATGCACGACATCCGGACATTTGGCGACGTTCTGCTCGATTTGCAGCACATCAGCCTGTCGTTTGGCGGCGTGAAGGCATTGACGGATATCTCGTTCGACGTTCGCGAGCACGAGATCCGCGCGATCATCGGCCCCAATGGCGCGGGCAAAAGTTCCATGCTCAACGTGATCAACGGCGTCTACCACCCGCAGCAGGGCGCGATTGTCTTCCGTGGGCAGTTGCGACAGCGAATGCATCCGACGTCGGCCGCGCGCCAGGGCGTGGCGCGCACGTTTCAGAACATCGCGCTGTTCAAGGGCATGACGGTGCTCGACAACATCATGACGGGCCGTAACACCCGAATGCGCTCGGGCCTGCTGGCCAGCGCGCTCTGGTGGGGCCGGGCGCGGCAAGAGGAAATGGCGAATCGCGTCAAGGTCGAAGAGATCATCGACTTTCTCGAAATTCAGCACATCCGGAAGACGCCGGTCGGACGTCTGCCTTACGGTCTGCAAAAGCGTGTCGAGTTGGCGCGCGCGCTTGCCGCCGAACCGGGGCTGCTGTTGCTCGACGAGCCGATGGCCGGCATGAATCTCGAAGAGAAGCGCGACATGTGCCGCTTCATCCTGGACGTCAACGAAGCGTTCGGCACGACGATTGTGTTGATCGAACACGACATGGGCGTAGTGATGGATATCTCCGATCGGGTCGTGGTGCTCGATTATGGCAAGAAGATCGGTGACGGAACTCCCGCTGAAGTCAGGGCGGACCCCGAAGTCATACGTGCCTATCTGGGGGTAGCGCACGGAATGCCCGCCGCCGCATGACGGCCAGGCGATAAGCGATTGCCGGCAACGCGTTGGCAACTGGGAGACATCGATGCAGTTCTTTATGGAAATCCTGATCGGCGGGCTGCTCTCCGGGGTGATGTATTCCCTCGTCGCGCTCGGCTTCGTGCTGATCTTCAAGGCATCTGGCGTGTTCAACTTTGCCCAGGGCGCGATGGTGTATTTTGCGGCGCTGTCGGTGGTCGGCCTGATGGAGCACGGCTTGCCGCTGTGGCTGGCCGCGATTGGCGCATTCGGCGTCATGGTGTTGATGAGCCTGGCGACGGAGCGCTTCGTGCTGCGAAAGCTGGTGAACCAGTCGCCTATCACGTTGTTCATGGCGACGATCGGGCTGTCGTTCTTCCTCGAAGGCCTCGCGCCTTTGTTGTGGGGCAATGAGGTGCGCCCGCTGTCGCTGGGCATCGTCGACGAGCCCATCGCATCGATCCTGGACTCGACGGGCGTGCTCGTGAGCCGCTTCGATCTGGCCGCGGCCGGCATTGCCGCCGTGCTGGTGGCGTTGCTGGCGTTGTTCTTCAAGGCCACGCGCATCGGCCGCGCGCTTCGTGCCGTGGCCGACGATCACCAGGCGGCGCTCTCGCTGGGTATTCCATTGCAACGCATCTGGGTCGTGGTGTGGAGCGTCTCCGGGTTCGTTGCGCTCGTTGCCGGCATGCTCTGGGGATCGCGCAACGGCGTGCAGTTCGCGCTGACGATGACCGCGCTCAAGGCGCTGCCGGTGCTGATCCTGGGTGGCTTCACGTCGATTCCGGGGGCGATTGTCGGGGGATTGATCATCGGCGCGGCGGAAAAGCTCGCGGAGATCTACGTGCCGCAACTGCTGGAAAGTCAGTTCAGTGGGAATTTCGGGGGCATCGAGGGCTGGTTCCCTTATGTCTTTGCGCTGCTGTTCCTGCTGGTTCGCCCGGAAGGACTGTTTGGCGAGCGGCATATCGATCGGGTCTGAGCCGACGGCTGTCAACTCCAAACGAACGTACAAGCATTTACCGCAGAGGCCATCCATGTTCTATCGCGAAGCCGGGCAGTTCAAGACCTCTTACGAAGCCGATAGCCAGATCTTTCCGATCCGCCAGGATCGGTTCGCCGTCTGCGCTTTGCTTGCCGTCGCGTTCGGCGTGCTGCCGTGGGTCGCCTCCGAATACTGGCTTACGGCGATTTTCGTGCCGTTTCTCGTGTTCTCGCTCGCGGCGTTGGGCCTCAACATCCTGACAGGCTATGCGGGGCAGTTGTCTCTGGGAACGGCGGCGTTCATGGCGGTGGGCGCCTACGCGTCGTACAACTTCCAGTTGCGCATCGAGGGCATGCCTATTCTTGCTTCGTTCACGCTGGGTGGCGTTTGCGCCGCAATTGTGGGCGTGGCGTTCGGCTTGCCATCGCTTCGCATCAAGGGCTTCTACCTGGCGGTCGCCACGCTGGCGGCCCAGTTCTTTGTGCTCTGGGTGCTGACGAAATTTCCATGGCTCTCGAACCACAGTTCGTCCGGGGTGATCACCGCGCAGAAGATCTCGATGCTCGGCGTCGACGTTGACACGCCGGTACGCAAATACCTGTTCGTGCTCGGCGTCGTCACGGTGATGGCGCTCGTGGCGAAGAACCTGGTGCGATCGCACATCGGTCGCGCGTGGATGGCGGTACGCGACATGGACGTCGCTGCCGAGGTGATCGGTATTCCGCTGATGCGCGTCAAATTGCTTGCCTTCGCGGTCAGCTCCTTCTATTGCGGTGTGGCTGGCGCGCTGTATGCCTACTGTTACCTCGGTTCCGTCGAGCCGGACGGCTTCTCACTGGATCTGTCCTTTCGCATCCTGTTCATGATCATTATCGGCGGCGTTGGCAGCGTTCTGGGGAGCTTTCTGGGCGCTGCATTCATCCTGCTGTTGCCGATTCTGCTCGATAGCGCGTTGCCAGCGATGGCCACGCTTATGCACTTGCCGTTCACGAATGCGACCGTTTCGCACATTCAGTTGATGGTGTTTGGCGGGCTCATCATCTTCTTCCTGATTGTCGAGCCGCATGGGCTGGCGCGGCTTTGGCAAATTGCCAAGGAGAAGTTGCGCATCTGGCCCTTCCCGCATTGAGGTTGGACACGGTGGCGCACGGTGCGTCGTGCGGTACCGCAGCAGCGTTTGCCATGAAAAAAACCACAGACGGAGACACAGCATGAACACGAAACAATTGACGGCATCGTTAGGCATGGCGCTCGTGCTTGGCATGGGGGGCGCCGGCGCGTCGTTTGCGCAGTCGAACGATCAGTTCATCGCACTTGCCGACTACCGGGTCGGCCCGTATGGGGCGAACGGTCAGTCCTTCTATGGCGGCTTTATCGACTATCTGCAATACGTGAATCTCAAGCATGGCGGTGTCAACGGCGTGAAGTTGACATGGGAGGAGTGCGAGACCGAGTACAACAACGCCAAGGGCGTGGAGTGCTACGAGCGTCTCAAGGGAAAGAACCCGGTCACCAAGGGCACGGCGTACCACGTGATGGCGACGGGCATTTCGTACGCGCTGATCGACAAGACGGCGACGGACAAGGTGCCGCTCGTGATGATGGGCTACGGCCGTACCGATGCGGTGGATGGCTCGGTATTCCCGTGGGCGTTCCCGCTGGTCACGACGTACCAGATGCAAGCGTCGGCCATTATCAAGTTCCTGGCCGACAAGAACCATGGCTCGCTGAACGGGAAGAAGATCGTCTACCTGTATCACGACTCGGCGTATGGCAAGGAGCCGATTGTCGCCTTGCAGGCCGAATCGAAGATCCACAAGTTCAACCTGATCGAGATTCCGGTGGCGCATCCGGGGAACGAGCAGGGCGCGCAATGGTTGCGAATTCGTCAGGAAAACCCCGACTACGTCGTGTTCTGGGGCTGGGGCGTGATGAACCAGACCGCACTCAAGGCAGCGCAAAAGGTCGGTTATCCGCGCGACAGGATCGTCGGTAGCTGGTGGGCCGGCTCCGAGGAAGACACGATTCCGGCGGGCCCGGCGGCCAAGGGGTACATGAGCGCGACCTGGAACGTGGCGGGCAAGCAGGTGCCGCTGATCGCCGACATCGAGAAGGTGGTCTATGGCGCAGGCAAGGGCAATCTGCAAGATTCGTCGAAGGTTGGCTCCGTGCTCTACAACCGCGGCGTGTCTGCGGCGGTCGCTACGGTCGAGGCGCTCAATACCGCTCAGAATAAGTTCGGCAAGGGCCGGGTCATGACGCCGGAGCAGGTGCGTTGGGCGCTCGAGAATCTGAATATCGACGCGGCCCGCCTGAAGACCCTGGGCGCCACGGGGCTGCTGCCCGACATCAAGACGAGCTGTGAGGACCACGAGGGCTCAGGCAAGGTGCGCATCCAGCAATGGGATGGGGCCAAGTGGGTGATGGTATCCGACTGGATCGAGGGCAATCGGCGTCTGATTCACCCGTTGTTCGAAGCGTCGGCCAAGCAGTATGCGAAAGAGAAGGGAATGACACCCGCCTGCTACAAGATGTGATCGACGCCGTCGTCCGCACGGCGAAGCGCAGTGCGGACGACGGTCGACGACCTACCGTCGCATCGATCCTGGAGTCATGCATGGAAGCGAGTTTGAGCGTCAACAATATCGAAGTCATCTACGACCACGTCATTCTCGTGCTCAAGGGCGTGTCGCTGACGGTGCCCGAGGGCAAGATCGTTGCATTGCTCGGGGCCAATGGGGCTGGCAAGAGTACGACGCTCAAGGCGATTTCGAATCTGCTGCAGGCCGAGCGCGGCGAAGTGACGAAAGGCACGATCGACTATCGCGGCGAGCGCGTCGAGAAGCTTACGCCGAACGGCCTCGTCACACGGGGCGTGATCCAGGTAATGGAGGGACGTCATTGCTTCGCGCACCTGACCATTGAAGAAAACCTGCTGACGGGCGGCTATGTGCGTCACGCGTCGCGTAGCGCACAACAACATGCGCTGGAGCGCATCTACGCCTATTTCCCGCGCTTGAAGACGCGACGCAAATCACAGGCGGGCTACACCTCGGGGGGCGAACAGCAAATGTGCGCGATCGGGCGCGCGATGATGGCGCAGCCGTCGATGGTGCTGCTCGATGAGCCGTCGATGGGGCTTGCACCGCAGGTCGTCGAAGAGATCTTTGCGATCGTGCGTGATTTGAATCAGCGCGAGAACGTCAGTTTTCTGCTGGCAGAGCAGAACACGATGGTGGCGCTGCGCTATGCGGACTACGGTTACATCCTTGAGAACGGGCGTGTGGTGATGGACGGCGACGCGGCATCGCTGCGCGATAACGAGGACGTCAAGGAGTTCTATCTTGGCATCGCCAAGGACGGGGACAACAGTGCGGGGAGCTTCCGCAACGTCAAGAGTTATCGACGACGCAAGCGCTGGATTGCGTGAGCGCTTGAGCGCTCGCGCTTGCCCGTGTGGACGATTGTGCACCGATCGTTAATCCTCAACGTATTTCCGTCACTATGAACGATTACTTCGACAAACTGGAAACCCGTGCGCCGGAGGTTCGCGAAAAGGCGCTGTTGGCGGCGTTGCCGACGCAGGTCGGACACGCTCAGGCGCACGCGGCGTATTTTGCACAAGCGCTCGGGGCGGTGGACGCGCGAGAGATCGGTTCGCGCCATGCACTGGCGGGTCTGCCGGTGACGCGCAAGTCCGACCTGACGGCGTTCCAGGTGCGTCATCCGCCGCTGGGGGGCTTGAATGCCACGCCTGTCGGCGCCCTGGCGCACGTCTATCAATCGCCCGGGCCGATCTATGAGCCGGACGGGCGCGGCAGCGACTGGTGGCGGTTTGCGCGCGCGATGTTTGCGGCGGGACTGCGCGCCGGTGATCTGGTCTACAACACCTACTCGTATCACTTCACGCCGGCCGGGATGATGATCGAGACCGGCGCGGCGCGGTTGGGCTGCTGCGTATTTCCTGCGGGCGTCGGGCAGACCGAATTGCAGCTCGAGGCGATTCGTCATTTGCGACCGGTCGCCTATGCAGGCACGCCGTCATTCCTGAAGATCCTGATGGAGAAGAGCGAATCGGTCGGTGCGGATGTCGGCAGTATTCGACGCGCTACGGTGTCCGGCGAGGCGCTGCCGCCTTCGTTGCGTGAGTGGTTCCGTGCGCGTGGCGTGACGGCGCGGCAGTCGTATGGCACGGCGGATTTAGGATTGATTGCGTTCGAGAGCGACGCGCAGGCGGGGTTGATCGTTGACGAAAGCGTGCTCGTCGAGTTGGTGGAGCCAGGGGGCACGAAGCCGGTGCCCGAGGGCGAAATTGGCGAAGTGGTTGTCACGAATTTCAATCCGGACTATCCGCTGATTCGGTTTGCGACGGGGGATTTGTCTGCCGTGGAGGCGGGGATCAGCCCTTGCGGGCGCACCAATATGCGGCTCAAGGGCTGGCTCGGACGCGCCGACCAGACGGTGAAGGTGCGCGGCATGTTCGTTCATCCCGGGCAGATTGGCGAAATTGCCAAGCGCTATCCAGAGTTGGTGCGCCTGAGGCTAAGGGTGGAGGGGCGTGTCGGAGAGGATCGGATGCGCCTGATTTGCGAGACGAACACTGCGCCGCCGGAAGGCTTGGCCGCACGGGTGCAGCAAACGTTGCGCGACGTGACGCGACTGCGCGGGGACGTCGATTTCGTCACCGCCGGAACACTGCCGGTGGATGGGACGTGGGTCGAGGATGCGAGAGCTTACGACTGAGTGTCGTGTCGCGGCAACGCCGATCGTCACACCGACCGACGTTGCCGCCCGAAGCTGCCGAGGGCTTATTCGGGCACCGCCACCGACGCCGGTGCGCGATAGACGGACTTCTTCCATTGCAGCCCGATGAGGCAAACCAGCGACACGGCGGCAAGGGCGCTATAGAACAGAGCCAGCGGCCACCACTGCCCCGGCCACGCGTGGGCCAGCACGGTGCCGATCAATGGCGTCAGACCGCCGGCGATCGCCGCGCAGCACTGGTACGACAGTGAAATCGCGGAGTAGCGATAGCGTACGTCAAACGCATCGGTCATGAGCCCAGCCATCACGGCATACGAACCCGACATGCACACCACCGCAATCCCGATGCCGATGACGATGGCCACAGGCCGACCCGTCGACACCAGGGCGAACATGGGATATGGCGACAGCATCGCGAGCCCGGCGGCCCACGCAAGAAACTTGACCGGCCCGACGCGCTGCGCGATCCACCCGGAAAAGAGCTGGTTGAAGAAGTGAACGAACGCCACCACGAACAGGCAGTCCAGGATCATCTCGCGACTCAAGCCAAGCGTCTGGGTGGTGAAGCTGAGCATGAATGTGTTGAGGAACCATGCGCCGGCCACGCCGATCACGTTCGCGCCCAGGCACAGCAGGACGGTGCCCCATGCATTGCGCAGCACGTCGACGATGGGAAGGCGCGCAGGCTTCTCCCGTTCGATGGCTGCCGTGAACTCCGGGGATTCCGATACGCTCGCGCGGATGAATACGCCAATGACGAGCAGTACCGCGCTGGCCAGGAAGGGCAGGCGCCAGCCCCAGCCCATCAGCGTTTCGCGCGGAAGATGTCCCACTGTCTTGAAAGCGAGCAGCGCGAGAATCAATCCGGCGGGGCTGCCGAGCTGAGCGAATGACGCAAGGAAGGTGCGCTTGCGTTGCGGCGCATGCTCGCCCGCCATCAGCACCGCGCCGCCCCATTCGCCGCCGATCGCAATGCCCTGGGCGATGCGCAGCACGACGAGGAGCGTGGGCGCCAGTACCCCGGCGCTCGCATAAGTCGGCAGGAAACCGATGCCGACCGTGCCGATCCCCATGATCGCCAGCGTGGCGACCAAGGCTTTCTTTCGGCCGATCCGGTCGCCGATGTGGCCAAAGATCAAGCCCCCGAACGGACGCGCGAAGAACCCGACCGCAAACGTGCCGAACGATGCCAGCGTGGCGTAGAACGGATCGCCTTGCGGGAAAAAAAGCTTGTTGAAAATGAGCGCCGACGCCATCGCATAGATATAGAAGTCATACCATTCGATGGTGGTGCCGACGAAAGCGGCGAAGGCGGCACGGCCCGGCTGACGCGCCGGGCTGCCCTGAGCGTGGTTCTGCATGAAATGTCTCCAGGTAAGGATGGCCGGTCTCGATCGCCGGCTTGTTTCGAATGCTTGTTTCTGAGGGGGCGGGAGCGCGTTCAGCCTTTGAGCACCCCGGCGTCGAACAACCGCTGCTGCGTTGTTGCGTCGACACCGAGCGCGTCAAGCACGGCGCGGGTATCGCCGCCGAGGGTGGGCGGGGGCGTGCGATACGTCGCTGGCGTTCGCGAGAGCTTGATCGGGGTGCCGGTGCCGCGGTACGCGCCGATTTCGACGATCAGTTGGCGGTGGCGCGTATGCGGGTGCCGGGCGACGGCATCGACGGTTTGCACCGGCCCGCACGGCACGCCGCCACGAATCAGCTCGGCCGCGAGCGGCTCGCATGCATGGGCTTGCAGAAGCGTTTCCAGGATTTCCTTGAGCTCGCGGCGATGTTCGCAACGACTGCGGTTGTCCACGAAACGCGCGTCTTCGGCGAGTTCCGGCGCGTTCAGATGCGACACCAGCTTCGCGAATTGTCGGTCGTTGCCGACAGCGAGAAAGATGGGCTCAGTCGCGGTTCGGTAGCTGTCGTACGGCGTGATGTTCGGATGCGCATTGCCGCTGCGTTGCGGCGTGCGGCCGTTGCCGAAGTAGTTGGGCAAGTGCGGATGCAGCAACGAGACGGCACAGTCGTATAGCGCAATATCGAGCGACTGACCCCGACCGCTCTTTTCGCGTTCCGCGAGCGCCAGCAGAATGCCCGACAGCGCATTGAGCCCGGTGACCATGTCCACCACCGGAAGACCGACGCGCAGCGCGGGTCCTTCACTTTCGCCATTCACGCTCATCAGTCCCGTCATCGCCTGAATGGCGGCGTCGTAGCCGGGCAGGCCGCCGAGGGTGCCGTCCGGCCCGAAGCCCGAGATCGCGCAGTGAATCAAGCGCGGATAGCGCTCGGAGAGCCTGGCGTATTCCATCCCCCAACGCTCGAGCGTGCCGGGTTTGAAGTTCTCCACTAGCACGTCGGCGCCGTCGAGTAGTTGCCACAGCACTTCGCGACCTTCCTCGCGCGACAGGTCGACGCAAATCCCTTGTTTGTTCCGGTTGACGCCCACGAAATACGAGGCCGTCTCGCCAACGAAGGGAGGGCCCCAGCCGCGCGTTTCGTCGCCGCCCGGGGGTTCGAGCTTGATCACTTGGGCGCCGTGGTCAGCGAGCGCCTGCGTGCAGTACGGGCCGCCCAGCACCCGGCTCAGGTCGATGACGCGAAGTCCCTGAAGGGCGCCGGTCACACGAGCGGCGCTCATCGCGCACCGCCTTCCTGCGTGGGCATGAGCGACATCGCGGCGTCGAGGGAGACCGGCGTCTCGTCGACCAACCGACGAAGCAACGGCGCGTCGTCACGGACGTCCTTCGGCGCGAGCGGGTCGCGCGGCAGCAACTTGTGTTCGACGATGAGGTGGGCAAGGGCAAGCCGGCGAAAGTCGGGGGCGAGGCGCGCCGCTTCCGTCGCCATGAACACTGCCGTTGTCGCGTTGTACACGGCGCTTGCCGCCTCGCGCACGTTCTCGTCGCGACCGCACTCCGCCACGCTGTCGAGCGCGGCGCTGGCGCGCTCGAATACGTTGCGCAGCAAGGCGACGGTGGCCGGCGGCAATGCCGTATCGTCGAGCAGCGTATGAACATATTGGCCGAGCGATGCCAGCGCGCCTTCACGTCGCGTGGCCCGTGCCACGTCCAGCGCCACGATGTTGCTCGTGCCCTCCCAGATGGAGCCCAGATGCGCGTCGCGCACGAGTCGCGGGTCGGCCCACTCCTCGATATAGCCCACGCCGCCGCGCACTTCCATCGCGTCGCCGGTGGCCTGGCGAGCGTCTCGGCATGCGCGCAGCTTCACGAGCGGGGTGAGGATGCGCACGCATTTGGCCGCCAGCGCATCGCCGCGGTCGGCGCGGGGAAGGAGCGTCGCGATTTGCATGAACATCGATCGTGCCTGTTCCGCCGGCAACATGATCTTCAGCAACTGGCGCTGCATCAGCGGCATCTCGATGAGCTTGCGACCGAAGGCCGAACGATGTCTCGCCACATGAAGCGCTTCGGTGAGGGCGCGGCGCATCAGGCCGGCCGCACGTACGCCGTTGGACAGCCGCGACATGTTGATCATGTCCGCCATCTGCTGGAAGCCGCGGCCCACTTCGCCGATGAGGTAGGCCTCGGCGCCGTCGAGCACGATTTCGCCGCTTGCCATCGAGCGGCTGCCGAGTTTGTCTTTCAGCCGAACGATCTGATAGCGGTTGCGCGTGCCGTCTTCAAGCACCTTCGGGAGCAGGAACAGCGCCAGTCCCTTCATGCCTTCGGGCGCGCCGTCCGGACGGGCGAGGACCATGGCCAAATCGGCATCGGCGTTCGAGCAGAACCACTTGTCGCCGGTCAGCTTCCAGACCTCGTTGCCGTCGGCATCGACGCCGCGGGTCGCGCGCGTCACGGTGCGTCCGGTATCGGAGCCTGCCGCCTGCTCCGTCATGAACATCGCGCCCTGGAAGAGCGTGTCGAAGTCCTGCGACACGAGCCTCGGCAGATAGCGGTCCACGAGCGCCTTCGACCCGAACTTGCGCAGCGTGCGCGTGAGCGAATCGGTCATGCTGACCGGGCAGCAGAGGCCGAATTCGGCCTGGACGAACAGGAACGTGAGCGCGTACTTGACGAGCGGCGGCGGTGCGTCGCTGCGATGACTCATCGAGGCGAGGCCGAGTTCGCTGTACGCCACGCGTTCGAGCGCGACGTAATCGGGGTGTTTCTCGATGTGCTGGATCGCCTCGCCGCGGCGCGTGCGCGGGCGAAGCGCGGGCGGATGGTGGTCGGCGGTCGTCGCCCATGCATCGAGTTCGTCAGACGCGCGTTGTCCCAGTGCGACGAGTCTGTCTTCGACCCCATGGAACACCGTCTCGCCCAGGTAGCTCTTGAGCAGCGCGCCGAACGATGGGTCGCTAAGGAAGAAATTGATGCCGCGGCTATCGGGGATGTTGGACGTCTCGGGCGTTTGCCGAAGTTCGAGCATTCACTGTCTCCTGGATTATCGTGCGATGCCTCGGCACCGTACCTTCTTGGAGACCAGCGTACGTTTCAGTCTGATAATCGTCCAATACAATTAATGGCACGTACGATAAGATCTATTTATCGTTATCCGGGGGGGCGCTTTCATGGAACTGAGGCAACTCAGATACTTCGTCGCAGTCGCGGAGGAATTGCATTTCGGCCGGGCGGCGCGTCGGCTCTTCATCTCGCAACCCGCCTTGAGTTTCGACATTCGCCGTTTCGAAGAACAACTCGGCGTGAAGCTGCTCGAGCGCAGCAACAAGTCGGTGGCGCTGACCAATGCGGGGCAAGTGCTCTTGGGCGAAGCCCGGCGGCTGTTGGAGCAGGCGGAGGACGTGGCCAAGGTCACGCTGCAGTCCGCGCACGGGCTGGCGGGACGCCTGCGCATTGGGTTCGTCAATTCGATGCTCTACCGGGGGCTACCCGAAGCCGTGCAACAGTTCGAATCGGCGCATTCGTCGGTGGAGATCGTGCTCAAGGAGATGAACACGGCGGAGCAGGTGCGAGCGTTGCAGCAGTTGCAGATCGACCTGGGATTTGCCCACTGGGGGCACTTTCCGGCCGAAGTCGAGACGCAGGTGTGGATGTCGGAGGCGTTGCTTTGTTGCCTGCCCGTCGATCACAAGCTGGCGAAGCGGCGGCGCATCGACTTGCGTCAACTCTCGGACGAGCCGTTCATCCTGTTCCCGCGCACGGTGTCTCCGCATTACCACGACCAGATCATTGCCACCTGTGTCGAGGCGGGGTTCAGTCCCCAGATCCGACATGAAGCAAGGCTGTGGCAAACGGTCGTGACAATGGTTGAATTTCAGATGGGGGTCGCCCTGGTGCCGGAAGCCTTGGCGCGCACCCGGTCTCAGCGGGCCGTCTTCATTCCGCTCGCGCGAAACACGTTCTCCTCGCAAATTCTGCGGTTGACGCGCGCCGGCAGCCAACTGGATCTGACCGAACGCTTTCTCGCCGCGCTCACGACGGACGATCGATCAAGGGCGCGCTGAATCCGCACCCCCACCGGATAGGCGACGGCCAACCCGCTGGATCGGCTGTACTCCCCCCACCTCTAAGGGTTTCCCATCATCTTGACTTCGGCTTTTCTTTCGCCAATACTTTGTCCGTACAAAGTAATAAACACCGAACAAAGTCGGTGAACCCAACCAAGCGATCGAATTCAGGAGGAGGGAGACATGGACGCACTGCAACCCCAGGCGGAGACTACGCGCCGCATTCGTGCGAGCTACGGGCGCTATCTCGAGGAGTTCGAGGTTGGCGATATCTATGAGCACCGCCCCGGGCGCACCATCACCGAGGCCGACAATATTCACTTCTCGCTGCTGACGATGAACTTCCATCCGATGCATTGCGATGCCGCCCACGCGGCCAAGAGCGAATTCGGCCAACTGCTCGTCAATAGCGGACTGACGGTCGCCATCGTCCTCGGCATGACCGTCAACGACGTGAGCGGCAAGGCCATCGCCAACCTCGGTTGGAAAGAGATCAAGCTCACCGCCCCGGTGTTCTGCAACGACACGCTCTACGCCGAATCGCAGGTACTGGAAAAGCGCGAATCGCGCTCGCGTCCCACGCAAGGTATCGTCACCGTGCACACCCGCGCGTTTAACCAGAACGGCGTGCAGGTCATGGAATTCGTACGCAGCGCACTGATTCCGAAACGCGGCCACGGCGTCGGCGACTGAGCCGGGCAGCGCGGCTCACACGGTACGTTCCAATCGACATCACGCGGGCTGCGCCGAGACGCTCGGCACCCGCGGCACGGCTCGCCGTGATGGCACGGCGATGGAGGCAAGGATGCAAGGCAACATCCGGCAAGGCGATGCAATGCCGATACCCGACGCCCTCGGTCAACCCCGAGACGTCGGCCCGACCGCAAGCCATTCCACACCCCCTACCGACGGATCCGGGCGGGTCGACGCGACCAGCGCCGCGCGCTGGGTCGATCAGTTCGGCTCGGCGCCGCTGAGCCCAGTGCATGCGGTCGCACTCGCCAACGCCGCACATGGCATCACCGACGCCGTCGCCCGCGCAGCTCGTGCGCTCGACTGGCTGACGCCCGACGCCTTCGACGCCACGCTGCGCCAGCAGGAGACATGCGATGCGCACGCTGCATGTTGATGCACCGGTCTCTGCAACGGCCTCAGCGCCGGGCCGCGAGATGTCCGACGCCACTTGCGTTGAACGAACCGCCCTGGCGCTCGACGCTGCGGGTGTCGCCGGTCTGACGGGCGGCTTCGTGCGCCTGCGTGGCGATGCAGCGCTCGACCAGGCGCGCACCGTCGACAACGCGGTCCGTGACGACGTCGCGCTGCCCAACAGCCGCGTGCTGGGGGCGACCCTCGCGCACAAGGACATGTTCTTCCGCGCCGGCGAGCTGACCGAGTGCGGTAGCCGCATCCTCGCTGGTAATCGACCATTGCATACGGCTACCGTGCTCGCGCGCCTCGATGCAGCAGGCGCGGTCGATCTCGGTGCCCTGCACATGGCGGAGTTCGCCATGAGCCCGACAGGCTTCAACGCGCACCTCGGGCATGGCCGCAACGCCTGGTCGCCGGAGCACGTCAGTGGCGGGTCGTCCAGCGGCAGCGGCGTGGCCGTCGCACGCGGTCTGGCGTTCGCCGCGCTCGGCTCCGATACCGGCGGCTCCGTCCGGATCCCAGCCGCCGTCAATGGCGTCACCGGCATCAAGCCGACCCAGCACGCGGTCTCGACCTACGGCGTGATGCCGCTGTCGCCAAGCCTCGATTGTGTCGGCGTGCTGGCGCGTACCGCGGCCGATGCGGCGGCGGTGCTCGAAACCGTCTGGGGGCCGGACGCCAACGATCCCCATTGCCTCGTCAGCCAAGCGCGTGATTTCACGACCGCGTTGGCGCAGCCCTTGAGCGAGCGCGACGTCGTCGCGGTGCCCGAGTTCGACACCACGGCACCGATCTCCGACGAAATCCGTGCTGCCGTTGCACGGGTGACGCAAGCGCTCGAAGCCTGCGGCGCGACCATTCGCAAAGTCGCGCTGCCCGATCTGCGCGAAGCCGGTGCGCTTGCCACGTTGGTGTTGGGCGCCGAAGCCGCCTCGATCCACGGTCAATGGCTGCGCGAGCGGCGTGACGAGTATGGCGAGCAGGTCTTGCGCCGGCTGGAGCGTGGCCTCCTGTATCCGGCCACTCGTTACTTCGACGCGCTGCGCCTGCGAGCCGGCTACACGCAGTCGTTTGTCGAGCGCTATCTGACAGGCGCACAAGCCCTGCTGCTGCCGACGTTGCCGTACGCGGTGCCGACCATTGCCGAGACGCTCGACGGCGATGCGGACGAGATCGAACGGCGCTTCGGCGACTTCTCCTACTGGACACGTGGCATCAACTACCTGGGGCTGCCGGCGGTTGCCGTACCGGCAGGGCGCACGCAGAACGGATTGCCGACCGGGGTTCAGTTGATCGGTCGCGCGTGGCACGAGGACACCCTGCTGCGTCTCGCGCATCAGTTGCAACAACATACAGACTGGCACCTGCCGTCAGTGGACCGTCTCGGGCCGCTCGATCACGCAGCGATGCCGGCGGGTCTTGATACGGCGCGATCGTCAGTGTCACAGTTAGCCATGGACAGGAAGAAGTAACGCAAGCCCAGAACGATGACGCCATCGTTCGCCGCAAGTCAATTTTTGCTCGCATCACGTTCGCTTCAGACGAACGGATGCCGCCAACGTTCAGGAGACAACCGTATGAACGCAACCTCTGTCAACGCTGGGGCCCGGCTCGACCGGCTTCCCCTGGCGAGGTTTCACTGGAAGATTCTCGGACTCATCAGCGGTGGCGCGCTACTCGACGCCTTCGATGTCTACCTCGCCGCCGGCGTGCTCGCGGCGCTGGTCAAGAGCGGCTTCTCGACGCTGCAGCTCAACGCGGCCTTCATCTCGGCCACCTTCTTCGGCATGCTGATCGGCTCTGCGCTGGCCGGCTACGTCGGCGATCGCTTCGGTCGACGCTATTCCTACCAGATCAACCTCGCCGTATTCGGCATCGCGTCGCTGTTCGCGTGCTTCGCGCCGAACATGGCCACGCTGATCGTGCTGCGTTTCATCATGGGCCTGGGCCTCGGTGCGGAGCTTGTCGTGGCCGCCGGCACGCTGTGCGAGTTCGTGCCGCCAGCCTACCGAGGACGCTGGATCTCATTGATGGGGCTCATCATCAACTCGGGTCTGCTGATCGCCACGAGTGTCGGGTACATCGTGATCCCGAACCTCGGCTGGCGCTGGATGTTTGCCATCGCAGGCGCGGGGGCGCTCGCCATCTGGATCATGCGCAAGCGCATGCCGGAATCGCCGCGCTGGCTCGAATCGGTGGGTCGCACCCAGGAAGCGGAAGCCACGCTCGCCGAGATCGAGGGCCAGGTGAAGCGTCAGTTCGGCGCGCTGCCGCCGGTGCCGCCCGCGCAGCCGGTGATGGCGCGCAACGTGCCCCTGTCGGTGCTGTTCACGAAGCCCGTGATCGGCCGCACGCTCACCGCTGCGCTCACCTGTGTCGCGATCAATGTGGCCGTATATGGCTTCGTGGCCTGGCTGCCGACCTTCTTCGTGAAGCAGGGACTGACGGTGGTGCAGTCGCTCGGATTCACCACGCTGATGGCCTTTGGCGCCCCGGGCGGTGCGTTGGTCGGTTACCTGCTGGGCGATCGCCTTGGACGTCAGCGCGGCCTCGTGCTGTTCTCGGCGGCCACGATCGTGCTCGGCTTCCTGTATCCGCAAATGCGTGATGCGGTGTCGATCTCGGTGGTCGGTTTCTGCCTGGTCACGTCGATCTATACGGTCGTCACGCTCGGTCTGTATGGCTATATCCCCGAGTTGTTCCCGACGGCGTTCCGTTTGCGTGGCACGGGCTTTGCCGGCGTGTGTGGCCGTGCGGCGTCGATGAGCACGCCGTATCTGGCTGTCGCCCTGTTCCAGCACTTCGGCATCTCCGGTGTACTGGCGATGGTGAGCGGCGTGCTGGGCCTGCTGATCGTCGCGCTGCTGGTGCTGCGCGTGGAAACCAATCAACAGTCGCTCGAAGATATCAGCGTGCCCAACGACGTCGGTCTCGGTGGCACCGCGACAACCCGCGCCATGCGTGTAGAGCACTAGCCCCAACACCTTGCATCCGTTCAGAAAGGAGACAGCATGACTTCAGAAGTGAACCACACGCCCCAGGGGATCTCGGCGACGCTGGCCTCGTTCGCTCTGGGCCTTTCGCTCGACGCCGTGCCCACGGTTGTGCGCGAACGCGCCAAGCACTTGCTGCTCGACGCGATTGGCCTGGCCTATGCGTCGCAGCCGGCCGACTTCACCCGGGTCGCGCTCGAAGGTCTCACGGCCCTGAGCGCCGGAGACAAAGCGGGCGCGACGGTGATCGGCCGTGGCCAACGCCTCAACACACGCGACGCGATGGTCATGAACGGCGTGCTCGTGCATGGCCTCGACTTCGACGACACGCATTCGCGCGGCGTGATCCATGCCACCGCGAGCGTGTTGCCGTGCGTGTTCGGCGTGTCGGAACTGCGCGGTGTCGATGGCGCCCAGACGCTGGCGGCTTACATCGCCGGCATGGAAGCGGCCACGCGCATCGGCTCGGTGGCGAAGGGAGGATTCCATCAGGTGGGATTCCATCCGACCGGTGTCGTGGGGATCTTCGGCTGCACGCTGGCGGCCTCACGCCTGTTGGGCCTGACCGCACAGCAGGCTGCAATGGCGCAGGGCATTGCGCTGTCGATGGCCAGCGGCAGCCTCGAATTCCTGCAGGACGGCGCCTGGACCAAACGCTTGCATCCGGGCTGGGCCGCACAGTCGGCGTTCACCGCGGCGACCATGGCGGCGCACGGCTACATCGGGGCATCCGCACCGTATGAAGGGCGCTTCGGCCTGTTTTCGAGCTACCTCGGCGAACAGCGCGGCAATGCCGATCTGGCGCTCGCGACTGAAGGCCTCGGCGAGCAATGGCAGATCGAGGAAGTGGCGATCAAGCCGGTGCCGGCCTGTCATTTCACGCATGCGTTCGCCGATGCCGGCACGGCGTTGCACAAGGTCTGGCAGCAACGAGGCGCGAAGATCAGTGAACTGGGCGATCAGGTCGAGCGCATTCGCGTGAAGGTTCCCGAGGCGGTCGTCAAAACAGTGTGCGAGCCGGTGGCCAACAAGCGCCGTCCGGCGAACAGCTACGACGCGCAGTTCAGCGTACCTTATGTGGTATCGAGTGCCTTGATCAAAGGCCACTTCACGCTCGACGAACTCGAACCGGCGGCGCTGCGCAATGACGCGGTACTCGCGCTGGCGGCGAAGGTCGAGTACGAGATCGACCCGGCCAGCACTTTCCCGCGCCACTATACGGGGGAAGTCGTGTTGGAACTGCGCGACGGCAGCACGCTCGCGCATCGCGAGGCGATCAATCGCGGCAGCGCGGATCGTCCGCTCAGCAATGCGGAAATCGTGGAGAAGTACGTCGCCAATGCCGCGCGTGTACTGCCGCAGGCACGCGTTGACAAGGTACGCGAGACCGTGCTCGCTCTCGACCGCCTGCCGGCGGGCGCCCTGCAAGCCGTGCTCGGCGAGGCGGTCTAGGCCGTGAGTGAATGTCTGGAGATAGTGAGATGACGCAAGTGGAAAACAACACCGCAGGGCAAGGCGAGGACGATACCCTGATCCTCGACATGCTCGACCGCTTCCTCAAGGTGGAGGTCAAGCCCTACGTGCATGCCCTGGAGAAAGCCGACGAGTATCCCGCCGAGATCGTCGAGCAGATGAAGGAGATGGGGCTGTTCGGTTGCCTGATCGCGCCCGAGTATGGCGGATTGGGGCTCTCGACCCGCACCTATGCGCGCATGATCGAGCGCATGTCGGCGGTGTGGATGTCGCTCAGCGGCATCGTCAATTCGCATCTGATCATGGCGATGACGGTGCAGCGCAACGGCACACCGGACCAGAAGGCCGCGTTCCTGCCGCGCTTCGCGACCGGCGAGTTGCGCGGCGGTATCGGCCTGACCGAGCCGGATTGTGGCACCGATCTGCAGGCGATCCGCACGACCGCCACGCGCGACGGCGATCATTACTTGGTCAATGGCGCGAAGACCTGGATTACCAACAGTTTGTACGGCAATTGCCTGGTGCTGCTGGTCAAGACCGATACGACGGCACAGCCGCGACATCGCGGCATGAGCCTGCTCATAGCGGAGAAGGGACCCGGCTTCGAAGTGAGCCGCAAGCTGGAAAAGCTCGGTTACAAGGGCATCGATACTTGCGAGCTCAATTTCGACAACTACCGCGTGCCGGTCGATCGCCTGATCGGCGGCGAGGAAGGGCGTGGCCTGAAGCAGATCCTGAGCGGGCTGGAACTGGGTCGCATCAACGTCGCGGCGCGCGGTCTCGGCATCGCGGTGGCGGCACTCGACGCCTCGGTCGCGTACAGTCAGCAACGCAAGACCTTCGGCAAGCCGATCTGCGAGCATCAGGCGATTCAGCTCAAGCTCGGCGAGATGGCGACACGCGTGCATGCCTCGCGGTTGCTCGTCGATGCGGCGGCGCAGGCGTATGACCGCGGCGAACGGTGCGACATGGAAGCGGGCATGGCGAAGTACTTCGCCACGGAGGCCGGCGTCGAGAACAGCACCGAGGCGATGCGCATCCATGGCGCCTATGGCTATTCGAAGGAATTCGACATCGAGCGTCTGTATCGCGATGCGCCGCTGCTCGTGATCGGCGAGGGGACCAACGAGCTGCAACGCATCATCATCGCGAAGCAACTGATCGAGAGGAATCCGGTATGAGCCTGCCACTGTCCGGACTGCGGGTGATCGCAGTCGAGCAATACGGTGCCGGTCCGTTCGCCACGCAGCATCTGGCCGATCTCGGCGCCGACATCATCAAGATCGAGAACGCGAAGGACGGCGGCGACGTCGGCCGCGCGGTCGGCCCGCACTTCTTCGGCGAGGGCGACAGCCACTTCTACGAAGCGTTCAATCGCAACAAGCGCAGCATGGCGCTCGACCTCAAGAGCGCGGAAGGCCGGGAGATCCTGCTCAAGCTGGTCGAGTCCGCGGACGCCGTGTTCGACAATCTGCGCGGCGACCTCCCCGTCAAGCTCGGCCTCGACTATGCGTCGCTGGCGCGCGCGAACCCCGCGCTGGTATGCGTGCACTTGTCGGCCTACGGCCGCACCGGTTCGCGCAAGGCGTGGCCCGGCTACGACTACCTGATGCAGGCCGAGGCCGGCTATCTGTCGCTCACCGGCGAGCCGGACGGTCCGCCCGCGCGCTTCGGCCTGTCGATCATCGACTTGATGACCGGCACGACCGCCTCGATGGCGTTGCTCGCCGGGGTGCTCGAAGCACGCAAGACGGGCACGGGGCGCGACCTCGATGTCAGTCTGTTCGACGTGGCGCTGCATAACCTGGCCTATGTGGCGACGTGGTACCTGAACGGCGGACACATGACGCGGCGCGAACCGCGTTCGAGCCATCCGTCGCTCACGCCCAGCGAGTTGTACCGTACGCGCGACGGTTGGATTTTCCTGATGTGCAACAAGGAGAAGTTCTGGGGCGTGCTGGCGCAGGAGATCGGCAAGCCGGAATGGATCACCGACCCCGAGCTTTGCAACTATGCGGCGCGGCTGAAGCATCGCAATCGCGTGCGCCGCGAACTCGACGACGTGTTGATGACCGAGGACACGGCGACGTGGATGCAGCGCTTCGCGGGCAAGGTGCCGGCGGCGCCGGTGCACGATGTTGCGCAGGCGCTCGACAATCCGTTCGTAGCCGAGCAGGCGCGCGTGATGGACTTCGAGCACCCGGAACATGGCCCGATCAAGGGCGTGGCGTCGCCGGTGCGCATCGACACGCCGCTGCCGGCACGCGCGGCGCCGCGAATGGGCGAGCATACGGACGAGGTACTGCGCGAAGCCGGGTTCGGCGACGACGCGATTGCTTGGCTGCGCGAACAAGCTGTGGTGCAATGACACCATTACTCCTCACCGGCAACGCCGACCACGCGCATGACCCCATTGCTTAACCAGCAGCCACGCTATCTTCAGCTCGCGCAGACGCTGATCCACGAGATCCGCGATGGTCGATACGCGGTCGGTGACTTCCTGCCGACCGAATTCGATCTGTGCGAGCAGTTCGGTGCCAGCCGCTTCACGGTGCGCGAGGCGGTCAAGCGCCTGGTGCAGATGGGGCTGGTGGATCGCCAGCCCGGTGTCGGCACGCGCGTGTTGGCGCGCGAGGCGGTGAGCGGCTACCAGCAGGTGATGCGCCAACTGGGCGACTTGCAGCAATACACGGCCGACACCGAGCTGGAGATCCTCGCACGCGATCTGGTCGAAGTCGACGAGACACTGGCGCCGGTGCTGCGCGCCGGTAATGGTGAATCGTGGCTGCATCTATCGGCGCTGCGGCGCAGTGGCGGCGAGCCGGACCCCATTTGTGTCAGCGACATCTATATCCATCCGGCGTTTCGTGCGCTGGAGGGGATCGCGGACAGTTCGCACGTGCCGATCTACACGCTGATCGAAGAACAGTTCGGTGAGAAGATCGCGGCGGTGCAGCAGGAGATTCGGGCCACGCTTATCACGCCGGCGCAGGCGCGCTGGCTCAACGTGAAGCCGAAGTCGGCGGCCTTGTGGATTTGCCGGCGGTATCTGAATCGCCGCGAGGAAATCGTCGAGGCGGCGATCAGCATTCACCCGGCCGACCGCTTCAGTTATTCGGAAACATTTCAACGCGACTGGCGCGCCGCCTCCTGACACCCCGTCAATGCGTCGGGAAGGGCGCCCGCGCAAAGGGGCACCCATGAACGCTGTATCCACGTATCTGTTCGTTCCCGGCGACCGTCCGGATCGCTTCGACAAGGCGCTCGCCACCGACGCGGCACGCGTGATCCTCGATCTCGAGGACGCCGTTTCTCCCGACAACAAACAAGCGGCGCGCGACGCGCTGTTTCAATGGCTGGCGCAACACGGTGAAGACGCGCGCGTATTGGTGCGCATCAATGGCGTGCATACGCCCTGGCACGCCGACGATCTTCGATTGGCCGAGATGCCGGGCGTCGCGGGGATCATGTTGCCAAAGACGGAGCGGGCCGACGAGATGCAGTCGTTGCGCGCCCGCTTGCGCGAGGCGCAGACGCTTTACGCGCTGATCGAGACGGTCGACGCGGTGGTACGTTTGCGCGAACTTGCAGGGGCGCCGGGGGTGACGCGCCTGGCGTTCGGTACGGTTGACTTCTGCGCGGACGCCGGCATCGGCGACGACGTTGCCGCGCTCGATGCGATTCGAACGCAGTTCGTGATCGAGTCACGCTATGCGCGGTTGCCGGCGCCCATCGATGGGGTGACGGTCGCCATCGGCGACGACGACGCGTTGCGTGCCGATGTGCGTCATTCACGCGCGTTTGGTTTCGGGGCAAAGCTTTGTATTCACCCGAGGCAAGTCGGGATCGTGCGCGACGGTTTCCTGCCGACGCAACAGGAAGCCGAGTGGGCGACGCGGGTGCTCGATGCGGTCGCCGCAGGAGGCGCAGGCGCGATCGCCGTGGACGGCAAGCTCGTTGACCGACCGGTAGTGGAACGTGCCAAGGCGATCGTGGCGCAACTGGTCTAGGGGCTGCGCCAATAGCGCCCGTTGACCCCAGGTTCAATGGCTCTCCGAAAACATCGTCATCCGCTTCAGAATCCACGTCAGCAACGTTTCCGCCGCCGGGGAAAGCGGACGACGAGACTTCACCAGCACCCGCGCCTTCGCTGCTTCGAAGAGGGGATGTGCGATAGGCAGTGCGACGAGTTCGCCGGCATCGATTTCGCGGTACACGGAGAAGGCGCCGATCAGCGTCGCGCCTTCTCCGCGAGTCACGAAGTGGCGTAGTACCTGAAGCGAGTTTGTGGTCAGCGTTCGGCGGATGTCGACGTTTTCCGTGTAAGCCAGCATCTCGACAACCTGTCCAAGCCCGAATGCGGGCGGCATCAGCGCCAACGGATATTGCAGCATTTCCTCGACGGTGACGGTACCGCCTCGCAGTGCGAGCGGATGCCGGGTATTGACGAGCAGCACGATCGGCTGCGACGACGTTGCGCGGAATTCAATCTCCGGGTGGGCGGGCGGGTTATAGGCCAGACCGATGTGCGCGCGGCTCTGCGCCACCTCCTCCAGAACGTTGTTGACCGGCAGGATATCGACGATCACGTCGAGTCCGGGGAACTGCATGCAGAAGTCGTTGAGCACCTCTTCCATCAGGCCGTCGATGTAACCCTCGCTGATCGCGAGCCGGACATTGCCCCGCTTCAAACCGCGCAGCGCCTCAAGCCGATCTTCGAACTGCTCCTGTTGCGACTGACATCCCCGCCAATATTCGAGGAGGTGCATGGCCGCTTCGGTCGGCCGGACACCCCGCGCACGCCGCTCGAAAAGCGGTGAGCCAATCTCGTCCTCGAGCAGCCGGATTTGCCGAGTGATCACCGACGCCGCCGTATTGAGGCTGTCGGCTGCCGCGCGGATCGAGCCGTGCGTAAGCACTTCGTGAAAATACCGCAAACGCCGTTGATTCAGTTCACGCACCGTGTCCGTCCTCGGTTAAGTGTTGCCAAATGAGCAACGATAACCGACTTAGGTTGCTCTTGCTCTTCGGTTTTTGGCTGTTAATGATGAATTCATCCTAAGCACACCGGAGAACGCTCTTGTCCGCTATTCCTTCCACGCCTCTCACTGAACGGCACGCGGCGCTTTATCGCAAGCTGAACTGGCGGCTGCTTCCGTTTCTGCTGCTTTGCTACACGTTCGCGTACCTCGACCGGGTAAATATTGGTTTCGCGAAGCTTCAGATGCAAAGCGATCTTGGCTTCTCCGATGCCGTGTACGGTCTCGGCGCGGGTATTTTCTTCCTCGGCTATGTGTTGTTCGAAGTCCCGAGCAATCTCCTCTTGCCGAAGGTGGGCGCGCGCAAGACCATCAGCCGGATCATGGTGTTGTGGGGGGTGACTTCGGCGTCGATGGTGTTCGTGCGTTCGGAGCCGATGTTCTACACGATGCGGTTTCTGCTCGGCGTCTTCGAGGCGGGATTCGCACCCGGCATGATCTTCTACTTGACCTATTGGTACGGTCGCGCGCGCATGGCGCAGGTCATGGCGATTGTCATGCTGGCAGGTCCGATCGGCGGCATGTTTGGCGGCCCCCTGTCGACGTGGATCATGACGGCGTTCTCCGGCGCGCACGGCCTTGACGGCTGGCAGTGGATGTTCTTGATCGAGGGATTGCCGTGCGTGGTGTTCGGCGTGCTCGCGCTGTTTGTGCTCGACGACCGGCCAGCCGACGCACGTTGGCTGAGCGCCGACGAGAAGCGCCTGCTCGCGTCGGAACTCGATGCCCGGGGCGGCTCACATCATTCGTTCGCGCAGGTCGCCAAGGATCCGCGGGTCTATTGGCTCGCGTTGCCGTACTTCTGCTTTATCTGTGGGATCTACGCGGTGAGCTTCTGGCTGCCGTCGATCATCAAGGCGGCCGGCGTGCGAGACACCCTGCAGATCGGCTTTTACTCGGCGATACCTTACGTCGCGGCGGCCGTCGCGATGCTGCTCGTCGGCCGCAGTTCCGACCGGCGCGGCGAGCGTCGCTATCACAGCGCAGTGCCCGCACTCATCGGTTCGGTGACGCTGGCGCTCGCCACGCTCTTCAGCAGCGATCTCGCGCTCTCGCTGACCTGCATGACGATTGCGACCGCCATGATGTGGGTCGCCTATACCGTGTTCTGGGCGATGCCGTCCGAATACCTCAAGGGCGACGCCGCATCGGGCGGCATTGCGCTCATCAACACCATCGGGCTGATGGGCGGTTTCCTGAGCCCGACGATCATCGGCTGGGCGCAGGGTGCGACCGGCAGTCTGCACGCCGGGCTGTATGTGATGGTCGCGCTGCTGGCCATCGGCGCCATCGTATTGCTCGCGATGCGTCCGGCGCACCGCTTGACGTCCGTGACGCCCGATCCCGCCCCCACAATCTCACCAGAGGTCTGATTTTGTCCCGTACCCCTCCGACCATTTTGATCGCCGGTTTCCAACACGAAACCAATACCTTTGCGCCGTCGAAAGCCGCTTACGAGAACTTCGAGCGTGGCGAAGGCTTTCCGTCGATGTCGCGCGGCAGCGACGTACTCGCGCTGCGCGACGTCAACATTCCCGCCGGCGGCTTCATTCGAGCGGCGGAGGCTGCCGGATATGCGCTCTCGCCGGTCATCTGGGCAGGCGCGAGTCCGTCGGCGCACGTGACGCGCGACGCATTCGAGCGGATCGCGGGCGAAATCGTGGAGGCGGCGCGCACGCAGCGGTTCGATGCGGTGTATCTCGATCTGCATGGGGCGATGGTTGCCGAACATGTCGACGATGGGGAAGGCGAGCTGCTTGCGCGCGTACGCGAGGTCGTCGGCCCGAGCGTGCCCATCGTCGCGTCGCTCGACCTGCACGCGAACGTCACCGAACGAATGTTGCGCAGCGCGAATGCACTCGTCGCGTATCGCACGTATCCGCACGTGGATATGGCCGAGACGGGGGCGCGTGCCGCCGATCTGCTTGCACGGTTGATATCGGGGGAAGGGCTGCATCGCGCGTCGCGGCGATTGCCCTTTCTCATTCCGATCAATGGCATGTGTACGCTGCTCGAACCATCGCGCGGGATGTACCAGCGCGTCGGCGAGGCGGAAGTGGGCGATGTCGTATCGGCATCGTTCGCACCGGGGTTTCCGGCGGCGGATTTTCCTGAATGCGGTCCGGTGATCTGGGCGTACGGGCATACGGCCGACGCCGCGAATGCAGCCGTCGACGCGCTTTACCGGCGCATGATCGACGAGGAGTCTGCGTGGCGCGTCACGTTCCTGTCCCCCGATGCCGCGGTGCAAGAAGCGATGCGATTATCCGAAGGGGCGAGTCGTCCGGTCGTCATTGCCGATACGCAGGACAATCCCGGGGCCGGTGGCGATGCCAACACGATGGAGATGCTGCGAGCCCTTGTTCGTCATGGGGCTAAACGTGCTGCGATCGGCCTGATATACGATCCGGAGGCTGCGGCGTTAGCGCATCGCGCGGGCATAGGCGCGCAGATCGAGACGTCGTTGGGCGGGCAGTCGGGCGTGCCTGGCGACCAACCGTTCGTCGGCAAGTTCGAAGTCACGTTCCTCTCCGAGGGTCGGTGCCGCTATGACGGCCCCATGATGAACGGCATGCAAGCCGAACTTGGCCCGGTCGCGTGCTTGCGCATCGACGACGTGTTGATTGCGATCAGTTCCAGCAAGGCGCAGATGCTGGACCGCAATCTGTATCGCGTGGCGGGAATCCAGCCGGAGGAGATGCGCATTCTCGTGAACAAGAGCTCGGTGCATTTTCGCGCGGACTTTGAGCCAATCGCCGAGGCGGTGTTGGTGGCGAAGGCGCCGGGCCCCATGACCGCCGATCCCGCCGATCTGCCCTGGACGCGTCTCGCCCCCGGCATGCGCACTCGCCCCGGCGGTGAGCCTTTTGGCGGGTAGCGTCGGTGCTACACATCAAATACCAGGACGTCTGGGCGGATGCCGCCATGCACGACACCGTCGTTAGGCTGGCCTGACTGAGAAATAGGCGAGAGGCATAGGGAAGGGCGATAGTCGCCCGTCCCGGACCACCGCTCGCTCTATGGCATCCGCGGCGACGCTTGCGGCGCCCGATGCACCCGCCTTGGTTCTTCCGTGGCGTCGCCGCGTCGGATCATCTCGTCAATCTCAGCCCGCAATTGCTTGACGAGGACATCCACCGCCTCAAAGCATTTCCCGACCGAGGGCGCCACTTGTCGGTGCGCGACGATCCTGCGCCTGTCGCGATAGCGTATCCACGCGATGTACCCGTGATGCTCAAGCTCGAGCGCAGCCTCGATGTGGACGGACCGATAGGTTTCGATGGTTCTCAGGTTCATGCCCCCTCCTGGTAAGTGCCCGGAAGATCTACGCGGCTTCGAGCTGGTGAATTTGCGTTCCCGCGTGAAGTCCCGCAATCAAGTCGCTCTCCGTAATCATTCCGATGACACGATTGCCGTCATCAACCACTGGAATATGGTGGTGCCCAGTCGTGGAGAACGTGGGCAGCAGGTCGAGAATGGAATCTGAGCCCTTTGCGGTACACACCCGGGTCGTCATTACCGAGCCGACCGATCGGGGGTTGTCCTTCCCGGGGAGAAGCCAACCGAGCGCGTTGCCAATGCTTTGCGGTCCGGCGGCACGTCCAAGCTCGCGATGGATGTCATACCGCGTCACGATGCCGACGATCTGATGATCGGTGTCGCGCACCGGAAGCGCCTTGATGGCGTGACGCTCCAGCAACTTGAGCGCCACCGAGCAATCCGTCTCCTTGAGCACTGTCAATGGCGACTTCGTCATGATGTCCTGGCACGTCAGGCCGTGAAATGTTCGACGGCAGGCGGCGAGTTGGGTTTCTCGCAGGAGCGCCTCCAGGTCGTCGATGTCCACGTCGATGAATTCATTTCGACGCGCCAGCACGGCTTCCAGATCTTTACGCGTGAATCCGCCGCCGGTTTCCATCGAAGCATCCGCCGATTCCGTCGCCTTGATCTTTACCACGCGATGCGGATAGCGGTGCCCCGTGAGCGAGTGATAAATGATGGCGAGCGACACCAGCACCGTCGACTGCAGGGCAACGGGGGCAATGGCGAAGGCATAGCCCATTCCATGGATGCCGGCCCCGCCGAACACGGCGGTCAGTGCCACGGCACCGGCGGGCGGATGCACGCAACGCGCTGCAAACATCGCCAGAATGGCTACGGAAACGGCGATCGCGCCGGCAATCGGCACATTCGTAATGACGATGCCGCACGTGACGCCGACAATGGCGGCGATGACGTTGCCGCCAATCACCGACCACGGTTGAGCGAGCGGGCTGGCGGGTACGGCAAAGAGAAGCACCGAGGAAGCCCCCATCGGGGCGATCAGCAGCGGAAAGCGGCTGGAGAATCCGGGGAATAGATGGATGGTCAGCCCGGCAATCGTCAGCGCTGCTGCTGCGCCCAGGCCAGAGCGCAGGCGTTCCCGTGCACTGAGGCCCGTGGCGTTCGGCAGAAACGCGCCTAACCATGCTTGCATCTGCTTTTGAGTCAACATACCCTTTCGAATTGTTATGGTGTGAAGGAAAAAGCGCCTCGCCGCACGCGTGACTTCGATCGGTGGGCCATCCATGATTCTGCCTTTGCGCGTCGATTGAGTCCAAGACGTGGTTGCAATGGTCCCGATAAGTTCAAGTTATGGAGAACCGCACCGTGGTCCCGCGTCAGATACGGTATTTGCTCGCTGTTGCAGAGCACAAGAACTTCACGCGTGCTGCGGACGCGTTGGGCGTTTCCCAGCCCGGGTTGTCGCAGCAAATCAAGCAGCTCGAGGACTACCTCGGAACGACGTTGTTTGACAGAACCGGACGGTCAATCCGACTCACCGATGCTGGCGAGACATACGTTGCGCATGCGCGCAAGGCGCTGTTCGAGCTTGAAGCCGGATGGCGGGCATTGCAGGAGGTTGAGGATCTGTCGCGTGGGGTACTTCGCGTGGCGTGTACGCCTTCATTTACCGAATCGCTGATGCCGAAATGGGTGCACTCGTTTCACGAGCACTATCCGAACGTCCATGTGTATTTGTCGGAGATGTCGCTCGACGCCATCGAAGCGGCGTTGTGCGCGGACGAAAGCGACATTGGCGTTGGATTCACCGATGTTCGAACCGAAGGCATCCAGGTGACGCCCCTATTCGAGGAGCGGGCAACGCTTGTCGTCAGCTCGACGCATCCATTGCGCTGCGAAGGGGTTGCCATCACCTCGGCGCAATTGGCGAGCCTGCCGCTTGTGATGCTCGTCGAAGGTTTCGCCGCTAGAACGTATGCGGATGCGTATTTCCGAGCGCACAAAATCGCGCCTAACATCGCCGTCGAGGCCAACTCCATCAGTGCGGTACTGAGAATTGTCCAGCTTGGGGGGATGGCCACCGTATTGCCCCAGGTCAGCGGGGATGTGCCGACAGGACTCTCGCATCTCGATCTGCCGGAGCCCATCACGAGCCGTACCGTGGCCATTCTGGAGCGGCAGCGGGTCCACCGAACCGCGGCCGCAAAGGCCTTTGCGAACATCGTGATGTCGTCGACGCGTCAGCTTGGGCTTGCGTCGTCATTCATCGACGACGACCTTCGTCGGCCCGACGGCACTGTCGTCAGAACACCCCGGGAATGACGCGGTAACGCACGATCGCTCGATAGGCCCGATATTCCGGGTCGTGGGACAAGAGCCGTTCTTCCCGAAGCAGACGTCCAATCTGAAGGGCGTACAAGCCGGCATAGACGAGCAGGTTGCGCCAACCGAAGTTCGTCGACAGAAAGCCTATGTCCGTGATGAAGTAGCCGAGATAGATCGGATGCCGGACAAGACGATAGGCACCGCGGGTCACGATGCCCCGGTTTGCTGGCAAGATGCCGAACGACCGGCGCAGCGACGCCTTGGCGAACAGTTGCCACAGAATGCCGGCACAACACAGGGTTGCACCCACCGGCTCCGGAATAAGCCGGATGCCCGGCGCCAGCTCGATAGCCAGGAAGTAGAACGTGCCGCCGACCGACAGCGCAATGCTCACCGGTCGCCAGTCGCGCTTCTCGGGAATGCGGGCAAACAGCGACAGACCGACGGTCAACGACGACGCAAGCGCAAGCAGCAGCACCGTCAGACGGGCGGGGTCCAGGCGCCATTGCAGGATGGCCGAATACGCAAAGATGCTTAGCAGCAGCGCGGAGCCCACTCGCACCGATATCTCCACCGCCATTTCACGCCACTGAGGTCGAGACTGCATGCCCGGTTCGTCACGGGGCAGGGCACCGTCCAGGGGTAGATCCACATAGTTTTTGCTTTCCATGATCCAGGTCCTTGATGCTGGTCACGTCGGCACCTCGCGTGCCGGTCGTTTTTGCTCTGTCCCCCGCGCCGCAAACAACGCGGGGTGTTGCCGTCAAGCGATGCCGGTGTAGTTCCGGAGCCGGCGTCATCGTGGTAATGCCATGCCCGCGCTAATTGATCGAACCGGAAAGCGAAGGCAGCAACACCCGGTAGATCTGAAGGAACGCCGGGCCAAGCAGCACCAGCAGCAACGTCGGGAAGATGAAAAAGATCAGCGGGAACAGTAGTTTCAGCGCGATTTTGGCCGCGCGCTCCTCGGCCCGTAGCCGCCGCTTCATTCGCAAGGTCTCCGACAACACCCGCAACGACGCCCCGATGCTGGTCCCGAAGCGCTCGGCCTGGATCAGCATCGACACGAACGTATCGATATCCTCGACGCCCGTTCGCAGGCTCAGATTGCGCAAGGCACGCTCCTTTGAATAGCCCGACCGGAGTTCGAGCAACATCAAGTCGAATTCGCGCGCGAGCACCGCGCTGCGAACGTGGATTTCCTTCGCGACACGGGCCAGCGCCGCATCCAGGCTCAAGCCCGCTTCGACACACACGGTCAACAGATCGAGTGCGTCCGGAAAATCCTCGAAAATCACGCGTTGGCGCCAGGCGATTCGGCGCGTCAGAATGCCGTTCGGCAAATAGTAGCCGATCGCACCGAGCAACAACAGAACGCTTAGGAGCAGCGTGCGGTTGATCGTCGTGTAGTGCGTGCTCGCAATGTAGTAGCCGATCAACGGCAGCACCAGCGCCAGCAATGTCTTGGCCGCGAAGTAGAGCGCGGGCGCCGACGCATCGCGCCAGCCGGCGTTCATGAACTGCACACGCAGGACGGAACTCTCCCACCCCTCTTTGGGCAATGAGAGTTTAGAGATCGGTTGCGACCATTCGGCGAGGCGCTCAATCCATTCGCGTGTGCCGGTCGGCTCGCCGGGCGCGTCCGCCGACGTGCCGGCGCCGAGGGCCCCCACGCGAGCACGCGTTTTCGTTTTCTGGGGCCAGAACCAGATCGCTGCGACCAGCGCAATGCTGAACGAGATCACGAAGACGCCGACCAGCAGGACCATTTGGCCTTGATTGAGTTGTGGCATGACAGTTCCCCCGCCGTCGCCGTTCACACGCGGATGCGAATAATCATGCGCATCCACACCATTCCCAACGCCATCAGCACCAGCGCCACCACGGCCAGCTTGATGCCGGCGGGGTCGTGCCAGAGAATTTCAAGAAACGCCGGGTTGACCACCATGATGATGCCGGCGGCGCCGAACGGCAGCACCTCCAGAATATTGGCGGACAGACGTCCTTCGGCCGATAGCACCTTGATCTTTTCATACAGCTTGAGCCGCTCTCGCGTGAGCTCGGCGATGTTGCCCATGATCTCGGCGAGATTGCCGCCGCTCTCGCGCTGAATCATCACCGCGATGATGAAGTAGCGCAGATCGGCGACAGGCACGCGTGTCGCGAGGTTCAGCAGGGCGTCGTTGAGGCTGACGCCGTAGTTGATTTCGTCGAACATGATGTGGAACTCGCCGCCGATAGGGGCCGACATTTCATCGCCGACCATCTCGATCGCCCCCGTGAACGCGTGTCCCGCGCGCAATGCGCGGGCGATCATGTCGGCCGCTTCCGGCAACTGGCGTTCGAGTTGCGCAAGTCGACGTCTGCGACGACGCATCACATACAGGACCGGCAAGCATGCCGCCAGCGGCCCCGCGATGAGCGCCAGGCGCCACGGCAGCGGCAATATCAGTACCAGGATCACTGCCCCGGCGCCCAGTAGCAGCATGAACGTCAGCAGGCGGCTCACCGACCACGAAAGCCCCGACTGTATGATGAAGAGATCGAGACTGTGGACCCGCGGCATGCGCATCAGAAGCTGTTCCAGTCTCGGCGAATCGCTCAGCATCCGCGTCTTCAGGATCGACGTGTGCTCCCGATCGACATGGCCGCCGGCCGAGAGCGAGCGAATGCGCGACTCGATCCGTTTGGCGGCCGCGCTGTGCTGGTTGCTCCACCACTGATAGACGGCTTCGATGGCCAGTACCACGGCCGCGAAGAGCAGAATCGCGAAAATGTAGAAGTACGGACTCATCGTTTCCTCCCACTGCGGGACGCCTGTCGGGCGCGGGTATCGTCACACTTCCAAGCGGCGCGACGGATCGTAGATGGCATCCGGCAAAGCGACGCCGAACGCCTGAAGGCGCTCGGAGAACTTCGGACGTACACCGCTGGCGACGAAATGACCTTTCACCTCACCATTGCCACCGACCCCCGTCCGCTTGAACGTGAAAATCTCCTGCATGGAGATGATGTCGCCCTCCATCCCCGTGATTTCCTGCAGGCTGACCAGCCGACGACGTCCATCTGTGAGGCGTGCCGTCTGCACGATCACGGTGATGGCCGAAGCGATCTGCTGACGCATCGCCTTGGGCGGTAGTTGCAGGCCCGACATGCTGATCATGTTTTCCATTCGGGTCAGGGCATCGCGCGGGGTATTCGCGTGGATCGTGGCGAGCGACCCCTCGTGACCGGTATTCATGGCATTGAGCATGTCGAGCGCTTCCGCGCCGCGCACTTCGCCAAGGATGATGCGATCAGGGCGCATCCGCAACGCGTTGCGGACCAGCGTGCGCTGCGTGATTTCGCCCTTGCCCTCGATGTTCGGCGGACGCGTTTCGAGCCGCAGCACATGCAACTGGTGCAACTGCAGTTCGGCGGCATCTTCGATGGTCACGATGCGTTCGGTGTCCGGGATGAAGCTCGAGAGGATATTGAGCAACGTTGTCTTGCCGCTGCCCGTGCCGCCTGAGATCAGCATGTTGACCTTGGCGTGCGTCAGCGCGGACAGTACTTCGGCCATCGGCTCCGTGAGTGTGCCGAGACGGACGAGGTCGGTCATCTGCAACGCGGTGGTGCCGAAGCGGCGAATCGACAACAGCGGACCGTCAATCGCCGACGGGGGAATGATGGCGTTGATACGCGAGCCATCCGGCAGGCGGGCGTCGACCATCGGACTCGACTCGTCGATGCGGCGCCCCACGCGAGAAACGATCTTCTCGATGATCTTCATCAGGTGCGCGTCGTCGTAGAACGTCACGGCCGTCGATTCGAGCTTGCCGAAGCGCTCGACATACGTGCGTTTGTGCGTGTTGACGAGAATGTCGGAGATGGTCGGATCGCGCAACAGGGCTTCGAGCGGTCCCAGGCCGAACATCTCGTCGTAGATGTCGCCGGCGAGCTGCCGGCGTTCCGCGTCATTGACGAGCACGTTCTGCTCGCCCACCACACGATCGATCAACTGCACGAGTTCGTGTTTGACTTGCGTGTCCGACAGGCGTGCGAGCTTTTCCAGCTCGACGCGTGCCAGCACCATCTCGTGCATCTTGCGCTTGAGCTCACCGTAATGCGGACCGATGCCGGAGGCGACCTGGAGCGGTGCAGCCATGCGCTCCGACGACGTGGCCGGACTCAGCAAAGACGGGGCATCGAGGATTGGCGACATGATGATCTCCCAGAGGCAAAGTTGCGACGATCAAACGAGGGTGGGCCGCCCGGCGGACGCCTTGCGGAAGAGCTTGCCGATGAACGAACCGCCATTCGCCGGCGCGATGCCTGCGCTCGCGTGGGCGCCCGCCATGCTCGATGCCAGACCGCCCAGCGCCCGGGTCAAGGCACTGCGCTTGAACAACTTGAGCACCGGCACGCCTTGACTGGTGGCGGCGGCCGCGACGGCGCCATCGTCGGGCAACACCACCAGTGCCGGCTTGCCGATGACCTTCGCCACCTCCTTGGCCGCGACGGCATCGTGCCGTCCGGCCCGATTGAGCACGTAGTGGACCGTGTCCATGGCGACGCCCTGACGGCGCAGCAAGTCGAACAGCCGACGACTCGCCCGCAGGAATGGCATGTTCGCCCGCAGGACCACGTAGATGTGATCGCTGCGTTGCAATGCATAGAGGGTGAGCGGGTTGAGGATCTGGCCGATGTCGAACACCACAAGGTCGTAACGGCTTGCGGCTGCGGCGAGAATGCGCTTCAGGCAAGCTTCCGTCACACCGAGCGCGGCGACCGGATCGCCCGCGCCGGCAAGGACATCGAAACCGTCATCGACGTGCGTCACGCACCCTTCGAGGAACGAGGCGTCGATGCGATCGGCTTGCGCGCAAACGTCCGGCAGGGTCGTCGGCGGCGTCTTGTCGCTTATCAGGAACGCCGCGTCGCCGAACTCCTGGGCGAGATCAATCAGCAGCACGCGGCTGCCGGTCTGCATCGCAAACTGATAGGACGCATTGCTCGCCACGAAGCTGGTGCCGGCGCCGCCCTTGCACGACATGAACGAGACGGCGCGCATCGGGTGCGGCGCATCGTGCCCGTGCTGCATCGACGCCCGGGCGAGGGCGTCGGTCAGCGCGTGTTGATCGACCGGCCAGGGCAGCACGTCGCGGGCGCCGGCGCGCATCGCCGAAATCAGCAAGGCGGGTGACGATTCGGCCGACACGAGGATGCAAATCAGTTTCGGCAACTGCTGGCAGAGCATCTGAATGTCGTGCAGTTCGCCCTGTTGCATGCCTGGCAAATCGATCACCGCGACATCATGCTCGCCCAGCCGTGCGGCCGACGTGAGCAATTGGGCCGGTGTGGCGAGCAGCGTCGAGCAATCGTACTCGGGGCGGTCGCGCGCGAGGCGGGCGATCAACGCCAAACGGTCCGATGCTTGCGAAACGAGCAATACTTTCAGCATGATGGCCTCGTCTGTCTTTTTGCGATGTTCAACTGCACACGTTCCCACCGGACGCGCTGGTCAGGCTTTCGCGCGGCAACGTCGTAGTGAATGGGGGCAACGTGACCGAAATCGGGACAAAGGGAATAAAGGTGTTGACGGTTAGCCCTGTGTAGCTGACCGTGACGAGCGAGCAACTGCTCGTGTCGCAACCCGACGGCGTGTACGCCACCTGGATATTGGCCGTGGCGAGTTGTGGCATGAGGCTGATCATCTTGCTCTGCACCGCGCTCGCGCCCACATCGCAGACGACCGCTACGCGTGCCCCCAATCGCGCCGCTTCCGCAGCGGTATTCCAATAGAAGAGAATGCGCGCGAACTCCATCAGGCCGATCAGCAAGGTAATGAACAAGGCCGACACAATGGCGAATTCGACGGCGGCCGCACCGCGCTGGGGGTCGCGCCGACAGGATAGGCGAGGGGGCTTCATAGCACTTGCCTCATGACGGTCTTGATATCGCCGAACGTCAGACCGGAGAAGTTCAGGATCGCCTGGATCGGCGAGTACTGATATCCCGAAATTTTGACCGACACCAGATTGATGGTGCCGACCGACGTGCCCGCGTTGCTGTTGTTGGTGGCGTCGTACACCATGTAATTGGCGTAGGTCAGGTCCTGGCAGCTTGGCGCGGTGGTGCTGCTGCGATCGCAGACGACGACGTTCGATGTCGTCAGATTGCCGATCAGCGGCGTTCCGGTGCAGCCGGTATTGCCGTACACGGCCAGGCATTTGGCCCCTGCGAGGGGGTAGTTCGGGTCTATCGGCGAGAACTCGGACAGATAGCGCGTGGCGTTGCGAACCGATTTCGTCAAGGTGTCGTACTGGTAGATGGCGTGTCCCATCTCGACCATCCCGCCGAACAGCCCGAGCAGCACGGGCAGCACGAGACCGAACTCCACCGCGACCACACCGCGCTGATTTCCGTGACGATGACGCAGGGGTGTCATGGTCGCCTCCTATTGCACGAGAACCGGCACCAGCGGCCCGACCGCGCCGACCGACCCAGGCGTGCCTTGCGTCGCGCACGGGCTGCCGACATCGCCCGCTTTGCCGCGGTACTCGAGATGGACCGAGTCGATGTCGCCGCCCTGTTGCATCGGATCGAGCATCAGCACGCAGGCCCAGCCTGTGAGCGTGAATATGGCACCGCCGCTGCCGGTCCCAGGGTTCGAGCAGTCGACCATCGGCGCTATCGGCAACCGCCGATCCGCGCCCGCCTGATAGACCGACTTCGCCGCGGCGGTTCCTTTGGTCTTCAGCCCGGTGGCCGTATCGCCCTGATACGCCGCGTTGTTTTTGCGCTGTGTCACGAAATCGCTGTAGGCGTTCGCCTGCGCGCTCCACGTCTTGGCGTCATAGGCGAAGCCTGTGAAGTCCGTGGTGGACGTGCCATCGTTGGGCGGTGTCCCGCCCTGGTAGATGCCGAAGCGCGTGTTGTAGGCGGTATCGAGCGACGCCTTGTTGCCCGCGGTGCCGACCGTGGTGCCCACCACGGGCAGGTTGCATTGCCCCGACCCCGTGAGTTCGCCCGAGAGCGACGGCGTGCCGCTGTTACCGCTGCCGGTCAGGTTCGCCCAGCCGAAATCGCCGCCCGCATAAGTCCCGGTGGAGCTGTCGCCCTTGCCCACCAGCCATTGGCCGATGCTGTAGCTGCTTGCCGGCGAGAATTTCGACGGATCGCAAACGAAGACGGGGATCGCACATGTCGTCTGCGCCGAGGTCGTGGTGGCCACGGCGCGTGCCGACACAGAACCGGGGCCGATGCTGACACCCGGCAGCACGTTGAGCACCTCGATGAGCCAGTTGGCGATGCCGCTCATCGAGGTGGTGCATTGCACGTACTTGATACTGGCCAACGATCCGGTCACGCTGCCCTTGTCGACATAGGCGCCGGTCGCCGTCGTGCTGTACGTCACGCTGCTATCTACCGTCATGGTCACGGGGGTCGACTGGAACAGGGCGGTATTGATATGCCCGGCGGCGATGCCGGCGGCTTCGGACACTGACAGCGGGGTTGCGCCGGTCAGGTCTCGCGCGGCCGACAGCGCGCACGCATCGGCGCTGTTTTGCAGTTCGCTGCGTGTGACATAGAGCTTGCCGAGATCAAGCGCGAGACCGGCGAAACCGATCAGAACCGCCAGCATCAGCCCCACGACAATCGCGATGGCGCCGCCTTCGCGTCGCGGCATCCGACCTCGGGCACGGCGTCGAGTAGGGAGGTTTCGCATGATGAGCAGGCCTCGCTTGAGCGTCAGGGTGATGGAGTGGTGCGCGACGGTCGCGCCTGTCGCGCCCGCCGCACACGCAGCGTTACGAGTGCGTGAAGAACGTGTTACGGACGCGCTACTGACCGGTATCCCCGGACGGCGCCGACATGGGCGAGCCGCCGCTGCTTACTCCGATGACGAACGGGCTGGCCGTTGGCGTTGGCGAGCGCAGCGACTTGTCGTAGTTCTTCATCGCGGCCACGGCAGCACGACCGTCTGTGCCGCGCGCGTCGTCATCCGTCGGCGGCCCGGGATGAATGATCTGGGCGTGCATGACATTTCTCACCGACTCGCCCATATGCGCATCCCAGATCGGCGATGAACTCATGCAGCCGGCAAGCGTGAGGCAAACCGCAGTGCTCGCGCCGATAGCGGCGCAGCGCAACATCATCGTGGTGACTGTTTTCATGATGGTTCCCCAGGATCACGGGTCTCAATGGGTATAAAGCTGGCGCATCGGATCGATCGACGCGGTGCGTTGGGGCGTGCCGACCTCGGGCGCGACGCTCACGTCACTGCGCACGGCGTTCGGCGCCGGCTTGGCCGGGACACTTGATAACGAAGCATCGCGCGCCGCGTTCACCGACGGACTGGCGCCATCGGCGGGCCGGGTGACGGGCGTCGGTTGCAAGCTCGACGGCGGCACGCCCGGTTGCGGCGGCGGTGCGGCGGGCGTGTCTTGTGCCGGGGATTGCGCCGGGGCAGGGGCCTGGACGGGCGCCACTTTGCGACGTCCTTCCATATTGCCGGTGGCGTAGACGTCGATGGCGCTGGGTGTGGTAAAGCTGTCCGTCGGCAATGGCGGGGTTGACGCCGTGCGCAGAGGCTTCACGAGATGCGGCGTGATGATGAACACCAGTTCGGTCAGGTCGTTCTGGAACGACGTGCTGCGCATCAGCGCGCCGAGCACGGGGACTTCGCCGAGACCCGGGAACGCTTTGAGCGCACCGCTCACGTTGTTCTGCAGCAGGCCGCCGATGGCGAACGTCTCGCCGTCGCGCATCTGCACGGTGGTGGATGCGCGGCGTGTCGTAATCAGCGGCAGGATGTTCACGCCGCTGACATTGGTGGACGTGAGCGTTACGCCCGTCGGCGACAGCTCGGAGACTTCCGGTGCCACCTTCAGGTTGATGCGGTCGCCGTCAAGCACGGTCGGCAGGAACCGCAGGGCCACGCCGAACTCTTCTTGCTGAAGCGTGATCGTGGTGGTGCCGTTGGAGCTGCTCTGCGGCACCGGGATGAAAATCTTCCCGCCGGACAGGAAGCTGGCCTCTTGTCCAGACAGCGTCACCAGATTCGGTTCCGCGAGAATCTTCACGAGGTTGTCGGTCTTCTGGGCATCCAGTTGCATATTCAGCGGCAGCCGGTTCGATTTTGACGCCGACAGGAGGGTCCCCGCGCCCGACAGCAGGCTGCTTACGATCCCGCCGGTCCAACTCCCGAAGCCGCCCTGCAGGTTCAGTGCCGACCCCATCTGGTTGATGAGGGTTTTGGAGACCTCCGCGACCTTCACCTCGAGCATGACCTGTTGCGGCGCGTCGACCGACAGCATGTTCAGCACGTTGCCTTCGGTTTTGCCGCGCTTGGCGTACGCCTTCGCGATCTCGACCACCTGCTGGGCGGACGCGGCGCTCGAGACGCGTCCCGCCAACACCAGGTCACCCCCCGCGCTCGTCACGCGGACGTTTCGTTCGTCGGGCATCAACTGTGCGATCGACGACTGCAATCCGCCGGCATCGCTGTTGACGGCGACATTGATCACATCGCAGCCGCCACTGCGTCCCTGCACGATCATGTTGGTCGTGCCGACCGCGAGACCGAGCAGGTACATGGTCTTGGGCGCCACCATCGCGGCCTGTACCACCGTCGGATCGCCGAGCGTGCGGTTGCGCACCGGCTCGTCGAGCTGAAGTATCGTCGACTTCCCGATCGGTACGGTGACGTCGCGTGTGCTCCGCAGATTTCCCGTGCAGTTGGGGCCGCGCACGGTCACGGCCGGTTGCGCTGGGGCCGTCGGCGCCATGCTGATCGTCATCTGCACCGGCCCGCCGGCGGCGACCGGTTTGCCGGGCGAGGATGTCCCGTTGGCAATCACACCGTACTCCGCAGCGGTCTGCGCCCCGGCGTGCGACATCGCGGCGAGCGCGCAACAAGCGACCGCGGCGATGGCCATGCGGCGAGCCTGACTGGTTTTGCGAATGTTTTTCATGATGTTCCCCGGGGTAGCGCGCGTTGGCGCGCAGTTCGGCATTGCCGTGTGACTCGTGACAGCGTTGACAGGCCTGTTGTAATTAGAAGCACTCCACGCCGCCGTGCGCGCCCGACAGCACACCCACGCAGTCGCCCGCGCGGGCTGGCGCGGGCCGCGAAGGCTTGCGTATCACCGCGGCACGCACGGGCTCACGGGCGGCGACTGGCGGTGCCGCCACCGGTTCGTTCAGCAGCGTCATCTTGGTCGCGCCTGTGGTCGCCAATGCCGCGCCGTCGACCTGGTTGCGCAGTACCAGCGACAACGTGCCGACACTTCGCGCGAGGTCGAGCTTTTCGGCCTGCTCGGGCGTGACTTCGAGCGTTACGGCGTTGACGACCTTCGGCGCGGTATCGTCGCGGCTGACTTGCTGTGCCACGGCGAGCACCAGGATCTTCTCCAGCACGATCTTGGAAATGCTCTGATCGGTCGGCCCTTTGCGCTCGGTCTCGCTGGTGTTGACGATGACGTCGACGTAGTTGCCGGGCAGCGCGAAGCCGGCCACGCCGACCACGTCGTTGACTCTCACCGTGATGGCTCGCTTGCCCTCGCCGATGACCGCCGACAGACCGCCCTTGGTCCCCAGCGGGGCGAGCTTCGATTCGAGAATCGGCTCGCCGCGCTGCATGCCGACGCGTGCGACTCGGCCATCGAGCAGCTTCGGATCGTGGAACGCCCCTTGTGGAATGCTGTCGGCGGGCCAGTTGGTCATCTTGATGAGTTCGGTGTTGAGGGGCTGGCCGAGGCTGACGTCGCCGGCGGCTACGGCAACGGAGGTCACCGAAGCCGCGGACTGACGCGACAGCCATTGGGCGGCAAATACCACCGAGGCCAACCCGGCCACGATGGCGATCAGCAACATCGATAACGCCTTCGGGTTTTTCATGATCGTTGCTCCTCAGTGATGATCGAACGGTGTGGCGAAAGGGGCGTCGCCAAGCGAGCGCATGCCATCGTCCTGCCAGCTTCGACGTCCCCGGTGATTCATGTCGAAGTAACGGCGCCATGCATCGTCGAGCAGGTCCGCGGTGACCGTCATCGCGCTTTCCATATAGCGACACTCAGCTTCGACCTGCAGCAGCAAGTCGCGCGGGTAGCAGGCCATCAGCGGCGTGGCCGACATGCCGTGAAGCTTTTGCGTCAGGTAGTCGAAGGCATCGTCCCCAGCGACGAGCCCAAGGCGCCGGCATTCGGCATCGAAGATGCGGCGGTAGGCGTCGGGCTCCATCGCGCCCACGTAAAGCTTGCAGCCCAGCCTGCGCAGGAACGGTTCGTCGCAAAGCTCCCACGGATTGAGGTTCGACGAAAACACGGGCCATACGTCGAACGGCACGATGAAGCGACGTCCGGTGTGGAGCGTATGGACATCGATGTTGCGATCCAGTGGCACGATCCAGCGATTGGCGAGTGCCTGGGGCGGCGCCATCTGCCGGCCGAAGTCATCGATGATGTAGATACCGCCGTTCGCCTTCATGTGCGGGGGCGCCTGATAGAAGCCGGTGGAGGCGTCGTAGCAGACCTCCAGCATGTCGAGCGTCAGCTCGCCGCCCGAGATCACGAGCGGGCGCTCGCACCAGAGCCAGCGGCGGTCCCGCAGGTGCGGCTGACCGGCGATAGTCGCGTCGGCTACTGGAACATGCACGAGCGGATCGAACACCTGGATGACCTCGCCCGACACCGAGATGGCGAAGGGGATCGGCGCCGCGCCTTGAAGCAGCGTGCCCAGGCGCTCGGCCAGATAGGTCTTGCCGCTGCCTGCCGGACCGAACAGCATCAGGGGGCGTCCGGCGTTGAGCGACGACGCGATTTCATCGAGCAAGCGGGCATCCAGCGTTGTGCCCTTGAAAGCTTGTTTGACGAACGTGCGCTTGACCTGCAATTTGCGCACCGAGTGGGCCTTGACGGACGTTACATAGGCGTCGAGCGTCACCGGTGCCGGGCCGACATAGCTGCAAAGGTTCATCGCTTCGCGTGCTCGCGCATGGCCGGCATCGGTCAGCCGAACGTGAACGTCCGCGTCCAGGGCGCCCCGATGGGTGATTTCCATCAGGTGTTCGCGCACGGTGAAGGCGATCAGCTCGTCGAGCACGCTCAGCGGTAGCTTGAGACCGTCCATCAGCGCCAGCAGCGTTGTCTTGCCGCTGACGAAGCAGGATTTGCTGACGAGATCAACGAGAAACGACATGTCGAGTCCCGTATCCGCCACCGACCGGAGCGCGGGCGCGGCGTTGGCGCCTGCCTCGTGGCCGTTCGCAAAATGCGATGGCGTCAATGGCGACATGCCGTCGTTGCCTTGCGGCGTCGTCGAATCGGTTACGCTGTGTTGATCCATGATGCGTACCCCGTGACTGTTTCCGTGGAGTTCAGGCCTGTGCGAACAGGACGCCAATCGTGCCCAGCGCGATCGCCAGTCCGTAAGGAATGGCGCCGACCGATGCGGCAGCCCTCCCTGGAGCCGGCGCGTCGTACCTGCGCGGCCCCCATTGGCCGACGATGGCGCGGGCATTTCTGAACAGTTGCACGGCGTTTCCGTGCAAGAGCGACAAACCGATGCTCCAGACGCCGCCGAGCACGAAGGTGGCGATCGCTACATCGAAGGCCTGATGTGCACCGATCCATGCGCCGACGGCCATCATCAGCTTCACATCGCCGGCGGCCATGCCGCGCAGCAGATAGAACGGCAGGAACATCGCCAATCCAGTCAGCCAGCCAAGCGCCCAAGCGGCGCTCCCGTCAAGCCAACCGTGGACCCAGATCTGCATCGCCAGCGCGGCGAGCCATGCGCTCCCGACCAGGCGATTGGGAATGCGTCGGGATTGCCAGTCGCAGGCGGCGGCCACGACGACCAGCGTCACCGTGCCGAATGCGCTCAGGTTCGGTGCCATGAAAGGGCTGTCGAGCATGATCGTTACCTCGCCTATCGTTCGGAATCCGCGGCTCGCACTTGCGAGGGGAAATATTGCGGGTGACCGGGGGGGAGCGGGGTTCGCTCCTTGAGGCCACCCGCCTTGATATCGGCTCGCTCAACCGTTCGCCGACGTCAGCGCGGAACCAATCTTGCTGAACGTCGAGTTGAGCTGAGTGCCGACGATCGTCACCGAAGCGAGGATCACGACGGCGATCAACGCGGCGATGAGTCCGTACTCCACGGCGGTGACGCCGCTTTCGTCCTGGATGAAACGTTGGCAAAACTTGACGATGGTTTTCATGACAATCTCCTTGCACTTGAGGTGGCGGGATATCCTTCGTTGGCACGATGGATTGGGAATGAAGGGCTGCGGGATGCGTTAGGGCAGCCCTTCGAAAGCAGTGACGTGACGGCACGACCCCGAACAGGGGCGACACCGTGACGTGCTAGACGAGAGGTAGCAGGGACGTGGCGCGTAGCGCGGCAGGGCATCACATGCCGCCGCACGTTGCAAGGCAGGCTCGCCGAAGGCGCAGGGCTTGCGTGCCCGTACGGAAGCCCTCGGCGATCTGCTGACAAGCATGGATCGGGTCCACACATTTTCTAATACCCCTAACGGGCGACCGCATGGCTTGACGACTTCGCCTGCGGCTATTCGCCGGCGCCGCCTCATCCTGCGAGATCCTCATCTCGCTCGGACCGGAGGGGCCTGCCGCGTACGGCTACGATCCTCAACCGGTCCGCCCCGTGATTGAGCGGCACGCCAGGGACTGAGCAAGAGACAGGCCAGCACCCCCCGGGAGGCTGATTCGGCGTGCCTCTCACGGGGGCGTTGCCTCAGCGCAGGGCTGCCAACCCAGGAATGTTTCGCGAAAAATGTTTCAGAACTGAAACATGCAAGCGCAAACCCTGCCGTTTCCACGCCTTATTCGCTAAATCGATGAAACGTGGTTTTTAGCTTTTTTCTAGTGGAAACCCTTTGTTCTCTTCCGGAAAGTAAGGGGGACTACGGGTCGGGAAATCAGCTAAATACATTCACCGATATCTGTATTGAATAAGGGGTATCACTGACAAAAAATGATCCCATTGATCCCATGGATTTTTTTCTTGAAATAACCATGAAATCCAACAGGCAAGCCAATCTTCACGGGATTTAACGTATGACGATGATCTGGATTAGACACTGGTATTCGTTATTTGTTAGACGTTGCTGAGAATCCTTAGACAACCTAAAAGATGGGGTATAGAAAGCTGCAGGAAAATGAAGCAAATTTGAAACGCGCAGTCGTCAATTGACCTAAGCAGAAGATTATTTGGGAGAAACACTGACTTGATATTTGTTTGGGAAGCAGCAAACAATGGTTTTCATAAAGCGCACGACATCCCGAGCCGTCAGCAACGACACTCGCCACGCGCTGCACCGTGGCGATGCACAGTCAAATGAAAAACGAAGCGGCATCGGTTTCACGCAAACGTAGCGTTGAAGTGATCTTTCGGGGATTCAGCATGAAGGCCAGACGCCGGACGGACGTCCATCGTGCGCGCACGGTCATGCGGACCGGCATCGGGTCGTCCGCACGCGGCAGCGGCGCCGCGCCGCCGCATTGGCTCGATGTGCGGCGCTTGAGGCTATACCCTCTCACTGCCCTGATTTGCTACGTCATCCTGGTATTGGGATGGATCGTCCGTCGATCCGTCCTTCATCAACCCGATGTACCGCCGCTCGCCCTCGACTTCCTGCCGTTCTGGAGTGCTTCCTATCTGGGGCTTCACGGGCACGCGCTGGACGCCTATGACGTCATCAAGTTGACGCGGATCGAGACCGTCGTCGAACCGTACATGCGCGACCTGAACGGGATACTGCCGTGGTTGTATCCACCCACCATGCTGCTGTTGGTGCTGCCGCTTGCGTGGTTGCCGTACTGGATGGCGTATGGGGTGTTCGCGATTGCCGCGTTGCTGCTGTTCATTCGTGTCGTGCGTAAGATCGCGCCATGGCCACAGGCGATTTGGCCGATCCTTGGGTTCCCCGGCATTGCGTTGGTCCTCGTCGCCGGGCAAGCCGCCTGCTTCACCGCCGGACTCGCCGGGCTTTCGCTCTGGCTCTTGCGTCGGCACGCCGGGTGGGCTGGGGTTTGTGCGGGCTTGCTGTTCGTGAAGCCGCATCTCGCCATTCTTTTTCCGTTGGCCTTTCTTTGCTGCCACGCCTGGCGCGCGCTCGCGGCATGCCTTGCAACCGTCCTGGCAACCTGGCTGCTCAGCCTCGTGGCGTTCGGTCCGGACACCCTGCTGGCGTTCCTGCACGGTGTACAGGCGGCACAAGGGACGGTTGCCGAAGGGCAAGCGCATCTCTTCAGGATGCCGACCGTTTTCATCATGGTCCGCATGATGCATGCGCCGATATGGGTCGCGTATGCCTTGCATGCCGTGGCGGCGCTAGCGGCGGTCGCGGTCGTCGCGAATGCCTGGCGCAAGCCGTGCGCCTATCCCTTGCGCGCCGCCGCGCTCGTTACCGCCAGCCTGCTGATCAGTCCTTATCTCTATGACTACGACATGGTGTGGCTGGGGCTGGTGATCGCGTGGCTATGTGTTCACGGCGTGACGCATGGCTGGCAGGTTGGCGAACGCGAGTGGTTGGTGGTGCTCTGGCTTGCGCCGTTGCTGGGCCTCGTCGTGGTGGATTTTGTCGGCTTCCAGTTCCTGCCGTTCGTCACGTTGACGACCCTCGTCGGCATCCACCTCAAGATCCGTTCCGGAGCACAGGCAGTCCTTACACGACCGATCGGCGAGGTTGCATCATGAACTGGCTTCGAATCAACGTCTGCGTTGCCTTGGCGGCCGCCATCGGATTGGCCGTGCTGCGGATCGGTATCGTCCCGGGTAGCCTCGTCCTGCCGGCAATGGCCTGCGTGACGCTTGCCGGCGTGTGGCTTGTCTACACGCGTTATCGCCCGGACGAACGGGTTCGCACCGCGTGTTCCCAGGTCATCCTCCTGATCGTCTTCAGTCATGTCGCGGCACTGCTCAGCTATGTCGTGGTCGCGACCGACGCGCCGCTTGTCGATGTCACCCTTGTGAAAATGGATGCCTGGCTGCATTTCGACTGGCCGGCCTGGCACGCGTTTGTGCGTGCCCATCGACCGCTGTCACTGGCGCTCGCGCTCGCCTACGCCAGCGGCATGCTGCAGATCGCTTTCGTGGTGGTGTTCCTCTCGTTGACCGGGCGGTTGGTCGAGGTGCGCGTGTTCTCGACGGCCATGGTGTTGTCTTGTCTGGTGACGATCGCCGTCTCGGGCATCGTGCCGGCGGCCGGCGCTTTCGTTCATTTCGGTGGAGACCCGGCGAAGCTCGCCGATCTGACCCATTTCGACGCGCTTCGACAGCATCGACTCGCGGTCGTCGATCTAGGGCAACTTCAGGGACTGATCTCGATACCGTCCTATCACGCGGTGCTGTCGGTCCTGCTCATCCACGCTGCCCGTGGATCCCGGCGGCTCGCTCGGGTGTTCCTGCCCTTGAACCTGCTGGTGATTGTGTCTGCCATCAGCGAGGGTGGTCACTATCTGGTCGATATTCTCGCCGGCATCGGCGTTGCTGTCCTTGCCATCCTCGTCGCGCGTCGTCTCCTTGGCGTCGTGCCGGAAACCACGATGGCGACGCGTCATGTCATCGCGCGCTCAAGCGGCGCTGTGCCGCCCATCGCCCCTTCGGAACAGGGAGTCCCTCATGTCCAAATCCACGGATAAAAAGCGGATATCGCTCGTCGTGCCGTGCTTCAACGAGAGCGAAGCCATCGACCCGTTCTTCCGAAGCATATTGCCGATTCTGGAGGGCATGACATCGATCGCTTTCGAGATTGTTTTCGTCAACGACGGCAGCCACGACGACACGCTGGAGCGACTTCTAGCCTATCGTAGACGCGACGCTCGCATACGCGTCATCGACCTGACGAGAAACTTCGGCAAGGAAGCCGCGCTCACTGCAGGTATTAGCGAAGCGACCGGCGATGCGGTCATCCCGATCGACGTCGACCTGCAGGACCCGCCGGAGTTGATGGTGCGGATGGTGACGTTGTGGCAGGAGGGCGCCGACGTGGTCCTCGCCAAACGAGCGAACCGCGCTTGCGACCCTTACCTCAAACGGGTCACGGCGGGTATGTATTACCGTGTCCACAACTGGCTTTCCGACGTGAAGTTGCCGGAGAACGTCGGCGACTACCGTTTGATGGACCGCCGGGTGGTGAACGCGCTCAAACGTTTGCCCGAGCGACGCCGGTTCATGAAGGGATTGTTTGCGTGGGTCGGATATCGCACTGCCGTCATCGAGTACGAACGCCTGCCTCGCAGCGCGGGTCAATCGAAGTTCTCGGGATGGCGCTTGTGGAACTTCGCGCTCGAGGGCATCACGAGCTTCAGCACGTGGCCGCTGCGAAGCTGGACCTACGCGGGGCTTTCCATTGCACTCATCGCCTTTTTGTATGGATCGTTCATCATTGTGCGCACCTTCATCCTCGGTATCGATGTGCCGGGCTATGCGTCGTTACTGAGCGTGCTCCTGTTCATGGGGGGCATCCAACTGATCGGCATCGGTGTCGTGGGCGAATACGTGGGCCGTATTTACGACGAATCCAAAGGACGGCCGGTGTACCTGGTGCGGCACCGGTATCAGGGCAGTGGCAAGGTGAGTCAGCTTCCCACGCAGGCGCTGCCGCGCGCTCGCCAAGCCACGACACGCCTGCGTGAACATCGGTCGCACACGGTCGCCGCGAGGCATTGGGGCACGCACTGAGCGTTTAGCGATACGTCCAGTGGCGATGCATCAGGTACGTGACGGGTGGCACTGTCGCTACGACCGTGGCAATGCCGAGCCATGCTGCGCCCCCCATTGCGGCCACGGTGTGGGCAATCGCCGTGGTCATGCTCAGCCCGACCAGTGACACCAACGCAAAGCGGACGACGTTGGCGTGATCGATACGCGAGGAGAAGCTCCACAACGTGTTGAGCAAATAGGAGCAGATCGTAGCGGTGCAGAACGCGGCGGCGTTCGCGTACGTCGGTCCCACCGGCGTCGTCGCGAGCAACGTCGCCGCAGTCGCCACGTGCACGCCGGTCGATGCGACGCCCGACATCCCGAATCGAACGAAACGCCCCTGCATCACCGGGATCATGGGCTAGGGATTCGCGCGCAGCACGGCCAGCAGCGACACGCCGAACGGCAGGTCGACGTAAGGCAGGACCCAACGCTCCGCACTGAAAATCCGGTAGAGCGAGGTGTTGAGCCACGAGGCGGGGAGGTTGGTGCCGGACGCCATCTTGGCGTGAAGGAGCCGATCTTTCATGCGCGCGACGACCGCCAGGGGGAACAGGGCGGTGTTGAAGTAGGTCACGCGCTCGATGGCGAGCCCGGCGGATTCAACGGTCTTTCTCAACGTCTGCCGGCTGTAGCGCCGATGATGGTGCAGCATCACGTCATGCTGGCTCCACATCCATGCGTTCGCGGGCACGGAAACCAGGACGGCGCCGCCCGGCGCGAGGCGATCGCGGACGCATTGCAGCGAAGCGACATCGGGCCCGATGTGTTCCAGGCAGTCGAACAGGCAGACCAGATCGAAGCGGGCGCCCCCGAAGGGCATGTCGTCGGGGCAGTGCCCTTGCCGAATGTCGAAGCGTCCACCGGTCTTTCGACGGGCGATGGCACATGCCTCGGTGTCCATCTCGACAGCATGGACACGCCCGTGGGCGGCAAGCATGTCGAGGTTGCCGCCGGTGCCCGAACCGATTTCCAGAATCGCGGCATTCGCAGGCAAGGACAAGCGACGGATGACATCGCCGAGAATGCTTCTGCGGCCTTGAAACCACCAGTGATGGTCTTCGGTGCCGGCCATATCGAGATAGGCTTCAGGCGACATGGCGCTTTCCCCCGTATGAACGACTGCGTCGCATGTTCGACGCGAGTATGCGATCAGTATAGGCAGGGGAGGCGGGCGAAGCCAGACGTTATCGGGTAATCCTGAGTCCGACACCTCAATCCGACACCTCAAGGATGATCGTGGCACGCCCCGGTGAGCCCTGCTGCAACGGCAGACCAGGCCACCAGTTCATTGCTGCATACTGCTTCAGCGATGCCGCGCCCTTAGCTCTTGTTCAACTCATATTTCATGATCCGGCCGTGACGTCCGTGGATATCGCGCTCAAGGCTATACACGTCACCCTCGAGTCCCGGGCTCTGCGCGTGAATCTCCGCAATCGCCCGCCGATCATCGTCGTCGAGGGAAACATCGAATACCTTGGTGTGCTCGGCAAGGTGATCGCCGCGGCGCACCCCGACGATCGTCGCTGCCACGTTGTCCTGATCCAGCACCCAACGGGTGGCAATGGTTGCGATCGACACGCCGTGCTTCACCGCGATCGTGTCGAGCGTTTGCAGCAGTGCCTGAAATAGATCCCACCCGCCGAAGTCCTCGATGATGAGCTTGTATTTGACCAGCGAGCGGTTCGCGATCTCGTCGGATTCGGCTACCCCGAGCCAGCGCTTCGACAGGAAGCCGCCGGCCACGGTGCCATAGCACAGCAGGCGAATACCATGCTCTCGTGCGTACTTCGCGAATTGTCGTGCCGGCCGCTGATCGAGAAGCGAGTACTGCACTTGCATGCTGACGAGCGAAATTCCGGCCTCAACCAATTCCGAGGTACGCGCGGTGTCGAAATTGGTGGCCGCGAGGTGATCGATCTTGCCAGCCTGCTGCAGATTCTTCAGCCACCCGGCAACTTCCAGATAACGCGGCACCGAATAATCCCACCAGTGAAACTGCACCAGGTCGAGCCGCTCGGCCTGTAGCCGCGCGAGAGAACGGTCAATGATCTGCTCGACCTGCCTGCGGTCGATGCTGGGCAGCAGCGAGAGGTCGGGCACAAACTTGGTATGTACCTTCAGCTTCTGCAGGCTGTCCGCGCCGCGCCGCTGCCGGTAGTCGTGACGGAACGCGCCGATCATTTCTTCGACGCCGGTGTAGATATCCGCGCAATCGAACGCAGTGATGCCCGCATCGTAGTACGCGCCCATGTCGGCGAGTGCACCCAGCCGGTCCACTTCGCCGTGATCGCCGGCCAGTTGCCAGCCGCCCTTGATAAGTCTGGAGATCGAATAGCCGGGCGCGAGCTCGGTAGTTTGAATCTGGGCCATCAGTTTTCCTCGTTGTTCAGCCTGACTGCAGTGGTATCTGCGTGCTTGAAGCCGCGCGTGCCAACCCGTGAAATCCGGAAGCGTGACGGACAGTTCGGATCGGGGCAGGCGACTTCCGCGTCGGTCGACATCCAGTCGCTGGGGGCGGTGCTGCGCTGCTTGGCGGGCAAGAGCGGCAGCAGTGCCGCGAGCGAGTAAATCGAAAAGCCCTGGCCGGGCGGTAGATGCAGCATTTCGCCACGTAGTTCGAAATAGTCGCCGACCTTCGCGCCGCAGTACAGCTTCGCGCCCTCGGGCGCGACCACTTCGACACGCAGGTCGTACAGATTGAATTCGCCGGATGGCGAGTCGGCTTGTGACATGGACTTGGGTTCGACCGATCAGGGGTTGGGGGGCGTTACCGACAGGATGATTTCGGTCGGCGACGACGACGTGTTGCGGTACCGGTGTGGCAGGCGCGCGTCGAACGAAATGCTTTCACCGGCCGCAATCGTGTAGTCAACGCCGTCGATCTGCGCGATCAGGTTGCCGGCGATCACATATACGCATTCCGACGATGGATGGCCGCGCGGCTCGTCAGCGGACATTTCGCCTGGCTGCAGCACCGCGCGCAGCACTTCGAGCTGGCCATTGCCCGGCGTGAGGCGTTCATAGCTGACGCGGCCTTTCGGGGCGGTCAGCATCGAGCGGTTGCCGGGCCGGCTGATCGACACCGACGACACCGTCGCGTCCGAGAAGAGTGATGACACCGATTCACCGAACACGGCCGCGAGACGCCGCATGGTGTCGAGACTGGGGTCGGTGACCGATCGCTCGATCTGACTCAGCAGTGTGGCCGACACTTCTGCCTGCGCCGCGAGTTGCCGCAGCGACATGCCGTGAAGCGTGCGCAGTTCCTTTAGTCGTTCGCCGATCATCTTTTCACCTCAGCGTCGTGCAGTTAAATCGTACTTGTGTGTGCAGTATAGATGCACGATTGTATGGCGTCAATGACATGGGCAGTGTTTCTATTTTTCGTGAAAACGTTATGAAATTAAGGGTAAACATAATAACGATAAACCCGTACTTATTAATTTGCCACTTGAAGTTTGTGCAGCCTAAGTGGACACTTTAGTCGGTGATGTGCAGTGTAACTTTACATGAGGTATGTGATGAATCAGCTTCCGATAACGGCCGTTCCAGCGCGTCGCACTTACCGCTGGCTGTTGGCCGTCCCATTCGTCTGGCAGGCGGCTCTTGCGCCCGCGATCAACAACGTCGCATGGACACCGTTCGGCTTCCCGTTTCCGATGTTGTGGCAGATGGCCGGCATCGTGTTGACTAGCGCGCTCATCGCGGTCGTGTTCCATATCGACCGTGCTCGCGGCATCGAGGAAGAGGAAGCCGCTTTCCTCGCGGCTACATCTGCTGCCCAGGCGGCGGAGGGCGCGCGATGAAACTTACTATCGTCTTGGTGATCCTGCTCGCCACAGTGAGCGGCGCGGTGTGCTATGGGCGTACGACTCGCAAAGGCCACACGATGGCCGACTGGGCCGTCGGCGGCCGCAGCCTCGGCACGGTGATCTTCTGGTTCATGAATGCCGGGGAGGTATACACGACCTTCGCGGTGCTTGGCATCTCGGGCTATGCGTGGGCGCTCGGCGCGCCCGCGTACCTCGCGTTCTGCTCGGTGTCGCTCAGCTACGCACTCGGCTATTGGCTGATGCCGAAGATCTGGCGTGCCGGGCGGGCGCAGCGGCTCATGACTCAGGCGGACTTCTTTGCGAAACGCTATGACGCGCGTTGGCTCGGCATCTTGACCGGTGCGATCGGCATTGCGTCGCTCATCGTCTATGTGCAGATTCAACTCGTCAGTCTCGGTCTGATTGTCCAGTTGACGCTCGACGGCCTCGTCTCGACCCAGGTCGCAACGATTATCGCTGGCATGCTGATGGTGGCCTTCGTGTTCGTCGCAGGGGTGCGCTCGGCGGCGTTCGCGGCTGGCGTAAAAGACGTGCTGATGATCGCGGTCGTGGTGCTGCTGTGCGCGACGATCGCGAGCAAGGTCGGGGCATTGTCGATTGCCGACATCTTCCAGCGCGCGGAGCAGTTGCATCCGGGCATTGGCCGACTGCCCGGACTCGATCCCACTTCGCCGACCTCCGCAGTCTGGCTGCTGACGTCGGCGCTCAACATTGCCTTTGGCAACTGGGTGTTCCCGCATCTGTTCCAGATCTCGTACACGTCGGCGAGCGGCACCGCGATCCGCCGTAACGCGATCTGGCAGCCGCTTTATTCGCTCGCTTACTTCTTCATCATCCTGCTCGGTTTCGCGGCGCTGGTCGCGGGCACGAAACCGCCGGGCAACAACCTGAACGCGGCATTGCTGCAATTCGTCTCCGATCACTATTCGGCGCCCGTCGTCGGCTTTGTCGCCGGCACCGGCTTCCTGCTCGCCCTCGCCCCCGGCGCACTGCTGTTGCTCACGGCCGGCTCGATCTTCACCCGCAACGTGGTTGGACCGTTTCGCGAACGGCTCGACGAGCGCGCGTCGCTACGCCTGTCGCGAGGGTCTCTGGTGGTATTCGCGGCGATCGCGGTGTGGCTGTCGATCAGCCAAAAAGGCTCGCTCGTGAAAATCCTGCTCGACGCCTATTCGGCCATCGGCATGCTCGCGCCCGGTGTGTTCCTCGGTTTCCTTTGGAGGCGCACCACCGCGCTTGGGGTGCTTGCGGGTCTCGTAGCCGGGTTCGTCGCACTGCTCGCGCCGTTCGCCGCGCAGTTTTGGGCCAGCACGGTGCCGCAATGGGAGCCAGGGCTGATCGCGATGGCGATCAATGCCGTGGTGGTCTACGGCGTGAGCCTGCTGACGCCACAACCGTCAGCGCACGCGGTGCAGGTGGCGTTCCCCTCTGCTCGCCTGCCCGCTCAGGCTGTGGATGGGATCAACGCGATGCGACCGTGAGGGCGTGGCGATGCAACGTCCACTGCGCAAACCGGAAGGTGCCCGCGGCCTGACCAAACCCCAGCAAACAGCTATTAACAACACAGAGGAGATTTCCGTGGGAAAGCGCATTCGAAACAACTGTTCTGGAAAAGCCGTGAATCGAACGGCCTTCGGCGCGGCCGTGCTGGCCATGCTGAGCGCGTTGCCCGTGGCCGCCCAGGCGCAAAGCAGCGTTACGCTATACGGCCGCGTGGTGGCCGGCGTCACAATGGTGAACAACGCCGGGCGCGGCCATGTGTGGGAAGGCGATACCTGCGGGCCGCCAGGCTGCAATGAGTGGGGCTTGAAAGGGCGCGAGGACCTGGGCGGCGGCACAGCGGCGATCTTTACGTTGGAGAATGGCTTCAACATACAGAACGGACGTCTGGGGCAGGGCGGCGTGATGTTCGGCCGGCAAGCGTTTGTCGGCCTGACGAATCAGCAATGGGGCACACTGACGCTCGGGCGTCAGTACGATCCGCCGTCCGAAACGGTTGGCTATTTCCCGTCCAGCAACAACTTCGCGACGGGCTACGGCTCCCACTTCGGCGATCTCGACAACCTGAACCAGTCGATCCGCATCAATAACTCGGTCAAGTACGTGAGCCCGACGTGGAGTGGCCTGCGCGTGTCGGGTCTGTACAGCTTGGGAGGCGTTCCAGGCAGTATGTCGACGAACCAGGTACGGTCGCTCGCCGCAATGTACACGCGTGGGCCGTTCGCGTTAGCCGTCGGCTATCTGGACATCCACAACCCCGCGACCTCTCCTGACGGAACCGGTGGCGTGTACGCGTCGAACGGCAATTACGTCGGCTCGCTTGGACGCTATGTCGCATTACAGGACGCGAAGTCGATGAAGTCCTTTACGGCAGGCGGCTCATACGCACTCGGCCGTGCGACGCTGGCGCTGAACTTCGCGCACACCGCGCTCGACCAGAGCCAGTACTTCGTGGCCAACGGCTTTGCGGGCGCGGGCAGCGGCAGTGACTTCACGATGAACAGCTACGAAGCGAGTGTCACCTATCAGTTCACGCCGGCGTTGGTCGGCGGTGCCGCCTACATCTACAACGCGGGCAAAGCAACTTATCAGAACCTCAAGCCGAATTTCCAGCAGGTCAATCTCGGGCTGAGGTATTCGCTGTCAAAGCGCACGAGCCTCTACGGCGTGGCGATTTTCCAAAAGGCGGCCGGGGATGGCATTGCGCCCGTGTTGAACGCGAACGGCCAGGCCGTGGGCCGTACGGCGATCGCAGAGATTCCCGGCGCCGGGGTCGATTCAGGTTCGGCTCGGCAACTGCTGATTTCGGTCGGGATGTACCACTCCTTCTGAGCGAGTGTAGCCGGAGACCATGATCAGACCGTGTTGAGCAGCCGGTGTGCAGCCTGTTCGGCAAAGTCGCGATCATGGTCGCCGACGCACGAATCTCCCACGAAGCGATCTACCACGCGCTATATATTCAAGGTCGCGGCAGTTTGACCAGGGCCTGGGCCAGCGATAATGCTGGCAAAGGAACCGAGGAAATGACGAGGAGAACCCGACGGATGCACTCCGAGGCGTTCAAAGCGAAGGTGGCGCTGGCGCGCCTGTTGTGCCGGGAATGCCATGAAGTGGGTCGCCGTCGCGTGCGCACGCTGATGAAGCGCATGGGCGCCGAGGCGCTGTACCGTGAGTTGAGCACGAGCCGCCGCAACGCATTGCACAAAATCTGGCCGTATCTTCTGCGTGGCGTGAAGATCGAGCGGGCCAACCAGGCGTGGGCACTCGACACGACGTACATTCCGATGGCGCGCGGATTCGCGTATCTAAGCGGTGGTGGACTGGGCGAGCCGCAAGGTACTCTCGCACCGGGTCGCCATCACGCTGGAATCCGTGCACTCCGTCGAAGCGCTGGAAGAAGCGTTCGCCCGTTACGGGCTGCCGGACATCGTGAACACCGATCAGGGTAACCAGTTTACGGCAGGCGCGTTCATCGAGGCTGTGCTGGGCCGAGGCATCCGACTGTCGATGGACGGCAAGGCAAGCTGACGCGATAACGGGTTTGTCGAGCGGGTGCCGCCGGCAGTGTGGCTCATCGGTGCCTCGCAGTACCGCTTGCCGGCGCGACGCCGCGCACCGCTACGTTTTTCTGAGGCGATCAACGTCGATAATTTTAAGCATGGACCTGCGAGATGCAACCCGCGCGGTAACCGCTAGAATTACGGTTTTAGCCCTGAATACGTCCATGTCTTTTGCTTCGCTTGGTCTGATCGATCCGTTGCTGCGTAATGTGCAGGACCTCAATTACCAGACGCCTACACCGGTGCAGGCCAAGGCGATCCCTGCCGTGCTCAGTGGCAAGGACGTCATGGCTGAGGCACAGACCGGCACTGGCAAAACGGCGGGCTTTGCGCTGCCGCTGTTGCAACGACTGGTGCAACACGGCCCGGCGGTGTCGAGCAACCGTGCGCGCGTTCTTGTTCTAGTGCCCACGCGTGAATTGGCTGAACAATTGCTGCAAAGCTTTATCGCTTACGGCAAAGGCCTCGATCTGCGATTTCTGGCGGCCTACGGTGGAGTGAGTCTCAACCCGCAGATGATGAAGTTGCGCAAAGGCGTGGATGTGCTCGTCGCCACGCCGGGTCGTTTGCTCGATCTCAATCGCCAGAATGCAGTGCAGTTTGATCAAGTGCAAACGCTCGTGCTGGATGAAGCCGACCGCATGCTGGATCTGGGCTTTGCGCGCGAACTCAATGCCGTCTTTGCTGCCTTGCCCGCTCAGCGCCAGACGCTGTTGTTTTCCGCCACATTTACCGAAGATATCCGCGCCATGGCGGCGAGCGTTCTGCGCGGTCCGATCAATATCAGCGTCAGCCCGCCCAACGCCACGGCCAGCAAGATCAAGCAGTGGGTGGTGACGGTGGATAAAAAGAACAAGCCGGACCTCTTCATGCACCTTGTGGCTGAGAACCACTGGGATCACGCGCTGGTGTTCGTCAAAACTCGCAATGGGGTGGATTATCTGGCGGCCATGCTGGATGAAGCGGGCTATGCGGTCGACACCATCCACGGAGACAAACCCCAACCCGCGCGCTTGCGTGCGCTGGAGCGCTTCAAGACGGGCGACGTTCAAATGCTGGTAGCCACCGATGTGGCTGCGCGCGGGCTGGATATCGACGACCTGCCGCTGGTGATCAACGTTGATCTGCCGATCGTTGCGCAGGACTATGTACACCGGATTGGCCGTACCGGCCGCGCGGGCGCCAGCGGCGTGGCGGTGTCCCTCGTATGTGCCGATGAAGCGCCGCAACTGGCCGCGATTGAAGCGCTGATCCGGCAAACCCTGCGCCGTGAAGAAGCGCCGGGTTTTGAAGCCGAACACCGTGTGCCGCAAACCAGCGCGACGGGCCAGATCATCAAGAAACCTAAAAAGCCCAAGAAGCCCAAAGTGCCGTTGGCCGGGCCGGTTACGGTGCAGACGCTCAGCAAAAAGCCGCGCACAAAACCCGCCGGCAAACCCGCTACGGGGTCGCGCAAACCCACCGGTAAACTCGCGGGTGGTCGCGGCAACCGCCGGCCCTGATTTCTGCCTTTGCGGCGCAACCCCGGGAAAAATTGCGGGGCACAGGTCACGAACGCCAGTAACCACAACCGATAAGAATTACGAAAGCTGGCAGAGGGGGGCGCTCGCTTCCCCGGGCACTGAAACCACGCCATCGCCAAACGCTCATCACGGAACTTCTTATGTGGGGAAGCGCTTATAAAGCGGAGGCGCTAAATGTCAGGGGGCGGGGCGCTTTCACGACGCTGCCCTGACGATAGCAATATCAGTTGGCGTCTTACCCGTTCTAATCAGGGTGCGACTCGGTGCTCGATGGAGAAGCGCGCCAACGGGTTGGCGAGCGGCCGTATTCGCTCTTGAACCAACGCGCAAATGCGCTCTGGCTTGTGTACCCAAGCAGCGTGGCGACATGCTCGATCGAGTACCGCTTGTTCATCAGGTACTGTGCGGCCAGATCACGTCGTAGCGTGCCCACAAGATCGGAGAATTGCTGCGCCTCGTCGTCAAGGCGACGTTGCAAGGTCCTCACGCTCATATGAAGATGGTCCGCCACCTGATTGATGGATGCACGGCCAACAGGGAGGAGCAGCACGATCGCTCGCTGTACCGCAAGGGTTACCGAGTCGCGGTCGACTTCAAGTCGCGACTGAATACTTCGCTCAAGCTGCTCGACCATGAATGGATCAGCGAGCGGGTTCAAGCCATCGAGATCGCGGCTAAAACACGTGAAACCGTTGAGCTCGCTGTCGAACGCCACTTCGCATCCGAACACCCGCTCATGGAACATCAGTTCCGATGGCGGCGAGTGCGTAAAGTGCATCGAAAGGGGGCGCCATTTTGCTCCGAGCAGCAGTCGGCACGCGTTAACCAAAACCCCCATGGCAAGCTCCGTCGCCTGACGTGAGTAGTGTCCTGTTACGGGCATGACCTCCTGACGAATAAACACGACATTGCCGTTGTCAGTGATGTCGGTGACCAACATCGCATTGAGCAATTGCCGGTATTCGATCAGCGTCTCGATCGCGTCGCGCAAGGTACGTCGATGCGGAAGCAGCATACCGACAACCCCCATTCCGGAGGCTTTTCGCTGGTCTGCCATGCGCAGCCCGAAATTGATCTTCCCCGTCTGCGTAGCGGACTCTTCGATCAACCAAACCATCGCTTTGGCGGAGATCAACTGTTCCGGCGTCGCCAAGACGGCGGGATCTATTCCAGCCTTGCGCAGCAGTTCATGAGGACTGAAGTGAAGCGCCTGGGCAACTTCGAGATAGCCACTGAACGTGGCCGCGCGAATCTGCAAATCCATTAGAAAGCTCCGTCGCCCGACACACCGTCGCTGCGATGCAATCAACGCGCTGTGGCGTGAAATGTTTAATGAAAGGCATCAAAAGTATAACCATTTTCTGTCAATCCCATAAGCTGGCAAAAAATCGCTGCCGTAAGTTTCCCGCATGGTGGCCCAGGGATAGTCAAAGGAAATAGCATGGCTCAGATTGTTCGCTTTCACGAAACCGGTGGTCCGGAGGTCTTGCGCGTCGAGGCGCTTGAAATAGGGGAACCGGGGCCGGATGAGGTCCGGTTGCGTCACGTTGCGGTCGGCCTGAACTTTGCCGACATTTACTTCCGCACCGGGCTCTATCCGGCGCCGTTGCCATCAGGCCTGGGGACCGAGGCCGCAGGCATCGTCGAAGCCGTTGGCAAGAACGTGACGAATGTTGTCGTTGGCGATCGCGTGACCTACACGGGTGCGTATAACACCTTGGGCGCGTACAGCACTGAGCGTCTCATTTCAGCCGCGCCGCTGATCAAGCTGCCAGACGCGATTACATGCGAGACAGCGGCTGCGATGACGATGCGAGGTCTCACGTCGGCCTACCTGTTGCGACGCATCTACGACTTTAAGGAAGGGGACGTCATCCTGCTACACGCTGCCGCTGGTGGTGTCGGGTTGATCGTCTCTCAGTGGGCCAAGCTGCTCGGTCTTACGGTGATTGGCACCGTATCGAGCGAAGCCAAGGCCGAAATTGCCCGCGCTCATGGTTGCGATCATACGATCAACTACAGCCTTGAGGACGTCGCAAAGCGTGTTCGTGAACTGACCGGGGGCGTCGGTGTGAGCGTGGTGTTCGACAGCGTTGGCAAGGATACCTTTGACGCGTCGCTCGATTCCCTCAAACGCCGTGGGTTGATGGTCTGCGTAGGAACCGCGTCGGGTCCGATCGCCCCGTTTAACCCCCAGATACTGGCCATGAAAGGCTCACTCTTCCTCACGCGGCCGGCCTTGGCGGACTATATCTCCGATCCGACGGAGAAGGCCGCGCTTGCGCGGGAGCTGTTCGATCACGTCGGCGCTGGCCGTATCAAGATCGAGGTCAACCAGCAGTACGCGCTTCAAGACGCCGCGCACGCGCATCGCGACCTGGAATCGCGCAAGACCACTGGTTCGTCGATTTTCGTGATCTGAACCCACCACGAGGAATGAGTGAACCATGCAAATTGAGCAACTGACGTATTCGATTGGCGCCGAGTTGACCGGCGTCAAGCTGGCCGACGCTGTTCACGACGACGGCCTGTTCGACGAAATCCGCACCGCTCTCGTCAAACATCGGGTTTTGTTCCTGCGCGGCCAGGATTTTACGCGCGCCGAACACGTCGCCTTCGCGCGCCGGTTTGGCGATCTTGAAGATCACCCTGTGGCAGGCAGCGACCCTGAGCATTCCGGGCTCGTGCGGATCTACAAGTCGCCCGAGCAGCCCAACGACCGCTATGAAAATGCCTGGCATACCGATGCCACATGGCGAAATGCGCCTCCGTTCGGATGCGTGTTGCGCTGCGTCGAATGTCCCCCCGTCGGCGGCGACACGATGTGGGCGAACATGGTGCTGGCTTACGAAAAACTCCCCGACGACATCAAGCTCCAGATAGCTGATCTGCGCGCACGTCACAGTATCGAAGCCAGTTTCGGTGCCGCCATGCCGATTGAAAAACGACTCGAACTGAAAGCGCGCTTCCCGGATGCAGAACACCCCGTTGTGCGCATTCATCCGGATACCGGCGAAAAGATCTTGTTCGTCAACGCATTCACGACACACTTCACGAACTACCACACCGCGGCCCGAGTCCGCTTCGGGCAGGACGCCAATCCCGGCGCCGCACAGTTGCTCAGCTACCTGATCAGCCAAGCCTACATCCCTGAATTCCAGGTGCGCTGGCGTTGGCAGCCAAACAGCGTCGCCATCTGGGACAACCGGAGTACGCAGCACTATGCCGTTATGGACTACCCGCCGAGCCACCGAAAGATGGAACGCGCGGGCATCATCGGCGATATTCCTTTCTGACCTTCGAACAGGCAAGCACCAGGAGTAGAAGATGCAATTTTTTGACGATTCCCTGCACCCAGAAAACCAGGAAAAGGTGGTCATCACCGTCGCGCCATACGGCCCTGAGTGGATGCCTGCCGATTTTCCGGAAGACATTCCGGTGACGATGGACGAGCAGATCCAGAAGGCCGTCGATTGCTACGAGGCCGGCGCCACCGTGCTCCATTTGCATGTGCGCGAACTCGACGGTAAAGGCTCCAAGCGCCTGTCGAAGTTCAACGAATTGATCGCGGGCGTGCGCGCTGCCGTGCCCGACATGATCATTCAGGTCGGCGGATCGATTTCGTTTGCGCCCGAGGACGACGGACAGGCCGCGAAGTGGCTGTCCGACGATACTCGTCATATGCTGGCCGATCTCGATCCGAAGCCGGATCAGGTGACCGTGGCGATCAACACCACGCAGATGAACATCATGGAGCTCCTGTATCCGGAATACCTGGAAGGAACCTCGCTGGCCCACCCTGCGCTCATGGCAGCCTACAGCGAAATGACCGTGCCCGCAGGGCCGGCCTGGGTGGAGGAACATCTGCGCCGTCTTCAGGTCTCGGGCATCCAGCCTCACTTCCAACTGACCGGCATCCACGCATTCGAGACACTCGAACGCCTTGTGCGCAGGGGCGTCTACAAGGGGCCGCTGAACCTGACCTGGATCGGCATCGGCGGCGGCTTCGACGGGCCGAATCCGTTCAACTTCTTCAACTTCGTGCATCGGGCGCCGGACGGCTGCACGCTGACGGCCGAATCGCTGCTGAAAAACGTGCTGCCGTTCAACATGATGGCAATGGCCATGGGGCTTCATCCGCGGTGCGGCATTGAAGACACCATCATCGATCAGCACGGCAAACGCATGACCTCCGTGCAGCAGATCGCGCAATGTGTCCGCGTTGCACACGAGTTGGGGCGGGACGTGGCCAACGGCAAGGACGCGCGCAAGATCTACAAGATTGGCGAGCAATACCAGACGGCCGATGAAACGTTGGTCAAGCTTGGCATGTCACCCAACCGTACGCCTGGTGTGAAAGGCGTGCCGATGCGTTTGAACTGAGCTTGGTAGTACCGGGTGCGGCCGAAGTTGCCGCTTGACTGAAAGACTCCCCCGGCGCGCACAGGAAGCGATCCGCTGCACTCGTATGCAGATGAGAAAGCCCGGCCGCTGGGACCTGGAGGAGACAATCTTGGACGTCCATTGCTTTGACACCGCCGTGAGCGGTGTTCCTGCGACTCCCACCGTCGGTCGTACCTATGCGTGGGTCGTATTCGCGCTGACATTTGGTCTGCTGCTGTCGGACTACATGTCGCGTCAGGTGTTGAACGCGGTTTTCCCGTTGCTGAAGAGTGCGTGGGGACTCTCGGATACCCGGCTCGGCTCGCTGAGCGGTATCGTAGCCTTGATCGTCGGATTATTGACCTTCCCGCTTTCGGTGATCGCCGATCGATTGGGGCGCGTCAGAAGCATTGTCGCGATGGCAATGGTCTGGAGTCTTGCGACGCTGGGTTGCGCCCTGGCGACGAACTTTGGTGAACTGTTTGTCGCACGCGCGTTCGTCGGGCTTGGCGAAGCCGCCTACGGCAGCGTGGGCGTTGCCCTGATCCTGAGTATCTTTCCTGCCCACCTGCGTTCCACCCTGACCGCAGCATTCATGGCGGGCGGCGCTTTCGGCTCCGTGCTCGGTATGTCGCTCGGCGGTGCTGTCGCCGTACATCTGGGCTGGCGATGGTCTTTCGGCACGATGGCGCTCCTGGGTATTCTGCTGACCACGGCATTCTGGCTGGTCGTCACCGAGAAGCGGATCGGAACCGATGCTCGTGGGCTTCGCCAGCAACGATCGAATGGTCAAGGTATCGGTACCAGTCTTCGTGTGCTGATCAATGGGCTCTTTTCTACCGTCTCCGTGGTCTGTGCCTATGTCGGGAGCGGGCTGCAGTTGTTCATTCTCGGCTCGCTGTTCGTCTGGATGCCAAGTTACCTGAACCGCTACTACGACATGGCGCCCGATAAGGCCGGTGCTGCCGCGGCGGCATTCGTCATGATCGGCGCGGTCGGCATGGTCATGTGCGGCATGGTGACCGATCGTGTGAGCCGTCAGGAACCGTCCCGCAAGTGGGTGAGCGCAATCGCCTATTGCCTCATCTCGTTCGTCTTGCTGGGGATCGGCTTTCACGTGAAGCCCGGCGCATTGCAGCTCGTATTGATTGGCGTTGGCATGCTGGTCGTGGCCGGAACATCTGGGCCCGCCGGGGCGATGGTGGCCAATCTCACGCCGACAACCATTCACGCCTCGGCATTTGCCACGTTGACGCTTGCGAACAACCTGCTTGGCCTGGCACCTGGCCCCTTCCTCACAGGCGTGGTTGCCGACAAGGTAGGCCTGCACGGGGCGTTGCAATTGATTCCGTTCATGGCGCTGCTTGCCGCGGTGGCGTTTTCGGTCGGCAAGGCGAGCTACGCAAACGATCTACGTCGCCTCAATGAGTTGCGCAGCGCCGCGAAGCGTTAATGCTGACTGCCGCACTCTACAAAATCAACAGAGATTCCCAATGAATACCGTGGTGTCGTCTCCAACCGTCTTGATTGTCCCTGGCCTGCGGGATTACGTTGCTGACCACTGGCAAACGCATTTGGCGTGCAGACTGCCCAATGCCCGTGCGGTGCCGCCGCTGGAACATGACAAGTTGTCGTTGGCAGCGCGGGTTGCGGTGCTCGATGCAACGCTTGCGTCGATCGAGGGACCGGTCATCCTGGTTGCCCACAGTGCGGGCGTGATGATCGTGGCGCATTGGGCGATGCGCCACAACCGAGCCATCCTCGGCGCGCTGCTGGCAACCCCGCCCGACCTCGAAGCGCCAATGCCCGACGGCTACCCGCGTCTGGACGACCTTCGCGCACAGGGCTGGCTCCCAATGCCACGCCGGAAATTGCCCTTCCCGAGCATCGTCGCGGCAAGCACGAATGATCCGCTCGCACGGGTCGAGCGTGTTGCGGAGTTGGCTCAAGTATGGGGTAGCCGGTTTGTGGATCTCGGTGCGGTGGGGCACTTGAACCCGGCGGGCGGTTACGGCGTGTGGCCGCGTGCCACCGAGCTTATCGCCGAACTGTCCTGAATCTCGTGTCGTCGACGTAGCGTCCACACCCCGCGCATTCGGCAACGGGTCGGAGGGCTCGCGTGCGCATCCCGGCGGAAGTGACGTCGAACGCTGATGCGTGGACGTTTATTGAGTTTGCGGCATTCGTGTTGCCAAGGCGGAAATGGGTATGAAACAAGCGCTGAACATTGATGTTTTTTTTGATCTGATTTGCCCTTGGTGTTTGATCGGTAAACGGAATTTGGCCGTCGCGCGGGACAGCTTTGCAGTGCTCCATCCCGAAGTGCAAGTGTCTGTGAAATGGCACCCGCACCGCTTGCTACCCGACATGCCGCGCGAGGGCGTGCCTTTTGAGGCCTTCTACCTTGCGCGGCTGGGAAGTCCGGAAGCCGTTGCGATGCGTCGGGAGCAAGTACGGCGGGCAGGAACTGCCGCTGGCATCTCGTTTGCGTTTGATCGAATTCAAATGATGCCGAATACGCGCGCAGCCCATCGCCTGATCAACTTTGCGCAGCGCTTCGGCACAACCAAACAACACGAGAGGCTCATCGAGCGCCTGTTCGTCGGGTACTTCCTGCTTGGGGAAAACATCGGCGATACGGCGACGTTGGCACGTATCGCACTTGAATGCGGCTTCACCGGCGCGTCCAAAGCTTACCTCGATGTCTCGACTGAACGCGGGCGTATTGCCAGCCCTGAACGGACGTACGAAATGCCACCGGGCAGCGGTGTGCCGTACTTCGTGTTCGATCGGCGCCAGGCGTTGTCCGGCGCCCAGCAGCCGCAAACGCTCTTGACCGCCATGCAGGCCATGGTTTGCGCTGAACGGTTGGAGCGCTAAGCGATGGAGCCGCTGATGGAGGCGTTGCCGATGACTGACGTTTTGCAAGGCGTTGCCGACGCGGACGCAACGTGCAGCGGTCCTCCGATTGCCAATCCGTGTATCAACATTTGCCGAATGGATCTGAGCGGCAAGTTCTGTCAAGGGTGTCGGCGCACCGCGGTCGAAATCGGGCTATGGGATCGCATGTCTGCGTCGCAAAAGATGGAAATTGTTTGCCGCATCGAGCGCCGCGGACACGTTCAGAAGCGTGGTGCCAACGCGATCTTAGGTCCTTCAATAGAAAGTGGAATGCAAAAATGAACGGATTGATGCTTGAAAAGCAGTTGCTGATCTCCTCGTTGATCGCACACGCCGATCGTCACCACGGCGATACGGAGATCGTGTCGCGACGAGTGGAGGGTGACATCCATCGCTATACCTTCCGAGACTGTCACCGCCGCGCACGTCAGATGGCCAATGCGCTTACCCGCCTGGGCGTAAGCGCATCCGAGCGCGTCGGCACGCTGGCATGGAACGGTTATCGGCACATGGAGCTGTACTACGGCATCTCCGGCATGGGTGCGGTCATGCACACGATTAACCCGAGATTGCACGTTGACCAGATCACGTACATCGCCAATCACGCACAAGACCAGTACATCTTCTTCGATCTCAGCTTTCTGCCGTTGGTCGAGGAGATCGCCGGTCGCTGTGAGTCGGTCAAGGCATTTGTCGCCATGACCGACCGCGCGCACATGCCGCAAGCCCCCCGCATTGCCAACCTGCTGTGTTACGAAGACCTGATCGACGAGAGCTCACCTGACTACACCTGGCCGGAATTTGACGAACGTAGTGCATGCGCGCTGTGCTACACGTCGGGCACCACCGGCAATCCTAAGGGCGTCCTGTACTCTCACCGATCCTCGTTGCTCCACACTTATGCCGCCGCGTTGCCGGATGCGCTGAACTGCTCCGCAAAAGACGTGCTGCTGCCAGTGGTGCCGATGTTTCACGTGAATGCGTGGGGCATTCCGTACGTCGCGTGCATGGTCGGTGCCAAGCTGGTGTTCCCCGGCCCGGGGTTGGACGGGAAATCGCTGTACGAACTCATCGAAGCGGAACAAGTGACGTTCGCGGCTGGCGTTCCGACAGTTTGGCAAGGCCTGCTAAACCATGTAGGGGAGGGCGATCTGACATTCTCGACCTTCAAGCGCACCGTCATTGGCGGAGCGGCATGCCCGTCGTCCATGCTTCGTACTTTCCAGGAAGCCCATGGCATCGAGGTCGTGCACGCATGGGGAATGACCGAACTGAGTCCGATCGGCACCGTTGGCGCGATGAAGGCGAAACACCGGGCAACGTCACCCGAAGATCGTTACACCACACAAGCGAAGCAAGGTCGAGCCGTATTTGGTGTCGACATGAAAATCGTTGACGGACTCGGAAACGAGCTTGCGTGGGATGGTGCGACGGCGGGCGATTTGCTGGTGCGCGGGCCGTGGATTGCGAGCGACTACTTCCTCAACCAGGGCGATAGCCCATTGGTGCGCGATGCCGCCGGGCAGGGTTGGTTCCCCACCGGCGACGTTGCGACGATCGACGCCGATGGCTTCATGCAGATCACCGACCGCAGCAAGGACGTGATCAAGTCCGGCGGTGAATGGATCAGTTCGATCGAGATCGAGAACATCGCCATATCGCATCCCGCCATCGAGAGTGCCGCATGCATCGCCGCCAGGCATCCGAAGTGGGACGAGCGACCGCTTCTCCTCGTTGTAAAGCGCGCGGGTGAGCCACTGACGGCCGACGAAGTGCTGACATACCTGCGGGGAAGAATTGCGAAGTGGTGGACGCCGGACGCTGTTGTGTTTATTGACGCGCTGCCGATCGGTGCCACCGGCAAGGTATTGAAGAACAGGCTGCGAGAAGCATTCCAGGATTACCTGCTGAGGTAGTGAATCGGCCGGCGGCGAGCATGCCATCGGCGTGTGTTGGATTGGCAACTTGAAATTTTACAAAAAAGAGATTGGAGGAGACATGAAGTTGAAGTGGATTGCAGTGGCCGCGCTGGCCGCAACGGGGCATGTGGCTTACGCACAATCGTCGGTAACTCTGTACGGTAACGTCGATACAGGGATGTTGTATCAAAGTACCTCCGCGGCGACGTTCAACCCTGCGTCGGCCAACCTTGGCAAGGTCTATCGCGCCAAGGATGGCGGCATCTACGCCAGTAATTGGGGCATCAGGGGCACCGAAGACATTGGCGGTGGTTATCACGTGAACTTCAAGCTGCAAGGCACGTTCGATACCACCAGCGGAAAGTTGGGCCTTGCGGACACAACCGGCGGCACGGCGATCTTCAATCAGCAGGCCAACGTCGGTATTTCGGGGCCGTTCGGCAGCGTGACCGCTGGGCGTCAAATTGTGCCAATGGCCTGGGCAATGGCGGAAACGGACGTTCGCTCGGCACAATACTTTGGCAGCATTTTGACCGCGTGGTTGGGCATGAACCAAGCCGCAGGTTGGCCCGGCACCAATACCAACGCGCCCATCGGCGCGCTGTACGACAGTAGCGCGATCGTTTATGAATCACCCAAGTTCGGCGGCGTCTCCGCCGTACTCGAATACGCGCCGGGCGGTTCGCCGGGCAGCTTCCAGGGCGGCACGCGAGAGTCGGCCGTACTCAAGTACTCGAACTACGGACTTGCCGTGTCGGCCGTTTATTACAACGGGCACGATACGAATCCGATGCCCGGTGCTTCCGCAACCGGCGTCGACAACAACCGCTTCATCTATCTGGGCGCGAAATATACCTTCAGCAACGGCCTTTCGGCATCCGCGTCATACAGCAATGGCAGGAATCCATCGAATTCCGGAGCCGTCAATATCGATATGTATTCAGCGGGGTTGGGCTATCGGATCACGCCCGCGTTGCAGCTCACCAGCGCCGTTTATTACCTGAGGGACAAAAACAACTCGACCAACCACTCGACCGAGTTCGCAGCGGGGGCGGAATATCACCTCTCCAAAACGACCATGGTCTATGGACAGTACGGGTATGTGAACAACAAGGGCACGATGACCACCACGATTACCTACGGTCAGCCGGTCGCGCCTGCCATGGCGACAACGGCGGTCATGCTGGGTATGCGGCACTCCTTCTAATCGCCCCGCGCGGGGCTCGCATGTGCCGGACGCGTGCGAGCCCCCGCCGCTTGCTCAATCACTCCCCGATTCCCGGATGAATAACTTCAGCATCAAGACCCGTCTGGTTCTGTTGGTGACTGCACTGCTTGCCTTATTTTTGCTCGTCGCCAGTCAGAGTGTGCTTCGACTTCACAACGCCAATGCGTCGATCGAGATCCTCTACAACGATCGCGTTCTGCCGCTTGGCGAGCTCAAGGTGGTATCGGATGGATATACGCGGAGCATTGCGGGTGCGGCGCGCAAGGTAAGCGATGGCACCCTGCCCGCCACCGACGCCGTCAAGGTAATCGATGAGGCACGAGCGCGCATGGATAAAGCGTGGACGAATTACGCGGCGACCCAACTGACTGCGGATGAAAAGCAGCTTGTCAACGAGGCGGCTCCGCTCAGAGACCGGGGCAACTCGGCTGTCGCCCGATTGCGGGAGCTGTTGCGCACAGACGACAAGGACGGCTTGAGAGAATTCATCGACAGTGAAATGTCTCCGGCGATCGAACCGATGACGCGTCTGCTTGACCGGTTGATCAAACTTCAGATGGATGCCGCACGCCAGGCGTATGAGCAGGCCGATGCGACCTATCGACGCGTGGTGTGGACAAACGTCATTGGAACCACACTCATTGTCGGCACTTTCGGGTTCATCTGCTGGGCGCTGATTCGCTCCATCTCCCGACCGCTTGCGGAAGCGGTACGCATTGCGGAAACGGTTTCAGCGGGTGACCTGACTTCTCACATCGAGCCGTCGGGGCGCGACGAGACAAGTCATTTGTTGGTTGCGCTCAAGTGCATGAACGACAACCTCGTTGGCATCGTCAGTGGCGTTCGCACGAGCGGTGAATCAGTTGGGACGGCGACGCGTCAGATCGCGGCGGGCAATATCGACTTGTCTTCACGCACCGAACAACAGGCGGCGTCGCTCGAACAGACGTCAGCGACCATGGACGAGTTGACGGGCACGGTGCAGCATAACGCTGAAAACGCCCGGAAGGCGAGCGTGCTGGCGGCCAACGCAGCGGAAATCGCCAATCGCGGAAATGCGTCCGTGGCCCGTGTCGTGGACACCATGGGCGAGATCAGTGAGAGCGCGTCCAGGATCGTCGATATCATTGGTCTTATCGAGAGCATCGCGTTTCAAACGAACATTCTGGCACTCAACGCAGCGGTAGAAGCCGCGCGTGCCGGCGAGCACGGGCGCGGTTTTGCGGTCGTTGCCGGCGAGGTCAGGGTGTTGGCACAACGTACGTCAAGTGCATCAAAGGAAATCAAGGGGTTGATCAACGCGTCGGTCGCTCGCGTCGCAGTGGGAACGGAACTCGCGAATCGAGCCGGTCACACCATGTACGAAATCGATCAGGCCGTCTCCAGAGTCACGAACATCATGGGCGAGATCGCAGCGGCTTCGGACGAGCAGAGCCGGGGAATTGAGCAGGTCGGGCAGGCCATAGCGCAGATGGACAGTGTGACCCAACAGAACGCCGCGTTAGTCGAGGAGGCGGCGGCAGCCGCACAGTCGCTCGAACAGCAGGCGACAACGCTCATCTCGGCCGTGACTGTGTTCAAGCTGAACGACGCCGTTTCCAGGCCACTGCCTGTGACGATCGCCCAACGACACCGCGGCCCCCGCCTGATCCCGCGATTACGCAGCGTGTTGGCACAAAGCCATTGAATCCGCTTTCGGCTACCGTTCCCGTCTCGCTCGTGAACAGCATTCTTGTCGGTGCTGCTCGGAGCGAAATCGAGCGTCTGGCCGGCTGCGCGGGCATTTCCTACGAATTGCTCCGCGAGCCCGGCGCCCGCCTGACGGAAGAGCAATTCGCAATACTCTACCGGATGCGTGCCCATGCGCTGGACGACGAAATGCCGGGCATCTTCGGCCGGCCGTTGCGCAACGGCACCTTGAAATACCTCAGCTTGAGCCTACTCGATGCACCGAATCTAGAAGTTGCGATGCATCGGTTCGGCCAGTTCCTGCGTTTGCTCATCGACGAGTTCAGCGTCAAGACGCGACGCGAAGGGAATGTCTGCAGTATCGAACTCGTCGCCAAGCACGATGGTTCCACCTCGAGCAGGCTTGGTAGGGAACTGATACTCAAGCTCGCTCACGGCTTGGCGTCATGGCTGATTGGTCAACGGATCCCGCTGCTCGGCGTAGATTTCGATTTTCCGCGTCCGCCGCATGCGGTTGACTACCGCTATCTGTTCCCGGGGCCAGTTCGCTTCGATTGTTCGCGAACGCTTATGCGTTTCGACGTCAACTTTCTCGACATGGTTATCCGGCGGCAAAAGTCGGATTTACGGGTGTTCCTGGCACATGCGCCAAAGGACTGGCTCTTCGTGTCGTCGGCGGAGCCCATGGTGTGCCATCGGGTTCGCGACTACCTGAATGCATATCTGCCAACGATGCCGACTATCGAGATCGTGGCACGGGATCTGCATCTCTCTGTCCGCACCCTATGCCGCCGACTTTCGGCCGAAGGGACCACCTTCCAAGCTATCAAGGACGAGTTACGGCGTGATCTCGCGATTCACCGCCTGACGCGCTCGGCGGACGCCATTGCGGCCATCGCCTACGACATCGGCTTCGACGATCCCAGCGCGTTTCACCGGGCGTTTCGGCATTGGACGGGAAGCACGCCGCAAGCCTACCGAAAGGCAGGGCCGCGCACGCCACCATTGCGATGAAACATGGCACGTTTTGTCAATGAAAGGGCGGCGTTTGGCATTGGTGTTCAAACGGCAGATCGCTACGATGGCTCGTCTGGGTCGAGTCGCCGCGGGATCACGTCCGTGCGCTGGCCTCCCATTTCGCAAAGATCACACAGGAAGGACGCGCGATGAGCTACGCCGCACCATTGAAGGACATGCTGTTCGTCATGAACGAGCTTGCCGGACTCGACGACGTGGCGACGTTGCCGGGCTTCGAGGAGGCCAATCTTGAAACAGCGCAGGCAGTGCTGGAAGAGGCGGCAAAGCTATGCAGCGACGTGCTGGCGCCATTGAATGCGCAAGGGGACCGCAACCCAAGCGCATGGAAAGACGGTAGCGTGAGCGCATCACCTGGTTTTGCGCAGGCATTCCGCCAATTTGCAGAAGGGGGGTGGCAGGGATTGCAACACCCGGTTGCCTATGACGGCCAGGGATTGCCCAAGCTGATCTCGACGCCCTGTGTGGAAATGCTGAACGCGTCGAACCTGTCGTTTGCGCTGTGTCCGCTCCTGACAGACGGTGCGATCGAAGCCTTGCTCACGGCCGGCTCCGATACGCTGAAGCAGGCCTATGTACCGAAGCTTGTCTCAGGCGAGTGGACCGGCACGATGAACCTGACCGAGCCGCAGGCAGGCTCGGATCTTGGGCTATTGCGCGCTCGCGCAGAGCGGCAGGAAGACGGCAATTATCGCGTGTTCGGGACAAAGATCTTTATTACGTGGGGCGAGCACGACATGGCCCGGAACATCGTGCATCTCGTCCTTGCACGCACACCGGATGCTCCGGAAGGCATCAAGGGCATCTCGCTCTTTGTCGTGCCGAAGTTTCTTGTCGGCGCCGACGGCTCGCTTGGTGAGCGTAACGATGTGGATTGCGTGTCCATCGAGCACAAGCTGGGCATCAAGGCGAGCCCGACGGCCGTGCTGCAATTTGGCGATCATGGCGGGGCGATTGGCCATCTGGTCGGCGAGGAAAATCGCGGCCTGGAGTACATGTTCATCATGATGAACGCCGCACGCTTCGGTGTAGGCATCCAGGGCATCGGCCTGTCCGATCGCGCCTATCAGCAGGCGGCCGCCTACGCGAAAGAGCGCGTGCAGAGCCGCCCGGTCGACGGTTCGGCCCGAAAATCTGTGACGATCATTCACCACCCGGACGTGCGTCGCGTGCTGGCGACGATGCGAGCGGCAACCGAAGCCGCGCGTGCGCTCGCCTATGTCGCGGCAGCGCATTCGGACATCGCACATGCGCATCCGGACGAACTCACGCGTGCCCAGCACAAGGCTCGGTATGAATTCTTGGTGCCAATCGTGAAGGGTTGGAGCACGGAGACATCCGTCGATGTAACCAGCCTCGGCCTACAGGTGCACGGCGGTATGGGCTACATCGAAGAGACGGGTGCCGCTCAGCTTTACCGCGACGCTCGCATTTTGCCGATCTACGAAGGCACGACCGCGATTCAGGCAAACGACCTGATCGGCCGAAAGACGTTGCTTGACGGCGGCGCAGCGGTACGGTCCTTGCTCAGTGATGTCGCGACAACGCTCGAACAGATCGAACCGCTGGAGGGTCCGGCGTTTCGCTCGACACAGCGCTATTTGAAACAGGGTCTGCGCTCGCTGGAAGCCGCGTTGGCATTCGTGCTCGAAAATGCCAAGCACAGTCCGAACGCGGTGTATTCGGGGGGCGTCGCTTACCTGAAGCTTGCGGGCGTTGTGCTCGGTGGCTGGCAGATGGCGCGGGCGCTGATTGTCGCGACCGACAAGCTCGACGAAGACCCTGCCTTCTATGGCGCAAAGATTGCGACGGCGCAATGCTACGCGGAACATATCCTGCCGCAAGCGTCCGCGCTTGAGGCCGCGATTGTCTGCGCCAGGGAAAATGAAGGGCTGCTTGCCTTGTCCGAAGATCAGTTTTAAGGCCGCGGCTAACGATGTCTCCCGAACACCTGCTTGAAAAATTTGGTCCCCGTGAGTCCATGCAGTACGACGTGGTCGTGGTTGGCGGGGGGCCCGCGGGGTTGTCTGCCGCGATTCAGTTGAAGAAGCGCGCACTGGCGCTGGGCCGCGAGATCGGCGTTTGCGTGTTGGAGAAAGGTTCGGAGATTGGCGCCCACATCCTCTCGGGGGCGGTGATGGATCCACGCGCGCTTGATGAGCTGATTCCTGACTGGAAGGCACGTGGCGCACCGCTGAATGTCCCGGTCACGGAGGATCGCTTCCTGTTTTTGAGAGAGGGTGGCGCAAACGCGGTCCCCAACTGGGCATTGCCCGACAATTTCAAGAATCACGGCAACTATGTCGTCAGTCTGGCTAACGTCACCCGTTGGCTCGGGCAGCAAGCCGAGGCGATGGGTGTCGAGATGTTCCCCGGATTTCCCGCGGCCGATGTCATTTATCACGACGATGGTGCGGTGAAGGGCGTGGTGACCGGTGACATGGGACTCGGCAAGGACGGCGAACCCACCGCCAACTTCCAGCTTGGCATCGCGCTGCATGCCAAGTACACGTTGTTCGCCGAAGGGGCGCGCGGTCATCTTGGCCGAGAGCTTCAAGATCGCTTTGCGTTGCGTAACGGCGTCGATCCGCAGGTTCACGGCATTGGCATCAAGGAGCTGTGGGAGATCGCCCCGGAAGTGCACCAACCCGGTCTCGTCATCCACACTGCGGGATGGCCGCTGCGAAGCGACACCTACGGCGGATCGTTTCTCTACCATCTGGACAATCGCCAGGTCATGGTGGGGTTCGTGGTGGGTTTAGGCTATCAGAACCCGTATCTGTCTCCTTTCGACGAGTTCCAACGCTACAAGACACACCCGTCGATCCGAGAATACCTCGAAGGCGGCAAGCGCTTGTCCTACGGCGCACGAGCCATCACGGCGGGCGGTTTGGTGTCATTGCCGAAGCTGACATTTCCAGGAGGGGCGCTGATCGGCGATGATGCCGGGTTCCTCAACGCCTCACGCATCAAGGGCAGCCATGCCGCGATCAAGACCGGCATGCTCGCGGCCGACGCGGCCTTCGACGCGGTGCAAGGCGGTCGCCAATCGGATGAGTTGTTCGCTTACCCGGAGGCCTTCCGGAAATCGTGGCTGTACGCCGAGCTTCGCCGAGCTCGCAATTTCAAGCAGTGGATGGGCAAGGGTCTCTATTTGGGAGCGCTGATGGTCGGCGTCGAGCAGAAGCTGCTAGGCGGCAAGATGCCTTGGACGCTGCACCATAAGCACGCCGATCACGAGACGCTTAAACCGGCTGCTCGGTGCAAGCCGATTTCGTATCCGAAGCCAGACGGAAAATTGACGTTCGACAGGCTCTCATCCGTGTTCGTCTCCAACACGAATCACGAGGAAAACCAGCCATCTCATTTGAGGCTGAAAGACGCAGCCAGACCGGTCAACATCAACCTGCGCACGTACGCCGGTCCTGAAAGCCGCTACTGCCCCGCAGGCGTGTACGAATTTACAAAGCACGACGACGGTGCGCACCGATTGACGATCAACGCCCAGAATTGTGTGCATTGCAAGACCTGCGACATCAAGGACCCTACGCAGAACATTATCTGGACGCCCCCGGAAGGCGGCGGGGGGCCGAACTATCCAAATATGTGAATTGCCGTGCGAGGCCAGCGAGCTGGCGCACTTGGCCGATAAATCGAGGAGCGTGACGTGAAAAAAGAAGTCGTGGTGGTGAGTGGCGTGCGAACGGCAATCGGGAAGTTCGGCGGCAGCCTGAAAGCGTTTGCCCCTACCGAATTGGGCGCACTGGTCGTGCGAGAAGTGCTGGCACGTGCAACGGTCGGCGGGGATGAAGTCGGGCATGTCGTATTTGGCAACGTACTTGCCACCGAGCCCAAGGATCTGTATTTGGCGCGCGTTGCCGCAGTCAATGGCGGTGTTGCGGTAGCCACGCCAGCCCTGACTGTCAATCGGCTGTGTGGTTCCGGCTTGCAGGCAATCATATCGGCGGCACAAACGATCCTGCTCGGCGACGCCGACATCGCCATCGGCGGCGGGGCCGAGAGCATGAGCCGCGCGCCCTACGTCACGCCTGATGCACGGTTCGGCGCTCGCATGGGCGATGCTCGTTTGATCGATATGTTGCTTGGTGCGTTAGACGACCCGTTTCACAGCGTTCCAATGGGAGTCACGGCGGAGAACGTTGCTCGGAAATACACCATCCACCGGGAGCAGCAGGATGCCCTGGCCGTCGAATCGCACCGGCGCGCTGCACGAGCGATCGACGAGGGACGGTTCAAGACGCAGATCCTGCCCATCAGCCGCGATGTGAAAGGGCAGGTGCTCACGTTCGACACCGACGAGCACGTTCGTCGACAGCTTGATCCGAGCGAGCTTTCCGGACTGCGGCCGGTGTTCCAGAAGGATGGGGGCACGGTTACGGCGGGCAACGCCTCAGGCATCAACGATGCGGCGGCGGCTGTCCTCATGATGTCCCGGGACGCCGCCGAGGCGCGGGGTGTGAAGGCAATGGCGCGTTTGGTGTCTTATGCGCACGCCGGCGTTGATCCGCTGTACATGGGGATTGGCCCGGTCCCCGCTACCCGCATTGCACTTCAGCGCGCAGGGCTGGAAATCTCGGACCTGGATGTCATCGAGGCCAATGAGGCGTTTGCGGCACAGGCATGCGCGGTAATGCAAGCGTTGCAACTCGATCCGGCCAAGGTGAATCCGAACGGGTCGGGTATTTCGCTCGGCCATCCAATCGGGGCCACCGGCGCACTGATTACCGTCAAGGCGTTATACGAGTTGCAGCGAATCAATGGTCGCTACGCCTTGGTCACCATGTGCATTGGTGGCGGGCAAGGCATTGCTGCCGTGTTCGAGAACCTTCAGCAGGTGTAATTCGGCAAGTTGAAGACCATGGAAGTCCCAATGACAATTGAATCCGTAGGCATCGTTGGTGCTGGTGCGATGGGCAGCGGCATCGCACAGATCGTCGCCACTGCTGGCCTGAACACAGTTCTGATCGACATTAACGAATACGCACTTGCTGGCGGCATTGAGTCGTTGACCGCCAGCCTTGACCGGATGGTGACCAAAGGTAAGCTTGACACCGCACAGCGAGCCGTCGCCATTTCGAGGGTTGAAGCATCGACAGATTATCGGCGACTTGCGGACGTTGATCTAATCATCGAGGCCGCGACCGAAAATCGCGAACTCAAGATGCGCATCCTGACCCAGATCGAGTCGATCGTCCGCCCCTGCGCAATCATCGCTTCAAATACCTCGTCAATCTCGATCACCGCGCTTGGCGCGGCGATGTCGGACCCATCGCGCTTTATCGGTATGCATTTCTTCAACCCGGTGCCATTGCTACCGCTTGTCGAGATCATTAAAGGTGTTCAGACAAATGCCGAAACCGTGCGCGCGGTGCACGAGTTAGCGCTACAGCTGAGCAAAGCGCCTATCAACGTCAAGAATTCGCCGGGTTTCGTGGTCAACCGGATTCTGGTGCCGATGATCAACGAGGCTTTTTTTGTGCTGGCGGAGGGCATTGCAAGCGCAGAAGAAATCGACGCGGGAATGCGGCTTGGCGCCAATCATCCACTCGGACCGCTGGCGCTTGCCGACCTGGTCGGGCTCGACGTATGCCTGTCGGTCATGGACGTCTTCTCGAAAGACTTCGGTGACCCTAAGTACCGAGCCTGTCCGTTACTGCGCGAGTTAGTGGCCGCGGGGCGCTTGGGCAGAAAGTCGGGCTATGGTGTGTATCGCTACGCATAGATACCGCTACTGAAACAGCAACGGAGCATCGCTGCGATTGCGCGGCAAGGTCAATTTTGTCGCCGCCGAGACGCTTCCGATCGATGGAAATCTGGTTGGGGACACGCGGGCTCAGGATTGATTTTCAGTCCGCGTGCAAGACATCGAGCGCGGCGCGTTGTCCTGCATTCACGAACTGGCCCGACGCAAGCAACGACGTCCGTCGCTACCTCAGGCCGGTTCGCCATCGTCAAATCTCCGAGAGCGACACGGGCGACTCGGTGGTGATGGCCTCACTCTCCACGGCTCGCCCATGCTTTGCGCCCGCGAGCAGAATCCCCAGCGCGGCCAGCACTGCCGGTATCGCGAGAATCATGAACAGTCCGGCATTGCTCCAACCCGCCGCGAGCAGCATGGCGCCACCGAGCGATCCCGCCACCGCCCCGATGCGGCCGATGCCGAGCGCCCACGCCACGCCGGTCGCGCGATTGGATGTCGGGTAATAGGCGGATGCAATCACGTTCGCGCAGACCTGCGAACCGCTCACGCAGAATCCTGTCACGAAGATGCCCAGCGCCAGCCCTACCGCATCGCCGGCAATCGCCAGCGACGCTAGCGCGAACGCACCCACGACATAGGCTGCGGCGACCACTTTGTAAGGATGGAACCGGTCGATCAGCACGCCCAGCACAATCGCACCCAGCACGCCGCCGCCTTGCAACAGTCCGGCAAACATCGACGCCTGCTTGAGCGTCAGGCCGCTGCGCTCCGCCAGGATCGGCAGCCAATTGATGAGCAGGTACAGCAACAGCAAACTCATGAAGAATGCGAGCCAGAGCAGCAGCGTGCCGCGCCGGTAGTCGCGATGGAACAGTTGCACCACGGGCGACGACGGGAGGCGATCGTCGGCAGCGGTGTACTGCGGACCGGCCACAACCCGTTGCGGCGCGACGCGCGCCAGAATCGAGATGATCTGCGTCTGCGTGCCGCCTCGGATTGCCAAAAAGCGCACCGACTCCGGCAGCGTGAACCACAGCACCGGCACAAGCGCCAGCGGCAGCAGGCCGCCGACGGCGAGCAAGCCGCGCCAGCCGATCCCCGCCACGAGGTACGCCGTCACTACGCCGCCGAGCGCCGAGCCGAGCGAGAAGCCGCAGAACATCAGCGTGAGCAGAGTGCCGCGACGCCGCTCGGGACTGAACTCGGACGTCAGCGTGATCGCGTTGGGCATGGCACCGCCCAATCCTAGGCCGGTCAGGAAGCGAAGCGCGATCAGCCATTCGACGTTCGGCGCGAACGCAGCCCCTACGCTTGCCGCACCGAACCATGCGACAGACAAGATCAAGACACGGCGGCGTCCGATACGGTCCGCCATCGGCCCGCTACAGAACGCGCCCACCATCAGTCCCAGCAGCCCGGCGCTGAACAGGGGGCCGAGCGAGACCATCGACAACTGCCATTCGGCGCGAATGTGAGGGGCGATAAAGCCGATGATCGCGATGTCGAACCCGTCCAGCGCCACGATCAGGAAGCACATCGCGCTGATCATGATCTGGAAGCGCGACACTGGGATCGCGTTGATGAAGTCCCGTACGTCCACTGACGTGTGCCGGGTGTCTTGCTTGTCCATGAAAGTGTCTCCTGTCTCGATGCGGCGATACGATGTCGCCCTTTATGTGGATGTGCTGAATGCGGCTGGCAGCTATGCGGCGCGCCCGTGCACTGGGACGGCGGCATTGGTCTCTACTTGTGCGATGAACGCAGGATCTCGCCGACGAAGGTCTTCGTGACTGACGCGTCCCGTGCGCAGCATGTAGTCGTATGCAAAGCTCACGGGATCGAGGTGCATGCGCTGGCCAACGGACTCGTACCAGTCGAGGCTCCGTCTGGCGGCATCCTGAAAGCGATCAGAGGCGCTGCGACGGCTTTGCTCGAACGAAGCGAACGCCGATTGCACGTCATTCCGATGCGCCGACAGCGCTTCGAACAAGGCGATGGCATCCTGCATGGCCATGCGCGTGCCCGAGCCGAGCGAGAAGTGCACACTGCGCAGGGCGTCGCCAAGCAGAACCACGTTGCCGTGCGACCAGCGCGCATTGCTGACCACCCGTGCCTGAAACCAGTTCGACCGGTTGGTCAGCAACGAATGACCTTGCAGGTCGTCGGCAAAGATCTGCTCGCAGAACGCGCGGCTCTCGTCCTCGGCGGCGGTGTCGAGGCCGCAGCGCTGCCATGTCTCGGGATCGACTTCCACGAGGAACGTTGAGCGATCGGGACTGTATTGATACGCGTGCGCCATGAACACGCCGTGCGGCGTCTGACGGAAGATCAACGACACCGGGTGGAAGCGCTGCGACGTGCCATACCACGCGAACTTGTTGCGTCGCTCGTCGAAGCTCGGCATGAAGTGTTCGGCCAGATGGGTGCGCACTTCGCTGTTCACGCCGTCGGCGGCGATGATCACGTCGGCGTCGGGCAGTTGGGCCGGATCGGTGACGTGGCTTTGATAGCGAACATCGACACCGGCTTGCGCGCAGGCTTGCTGTAGTACGCGCAGCATATCGATGCGGGACGTGCGCGAAAAGTGATTGTTGCTCAGGCGCACCGGCACGCTTTGATGCACGATCTCCATGTAATCGCAGCGGGTATGGTGCGCGGTGAACTTGCGGAAGAATGCCTCGTCCGCCTCTTTCAGGAACGCAAGTGCGATGTCGGAGAAGACAACGCCCCAGCCATAAGTGGCATTGGCGGCGTTGCGCTCGTGCACGACGATCTCGTCTTGCGGATGACGCTGTTTCATCAACAGCGAGAAGTACAGGCCGGCAGGCCCGCCACCGATGACGGCGATTCTCATGATGGGCTCCTTGATTTTTGGCTGGCGAAGATGGCGGGGGCGTCAGGCTATACGTGTCAGCGGTCGTGCGCTCGGCACGGCCAGCAGGGCACCGGCGTTGGGCACCTCAGGGGCCAGACCGAGGTGATCGAGCATCTGGCGCACGGTGCTCACGGCGGTCGACGTCACGGGAAGGCCGAGCCGGTCCTGCGCGAGCTGGATTGCAGGCAGCGACGGCATCTGCACGCAGGCGGACAGCACCACGACGTCTGCATTGGCCGTATTCAGCCGCTTGACGTCGTTGAGCAACTGCATGGGGTCGCGGCGTCCAACCTCAAGGTTGTCGGGAATTTCGAACGACAGAGCATCGAGCACCTCGATGCCCTCGTGCTCGATATACTCGACCACAGCTTGCGTGAGCGGCTTCATGTACGGCGCCATCAGCGCGATCTTGCGCGCGCCCAGCGTCTTTAAACCGGCGACGAGTGCACCGGCCGACGTCATGATGGCGGCTGTGCAGTGGTTCTCGCGGCTGACGCGGCGCAGGTCTTCCTCAACCTGGCGGTGGTAGCCCGGCCCCATCGCCATGATGGCCACGAGGCAAGCGGTACTCATGACATCCACACGCGCGTCGGCGAGTTCGGCGGCACAGCGCAGGCCCTCGGCGTTCATCGCCTCAAGTTCCTCCTTCACCACGCGATGCATGCGCATGCGGCTCGAATGGAAGGTGAAGCGCTCGGGCAGGACCTGTTCACGCGCGCGCAGCATGGCGGGAATCTCGGTCTCCATCGTGGTGTTGGAACTGGGCACGATCTGACCAATGCGAAATGGGGTAGGCGTCATAGGGTGATGTCTCCGGCGAGTGAGGGGGCTGCGGCGTGTTCGTTGCGGGCTCGGTATCGCTCGAGCGCCGTGCGCAGCACCAACGGCATCTCGATCGACTCGCGCGCGCCGCGCTGGATGCAGATCGGCGTGAGTCGTGCAATGAAGGCGATGTCGTTGTCGGCTTTGCGCGCCGTCATCAACAAGGTGAAGGTTCGGGTGCGAACTTCGGCGACTTCCACGGTGACGTCGAACGCGTCATCCGGCCAGAGCGAGCGGTGGAAGTCGAATGTCAGCGCGCGGGTGGGGGTGCCGAATCCGTTTCGGTTCTTGACGGCCTGTGGTGTGCCGCCAAAGAGCGATCCATAGAACAATTCGGCGATGGAGATGACATAGTCGGAAAAGGTCGCCGTGTAGACGACGCCAGCCGGGTCGCACTCGCCCCATCGCACCTGACGGCGCACTACGAAGGGCTGCTCGCTCACCACGTATTCGGTGCTGATCATGCGTCCGCCTTTGCCGTCTGGGCGGTGGTGGTACGCGCGGTTTCGGTGGCAAGGCGTTCGGCGATGGCCGCCCGCAGCGATGCCTTGTCGACCTTGCCGACGCGGGTCACCGGAAATTCGTCGACCGTCTCGATACGCTCCGGGCACTTGAACTTCGCCAGCCCCTGGCCGACGAGAAACGCGGCGAGTTCGGTGACGGAAGGCGCAACATGTCCGGGGCGCAGGATGAGATAGACACAACCCCGCTCGCCGTAAATCGGATCGGGCATGGCGACCAGCTTGGCGTCGGCAACGGCCGGATGACGGCTGACAAACGCTTCGACCTCTTCGCAGCCGATCTTCTCGCCTCCGCGATTGATGTTGTCGCGCAGACGCCCTTCGAAGGCGAAGCAGCGCACGCCGTCGATGACCTTTTCCGTGACCATGTCGCCGGTGCGCACGAAACCGTCCGGCGTGAGCGTCTGCGCCGTTGCGTCGTGCGCCTTGTAGTAGCCGCGCAGGCTCGACGGTCCACGAAAGCAGAGTTCGCCTGCGGTACCTGCTTCGGCGGGCGTCTCCGTGCCCGGAAACAGCACACGAATATCGTCGTCGTCGCACCCGGATAGCCCTTGCGTGTAGTGACGCAGCGTCGCTGGCAGATGCGCGCCGGCCCCCATAAGCAGGCCTTCGGTCGTGCCGTAGAGGTTGAAGCACGGTACGCCGAGGTGGGCTTCAAGCGAGTCGGCGCGGCTCATCGTGCCGAAGAGTTGCAGCGACGAAAGATCGTGTTTGCCAACATCCTTGTACGCGATCATTTGCGGTGCGACTGGCCCGATGGAGAGGCCATGCGTGACGCGGTGCATCTCGATCAGCGTGAGCATGCGGGCGATGTCGACACGGGGCATCAGCACGGTCGTCATGCCGGTTGCCACGGTGGACGCAAGCACGTAGAGCTGGCCGGCGTTGTGCAGCAATGGCAGCGACCAGATCATGCGGCTGTGTTCGGACATGCCGATATGGCGCATCCATGTCAGCGATTGACCGATGTACTCCGCATGAAAGCGTGGGATGATCTTCGGCACACCGGTCGTGCCGCCCGAGAGTTGGAAGCTCAGCACGTCCTCGCTACCGATGCGAAGGTTGCCCAGCACGTCGCGCGCGCGCTCGAGTGGCATCGCGTCGATAAGACGTTCGATGGCGTGATGGCCGGTGCCGGCACGATCATCCTGCTTCCCGCGCGCCACCAGCAGATGCTCCAGCGACGCGTGCCGCGCCATCATTTGACGGGCAAACCCGACGAGATCGAACGCGGAGAAATCCGCTTGCACGAAGTAGCCGCGCGCCTCGGACTGTGAAACCAGTTGGCCGATTTCCACTTCACGGTATTGCGGCACCGCACACACGGGAACGACGCCCGCCTTGTAGGCCCCCATCAGTGCGACGACGGTGTCGACGTTGGTGCCCATTTGGAAGACCGCTCGGTCGCCCGGGCGCAGGCCCAGTTCGATGAGCGCCGCACCAAGCCGTTCGCTGCGCGAGTCGAGTTCGGCGAAGGTCAGCGTAGCCTCATCACTGAGGTAGGCCGAGCGTGCCGGGACACGCGCGGCGGTCGCCCGCAACGCGTCGCCGAGGGTGGTGTCGACCCAGGCGTTCGACGCGAAATAGCGCTGCGCCAGGTCCGGCGGACAGTACGTCACGCCGTCGATACGGTGATAAATACCGCTCATAGTGTCTCCTGCACGTTCCGGTGGCGACGTTATGCGCGCGGGGCGATCCGCACGATGTCGCGTTCATAGCTTTCGATTCGGCCGTCGAGGCCGCCCGTGAACAATCCGTACCAGACGGCGGGCTTCAGGCCCAGTGCGCGACGCTCGAAAGCAATCGGCACATCGCTGGAAATCACGGTGTAGTCGCCGCGGGCTTCGACCCGGCACGACGGCAACTGCCGTGCGGCTTCGGTCAGCGGCGCAAATTCGGGCACATTAAGGACGAAGATTTGCAGCGGTTGGCGGGGCTGTGGCGTTTGAGTCCTCATGACTGACGCTCCCCATGCAGACGTTGGCCGAGGCGCTGAGCCTTGCGTTGCCAAACGGTGTCGATGCAGGTGAAGGGGGCGCCTCCTGCGAGGGCTTCATCTTCGATTTCCATGGCGGCCTCGAGCGTGGCCGACGCGTCGCGCGCATCGATGCCTTCCAGCGCGCGCAGCTTGCGGGTGATCTCGATGAAGTAGCCGTTCGGGTCGCGAAAGTAAATCGACTCGATCACCTCGTGCGCCGTCTCGGTCGAGACTTCCACGCCACGCGCTTCCAGCCGGGTCTTCCAGGCCCGCAATGCCTCCGGGCTGTCGACCCGCCATGCGGTGTGCGTGGCGTCGAATACGTGGTCGTCGGGCAACGGAGCCCGGCCAGGACGATTGGCGAGGAATGCCGGTTCCGCACTGCCCAGGTAGTAGAAGAAGGCGATCGTGCTGCCGTGGCCGCTATCGAAGAAGAAGTGCAGGAAGTCGGGGTGCGTTGCCGGCCCCCAGCCGCGAGCGGAAATCGTGTGAATCAGCGGCAGGCCGAGAATGTCGCGATAGAACTCGACCGTTTGCCGCAGTCGCCAGGTCGGCCGCGCCGTGTGATCCACGCCGTGCAGACGCAAGGCGAGATCGGCTGCGGGGATGTCGTTCAACTTCATGTCGGGTCTCCCGAAGTTCGGTAGTGCATTGGGGGGGTAGGGGCAGGGCGTGTCATTGCGGGAAGGTCTCGCGCAGCCAGTCCTGCAGCAGGCGACCGGCGATGTAGCGTCCGGCTTCTTCGCCATCGGCCAGCGCGCGGCCGTGGTGGTCGCCGCGTACACGCCGGTGCGACTTCCGCGTCGAGCCGAGACTGGCGTAGATGTCGGCGATGACGCTGGGAAAGCAGGCCTGATCGCCCGTGTACTCGATGAGCAGCGTAGGCTGCACGATGGCCGATGCGGTTTTCGACAGCAATGCGTTCGCGGACAACCCGGACCATGTGGAGAGCCACGCCTCGGGAGAGCAGACGCGGCCGAAACCGACCGAACCGTAGTTCGAGGTGAACGGATCGCTGCCCCAGAGTGAGCCGAAACGCCGGTCGGACGGGTCCAGCGTCAGGTCGAAGCAGCGCAGGTCGGCGTCGGTTCGCCAGATCGTCATCACGGGCGTGTGCGCGGCTATGCGGCGCAGGCGTGCGTCGGTCCGATCCGAGTCGTGTTTGAGGCGCTCGCGTGCGCCTTGACGCGTCGCGATGAGATCGCGCGCCATGGCGTCGAGACGCGCCACACGAGCGGTTTGCGCGGCGCGGTAGCGCGCTACGAAGTCGGCGTCGTAACGCGTCGCGGGGGCGTCCCCCGACTGCCGCGGCGAAAACCCGTTGGCCGGGTCGAACGGGTCGAGCGTCGGGTCGACGGAAAGCGCATCCTGCTCGTTGGTCACCGACGGATCGATGCAGGTTTGCAGCAGGGCACCTTGTCCGGGGTGGGGGGCGACGAAAACCACACCGTCGATGGCCGGCATGTCGAGCGAAGCCAGTTTCGTCGGACGTCCGCCTGGTGTGCGCTCGATTCGCGCTTCCGGCGCCAGCCCGGATTGCTGCGCGTAGAGGGCGTAGAGGCCACTTCCGCCCGAGTTGCCGAGCAGGATGATGCGTTTGAACCCCGCCTCGCGCAGGAATCGCATGCTGGCGGCGACGTCGTAGAGCGCGAACTCATGTTCCAGCCGCATGTCGTTGCCGACGGATCGCGGGGCCTGTGTCCATGCGGCATAGCCGGCATTCACGATATCCGGGATCAGGTAATGACATGCCATGAACTCACGCGGATGCATGATGCAGACAACAGTATCGGGCGAACCGTCGGTATAGAGTGCGCCGCTCGTTGCCGCGCCGTCTGCCGTGCGAAGGACGACATTACGCGTCGTCGCGCCCAATGGCAGATCTCGCGGATTCCAGTCCGTGTTGAGAAATCCCGCCGTCGCCCCGTGACCGACGTTACGACCTTGCAGTTGTTGACTCATCTCCTCACCTCCTTTTTTACATATTAGTCCAGTTTTTTACGAATAAGTAAACATTCGTGTTGAAATTTGACGGAGATGTAAAAAAGTCTGGGGCGAAATGCTTGCGGGGCTTTGCGCTGCAAGGGAATTTGGTTATCGTTGGGGTTTTCTGACGCCTGCGTCAAAAGAGGAACTGAAGGTCGTCATGAGCAAAGCACAGACAAAGAGCGACGCGCTGCGGGAGAACATTCTGGAGGTCGCAACGCGGCTGTTTATCGAGCGGGGTTTCGACGGGACGAGCTTCAACGACATTGCGGATGTCGTGGGCGTGAGTCGTCCGGCGCTGTACTACTACTTCAAGAGCAAGGAAGCGATTCTCGAAGTGTTGACCACGGTGGTCACTCGCGCAGCGGGGGAGTTGGCCTCCGAGGCGTTACCGGAGGATTTGCGGCAACCGGCCGCGATGTTGCGGCATCTAGTGTTGCGGCATGCTCATCTGATCCTCACGCATCCGTTGCAATTTCGTGTGGTGGAGCGCAATGAGGACAACTTGCCGCTCAAGCAAAGGAAGCTCGCCGAGCAATCGCGGCGCGCGGTGCTTGAACAGTTCCGGCAGGCGATTGAGTTGGGTATCGAACGCGGTCAGTTTCGTATGATGGACGCCAAGGTCGCCGCGTTCTCGATCATCGGCATGTGCAACTGGACAGCCTGGTGGTTCACGCCGTCCGGCCCGCGCAAGGCTGACGAGATCGCGGAGCAGATTGCCGACATGGCGCTGCGCTCGGTCGAGCAAGATGCGGGGCGGCAGCTCAGCGAGCAAAGTGTGGCGGGCGTGTTGAAGCTATTGCGTGACGATATTGATTTGCTCGAGCGACATGTCAAGCCGTAAGTGAAGGGGACTACCAGCGAGCTATGTGACTCGATTCTGATGACCCGCAACGAAGTCGAACTTCATTGGCAGGAAAAAAGGCGCGACAGGACTTTTGATCGTTTCCCAATTCAGCTCGTCCGTAGCGACGCGGCGCCGAGCGCATCGGGCGGGGTGGTCGAGGCGTTGATGCAATGGGACATCGATCAGTGGGTGCTCGAATCCATCGCCTTTCAAGTGCGTCGCCCTGTGTAATGGCTCATGGCCGGTGGCGCACACACGGGAAAGGCCGAGATCGGCTGTGGATTCAACCGGTCATTCGCAAGCGGCTCTATATGGCCTTGCGAGCGTCCGCTTAACGCGAAGGAACGGTCCTGTTTTCATCGTACATATTGGACTATGTTCCCCGCCGCCTCTCGAGCGCTACGCATTACACCAATGAGCGTGGCCGACGCAGCCCCGCACCACTCGCCGTAGCCAACCAACCACAAGCGTTCCTCGTTTCGGGCGTGCGTCCCATCTGTCCTTGGTAATCCGTCGCTGTCGCAGATCTGCAGCGGGTCAAGATGTCTGAGTGCGGGGCGGAACCCTGTGCACCAGATCACGACATCGACGCAGGAGTGCGTGCCGTTGCTCCACACGACGCCGTCTGCATCGAAGTGGTTGAACGGACGCATTGAGTGCAGAACGCCTCGCGCACGCGCGTCGCGTACAGGCGGAACCATGACGATGTCGCCCAAACCGCCCACCGGCGCCGTCATCGTGTGCCCATCGCGAAGCGCCTGCCATTTGGCTGTCGCGCGTTCGAACAAGACTCGGCCATCCACGTCATCTGGAAGAAAAGCGGGCTCCTGCAACGTCACCCACATAGCGTTGCAGACTGTCGATACCTCCGCCAGGATTTGCGCACCCGAGTTGCCGCCGCCCACCACCAGCACGTTTTGTCCGCGCAGATCGTCCGGGTTGCGATACTGCGCCGAATGCATCTGGCGACCTCGAAAGATCTCGCGTCCAGCGTAGTCTGGGATATAGGGTGCGCTCCACGTACCGGTCGCGCTCACCACTGCCTTAGCCAGCCATTCCCCACGATCAGTGGTGACCAGCAAGCCATTCTGGACACGTGAAACGGATTCGACATGAACGGGGCGTCGCACCGGGAAGTGATAACGATCCTCGTATCTCGCCAGATAGTCGATGACCTCGTTGCGCGTCGGGTACGTGTCTTGTGATACGGGCATCGGCCAGCCTGGCAGCGAACTCCATTGCGCCGGCGAAAACAGATGCAGCGAGTCCCAGGTATGTCGCCAGGCGCCTCCGGGGGCGCTCTGGTCATCCAGCACGATATGGTCGAGTCCCGCACGGCGCAGGAAGTAGGAGGTGGCAAGCCCGGCCTGGCCACCTCCGATGACTACGGCGTTAATGTCTGTAGGCATGCGTTTTCGTTCCATCTCCTGATTCGAATTTCAGCGGTGTCGCAGCCTATTGCGCTTCAAGGCGATGGTCGGCGCACTACGTGGCCGCCCGCGACGTGATCACATGCTTGAGGCCGGCTGCCCCGACCGGTGCCTCGGCAAGCCACGGAATCAATGCGGTGCGCTGCGCCAGATTGTCCGCCACGCGGCGCACGAACGGCACCTCGCAAGTCCCTCGCTGACATAGCATCGAATCGGTCGTGCCGCTCGCCAGCAACGACTGGTTGATGACCCACGCGTACGGCGAAATCCCGGCGCGCGCGAGGTCGGCGCGCAGGCGCTCCGCTTCGTGAACCGGCGTCGCTTCCGGCAACGTGACGATGAGGATTCGGCTGTAGTCCGGGTCGCGCAGGCGCGGCAGCAACTGACGGACCGACTCCGGCATGTCACCCTGTGTACGCATCACTTCGCGGTGATAAGCCTCGGCTGCATCGAGCAGCAGGATGGTGTGCCCGGTGGGCGCGGTGTCCAGAACCACAAAGCCGGATTTGCCTTGATCGACGGTACGCGCGAAGGCCCTGAAGATGGCGATCTCTTCGGTGCAGGGCGAGCGCAGATCTTCTTCGAGCATCGCCCGGCCGCCCGCGTCGAGATGCGATGCCGCTTTGCCCAGCACTTCCTCGGTGTACTGCTGCACTTCGCGCGCCGGGTCGATGCGGGTGACGCTCAGCCGAGGCACGACGCCATCGACGGTGGCGGCTACATGCGAGGCCGGGTCGGTGGTTGAGAGGATGACGTCGTGTCCACGGCCCGCCAGCGCGACAGCGATAGCCGCCGCTACTGTAGTCTTGCCCACGCCGCCTTTTCCCATCGTCATGATTACGCCGTGGCCCGTGGTTGCCAGCTCGTCGACGAGTCTCCCCAAGCCCGGCGGCAAGGCGGTTTCGGGCATCCGGCGCTCGGTCGGCATGCGCACGCGCTCGGGATGCGCCATGTCGCGCAGCGCGTCCAGGCCGACCGTGCCGCGCGGCAGAAACGGAGTGCGCGTCTGCGGCAAGCCAGCCAGTTCTCGCGGCATGTCGGCCAGCGCCTGCTGCGCACGCTGCGCCATGGCGGTCGCGATGGCGTCGTCACGCCGGTCCGTGGCAAAGAGCCCATTGATGGCCAGCACCTGGTTGTGAATGCCGAGTTCGGCCAGTTCGTGCCGCGTGCGATTCGCTTCGCGCAACGCCGCAACTTCCGGGCGACTCACCAGAACGACGGTGGTCTGCGCTGCGTTCGAGAGGCGTTCGACAGTCGCCGCGTACAGCGCCTTCTGTTTCTCTAGCCCGGCCAGTGGCCCGAGGCACGAGGCGCCCCCAGTCGACGACGAGATGAACTCGTTCCACGCCGACGGCAACGTCAACAAACGCAGCGTGTGGCCCGTCGGGGCGGTATCGAAAATCACGTGATCGAAATCGACCGTTGCCGCCGGGTCGCCGAGCAGTTTGGAGAATTCGTCGAAGGCCGCTATCTCGACCGTGCAGGCCCCGGAAAACTGTTCCTCCATGTCGCGGATCGCCGCGGCAGGCAAGACGCCGCGATACGGCCCGACCATGCGTTCCCGGTAGGCCTGCGCGGCGGCTTCGGGGTCGATATTCAACGCGAACAGCCCCGCGGCGCCGGGCACTGCCGTCGGCAACTGACTCAGGCCGACGCCAAGTACCTCGTCGAGATTGGAGGCCGGATCCGTGCTGACGATGAGCACCCGCTTGCCGCCATCCGCTAGGGCGAGCCCCGTGGCACAGGAAAGCGATGTCTTGCCGACGCCGCCTTTTCCGGTGAAGAACAGATATCGGGTCTGCGTTTCAGGAAGGGACATGAGCGCCCCCTAGCAGCAGCCTGAACCCGGCGTGCAGCAGTTGCCGGCCTTGATGTGCGGCTTTTCCGCCGCAGTCAGCGCAATGCCGAGTTTCTGCGCGAGTTGCTGGCGGGACGGATACATGCCCGTCGATACGATGTGGCCGTCGATCACGAGGATCGGCAGCCGTTCCATACCGGCTTCCATTTCCTTGACCACCGCCGCGTTGGCGGCGAACGCTTGCGGCGCCTGGCCGAGGTTGTAGCGGGCCACGGTGACGCCGTGCGCGTCGACCCACTTCAGGTCAGCAGCGAATTGCGCCAGCACGGGGTCCACGTCCACACCGCAAACGCCTGTCGAGCAACACATGGCGGGATCAAACACTTCGAGTTTCTTCATGGCAGGCACCTTGGAGCCATCGGGATTCAGCGGTTTCCACAAGCACGGGTGCGTCTGCGGGCAGAGATGAGTGAATTCGGGCAGAGCGCGGATCGCTTCGGGAATGTGGTTTCGCTCGATGCGAATGAACCCGCGCCGTGCAAAGAATGTGTGGGCGGATTCGTCGTTCGGAATAAGGTACAGCGCGCGCAGCGATCGCGTTTGCGCTAGCGCAATAGAAGCGTCGATAAGGCGACTACCGAGACCGGACGCGCGCAGCCGCGGGTGAACAGCGACCGAACGCAGCAGGGCTGCCATGCCGGCCTGTTCCAGTCCCGCCACCCCGACAATCCCGGCGTCGCGCACGGCGACGTGGAAGCCGTCGAGGCTTTGCGTCGTGAGGTCGCTGGCGGGTAGCCCGCAGGTGTCCAGCAACGCGCGGATGGCATCGAAGTCGGTGGCGGCTGCCGGGCGAATTTCGTCATCACGTGTGCTCATGCCGATGCTCCTCTACGGTCGTTGCCGGGACATCACGGACATGTCTGCCGGAGGGGGATGCATCGCGCCCGGATCGTGTCCAGCTATCGCATCGTGCCCATAATCGCACAACTGGGGCGTCGAACCCGTCGTGCCGCGCGGCGACGAGGCGCACCTTCCGCAGCGAATTTGCCCCAACTCTTACTGCAATAGCCCCGGGCGTCGGCGCTCGGGTTCGACAGGGCATCCAGCGCAAACGGGTCGATACGGCCGCTTGGCGCGCTGCCGGCGCTATACGTGTCTTGACATACGTCAAGAAGGCCACGACTGCCTCTGCCATCATAGAAGGCCGTCAACGCGGGAACAGAACCGCACGGGGGCCCAGGGGTCCGGACAAGCCTGTAGTGTCATCTGAACCTGAAGAAAGGCGGGACGGTCCTTAACACCCTCGTACCAGGACTGCATTGGCCGGCATCATCTTCCGTATTACCTGATTCCGCGTCATTCCTTTGAGGAGCAAGGTCATGAGCAACGTTGAAGTGGTCCTATGCAGCCCTGTGCGTACGGCGATCGGCACCTACGCCGGGACACTCAAGGACGTGCCGGCGCCGACGCTTGGCGCTGCCGTTATCCGCGAAAGCCTCGGGCGCGCTGGATTGGCCGCCGACAAGGTTCATTCGCTGGTCATGGGCAATGTGATTCAGGCCGGCGTAAAAATGAATCCGGCGCGGCAGGCGGGCGTCGGCGGGGGATTGCCGGTCGACGTTCCGGCGCTTACGGTCAACCGCGTCTGTGGGTCGGGAGCGCAGGCCATCGTCAGTGCGGCCACCGAAATCTGGGCTGGCATGATCGAGTGCGCGATCGCAGGTGGCATGGAAAACATGGATCGCAGCCCCTATCTGCTACCGCAAGGGCGCTGGGGTGCTCGAATGGGCGACGTGACGTTGTTCGACAGCATGCTGCTCGACGGGCTCAATGACGCCTTCAGCGGTCAGCATTCAGGCTGGCACACTGAGGATCTCGTAGCAAAGTGTGGCATCTCTCGTGAAGACCAGGACCGTTGGGCGCTGCGATCTCAACAGCGCTTCGCACAGGCTCAGGCAGCTGGACGCTTCGATGCTGAAATCGTCCCGGTGGAGGTGCCAGGTCGCAAAGGCCCAACGGTGTTCGACCGCGACGAGCACAATCGGCCGGATACCAGCGCCGAATCGCTTGCCAGGCTCAAGCCGGCCTTTCGCAAGGACGGGACGATTACCGCAGGCAACGCGCCCGGCCTGAACAGCGGCGCGGCTGCGATGGTCGTCGCCGAGCGGGGCTGGGCCGAACGCAATGGCCTGACACCAATGGCCCGGCTGGTCAGTTATGGCGTGGGAGCGGTGGAGCCGGGTTTCTTCGGCCTGGGCCCGATCCCTGCGGTGCGACAGGCGATTGCGCGCGCCGGCTGGTCTATATCGGACGTGGATCGCGTAGAAATCAACGAGGCGTTCGCGGCCATCGCACTGGCGTGTCTGCGCGAGCTGGGCTTTGCGGAAGACGTTGTAAATGTGGAGGGCGGCGCGATTGCTCATGGACATCCGATCGGTGCGAGCGGCGCTGTGCTGACTACGCGACTGTTACATCAGATGCAGCGTGGCGGCGGTCGGCGCGGGATCGTGACGCTTTGCATTGGCGGAGGACAGGGCATCGCGCTGGCACTCGAACTGCTGTGAACGCTCGTAGCCGTTGCGCGCGCAAGCCATGATTCGTTGAAGCGGTGCCGACCTTAGACATGAAAGCACCAGATCAACTGCTCCAGCCACTACATGGTTCTTCGTAGAGGTGACGTGGAGATCGTCAGCAATGTGTCCGCGCGGACGTCTCCTTATAGGCTCGAAGCTGTCGTCGGCTCTGCTACTTGTAGAAGGACTGGTTTGGGTCGAAAGCCGACATCAATTGCACCTAAGCGCCTTCGTCACCGCCTTGTCCAAACGACGTCTCACACGGCGTAACTTCCTCCTTTTGCGGAGCAACCCCGAAAAAAGTTGCGGAGCACTGCCTGAAAACGCCAGTGGCTACTACCGGGAAAACCAAGGAAAAACTGGCGGAGGCGGTGAGATTCGAACTCACGGAAGGGTTACCCCTTCGCTGGTTTTCAAGACCAGTCCATTAAACCACTCTGGCACGCCTCCGAGGCGTTGCGCACGACCGGGTGTCGTGGCAGGGGAGGTCGTCTGGTGCGACGACTTGGGATGCGTGCGGTCCGGGAGAATCGGCGTCGGAACCCCGGCGCAGACCGGTACCGCACGGCAGCCGGCATTATACCCGCTCATCCCGCCGTGTGAAGCCTTCATTCCACCCAAATCGCCTCACACCCCGCCCAAACGCTCACGCTTCCCCCGTCCCCCTCTTGTTTTGTGCCCGTCCGGCATGCATCATGCTTGAAGACGTACGGTGAACGCCCCTCGCGTTACCGTGCGAGGCCTGACATGACCGGAGACACTCATGGATGCCGACACCTCCCGCGATTCCGCCCAAGAGACGTCAAATGACGCCAGCGGCGAGCGCGCGACCGACACGCCGACGGCCAACGCCTTCACCTGGCAGATTCCGATCCTGTTCAACATCGGTGTCGACGTTTGCGACAAGTGGGCCGATGGCACCAACCGGCTCGCCCTCATCCACGAAAGCGCCGACGGCTCGCACGTGCGACTCACGTTCGATGTCCTGAAACAACTCTCGAATCAGCTCGCCAACGAATGGCGCGCCCACGGCGTCAAGGCCGGCGACCGCGTCGGCATCTTCCTGCCGCAATCGCCCGCCACCCTCGTTGCCCACGTCGCCGCCTACAAGCTCGGCGCCATCGCCGTCCCGCTCTTCACCCTCTTTGGCCCCGAGGCGCTCGCCTATCGTCTGCAAAACTCCGGCGCCGCCGTGCTCGTGACCGACCTCGCGAGCGTTGCGAAGATCGACGACATTCGCGCCGAACTGCCCGACCTGCGCCTCGTATATGTCGTCCACGACGACCTCCCCGAAGCCCATCATCACGTCGCCGACGACCAGGACTGGGGCGTCGCCGAAGATGGCCTGCTCGCGCTCTGGCCCGCCATTGCATCGCGCGACACCCATTTCGAACCCGTCCAAACCCGCGCCGACGCCCCCGCGCTGATCATCTACACCTCCGGCACCACCGGCAAACCCAAAGGCGCACTGCATGCGCACCGGGTACTGCTCGGCCACTTGCCCGGCGTCGAGACGTCGCACAACGGCTTTCCGCAAGACGGCGACCTGATCTGGACCCCTGCCGACTGGGCCTGGATCGGCGGACTGCTGGACGTTCTGCTCCCCGCGCTGCATCACGGCGTGCCCGTGCTCTCGCGACGCTTCGAGAAGTTTGATCCGGTCGCCGCGTTCGATCTGATGGCCCGCCACGGCGTGCGCAATACCTTCCTGCCGCCCACCGCGCTCAAGATGCTGCGCACCGTCCCGTCGCCGCGCGAACACTGGCCGCTGCAACTTCGTTCCGTCGCCAGCGGTGGCGAGTCACTCGGCCCCGAACTGCTGGCCTGGGGGCGCGAGCACCTCGGTGTCGATATCAATGAGTTCTACGGGCAGACGGAGTGCAATATGGTCGTCTCGTCATGCGCGGCTGAATTTCCGGCGCTGCCCGGCGCTATCGGACGCGCTGTTCGCGGGCATGACGTGACCATCGTCGACGACGACGGCACGCCGCTGCCGGTGGGCGCCGTCGGCAACATCGCGATTGCAAGACCCAACCCGGTCATGTTCCTCGGCTACTGGCATAACCCGGAAGCCACGATGGACAAGTATCGCGGCGACTTCCTGCTCACGGGGGACTCGGGATTCGTCGATGCGCAGGGCTACATCACGTTCACCGGGCGCTCGGACGATGTGATCACCAGCGCCGGATACCGTATCGGCCCCGGGCCCATCGAAGACTGCTTGATCCGACACCCGTCCGTGCAGTTCGCCGCTGTCATCGGTGAGCCGGATGAACTCCGCACGGAGATCGTCAAGGCCTTCGTAGTGCTGCGCGAGGGGTATGAGCCGTCCGCCGCACTGGCCAAGGAAATTCAGGATTTCGTGAAGCACCGTCTGGCAGCCCACGAGTACCCGCGCAAGGTGGTGTTCCTGCCGGAATTGCCAATGACCGTCACCGGCAAGATCATCCGCAAGGCGCTGCGCGAGATGGGCACCGTGCTGGGGTAACGCAGCGGTGCCAGGCCGTCACTTCGTGTCGCGCTCGAGGAACATTCCCTGAAGGTCGTTCAGGAAGCGCTGCCCCAGCTCGGTTGGGGCGATGCGCAGCGGGTCGTCGACGAGCAACCCCTTCTCGACACCGGCCGCCAGCGCCTTGGCAAGCCGTGCCATCGGCAACCCGGTGCGATCGGCGAACAGCTCGCTCTTCACGCCTTCGGTCAGCCGCAAGGCGTTGAGCATGAACTCGAACGGCAAATCACGCACGTCGACCTCGTTTTCCTCCTGCACCGCGTTGCCAGCCGCAGCCGCGTCCATGAAGCGCTGCGGATGCTTGTGGCGGATCTGTCTCAGCACCCGGTGCGGGAACGAAATCTTGCTGTGCGCGCCGGCGCCGATGCCGAGATAGTCGCCAAACTCCCAATAATTGAGGTTGTGCTTGGCGCGTCGGTGCGGTTGCGCATAGGCCGACACCTCGTAGTGTCCATACCCGGCCAGCGCGGTGCGCTCGGCAATCCAGTCCTGCATGTCGGCGGCCGTGTCGTCGTCGGGCACGGTGGGCGGGTATTTGTGGAACTGTGTGTTCGGCTCCAGCGTGAGGTGATACAGCGACAAGTGCGGCGGCGCGAACGACAACGCCGTCTCCACATCCTGCTGGCACTGCGCCAAGGTCTGGTTCGGCAACGCGAACATCAGATCGAGGTTGAAGTTGTCAAAGTTCGCCTGGGCGATCTCGATGGCATGACGCGCTTCGTCGCCATCGTGAATGCGCCCGAGCGCCTTCAGATGCTCGCTATTGAAGCTCTGAATGCCGATCGACAAACGATTGATGCCGCTTGCGCGGAAGCTGCGGAACTTGTCCGCCTCGAACGTGCCGGGGTTCGCTTCCATGGTGATTTCGGCATCGGCGTCGAGCGGCAGCAGCGCGCGCAGATCCGAGAGCAGGCGGTCCAGACCGGCGGCCGACAGCAGGCTCGGCGTGCCGCCCCCGATGAACACTGTGTGCACGGGACGACCCCACACCAGCGGCAACGCCTGCTCCAGATCCTGACGCAATGCATCGAGATAAGCTTGCTCGGGGAACGCTTGCGCGCCCCCGTCGCCACGCCACTCATGCGAGTTGAAGTCGCAATACGGACACTTGCGCACGCACCACGGAAAGTGCACGTACAACGACATCGGCGGCAGCGCCGGCAGACTGATCTTGCCGGGTCGCAGGAAGTTCTGCACGGGCAACTCGGATTGACTCATGCCGTTCACGCCTCCCGGCCCAGCTTTTCCAACAACACGCGCAGCGCGCGCGCCCGATGGCTGTGCGCATTCTTCACAGCGGGATCGAGTTCGGCCGCCGTCTGATTCAACGCGCGGATGAGAAAGTGCGGATCGTAGCCGAAGCCATGCGCGCCGCGCGGCGTGTCGATAATTTCGCCATCCCAGCGGCCTTCGGCAATGATCGGCTGCGGATCTTCGGCGTGACGCACCAGCACGAGCGCGGCGAAGTAGTATGCGTCGCGATAACCGGGGGTGTCGGCGTGCGGCGCGAGTTGCTCGATCAAGTGGCGATTGTTCGCGGCATCCGATTTCTCGCGTCCGGCGCGTGCCGCGTAGCGCGCGGAATACACGCCCGGCGCGCCGCCGAGGATCGGCACGCACAGACCGGAGTCGTCCGCCAGCGCCGGCAGCCCCGTCGCGGCCGACGCATGACGCGCCTTCGCCAGCGCATTCTCGACGAAGGTCACATGGGGCTCGTCGGCTTCGGACACGCCGAGCATTCCCTGCGGTACCAGCTCGATGCCGAGCGGCGCGAACAATGACGCGAACTCGCGCAACTTGCCCGGGTTGTTCGACGCCAGCACGATCTTCTGCATGCCCATCCTCAGACTCCGAGCGCGCGCTTCTGGGCGTCGATCAACTGACGAATGCCGGCGTCCGCCAGATCGAGCAGCACGTTGCTTTGCGCACGGGTGAACGGCGCGCCTTCGGCCGTACCTTGAATTTCCACGAAGCCGCCCTCGCTCGTCATGATGACGTTCATGTCGGTGTCGCACGCGGAATCTTCGACGTAGTTCAGATCGAGCACCGGAGCGCCCTGATACAGCCCGACCGAAACGGCGGCGACGTGCGCGCGAATGGGCGACGTTTCGAGTTTGCCGTCGGCGAGGAGTTTCGAGACCGCGTCGTGGGCAGCGACGAAGGCGCCGGTGATCGAGGCGCAACGCGTGCCGCCGTCGGCCTGGATGACGTCGCAATCGATCTGGATGGTGCGCGGGCCGAAGGCCTCGAGGTCGAACACGGCGCGCAGCGAGCGGCCGATCAGGCGCTGGATCTCCTGTGTGCGTCCACTCTGCTTGCCGCGCGCGGCCTCACGATCGCCGCGGGTGTGCGTGGCGCGCGGCAACATGCCGTACTCGGCCGTGAGCCAACCCTGGCCGGAGTCGCGCAGGAAGCCCGGGACTTTCTCTTCCACGCTGGCGGTGCAGATGACCTTGGTATCGCCGCATTCGATCAGCACCGAACCTTCGGCGTAGCGGGTGTATTGGCGTGTGATGCGCACGGGGCGCAATGCGTCGTGCGCACGGCCGTCCGGGCGGGGAATTTGCGTCATGAGTGAGTGTCCTGCAAGGTGAATGGGTGCGGCAATACCCGAATGGTATCGCTAAACGCCGCAGGCTTGGCGGCGCGGCCCGGCAGCGCGGGCCGATTCGGGAGCACAACGCTGGAAAGTGCGATAATCGCGTTTCATCCATGCATGCGAATCCGGTTGCTGCATTGCCTCGCGACAATACTGCCGCGCGGCTGTGGTTCCGGTCACCCCGATGAAAGACAATAATATTTTCAGTATGACCGGCTACGCCAGCGTCACGCGCGACATTGCGCATGCCGATGGTGCCGCAGGCGCGAGCGTGTCGGTCGAATTACGTACGGTCAACTCGCGTTTCCTCGATCTGGCATTTCGTATGCCCGAAGAGGCGCGTGCCTGCGAACCGGTACTGCGCGAAGCGCTCACCGGCAAGCTCTCGCGCGGCAAAGTCGACATCCGTATCAACGTGCAGCGCCCCGAGAATGGCACGAACGGTGCCCTCAATCTCGATGCCGTCAAACAGCTCGCCGATCTTGAACGGCAAGTGCTCGCGTGCTTCCCGGATGCCGAGCGCATGCGCACCGGTGAGATCCTGCGCTGGCCGGGCGTGCTCGGCGAAGAGTCGGTCACGGCCGACGCGCTGCGTGATGCCGTGATCGACGCCGGACGTGCCGCCATTGGCGACCTCGTCGACGTGCGCAAGCGCGAAGGCGCTCAGCTCAAGGCAAGCCTCATCGAGCGCATCGAGTTCATGGAGAAGATCCTCGTGGGCCTGCAGCCGATGGTGCCGGAGCTGATCGCACGTCATCAACAGAAGATCGTCGACCGACTTCTGGAAGCGCTGGGTCTTGTGGTGCCGGAAGGTTCCGCCGCGCCGAGCAAGGACGAAATCGCCGAGCGCATTCGTCAGGAAGTCACGATTTACGGTGTGCGCATCGACGTCGCGGAAGAACTTACCCGACTCGACGCCCACCTGAAGGAAACCCGCCACATCCTCGACAAGGGGGGCTTGGTGGGCAAACGGCTGGACTTCATGATGCAGGAGCTCAATCGCGAAGCGAACACGCTCGGCTCGAAGGCCGCCTCGAAGGAACTCGCCGATGCCTCGATGGCGCTCAAGCTGTACATCGAGCAGATGCGCGAGCAAGTGCAGAATCTGGAGTAAGCCGCATGTCCGCGTCATCGCCAATCCCGCAAGCTACCCTGCACGCCGAGTATCCCGGCAATCTGTTCATGGTGGTCGCCCCCTCGGGGGCGGGCAAGTCCACGCTCGTCAACGCGCTGCTCGCGCAGGACGCCGACATCTGCCTGTCGATCTCCAGCACCACGCGCGCGCCGCGTCCGAACGAGGAAGAGGGCGTGCATTACCACTTCATTTCGGTCGAGCAGTTCCTGGCAAGCCGGAAGGCCGGCGAGTTCCTGGAAAGCGCCGAAGTGCACGGCAACTATTACGGCACGTCGCGCGTATGGATCGAGGACCAGATGCGTGAAGGTCGTGACGTGTTGCTGGAAATCGACTGGCAAGGCGCACAGCAGGTGCGCAAGCGCTTTTCGAACGCGGTCGGGATCTTCATCCTGCCGCCGTCCATCGCGGCGCTCGAGGAGCGCCTGAAGAAGCGTGGGACGGACGAGCCTAATGTCATTGCGCGTCGTCTGTTGGCGGCCGGCGGCGAAATCGCCCACGCGCCCGAAGCGGATTTCATCATCATCAACGACGAATTCCAGCGCGCGCTCGATCAACTGCAATCGGTGTTCACCGCCGTGCGTCTGCGCTTCGCGTCGCAGTATGCGCGGCACCGAACCTTGTTCACCGACCTGGACATTCACGCACCGAACGATCCCTCGTAACACCCTCGCATTCGCCGAGCGCGCTGGCGTTTTTCGCGAGCGTGCCGCGGCTGCGATAGAATACGCCTCATATCAAGAAGGAAACTCCTTATGGCCCGAATTACCGTTGAAGATTGCCTGAAACGTATCCCCAATCGCTTTGAGCTGGCGCTCGCCGCGACGTACCGCGCGCGCCAGTTGGCGCAAGGTCACACGCCGAAGCTCGAGAACAACAAAGACAAGCCGACCGTTGTCGCGCTGCGCGAAATCGCGGCGGGTCAGGTGGGTGTCGAGATGCTCAAGAAAGTGCCGCTCTGATCGGGAGACAGCACTGATGCGATGTGACGTTCCGGGCCGCTCGACGATGCAGGTACACGTATGAGTCATGCAAAATCACCGGCCGCGTCCATCGCTGCGGATGAACCCAAAGCGGGGGAGCCGAAGCCCGAGCGTAAAAAGAAAAAGGGCGAAAGCGCCACGCGGCAGTACATTGACGCGCTGCTCGAGCAGTCGTATCGGCACCTCTTCGGTCCGACGGCGACGCCAGAGCAGCCGCGCAAGCATGAGGTCGTCTCGATCGCCCGTCTGAAGGGCATGCTTGGGGAGTACCTCAAGGAGAGCGACCTCGCGCAAATCAAGGAAGCTTTCCAGTTCAGCGACGAAGCCCACCTGGGCCAGTATCGCCAGAGCGGACAACCCTACATTACCCATCCCGTCGCCGTTGCCGAGATCTGTGCCGAGTGGAAGCTCGACGCCCAGTCGATCATGGCCGCCTTGTTGCACGACGTGATGGAAGACCAGGGCGTGACCAAGGCCGAACTCGCCGAGCGATTCGGCCCGAAGGTCGCGGAACTGGTCGACGGTCTGTCGAAACTCGACAAGATGGAGTTCAGCAGCCGCGAAGAGGCGCAAGCCGAGAGCTTCCGCAAGATGCTGCTGGCGATGGCGCGCGACGTTCGTGTCATTCTCGTCAAGCTCGCGGACCGGCTGCACAACATGCGCACGCTGGGCGTCACGTCGACGGAGAAGCAGCGCCGCGTGGCGCGCGAGACGCTCGATATCTACGCGCCCATCGCGCACCGCCTGGGCCTGAACAATACCTACCGCGAGCTGCAGGATCTGAGCTTCGCGAATTATCATCCGCGTCGCTACGCCGTGCTCGACAAGGCCGTGAAGGCCGCGCGCGGCAACCGGCGCGAAGTGGTCGGCAAGATTCTCGACGCCGTCGAGAAAGCGCTCACGGAAGGTGAGGTAAGTGCCGATGTTTTCGGTCGCGAGAAGACGCTCTTCAGCATCTACAACAAGATGCAGGAGAAGCAATTGTCGTTCTCGCAGGTGCTCGACGTGTACGGCTTCCGCGTCGTCGTCGAGTCCAATGCGCAGTGCTACCTCGCGCTCGGCGTATTGCACGCGCTCTACAAGCCGGTGCCGGGCAAGTTCAAGGACTACATTGCGATCCCGAAGGTCAACGGCTATCAGTCGCTGCATACGACGCTCGTCGGCCCCTTCGGCACCCCGATCGAATTCCAGATTCGTACGCGCCGCATGCATGAAATTGCGGAAGCGGGCGTAGCCGCTCACTGGCTATACAAGAATGGCGGCGCGGATATGAACGATGTGCAGAAGCACGCGCATCGTTGGCTGCAATCGCTGCTCGACATCCAGAGCGAGACCGGCGATTCGACCGAATTCCTCGAACACGTCAAGATCGACCTGTTCCCCGATGCCGTCTACGTCTTCACGCCGAAGGCGCGCATCATGGCGCTGCCGCGCGGTGCCACGGCGCTCGACTTCGCGTATTCGGTCCACAGCGACCTGGGCAATCAGTGTGTCGCCGTCAAGATCAACAACGAGCTGCTGCCGCTGCGCACCGAACTGAAGAACGGCGACATCGTGGAAGTCATCACGGCGCCGTATTCGAAGCCGAACCCCGTCTGGCTTGGGTTCGTGCGCACCGGCAAGGCGCGCTCGGCGATTCGCCATTACCTCAAGACGATGCGCTTCGCCGAGTCGGTGCAACTGGGCGAACGGCTGGTGGAGCAAGCGCTCAAGGGCTACGGCCTGACAATGAGCGAAATTTCGCCGGAGACCTGGGACAAGCTCGCGCAGTGGACGGGCAACAAGGATCAAGAGGATATCTTCGCGGACATTGGTCTGGGCCGTCGGGTCGCGGCGGTCATGGCCAAGCGCCTCGCGGTGCTCTCGTCGGGCAAGGAAAGCGAGAACGACACCGACAGCCCGGACGATCCGGACTCCCCGCGTAACGGCGACGAGACGGTCGGGCCGCCGGTGCTCATTACCGGCACGGAAGGCATGTCGGTGCAGTTCTCGGCATGCTGCCGCCCGATTCCCGGCGACGCGATCATGGGGTATATCGGCATCGGGCTCGGTATGGCGATCCACACGACCGATTGCCCGGTCGCGCGTCGCATTCACCGCAAGGACCGAACCCGCTGGATCGATGTGGCGTGGTCCCCGCAGCCGGGGCGTCTGTTCGATGTGGGCATCAAGGTGCTCGTGCGTCACAATCGCGGCGTGTTTTCGCGAGTGGCGGCCGACATTACCGCCTCGGACGCGAACATCGTGCACATTGGCATGGACGAAGTGGTGCCGGACGAATCGGCAACGCTGCGCTTCCTCATTCAGGTGAGCGACCGCGTGCATCTGGCCAACGTCATGCGCCGCATTCGCGTGAATCCGGATGTGATGCGCGTGGCGCGCGAGCGACCGAGCGAGCGCCATCAGGAAGAGCTGCACGCTAACCACGCCATGCGCATCACGCGCGAGCGCGGCGACTACTGACGCGCGGGCCGGTGCCCCCGTCGAACGGGCGCGCGCCGGCACACACTGCCTGGATGGCCTGATTCGCTAGCCGTCCGACGGCGGGTAGTGCACGTCCAGTATCTCGATCTGTTCGAGCCCGGCCGGCGTGCGCAGCGGCACGGTGTCGCCCACTTTCGCTTTGGTGATCGCGCGGGCCATCGGCGAAATCCAGCTCACATATCCCCGGTCGAGATCGACTTCGTCGATGCCGACGATCCTGATCGTGTGCTCGTCGCCCTTGCCGTCGGCATAGGTCACTTGGGCCCCGAAAAACACCTGATCGACGTTCTCCTGACGCCGCGTATCGACCACTTCAGCGTTATCGAGGCGTCGCGTAAGAAAGCGGATACGCCGATCGATCTCGCGCAAGCGCCGCTTGCCGTAGATGTAATCGCCGTTCTCCGAGCGGTCGCCGTTGGACGCCGCCCACGACACGATCTTCACCACCTCGGGGCGTTGATTGTCGATGAGGTCGAGCAATTCGTTCTTCAGACGTTGATAGCCCGTCGGCGTGATGTAGTTCTTGGTGCCCGCGGGAATGGCCGGGGTGCCGGCGTCGAGATCGTCATCGTCGTCGCCACTGTCTTCCTTGACAAAGGCTTTGTTCATAAGTCGGTGCACGCGCTGCGCGCGTGTGGGGAGCGTTTCGGGATCCCTGCATTATAGGAGCGATGCGCATCGACCATGGGCGCAGGCGCAAAAAGGCGCTCGGCAATCATGCACAGGTGTCATGGAGCGAGCCGGCAATGTCCTCTACAATCGGTTCACATTCGCCCCATTGCCCATCCGAACGCAGGAGAGCTGCACCATGACCGATTCCACCAGCCCCTTCCTCGCCGTGCTCAAGCCGCACCTGAGCGACATCGGCGCCTTTACCGTGCAGCGCAGTCTGCCCAGTCTGCCGTTCAAGACGGTCGGGCCGTTCATTTTCTTCGACCACATGGGGCCGGCCACGCTGTCGCCGGGCCAGGGCATGGACGTTCGTCCGCACCCGCACATTGGGCTGGCGACGGTCACGTATCTGTTCGACGGCGAGATCTGGCATCGCGACAGTCTTGGCAGCGATCAGCGTATCACCCCGGGCGCGGTGAACTGGATGACGGCGGGGCGCGGCATCGTTCATTCCGAACGCACGCCGCACGATGTGCGCGAGCGCGGCGGCGACGTTCACGGGATTCAGACGTGGGTGGCCCTGCCGCAGGCCGACGAGGAAACCGAGCCGTCGTTTGCGCATCACGAGGCGTCGTCGCTGCCGGACATCTTCCTGCCCGGCGTGCATATGCGCCTGATTCTCGGCCAGGCGTTTGGCCAGACGGCGCCGGTGAAGGTGTTTTCGCCGATCTTTTATCTGGCTGTCGATATGGCGCCGTGCTCGGCGTTCGTGCTGCCGCCCGAGTATGCGGAGCGCGCCGTGTACACCGTGCAGGGCGAGGTGACGGTGAACGACGAGGTGCTGCCCGAACATCGTATGGGCGTGCTCGCTCAGGGCGCGGATATGCGTATTGTGGCAGGCGACCAACCGGCGCGATTGATGCTGCTCGGCGGCGCGCCGCTCGACGGCGATCGGTTCATCTTCTGGAACTTCGTATCGTCGAGTCGCGAGCGCATCGAACAGGCCAAGGCCGCCTGGACGGCCCAGCAGATGGGCACGGTGCCCGGCGAGACGGAGTGGATTCCGCTGCCGGAGCGAAAGCCGTCGGCTAACTAAGCTTCGTTGGCGTGCCTCGACGCCGGTTGCCGAAACGCTCGGCCACCGACGTTTTTATTCGGGGACGTGGGCGCTGGTGGGCAATGCCGCACGGCCCACCTCACGCGCTCAGCACGATGACCGAGCACCGGCGGTCTTCCAGCAGACGGTGCGAGACGGCGCCGAAGTTGAGGCGGTCGCCGAAGCGGGGTTGCACGCCGAGCACCAGCAGATTGTGTTTGCCGTGATGGATCTGGTGCAGCACGGCTTCGTCGACCTTGCCGCCGGCGAGCAGACGGGTGCGAAGCTTCACACCGTTACGCCTGGCCAGCGCATGCAGGTTCTCCATCATGGCGGCTTCGGCGGCGTCAGGCTTCAGTACGCGCGGGCGCCAGCGCCGATGCAGCATGCCGGGCGCAACCCGCGCGGACACGTGGAGCGCCGTGACGGGCGCGTTCGCCGCGCGCGCCAGCGTGATCGCGAGTTCGGCCGCGTGCCGCGAGTAGTCGGTGCCCGATACGGGCACGAGGATGTTGAGCGGCGCATCGGGCTTGCGCGCATGTTCGCCGTGGGCCAGCACGATGCCGATCGCGCCATCGAACGCCTTGGTGAGCGGTAGCACGCCCGTGGGCAAGGGCAGCGGCGGGACGTCGGAGTCCGTCTCCTCGCCCGGGGCGTCGAATCCGGCGATCACGAAGCCGTAGCCCTTGGCGATTTCGTCGGAAATGCGATTGGCTTCGTGGCTGCGGTCGGGTTGCAATGCTTCCTGCTCGCGCGCCGCGTCCGACGGATCGCTCGCCACGAAATCGCCTGTCTCGGTCGCGTTGCTCACGCGCTTGTCGTCGTGCGCTTCACCCACCGGGTCATGCTTCGGGGCGCCATGATCGTTCGACGTGTCTGCCGATGGCACCTTGCCGGCGCTCTCCTTGACAGGCCCATGCGGTAAATCCGGCGTCTTCTGCGGCGCCTTGCCCGTGCGCTCGCGCAGCACCAGACGCGCCGCCTCGCGCGCCTTGTCGGCGCCTGAATCGTCTTCGACCCCCGGTGTGCCGGGCGCGCGTGGCGCCGCCAGTGTGGCGGCCGCGAGCGCGATATCGTAGGCGTCGCGCCCGTCGCTTTCGCCGTCGGCCGCGTGGGCGGGTGTGTCCTGGCCGGCTGGCTTGTCCGAGGCTTCAGAGGGCTCGCGGGTGTCACGCGCCGCCGCGCCGTCGTTCGTCTTGGTGGGCGATGGGGCGAGTACGGTCGTCAGTGTGCCGCGCACGCCGGCCGTCAGCCCGGCGATCCATGCGGCGAAGCGCCCGTTGGCGCTGCCGTCCACGGCGGCCAGAATCCGTTCGACGTTCGGCAGGAAGTCCTTCTCCTCGGCCGCCTCTTTCTCGAGCCGCGCTTTCTCCTGCGCCGAGAGCGGAATGCGCACGAGTGCCCGTCGCAGCACAGGCGGCATGATGAGTGTGGTGATCAGCGCCATGACGACGACCATGGTGAACAGGTCCTGGCTGAGCACGCCCAGCGAAAGCCCGATGCTCGCCACGATGATCTCGGTGGAGCCGCGCGCGTTCATGCCGGTCGCGAGTGCCAGCGCTTCGGCCGACGACATGCCGCCCAGGCGCGCGCCAGCGAAGCCGCCGGTGAATTTGCCCACGCTCGCGATCAGGATCAATCCGGCGACCAGACCGAGCATGCGCCAGTCGAGCAGGATCGTCAGATCCACCGACAGGCCCGCAACCCCGAAGAACACCGGCGCGAAGAGCGCAACGATCAACCCGCGCAGCTGTGCCTCGATCTGTTCGGTGAGAATTGGCGACTGCCCAATCATGACGCCGGCCATGAACGCGCCCAGGGCGGTATGCACGCCGAGCTTGTCGGTGGCGAGCGCCAGCACGAAGGTGATGACGAGAATCGCGCTGAGCGCGGGCATCTCGGCGGTGAAGCGATCGTTGGTCCAGCGAATGGCGACAGCCACGGCACGTTTGCCCACGGTGAAACACAGCACGATGAACAGCAACGTGCCCCCCAGGCTGATCGACAGATGGCCGAGATCGATCGAGCCGCTCGCCCCCAGGCCGGCGATGGCAGCGATGATGATCCAGCCGGTGGTGTCGTCGAGAATGGCGGCCGCCAGGATGATCTGGCCGATGTTGCGGCGCAGATAGTCGACTTCGCGAATGACCGTCGCCACGACTTTGACGGACGAGATCGACAGCGCGGTGCCGAGGAAGAGGGAGGTGACCAGCCGGGCCTCGGGATGCGGCAGGAGATCGTCGGGTAGATGCCAGCCAAGCGCAAAGCCGCAGGCGAAGGGAACCACCATGCCGCCGGCCGACGCGAAGATGGCCATTCGCTTCATGCGGCGAACGAGGCCCAGATCGGTTTCCAGCCCGGTGGACAGCAGCAGTAGCAGTACGCCCAGTTCGGCGACCGCGTCGAGCATCCTTTTCTGCGCTTCGGTATCGGGAAAGACGGCGTGCTGCCAGGCGGGCATCAGAGCGCCGAAGACGGACGGGCCGAGCAGCACGCCGGCCAGCAACTGCCCCATGACCGCCGGCTGGCGCAGGCGCTGCATGACCTCGCCCAGCAATCTGCCGACAAGGACCAAGAGGAGTAGTTGGGTGAAGAAAATTGCCGTGCCATGGCCTGCGTGCATGTGCCTCCCTGCAAGTCGTCCGACAGGTGGGACGACGCACGGCCGGGTCGGGAACCCGGCGCGCGCATGCGCGTCCGTACCGATTTGCCCAGTTTTGCGATTACCATGCATACCATGCGTCAAGCGGGCGGCTGCATTCGATGAGTGACGGCCACCGTCCACGCAATTTACCACGCTCGATAGGACCTATGATCGATACCCAACTCGCCAGTTTCGATGCCGACGTGCTGGCCGTCTCGCATCAAGTGCCGGTGCTCGCCGATTTTTGGGCGCCGTGGTGCGGCCCGTGCAACGTGCTCGGACCGTTGCTGGAAAAGCTGGAAGCCGAAGCGCAGGGTCGCATTCGTCTCGTGAAGATCAACGCCGATGAGAACGCGCAGCTTTGCGCGGAGTATGGCGTGCGCAGCCTGCCGACGGTGGTCGCCTTCGTCGACGGCGAGCCGGTCGACCAGTTCGTAGGCGCCTTGCCCGAGGGGCAGTTGCGCGCGTTCATCGATCGGATCGTGCCGAATCCGGCGGAGATGGCGCGCCGCGTGGCGCGCGAGGCGTTGACGGCAGGTAAGCCCGAGGTCGCGCGCGACGCGTTGCAAGCCGCGCTGGCGCTGGATCCCGCGCATGACGAAGTGCGTCTCGATCTGGTCGACGTGCTGCTCGGCATGGGCGAGGTCGACGGCGCGCGCGCGGAGCTGACGCTGCTCTCGCCGCGCACGGCGGCCAGTGGCGACGCTCGCATCGCCGCGCTGAACACGCGCATTGCCGCCGCCGAGCAGGCGAGTCATCTGCCGCCCGCGCAGGCGCTGCTTGCGCGCGTGCAAGCGGATCCTGACAATCTGCAGGCGCGGCTCGATCTTGCCAACCGCTATCTGGCGGATCGCACCTACGAACCGGCATTGCAGGCGTTGCTGGACATCGTGCAGCGCGACCGCGCGTTTGGCGACGACGCCGCACGCAAGTCGATGCTGGCCATCTTCGATGCGCTCTCGGAGACGGACCCGGCCACGGTGGCCGCGTGGCGCCGCAAGCTGAGCGCGGCGCTCAATTGAGTCCACTTTGTTGACATTTTTTCCTCACGCTGATGACTGCTCCCGCTCTGATCACTTTCGCACCCGCCCAGGCGGGTGAAGCCATCTTCGACCACCCCGCGCAAGCGCGTCGCCTCGAAGGCAATCCGCAACGGGTGACGCGACCGTTCTACACGGACGCGCTGGGCGAGTTCGATTGCGGCGAATGGACGTGCGAACCCGGCGCGTGGCGCATTGCCTTTGGTCCGCATCGTCAGGAATATTTTTCGGTGATCGAAGGACGTATTCGCATCAGCGACCTCGACGGCAACGCGTCGGAGTTCGGGCCGGGGGACGCCTGTGTGATTCCGGCGGGCTTCGAGGGCGTGTTCGAGGTTGTCGAACCGGTGCGCAAACACTTCGTGATGTTCGAGCGCAAGGCGCAATCATGAGGCGCCTCATTTTTTTCTGCGGTCACGCCGGGGCGGGCAAGACGACGCTGGCGAAGCGCCTGATCGGCCCGCTGATTGCGCGCAGTGGGGAAGCGTTTTGTCTGCTCGATAAAGACACGCTTTATGGTGCTTACAGTGCTTCGGTGATGGGCGCGTTGACGGGCAATCCGAATGACCGCGACAGTCCAGTGTATTTGCAGACGTTGCGCGACCCCGAGTACGCGGGACTGCTGGACACGGCGCGCGAGAATCTTCGTCTCGGGGTGAACGTGCTGGTGGTCGGACCGTTCTCGCGCGAGTTGCGCGAAGGGCGGTTGTTCGATCGCGCGTGGCTGGGTGTCGATGACGACGTGGGCGTGCATGTGGTCTGGGTCGAGCTCGGCGAGGCCGATGCGAAGGCGCGCATCGTGAGCCGAGGCAATCCGAACGACGCTTATAAGCTGGCGCATTGGGACGATTACCGGCTGCGCCGGTTCTCGCCGTCCGCCGAGGCGTTCCCGCAGCTGGCGCGCTACGACAATACCGCGCCGACGGCGGAAGACGACGAGCGTCTGCTGCAAACGTTGCTGGTGCAGACTCGCTGATATTCGAAATACGTTCCTAGGGAATTGTCCGAAAAGGGATTCCCGCGAGGAAGATCGGGGCAGGGCGTTGCTAAGGTACGGACACTTTTCGCTCTGTCCCCGCCTCGATCATGTTCCTGCCACCTTGCTGGTTGTCATCGTCTGCGGCCCGTGTCGCAGGTCGCTTACGCGCATGTTTGCTTCGTGCGTTGACGGCTTCGGCCGGGTTGGCGGTCGTTATCCCGATTGTGGCGCACGCAGGCGCGCCGCCTGTGCCCGGACTGCCACGGGTGAATATGGCGGCGATCCCGTGGTCGTTGGCGGAGTCGGCGGCGGCCTATGGCGACGACGCTTCGGCGCTCGCCTCGATGTCAGATGCCTCCCCGACGATGGCACGCATTCGCGAACGCGGACGCATCGTGCTGGGCTATCGGCAAACGGCGGTTCCATTTTCTTATGTGGATGCGCAGGATCAGCCAATGGGGCTGGCGTGGGCGCTGTGCCAACGCGTTGTGCAAGCGTTGCAACGCGAGATGGCGATGCCCGACCTGCGTATTACCGCCGTGCGCGTGATCGAGCAGATGCGCGGGCCGCTGATCAAGGGGGATGCCATCGACATCGATTGTGCGCCGTCGACCGTCACGGCCGCGCGCGAGCGACAGGTGGCCTTCAGTCTGCCGTATTACGCCGCGAATGTCCGCCTCATGGTTCGGCAGGGCGCCGGGATTCGTTCGATCGACGATATGCGCGGATTGCGGCTGGCCGTGGTGCAAGGCACGACCGCCGAGCGGCTGGTGCGCGCCCGGCACGCGCGGGCAGGATTTCAGCTCTTGATGGCGCGCGACTACGACGACGCGTTTCGTATGCTGCGCGAGCATCGCGCCCAAGCGCTCGCGCTCGACGACGTGCTGCTCGAAGGCCTGCGCGCCACCAGCAAGTCGCCTGACGCTTTCCGTATCGTCGGACCACCGCTGGCGACTCAGCCCGAGCACTACGCCTTCGTGCTGCCCAAGGACGATCCGGCGTTCAAGACGCGTGTCGATGCCGCACTCGCGGACATCTTCCGCAGCGACGGCATGCGGCAACTCCAACGCGAGTCGCTTCAGACCGCCGTGCCGCCTTTCGGGCATGTCCTTCGGGTCGTCCCGTCGCCCGACGTGCTCGCGATTTGGGAAGCTGGGGCGCGTTACGGGGCAAGCGCTGATGGCATCACCCACGCCCCGGAGCGCGACACCTCCGCTGCGTCTTCCTCCCCACGCGGCTGACTCGCCTCGGGAATCCACTCGCGCCCCGTCCCTCAAGACGCGATATCGCCCCTCCTCGACGGACCGGGGCCCCTTTCCGCCGCTCAGACATAAACCCAACTCGCTGCAGAAAGGGGCCCCGGTCCGTCTCTTCCCCGCCCGCGATCACGGCGAGTCGATGTTGACGCTGGAAACCGGCCGCGCCAAAGCCTTCGCCCTGGACGACGCGCTGCTCGCCGGTCTGCGCGCCACCGCGCGCAAGCCAGGCGACTTTGTCATTGTCGGTGGGCTTTTTGCATTGTCGGGGCGCTGTTTTTACGCGTTGTTTACACCCCGTTTATCCCTTTTATCTCCGTCTTTACGCGTCGATCCGTATCGTTCAAGGCACGGCTGGCATGCGCATGCAAGGGCGCGTCGCGTCCGTGGCGTGCCAGCCGCCACACGATAGGGAGTTGTCATGGACTGGCTATATCTCGGCGTCATCGCGGTGTTTGCTGCCTCGACCGTCGGCTTTGTCGCGTTTTGCGCGTCGGTAGGAGGGCAGCAATGACCGCCATGTATTGGCTGAGCGGCGGACTCACGATCGCGCTGCTCGCTTATCTCGTCTACGCGCTCTTCAAGCCGGAGGATCTGGCATGACGCTCAACGCCTGGATTCAGCTCGGCGTTTTCCTCGTCGTGCTGCTGGTGCTGGCACGCCCGCTCGGCCGCTTCATGGCCGACGTGCTCGCCGGCGAATCTCGCGTGAACCGCTGGTTCGCGCCCCTGGAACGCGCGCTCTACCGCCTGTGTGGCATCGATCCCGAAAAGGAAATGCACTGGCGCGCGTACGCGATCGCGCTCGTCGGCTTCAACGCGCTCGGCGCCTTGGCGGTCTACGCCCTGCAACGCTGGCAAGTCTGGCTGCCGTTCAATCCGCAAGGGTTGGGGGCCGTTACCCCGGACTCGTCGATGAATACGGCCGTGAGCTTTGTGTCCAATACCAACTGGCAAGGCTACAGCGGTGAGTCGACCATGAGCTATCTCACGCAGATGCTCGGTCTGGCCGTTCAGAACTTCATGTCGGCTGCCACCGGCATTGCCGTGGTGGTCGCACTCATTCGCGGCTTTGCCCGTCACACGGCACAGACGATCGGCAACTTCTGGGTCGATATGACCCGCATTACGCTCTACATTCTGGTGCCGCTTTCGGTCTTGCTTGCAGCGGCTTTCATGAGTCAGGGCGTGATTCAGAACTTCAGCGCTTATCAGGATGTCACCACGCTGCAAGCCACGCATTACGACAATCCGGTGCTTGGCCCGGACGGTCAGCCGAAGCTCGACGCCGCCGGCAAGCCGGTGACAACGCCCGCCGTGACGCAGACGCAAACCCTGCCGATGGGCCCGGTCGCCTCGCAGGAAGCGATCAAGATGCTCGGCACGAACGGTGGCGGCTTCTTCAATGCGAATTCGGCGCACCCGTTCGAGAACCCGACGCCGCTGTCGAACTTCCTTCAGATTCTGGCGATCTTCCTGATCCCGGCGGCGCTGTGTCATATGTTCGGACGCATGGTCGGCGATCGTCGCCAGGGCCTGGCGCTGCTCGCCGCGATGACGATTGCGTTCTCGATTGCCGCCGTGGCCACGGTCTCTGCCGAGCAGGCCGGCAATCCGGTGCTGACGACGCTCGGTGTCGATCAGCAAGCGAGCGCCACGCAGGCAGGCGGCAACATGGAAGGCAAGGAGACGCGCTTCGGTATCGCGGCCTCGGGCATTTTCGCCACGGTGACGACGGCGGCGTCGTGCGGCGCGGTCAACGCGATGCACGATTCGCTCACGCCGCTGGGCGGGCTGGTGCCGATGCTGCTGATGCAGTTGGGCGAGGTGATCTTCGGTGGGGTGGGCTCGGGCCTGTACGGCATGCTCGTCTTCGCGATGCTCGCGGTGTTCGTGGCCGGGCTGATGATCGGCCGCACGCCGGAGTATCTCGGCAAGAAGATCGAAGCGTTCGAGATGAAGATGGTCGCCGTGGCCGTGCTCATGACGCCGCTGCTGGTGCTGCTCGGCACGGCGCTTGCGGTGCTGGTACCGGCAGGGCAGGCGGGCGTAGTGAATCCGGCGACGCACGGCTTCTCGGAAATTCTCTACGCCTATAGTTCGGCCGCGAACAATAACGGCAGCGCATTTGCCGGGCTGTCGGCCAACACGCCGTTCTACAACAGCACGCTGGCGATCGCGATGTGGTTCGGCCGCTTCTGGGTGATTGTGCCGGTGTTGGCGATTGCCGGTGCCCTCGCCCGCAAGAAGCGCATCGCCGCGACCTCGGGCACGTTGCCTACGCATGGTCCGCTGTTCGTCGTGCTGCTGCTCGGTACGGTGCTGTTGGTGGGCGCGCTGACGTATATGCCCGCGCTCGCACTCGGTCCGGTCGCCGAACATCTGACGATGATCGGCGCGCATTGATTATTGAAATGAGGCATTCGAGGCACTCATGAATCAACCCTCAGGAAATACCGTCACCCGGCCGGCGGGCAAAGGGCACACGTCGACGTCACTGTCGATGTTCGACCCCGCGATCGTCAAGCCGGCCATTGTCGACTCGTTCCGCAAGCTGCATCCGCTCACGCAAGCCCGAAACCCGGTGATGTTCGTGGTGTACGTGGGCAGCCTGCTCACGACGGTGCTGTTCGGCATGGCCGTGGCGGGCCACGCCGAGGCGAGCGCGCCGTTCATCCTCGCCATTACGCTGTGGCTGTGGTTCACGGTCTTGTTCGCGAATTTTGCCGAAGCCCTGGCGGAAGGCCGCAGCAAGGCGCAGGCCGCCTCGTTGCGCCAGGCCAAGAAGAACGTGCCGGCCAAGCAATTGCGCTCGGCCCGGCGCGACGCGGAGTGTCTGGTTATCGATAGTGCCAGTCTGCGTCGCGGGGATTTCGTGCTGGTCGAGGCGGGCGATGTGGTCCCGGCCGACGGCGAAGTGGTGGAAGGCGTAGCGTCGGTCGACGAATCGGCGATCACAGGCGAATCCGCGCCCGTGATTCGTGAGTCGGGCGGCGATTTTTCGGCCGTCACCGGTGGCACGCGCGTGCTCTCGGACTGGCTGGTCATGCGCGTGACGGTCAACCCGGGCGAGGCATTCCTCGACCGCATGATCGCCATGGTGGAAGGCGCGAAGCGGCAGAAGACGCCGAATGAAATCGCGCTCACGATCCTGCTCGTCGCGCTTACGCTGGTGCTGCTGCTCGCCACGGCGACGCTGCTGCCGTATTCGATCTACAGCGTGTTCGTCACGCAAGCGGGGCATCCGGTCACGATTACCGTACTCGTCGCGCTGCTGGTGTGTCTGATTCCGACGACGATCGGCGGGCTGCTCTCGGCCATCGGCGTGGCCGGCATGAGCCGCATGATGCAAGCGAATGTGATCGCCACGTCGGGGCGCGCCGTGGAAGCCGCGGGCGACGTGGATGTGCTGCTGCTCGACAAGACCGGCACGATTACGCTGGGCAACCGTCAGGCATCGAAATTCGTGCCGGCCCCGGGCGTGGACGAGCGCACGCTGGCCGACGCCGCGCAACTCGCCTCGCTGGCCGACGAGACGCCCGAAGGGCGCAGCATCGCTGTGCTCGCCAAGCAGCGTTTCAATCTCCGTGAGCGCGAAATGGGCGGTCTGCACGCGCTGTTCATCCCGTTCTCGGCGCAAACGCGCATGAGCGGGGTGGACCTTGCGGACAAGCAGATCCGCAAGGGCGCAGCAGACGCGCTCAAGCGCTACGTGGAATCGGCCGGCGGCGTATGGCCGGTGGCGCTGGCCAGCGCGGTCGACGAGATTGCGCGTCGCGGCAGCACGCCCCTGGTGGTGGCCGAGCAAGACACACTCGGGACCCGCGCGCTGGGCGTGATCGAGCTGAAGGACGTGGTCAAGGGCGGCATCAAGGAGCGCTTCGCCGAACTTCGCCAGATGGGCATCACGACGCTGATGGTGACGGGCGACAACCGTTTGACGGCGGCAGCCATTGCGGCCGAAGCCGGGGTCGACGACTTCCTCGCCGAAGCCACGCCGGAAGCGAAGCTCGCGACGATTCGCAAGTACCAGGCCGAAGGCAAGCTGGTGGCGATGACCGGCGACGGCACGAACGACGCCCCGGCGCTTGCCCAGGCGGATGTGGCGGTGGCGATGAACTCGGGCACGCAAGCCGCGAAGGAAGCGGGCAACATGGTCGACCTGGATTCGAATCCGACCAAGCTGATCGAGATCGTCGAGATCGGCAAGCAGATGCTGATGACGCGCGGCAGCCTCACCACGTTCTCGATTGCGAACGACGTGGCGAAGTACTTCGCGATTATTCCGGCGGCGTTTGCCACGACGTATCCGCAACTCGATGCGCTCAACGTGATGCGCCTGGCGAGCCCGTCGTCGGCGATTCTGTCGGCCGTGATCTTCAACGCGCTGATCATCGTGGTGCTGATTCCTCTGGCGCTCAAGGGCGTGAAGTATCGCCCGGTCGGGGCCGCGACGCTGCTGCGCCGCAATCTTCTGATTTACGGTCTGGGCGGGATCCTGGTGCCGTTCGTCGGCATCAAGGTCATCGACATGTTCATTGCCGCGATGGGCTGGGCCTGATCGCGCGGCGCCCGAACGCAATGGCCGATGGGTCTTGCGTTCGGGCCACATTGCTGAAACTTCAAGGAATCGATGTCATGAAATCCCTTTTGCGTCCGATGCTCAGTTTGTTCGTCGTGCTGTCGGTCATTACAGGGCTGGTGTATCCGCTGGTCGTGACCGGCATCGGCCGCGCGGCATTTTCTCGCGAAGCCGTCGGCAGCCTCATCTACAAAGACGGCAAGGCGGTCGGCTCGTCGCTGATCGGCCAGAATTTCGATGAACCGAAGTACTTCTGGGGACGTCTGTCGGCCACCGCGCCGATGCCCAATAACGGCGTGTCCTCGGGTGGCTCGAACTTCGGCCCGCTCAACCCCGCCCTCGCCGACGCCGTAAAGGCACGCATCGCCGCGTTGCGCGCGGCGGATCCGAGCGCAACCCTGCCGGTGCCGGGCGATCTGGTCACGGCCTCGGCCAGCGGTCTCGATCCGGCCATCAGCCCGGCGGCCGCCGAGTATCAGGTCACGCGCGTGGCGAAGGCGCGTGGCCTCGCCCCCGACGCCGTGCGCGCGCTGGTTGCGCGATACACGCAAGGCCGTCAGTGGGGCATATTCGGAGAGCCCCGGGTGAATGTTCTGGCGCTGAACCTCGCGTTGGACGCCCTGACGCACGGCAGCGTCTGAAATGGGTATCCACCGGGCGAGGCAGACCGGAGAATGGCTGGTCTTGCCTCGCCGCCTGCGGTAGATTGGCGGCACGCCCGGCGCGTATCGCCTTTTGACGTCATCGGGCAACCGATGCATCGACGCGAGCCTCGCCTGATGGCGAGGCGCTCGCTTTTCTGATGGATGAATTCGATGGCTGGCATGGAACGCCCTGATCCCGATGAACTGCTCGGCAAGCTGCAGCGCGAGGAAGCCCGCGAGCAGCGTGGCCGGCTGAAGATTTTCTTCGGCGCGTCCGCCGGGGTGGGCAAGACGTTCGCGATGTTACAGGCGGCGCGCAAGCTCAGCGAGGAGGGTACCGACGTGGTGGTCGGTGTGCTGGAGACGCATGGCCGCGACGAAACGGCGCGCTTGCTGGCGGGGCTGGAAGTCCTGCCGCAGAAGTCGGTCGACTACCGCGGCCGCGTGCTGCGCGAATTCGATCTCGACGGCATGCTGGCGCGCAAACCGGCCGTGGCGCTGATCGACGAACTCGCCCATGCAAACGTGCCGGGCATGCGTCACCTGAAGCGCTGGCAGGACGTGCAGGAATTGCTCGCCGCCGGCATCGACGTGTACACCACGCTCAATGTGCAGCATCTGGAGCGACTCAATGACGTGGTCGGACAAATCACCGGCATTCGTGTGTGGGAGACGGTGCCCGATCGCATCTTCGATCTGGCCGACGAAGTGAAGTTGGTCGACCTGCCGCCGGACGAACTGCTCGAGCGCATGCGCGAGGGCAAGGTGTACATGGCCGCGCAGGCCGAGCGCGCGGTGCGCAACTTCTTCCGCAAGGGCAATCTCATCGCATTGCGCGAACTGGCGCTGCGTCGCACGGCCGATCGCGTCGATGCGCAAATGCGCGAGTACCGCGCCGATCAATCGATCAGCCAGGTGTGGCAAGCCCGTGAGCGGCTGCTCGTCGCTATTGGCCCGGGCCCGGAGGGCGTGGCGCTCGCCCGCGCGGCCGCGCGGCTCGCCGCGAGCCTGCGTGCCGACTGGCTGGCCGTACATGTCGAGACGCCCGCCATCCTGCGGCAATCGCCGGTGCGTCGAGAAAGCACCTACGCAACGCTCAAACTCGCTCAGGAATTGGGCGCCGAAACGCTCACGCTCGATGGCGCGGACGCGGCGACCACGCTGCTCGCCTACGCCCAGATGCGCAACGTCTCGAGATTGGTGGTGGGCGCGAGCGGCGCACGGCGCGGGTGGACTGCCCGCACGCCGCTGCACGAGCAACTTTTGCGTCGCGCACGCGGCGTGGACGTCGTGTTGATCGGACCGGCGGCAGGGGACGCCGTGGCCGACAAGCGCGTGGTGCGCGGCGACTGGCGCGGCTGGTTCGAAACGGCCCCGGAGCTGGGGCTCGTGGGCGGGCCCTGGCGTGCCTATGCATGGGCCGTCGGTATCTGCGGCGCCGTGTCGCTTGTCGCGGCGGAACTCACGTCGTTCCTCGATCTGGCCAATATCGCCATGTTGTACCTGCTCGGCGTGATCGTGGCGGCCATGCGGCTTGGGCGTGGTCCAGGGGTGCTCGCGTCGTTTCTGTCGGTGCTGGCGTTCGACTTCTTTTTCGTGCCACCGAAGATGTCGCTGTCGGTGTCCGACACCCAGTACCTGCTGACGTTCGCCGTCATGCTCACCGTCGCCCTGGTCATCAGCCATCTGACAACCAGCTTGCGGTTCCAGGCGCGGCTGGCCACGTGGCGCGAGCGTCGCACGGGCGCGGTGTACGCCATGGCCCGCGAACTGGCGGCGGCGCTCACTACGCCACAGATCGTGGAAATCGGGTCGCGCCACGTGCGCGAAGTGTTCCAGGCGCGCGTGGCGCTGCTGCTACCCGACAGCCAGGGCAGTGTGCGCCAGCCGGTCGAGAACGCGCAGTCGGAAACCATGCCGGCGCACATCGATACCGATGTCGCCCAGTGGGTGTATGACCGTCAGCAAGCGGCGGGGCGGGGGACCAACACGTTGCCCGCGTCGGACGCCTACTATCTCCCGCTTCGCGCGCCGATGCGCACGCGGGGGGTGCTGGTGGTCGCCCCGGCGCCGGAGGGCGGCGGCGCCATCGACACGCCGGATCAGCAGCGTTTGCTCGATACGTTTGCCGCGCAGATCGCGCTCGCGCTCGAGCGTGTTCATTACGTCGAGATCGCGCAGGATGCACTGGTGACGATGGAGTCCGAGCGGCTACGCAATTCCCTGCTCTCGGCGATCTCGCACGATCTGCGAACACCATTGACGTCCATCGTGGGTTTTGCCAGCATGCTGAGCCGCAATGCCCAGACGCCCGGGCCGTTGCGCACCGAACTCGTCGAGGCCATTCACGAGGAGGCGCAGCGCATGACGGGGCTCGTGACCAATCTGCTCGACATGGCGAAGTTGCAAGCGGGCGGCGTGCAGCTCAACCGTCAGTGGCAGATGCTCGAGGAAGTGGTGGGTACGTCGTTGCGCGCCTGCCGCCGATCGCTCGCCGGGCATGAGGTGAGCACGCGGCTGCCGGCCGACTTGCCGTTGCTGCGCTTCGATGCCGTGCTGATGGAGCGGTTGTTCACCAACCTGCTGGAGAATGCCGCGAAGTATTCGCCCGCGGGCTCGCATATCGAAATCGCCGCATGCGTGCAGGGCGACGAGGTCGAAGTGAGCGTAAGCGACGACGGGCCGGGTCTGCCCCCGGGCATGGAAGGGCGTATCTTCGAGAAATTCATGCGCGGGGAAAAGGAGTCGGCCAAGCCCGGTATCGGACTCGGACTAGCGATCTGTCGCGCCATCGTGGAAGCGCACGGCGGTAGAATTCACGCCACCAACGGACCCGACGGTCGTGGCGCGCGCTTCATCTTCACGTTGCCGATCGAAACGCCGCCGATGGCGCCGGAGAGTCTGGAGGGCCCGGAAGACGTCCATGCGGATTTGCCCGCCGACCCGCCGCAGACATCCCGTACCCCCGACGCCAACGCGACCCAACAACATGAGTGAACCGACCATCACCGTCGTGGTGATTGAAGACGAACGACAGATCCGCCGGTTTTTGCGCACCTCGCTTGAGGCCGAAGGCATGGTCGTGCACGAGGCGGAAACGGGGCGGCAGGGCATGGTCGAGGCCGCTACGCGCAAGCCGGATCTGCTCATCGTCGATCTGGGACTGCCGGATGTCGACGGCGTGGAGGTCATTCGCGAAGTGCGAAGCTGGACCGATATGCCGATCATCGTGCTGTCCGCTCGCAACGAGGAGGCAGAGAAGGTCGTGGCGCTCGATGTCGGTGCGGACGACTACCTCACCAAACCGTTCGGGGTGTCGGAACTGCTCGCGCGGATACGGGCGCAATTGCGACGTCATCATCGTGGCGGCAATTCGGAAACGCTCGACGAAGCGTTCTCGTTCGGCGACATCCACATCGATCTGGCGAGACGCAAGGTCACGCGCGCGGGAGACCCGGTGCATCTGACACCGATCGAGTACCGGCTGCTGATCACGCTGGTGCGTCATGCGGGGCGCGTGTTGACACACCGGCAATTGCTCAAGGAGGTGTGGGGGCCGTCGCACGTCGAGAGCCATCACTACCTGCGCATCTACATGGGACACCTGCGGCAGAAACTGGAGGTCGATCCGGCACAGCCGCAACACATTCTCACGGAGACGGGGGTCGGCTACCGGCTCGAGATCGACGCCATCGGCTGAGTGCTTGCGGAGCATGCCGCAAGGGCGAGTTCGCGTAGCGGTGCGATCCCGGAGGCCTGGGCATCGGTGCAAGGGGTGACCGCGGCGCGCGAGCTTTGCTAAAATCGTGCGGTTCCCTGAGCGATGTCCGGCGATCGCCCTGGCGGTGAGATGCCAAGTTGCAGCTTCGCGACGTTGGCGTTCTGCCATGTCATTCGACATCCAAAGGAACCCCGTGACGGGACGACCCGTTACGAGGATCGCTTGTCTTCCGGGGACGACCCCGATTTCTCTATCGGAGTCAGTCATGGCCTGGATGCTATTGGTTATTGCCGGTTTGCTGGAAGTGGCGTGGGCCGTCGGCCTCAAGTACACGCAGGGTTTTTCGCGTCTCTGGCCGTCGGTGTTCACGATTGGCGCAATGATCGGCAGTGTCTGGCTGCTCGCATTGGCCGTGCGTTCGCTGCCATTGGGCACGGCATACGCGATCTGGACCGGTATTGGCGCCGTCGGTGCATTCGTGCTGGGCATTATGCTGTTCGGCGAGTCGGCCTCCGCCGCCCGGATTGCCAGCGTGACGCTGATTCTGGCGGGCCTGGTCGGGTTGAAGTTGACCGCAGCCTGAAGGGCGCCTGCCGTTTGCGCCGGCCACGCCAAATCCTCAATGTCCGGCATCGGTGGTGCGTTGCCCCAGCGCGCGGCATAATGACGCGGTAGCGGTCGAGTGACCGTTCGGTGGCTGTTCCGCGAGGGTCGTTCGCCGACTGTACGCCACCGACGCGTCACTTGTGACGTCAGTCCGGCGGGTAGGGGCGGTTCGCGTCCTCCCCGATGGCCATTGCCGCGTCGGCGGTACCCGACGCGTGATCGTGCGACGCCGTCATATCGGCGGCAGTGAGGTCGCCATGCTTGAATCGATTGCACTGGGTGCGGGGCTGTCTTGGGGCAGTGGCCTGCGGTTGTACCTGACGGTGTTCTGCGCGGGAATGGCTGCGCGTCTGGGCTGGTTGCATCTGCCGCCCTCGTTGGTGGTGCTGACGTCGACGTGGGTGATTGCCACGGCCGGCGTGCTGGCGGCCATCGAGTTCTTCGCCGATAAAATTCCCTTTGTCGACAGTGCCTGGGACGCCGTCCACACGTTCATCCGCATTCCGGCCGGCATCGTGCTCGGCGCGGCGGCGCTGGGACAAATGGATCCGACCGTCACGGTGCTGGCGGGGCTGGCGGGCGGTGCGTTGGCAGGCACGGCCCATCTGGCAAAAGCGGGTAGCCGGGCGCTGATCAACACGTCGCCGGAACCTTTCTCCAATGTCGCGGCCTCAGCCGGCGAAGATGTGTCGACGGTGGGCGGACTGGCGCTGGCGTTTTTCCTTCCCGCCGTTTTTCTCGTGATGTTATTGATCTTCGTCGTGCTTGCGTGGTGGTGGCTGCCCCGCGTGTGGCGAGGTTGGCGCTCATTGCTGGCGCGGGTCAAAGGATTGAAAAACGATGGGGTTCACTGACGTTGCTCGCCAGGCATGGCGGATGTTCCTGCGCGATTGGCGCGCAGGCGAGTTGCATCTGCTTCTCGTGGCGTTGTTGCTGGCGGTCGGTGCACTCTCCAGCGTGGGGTTTCTCTCGGATCGGATGCAGGGCGGGCTTGAACGCGACGCCCGCCAGATGCTCGCCGCCGACCTCGTCGTGCGCAGCGACGCTCCCCTGTCGCCGGCATTTGCGCGTCAGGCGCAGGCCGATGGACTGGCCACCGCCGTCGTCGCCAACTTTCCCAGCATGGCCAGCGTCCCGGGCGAACACGGGCAAGTCGGCGCGAGCCGTCTATCGTCGCTCAAGGCCGTGAGCGACGGCTATCCATTGCGCGGGCGAGTGCGCACCGCCCCCGATGCCGGCGCCGATACGCCGGATGCACCCGCCGCGGCCATCCCCGCGCCAGGCACGGTGTGGGTCGACGCCGCGTTGCTCGATGCCCTGCACGTCAAGCCCGGCGAGTCCATTCGCGTGGGCAACCGCACGTTGCGCATCGCCGCCGTCATCACGCGAGAAATGGATCGCGGTTTCGGCTTCGGATCGCTGGCCCCACGCGTCATGATGCGCTTCGACGAATTGCCGTCGACGGGGCTGGTGCAGTTCGGCAGCCGGATCACCTACCGGCTGCTGGTGGCGGGCACGGACGCGCAGGTCGCCAGATTCGCCGCGTGGGCGCGGCCGGCCGCTGAACAGGCGCGCGGCGTGCATCTCGAATCGCTCGAGGAAGGACAGCCGCAGGTGCGCCAGACGCTCGATCGCGCCGAGCGTTTTCTCTCGCTGGTGGCCTTGCTCGCCGCCGTGCTGGCGGCGGTGGCGGTGGGCATCGCGTCGCGTCGGTACAGCGAGCGCCATCTCGATGCCTGCGCCGTCATGCGTTGCCTGGGCTTGTCGCGCCGCGCGTTGCGCGGGATGGTGACGCTTGAATTCATCGGGCTTGGCCTAATCGGTGGCGTATTGGGCATCGCGCTCGGCTACGCGGCGCATTGGGTGCTGCTCGCCCAGTTGGGAGACGTGATCCCGGCGGGGTTGCCGGCGCCGACGTGGCGACCGGCGGTCGTCGGTCTGGCGAGTGCGCTGGTCATGCTGCTCGGTTTCGCGTTGCCGCCGTTGCTGCCGCTCTCCGAAGTCGCGCCCCTGCATGTGTTGCGTCGCGATGTCGTGGGTGGGGCGCGCAGGCAAGGGGGGCTGGCGTATGGCGCGAGTGCGCTGGCCTTCGGCGCGCTGTTGCTGTTCGCGGCGCGAGACCTGCGTCTCGGGGCGATGGTGGCGGGCGGCTTCGCGGCGGGCGCGGTGGTGTTCGGCGTGCTCGCCTGGCTCGCCATCCGCCTGCTGGCAGCCTGGGCCAGGCGTCGCGGTGCGGCGGGCGGGGCGATGGGCGGCATCGGGTGGCGCTACGCCGTGGCGGGATTGCGTCGCCGCGGGCTCGGCAGTGCGTTGCAGGTGGTGGCGCTCGGGCTCGGGTTGATGGCGCTGTTGCTGCTTGCCGTCACGCGTAACGACCTGGTCGCGGGCTGGCGTCAGTCGAGCCCGCCCGACGCGCCGAACCGCTTCGTCATCGATATTCAGCCGGGGCAGGACGCGCCGGTGTTGGCTCAGTTGCGCGCGGCGGGACTGCCAAACGTGCAGCTCTCGCCGATGATTCGTGCGCGTCTGACGGCGATCAACGGCAAGCCGGTGACGGGCGATAGCTACGCGGAAGTGCGGGCGCGGCGACTTGCGGAGCGTGAGTTCAACCTGTCGTACACGGCGGTGCTGCCCGAAGGCAATCGCGTGACGGCCGGACAGTGGTACGGCGATGCCTCGACGCCCCAGGTCTCGATGGAAGAGGGCATCGCAAAGACGCTCGGGCTGACCCTTGGCGACACGCTGCGCTTTGAAGTCGCGGGCCAGCACATCGACGCACCGATCACGAGTCTTCGCAAGCTGGACTGGGGATCGATGCGCGTGAATTTCTTCGTGGTGATGCCGCCCGCCGCGCTGCGTGATTTTCCGATGACGTGGATCACGTCGTTCCATCTCGCGCCAAAGCAACAGGGCGTGGCCGATGCTCTGGTGCGCCAGTTCCCCAATGTGACGGTGATCGACACGGGCGCCTTGCTCGCGCAGATCCAGCAAATCCTGTCGCAAGTCATCGACGCCGTGCAAGCGCTCTTTGTCTTTACGCTCGCGGCGGGCGTGCTGGTGCTGTATGCGGCGCTTGCGGGCACGCGAGACGAGCGCATGCGCGAGAGCGGTATCTTGCGCGCGTTGGGGGCGTCGTCGCGGCAGCTTCGCGATGTGCATCTGGCGGAACTGGTGACCGTGGGCGCGTTGGCCGGGTTGCTGGCCGCGTTGGGCGCCGGCGCTCTCGGATGGGCGCTGGCACGCTACGTCTTCGAGTTCGCGCTGCACTTCAATCCATGGCTGCCCGCGCTGGGCGTCGGGGCGGGCGTGCTGTGCGCGCTGATCGGCGGATGGAGCGGTCTGCGGGCGGTCCTGCGTCAATCGGCGCTGCGCACGTTGCGCGAGGCCTGACGCCCGTCAGCGAAGGTGCGGCATCGTGCCGCTCGCGCACGCGTGGCAGACGCGATGGGCCTGGGGCACAATAGCGGGCATGACGACCGAAAACACTCCGCAAACTCCGCAGACGGACGACGACGCGCAGGACGCTGCCGCGCAACCGACGGCCTTTACCCTGCTTGGCGGCGAGGATCGCGTGCGCGAACTCGTCGACCGCTTCTACGACCTGATGGACCTCGAGTCCGAGTTCGCGGGCATTCGTAGCCTGCACCCAGAGTCACTTGGCGATTCGCGCGACAAGCTCTTCTGGTTCCTGTGCGGATGGCTGGGCGGACCGAATCACTACATCGAACGGTTCGGGCATCCGATGTTGCGCGCCCGCCATCTGCCGTTCCCAATTGCCACGAGCGAGCGCGACCAATGGTTGCGCTGCATGGCGTGGGCCATGCAGGACATTGGCGTCGAAGCATCGCTACAGGAACGGCTGATGCAGGCGTTCCATGGCACGGCGGATTGGATGCGCAATCGGGCGGGTTGAGGCAACCGGTAGCGCCTCGGCAGGCACCCTTTGCCCCCGTCGCGGCGACAGGGGCGATTGGGATGTGTCAGACGTTCGTGGCTCGTTCGGGCAGGGCGGCACGGGCGTGCGACGACGGCGGGTCCGGATCGGGCGTGCCAGCGCGTTGCGTTGCCTGTCCGAATTCGGATGTGTCCGATCGGTATCGGCCTTCCTGTCCGAACGGGCTCTCATAATTCAACTGATGCTCGACGAGATCCAGCGATCGACGCGCCTCCATCGCCGTCATCCACTCGATCAGCCCTTCGGTGGCGATGCCCCCGAACGCACGATAAGCGGCAGCCGAAAACCCCATGCAGGATTGCAGCGAGTCGATGTCGAGCGTGTCGCCGGGCGGCGCTTCCGACGGGGCCGCAGACGGCGTTGGCCCGACACGGTTCGATAACTCGGCCATGGCGTGATGCTCACCGGCGATTCTGCCGGCCTGATTGAAGAACACCATCATCGAGGCGCCCAGCAAGGTCGTCTGGTATTTGGCCCCATACCGCTCGAGGTGTTTCGACCCCAGAAGGGCACCCGCCGAGGTCAGCCAGGCGGTGTTCTTGATGTCGGCCGTCGTCGTCGAGGGCGTGCAGTACTTGCCAATGGCGACCGTCAAATCCATCAGGCTGGACAGCGTCGCCAGGGACGCCGTTGCGAGCGTCACGTTGTGGGCGGTCGCCAAGGCACTGTCGTCGTAGATCTCCTTGATGTTGTTCAGGCTGGCCACGCTTAACGACGCCAGGCTGAGTCCGAAATTTCCCACGTGTTGCATCAAGGCGGTAAAGCGGCCAACGGTGGACGGCGACGGCCGTAGTCGATGCGGCGAGTGTGCGTCGTCTTGCATCGCGCCGAGGGCGATTCGCACTTCGCCCGCAAGCGATGCTTCGTTCGTCGCAGTGGCCGACGCGTTGACGGGGGCAGGCTGGGAGACGTAGTGGGGCGTGGGCAGGGCGTCAAGTCTGGGCATGAATGGGCTCCGAGGGATGGGGTCAGGGGGCGTCGATCAGACGCGTCAGCTTGTCGTGTAGATCAGAGGGGCGGCCGGTGCGACGCACCATGTCGAGCGCATCGCTTGCCATCTCGCGGGCGGTCTCGACATCGCCATTGCGCTGCATGCACACGGCGGCGAAATACAAGGGCTCGGGGTCGCCATAGTCCCGCGCAACCGCGATCATCAAGGGGGCGACGGCGTGTCGATAATCGCCGAGCTGACAAAGCACGTAGCCGAATGCCTTGTGGGCATCCGTGCGTTTCGGATAGGCGAGGCAGAGGTCGGCAAAGGCGCGTGCGGCACCGACGAAGTCGTTGGCCGCGCAGAGGGCATACGCATGAGAGAAGGCTTGCGACGCGATCGGCGAATCGATCGACGACGTGGCCGGTGATGCGGTCGGCGACACGTTGGGTGAAACCGCGTCAGAGGCGCAACGCTGGGCGCCGTCGGTTCGTGGGGGGAAATGCGTTTGGCCGTTTGGCACCGTGTGGCTGGCCCGGACGTGGGTTTCACCGGCGGCGTGGGGGGCTGAATATCGCTGCATGGAACGTCGTTCCTCCTAAGGGTTACGGCATGGATCCGGCTGCGGCACGCGCGCGCCTGCGGCGCGGCGGGGGGCGTGTACGCTCCGTTTGGTCCTGTCGGTGCGCGCGTGGCCGCGTTTCATCCTGGACTGCGCAGGCGCAGCCCATTGCGATGACGCTTACGGGCGCGAACCGACGTCAGGTGTGACGGTGTCCAGCGCATCGTGAAAGGCCTCGTTCGACAGATCGGAGACGACCGAATGCAAATCCGATTCGGCATCGAAGAACTCGTCGTCGACGCCGGTCGCGAGTGACTGGATGTCCGCGTTGTCGCCCGGGATGGCCGGTGGCACCGGGATGGACGAGATGGACGCGAGCGCCGAGTCGTCCCGAGACAGTCTCGGGACGACGGTCACCCCCTCAAGTTCATAGTCGAGCTGCGGGCGGGGGGCCATGTGCACGTAGTCGCGTTCGCCGTCCAGCACGACGTAGTTCACGGTGGTCTCGGCCGCCGTGACCCTGTCCACGGACGCGCGCCGCTCACGGCCATCGATGATCGTGCCGAGCACGCGGTTTTGTAGGAAATCGGTTGCGGTCGCCACCCCGTCGGCGATGGCCGAACTCGCATCGTCAACGGCGGCGTCTTTCAGCCATGACGGCACCGGGATACCCAGCGTCTCGAGCAACGGTGCGGCGCCATTGTGAACGGCGCCAAACACCAGCGGACCGTTGGTGATCGCCAAATTGACCACCCCGCCGTACTCCCGCAGCAGGTCGATGCCGGTCCACTGGCCGATGGTCTGGAAGAAGTTGGTGTCGCGAATCTCCGCGCCCGGGATGTCGTCAGGGCCGTGCCAGAACTTGCTGGCTGCGAGCATCAGGCTCGCGATTTCCGTGGATGCCGCGAGCACATGGAGGGGGATGTCGACGTATCCCTTCCAGTCGTCGTCCATCGTGGCGATCGCGAAGCCCAGTGCGGTGCTCTTTGCGATGGCGTTGACGACGTGTCCGATGAGGGCCGCGTTGCGCGCGCCGCGATGCGTTTGAATGGCGCTTTGAAACTGCTCCCAGCACCCTGCCATCAGGTCCTTCGGCGGCTCCGGCATCGCAATGTGTACTTGCGGGTTCGCGCCGACATTGCTGGCGTTCGAGAGGGACTGGAGGGGCGTCGGCAGAGGGGAAGACGAGGGCATACCTATCGTCATGGGGGGCTCCCGGGAATGAATTGGCGTTAAATCGTGGCGAGAAAACGTTCGGCGCGCGCACCGATGTCGGCATGCGCCGCGTTCTGCCGAGAGGTCTCGAGCGCCTGTATGGCGAGATCGCGAGCGAGCGCGCCATCGCCCAACTTCGCCAGGCAATGCGCGCAAATCAGTATCGGTTCGGGGTCGTCGGGTGTGAAAAGTGCCGCCGAGGTGAGCGGCACCAGCGCGAGCGCATAGTCTTCGCGCCCGAAATGCGCGTAGCCGATCAGCTTGTTCACGCTGACGTCCAGCGGAAGTTCCTTGAGCAGGGGATAGAGCACATGCAGTGCCCTTTCGTAATCGGCGGCGAGGTACGCGTCGCGTGCTTGCTGGTAGCGCTGGGGCGCGGTGTCGCCAGCGTCGGGCGGCAGACGCCCGGCGACATCGTGGCGGGGCAGCGAGGGGGGAGGGTGCGTGACATGCATGAGAGGATGGGGGCCGGTTGACAACGTTTCGGATTTTTCCAGGCGCCATGGGTGGGGCGCCTGGGCGGATCCTACGGTTGACGCGGTATCCGTCTCTTTCGATTCGAGGACAAAGCTGTCGTCCGATCGCTCGGTGGGCGCGCATTGGGAAAAGCATGGCGTACCGTACGCCGCGTATGCCCAATTCGACGGTGTTGGGCCGATGCCGCGAAACCTTCGCCCGGCGGGCAGTGTCGGCGTCTCGCTGTTTCGGCGGAGACCTTGCCGCAAGCGGCGTACCGACCGTACTGGCGTTGCGGCGCCGGATTGTCCCTTGTCACTCAGGCCCGGTTCGCGCGACCATGGCGGATCACCTATGGAGACGCCCCAATGACCACCGAAGCCCTTTTTCGGCAGGACGCCTATCTGCGCCAGTGCGAGGCGCGCATCACGCATATCGACGAGACCGGCATCAGGCTCGATCGCACCGTCTTCTATCCGCTGGGCGGGGGACAAGCGGGCGATGCCGGTGAGTTGGTGCTGGTGGACGGCACTCGCCTCGCCATTGCCGACACGCGCAAGTCAAAACACGAGGGCGCGACGCCCGACGATGCGGTCCATGTGCCCGGCGAGGGCCAGCACGATGTGCTGGCGCGACTCTCGGTCGGCGATATCGTGCAGGCGGAGATCGACTGGGCGCGACGCTTTCGTCATATGCGCTTTCACACGGCGTCGCATCTGATGTGTGCGGTGTTGCCGCATCCGGTGGATGGGTGCAGCATCACCACGGAGTACGCTCGGCTCGATTTTGTGACGAACGAGCCGATCGAGCGAGAGGCCGTCGAAGCCGGGTTGGCGGCGCTCGTGGCGGCTGCACGACCGGTGGCTATTGACAGCATTAGCGACGACGAGATGGCGGCGCGTCCCGAACTGGTGCGCACCATGAGCGTGAAGCCGCCGGTGGGCCTGGGACGCGTGCGTCTGGTGCGTATCGAGGGTATCGATTTGCAGCCGTGCGGTGGCACGCACGTGGCCAATACGGCGGAAATCGGCGCGCTGCGCGTGGCCAAGATCGAGAAGAAGACGTCACGCACGCGTCGTGTGGTATTGGCCTTTGCGTGAGTCTGGCATCATGAGCGCCATCCTTCTCACGCGCGCTCACCTTTCAGGATGATCGATGACGACACCCGCAGGAGCACCTGCTTCGCAAGTACCCCCGTGGCAAACGGTGCTCGATTTCTGGTTCGGCCGTCCGGACGCTCCCGAGTATGGGATGGCGCGGCCCGAGTGGTTCCGTAAGTCGGACGCGTACGACGCGTCGATCCGTACCCACTTCGGCGTGTTGCACGCGCAGGCGCTCGACGGCGAACTCGACGACTGGGCGCAGACGCCGCTCGGGGCGTGCGCGCTGATCGTGGTGCTCGACCAGTTCTCGCGCAATCTCTTTCGGGGGCACGCGAAGGCCTTTGCGGGCGACGCACGGGCGTTGGCCGTGGCGCGGCGCCTGGTCGAGGCGGGCGACGATCAGCGCCTGCCGACACCACAGCATCGTGTTTTCGTCTATCTGCCGTTCGAACACGACGAATCGCTGGAGAGCCAGCACCTTTCGCTGGCCCTGTACGAACCCTTGGCGAAGGCGTTCGGGCTGGTCGATAACCTCGATTACGCGCGCAAGCATGCGGTCGTCATCGAGCGTTTTGGGCGATACCCTCACCGCAACCAGGCCTTGGGACGGACATCGACGCCAGAGGAAATCGCGTTTCTGAAGACGCCGGGATCGTCGTTCTGACGACGGGGATGACGTGTCGCTCAGTCCCGGGGGGCGTCAGACGCCCTCAGCGTTGTCCCGACGCGGCAACGTTGGTGCCAACGGATCGCGCAGAAGCCGATCACGTAGGCGAGCGCTCCGCCGGCCGCCGCACAGGCGGCGAGGCCAGTCGCGAGATGCAGCGTTGCGGTGCCGAAATCGAGGTTCGTCAACTGCGTCCACAAGCTCTCTCTCGCCTGTGTCGCGGCGGCCACCGTCGCTTCGATCTCGGTCTGCGGTGGCCACTCGAACATCCAGCGGCCCAGACGGTGCGCGCCCCAATAGACAAAGGGCGCCGTCAGTGGATTGGTCACCAGCGTGCCGACCGCCGCGAGGAATAGATTTCCGCGTAACAGCGCTGCGGCGAGTATCGCCACGAGCATCTGGCCGACGGGAATCAGAATCCCGAAAAAAACACCGCATGCCAGCCCGATGGCCACGCCTCGCGGCGTGGCTTGCCACAAGGCGCGGCGCAGCAGCAAGCCGGCGTGTGGGCGCAGCCAGCGTGAACGCAGCAGTCGCATCGGGCGAAGCATCTTTAACATCATAGGCAGGTTGCACGTCGAGGAAAGCGTTGACCCAGGCGGGCATGGGGCAGGCGCGCACACGGTGGTCCGCATGCAACGGATGTCTGAGTCCCGGGGGCGGCAGGAGTTCAATCACGCCGCGGGCGACGGCGTGCCGAGCGGTCGTGGTCCCGTGTCTGGCACGAAGAACGGGCGACGGGTGAGGGGGAGGGCTGAAGCGCTAGGGGAACCGACACTGCGCAGCCGATGGACTGCGCAGCGATGACGCGGCTGCGCTTAGATCTGTGAACGCTGGTGGGACCAGCGATCGATTTGCGACGGCGTGAAGTGCCGCAGGGTATCGAGCAACGCTTCGGGCGACGCACTGATCTGCAACTGATCCAACTGCGGCCCCTTGAGGAACTGCTCCGTCACCATCGATTTGAGGAACACAATCAACGGATCGTAATACTGATCGACGTTGAGCAGACCGATCGGTTTCGCGTGATAACCGATCTGCAGCCACGTAAAGACTTCGAACAGTTCTTCGCAAGTGCCGATGCCGCCGGGCATGGCAATGAAAGCCTCCGACAGATCGGCCATCATCTGCTTGCGCTGATGCATGTTCTCGACAACATGCAATTGCGTCAGCCCGGTGTGACCGACTTCCCGTTCCATCAGGGCTTTCGGGATGATGCCGATGACTTCGCCGCCGTGCGCCAGCGCGGCGTCGGCAACGATGCCCATCAGCCCGACCTTGCCGCCGCCATACACGAGACGAATGCCCGCTTGCGCCATGCGTCGGCCCAGGTCACGCGCCGCCTCGGCGTAGGCAGGACGTACCCCCGGGGCGGCACCGCAGTAAATACAGATCGATTTGACTTCCGACGCCATGCCTTAATGCGCCCCCTTAGCCGACGATTCTCGCGCCATCCTGTCGTACATCTCGCGCGAGCTGCCTTTCAGATACGGGGCCATTTGCGAGAGGATGTGATAGCTCGACTGATGCAACCCGGCACCGATCTCCGCCGGGTCGTTGTACTTGCGCGGATTCATCACGAACTGGTAGGACAACCAATAGGTGGAGATCACCACCATGTTGGTCGTGACCACCTCGATCTGCTCGGGCGTGATTTCCATTTCGCCCTCGGCCACGAGCAGGTCGCACATTTCGCGCGCAAACCGTTTCTTGTGGCCGACGATCACCTTGAAGTGCGTCTCCAGTGTGCGGTTGCGCGCAAGCAGGTCGTTGAGGTCGCGGTAAAGAAAGCGGAAGCGCCACAGAAATTCGGACATGTATTGCAGGTACGTCCAGACTTCGTCGAGCTTGGGCTTGTGATCGTCGGGCAGCCGCAGTCGCCGTTCGATTTCCTGCTCGAACTGGGCGAAGATGCTGTTGATGATGTCGTCTTTATTGCGGAAGTGATAGTACAGATTGCCCGGGCTGATTTTCATCTCCTCGGCAATCGTGGTGGTCGTGACGTTCGGTTCGCCGATGTCGTTGAAGAGCCGGAGTGACACCTCAAGAATTCGTTCGCGGGTACGGCGCGGCGGCTTTGCTTCCATGTCTGTCGGCCCCGGTAAGCGGCAAGCGTGACGAACGATGTTCTCCGCTTGCGTCTATGAGTTGAATATCAGGTATACGGCGACCGATTATACCCGGCAGCCGCGCGCTGCCAAGCATGGGGGAGGAGGGCGGCGAACGTTATCAGAAAAACGCTGTACGTACCCGTTCGACAATGACGGGCCCGGCGAGCAAGGCCCAGGTGAGCAGGCAAAGGCCGAGCGCGATGAGGACCGCCGCGCTGCCGAAATCCTTGGCACGTTTGGACAGTTCGTGCCGCTCCAGCGAAATGCGGTCGATGGCCGCCTCGATGCTGGAGTTGACCAGCTCGATGATGAGCACGAGCAGCACCGAGCCGATGAGCAGCACGCGCTCGACGGAGGTCACGGGCAGGAAGACCGCCGCCGGCAAGAGGATGGCGGCGAGCGCCAGTTCCTGCCGGAAGGCGCTCTCTTCGAACACGGCGAACTTGAAGCCGGACAAGGAGTATTTCAGGGCACGCCAGGCACGCATGATGCCCCGATTGCCCTTGTACGGATTCGGTTGTTTGTCGCGTGGCGGCGGGTGATCGATGAACAAGCGTCGGGTTCCTCGCCGCAACGGGCTCTGGAGGTGGATCAGACCGCGCTCGCGAGCGACAGCTCGGGTTTGCGCGGATGCAGATGCGAGGCGAACTCTTCGGAGGCCGCCTGCCACGAGAACCGCTCGGCCCAGGCACGCGCACTCGGGCGCGAGACCTTGAGCGCATCGAGACAAGCCTCGCGCAAGTCCTCTCGCAGCGCGCCGCCTTCGCCTTCCGGGCAGCCGTTGAGGACATCGACCGGGCCGGTCACCGGGAAGGCCGCGACCGGAAGGCCGCAAGCCATCGCTTCGAGCAGCACCAGGCCGAACGTGTCGGTACGGCTGGGAAAGACGAATACGTCGGCCGACGCGTAGACCTTCGCGAGTTCGGGCTGCGAAAGCATGCCAAGGTAATTCACGTCGGGGTAGCGCGAGCGCAGTTCGGCCAGTTGCGGCCCTTCGCCCGCAACCCATTTCGAGCCCGGCAAATCCAGTTTCAGGAAGGCCTCGATGTTCTTCTCCACGGCGACACGCCCCACGTAGAGGAAAATCGGATGTGCCGAATTTAGCACATGTGCGTCTTGCGCACGGAAGATGTCAAGGTCGACGCCACGCGTCCAAAGCACCACATTCTGGAAGCCGTTCGCTTCGAGATCGCGCTTGACCACTGGCGTGGGTGCCATCACGGCGTGCGACGCCTTGTGGAACCAGCGCAGAAAGCGGTAGGTTGTCGAGAGTGCAAAGCCGAAGCGCGCCTGCACATACTCCGGGAAGCGCGTGTGATAGGCCGTGGTGAACGGGAAGTCGTTGCGCAGGGCCCATTTGCGCGCGGCCATGCCGAGCGGGCCTTCGGTGGCGATGTGCAGGGCGTCCGGTGCGAAGTCTTCGATGCGCCGTGTCACGCGTGCGCCGGCGAAGAACGCGAGACGGATTTCCGGGTAGGTCGGGCACGGCATCGTGCGGAATTCCTGCGGCGTGAGCAGCTCGACACGATGGCCGGCCGCCTCCAACTGAGCGCGCGTGTTCTTCAACGTGCGGACCACGCCGTTGATCTGCGGATCCCAGGCGTCGGTGACGATCATGATTTTCATCGGGCGCTCCTTCGCGCACATGGCGCGCTTCGGTGACACGCGCGAACTCGCGCGTGAGGGCGCACGTACGACAGCACAGTGCCGTGCGTGCGCGGGGTAAGCGGGGTGAATTCGGGCAAGTGTCTTGGGCCAGCGTCTCGGACTGGCGTCTCCCGAGGTGTGGCGATCATGGCGGCGCGAGGCCGGCCAGGTTCACGGTGCGGGCTCAAGTGCTGACCGTCGCGGTTTTCGCGCGGGCGCGCACGTTGCGTTTTTGCGTCCAGTGGATGATGCGCAGCTCGCCCTCGGTCGTCTCGACCAGCGCTGAGAGGCTCTCCACCCAGTCGCCGTCGTTGCAGTAGAGCAAGCCGTCGATCTCGCGAATCTCGGGCTTGTGGATGTGTCCGCACACCACGCCATCGCAGCCACGGCGGCGCGCTTCGTCGGCCATCACATGCTCGAAGGCCGAAATGAAGTTCACGGCGTTTTTCACCTGGTGTTTCAGATACTGCGACAGCGACCAGTACGGGAAGCCGAAGCGCGTGCGCACACGATTGAACCAGCGGTTGAGCAGCAGGGTGAGGGTGTAGAGCGAGTCGCCCAGATACGCGAGCCACTTGGCGTGCTGAATCACGCCGTCGAACAGATCGCCGTGGGTAACCCACAGACGTTTGCCCGACAGTGTGGTGTGGAACGCCTCGTCGCGCACCGCAATGTCGCCGAACGCCAACCCGCAGAACTGACGTGCCGCTTCGTCGTGATTGCCGGGTACGTAGATCACCTGCGTACCCTTGCGTGCGCGGCGCAGCATTTTCTGCACAACGTCGTTGTGCGCCTGCGGCCAGTGCCAGCCGCGCCGCAGATGCCAGCCGTCGATGATGTCGCCGACCAGGTACAGGTAGTCGGACTCGTGATGACGCAGGAAGTCGAGCAGGTAGTCTGCCTGACACCCTTGGGTGCCGAGGTGGATGTCCGAGAGCCAGATCGTACGGAAGCGGGTGATGCCGTCGGGGGGCGGGTCGAAGGGATCGGGCGTGTCGGGCGGCAGTTCGATCGTGTCGGGCGGGCTGATGGGCGGGGCGGCGGGGCGGCCTGGCGGGGTGTCTGCGAAGTGACCGGCGCGAGCCGCAGACGTTGGGATCGGCAACTCAAAGGTGGGGGTCGTCGTCATACCGGCTCGCACGTCGCGTTGAACATGCGTGCATTGCGCCACGATTTCGTGAAGCGACGATGACAGTCACGATCATGTCGCGAAAGTGGCGTCCAACGTCGCGACGACGCGACAGCGGGACCCGCGCCAGCCAGGGACGCCTCGGATCAGACGGCGCGTGGCAATCCCTGGGCCACGCGCTCGAGCGTCTCGAGCACATGGGCGCGCGCGCGTGGATGCGTGCCCAGCGACACATGTCCGAGCCGGTCGAGCGCGATGTTGTGGGCACCGGGCAGCACGCAAGTGCGCACCGGATAGACGACGTTGTCGTGAAACGTGTAAATCGACGTGATGCGCGCGCGTTGCGTTTGCGTTTCGCGACTGGCGAGCGCCTCGAGCCATTCGCTGCCGACGCCCATCTGGCGAGCGTTGGTGCCGAGGCCATGGCGCGCATGCAGGGTGCCGAAGTGCGGCGAGCCGAGCGTGATGGTGTGAGCGACCGGCAGGGTGGGCGCGTGGCGCAGGCAGGCACGCGCCGCGAGTCCGCCCATGCTGTGGCCGATGATGACGACGGGCAGCCGGGTGCGTTCGGCAAGGGCGCGCGTGGCATTGGCAATCGTGGGGGCGTAATCGTCGATGTCGCCGAACATTGGGCCAAGATTGACGGCGTCGCAGTCGTAGCCCGCGTCGGCGAGATGGCGCGAGAAACGCAGCCAGAACGCGCGATTGCAGCCGTAACCATGCAACAGCAATACCGAGACGGGGCGCGCCGGGCCACGCGGCAGCGGCAGCCGGGCGGTGCTGAACCACGGTTGGCAGAGATCGAGCAGGAAGATCGACGCCGCGCATTCGTAGGCCCATACGGCCGCATGGGTGCCGGCGGTGGCGCGCCGCTCCGGCGACGGGTCGCCCTGGGCGGCCATGACGAAGCCGGCCGCAAGGCCGATGGCGTGGGCGACGGGCAACCATAGCACCGTCCATAACAAAGTCGTCCAGGGGCTATGCCAAACGGTCCACGTGGCGACGGCGACGATGAGCGATAGCCCGATTTCGATGCCGCCGTAGATCAGGTGGGCGCGCGAGGCGCGCGGGGCAGGGCGGGCAGCGGGGGGCGCTGTGGTCATTTGCCCAGCACGCTCACGAGACGCGTGCCGGCGAGCCGGTCATGAATGAACTGGTGATCCGGCATCACGCGCATGGCCAAGGCCCAGAGCACGATCCAGCCGGTGAGCAACGCCACGCTGCCCCAGCCCGTGATTCCGAGTCCCCAGTCGAGCGCCATGGCCGGCAGCACCCACAACCATACGAGCGCGTAACGCGCGACAGCGCGGGCAGTGCGCACCGGTTGTCCATGCGCGTCGACCAGACGGATTTTCCACGTCTTCATCGCGAGCGTCTGGCCACCGTGGGTCCAGAACCAGACGAAGTACGCGCCAAGTACAAGAAACAGCCAGGCTTGCATGGCATGCCGGTGCATCAGGCCGCTGCGCTGCTGGGTGAGGGCGCTGAACAGGTAGCCGGCAAGGAACAGCACGCCGAAGAGCAGCAGCGATTCGTAGAGCATCGAGAGCAGGCGGCGGCGTAGCGTCGGCACAGCGTAGCCATCCGGTTCGATGCCGGACGGCACGTCTGGCGAGGGTGGGGTGTCGGGCGAGCGGTGCGGCGTGGCGGGCTGGGTGGCGGAGTCGGTCATCGCGGCGTGGTCTGGGATTTTTGTCGGGTGCCTGGCGCCCGTGCCGGCATGGGGCAGTGGCGGCGGGCATGTCGCGTCCTGTGCCGCACATTATGCGCAAGAATGTGCCGGCGAGCCAGCCAGTCGGCGGGGGCGTTCGAACGCATAAAGACAAACGGCCGCCCGGGGGGGCGGCCGTTGCGGCATGACAATGGCCAGGGGCGGCTGGCGTCAGGCGTCAGTTGTGATGATAAATCTCGGCGTTGAAGACGGCGTCGCCATTCTTGTCGCCGTTTGCCGTGCCCGCGCTCGCCGGCGTCGCTCCTGGCGACGGTGCGGCAGAAGTCGGCATCGATTGCCCGGTCGCCGGTGCTGCCGCGCCCGATGCCACCGGCGCCGGCAACGCGCCATTCTTGCCCGGGGTGCCGGCCTCCTTGCGATGCACTGCAGCGTACGGATTTTTCACGCCTGGGCGGCCCGACGGCGGTGCGCTGACCACGTTCGGACGGTTGGCCTGCTTTCGGTCGTCCGCGGCAAGGCGCTTTTTCTGTTCTTCGGTGAGCTGCTGATACTGCTGCCACATCTGCGCTTTTCGCTCGGGCGGCAGCGTCTTGGCATTCTGATAACTCTCTCGCGCCAGCTTGCGTTGCTCGGGCGTCAGGCGCACCCAGTCCGCCATGCGGTCATGCAGGCGCTTGCGGCTTTCCGGTGACAGCGTATGAAAGCGCTTGGCAATCTCGATCCACTTCTCGCGCTGACGCTCGCTCATGCGATTCCAGTCCTGGGCGAGCGGCGCGAGCGCCTCTCGCTGGCCGGCCGTGAGCTTGGCCCAGTAACCGCCGGGCGATGCAATAGACGTCGCCGCAGCGCCGCTCGCGGTCGCACCGCTGGCCGTCAGATTGCCGACCGGCCCATTGGTGGGGGTGGCGCCGTCGGGGGCAGATGCGCCGGCCATGACCGGAGGCACGTCGGACACCGCTTCAGGCGCGTGCGTGTGGCGCAGCGCGGCCGTGCCGGCGATCGCGGCCGCGATCAGCGCGGCGAGCAGAAGAAATACATTGCGTCGCGTCACGGGAGGGGCTTGGGTAGGGGGGCTACTGGGCACGCTTCACATAGGCGTTGAAGCCATGGTCGGCATAGGCCGACAACGGGAGTTCGTCGCTCAATACGGCGGCATCGATGTCTGCCAAGTCCTGAATGTGTTGCTGATGCTCCCAGTACGCGAGTCCCGCCAGGCCGATCACCAATGCGGCAAGCGGCCAGAGCAGCCCGAGACGGCGCAGCTTGTCGAACGTGCGGCGCGGGCCGCCGGCTTCCGACGATGGCATGGCGCCGACACCGGCGAGCACCAGCGCCGGTTGCACGATGGCCACCGGTTCGGGCTTTTTGCGCGCGAGCGCCTCCTGACGAGCGGCGGCCAGCCGGGCCGCGATATTCGGCGACGGCGCATCGGACGCTTCGTCCAGCGCACGTCGCACGCGATGTGCGAAGCGGAGTTCCCTCGTTTCCAGATCGTGACTCATAACCTGATCCCTTTTGCCTTCAACGCCTGCGCCAACGCATGGGTGGCGCGCGAGCAGTGCGTCTTGACGCTGCCCTCCGAGCACCCCATCGTGGCGGCCGTCTCGGCAACGTCCATATCTTCCCAGTAACGCATGAGGAAGGCTTCTCGTTGACGTGTCGGCAGTTTCTGTATTTCCGCGTCGATGAGCGAGAGGATTTCGGCGCGCGAAACGGTCTCTTCGCTGCTCTCGGTCTGCACAGACCCATCCTCGGCCAATAAGGTTTCCAGAGGATCGAAGTCGTCGCGTTCGTCGTCGCCCGGGCCCGCGAGATTTGAGAATAGCGTGACCCAGGTGTTACGCACCTTTTGCCGACGGAAATAGTCGTGAATGGCGTTCTGGAGAATGCGCGTGAACAGCAGCGGCAGGTCGGCCGGCGGCTTGTCGCCGTATTTTTCGGCCAGGCGGATCATCGCATCCTGAACGATATCGAGGGCGGCCTCGTCGTCGCGTACGGCATAGACGGCCTGCTTGAAGGCGCGCCGTTCGATGCCCGCGAGAAAATCCGCCAGTTCCTTGTCAGATGCCATCCGGTGGGGTGCACGCAGCGTTGCGCGCTGCGCCTTTGAAATGCCATGTAAGCGTAAAGGCCACGTAAAGATTCATGTAGCCGGTGCGGATGCTACCAAAAACGCGCTGTGCTGTAACCGCTTTTGCTTCCGGTGGTGCCGGTTTGCGACGGCGCCGGGCTCGCCAGCTTCCTATCGTGTGAAGATTGTGCACCGGCTTGGGGCGGCGTGGGGCATGGCGTGGGGATTCTGCGAGGCCGACTTTGCAGTCATGCTGCAAATGCATAAACCTGCTTGACCATTTTGCTGCAAACCGGTAATGTTGCCAGTTCGCAATATCTGTGATTGTCTCAATATCGGCACGCCTATCCGGGGTGTCCATCATTCAGACGCGCAGCTTGAGCCCGAACCACAAGTTCGCGGGGAGAGCACCCGATCAAAATTTTTGCCGAAACTTTGAAAGGTCGACGATGAATATGCCAAGCGCGGAATTCTCCGAGGCGGAAGCTACACGCCACCAAAATACTTCCGAAGACATGATTGGCGCCGAGATTCTCGTGCGCTCGCTTCAGGAAGAAGGGGTCGAACATCTGTGGGGTTATCCCGGCGGTTCGGTTCTCTACATCTACGACGAACTCTACAAGCAGGACAAGATCCAGCACATCCTGGTGCGCCATGAGCAAGCCGCCGTGCATGCGGCCGACGCTTATTCGCGCTCCACCGACAAGGTCGGCGTGTGTCTCGTGACGTCCGGCCCCGGCGTGACCAATGCGGTCACCGGGATTGCCACGGCGTACATGGATTCGATCCCGCTCGTCATCATCACCGGGCAGGTGCCCACGGCCGCCATCGGCCAGGACGCCTTCCAGGAATGCGACACGGTCGGCATTACCCGCCCGTGCGTCAAGCACAACTTCCTCGTGAAGGATGTGCGCGACCTCGCCGCAACCATCAAGAAAGCCTTCTATATCGCCAAGACGGGCCGTCCGGGTCCGGTGCTGGTTGATATTCCGAAGGACGTGTCCAAGGCGCGCTGCCGCTTCGACTATCCGAAGTCGGTGTCGCTGCGCTCGTACAATCCGGTCACGAAGGGGCACTCGGGCCAGATCCGCAAGGCGATGAGCCTGCTGCTCTCGGCCAAGCGTCCCTATATCTATACGGGCGGCGGCATCATTCTGGCCGACGCGTCGAAGGAACTGAACCAGTTCTGCGACCTGCTCGGCTATCCGGTGACCAACACGCTCATGGGCCTCGGCGGGTATCGTGCGAGCGATCCCAAGTTCCTCGGCATGCTGGGCATGCACGGCACCTACGAAGCGAACATGGCCATGCAGCACTGCGACGTGCTCATCGCCATCGGCGCGCGCTTCGACGACCGTGTGATCGGCAATCCGGAACACTTCTCCGAGCGTGCGCGCAAGATCATTCACGTCGATATCGACCCGTCGTCGATTTCCAAGCGTGTGAAGGTCGATATCCCGATCGTCGGCGACGTGAAGGAAGTGCTGCGCGAGATGATCGAAAACCTGCAAACCGCGGAGCAGGGCCCGGACACCGGGGCGCTGGCCGACTGGTGGAAGCAGATCGAGGAATGGCGCTCGCGCGATTGCCTCGCGTTCGATCGCCAGAGCGAAATCATCAAGCCGCAACATGTGGTCGAGACGTACTGGAAGCTCACCGACGGCGAAGCCTTCGTGTGCTCGGACGTCGGCCAGCACCAGATGTGGGCGGCGCAGTATTACCGCTTCAACAAGCCGCGCCGCTGGATCAACTCGGGCGGCCTGGGCACGATGGGCTTCGGCCTGCCGGCGGCCATGGGCGTGAAGATGGCGCACCCGGATGCCGAAGTCGCCTGTATCACCGGCGAAGGCTCGATCCAGATGTGCATCCAGGAACTCTCGACGTGCCTGCAATACCGCACGCCGATCAAGATCCTGTCGCTCAACAACCGCTATCTGGGCATGGTTCGCCAGTGGCAGCAGATCGAATACAGCAAGCGCTACTCCAGTTCGTACATGGACGCGCTGCCCGACTTCGTGAAGCTTGCCGAGGCGTACGGTCATGTGGGCATTCGCATCGAGAAGTCGTCGGACGTCGAGCCCGCACTGCGCGAGGCGTTGCGCCTGAAGGATCGTACGGTATTCATGGATTTCCAAACGGATCCCACCGAAAACGTCTGGCCGATGGTCCAGGCGGGCAAGGGCATCAGCGAGATGCTGCTCGGTTCGGAAGATCTGTAAGCCGAGGCGCGCGCCGACAGTCGCCGCCGGTCAGGCCGGCGCGGGCGCGACGTCCCCACACTAGGACAATCCGGGATACACCATGAGGCATATTATTTCTGTTTTGCTCGAGAACGAGCCGGGCGCGCTGTCGCGTGTGGTCGGCCTGTTTTCGGCGCGTGGCTACAATATCGAGACCCTCACCGTCGCGCCGACCGAAGATCGGTCGCTCTCGCGCATGACGGTGGTCACGACGGGCTCCGACGACGTGATCGAACAGATCACCAAGCACCTGAACCGGCTCATCGAGGTGGTGAAGGTGGTCGATCTGACCGAAGGGGCGCATATCGAACGTGAGCTGATGCTCATCAAGGTGCGCGCCGTGGGCAAGGAGCGAGAAGAGATGAAGCGGATGTCGGATATTTTCCGCGGCCGCATCATTGACGTTACTGAAAAGACCTATACGATCGAACTGACCGGGAATTCGTCGAAACTCGACGCCTTCATCGACGGGCTCGATCGTACGGCGATTCTCGAGACGGTTCGTACCGGTGGCTCGGGCATCGGGCGCGGTGAGCGCATCCTGAAAGTCTGATCGGTAGCGGCAACGCGGTAAGCGGATTTCGATCCATTCTGATTTGAGTAATTTTTTGGCATTACGGGACAATTCCAAATGAAAGTTTTCTACGACAAAGACGCCGACCTCTCCCTCATCAAGGGCAAGCAAGTGACGATCATCGGCTATGGCTCGCAAGGCCATGCCCACGCCCAGAACCTGAAGGACAGCGGTGTGAACGTGACGGTCGGTCTGCGCAAGAATGGCGCTTCGTGGAACAAGGCGGTCGGCGCCGGCCTGAACACCAAGGAAGTGGCGGAAGCCGTGAAGTCGGCCGACATCGTCATGATGCTGCTGCCGGACGAGCAGATCGGCGACGTGTACAAGAACGAAGTGCATGGCAACATCAAGGAAGGCGCCGCCCTGGCCTTCGCGCACGGCTTCAACGTGCATTACGGCTGCGTGATTCCGCGTGCTGACCTCGACGTCATCATGATCGCCCCGAAGGCCCCGGGCCACACGGTGCGCTCGACGTACTCGCAAGGCGGCGGCGTGCCCCACCTGATCGCCGTGGCACAGGACAAGTCGGGCGCCGCGCGCGACATCGCCCTGTCGTACGCTGCCGCAAACGGCGGCGGCCGTGCCGGCATCATCGAAACGAACTTCCGCGAAGAAACGGAAACCGACCTGTTCGGCGAGCAAGCCGTGCTGTGCGGCGGTACCGTCGAGCTGATCAAGGCCGGTTTCGAAACGCTGGTCGAAGCCGGTTATGCGCCGGAAATGGCCTACTTCGAGTGCCTGCACGAACTCAAGCTGATCGTCGACCTGATCTATGAAGGCGGCATCGCCAACATGAACTACTCGATCTCGAACAACGCCGAGTACGGTGAGTACGTCACCGGCCCGCGCGTCGTGACCGAAGAGACGAAGAAGGCGATGAAGCAGTGCCTGACCGATATCCAGACCGGCGAGTACGCCAAGTCGTTCATCCTGGAAAACAAGGCGGGTGCCCCGACCCTGATCTCGCGTCGTCGCATCACGGCCGAGCACCAAATCGAGCAAGTGGGCGGCAAGCTGCGGGCAATGATGCCGTGGATCGCCAAGAACAAGCTCGTCGACCAGTCGAAGAACTAAGTACGACGCGCCGCAAGATGCGTACGCCCGGCAGCGTGTGGGCGTCCACTGGCGGCGCACGGCAGGCGGCTTGGGCGCGTCAAGCGCATCGCGCGTTTGAGCGCCGGAACCGCCGCGCCTGGCCGTCCGTTTTGCTGTAGCTGTCGCTATGGCAAGGCGGACGGCTTTTTTCGTTTCCTCTCCCCCCCGCATCGACCGTGAACTGACATCGTGGCACCTCGATGTGGCCGGCTTTGCGGTGGCGACGCCGATCGGTCGATTGGGGAAAAAGTGTCGCCGCGCCGCGCGCATTGCTACAATGCCGCCACGTCACGGTTTGGCCCAACGCAGGCCGACCCGCTCACTTAACCGTTTTACCAAGGACGCGAGTTCAATCGCATGAATTATCCTCACCCGATCATTGCCCGCGAGGGCTGGCCCTTCCTGGGTATCGCCGTCGCCGTGGCGCTCGTCGTGCACTTCATGGCCGGCGTGCTGTGGGCCGCGCCGTTCTGGGTGATCGCCCTGTTTGTCCTGCAGTTCTTCCGGGATCCGCCGCGACAGGTGCCGCAGCAGGCCGGCGCCGTACTTTCGCCCGCCGACGGACGCATCGTGGCCATCGAAACCACGCAAGATCCGTACGCTGGTCGTGAAGCGTTGAAGATCAGCGTGTTCATGAACGTTTTCAACGTGCACTCGAATCGTGCCCCGGTTGACGGCACGGTGACCAAGGTGGAATATTTCCCGGGACGTTTCTTCAACGCCGATCTCGACAAGGCATCGCTCGAAAACGAGCGCAATGCGCTGGTGATCGACGTGGGGGGGCAGATCGTCACGAGCGTGCAGGTCGCAGGACTCATTGCGCGCCGGATTTTGTGCTACGTGAAGGTGGGCGATACGCTTTCGCGCGGTCAGCGTTACGGTTTCATTCGTTTCGGTTCACGGGTCGACGTGTACCTGCCGCTGGGCTCGCGTCCGCGCGTGACCATCGGCGAGAAGGTGTCGGCCACCTCGACGATCCTCGCCGAGCTGTAAGCCACTCGAGCCCACGGACCACGGCCGTGTGCGGCGGCGCGACTTCCTGTCGTGCGTCACCGTGTCGCGGCCTGCAACGGCTTTCGCTTCTTGCGTTCCAATCGCGGTGATCCGATGCGGGATCGCCCGCTGTCATAGCATCGTCAGGGAGGTCCGCATGCCGGAAAACCATCGCGGCCGCTTGCGCAATAATGTCAGGCATCTTTCGGCGTTCAGCCGTCACAACCATTCATCCGCAGAGCCATTGATGAACGAAGACCACGACCACGGTGTGGAGGACGATCTGCCGGTGCGCCCGCGCAATCGCGGCATCTACCTGTTGCCGAACGCCTTTACGACCGCCGCGCTGTTCTGCGGCTTCTTCGCGATCGTGCAGGCCATGAACGATCGTTTCGAGCAGGCCGCCATCGCGATCTTCTTCGCCATGGTGCTCGATGGCATGGACGGGCGTGTGGCGCGTATGACCAACACGCAGAGCGCGTTCGGCGAGCAATACGATTCGCTCTCGGACATGACCTCGTTCGGCGTAGCGCCGGCGTTGGTGATGTACGAATGGATTCTCCATGAGATCGGCAAGTGGGGCTGGCTCGCCGCGTTCGTCTACGTGGCCTGCGCGGCTTTGCGGCTGGCGCGCTTCAATACGAACATCGGCGTGGTCGACAAGCGCTTCTTCCAGGGCTTGGCGAGTCCGGCGGCCGCGGCGCTTATTGCCGGTTTCGTGTGGATTACGATCGACAACAAATTACCGGTCAACGTTTTCTGGATGCCCTGGGTGGCGTTCGGGCTGACGATTTACGCGGGGATGTCGATGGTATCGAATGCGCCGTTCTATAGCGGCAAGGCGCTCGATGTGCGCCAGCGGGTGTCGTTCGGCGTGGTGCTGCTCTTCATGGTCGGCTTCATTCTCGTGTCGTCCGACCCGCCGCTGGTGCTCTTCGGCATGTTCTGCCTGTACAGCGTTTCCGGCTATGTGCTCTGGGCCTTCCGCTTTCTAAAGGGGCGCCGGCAGCGCATTTTCGGCGACGTCGACGAATAACGGTGGCAAAACAAGGGGCGTCTCGGTGCGCCCCTTGTCACATTCGCCTGTCAGGCTTGCCGGGCGATCGTTTGCGGTGCGATGTTGTAGTCTTGCGAATGCAGGCCGGAAGTTTCCCCTGGCCCGGGCAGGTCGTGGCAACGCTGAGCCGACCCGGTGCCGTTTCCATGGTTCGACGTGACGAAGGAGCAAGCATGGGCATTCTGGACTTTGTGAAAGAAGCCGGCGAGGCATTGTTGGGCGGCCAGGCGCAAGCCGCAGAGGCGCCCGCGCCGGGGCCTGACGCGGACGAAGCCAACCGCAACGCGGCCGACGCCATCGATGCGTACATCAAGACGCAGAACCTCGACGCGACCGGCCTGACCGTCACGTTCGACGGCGCATCGCGCACGGTGACGGTGTTCGGCGTGGCCCCGGATCAAGCGACCAAGGAAAAGATCCTGCTGTGCTGCGGCAACGTGAAGGGTGTCGAGAAGGTAGACGACCGGATGTCGGTGTCGACGGCGTCGGCCGAGGCGACGTTTCACACCGTGGAGAAGGGCGATACCTTGTCGGCGATCTCGAAGAAGGTCTATGGTGACGCCAACCGATACAACGCCATTTTCGAGGCCAACAAGCCGATGCTCTCCAGCCCGGACCGAATCTATCCGGGACAGGTGCTGCGCATTCCAGTGGCCTGATCGTCGTTTGTCTCGTGATATCCAGCCCGGCGCCGTGCCGGGCTGTTCATGGGGGGGAGCAGGCAGGATCGCGGGCTCGCGGGCGCCTGTCTGCATGCGGCTTGCGGCCCGCGCCGCGCGTTGCGAAATCACCCGATTGCGACTATATTGGCGCTCATGATTTCAGGCGCCACCCCGGCTTCGGACCTTCCTCTCGCACCGCCAACGCTATGCCATTCCCCCGTTCGCGGGCCGGCCATGCCTGCGCGCGTCGCGCGCTGATTTCCTCCCGGTAGTTGCCCGCCCGTCCGACGATCCGTCCGCCCGTGTTGCCTGCTGCGTGAGCACAGTGTCGTGGGCGGCCAGGCGTCCTTCGGCTTGCGACTGCGCCGCCCCCGGACATCTAGAACGAACTGAACCCTACAAGATCCCCACTGGAGAAAGTCATGGCCGACAAGCTGATCATTTTCGATACGACCTTGCGCGACGGTGAACAGTCGCCCGGCGCGTCGATGACGCGCGATGAGAAGATTCGCATCGCCCGTCAGCTGGAGCGTCTGCGCGTGGACGTGATCGAAGCCGGCTTCGCCGCCAGCTCGAACGGCGACTTCGAGGCCATCCGGGCCATTGCCGGCATCATCAAGGACAGTACCGTCTGCTCGCTTGCGCGTGCCAACGATCGCGATATCGCCCGCGCCGCCGAGGCCCTCAAGGGCGCGAACTCGTCGCGTATCCATACGTTCATCGCCACGTCGCCGCTGCACATGGAGAAGAAGCTGCGCATGAGCCCGGATCAGGTGCTCGAGCAGGCGAAACTCGCCGTGCGATATGCGCGTCAGTTCACCGACAATATCGAATTCTCACCGGAAGACGGCAGCCGCTCCGAGCTGGATTTCCTTTGCCGCGTGCTGGAAGCCGTCATCAACGAAGGCGCGACGACCATCAACGTGGCCGATACCGTGGGTTACGGCGTGCCGGAACTTTACGGCCAGCTCGTACGCACGCTGCGCGAGCGTGTGCCGAATTCGGACAAGGCGGTCTGGTCGGTGCACTGCCACAACGATCTGGGCATGGCCGTCGCGAACTCGCTGGCGGGGGTGCAGTTGGGGGGCGCGCGTCAGATCGAATGCACGATCAACGGTCTGGGCGAGCGCGCGGGCAATACGGCACTCGAAGAAGTCGTGATGGCGATCAAGACCCGCAAGGATTACTTCGGTCTGGAGCTCGGCATCGATACGACGCAAATTGTGCCGGCCTCGAAGCTCGTCTCGCAGATCACCGGCTTCAGCGTTCAGCCGAACAAGGCGGTGGTGGGCGCCAACGCGTTTGCGCACGCCTCGGGCATCCACCAGGACGGCGTGCTCAAGGCGCGCGACACCTACGAGATCATGCGGGCGGAAGATGTGGGCTGGACCGCCAACAAGATCGTGCTCGGCAAGCTCTCGGGCCGCAACGCCTTCAAGCAGCGCCTTCAGGAGCTGGGCATCGAGATGGCGTCGGAGCAGGACGTGAATGCCGCGTTCGCTCGCTTCAAGGAACTGGCTGACCAGAAGGCTGAAATCTTCGACGAGGACATTCTGGCGATCGTCTCGAATGAAGCGCAGGCCGACAGCAGCGAGCATTTCCATCTCGTGTCGATGGCGCAACATTCCGAGACGGGCGAGCGCCCGAGCGCCCGCGTGGTCTTCACCGCGCAGGGTAAGGAACTCATGGGAGACGCCGAGGGTAACGGCCCGGTCGACGCCGTGCTCAATGCCATCGAATCGCAGGTGCAAAGCGGCGCCGAGCAACTGCTGTATTCGGTGAACGCGATCACGACGGGTACGCAATCGCAGGGTGAGGTGACGGTGCGACTGTCGAAGGGCGGGCGCATCGTGAATGGCGTGGGCACAGATCCCGATATCGTCGCGGCGTCTGCCAAGGCGTATCTGTCGGCGCTCAACAAGTTGTATTCGAAGGCCGAGAAGCTCAACCCGCAACTGACGCCGTAAGCGAGGGCGCACTGGCGCCGTTGACGACCGATCCATGGCACGACACGCCCGCCTCCGGACATCCGGCAAGCGGGCGTTTTGCTGTTGGTGGGGCTCGAAATGCGATCAGAACAGGTCGTGATCGAACTTCTCGTGTAGCGGATCGGGGCTGATCTGGGTCGTCTTGACGATGCCGTCCGCATCGAAATAGAAGTTCATCATCGAGTACCAGACGTCGTCCTGCTTGAAGCGATAAGTCCAGACTTCGCGCTTCATGAGGGGGAAGTACGACGTTTCGACCGGTTCGCCGAAGTGATGCAGCACGTCGGTTTTCGTCCACTTGTCGATCTCGACCTTGTTGAACTCCGGCATCGAGAGCACTTGCGCGGTACCCAGCAGGCGGCCTTGAGCGTCGAAATCGGCGGCGATCGTCTCTTCGCCGAACGGCTTGGTCGGATAGAGCCAGCGCGTCACGTCGGGGGTGAGCGGATAGACTTCCCTGGGTTTGCCCAGCCTTGCTTGCACCTCGGCCTGCGAGGCGTTGGGGGAAATGGTTTGCCACGGGGGCGTGTAGCAGGCGCTCAGCGATAGCGCGAGTGCACCGCCCAGGAGCCAGCGCAGTGCCGCGGCGGGGCGTGAAGCGCCGGGCAAGGCGGCGGCGGTGTTCGGGGGGGCGATGCCCGCGCGCGCCCGAGTCGAATCAGTCATGAATGGCCTCGCGTCAGAGGAAGACGGCCGCAGAGCGGCATGTCGATAGCATACCGCCGTGTCGCGCGTTCCGGGGTGGGGCGGCTTGCCGGGGGCGGGTGGGGGCGTTATGATTCGCGCCGACACAGTCTCAGAGGCCTCGATGAAAGTTCATGACTTGCTGGCGCGCTTGAGCGCGGTGTTGTGCGCCGCTGGCTTGCTGGCCGCGACCAGCCTTGCCCACGCGGCACCGCCGATCCGGCTGGCGCTCATCGAGGGGATGAGCGGTCCCTTCGGCAATGCGGGCGCCATGGTCGAGCGCAATTTGCGGTTCGCGATCGAGCGCGTGAATGCGCGCGGTGGGGTGAAGTTGCGCGACGGCGCCCATCCGTTCGAGTTGACGGTGTTCGACAGCAAGGGCGGCGTCGAAGACAGCCTGGTGCAACTCAAGGCTGCCGGCGATCTGGGCATCCCATTCGTCTTCCAGGGCAACAGTTCGGCCGTTGCGTCTGCGTTGATCGATGCCATCAACAAACGCAATGCGCGCGATCCCGGGCAGCGCATGCTGTTCTTCAATTACTCGGCCGTCGACACGGCGCTCACCAACGAGCAGTGCAGTTTCTGGCATTTCGCCTTCGACGCCAATGCCGCCATGCGCATGCAGGCGTTGACCGAGGCCATCAAACAAGATCCGAGCATCCAGAAGGTCTACCTGCTCAACCAGGACTACAGCTTTGGCCGGCAGGTCGCCGGGCTCGCCCGACAGATGATTGGCGCCAAGCGCCCGGACGTGCAGATCGTGGGTGAGCAGTTCAGCCCGGTGGGGCGCGTGAAGGACTTCACGCCCTATCTTGCGCGCATTCGCGCGGCAGGTGCCGATACGGTGGTGACGGGGAGTTGGGGCAACGACCTGACCTTGCTCGTCAAGGCCGCACGCGAACAGGGGATGGAGCTCAAGTTCTACACGTTCTATGGCAACGCCCTCGGCGCGCCGGCAGCACTGGGCGAGGCCGGGGTTGGCCGCGTGTATGCCGTGGCCGAATGGCACCCGAACGTGGGCGGCGAGGCGTCGGATGCGTTCTACAAGGCGTTCCGTGCGCGTTATCCGGAGGCGCGCGACGACTATGCGCTGCTGCGCATGAGCGTGATGATCGACATGATCGCCGCGGCGCTCGAGCAGGCCGGCACCACCGATGTGACGACCGTGGCGCGGGCGCTGCAGAACCGCCGGATTCGCGAGGCGCCGGTCGACGCATGGATGCGTCCGAACGACCACCAGCTGATCGAGCCGTTGTACGTGTCGGTCATGCGCCGCGCGGGCGAGCCGGGGGTGAAGTTCGACAACGAGGGCTCGGGCTTTGGGTTCAAGACAGTGCTCGAGCTGCCCGCCAATAAGGTGGCATTGCCCAGTACTTGCCGGATGGCCCGCCAGCGGTGAATGGCCGGGAAGGGCAGAAGGGCTGGCGTGACGGGAAAAATAATTGGTCGAAATTTTCCGGATAATCCGTTGAAATTGTCCGGATTATTTGGTGGAGCGCCCGGTTTTCAGCGCTCAAGCCGTTCGCTCGGCCCCGTCTGAGGCGGCGTGGCGAGGAAAAGTATGGCATCCGGGAGGCAACTCCCGTATAATCGCGCACTTGCAGTTTTGTTTATGTGCGGCAATGCCGCGCATGTTTTTGTAAGTTCACGGCACGGCCATTCTTCCGTGACCGCGTGTATCCAAAGGAAAGCAAATGACTACCGCAATGACCAAGAAGTCGGACGTCGTGGCGCAATTCGCCCGTGCCGCTAACGATACCGGCTCCCCCGAAGTGCAAGTTGCGCTGCTCACCACGCGCATCAACGAACTGACGCCGCACTTCAAGGCGCACATGAAGGATCACCACAGCCGCCGCGGTCTGCTGCGCATGGTGAGCCGTCGCCGCAAGCTGCTCGATTACCTCAAGGGCAAGGACGCAGATCGTTACCGCGCCCTGATCGAGAAGCTGGGCCTGCGTAAGTAAGCGATTGCGATTACGACGAGATGCCTGTATCAGCGTGCTGATGCAGGCATTTTGTTTTTGGGCGCTCCCTGACGGATGTCCTGAGGATGTCCGGCCGGTCGCGTACCTCACCGTTGGGCTGGGTTCTCCCCGGTTCCAGCAGTTCCTGTAGTTCCCACTTTATGGGGCCTCGTCGATAAGCAGGGCTTGTGTCATTCCAGCGTCGCCCGAGCGATGCCAATGCCTACGCGCCAAGGTGCCGGGCAACGCTGGAATGGCATAACACTCCCCCCTGCGAGGCGTCGGGATCACCCCGGCAGCGATATCGCGCCGCTGCTGCATTCGCGCGATTCGATATAGGAGTGCAAATGTTCAATAAAGTCGTCAAGTCTTTCCAATGGGGACAAAACACGGTTCGCATGGAGACGGGTGAGATTGCTCGCCAGGCATCCGGTGCCGTGCTCGTCGACATGGACGATACGGTCGTGCTGGCCACGGTCGTGGGTGCGAAGAGCGCCAAGTCGGGGCAGGATTTCTTCCCGCTGACCGTCGACTATCTGGAAAAGACTTACGCCGCCGGCAAGATCCCGGGTGGCTTCTTCAAGCGTGAAGGCCGTCCGTCGGAAAACGAAACGCTGACGTCGCGCCTGATCGACCGCCCGATCCGCCCGCTCTTCCCGGAAGGCTTCTACAACGAAGTCCAGGTGGTTGTGCAGGTCGTTTCGCTGAACCCGGAAGTGCCGGCGGATATCCCGGCCCTGATCGGCGCATCGGCAGCGCTGTCGATCTCCGGTCTGCCGTTCAACGGCCCGGTAGGCGCCGCGCGCGTGGCCTACGTCGACGGTCAGTACGTGCTGAATCCGTCGCGTGAGCAGATCGCCCAGTCGAAGCTCGACCTCGTCGTTGCCGGTACGGAGCAAGCCGTGCTGATGGTCGAATCGGAAGCGAAAGAGCTGCCGGAAGACGTGATGCTGGGCGCCGTGGTGTTCGGTCACGATCAAATGCAAACGGCGATCAACGCCATTCACGATCTGGTGCGCGACGCAGGCAAGGCCGAGTGGGATTGGGCCCCGGCCGCGAAGAATGAAGCGCTGATCGCACAGGTGTCGGCACTGGCCGACGCCTCGCTGCGCGCCGCTTACCAGACGCGCGAAAAGCAAGCGCGTACGCAACAACTGCGCGCCGTGACCAGCGACGTGATCGCCAAGCTGGGCGAAGCGGCGAGCGCCAAGGGCGAAGCCGCGCCGGACAGTATCGAAGTGGGCAACATCCTGTTCGATCTGGAAGCCAAGATCGTGCGTAGCCAGATTCTGGCTGGCGAGCCGCGTATCGACGGCCGCGACACGCGCACCGTGCGCCCGATCTCGATCCGCACCGGCGTGCTGCCGCGTGCCCACGGTTCGGCGCTGTTCACGCGTGGCGAAACGCAGGCCCTCGTGGTGGCCACGCTCGGCACCAAGAGCGACGAGCAGATCATCGACGCGCTGCAAGGCGAGTACCGCGATCGCTTCATGCTGCACTACAACTTCCCGCCGTTCTCGACGGGTGAAACGGGTCGCGTGGGTTCGCCCAAGCGCCGCGAAATCGGTCACGGCCGTCTGGCCAAGCGCGCTTTGGTGGCGTGCCTGCCGGGCGCCGACGATTTCGGTTACACCGTGCGTGTGGTGTCGGAAATCACCGAATCGAACGGTTCGTCGTCGATGGCGTCGGTGTGCGGTGGCAGCCTCGCCATGCTGGACGCCGGTGTGCCGCTGACGGCGCCGGTCGCCGGTATCGCGATGGGCCTGATCCTCGAAGGCAACAAGTTTGCCGTGCTGACCGATATTCTCGGCGACGAAGATCACCTGGGCGACATGGACTTCAAGGTGGCGGGTACGTCGAACGGCGTCACCGCACTGCAGATGGACATCAAGATCCAGGGCATCACGAAGGAAATCATGCAGGTCGCCCTGGCGCAAGCCAAGGAAGGCCGTCTGCATATTCTCGACAAGATGGCGCAAGCGCAGTCGGGCGTGCGTACGGAACTGTCGGAATTCGCGCCGCGCATGGTCACCATCAAGATCAACCCGGAAAAGATCCGTGACGTGATCGGCAAGGGCGGTTCGGTGATCCGCGCACTGACGGAAGAAACCGGCACGAGCATCGATATCTCGGACGACGGCGTGGTGACGATTGCCAGCCCGAGCGCCGAAGGCATTGCGGAAGCGAAGCGCCGCATCGAGCTGATCACCGTGGAAGTCGAAGTGGGCCAGGTGTACGACGGTACCGTGCTGAAGCTGCTCGAGTTCGGCGCGATCGTGTCGGTGCTGCCGGGTAAGGATGGTCTGCTGCACATCTCCGAAATCGCCAACGAGCGTATCAAGGACATCAACGAGTACCTCAAGGAAGGCCAGGCGGTGCGCGTGAAGGTGATCCAGCAGGACGACAAGGGTCGTCTGCGTCTGTCGCACAAGGCGCTGACGGACGAAGAAAAGCAGGGTAGCCCGGCGCTGGTCAAGCGCGAAGGCGACGCTCAGTAATTCCGATATCGGTATGAGGCTTGGCGGCGCGCGTTGGTGCGTCGCTGTGCCAAAGAAAACGGCGACGCTTGCGCGTTGCCGTTTTTTTTATCCATCGCACGGATCGGCAAAATAATGCGGAAAAAATGCGAGAAGGGTATTTACAGAAAATGGGTTTGTCTTTAGAATCTCACTTCTCTGTTCGGGGGGTATAGCTCAGCTGGGAGAGCGCTTGCATGGCATGCAAGAGGTCAGCGGTTCGATCCCGCTTACCTCCACCACGGATTCCGAAGCTTGATTTTCAGGCGCATCGAACAAGCAAGATTCTTGCGAAAACGATGCAAATCACTTGAAAATAAAGCTTCACAATCGAAGAAATGTTGTTTAGAATAGCGTTCTTCGCGAAATGCAGTAAAGCGAAACAGACAAGATTGTGACGATTTTGTCCCCTTCGTCTAGAGGCCTAGGACATCACCCTTTCACGGTGAGTACAGGGGTTCGAATCCCCTAGGGGACGCCAGAATTGGTGCCGGTAGCGAGTCGGTATCAGTTTAAAATGCCACGCAGTTGGTGGCGTAAAGCCCGCTGGAAGTTTGGCGGGTTTTTTTGTCGGTTTTGGAGCGGTAGTTCAGTTGGTTAGAATACCGGCCTGTCACGCCGGGGGTCGCGGGTTCGAGCCCCGTCCGCTCCGCCAAAACCTACGCAGTTCGGCAATCTGCGCGTAACAACGCTGCAGTGTCGAATCGCTGGCAGGAAAGCAAAGTGAATCACATCACGATGCTGCAGCAAGTTTGGAGCGGTAGTTCAGTTGGTTAGAATACCGGCCTGTCACGCCGGGGGTCGCGGGTTCGAGCCCCGTCCGCTCCGCCAAACGAAGAAAGCCCAGGCTGATGCCTGGGCTTTTTTTTTATGGCTCGACGTTCATGATTTCGAGTCCTGCAACGGGGCTTTCGGGGCGTTTCGATACTATTTTCTCCCGATGGCTGTCGCCCTGAAAGTGCGTGCGGATTTTTCGCGCAATTTCTTGAAGATGTGCAAATAGTGCGCATCGATGATGGGCGTTGATCGCGCGCGGTAATCTGTCGGGCCGTGGTGATGTTCCGAGTCGGCCCGAGGCGTGTGCGTTCAGCCTTTGACGCGTACGATCCAGCGCAGATAGAGCAGCAAGCCGACGGCGGCGACCGCCAGGCTCGCGCTGTTGGCGAACCAGAATCCTGCGGCGCCATGCAGCCACGCCGGGGACAGCCCGCCGACGTCGAAGCCCAACACATAACCGCCCCCCAGTCCGACACCCCAGAGCGATACGGCATAGATGACGGTCGGGATCACCGCAACCTTCCATGCGCGCAACACGAAGACGGCACTCACCTGCAAGGCGTCGAATACGTGATAGCCGGCGACGATGGCGAGTAATGGCGTCGCGACCGCCGCGACCAGCGGATCCGACGTATAAGCTGCCAGAACCCACGGCCGGCAGAGTCCCATGACGCTCGCCAGCAACACGCCCAGCAGGCCAGCAAACTCGACGCCGCGGCGCCCGACCCGGCGCGCCAAGCGAAAGTCGCGCTTGCCGATGGCCTGTGCGGTGAGCGTCGCCGTCGCAATCGCAATCGACATCGGCAGCATATACATAAGCGCGCCGAGGTTCGCGGCAATCTGGTGACCGGCGAGCGTCACGTCGCCCAGGCGAGCAATGAAGATGGCCATGAACGAGAACGCCGTCACTTCGATCAGGTAGCTCAGTCCCATGGGTATGCCGAGCTTGAGCAGCGCACGAATCGCCGGCCAGTGCGGCCAGCAGAATCGGGAAAAGGTGGCGAAGGCACGCAACTTCGCGTGACGTGCCATCAGTGTGAGTCCGAGCGCACATGAGACCCAGTTGATGGCGGTCGTGGCAATGGCGCAGCCGGTGCTGCCGAGCGCTGGAATACCCAGCCGTTCGATGCCATAAATCAGTGCCAGATTCAGCGGGACTTTCAAGGTCAGTCCCGTGACCTGAATGGCCATGACGATGCGGGGCTGCGCCACGGCGGTGGACAGCGAGGAGTACACACGAAAGAGCAGCGCGGCGGGCAGGCCGAACGCGAGCATCTGGAGATAGGCGCTCGCGCGCGCTTCGAGTTCGGGGGATGCTTCGGAGAGTCGCAGAATGAACTGCGGATGCGATAGCAGCAGGACACCCGGCACGGCGAGAAACCCGGCGAGCCAGAACGCCTGCCGCACTTCCTCGCCGATGCTTTCGCGCTCTCCTGCCCCGAAGCGTTGCGCGGCGATCGGGGAGAGCGCCACGAGCACGCCCATCAGGCCGACATACACCGTGATGTAGATCGACCCACCGAGTGCGAGCGATGCGAGATCGAACGCCGAGGCGCGACCGACCATTGCCGTGTCCATCACCCCGAAGGCGATGACGGCCAACTGGCCGATGAGCACCGGCCAGGCCAGTTCGGCAATGCGTTTGATGTCGTGCCACATGGCGTTGCGTGAGCGTCGCTAGGGATGGGGGATGGGGTTAGCGCGGACGCGCCCCGCGCCGCCCCGGACGCTCCTGCAATACATAAAGGCGGAAGCGCTCGTCGCGGTCGGCCGCGCGGCGGCCTTCCCAGAGCTGGCGCCATTCGTAGGGCGCCAGCGACAACGGTTCGCTGTAGTCCTGCGAGTCTTGACGCAGCAGCACGTCGCAATCGTCGTTGGCCGTGCCGAAGCGCATCTTGCCGAAGTAGGCGAACGACGCGAGCTGCGCGTCGCCGACGCGAGCCGTGCGAATGCACGTGTAATCGGCGGGGAGATGGGCGGCGATCTGTGCGGCCACGTCGCGATAGGTTCTGCCGTAGTTCACGACGGGCAGCCACAGCGTCATGAGCAATACCCACATGAGGGTTGTGCCGCCAGACGACAGCACCACGCTGCGCCACAGGACTTTCGGGCTGCGCGACACGCGCCACGCCACCAGTGCGACCCAGGCGCCGGTCACGATCAGGGCGCTGATCAGCGTGACCCAGCTGAACTCGGGGGCGAAGCCCGGGACCAGGCGTCGCAGATTGCGCGCCGTGGAGGCCGGAAAACCGGTGATGCCGGCGAGCCAGACGATCCAGACGAAGCCTGCCAGCACGGTGAACGACAGCACGGCGAACCAATCGATGGCGTTGACCGTGCCGCGCTTGAGCGTGGGCAGGCCGAAGGCGGCGATGATCGACAGCGCGGGCAGCGCCAGCATGAAGAGCTGATTGCCCTGATGCGCCTGCAGCACGATCAGCACAAGAATCACGACGGCAAAGGCAAGCGCAATCGCGATGTGGGGCGCGCGTCGCATGCCGCGCCACGAGTAAAGCGACCACGCGGCAAGCGGCCATGCGGGCCAGGCAAACAGCGCCAGGTTCTTGGCGATGTAGCTCAGCGAGGCGAGCGTCGGGCCGCTGAAGGTGTCCATGCCGATATCCGTCCACTCGCCGAGCCATTGGCGTGCGCCGCTGGCAAACTTGAGCGCCGCTAGCGGCCACGTGCAGGCAATGAGCAGCGTCACCGGCGTGGAGATCAGCAGTAGCATGCGCAAGGGCAGGGCGCGGCAGACAATGGCAGCGGCAATGCCTGCGAACCAGAGCGAGAGCGTCATCAGCGGCGAGGACGCGAGCGCCATGCCGCCCAGGGCGAGGCCGAACCAGACGGCGCCCTGACGCGGCTTGTCGAGGCTGCGCACGAGGCCGTAAATCGCCATCGAGATAAGCGTGAGCTGTCCGACGGCGGCCGTTGTCTCGTGTCCACGCTCGGCCAGCCCGAAGCAGGCCAGCAGAATCAACAGGGCGCCGTCCGCGAGCGTGCGTCCATAGTCGCGCGGTTCTGGCTCGCCACCAAAGGCGTATTTGAACGGTTGCACTTCGGGGCGGCGACCGAGCAGATAGGTGCCGTACCAGATGAACGTGCAGGTCGCGTAGAAGCACAGCCCGGTGACAATGCGCGCGGCGTCGGGGGCGTCGAGCCACGAGAAGGCGCGTATGGCGAGCGCACCGAGCCACGAGACGAGCGGGCCGGTGTCGTAAATGGGTTTGCCCGCGATGTTCGGCAGCAGCCAGTCGGACAAGTGACCGTGTGCCATCGTCCACATGACGCCGAAACCTGCGGCGTCTTCGTTTTTCCACGGATCGCGACCGAACAACCCCGCCAGCACATAGATGACACAAATGGCGATCAACAGCGAACGCGGTAGCGCGCTGGTGGCGGAGGCGGTGATGCGAACTCGTTTCATAGGCCGGACGACAGGATCGGCACGGCGGCCGGATCGGGGAGACTCAGAGGGCGAGCCGGAACGGGCTCGAAGGTGAAACTCGGGGTGCTGCTCAGGGTAAAACCAAGGGAAAACTCGGGCAAATCGGAAAAGCCGACAGTATGACAGTAAGCCGTGCGGTGGCGCAGACCAGACCCAAGAAAAAAGGGCAGCCTGAGCTGCCCCTTTCCAATGCTTTCCACAACGCCGGGGTGTTGCCCCAAGGTGCTGGCCCGCCAGTCTCTGCCGGGCCCCGCAGCGCGTTGTGTGGCGCGTCGCCGATAAAACTTAGGCGATCTTGCCGCCGGCGCGGTTGCCGAACTTCTGGCGGAACTTGTCGACGCGGCCAGCCGTGTCCATGATGCGCTGTTCGCCGGTGTAGAAGTTGTGCGAAGCCGACGACGTTTCGATCTTCACGAGCGGGTAGCTCTTGCCATCCTTCTCGGCCGTTTCCTTGGTGTGGATCGTCGAGCGGGTGATGAATTCGAAGTCGACGCCGGGCGTCATGTCGCGGAACAGGACTTCGCGGTATTCGGGGTGAATGCCTTCTTTCATGATGTACCTTGGGTTAAGTCGGTAGCCAGTCTGCGCGGGAGGAGGTTCGCCCGAGGTTTGTTACCCCGGGAGGCACCCCGTTGGCCCGCTAACGCCATCGTCGTCATGCGACGGGAGGGACGTCAACCACTTTCCGGGTGAGTAAAACGCGCATTATGCCATGAAAACAATGACTTTCGCAAAGTTTTCACGGGTCGCCGGCGGGCGTGGATGCCGCTGTGCCGGGCGCGGCGTCGCCAGTGCCGGCGCTCACCGCCGGATCTTGCAGGAAATAGCGCGAGAACAGCGCGTACAAGGCGGGATAGGCGTCGCGAAAGGCCTCCGGGGCCACAAAGAACGCCTCGGCGCAGACGGCGAAGAACTCCGATTCGTGTTCGGTGGCGTAGGGGTCGAGCAGCGACGACGAGGCAAACGCTTCCCAGTGGGCATCGGGAACGTTGGACACATCGTGGCAGAACGCCTCGTACGCGGGATCGAAGACATCGCACCAGGCTTCGGGCGTGAGGTCGCCATGCACGCGCCGCAGCATCGGCGGCACGCCGTCGGCTTCGCCGCCTTCCATGTCGATCTTGTGGACGAACTCGTGAATTACCACGTTGTACGCCAGGACATCGCTCGCTTGCACATCCTGCCATGACAGAACGACAGGCCCGCCTTCCCACGCCTCGCCGCTCGCCTCCTGAGCGATGTCGTGCACGACGCCGGCTTCGTCCTGCACGGTTTTGCGAATCAGGAACTCGCCGGGATACAGCACGATGCCCGTCCAACCGCGATACAGCGCGCTCGGCAAATTGAGAATCGGCAGGCAGGCTTGCGCGGCCACCGAGACACACATCGCTTCGGTCAACGGCAGGTCGTGCGCCGTCGAAAAGTGTTTGCGGCCCAGGAAATCGGTCGCGAGGGCGCGCAGCTTGTCGAGGTCGGCCGCGCTGCGGCGTGTCAGGAATGGCAGGGCGCCGACGACTTCGCGCCAGACGGCATCGTCGATCGTGGGGCGTGTGTGGGCGCGTCGGAGGCGGGCGAGCAGGGTTCGGAGCATGAGGAGCGAAGTCGGATGATTTGACGCAGTCGCGGTGAATCTCAGGGGAGGGCCTTTGAGCACCGATGGCGTACCGATGCCAATTTAACTGCTTTTGCGCCGCCGCAACGAGCGTGCCACACAGCGCGGCGGCGGTGCTCAGTCGGGCAGCACCTTGCCCGGATTCATTAGCCCGAGCGGGTCGAAGGCCGTCTTCAGCGTGCGCATCAGTGCGAGTTCGACCGGCGACTTGTAATGCGCCGAGGCGTCGCGTTTGAGTTGCCCGAGGCCGTGCTCCGCGCTGATGGTGCCGTGATGGGCATGCACGCTGTCATGCACGGCGGCGGTGACCGCCGTCTGATGCCGATGAAGGAATTGGGCGGGATCGACGCCTTCGGGCGCCATCACGTTGTAGTGCAGATTCCCGTCGCCCAAATGGCCGAAGGTGACCATGCGGGCACCGGGCGCCACGCGCTGCACGATCGGGTCGGTGGCTTTGAGAAACGCGGGCACCCGGGATACCGGCACCGCGATGTCGTGCTTGATGTTGAGCCCCGTGGCCGACTGCGCCAGCGGAATGCTCTCGCGCAAGTGCCATAGCGCATTCGATTGCGCCAGGCTGTTCGCGACAATGGCGTCGTGCACGATACCCTGATCGACGGCCGCGTTCAGCAAGCGCTCCAGCAGATCGCGCGCATGCGCTTCACTCTCGTTGTCCGAGAGTTCAAGCAGCACGGTCTGGGCATGAGGTTGCGCGAACGGATAACGCTGCTGCGGGAAGATTTGCGCTACGAGTTGGAGGCAGAAGTGGGACATCAACTCGAAGCCCGTGAGCAGCGGACCTGCCATGCGTTGCGCCAGATTCAGAAGGGCCAGGGCGTGCGCGGGGCTTTCCAGAGCGGCGAGCGCCGTCATGCGCGCCACGGGTTGTGCGAAGAGCTTGAGTGTTGCCGCGGTAATCAGCCCGAGCGTGCCTTCCGCGCCGATGAAAAGATCGCGAAGATCGTAGCCGGTGTTGTCCTTGCGCAGCCCGCGCAAGCCCTCCCACAGTTCGCCTTGCGGCGTGACCACCTCGAGGCCGAGGCACAGTTCGCGCGTATTGCCGTATCGCAACACGGCGGTGCCGCCGGCATTCGTCGCGAGATTGCCACCGATCGTGCAACTGCCCTCGGCGGCCAGGCTCAGCGGGAAGAGGCGCTCCGCGCTGGCGGCCGCCGCCTGCACGTTCGCGAGCAGGCAGCCGGCCTCGGCAGTCAGGGTCATGTTCTCGGCATCCACCTGTCGGATGCGATCGAGACGGCGCAAGCTGATGAGCACCTGACGCCCGCTCGTGTCGGGTGTCGCGCCGCCGGCGAGGCCCGTGTTGCCGCCTTGCGGCACCATCGGCACGCCGTGCCGGACACAAAGGCGCACGAGGGCGGCGACCTGTGCGGCGTCGGCGGGGCGAAGCACGGCGAGGGCGCGTCCGGTATAGCGTTTGCGTTGATCGGTGAGGTAGGCGTCCGTGTCGGCGGCCTCGAGCAGAACGTGGTCACGGCCCAGCAGGTCACGGCACGCGGTGAGGAAGGAGGAGTCGTTCATGTCAGGGGGCGTCACACGATTTGCGCGATCCAAGGTTGGGTAACGCTGAGTCTCGAGGGCAGGCGCTAACGCGCGGCTGCGGCACGGGCTTTCGCGGCTCGCTTGAAGGGCCGCAGATAAAAGATCGTCGAGAAGAAGAAGACGACGGACAGCGCCGTCTCGATCCACGCGAGCGAGGCCGATGCCCCCGTGTCCGTCATGCCGCGCACGACGCCTTCGGCAAGAAACAGCAGGATGAACATGCTGGACCACTGCAGCGTATACAGGTTGCCGCGCAGCACGCCGCGCAGCGGCAGCAGCAACAGCAACGCCTTGAGGACCAGCCACGAGCCACCGGGACGCAGCGGCGCGAGCCATAACTCCCAGGCGAGCGACAGTGCAATCAACGCCAGCAGGCTCGTCACACTGATCAGGCGCAGCCCGCGAGCCCCGCCGGAGGCGGCGGGCATCGGCGGTGGCGTGCGTGGGGGCTGCGCGGGCGCACGCCGGGCATCGGTGTTTTGGGGCATGTCGGGCGGTGTAGCAGTCATGGGCTTGTCGTGATGGCCGGCGTTACTGCGGGAGCGCCCATCGCCACGCGCCGGGGGCGGCGTGTGGCGCGGCGCAAACCCTCATTCTGCCAGCTTGCGCGAGGCGCGGGCGAGTCGTGCGCCGAGCGCCGACGCCAACTGACGTTCGTCGGCCGAGAGCGGATTGCCGTCATGCGCGAAGTGGGTGGCGCCGTAGGGCGAGCCGCCGGTGCGTGTGCTGGAGAGCGCGGGTTCGGTATAGGGCAGCCCCATCAGCAACATGCCATGGTGCAGCAACGGGATCATCATCGACAGCAGCGTGCTTTCCTGGCCGCCATGCAGGCTGGCGCTCGACGTGAACACGCAGCCCGGTTTCCCGGCCAGGGCGCCCGAGAGCCACTGCGGCGTGGTGCCGTCGAGAAAGTATTTCAGCGCGGACGCCATGTTGCCGAAGCGGGTCGGCGACCCAAGCGCGAGTCCCGCGCATTCTTCCAGATCGCGCAATTCGACGTAGGGCGGGCCGCTGTCGGGAATGTCCGGTGCGCTCGCTTCACATACCGTGGAAACGGCGGGGACGGTGCGCACGCGCGCTTGCGCGCCGGGCACGCTGTCGATGCCGGCTGCGATGCATTGGGCGAGTTGTGCCGTGGTGCCGTGGCGGCTGTAGTACAGGACGAGGATTTCAGTCATGAAGTCGAATCGGCGGGTCGGTGGTGGCGGGCAGATCGATGTCGGGGCGTCGACTCGAGGTAGCGAGATCAAGCGGTCTGGCTGCGCGTTGTGTCGTTGCAGGTCGCCCCGGTTGTCGGGAACGCCTGCGTCAGACGTAATGCGGAAAACCTGCCCGAGCCTTGGGCCTTGGGTGAAAGCCGGGTGGAGAAGGAACAGAAAAGGAACGGAAAAGTGCGGGTATTATAGGGCGTTCCTATTGGCGTAACGGCTTAACCGCTTAACCGCGAGGCCCCGTAACGGATCGCGTGGGATGAACGGTTGCCAGCCGCGCCAGCCCTTCCCCTTAGGAGCCCGATTTGCTCAGACTGCCCCGCATCAACTGGAACAACGTTCGCCAACTGCTGAGATACGCGCTTGCGCGGGCGCAGGACGACCGGATTCCGCAAGTGGCGGCGAGCCTGACGTTTACCTCGATCCTGTCGATCGTGCCGCTGTTCGCGGTGACATTCGCGCTGTTCACCGCCTTTCCGATTTTCAATACGTTTCGCGACGCCTTGCAGGGCTTCCTGATCGAGCACCTGATGCCCGAGAGCGTCAATGCCCAGATTTTCAATTACCTGAACCAATTCGCATCGAAGGCGAAAGGCCTGACGGCGTTCGGTTTGATCGGCTTGCTGGTGACGGCCGTGCTCACGTTAATGACGATCGAGTCGGCGTTCAACGTGATCTGGCGTGTGCGACGTCCGCGACCGATCGCACAGCGTCTGCTGATTTATTGGAGTCTGCTCACGCTTGGGCCGCTGTTGATCGGAGTGAGTCTGTCGATCAGTTCGTACGTCTTCACGCAATCGATGTCGCTGGTGAGCACGCTGCCGCCCGTTGTCACCTCGTTGCTCAGCCTGATTCCGCCGGCGCTGACCAGCGTGGTGTTCATGCTGATGTATCTCTACATGCCGAATTGCAAGGTGGACTGGCGCGACGCGCTGGTTGGCGGTGTCGTGGCGGCGCTGGCGTTCGACCTGACCAAGCGGGGCTTCGGCATGTACATCCGGCAGTTTCCGACCTACACGGCCGTGTATGGCGCATTCGCGGCGGTGCCGATCTTCTTGCTCTGGATCTACCTGTCGTGGCTGGTGGCGCTGATCGGCGCGACGATCACGTCGGTCCTGCCCGCGCTGCGCCTCGGGCATTTCCAATACCCCCGCTTTCCGGGGAGCGATCTGCTGGACGGCCTGACGCTGATCCACTTGCTCAATCTGGACCGCGAAGCCGGCGGTAGCGGTCGCACGATGGCGCAACTGGCGGGTACGATGCGCACGAGCCTCGATCATGCCGGTGACCTGCTCGCTCGGCTTGAGCGCATGGGATGGGTCGGACGGTTGACGATGCAGCCACCGGTGGAGCGTTGGCTGCTGCTCGCGAACCCGCGTACGACGACCCTGGCGCCACTGGTCGCGCAGCTGGCCCTCAACGTCGACGAGCTGGCGCGTCAAATGGAGCGTCACGCGCTCGATGGCGCGCATGTTGCCGACATTCTGCGCGAAGGAAAATGGGACGTGCCCCTGGCCGACGCGCTACCGCGCGATGTCACTCCGGACGACGGCGGTGGCGACGCGTCGTGTCTTGACGTGGATCACAAGGGTCACGAGCCCGAAGCAGGCGCTAGAGCTTGATACGGCCGAGACAGATATCCCGAAACATGACCCAGTCGCCCATCAGGCTGTAGATCGGATGGCGGAAGGTGGCGGGCCGGTTCTTCTCGAAAAAGAAATGGCCGACCCACGCGAACGCGTAACCACAGACGACTGCCGCGAGCAGCCACCACGGGTTGCCTGTCAGGGCAAGCGCTGCCAGAAAGGCGATCACGCCCCATGAGCCGACGAAATGCAGACGGCGGCAGACGGCGTTGCGGTGCTCACCGAGATAGAAGGGGTAGAAGTCCGCAAACCGGTGAAACGCCGGCGACTCATCGTGCCCAGGTGTCATGGCAAACCTCCTGCATTGGGAAGTTGATGCGTTCAGTCTCGCATGAATTGCACAAGCGCATCGAGCAGCGCGTCCGGCTGTTCCGTCATGATCGCGTGGCCGGCATTGACGACCTTGACCGAAACGGGGGCACCGGCGTCGCGCAACGCATCGAGCAGGGCTTGCGCTGCGCGGGGCGGCGTCATCTGATCGCGTTGCCCCAACACGGCGAGCACCGGACATCGAACCTGCGCAGCCGCCGCCATCCCTCGATCGTAGCGATTGCACGCCTCGAAGTCGGTAAGAAACACCTTGGCGGGATTGCGTTGCGCCACGCGCTCCATCAAGCGTTGATTGACGCCCCATGTCCAGAAACCGGGGCCGGGCGCCGATGGCTTGGCGGCGATCGTGCTGTGCGACCAGGCGTTGACGAGGGCGATGGCCTCCGGCTCACGTTCGGCGGCGGCCTCGAGGAGGACATCGGAGACTTTCATCGGGTAAGCGGTGCCCACCAGGGCGATACGGGACACCCGATCGGGGTGGCGGGCGGCGGCGTCCAGCGCAATCAGCGACCCCATGCTGTGCCCGACCCAGGTCGCTTTTCCGATGCCGGCGGCATCGAGCACGGCGACCACGCGATCGGCCATCGCTTCAATGGTCGTCAATGGGGCGCCCGTGCTGCGGTGATGTCCGGGCAAATCGAGCGCGAGTACGTTCATGCCGTGATGGGCGAGGTACCGGCTCTGTAACCCCCACACGCTGTGATCGTGCTGTGCGCCATGCAGGAAGACGACCGTCGGTAGCGCGGGATCCATCGATTTGCCGGCGGTATAGGCGTAGACGTTGTTGCCGCGGATGTCGAACTTCATCGTGCTTGTCCCTTGGCCGTGGATTTGACTGCCGCCTTCAGGCCGCGTTTGAGATCCTGGATCAGGTCGTCAGGGTCTTCCAGGCCGATCGACAGGCGTACGGTGCCCTCTCCGATACCCGCCGCCGCGAGCGCCGCGGCGTCCATGCGGAAATGCGTGGTGGAGGCAGGGTGAATGACCAGGGAGCGTGCGTCGCCGACATTGGCCAGATGCGAGAAGAGCTGCAGCGATTCGATGAAACGGCGCCCGGCCTCCCGGTCGCCCTTCAGATTGAAGCTGAAGACGGCACCCGCGCCGCGCGGGAGCAGTCGCTTGGCCAGTGCGTAGTCGGGATGCGACGCCAGTTCCGGATAGGCGACGCTTGCCACCGCCTCGTGCCCCGCCAGGAACGCCACCACCCGACGTGCGTTGTCGACGTGCCGCGCCATGCGAAGTGGCAGCGTTTCGAGACCTTGCAGCAGTTGCCATGCCGCCTGCGGATGCAGGCATGCGCCAAAGTCGCGCAAGCCCTCGCGTCGCGCGCGCAACAGGAATGGCGCGACCGAGCTCTCCTCGGCGAAGACCATGCCGTGGAAGCCGTCGTACGGCTCGGTCAGTTCGGGAAATTTGCCGCTTCGCTCGAAGTCGAACGTGCCCCCGTCGATCAGAATGCCGCCGATGGTCGTGCCATGCCCTCCGAGGAACTTGGTAGCCGAGTGATAGACGATATCGGCGCCATGATCGAACGGCTGAATGAGCCACGGTGTGGTGAACGTGCTGTCGACCATCAGGGGCACGTCCGCGTCATGAGCGATCTCCGCGACTTGGGCGATGTCGAGGACGTCGAGCCCCGGATTGCCAAGCGTTTCGCCAAAGAACAGCCGGGTCTCGGGGCGCACGGCGGCGCGCCAGCCGTTCAGGTCGCCAGGGCGCACGAAGGTGGTCTCGATGCCGAAGCGGCGCAGTGTGTAATGCAGCAGATTGTGCGAACCGCCGTACAGCGCGCTGGACGCCACGATGTGCGAACCCGCGCCCATCAGGGTTGCGATGGCCAGGTGCAGCGCGGCCTGGCCGCTTGCCGTGGAAATGGCGCCGACGCCGTTTTCCAGTGCGGCCATGCGCTCTTCGAAGACGGCATTGGTCGGGTTGGAAATGCGCGAATAGACATGGCCGGCGCGTTCCATGTTGAAAAGCGCGGCTGCCTGGTCGGCATCGGAGAAGACAAACGACGTGGTCTGGTAGATCGGCGTGGCGCGAGCCCCGGTGGCGGGGTCGGGGGCGGCCCCGGCGTGCAGGGCAAGCGTGTCGAAGTGCGGGACTGACATGTCGGAGAGGGCCTCTCGGTTGGCTTGACGTTGACTTGACGGCGACTTGGCGCTGGCGTGTGATGCGGACATCACGTATGCGGCAATCCTAGCACCACCGCCATGCATCTCGACAGGCGCTGCCGCCCCCATTGGCAAAATGCCGGTGCTGTCCGATGTCTGAGGTGCGGCGATGCCCGATCGATCCCCGGAATCGGCCGAAAACCCTCGTCGCACGGACATTGGCGCGTCTTGTTCCTTTCCTTTTCAGACGCTTTCCGATAGCATCTTTCGAACATGATCTAATCACAATAACGAGGGGACAGCGGCGCGCGCGCCGGCGATCCGTCTCGAACGCCGAAGTCTGGCAAATGCGTCCGGTGGCATCGTCCTGCCGCGGTTGCCCGAGCATCTCAACGAGGAGTGTGTGCCATGCGTGTGTCTGACATCCTGAAAGTAAAGGGCAACACCCTTTTCACCGTGACCCCGGAGACGTTGCTGGCCCAGGCCGTCGACACGATGGCGGAGCATGACATTGGTTCGCTCGTCGTGATGGAGTTCGGCGATCTCGTGGGCATGCTCACGTTCCGCGAAATCATCAATACGATCAGCAAGAACGGCGGTACGGTTGGCAGTTCCACAATTCGCAAAGTCATGGACGACCATCCGCTCACCTGCACGCCGGAGACGGATGTCGACGAAGTCCGGCGCATGATGCTTGAGCGTCACGCCCGTTATTTGCCCGTCATGGACAATCGCACGCTCATGGGCGTGATTTCCTTCTACGATGTGGCGCGTGCCGTCGTCGAGGAGCAATCCTTTGAAAATCGCATGCTCAAGGCCTACATTCGCGATTGGCCGGCCGAGGAAGCGGAAAACACCAAGTGAGTGAGGCCAGCCAGCGCGGGGCACGCGGCGAGGGCCACCAATCACGACTGTTGAAAGAGCGGCGCTTTGCGCCGTTCTTCTGGACCCAGTTTCTGGGTGCGATGAACGACAACGTGTTCAAAATCGCATTCACGTCGCTCGTCACCTATCACGCATCGCTTTTTCAGAACGTCGACGGCAAGACGGCGGCGTTCCTCATCTCGGCCATCTTCATCGCGCCGTTCCTGTTGTTTTCCGCGACCAGCGGGCAAATTGCCGATAAGTGGGACAAGGCGCGCCTGATCCGTTTCGTCAAGTCGCTGGAGATCGCGATCATGGCGCTCGGCGCGGCCGGCTTCCTCTGGGCAAGCGCGCCGCTGCTGTTCGTGTGCACCTTCCTGATGGGACTCCACTCCACACTCTTTGGGCCGGTCAAGTACGCCTATCTGCCTCAGCACCTGGCCACGCGCGAACTGGTGGGGGGGAACGGTCTGGTCGAAATGGGCACGTTCGTGGCCATCCTGATCGGCACGATTGTCGGCGGCGAACTGGCTGGCGCCGGGGCGGGCTCGCTGCCGTGGATCGGCGGCGTTTGCCTCGGACTGGCCTTGTTGGGCCGGCTGGTGTCGACGTGGGTGCCGCAAACGCCCGCGGCGCAGCCGGATCTGCGCATCAATTGGAATCCGTTGACCGAGACGTGGAGAAATCTGTGCATCGCGCGTACGGACCGTGCGGTCTTCCAGAGTCTGCTCGGTATCTCGTGGCTTTGGTTTCTCGGGGCGACCTTTCTCGCGTCGTTTTTCAACTTCGCACATGACGTGCTCGGCGCCGGTCCGGGTGTCGTCACGCTGCTGCTGGCCATGTTCTCCCTGGGCATCGGGATTGGGTCGCTGTTGTGCGAGCGGCTTTCGGGCGGCAAGGTGGAAATCGGACTCGTGCCGTTCGGCTCGATCGGCATGACGGTATTCGCGGTCGATCTTTATTTTGCGAGTCGGGGCGGCGCTCACGGCGCGGCCTTGCAGACGGTGGCGCAGTTCGCTTCGCAACCGGCCCATTGGCGCGTGCTGGTGGACCTGTTCCTGCTGGCGATGTTCGGGGGCTTCTACAGCGTGCCGTTGTACGCGCTGATTCAAAGCCGTAGCGCGCCGTCGCATCGCGCACGCATCATCGCAGCGAACAATATCCTCAACGCGTTGTTCATGGTCGTGTCGGCCCTCATGGCGATGGCGCTCACGAAGGCCGGGTTCACCATCGACCAGTTGTATCTCGTCACCGGCATTCTCAACGCGCTGGTGGCTGTCTATCTATACCTGCGACTCCCGGAATTCCTGATTCGCTTCGCGATGTGGCTGCTGTTGCACACCCTCTATCGCATCGACGTCAAAGGGGCGGATCAGATTCCGGACGACGGGCCATGCCTGCTGGTCTGCAATCACGTCAGCTTTGCCGATGCCGTGGTGATCGGGGCGTCGATCCGGCGTCCGGTTCGCTTTGTGATGGACCACCGTATTTTCCGCATCCCGGTGCTGTCGTGGTTCTTTCGTACGGTCGGCGCCATTCCCATTGCCCCGGCGCACGAAGATGCAGTCGCGCTCGAGTGCGCCTACCGGCAGATCGCAGTCGCGCTGGCGGCGGGCGACGTCGTTTGCCTCTTTCCTGAGGGTAAGCTCACGGCATCCGGCGAGCTGCAGGTCTTCCGTCAGGGGGTACAGCACATTGTCGAGCGTACGCCCGTGCCGGTCGTGCCGATGGCGCTGCGCGGGCTGTGGGGAAGTTTCTTTTCGCGACATGGTGGCGCGGCAATGTCACGGCCGTTCAAGCGTGGCATTCTGAACCGGCTCGAGCTTGTCATCGGGGCGCCGGTGTCGCCTGCGCAGGCGACGCCGGAAACCCTGCGGGACAAGGTGCTCAAGCTGCGCGGCCCCTGGCCGGTGTGAGGGGGCGTCTCCTCATGAATCGCGGCCGTGGCTCGGAAGTCTCCGATGCCACGCCCCAAAAGCGCCCAAAATGCCGCCGGCCGGTCGTTTAGCGCCCTCGACCGTCGCACAGGGCGGCGCGGTGTGGCGGGATCGCTGGCATAATAGGGCCTTCCCGTCCTCCCCGAACCCGATCCCCGTATGTCTGGCAATACGCTTGGAACTCTGTTTACCGTCACCACTTTCGGCGAATCGCATGGCCCGGCCATTGGCTGCGTGATCGATGGCTGTCCGCCGGGAATGGCGCTCACGGAAGCCGACATCCAGGGGGAGCTGGATCGCCGCCGTCCTGGCACGTCGCGCCACGTTACGCAGCGCAACGAACCGGACGCCGTCGAGATTCTCTCTGGCGTGTTCGAGGGCGTGACGACGGGGACGCCCATCGCACTGCTGATCCGCAATACCGATCAACGCAGCAAAGACTACGGCAACATCGTCCAGACGTTCCGCCCCGGACATGCCGATTACACCTATCTGCAAAAGTACGGCGTGCGCGATTACCGCGGTGGCGGACGCTCGTCCGCACGTCTCACGGCGCCCGTCGTTGCCGCCGGCGCCGTCGCCAAGAAGTGGCTGGCCGAAAAATTTGGCGTGCAGGTGTACGGATGCATGACGCAACTCGGCGACATCGAGATCGCACAGACGGATTGGTCGCAGGTGTCGCAGAATCCGTTCTTCGCCGCCAACGCGGAAGTCGTCCCGCAACTGGAAGCGTATATGGATGACCTTCGCAAGGCGGGCGATTCGGTCGGGGCGAAGCTGCGCGTTGTGGCGACCGGCGTTCCGGTGGGTCTTGGAGAGCCGCTGTTCGATCGCCTGGATGCCGATATCGCCCACGCGATGATGGGCCTGAATGCCGTCAAGGGCGTGGAGATCGGTGCGGGTTTCCGCAGCGTCACGCAAAAGGGGTCGGAGCACGGCGACGAATTGACGCCGGAGGGCTTCGTCGGGAACAACGCCGGTGGCATTCTGGGCGGCATTTCGACCGGTCAGGATATCGACGTGTCGATCGCGATCAAGCCCACGTCGAGCATTCGTACACCGCGTCGCTCGATCGACGTTGCCGGTCACGCATCGACGGTGGAAACGTTCGGGCGGCATGACCCTTGCGTGGGAATTCGCGCGACGCCGATTGCCGAAGCGCTGCTCGCGCTCGTGTTGATCGATCACGCGTTGCGTCACCGCGCGCAGTGTGGCGACGTGCACGTGAACACGCCGGTTATCGCGGCGCGCGTGCCGGACTGACGAGGCGCAAGGCGAACGCCAGGCGTCGTCAGCCGGAGTGAAGGCCGCCGGGCGAACCGGCGGCGATACCGCATTACATATTCGGGTAGTTCGGCCCGCCCCCCCCTTCCGGCGTAACCCACACGATATTCTGCGTCGGGTCCTTGATGTCGCAAGTCTTGCAATGCACGCAGTTCTGCGCGTTGATTTGCAACCGCTCGGACTCGTCCTCGTTCTTCACGAACTCATACACACCTGCCGGGCAATAGCGTTGCTCAGGCCCCGCGTATTCGGACAGATTGATGCCAACCGGCACGCTGGGATCCTTGAGCGTGAGATGCGCCGGTTGGTTCTCCTCGTGGTTGGTGTTCGAGATGAAGACCGACGACAGACGATCGAACGTGAGCTTCCCATCCGGCTTGGGGTAGGCGATCGGCTGACATTGCGCGGCCGGCAGCAGGCACTCATGATCGGCCTTCTTGCGGTGAATCGTCCATGGCATCTTGCCGCCGAGCAGCTTTTGCTCAATGCCGGTCATGATCGTGGCCACGGTCAGGCCCTTCTTGAACCACTGCTTGAAGTTGCGCGCCTTGTTCAGCTCTTCGTGCAGCCACGATTGCTCGAACGCGGCCGGGTAGGCGCTGAGTTCGTCACGCTGGCGCTCGGCCACCAGCGCGTCGAAGGCGGCATCGGCTGCCATCATGCCGCTCTTGATAGCGGCGTGGCTGCCCTTGATCCGGCTGACATTGAGGAAGCCCGCTTCGCACCCAACCAGCGCACCGCCCTTGAAAACGAGCTTCGGCAGGGCCAGCAGACCGCCCGCTGTAATGGCACGTGCACCGTATGAAATGCGCTTGCCCCCTTCGAGGAAGTGACGAATCGACGGATGGGTCTTGTAACGCTGGAACTCCTCGAACGGCGACAGGTACGGATTGCCGTAGTCGAGCCCAACGATGAAACCGACCGCCACCTGATGATTCGGCAGGTGGTAGAGGAACGAGCCGCCGTAGGTTTGCGCGTTGAGCGGCCAGCCGGCCGTGTGGATGACGAGACCTTCCTTGTGCTTGGCCGGGTCGATTTCCCACAGTTCCTTGATGCCCAGGCCGTAGGCCTGCGGATCGCGGCCTTCGTCGAGATTGAACTTGCGCATCAATTGGCGACCCAGGCTGCCCCGTGCGCCTTCCGAGAAGATCGTGTACTTGGCGTGCAGTTCCATGCCCAGTTGGAAGTTCTCGGTCGGTTCGCCGTCCTTGCCGACGCCCATGTTGCCGGTCGCCACGCCCATGACCGCGCCGTTCTCGTCGTACAGGATCTCGGCGGCCGGGAAGCCCGGGAAGATTTCAACGCCCAGCGCTTCGGCTTGTTGTCCGAGCCAGCGCACGACATTGCCCAGGCTGATGACATAGTTGCCGTGATTCTGGAAGCAGGCGGGCAGCAGCCACGACGGCGTGGGGGTCGCGCCGGTCTCGTTCAGGAACAGGAAGCGATCTTCAACGACCGGGGTGTCGAGCGGTGCACCAAGGGCTTTCCAGTCGGGGATGAGTTCGGTCAGCGCTTGCGGATCCATGACCGCGCCAGACAGGATGTGCGCCCCGATTTCCGAGCCTTTTTCCAGGACACATACGGAAATCTCCTTCCCCGCCTCCTGCGCGCGCTGCTTCAAACGGATTGCCGTGGACAGGCCGGCCGGACCGCCGCCAACAACGACGACGTCATACTCCATCGACTCCCTCGGGCCGTACTGCTCAAGCAGCTTGGGATCCATTGATGCTCCTGTTATAAACGTTAGAATTCGTGGGTGCGGCCATTTTCCGGGAATGGGGGGCACCTCGCAACCGCATATTAATAGCACGATCGTTCGGTATGGTAGGTAAGCAACTCTAGCGGCACGCCATGCGGCGTCGCCGTTGTTCAATGGGTGTCCAGGCGCGAGGGAGAAGACGATGGGGCGTTCGCTGAATCTCGAAGGGAAAGTGGCGATGGTGACGGGGGCCTCGAGCGGACTTGGCATGCAGTTTGCCAAGGTGCTGGCCCAGGCCGGGGCAAAGGTCGTGCTGGCCAGCCGGCGTGTCGAGCGGCTCAAGGAATTGAGGGCGGAGATCGAGGCGCAAGGCGGTGCGGCGCACGTCGTTCCTCTCGATGTGACCGACTACGACAGCATTCGCGCCGGGGTGGCCCATGCCGAGACCGAGGCGGGGGCCATTGATATTCTGATCAACAACTCCGGTGTGTCGACCCAGCAGCGTCTGGTCGACGTTACGCCCCAGGACTACGACTACGTCCTGAACACCAACACGCGCGGCACCTTTTTCGTGGCGCAGGAAGTCGCCAAACGCATGATTCGGCGGGCAAAGGGCGACCCGCAGCGCCAGCACCGGATCATCAATGTGGCGTCGGTGGCTGGGCAGCGCGCGATTTCCATGCTCGGCGTGTACTGCGTGAGCAAGGCGGCGGTCATCCACATGACCCGTGCGATGGCACTCGAATGGGGACGTTACAACATCAATGTCAATGCGCTGTGTCCGGGCTATATCGACACCGAGATCAACCACGAGCATTGGCAGACCGACGCCGGTCGCAAGCTCGTTCAGATGCTGCCCCGCCAACGCGTCGGGGAACCGAGCGATCTGGACGGGCTGATTCTGCTTCTTGCCTCAGACGATTCCAGGTTTATCAACGGGTCGATCATGACGATCGACGATGGTCTGGCGGTCGGCTGAGCCTCGTCAGGCCTTGTGCCACGGCGATTTGGCGAATTGGGCAGGCTCGCTGCAATGCGGCAATCCGGGATTGTCCGAGGCAGTCAGCGTAGCGGCGACAAGCGCATAATTCTCGGGTGCTAATGGGGTCGTGAAGGACGTCGTGCTGACGTCGGATCCCGAAACATCTTGAGGACAACATGTTGAATCAAGGCTGGCGTGCGCTCGTCGGCGTCGCGCTCGCCCTCGCCGCAATTGCGCTGCCGGTGGCCGCGCAGCCCTACAAGGCCGAATACTCGCTGTCGATCATGCCCGATGCCGGCACGCCCTGGGGCAAAGGCACGCAACTTTGGGCGGACATGGTGCGCGAGCGTACGCGTGGGCGCATCAACATTCGACTGCACACAGGCGCCTCGCTCGTGGGTGGCGACCAGACGCGGGAATTCTCCGCATTGCGTCAGGGCGTGATCGACATGGCGGTCGGCTCGACGATCAACTGGTCGTCAGCGATACCCGAATTCAACGTTTTCTCCCTGCCATTCCTGCTGCGTGGCTGTCGTTCTCTCGACGCCCTGACGCAGGGCGACGTCGGGCGCGAGCTGTTTCGCCGCGTGGAAGAGCAGGGCGTTGTACCGCTGGCGTGGGGCGAGAATGGCTTTCGGCAACTGAGCAACTCTCGCCGTTCGATCCGTGCGCCAGAGGATATGCGCGGCCTGCGTTTCCGTGTTGTCGGGTCATTGCTGTTCAACGACATCTTCACGGCATTGGGCGCCGTGCCGACTCAGATGACGTGGAACGATGCGGTGCGCGCGCTGCGCGCACGCAAGATCGACGGCCAGGAAAATCCGATCACGGTCTTCAACAATGTGCGGCTCGATACGTTGGGACAGCGCTTCATCACGGTGTGGGATTACGTCGCCGATCCCATCGTGTTCTCCGTCAACCGACAGGTCTGGGATAGCTGGTCGCCGCAGGATCGCGACATCGTTCGCGACGCAGCGATCGAGGCGGCGCGATTCGAAGTGACGCTCGCAAGAGAAGACGCGATGCGCGGCGAGAATGCCGCGTGGGACGATCTGGCAGCGCGCGGCGTGAAGGTCACGCGACTCACGCCGGAACAACGCCAGCGCTTTGTCGACGCAACGCGTCCCGTCTATGCGAAATGGAAAGTGCTGGTCGGGCGCGATCTGGTCGACAAGGCCGAGGCCGCCGTGAGAGACGAGGCAACGATCGCCAAGACGCACGACGCCGGCGCGCGCAAGTAGTTGTGCCGGCTCGCGTCGGAAATGTCTGTGGCGCTGGTCTCACGCGATTCTGAAAAGGCTGCCGCTCGTCGCCACTCGCCGAGGGTTGGCGCACACCAAACGCTCCGACGCGCTACACTTTCTCCCCATGGTGTCCTGTCACTACGTGGCAGGGCGTCGATTTTCAATATGGGGAATTTGCAGTGTCGTCAGAATACAAAGAAGTCTTTCGGATGAGCATGCCCATTCGCTGGGGCGATATGGATGCCTTCGGGCATGTGAATAACACCGTCTACTTCCGCTACATGGAGCAGGTCCGTATCTCGTGGCTGGAGTCGCTCGACATCGCGTCGGAAGAAAGCTCGACGGGCGAGGGGCCGGTGATCATCAACGCGAACATGACGTTCTTGCGTCAGTTGCGCTATCCCGGCGATATCGATTGCCGCATGTCGGTAGGCGCGCTGGGCCGAAGCAGCGTCGATACACGTTTTGAGCTGCGCCGCGCCGATACGCCGGATGTCCTCGTCGCCGAGGGCGGTGCGAAGATCGTTTGGGTCAACTACAAAGCGGAAAAGTCGGTGCCGCTGCCGGAGGCGGTGCGCGCGTTGATGGCGTGAGGCTTGTTTCGGTGAAGCGGGAAGGGGGCGCTGCCTGCCCCCTGGCGTTCCTCAGTTGCCGAGGAGTCGCTGAACGAGTTCGGTCGCCGTGCCGGCGCCGTACTTCTGCATCAGGCGCGCGCGGTAGATGTCGACGGTACGCGGGCTGATGTCGAGAACCTTGCCGATCTGCTTGCTCGTCTTGCCCTGCACGAGTTGCGCCGCGATTTCGCGCTCGCGCGCGGTCAGTGCCACGGCGACGCGACGAGTGGCCGACATGTCCTCAAAGGTCCAGAGGCCGGCGGCGTGGGGGTCTTTCACGTCGAGCGAGCGACCCGTCACGTGGCACCAGAACAGTTCGCCGCTGGCCCGGCGCATGATGCGCTCGTCAGCATAGACGCCCTGCGCGCTCATGATCGGCGGAATGCGCTCGCCAATGCGCTCGAACTCCTTGGGGGACGGATACAGTACCTGGAACGACTGACCGATCAGGGCCTCGGGCTCGTAGCCGAAGATCTTGCCAAGCTGTCGATTGCAGTCCTCGATGATGCGCTGGCGCGAAATGACCAGGCCGACGGGAGCGATATGAAAAGCGGTCTGGTAGTCGAACGTCGGCATGGGGGAGCGGCGCGGATCCTGTCTGGGCGCGTGCCGGTGGATCGCGTGTTACGGCCCGGCGCGCAAGGAGATATGTAATTTCACGTATTGTGCCCGATTTGCCCGGCACCGTAAGCTCTATGATTGCATGAGGTGCGTGGCCACGGCGATTCGAGGGGCGGCGCAAGCCTCGCAACGCGCAAGCGCGCGACATAATTTCAATTCTCAACCGAGGGAAAGGGACACACGATGAACAAGGTATACGCCAGCGCCAAGGAGGCGCTCGCCGATGTTGTCGCAGACGGGCAAACGCTCGCTGTCGGCGGCTTCGGCCTGTGTGGCATTCCCGAGGCCCTGATCGCCGCGTTGCGCGACTCGGGCGTCAAGGGGCTCACCTGTATCAGCAACAACGCCGGCGTGGACGGCTTCGGTCTGGGATTGCTGCTCGAGACGCGTCAGATCAAGCGGATGATTTCGTCGTACGTTGGCGAGAACAAGGAGTTCGAACGCCAATATCTGGCCGGCGAACTCGAGCTCGAATTCACCCCGCAGGGCACGCTGGCCGAAAAACTGCGCGCCGGTGGCGCAGGCATTCCGGCGTTCTTCACGAAGACGGGCGTGGGTACGGTAGTCGCCGAAGGCAAGGAAATCCGTGAATTCGACGGTGAGACGTACGTCATGGAGCGCTCGCTGCGCGCCGATATCGCGCTCGTGAAGGCCGCCAAGGCGGATCGCGCGGGCAACCTCGTGTTCAATCGTACCGCCCGCAACTTCAACCCGGTGGCGGCCATGGCCGGCAAGATCACCATCGTCGAAGTCGAGGAACTGGTCGACACCGGTTCGATCGACCCGGACGACGTGCACCTGCCCGGCATCTTCGTTCAGCGCATCGTGCTGAACGCGCATCCGGAAAAACGCATTGAACAACGCACGGTTCGTGCCAAGTAAGCGCCGAGATCAAGGAGATAACCATGGCATGGAATCGTGATGAAATGGCTGCGCGCGCGGCGCGAGAGCTGGAAGACGGCTTTTACGTGAACCTCGGCATCGGTTTGCCCACGCTGGTGGCGAACCATGTGCCCGACGGCATGGAAGTCTGGCTGCAATCGGAGAATGGCCTGCTCGGTATCGGCCCGTTCCCGACGGAGGACGAAGTCGATGCAGACATGATCAACGCGGGCAAGCAAACGGTGACGACGCTACCGGGTTCGTCGATCTTCTCGTCGGCGGACTCGTTCGCGATGATCCGTGGCGGCCACATCAATCTGGCAATCCTCGGGGCGATGCAGGTCAGCGAAAAAGGCGACCTCGCGAACTGGATGATCCCGGGCAAGATGATCAAGGGCATGGGCGGCGCGATGGATCTTGTCGCCGGTGTCGGTCGCGTGGTCGTGCTCATGGAGCACGTTGCCAAGGGCGACGCCCACAAGATTCTGAAGGCCTGCGATCTGCCGCTGACCGGCCTTGGCGTGGTCAACCGCATCATCACCGACCTCGGTGTGATCGATGTGACGCCGGACGGCCTGAAGGTGGTCGAGCTCGCGCCGGGCGTGACGAAGGAAGAAATTTCGCAGAAGACCGGGGCACCGCTCGATACGAGCGCTGTCTGACGCATGGGTGACGTGGCCGTCGTCTCTTGTGGCTTGAATGCCAGGGGCGTGTGACACGCAGTATTGCTGAGGGTTGCCGTGGCCGTTGAACCCGGTGATCGATGGAAGGCGAAGCGGGCGGGGATTTCCCCGCCCGTTTTGTTTTGGCGGTGCCGGTGAGTCGGCCACGATTCGGGTTCTGCGCGACACTGAGCGCCGTGTTGCGGGCATCGCTGCAAAGGTAGACGGCAAGCGCGGTAGAATTCGGTTCTGGAAACCGATCCGATGAGTCTGTCATGTCGAGCTACGCGCCGCGCCTGTCGAACGTTCAGTGTCTGAGCCCTTCCGGGTTGCATCGTATGGCGTACACGGAATGGGGCGATCCGGAGAATCCGCGCGTTCTGTTGTGCGTGCATGGGCTGACGCGATGCGGTCGCGATTTTGATGCGCTGGCGAAGACGTTCGCAAACGACTACCGTGTCGTGTGTCCCGACGTGGTTGGGCGCGGACAGTCGTCGTGGCTGCGCAATCCCGCAGGCTATGTCGTGCCGCAATACGTCTCCGACATGGTGACGTTGATTGCGCGCCTGGGCGTGACGTCCGTGGACTGGTTCGGCACGTCGATGGGCGGGTTGATCGGCATGGGCCTCGCGGGCTTGCCCGATACGCCGATTCGCAATCTGCTGCTCAACGATGTCGGACCGCACATCGACGTCGCCGCGCTCGCACGTATCGGTCAATATGTCGGTACGCCGAAGCGTTTTGCATCGATCGACGAGGGGGCCGACTACCTCTGGTCGATCTCGTCGTCATTCGGTCCGCATACCCGGGAGGAATGGCGCGCATTGTGCGAGCCGCTGCTCAAGGCCGACGGCGATGGATATGTGTTGCGTTACGATCCGTCGCTCGGAGCGGCATTTGCCGCGATTTCGCCCGAGGCCGTAGCGGCGGGAGAGGGCGTGCTCTGGGCGTCGCTTGCGGCATTTTCCGGACGCCTGTTGATTGTGCGCGGCGAGCAGTCGGATCTGCTGTCTCGCGCGACGCTCGAACAAATGCTGGCGCTCGCGCAACACGCACGCGCCGTGGAAATACCCGGCGTGGGACATGCGCCGACGTTTGTGCATGCGGATCAGATCGAGATCGCACGCCGATTTTTTGAGGGATTTGCCGACTGACACTCGCTCCGGTGGCGGGGTGCGGCGACAAGTCCGACGTTCGAAGAACACGAGGAGTCTTTCATCATGGCAGTACAACGTTTCTACGTCGAAAAGCGCTGGTCGGACATGGCGGTGCACAACGGCACGGTTTATCTGGCAGGGCAGACGCCGGATGACCGCACGCAGGACATGGTCGGTCAGACGCGTCAGGTACTCGCGCATATCGACCGCCTGCTCGCCGAGGCGAACAGCGACAAGTCGCTGATTCTTTCCTGTCAGATCTATATTTCGGACATGAAGTATTTCGGCGAAATGAACCAGGTGTGGGACGAATGGGTGCCCGCGGGTAATGCACCTCCGCGTGCCACTGTGCAGGCGTTGCTCGCCGACCCTGCCATGCTTGTAGAAATCGTGGTCGTGGCGGCTCAGCGCGAAGGCTGAGTCTCACGACCCGTATCATCAGGGGCGCGCGTCGCCCCATGTTCCGACATGAACCAACATCAAGCACCGACCTCCGCTGGCACGAATTCGACAACGGCGCCGGACGCCCGGAATTCGACCCCGGGCGTGGGTGATGTGCCTCTGCCCGCCACGCTCGACAACGCGCTCGCGTTCGCCACCACCCTGTGCGGCGAGCATGTGCTCTCGTCCGGCGAGCCAATCATGGCGCACGCACGGGGCATGCTCGCGATTCTCGATACGCTGCGCGTGGACGAGGCAACGCATCAGGCCGCGGCGCTCTTCTCCGCCGTCGAGTTCCTGCCGGATCCCCAAACCACGTTGACCCAAACCTTCGGCGCCGAAGTGGCGGCGCTCGTGATCGACGTGCGCAAGTTGCAGCGGCTCTCGGGCGCGGGCTCGCGTGCCGCGCAGGCCATGCCGACCGACGGGCGCGATCGCGACGCCGCGGCAGAACGCAAGTCGCAGGTCGAAGGGCTGCGCAAGATGCTGCTCGCGTTTGCGCAAGACATCCGTGTGGTGATGATCCGGCTGGCGTCGCGTCTGCAATCGCTGCGCTGGTATGCGGCACAGAAGAAGACACCCCCTGAGGAGATGCCGCATGAGGTGCTCGAGATCTATGCGCCGCTTGCGAACCGCCTCGGCATCTGGCAACTGAAGTGGGAGCTCGAAGACCTCGCGTTCCGCTTCCTGGAGCCGGTCACTTACAAGCAGATTGCCAAGCTGCTCGAAGAGAAGCGCGTCGAGCGTCAGACGTTCATCGAAGGCGCGATCCAGCGACTTCAGGACGAACTGGCGCGCGCGGGTGTCAGGGCCGAAGTGTCCGGGCGGCCGAAGCACATCTACAGTATCTGGAAGAAGATGCGCGGCAAGGCGGTCGATTTCGCCGAACTGTACGACGTGCGCGCGTTTCGCGTGATCGTCGACGACATCAAGGATTGCTACACGGTGCTGGGCATTGTCCACAACCTGTGGCAGCCGATTCCGAAAGAGTTCGACGATTACATCTCGCGTCCGAAGCCCAATGGCTACAAGTCGCTGCACACCGTGGTGATCGGCGATGACGGGCGGGCATTCGAAGTGCAGATACGCACGAATGAGATGCATCACTTTGCCGAGTATGGCATCGCGGCCCACTGGCGCTACAAGGAAGCGGGGCAGCGCGGCTACGGCGGCGCGTTTGCGGCGAACGAGGCCTACGACGAGAAGATCGCCTGGCTGCGCCAGTTGCTCGCGTGGAAAGACGATGTGGCCGATACGGTGGGCGCCGAGGGGGCCGCGCAGCCGTGGGCGCAGCTCAAGCGCGCGACGATCGATGATCATATCTACGTGCTCACGCCGCAGGCACGCGTGATCGCGTTGCCGCAGGGGGCGACGCCGGTCGATTTTGCGTATCACCTGCACTCGGAGCTGGGGCATCGTTGCCGTGGCGCGCGTGTCGACGGCGCGATGGTACCGCTCAATACGCCGCTGCAGAACGGGCAGACGGTCGAAATCGTGACGGTCAAGCAGGGCGGCCCGTCGCGCGATTGGCTCAACACGCAGTTGGGGTATTTGCAGAGTCACCGGGCACGCCAGAAGGTGCGTCAGTGGTTCAATACCATCGATCTCGAAGAAACGATTGCCCATGGCCGAACGCTGATCGACAAGACGTTGCAGCGCGAGGGCAAGACGTCGGTCAATCTGGAGGATCTGGCGGCTCGGCTCGGATTCCGGACGCCGGACGACCTTTACGCGTCGATTGCCAAGGATGAGTTCAGCCTGCGCCATGTCGAGCAGGCGCTGTCGGGCAACCTGCCGGGGCCGGAGCCGCGCGACGAGGACACGCTCGTCGCGAAGAAGAGCCTCGACACCAGCGTCACGCAGGGGGCCAAGAGCGGCGTGCTGGTCGTGGGCGTCGGCGCGTTGCTCACGCAACTGGCCAAGTGCTGCCGTCCGGCGCCGCCGGATCCGATCGTGGGGTTTGTCACACGCGGCAAGGGGGTATCGATCCACCGTCAGGATTGCACGAGCTTTCACGCCATGAAGGCGCGGGCGCCGGAGCGGGTCATTCAGACCGCGTGGTCGGCCGATGTGCTCGAAGGGCGGGGCGTGGCGGCGTATCCGGTGGATATCCAGATCGAGGCGACCGACCGTCAGGGATTGCTGCGCGACATCTCCGAAGTGTTCTCGCGGGAAAAGCTCAACGTCACCGGTGTCAGCACGCAGTCGCGGGGCGCGCAGGCGTTCATGCAGTTCACCGTGGAAGTGCGCGATGGCGGGCAGTTGCAGCGCGCGCTGGCGCAACTGGGCGGGGTGGCGGGGGTGATGTCGTCGCGGCGGCGGTGATCGGCATTTGCGGCAGGCACAATATTCGCTTGGCGACTCGCTGAAATATTGCTAGAATCTCGTTCTCTTGTAGTAGGCTCGTAGCTCAGCTGGTTAGAGCACCACCTTGACATGGTGGGGGTCGTTGGTTCGAGTCCAATCGAGCCTACCAACGAATTTGATGCATGACAGTCCGCGAGACCCCGCAGACACAGACGCTGGAAAACACTCATGTTGAAGACGGCCCGAACTTTCACAGTGGTGAAGGTGCGACGTTAAGTCGAGGGTGTTTTTCGTCTGGATGCAAGGAATGAAGAGACGGCCTCGACGACAGTCGAGGCCGTTTTTTTTCGTGGTTTTGCCGCGTGGCGTTGGCCGCGCGTGATGCTTTTGCGCATGGGAGTGCGACATGATTTCGGTACGTTTGCCTGACGGCTCGCAACGCCAGTACGAAGGCCCGCTCACGGTGGCGCAAGTCGCCGGCTCGATCGGCACGGGGCTGGCCAAGGCTGCCCTGGCCGGCCGCGTCGACGGCAAGCTGGTCGATACGTCCTATCTGATCGAGCGCGATGTGAGTCTCGCCATCGTCACGGACAAGGACGCCGATGGCCTCGACGTCATTCGTCACTCGACGGCTCACTTGCTGGCCTACGCCGTCAAGGAGTTGTTCCCTGAAGCGCAGGTCACGATCGGCCCGGTCATCGAAAACGGCTTCTATTACGACTTCGCGTTCCACCGCGCCTTCACGCCGGAAGATCTCGATGCCATCGAGAAGAAGATGCACGAGCTGGCCAGGAAAGACGAGCCGGTCACGCGCGAAGTGCTCTCGCGCGACGACGCCGTGCGTCTGTTCCTGTCGATGGGGGAGAAGTACAAGGCCGAGATCATCGAATCGATTCCGGCGACGGACGAGATCGGCCTGTATCGCGAAGGCAAGTTCGTCGATCTTTGCCGGGGACCGCACGTGCCGTCGACGGGCAAGCTCAAAGTCTTCAAGCTGATGAAGGTCGCGGGTGCCTACTGGCGCGGCGACGCCAAGAACGAGCAGCTTCAGCGCATTTACGGCACGGCCTGGACGAAAAAGGAAGACCAGGATGCCTATCTGCACATGCTCGAAGAGGCGGAAAAGCGCGATCACCGCAAGCTCGGCCGTGCGCTGGACTTCTTCCACATGCAGGAGGAGGCGCCTGGCCTCGTCTTCTGGCACCCGAAGGGCTGGACGCTCTGGCAGCAGGTTGAGCAATACATGCGCCGCGTCTATCGCAATCACGGCTATCAGGAAGTGAAGGGTCCGCAGATTCTCGACCGTGCGCTCTGGGAGAAGTCGGGCCACTGGGAGAACTACAAGGACAACATGTTCACGACGGAATCGGAAAATCGCGCGTATGCGCTCAAGCCGATGAACTGTCCGGGCCATGTGCTGATTTTCAACTCGGCGCTGCACAGCTATCGCGATTTGCCGCTGCGCTACGGCGAGTTCGGTCAATGTCACCGCAACGAGCCGTCGGGCGGCCTGCACGGGCTGATGCGCGTGCGCGGCTTCACGCAGGACGACGGTCACATTTTCTGTACGGAAGACCAGATTCTTGACGAGTGCGTGAATTACACGGCGCTGCTGCATGCCGTGTACAAGGATTTCGGCTTCACGGACATGATCTACAAGGTCGCGACGCGCCCTGAGCATCGTGTGGGTTCGGACGAGAACTGGGACAAGGCTGAATTTGCGCTGATGGAGTCGCTGCGTCGTTCGAACTGCGAATTCGTGATCGCGGAGGGCGACGGGGCGTTTTACGGCCCGAAGATCGAATACACGCTCAAGGACGCGCTTGGCCGTCAGTGGCAGTGCGGCACGATGCAGGTCGATTTCTCGATGCCGGAGCGCCTGGATGCCGAATATGTGGCGGAGGACAACAGCCGCCGCCGTCCGGTCATGCTGCACCGGGCCATCCTGGGGTCGCTCGAGCGGTTTATCGGTATTTTGATCGAGCACCATGCTGGTGCAATGCCGGTTTGGCTCGCGCCGGAACAGGTCATTGTGCTGAATGTGTCCGAAAAAACGGCCGATTATGCCCAGGCAGTGACGAAAAAGTTGAAAGAACAAGGGCTTAGGGCTCGCAGCGATTTGCGCAACGAGAAAATTAGCTATAAAATACGCGAGCATTCCTTGCAGAAGGTTCCTTACCTTGTTGTTGTAGGGGATAAAGAGCAGGAAGCGAATACGGTAGCCGTGCGTGCCCGTGGCGGCGTGGATCTGGGTGTGATGCCCGTTGACGCGCTCATCGAACGTCTGGCGCAGGAATGCGCAACGTTCCAATAACGCCTGTCGGACCGCGCGGCTAAATTTTTTGTTTTTTTCGAGGATAAGCAACATCGCTACCGATAAAGCGCATCGCATCAATGGCGAAATCACTGCGCCTGAAGTGCGTCTAACCGGGGTCGACGGGGAACAGCTCGGCATCTTGAAACTCGCCGAGGCTTTCCGTCTGTCCGAAGAGGCCGACGTCGATCTGGTGGAAATCGCGCCGCAGGCGCAGCCGCCGGTGTGCCGCCTGATGGACTATGGCAAGTTCAAGTATCAGGAACAGAAGAAAGCGCACGAGAACAAGCTGAAGCAGAAGGTTGTTCAGATCAAGGAAGTCAAATTCCGGCCTGGCACCGACGACGGCGACTACAACGTCAAGTTGCGCAATTTGAAGCGGTTCCTCGAAGAAGGCGACAAGACCAAGATCACGCTGCGGTTCCGCGGCCGTGAGATGGCTCACCAGGAAATCGGCGCGCGTATGCTGGAACGTCTGAAGTCCGATCTCGAAGAGGTTGGCCAGCCGGAACAGATGCCGAAGATGGAAGGCCGTCAGATGATCATGGTCATCGCGCCGAAGAAGAAGTAACGCCGTGGCGGTATCGATCGATACCGCCGGGCTGCAAGGAATTGCCGCCGTGGCCCGCAAGGCCATGGCAGTGATGCAGGGTGCTGTCTGACCCTGAATACAAGTGGTCTCGGGTTCTACAAGGGGCGCGATTTTGGCGTCACACCTGTGATCATGTTAAAAACTCGGAGTTTTTCATGCCTAAGATGAAAACCAAGAGCGGTGCCAAGAAGCGCTTTCGCGTGCGTCCTGGCGGTACCGTTAAGCGTGGTCAGGCTTTCAAGCGTCACATTTTGACGAAGAAGACCACCAAGAATAAGCGTCACCTGCGCGGTGCCGTCGGCGTTCATGAGTCTGATCTGAACTCCGTACGCGCAATGCTGCCCTTCGCTTAAACCCCGACTTAGATAGGAGAGAAACATGCCTCGAGTCAAACGTGGGGTCACCGCACGGGCCCGCCATAAGAAAGTCATCGCTGCTGCCAAGGGTTTCCGCGGCCGCCGCAATAACGTCTTCCGCATCGCCAAGCAAGCGGTCATGCGCGCTGGGCAGTACGCCTATCGCGATCGCCGTAACAAGAAGCGCGTGTTTCGCGCCTTGTGGATTGCGCGTATCAATGCAGGTGTGCGTCAGCACGGTATGACCTACAGCGTGTTCATCGCTGGTCTGAAAAAGGCCTCGATCGAACTCGACCGCAAGGTGCTGTCCGACATGGCCATCAACGACAAGCCGGCGTTTGCCGCGATTGTCGCCCAGGTGAAAGCCGCCGTCGCAGCCTAAGCTGTAGTTAGCGTATCGCGCGCTTTACCGCGCGCCATTCGCCAGGAGGGGGCTCTCATCGGAGCCCCCTTTTGTTTTTCGCATGCCTTTTCGCTGGTTTTTTCGCTGGCATCTGCGGCCATTCCGACCGCCTAACTTGAGTCTGTAGCATATGGATCTGGAACTTATCGTCAGCGAAGCGCAGCGTGCGTTCGCCGCCGCTCCCGACGCCGCCGCGCTGGAAAACGAGAAGGCCCGCTTTCTCGGCAAGACCGGCCAACTGACCGAGTTGCTCAAGGGCCTCGGCAAGCTTGATCCCGACGCGCGCAAGCATGAAGGCGCACGGATCAACGCGGCCAAGCAACAGATCGAAGGCGCCCTGCAGGCGCGCCGCCAGGCCATGGCCGACGCGCTGCTCGACGCGCGCTTGTCGGCCGAGGCCGTCGACGTCACGCTGCCCGGCCGAGGCCTGGGCGCTGGCAGCCTGCACCCCGTGCTCACCACCTGGGAGCGCGTTGAACAGATTTTCCGTTCCATTGGTTTCGACGTGGCCGACGGCCCCGAAATCGAAACCGACTGGTTCAACTTCACGGCACTGAACAGCCCGGAGAACCACCCCGCCCGCTCGATGCAAGACACGTTCTACATCGAAGGGAACGACGACGCCGGCAAGCCGCTGCTGCTGCGCACGCACACGAGCCCGATGCAGGTGCGTTACGCGCGCATGAACAAGCCGCCGATCAAGGTGATCGCGCCGGGCCGCACGTATCGCGTGGACTCGGATGCCACGCACTCGCCGATGTTTCATCAGGTCGAGGGCCTGTGGATTGCCGAAGACATCAGCTTCGCCGACCTGAAGGGCGTGTACACCGATTTCCTGCGCAAGTTCTTCGAACGCGACGACATTCAGGTGCGTTTCCGCCCGTCGTATTTCCCGTTCACTGAGCCGTCCGCCGAAATCGACATGCAGTTCGAAACGGGCAAGAACGCCGGCAAGTGGCTGGAAATCTCGGGGTCCGGGCAAGTGCATCCGACGGTCGTGCGCAACATGGGACTCGACCCGGAGCGTTATATCGGCTTCGCGTTCGGTTCGGGTCTGGAGCGTCTGACGATGCTGCGCTACGGTGTGCAGGATCTGCGACTGTTCTACGAGAACGACCTGCGCTTCCTGCGCCAATTCATGTAATCGATGCCGACGGCCCCGGACGGGCGCGCGAAGCCGCTGCCGCCGGGCTCTCGGAAGTGAAGACTTAACTGCGAGCGAACTGATCCATGCAATTCTCTGAATCGTGGCTGCGTACCCTGGTCGACCCGGATTTGTCGACGGACGCGTTGGCGCATGCCCTGACGATGTCCGGGCTCGAAGTCGAGGAAACCGACCCGGTCGCCCCGCCGTTTACCGGTGTGGTCGTGGCCAAGGTGCTCGACGTCGCCCGGCATCCGGACGCTGACCGTCTGAACGTCTGCCAGGTCGACGCCGGTACCGGCGAGACGCTCACCATCGTGTGTGGCGCCCCCAACGTGGCGCCGGGCATCAAGGTGCCGTGCGCGACCGTGGGTGCGGCATTGCCCCCGGCCGAGGCCGGCGGCACCCCGTTCCAGATCAAGATCGGCAAGCTGCGCGGCGTGCAGAGTTTCGGCATGCTGTGCTCGGCGCGCGAACTGAAGCTCTCGGAAGACCACGGCGGTCTGATGATCCTGCCGGACGACGCGCCGGTCGGCATGAGCATCCGCGAGTATCTCGATCTCGACGACACGGTGTTCGTCGTCAAGCTCACGCCGAACAAAGCGGATTGCCTGTCGCTGCTGGGCATCGCCCGCGAAGTGGCCGCCATCACCGGCGCGCCGCTCAAGGACTTGCCGGGGCAGGGCGCTCAGCCCGCGACGATCGCCGACACGCTGCCGGTACGCATCAGCTCGCCGGAAGGTTGCGGGCGCTTCGGCGGCCGAATCATCCGCAACGTGAACGCTGCCGCAGCGTCGCCGCGCTGGATGGTCGAGCGCCTTGAGCGCGCCGGTCAGCGCAGCATCTCCGCGCTGGTCGACATCACCAACTACGTGATGCTCGAATTGGGCCAGCCGCTGCACGTCTACGACCTGAACCGCCTGCAAGGGGGGATCGACGTGCGCTTCGGGCGGGCGGGCGAAACGCTCAAGCTGCTCAACGAACAGACCGTCACGCTCGACGAGAACGTGCTCGCCATCACCGACGCCAGCGGTCCGATTGGACTTGCCGGCATCATGGGCGGCGACTCGACCAAGGCGGGCCTGGACACGCAAAACATCTTCCTCGAAGGCGCGTTCTTCTTTCCGCAGGCGATTCAGGGCCGGGCACGCAAGTACAACTTCACAAGCGATGCCTCGCACCGCTTCGAGCGCGGCGTCGACTTCGCCGGCAATGGGCGTGCCCTCGAGCGGGCCACGCAACTGGTGCTGGACATCTGCGGCGGCCAGGCCGGTCCGCTTGAAGACCAGATCGCACAGTTGCCCGAGCGTCGGCCCGTGACCCTGCGTGTCGCGCGTGCCATCAAGATTCTGGGCGTGCCGGTTTCCGAGGCGGAGATGAGCGAGATCTTCACGCGCCTGGGTCTGCCTTTCACCTTGCAGAATGGCGTGTTCAGCGTCACGCCGCCGTCGTATCGTTTCGACATCGAAATCGAAGAAGATCTGATCGAAGAGATTGCACGTATCTACGGTTTCGATCGCATTCCGGCCAATCCGCCGGTCGCCGCAAGCGAAATGCGCCCGACGCAGGAAGGCCGCCGCTCGCAACACGCGTTGCGTCACGCCGTGGCGGCGCGCGATTATCACGAGACGGTTGGCTTCAGCTTCGTCGACGTGGAGTGGGAAGCCGATTTCGCCGGCAACGATCACCCCATCAAGCTGCTCAATCCGATCGCCAGCCACCTGGCGGTGATGCGCTCGACGCTTATCGGCAGCCTGATCGCGAGCACGCGCTACAACCTGAATCGCAAGGCGTCGCGTGTACGCGTATTCGAAATTGGCCGCACTTACCATCGCGACAATACGGTCGCCTCGGGCGAGTTGAGCGTTGGCGGTTACCGTCAGCCGCTCACGGTCGCGGCGCTGGCCTATGGCCCGGTGCTCGACGAGCAATGGGGCGCGGCAACGCGTCAGGTCGATTTCTTCGACGTGAAGGGCGATCTCGAAGCACTGTTGTCCCCGCGCACGGCACGCTTCGTGAAGGCCGAACACCCGGCGTTGCACCCGGGACGCAGCGCGGCGATCGAAGTCGATGGCAAGCGTGTCGGCATCATCGGCGAGCTGCATCCGCGCTGGCAACAGAAGTACGACCTGCCGCATGCGCCGGTGTTGTTCGAGATCGAGGCGCAAGCGCTGCTGGTGCGCGACGTCGCGAGCTACGAGGACATCTCGAAGTTCCCGCCGGTCACGCGCGACATCGCGCTGGTGGTGGATCAGGCGCAGCCGGTGCAAGGGCTGATCGACGCCATGCTGGCGGCGCGTCACGACGATCCGGCATGCAGCGTCGTGCAATCGGTTCGCCTGTTCGACGAGTTCCGTCCGAAGGCCGGTGCAGCCTCGGGCTCGCTGGGGGCTCAGGACAAAAGCGTGGCGTTTCGTGTTACTCTGCAGGACCCCTCGGGTACGTTGCAAGACGAGACGGTCCAGGGCGCCATCAACGCACTGGTACAACGGGTAGAAGGGTTCGGCGCACGTTTGCGCGCCTGAAACTCAGTCAACATCCGCTTGCGAGTTGGTTATCGCACTGTCATCGCCATCGCGTGGGACGTATGAACGAAATGAATCCTGGTGAATTTGAAGCCATGCTCGCGGCGCAGCGCATCGCGCTGGGTCGCAGCGACACGAACGAGGTCTCGACCGAAGCACCGACGCTGACCAAGGCCGAACTGGCCGAGTTGCTGTTCGAGCAAGTCGGTCTGAACAAGCGCGAAGCGAAGGATATGGTCGAGGCCTTCTTTGAATCGATCCGCGATGCGCTTGAGTCTGGCGACAGCGTCAAGCTCTCCGGCTTCGGCAATTTCCAGTTGCGCGACAAACCGCAACGACCGGGCCGCAATCCGAAAACCGGCCAGGCGATTCCGATCGCCGCGCGTCGGGTGGTGACCTTCCACGCCAGCCAGAAACTCAAGTCGATGGTGGAATCAGGCGTGCTGGGCAAGTGATTCCCGGCCGCCGCTTTCTGTGGCGGCCGTTGGTTTTTCCTCCGCTGTTTAACCGTCGTCCCATTCCGCTAACGCCGCGATGGATCACGTTGCCTTGCCGCCGATTCCCGCAAAGCGTTACTTCACCATTGGTGAGGTGAGTGAGCTGTGTGGCGTCAAGCCGCATGTACTGCGCTATTGGGAGCAGGAGTTCACGCAACTGCGCCCCGTCAAGCGGCGCGGTAATCGACGGTACTACCAACACCATGAAGTCCTGTTGATCCGGCGTATCCGGGAGTTGCTCTATGAGCAGGGCTTCACCATCAATGGTGCGCGCAATCGCCTCGATGCCGACACGCCGCGTGGCGCCCGCGCGGCTGCGGGGCACGGGGGCGAGTCGGCCGCATTGACCGAACCCGAGACGACCCTCGACGTGGCTGACTTACGCCATCGTCTGGAGGCGGTCATCGATCTGCTCAAGTCCTGAACAAGGCGTACGCATCGGTGGTGGCGGTCCTCGTGCGCTTGCACTGTCTTCGCTTTTGCCGTCAATGCCTGAAGCCACGCGATAGCGAGTGCTTGTGACGCATCCCGTGGCATTCGGCTGCTGGGGCGCGCCTCGAACCGTGCCTCGAACTTCGGGATTCTCCTAGTGCGGCGGTGGCCGAAATATCCGTAATCCGACATATGGCACGCCGTGGGGTGGGGCGGTGCTCGCGCCCACCCCGTCCCCCTGCCGGAACGCGGAAACGCCAAACGACTTCCGGGGGCGCCGCGATTGCCTTACACTTGCCGGAAACCATGGCGTCCGTTGGCGACGACCGCTGGATCCTATTGACGACCGGGCCAACACCGATCTTTGCGCGTTTTGGCACAAAGGCTGAGAGGATCTCCACCTATGGCGGAACCGAGCACAACGGGAGCGCGACACGGGCGTTGGATGACGCCCCATCGCTCGATCGCCGCGATTCTGATTTTCGGTCTCCTGATTCTGATCCTCGTCTGGACGGCGGTGCTATGGCGCATCGCCATCGAGCGTCAGGCAATTCTGCGCGACGCCGCGGCCTCGGCGTCGACCGTGACGACCGCACTCGAGCAGCATACGTTGCGGGCCATCCGTCAGGTCGATCAACTGACGCGTTTCGTGAAATACGAATTCGAGCGACGTCACGGACACTTCGATCTGAAGCAAGCGCTCGCCGAAGGAACGGTCAAAGATCCCTTCATGGTGCAGGTCAGTTTGGCCGATGCGAGCGGCAACATCGTGGCCACGACGATCGCCGGCGGCGTTGGGATCAGCATCGCCGACCGCGAGCACTTCCGGGTGCATCAGGAACTCTCGAACGACAACCTGTTCATCAGTCATCCGGTGCTCGGGCGCGTGTCGCGCAAGTGGGTGCTTCAGTTCACCCGGCGGCTCAATCATCCCGATGGTAGCTTCGCCGGTGTGGTGATCGTGTCGCAGGCGCCAGACTACTTCACCACGGACTTCTACACGAACGCCGTGCTGGGCCAATACGGCGAGGTCGCCGTCATTGCCGACGACAACGCCATGCTCGCGCGCAGCACCGGCGCCGGCGTTGCCATCGCCGGCACGGGGGAATTGCCGCCGTTCTCGGCAGCGCAACGCCGTTCAGGTATCCAGCGTGATCCCATCGATGGCATCGAACGTATCGTGGCATACCGCCATCTGCGGGACTATCCGCTCGCCGTTCAGGTCGGACTGTCGCTGGATGAAGCGCTGACCGAGCATCGGCATGTCGCGCGGGTTTATTTAACGATGGCCACCTTCGTGTCGGTTGCGCTCATCGTGTTCTTCGTGCTTATCGCCTACCTGATGCAGCGGCTGATCGGACGGGATCAGCAGCTCACGCGACTGATTTCGTTCGACGCGCTCACCGGACTTCCCAATCGCTATGCGCTCATGGAGGCGTTGCGGCGTGCGCTGTCCGTGCCCGACCAGGTCGGCAAGGTGGCGCTGCTGCACATCGACCTCGATAATTTCAAGAGCGTGAACGACACGTTGGGTCATACGCAGGGTGACGAGATCATCCGGCAGGTGGCCGAGCGCTTTGCCCCGCGCATGCCACCAGAGGCCATGCTGGCGCGCTTTGCCGGCGATGAATTCATGGTGCTGCTCACAGGCAACGGCGCAACCGACGCCGCCGAGCCGCTGGGCGAGACGTTGCTCGCCACCCTCAAGTCGCCGATGGTGGCGGACGGCACGTCGTTCGCGCTTCACGCGAGTATTGGGGTGACCTTCTGGTCCAAACCGGAGGAAACCGAAGCCGACCTCATCAAGAAGGCCGATCTCGCCATGTACTCCGCGAAGGAGGCCGGCAAGAGCGTGGTGCGCGTCTATACGCAGCAGATGACGTATCAGGCGCATCAGCTCGTCGTGTGGGAGCGGCAAATGGAGCAGGCGTTGGTCAACGGCGAGTTTTTCCTCGCCTATCAACCCATCGTCGCGCTCGAGTCCGATTGCGTGCGCGGCATGGAGGCGTTGATTCGTTGGCGTCACCCGGAACGCGGCGTGCTGAGCGCGGGCGAGTTCATTCCCCTGGCGGAGACGACCGGACAGATCGTGGCCATCGGCGAGTTCGTGCTGACGCAGGCGTGCCGTCAACTGGCGGCATGGCGAGGCACGCCGATGGCGTCGCTGCGACTGGCCGTCAATGTCTCGTCGGTGCAGTTCTGGCGCGGCGACATTGGCGAGCTGGTCGAGCGTCTCATGAGGGCGTACGCCGTCGAACCGAATCGACTTGAGCTGGAAGTCACCGAGTCGGTCATGGTCAAGAATCCGGCGCTCGTGGAGATGAAGATCAAGCAATTCAAGCGCGCCGGGGTGCGCATTGCGCTTGACGATTTCGGTACCGGATACTCGTCGTTGTCCTACTTGACACGTTTTCCTGTCGACACGCTCAAGGTCGATCGCTCGTTCGTGGAGTCGATTCCCGATTCGTCACGTTCTTGCCTGATGATCTCGAACATCGTCAACATTGCGCGTTCGCTGGGTATCGAGCTGATTGTCGAGGGCGTCGAGAATGCGCGGCAACTGGATTGGCTGCGTCATTTCGTGCCACTGTGCGCACAGGGTTACCTATTCTCCCGTCCGGTGGAAATCGAAGAGATTGATTCGGTCATCGCGCGTTTGGGGATTTGCGAATAAAGCGGACCCATTGACCAATGCGAACAAGCGACGTATTCGGCTAATTAATAGATTAAATCGGTGATCGTAATAAATTCGTGATTTGATGTTTGGCGGTACGAGTTCATCGTTGGCGTGCGATAAAATCAGTCGTAGTCGTGATGAAGTCGGGCGGCATGAGCGGGTGGCCGTGCGCCGCGCACTGCGCTGGAGAGCGGGGGCGGCTGCCGTTGTCGGGGTGGGCAATGCGGAGCAGCCAGGGTCCGGAGGCGCGTGGCGCGACACGCCGTGGATCGCAAAAAAGGGGGAAAAGGGGGAACGAGTTCGACGCGCAGACCAGAATTGGCGGCAATTCGCTGGCACTCAGAATGTCAGCCGCGACCAGGGCTTCTGTCCGGGGAAATGACAGAAGCGCAACACGAATGCAGTGGATACGTCGCCAACGTAAGAAGTGAATAATATTAGAACGAGCGTTTGATTTTCGGATGAGGATTAGACATTGGCTTTATGCCGCCAGCGTCTCGGTTGGCGTGCTGGTCGCCTGCTGGATGGCGGCGGACAGGACTGCCACGTCGCTGGTCGGCGACAAGCTCGCTCAGAGCGTTGACGCGGGGCAAATGGTGGCCGACCGCGTCGCCGACGGCATGATTCACGCCATCAACACGGATCTGGCGATGGTGCGCGCCATCCCCGCCACGTTGGCGGAAGTCGGTTTGCTGCGTGACGTGCTGCGAGCGACGGGGGGCGACGCCCCGGCGCCCGAGACCGTGGATCGTGCCAACGAATTTCTGCAAGGCGCTCAGGGATACTTCGGCGTTGACCGGGTGTGGCTGATCGACGCTCATGGCGTGTGCGTGGCCGCAAGCAATTTCCGCGATGAGCCGTCGCCGATCGGGCAGTCCGTGGCCAACATGCCCTATGTCACGAATGCCCTGTTGGGCGGACGTTTCGAGAGTTATGCCGCAGGCTGGGAGCATCAGGCGCCCGGCCTTTATTTCAGCGCCCCGGTGTATCGCAAGGGCGCGCTGATCGGTGTCGTGATGACCAAGATCGGACTCACGCGATTGCGTCATTGGGTGGGTAGCGGAGAGTCGTTCATCGTTGACGGCAATGGCGTGGTCATCATGGCGAACGACCCTCGTTTCGAGGATCGTTTCATGCTCGATGGCAAGCTGGGCAAGCTGTCCGAGGCCGAGCGCATGGCGCTGTACCAGCACGACGACTTCGCGCGCATGCCCATCTCCCCGTTCAAGCGCGCCCCCGGTCGTTCGAACGCCTGGGTGCCTCAGGAATTGCTCGACCGGATGTCGGCATTCGACGAGTCCCGGAAGCCGTTCGTGATCACGTCGCGTCCGAGTTCGAGCAATGACCTGACCGTCTACGCGGTGGAGGGTGTCGACGCCTGGGAGGCACTCACGCGCGAGCATGCCAAGGACCTGGTGTTGTGTTTCTTGCTGTATCTGGGCGGCGTCATCATCGTAACGCTCGCCGGCTGGACTTATTGGCGTGAGCGTGTGAAGCATCGCGAAGCCCGTCAGTCGAACGAGGTGCTGCGCGCGGCCAATCATCAACTGGCGTTCGAAGCCAGTTATGACGAATTGACGGGCAGCCTGACGCGACGCTACTTCTTCCATCGCTTCGAGCGGTTGCTGGAGAGCACGCAACGCAAGAACGAGCCGATGAGTCTTATCGTGGCCGATCTCGATCTCTTCAAGTCCATCAACGACACTTACGGGCATGCCATCGGCGATCAGGTGCTGTGCCGATTCGTGCTGGTGTGCTCGTCGACATTGCGCGGCGACGACCTGATCGGCCGCATTGGTGGCGAGGAGTTCGCGATTCTGCTGCCGGGGGCGAGCGAGCGCGATGCACTGCGCGTGGCGGATCGCATTCGTGAGCGCTGCAAGCGCGAATCGTTGGAAGGCAGTGAGCCGCCGCTGCGTTTCTCGGCGAGTTTCGGCATCACGGAGTGGCAGGACGGCGACTCGCCGATGACCATGGTCGAACGAGCCGACATGGCGTTGTACCGCGCCAAACGTGCCGGTCGCGACCGCTGCTGGGTTTTCTGATCGCACGGTTACCGATGTCACATTTGGTAACCAAAGATGATGTGCCCCATCACGCATTTCGCGGGAACATACCTGTCTAACGAGTCAAACGGGTGCTGCGAAAATCGATGAGCCGCTGACGGGCTGGCGTCGATCCGTTTCGCGCACGACTCGAACAGCTCATGCGGGAGACTTCATCGTGAAACGCTTACTTTGGCTGGCGGGCGGCGCTGCCGTCGCCCTGATGATGGCCGGTTGCGTGGCCGTGCCTTATGGCGCGCCGGCGTACGGCAACGCCTATTACGACGGTTATGGCTATGCGCCGGGCTACGCGGTTGCCCCCGCACCGGTCGTGACGTTCGGGATATCGGGCGGCTATTACGACGGTGGCTATGATCGCGGATGGCACGGCCGGGGCCGCGGATGGGGCTGGCATCACTGAGCCTGCACCGATCGGGCGGGCGCTATCGCACTCAGAACTCGGACAGCGCGAAATCCGCCTTCGCCACATCGCATTCCGGGCAACGCCAGTCGGCGGGCACGTCGGCCCAGCGCGTACCGGCCGCAAGGCCGTCGTTCGGTGCGCCTTCGGCTTCGTTGTAAATCCATCCGCAGATCAGGCAGATCCAGTTCTTGAAGTCGGTCGAGGTGTTCAGCGTGGTCGTCATGGTGTCGGGTCAACAGGAAGCGCTTAAGCGACCCGCATTGTAAGGCACACGCGGCGCAAGGTCCCGCTCACCCACCAAGGTGTCCGCACGCAACGTTAATCCAGATCCATGGATCGGCGCGGCAAGCGTGCAAATCAGGATTGAAGCGAAAGAAGGCGCATCGCGCCGGCGACGGCCGGCGCGACAAGCATCACCAGTGAATCTGGTTCAGAAAGATCGGTGCCATCTGCGCGAGCGAATTGATCAGCGAAATGGCGGTGTCGCGGTGCGACACTTCCCGCCACAAGCGGCTTTCCTTGACGACCCGATCACGGTCTTCCGCCGTTTTCACTTCAGGCGAGCGCAACTCGTTGATCAAGTCGATGACGGACGCGCGGTCGACCGTTTCCGTGACCGAGTGACGCGCGAGCAGATCGTCCAGATGGACGCGCTCCGCTTCGGTCGTGGACGCGTCGACAGGTGATGAGGCGGAGGTAACGGACGGCTTGTCGGATTGGGTCATACGAGACGTTCTCCCGGGGTTACTGGAAAGCGAAGCGGCCACTGACGTGCGGATCCGGCGAGGATCCCAAGTCATGCATGGCGAGGTATCGCGCAATTCCATCATAGGCCGATTCGCTTGTGCTGCGAACCCTTCCATGCGTGCGGGGACCCCGCTTTTCACACGAATTGCGGCGGGATTTTCCGCAGGCTTGCTTCACGTCAAAGGGTTTTGCCTGCGCACAGATGCGCGGTGAAACGTCAAGCTTAAAAAATTTATCCAATGCTGACGCTGAAACGGGCAATCCTCTTGACAGCGTGTAACGGCGGGCGTCTCGGCGGGCGAGTGCCCAGTTATCCAGTGGGTTATCCACAGAAGCTGTGGGTAACTCATCGGTCGTTGAGTGCGTAACGAGAAGGGCTCGCCGGTCATGGCTTGCAAGCCACACGAACACTTGACGAGGCGTCGTCAACGAAGCAGCGGGCGCAACATCAGCAACGCGAAGAACAGCGCGACGCCGACGGGGAGCAGACCGGTGAAGAAGGCGGGCCATGCCCTGCGTCCGCGGCGACGTGCGCCGAACGATGAGATCAGGCCGGCGCAAAGACACATCACACCGACGGCCCACGTGGGGTGTGGGCTTTTGAGTACCCAGGCGGCAGCGGCCAGCAAGCCGATCCAGGCGAGCGGCAGCGCGCCCGGTGGAGGCATGCCGTCGGCGGGCGAGCGGAGGGTGCCGCGCGACTTGTCAGAAGTGTTGGGCGTGTCGGGCCTGTTGGGCGTGTTGGCGGGCATTGAGGTTCCGGAAACTCTGGGGGCGCAACGACGTGGGCGTGCGAAAGACGCAGGATAGCAAACGTCGTGCGCCGCCGCTCAGGACGCGAGACCGCGCAAGGCGTGTGTCCCGGAAGGCTTGGCGGCCGCGTGCATGTCGCCTGCCGGCGCGTCCACATGCCAGGTGGAGGTCGCGTCGACATCGCGCGTCGGCGCGAACGCGGGCGGTGTTGCGCAGCGGTTGTCGAGGTCGACGTATTGCTTGCGTACCACGCGTCCTGCAGCCGGTGTCGTCGCGACGGTCCGAAGGGCAGCGACGCCGTGGCGCATACCGCGTGCTCCCGGGGCGGACGCTTCCGGCGAGGCGCGCACGGCGACACACGGTTGATGAAAGGGATCGGTGGGTGCGGCGCCGGCGGGCGGCACCGATTGCGCATGGACCCGTGGTGCGCCGGATGCGATCAGCACGCAGAGTGCGACGATGCCAAACCGAAGCAGCATCACGCGGCGCACGGCGGACGGGAAAACCGGTAGAACCGGTGGCGTAGCGTGTCTCGGCGGCATGGGTCGGCTCCGTCGGGGCGATCGTTGGGGACGCGAGCAGGGCGAGCATGGCAAGCGGCTGCACGGCGTTTTCACGAAGCTGAAGCCAATATCGTGCCGGAACTGGTAAGTGGTTGATTTTGTGAAGAATGTCGAGGTATGCGGGACCGTTTTTGGCGATGCCCCGGCATCAAGTGTTGCAGTTCCGAAACGCGCGCCTGAGAATCGACGCATGCGCGGACCCGAATCGATCTGGATCGATGCCGGTCATGACATGGGCAACTTACCGATTTCTTGTCTGCTGTATATAATCACAGTATTCCACTCCGCGGCGAGACAGAACCTCTCATGAAAGCCAACTATTCCATCGCCGAAATCGAGCAGGCGATCAACTACTGGACGGGCCGTCAGGCCGCCGACAGCCACTGGTCGCTGTGCCAGTCGGCGCGCGCGCTGGCCAACATTTATGGCCAGATGATCTACCGCCGTGAGACGAGCATTGGCGCCGATGCGCTCGACGCCGAGCAAAGCCAGGCCATCGAGACGGCCCTGCATCAGATGGAACTCGGGCTCGCGCCGTGATTCCCGATGTTTCAGGCGGGGACGGGGTTCGGTGAGGGAGCGCGTGCCGACCATTGTTCGAGCCAGCGTTCGACGTCGACGGCCGACAGGGCGGGGGAGAACAGATACCCTTGCGCGACACGATACCCTTGCGCGAAGAGCAGCGCTCGCTGGGCTTCGTCCTCGACGCCTTCCGCCACGACCGTGAGGCGCAGATTGCGACCGATGCTGATGATGGCATTGGTCAGTGCCTGCACCGTTTCGTCGCGGGTAATGTCATGGACGAAGCTGCGGTCGAGTTTCAACTCCGAGACCGGCAGGCGGCGCAGATAACCCAGACTCGAGTAGCCGGTGCCAAAGTCGTCCATCGACAGGCGCACGCCCATGCCGTGGACTTCGTCGATGATGCGCAGCGTGGTCGGATTGTGGTCCATCAACACGCTTTCCGTGATCTCGATGGCGAGGCACGATGGTGGCAGATCGTGATCGGCCAGCGCGTCGGCAATCGTACGCGGCAGGTTGTGATCGTGGAAGTTGGTGGGCGACAGGTTGACCGACACATTGCCGATGCCTACGCCTCGCCGGCGCCAATCCGCCAACTGGCGACACGACTCGCGCAGCGTCCAGGTGCCGAGTTCCCCGATCAGGCCGCACTCCTCGGCCAGTGAAATGAAGCGCGACGGCGACACGTCGCCGTACTGCGGATGCGTCCAGCGCGTCAGGGCCTCGGCGCCGTAGACCGAGTCGTCGGACAGATCGATCTGCGGCTGATAGAAAAGCGCGAGCTTGCCGTGCCGCAGGGCGTCGCGCAGGGCGGTCTCCAGCTCGAGCCGCTCCTGCGCGTGGATGTTCATGTCTTCGTGATAGACGCGTACGCTGCCCGGGCTGGTCATCTTCGCCTGATACATCGCCATGTCTGCACGCTGCAAAAGCATGTCGAATTCCTTGCCGTGATTCGGATACAGACTGATGCCGAAGCTGCCCGACGGTGCGAGCGTCACGCCATCGATCTGGCATGGCGCGCGCAACGCGCTGCGCATGCGCTCGAGCGCAATATCGAGTCGCTCGGGATCGCACTCGGTGAGCATGGCCACGAACTCGTCGCCTGACAGACGCGCAACGATATCGGCGCCGCGCAGCGAGCGTCTCAAGCGCTGGGCGATCGTGCGCAGCAGGGCGTCGCCTGCCTGGTGGCCGAGCGAGTCGTTGACCTGCTTGAAGCGATCCAGGTCGATGAAGATGACGGCCATGCGCGCGTTCAGCTCCGCCGCGCTGGCAATGGCTTGTGCCGCGAGCACGCCGAGCATGCTTCGATTGGGCAGGCCGGTGAGGTTGTCCGAGAACGCCAGTTGGCGGATGCGCGTGCGCGACTCGTCGCGCTCGAAGGCCAGCTTGCACAGATGCACGCAGACGTCGACGAGTCGTTCATGCAGGGCGTCGGGGCTGCGCGGCGTGCGGTAATAGAAACCGAGCACCCCGAGGACCCGCCCGTCGTTCGCGATGATGGGCATGGCCCACGACGCGGCCAATCCGAATTCGGCCGCCATGTCGCGGAAATCGGCCCAGCGCGGGTCGTTCGCAATGTCGGTCACGATCACCGGGCGCGCATGAAACGCCGCCGAGCCGCAGGTGCCTACGTTCGGTCCAATGGCCAGGCCTTCGATGTTCTTGTGATACTGCGCGGGCAGGCTTGGCCCCGCTTGCGGGCGCAACCGGCCTTCCGAATCGACCCGCACCACCGAGGCCACGACCTCGGGCGCGATCTGCTCCAGTTCGCGGCAGATGAGCGTGAGCACTTCGACGAGGGGCGCATCGCGCACCATCGCGGCGAGCGCCTTGTGTTGCAGCACTTCCTGAATCTTCGATTGCGTGATGTCGGTGAAAAGCACCACGGCGTTGAGGAGTTTGCCGTTCGCGTCGAGCATCGGGTTCGTCACGACGGAGACCCACAGCGGCTGGCGCTGCAGCGTGCGCACGAGCACTTCGCTGTGGCAACTGCGGCCGTCGCGGGCGGCGACGAGGCAATGCGCAAGGGCCTCCTTGATATCGACGGCCGATGCACTGTCGGCGACGTCGCCCGTCGCGGTTTCCCCCAACGGCAGCCGGGTGGACTGGCCGACGACCTCATTCGCAGCGTAGCCGAACATGCGCGTGAACCCGGCGTTGACGTAGCACACGCAACCCTGTGCGTCGGTGATGAGCACGGCGTTGTCGGTCTCGTCGACGCCGAGCGAGAGCAGGTGCAGGCGGGCGTCGTCGGCCGCCTGGCGCTCCACGCGCGCGGTCACGTCGACGGCGAGCTTGATCACGAAGGCGAGATTACCGTCGTCGTCGATGACGGGGTTGTAAGTGGCTTCGAGCCAGATCGGGCGACCGTCGCGGCGGCGACGGCGAACTTGTCCGGTGTGCGAGCGCCGGGTGCTGGCGACGTGGGCCAGGGCATTGCCGCATGTGGGATCGCCGGGTTCGCACAGTAGTGCGTGCGGCTGGCCAAGCAGGTCGGCGCGCGCGTAACCGAACATGCCGAGCAGCTTGTCGTTGACATCGACGACGATGCCATCCGGCGTGAGCGTGAGCATGCCCAACGAGTGGTCGAGCGCCGCGAGCAGCGCCTCGCGCCCCGGCGCGGTGCCGGCGACGGACGGTGAACGGGGCACGACCATCGCAACGGCCTCCTCGGACGTCCTGTGGACATTGTCGGGTGTGACTTGGGCTGACACGCCAAAAACCGCTTTTAAGTATAGCGGCCTGCGGGGGCAGGCTCACATGGGGGAAACCGGGTATCAAGCCGCCTTGACGCGAATGCGAACACCGTCGACCGAAACGGTCTGACCGGCGCGGATCTTGCAGGTCTTGCGGGTCTCCTGCCGTCCGTCGACGCTGACCGCGCCGCTGGCTACCATCACTTTGCCCGCGCCGCCCGAATCCACGAGGCCGGCGAGCTTGAGCAAGTCGTTCAGGGCGACGAATTCGCCCGTCAGTTCAAAGGTTACGTTTTGCATGATGGACCGGATACTACGTAAAAACGCGATGCGCGTCGACTGCCACCGTGCTTGCGAGTCCGCAGCCCTATGACTCGATTACCTGTTCGATCCGGCGATCCGGGATCAGCCAGACGGCGGCGACCACGGCATAGAGCACGAGCGAGAGTGCCGGCATCACGAATGCCAGTCCGATGGCCAGGGCGTAGGCCACGACCGACAGCTTGCCCTTGACGTCGCGCCCCACGGCGGCGGCGAGCTTTGCATTTCCTCCTGCGCCATGCACGGCGAGCAATGCTCGCGTGAGGAGGTAGTACGCCACGGCCGCCATGAACAGCACCACGCCGTAGAGCGCCGTCGGCCAGGCGGTGAAATGGTTCTCCCCGAGCCAGCGCGTGACGAACGGCACCAGCGACAGCCAGAACAGCAGATGCAGGTTGGCCCACAGTACGCTGCCCGAGACTCGCTGAACCACATGGAAAAGGTGGTGATGGTTGTTCCAGTACAGGCCGACGTAGATGTAGCTCAGGATGTAGGTGAGGAACGTTGGGGCGACCGGCAGGAGATCGGACAGCTCGCTGCCGTGCGGTGCTCTCATCTCCAGCACCATGATCGTGATGATGATGGCGATCACGCCATCGCTGAAGGCTTCCAGTCGGCTCTTGCCCATTGTGTTCGTTGTTGTTGTCGGTCGCGGGTGGGGGTCACATCACGGCCAGGCGGTTGCGCCCGGACTGTTTGGCCGCATACAGCGCGCGGTCGGCACGTTGCAGCAAGGTGCCGAATTCGGCGTCGTCCGGGGTGAGGCTGCCGATACCGATGCTGGCGGAAAAGCGGATGGGTCCGCTGGCGCCGCTACTGGGTCCGGGCACGCTGGCGTTGCCGATCGCGACGAGCAGGCGTTCGGCGGCCTGCATGGCGCGTTGGGCGTCGGCCTCGGGCAGTAGCACCGCGAACTCCTCGCCGCCCAGACGGCCGATCGGCGTGCCCTTGCGCAGCGTGGCGCGCAACACCTGCGTCAACTCCACGATGACGCGATCGCCGATGGCATGGCCCCACGCGTCGTTGATCCGCTTGAAATGGTCGAGGTCGAGCATCAGCACGGATAAGCGGCGTTGCTGAGCGCGTGCGGTGGAAAACAGGCGTTCGGCCTGCATCAGGAAGGCGCGGCGGTTGAGTGCGCCGGTCAGCGCGTCGCGCATGGCCATCTCGCCAAGCACTCGATTGACGCGACGCAGCTCGAGCGCGTCGACGACGAGCGCCGACAGATCCGCGAGCAGCGCGCGCTTCTCGTCGTCGAGCATGCGGGGGCGGCGGTCCATCACGCACAGGGTGCCCAAGCGATGCCCTTCGGGCGTGCGCAGCGGCGCGCCCGCGTAGAACCGGATGTTGGGTTCTCCCGTGACCAGCGGGTTGTCGGCGAAGCGCCGGTCGGCACGGGCGTCGGTCACGACGAGCACATCGTCGCCGAGAATCGCGTGCGCGCAGAAGGCCATCGAGCGCGGGGTCTGCGGCGTGTCGATGCCCTGGCGCGCCTTGAACCACTGGCGCGACTCGTCGATCAGCGAGACGAGCGACATCGGTGCGCCGAACAAATAAGACGCAAGACGCACGATGCGATCGAACGCGGGCTCGGGGGGCGTGTCGAGAATTTCGTAACGACGCAGCGCCGCGAGGCGTTCGGCCTCGTCAACGGGCGTGTCGGGTATCGGCCCATGCCGCGGCGTGGAAGCGGGGGCATGCGATGCGTGGAGGTCGGCTTCGGATGCGGTCATGTCGCGATGGGTGGACGCCAAAGGCGACTCTCGATCGATGATGTCGGTGACGGCGTCAATTCTGCCCCGCCTGTCGTCACTTGGCAAATGCGACGACGTGGAACCCGTCGTGCCGTGTGTGCGCCAGAGCGCGTGGGCGGTCTGCGCGATCGCTTGAGTGACCTCGTCGGCGCTGCGATGGGCGCTGTCGTGCGCACTTCCCACGGGAACGGTCGGGCCGTGATTGAGCGGACGATAAGCTTTTGAGCGTTCGACGGGCAGGCGTTCGGTCATGGCGGGCACTCGGCGGGCGTAACGGGATGACAGGCGTGATGGCAATTGGCCCATGATAGCGTGGCCGAGAACCTGCCGATGGCACCGGTGACGAAAACGGGGATCCGAAAAAGGCGACCCGCAGGGTGAGCTGCGGGCCGCATAAACGGCACGGTGCGGGGAACGCGTGCCGGATCAGATCAGCGCGCAGTATGGCAGTCGTTCGTCCCAGTCCAGTCCCCATCCCCGACATGCGCGCTAGCCCTATACTGGCGCGACGCAACCCAACGAACGCGACGCTTGCCGCCACGGGAGGATTTGGCATGAGCCGAGTGAAATCGCACACTGCGGGGCAGGCTGATTGGCTGACGCCCGACGCCTCCGACGCCTCGACAAGCGTCGCGACGGCTGGCCAGAATGTGTACATCGGCACGGCGTCGTGGACGGACAAGTCGCTGATTGCGTGCAAGCGGTTCTATCCGCCGGGGCATGCGTCGGCCGAGGCGCGGCTTCGCTATTACGCGAGCCAGTTTCCGATGGTCGAGGTCGATAGCAGCTACTACGCCATGCCGTCGGCATCGAACACGCAGCTTTGGGCCGAGCGCACGCCGCGCGCGTTCGTCTTCAACATCAAGGCATTCCGCCTGCTCACGGGGCACCAGACGCCCCGCATTGCGCTGCCCAGGGATTTGCAGGCCGAGCTACCGCCGGGCCCGCGCGCGAACGTGTATTACAAGGACATTCCCGACGCGCTCAGAGACGAGATCTGGCGGCGCTATCTCGAAGCGCTCGCGCCGTTGCGGCAGGCGGGCAAGCTGGGGCTGGTGCATTTTCAGTTTCCGCCCTGGCTGACGGGGAATCGCGAGAGCCGCGCGCACGTCGAGGCGTGCGCGCAACGGATGCGGGGTTACGGTGTGGCGGCAGAGTTTCGTCACCGCGGCTGGTTCGACGGGGCGCACGGCGAGGCCACACTGGCGTGGCTGCGCGAGTTGGGCTGGGTCAACACCGTGGTCGACGAGCCGCAGGGTTTCGCCAACAGCATCCCGATGGTCTGGGCGACGACCACGCCGCTCGCCGCTGTCGTGCGCCTGCACGGGCGCAATCAGGCGACATGGAATGTGCGGGATAGCACCGCCGCGTCGGACCGCTTCAACTACGATTATCGCGACGCGGAACTGGTGGCGCTGGTTGATCCGATTCGCGTCATCGCCAAGGAAGTCGCCCGCGTGTATGTAGTGTTCAACAACAATTACGAGGATCAGGGGCAGCGCAATGCCAGGTCGTTGATGAGCATCCTCGGCTCTGATGCCGTCGCGCCGTGAGGGTGTCAGTCAGAGATGGGTCATGAGCGCCCCCGATGGCGCTTTGCTTGCTTGCTGAATAACGCAGCCAATAACGCGACGAACTCCTATCCTTGAAGCGTCCTTTCGGACACATTCAAGGAGAACGACGATGCGAATGCTTCTCAACATACGAATACCTCACGAGCCATTCAACAGTTTTGTGCGCGATGGCTCCATCGGAGAATTAATAGAGAGGGTTCTCGCAGAGATGAAACCGGAAGCAGCCTACTTCACCGAGCAGAACGGTACACGCGGAGCAATCCTCGTCGTGAACCTTGAGGAGCCGTCGCAGATTCCAAAATTCGCGGAGCCGTGGTTTCTTACGTTCAATGCCGACTGTGAGTTTCGCGTGGTGATGGTGGCAGATGACCTCAAGAAAGCTGGACTCGAAACGCTTGGCTCGAAGTGGAAATAGGGCGCGCGGCACGGCGTGCGAGCGAGGCTAACCGCTCCCATGCCGTGGTGTGCTAACCCGGGACAGGCACATCACGCTGCCGCACAGCAGGAGCGCCGTGAGTACTGCGTTCAAAAGAAGGCGCCGATAGTCGACGTTGCCATGCCGGCGGCGCGACTTCCCATAGAATGGAACGTCACCGTCCACAACGAGGCGCTACTGCAATGAGCACGTACCTGATCAAAAGCGAAGACATCGCCGGGATGGATGGCGTCACGAAAACGCATTTCCGGAACCCGAATGCAATACGTACCAACAAATCGCTGGGCGACGCGACCGGGCTTAGCGGGTTCGGATTCCACATTGTTGAAGTCGAGCCGGGCCGTGAAACGACGGAGTACCACCTCCATCATCACGAAGACGAGTGCGTCTATGTGTTGAGTGGAACGGCAACCGCCGTGATCGGGGATGAGGCATTCGCCATTGGCCCGGGGGATTTCATCGGTTACCGGAAGGGCGGTCTGGCGCATTCGATCCGAAATACCGGTTCCGAGACCTTGCGTTGCATCGTCGTCGGCGAGAGACTTCCCCACGATGTTTGCGACTATCCCCGCCAGAACAAACGGATGTTCCGCAATCCCGGTATCGGGATGCCCTCGAATCTCGTGGATCTTTCAGCGATTGAGGTGGTGGGCGGTAGCGTCGGCAAGAAATGACGCCGTCCGCCGGTCACCCCAGGTTGGAGACCGGCCGATGCGAGGGCGGCTAGCGCCCCGCATGCGCCGGAGAAACGCTACACAATACTCTGCATTGCCTTGGCGAACCGGGCCACCGCGCCGTCGATGTCGTGCAGTTTGTCCAGACCGAACAATCCGATACGGAAGGTCTTGAAGTCGTCGGGCTCGTCGCATCGCAGCGGCACGCCGGGGGCGATCTGCAAACCGGCATCGGCGAATTTCTTGCCGGATCGAATGCCGTCGTCATCGGTGTAGCTGACCACGACCCCCGGCGCCTGAAAACCTTCGGCCGCCACGCTCTTGAATCCGTGCTCCGTCAGGAGCGCGCGAATGCGCGCACCGAGTTCAAGCTGTTCCGCTTTCACTTTGTCGAAGCCGTACGCCTCGGTCTCTTTCATGACGTCGCGCAATGTCGCAAGACTGTCCGTGGGCATCGTGGCGTGATACGCGAATCCACCGTTCTCATAAGCTTCCATGATCTGCAGCCATTGCCGAAGATCGCAGGCGAAACTGGTGCTCGTGGTGGTGTCGATCCGTTCGCGGGCAAGCGCACTGAGCATGACCATGGCGCAGCAGGGCGGCGCACTCCACCCCTTTTGCGGGGCGCTGATCAGCACGTCGACGCCGCACGCCTGCATGTCGACCCAGACCGTGCCGGACGCGATGCAATCCAGGACCAACATACCGCCGACGGCATGAATCGCGTCGGACACCGCGCGCAAATAGGCATCGGGCAACATCATGCCGGAGGCAGTTTCGACATGCGGGGCAAAGACCAGATCCGGCTTGTGTTCCCGGATTGCCGCGACCACCTCGTCGATCGGGGCCGGTGCGTAGGCCGCTTGCCTTCCCGGTTCGACGGGACGCGCCTTCAAGACCGTCGATTCCGACGGTATGCCGCCCATGTCGAAAATCTGCGACCAGCGGAAGCTGAACCATCCGTTACGAATGACGAGGCACTTCTTGTTCGTTGCAAACTGCCGGGCCACGGCCTCCATGCCGAACGTCCCGCTTCCCGGGACGATGACCGCCGACTTCGCGTGATAGACGCTTTTCAGCGTATCGGAAATATCGCGCATCACGCCTTGAAAGCGCCGCGACATGTGATTGATGGAACGGTCGGTATACACGACCGAATATTCGAGGAGTCCCTCGCGGTCGACATCGGGAAGTAGTCCTGGCACGTCCGCCTCCGACAATAGACGAGTATGAAAATCAAGAACAGGGGCTCACAAAAGCCACCTGCAGGTGAGCGGGAAGCCGATTTGCGTCGCTTCAGCGGTATCAAATCATAAATGCGGCTCGCCCGGGGAACAGTTTCGTTCGTTATCTTCGCACGCGGGCGCCGGACCTGTCGGCCAGCGCCCGACGCGATGCAGTAAGATTTCCCGAAATCCGACGGCGGTCGCCTGGGCCCCTTGCCGACCCGGACATGCCGCTCCCCCTGGCGCTGGACTGGAGACAAGCCCATGACGACTGATCGACGCATCACGTTCTATCACGCCCCCAACACGCGCTCGTCAGGCGTTTTGGTGCTGCTCGACGAACTGCAGGCCGAGCACGATCTTCATCTGCTGCGTTTCGCCACCGGCGAGCAACGTGGCTCGGAGTATCTGGACGTCAATCCGATGGGCAAGGTGCCGGCCATCCGTCATGGCGATGCGATCGTCACCGAACAGGCGGCGGTCTACATGTATCTCGCCGAACTGTATCCAGAGAAAGGACTCGCGCCGATGCCGGGCGATCCGCGCCGCGGCGCCTATCTGCGCTGGATGGTGTTCTATGGTTCGTGTGTCGAGCCGGCGGTGGTCGACAAGTCGCTGGGGCGCGACGGCGCCGAGCGCTCGCGCTCGCCGTATGGCGACTACGATGCCGTTATGTGGACGCTGGAGCGGCATCTGGCGCAGAACGACGGTCCGTGGTGGTTGGGCGAGTCGTTCACGGCGGCCGATGCGTTGTGGGGCAACGCCATGCACTTCCTCACGCAATTCAAGCTCGTGCCGCCGACCCCGGCCGTGATGAGCTACGTGGAACGCTTTCGCGCCCGCGACTCGTTCGTGCGCGCGCAGCAGCGCGATGCCGAACTGGCGAAACAACTCGCGGCGTAATGACCGGCCGAACCGGGGGCGGGCAACCCGCCACCCCGCTCATCCGCATCACGCCATCACGCCATCACTCAGGCAACACGTCGATGCGTGGCTCGCACTCGATGGGGAAGTTGACCGAATTGGCGATGTAGCACTTCGCGTGGGCCTGATGATGCAGTTCGGCCGCCAGCGCGGCGTTACTGCCCGCCCGGAGCGTTACGTGCGGGCGCAGCGCGATCCGCGCGAAACGGCCTTCCTGCGCGGTGTCGATCATCGTGCCCAGGGCGTGGTCGGCGTATCGCTCGACGATCACACCCGCTTCGGCACACAGGTGCAGATACCAGAGCTTGTGGCAGGCGCTCGCGGACGCGACCAGCAAGTCCTCGGGGTTCCAGCGCGCGGCGTCGCCACGGAAGGCGGGGTCGGCGGAGCCGGGGATCGTCGGCTTTCCATCGGCGCGAATGTCGTGATTGCGCCCGTACGCGCGGTAGCCCGACGTACCGCTGCCCTGATTGCCGGTCCACTCGACGTCGACCTGATATTGATGTTCGCCTGATGCCACGAAGTATCTCCCTGGTAGGCCAGCGTGAGTTACGCCAGCGGTTCTGTCGTCAGCGCCCGTGTAAGGCCATGCATCGGGCGGCGCATCGCGACGTCGAAAGGGTTCGTCTGCGGGCCGATCAACTCGGCCTGACGCCGCAGCAATTCCACCACCATCGGCAGACGATCCTGCGACAGCCGGGCGGCGAGCGTGCCCACGCTCAGCGCGGCCACCGCGTGCCCGGTGCGGTCGAACACAGGAACCGCCACCCCGGCCATGCCGTCGAGCACGCCGCTGTTGCTGCCCGCATAGCCCAATTGACGCACACGCTCGATTTCGGTGCGCAAATAGACCTCGTCGAGCACTCCATACCCGCGCAAACGCGGCACGTTAAAACGAATGATCTCTTCGCGCTCGGCCTCCGGCAGGAAGGCGAGAATCGCCAGACTCCCCTGGCCGACGCCCAGCGCCACGCGACCGCCGATGTCGCCGGTGAACGAGCGGATCGGGAAGGGCCCTTCGCACATATCGAGGCACACGGCATCGAAGCTGCTGCGCACCAGCAGGAAGATGGTGTCGCCGAGGCTCGCGCAAAGCCGCAGCAGCGACGGACGGCACAGCGTGCGCATGCCGCTCGGGTTGCCGGCCTGCGCCGCCATCGCGAAGAAGTCGATGCTGAGCCGGTAGAGCTTGGAGGTCTCGTCCTGTTCCACGACCTGCTCGGCGATGAGCGCATGCAGAATTCGGTGCACCGTCGCCTGACTGAGGCCCACTGCCTTGGCTAGGTGGGTCACACGCTCGCCCTCGGGCTTGGCGTCGCCCAATGCGCGGATGACGGCAAAGGTGCGTTGCAGAATGCCCGCGCCAGCCGCGTCCGACGACGGCGACGTCGGCGTGCGGGGTGAATCGATGGTGTTCATTACTGTCTCGAATATTCCGTCAAACGGAATACTAGCGTAAGCCGATACCTCTTGAAAACAGGTGCGATCCGCCGAAACTGTAAAAAACATCCAATATTCGCGGTAAGTTAGGGATTGTACCGAGGTGGTGACGCGAAATGAATTCATGTGTTCATTCGTCAAATATTCCGTCAAACAAAATAATCTGAATATTTATCTCATTTCACGGAATCGTTATCTTGCGGCGGGCAATTTGGCTCGCTACTGTTCGATGCAATTGCATTTCTTGCGGCGCGCAAGTGCCCGAAGGTCGTAACCATGTCTTTTCTGACTTTGACGGATGTTTCCAAGACGTTTGGCGAGCTGAACGCCGTCTCGAATGTCAACCTCTCGGTGGAGAAGGGCGAGTTCGTCTCGCTGCTTGGCCCCTCGGGCTGCGGCAAGACCACCACCTTGCAGATGATCGCGGGCTTTGTGGAAACCACCACCGGGCGCATTACCCTCGATGGGCGCGACATCACGCACATGCGTCCGAACAAGCGCGGCCTGGGCATTGTGTTCCAGAGCTACGCACTGTTCCCGCATATGACCGTGGCGGATAACGTCGGCTTCGGCCTGGAGATGCGCGGTATCGACAAGGCCGAGCGTCAGGCGCGCATTCGCGAGGCGCTGGCCCTCGTGCGCCTCGATGCGCTCGGTCATCGCTTCCCGCGCGAACTCTCCGGCGGTCAGCGCCAGCGCGTGGCAATCGCGCGCGCGGTCGTGATCGCGCCGCCCGTGCTGCTGCTCGACGAGCCCATGTCGAACCTCGACGCCAAGCTGCGCGAAGACATGCAGTTCGAGCTGCGCGCGATTCAGCGCAAGATCGGCACGACCACGATCATGGTCACGCACGATCAATCGGAAGCGCTGTCGATCAGCGACCGGGTCGTGGTGATGGAGGCCGGGCGCATCACCCAGGTCGACACGCCGTATCGTGCCTACGAGCGTCCGCAAACGCCGTTCGTCTCGAAGTTCATCGGCAAGGCCAACATGCTGGCCGGCCGTGTGGCGGCGCGCGACGACGAGCACCTGCATGTCGAGATAGGCGCGCAACTGACCCAGCGCGCGCGGCTGTCCGACCTCTCGCCGCGTGAGCGCGTGATGGCCGTGGGGGACGCAATCACGCTGTGTCTGCGTCCCGAAAAGGTTCGTCTGTGCGCACCCGCCGACGGCCGGATGGCGGCCACGGTCACGAGCCGCTTCTTCCTCGGCAGCCAATGGCTGTACCGCGTGGACAGTCCGCTGGGCGAAGTGCTCGTGTGTTGTCAGAACGAAGGCGGCGAGCCGCTCGCCGAAGGCGCGCCGGTCGGCCTTGACTGGCAGGCCGAGGCCGTGCGCTTCATTACGCCGAACGCGGGAGAGCACGCTCATGGCTGAGACATTGCAGGTGGCTAGCCCCGAGACGGCGCCGGCGACGCGTGCACCCTGGCATGCGTATCTGCCGATGTGGTTGATGAGCGCTCCGGCCATGCTGCTGTTCGTGGCGCTGGTGCTCATTCCGCTGCTCATGACGCTCGCGCTCACGTTCTATCAGTTCGATCCGTCGAGCGGCCCGATCGCGGCGTTCCAGTTCGGTAACTACGCCGAGGTACTGTCCGACGCGTACTTCCACACGATCTTTCTGCGCACGTTCGGCATCTCGCTCACCGTCACGGCGGTGTGCGCCGTGGTGGGCACGTTCGAAGCCTATGTGCTTTCGCGCATGGGCGACCCGTGGCGTTCGCTCTTCTTGCTGGTGATTCTCTCGCCGCTGCTCGTGTCGATCGTGGTGCGGGCGTTCGGCTGGAGCATGCTGCTTGGCTCGGGCGGCCTGATCAATCAGACGTTCGGCCTCCTGGGCATGGGCCCGTACAAGCTGGAATACACCCACTTCGCGATCATCGTCGCGCTGGTACATGTGATGCTGCCGTTCATGGTGATTCCTGTGTGGACGTCGCTGCAACGGCTCGACCCTCAGACCGAGAACGCCGCGCTGTCGCTGATGGCATCACCGGCCACGACGCTGCGCCGCATTGTGTTGCCGCAACTGGTGCCGGGCATTCTGTCGGGCAGTCTGATGGTGTTCGGCCTGTCGGCGAGTGCATTCGCGATTCCGAGCCTGCTAGGCGGACGCCGCCTCAAGGTCGCCGCGACCGCCGTATACGACCAGTTCCTGAGTTCGCTGAACTGGCCGCTGGGCGCGACCATCGCCGTGCTGCTGCTCGTAGCGAACCTGATCGTGATGCTGACGTATTACCGCCTGCTCGATCGCCGCTATTCGCGCAGCATGGGCTAAGGCCAGGACACGGTCTCCCGCAGAACAGAACCCACTCGCCATCATGCGTAAAAACAGCCCCCTGGCGCTCGCGTTCCATACGCTCGTCATTCTCTTCGTCCTCGCGCCGATGATCATCGTCGTGCTGGTCGCGTTCACGCCCGAGCAAACGCTCTCGCTGCCCACGCGCGGCGTGTCGCTGCGCTGGTTCCGCGCGATTCTCGACTACCCCGACTTCATCGCGTCGTTCTTCACTAGCCTGAAGCTGGCGTTCCTGTCGGCAACGCTCTCGCTGGCGATTGCGTTGCCCGCCGCCCTGGCCATCGGCCGCGCGCGCTTTCCGGGACGCAACTTCCTCAACGGTTTGCTGCTGTCGCCGCTGGTGATTCCGGGCCTCGTGCTCGGCATTGCGCTGCTGCGCTTCTTCGCCATGCTGGGCGTGAGCGGCTCGTTCGCGGCGCTGACCTTCGCGCACATGATCGTCGTGACGCCGTTCATCATGCGCCTCGTGCTGGCGTCGATCAGCGGACTCGACCGCAGTGTCGAGCATGCGGCAGCGTCGCTCGGCGCGGGCGCATGGACGACCTTCCGCCGTGTGACCATGCCGATGATCCTGCCGGGCATTACCGGCGGCTGGCTACTCGCCTTCATCAACAGCTTCGACGAGCTGACGATGTCGGTCTTCATCACCTCGCCGCAGACGGTCACGCTCCCCGTGCGCATGTACATGTATGCGACCGAGTCGATCGATCCGATGATGGCGTCCGTCTCCGCGCTTGTCATTGCAGTGACGCTGGGCGCGATGTTGCTGCTCGACCGTGTCTACGGCCTGAACCGCATCCTGATCGGTCAGCATTGAACGTGCGCTCCAAGAAGAATCTCATGTCTCACGCTTCCCATGCTTCCCGCGCGTCGCAAGACACCTGCGCGCCGGGACATCCGCAACTGGCGCGCCTGGTCGAGACGGCGCGCGCGCCCGTCACGTTTTATCTCGACGGCGCCCCGGTGCAGGCACTCGCTGGCGACACGCTGCTCACGGCCATCCTCATGCACCAGCGCCATGTCCGGATAAGTGAATTCGGCGGCGCACCGCGCGCGGGTTTTTGCCTGATCGGTGCATGCCAGGATTGCTGGGTGCGCTGCGAGACGGCGTCTGGCACCGGTGGCGATGCCCAACTGACGCGTCTGCGCGCCTGTTCGACACCGGTGCAAGCCGGCATGCGGATTCTCACGCGGGCGCCCGATGCCGACGAAGCGCACGGAGGCTCGCATGTTTGAGCACGCTGAGATCGTGATCGTCGGCGCCGGTCCTGCGGGCATTCGCGCTGCGCAGACGCTGGTGGCAGCGGGGCAGCGTCCGGTGGTGCTCGACGAAAACATGCGCTGGGGCGGACAGATCTACCGACAGCCGCCGGCCGGCGCGGGCTTCACACGGACCAAGCAGGCGCTGTACGGCTTCGAAGCGGCCAAGGCCGACGCCATCCACGGCGTCATGGCCGCGCTCTTGCTTCAGGTCGACTATCGACCCGCGACCCTCGTGTGGGCTTGTGATCCGGCGCGGCTCCATACGATCCACGACGGCCGGGAAAAACCCGTGCCGTTCACGCATTTGATCATTGCCAGCGGTGCGACCGATCGCGTCTTGCCGCTGCCGGGCTGGACGCTGCCGGGCGTGTACACGCTGGGCGGCGCGCAAGTCGCGCTCAAGGCACAGGGGTGTGCGATTGGCGAGCAGGTGGTGTTCGCGGGCACGGGGCCGTTGCTGTATCTCGTGGCCTACCAGTACGCGAAAGCGGGCGCGAACGTGGCCGCGGTGCTCGACACGAGCGCGTTTGCCGGTCAGGTCAAGGCCACGCCGCGGCTGCTGAATCAGCCCGCCACCCTCGCCAAGGGGCTCTATTACGTGGGATGGCTGCGCGCGCATGGGGTGCGCATCGAGCATGGCGTCACGCTCGACGGCATTGACGGCGCCGCCGGGGTGCGCGCGATTCGCTGGCGGCGCGACGGCCGCGAACACACGTTGGCGTGCAGCGCCGTGGGGCTGGGCTTCGGCCTGCGTCCCGAGACGCAACTGGCCGATTTGGCCGGGTGCCGTTTCGTCTTCGACGACCTCAATCGTTGCTGGCTACCTGAGCGCGACGCCGCCGGTCGCAGTTCGCAACCCGGCATCTATGTGGCGGGAGACGGCGCGGGTATCGCCGGCGCCGACGCGGCGGAACTCGCCGGCCGTCGTGCGGCGCTGGCTTTGCTCGAGGATCTCGGCATCGCCGCTCCGGCAATGCCCGACGTGCCCGACGCCGACGCCATCGAACGCAAGCTCGCGAGCATTGGGCGCTTTCGTGTGGGGATCGAGCAGGCGTTTGCGGCGCCCGACGATCCGTCGGCGCGTTGGCCCGACGACATGATCGTGTGTCGATGCGAGGAAGTCGATGCGCGCACGCTGCGCGACTGCGTGCGGGAGGACGGTGTGACCGACATCAATCGGCTCAAGGCGCTCACGCGTGTCGGCATGGGGCGCTGCCAGGGCCGCATGTGCGGCGAGGCGGCCTGCCATCTGCTCGCGCGCGAGAGCGGCCAGACGCTGGCACAAGCGGGGCGTCTGCGGGCGCAGGCCCCGATCAAACCGATTCCGATCGCGCCGATGTTGTTCGATGAAAACGTTGCGGCCATTCCCGAGGAGGCGCGCGATGAGTGAGACCCTGCATTACGACGTTGTCGTCGCCGGTGGTGGGCTGGTCGGCGCCTCGGCGGCGCGTGCGCTGGCCGAGCGTGGTTTGCGTGTGGCGTTGTTCGAGCGGCGTTATTGCGGCGCGCAGGCCAGCGGCGTGAACTACGGCGGCGTACGCTGCCAGGGCCGCCCGGAAGAACAACTGCCGCTCGCCATGCGCGCGCGCAAGTTATGGGATCGCCTGCCCGAATTGATCGGGATCGACGGCGAATTCGTGCGCTCGGGACACTTGCGTCTCGCTCGTCGCGAGAGCGATCTCGAACCGCTCGACGCCTGGTCGGCCATGGCCAGCCGCTACGGTCTCGCCTCGACTGTGCTGCGTGGGGCGGCGTTTCGCGAGCGTTTTCCGTGGCTGGGCGACGGCGCCGTCGGCGGCTCGCTGTGTCTGAGCGACGGCCACGCGAACCCGCGTCTCGTATCGCCCGCGTTTGCGCGCGCCGCCCGCGCGCTCGGCGCGCACGTGCGCGAACGTACGCCGATCACCTCGGTGGCGCACGATGGCGTGCGCTTCCAGCTTGCGGCAAAGCCAGTCGACGGCGAGCCATTGCACCTGAGCGCCGACTGGCTGCTCAATACCTCCGGCGCGTGGGCGAATCACATCGCGGGCACGTTCGGCGAGCGGGTGCCGATGCATGCCATCTATCCGAACATGTGGGTCACCGAACCGCTGCCGAAGTTCATTGGCCATAACCTCGGCGTGTACGGCGGCGGCGTGTATGCGCGGCAAGTCGAGCGCGGCAACTGTGTGATCGGCGGCGGACGCGGCACCGGCGACGGCGAGTACGCCCAGCCGTCGGCCGATACCACGCGCGCCGTGATGCGCGAGGCCTGTGCATTGCTGCCGGCGCTGCGCCATGCGTTGCTCATTCGCACCTGGAGCGGCGTGGAGGGCGAGACGCCCGATAACAATCCGATCATCGGCATGAGTCGCACCACGCCGCATCTGGTGCATGCCTTCGGCTTCTCGGGGGGCGGCTTTCTGCTGGCCCCTGGCGTAGGCGAAGTGCTGGCGGATCTGGTCACGCACGGCGAGACGGCGACACCGATCGAGGCGTTTGCCGTCGACCGGTTCGCGCCGGTCGCGGCCGATGCGTGATCGGCAAATGCATCCCGTACGTCCCGAGTTCGTCACAACACTACCTTCCTCACACCCAGGAAACACAAGGAGAACCACGATGAAGCTATCCCGAAAGGTCGTCATGTGCGCTGCGGCGCTGGCATTGGGCGCGAGCAGCGCGGCCTGGTCGCAGTCCAAAACGTTGTACGTCGGCATGAATGGCGGCTCGATGGAAAAGGCCTATACGACGCAGGTCTTCCCCGAGTTCGAAAAGGCCAACAATGTGAAGGTCGTGGTGGTGCCGGGAACGTCGTCCGACGTGCTGGCCAAGCTGCTCGCGAATCGAAACAGCCCGCAGATGCACGTGGTGTTCCTGGACGATGGCGTGATGGCGCGCGCGATCAGCATGGGGGTGTGCCAGAAGCTCGACGATTCGCCCACGCTCAAGGAGCTGTATCCGTTCGCGCGCGTGAAGGACGACATGGCCGCTGGCGTGCAGCTGGGCATGACCGGTATCGGCTACAACACCAAGATCTTCAAGGAAAAGGGCTGGGCCGCGCCGACGTCGTGGAGCGATTTCGCCGATCCCAAGTACAAGGGCAAGGTGGTGTTCCAGTCGGCGTCGAGCAGCACGTTCGGCTTGCATGGTTTCCTGGCCCTGAACCGCATCTGGGGCGGTAGCGAGACCAACGTCGAGCCGGGCTTCAGCAAGTGGGCGACCACCGTGGGCCCGAATGTCGTCGAGTACATTCCGAATTCGGCCAAGCTCTCGGAAATGATCCAGACCGGCGAAGCCGCGATCTTCCCGCTGACGCCGACGGCCGTGAGCGAGCTGCAGGACAAGGGCATTCCGGTGGCGTACGTGGCCCCCAAGGAAGGTGCCGTGCAGTTGCTGGTCGACCTGTGTGTCGTGAAGAACAGCCCGGATAACGCCATGGCGCAGAAGCTCGCGCAATTCCTGCTCTCGGCCAAGGGGCAGACGCTTGCCGCCGCGGCGGGTGCGTACATCCCGACCAATCCGCACGCCACCGTGCCGCCCGCGATGCAGAAGCGTCTGGGCAAGATCGACGAACTGGTGAAGAACATCACGACCGTGGATTGGGACGCCATCAATCAGCGTCGCGCCCAGTGGGATCAGCGCTGGAACCGTCAGATCGAGCAGTAATCTCGATGCCATGCCCCTGGCGCATGTCCAGCATGCGCCGGGAAGACGGAAAACGCCGGGCCGCTCATGAAAGGCACCCCGAAAGTTGGATGGATGTCCGACGTTTGGGGGGGGGGCATCAGGGCGCCCGGCGTTTTTTGCTCGGGTGCCAGATGAGTCACATCGCGTCTGACTTGGCAGCGAGTGCGGCAAAGGCGCCGACAAGGTCGGCGTGGTCGGCGGGGATCATCAGGGCCTGCAGCGCGTGGGCGGGCTGGTCGAGCATCAGGTAGCCCAGGCTCCACGTCGGAAATGCGCCGGGCGTGTGCGGCGTGCCATCGAGCAACACCTGGATGTCGCGATGGTGACGCGATGCCTCGATGCGCTGGCGTGCATCGGCAAGCGGTTCGCTCGGTCCTTCGATGTATTGATAGAACATCGTGCCATCGTAGAGCAGCACGCCGGTGATGCCGTAGGTGGCGTTGAACCCGCGTGAGTTGACGATGATCTTGGCGAGCTCCCGCAGATCGAGATCGGGCAAGGCTCGGCTCAAGTACGCGTAACACTCGATCATGCTTCGTTGTCTCCGTCATACAGGCTGGGCGTCGGCGCGCGATATTGGCGTGGACGCTGCGTCAGCGCGCATTAGAATACCGCATGTGCGAAGCCTGAGACTCACGCGTCATGCCGATTAAATTTCTACGTGGATTCACCCAGCCGGTGCGCACCGATGCCGCGAACCGGCGTCTGGGCTGCTCGCTGGCTTTCGTGGCGGGCGGCGCCAACGCGGGCGGCTTTCTTGCCGTCGGTCAGTACACGTCGCACATGTCGGGCATTGTCGCCTCGCTCTCCGACAATCTGGCGCTCGGGCAGCTCGTGCTCGTGTTGGCCGGATTCAGCGCCTTGCTGGCGTTCCTGCTCGGTGCCGCAACCTCGTCCATCCTCATTCATTGGGGGCGGCGCCATCAGACGCACAGCGAATATGCGGTACCGCTCATGCTCGAAGCGTTGCTCCTGCTGGCGTTCGGCGTGATGGGGGCCAATCTTGAAAATCGGCGGCTGTTATACGTGCCGGGCACCGTCGGGTTGCTGTGTTACGTGATGGGGCTGCAGAATGCCATCATCACCAAGATCTCCCGGGCCGAGATTCGCACGACACACGTTACCGGTCTGGTCACGGACATCGGCATCGAACTGGGCAAAATGAGCTACTGGAATCGGCCCGGGGTGGCGCGTCATCTGCCGCGCGTGGCCGGGGACCATCAGAAGCTGCGTTTGCTGTGCGCGTTGCTGGGCATGTTCTTCCTGGGCGGGCTGGCCGGGGCGCTGGGTTTCAAGCACCTCGGCTTCGTCGCGACGGTTCCGCTCGCAGGGATACTGATCGTGCTGGCCATCGTGCCGCTGCTCGACGATCTCGCACGAAGCCCCCACTGAACCCTGCACCGACGAACCCTGACGCCAGTCAGCGCTCAGTCGGCCATGGCGGGAATGGCCCCGTCCTGGAAAAGCACGCGCGGTGCATCCATCGTGCCGTCTTCCTCGTCGACCAGCACTTCGTAGGCGGCAATGCCCGCGAAGCCGGAGGCCATCGATTGCGCGATGCGCACGGCGCCGAATTCGGTGCTCGCCTGGCGCAACTCGCCGGGCTGCAAGACGCCGTCTTTGTTCTTGCGATAGGGCACGACGATGAACTTGATGGATTTGGCGTCGCTCATGGTGTCACTCAAGATGAAATGGCATGATCGGAAATGTAGCATGAGTACTGTATAAAAATACAGTGTATTTTTGAAGTCATTCCAGCGCTCTTGGCCCTTGGGGGCGTGCATGCCTAGGCGGGCTGTCGTCGGCCCGGTCAGGTCCGGCGGGGCGGCCGAGTCCAAACAACATCCCGTAATGTCTACATAACTAGTAAATGGTCGTATCTTCGCGCGCGGCTTGATAGCCTGCGGGTCGAATCGCGAGTTGCGACCAAATGATGACAAGCATTGAGAGCGTTGAATGAATGCAGGCAATCTGATTTCGGCAAACCGGCTGCAAGACGGCCTGGTCGTTTGGCTGGACAAGCAGCATAACTGGGTCGATGACCTGGCGCAGGCACACGTGTTCGACGCGCAGGAACTCGAGCCGGCGCAAGCGGCTGCGAAAAGCGCGCTGGCCGCCAATCTGATCGTCGATCCCATGCCGCGCCCGGCGCAACTGAGCGACGCCGGCCCGGTGCCGGAAGATTTCCGGGAACAACTGCGCTCGCGCGGGCCGTCGGTGCGTGAAGATTTGGGCAAGCAGGCCGAGCAGGGCGGTGAGCCGGCGGCGCTGGTGCATGCGCCGGCATTGACCGTTGCCCCGGAGCACGCCGGCATCTATCGCTACGACCCGTCCGAGCGCGAGTTCCTCAAGGACCGCGCCAACGAGTTCGGTCAGAAGGTGGCGCGACGCCTGTCCGGCGAACTCAGCGAAGACGATTTCAAGGTCTATCGCCTGATGAACGGTCTGTACCTGCAACTGCACGGCTACATGTTGCGCGTTGCGATTCCGTACGGAACGCTGAGCGGCATTCAGATGCGTCAGCTCGCCTATGTGGCGACCCGCTACGACAAGGGCTACGGCCACTTCACCACGCGCCAGAACCTTCAGTTCAACTGGCCGACGCTCTCCGACTCGCCCGAAATCCTGTCGGCGTTGGCCGACGTGGACCTGCACGCCATCCAGACGAGCGGCAACTGCATTCGCAACGTGACGACCGACCAGTTCGCCGGCGCCGCGAAGGACGAAGTCCTCGACCCGCGCGTGTATGCCGAGATCTTGCGTCAATGGTCGACCGACCATCCGGAATTCACCTATCTGCCGCGCAAGTTCAAGATCGCGATCACGGGTGGCCAGGCCGACCGTGCCGCCGTGCGCTTTCACGACATTGGCATTCTGGCGCGTACCAACGATCGTGGCGAAGTGGGGTTCCAGATTTATGCGGGCGGTGGCTTGGGACGCACGCCGATCGTCGGCACGCTCGTGCGCGAGTGGTTGCCCGAAGCAGATCTGCTGCGTTTCGTCGAGGCGATCCTGCGGGTGTACAACGCGCTGGGTCGACGTGACAACATCTATAAGGCGCGCATCAAGATCCTCATCAAGGAAATGCAGCCCGCGAAGTTCATCGAGATGATCGAGGAAGAGTTCGCGCGCATTGCGCTCACGCATCGGCCGTTGGGCGATGCCGTCGTCGAGGGGATTCGCGAGCGTTTCATCGTGCCCGAGTTCGAGACGCTGCCGAGCGAGTCGACGGCGTTTGCGCAATCGTACGAGCGCGATATCGCGTTCCGTCACTGGGTCGATACCTGCACGCACGAGCACAAGGTGCCCGGCTATATCAGTGCGGTCGTCTCGCTCAAGCCGGCCGGCGGTATTCCGGGTGACGCCAGTGCGCAGGAGATGCTGGTGCTGGCCGATCTGGCGGAGCAATATTCGTTCAACGAATTGCGCGTGACGCATGAGCAGAACCTGGTGTTGCCGCACGTCAAGCGTGACGAACTGCATGCGCTGTGGTCGCGCCTGAAGGCGGCCGGTCTGGCGACGGCCAACATCGGCCTGATTTCGGATGCGATCGCTTGCCCGGGCCTGGATTACTGCGCGCTCGCCAATGCGCGTTCGGTACCGGTGGCGCAACGCATTGCGCTGCGATTCTCCGAGGCGCAGCAACGCGATATCGGGCCGGTGACGCTCAATGTATCCGGCTGCATCAACGCCTGCGCGCATCACCACGTCGCGCACATCGGTATTCTCGGTGTCGACAAGGCGGGCAAGGAGAACTATCAGATCACGCTGGGCGGCTCGGCCGACGAGAATGCCGCGGTCGGCAAGATTCTCGGCCCGGGCGTCAGCTATGAGGACGTGCCGCAGGTGATCGAGAACATTCTCGGACGATATCTCTCGTTGCGAAACGAGGGCGAGCGCTTCATCGATACGCTCGGACGCGTTGGGGCAGAAGAATTCAAGGGAGCTTTGAATGTTGATTGATCGAAACGGACTGCCGGCGGCAGACGTCTGGACTTATCACGGCGCCGACGCGTCGGCCACGGCGGCGCTGCCGGGCAACAAGGACGTGTTGCCGCTCGACGCCTGGCTTGCCGCGAACGAGAAGGGCGTGGCGCCGGCCGGTGTGCGCGTGCAGGGGCACGACGATGCGGCACGTATTGCGCCGCTGTTGCCGCAACTCGACCTGATCGTGATCGAATTCCCGAAGACGCGCGACGGGCGGGGATTCACGCTGGCGAAGCTGCTGCGGGACAAGTGGCAATTCGAAGGGGCGATTCGCGCGGCGGGTCCGTTGCTGCCGGATCAACTGGCGATGTTGTGGGCGTGCGGCTTCGATAGCCTGCTGTCGCCGTCGGACGTGCCCACGGCACGCTGGCATGAGGCCGCCCAGGCGGCAGTGGGTCGCGCCTCGCGTCCCCGCACGCTGCTCGAGCGTCTGTCGGCCTGAGGACCACGCTCTGAAGTTCCTGCGGCCGGCACCGTCCGGCCGCGGTCCTTGATGGCGGGCGTGCGCCGCCGTCGGACACCGCAAAATTCACCCCTGCGTAGAACTCCTACGAGACACGCCAAGTCAGATATCGGGCGTCGTCGACTGTCCGGGTGTGCTACACCATCATCGGGTGTCCAAATGACAAAACCCGCACAGTCAATGACTGTGCGGGTTTTAATCTGGTCGGGGCGAGAGGATTTGAACCTCCGACCACCTGCACCCCATGCAGGTACGCTACCAGGCTGCGCTACGCCCCGTGAGAAATGCGTCGTCTAGATGCATTGCTCGAAAGAAGGCGAGTATAGCAGAGCTTCGCTCGGGAAAGAAAGAGGACGTGCGTGTCGTGCGCATATTTTTTTGCATCCGGCACGCGCAGCGCGACGTCTACCGTTGGCGAAACCCCATGATGGTTATCCCGAATGTTGCATTCGGAGGGCCACACGATAATGGAATTCTGCCTAATCCTGCCCTTGGGGGCTCGGAGACAAGCGATGCCGCAAATCCTGGGATTCGAGGCCGCGCGCGACCTGCTGCTCGCCCAGCGCGCCCACTACGACGTGGCGTACCGTGATTTCCGTTGGCCCGTCCTCTCGCATTTCAATTGGGCGCTGGATTTCTTCGACCCCCAAGCCCAGGGCAACGACCGTCCGGCCCTCTGGGTCGTCGAAGAAGACGGACGCGAGGCACGGCTGTCATTTGCCGAAATGTCGCGGCGCTCCAATCGCGTCGCCAATTTCCTGCGAGCGCAAGGCGTGTCGCGCGGTGACCGCGTGTTGCTCATGCTACCCAATCAGGTCGAACTCTGGGACCTCATGCTCGCCTGCATGAAACTCGGCGCCGTCATGATTCCCGCGACAACGCTGCTCGCCGCGGGCGACCTTGTCGACCGGCTCGAACGGGGCCGTGTGCGTCACGTCGTCACCACCGCACGCGATGCCGTCAAGTTCGCCGCCTTGCCCGGCGACTATCGGCGCATCGCCGTTGGCGCCAACCCGCCCGAAGGATGGACGCCCCTCGCGCCCGCCTATCAAGCCTCAGACCACTTCACCCCCGACGGTGCCACGCTCGCGACCGATCCATTGCTGCTCTACTTCACGTCCGGGACCACGTCGCGCCCGAAGCTCGTGCTTCACACGCACCAGAGCTATCCGGTCGGCCATCTCGCCACGATGTACTGGCTTGGCCTGCAACCCGGCGATATCCACTGGAACATCAGCTCGCCAGGCTGGGCGAAACACGCGTGGAGCTGCTTTTTCGCGCCGTGGAACGCGGGCGCCACCATCTTCGTCTACAACTTCTCGCGCTTCGATGCGCGTGCCGCGCTCGAGACGGCCACGCGTTGCGGCGTCACGACGTTGTGCGCGCCGCCCACCGTCTGGCGCATGATGATTCAGGAAGATCTCACTCGCCATGCGGTGAAATTCCGTGAACTGATCGGCGCGGGCGAGCCGCTCAATCCCGAAGTGATCGACCAGGTCAAACGCGCCTGGCACATCACGATTCGCGACGGCTATGGTCAGACCGAAACCTGTTGCCAGATCGGCAACTCGCCGGGGCAGCCCGTCAAGGCGGGGTCGATGGGGCGCCCCATGCCAGGCTATCGCGTCGTACTGCTCGATCACGACGGCGCCGAAGCCGACGAAGGCGAAATCGCGCTCGTGTTGTCGTCACGCCCGACGGGTTTGATGCAAGGCTACGAGGACGACAGCGAGAAGACCGCCGACGCCATGCGCGAGGGCTACTACCACACGGGCGACGTGGCGATGCGCGACGAGCACGGCTACTTCACGTACATCGGACGCGCGGACGATGTCTTCAAGGCGTCCGACTATCGCATCAGCCCGTTCGAGCTGGAAAGCGAACTCATCAAGCACCCGGCCGTCGCCGAAGCCGGCGTGGTGCCGAGTCCCGATCCGGTGCGGCTTGCCGTGCCGAAAGCCTTCATCACGCTGCGCACCGGTTTTCACGCCGACGAAAAGCTCGCCCTCGACATCCTGCGTTTCTGCCGCGATCACCTCGCCCCCTACAAACGCATCCGACGCATCGAGTTCTGCGATCTGCCGAAGACCATTTCCGGAAAGATTCGCCGCGTCGAATTGCGGCGTACGGAAGCGGGGCGCACTCTGGAAAGCCGCCGCGAGATGGAGTTCTGGGACGTCGATTTCAACGATCTCAAGTGATGCCGCGTGGCCCCGGCCTGCATGACCCCGCGAGGGCCCCGCCGAGCGTTGCGCTCAGCGCAGGTGCTGAATCACCAGTTCGGCACCGAGCATGGCGAGACCCACGAAGAAGCACCGGCGGAAGACGGACGCACTGACGCGCCCTCGCACCCACTGCCCGAAGTACATGCCGCCCAGTGCGGGCGCCAACGCCAGCAGCGACACGCCGATCGCATGGCCGTGGAAGATGCCGTCGCGCGCCAGCCCGGCGGCGAGCGCCACGGTCGACACGGTAAACGACAGGCCGAGCGCCTGCACGAGATCGTCGCGCTCGAGATCAAGTGCCTGGAGGAACGGCACCGCGGGAATGACGAACACCCCGGTCGCCGCCGTGACCAGTCCGGTCACCACACCCATGCCCGCGCCGAGCGCGCTCACGCGCGCGGCGGACCAACGCTTGGGCACATGCAGCCGCACCGCCGCCAGCCCCAATGCCGCATAAACGAGAAGCGCGATGCCCAGCGCCATGCCCGCAACGTTGCCGCCGTTGGCCAGCCATCCGCCACCGGCCCATGTGCCGACGCAGATGCCGACCAGCATCGGCCACAGACGCCCGGCCAGCGCGGCAAAGCGCGGCCCCGCCAGCAATTGCCAAACATTGGTCACGAGCGACGGCACGATCAGGAGCGCCGCGGCCTGCGCCGTCGGCATCGCCAATCCGAGCAGCCCCACGGCCACCGTGGGCAGGCCCAGCCCGATCACGCCTTTGACGAAGCCCGCGAGCACAAAGGTGGCAAGCCCCAGGAGGAGTAGGGGGATGAGGTCGGTGAGGTGTTGAGTATTCATCATGGCGTCAGTATCGATGTGCCATGCTGGAACGCCAATGCGGCATTCGCGCAGGCGGGCTCTGGCAGGCGCTGAGGCTGCGATGTCGGGCCGAGGTGGCGTCCGGCGCGCTTTGGCGTTTTCAGTTATGCTCAGGCCAAATTCACGCCGTGCCAAAGCATCGCGCCAGTCCAGAGGGATGGAAGTTGGAAAAACAGAATCGTCAACACGAACACACCGCACACACCGGGCCGCATGCCGCTCACGCGCCGCTTGATCGGCGCCTGGCGCTCATCATGCAGCCCGATCATCTCGCGCTGCTCGGCGAAGGTCTGTCGGGCATCGAACGGGAAACCCTGCGCGTCGAAGACAACGGCGCGCTCGCGCTGACGCCGCATCCGCGTGCGCTCGGCTCGGCACTGACCAACGAAGAGATCACCACCGATTATTCGGAATCGCTGCTCGAGTTCATCACGCCGCCGCAGCGCGATGCGGCCGACGTCATCGCCCGCCTGGACGAAATTCATCAGTTCGCCTACCGCAAGCTCGGCACGGAATTGCTATGGAGCGATTCGATGCCGCCCGCGCTGCCGCCGGAAGCAGTGATTCCGATCGCCGACTACGGCACGTCGCACATCGGCAAGCTCAAGCATGTCTATCGCCGCGGCCTCGCGCTGCGCTATGGCAAGCCGATGCAGTGCATCGCAGGCATTCACTACAATTTTTCGCTGGCCGAACCGTTGTGGACATTGTTGCGCGAGCACGAGGGCGCAACGCAGTCCGCACGCGATTATCAGTCGGCGCGCTATGTCGCGCTCATCCGCAATTTTCGTCGCTACAGCTGGCTGCTGATGTACCTGTTCGGTGCGTCGCCGGTGCTGCACGCCGAATTCCTGCGCGGACGCGAGCACGGCCTCGACGCTTTCGACGAAGGCACGCTCGGGCTGCCCTATGCGACCAGCTTGCGCATGAGCGATCTGGGCTACCAGAACAGCGCGCAGTCCGAAGTCTCGCCCTGTTACGACTGCCTGCCCAGCTATATCGACGCGCTTACGCAAGCCGTCAGCCAGCCGCATCCCGCCTACGAGGCGCTCGGCACCCAACGCGATGGCGAATGGATTCAGCTCTCGACCAATCTCCTGCAAATCGAGAACGAGTTCTACGCCACGATTCGCCCGAAGCGGGTGACGTATAGCGGCGAGCGCCCGGTGCAGGCGCTCGCGCGTCGCGGGGTCCAATACGTGGAAGTCCGCTGTATCGACATCGATCCCTTCCAGCCGGTCGGTATCGACGTCGACACGGCGCGCTTCATCGACGCCTTCCTGCTGTTCTGTGCGCTCGACGACAGCCCGTCGTGTTCGGACGCCGAGAACCGCGAGAATCGCGATAACTTCGCTCACGTGGTCAAGGAAGGCCGGAAACCGGGGCTCGTGCTGCATCGCGGTGGCGAAGCGATCACGCTGTTCGATTGGGCCGAGACATTGCTCGATCGCATCGACCGAACGGCGGCGGCATTCGACCTGCAGCGTGGCGGAGCGCATTACGCGCATACGATGGCGCTGCAACGTGCCAAGGTACAGGATGTGTCGCTTACGCCGTCCGCCCGTGTGATGGTCGCGCTCGAACCACTGCGCGGCACGACGGGGGGCGCGTTCCAGGCGTTCGCGCTCGCGCAGAGCCAGCGTCATGCGCAGACGCTGCGCGACATGCCGCTCGATGCGCGCGTTGTCGAGCACTTCGAAGCACTGGCCCGGAAGTCGCTCGACGCCCAAGCCGAACTGGAACGCACGCAGGTCGGCGACTTCGATGCATTCGTCGCCGATTACCTGGCAGGCACGCTAGGGGCTGCCACCGCCTGACGGACAGTCCGCAGGTACACGAAAAAGCGCCTCATGCGAGGCGCTTTTTTCATGGACGACGCGAATGACGCGAGCGGTGCCTGTCAGCCCAATACCCCGAGCTGCCACGTAAAAAAGACGGCCAGCCCGACGCCGATGGTGAGCAACTGGTGACGCGTCGCGGCGCAGACGGCGATGGCCACGAGGGCCGCGACGAGTTGCGGATTACGCCACGTCAGCTCGAGACCGTTGCCATGCGGCGCCAGCGTCATCGGCACAATGATTGCCGTGAGTACCGTCACAGGGACGAACGACAACGCCTCGCGCAGCCACTCGGGAAACCGCACGCGGTCGCCCAGCAGGAAGATCCCGGCCTTGACGGCAAACGTGACGGCGGCCATGCCGCCAATCGCCACGACATAATTCATTGCGCACCCCCGCGACGCTTCGCGTGCAGCGCCAGCATGCCCGACGCAATGCCGAGTGCCACGGCCACCAGCAAGCCGAGCTTGTAAGGCAAGCCATGACACAGGAACGCGGCCACCCCGGCGACAATTGTCGCGATGGCCCACGGCATGCGGGCCATCTGCGGCACGATGATCGCGATGAACGTAGCGACCATCGCGAAGTCGAGGCCCAGCGTTTGCAGACGCGGAAACGCGGCGCCGAACAGCAACCCGGCAAGCGTCCACACTTGCCAATTCATGTACATCGACAGACCTGAGCCCAGGAAGTACCAGTGGCCCATCGGATCGTCGGGGTGGCGATGGAAATGGCTACTTGTCACCGCGAACGTCTCGTCCGTCAGCAGGAATCCCAGCAGGGCACGCCACCGCAAATTCAGATGCCCCACATGCGGCAACAGGTTGGCCGCATACAGCATGTGCCGCAGATTCACGATCAGCGTCGTTGCCCACAGCACGAGATAGCCCACGCCCGTCGCAAAAAGGCCGGCAGCAATGAACTGACTGGATCCAGCGAAAACGGTGAGCGACATGAGCTGGCCGTGCCACGTCGCCAGCGGTGTGGTCGCCACCAGGGCACCGAAGATCAGGCCGAACGGGGCCGCGCCAACGATCATCGGCAGGGTGTCACGGGCACCTGCGGCAAAACTAGCCGCACGGGTCGGAGCCAGCATGGAGGCGCTTTCCTGAAGGTAAAGAGTTGAAGACGGAAACGGGCGAAGGCGTGAGCATAGCCGCTATATCGGGCCGCACGCTTGTACGTTCTTGCGCTTTGGGCGTGAAGGCGGCTCGACAGTGAAAAGCGGCCACCCGTTGGGTGGCCGCGCATTGTGGCGATGCGGGCCCACGTCAGCCGCTTGCGCGGGCTGACGTGGGCCAAGCGTCACGGGTGCTTGAACATGTCGAGAATGCGCGCTTTCTCGCGAGCGTCGACACCGCCCGGCGACGGGGGCTGACCCTCGGCGGGCGGCGGGGCGGCAGGCGAGGGCGAATTGCTCCCGAAGAACGGCAACGAGAATCCGCTGCTGCTGTCGTCGATCCCGATGCTCGCGACAAACCCGTTGCCCGGCATTTTGCTGGACTCATAAAGCTCGCCGTTCACGACGCTGACCCCTTCGGGCATCGCCATTTGTTGCTCAGGCACGCCGTTGAGCGCCACGCCCATGTACTTGGTCCACACTGGCAACGCCAATTGCGCGCCGAACTCACGGCTACCGAGCGTCTTGGGTTGGTCAAAGCCGAGCCATGCCACGGCAACGAGCGAATGCTGGTAACCGGCGAACCAGCCGTCGAGGGCATCGTTGGTCGTGCCGGTCTTGCCAGCCAGGTCGGTGCGCTTGAGCACGTTCGTGCCCGCGCCGGTGCCGCGTTGCGCCACCGATTGCAGCAGGCTGTTCATGATGTACGCGTTCGGCGCGGAAATCGCGCGGGCGGCGTTTACCCCGGCGACCACCGGCGTGGCCTTGTTGAGCAAGTTGCCGCGCGCGTCGCGAATCTCGCTGATCAGGTACGGGGCGACGCGATACCCGCCGTTCGCGAACACCGCGTAGGCGCCGGCCAGTTGCAGCGGTGTGGTCTGCCCGGCGCCCAGCGCCATCGGCAGATACGGCGGCACCTTGTCGGCGTCGAAGCCGAAGCGCGTGGCGTAATCCTGGGTGTACTGCGTGCCGGCAAACTGCAGCAGACGAATCGCCACAAGGTTCTTCGAGCGTTGCAGCCCTTCGCGCACCGTCATCGGGCCGCTGAAAGCGTCGTCGTCATGCGGATCCCACGCCTGCCCGCCGGTCTGCGCGGGCGGCAGGTTGAGCGGGCCGTCCATCACCATCGTCGCCGGGCTCACGCCTTTCTCGATGGCTGCCGAGTACACCACCGGCTTGAACGTCGAGCCCGGCTGACGCCATGCCTGCGTTGCCCGGTTGAACTTGCTCTGATTGAAGTCGAAGCCGCCGACCAGCGCGCGGATGGCGCCGTCGTCCGGCGAGAGCGAGACGAGCGAGCCTTGCACTTCCGGCAACTGCGTGATGCGCCACTTGCCGCGTGCATCTTTCATTACACGGATGATCGCGCCCGGACGGATGCGGATCTTTTCGCTGGCCTTCGCCGAGAGTGCCGACGCGGCAAAGCCAATGCCGTCGCCGTTGACGACCACGGTGTCGCCCGAGAGCGGCACGGCCGTGACCTGAGACGTGCTGGCGGCCACCACCACGGCGGCGACCAGATCGCCGTTGTCGGGATGTTCGAGCAGCGTGTCTTCGATCGCCTGCTGACGATCGGGCATCGCGGCGGGCAGTTCCACGAAGCCCTCGGGGCCCCGATACGCATGACGGCGCTCGTAGTCGAGCACGCCCATGCGCACGGCTTCGTACGCGGCCTGCTGTTTCTTCGAGTCGAGCGTCGTGATGACGGTCAGGCCGCGGGTGTAGGTGTCTTCCTTGTATTCGTCGTACACGGCCTGACGCACCATTTCGGCGACGTACTCGGCATGCACGTTGTACTCGTTGCCGGACGTGCGCGTGCGGATCGACTCGTGCAGGGCATCTTCGTACTGACTGCGCGAAATGTAGCCCAGATCGAGCATGCGCTTGAGAATGTATTCTTGACGAATCTTCGCGCGTTTCGGATTGACGATCGGGTTGTAGGCCGAAGGCGCCTTGGGCAGGCCAGCCAGCATGGCCGCCTCGCCGAGCGTGATGTCCTTCAGATCCTTGCCGAAATAAATGCGTGCAGCGCTTGCGAAGCCGTAGGCGCGTTGACCCAGATAGATCTGGTTCATGTACAGCTCGAGAATCTTGTCCTTCGACAACGCCGACTCGATCTTGTACGCCAGCAGCATTTCGTAGATCTTGCGCGTGGCCGTCTTCTCGCGCGAGAGGAAGAAGTTGCGCGCGACCTGCATCGTGATCGTACTGGCGCCCTGCGCGGCTCCGCCGTGCAGTACGTCTGAAACACCGGCACGCAGAATACCGATGAAGTCGACGCCGCCGTGATCGTAGAACCGATAGTCCTCGATCGCGAGCACGGCCTTCTTCATGACGTCCGGAATCTGATCGATGGTGACCAGGCTGCGGCGCTCTTCGCCGAATTCGCCGATCAGCACGTTATCGGACGTATAGACCCGCAGCGGTACCTTCGGCCGGTAATCGGTGATGACGTCCAGCGGCGGCAGGTTCGGGCGCATGACGATCAACGCATAGCCAACGAGCAGCGCGCCCACGAGCGCCAAGCCTACCAAAGTGGTAAAGATGACGGCGAGCGTGCCGAAACCGCGTTGACGACCTGGGGCGAGCTGCGAGGCGGCGTGTGCAGACGGCGCCTGGGGCGTGACGACGGGGGACTTGGGAGGCGCCGAATGAGACGGCGCACGAGGCGGCAAACAATGCTTCAAGGACATACCCAACGAAAATTGCAGGATGGGAACAGGCCGGCCGGCCTAGCGCTGCGTGGATCCCCGCCGCGCGGCGAAATCGGAGCAGTATGCCACGCCCGGCGCGAACACGCGCGTTTCGGGCGATCACCCACTCGCCAACGACAATCACGGTGCGCTTCGGCGATCCTGTGCGGGGTCGGCGCACCCAGCGCACCACTCACCCGCCAGGCCGCACCATACCACGCTAACCGGGGACTCGCCCGATGTGTGACATCGGGCGGGCGATACAACGTCAACCCAAGCGTTTGAGAAAGACCGTCATTTCCTTTTCCGCCTGACGGTCCCCGTGCGCCTGTGCGGCGGCAATCCCACGCGTCCACGCGTCGCGGGCACCCTCGCGATCGCCCGCGCCGTGTCGCGCTTTCCCCAACAGCTTCCACGCGGCCGTGTAGGCCGGATCGAACGCCACGCAACGGGTCAGGTGATCGGCCGCGACCGGGAAGTTCTGCGCATCCAGATAGGCCTTGCCGAGCCCGAAACGCAACAGCGCGTTGTCTTTGCCGGCCGCCAACAACTTTTCGAGTCCCTCGATCATAATTCGAATATATCAGATGGATATATAAAAAATGTCATAAGATCATGCCCGGTTCCCACGCCATCGGCTTGGTGCGAAAGACTCGGAAAGAGGCTCGTATACCCGCGGGACGCTAAAGTCGGGGTCTCGCCACGCCGATGACATAAATAATACCGGCCCGACAGAGGCCGTACAGGGACCCGAACCCACGACACAAGACGGAGACGACAGTATGTTGCGTAGCTTTTCCATCAAGGCGCGCCTCGGGATGACGATGGCGCTGTTGGCGGCGTTACTGATTCTGTTGGGCGCGCTCGGCATTGCGGGCATGACGCGCACGGGCAACGCGCTTCGCGAGACGTACGCCAATCACCTCGCCGCCACGGTGGCGCTCGGCAAAGACAACGCCACGCTGGCGCGCACCCGCGCCATTCTCGATCGCGTGGTGCTGCATCCGGAATCGCCGGATGGGGACAAGATTGCCACACGTGCACGCGGCATGATCAAGGACGCGAATGCGGCATGGGCCGCCTATCAGGCGTTGCCGCGCGGCCCCGAGGAACAGCGGATGGCCGACGAGGTCGCCGCCCGGCGCGCCACCTTCTTCGAGCAGGGCATGAATCCGATGCTCACCGCCATCGACGCGCGCGATCGTACGGCCATGGACGAGATCACGATGAACGTGCTGCCCAAGCGTTACGCCGAGCTTACGAAGGCCAGTGACGCGCTGGCCGCGTACAAGCTGAAGCTCGGGCACGACACGTACGAAGCGTCGATGGCGGAGCTGGCGGCATTCCGCTGGCTGAGCATCGGCGCAACGGCGCTGGGCGTGCTCATGGCCATCGCCTGCTACTTCTCGCTGCGCGGCGCGATCATGCGGCCGCTTGGCGAAGCACTGGCACATTTCGAGCACATATCGGCAGGACAACTCGACAATCCGGTGCACGCGCGCGGCAAGGACGAAATGTCGATGCTCATGCGCGGTCTCGAGGCGATGCAGTCGCGTCTCGCGGACACGATTCGCGGCGTGCGCCGCAGTTGCGATGCGATGGCGACCGCCACGGCCGAAATCTCGGCGGGCAATACCGACCTGTCGGCGCGCACCGAAGAGCAGGCCGCCTCGCTGGAGGAGACGGCCTCGTCGATGGAGCAACTGACGGCCACGGTCAAGCAGAACGCCGACAACGCACGTCAGGCGAGCCAACTGGCGGTCAATGCGTCGGATATCGCATCGCGCGGCGGCCAGGTGGTGGCGCGGGTGGTCGACACGATGCAGGGCATCTCGACCAGTTCGTCGCAAGTGGTGGACATCATCGGCGTGATCGACGGGATTGCATTCCAGACCAACATCCTCGCGCTCAACGCTGCCGTGGAAGCGGCCCGTGCCGGCGAGCAGGGCCGCGGGTTCGCCGTGGTGGCGGGCGAGGTGCGCACGCTGGCACAGCGCAGTGCCACGGCCGCGCGCGAGATCAAGGCACTCATCGAAACGTCGGCGCAGAAGGTGGCCGACGGCTCGACGCTGGTGGCCGAAGCGGGGCGCACGATGAACGACATCCTGCAAGCCGTGCAGCGCGTGACGGACATCATGGGGGAGATCTCGGCGGCGTCCGACGAGCAGAGCAGCGGCATCGAGCAGGTGAATCGGGCGGTCACGCAAATGGATGCCGTCACGCAGCAGAATGCCGCGCTGGTGGAGCAAGCGGCGGCGGCGGCCGCGTCGCTGGAAGATCAGACACATACGCTTCGCGAGGAAATGGCGCGATTCCGATTGGGCGACGAAAGTCAGGCGAGCGGCGCGGCAAGACGTCCGGCCTTGCATGCCGTGGAAACATCGCCCCTTTCCCTGGCGGCCTGAGCGGTGTGGCCGGTCACCGCCCGTTAGCTCGATGGGGGCGTGGCGTGGGCATGGAATGGGTGTGTTCGTGGCGGCCGTGGGCCGAACCGGGTAACATTGCCCATCTTTTGCTCAGTTGAGGGTGGCGAAGTATGAAGCGAGTGGCGCTGATGGCAGCGGTGGCCGTGCTGGCCGGGGGAGTGGCAGGGTGTGGCCCGGTCAACCAGATGAGCGTGCCCGATCCGGCCGCAGGACGACTGCTCGATCAGGGGACGGGAGCCGATCGCTTCATGGTGCTCAACTGCATTTATCACGGCTGGAGCGAGTTGTCGCCGAACGTCGAATCGACGTCGTACGCCCGTCAGGGGGCCGACCGTGTGCGTGTCTATCGCGGTCAGGGCGCCGACGGCAAAGCCGTCTACAACCCGTACGTCGACGTCATGCAAGGCGGCTTCGGTGCGCGTTTGCAATACTTCGAAGTTCCCGGCAGCCACCTGCCGCGCGACTACGAAAAGACGGTCAGGCGCTGCATGGTGCCGTATTCGGGCAGCAACGACTGACGTTCGGCCGCCTGACCAGGATCGCTCAAGCGCGATCATGAAAAACGCCACGGGAGACCGTGGCGTTTTCGTTGGTGCCGGCGACGAGGCCGGCGAGTGCCTGCAACGGGGCCGCGATGACGGCGCTCAGCCGTGGAAATCCTCGCGCGCTTCGACGACTGCCTTGACCACACCCCGACGCACGAGGAAATCACCGAATTTCTCACCGGCATCGCGCATCTTCGCGTATTGCGCGAAGAGCGGCGTGAGTTCGGCCACGATCTGATCTTCGTTGAGCGATTCCTTGTACAGCTTGTTCAAACGCTGCCCGTGGAAACCCGCGCCGAGGTACAGGTTGTACTTGCCGGCCGATTTGCCAACCAGGCCGATCTCGGCGATGTAGGGACGGGCGCAGCCGTTCGGGCAGCCGGTCGTGCGAATGGTGATCGGTTCGCCTGCAAGCCCCGCATCGTCGAGCACCTTCTCGAGTCGCGTGACCAGGCCGGGCAGGGCGCGCTCGCTCTCGGCCAGCGCGAGACCACACGTCGGGAAGCCGACGCAGGCCATCGAGTGGATGCGCAGCGCACTTTGATGCTTGCCGTCGAGCAGGCCGTATTCCTTCACGAGGGCGTCGATCTGCGGCTTGGCGGCGTCGCTCACGCGTCCAATGATCAGGTTCTGGTTGCCGGTGATGCGGTAATCGCCCTGATGCACCTTCGCGATTTCGCGCAGCCCGGTCATCAGGCGGTAGTCGTCCCAATCCTTCACGCGACCGTTCTGGATGAAGAGCGTGAGATGCCAAAGATCGTCCGCGCCCTTGAGCCAGCCATACTGATCGCCGTTGGTCGTGAACGCAAACGCCCGCTCGGGCGCCAGATCCCAACCGAGATATCGGTTGAGGGTTTCCTTGAACCACGCCACGCCACGGTCGTCGAGGGTGTATTTCAGACGCGCATGCTTGCGATTGCCGCGGTCGCCGAAGTCGCGTTGCACGAGTAGCACCTTCTCGGCGACGTCGACGATGCGATCGGCCGGCGTATAGCCGATGACGGTCGCCGTGCGCGGGTACGTTGCGGCGTCGCCGTGCGTCATGCCCATGCCGCCACCGACCGTCACGTTGAAGCCTTCGAGCTTGCCGTCGTCGCCCACGATGGCGATAAAGCCCAGGTCGTTGGCGTAGAGATCGACGTCGTTGTTCGGCGGTATCGCGATGGCGATCTTGAACTTGCGTGGCAGATAGTGCTTGCCGTAGATCGGCTCGTGATCCTCCTTGCCCGCGCCCAGACGCTTGTCGCCCAGCCAGATCTCGCGATACGCCGTGGTCTGCGGCAACAGGTGCCGATCGATCTTCAGGCACCAGTCGAGCGCCTCGGCATGGGCGGGCGAATGGTGCGGATTGTTCGAGACGAGCGTGTTGCGATTGACGTCGCCGCACGCGGCAATGCTCGTCATCGCAACTTCATCGATGCCCTTGATGAGGGGGCGCAACTGGTGCTTGAGCACGTTGTGATACTGCACCGTCTGCCGCGTGGTCAGGCGAATCGTGTTGCCGCCGTACTTCTGGGCGAGATCGTCGAGCTTGAGCCATTGCTCGGGCGTGCACACGCCGCCCGGCATGCGCAGCCGGATCATGAACTGGTAGGCCGGTTCGAGTTTCTGCTTCTGCCGTTCGCTGCGCAGGTCACGGTCATCCTGCATGTAGGAGCCGTGAAACTTCAGCAATTGGGCGTCCTTCTCGAAGATCGCGCCGGTGAGCGGGTCGGCCAGACCTTCGGCGATGGTGCCGCGCAGGTAGTTGCTGGCGTCCTTGATCTTCTCGACTTCGGAGCGCGGCGCCGTCGAGGCGTCGCCGGCTTGCGTGGGTTGCGTCATGGGCTCGGCTCTATCGGTCAGCGCGGGATGCCGCGCGGGTTTTGTCGGGGTAGACGGCGAAACGCGGTCGGAATCCGCGGCATCCGCGATCAGTACACATCGCGCTGATAACGCTTTTCGCGCTGCAACGTCTTCACATACTCGGCGGCGGCGTCCGGCGTCAGCCCCCCGTGTTGCGTCACGATGTCGATGAGCGCGGTGTTCACGTCGCGCGCCATTGCGTCGGCATCGCCACATACGTACAGGTGCGCACCTTCCTGCAACCAGGCATACAGTTCCTTGCCTTGTTCACGCATGCGGTGCTGTACGTAGACCTTGTCTTGCGTGTCGCGCGAGAACGCGAGGTCGATTTTGGTGAGCGCGCCGTCCTTCACATAGCGTTGCCATTCTCGCTGATAAAGGAAGTCGGTGCGGAAGTTCCGGTCGCCGAAGAAGAGCCAGTTCTTGCCGGGGGCGTCGAGCGCCTGACGTTCCTCGACGAACGCCCGGAATGGGGCAATGCCGGTCCCGGGACCGATCATGATGACCGGTGCGTGGCTATCCTGCGGCAGCTTGAAGTTACGGTTCGCCTCGATATAGATCGGCACCGTCTGTCCTTCGCGGGCGATGTCGGCAAGGTAAGTCGACGCCACGCCGCGACGCGCGCGGCCGTGGCTGTCGTAGCGAACGGCGCCCACGGTGATGTGCACCGCGCCCGGATTGGCGGCCAGACTCGACGCAATCGAGTACAGACGCGGCTGAAGCGTGCGCAGCGTGCCGACGAACTCGGCCGCCTTCACCTTGCGGGCCGGGAACTGGCGCACGACGTCGATCACGTCGCGGCCATGGAGATAGTCGCGCAGTGCCGTTTCGTTGCCCGCGCCAAGCAGGGCCTTCAGTTCGCTGGATTCCGCCAGCGCCGCGTATTTTTCGAGGAACGCGCGCGAGAGCGTTGTGATGTCGTAGGCGCGCAGGAAGGCGTCGCGCAGCGACAGTGTGCGGTCCTGCGTCGTCGTGGTGGCCTGCGGGTCGAGCGCTAACGTGTCGATCAGCGTGTCGACGAGCGCCGCGTCGTTCTGCGCGACCACGCCCAGCGCGTCGCCCGGCTCGTACGTGAGGCCCGAGCCTTCCAGCGAGAGTTCGACGTGATGGACTTCCTTGGAGGAGCCGCGTCCGGAGAGCGTGACGTTCTCGATCACGGCGGCATCGAATGGATGCTTGCGGCTGTATTGGCTCGATGCTGCGGCCGGTGCGATGCTGCTCGCAAGCGCGGCGAGGCTGAAACCTTCCGTCACGCCGGCGCTCTTGCCCGCGGCGGCCGGGGCCGCCACCCGCGACAGCGCTTCGACGGCCTCTTCGACCCAGCGCTCGGCCGGCGCGTCGTAGTCGACGTCGCTGTCGACGCGGGGCACGAGCCGTTGCGCACCCAGCGCGGCCAGCCGTGCGTCGAAGTCCTTGCCGGCCTGGCAGAACTTCTCATAGCTCGAATCGCCCAGGCTGAGGACCGCGAAGCGGGTGCCTTCGAGTTGGGGCGCCTTCGCGCCGTGCAGGAATTCGTAGAAGTCGCGCGCATCGTCGGGCGGCTCGCCTTCGCCTTGTGTCGACACGGCAACGAGCAGCAACTTGTCGTTCTTCAGGCGCGAGGCCTTGTAATCTCCCATCGCGAACAGATCGACCTTGAAGCCTGCGGCGACGGCGCGCGCCTTGGCGTGCTCGGCGACTTCCTGGGCGTGCCCGGTCTGCGAGCCATACAGAATCGTCACCGACGGGGCGGCAGGCCCGGCCGTTGCCGCGACCGGCGCCGGCGCACCGGCGTGTCGCACAGAGTGATTGATGCCCGCGAGAAATCCTCGCACCCAGGCGAGCTGCTCGCCGGAAAGGCCCTCGACCAGTTGGCTGAGCATCTGGGCTTGCTGAGCGGAAAGCGGTGTCGTCTCTTGCATGTCGTTCATGACTCCAGGGGCCGGACCTGGACGGACGCCGTGGCGGGGCCTACCCGTCGGGCGCCCCCAGACAGACCGGCAAGGGGATACTCACCACGATATCGGCTGGCTCTTAGAAATTAAAATAATAAAATTTAATTTTTATATATCTAATTCACATATGGGCATAAGGCGCAGGCGGGCTGGCGCAGCGCGAACCTGCGACGCATGCGGCGGTTACGTCGCAAGTCCCCGTGCGACGGCTTTCCGGGTCGGTGGGCGCTGGGAAAACGTGCTATGCTCCTCGCCGTGATTTATCAGGTCCTTCCAAGCACCACTTGATTCTCGCAATCCGCTAATCGGTCAGGCCGTGTCGCGGAAGGTTTCGTAACCCGCTATTTCTCGAGACACTCGTAGAAAAGGTGAGCGCAAAATGAGTTTGATGGAACAATTCCAAACGAACTCGTACCTCTTCGGCGGCAATGCCCCCTACGTTGAAGAACTGTACGAATCGTATCTAGACAATCCGGCTTCCGTGCCGGACAACTGGCGCCAGTATTTCGACGCGCTGCAAAACGTTCCCGCTGTTGATGGTTCCAACGCCAACGACGTGGCTCACGCCCCGATCGTGGAGTCGTTCGCCCAGCGCGCCAAGGCCAATGCCTTCGTGCCGCGCGCTGGCGCCTCCGACCTGGCCGTGGCCCGCAAGCAGGTGCACGTGCAGTCGCTCGTCGCCGCCTACCGCTTCCTGGGCGCCCGCTGGGCCAATCTGGACCCGCTCAAGCGTCAGGAACGTCCGGCCATTCCGGAACTGGAACCCGCGTTCTACGACCTGACCGAAGCGGATATGGACAGCGTGTACTCGGCCGAGAACACGTACTTCGGTTTCGAACAGGCCAGCCTGCGCGACCTGCTCAAGTCGCTGCGCGACACGTACTGCGGCTCGATCGGCGCCGAGTACATGTACATCAGCGACCCGGTGCAAAAGCGCTGGTGGCAAGAGCGTCTGGAGAAGGTGCGTGCCACGCCCAACTTCACCGCTGAAAAGAAGAAGCACATCCTCGAACGCCTGACCGCCGCTGAAGGCCTCGAGCGTTACCTGCACACCAAGTTCGTCGGCCAGAAGCGCTTCTCGCTCGAAGGCGGCGAATCGTTCATCGTGGCGATGGACGAACTCGTCCACCACGCTGGTGCCAAGGGCGTGCAGGAAATCGTGATCGGCATGGCCCACCGCGGCCGTCTGAACGTGCTGGTCAACACCCTGGGCAAAATGCCGGCGGACCTGTTCGCCGAATTCGAAGGCAAGCACGTCGACGATCTGCCGGCCGGTGACGTGAAGTACCACAAGGGCTTCTCGAGCGACGTTTCGACGGGCGGTGGCCCGGTCCACCTGTCGCTGGCGTTCAACCCGTCGCACCTGGAAATCGTGAACCCGGTGGTCGAAGGCTCGGCCAAGGCACGTATGGACCGTCGTGGCGAAGCCGACGCGGCCAGCGTGCTGCCGGTGCAAGTTCACGGTGACGCCGCATTCGCGGGGCAGGGCGTCGTGATGGAAACGCTGAACCTCGCGCAGACGCGCGGTTACGGCACGCACGGCACGGTGCACATCGTCATCAACAACCAGATCGGCTTCACCACGTCGGATCCGCGTGACGCCCGTTCGACGACGTACTGTTCGGACGTGGTCAAGATGATCGAAGCGCCGGTGCTGCACGTGAACGGCGACGATCCGGAAGCGGTCGTGCTGGCCATGCAACTGGCCCTGGACTTCCGTCAGGAGTTCAAGAAAGACGCCGTCGTGGACATCGTTTGCTACCGCAAGCTGGGCCACAACGAGCAGGACACGCCGGCGGTCACGCAGCCGCTGATGTACAAGAAGATTGCCCAACACCCGGGCACGCGCGCGCTGTACGTCGAGAAGCTGGTCACGCAAGGCGTGATTACAGCCGAGGAAGGCAACGCGTTCGTCGCGGCCTACCGCAAGGCCATGGACGACGGCCACCACACCGTCGACCCGGTGCTCTCGAACTACAAGAGCAAGTACGCGGTCGACTGGGTGCCGTTCCTGAACAAGAAGTGGACCGATGCCGGCGATACGGCCGTGCCGCTGAACGAACTCAAGCGTCTGGCCGAGCGCATCACCACGATCCCGGCGAACTTCAAGGTTCACCCGCTCGTCGAGAAGGTCATCAACGACCGTCGCAAGATGGGCGCGGGCGAGCAGCCGCTCGACTGGGGCATGGGCGAGCATCTGGCCTTCGCCTCGCTGGTCTCGTCGGGCTTCGCTGTGCGCCTGACCGGTCAGGATTCGGGCCGCGGCACGTTCACGCACCGCCACTCGGTGCTGCATGACCAGAACCGCGAGCGTTGGAACGACGGCACCTACGTGCCGCTGCAACACGTGGCCGACGGTCAGGCCACCTTCACGGTGATCGACTCGGTGCTCTCCGAAGAAGCCGTGCTGGGCTTTGAGTACGGTTACTCGACGGCCGAGCCGAACACGATGGTGCTGTGGGAAGGCCAGTTCGGCGACTTCGCCAACGGTGCGCAGGTCGTGATCGACCAGTTCATCTCGAGCGGCGAAGTGAAGTGGGGCCGCGTGTCGGGCCTGACGATGCTGCTGCCGCATGGCTACGAAGGCCAGGGTCCGGAGCACTCGTCGGCGCGTATCGAACGCTACCTGCAACTGTGCGCCGACACGAACATGCAAGTGGTCCAGCCGACCACGCCGGCACAGATCTTCCACCTGCTGCGTCGTCAGATGATCCGCCAGCTGCGCAAGCCGCTGATCGTGTTCACGCCGAAGTCGCTGCTGCGCCACAAGGAAGCCGTGAGCGACCTGTCGGAACTCGCCAAGGGCGGCTTCCAGACGGTGATCGGCGAAACCGATGCTTCGATCGACGCCAAGAAGGTCAAGCGCGTCGTCGCCTGCTCGGGCCGCCTGTACTACGACCTGATCGCCCGCCGTCGTGAAGACAAGTCGACCGACGTTGCGATCGTGCGTGTGGAACAGCTCTACCCGTTCCCGCACAAGGCGTTCGAGAACGAACTGAAGAAATACGAAAACCTTACCGAAGTGGTGTGGGCCCAGGACGAGCCGCAAAATCAAGGTCCGTGGTTCTACATCGAACACCACCTGATCGAAAGCATGAGCGCCGGTCAGAAGCTGGCTTACGCGGGTCGCGCGGCTTCGGCCTCGCCTGCCGCGGGCTACTACGCCAAGCACTACGAACAGCTCAAGCAGCTGCTCGATACGGCTTTCGGTCGCCTCAAGGGCGCGACCGTGGTGCAGTAACCGGTTAGGTCTTACAGCGGTCGTCCTCCCCCTGGGGACGGCCGCTGCCGTATTTCCGAATTGAACGTTTATCGAATCCAGGATCCAGAAATGGCCATTGTTGAAATCAAAGTCCCCCAATTCTCCGAGTCGGTTTCTGAAGGCACGCTGCTCGACTGGAAGAAGAAAGTCGGCGAAGCCATCGCCCAAGATGAAACCGTGATCGAAGTCGAAACCGACAAGGTCGTGCTGGAAGTGCCGGCGCCCGCCGCCGGCGTGCTCGTCGAAGTGACCGCCGCCGCTGGCGACACCGTGACGTCCGAGCAAATCATCGCGAAGATCGACACGGACGCCAAGGCAGGCGCCGCCGCACCGGTTGCTGCCAAGCCGGCAGAAGCCGCCGCGCCGGCCGCTGCCGCCTCGAGCGCGGCGCCCGTCGCCGGTGGCGCATCGGGTGGCATCGCCAGCCCGGCCGCTGCCAAGGTGCTGGCTGAGAAGAACCTGTCGACCACGGACGTGGCCGGCTCGGGCCGCGACGGTCGCGTGACCAAGGGCGACGCCCTGGCCGCTGGCGCCAAGCCGGCTGCCGTCGCATCGTCGATCCCGGCACCGGCCCCGCGCGCCGCGCTGCCGTCGGTGGCCGCTTCGGTGGGCCGCGACACGTCGCTTGAAGGCCGTCCGGAACAGCGCGTGCCGATGTCGCGCCTGCGCGCCCGTATCGCCGAGCGCCTGCTGCAATCGCAACAGACCAACGCCATTCTGACCACGTTCAACGAGGTCAACATGAAGCCGGTGATGGATCTGCGCAACAAGTACAAGGACAAGTTCGAGAAGGAGCACGGCGTGAAGCTGGGCTTCATGTCGTTCTTCGTCAAGGCCGCGGTCCACGCGCTCAAGAAGTACCCGGCCGTGAACGCCTCGATCGACGGTAACGACATCGTCTACCACGGCTACTTCGACATCGGTATCGCGGTCGGTTCGCCGCGTGGCCTGGTGGTGCCGATTCTGCGCAATGCCGACCAGCTGAGCCTGGCCGACATCGAGAAGAAGATCGCCGAATACGGCAAGAAGGCGGCCGACGGCAAGCTGTCGATCGAAGAAATGACCGGCGGTACGTTCTCGATCTCGAACGGCGGTGTGTTCGGTTCGATGCTGTCGACCCCGATCATCAACCCGCCGCAGTCGGCCATTCTGGGCGTGCACGCCACGAAGGACCGCGCGGTCGTGGAGAACGGCGAGATCGTCATCCGCCCGATGAACTACCTGGCCATGAGCTACGACCACCGTATCATCGACGGTCGCGAAGCCGTGCTGAGCCTCGTCGCCATGAAGGAAGCGCTGGAAGATCCGGCGCGCCTGCTGCTCGACCTGTAAGCGATAGCGCGCATTGCGCGGCGCTGCCCGGCCATCTTCGCATGGCCGGCGCGCCGCGCCTCCCCCTGCCGTCTACCTTCAGTGAGTCACAATCAAAATGGCAAAAGAATTTGATGTAGTCGTAATCGGCGCCGGCCCCGGTGGTTATATTGCCGCCATCCGCGCCGCCCAACTCGGTTTCTCGGTCGCTTGCGTCGAGAAATGGACCAACCCGGCCGGCAAGATGGTGCTCGGCGGGACCTGCCTGAACGTGGGATGCATTCCGTCGAAGGCGCTGCTCGCCTCGTCGGAAGAGTTCGAGAAGATCGGTCATCACCTGGCCGATCACGGTATCACCACGTCGGACGTCAAGATCGACATCGAGAAGATGCTCTCGCGCAAGCAGGGTATCGTCGACAAGATGACGGGCGGTATCGAATACCTGTTCAAGAAGAACAAGATCACGTGGCTCAAGGGTCACGGCACGATCATTGCCAAGAACGACGGCGGCTATCAGATCGATGTGAAGGGTGCCGAGGCCGAGTCCGTCACGGCAAAGAACATCATCATCGCTACCGGTTCGAAGGCGCGTCATCTGCCGGGCATGCCGGTCGACAACAAGCTCATCTCGGATAACGAAGGTGCTCTCTCGTTCGACACTGTGCCGAAAAAGCTGGGCGTGATCGGCGCCGGCGTGATCGGTCTGGAACTGGGTTCGGTATGGCGCCGCCTGGGTGCCGAAGTCACCGTGCTCGAAGCCATGCCGGAATTCCTGGCGGCGGCCGATGCCGGCGTTGCGAAGGAAGCGGCCAAGCAGTTCAAGAAGCAGGGACTGGACATCAACGTCGGCGTGAAGGTCGGCGAGGTCAAGACCGGCAAGAACAACGTCACGATCAGCTACACGGACAAGGACGGCAACGCCAAGACGCTCGACGTCGATCGTCTGATCGTGTCGGTCGGCCGCGTGCCGAACACCGATGACCTCGGCCTGGGCAACATTGGTTTGGCGACCGATGAGCGCGGCTTCATTCCGGTGGACGACCACTGCCGTACCAAGCTGCCGAACGTGTACGCGATCGGCGACGTGGTGCGTGGCCCGATGCTCGCGCACAAGGCCGAAGACGAAGGCGTGCTGGTGGCGGAAGTCATCGCTGGCCAGAAGCCGCACATCGACTACAACTGCATTCCGTGGGTGATCTACACGTCCCCGGAAATTGCCTGGGTCGGCAAGACCGAGCAGCAATTGAAGGCCGAAGGCCGTGAGTTCAAGCCGGGTCAGTTCCCGTTCGCGGCCAACGGCCGTGCGCTGGGCATGGGCTCGTCGGACGGTTTCGTGAAGGTGCTGGCCGATGCCAAGACCGACGAGATCCTCGGCGTGCACGTGATCGGCCTGAACGCTTCGGACCTGATTGCCGAAGCCGTGGTGGCGATGGAGTTCAAGGCGGCGTCGGAAGACATCGGCCGTATCTGTCATCCGCACCCGTCGCTGTCGGAAGTGATGCGTGAAGCCGCCCTCGATGTCGAGAAGCGCGCGCTGAACAAGTAAGTCGCTTTACGCTGACAGTACGATCAAAGGCGAGGCAACTCGCCTTTGTTTTTTCCCCGATTTCCTCTGCCCCCCGGCCGGTCGCCGCACCGCATGAACGTTCGCGAATACTATCAACAGGAACTGGCCGCGCGCGGCTACGAGCCCGATGAGGCGCAGGAGCGCGCCGTCGAGCGTCTGCAACAGTGCTACGACGAATGGGCGGCATACAAGGCCAGGCGTTCGAGCACCCTCAAGAAGTGGCTCGTGCATCCCGATCTGCCCAAGGGCGTGTATCTGTGGGGCGGGGTGGGCCGTGGCAAGAGCTTCCTGATGGACAGCTTCTACTCGGTGGTGCCGCTGCAGCGCAAGACGCGTCTGCATTTCCACGAGTTCATGCGTGAGGTGCATCATCAGTTGCAGGCGCTCAAGGGGCAGCCCGATCCGCTCGACGAATTGGCCAAACGCATCGCCAAGCGGTATCGCCTGATCTGCTTCGACGAATTCCACGTCTCCGATGTGGCCGACGCCATGATCCTTCACCGCCTGCTTGCCGAGCTGTTCAAGAACGGCGTGCAGTTCGTGATGACGTCGAACTATCGTCCCGACACGCTGTACCCGGACGGCTTGCATCGTGATCGCGTGCTGCCTGCGATCCGGCTGCTTGAAGAGAAGCTTGACGTGCTCAATGTCGACGCCGGCATCGACTATCGACGCCGCACGCTGGCGCAGGTGCAGGTCTATCACTATCCCCTTGGCAACGAGGCGAATCGAGCGCTGCGTGCGGCGTTTGCCGAGATCGCCGGGGTTCCCGACGAGAGCCCGGTGCTGCATATCGAGCAGCGCGAGCTGAAGGCCCTGCGTCGCGCGGGCGGCGTGGTGTGGTTCAACTTCCATATGTTGTGCGGGGGCCCACGTTCGCAGAACGACTATCTCGAACTGGCCAACCGCTTCCACACCGTCGTGCTATCGGACGTGCCGAAGATGACGCCGCGCATGGCGTCGGAGGCGCGCCGCTTCACATGGCTCGTCGACGTTTTCTACGACCACAAGGTCAAGCTGCTGATGTCGGCGGAAGTCGCGCCCGAGGAGTTGTACGTGGAGGGCACGCTCGCTAACGAGTTTGCTCGGACGGTGTCGCGTCTGGTGGAGATGCAGTCATTGGAATATCTTGAAGCTCCGCGTCGCGTGGTGGATACGTCGCTCACCTGAGCGTTGCGCGCGGCGTGTAGACCGCTCGCGGGTTTGCGCTCAGCGTGAACGCGTGCCGCGATCGCCATGATCGCGCCCACGCGGGGCGTCGGCGGGCGGTGGCGGGGGCGCTTGCCGCTGTTCGCGCAGATGGTTGTAGATGTCGCCGCGCAAGTCGCCCTGCGGCCGTACGGCCTGAGGCGGCGGCCGTGACGGTTCAGGCCGTGCGCCGCCGCGGTGATTGCCGCGTCCGTCGGGGCGCTCGGCGCCCTGTGCAAACCAACTCTGGAAAAACCGGCTGTTCGACCACGGATGTGCCGTTGCGCCATGGGCGGTGACGGCCAGCATGACGCAACACGTCATCCGGACAAGTCGGGCGAGCCGCATGGTGCCACCTCCTTGTCGGTTGAACTGCCGCGTACCCTGCACGTACCATGCTCTGCCGAGTGGGCGAGCGCCGGAACGTGTCACGTATTTGCGGCCACGTTTCCAGAGTAAAAGGGCGCGGCGTCGCTTGCTGTAAAGATTTGTAAAGCAATGTAAGCCAGCAGGGGAGAGTTGCAGTACGTCGCCTACCATGCGCAGTTTGATTGACGGAGTTTTGCCATGCGTAAGCTGTCAAGGATCGCGATATCCCTCGGGGCACTGATTGTCGTGCTGGGTCTACTTTTCGGCACGCCGTATTACACGTTGTGGCGGGCGCGCGACGCGGCCGATGCGCGCGATGCGGCGGCGCTGTCGTCGTACGTCGACTATCCGGCCGTGCGTGAAAGCCTGAAAACGAGTCTTCACGACGAACTCTCGCGTCAGATGGACAAGCAGCGTGGCAACGCCTTCGGGGCCCTTGCCCTCGCGCTCGGTGGGTGGGTGTCGGATCGCGTTGTGGAGGCGTTGCTCACGCCGGAAGCGGTGGCGGCCATGCTGCGGGGTGACAGCACCGGATTGCCGCCAGCGCCCGGAGCGCCCGCGCCGCGCGATGCGGCACCGCAGGCGCAGGACAGCGCCCCGCTGGCGGCTCCGCCGGCCGCAGCCGACCCCTATGCCGCCAACTTGCCCGACGCGCGCTCAGGTGATGCGTCGCCGTCGTCGGGCAACACACCGCCGCGCACCACCACGCGGACCGAGTTTCAGGACTTCAATCATTTCCTTGTCCATGTGTCGCGCAGCGACCGTCCGACGCGCATCGTGACGTTCACGCTGACGCGACGCAATCTCGTGCAGTGGCGTCTGACCGCGATTGCCTTGCCGCCGTTGTAATCGTCGACGGCGGGCGGGCGCTCGGCGCGCGCGGCGATTTCGGCTAGAGGACTTCCTCAGCACGGCGTTACGCCTTTGGCGTAATCTGCAAAGCGACTCGCGCGAGTAGCGGTGCGGTGATGACGGCTATCGTGAGTCCTACGACAATCAATTCCGTATCCGGGAGGATGACAATCATGAAGCAAATTTCGAACGCGACGTCGTGGCGACGTCTGGGGGCGCACGCGCTCGTTGCAGTGGCATTGTTGGGTGGCGTTGCCAAGGCGGCAATCGCGGCCAATGACATGTCGCCGGTCGGCGTATGGAAGACCATCGACGACAACACCGGCAAGCCGAAGGCGCTTGTCACGATCTCGGAAAAGGACGGTGAATACGTGGGCGTCGTCACCAAGGGCCTTGGCGAAAACGACGATCCGGCGCGTGTGTGCACGGCCTGCACCGACGCGCGCAAGGGACAGAAGATGCTGGGCATGCAGATCATTCGCGGCATCCGCAAGGATGGCGAAGTGTATGACGGCGGCAAGATCCTCGATCCGGAAAATGGCATGGAGTACAGCTGCAAGATCACCGTGATCGACGGCGGCAAGAAACTCGACGTGCGTGGCTACCTCGGGATTTCGCTGCTCGGTCGCACGCAGACCTGGATCCGAGACCAGTAATCGGCGTCGCGTCGGGGGCGTTGCTACGATTCTTCTGCACCGCCACTGCGCGATAGGCAGATTCGGCAGGACGCCCAAGGCAAGAAGACCCGGACGAGTACTCGTCTGGGTCTTTTTTGTTGGCGTGCGAGCGCGACGCTAACGCAACACGCAACAACGTCACAGCGCGGTGGCCGCAACGTGTCATGAGATCGCCGACCTCGACGACTTCGATCACGTTCACAGCCGTCTGTCGGAATGAGCGACCGCTCGACGCCAGACACGGCAAAGCCCGGCCAGTGTCGCTTCACTGTCCGGGTTTGCCGTCGTCATTGGGCCTGCACCCCGCCGACGTTCCCCCCTCTCGCGATCTTGCGACGCTTCGGTACGTCGCGCTACTCTCCCATCCCCTGTCTCGTCACTGTCCCGCTGCCGTCTAGCTTTATTTGGCCACGCCGCCCAGCAGTCCCGTCACCGGCGCAAGGAGGCCGCTTGCGCCGCCCGTGCCGCTCGTGCTACCGGAACCGACGCTGGCCAGCGTCGCAAGCGGCGCAGTGACCGTGTTCAGCAGCGCCGTGACGGGGGCCAGCGCAGTGCCAGCACCGCCGCTGGCGCCCGAGGGACTCGTCACACCGCCCAACAGGCCCGTGACGGCCCCCAATGGATTGCTGCCGGACGCGCCCGTCGCACTCGACAGCCCGCCGAGCAAACCGGTGAGCGCGCCCAGCGGATTGTTGCCGCTCGCCGTGGTCGGCGTCACCGTGGTGTTCCCCACGTTGGCGAGCACGTTGCCGAGCGCATTCGGTTGCGTCGCGCTGGTGCTCCCTGAGAGCAGGCCGCCCGCACTCGTGACGGTGTTGCCCAGCGCCATGAGCGGATTGCCAAGGCTTGCGACAGCGGCGTTCGGTGCGGCCGCCTTGACCTGCGCGCCGGTCGAATTCAATGCGCCGCCCAGTGTGCCGAGCAGACCGGCCGCCGGAGTGCCCAGACCGGTGGTGTTGCCGAGCGTCTGCGTTGTCGTCGTGAGCGTATTGGTGATCGGTGTGATGGCCGACGAGAGGGCCGTCGTCGCTTGAACGACGGGGGCGCTCGTCAGTGCCTGAGTGAGTGCCGAACCGCCTTGCACGCCCCCCTGGCCAACGGTCGCGACGGCGGTGCCCAGCACGCCCGTGAGCGTGTCGATCGGTGTGTTCGCCAGCGGGCCACTCTTGCCGATGCCGGCAACGCCGCTGCCGAACAATACCCCGGCATTGCCGAGATCGGACACAACACCGCCCGTGCTCGCGAGCGTGGTGCCGACCGGGTTCGTGCCGGACGTGCCGAGCTGGCCCAGTCCGCTACCCACGCCTATGCCCAGGTCCGTGACGGCATTACCCGTTTGCGTGAGCGCGCCGCCGAAACCCTGCGTGGCTTGCGTGGATACACCCGGCACCGTCGTGCCGGCGACCTGATTGCCGAGCGCGCTCACCACCGAGCCGACCGAACTGACGACACCGGCGCTGCTCGTGGTCGGATTCGTGGGGTTGGTCGGCGTGACGGGATTTGTCGGGTCCGACGGGTTGGTCGGCGTGTTCGCCGTGGCGCCGCTGCCGCCGCCCGAACTGGAGCAACCGGTAACACTGACGATGCTCGCCACCAGCACGGCAAGCATCGTGGGACGCAAAAGCTTCGACATGAGTTTTCTCCTCGTTGGGGTCGTGGTCATCGAGGTGCGCTCAGACCTTGGTCGACGCACTTCGGCCATTGGCGACCAGACCGGCGATGTCCTGATCGGCCTCGAAGCGAAGACGGAAGGTTTCGCTCTTCAGGGTGCGGATGCTCTGCACCAGGAAATCGTGAATCGCGGCGAGTTCGCTCTGGTCGTATGCCGCGCTGACCGCCGTGAGTTCGCGCGAGACTGAGGACAGGAACTGTTCGATCTGAGCGCAACGCTCTTCGATGGGGTGGATCATCACCATGCGCCGGTCGTGCGGGTTCTTCTCCCGCTCGACGAAGCCCGCGCGCTCGAGCCGATCGATGACCGTGGTGATGCCGCCCGAGCTGACGCCCATGAGTTCGGCGAGCTGGCCCGCGGTAATCGACTCGATTTCAAGGATGAGATCGAGCGCGTTCAGGTCGGTGACATTCAGGCCGAGCTGCTCGGCAAGCGCTGCGTGATACAGCGCCGTGTACACGGCGAGCCGGCGTCCGAGCGAGCGGACGATGCCGGCGACGAGATCGTTACGGTTCGTGTGTCGGTCGCTCATGGTGCCGTGCGATGTGTTGAGCGGGGAGGCCGTCGACGTCGCCCCGGAGGCGGCGCCCGAATCGACGCCGTATGTGTTGTGGCGGTGGCCGGCGGCGAACCCGTTGCCGGTGTCGCGCATGGCGACGGGTTCGGAAAGTTGCGGGGCGCAATCGCCATGACCGCGCATCAGAACGCTGGTGTCGGGAATGAAGCGGGCCATGGCATCTCCTTATCGATGAATCACGTGGTGCGCGCGCGATTCGCGCGACGCACCATTGGACTGGCGATTACTTGCCGACGCTGGCCACACTGCCGAGCAGGCTGGTGACCGGTGCGAGCAGTCCCGTCAGACCGCCCGTTGCGCCGCCCGAGCTACCGCCAGCCGTGCTCGTCACACCGGAGAGCAGGCTCGTGACCGGGGCCAGCGGGCTGCTGCTGCCGCCCGACGTGGCGCCACTCACCCCGCCGAGCAGGCCGGTGACCGGCGCGAGCGGGCTGCTGCCCGAACCGCCGAGGCCGCCGAGCAATCCCGTGACCGAGCCGAGCGGGTTCGACGAACCGCCTGCGGTCGTCGTGCCCAGGTTGCCCAGCAGCGATCCGAACGGATTCGCCGAGCCGGTGGAGGTGCTGCCGTTCAGGAACGTGCCGACGCCACCCACGGTGTTGCCGGTGGCAATCACCGTGTTGCCGAGTGCGGTGACGACCGGGTTCGACGACGTACCCTGCATCGTCGTGCCGACCGTGGCGACGCCGCCGCCGACCGTCTGCAGCAAGCCCTGTACCGGACTGCCCAGGCCCGTGGTCATTCCCACGGTGCGGGTGGTGTCGGACACGACATTGGTGATCGGCGTGATGGCCGACGAGAGCGCCGTGGTGGCCTGAACCACCGGGCCGCCCGTGAAGGCCTGTTTCAGGATCGCACCGCCGGCGATGCCACCTTGGCCGACGGTCGCGACCACGTTGCCAAGTGCCCCGGTCAGCGTATCGACGGGCGTGCCTGCCAGCGGACCGCTCTTGCCGACACCGGCGACGCCGCTGCCCAGCGACACGCCCGCCTGACCGAGGTCGGTCACGACATTGCCCGTGCTCGCGAGCGTGGTGCCGACCGGATCCGCCGAGGCACCCGTTTGGCCGAGACCGCTGCTCACGCCGTTGCCGAGGGCGGTGACGGCGTTGCCGGTCTGCGTGAGCGCACCGCCGAAGCCCTGCGACGCTTGCGTGGACACGAGCGGCAATTGGGTGCTGGAAACCTGATTGCCCAAGGCGCTGACGACGTTGCCGGCGGAACTCACGACGCCGCCTGCGCCGGTGGCGGTCGTGCCGACGGCATTCGGGGTGCCCGAGGTGCCGCCCGAAGCGCCGCTCCCGCCGCCGCCGCTGGAGCAGCCGGTGAGGGCGATGAGGCCGATGGCGGCCGAAGCCAGGAGGGTGCGTTGAAGTGCGTTGGTCATGATGTCTATCTCCCTAGATCGTTCTGGATGGATGCCTGGTTACTTCTTGGCGCCGAGCAAGCCGCCGAGCAGATTGGTCACCGGCGCGAGCGGGCCGCTGCTGCTACCCGAGCCTGTGGCTCCGCCGACCGTGCCTGTCACGGAACTGAGCAGCGCCGTCACCGGGGCCAGAGCACCGCCTGCCGCCGTGCCACCCGTCCCCGTCGAAGCGCCGCCGGTGGCGGTGCCAAGGGCACCGGTCAGGCCAGAGACGAGGCTCGTGACCGGAGCCAGCGGATTGCTGCCCGAGGCGCCGCCGGTAGCACCGCCGGTAGCACCGCCGAGCGCGCCCGTCAGGCCGGAGACGAGGCTCGTGACCGGAGCCAGCGGATTGCCGCCCGAGGCGCCGCCCGTGGCACCGCCGAGCCCGCCGGTCAGGCCCGAGACGAGGCTCGTGACCGGAGCCAGCGGATTGCTGCCCGAGGCGCCGCCCGTGGCACCGCCGAGCCCGCCGGTCAGGCCCGAGACGAGGCTCGTGACCGGGGCCAGCGGGTTGCTGCCCGAGGCGCCGCCCGTGGCACCGCCGAGCGTGCCGGTCAGGCCGGAGACGAGGCTAGTGACGGGCGCCAGCGGGTTGCCACCCGAGGTGCCGCCCGTGGCACCGCCGAGCGTGCCCGTCAGGCCGGAGACGAGGTTCGTGACCGGAGCCAGCGGGCCGGCGCCAGCGCCACCACCGAGGCCACCGGGCAGCCCGCCAAGGAGCGAGGTGAGCGGGGCGAGGGGGTTGGTGCTCGTCGGGGTGCCGTGGACCGCGCCGCCCAGGCTGGCCACCGTGTTACCCACGCCCGCCACGATGCCGCCGACGTCCGTGGCCACCGGATTGTTGAGCTGACCGGCGATCTGCGTGCCGACACCGGCCAGGCCGCCGCCGATTTGCGCCAGCAGTCCGGAAACCGGCGTGCCGAGGCCTGTCGTGTTACCGACCGTTTGCGTGGTATTGGTCACGACGTTCGTGATCGGCGTGATGGCCGACGAGAGCGATGTGGTCAGTTGCTGCACCGGGCCGCTCGTGATCGTCTGCGTCAAACCGCTGCCGAGGCTTTGGCCTGCCATGCCTACCGACGTCACGACACCGCCAAGCAGCGTAGTTACGCCATTGACCGGCGTATTAGCCAGCGGACCGGTCTGCCCGAGGCCGGCGACGGCGCTACCCAGTTGCGTGCCGGCCGTGCCGAGGTCGGTGACCGCGCCGCCCACGCTGGCGAGCGTCGGATTGAGCGGATCGCTCACCGAACCCAGCTTGCCGAGACCGTTCGTGAGGCCATTGCCAAGGGTCTGCACAGCGTTGCCGGTCGAGACGGCGGCGCCGGCGAGACCACTTTGCGTTTGCGTGCTGACCAGCGGCAGTTGCGTGCCGGCCAGCGTGGTGCCCAGATCGCTAACGGTCTTGCCGACTTGCGTCACGACACCCGTGCTCGCAGTGGCGGCCACGGTGCCGATCGGGTTGGTCGCGGCGCTGCTTCCGGTGCCGCCGTTCCCGCTGCCGTCTCCATTGCCGCCGCTTCCGTTCCCACTTCCGCCGCCGCCATTGCCGCTGAGGCCCGAACCGTCGGTCACCGTGCCGGCGCCCGTTCCGCCGCCGCCGCCGCCGGTGCCGGCGCTGGTGCCGCTATCGCCGAGCGACCCGCTGGTTCCGCCGGAGCCCGAACTCGCGCAGCCGGTCATCGTGACGATCGCGAGCAGGCAGGCGGAAGCGAGAAGATGGCGTTGAATGTTTTTCATGATGATGTCCTCTGGTCTGTATCGTTGGTCAGGCGAGCGCGTCTTGCGCTGCCAATCGGCTGTTCATGCGTTGTGCGATGAGTGCGAACAGGAGCGCGTTGACGATCGCGCTATCGGGGCCCGTCATCGCGTGGGCCGAATGCGTGTGGTCGGCGCGAGCGGCGATGGGCGAATCGGTCGGTGTGGCGGTGGCGCGTACGCCACCGCCTTCTGCACCGCCCCTCCCTGGGCTTGCGCCTCTACGATCGTTCTCGGCAGCAGCGCTGCGCTGCGTTGCCGCGATGCGTTGCTGACCGCCAGACAGGGCGGCGGGGCGCGGCATCGTTTGATTGGTATTGCCAATGATCATGGTGTCCCCCGGTGATCTTCAGCGTTGCGATGCAGGGATATCCGCAAGAGCTGTGCCAATCGCCAAGGCTGGGTTTGAATAAAACTTCTAGTTTTTCCGGAGGCGGGCTGGAAAGCCTGTATTTACTTGCGTTTCGGAAAACAAGAATCTTTCGGATCGAGAGATCGACCGTCTTCGGAAGGGGGATGGGGCAGGGTTAACGCCATCGAAAAATGAGCGGTTTTCGTCGAAATGCCGTTCCCGTTACGGGGGTGTTACGGGGAACGTTACGTAACGTTCCCGGCGAGACCGGTGTCGGTGTCGTGTAGAAATACGAAGTAAATTGCCAAGCCATGCGACGCTTGAGCGTGCAAGGCGCGCAAAGGCTGGATGCTGGCGTGTCGCGGCGCTGGCGAGCCGAATCTCGTTTCTGGGCGAGGCGCGTGTCGGGGGATGTCGCGAGGCGGGGGTGTTGAACGAAGTGCAACGGTGATCAACAGCGACAACACGGGGTGAATCCGTTGAATCAGATGAATCGATATTTAGCGGCGTGCTACAGGTATTGCGCGTGCACGTGTGGCGTGACACCCATCATGGTTTTCCCTCGCGGGCGTTGGATTATCTGGATTTGGAGTATTGTTTGATCCATCGATGTAACGCTTTCTTACATTCTCCAGGGTGATTGGAAGCAAGACTCTAGTTTTTGTTTGCAGGTTTAAATTAGCATCGAAAAAAAGCGTACGCCGCGACAAAAGCGGTATCGACAAGCGTAGAAATATTGGCGTACAACGCAAAAGGGGTTCGCAAGCCTGATGGCGCAACGAATCCGAGGCCGAACTCAAGCATTGATAAGCGATATGGCGCACGTGCGTCGGCGACCGAGAGGCCGTTGATGTCCCGTTGTGTCCGAACGGGCGCTTGGCGCCTTTTTAGTGGGAGCGTGATATGAAACTCGGCAATCGCATTCGACTGTTTGCTCGCGACGAACGCGGGGTCACGGCACTGGAGTATGGCATTCTCGCCGCGATCGTGGCCGTGCTGATCGGTGGCGCGGTTTATACGAACCTGTCAGGGGTATTCACGTCGGTATTTACGAAGATCACGTCGGTCGTGACGAACGTCGGTTCGTGACGTTCCGGTATCGCGACCTGTTTGGTGCCGGCGTGAGTGTGGTGGCACGGGTGTCAAGATTATGGTTGGTAATATTGGGAAGGACACCGTAATTTTCTGGCGTCCTTCAGGGTGGCGGGCGGCAGTATTCGCGAGGACGCGAATCATGCGGGCAAAGCGAACAGGGGAGGCCGGACGGCAGCGCAGCCTGTCCCGGCAGACAGGGGTCACGGCGCTGGAGTACGGCATTCTGGCCGCCATCGTCGCCCTCTTGGTCGGCGCGACGGTGTTCACCAATTTGACGACCGTGCTCACGAATGTGTTCAGCAACCTCACGTCGGTCGCAACGTCCGCCGTGAATCACTGACGCGAGACGCAACGTGCTCACCTTGCTGTGGCTGTTGTGCCTGCCGATCGTGATCACCGATCTGGTTGCGCGCCGTATCCCGAATGTCTGGCTGTTGGGCGTGGGAGGGCTGGCACTGATCTGGATTGCATGGCGAGCGTGGCATGGCGAGCCTCGGGTCATGTGGGTTCACGGGCTCGGCGCGCTGTTGGGATTGATCGCACTGCTACCTTTCTGGTGGCGCAACGTGATGGCGGCGGGCGATGTCAAGCTTTTCGCGCTGATTGGGCTGGTGGCAGGATATTCCGCGCTGCTGCCGGTTTGGTGCCTGGCCAGCGTGGCGGCTGGGGGGCATGCGCTGGTATTGTTGACCTTGCGGTTGAAGTGGCTATCGCGATGGTGCGATGGTCTGAGCGCTTCCACCGCCTGGCAACGCGTTCTGCAGTGGCGAGCCGGACGCATCGGATTGCCCTACGGGGCCTATCTGGCAGCGGCGGCGCTTGTAGTGCGGTAAGTCCCGTAAGTGCGGTCGTAACAAAGGTTGCATTGAGTCAGGCAGCGGCAGGTCGTGCGAGTCTCCACGACACCTGCCACAGGTGAAGACAGGCAATGACGAGTGCGGCGGCAAGCGGCACCGAAATAACGAGAGGCGCGGGCGACGCCGCGCAAATTAGTATGACCAATGCGTCGCCAAACACGGCCACACAGTGCCGTGAGCGACGGGGAGCATCGTCATGAAGCGGTTTGGGGCACGGGCAGGGTCAGGGTTGCGAGGCACGCGCTCGCGTGGCGTCGCCGCGCTGGAATTCATGCTCATCCTGATGATCCTGCTGCCCGCGTTCTATGTTGCCGTCGCGTTCTCCATCACCATTCTTGCCCGGCAGATGCTGACGCAGGCCGCCTCCGAGGCTGGCCGCGCCATGCTGCGCGCCGGCACCATGGCGCAGCGCCAGGGATACGCCACGCAGGCGATCAACACCACGTTGACCTGGCCGTCGGCGTCGGCGGTGAGCACCGGTTTTACGCCCGACGCGACCTACCCGTGTCCGGCGTCGGGCACCAGCGCCAGTTCGCAATGCATCGTTCACGTCACGTTGACGCTGACCCAGCCGATGACCGTCAATTGGCCGGGGCTGGGAGCGCTCGTGCCGCAAAACATTGTCGGGACGGCCGCGATTACGCTCGACACATCGACGTTGGGCGGCAGCTAAATGAGGGACGCGAGCGTTACAGGAGAGCGGCGCGCAGGTGCCACGAACATTCACCCCGAGCGCCCAAATGAGATGTGCGGTTATGCCAGGTTGTCATGCTGCCGGTTCGCCGGCGTCCTGCAAGTTGTGACTGAACGGCCTTCAGGCCCCAAGCCATGAACAAAGCCACCAAGATTCTTGCTGCTGTGTTGGTTGTCGCCGGTGTGTTGCTCGCGCTGTTCGCGCTGCGTCTCGGCACGTCCAACGCGCCGGCGCCGGCCGCGACGCCTTCACCGGTAACCCAGACGCTCACGCAGCGCTATCCGGCCGTGGTGGCGGCCAAGGCGCTCGCGCCGGGCCAACCCATCGCAGCAGACGGCGTGAAGCTCGTCTCGTTCGATAGTCAGACCGCGGGCGGCTTCGCCAACCCGGCCGACGTCGTGGGCCGCGTGCCCCTCATTGCCCTCGCGGCCGGCGTGCCCGTTACGCAAAACGCGCTCGCTCGCGGCCTCGCCCTGCAGCTCGCGCCGGGCGAGCGGGCCGTGGCCATTCCGGTCTCCGAGACCGTCGGCGTGAGCAACCGCATCCGTCCGGGGGATTACGTCGACGTCTTCTTCACGATGAAAACCAATCGACCGGCAGGACCGGCGGTGGGCTTGGTTGATGACACGCAAGCGCGTCTGCTGGCCTCCCGTGTGCGGGTGCTGAGCTATGGCAACGCATCGCTCGACGATGTGTCGCCGCCGCCGGCCACGCCGAGCGTCGCGTCCAGCGTGCAAGCCGCCACGACCGCCGCCCCGGCGCCTGCGCAACCGGCCATCAATGCGCAGGCGCCCATGCCGGCGACTGCCGCGGTCGTGGCCGTGCCGGTGGCCGACGTCAACCGGGTGGTGCTTGGCACACAGCAGGGCAAGATCACGCTGGCGCTTCGCAACCCGGGGGACGACGCCAAACCCGACCCGTCGCTGTTCCCGGCGCCACCGCCCGTGCTCGCGGGCAAGGCCGGACTCAAGGCGGACGACAAGGCGGCGCTCGAGACGCCCGAGAACCAGGCCTATGCCGGCATTGCCGCGACGGGGCTCGCGGGTGCACCGACGCGCGCGCCGGCGGGGACCCCCCATATGGCGGGTGCACGGGGGAGCGGCGGCGCCACGATCGAAGTCGTTCGCGGCGCGCAGCAAAGCACCGCCGCTTATTGACGCCGCCGATGCCTACAGATTCGACCCGAAACGCTACGCCAGTTCACCCACACAGTGACCGATATCGCCACGCCATGATCAGAAGCCAGGTTCGCACTGCCAGACGACAGACCCGACGCGTGACGGGCATGCTGTTGTGCTTAGCCGCGCTGCTCGCGTGCGCCGCCACAGTGTCGGTGCGTCTGGCCGATGCGGCCGACACCGGATCGGGCGCCGGATCGCGCTCGCTGACGCTGGGGGTTCACGAGCAACGCGAACTGCAAGTGCCCGGCGCGCTCGAGCGCGTTGCCGTGGCCGATCCGGCGGTGGCGGATGTCGTCGTGCTCAAGGGCTCGGGCGGACGACGCGGCTCGGTGCTGGTCGTCGGCAAGCAGGCGGGCACCACGCAAATCGCCGCGTGGCCGCGTGGCGGCGAGCCGGTGCGTTGGGAAGTGCATGTAAAGGGCAGTCTGCAGGGCGCCCTGGGCGATACCGGCACGGCCAGCGTGGATGCGCGTGGTGGCGCGGCGCTCATCAAGGGGCATGCGAATACCGTCATCGAGCACAGCGCACTGCAATCGGCGGCGCTCGATGCGGCGGGCAAGGGCGGCATCGTCGTCGATCGCTCGACGGTCGGGGACACCGGGGTCGTGCAGGTCGACGTGAAGATCGTCGAGATCAATCGCAATATTCTCAATCAGTTGGGGGCGCGCTTCGGCGCGTCGAAAAAGACCGGGTCGGGCACCTTCGGCGTGAGTTCAGCGCTTAACTCCGCCTTCGGTGGCGCAGGCGGGACGAGCGCCGTGCCGAACTTCGGTTCGTTCTTCGGCTCGGTTACCCGTGGCGCGTTCAGCATGGCGGCGGAGATCGATCTGCTGCAATCGAATGGTCTCGGCCGGGTGCTTGCGGCGCCGACCCTGGTGGCTCTCTCTGGCCAGAGCGCGAGCTTCCTGGCGGGTGGCGAGATTCCGGTGCCGCAGTCGGGTGGCCTTGGCACCACCACCATCGTCTACAAGCCGTTCGGCGTCGGGCTCACGGTCACGCCGACGATTCTTGCGCCGAACCGCATTGCGCTGAAGGTGGCGCCCGAGGCGTCGGACATCGACTATACGAATGCCATCGTGACCGACTCGACGCAGATTCCCGCCATCACGACACGTCGTGCGGACACGACCGTCGAGTTGGGCGACGGCGAGAGCTTCGTCATCGGCGGCCTGATTTCGCGCACCACCACCGCCGCCGTCGACAAGGTGCCGCTGCTCGGCGACCTGCCGCTCATCGGCGCATTTTTCCGCAATCTGAAGTACAACAGCGCCGAGAAGGAGCTGGTGATCGTCGTCACGCCCCATCTGGTCAAGCCGGTGGCGAAAGGGGTGGCGATGCCGTTACCGGGCGATACGCGCGAGCGTCGCCCGGGCCCCGTGTGGGGCGCCTACTTGATGGGTGTAGCAAGCGACAGCGAACTGCCAGGTTTTTCGAAATAACGTCGATACGGGTACCAAGAGGGTACGGAGCGGCGCAGAGGCGAGAGCCCGGGGCAGGGAAGTCAGGAGTGCATAAATGAACGCACCGACGCGAATACTGGACACCATGACAGAGTTGCATCGCTTCCTCTTTTGCAGCGCGCATGCGGGCCACGGTCAGTGGCTCTCGGCGGCGTTGCGCGACGAGGGCGTGGTGTTGCAGGAGGCGGGCCGTCCGGCACAATTGCAGCAGCGCATTGGCGATCTCGATCCGCAGGTCGTGCTGCTCGATTTCTCCGGCGAACCGACCGGCCATGCCGACGACGCCGCCGACGGCGGCTTCGCCGGTGCCATCGAACTCGCGCACATGCTCAAGCGCGTGGCGCCCAAATTGCCTCTGGTGGCGGTGGGCTCGATGGTGCGGGCCGACGGCATGAAGGCGGCCATTCGCGCCGGGGTCCACGATTTTATCGATATGCACTCGACGCACGAGGAGGCGCTCGACGTCATTCGCCGGGTGGTCGATCAAACGCCACCGCCCAGTGTCGTCGCGCCTCAACGTCACGGGCGCTTCGTGGTGCTGCTCGGCGCGCGCATCGGTGTGGGGTGCAGCACGCTCGCCGCGCATCTGTCGCAACTCGGGCAGGAGATGGTCGTGGGCGCGCATCCCGACAAGGCGGTCCGGGCGGCGAAGGTGCCGGCGAACAAGGACGATAAGTTCGATGCCTCGCTACTCGGTCATGTGGCGCTGCTCGATCTCGGTTTGCCGTCCGGTGACGGCCTGCTGTATCTCAACACGCAAAGTCAGTTCAGCTTCGCCGAAGCGGTGCAGAATCTGCGTCGCTTCGATGAAACGCTCGTGCATACGGCGGTCTCGCATACGCCAAGCGGCCTTGCGGTGTTGCCGCTGCCGCTCGATCTCGGCGACATGCGTAGCGTGGCGGCGGCCGATGCGCTGGCGCTGACCGACCGTCTGCGGGCGTTCTTCGATCTGATCGTGGCCGACCTCGGCGGCTTCTCGAATCCCGCGTTCGTCGCGAGCCTCGTGCGCGCGGCCGACGAGGTCTGGCTGGTCGTCGACCAGAGCGTGGGCGCGATCGTCTCGCTCGCGTCGATGTTGCGCGATCTCGAAGAGAAGAGCGTAGAGCGCCATCACCTGCAGCTCGTGCTCAATCGCTACGACCCGCGTTACGGCATGGCGGCCGATCAGATCGCCAAGCGCTTCGAGATTCCGCTGCTCGCCACACTGCCCGATCGTCCCTTGGCCATGCTCTCGGCCACCAATCAGGGCAAGCTGATTCTCGATACCGCGCGCGGCGATCCGTACGTGCGCGCGTTGCAACCGCTCGTCGAACGACTGATCAGCGCGCAACATGCGGGGGCGGCAGCACAACGTCATTCGTCGGGCTGGCTGGGCCGATTCATGGGAAAGCACTGATATGACCGACTCCATCGAATTTGCCGACGACAAGCGCGCGTTTGCCAATTCACAGCAGTTTCAGGACATCAAGACGGCAGCGCACGAACACCTGCTCGCGCGGATCGAGGAACTCGGTGCCGAATTCGGGCGCTGGAGCCGCAGCGCGATTCAGCAGTTCGTCGATCTGGAGATGGACGGCTTCGTGCGACTGCGCCGCATCCCGATCAACGAATCGGAATTGCGCCAGATCTCCGATGCGCTCACGAAAGAGCTGGCCGGCTTCGGACCCATCGAGGATCTGCTCGCGGATCCTGCGGTGGAAGATATTCTGATCAACGGGTACAACGACGTGTATGTGTCGCGCGAGGGTGTGCTTGCGCGTGAAGCGTTGCGCTTTTCGGACAATCAGCATCTGCTGCGCATCGTGCGACGCATTCTTGCTCCCATCGGGCGCCGTCTCGACGAGTCGAACCCTATGGTCGACGCGCGCCTGCCCGACGGTGGGCGCCTGAACGTCGTGATCGAGCCGTTGGCCGTCGACGGGCCGGTGGTCTCGATTCGCAAGTTTCGCAAGGATCCGCTCAAGCCGTCCGACCTGCTCGCGCTCGGCAGCTTCAACGAAGAGATTTACGCGCTGCTCGACGCGGCAGTGCGCTCACGCTGCAACATTCTTGTCTCCGGCGGGACCAGCTCGGGCAAGACGTCGTTACTCAACGCGCTGGCCAGTTTCATTCCGGCTAACGAGCGCGTGGTGACGGTCGAGGATACGGCCGAACTCTCGCTCAACCACCCGCATGTGGTGCGGCTCGAATCGCGTCAGGGCGGCTTCGACGGCGCGGGCGAGGTGTCGATTCGCGATCTGATTCGCAACAGTTTGCGCATGCGTCCCGACCGCATCATCGTGGGCGAAGTGCGCGGGTCCGAAGTGCTGGAAATGATGCAGGCGATGAACACCGGCCACGAAGGCTCGATGGCGACGATCCACGCCAACTCGCCGCGTGAATGCCTCTATCGCCTGGAGATGCTGGCGGGCTTCGCCGGGTTTCAGGGCAGCGAGAGCAGCCTGCGCCGGCAGATCACGAGCGCGCTCGATTTCATCGTGCAGATCGGCCGTCTGTCGAGCGGGCGCCGACGCATTCTGTCGATTACCGAGGTGACCGGGGTGTCGGATACGGTGATTTCGACGCAGGAGCTGTACCGTCACGAATCGGTCGTGGGGCCCGACGGCGAAGAGAAGGATCGTTGGGTCTCGCTCGGCCTTCAGCCGCACTCGCCGAAATTGCAGCGGTTCAAGGAGCAGACGCGCCATGCGGCGGCCGCCGCAGCAGCGCAATCGCAAAGCAACACGCCGCCGGATTCGGGCGGCGGTGGTGGCTTCTTCGGACGCCGTCGATGAATGCCATCGTGCTGTGGGTCATTGGCATCGCCCTGCTGCTGATCGCCGCAGGGTTGGAGCTATGGCGCCGCACGCACCAGCGCGTGAGAGCGCAGGCGACGCGCGCGTTTCTTGAACGGCAGCTCGCCCAGAGCGCGCCGCGGTTCGCGGCGAGCGAGAGCGACGCCGCGCGCGCGCCGCGTCGCAAGTCGTTGCCGTGGGAGTTTTTCTTCGAGCGCGCGGGCGTGCAGACCGATCCGATGTTCTACACGATGCTGGTCGCGCCCGGCCTGCTGCTGGTGATGCTGTTCTGGATGTGGCACGGGCCGCTCTCGGCCATCGTCGTACTGTTGATGTACGCGGTCGGCACGGTACTGCGCTACTGGTTCAAGGCGGCGCGCCGGCATCGCAATATCGTGCGGCAGTTGCCGATCTTTCTCGACGGCATGGTGCGGATGCTGACCGTCGGCAATAGCCTGCCGGCCGCGTTCCAGACCGCCGCGGGCAATGCCGACATGCCGCTGCGCGAGCTGCTCGACCGTGCCGTGCGACAGGTGCAGGCAGGTGTGGATCTCGACGTTGCGCTCAAGCAGATCGCACGTGTCTATCACGTCGAAGAGATTTATCTGTTCGCGTCGGTGGTCGACCTCTCCACCCGGTTCGGGGGACGCGCCGACCAGATCCTGTCGCGCATGGCGGGCTTCATGCGCGATCGCGAGCAGGCGCAAGCGGAACTGTACGCGTTGTCGTCCGAGACACGGCTATCGGCATGGGTGCTGGCTGCGCTTCCGATCATCGTCAGTGCCGTGCTGATGTTGCTCAATCCGAGATTCTTCGAGCCGATGTTCCAGGAGGCGTCCGGTCAGCGGCTGCTCGCGATCGGCCTGGGACTGGAAGTCTTCGGCGGCTTCCTGTTGTACCGGCTCGCCAAGTCGCTGTGAGCGAGAGGGACTGACCGATATGCGCCTCGCCAACTCGCACCTGTGGATGATGCTGGGCCTGTTGATGGTCGCGGCCGGGCTGTTGCTGGCGGCGTCGGCGTTGCTGTTGCGTGCGATGCGTCAGGGACGCAGTGAACGGATGATCGATCAGGTGCTGGCTAGCCGCCAGCAACAGGCGCTGGCGGCACTGCGTGAGGCGAGTACGCCGGGCGGGCGTCAAGCGGGGCCTGACGACGACACGCTGGCGACCCATGAGGGCCGACGGCGCGGCTGGCGCGCGTTGTTCGACCGTGCCGCGGCGCTGGGCAAGCAGTGGTCGGAAACGCGGCTGGGTCAGCATCTGATTGCCGCCGAGGATCGCCTGCTGCTCGCGCAATGCGGCTACGACAGCGTGCGGGCCAAGTCGCTGTTCCTGTTCACACGGGTGGCGCTCGCGGCGGTGTTGCCGCTGCTCATCTGGTTGTGGTTCCCGGGCAGCGGGGGTGTTGGCACGATGCTGCGCCTGATCGGTGCGGCCGGAGCCGGACTGCTCATGCCGAAGTTCTACGTGCAACGCAAGGCGACCCAGCGCCGTCGCGAACTGATCGAGGAGCTGCCATTGCTCATCGACTTGCTGCGGTTGCTGCAGGGGGTGGGCCTGTCGATGGATCAGAGCCTGTATGTGCTGGTGTCGGATTTTCGCGAAGTGCTGCCGATCCTGTCCAAGGAATTCGACAACGCCAATCGTCAGCACGCTTCCGGGCGTGGTCGCGAGGCGTCGCTGGGCCGCTTGCGCGAGGTCTACGACAACGACGATTTGCGCGCGCTGGTGCGGCTCATCGTGCAGGTCGAGCAGCATGGCGGGGCGGTGCAGGAGCCGCTGCAACAGTTCAGCGATCGCTTGCGCGAACAGCGCCGGCAGACGATGAAAGAGCGCATCGGCAAACTCACGGTGAAGATGACGCTGGCGATGATGCTGACCCTGTTACCCGCGCTGATGCTGGTGGTGGCGGGGCCGGCGATCCTGTCGCTAACGAAATCGATGGAGGCTATGCGGTGACCCGACGAATTCAGACACGACGCCTTGCCCGGGCCGCTGCCGCGACCCGCGTCCCACCGCCACCGCGCGCCCGTCGCGCGATGGCCGGCTCGCTGATGGCCGTGCTGTGCGCGGCGGCGCTTGCCGGGTGCAGCGGGCCGCGTATCGGCGGCTACGGTGCGCCGTCGGCGGCGGCGCTCATGCAGGCCGAGCAGAACGACGAGGCCATGGCCAAGGCGGCCAAGCCCGACACACGCGGGTTGTATCTGTCGATGATTCGCCAGATGCAGGAGCAGGGCGCGTATTTTGCGTCGCTGGCGCATATCGACGAATTTCGGATGCAGTACGGCGCGGCGCCGGACATCGACATTCTCCGGGCCGATGCCTTGCGTGAGACGGGGCAGCCCAACGCCGCAGAGCAAGCCTACCGCCCGTTGCTGATCGGGAGCGAAGCGGCGGCGGCGTGGCACGGCATGGGGCTGGTGGAAGCGCAACGCAAGGATTACGCGGCGGCGGCGCGGGCGCTGCACGAGGCCGTGACGCGCGCGCCTACGCAGGCGTTCTACCTGAGCGATCTCGGTTTTGCGCTGTTGCGCAGCGGCGATACGGGGGCGGCTCGGGTTCCGCTCGCTCAGGCGGCCGAGCTGCGGCCTGACAGCCGCAAGGTGTTGAGCAATCTGGCGGTGTATCTCGTGGTGACGGGCGAGCGCTCGCGGGCCGATGAGGTGATGACGCGCGCCGACATGCCTCAGGCGACGCGCGACGCCATCGACAAACTGGCCGCCGACATCCGCGCCGAGGGACAGGCGCGCCGGGCGGCTGCCGATGCAGCGGCGGCACGCGCCGCCGCGCAGGCCGCGGCATCGATTCCGGCACCGCTGGCGCAGGCCCGGCTTGCACGTGCCGCGGTGGCGGCCGATACCACCGATGGCACCGATGGCACCGATGGCACCCGCAGCGACATGCCGATGTCGCTGATGGACCGTTTCAGCCGCTCGCAGTGATGCGGTGGCTTCCGCCTTCATGCATGGCCCAGGGCGCACGACGAGAATCACGCAATATCAGGGAGACGGGATGATGGCAGGTCAGAAACCACACGGAACATCGGGCGCCTGGCCGCGGCGGGTGGCGCAGCTCGTTGCCGCCGTGCTCACGCTTTGGGCGGGCGCGGTCGCGGCGCAACTCAATGCGCCGATCACGGGGTCGATGGGCGGCGCTGACGCACGCAATGTCGCCGCGCCGGCACCGGCACCAGCTGTCTCGGCAACCCCCGCAGCGCAAACGGCGGCAGCGCCTGTAGAACAAACGAGGCGTGTGCCGCACAACGTCGTTCGGCGCGATACGGCACTGCGTGTCGGCGAGCATGCCCGCGACGGTATGCTCGGCGACGAAACCGAAGCGTTGCTCGCGCTGCAGGCCGGCAACCTGGCCGCCGGGCCGGGGCTGCCGATGCTCGGCTCAACGGCGTCGCGTGCCTACAAGCGCTATCTGGATAGCTTCACGTATCCGATTCCTCAGTTCTATCCGGCGATCGTCCAGGGCGATACGGGGACCGGCAACAATGGCGGGGGCAGCGCGGGCGCTGCGCCTGCCACAGCGGGGGCTGGCGCGAGCCAGTAACGTGTCATGACTGTGCGTGCGCGTTTGCGCCGAACGAATCTTATGGCCTCGTCACGTGGGGCGCAGCGGGGATCGGTTCCGATTCTTGCCTTCGTCTTCGTGATCGTGGCGCTGATTCTGGCGTTCGCCATCGATGTGGGCTATGCGTTCATGCAACGACGCGATCTGCAGCGCGCGGCCGACATGGCTGCGCTCGCCGGTGCGCAGACGCTGCCGGGATGCGCCAACGCCACGTCGTATGCGAGCGTCGCACAGGCCAACGTGACATCGAACATGGGCAGCAGCGTCACCGGCTTGCAGGTGACGACGTCGTGCGGCATCTGGACATCGCCGTCGGCCTCGGCGACCGGGCCGGGCACGTTCGTCGCGACCAATGCCGGCAATGCGGCGAGTGGAAATGCAGTGTCGGTGAAGTTGTCGTTGGGGGTGCCGTCCTTCTTCCAGCTCGCCGGCACCCGAACGATCACCGCCACCGCGATTGCACGCAAGGCGCCAGCGGTGGTGACGTTCACGGTCGACTCGGGACTGCTGGCGCTTAATACGAGCAACTCGGTGCTCGCGCCGCTGCTTCAGTCGGTCGGCATCTCGCCAACGCTCTACGTCGCCGCAGCACAGCAGCTAGTCGGCGTCAATATCACGCCGCAGGGATTGTTGCAGGCGCTTGGGGTTCCGGTGACCGGCGATGTCAGCGTGGCGTCGCTTTCGGGCGTGGCCGCGGTGAAGAACCTGACCGTCGGGCAATTGCTGAGTGCGACGAATATCGCGCTGGCAACGCAGAACGGTGCGCTCTCGGCGTCGGTCACGGCGATGAACAATCTCATCAATGTGTTCGCGGGAAGCCCGGTGCTGAATCTGCCGATCAACTTGCTGGGCACGGCGACGACGCCCGGCCTCATCGCCAACATCGACGCGGCGGGGGTGAGCGCAGCGAACGCGCTCACGGCCAATATCGGTGTCGCCGATCTGATTTCCGCAGCCGTCGTCGGCGCTAACGGCAGCAACGCCGTGGCGATTCCGTCGCTACCGATTCTGGGCGGTACGGTGTCGGTCGTGGCTCGGGTCATCTCGCCGCCACAGGTTGGCGTGGGCGGTGTCGGGGCGACAGCGACGACCGCGCAATTGCGGCTGTTCGTGACTGTGAACTCGTCTGCAGGTACGCTGGGTGGGCTGCTCAATGGGCTGGGGACGCAGTTGAATTTGCCGCTCGTGCTGGAGGCGGCACAGTCGACAGCGACAGTGACGGCCTTGCAATGCGGTGCGACCCCTTCCGCGACTCTCCAAATCAATTCCGGGCTGGTGAATGCCTGTGTGGGTGGCACGGCCAGCGGCGTGAACATCGCAAACGATGCAGCGAGCTGCACCACCCTCATGACGCAGCGCACGAACATTGCGACGTTGCTGGGATTGATTAACGTGGGTGGAAACGTCAACCTTTCGCTCGTGACCAATTCGCCCGCGCCGCTGACGTTTACCGGACCGTTTCCACAAACCGTCGGGCCGGTCGGCTCGAGCGTGAATCTGAGCCAGATCGTCAGCGCGTTGGTCACTGGCCTGTCGCTCGACGTGAGTGCGTCTGGGGCGGCGTCATCCAATACGATCGGTACGGGTCTCGTTGGCAGCGTGCCAACAGCGGCCGTGGGCGCCACCGTCTCGACGGTCAACCTGTTTCTCAGTACTGCCGCCGCAGGGCTCACCACCACGACCAATGCGCTCGGCACCACGTTGGGTGGCGTCGCCACCCTCGACCTGCCCCAAGTGGTCGGTGGCGTGGACGGCCTCATCACTGGGCTGGTCAATACGCTTGGCTCAATCGTGAACGGTTTGCTGGGCGGCGTTTCGGATCTGGTGTGCAATCTGTCGGGCAGCGGGGCAAATCAGTGCCGCGTCAATGCCGTGTCGGGGTCGATCGGTAGCGCCGACGTCTCGCCCGTGCTCGGCAGTGTGGTCTATACCTTGCTCAATCCGCTGCTAGGGCCACTGAGCACGCTACTCAACACGTTACTCACGTCGCTCGGCATCACGCTCGGTACCACCACGGTGACAGTCGACAGCATCAACTGCCAGAACGGACTCGTCCAACTCGTCTATTAGCGAAGCGGCACGATCGCGCAAGCGAACCGGAACAGGAGCGCAACAGCGAGGCCCCACAGCGGGCGACGGATATCAGGACTGAAATTCACCATGACGGGCGCCTGGCGCGACCGGCAACCAGCGGACAAGCATGAAAAGCAAGCCAGTACGTGAAGATCTCGATGTGTACGTGTGGGAGGGCAAGTCGGATATTGCCGACCGCGTCGCGCATTGCCTCGCGAGCTTCGACATGGAAGTCATTCGTGCCGACGGCGTCGACCTCTCGCGCGAGCGCACCAAGGCGCGTCCATCCATCGCCGTGGTCAGCGTGTCGGTGATCGAAGGCGCATCGACCAATGCCCAGGAGTGGCAGTTGGGCCACGGCATGCCTGTCATCTGGGTCGCGACCACGCCGCGCGAGAACGATCCGCGCGTCTATCCGCCCGAGTACAGCAATATCCTCACGCTCGACTTCTCCGGCGCGGAATTGCGCACGCTCATCTTCAAACTCTCGGGCGCCATCGCGGAAGCCGACCGCGCCCCCGCGCCGGTGGACCCGCTGGTTGCGCAGTCGAGCGCCATGCTGGGCTTGCTCGCGGAGGTCGACGCCTTCGCCGATTGTGATTCGAACGTGCTCATTCACGGCGAGACTGGGGTGGGCAAAGAGCGCATCGCGCGCCTGCTGCACGACAAGCAAAGTCATTACGGGCAAGGCCCCTTCGTGGCCGTGAACTGCGGTGCGATTCCCGATGGCCTGTTCGAGTCGCATTTCTTCGGCCACGCCAAAGGTGCGTTTACGGGGGCGCTCTATTCGCACAAAGGCTATTTCGAGCAGGCCAACGACGGCACGCTCTTCCTCGACGAAATCGGCGATCTGCCGTTGTATCAGCAGGTCAAGCTGTTGCGGGTGCTGGAGGACAGCGCGGTGACGCGTCTGGGGTCGGCGCAACCCGTGAAGCTCGACTTTCGGCTCGTGGCGGCGACCAATAAGCACCTCAAGACGATGGTGCGCGACGAACTGTTCCGTGCCGACCTGTTCTACCGTCTCGCCGTGATCGAGTTGCATATCCCGAGTCTCGAGGAGCGCGGCCCCGTCGACAAGCTCGCCGTTTTCACGACCTATCTCGGCAAGGTCGTCGGCGACAGCGAGGTCGGCGCGCAAGTGCCGCCGTGGCTGCGCGAACTGGTCGAGGGCGGGGTGTTTCCCGGCAACGTGCGTGAAATGCGCAACATCGCCGAGCGTGTCGGCATCATCTATCGGCAATTGGGGGGCTGGGACGAGCGGCGCATCCGCCCGATTTTCGACGCGCTTTCCATGGGCACCCCCTCACGCAGTGATGACGGCGCACGAGGCGCGGTGCTCACCGATCGCGCCCGTTGGGATGCCACCGAACGCGCACGCATCGTCGCGTCGCTCGACGCCAACGGCTGGCGACGCCAGGACACCGCCAATGCCCTGGGCATCAGCCGCAAGGTGCTGTGGGAAAAAATGCGCAAGTATCAGATCGTTGGCAACGATTCGGAACTGGCCGGCGAGTTCGAGGCGGGCACCGGTAGCGATCGCTAGTGCGCCGTGACCGGACGGCATTCGGCGCGCCTGGTTGGCAAACCGAAGGAAACGACTGAAAAGCCAGCGGCGGTCCGAGAGATGCCATCCGCCCCTCGCCATGGGATCGTGCCCCGATATCGCCGCGTGTTGCGTGGGCAATTCCTCGATTCGTCCCTAAATGACGGGATTTGTCTGACATCGAAGTTCCGTCCAGGAGAACTCGCACGGTGTGTGGAGTTGCGCGGTATCAACAGATGAATTCAGGCGGGCACAATAACGCATTCGGCGCTTGGAAGCGGGCGCGTCAATGGATAGAATTGGCGGCTATTGCGGGCGTGCGGTTATCATTCCACAAATACGCAGGTCTCAGATCCTCGGGGCGGAGTCCGGAGGGGCGAACGAATGCGGCGAACAAGGATCGTGAAACGGTCCGGTCGATAAGAGGAAAACAGATCAGATGAAAATCAGTGATTGCCGGGGGCGGTATTGGTTGGGCGTGGGGGTGGCATGCCTGGCAGCCTGGGGAACGCCAGCGGGGGCGGCGGACGCAGTGAAGGACGTGACGGGCGCATCGCCTGCCCAACTTGCGGCGCCGACAGTGCCTGCGCAGTCGGCCAACGCGCCGGCGGCGGCCTCGGGGACGATCCAGGAACTGCGCGATCGCATTCAGAACAAGGAAGTCTCCGAACTTCGCACAACTTACAACGGCCGCTATGGCGCGAGCCTGTTGTTCTATCCGCAGACGCTGGGCTATTACGTCGCACTGTTCCATGAGGGCCAGTTCTGGCGCGTCGTGAAGCTCGGCAACGAGAAGAAGGCGGAAGCACTTTATGGCGACTTCGTGCGCCAGACGCAGGTGCTCGCCGACGTCGAAATCCGTCGCATCAAGCTCGAAGCGCAAAAGGCGCTGATGGAGCGCCAGCTCGCCGCGAGTGAAGCGCGCCTGAACGCGGTGCAGAACGACCTGACGATTCAACGCCAGCAGGAACAGGCGCTGGCCGAGAACCAGCAGGCAGTGCGCGAACAGGCCTCGGCACTGGAAACCGAACGTACCGCAGCGCGTCTGCGCCTGAACGACCTGCAAGGCCAGATCCGCTCGCTTGAAGCCGAGCAGAACAGTGCCGATTCGAGCCTCGTGCGCTCGGTCAAGAGCCCCGCCCATCGCGGCAAGGCAACGCGTCATCGTTAAGGCGATGACCTGCCGGACATCGTTCGGTCGACGGCTCAAATGCTGGGAAAACCGCCTTCGGGCGGTTTTTTTATGGGCCGCCGCGCCAGCGCTTCGCCGCCGGCGGCGGTGTCGTGCGTGGTGCACCGGTACACGCAATTGGCGGAGCTGTCGACTCGTGAATGCGCATGCCGGGCATATGTCGCGCATTTGCAACTCGAAACGCGGCGCCGCTCGCCCAATCCCAGGGTGCGCCGGGGTGGCAAAACCCTTGTCGCGCCGCACTGGTCACGGCGCACGGCTCGAATTATCCTAGCGTAGCCTGCCATGTCAGACGTCCGGCACTCAGCACCTGTCCGGACTGGCGAGGGAACCGGCGCCCAGTTAGAATAGCGCCCATTTTGTGCAGCGCAATAAAGCGATTACCCAAACCTTATGACGCAAAACATACGACACGGGCAGCGCCCTCAGGCTTTGCCCGCGCTCATGGTGGCGGCCATCGGCGTGGTCTTCGGCGATATCGGCACCAGTCCGCTCTATGCGCTCAAGGAATGTTTCGATCCGCAACACGGCATTCCGTTTACCCAGCAAGCTGTGTTCGGCATCATCTCGCTGCTGTTCTGGGCCCTGGTGATTGTCGTTTCCTTGAAGTATGTGCTGTTCGTGATGCGCGCGGACAACCGCGGCGAGGGCGGCGTGCTCGCGCTCATGGCGCTCAGCCTGCGCAGCGTGCGGAGCGGCAGCCGATGGGCGGCGGTGCTGATGATGCTGGGCATGTTCGGCGCCTGTATGTTCTATGGCGATGCGGTCATCACGCCGGCCATTTCCGTGCTGTCGGCGGTCGAGGGGCTAGAGATTGCCGCCCCGTCGCTCGCGCGCTTCGTGCTGCCGATCACCATCGTCATCCTGATCGTTCTGTTCTGGATGCAGAAGTCAGGCACGGCCAAGGTCGGACGCCTTTTCGGCCCGGTCATGGTCATCTGGTTTGTGATTCTCGGCGTGCTCGGCGTGTACAACATCATCGCCGCGCCCGAGATCGTTCAGGCGATCAACCCGTATTACGGCATCCGCTTCATCCATACGCACGCCCTGCAAGCCTATATCGTGCTCGGCTCGGTGTTCCTGGTGTTGACCGGGGCCGAGGCGCTCTATGCGGACATGGGGCATTTCGGCATTCGGCCCATCCGATTTGCGTGGTCGCTCCTCGTGTTCCCGGCGTTGACACTGAATTACTTCGGCCAGGGGGCATTGCTGCTGACGACGCCAAAGGCCATCGAAAACCCGTTCTTCCTGATGGCCCCGGACTGGGCGCTGGTGCCGTTGGTGATGGTGGCAACGGCGGCGACCGTGATCGCTTCGCAGGCGGTGATTTCCGGCGCATTCTCGCTGACCAGTCAGGCCATTCAGCTCGGCTATGTCCCGCGTATGAAGATCCTGCATACGTCAGATCGCGAAATCGGCCAGATCTACATGCCGGTGATCAACTGGGCGCTGTTGCTGGTGATCATCTGGATCGTGCTGGCCTTCAAGTCGTCGAGCAATCTCGCGGCCGCGTACGGTATTGCCGTGACCACGACGATGGTCATCACGACCATTCTGGCGTGCGTCGTCATGGTCAAGGTCTGGAACTGGAACAAGTTCCTGGTGGCGTTGATCATCACCGGCTTCCTCGTGGTTGACTTCGCCTTCTTCGGCGCGAACCTGATCAAGGTGGAAGAGGGCGGATGGCTGCCGCTAGCGCTGGGGGCTTTCCTGTTCTTCATGCTGATGACCTGGCACAAGGGGCGCCAATTGCTGCGTGAGCGCACGGCCGCCGACGGGATTCCGCTCGCGCCGTTCTTGCAGGGGTTGCTCGCGCATCCGCCGCATCGCGTGGCGGGCACCGCCATCTACCTGACGGGCGGCAACACGCAAGTGCCGGTGAGCTTGCTGCACAACCTCAAGCACAACCGCATCCTGCACGAGCGCACGATCTTCCTTACCTTCCGCACGGTCGATGTGCCGTATGTCGAAGATCTCAATCGCATCGAGGTCCAGGATCACTCCGGCGGCTTGTTCAGCGTAGTCGCAACGTTCGGTTTCAACGAGACGCCCGACGTCAAGGAAGTCCTGAATTTGCTCGAGGGCAAGACGGACATGCACTTCGAGCTGATGGACACGTCGTTCTTCCTCGCGCGCGAGACGGTGGTGCCGACCAAGTTGCCGGGCATGTCGATCTGGCGCGAACGTCTGTTCGCATGGATGCACCAGAACGCCGCCAAGCCGACCGACTTCTTCAGCATTCCCGCGAACCGCGTGGTCGAACTGGGGACCAAGATCGAAATCTGACGGCGAGTCCCGTGCCCTGAGGGGCCGGGCACGCTGCGCCGTTTGACATGGCCGTGCGTGAACTCGATGCAACGAACCCCCAAGGATTGGCGAGGCCGCCAGCCCTTGGGGGTTTGGCGTTTTGGCGGACCGAAAAAAAGCCCGCCTTCCGGAGAGGGCGGGCCGGTCGCAACGAGACGGGACGCGGCGCGAGGTAACGCTTGCGCGTGCGTCGGACTCGTGAGCGCTGGGGCTCGACTTAGCGCTTGAGCTTGGCGAACGCGGCTGCCATGGCGTTCACCGTCTCCGGTTCACGCTGACGTTGACCGCCGCCGCCACGTTGGCCGCCGCCATTGCCACCGTTGCCGCTGCGTGCGCCACCGCCGCTACTGCTCGGACGATCGGTCGCCCCCGCCACCGGCAGGTCGTCGTTCAGGCGCATCGTGAGCGAGATGCGCTGGCGGCGCGGATCGACTTCGAGCACTTTCACCTTCACGATGTCGCCGGCCTTCACGACCTCGTGCGGATCCTTGATGAACTTCGTCGACATCGCCGAGACGTGCACCAGGCCGTCCTGATGCACGCCAATGTCGATGAACGCACCGAAGGCCGCCACGTTTGTCACCACGCCTTCGAGCTGCATGCCCGGCTTGAGGTCGGTGAGCTTTTCGACCCCCTCCTGGAACGTCGCCGTCTTGAACTCCGGTCGCGGATCGCGGCCCGGCTTCTCGAGTTCGGTCAGGATATCCTTGACGGTTGGCAGACCGAAACGCTCGTCGACGAATTCGGTCGCCGAGACACTGCGCACGATCGAGCCGTTGCCCATCACGTCGCCAATGCTCTTCTTGATCTTCGCCAGAATGCGTTCGACGACCGGATACGCTTCCGGGTGGACCGACGACCGATCCAGCGGATTGTCGCCGCCGGTCACGCGCAGGAAGCCGGCGGCCTGCTCGAAGGTCTTGTCGCCCAGGCGCGGCACTTTCTTGAGCGCTTCGCGATTCGGGAACGGGCCGTTGCTGTCGCGGAAGTCCACGATGTTCTTTGCAAGCGTGCCGTTCAGGCCCGAGACGCGTGCGAGCAGCGGTGCCGAAGCGGTATTGACGTCCACGCCCACGGCGTTCACACAGTCTTCGACCACGGCGTCGAGCATGCGCGCCAGCTCGCGCTGGTTCACGTCATGCTGATACTGGCCCACGCCGATGGCCTTCGGCTCGATCTTGACGAGTTCGGCCAGCGGATCTTGCAAGCGGCGGGCGATCGACACCGCGCCGCGCAGCGACACGTCGAGGTCGGGGAATTCCTTCGCAGCGAATTCCGACGCCGAGTACACCGAGGCCCCGGCTTCCGAGACCACGATTTTCTGAAGCTTGAGCTCGGGATGGCGCTTGATCAACTCCAGCGCAAGCTTGTCCGTCTCGCGCGAGGCCGTACCGTTGCCGATACTCACGAGTTCCGCCCCGGTGGCAGCGGCGATCTTGGCGAGTCGCGAGAGCGAGCCGTCCCAATCGCGGCGCGGTTCGTGCGGGTAGATGGTGTCGGTGCCCAGCACCTTGCCGGTGCGATCGACCACGGCCACCTTCACGCCGGTCCGCAGGCCCGGGTCCAGACCGATCACGCCCTTCTGACCGGCCGGCGCGGCGAGCAACAGCGCCTTGAGGTTACGAGCGAACACGCGAATGGCTTCGCTCTCGGCACTCTCGCGAATTTGCGTGAGCAGTTCCGATTCGAGATGCGGCTGCACCTTTACGCGCCAGCACCAACGGCAGACATCGCCTAGCCACTTGTCGGCGGCGCGGTTCTGCTGGCGAATGCCGAAGTGCCCGGCAATCACGCCTTCGCACGGATGCGGGATTTGCGTGTCGAGTTCCTCGCCAAGGCCCAGCTTGACCATCAGAATGCCGAGGTTACGGCCGCGGAAGAGGGCCAGTGCGCGATGTGACGGCACGGCGGCGATCGGCTCGGCGTAGTCGTAATAGTCGCGGAATTTCTCGCCTTCCTCGCTTTCCTTGCCCTCGACGACCTTCGACGACACGACGCCCTGATGCCACAGATAGTCGCGCAGCTTGCCGAGCAACTCGGCCGTTTCGCCGAATTGTTCTGACAGGATGTCGCGGGCGCCGTCGAGCGCAGCCTTGACGTCCGCTACGCCTTTTTCGGCATCGACGAACTTTGCCGCCTCGGCCTGCGGGTCGAGTGTCGGGTCGGCAAGCAAGGCCTGCGCGAGCGGTTCGAGGCCGGCTTCGCGGGCGATTTGCGCGCGCGTGCGCCGCTTTTGCTTGTACGGGAGATAGAGGTCTTCGAGCGTCTGCTTCGTGTCGGCCGCCTCGATGGCGGTGCGCAGCTCGTCGGTCAGCTTGCCTTGCTCGTCGATGTTCGCGAGGATCGCCGCGCGGCGCTCTTCCAGCTCGCGAAGATAAAGCAGGCGTTCTTCGAGCGTACGCAACTGCGTGTCATCGAGGTTATCGGTGACTTCCTTGCGGTAGCGAGCGATGAAGGGCACGGTGGCGCCTTCGTCGAGCAGTTGCACGGCGGCGGCCACCTGACGCGGCTGCACGTTGAGTTCGTCGGCGATGCGTTGAACGATCTGAAGGGCTACGTTTTGCGTCATGAGTGTTGCGAGTTACCCAAGTGCCAGGAGCGGGGCATTTTGCCATAAACCGCGGGCGCGTCCGGGCAGGCAATGTTAAAATTTGGCATCACTCTGCTCAACCTCATGATTTCCTTCGCAAAATTGTTTTCGCGCCAGTCTTTGTGTCGCCATGCCGCGGTGGGCGCGTTCGGCATCGTGACGGCGGCCGCCGTCGTGCCGGGCACGTCGTTCGCGCAGGGGCTCTCGGCGACCGAGGCCGCAGGACGCACGACCGAACAGCTTCGCGTGCCGAAGGTGCCGTTCGATGCCACGGCCGATCGCACACCGTCGCCGGCCAGTGCGGCGAGTGCCGCCATCGCCGAAGATGACAAGCCGGTCGCGTACGACGACGCGCTCGATCTGCACCCCGCTGATGACGACTTCGCCGGCCGCCGTGCGGTGCTCGATCGGCAGCGCGCCTGGATCGACTATCGCTTCGAACAGGCGAAGTACGAGTGTGCGTCGAAGTTCTTCGTGAATTACTGCATCGACAACGCGCGTGACGATCAACGCGCGGCCCTCAAGGCCGTTCGCAGCCAACGGCTGGTGCTGGAAGACCAGGAGCGCAAGGCGCGGGCGCAGGAGCGTGACGAGCGTCTGGCGGAGAAGCGGGCGCAAACGGCGGCCGAAGCGCCGCAGCGCGCGGCGGAGCGTGCGCAGAACGTATCCAATTACCAGACCAAGCAGGCCGAGTATCAGCAGCGTGTGACCGAGCGCACAGGACAGGCGCCGCAGCGTGCCGCCAACGCCGAGCAGTACAATGCCAAGCAGTCCGGGCAGCAGCAGAAGCTCGACGACGCGAAGGCGACGGCAGCGCAAAAAGCGGCTGAGCGCGAAGACAACGTGCGCAAGTTCAATCAGAAGCAGCAGGACGCCATCGAGCGCCAGAAGAAGTCGGATGCGCGCCGCAACGAGTCGCAATCGGGCAGTTCGCCGGCACAGAAGCCGTTGCCGGGGCAGTGAACGCCAGCCCCGGAATCTTTTGAGAGTCGCAGGAGAGTGAGCACGATGCAGCAGGATCTTCACTCCGTCGGGCGCCGCATCATCGAGTTGCAGATCGAACACCGCGATCTCGACTTCCTGATCGACAAGTTGCTGACGGAACCGGCGTACGACGAACTCCGGGTCACACGGCTCAAGAAGCGCCGTTTGAAAATCAAGGACACGATCACCCTGCTGCAAGTGCAGCAAATGCCGGACCAGCCCGCCTGAGCGGGCGTCCCACGCAACGTTTGCGACACGCGTCCGACCGTCGGCGCGATTGCTTTTTTCATTGCCGGCGTCGCGAATCCACTCGATGCGATGCGCGGCACCTTTGAGTTTTCCTGCCGTTTTGACCGATTCCGCCGCCTCCAGCGATTTCCCTGACATCTCCCCGAGCCCCGCCGAGACGCCCACGTTCTATGGACTCAAGCCGCTTGCCGCCAAGCGCGAGCGCGAGTTGCAAGAGATCTTCGGCGACGGCGGGATGCTGGCGCGCACGATCGACGGTTATCGCTCGCGTGAACCGCAGACCGAGATGGCGCGCGCCGTGGCCGCCGCAATGGACACGCACGACACGCTGATTGCCGAGGCCGGTACCGGCACCGGCAAGACCTACGCGTATCTCGTGCCCGCCATGCTGTGGGGCGGCAAGACAATCATCTCGACCGGCACCAAGCACTTGCAGGATCAGATTTTCGCGCGCGACATTCCCACGGTGCGCAAGGCGCTCGCGGTGCCGGTGACGGTGGCCATGCTCAAAGGGCGCGCGAATTACCTCTGTCATTACTATCTCGAGCGCGCCCAGCAGGAAGGACGCTTCGCGTCACGTCATGAAGCGGCCCAGTTGCGCGAGATCACGACGTTCGCGCAAATCACGCACAGTGGCGACAAGGCGGAACTGGCCTCGGTGCCGGAGAATGCGCCCATCTGGGCGCAAGTCACGTCCACCCGCGACAACTGTCTGGGTCAGGAATGCCCGCGCTACAAGGATTGCTTCGTGATGCAGGCGCGCAAGGAAGCGCAGCAGGCGGATCTCGTGGTCGTCAATCATCACCTCTTTTTTGCGGACGTGATGTTGCGCGACACGGGGATGGCCGAGCTGCTGCCGAGCGCGAACACGGTCATCTTCGACGAAGCGCATCAGTTGCCCGAGACCGCCACGCTGTTCTTCGGTGAGACGGTCTCGACCGGGCAGATGCTCGAACTGGCGCGCGACTGCGTGGCTGAGGGGCTGATTCATGCGCGCGATGCGGCAGACTGGGTCAAACTCGGTGCGAACCTCGAGCGGGCGGCGCGCGATGTGCGTTTGACCTTCGGGCAGGACAATACGCGGATGTCGGTCGCACAATTGGCCGACGATCACGAGTTGTTCGGCGCGCTCGATAGCGTGGACGTCGCATTGCAAGACATGATCGAGACGCTCCAGCACCAGTCCGAGCGAGCCGAAGCCTTGGGGACTTGCTTGCGTCGCGCGCTGGAGTTGCATCAGCAGTTGGAACGTTGGCAGACCGGGGCAACGCCGCCCGTGCCAGGCGAGTCGCCGCTGCCGCTGCTGGATCCGGATGCACCGCGTGTCACCGACGGCAAACGCGAAAAGGCGGCCAAGGCGCGCGAGGCGGAAGCTGCGCGGCTGGCGGCCGACGCGAAGGCATCGGGCACTTCGACGGACGAGGGGGCGGCGGAAAAAAACTACACGCCCCCGGAGACGGTACGCTGGATCGAGGTGTTCTCTCAGGCGGTTCAGTTGCATCAGACGCCGCTTTCGATTGCGCCGATCTTCTCGAAACAGCGTGCCGGAGCGCCGCGGGCCTGGATCTTCACGTCAGCTACGTTGTCGGTGAAGGGCAATTTCATGCACTATGCGGCGCAGTTGGGGCTCGATGCGGGCAAGTCGCTCACGCTCGCTAGCCCCTTCGATTATCCGAATCAGAGTCTGCTGTACGTGCCACGCGGATTGCCACAGCCGTCAGCGCCGGGCTTCACCGACGCCGTGCTCGACGCCGCCTTGCCGGTGCTCGAAGTGAGTGGTGGCCGGGCGTTTGTCCTGTGTACGACGTTGCGCGCGGTCAACCGCGCCGCGGAACGTCTGCGTGAGGAGTTCGACCGCCGTGGCTGGCCGTATCCGCTGCTCGTGCAGGGCGAGGCGAGCCGCACCGAACTGCTCGATCGGTTTCGCGCGCTCGGCAACGCCGTGCTCATCGGCAGTCAGAGTTTCTGGGAAGGGGTCGACGTGCGCGGCGAGGCGCTCTCGCTTGTCATCATCGACAAATTGCCGTTCGCGCCGCCGGATGATCCGGTGCTGGCCGCGCGGCTCGACGCGCTCACGAAGAAGGGGCTCAGCCCGTTCGCCGTGCATCAGTTGCCGCAGGCGGTCATCACGCTCAAACAGGGCGCGGGACGGTTGATTCGTTCTGAACTCGATCGTGGCGTGTTGATGATTTGCGATCCGCGTCTGGTCGACAAGCCGTATGGCCGCCGGATCTGGCAGAGCCTGCCGCCGTTCAAGCGCACGCGCGAGCTACCCATTGTGCGCGGCTTCTTCGATGAGATCGCCGCCGACGCGGGCGACTGACTCGCCGACCCATTGCCGCGGCATTCGCCGGAATCGACCCGGCGCAGCTGCCACCAAAACAAAAAAGCCCTCGCGTGAGCGAGGGCTTTTCGATGGGGCAGACCGAAGCGACGTTTACCGCCAGAGCTGCCACCAGGACTTCTTGTCGCCGCTGTTGTCGGTGCGATGGCCGACCGTCAGATAACCGCTCTTAGGATAGGTCTTTTCCATCACGCGACGAGCGTCGTCACGCAGTTCGGTCATGCCGAGTTTGTCGTACGACTTGATCATGATGCCCAGCGCATCTTCGAGCGCCGGTGCCTGATCGTAGTCCTTCAGCGCGCTTTGTGCGCGATTCACGGCCGCCAGGTACGCACCGCGACGATAGTAGTACTCGGCGGCATGCACTTCGTGGGCGGCCATGGCGTTGACGGCGTAGCGCATGCGCAGCGCGGCGTCGTTGGCGTACTTGCTGCTCGGATAATGCTCGACCAGGTATTTGAAGCTGTCGTAAGCCGCGCGCAGTGCCTTCGGATCGCGCTCGCTGAGATCCTGTCCCGAGAAGCGGCCGAACAGGCCCAGGTCGTCATTGAAGTTGATCAGACCCTTGAGGTAATAGGCGTAATCGATCGACGGGCTGTCCGGATGCAGGCGGATGAAGCGGTCGATGGCGGTGAGGGCCTGCGCCGGCTCGTTGTCCTTGTAATAGGAGTAGGCCGTGTTGATCTGCGCTTGCTGCGCATGCGGGCCGAACGGATCGCGCCCTTCGAGCAGCTCGTAGTACTTGGCGGCCTTCGTGTAGTCGCCGCTATCGAAGCTGTCCTTGGCTTCCGAGTATAATTTGTTCGTCGACCAGCCGGCCGTTTCGTCGACCTTCTCCGGCAGAATGCCGCAGGCGGCAAGGCTGCCGACCACGATTGCGGCCAGCGTCAGGTGTTTGACAAGTTTCAGGGCTTGCATGCTCGTTAGCTTCACTTCTCGATGACCCATTCAATTCTGCCGGATTATAGCGTAACCGCCTCATTTGCCACGGAAAATGCAGAGGATTCGTCTGACGACGACCTCGATTCGCTTTCTGAGGCTTTTCCAACGGCAGCCGACGGCGCCCCTCCCGGTGCTCCCTTATCCGGTTCCGCCTTGTCGGGCGGGGCTGGCGTCAGCGCGCCGCTTGGCGCCACCTTACCCGAGTCGCTGGCCGGGGAGCGACTGGACAAGGCGCTCGCGCAATGTTTTCCCGAATACTCCCGTAGCCGGTTGCAGGCGTGGGTCGAAGACGGCCGCGTCACGCTCGACGGCGAGGCCGCCAAGGTGCGCCAGAAAGTGGCGGGCGGCGAGGCCGTCGTCATCACGCCGGCACCACTGCCCGATCAACTCGCGTTTGCCCCCGAGCCGGTGCCGCTCGACGCCGTCTACGAAGACGCAACACTGGCCGTATTCAACAAGCCGGCGGGCCTGGTCGTGCATCCGGCGGCGGGTAACTGGTCCGGCACCTTGCTCAACGGTCTGTTGTATCGCTATGGCCAAGCGGCCGCCGATCTGCCGCGCGCCGGTATCGTTCACCGGCTCGACAAGGAGACGTCGGGCCTGATGGTCGTGGCGCGCACACTGGTGGCGCAAACCGATCTGGTGCGCCAGTTGCAGGCCCGCACCGTCAAACGCCATTACGCCGCGCTGGTGTGGGGACGCCCGCCGCAGCGCACGGTTGTGGACGCTCCCATCGGTCGCGACCCGCGTGAGCGCACTCGCATGGCGGTCGTGCCCGGGCAGGGCGGTAAGCCGGCGCGCACGCGCGTCGTGACGGTCGCCAGCGCAGAATGGGAAGGTTCCCCGGTGTCGCTCGTGCTTTGCTCGCTCGATACGGGGCGCACACACCAGATCCGCGTTCATCTCTCGCACCTCGGCCATGCGCTGTTGGGCGATCCCCTCTACAAACCCCGTCACAAACGACCGGTGTTGCCGGGCGATTTTGCGCGTCAGGCGCTGCATGCCTGGCGATTGGGGTTGATTCATCCCGAGGATGGCCGTCTCGTGCACTGGCAGGCACCTTTGCCGGATGACCTGCGTGCGCTCGTGGCCGCGCTCGGGCTCGAGTTCGATTTTTCAACGCTCCCCGATTCGCTCGATGACTTCTTCCCTGCCTGAGTCAGACCTGATGCCCGCGGACTGGATCGTCCCCGACTGGCCCGCTCCGGCCAACGTTCGCGCCGTCTTCACGACGCGCGCGGGCGGCGTGAGTCAAGGGCCGCAAGCCACGTTCAACCTGGGGACCAAGGCGGACGACGAGCCGGCCGCCGTGCGGATCAATCGTGCGTTGCTCGCGTCGCGCACGGGCGTACCGTCGGCATGGGTGGCGCAGATCCACGGCCCGCGTGTGGTCGATGCGCGCGCGGCGCTCGAGGCGGCCGATGCCGGCGACCCGCTGCAGGCTGATGCCAGCGCGACGAGCGAGATTGGCCTTGCGAGCACCGTCATGGTGGCGGATTGCCTGCCGGTGCTTCTGTGCGACGCGCAAGGGCGTGCGGTGGCCGCTGCGCATGCCGGCTGGCGCGGACTTTGCGCCGGGGTGATCGAGCAGACAGTGCAGGCATTGCGAGCCCGCTTGCCGAAGGGCGACGCCGATGCGCCGGTCTTGGCGTGGCTCGGCCCTTGCATTGGGCCCCAAGCGTTCGAAGTCGGCCGGGAGGTGAGTGAGGCGTTTCTTGCCGCGGCAACGCCGGACGAGCGTGAAGCGACGCAGTCTGCGTTCGTCCCGCACGGCGATCCCGATGCGGGGAAGTCGTTGGCGGATTTGTGTGCGCTTGCACGGTTGCGACTGGCCCGTGAGGGCGTGACGCAGGTCTCGGGCGGGCAATGGTGTACGGTCGGCGATTCGGCGCGATTTTATTCCTACCGGCGCGACCGGACGACGGGTCGCATGGCGGCACTCGTGTGGCGCACGGCCTGACGCCGATTACCGCGCAAACGAGTCCGTCCGGGGTTCTGTCACGGCAACGGCGTGGGCGGCGAGCGCGGTGAGGCGTCGCGATCCGACGATGAAGGGACTTGCGCGACGGCGTCATCGGTTCGCGGCGGGCACGCCGGAGGCGGGCGCCTGCGATGTACAAACAGAGCATCGTCGGCGCGAGGCCACCGCAGACAAAGATGACGATACCCAGTGCGACGGACGGCGCGGTGATGGCGACCATCGCAATGACATAAAGCCAGCCAAGAATGACGATCAGCATTGGGGCAAACGCGCAGGCAAAAATAGGTGGGGCGACGGAAAAATGCACGCAAGACGGACGCTGCAAGCATTGACACACTTGCGCGCGCACGCAAGAATGCTTCGCAGGTGGGGCGTATCGCTAAGCAAGCGCTGCGTGCCGCCGCGTTTCGGGCGCTGGCCCGTGAACGCAACGAACGTGACACTCAGGCTATCATGAATCGCGCCAGTGCCAACTTCGATCCGGCCTCGTTGGCCGCCTCGTTCGCCAAGCAGTTTCCCTCCGCTTCGCTCTCCGCTCAGGACATGTCGCAGTGGTTCACGGCTGCCCAACAACTGTTCGGGGCGCTGCCGGGGGCTGCCGGCTCGTCATTCTCCGGTGCCCCTGGGACACCGTCCGCCGCAAACCCGTTCGCCGGGCTTTTCGATCTCATCGGCAAGGCCGGCAGCCTGCCGCCGCTGACGTCACCGCACGTCGATCCGGCGCGTCTGAATGCCCTTCAGACGGAATATGCGCGCGAATTTTCCGAACTTGTTGCCAGCTTCACGCAGCCCGGACTGGACACGGCGCCGGCCTTGGGAGACCGGCGCTTCGCGGGCGACGGTTGGCGTAATCCGTTCTACGCGATGCCCGCGGCGCTGTATTTGCTCAATGGACGCTTCTTGCTGCGCATGGCCGAACTGGTCGACGCCGACGCGAAAACGCGCGAGCGGATTCGGTTTGCGGTAGAGCAATGGGTGGCGGCCAGTTCGCCGGCCAACTTCATCGCGACCAATCCGGACGCGCAGCAGCGCCTCGTGCAAACGAAAGGCGACAGCCTGCTCACCGGCATGCAGCACCTGCTTGCCGACATGGGCAAGGGCAAGGTGTCGCAAACCGATGAGGCCGCGTTCGAAGTCGGTCGCAACGTGGCGACGACCGAAGGCGCCGTGGTCTTCGAGAACGACCTGATCCAGCTCATCCAGTACAAGCCGCTCACGCCAACGGTGCATCAGCGGCCGCTACTCGTCGTGCCGCCTTGCATCAACAAGTACTACATCCTCGATCTGCAGCCGGAGAACTCGTTGATCCGCTATGCGATCGAGCAGGGCAATACCGTGTTTGTCGTGTCTTGGCGCAATCCCGACGCATCGCTCGCTCACAAGACCTGGGACGACTACGTAGGCGAAGGGCCGATCGCCGCGATCGACGTGGTGCGTGAGATCAGCGGGCAACCGCAGATCAATGCGCTCGGCTTCTGCGTGGGTGGCACGCTGCTCTCCGCCGCGCTCGCCGTGCTGGCCGCGAACGGCCAGAAGGGTGCCAAGTCGCCGGTCGCCAGCGTGACCTTGCTGACCACGCTGCTGGACTTTTCCGATACCGGCGTGCTCGACGTCTTCATCGACGAGCCGCATGTGCAATTCCGCGAGCAGACGATCGGCGGCGGCGCCGGGCATCCGCCGGGCCTCATGCGTGGCGTGGAGCTGGCGAATACGTTCTCGTTCCTGCGCCCGAACGATCTGGTCTGGAATTATGTGGTCGACAGCTACCTGAAGGGCAATGCGCCCCAGCCGTTCGACCTGCTTTACTGGAACGGTGACGGCACCAATCTGCCGGGGCCGATGTTCTGCTGGTATCTGCGCCATCTCTATTTGCAAAACGAACTGAAGCGCCCGGGTGCGGTGCGAACGTGCGGCGTGCCCTTGGATCTGGGCGCCATCGACGCGCCGGCATATGTGTTCGGCTCACGCGAGGATCACATCGTGCCGTGGACGTCGGCGTTCCGTTCGCTGCCGTTGTTGGGCGGCGAGCGACGCTTCGTGCTGGGCGCTTCCGGTCACATCGCGGGCGTGGTCAATCCGCCGGCCAAGAAAAAGCGCAGCTACTGGCGCAACGACGACGTGGGTACCGATGCCAACGACTGGCTGGCCGGCGCGACGGAGCACCCCGGCAGTTGGTGGAGCGACTGGAGCGAGTGGCTTGCAGGCTACGCAGGAAAACGCGTCAAGGCGCCAAAAGCGTATGGTAATGTTGTTTATGCCCCTATCGAACCGGCGCCCGGTCGCTACGTGAAGGCCAAGGCCTGAACGGGCGGCACCCACGGGCATCCCCCGCGGGTTCGACTCATTTGGAAACGAGGAAAGAGACATGACGGATATCGTGATTGTGTCGGCTGCGCGTACCGCAGTCGGTAAATTTGGCGGCTCGCTCGCCAAGGTGGCGGCGCCGGATCTGGGCGCCATCGTGATCGACGAGGTGCTCAAGCGCGCCAAGCTCAAGGGCGAGGACGTGAGCGAAGTCATCATGGGTCAGGTACTCACGGCCGGCTCGGGTCAGAACGTGGCGCGACAGGCTTCCATCAAGGCGGGTCTGCCTGCGATGGTGCCGGCCATGACCATCAACAAGGTGTGCGGCTCGGGCCTGAAGGCCGTGATGCTCGCCGCGAACGCGATCACCGCGGGCGAGGCCGATATCGTCGTGGCGGGGGGGCAGGAGAACATGAGCGCCGCGCCGCATGTGCTGCCGGGCTCGCGTGACGGCTTCCGCATGGGCGACGCCAAGCTGATCGACACGATGATCGTCGACGGCCTGTGGGACGTGTACAACCAGTTCCACATGGGCATCACGGCGGAGAACGTCGCGAAGGAATACGGCATCACCCGCGAAATGCAGGACGCATTCGCCGCCGCTTCGCAGAACAAGGCCGAGGCCGCGCAAAAGGCGGGCCGTTTCGACGCCGAGATCGTGCCGGTCCTGATTCCGCAGCGCAAGGGCGATCCGCTGGTGTTCAACACCGACGAATTCGTTCGCCATGGCGTGACGGCCGAGTCGCTCGCGGGTCTGAAGCCAGCGTTCGCGAAAGACGGCACGGTGACCGCGGCGAATGCGTCGGGGATCAACGACGGCGCGGCCGCTGTCGTCGTGATGTCGGCCAAGCGCGCCGAGCAACTGGGGCTTACGCCGCTCGCGCGCATTGTCGCGTACGCGAACGCGGGCGTGGATCCGAAGGTGATGGGCATCGGCCCGGTTCCGGCATCGCAGCGTTGCCTCGCGCGTGCGGGGTGGAAGGCCAGCGATCTGGACCTGATGGAAATCAACGAAGCCTTCGCGGCGCAGGCACTGGCCGTGAACCAGCAGATGGGTTGGGATACTTCCAAGATCAACGTGAACGGTGGTGCGATCGCCATCGGACACCCGATCGGGGCGTCGGGCTGCCGTATTCTCGTGACGTTGCTGCACGAGATGGCGCGCCGGGATGCGCGTCGCGGCCTGGCATCGCTGTGCATCGGCGGTGGCATGGGCGTCGCGTTGGCGCTCGAGCGCGTCTGACGCGCATCGGCGAGCGTTCGAAAAAAATCGAATCGGTATCGTCCGTGCGTGCAGTGCGCACGGGCGCACGCTGAAGTCGGCAGGAGACGAAAGGCGCGCGCGGGAACGCGCGGCTTGTGCGTCAGTCAATTGGCAGTCGCAACAGGCGGCAGAGATGCCGCTATTTTGGGGGAAGCTTTCCATGACTCAACGCATTGCATATGTGACAGGTGGGATGGGCGGTATTGGTACGTCCATTTGCCAGCGGCTGCACAAGGATGGCTTCAAGGTGGTGGCGGGTTGCGGGCCGAATTCGCCGCGCCGCGTGAAGTGGCTGGAAGACCAGAAGGCGATGGGGTTCGACTTCATCGCGTCCGAAGGTAACGTTGGCGACTGGGAATCCACGACGGCCGCGTTCAACAAGGTCAAGGCCGAGGTCGGCGAGGTCGACGTGCTGGTGAACAACGCGGGCATCACGCGCGATGTCGTCTTCCGCAAGATGACCCGCGAGGACTGGGATGCCGTCATCGACACCAACCTCACGAGCCTGTTCAACGTGACCAAGCAGGTCATCGAGGGCATGTGCGAGCGTGGTTGGGGCCGCATCATCAACATTTCGTCGGTCAACGGGCAAAAGGGGCAGTTCGGTCAGACCAACTACTCGACGGCCAAGGCCGGTATCCACGGCTTCACGATGTCGCTGGCACAGGAAGTGGCGACCAAGGGCGTCACGGTCAACACGGTGTCCCCGGGGTATATCGGGACGGACATGGTGCGCTCGATTCGTCAGGACGTGCTGGACAAGATCGTGGCCACGATTCCGGTCAAGCGCCTGGGCGAACCGGGTGAGATCGGGTCCATCGTGGCGTGGTTGGCATCGGAAGACTCCGGCTTCTCGACGGGGGCGGATTTCTCGCTCAACGGTGGCCTGCACATGGGCTAAGCGGGATCGGGGCGTAGGGGGCGCGACGGGCGACACCCGCGCCGCGCGCCCCGTTGCGGGTTAGGGCTTTGCCGCATAGCAGCAAACGTCCTAGAATCGATAATATGTGACTAACCCCGACCGCCGGTCGGGGAAGTCCTTCATAAAAGCAGGAAACCCACCGCATGGCCGCGAGCAAGAAGACTGACGAACGCCTGATCAAAAAGTATCCGAACCGGCGTCTGTACGATACCCAGACCAGCACGTACATCACCCTTGCCGATGTGAAGCAATTGGTACTCGAGACCGAGGAGTTCAAGGTCGTCGATGCCAAGTCGGGTGAGGATCTGACGCGCAGCATTCTGCTGCAGATCATTCTGGAAGAAGAAACCGGTGGCGTGCCGATGTTCTCGAGCGCCATGCTGTCGCAGATCATTCGTTTCTATGGGCATGCGCTGCAGGGCATGATGGGCACGTATCTCGAGAAGAATATCCAGACGTTCATCGAAATTCAGAACAAGCTGGCCGATCAGTCGAAGGGCATCTACGAAGGCGCGTCCTTCAACCCGGACGTCTGGGCGCAATTCATGAACATGCAGGCGCCGATGATGCAGGGCATGATGACCAACTACATCGAGCAGTCGAAGAACCTGTTCGTGCAGATGCAAGAGCAGATGCAGACCCAGGCGAAGTCGATGTTCAATACGTTCCCGTTCCCGGGAGCGCCGGGCGCTCCGGGCGACCCGAACAAGAAGCCCTGACGGTTTGGCCGACGTTGCGATGGGGCACGGGGCGCGCAACGTCGCGATCGGCAACATAGTTGGAACGCCCCACGGGCGAACAGGGTAAAATACGCGGTTGTTCGCCGCGAGGGACTTCTTGCGGCGGTTTCGGCGGCAGGCAGGATCTGCGTCTCGCGCGGTGTTTCGGCATTGTGGGGGATGCGCCAGGAGTGGCTGAGGTCGCTGTTTCGCCGGTCGATCGTTCCCCGTATTTTCTAGATCAGGATTTCGCCCCATGTCCCGCCCATCGCCCGCCGGCACCCCCAAGGTCGGCTTCGTTTCGCTCGGATGCCCCAAGGCGCTGGTCGACTCCGAGCAAATCCTGACGCAACTGCGTGCCGAAGGTTACGACATCGCCGGTACCTATGACGGTGCCGATCTCGTGGTGGTCAATACTTGCGGCTTCATCGACGACGCCGTTCAGGAAAGCCTCGACGCCATCGGCGAGGCGCTGGCCGAAAACGGTAAGGTGATCGTCACCGGTTGCCTGGGCGCCAAAAAGGATGCCGCCGGTCAGGACATCGTAACGGCCGTGCACCCGAAGGTGCTGGCCGTCACCGGTCCCCACGCCCTGGGCGAAGTGATGAGCGCGGTGCATACGCATCTGCCGAAGCCGCACGACCCCTTCTCCGATCTTGTGCCGCCCGCCGGCATCAAGCTTACGCCGCGTCATTACGCGTATCTGAAGATCTCCGAAGGCTGCAACCATCGCTGCACGTTCTGCATCATCCCGTCGATGCGCGGCGATCTCGATTCGCGCCCGGTGGCCGAAGTGATGCTCGAGGCCGAGAACCTTTTCAAGGCCGGTGTGAAGGAGCTGTTGGTGATCTCGCAGGACACCAGCGCCTATGGTGTCGACGTGAAGTACCGCACCGGTTTTTGGGCGGGGCGTCCGCTCAAGACTCGCATGACCGAACTGGTCACGGCGCTGGGCGAACTGGCCAAGCAGTACGGCGCCTGGGTGCGGTTGCATTACGTCTACCCGTACCCGCACGTCGACGAGATCATTCCGCTGATGGCCGAAGGCCACATCCTTCCGTATCTCGACGTGCCGCTGCAACACGCCCATCCGGATGTGCTCAAGCGCATGAAGCGCCCGGCCTCGGGGGAGAAGAATCTCGAGCGCATTCAGGCGTGGCGCAAGCTGTGCCCGGATCTGACGATCCGCAGCACCTTCATCGCAGGTTTCCCGGGTGAAACCGAGGCCGAGTTCGCGTATCTGCTGGACTTCCTTCGCGAGGCCGAACTGGACCGCGTGGGTTGTTTCGCCTATTCGCCGGTCGAGGGGGCCAAGGCCAACGAATTGCCGGGTGCCTTGCCAGACGAAGTGCGCGAGGAGCGCCGCGCGCGCTTCATGGAAGTGGCCGAAGAGATCTCGGCGCAGCGCCAGCAGCGCAAGGTCGGCACGACGATTCAGGTCATCGTCGACGAGATCAATCAGGACGGTGGGGTGGCGCGCTCGGCGGCCGACGCCCCCGAAATCGACGGCCTCGTGTACATCGAGCCCACGCCCACGGCGGCCAAGCGCCTGAAGGTCGGCGAGTTCGTGAACGTGACGGTGACTGGCGCCGACGGCCACGATCTGTGGGGCGAGGTGGTCTGATGGCGCTCACGCATACGTCAACAGGTCCGCAAGTGCTGGCCATGGGCGAAGCCATGGTCGAGTTCAACCAGTCGCCCGACGACCCCCGCCAGTATTTGCAGGGCTTCGGCGGCGACACGTCCAACTTCGCCATCGCTGCGCGTCGCCAAGGCGTCAACACGGGCTTCGTGAGCGCGCTCGGCGACGACCGCTTCGGTCGCATGCTGCTCGATTTGTGGCGTGAGGAAGCCGTCGATACGGACGCCGTTCGCGTCGATGCGCAGGCTCCGACCGGCGTCTATTTCGTGTCCCACGACGCGAGCGGGCACCATTTCGACTATCTGCGCGCGGGCTCCGCCGCGAGCCGTTACCGGCCCCAGGATCTGCCGCGCGAAGCGTTGGCGAGCGCATCTTTCCTGCACCTGTCGGGGATCAGCCTGGCGATCAGCGCGAGCGCTTGCGACGCCGCTTTCGAGGCGATGTCGACGATTCGCGCCGCCGGCGGCAAGGTGTCGTTCGATACGAATCTGCGCCTCAAGCTGTGGCCGTTGGCCCGCGCCCGCGCCACCATGCGCGAAGCCTTCAGCCTGACCGACGTCTGCCTGCCGAGCTGGGACGACGTGACGGCGGTCACTGGGCTGGACGATCGCGATGCGATCCTTGACGCACTGCTCTCGTATGGCGTGAAGGTCGTGGCGCTCAAGCTGGGTCGCGAGGGTTGCTATGTCGCCACGCCGGACGAGCGTCGTATCGTCGCGCCATATCCGGTAAAGGCCGTTGACGCCACCGGGGCCGGCGATTGCTTTGGCGGCGCTTTCGTGGCCCGTCTGGCGCTGGGCGACGATCCGTTCGCGGCGGCGCGCTACGCCAACGTCTGCGCAGCGTTGTCGACAACCGGTTACGGCGCAGTCGCGCCCGTACCGCGCGCCGAGCAGGTGCTCCAGACACTGGCGGGCTGATCCGCATCAATGCTTGACCTACCGGGGCACGTCGATGCTCCGGTTTCCCCTCGCTTCGCTTTCCCCCGACTTCCGTCGCTTGCGCCACTTCCCGCCACTTCCCGCCGCGTCCCGCCGCAGCGCAATGCGCGGCACCCGACACGGCCGCCGCCCCCGCAAGCTCGCTCATCGAAGTTTCCCTCCACTGCGTCTGCCATCGCGGTAACCCCTGCGGCGCTATACTCATTGCCAACTGAAATTCACCCGGAGAAGAGACATGCAACGAGAAGTCGTGATCGTCAGCGGTGTGCGCACCGCGATTGGAGATTTTGGCGGCAGCCTGAAGGATTTCGCGCCGACGCAGCTCGGTGCCATCGTCGCCCGCGAGGCCATGGCGCGCGCCCAGGTGGGCGGTGACGACGTCGGCCACGTGGTGTTCGGCAACGTCATTCATACCGAACCCAAGGACATGTATCTGGCTCGCGTGGCGTCCATCGAGGCGGGCGTTAGCCAGCATGCGCCCGCGATGACCGTCAATCGCCTGTGCGGCTCCGGTCTGCAGGCGGTCGTTTCTGCCGCGCAGTCGATTCTGCTGGGCGACACCGACGTGGCGATGGCGGGCGGCGCGGAGAGCATGAGCCGCGCGCCGTACGTGATGCCGGGTGCCCGCTGGGGCACGCGCATGGGCGAATCGCGTCTGGTCGACATGATGCTCGGCGCGTTGCACGATCCCTTCGCCAATATTCATATGGGCGTGACGGCAGAGAACATCGCGAAGAAATGGGGTATCACGCGCGACGATCAGGATCGTCTCGCGGTCGAATCGCATCAACGCGCCGCGCGCGCCATGGCTGCGGGCTATTTCAACGACCAGATCGTCCCTATCGCGATCAAGTCGAAGAAGGGCGAGGTGTCGTTCACCGCCGACGAACATGTGCGTGCGGAAGTGACGCTGGCCGACATGGCGAAGCTGCGCCCCGTGTTCGAGAAGGACGGCACCGTCACGGCCGGGAACGCCTCGGGGCTTAACGATGCGGCCGCCGCGCTGATTCTGATGGAACGCGCCGAAGCCGAGCGTCGCGGCGCCAAGCCGCTCGCGCGCCTGGTCAGCTACGCCCACGCCGGGGTCGATCCGAACTATATGGGCATTGGTCCGGTGCCAGCGTCGCGCAAGGCGTTGGAGCGCGCCGGGCTCAAGGTTGGCGACATCGATGTGGTGGAAGCCAACGAAGCATTCGCCGCGCAGGCGTGCGCGGTCACGCGCGACCTCGGGTTCGATCCGGCCAAGGTGAATCCGAACGGTTCCGGCATTTCGCTGGGCCACCCGATCGGCGCGACTGGTGCCCTGATCACGGTCAAGGCGTTGCACGAGTTGCAGCGTATCGGCGGGCGCTATGCACTGGTGACGATGTGCATCGGCGGCGGCCAGGGCATTGCCGCCGTGTTCGAGCGCGTGTAAGTTACTCCCGGGGGCCGGTGTCGTTGCCGGCCCGAGTCTTTCCGGAGCCGTAATGACGCAAGACAACCGTAAGCCCCTCGACACGCCGGAAGCCAATGGCTGGCATTGGCAAACCAATATTCTGCATACGGACACCCACGTGCCGGCCGGTTTCGCCGCGATGCCGGTGCCGGTGGCCCGCGCATCGACGGTGATCTTCCCCGATCTGGCCGCCATGCGCTCGCTCGACTGGAAGAACGACAGCCAGTGGCGCTACGGTCTGCATGCCACGCCCACATCGATGGAGTTGATGCGGCGCTTGGCGGCGCTCGAAGGCGGCAAACACTGCCTGCTGTTCCCGTCGGGACTTGCCGCGATCTCCAATGTGTACTTTGGCCTCGTCAAGAGCGGTGACGATGTCCTTATTCCAGACAACGCCTACGGTCCGAACCGAGAGCACGGTGACTGGCTCGCCGAGTCGTTCGGCATCACCGTGCGCTACTACGATCCGATGATCGGTGACGGTATCGGCGCGCTGATTCAGTCCAACACGAAGGTGATCTGGCTCGAGGCCCCGGGCTCGGTGACGATGGAAGTCCCCGACGTGCCGGCCATCGCGCGCGTGGCGCGCGAGCGGGGCGTACTCACGGCCATTGACAATACATATTCCGCCGGCCTGGCATTCCGTCCGTTCGACCACGGGGTGGACATCTCGGTGCAGGCCCTCACCAAGTACCAATCGGGCGGCAGCGACGTGCTGATGGGCTCGGTCGTGACCGTCGACGATAACGTGCACCACCGTCTGAAGCAGGCGCGCATGCGCATGGGCGTGGGCGTGTCAGCCGACGATTGCAGCCTCGTGTTGCGCAGTCTGCCGAATATGCAGCTACGTTTCGAGGCGCACGATCGTGCCGCGATGACGCTGGCGACGTGGCTGGGCACCCGTCATGAAATCGCGGCCGTGCTGCATCCGGCATTCGAGGATTGCCCCGGTCATGCGCATTTCCATCGCGACTTCACGGGCGCGGGTGGTCTGTTCTCCGTGGTGTTCGACGAGCGCTACACGCCGGCGCAAATCGACGCATTCATCGAAGCGCTTCGCTTGTTCAAGATCGGTTTCAGTTGGGGGGGCGCGCACAGCCTGGTGGTGCCCTATCGCGTGCTGTCCATGCGCTCGGCAACGCCGTGGCCGCATAAGGGCGCGCTGGTGCGCTTCTATGTCGGTCTCGAAGACGTGCGCGATTTACAGGCCGATATCGAAGCCAGTCTGACGGCGCACCTCGGCGCCTGAGGAAGGGAACGCGCGCCCACGAAGGGCGCTGCATCGTCGGCGCATCGCGCCGGCGATGTCAGTCCTTGCGGAACAGCGAGAGCAGGGCGTCCAGACCTGCGTAATTCAACGCGACAGACGCCTTCTCCCGCACCACCGGTTTCGCGCGAAACGCCACCGACAGCCCGGCGATGGCCATCATCTGCAGGTCGTTCGAGCCATCGCCCATGACGATTGCCTGAGCAGCGCTGACACCGAGATGTGTCGCCACTTCGGTCACGGTGCGCGCCTTGACCTCGGCGTTGACGATCTCGCCGAGCACTCGGCCCGTGAGCTTGCCGTCGACGATCTCCAGCGTATTGGCGCGGGCGACATCCAGGTTCAGACGCGCCTTCAGTCGCTCCGTGAAGAACGTGAAGCCGCCGGACACCAGCAGCGTGCGGATGCCGAGTGCCTGAACGCCGCGCAACATGGTTTCGGCGCCGGGCGAGAGTTGCAGGCGCTCGTCGAAGACCTTTTCCAGGGCGCTCGCGTCAAGTCCCTTGAGCAGCGCCACGCGCCGCGTGAGGCTCTCGTTGAAGTCCTTGATCTCGCCGCGCATGGCGGCTTCCGTGATGGCCGAGACTTCCGCCTTCAGCCCACAGTAGTCGGCAATTTCGTCGATGCACTCGATGGTGATGAGCGTCGAGTCCATGTCCATGGCCACGAGCTTGAAGTCTGTGAGGCGTCGGTGGCTGTCGACGAGCACGGTGTCGACTTCGTGCTGCTGTGCGAACGCCCCCATCGCCGCGCGCAGGGCGGGCGTGTCGACGACATCGGCAATACGCGCCGCGCCTGGCGTGAACGTGACGTTGGCGCCGGGTACGAAGGCGCCGACGGCCGCCTGCAGATGCGGCGGGAAGGTCGTGGCGGGTGCGGTGGGCGTAGTGGACGTAGTGGGCGGGGTGCCGCCCAGAATGACGAGATCGTTGGCCATCTTGAAGTCGAGAGTCTTGCGTTTTGCGTGCGATCGACATTCTACCGGGTTGCGGCGAGCCGACGCTGGTTTCCCGACGTTTCCCCACGATGTCCCGCCATATCGGGCTTCGCGCATCTCCCGGATGCCTTGCTTCAGCCGTCGTGCGCGATACGGCGTGCGTGGCTCGGCGGGAGTGCATCGAACTTGTGCCAGACGCGTCGCAGATGTCGGCTCGAACCAAAGCCGGTGCGCTCGGCGATATGTTCCAGGTCGAGCTGGCTGTTGCCGAGCATCTCGCGCGCGAGCGCGATGCGCAGCCGATGCAGGTAATCGATGGGCGCGACGCCGGCGTGCTCGCGAAAGAGTCGCGTCACGTGCCGTTCGCTGGCGCAGGCGATGTCCGCCATCGAGGCGAGTGTCCAGTCGTGCGCGGGATCGGCGGCGATGGCATCCTGCACGCGATGCAACGCTGGGTGCAAATGGTTGCGGCCTTCCAGCCACGGCGACAACTGCGGGTCGGCGCCCGCGCGCCGGGCGTAGACGACCATCTGCCGCGCGACGGCCGCCGCACACAACGGGCCGGTGGCGTCGGCGATGAGCGTCAACATCAGATCCAGGCCGGTCGTGACACCGGCACTCGTCCACACGTTTGCGTCATGCACGTAAAGTCGATTGTCGGCCACCCGGGCGCTGGGGGCCAGCGCGCGCAGGGCGTCGCAACTGCCGTGGTGCGTGGTGCAGGCGCGGGCGTCGAGCAGTCCTGCGCGCGCGGCCAGCAAGGCGCCCGTGCAGATGCAGGCCAATTGATGCGTGGGGCGCACGACCCGCCGAAGCCACGCGATGGCAAGGGATTCGGCGTCTTCGGTGGGCGCCGCGGAATGGTCAGGTGTCGTGCCGCCGTCCGCCGCCCATACCGGCAGTGGCTTCTCGACGGTTCCCGTGACGACCAGCCAGGCGTCGTCGGGCACGTTGTCCGGCAAGATGTCGAGCGGCGAGACGTACAAGCCGATCGAGGTGGCGACTGAGCGCTGCGTGCCGACGTAGTGCAACACGAAGCGCACGTCGTCCTGCTGGTGATTGGCCATGCGCAAGGCTTCGGCGGGGGCCGCCACGTCGAGCAGCAGCGCGTCGGGCATGACCAGCAGGTAGACGGGTTGCAGTCGCGGCATGGCGGCAGGCGTTCAGGTCAGATTCGGACAGCGGGGGCAAGGCGGGTTGATCACGACATTACACCGCGGCGAGCGCTTCCTCAACCGTCACGATGCGTGCGAAGCGATCGACGAGCACCGTTTCCGTGCGCTCCTTCAGCTCGGCCACCGACAGCTCACGCCCGGTGCGCGGGTGCTGCATCGGGAACGTGAGGGTGGCTTCGGTGACGAAGTCCACGGCGTAACCCGCGTCGGACGCCGCGCGCGTGGTTGTCTCGCAGCATTGCTCGGTACGGATGCCGGAGACGATCAGGCGCGTGATGCCATGCTCGACGAGCCACGCGCCGAGCGTGGAGCCGGCCAGGGCACTATGCTTGACCTTGTCCACCGTTAACGCCGGGGCGATATGGAGTTCTTCGAGCGTGCGAACGAAGCCGGAATCGCGCGAGAACGCGCCCGACCCGATGTGGAAGACCTGCACGATCGGCACGCCGCGCGCCACGGCACCGTCGACGAGGGCCTGCTGACGGTCGAAATACGTGGCGAGATCGTCTTCACGCCAGTACGGGCGTTGGCGAAACGACTCCTGGGCATCGATGACGAGCAGGGCGGTACGGGCGGTGTGGGCAGCTTGGCTTTGCGACATGAGGGACTCTCCGTGAGGTGGGAACCGATGGCACCATCTTACGGCGTCCCCTGACGCCTCGACAGGCCGCCTCCAGACCGGAACCGGACCGATCCGGACATTGTGTTTGGCGGCCCCGTCGCCCTCGTGGGCTGACGTTGTCAGCGGCGCGTCGGACCTTCAGATCGCGGCGCTGGTGCCAATGCCTGCGGCTTGCGCGCGTTGATAGAGGGCGGCGGCAAGGGCAACGTCCTGCGCGCCCATGCCAAGCGACTTGAAGACTGTGACGGCTTCGGCATCGGTGCGCCCGGGATGATGGCCAATGACCAGCTCGCCGAGTTCCGCGAGCAGATCGGCCGGTCCGATGCTGCCCGCGGCAGCGGCGGCGAGATAGTCGCCGGATTCGTTGATCGTCGACTCGCGCCGGTCGACGAACAGTTGCGCGCGCGCCATGAGCGCCGTGTCGGCCTCGCGGTGACGCGGCGTGCTGCTGCCCACCAGATTGACGTGCGTGCCCGGCGCGATCCAGTCCGCTTGCAGCACCGGTTCCGTGGCGTTGGTCACCGTGACCACGATGTCGGCGTCTCGCACGGCTGCTTCGACGCTCTGCGCGGCTTCGAGGCGAAAATCATAGTTCGGCTGCTCCTTGTCGACAAACGCCTGTGCGGTGGCGAGCGAGCGGCTCGCCACGCGCACGTGCTGCAGCTCGCGCGCCGCGGCGAGTGCCGCGAGATGCCAGTGGGCCTGATGACCGGCGCCGATCAGCGCGAGACGGCTGGCGTTGTGGCGGGCGAGCCGACGTGTCGCGAGCCCCGTCACGGCGGCAGTGCGAATGCCCGTGATCTCCGCCGCGTTCATGACCGCGAGGAGTTCCCCCGTCAGCCCGCTCATCAACAGCACGCACCCTTGATGTGGATCTTTGCCTTGGGCGCTATTGCCGGGAAAGAAGGTGCCGACCTTCGCGCCGTAGACTGGTATGCCGGACGCCGTGCCACCCAGGAACGCAGGCATCATACCGAGCATGCCCTTGGCCCCGAGCGCTTCCGGTGGGCGAATGATCTGACGCAACGGCAGGTGAATCTGCTCGCGGGCCAGCGCGCCGAACATATCGGACATGACGGGAATCGCGTCGGCCACGGGCATGAGCGCGGCGATTTGCGTGGCGTCGAGCAGCAAGACAGGCGGCGTGGGGGAGGTGGCGGACATGCGAAATCCTGGTGACGTTGCTGGAAAATGCCGGAAGCAGCCGCAGGCCAAGCGACGACGCGACCGTCGGGTCGCGTCGGGGTGCGGCTGCGGCGTGATGCCGTGCGAAGGCAGCGCGACGCCGCTCAGCCGTTCGCTTCCGCCGCGAGGGCGGCTTCGATGTGCCGGTTGAACGTTGCCGTGTCGGTATTGGTGCCGCACAGCAGGACGCCCACGCGTTTGCCCATGAGCTTTTCGCGCAGGGGCCCCATCAATGCGGCGGTGGCAGCGGCACATGCCGGCTCCACGGCGAGCTTCAGTTGGCGGAACAGCGTGAGCATGCCCGCGCGCATCTCGTCGTCGGTGACGGTGACCAGTTCGTCGATATGGCGTCGGCACAGCGTGTAGCTGTACAGCTCGGTGTGCGGCGCCATCAGGCTGTCGGCAATGCCGCTCATCGGCCCCATCTTGACCGGACCGCCTGCGGCGAAGCTCTGAGCCATCGCATCGGCACCCGCCGGCTCCACGCCATACACCTGCACGTGCGGGGCGAACAGCTTGAACGCTGTCGCCACCCCGGCAATCAGCCCGCCGCCACCGATGGGCACGATCACGGCGTCGAGGTCGGGGGCTTGCTGCGCCCACTCGTAACCGAGCGTGGCCGTGCCCAGCACGGTGCGGTAACCGTTGAAAGGATGCACGAAGTAACGGCCTTCCTCCTGCTCCACGCGCTTGACCACCTCGAACGCTTCATGCACGTTCTCCGCCAACATCAGATCCGCGCCGTATTCGCGGCACAGGGACGAGCGTGCCGGGCTGGCGGTCTTGAGCATGACCGTCTTGGCCCCGACACCCATCGCGCGCGCGGCATAGGCGACCGCCACGGCATGATTGCCGGCGGATACGCACGTCACGCCCGCTTCGCGCTGCGCTTCGTCGAGCGAGAGCAGGTTCGAGAACGCGCCGCGCGCCTTGAACGTCCCCGACGCCTGCAGCAGCTCGTACTTGAACGTCACCCGCGTGTCGCCCAGCGTCGGAAAGTCGTTGCGCGTGAACACTGGCGTGGTTCGCACATAGGGGCGCAGCTTTTCGTGGAGTTCGGCAATGGCGTCCCGGGTCGGAACGGGTTGCGTGTCGATGGTTTCGGCGTGCGGGGCAGGGGTCAGTTGCGTCACTTGGACAGGGTCTCCGTAGTCGTGGAATCCCCGGGGACGGGCGCACACCGGTGAACGCATGTGCGCCTCGGCGCCCGGGGGGCGCTGGGCCGTCGCTGAAATCAGCGCAGGCCGAGCTTACGGGTGCGCAGCAGCGCGGTAATGCTGATAAGGGCAGCGAAAATCAGATAAAAGCTCGGCGCGAGCTTGTTGCCGGTAGCGCCGATGAGCCACGTGATGATGAACGGGGCGAAACCGCCGAACACCGTTGCTGCGATGTTATACCCGAGCGAGAGGCCGGTGGTGCGCACCTGCACCGGAAACAATTCCGTGAGCAGGGCGGGCAGGGCGCCGAAGTACGTTGTCATCAGCAGGCCGAGCACGATCTGGAACACCATCAGCGCGCCGAACGTCGGGTGCGCATCGAGCAGGCTGAACATCGGGTAGACCAGTACCAGCAATGCCACGGCGGCCGTGAGCATCGGTTTGATCCGGCCATGCGTATCCGACCAGTGGCCGACGATGGGCGCCACGATCAGTTGCACCACGCCGGTGAGCAGTACCGCCGAGAACGCGGCCGACGACGGCAGGCCCAGTTGCTTCACGGCATACGTGGGCATGTAGAGCACCAGGTACGTCGCCACGGTGGCCATCACAACCACGCCAATGGCGAGCAGCAGCCGTTCCTTCTGACTCGCGAACGTGTCGCGCAGCGGGCTTTGCGTGGGCTCGATGTCGAGGAACTCGGGCGTCTCGTCCAGACGGCGGCGAATGTAATACGCGACCGGGCCGATCAGCAGGCCGAAGAAGAACGGCACGCGCCAGCCCCACGACATCATGGCCTCCGGCGACAGATTACCGGTCAGCAGCGCGCCGAACCCCGCGGCGAGCAGCGTGGTCAGCCCTTGCGAGGCGACCTGCCAGCTAGAGAAGAAGCCGCGGCGTTTCGGTGCGTGCTCGGCGAGAAACGCAGTGGCGCTGCCGAATTCGCCGCCCGCCGAGAAGCCCTGCACCATGCGGGCGATGACGATGCCGACCGGTGCCAGCACGCCGATGGTGGCGTACGTGGGCATGAGCGCGATGAGCAGCGTGCCGACCATCATCATCAGAATCGACAGGGTGAGGGCCGCCTTGCGACCGGCGCGGTCGGCATAGGCGCCGATCACAATGGCGCCCAGCGGCCGCATGAAGAACGACACGCCGAACGTACCGAGGGTGAGCAGCAGCGATACCGTGTCGTTGCCGGTCGGGAAGAACAGTTTGGCGATGGTCACGGCGAAAAAGCCGTACACCACGAGATCGAACCACTCGAGCGCATTACCGATCGAGGCCGATACGATCACACGCCACGCGTGCGGGGAAGTGCGGGCGGCCGGGGCCGTCGCGTTGGGGGATGCGCTTGCGCTCATGGGCGAGATCTCCAATACCTGTCTGGCGTACGTGATTGTTATCTTGCGGAGGAATGTCCTGTGCGCCCTTGCGATAGGCGTCTGCTACTGCGTAAGGCATGTTGCAAGGCAACGGGCCGCATCCGGCAGTCGGAATACGGCCCCGTCAAACGTTCGTCGACGCGCCGGCCTGCGCGAGTCGGGCGTGGGTTCAGACGCCGACGGTGTTGCTGTGGATCAACTTGCGCAGGAACGATTCGCACTGCGCGATCTGTTCGAGCGACACGAACTCGTTGGGCTTGTGGGCTTGTTCGATATTGCCAGGGCCGCACACAATCGACGGCACGCCTGCGCGTTGGAACTGACCGGCTTCGGTGCCATAAGCGACCTTGCGCTTGTCGGTGTCCTTGGTCAGCGCGCGCACGAGTTGCGTGATCGCGTCCTGCTCCGAAGCGTCCAGTGCCGGGGCCGCGGCAATCCGCTTGAACTCGATACCCGCGTTCGGGTGCTCTTTCTGCATCTTCGGGATCAACTCGTCCGTGGCGTATTGCTGAATGCGCTGGAAGATCCCGTCGGCATCCACGCCCGGCAGGTTGCGGTATTCGAAGACGAACTCGCACAGCGCCGGAATCGTGTTGAGGGCGATACCGCCCGAGATCGTGCCCGTCTGCGCCGTGGTGAACGGCACGTCGAACAACTCGTCGAACGGACCGTTCTGCTTGAAGTGATCGGCCAGATCGCGGATGTAGCAGATCAGGCGCGCGGCGTATTCGATCGCGTTCGAGCCCTTCGGCGTGAGCGACGAGTGCGCCGCATGACCGCGCACACAGCACTGGTAGGCGTTGATGCCCTTGTGAGCGACGATCACGCGCATGCTCGTCGGCTCGCCGACGATACAGCCGTCCGGGCGAATACCGCGCTCACGCAATGCGGCGAGCATGACCGGCGCGCCCACGCAACCGATTTCCTCGTCGTAGGAGAACGCGAAATGGAACGGCGTCTTGAGTTTGGCGTCGCGCATTTCCGGCAGCAGCGTCATGACCGAGCCGATGAAGCCCTTCATGTCGCACGTGCCGCGGCCGTACAGGTTGCCGTCGCGCACCACTGGCTTGAACGGATCGGTGTCCCATGGCTGACCGTCGACCGGCACCACGTCGGTGTGGCCCGAGAGCACGATACCGCCCTGGGTGTTGCCATCCGCGGCCGGCAGCGTCACGAACAGATTGGCCTTGCGCTGGGTGGCGTCGTAAGACAACCACGGCTCGACGCCAGCGTGCTTGAGGCTGTCGCGCACCGTCTCGATCAGGCCGAGGTTCGATTCGCGGCTGGTGGTGTCGATGCTGACCAGCTTCGTGATCCAGTCGAGCGATGCCGGCTGGGCCTCGTTGGCAACCTGCGGGGCGATGGCTTGGGGGGAAGCGCTTGTCATTCGAATCTCCGGGAATCTCCAGTCATACGTCGCTACGTACCGGTACTGGGGAAATATTACTCAAAAACAATTTAGACGTAAAAGGTTGAGTGAACAACCATTCCCGCCTTGTGGGAAAAGACGCGCCGGGCTTGGGTTGCCCCGGGGCATGCGAGCGTCAGGCCGCTTTGGCGTTCGGCGTGCCGAGCGCGCGCAGTGTCTCCTTGATCGCGCGGACGCGATCGGTCAGTTGCACGTGCTTTGCTTCGATGCGCAGCTTGTCCTGTCCCGCGAGCTTGATATGGCGATGCGTCTGCACCAGCGCGATGATGCGCATCGGATCGACGGGCGGTGTCGGCTCGAATTGCAGGGCGATGGCGTCTTCGCTCGCGTCGATCTTGACGATACCCAGTGGCTTGGCGAGCAGTCGCAGGCGGTGCGTCTCGATCAGCGCCTGCGCCTGCTGCGGCAGCTTGCCGAAGCGATCGACGAGTTCTTCCTGGATCGTGTCGATGGCGTCGGCGTGGGTGCCGTTGGCCAGGCGCTTGTACAGCGAGAGGCGCTCCTGTACGTCGCCGCAGAAGTCGCTCGGCAAGATGGCCGGGACATGCAGATTGATCTCGGTGGTCGCCGAGAGCGGCGCGGTGAGATCCGGTTCGCGTCCGGCTTTCAGTGCGCTCACGGCGTCGGCCAGCATGTCGGTGTAGAGCTGGAACCCGATGTCGTGAATTTCGCCCGATTGCTTGTCGCCCAGCACTTCACCCGCGCCGCGAATCTCTAGGTCGTGCATCGCGAGATAGAAGCCCGCGCCGAGTTCTTCCATCTGCTGAATCGCTTCGAGACGCCGCTGTGCCTGCTTGGTCAGCGCCTTCGGATCGTGGACGAGCAGATAGGCATAGGCCTGGTGGTGCGAGCGCCCGACGCGCCCGCGCAACTGGTGCAATTGCGCCAGACCGAACTTGTCCGCGCGATGCATCAGAATCGTGTTGGCGGTCGGCACGTCGATGCCGGTCTCGATGATGGTGGTACACAGCAGCACGTTGGCGCGCTGCGAGACGAAGTCGCGCATCACGCGTTCGAGATCGCGTTCGTGCATTTGTCCGTGCGCCACGACGATACGGGCCTCGGGCACCAGGGCTTCCAACTGTGCCTTGCGGTTCTCGATGGTTTCGACTTCGTTGTGCAGGAAGTACACCTGTCCGCCGCGCTTGAGTTCGCGCAGCATGGCTTCGCGGATGACGCCATCCTCTTCGCGGCGCACGAAGGTCTTGATCGCCAGACGCTTCTGCGGTGCGGTCGCGATGACCGAGAAGTCGCGCAGGCCTTCGAGCGACATGCCGAGCGTACGGGGAATCGGGGTGGCGGTCAGGGTGAGCACGTCCACCTCGGCACGCAGCGCCTTGAGGGCTTCCTTCTGCCGCACGCCGAAACGATGTTCTTCGTCGATGATGACGAGGCCCAGACGTTGGAACTGGATGTCGTTCGACAGCAGCTTGTGCGTGCCGATCACGATATCGACTTGTCCCTCGTTGATGGCCTTCACGCTCGCGTTCACTTCCTTGGTCGTCTTGAAGCGCGAGAGTTCGGCGATGCGTACCGGCCAGTCGGCAAAACGATCGGAGAAGGTTTGCGCGTGCTGTTCGGCGAGCAGCGTGGTCGGGGCCAGCAAGGCGACCTGCTTGCCGTCGAGCACGGCAATGAAGGCGGCGCGCAAGGCCACTTCGGTCTTGCCGAAGCCGACGTCGCCGCACACGAGGCGGTCCATCGGACGGCCGCTCGTCATGTCGCTCATCACGGCCGCAATGGCGGCCGCCTGATCCGGCGTTTCCTCGAAGCCGAAGCTATCGGCGAACTTCTCGTAGTCGCGCGGCGACAGTTCGAACGCGTAACCGGAACGCGCGGCACGACGGGCGTACAGGTTGAGCAGTTCGGCCGCGGTATCGCGAATCTGCTGCGCCGCCTTGCGCTTCGCCTTTTCCCATTGGCCCGAGCCCAGCGAGTGCAGCGGTGCGGTATCGGGATCGGCGCCGCTGTAGCGCGAGATCAGATGCAACTGCGAAACGGGCACGTACAGCTTGCTGTCGCCCGAGTATTCGAGATGCAGGAATTCGGTCTCGCCTTCGCCGAGATCCATGCTGACCAGGCCCTGATAGCGACCGATGCCGTGCTGGCTGTGAACGACCGGGTCGCCCACCTTGAGTTCGGCCAGATCTCGCACCATCGAGTCGACCGACGTTGCCTGCTCCTGGCGGCGCTTGCCGGCGCGGCGTGCGAGGCCTTCGTAAAGCTCGTTCTCCGTGATGAAGGCGAGATCTTCCGTCGGCAGCAGGAAGCCTGCGGCCAGCGGGGCGATGCCGATGGCAAAGCGAGCGTCTGATGTCAGGAAGTCTTCGAACGACTCGACGGACGATGGGCGCAGGTCATGGTCATGCAGCAGTTGCAGCAGCGTCTCGCGCCGGCCGGCCGAGTCGGCGCACAGCAGCACGCGGGCTGGTGTGCGGGCGAGGTAGGCGCGCAGGGCGGCCAGCGGGTCGTCGGCACGACGGTTGATGGCCAGTGTCGGCAACGGGATGGCCCAACTGCCGTCGCTCGGCGTAGGCAGCGTCAGGCGGGCGAACGGCTTGGCGAGCGTGAAGAAGTCCTGATCGAGCAGGAACAGTTGCTCGGGCGGCAGCACCGGCCGCTCGCGATCGTGCGACAGGAAGTTGTAGCGTTGACGCGTGTCGTTCCAGAAACGGTGGATGGCCGCGTCGAGATCGCCCACGAACACCAGTTGGGCGTCGGCGGGCAGATAGTGGAACAGGGTGGCCGTTTCGTCGAAGAACAGCGGCAGGTAATACTCGATGCCGGCCGACGGCACGCCGCTGCCGATGTCCTTGTAGATCGGGCTGCGGGTCGGGTCGCCTTCGAACACTTCGCGCCAGCGCCCGCGAAAGGCGGTGCGGGCAGCGTCGTCGAACGGGAATTCGCGCCCGGGCAGCAGGCGGACTTCCTTGACCGGATACAGGCTGCGCTGCGTGTCGGGGTCGAATGCGCGAATGCTGTCGACGGTGTCATCGAACAGATCGAGACGATACGGCAGGGCGGAGCCCATCGGGTACAGGTCGATCAGTCCGCCGCGCACACAATACTCACCGGGCCGCATCACTTGGCTCACATGCTCGTAGCCTGCCAGCGTCAGTTGCGACTTCAGGCGTGCTTCGTCGAGCCGCTCGCCCTGCGTGAAGAAGAACGTGTAGGCCGCCATGAAGCTCGCGGGGGCCATGCGGTAGAGCGCAGTGGTGGCGGGCACCAGAACGATGTCGCAGCGCTTCTCCCCGAGGTCGTGCAGGGTGGCGAGCCGTTCGGAGACGAGATCCTGATGTGGCGAGAACGTGTCGTACGGCAGCGTTTCCCAGTCGGGCAGCAGCCGTACTCGGGCGTCGGGCGCGTACCACGTGAGTTCCTGCTGCAGGCGCAGGGCATCGGTGGCCTGGGCGCACACGACGGCGAGCAACGGCAGGCGCTCGCGGTTGTCGTTGAAATAGCGGGCGATGAGCAGGGCGTCGCTCGACGCGTGCAAGCCTGCAAAGGCGTAACGCTGTCCCGCTTTCACGAGCGGCACAGGCGCGGTATTACGGGATAGAGCGTTGGCGGCGGACATAGAGGAACGTTGCAGAAATGGCAAAGCACGGGGCTCCTTTCGCATGGGGCCCCGTGACAGTCAGCGTCTATTATAAAATCCCTGCTTTCCTCTTACCTGCGTTTTATTGTGAGCGACCGACTTTTTGCCGTCATCCCGTGTGCCGGGGCGGGCGTACGCGCCGGGGCCGACGTGCCCAAGCAATACCGAAGCGTGGGCGGACGCGCCATGCTGCACTATGCGCTCGCCGCGTTTGACGCCTGCTCCGAGTTCGCTCAGACCGTGCTGGTGCTGGCGCCCGACGACAATCATTTCGACGGCAGGCGCTTCGGCCCGCTGCGTTTTGCGGTGCGACGCTGCGGCGGGCCGTCGCGGCATGCGTCGGTGCTTGGCGGGCTGCAGGCGCTCACCGAGTTCGGGGCGCAGGACAGCGACTGGGTGCTGGTGCACGATGCGGCGCGTCCCGGCATTACGCCGGCGCTGATTCGCGCGCTGGTCGAGGCGCTGCGCGACGATCCGGTCGGCGGCATCCTGGCCTTGCCCGTGGCCGATACGCTCAAGCGCGAGCAGGCGCCGACGGCGAAGGGTGGGTTGGCGGCCGTGCTGGCGACCGAGTCGCGCGACGGCCTTTGGCAGGCGCAGACCCCGCAGATGTTTCGCCTCGGCATGCTGCGTCACGCGCTGGAAGACGCGCTCGCCTCGGGGGCCGAAGTGACCGACGAAGCCAGCGCCATCGAACGGATCGGCCACGCGCCGAAGCTCGTTCGCGGCAGCCTGCGCAACTTCAAGGTGACCTATCCCGAAGATTTCGCGCTCGCCGAGGCCTTCCTCGGCGCTGCCAAGTCCGTGTGAGGGCTCGGCATGCGCCGCAGCTCCGAAACGACACCCCGCATTCTTTCGCATTTGGCGACTCTCCATGACTGAACAAGCTGTTTCTCAATCCCCGCTCGCGATGTTGTCGAAGCTGCGTATCGGCCAGGGCTACGACGTGCATGCCCTCGTGCCGGGGCGCCCGCTCGTGATGGGGGGCGTGACCATCCCGTTCGATCGCGGCCTGCTCGGCCATTCCGACGCCGACGTGCTCCTGCACGCCATCACCGATGCCGTGCTCGGCGCGGCGGCGCTGGGCGACATCGGACGCCACTTTCCCGACACCGATCCCACGTTCAAGGGCGCGAACAGCGTGGTTTTGCTCCAGGAAGCCATGCGGCGCGTGCGTGAGCAGGGCTACGAGGTCGTCAACGTCGACTGCACGGTGATTGCGCAGGCGCCGAAGCTCGCGCCCCATATCGGCGCGATGACGCAGTCGATTGCCGACGCGCTGGGCGTCACCGTCGGTCAGGTGAACGTGAAGGCGAAGACGAACGAAAAGCTGGGCTATCTCGGCCGTCAGGAAGGGATTGAAGCGCAGGCGGCAGCCCTGCTCGTGGCCAGCTGAGGCGATAGCGGCGCTGCACGCAACGCGGTGACGCGCGGGCAGCACAATCCATCACGCACAACGGCGCTACCGGTTGAACCCGGTAGCGCCGTTGTCGCTTTGGCGGTTTGCGCCGGCCTCGGCGCATGGGAGCTTCAGCGCTTGCGGACTCAGGCAGCCTCGGCGGCGATGACTTGGGCGGCGGCATTGACGACGGCGGCGATACGGCCGACGTCACGCAGTTGCGCGGTACTCATCCCGTGTTCGGCGGCGAGCAGGTGGGCGTGCGACTTCACACAGAAGTGGCACTTGCCGATGATGGATGCCGCCAGTGCATACATCTCGAAACGACGTTGATCGACGCCCCCGCGCGTGGCGTAGCCGTTCATGCGAAGCTGGGCCTTCTCGTTCTTCAGTTCGGCGTTGTCGGCCATCTCGAGATACGGATACCACGTGTTGTTCATGCCCATGAGCGCGGCAGCGGTCAACGCGCCTTCAAGCTCTTCGGGAGCGAGTACGCCCGATTCGCGAATCGCCTTGATGATCGGCTGGCTCTTGGCTGCAAAGGCGGCGGCGAGGGCCACACCAACGGCATCGTTGCCTTCCAGCGAGGAGCGGGCGATGGTGCCGTCGAGGTTCAGGCGGATGTCCTTGGCATAGTCAGGGATTTGCGCCTTAATCGCGGTGATGAATTCCATAAATTTCTCCTATTGCTTTGGGCTGAAAAAGCCCGCTTTCGCGGGCTTCACAAGACGACGCTTACAGCGTTGCACCGCCAACAGCGCGGTTGCACGGGCAGAGTTCGTCCGTTTGCAGACCGTCCAGAATACGCAGCACTTCTTCCGGGTTGCGACCGACGTTCAGGTTGTTCACCGAAACGTGCTGGATGACGTTGTCCGGGTCAACGATGAACGTGGCACGCAGGGCCACGCCGGCGGCCTTGTCGCGCACGCCGAGTTGGTCGATCAGGGCACCGGTCGTGTCGCCGAACGAGTAGTGATTCAGCTTGTTCAGGTCCTTGTGCTCACGACGCCATGCCAGCTTCACGAATTCGTTGTCGCCCGAACCGCCGAGCAGGACAGCGTCACGCTCTGCGAAGTCGTTGGCCAGCTTGCCGAACTCAACGATTTCGGTCGGGCACACGAAGGTGAAGTCCTTCGGGTAGAAGTAAATGATCTTCCACTTGCCGGGGAACGAGGCTTCGGTGATCGTTTCGAAAGCCGAGACGCCGTTTTCTTCGTGGTTGTTGAAGCCAGGCTTGGCAGCTTCTACCGAGAATGCTTCGAGTTTGTCGCCGACAGTCTTCATCGATTGACTCCTAAATTAGTGCGGTTTAAGTCGAGATGTCGCTGGGACATCGCAACCAGCAACTGACCGAAATCTGCTGATCCCGATCAACCTATGCATCATACGCTATCGAATAATCGACAGCAATAGTTTATTTTTATTTTGGGGATAGTTAAAACAAATCCCGTCGATAGGATCGTGCTCAACATTGGGCAGGCAAGCCTTGAGCATAGACAAAATTCCGCAAACCGTTATTTAGCAAGCGGAAATGACACGGTGATTTCAAGGCCGGGACCCGGCCGTACATTGTGCAGCGAGGCGTGACCTTTGTAGCGTGTGGCGATGCGCTGAACGATCGCCATGCCGAGGCCGGTGCCGTCTGCCTTCGTGCGGGCGGTGTCCACCCGATAGAAGGGGCGGAAGACCAGAGTGAGTTGGTCCTCGGGAATGCCCGGGCCGGTGTCGCGCACGCGCATCTCGACGCGTTCGCCGAGAATGCGCGTCGTGATGTGGACGTTGGCGACATTGGTGTCGGCGTCGCGGCCATATTTACGCGCGTTCTCGATCAGGTTCGTGAGCAGACGCTTGAGGTCGGTGCGTTCGGCAAGTACCGGGGCGGCGTCGGCGAGTTCGGTGCTCAGGTTCAGGTCTTCGCGGCCCTCGAAGGCGAGTGCCGTATCGCGGACGATGTCCGACAGATCGAGCGACTGCATCGTTCGCGATGCCGGCCGGGCGTAATCCAGGAATCGGCCGATGATGTCGTCCATCTGTTCGATGTCGCTGATCATGTCGCGCTTGACCGATTCGTCGGACGGACTCATCTCCGTTTCCAGTCGCAGCCGTGCCAGCGGCGTGCGCAGATCGTGCGAGATGCCCGCGAGCATCAGCGCCCGGTCGGCGTCGAGGCGTTCGAGTTCCTCCACCATCTGATTGAAGCTGCGGTTGGCCTCGGCGGCCTCGCCCATACCGCGCTCGGGGAGCGGGTCGGGGCGTTGTCCTTCGCCGATGGCGCGGGCTGCGTGGGCAAGCCGGGCGAAGGGTCGGTTGACGAGCGCGGTGATAAACGCGGCGCCGATGAGCGAGAGGGCCAGCGCGAACGTTCCCCAACTGAAGAGTTGAAGGCCGGTGGCCGTGTCGATCCGGTCCTGTTCGATGGCGACCCAATAGTCGTCTTCATCGATCTTGAAGCTGATCCACATGGCTGGAATCTCGTTGACCGAGGCAGCGATGACGGTGTCTGTCCCCAGCCGGCGCTGCACGTCGCGCACGATCAGGTCCTGGACCACGCCGCCCGGCTGTTTCTCGATCTTGTCAACCGGCTCGCGTGGGTACACGCGAATCCCTTCGTTGCTCTCGAGATCCTGCAGTAGGGCGCGACGCAGATCGGGCTCCGAGTAGAGCAGCGCGGTGCGCGTCAGCTTGACGATCGATACGAGCTGCTGCGCGACACGTTGCGCGCGCGGCTCACGCTCGATCACGCGAAAGCTCTGGTACCAGGCGGCCAGGCTGACGCCGATGAGCAGGGCAATGAGGAAGAAGGTACGCCAGAACAGACCGCCGAACAGCCCGCGTACCATCCGGATCGGATGCATGGGGTTGCTCCGTCTAAAGCGTGACTTGCGCGAGTCGGCAGACCCGACGTGCTGGATGGCGAGTGTCCGGACGAGAGACGCGGTACGCCGTTGGATGCGGCGTGAGACGCGACGCAACGCCGGTGGGCGAGCGTGTCGCGACCGGCGTTGTTTTGCTGCTTGAGACGCAATGGCGGAGGATCACGCGCCGCCGTCCGGAATGAACACGTAGCCGAGGCCCCACACGGTCTGGATAAAACGTGGGCTGCCCGGATCCGGTTCGATCAGCTTGCGCAGACGCGAGATCTGCACGTCGAGGCTGCGATCGAACACTTCGTATTCGCGCCCGCGTGCCAACTCCATCAGCTTTTCGCGCGACAGCGGCTGGCGCGGATGACGCGCGAATACCTTGAGCACCGAGAACTCGCCCGTCGTGAGCGCGATCTCCTGGCCGTTCTTCGTGAGCGTGCGCGTGGCGAGGTTCAGGGAGAAGTCGCCGAACTCGAACGTTTCCATGGTTTCACTGGGCGCGCCGGGGAGTTCGGGCGGTGCCTGACGGCGCAGCACGGCGTGAATGCGCGCGACGAGTTCGCGCGGATTGAAGGGCTTGGGCAGGTAATCGTCTGCGCCCATCTCGAGGCCGACGATACGGTCGACATCCTCGCCTTTGGCCGTTAACATGATGATCGGCGTGCGGTCGTTGGCGCCGCGCAGGCGGCGACAAATCGACAGACCGTCTTCACCGGGGAGCATCAGATCGAGCACGAGCAGATCGAAACGCTCGCGCACCCAAAGCTTGTTCATGGCCGTTGCATTTTCCGCCACGAAGACATTGAAACCCTGTTCCCCGAGGTAACGACGAAGCAGGTCGCGCAGTCGCGGATCGTCGTCGACAACCAGAATTTTGGGAGAGTTTTTGTTTTCCATGCCACGTATCTTAGCCCGAAATGTTACGAACTGATGGGGCCGCCAAAGCGGGTTACAAAGGGTTACACAATTTACCCTACAGCTTGCGCGCTGACCATAGGCTGTGGGTACACTTGCACCCCTGCCAGGGGGAAAACCTGCCGCACGGCATGAAGGACATACGCACAAGATGAGATGGGCTGCTGAGTGGACGCTACTGATCGGGGGAATCATGCTCTGGGGACACCTGGGCGTGACGTATGCCCGTCCTGTCGCGCATTTCAGTGCGCAGCTGCATCGGGTGAGCGCCCCGCGCTTGCACCACGCGGGGCCTGCGCCGTCGCCCCGCAATCCGACGAAGCGTGAGCCGTCGCAGAACGATTCCGGTGCTGCGCGCCGCAACGACGAATTTCCCCCCGCGCCGCCGGGCCGCCGTCCCAATGGTCATATGTCGCCGGAAGACCGGCGCCTGCTACGGCAACATATTCAGGACGCCGTGCGCGAGTTGTACACTCACTAACGATAAAGACGCGCGCGCTCATGGCTGATGGTTCATGGATCAAGAGGGCACCGCAGCGTCGCCAAACGCTTCCCAAAAACGCCAATGATGTCACGATGACGCGAGCGTCCCATGAAGCCCACCCCAAACTTGCCAGCCTGCGTCGACGCCGGCTTTTTTTGCGCCTGCCGAAAGGGCATTGAGGCGACGAACGGTGTCACGGCGATGATCGCCGTGCTGCGTCGCCTGCCGTCGTCAATGTCGTGGATGCCTGGGCGGCTGACGTCTGGTGTGCTTGCCATCCTGTGGCTGGCGTGGCCGCTCGTCGGTCACGCGTTGTCGACGCGGCCTGCCGGCGCGGCGCATGCGGCGAGTGCGACGGCGCCACGCGCAACCGGGGCCGCCGGTGCTGCCGATGCATTTGCCGATCGCGCGACGCGCCCGCTCACCGCCGGCGACGCGCGCTACTTGCTCACGCGCACCGGCTACTCGCCTGACGCGCGCGAACTCGCCCCGTTCGTTGGACGCACGCGTGCGCAAGCCGTCGATCTTCTGTTGTCGCGAGCGCGCCGCATGGCCGTGACGCCGCCGCCCGCCTGGGTTGAAGATCCGCCGCTGTATGGCGCGCCGGTCAAGTCCATGACGGCCGAGCAGCGTCGCGAGCTGAACCAGCGACGCAACCGTATGGCGGCGTCGCTGGCGGCATGGTGGGCACAGGAGATGGCCACGACGCCGTCACCGCTCACGGAGCGCATGACGATGTTCTGGCACAACCACTTCGTGTCGAGCGACGACAAGGTGCGTGAGCCCGTCATGCTTTATCGGCAGAACGTCTTGCTGCGCGCGAACGCGCTCGGCAACTTCGGGACGCTGCTGCATGCCGTGTCGAAGGATCCGGCCATGCTGGTTTATCTCGATGGCGCGGGCAGTCGGAAGGGGCGGCCGAACGAGAACTTCGCGCGTGAAGTCATGGAGTTGTTTACGCTCGGCGAAGGACATTACACGGAGCAGGATGTGCGCGAGGCGGCGCGCGCCTACACCGGCTGGGGCATCGATCGGGCGACGATGACGTATGTCTGGCGCCCCAACCTTCACGATGCGGGCACGAAGACGGTGCTGAACCAGACCGGCGACTTCGATGGCGACCAGATGCTCGACATCCTGCTGGCGCGTCCGGAGACGGCGACGTTCATCACTGGCAAGTTGTGGCGCGAATTCGTGTCACCGACTCCGGATCCGGTGCAGGTGGCGCGTATCGCGAACCGCTTTCGCGCGAGCGGCTACGACATTCGCGTGACATTGCGTGCGTTGTTGCTGACCCCCGCCTTCTGGGACGCCCGAACCCGCGGGACGTTGGTCAAATCGCCGGCTGAATTCGTGACCGATACGGTGCGCGAGTTCGACATCGGCTACGACGATCCGCTGCTGCTGGCGCGACAGATGCGTGTTCTCGGGCAGGACCTGTTCCGTCCTCCCAATGTGAAGGGATGGCCGGGCGGCGACGCGTGGATTGACAGCACCACGTTGCTTGCGCGCAAACAGTTTGTCGAGCGCATGTTCCGCGCGACGGAGAACGCGAATGCGGGAGGGGCGTCGATGGTGTCGCCGACCGTGTCGATCTCTGCGCGAACGGGTGTACAGCGCATGGCGTTGGGAGCGGTGCCATCGATGCCGAGAACGGTAGCGGGGGTGCGCTTCGATCTGTCGCGCTGGCTGCAACCTTACGCGCTGGAGCCGGTCGATGTTCCAGACGCGGCGTCGCGCGAGGCGTTGCAGCGGGCCGTGCTGCCCCTCAAGCCTGCGGCGCTGCAACCCGCCGGCGTGAACAGCACGGCCTACTTGCAGGGGTTGTTGATGGACCCCGCGTATCAGTTGAAGTGATGACGTGATAGCGCGTGGTAGGGCAGGCGCGTCACTCAACGACCGCTCCGCAGGGTTGCGAAGTGGGCCGAGTGGCGTGAGGAGAGCCGTGACGAGTGGCGGGACGAGAAGTGGGCCGAGAGAGGTGTGAGATGCGTCGACGCAATTTTCTGACTTTTGCAGGGGGGCTTGGTGCGGCGTGGCTGGCGCCGATGCCCGTGTTGGGCGCTGCACCTAACTTGTCCGGGACACGGACGGGCACCGGCGGTAACTACGGCAATCTGCTGATCCTTGTCGAACTCAAAGGCGGAAACGACGGGTTGAACACGGTCGTTCCATATGCCGATCCGCTTTATGCCGCTTTGCGCCCCAGCATCGGGATTGCACGCGATCACGTCGTGCAACTTGATGAGCGAAGCGGTTTGCATCCGGCGATGGGGGTGTTGTTGCCGATGTGGCGGGCGAACGAGTTGGCGATCGTGCAGGGGGTGGGGTATCCGCAGCCGAACCTGTCGCATTTCCGGTCAATCGAGATATGGAATACGGCGTCGCGTTCGGACGAGTATTTGCGCGACGGCTGGTTGTCACGTGCCTTCGCGCAACGGGCAGTGCCCGCAGGATTCGATGCCGATGGCGTGATCGTGGGCAGCGCCGAGCTAGGGCCGTTGGGCGGCGGCGCGCGTGCGGTGACGCTGACCAATCCGGCGCAATTCCTGCGGGAGTCCAATCTTGTGTCGGCGAATGCGGCACAGGTGAGCAATCCTGCGCTGGCGCATGTATTGCGGGTGGAGAACGATATTGTCAGGGCGGCGAACGGGTTGCGTCCGCGCCAGGGCCAGTATGTGTTGCGCACGCCGATGCCGGCGGGGGCGTTCGGCAATGGGGTGAAAACGGCGCTGCAGGTGGTCGCGGCGGCCGATTCGTCGGCGGGCGTGCCGCAGGCGGGGCGTGGGGTAGCGGTGGTGCGTTTGACGCTTACCGGGTTTGATACTCATCAGAATCAGCCGGGACAACAGGCGAATCTGTTGCGTCAGTTGGCGCAGGGGATGATGGCGTTGCGGGCCGGGTTGATCGAGCTGAACCGCTGGGAGTCGACGATGATTGTCACGTATGCGGAATTTGGTCGGCGCGCGCGACAGAACCAGAGTCAGGGGACGGATCACGGCACGGTGGCGCCGCACTTCATCGCAGGCGGTCGCGTGCGAGGGGGGCTGTACGGCGACGTGCCGCGTTTGGACCGGCTCGACGGCAACGGCAACCTGCCGTTCGCCGTCGATTTCCGCGAGGTATATGCGACGGTGCTGCAGCGCTGGTGGGGGCTTGACCCGCAGCCGGTGCTGGGTGGCCCGTTCAAGCCGCTGGACGTGTTGCGGGCATGATGCGCAGAGGTTGGCGGACTTGAGTGGCTGCGTGGCTATGTGACTGATTCGTTTTGTCGCTATATCGCTGTATCGCTGTGCCGCTGCCGGGGGGCGACGCGACGTTGTGAGCCGGGGAGGGATATCCGCCGGCGTGCGTCAGCGTGCGCGCCAGGCACGCCAGAATTTGCGCAGCGGGGTGAGATCGATGCGTTGATGCAGCACTTGGTAGTCGCTGGCGGCGACTTCGTCCATCAGGGCCAATTGCAGTGCGGCGAGGGCGAGGAGCGGCCGTTGTTGGCGACGATCCCGTGCGGGCATGGCCGCTGCCGCCTCGCTGATGGCAACGCGCGCGCGCGCGTGCTGAAACTTCATGAGTTCGACGAACGCGGGGGAGTACTTGCCGTTCTGGAGATCGGCGGCGGTCACACCGAATTGCTGTAGCTCGTTGATGGGGAAGTAGACGTAACCGGCACGGGCATCGACGCCGGCGTCGGTGATACGTCGACCGAGCGTGATCGCGTGGCCGAGCGCGTGGGCGCTGGCTGGCGTTTGCGAGTCGTCGAAGCCATAGACATGGGCCGCGAGTACGGCGGGCGCACCGCCGGCGGCGTCGCAATAGTGGGAGAGGCCTGCGAAGTCGAGATAGCGCATTTGGGCGAGATCCATCTCCGCGCCATGCAGGACGGCGTCGAACGTGGCGTGGGCGAGGCCGCGCTGTTGGACGACGGGAGCAAGCGCTCGGGAGACGGGGTGCGCCGGGGAGCCGGAGAAGAGTCGCGCGAGTTCCTGGCGCCACCAGTCGAGCTTTGCGTGGGCGACGCCGGGGTCATGCACGGCGGCGTGGATATCGGCGATTTCCTGACAGAACGCGTGGGCGGCGTAAGCGGCGTCGCGTTGGGACGGCGGTAGCTGGAGTAGTGCGTAATAGAGGGCGGAGCCGGGAGGGCCGGCTTTCTGGCGGCAATATGCGTTGGCCTGCGCGGGGCTGGCGGGGGTGCCGGAAGTATCGTCGGCGGTCTCGTGGGGTTGCATGCGAATGGGGTATCGGTTGGGTCAGGTGCCCGGGTGCCGGTGCGCGGGCGCGCCCGTGGGGCAGATGCCATGAATTGGGGCGAATTCTAGCATTGAGGGGTTGGCGGTGCCGGTGGCGTTGGCGCGGAAAGGGCGGGGCGGCGTTGATGCGGCATGAGATTGCCGGTGAATATCACTTCGTGTAGAATTCTCGCCTGCTTTGACGCATGCGAGCGGGGCGGCGACGAGTCGCCCTTTTTCATGTCCGACAGGACGCATGCCGTCGACCCGATGCTGGGGTGTCGTGCCTGGCCAGGGCGACCGACGCCCACGGGCTGCGAGGATGGCGAAATTGGTAGACGCACCAGGTTTAGGTCCTGACGCCCGCAAGGGTGTAGGGGTTCGAGTCCCCTTCCTCGCACCAACTCCCCGTTTTGGCATCGGTTACGTAGGTCTCACTTCTTCCCGGAAAATCTCGCAAACGCTCGCTGAATAAGGCGGAGCGGGGGCTGGGAGTCCTCGCTCGTATCAGGCGTGAATAGCTCGATCTGGCATCGTCGACAGCTTGATGCCCAGCGCATGCATGACGCGCAGTATCGTGGAGAAACGCGGCTGTGCGTTTGGGGCGAGTGCCTTGTAGAGACTCTCTCTGCCGAGCCCTGCCGCGGTTGCGACTTGCGTCATGCCTTTCGCTTTGGCAACGTCTGCAATCGCGGACAGAAAGATCGCCGGGTCATTTTCTTCGAGCGCGGCGTTGAGGTATTCGGCGATCATTTCGTCGCTGTCCAAATACTCGGAAGCATCAAAGCGTGTGATGTCGGCTTTACTCATTTCGATCACTCCTTCGTGGTGGTTTCCCACAGTGCCCTGGCCCGCGCGATATCGCCTGGCTGAGTCGACTTATTCCCTCCGCACAAAAGCAGGTAAGTGATCTCACCCGCTTGCCCGTAATACACGCGGTATCCCGGACCAAAGTCGATTCTCATTTCCCAAAGCCCAGCCCCAAGCGATTTCGAATCGCCAAAGTTGCCGAACTCTGCGCGCTTAAATCCCGATGCAAGACCAGAAGCTTAGAAAGTGCCAACGCCGCTGAGGTTACTGGCGAGCAAATGGTAGCGGGTCTGGTGCCCGCTTCGCCTCCCCTGCCACGTCCACCGCCCACCTCGGGGAGCTCAGGCGATGACCGGCTGCTCCGCGGCAGCCTGCTCGCGCATGCGACGAGCTTCGTCGCGCAGGAACTGCTGGTAATCGTCCAGATCGCCGTCGAAGGGCTCGACGCCGCCCTTGGTGACCAGCCAGAACTCATCACACACGGCGCGCAGGAGCGCCCGGTCGTGACTGACCAGCATCACCGTACCCTCGAATTCGTTGAGCGCCACGGCGAGCGCTTCGCGTGTGGCCAAGTCGAGGTGGTTGGTCGGCTCGTCCAGCAGCAGCAGGTTGGGGCGCTGCCACACGATCATGCACAACACAAGCCGCGCTTTTTCACCGCCGCTCATCGTGCTGACCACCTGATGGACCATGTCACCACTGAAGTTGAAGGTGCCGAGGAAGGTCCGAAGCGATTGTTCTGTGCCACTCTGGCCCGGGGCGCGCATGTGCGTCGGTGTGTCCCTGGCAAGGCGAATCATGTGTTCCATCGGCGTGTCGAGCGGACGCAGCACGTCGAGTTCCTGCTGTGCGAAGTAGCCGATGTTCAGGCCCTTGCCTTCGCTGATCTCTCCGTCAATCGGCGCCAGCGCGTGCGCCACCGTCTTCACCAATGTGGACTTGCCTTGGCCATTGGCGCCAAGAATCCCGATGCGCTGCCCCGCCAGCACCGAACGGTTGATGCCCCGCACGATGACCGTGGGCGGCGTGCCCGGCAGCGCGCCGGTCGGCGCGGGGTAGCCAAAGCTTGCGTCCAGCATCGACAACAGCGGGTTCGGGACGTTGAGAGGTTCCTTGAACTCGAAGTTGAACTCGGCATCGGCAAGCACCGGTGCGATCTTCTCCATCCGTTCGAGCGCCTTGACCCGGCTCTGCGCCTGTTTCGCCTTCGAGGCCTGAGCCTTGAAACGGTCGATGAATTTCTGTAGGTGGGCCATCTTCTCCACCTGCTTGGCCATCGCGGCCTGCTGCAACACGAGCTGCTCAGCGCGCATGTCTTCGAACTTGCTGTAGTTGCCGCCATAACGCACCAGCTTGGCGTTGTCGACGTGCACCGTCACCTGCGTCACTGCATCGAGGAATTCGCGGTCGTGGCTGATCACGACAAGGGTTCCCTGATAGCGCTTGAGCCACGCTTCCAGCCAGACCAGCGCGTCGAGGTCGAGGTGATTGGTCGGCTCGTCGAGCAGCAGAAGGTCGGATGGGCACATGAGCGCGCGCGCCAACTGCAGTCGCATGCGCCAGCCGCCGGAGAAACTGCTGACCGGCTGGCTAAGCTGCGCCGCACTGAAGCCCAGACCCAGGATCAGCGCTTGGGCACGTGCGGAGGCATCGTGCGCCCCGGCGTCGTGCAGGCTCATGTACGCGTGCGCCATGCGCATGCCGTCGTCGCTGGCCTCGGCGGCGGCCACTTCTGCCTGCGCGGCCAGCAGCACGGTGTCACCCTCGACAACGAAGTCGGTCGCGCCCTGCTCGGTCTCCGGCATCTCCTGCGCGACCTGGCCCATCTTCCACGTAGTGGGAATCGAGAACTCCCCGCTGTCTTCATGCAGCGTGCCGTTGAGAAGACCGAAGAAGGAGGACTTGCCGGCACCATTGCGGCCAACGAGGCCAATTTTTTCGCCGGGGGCGAAGGTGACGGACGCGCGGTCGAGTACGACATTGGCGCCGCGGCGCAGCGTGAGATTACGGACGGAAATCATAAGGGGCTACTTCAGGGAGGACTGGCATGATAGCCGACCGGACGTGCAGGGCGTCGATTTTCTGATCCGCTTGCGCTTTGCTTAGCGAGCGAAATAGTGGGGAATGACAGCGCTTGGCCAAACCCGGAAGGTCGTCATCAGAATCTCCCAGGCATTTAAGAGGGCTCCATTCGCTCAAGTGTTTAGGTCCCGTCAAATCCCGAGGTGGTTCGCGTTCGACGCCCCTCGCGTCGCAACAACGCTGCTTCCGCGCGGCATTTGAGGGCTGCCCGGGTCTTGCTGGGGGAAGTCCAGCCAGCACCGCCAAGTGACGCCCCGGATACCCTGCCAAGCATCGGAAATCTGCGTTTGTGCTATTCTTGAACTATTCATGAATTATTTAATTTGCCGCGAAATGGGGGGCATATGGCTGATGAGCTGCTTCGTGTGGACGAGATGCGTCGTCTGCTGCGGCATGAGCCACGGACGGCGCAAGACATCATGTCGGCGTTGTCCATCAGCCAACCGACGCTATCGCGAACGATTCGGGGAGCCTCCGAAGTATTCACGAGCTTCAGGGTTTCCGGTGAAAGAACGCCAAAGTATGGCCTGTTAAGGCAGCTTCCAGGGGGGCTCAATCCGCGACAAACGGTATATCGCGTGTTGACCGACGGGGCGATCGAGCCGTTTGCTGGCGTCGAGTTCTTCAGTGGTGGCACCACCCTGGAAGTCTCCGGTCACGCAAACACGCTGTACGACGGTTTGCCGCCATACATGGCGTTTGTTTCCCCCTCGGGATTTCTCGGTAGAGAAGTCGCTCGGACGGCGGCGCTGGAAATGCACTTTCCAGAGAGCCTTAGAGACTGGCGCGACGAACATCGCATCGCCTACCTTTTTACGCGAGGACTGAACCTGCCCGGGAATCTGGTGTACGGGGACACGTCCTTGCAGAAGGAGATGGAGTTTCGTCAGCTTCTGCCAATCCCGTCCGAGCAAAAAACAGAGCAGTACGACGGCATGGCCAACCAGCTCAAAGACGCCGCGTTTGGGTCGAGTGCTGGCGGAGAACAGCCAAAGTTTCTCGCACTCACCGAAGACGCAGGGCATGTGATCGTTAAGTTTGCCAGGCGGGGGAGTCGCATGGCCGACCTCCTTTCGTTGGAGCAACTGGCGTCGCAATCGCTTCGCGTCGCCTCGGTGCCGGCCGCGGAGTCGACGATCATCGCTTCGGATGATTATGTTTTTCTGGAGGTGCGGCGCTTTGATCGTGTGGGGCGCCATGGTCGTATCGGGATGCTGTCCGCAGGGGCCGTCGACGACGAGTATTTCGGGAAGCGCGACACATGGTCGGAATTTGCGGCGCGCTGCGAGCAGGCGCGATACCTCTCCGAGAACGATGCATCGACGATTCACGTCATGGCAGCGTTCAGCGAACTTATCGGGAACGGAGATAGGCACTTCGAGAATATTTCAGTGCTTTTGGACGAGCGCGGGAGGTTCGATCGCGTGGCCCCGGCGTATGACATTCTGCCAATGCGTTATGCGTCATTGGGGGGAGGCGTGGATCCCGATCTTTTGCCGATCACCCCGAAAGTCGGCACTATCGGCGCAAGGCCGTTCGTGTGGGGCAGGGCGATCGAGGCAGCCAACGCATTTTGGGCAAGTGTTGCGCAAAGCGATTCCCCGTTGATTTCTCGCGAGTTCAAAGCGCTTGCGCTAATCAATCTGCAGGTGGCGCAGGACTTCATCGCGCCATTGGTGCCTGGCGGGCGCAATGCCAACAGGTAACGTCGCTTTGAATCCCCTAGGGGAAGGGGACAGTTACGTGTCAGATTCTCGTTGCCACCGCGCGATTCATGTATCGCCACTTGCGGCCGCGGGCGACAACCGGGCACAGGTTTGGTAATATACGTTTCATAGCCATTTCGTATATAAAGGTCCCCAACATGGGTATCGTCAAGATATCGGAGCAAATGCACGCGGCGTTGCGAAACACCAGCGGCGCGCTCAGCCGCTCGATCAACGCGCAAGCCGAGCACTGGCTGCGCGTCGGCATGCTCGCCGAACTCAATCCCACGCTGAGCTACGGCGACATCTGCCGCAAGCTCATCGAATCCGATGGCGTCCAGACCGGTGAGGTCGAGGTCGCCGCTTCCCCAACATCCGGTGCCCCCGTCACCGTATTCAACAAGGTGGCGTAATGGTGCGCGAACGCGTTGTCATCCGATCCCAAGAAGAAATTGCGCTGTCGCGTCGCGCAGGCGACATGGCCGCGCAGGTGCTTGCGATGATTGCCGAGCACGTCAAGCCCGGCGTCACGACCGATGCGCTCGACCGCCTCTGTCATGATTTCATCGTGGACGAACTGAAGGCGATTCCCGCCAATATCGGCTATCACGGCTATCCGAAGACCGTGTGTGCGTCAGTGAATCACGTCGTCTGTCACGGCATTCCCGGTGAAAAGACGCTGCATGACGGCGATATCGTGAACATCGACGTCGCCCTCATCAAGGACGGCTGGTTCGGCGACACGAGCCGCATGTATTACGCCGGCAAGCCGAGCATTCTTGCCAAGCGTCTGGTCGATACGACCTTCGAGGCGATGCTCGCAGGCATCCGGGCCGTGCGTCCGGGTGCAACGCTGGGTGACGTCGGCTACGCGATCCAGACGGTGGCGCATCGCGAAGGCTTCAGCATCGTGCGCGACTATTGTGGGCACGGCATCGGCACGACCTATCACGACGATCCCCAAGTGCTGCACTACGGGCGTCCGGGTACGGGGCTTACGCTGCGCCCCGGGATGATCTTCACCATCGAACCGATGGTCAATGCCGGCAAGCCGGACACGAAGCAACTGGCGGATGGCTGGACAGTCGTGACGCGCGACCGTTCGTTGTCTGCCCAGTGGGAGCACATGGTGGCCGTGACGGAGACTGGTTTCGAGGTGCTCACGCAATGGCCCGACGGCCTTGGCGAGTACGCTCGCTTCGGCACGCTCGACGGCAGCGCGGCAACCGCCAACGCCGCCTGACAACGGATGGCAGCGGCTGGGGCGCGCTGTGCGCGCCTCAGACGTCGTCCGGTGCGTCGTCGAGCGTCAGCAGTTGATTGGCGAAGCGACGATACAGCCATGCGGCGCTCCCCGTGGAGACCGCGATCCATGCCACCGACATCACCGTTTGAAGCACTAGCGTGCCGAGCGCTACCGACTTGGCGGCCGGCGCGACGCGCAGCAATGCGGTGAACAGGGCCGTCGCGACAATGCCCGCAATCATCAACGGCAACACCGTCCCTATCGTTGTGCCGAACATCGTCCAGAAGTGCCCGCGCGAATCCTGCCAAGCGGCGCGCCAGCGCTTGCTGCGTCCCGCGCCAATCTGCGCAAAGATCAGCGATACGCGCGTCAGCACGTAGAGCACCGTACAAATCAACAGCACGCAAAACGTGGCAAGCCCGGCATACGAATTGCCGTGTCCCGTCGCCCGCAGCGCCAGCATCGCACCGACGCCGACGATCAGCCAAACCGTAGCGAAGCCGACGAAGACCTGGGTCGATGTCCAGAGATAGCGCCAGAGATCGCGCCCATACCACCGGCCTTGCCGTGCGGCGTCGGGGCCGAGAATCGTGTAGCGAAAGACATGGATGACGAGCACGGAAAACGCGACCACGTTCACGAAAAAGACGCCGAACGACATGAGGGCAATGCGCAGACGGTAGAGGGCGGGTTCGCCGACTTGCGATGCGGTGCGTGCGAGCTGATCGAGCGAAACGCTAAGTCCAGACGTCACGAGGAACACGACGGCAATCGCCAGGCATAGCCATGGCCGTTGGCGCAACGCGTTGAAGCCGTCGCGCCATGCCCCCTTGAAACATTGTTTGAACGTGATCGGTTCCATGCTCTCCCTTGAGCGAATTTCGCTTCGTTAAACGAAGCACTGCGGCGTCGGTACGTCACGCTGCCGCCATTCTTGCAGATCGGCTCAGGACTGACAATTGCACGCAGGGAGGGGGGTGTCCGGCGGCGCCAGCACCACGACGGGCGTCGGATCGGGGTGGGGCGGAGGAAGCTACGCCTGCGCTGCTTGATGCGCATCGCAGGCGTTTGATGCTCAGTGCTCAGTACCTGGCGCCTGGCGTTTCACGCGGCCATGACCTTGCGAAGCACTTCGGCGTGCGTGACAACGCCCACGAGCCGGGCGGCTTCGTCGAGCACGGGCAAGGTGCCGTGACGTTGCGTCATCAGCAGCGGCACCAACTCCGAGAGCGGCATGCCGGCCGTCGCCGACGGTGGCTGCGCTTGCATGACGTCGCGAACCGCCGGGCGCTGCCCCGTGCCGATAGACATGCCAAAGCGCGGCCAATGCTGACGGCGCGCACGGCGCGTGTGAAGGTCGTGGCGCGTGATCAATCCAATGACGCGGGCGTCGCCGTCGACGACCGGCAGGGCCTCCAGCCCGTGGCGCTGCAACAGACGCCACGCCGCCGGCGCTTCGTCGTGCGCCTGAACCTTCGCCAGCGGCGGCGTCATGACATCGGCACAGGTCAACTCGCGGGCGCGGCGCGCATAGGCCTCGCGCTGGGTGTCGCGGAGCAGGCTGGCGAGATCGTCAGCGGAAATGTCGAGCAGTTCGCTGCGGCGAGCCAGCGCCTTCTCGGCGTCGGCCGTCGTAACCGGTATGGCCGACGCGTTGACCGGACGCACCGTGGCCTGCGCACGCATGGCGTGCGGGTAACGATGGCCGGTGAGCGCGTGATAGCCGATGGCCGCGCTGAGCAGGACCACCGACTGGACGGCAATCGGCTCGAGGACGAAACCGTATCCGAGGGCGTGGACAGCCGGGCCGCCGAGCACGGCGGTCAATGCCACGGCACCCGACGGCGGGTGCACACAGCGCAGCGTAAACATCAACGCGATAGACACGCCGACCGCCGTGGCCGCCGCGGCGATCGGCGACGGAATGTATATTGCGCACGTTACCCCGACGATGGCGGCGACCAGATTGCCGCCGAGTATCGACCAGGGCTGGGCCAGAGGACTGGCCGGCACCCCGAAGAGCAACACGGCGGACGCGCCCATCGGCGCAACGAGCCAGGGGATATACGTCGCGGGGCCGAGCATCCACAGCATCATGCCACCGGTCAGTGCAATCCCGCACAGCGCACCAAAGCCCGCGCGAAGCCGTTCGCGCCAGTGAACGGCCACCACGGCAGGCAGAAAACCTGCCAGCCAATCCCTCACGTCGCGTCGTGTCATTGCCATGTCGTCCCGCTCCACCATCTGCACCCGTTTAGGGCGGCGTGTTGATATTTTGTGCATGATATATCGTATATCGATGGATTGGGAGAGTATGAGCGCGAGATTTTAATGCTGCGCCGCAGCGAATTCTCGGGCAGGAACCGGTTGACGTTGAAGCGGCGCACCAAAATCAGGAAAACGAGACGCGAATGGCGTGAACCTTGCCAGCAGGGGAAGCGGGGGCACTTTCCGGCGGGTGGGCAGACGCGAGACGTGTGCGTTCATCCGGTGTGCGCCCGTAAAAAAAGCCCGGGCATGCCGAACGTCGATTGACGCAGGGCAGGCACCGGGCAAGCAGGGACGCAGGGAAGAAACGTTGACGCAGATGAAATCTATCGGGCGGCTACCGTGGCGTTGGCAGCGGAAGTCGCCGCCGTCGGGCCGTTGGGCGCCCCCGGCGTTGTCGACGTCGCTGGGGCATCGGCCACTGGCGCGTCACCCCAGCCACCGCCGAGGGCGCGGATCAGGTTGACGGTCGAGACCGCGTTCGCGCCGGCGAGTTGGACCGCACTGCGCCGCGCCTGGAGCACCGTACGTTCCGCATCGATGACATCGAGATAGGCAATCGAGCCTTCCTGATACTGCATGCGCGAGAGTTGTGCGGCACGGTTCGACGCTGTCACCGCCTCGTTCTGCGCCCGCGTCTGCGCGGCAAGCAAGCGCAGGTTGGACAGGTTGTCCTCGACTTCCTGGAACGCCACGAGGACTTGCTGGCGATAGTTCGCGACGTCTTCCTCGTAGCGCGCCCGCGCCCGCGATAGATTGCCGCTGCGCGCGCCGCCATCGAAGATCGGCATCGAGAGCAGTCCGCCCACCACCGGTCCGAGCAGGAAGGTACGGCTCGACCAGTTGAACAGGTCGCCCAGCGTGGCCGCTTCGAAGCCACCCGCGCCAGTCAGTGACAGCGACGGGAAGAACGCGGCTTTCGCCACCCCGATGCGCGCATTGGCGGCTGCCATGGCACGTTCGGCCGCCGCGATATCCGGACGCCGTTCGAGCAAGGCAGACGGCAGACCCGCCGGGATGTGCACGGCGACCGGCGTGAGCGGCGACGGCGCGAACGTGAATTGCGCGGGCGCCTTGCCGAGCAGAATCGCGAGGCTGTGTTCCGAGGCTGCCCGCAGACGCGCGACCGCCAGCGCGTCGGATTGCGCCGTGGCCAGCTCGGCCTTGGCGCGCGCCACGTCCAGCTCGTCGATATCGCCTTCGGCAAAGCGTCGCTGTACCAGCTTGAGCGCTGCTTCGCGCAGCGTCACCGTTTGCGTGTAGAGCGCCTGTTCCGCGTCGAGTTCGCGCAGACTGAAGTAGTTCTGCGCGACATCGGCTTGCAGCGCAAGCTGCACCGAACGGTAGAGCGCTTCGCTCTGCTCGGCGTCCGCGCGGGCCGCGGCCACGTTATCCGACACGCGTCCGAATAAATCGACTTCATAGCCCACGCTCGCTTGTGCGCGCCACAGGGTGTAAGGCGCGATGTTCGTGCCGTCCGGCTGCATCTGCGAGGCGGGCGAGAGCTTCTGCCGCGTGGGGCCGAACCCGGCGTCGAGCGTCGGGAACAGCGCCGCACGGGCCTGACGCTGCACCCCTCGCGCTTCCTGCACGCGGGCGGCGGCCGCCTTCAGGTTCTGGTTGGCCGCCAGCGCATCCTCCTCGAGCGTGTCCAGGGTGGCGTCGCCAAACACCTTCCACCATTGGCCGCGCGCCATTGCTTCGGCAGGCTCGGCAGGCTTCCACGTCCCGGCTTCACCCGCCGGGAGCGACGCTTCCTTGAATGCCGTCGGCGTCCCCTTGTCGGTCACCGTCGGCACTTCGTACGTGGGGGCCATCGAGCAGCCCGCCACCACCAGCAGGGCCCCGAGCAGGCTCGAGACACCCAGACTTCGTTTGATCCATTGCGATTGCATGATTGGCATCCTTCAGACTTCGGCCTTGACGTTGGCGGGCATGGTCGATGCGTGAGCGCTGTGCAGCGGCTTCTTGCCCGCCAGCGTGCGCAGCAACACGTAGAACACCGGCGTCATCATCAGACCGAAGCCGGTCACGCCGATCATGCCGAAGAACACGGCAACCCCCATCGCGTGACGCATTTCCGAGCCGGCGCCGGTCGATGTCACCAACGGCACCACCCCCATGATGAACGCGATCGACGTCATCAGAATCGGTCGCAGACGCAGGCGGCTTGCCTCGATCGCGGCGGCCACGGGACTGCGGCCTTGCATTTCCAGCTCTCGTGCGAACTCCACGATCAGGATCGCGTTCTTCGCGGAGAGCCCCACCAGCACCATCAGACCGATCTGCGTGAAGATGTTGTTATCTCCTCCGGTCAGCCACACGCCGAACAGCGCGGACAGAATGCTCATCGGCACGATCATGATGACGGCGAGCGGCAGCGTCAGGCTTTCGTACTGTGCGGCGAGCACCAGGAACACCAGCAGCACCGAGATCGGGAACACCCACAGCGCCGAGTTGCCCGCGAGAATCTGCTGATACGTCAGGTCCGTCCATTCGAACTTCACCCCGCGCGGCAGCGTCTCGGCCGCAATGCGCTCCACGGCAGCCTGCGCCTGACCCGACGAATACCCGGGGGCCGGGCCGCCGTTCACGTCGGCGGCGGTGTAGCCGTTGTAACGCACCACCATTTCCGGGCCGAACGTTGGCGACACTTTCACCAGTGACGAGAGCGGCACCATGTCGCCATGGCTGTTGCGCGTCTTGAGCAGTCCGATGTCATCGGCATGGGCGCGGAACGGCGCATCGGCCTGGACACGCACCTGATACACGCGCCCGAACTTGTTGAAGTCGTTCACGTACAGCGAGCCGAGGTAGATCTGCATGGTGTCGAACACGTCGGTGATCGGCACACCCAACTGCTTGGCTTTCACGCGGTCGAGATCCACGTTCAACTGCGGCACGTTGATCTGGTACGACGAGAACGTCGGGCCCAGTTCCTTCGTTTGCGAGGCCTTCTTGATGAACGCCTGCGTGGCGTCGTTCAAGGCGGCGTAGCCGAGCGCACCGCGATCTTCGATTTGCAGCTTGAAGCCGCCCAGCGTTCCCAGACCCAGCACTGGCGGGGGCGGGAAGACGGCGATGAACGAGTCCTTCATCTTCGAATACGCGCCGTTGAGCTGCCCGGCGATGGCTGCCGCCGAGAGCGTCTTGTCGTGACGCTCGGCGAACGGCTTGAGCGTGACGAACACGATGCCGGCCGACGACGAGTTGGTAAATCCATTGACCGACAACCCGGGGAAGGCCACGGCGCTCTGCACGCCCGGCGTTTTCAGGGCAACGTCGGTCATGTCACGAATCACCTTTTCGGTACGATCGAGCGACGCGCCGTTCGGCAACTGGGCGAACGCGACCAGATACTCCTTGTCCTGCGCCGGCACGAAGCCGCTCGGCACGACCTTGCTCATCAGCATCGTGGCGCCGAGCAGGACGGCGAAGATCGCCATCATGATCGCCTTGCGCCCGATCACGCGCGTCACACCTTGACCGTACTTCTCCGAGCCGCGATGGAACACGCGGTTGAACGCGTTGAAGAAGCCCCCCAGGTATCGGTTCATCTGCCGCGTAAGCCAGTCGGGCTTGGCGTGATGGTCCTTGAGCAGCAGCGCGGCCATGGCCGGCGACAGCGTGAGCGAGTTGAAGGCCGAGATCACCGTCGAGATGGCGATGGTCATCGCGAACTGCTTGTAGAACTGGCCCGTGAGGCCCGACATGAAAGCGAGCGGCACGAACACGGCCACCAGCGTGAGCGCGATCGCGATAATCGGACCGCTCACTTCGCGCATGGCCTGATACGTCGCCTCCTTGGGCGAGAGCCCGGCCGCAATGTTGCGCTCCACGTTCTCGACCACCACGATGGCGTCGTCCACGACGATACCGATGGCGAGCACCATCCCGAACAGCGACAACGCGTTGATCGAATAGCCGAAGCCGAGCAGCAGGGCGAACGTCCCCACAATCGATACCGGCACGGCGAGCAGCGGAATGATCGACGCGCGCCACGTCTGCAGGAACACGATCACCACCAGCACCACGAGGGCGATGGCTTCGAGCAGCGTGTGCACCACGGCCTTGATCGACGAACGCACGAACTGCGTCGGGTCATAGACGATGCGGTATTCGACGCCCGGAGGCATGTCCTTTTGCAGCTCCGCCATCGCTTCGCGTACTTGATCGGAGATCTGCAGCGAGTTCGCCCCCGGCGACTGGTTGATCGCCAACGCCACCGCCGGCTGGTTGTCGAGCAACGAGCGCAGGCTGTATTGCGAAGCGTCGAGCTGCACGCGGGCCACGTCGCCCAGGTGCGTGACGGCACCGTCCGGCGAGGTCTTCAGGATGATGTCGCGGAACTCGTCTTCCGTGTTCAACCGGCCACGCGCGTTGACATTGAGCTGCAACGGCGTGTCTGGACCGGCCGGCGATGCGCCGATGACACCCGCCGCGACCTGTACGTTCTGTTCGCGAATGGCCTTCACCACATCAGAGGCGGTCAGGCCCCGTTGGGCCACCTTCGCCGGATCGAGCCACACCCGCATCGAGTAATCGCCCGCGCCCCACAACTGCACTTCCCCCACGCCCTTGATGCGCGAGAGGCGATCCTTGACGTTGATGAGCGCGTAGTTGCGCAGATAGGTCATATCGTAGCGCTGGTTCGGCGAGAGCAAGTGCACCACCATCGTGAGCGTGGGCGAGGACTTGATCGTCGTCACACCCAGACGCTGAACGTCGTCCGGCAGACGCGGCAGCGCTTGCGAGACACGGTTCTGCACGAGCTGCTGGGCCTTGTCCGGGTCGGTGCCCAGGCGGAAGGTCACGGTCGTGGTGAGATTGCCGTCGCTGTTGGCCTGCGACTGCATGTAAAGCATGTTCTCCACGCCGTTGATCTGCTCTTCGAGCGGCGCGGCAACGGTCTCGGCGATCACCTTCGGGTTGGCGCCGGGGTATTGGGCATGTACCACGACCGACGGCGGAACCACTTCCGGGTACTCGGAGATCGGCAACTGGAACACGGCGATCAGGCCGGCCAGCAGCGTGATGACCGAGAGCACCCCCGCGAAGATGGGCCGGTCGATAAAAAATTTTGAGATGTTCATGACGAGACTCTTGGGGGTCGTTCAGGACGCGGTTCGTGCGTGCGCAGGCGTACCTGGGCGCATTTCACGAACGCGTCGCCGTGGTGGCCGTGGCGACCGATCGGGTCGTGCCCGGCTTGGCGCTCGCGCTGTCCTTGGGAGGGGCCTGAGGGGGCCGGCTGGCGGTGCCGGTATCGGTGGCGTTGGTGGCCATGGCCGGCGCGACGATGTCGTGCCCGTCGCCCGTGTCGCCGGCCATCTTCACGGCTTTCGGCGTGACGGGATCGCCCGGACGCACGCGCTGCAGACCGTTGACCACGATGCGCTCGCCGTCTTTCAAGCCACCGGCGATCTCGATGAGGCCGCCGTGGCGCTCGCCCAACTGGACTTCGCGATACTGCACCTTGTTCTGCGGGTCGACGACGAGCACAAACTTCTTGCTCTGGTCGGTGCCGATGGCTGCCTCGTCGACGAGCAGTGCCGGGTGAGGCTCGCCCCCGCCCACGCGAATGCGGGCGTACAGGCCCGGCAAGAGCGCGCCGTCGGCGTTATCGAAGCGCGCACGCACGCGGATCGTGCCCGAGGTCGTATCGAAACGGTTATCGACCGAATACACGGTACCCTTGCGCGAATAGCCGGACTCGTTGGCCAGGCCCAGGTCGACGGGGACGCCGTTCGGCTTCGCGGTATCGCGCGCGAGATAGCGCAGATAGGTCTGCTCATCGACGTCGAACGCCGCGTAGATCGGCGAAACGGAGACCACGGTGGTCAGCGCAGGCGATTGGGCGCCGGCCGATACCGTATTGCCCACCGTGATTTCCGCGCGCGAGACGCGACCTGCGATCGGTGCCACGATTTGCGTATAGCCGAGGTTGATGCGAGCGGTTTCGAGCGCGGCGCGCGCCGCTTTCACGTTGGCGGCGGCCTCGCGCGCGGCGTTTTCCTTCTGGTCGAAGTCCTTCTTCGCGATGGCGTTATCCGCGATCAGCCGCTGCGCGCGGGCGAGGTCGGTGCTGGTGAAGACGTCGCGCGCCTGCGCCGACGCGAGTTGTGCCGCCGTGCGGTCGACTTCGGCCGCGTACGGACGCGGATCGATCGTGAAGAGCGCATCGCCCTTTTTCACGAGCTGTCCGTCCCGGAAATGCACGGCGGTGATGGTGCCCGACACGAGCGGCTTGATGTCGACGCGATCCACAGCGTCGAGGCGGCCGGAATAGCTTTGCCAATCGGTCACGGTGCGTGAGATCACGTTGGCTACGTCGACTTCCACTGTCGGCATGACTTGCGCGCTGGGAGGCGTGCTGGCGTCGACGCGCACGACCGTGAGCGTGCCCAGGGCCACGAGCGCGACCGTAACGGCGGCGGCAATAAGAACGGGTTTGCGAGCGAGGGTGGTCATTTTTTTAAAATCTCCGGAATCGGATGGACTCACTGGGTGGCACCGGTGGCGGGTGGCGCCAGCCGGCGTGTCAGGAACGCGGCCACTTCCCGCAGTGCGGCGGGCAGGGCGGCCAGGCCGTGATGGGACGCGCTGCGATGGCGCGTGACCTGTGTCGGCACGCCGGCGGCGATGAGCTCCGCCGCGTATTTTTCGGCTTCGACGTGCAGCAGGTCATGTTCGGCAGAAGCGATCAGCGTGGGCGGAAGGCCCGCGAGACGGCGCGATTCGAGCGGCGCGGCATACGGATGCAGACGCTGCGTTGCGTGCGGCAAATAGGCCCGATAGCAGCGGGCGCACTCGCTGGCTTCGATATCGCTTGGCGTGCGCCCGTCGGCCAGGCGCGTCATGCTGGGGTCGAGCAGGGGGGCGAGCAGTACCTGTGCCGAGATGGCAATTTCACCGCGATCGCGCGCCATCATCGTCAACGCTGCGGCGATGTTGCCGCCGGCGTCGTGCCCGGCCACGGCAAGACGGCGCGGACTGGCACCGTAGCGCCGGGCGTTGCGGTGCAGCCAGCGCGCGGCGCACCACGCATCTTCCGGCGCTGCGGGGAACGGGTGTGCCGGGGCGAGCGAATACCCCACCGAGACCACCAGCGCGGGGATGTGCAGGGCAAGATAGCGGGCCGCGGCGTCGCCGTCATTGAGCGAACCGTGGCAGAAGCCGCCGCCGTGGAAGTACAGCACCACCGGCAAATGCGCTTCGAGCGGCACCACGACGCCCGCCGCCCCGGCGCGCGCGGCGTCGGCGCCGGCGTGGCCGGTCGGCCGATACAGACGCAGGGTGACCGGGCCGGCATGACCGGCGACGCTCACCTCTTCGATGCGCAGTCCGTCGTCGGTGCGGTGCGTTTGGCCCGGACGTCCCGAGGGCGACTTGGGGTTGGCTGACATATGGCGTTGGGCTCGCGAGCGCGATACCCCTCTGATGACATTCGATGGATCGAAGTCTAGAGGCGACGGACATCGGGATAAACGCCTATAATTTGGCAACACTATTCGGTCAGATCGACTAATCGATATCGGCCTTGCCGGTATTGGCTTCTCCCGCCGACCAATTTGCTTATGCACTTGCGATGCGCGTGAAATAAGCCGGATTGGCTGATGCAACCACGTTTTCGAATGGGGAAATGTCATGGATCGCTTGCAAGCGATGCAGGTATTCACGCGAGTCGTCGAGGCAAACAGCTTTTCACGCGCGGCCGACAATCTCGGTTTGCCGCGCACCTCGGTGACCACGATTATTCAGAACCTCGAGGCGCATCTGGGGACCCGGCTGTTGCAGCGTACGACCCGGCGGCTCAACCTGACGCCTGACGGGGCCGCGTATTACGAGCGATGCCTGCGCATCCTCGCGGATATCGAGGAGACCGAATCGTCGTTCCGGGAGAGCAGCCAGCGCGTGCGCGGCAAGCTGCGCATCGACATGCCGGGTTCGCTCGGCAAGCTGGTGGTGCTGCCGGCGCTGTGCGAATTTCACGAACGCTACCCGGAAGTCGAACTTATGGTGGGCATGGGCGACAAGCCGGTCGACCTGATCCAGGAGGGCGTCGATTGTGTGTTGCGCGTTGGCACGCTTCAGGATTCGAGCCTGGTCGCGCGACGCGTGGGCCTGTTCCAAAGCCTGACGTGCGCGTCACCGGCTTATCTCGAGCGCATGGGCATGCCGCATTCGCTCGACGACCTGCAACGGCACACAGCGGTGCACTACTTCTCGAGCCGAACGGGGCGCGTCGTCGAGGACCAGTTCCTGGTGGACGGCAAGGAAGTCGAGATTCCCATGCCGGGGGCGGTCGCGGTCAACGACGCCGAGGCGTATCTGCAACTGGGACTCGCGGGGTTCGGGACGGTGCAGCTCGCGCGCTTCATGGCGCTGCCGTATCTGCAATCGGGCCAATTGGTCGAGATTCTGCACCAGTGGAAGCCGCCTCCCATGCCGATTTCGGCCGTGTATCCGCATAACCGACACCTATCGCCGAAGGTTCGCGTGTTTGTCGACTTCATCGCGGAACTCTTCGAACGTTGCCCGTTGCTGCAAGGGCTCGACGAAACCGCAGGCTCATGCAAGCCGACCGTGGCGGCCGATGACGCCGACGGTCACTGGGCCTCGTACGGCACGCAAATGGCGCCGCAAGACGTCGTGGTCTGACGGATTCGCCGGCACAGTGCCGGTCCACTTCGCAACGCTGGAAGACGCGCGCGCGCAGCCGCCCATCAGGCGCCGCGCGGGCGCTTCGTTTTGGGCAGGCCGGCGTGGAGTGGGGCGCGGGCCACGATGATGGGATGCCGCTGTCACAGTGATTGGCAATGCGGGCATGGCCGCATTCAACTCGCCAACTGTCGCTACCTTCGCGGCGACGCAAAGCGCACCGCGCTTGGGATAATTCTTAATCGAAATAAACCAAACGTGTCGCGGCCGGATTTATTTCGTATCGCGCTTGCCGCCCGGCGCCGTGTGCCGCGATGCAGTAAGGCGCCAGCGCTGCTGCGGGTGAGCAACAGTCGCACGTCCCTCTATTGCGTCTCCTTCCCGACTTGAATCGATGGCTCTCGCGGCGCGTTTGCGAGACGACACGCCGTTTGGGGCTGTCGGAATTCATCAGAATCGCTTTCGCAGGTGTCCGATGTTTAATTGATTCAAGGAGCGAAGCACCATGAACGAGAACGATCTGGAACTGCAACTCAACGAAGACCAAATCCGACACATTCAAGCGATCACCGGGCAGCGCATCGGCGCGATCCGAGTCGTGTCGAGCTTTCCCGAACTGCGCGGCGTATACGGCGGGCAAGGGGCCGGGGTGCAAGGCCATCTGAACGGTCAGGGTTTGCAAGGCGCGCAGGGCGTACAAGGTGTACAGGGCATACAGGGGGCGCAAGGAATGCAAGGTGCTCAGGGTATGCAGGGCCCGCAAGGTATGCAAGGCGTCCAGGGCATACAGGGTCCGCAAGGCGCTCAGGGCGTGCAAGGTCCTCAGGGGTATCAGCACGCTCAAGGCATTCAGGGCATGCAGGGTCCACAAGGTATGCAAGGTGCTCAGGGCATGCAGGGTCCACAAGGTGTGCAAGGTGTCCAGGGCATTCAGGGACCGCAGGGTATGCAAGGCATGCAGGGTCCACAAGGTATGCAAAGTGCTCAGGGCATCCAGGGACCGCAAGGTATGCAAGGTGTCCAGGGCATGCAGGGACCGCAGGGCATGCATGGTGCTCAGGGCGTGCAGGGCCCACAAGGTATGCAAGGTGTCCATGGCATGCAGGGCCCGCAAGGTATGCAAGGTGCTCAGGGCGTGCAGGGTCCGCAAGGTATGCAAGGTGTCCAGGGAATGCAGGGACCGCAGGGTATGCAAGGTGTCCAGGGCGTGCAGGGCCCACAAGGTATGCAAGGTGTCCAGGGCATGCAGGGCCCGCAAGGTATGCAAGGTGCTCAGGGCGTGCAGGGTCCGCAAGGTATGCAAGGTGTCCAGGGCGTGCAGGGTCCGCAAGGTATGCAAGGCGTCCAGGGCATGCAGGGTCCGCAAGGGTATCAGCACGGCCAAGGCGTGCAAGGCGCTCAGGGTATGCAGGGCCCGCAAGGCGTGCAAGGCGCTCAGGGCATACAAGGTCCGCAAGGCATGCAAGGCATGCAAGGCTCGCAAGGACTCCACTGATTCGACGTGACACCTTGGTCGGACACGGGCGCGAAACCGCAGAGGTTCTCGGCGGCTTGTGTCTTTTGCGTGTGATGCGGCTCGAACCGGTTGTGCGTCGAGTCGCGAATTCCGGGTGCTCCGGCGGGCACCCGGCATGGGAGCCGCTGTCATGTCGTCAACGCTCTTACCTTTATCAGCAGAACAGCGCTCGCGGTTGTTCAACGCGACCGGCGCGCCGTTACGCAGACTCCGTGTGGAACCTTCCACTGGCATCGGCGTTGCCGTCGATCGCTACTGTGCCCGGTGCCTGCTCACCGAAGACCTGCCTGGCGTGCATATCGAAGCCGACGGCATTTGTCAGGCCTGTCACGCGTTCGCGGCAGAAGCTGCTCGTGGCGACTACACGCAGCGCCGTCTACTGGACGTTGTGCAATCCTGTCGCGGCGAAGGCACGCCCGACGCCGTAGTGGCCTATTCCGGGGGCAAGGACAGTGCGCTCACGCTGCTCCTTGCTGTAAAGGAGTTGCATTTGCGCCCCATCGCCGTGCTCGTCGACAACGGCTTCATTCCCGATGAGGTCAAGGACAACGCGAGGACATTCTGCGCGCGCTTTGGCGTTGAGCTGGTGATCGAGACGATCGACATTCGCCAGGTGGCCCGCGAATCGCTGGCGTCCAGTTCCGGCAAGATTCCGTGTACCTCGTGCATCGGCGGCGTGTTCGCGGCGATGGCGAAGACGTGCAGAACGTACGGTGTCCGACTCATTCTCAGTGGACACCGATTTCCGCCGCTGGCGTATCCGGTGAGCGGATTCACGAAGCGTGACGCCGACAACGGCTTCTTCTGTGCCTCGCCGTTGCTCGCGCGAGGGTTGAGCGAGGCCGAGCAGATGCAGTGGATCCGGGACGCCGGTTGGCAACCCACGGCCATGGCGGGCAACACATCGAACTGCAAGCTGATCGGGGTGGTGGAGCAGCATCTCTATGACGTGCAAGGATTCAATCCCCACATCTACGAGGTGTCGAAGGAGATTCGCGCCGGCTTCTACGATCGACGCACGGGGTTTGGCAAAGTCGATCGTCCGGAGATATCCGCCGAGCAACTGCAATGGGTGCGCGAGCGAATGCTGCCGGATGCGCCCGAGACGGCGACCTCACGCGACGCTGACAATGTCCCGGGGGAGGCCGCTGTACGAGGGCGCCAGCGCGACGAACCGGCTACGCCAAAGTGAGCGCCATGCACGACTCCATCATCGTGACCGACAATTTCTATCGCGATCCCGCCGACGTGCGCGATTTCGCGTTGAAGCAGACCTTCGCGGTCAAGGGAAACTATCCCGGTGCGCGTACCGAGGCGTTTCTTCACGACGGCGTCACGTCGGCAATCCAGGACATCGTGAAGTCTCCCATCACCTATTGGCCGGTCGACACCTACAACGGTGCGTTTCAATACAGCGTGCAGCGCGATATCACGTGGGTGCATGCCGACCACACCACAGTGTGGTCCGGCGTGGTCTATCTCACGCCCGACGCACCACCGACGGCAGGAACGGCCTTCTTCCAGCATATCGACACCGGCTTCGACCTCTACCCCGAAGACGACGACCAGCGGCAACGTTGCGACGCCGATGCCGCCGCATGGGAGCGCTGGGAGATGACCGACCGCATCGCGAATCGCTTCAATCGCCTCATCCTGTTTCGCGGTAGACGGTTTCACGCGAGCCAGGGGCATTTCGGCGACTGCAAGGAGAACGGGCGCCTGTTTCAAACGTTCTTTTTCAACACGCAGTATTGACGTTCCCCTTCCTTTCGATCGGAGGTACTTTCATGACGGCTTCGGAACTCTTCTTCCCAGTGGGTTCGCTCGACCTGAGCGAGGCGCAATCAGCAGAGATCAAATCGGCGTTCGGACATGAGATGGCGGCCGTGCCGCTCTATCGTGTAGTGCCCGTGTCGTCCAGTGACCGGTACGTTGCGTTGGAGGGCGTGCCGGGTTTGCCGGGAATTCTGGTGCACTACCGCGACGAAGATCCTGCCCAAGGCGGAAAGATCATCGCGTCGGTCAGGGCGGAAATGGCGCGCGCACCGGACGACTCCGCCGTCTTCGCGGCACACACGAAGCTGATGGCGCCGCGAGCCGAGAGCGAGTCCGCCAAAAGCGGGCCGCCGGCGGCCGGCAAGCGCAAGTGAGCGGCGCCGCGCGTCGTTCCGCACCATGCTGACCTCACCCGGCGCGACGGCGCACGGCAACGCTAACGCTAACGGCGATCTGTTGGTGATGGTCAAGGTCGCCGAGCGTTGCAATATCGACTGTCGCTATTGCTACATTTATCACGGTGTCGATCAGGGCTGGCGCGAGCGGCCGAAGCGGTTGCACGCGTCCCACCTCGATGCGCTGGTAACGCGTCTGGCGGAACATCGCAGTGCGTTTCCGACGGCGCGAATGACGCTGGAAGTTCACGGGGGTGAGCCGCTGCTGCTCGGCAAATCCCATACCGAGCGCTTCTTCTCGAACTTGCGACGGCGCCTGCCGGCGTCGGACCTCGCCATCATTACACAGAGCAACGGCGTGTTGATCGACGATGACTGGCTGGATCTTTACGCGCGGTACGACGCGAGCCTGGGCATCAGCTGCGATGGGCCGCCCGACATGCATGACCGGCATCGGTACGACTTCGCGCGACAAGGTACGGGCAAGCGCGTCGAGCAGGCGATTCTGCGATGTCTTGCGCATCGCGCATCGCAGCGGGTCTTCAATGGGGTGCTGGCCGTGATCGATCCAAGTCATGACCCGGTGCGCATGCTCGATTACTTTCGGTCGCTCGGACTGACGGCCATCGACTTCCTGCTCCCCGATGCCAATTTCGCAGCACCGCCCCGTCACATCCAGGCGTACACGCACGCTCGGCTGCTCAGCTTCCTGTGTCGAGGGTTCGATGCCTGGCTTGCCATCGACGATCCGGGCTTCAGCGTACGCATCTTCGAAACGTTCATTCGCGGCGTGCTCGGTCGTCGCTCGGAACTCGATGCCTTTGGCGGGGCGCTTGCGCCGATCGTCGTCGTGGAGAGCGATGGCAGTTATCGCTTGCTCGACGTGCTCGCCATCTGCGAGGAGGGGGCCACCCACACGGGGTTCAACCTCACGTCTCACCCGTTGCGGGCCTGCAGCGATTTCGCGCGCACTCGCTACCCCGAGCCCCATGCGGCTTGCCAACAATGCGAGGCATTTGCGGCGTGCGGCGGGGGATACGTTGCCCATCGATTCGACGGGCGCAGTTACGACAATCCCAGTTTTTATTGTCACGCGCTGCTGGGCTTTTATCGCCACGTCAGGGCGCGGGTGCAGGGGGTGACGTCTCCGATCTCGCTCATTGCAAACCCAAAGGGCTGAGTCTGTGAAACATCGAACTCAGCCCTGCCTGGCTCAACGGTGCAAAAGCGTGTTCAGGAACTCGCCTGCGCCACACGTTCCGAGAGGTGCGCGAGGGCGTCGTCGACCTGATCGATGAGAATCAGGCAGAGATCGCCGGGTTGCAGGCGCGCGAGCGCCGTGTCGATGGCCACGAACTCGCCGTGAATCTCGTCGATGTGGCTGGCCCGTCGCGCGCCGACCAGACCTTCGCGCAACAGACCCAGCACTTCGCCGTCTTCGCGGCCGCGCTGACACTGATCCTGGTAGAGCAGCACGTCGTCGAACGCATCGCCAAGGATCTGTGTCTGACGGCGGATATCCTCGTCACGACGGTCGCCCGCGCCGGAAATCACGACTGAACGGCGTCGCGCCGGCATCGTCTCGACCGCCTGCGCAAGCGCGGCAATGGCGTCCGGATTGTGGCCGTAGTCGGCAATCACGGTCGCGCCGCGGTAGTCGAACACGTTGAAGCGCCCCGGCGCGGTGCCAGCGTCGTTCACGAAGGTGGCCAGCCCGGCCCGGATCGTCGCCGGATCGAGATTCAGCGCCCAGGCCGCACCAATGGCCGCCATCGCGTTCTCGACCTGGAAGCCGATGCTGCCGCCGCGCGTGAGCGGAATCGCGGCGAGCGCGTAGCGGGTCTGGTTGCCGCCGTGACACGTCACGATATTGCCGCCGTCGACATAGACCACGCGTTTGCCCTTCGCGCGATGCGTGGCCAGAACCGGATGTGCAATGTCCATGGCGAAGAAGGTCACGTCTCCCGGGCAGGCGTCGGCCATGCGCGCCACCATCGGATCGGCGGCATTGAGTACGGCCATGCCGCGCGGTGCCACATTGCGCACGATCACACTCTTGAGCACGGCGAGGTCTTCCACCGTGTTGATGTACGACAGGCCCAAGTGGTCGCCCATGCCGATATTGGTCACCACGGCCACATCGCAGCGGTCGTAGGCCAGGCCTTCGCGCAGCAAGCCGCCACGCGCGGTTTCGAATACGGCGGCATCCACGTCCGGATGCATCAGTACGTTGCGCGCGCTGCGCGGGCCGCTGCAATCGCCCGTGTCGATGCGCTGGCCGCTGATATAGATGCCGTCGGTGCCGGTCATGCCCACGCGCAGGCCTTGCTGGCCGATGAGGTGGGCAATCAGGCGCACCGTGGTGGTCTTGCCGTTCGTGCCGGAGACGGCCACGAGCGGAATGCGGCCATCGTCACCGTCGTCGAACATCGTCGAGACGATGGCTTCGCCAACTGCGCGGCCCTTGCCGTAAGACGGCTGCAAGTGCATGCGCAGGCCCGGCGCGGCGTTGACTTCCACGATGCCGCCCGCCTGATCTTCGAACGGCTTGATGACGGTCTCGCACACGGCATCGACACCGGCGATGTCCAGCCCCACCTGCTGCGCAGCGGCGATGGCGCGCGCGGCGATTTCCGGATGGACGTCGTCGGTCACGTCGGTGGCCGTGCCGCCGGTCGACAGGTTGGCGTTGTTGCGCAGCACGATTCGCGCACCGGCCGCTGGCACGGAGTCGGCGTTCAACCCCTGCTTGGCAAGCGTGGCGAGTGCGATGTCGTCGAAACGAATCTTGGTGAGCGAGGTCGCATGGCCTTCGCCACGGCGTGGATCGGCATTGACCGTCTCGACCAACTGGCGCACGGTGTGCACGCCGTCGCCGGTCACTTGCGGCGGATCGCGGCGGGCAGCGGCGACCAGCTTGTTGCCGATCACGAGCAAACGGAAATCGTGCCCAGGAATGTAGCGCTCGATGATGACGTCGCGGCTGATGTCCTGCGCGGCTTCGAACGCTTTCTCGATCTCTTCGCGCGTGCGCAGACGCACGGCCACGCCCTTGCCCTGGTTGCCGTCGCGCGGTTTGACGACGACCGGCGCGTCGATATCCTGCACCAGCTTCCACGCGGCTTCGATATCGCGCACGGTGCCGCCCAGCGGGACCGGCACGCCGGCGGCGTGCAGCAACGTCTTGGTCAGATCCTTGTCTTGCGCAATCGACTCGGCCACGGCCGACGTGCGGTCGGTCTCCGCCGCCTGAATGCGCCGTTGCTTGCTGCCCCAGCCGAACTGCACCATCGAGCCTTCGGTCAGGCGGCGATACGGAATGCCGCGTGCGACGGCGGCATCCACGATCGAGCCGGTCGACGGGCCGAGGCGCACGTCTTCATCGAGATCGCGCAGACGATAGAGGGCATCGGCCAGGTCGAACGGACCGTCGTCGAGGGCGGCGTGGATCAGTTGCTGCGCCAGTTCGAAGGCGAGGCGTCCGACGGGTTCTTCGCTGTATTGCACCACCACCTGGAACGTACCGGGTTCGATGGTCTGCGTCGTTTGGCTGAATGTTACCGGGCACCCTGCAGCGGCCTGCAGATGCAGGGCCGTCGTGGCGAGGGCGTCTGCCAGCGACACCGGACGCTCTTCGGCGTCAGGCGTCAGCGCGGGCAGTTCGGGAAAGCGTGCACGCAGGCGAGCCTCGAAACCGGCCAGATTGCCGATCGAGTATTCCAGATCGGTGCACGTCACGATCGCCTCGATGGCGGTGTGACGGCTCCAGAGGTTGGGCCCGCGCAATGCGCGGATACGGGAGACTTCCATAAATTGCAATCCCTGTCTGTCCACTTCGCGTCCCTGTATGGCGGTGGGTTGGCGAGAAAAACGACTGTGGCTTGGGTATTCGGTAACGGGCTAAATAGGCGAGGGGACGGCGGCAGATAACCCTGCACGCCGCCACTCGCGGCTCACGTCGGTCAGGCCGCCAGCGCACGCATCGGCTGGCCCATCCACTGATGCACCAGATCGAGCATCGCGGCCGCTCCGCCTTCGTCGGCTTGCAACACGAGCAGGTCACCGCTCACGAGCTGGGCGAGCGCCGCTTCGGCAGCGGCACGTCGCTCGCCGGCGTCGATCACCTGCACCTTGCGCTCGGCATCGATGCCCGCGCGCAGTTGCGCACGCGACTCGGCCAGCGGGCGCTTGCGCTCGACGCTCAGGTCGTCGCACAGCACGACGTGCTCGAACGTCTGCGCCAGCAGTTTGCCCTCGGCTTGCAGGTCGTCGTCCATCCGGTCGACGCCGGGGCCGTACACCACCATGCGCCGCTCGGCGGGCAGGGTCGCCAGTGCCGCGGCCAGCGCCGTGAGCGCCGGGGCGTTATGGGCGTCGTCGACAATGACCGTCGCGCCTTGCTTTTCAAACAGCGTGAAGCGGCCCGGGGCGTCGACCTGCCCCACGTCGAACGTGGTCACGCCGGTGCGCAGGACGTCGAGCGTCACGCCCATCGACCAGGCGGCTGCGACAGCCGCGAGTACGTTTTCGATCTGGAAGCCGACACGGCCGGCATAGGTCAGCGGCATCGTGGCCGTCGCGCCGAGCGTGGTTTCCTCGGTACCGTTGGCCAGCATGACATCGCCATTGCGCACAAACACCGCGCGCTTGCCCGCCGCGCGATGCGCCACGATGGCCGGCAGGTGATCATCCAGCCCGAAGAAGATCACGTCGCCATCGCACAGCTCAGCCATTTCCACGACGAGCGGATCGCGCGCGTTGAGCACGGCCACGCCGTCGGGCAGTACCACGTCGATCTGGGTGCGCAATACGCTGAACATCCGGTCGACGTCTTCGACGAAATACTGGCCCAGATGATCCGGCCGGTCGATGTTCGTCACGATACCGACCTGGCAGCGGTCGTACGCGAGGCCTTCCGAGAGGATGGCGGTGTTGTCGTTCTCAAAGACGGCTGCCGTCACGCTGGCATTCATCAGGACACGGTGCGCGGCGTCCCAGTTGGCACGGTCGCCGGCTTGCACCAGGCGCTTGTCGAGGAACAGGCCGTCGCTGCATGCGAGGCCGGTACGCTCGCCCGCGAGTTGCAGCAGGTGCGTGAGCAGGCGCGCGGTCACGGTCTTGCCGTTCGTGCCGGTAATGCCGACGACCGGAATGCGCCCGGCGTCGCCATCGGGGAACAGATGGTCGACGATGGCGCGACCGACGGGGCGCGGCACGCCATCGGCCGGCTTCAGATGCATGAGCAGGCCCGGGCCGGCGTTGACTTCGACGATGGCGCCACGCTGTTCGACCAGCGGGCGCGAAATGTCTTCCGCCACAAGATCGACGCCGGCGATGTCCAGACCGACGATGCGGGCGGCCAGCGACGCATGCGCCGCCACGCTCGGATGCACGCGGTCGGTGACATCGAACGCGACGTTGCCGTTGCGCTGGATCAGCACGTTCTTGCCCTCGGGCGGCACGGCATCGGCGTCGAAGCCCTGGCGCTTGAGTTCCAGGCGAGCCGACGAGTCGATGCGCACGCGATTGAGCGGCTGATCTTCGGCGCTGCCGCGGCGCGGGTCGCTGTTGATCTGTAATTCGATGAGTTCCGAGACGGTGTGCTGGCCGTCGCCGACCACCGTGGCCAGTTCCCCCATGGCCGCAGCCACGACGCGCCCGCCCACGACCAGCAGACGGTGTTCCAGACCCGGCACGAATCGCTCGACGATCACGCCGCTGCCCTCTTCCAGCGCGACTTCGAATGCCGTGACGACTTCGTCGCGCGTGGTGAGATTGATGAACACGCCGCGGCCGTGGTTGCCGTCGTATGGCTTCACGACGACCGGCAGGCCGATGTCTTCGGCGGCTTCCCACGCATCGTCGGCGTTCTCGACCAGACGGCCTTCCGGCACGGGCACGCCGCACGATTCAAGCAGTTGCTTCGTGAGATCCTTGTCGCGCGAGATGCTCTCGGCGATCGCGGGGGTACGGTCCGTTTCGGCGGTCCAGATGCGACGGGCGGCGGCACCGTAGCCCAGTTGCACCAGATTGCCGTCGGACAGACGAATGTGGGGGATGTCGCGGTCGTCGGCGGCGTCGACAATGCACGCCGTGCTTGGGCCGAGGCAGTGTTTGTCGACCAGGCCGCGCAACGTTTCCACTGCGGCATCGACATCGTAGGGGCGGTCTTCGATGGCCGCCATGACCAGATCGCGGGCCGCGAACAGCGCGGCGCGGGTCACCTCTTCGTGCCAGGCCCGCACGATCACTTTATAGACGCCTGAGATCGGGGTTTCACGCGCCTTGCCGAAGCCCCCGGGCATGCCGGCGAGGTTTTGCAGCTCGAGCGTGACGTGCTCGAGAATATGGCCGGGCCAGGTACCTTCACGCAGGCGCTGAAGGAAGCCGCCGCGCTCGCCGATGCTGCAACGGTGCTCGACGAGGGACGGCAGCCATGCCGACAGTCGCTCGGGGAATCCAGGGATCTTATTGGACGGGAACGCTTCGAGTTCGCCGATATCGACCCATGCCTCAAGCACCGGCCGATATGTCCACATATTCGGGCCGCGCAGCGACAGGACATCGAAAATCTCAATGTCTTTCTTTTTCATACTCAAGGCAAATTCACGCATCAAGGCGGGGTTCGGAGAAGCTGGTCAGGCCGCTTTCAGGCGGCACGGCCGCTTGCGCTCGTGCAGTTAACTGGTTACTTAACGTAAGAATCCGTAAACGGTTGACCGTCGCAACAATATTTCCATGCTGCACCGTGTCATCGCGGAACTCCACGCCGCAAAAGGCGTCGCTGTGGTTATACTTGCGGCAATTTCGCGGACTGACAGGGAAAGTCCGCCTCGCTATTTCCTCGTTTGCCTCGATGTCCGCCCCTTGAGGACACGTCTGCCGCAGCAATGACCGACATCCCCACTTCGACAGCGCCCCCCGCGGCGGCCCCGACTGCCCCTTTCGAGGGTGGCCCTTCCGGCGCGGCTGCCGAGTCCTGGTATTCCGACGTCGCTTCGCAACTGGCCGACGACGAAACCGTACTGACCTGGTTGACGGTCGATCTCGACGCACAACTGCATTTCGCGCATGGCGTGGTGGTTGCGACCGAGCGCCGGATCCTGGCGCTCGACGCGCGTCGAGACGCGCATGCGCAAACGGGCAGCCAGCCGGGTTGGCAGTCGTGGCCCTATCGCGCCGACCTGTCGCTGACACATACCGATCATGCGGGCGTTGGGACGCTGGAATTGTGCGACGCGCGCGAAAAGCTGGCGAGCTGGCGCTATACGCTGGGCCATAATCCGGCCGCGCTGACGCTGTTGGACACGGTGTTACGGCAGCGCGACGCGCGGGTGGCGGGCCATACCGCCAGCGAGGTACCGAACGAAGTGGGCACCTGCCCGATCTGTCAGGCGGAACTGCCGCCGGGTGCCGACGAGTGTCCGCAATGCAACCCGGAAGTCGAGCCCCCACCGTCGACATGGGCATTGCTGCGCCTGTGGCGGTTCGCGCGGCCATACCGCTTCCAGTTGCTGGCCGGCTTCCTGCTCACGCTCTGCGCCACCGGGGCCACGTTGATCCCGCCGTATCTGACGATGCCGCTCATGGACAACGTGCTGATCCCGTTCCAGAACGGCAAGCCGATCGATTACCACCTGGTGGGAATTTATTTGTCGGGCCTGATGGGGGCGGGCGTGGTCGCCTGGATATTGGGCTGGGCGCGTACGTATCTGCTGGCCAAGGTGTCGGAGCGCATCGGTGCCGATCTGCGCACCGCGACATACTCGCATCTGTTGCGCCTCTCGCTGGAGTATTTCGGCGGCAAGCGCACGGGCGACCTGATGGCGCGTATCGGCTCGGAAAGCGACCGCATCTGCGTGTTCCTCTCGCTGCACCTGCTCGACTTCGCCACCGACGTGCTGATGATCGTCATGACGTCGGTGATTCTGGTGTCGATCAATCCCTGGCTGGCTGCCGTCACGCTGTTGCCGCTGCCGTTCATCGCCTGGCTGATCCATCTGGTGCGCGACCGTTTGCGCCACGGCTTCGAGAAGGTCGACCGGATCTGGTCGGAAATCACCAACGTGCTGGCCGATACCATTCCGGGCATTCGCGTGGTGAAGGCATTCGCTCAGGAAAACCGCGAGGTCGCGCGCTTCAAGGAAGCCAATCGTCACAACCTGGTGGTCAACGACCGTGTGAACAAGGTGTGGTCGCTGTTCTCGCCGACGGTCACGTTCCTCACCGAGGTGGGGCTGCTCGTCGTGTGGATCTTCGGCATCTGGCAGGTCTCGAAGCACGAGATCACCGTCGGGGTGCTCACCGCGTTCCTCACCTATATCAGCCGCTTCTACACGCGTCTCGATTCGATGAGCCGTATCGTGTCGGTCACGCAGAAGGCCGCGGCCGGTGCGAAGCGCATCTTCGATATTCTCGATCACGTCTCGAACGTTCCCGAGCCGGTCAACCCGGTGCACCTGAAGGAAGTAAAGGGCGCCATCGACCTGCGCGACATCGGATTCCGCTACGGCAACCGAGCGGTGATCCGGGGCATGGACCTGCGCATCGCACCGGGCGAGATGATCGGTCTCGTGGGGCACAGCGGTTCGGGCAAGAGCACGCTGGTCAATCTGATCTGCCGTTTCTACGACGTGTCCGAAGGTTCGATCCAGATCGACGGCGTGGACATTCGCGCGTTGCCGGTATCGGACTTCCGCCGCAACGTCGGTCTGGTGTTGCAGGAACCGTTTCTGTTCTTCGGCACCATTGCCGAGAATATCGCCTACGGCAAGCCGGAGGCGACGCGCGCCGAGATCGTGGCGGCCGCGCGCGCCGCACACGCGCATGAGTTCATCCTGCGTCTGCCGCACGGTTACGATTCGCTTGTCGGGGAGCGCGGACAGGCGCTGTCGGGCGGCGAGCGTCAACGCATCTCGATCGCTCGCGCCCTGCTGATCGACCCGCGCATCCTGATTCTCGACGAGGCGACGTCGTCGGTCGATACGGCCACCGAGAAGGAAATTCAGAAAGCGCTGGACAACCTCGTCAAGGGCCGCACGACGATCGCCATTGCACACCGGTTGTCGACGCTGCGCAAGGCCGACCGGCTGGTGGTGCTCGATCGCGGCAAGATCGTCGAAGTGGGCAACCACGATGCGCTGATGGCCCGCGAAGGCGCTTACTACACGCTGTACCAGGCCCAGCAACGCAACGTCGACACGGATATCGACGCGGCACTCGAGACGGTCGAAGCCGCCGCCGTGCTGGCGGCCGTGACCGCGGCACCGGCCCAGCCGCTTTCCGCCAACTGAACGTTCGCGAAGACACTCATGCAGATTGATTTCACCTTGTCTCGTAACGCCTTCGGCCGCCTGGTGCTGACCGACGCGGCTGGCGTCTCTCATGAAGGCGTGGTGCCCGTGCGCGCGTTTCCGATTGCGGCGCCGCAGGACGGCCTCGCGCTTGTGAGTCAGGAGGGGCGCGAACTGGTCTGGCTCGACTCGCTCGACGGACTGCCCGCCGCGATGCGCGCGCTGTTGCAGGACGAACTCGCCGCACGCGAATTCATGCCGGAGGTGTTGCGCATCAAGAGCGTTTCGACCTACGCGACGCCCAGCACATGGACCGTCGAGACGAATCGCGGCGAGGCGGCGTTCGTGTTGCGCGGCGAAGAGGACATTCGGCGCCTGGGCGGGCAGACGTTGCTCATTACCGATAACCACGGTATTCACTTCCTGATTCGGGACACCGGCACGCTCGACAAGCCGAGCCGGAAGATCCTCGATCGCTTTCTCTGACACGATGCGCGTTGCCGAATTTCGCCGTGCCGCCCGGCACTGGTAAAATCTCGGCTTTTGCTTTTTGCGGTGATGCCGATGTGGTTCAAGAATCTTCAGTTGCACCGAATTCCTGCCGGTTGGTCCATGAGCGTCGCGCAAATGGAAACGGCATTGGAGAAGCACGCCTTCTGCGAAGGCGGTAGCCTCGAAATGCAAGTGCAGGGCTGGGCGCCGCCGCGTGAGGGGGGCGAACTGGTGCACAGCATCAACCGTCAGTTTCTGCTCGCCTATCGTGCCGAGAAGAAGCTGCTGCCGTCCACCGTCGTGAATCAGGTCACGCGCGCCAAGGCGGTCGAGTTGGAAGAGCAGCAAGGCTTCAAGCCGGGCCGCAAGCAGATGCGTGAGCTCAAGGAGCAGGTCACCGACGAACTGCTGCCGCGTGCATTCGGCATTCGCCGCGACACGCGCGTGTGGATCGACCCGGCCAATCGCTGGCTCGTGATCGACGCCGCGTCGCCCGCCAAGGCCGACGAAGTGCGCAGCCTGCTCCTCAAGACGCTCGACATCACGCTCGAGAACGTGGAACTCAACGAGGCGCCCGTGGCAATGATGACCTCGTGGCTCGCGGGCAATGACGCGCCGGGCGGCTTCACCGTCGACCAGGACGTGGAGTTGCGCTCGAATACCGACGAGAAGGCGGCAGTGCGCTATGTGCGCCACCCACTCGACGGGGCGGACGTGCGTCAGCATATCGAGGCTGGCAAGCGCTGCACCAGGCTGGCGATGACGTGGAACGACCGGATCTCCTTCGTGCTGACCGACGCTTTCGTCATCAAACGTGTGACGCCGCTCGACGTCATCAAGGATGCCGCCGATCCGACGGCCGAAGGCGAAGCCGAGAAGTTCGACGCCGACATCGCGCTCATGACCGGTGAGCTCGCCCGCATGCTCGACGATCTGGTCGAGGCGCTGGGCGGCGAGCGTCAAATGGGTCAGATGGACAAGGCCGCCTGACGCGCAGGCGTCGCTTGCCGCAGGACGACGAACGCCGCGAGGCCCCTGAGGGTGTCGCGGCGTTTTTTCGTGGCGTGCCGGGTTGAGCGTTGGTGGCTACGCCGCCGGTTCCTGCAGGTACACGCCCAGCGACAGCGCTTGCTTGACTTGTCGCGTGCCTTCGTCGACGCAGACCTCCTCTTCGCCTGCCTCGATGGCGTCGTAAGCCTGACGCACCACGTCGGCCGGGTCGAGCTTGTCGGCGTCGAACCCCCGAGTCAGGTCGGTATCGATGTAACCTGCGTGCAAACCGACCACCTGCGTATTTTGGGCACGCAACGCGTTGCGCAAGCCATTGGTCAGCGACCACGCGGCCGACTTCGTGATGGAGTATTCAGGCAGCGCGTCTGCGCTGATCCAACTCACGATCGACAGGACATTGAGCAGTGCGCCACCGCCGTTGCGTCCCAGGGCCGGGGCGAACGCCTGCGTCATGCCGAGTACGCCGAACAGGTTCGTCTCCAGCGTCTCGCGCAGCAGCTCGGTGGCGCCCGGGCCGGTCAGCCCTTCGGTGAGGCGTGCAATCCCCGCGTTGTTGATGAGCAGCGTGACGTCGCCCGCCAGACTTGCCGCAGCCGCCACCGCCTCCGGGTCGTTGACGTCGAGCTTGACCGGGATGACCCCCGGCAGCGTGACCTTCGACGGATCGCGCGACCCGGCGTACACCTTCTTCGCGCCACGTTCGAGCGCCTGTTTCGCAAACGCCAATCCCAGGCCACGGTTGGCGCCGGTCACGAATACCACGGCATCTTTGATCTTCATTTCAGAACTCCAGCAGGGTCATCGAGTCACGTCGACCCTGTGGAAGACGTGAGCGTTGGGTTATACTTCATGACGATGGTGATCGTAATCGTCATCGTTGACGCATTGTGCCGAGTCTGGCATCGATATGTCAATGGTGATCGTCATTGTCTTTGTCGATGACGACGATAGTTCGATGGTGTGAGCGCGTCTGGACGAGCGTTGCGAGTCCTGAGGAGCGGGGGATGGGAATTTCAAGAGAGCAGGCTGCGGAAAACCGCGAGGCGATCGTCGCGGCGGCGGAACGGCTGTTTCGTGAGCACGGCGTTGACGCCGTGGGGCTGACGGCGCTGATGAAGGCCGCGGGGTTCACGCAGGGGGGCTTCTACAATCACTTCAAGTCGAAGGACGCACTGGTTGCGGCCGTGATGTCGCGCGCGGTGGCGGCGAGCAACGGGCTGCTGGCAGGCGGTGACGCGGCGGCGGAGGCGGTGTTGTCGCCGACGGCGCGCGTCGAGCGGTATCTGTCGATGGCGCACCGCGATGACGTGGCGTGTGGCTGCCCGATGGCTGGATTTGCGGGGGATGCCCCGCGCATCGGCGACGAAGCGCAAGCATGGTACGCGAAGGGGCTGGCCGACATGATCGAGCGAATGACCCAGGCCGGTATCGAGCAAGGCCTGAGTCGGGCGCACGCGAATCGGGCGGCGATGGCGCGCTTCGCGCAAATGGTGGGCACGCTCGTGCTGTCGCGCGCGGTCGTCAGCGCAGATCCGGCGCTCTCGGAGGCATTGCTGGCCGCCGGACGTGACGCGCTCAACGGACGCGACACCGACGGCGTCAAGTGAAAGCCGCGAGGCAGCGCGCCGTGGGGGAGACACGCCAGACGCTGCGCAAGGCGTGAATCCCTAGTGCTGGGGCCAGCGCCATGCGGCGCGCAACCCGTCCCGTAGAAAGTCAACGAAGGCGCGTGTGCGCGGTGCGAGATGCCGGCTGTGCGGATACACGGCATGCAGCGGCGACGCCGGCATTTGCAGCGAGGGCAATACGCGCGCAAGACGTCCCGCCTGGATATCGTCCCCCACGTCCCAGATGGATTTCTGTGTGATGCCCGCACCGTGCAGCGCCAATTCGTGCGCGGTATCCCCATCGTCGACAACGTAGGTATCGCGGACCTGGATGCGCAACGTTTCGGATTGCCACACGAATCGCCAGTCGCCGTGCGGCGCGTGGCCGAACAGAATGCAGTCATGCTGTTGCAGATCGCCAGCGTCATGCGGCGTGCCACGCCGCGCCAGATAGGTCGGAGACGCGACCAGCACGCGGTAGTTCGGGGCGAGTTCCTGCGCGACGAGGCTGGAATCGGGCAGGGTGCCGACGCGGATGGCCACGTCGATGCCGTGCGCGACCAGATCGACCCATAGGTCGCTGAGTTCGAGATGCACTTTCAGGGCGGGATGCCGTTCGCGAAACGCGACCAGCAGCGGCGCCAGATGACGACGGCCGAAGGCGCGCGGCGCGCTGATGCGAAGCACGCCACCGACGGTGCCCGCCTGTCGCGTCATCAGCCGCTCGGTCTCGGCAATTTCCGCGAGGATTCGCTGGCAGCACGTATGAAACACCTGCCCTTCGTCGGTGAGCGCCTGTTTGCGGGTGGTGCGATTGAGCAGGCGAACGCCAAGGCGCTGCTCGAGCAGCCCGAGCCGCTTGCTCACGACGGCAAGCGACAGCCCCATCTCCCGCGCGGCGGCCGACATGCTGCCCGTGGTAACGACACGGTCGAATACGGTGAGATCCAGCGTCTGGTCGATCATCTTGTGCAGATTCTCAATGAATTGTAGAGAGTCATTCAGTTTTCAACGGGATTATCGTTCCATGAGATGAGTATCACAATAGCGCCGTGACATCGCGTGCCGGGGCTGGACGGTCAATCCACCGGCGGCCACCGGCAGGTGGCGCGATTCCGCCCTCGTTCCGATCGTTTTCAGGAGTTTCATCATGTTCAATTTCGAAGGTCAGCGTGTGTTGGTCATCGGCGGCAGCTCCGGCATTGGTCGTGCCGCCGCCCAGGCGTTCGCCAAGGCAGGCGCGGCCGTGACCATTGCCTCGCGTAGTCAGGCGAAGCTCGACGACGCGCTTGCCACGCTAGGCCCGACCGCCCGCGCTCTGGTACTGGACACGGAAGACGCGGCTGCCGTCGAACGGTGCTTCGCCGACCACGCCCCCTGGCAACACGTGGTCGTCTCGGCCGCGCAAACCCCGACCGGGCAGGTGCGCAAGCTCTCGCTGGACGACGCGCATGCCGCCTTTGACAGCAAGTTTTGGGGCAGTTACCACGTCGCGCGCTATGCGCGCATTGAAGACGGCGGTTCGCTCACGCTGACGTCGGGCTTTCTGAGCGTGCGCCCGAGCACGTCGTCGGTCGTTCAAGGCGCAATCAACGCCGCCATCGAGGCGCTGGCGCGAGGGCTGGCACTGGAACTGTCACCCGTGCGTGTGAACACCGTCTCGCCGGGGCTCACCGTCACGCCGCTATGGGACAAGCTGTCAGAGGCCGATCGCGAGGCGATGTATCGCAACGCGGCGGAGCGCTTGCCCGCGCGCCGTGTGGTCGCTGCGGAGGACGTGGCCAACACGATTCTTTATCTGGCGGGCACGCCGAGTGCCACGGGTTCGACCGTGCTGATCGACGCGGGCGGTGCGATCGCCTGACGGCGAGCCTCTCGACGATGCGAATCCTGCGTCTCGACGGCAAAAATGCCATTAAAAAGCGAACGATATGTTGCGTCGCAGCAGGTGAGCAACGCGATGATGTCGAGGCGCTTGATGTCGCGCAAACACGGTATACCCGGATCACTTTCGGGTACCTATTTCGATAGGGATTGCCTAGAATGAAAGCGTGCCATCCCGCCATGTCGAAGTTAGGAGGCCGCTATGCTGACAGGGAGCTTGATTGCCATGTTGATCATCGTGCTGGTCGTCGGCGCGGCGGTTGCGTGGCTCGTTGATCGCAATTGGTGCCGGGAGCATCCGGCGGCGCGACACACGTGGCGGCGTCACTCTCGGGACGTCCGGCACGGTTGAGCGCGCAGGTATCGAGGGGGCGATCCCCTCACCCAATGAAAAGCCCGCCTTCCGGCGGGCTTTTACATCTTACGGACACCTCAACAGCAGGCTGGGCGCTCAGGCAACGGCCTGAAGGACATACTTGCCCTGGACGGTCAGTCGCGGGGACTTCTCACCCGACGCCAACTCTTCCCATTCGATCAATTTGCTTTCGAGCAATGACTCGAGGTCCAGGCGATCATGCTCCACTTGCTCAGGAGCGTCCTTGACCAGCATCAGGGTGGCAAATTCATGATGACTCAGCATCGTCGTCTCCCGGTTTGCGGTTCCACAGGGGGTCCCTCGTCAGGGAATTTAAGGATAGGTCACGAATATGGCACTTGCGCGACAAAATTCGCACTTTCGATGCTGCTTCGCAGCACGTCTCTTACGACACTTTCCCACTGCCAGCATAGCCCTTCCTCATGTCACTGGCATGTCAGCAGCCCCCGTTCCTTACTGTCGGAACCGTTGGTTCATGATACAAAATGCTGCAATGCGACAACAGTGATTTTCCCGTCAATGACGGAGGCGACCCGTTGATTTGCGGTTGGCGTCTCGTCAAGGGACGGTAGAATGGCCCAATTTGCCAGCAATTCGCGCACAACAACCTGACATGCCGCAAAAGAAAACCCCGTACTTCGAGTTACGCAGCGGTGCCATCGATACCCTGCATTTCGTGGTCAAGACGCCGCAACTGGAGACGCTGCGCACCGAACTGTCGCAACGTTTCGAAGCGACCCCGGAGTTTTTTGCCGGCGACACGGTCGCCATCGACGTTCGACGCCTGACCGGCGACGAGCGCGTTGCCGTGCCCGCGTTGGCCGACATGCTGGCCGAATTCCGCATGAAGCCGATCGGGGTGGTCGCCAACGCCGAGCAAGCCGAGTGGGCGGTGGTGGACGGACTGCCACGGCTCGACAGCCACGAGCGGCGCCTGTCGCGTCCGGCCCGGGAGAGCGAGGCGCCAGCCGAGACGGCGGTCGAGCCAGCCCAGGCGGTATCGGAACCGGTGGTGCCTGACGCCGTTGCCGTCCCTTCGACCATCATCGACAAGCCGTTGCGTTCGGGCCAGCAGGTCTACGCGAAGGGCGATCTGATCATCCTCGATTTGGTCAGTTATGGGGCCGAGGTGATCGCGGAAGGTAATATCCACATTTACGCACCGCTGCGGGGGCGGGCGCTGGCAGGCGTGAAGGGCAAGCTCGATGCTCGCATCTTCTGTACCTGCCTCGAGCCCGAGCTGATTTCCATCGCCGGTATCTACCGGACCGGTGAGCATGCACTGCCGCCTGATGTGCAGGGGCGTTCTGTGCAGGTGCGGCTGGTAGACGACAAACTGATTTTCGAGCCCCTCGGGCTCAAATGATTCGTAGCTAAATTCATCCTCAAGTTTGGGAAGGCATCGACAGATGGCAAAAGTGATTGTGGTGACCTCTGGCAAGGGTGGCGTCGGCAAGACGACGACCAGCGCCAGCTTTTCCGCCGGCCTCGCCTTGCAGGGGCACAAGACGGCAGTCATCGATTTCGACGTCGGCCTGCGCAATCTCGACCTCATCATGGGTTGCGAGCGCCGCGTCGTGTACGACCTGATCAATGTGATTCAAGGCGAAGCGAACCTCAATCAGGCGCTCATCAAGGACAAGGCCTGCGAGAACCTGTTCATCCTGCCCGCGTCGCAGACGCGCGACAAGGACGCCCTCACGCAAGCCGGCGTCGAGAAGGTCATCAAGGATCTGGCCGACATGGGATTCGAATACATCGTGTGCGATTCGCCGGCCGGTATCGAATCGGGCGCGCTGCTCGCCATGCATTTCGCCGACGAGGCGCTCGTGGTGACGAACCCCGAAGTGTCGTCGGTGCGCGATTCGGACCGCATTCTGGGCATTCTCTCGTCGAAGACGAAGCGCGCCATCGAAGGCGGCGAGCCGATCAAGGAGCACCTGCTCATCACGCGTTACAACCCGAAGCGGGTCAACGACGGTCAGATGCTGTCGCTCGACGACATTCAGGAAATCCTGCGAATCAAGCTCATCGGCGTGATTCCGGAGTCGGAGTCTGTGCTGCATGCCTCGAACCAGGGCACGCCGGCCATTCATCTCGACGGCACCGACGTGGCTGACGCGTATCGCGACGTGGTGAGCCGTTTCAAGGGCGAAGACAAGCCAATGCGCTTTACCGACTATCAAAAGCCGGGACTGTTGCAGCGTATTTTCGGCTCGAAGTAAGGAGTGCCCATGTCATTCCTGTCTTTCCTCCTGGGGGAGAAGAAAAAGACCGCTTCCGTCGCCAAAGAGCGCCTGCAGATCATTCTGGCGCACGAACGCGCGGGCTCGTCGCCGCCGGCGGACTACCTGCCGGCGTTGCAACGTGAGCTGGTCGCCGTCATCTCCAAGTACGTCAAGATCGCACAAGACGACATCAAGGTCAGCGTTGAGCACCAGGACAACCTGGAAGTGCTCGAAGTGAAGATCGAACTGCCGCAGACCTGATCGGCCCCGGCAGGCCGGCGTTGCTGCGAGCTCGCGACCTCGCGGATGCCGGCATCCGATGTGCGCATGGGCGAAAGCCCGCCACCTCCGTTCAGAGGTGGCGGGCTTTCGTCGTTCATTTGTCGCGCACAGTCACACCGATGCGATCCACCGGTGCCAGTCGTCGCCGACATCAAGTGGGCAATCAGAACTTATAGTCGGGATTTTTCGGATCGAACGTTGCGTCGGTCCACGAGGCCTTGCGCACCTTCTCGAAGCGCATTTCCTCGACCTTCTGTCCCGACGCATTCCACGCTTCGATACCGCGCGGACGACCGGTCGTCAGGTCGAGCAGCACGCGCGACTTGTACGCGTAATGTTGCGGTGGACCGGCGGGGGCGTCCCATTCCAGAGCTAGCACGCGCATGCCGTTCGATTCGGATACCGAAATTCTTGCGGGCGTCGCGGGGAGTCCTTCGGCGTGGAAGCTGCGGCCGTCGTGCGCAATTCGCTCGGCAATGAACGCGAAGCCAAGATCGCGCACGGTATGGTTGGACTGCGAGCGCGCAAGCGGGCCGTCGATACTGCTCCAGATCGATGCGAAGCCGAAAATGCCACCGAGATGGCCGTACATCTCCTTGGGATTCTTCGTCTCGTCATAAATGATTTCCTGACCCGCGTGGGCGCCGCCCGGCAGCCATTTCGCATAGATCTGCAACGGCGTCTCGCGAATCTTCACGAGCATGCGGTCGGGCGTGGTTTGCCACTGGTCATTGATACGTTCATGACGTGTTAGCTCGTACTGGTATTCGGGCAGCGCGGCCGACTCCGTCTTCAGAAACCGCACGAGCGCGTCGGCGTGGATCGCCTGCATGCGAGCGACGATCCGGTCGTCGCTCAGCTTCGCCAACTCGCCGGACTTGATCGTGTGGGACAGCCATTGGGCTTGCGCGGCGACAGGCATGGCGGCCAGCTTGGCGACCTCGGCATCCGCGACAGCGGTGTTTGCCGTCGCGTGGGGCGTGGGCGGTGCCGCACGGGCGGAGGACGTGACGGCCGATAGGCCTGCATCCGACGAGACGTTGCTCTGGGCGAGGGCATTCGACGCACTCAGCGCGCCGGCAACGAGCACCGTGGGTGTCAAGGCGATGGCCAGTGCGACGCGGCCGAGGCGGCCGGCGTGAAACGCGTGGTGCTTGGGCATGTTGTTCGTCTCCCTTACGCGTGACCGAGCGGCGCGCGCAGTTCGCGCCGCAGAATCTTGCCGACGGTCGACTTGGGCAGTTCGCCGTCACGGAATTCGACGATGCGCGGCACCTTGTACGCCGTCAGGTGTTCGCGGCAGTGGGCGAGCAAAATCTCGGTGGTCACCCCGGGGTCTTTTGCGACGACCACGAGCTTCACGCGCTCGCCGGCAACCGGATCGGGCACGCCGACCACCGCGGCTTCCCGAACCCCTGGGTGAAGCATCACGACGTCCTCGATTTCGTTCGGGTAGACGTTGAAACCCGACACGAGAATCATGTCCTTCTTGCGGTCGATGAGCCGTACGTAACCGCGCGCGTCCATCACGCCGACGTCACCTGTCATCAGCCAGCCGTCGGCGTCGAACGTGTTGGCAGTGTCTTCCGGGCGCTGCCAATAGCCGCGCATGACTTGCGGCCCCCGCACGCATAACTCCCCCGGCTCGCCGAGATCGGCCCACGTGCCGTCATCGCGCTTGAAGCGCACGTCGGTCGACGGGGCGGGCAGACCGATGGATCCGGTGAAATCGACCTCGTCCATATGCGAGAGGTCGACCGGGTTCATCGTGACGATGGGCGAGCATTCGGTGAGGCCGTAGCCCTCGATGATCGGCTTGCCGGTGACCTGTTTCCATCGCTCGGCAATGGCACGTTGCGTTGCCATGCCACCGGCAAGCGAGAGCTTCAGCCGGGAGAAGTCGCGCGCACAGAAGTCCTGGTTCTCGAGCAGACCGTTGAACAGAGTGTTCACGCCCGTGACGCCGGTGAATGTCTCGTTGCGGATGATGTAGACGACTTTCTTCACATCGCGCGGATTTGCAATCAGGATGTTGCGCCCCCCCAGGCTCATGAACACCAGGCAGTTCACCGTGAGCGACAGGATGTGATACATGGGCAGCAGCGACAGATTCACCTCGATGTCCCCGTCGAGCTGGCCGGCGGCCCATGCCTCGGTTTGCAACAGGTTGGCCAGCACGTTCCCGTGCGTCAGCATCGCCCCCTTGGCCACGCCGGTCGTGCCCCCCGTGTATTGAAGGAAGGCGAGGTCGTCGCGCGCGAGGGGCACCGGCGCAGGCGTGTGCTTTGCGCCCTCGGCGAGCGCTCGGCGCAGCGGGATCGCCTGCGGAAGATCGTAGGGCGGCACTTGCTTCGCGATTCGCCGCATGAGGAAGTTGACGAGGCGTCCCTTGACGTTCAGGCCGGTGCCGAGCAAGTCGCCGATCTGCGTGACGAGCACGTGGCGCACCTCGGTGCCAGGGATCGCGTCCTGCACGGTTTTCGCGAAGTTCTCAAACGCGACGATCGTACGTGCGCCGCTGTCCTGCAATTGATGTTTGAGTTCGCGAACGGTGTACAGGGGATTGACGTTGACGACCACGGCCCCGGCGATCAGCGTGCCGAACAGGCCGATCGGGTACTGGAAGCAATTGGGCATCATGAGCGCCACGCGCTCTCCCTTCTGCACGCCGTGGGCTTGCAGCCACGCGGCAAAGGCATACGCCTGGCGGGCGACCTCGCCATAGGTGATTTCGCTCCCCAGACTCACGAACGCAATGCGTTCGCGGTACTTGTCGATCCATTCGTCGAACGCCTGCACCAGCGACGTGTAGCGTGTCGTATCGATGTCGGCGGGAACGCCAGGCGGGTAAGCATCTAGCCACACGCGTTCGTGCTGAACAGCTGAGTCCATCGTTGTCTCCCTTGAGGTCTTTTGGCACGGGCACCCGAGATCAGGCGGTGGCTCTGTTGGCGACTCGCCTGCTGCGGCGGGGCCGTGCTTGTGACTGCCCCTGTAACGTCGTCTGCGTTATCGTTCCAGCATGGCGACCACGCCTTGTCCGCCGGCCGCGCAAATCGAGATGAGGCCACGCCCGCCGCCACGCTCGGCGAGCTGTTTGGCGAGGGTGGCAAGCAGGCGTGCACCGGTGGCCGCGAACGGATGCCCGCAGGCAAGCGAACTGCCATTCACGTTCAGCCGCTGCCGCTCGATGGTGCCCAGCGGCGCGGCGAGGCCCAGCCGATCGCGGCAGTATTGCGGGTCTTCCCACGCTTTCAATGTGCAAAGCACCTGCGCCGCGAACGCCTCGTGAATTTCGTAGAAGTCGAAGTCCTGCAGCGTGAGGCCGGCCTGGGCGAGCATGCGTGGCACGGCGTACGCCGGCGCCATGAGCAGTCCTTCGCGCCGGGTTTCATCGGGATGAAAGAAGTCGACGGCCGCGGTTTGCGAGTACGTCAGATAAGCGAGCACGGGAATGTCGTGCGCGTGTGCCCAGTCTTCGCTCGCGAGCAGCACGCACGAGGCGCCGTCCGTCAGCGGGGTCGAGTTGCCCGCCGTGAGCGTGCCCGCGGCACTGCGATCGAACACCGGCTTGAGGGCGTTCAAGGTCTCCAGCGTGACGTCGGGGCGCAGGTTGTTGTCGCGTTGCAGGCCGCGAAACGGCGTCATCAGATCGAGGAAGAACCCGCGTTCATACGCGGCGGTCAGATGTTGATGGCTCGCGAGCGTGAGTTCGTCCTGTGCGGCGCGCTCGATTTGCCAGCGCTTGGCCATCTGCTCGCAATGCTCACCCATCGACAACCCGGTGCGTGGTTCGCCGTTACGAGGTAGCGCCGGCTTGAACAACATGCCGGGACGCGCCTTCGCTAGCGCACCGAGCTTGCCCCCAGCGCTGCGCTGTCGGTTGGCCTCCAGCAGAATCCTGCGCAGTGTCTCGTTCACGGCGATCGGGGCGTCCGAGGCGGTGTCGACCCCGCCGGCGATCGCCACGTCGATCTGGCCGAGCGCAATTTTGTTGCCGGTCAGGATGGCGGCCTCGAGGCCCGTGCCGCACGCTTGCTGAACATCGTAGGCGGGCGTTTGCGGGGCGAGCGTCGTCGACAGGACGGATTCGCGCGTCAGGTTGAAATCGCGCGCGTGTTTGAGCACGGCCCCCGCGGCGACTTCCCCCAGGCGCTGATCATGCAGCGCAAACCGGTCGACGAGTCCCTGAATCGCGGCGGTGAGCATGTCCTGATTTGACGCCGTGGCATATGCCGTGTTGGCGCGCGCAAACGGGATGCGGTTGCCGCCGAGAATGGCAACGCGGCGCAAGGCGGGGGGCGGCGCGGTAGGCGTGAAGGCGCTCATGAAGGGTCCGGGTCGAGGGGGGAAGACGACACGGTCGGCGCGTGTTGCCACCGTCCGCGCAGATGGGGCACCGTGCCTGCCGCGTCGCGCAATTCGAAGGCGCCGCCGCAAGCATCGCGCCAGAGCGTGACATCGCCCGGCAGCGGCAGCGGCCTTTTGAACTCCACGAGCAGATCGAGGCAGGGCGCGTCGGCCGGTAACACGGCCGCTAGGCTTCGGGCGAAGCTCCACATGCCGTGAATGATGGGGTGCGCAAAGCCGAACAGCCGGGCCGTGACCGGCCAGAGATGGATCGGGTTGTAATCGCCGGACACCCGCGCGTACTGGCGGCCAAGGTCGCCCGGCACATGCCATGCGGCGGTCTTCGCGAGCGATGGGTCGGCGCCCAACGCGGCGCGATACGGTGCGCCGAGCGGGTCGGGCACACCGGTGCGCAGGTATCCGCTCTCTCCCGACCACACGACAACCCCATCGCGTCGCGCCGTGGTGAGGACCGTAAAGACCTGTCCCTTGTCATGGGCGAACAGCGGGCCGCACCGGACATCCAGATCGAGCCGCTCTCCCGGCGTGAGCGAAGCGTGCTGACGAATGCGATTATCCAGATGCACCATGCCGAGCATGGCGAACGGAAATGCGCGGTCGGTCATCAGCAACATATGCAGCGGGAAGGCGAGCAGATGCGGCCACGTGGGTGGCACCCCGTGCGCCGCGGTGAAGCCGCACAAGCGCGCGTAACGGGCGATGGCGTCGGCGTCGAGCGTGACATTGCGTCGCGCGAATGCCAAGGGTGGGAGCCGTTGCGCGTTCGCTGGCTTGCGGGACGAGAGCAGTGCCCGCAGAAACAGCGTGTGCGGGGAGGGCAGGCGTGTGACGTCGATCGGGGCGAGCCCGGCGTCCGACGGCAACGCCTTGCCAAGCGGATCGCGAGGGCGGTCGTTGGGCATGGTCATGCACCTAGCAGGCTCTGGCCGCACACGCGCACCACCTGTCCGGTCAATGCGCCCGATGCGGGGTGCGCCAGCCAGGCAATGGCCTGCGCCACGTCGACCGGCTGGCCGCCCTGGCCGAGGGAGTTCATCCGGCGCCCGGCTTCGCGAATGGCGAACGGCACAGCGGCAGTCATCTGCGTCTCAATGAAGCCGGGAGCGACGGCATTGATGCTGATGTGGCGCTCGGCGAGCACCGGCGACCAGGCTTCGATCATGCCAATCACCGCCGCCTTCGACGCCGCGTAGTTGGTCTGCCCCCGATTTCCCGCAATGCCACTGATCGACGCCACACCGACGATCCGGCTGTTGGCGCGCAGCACCCCAGCATCGAGCAGCGCCTGATTGATGCGTTGCGGCGCACCGACATTGATGTCGAGCACGCTCTGCCATTGCGCTTCGCTCATGCGCACGAGCGTCTTGTCGCGCGTGATGCCGGCGTTGTGCACGAGGATGTCAAGGCCGCGTGGCGCATGCGTGGCCAGATGCGCGAGCAATGTCGCCCCCGCTTCGGGCGCGGCAATGTCGCACGTGAGCGCGCTGCCGTCGAGACGCATCGCCACAGCCTCGAGCGCGCTCTGTGCTTGCGCGATGTCGACGCACACGACATGCGCGCCGTCGTGTGCCAGCACGGTGGCGATCGCTTCGCCGATGCCGCGCGCCGCGCCTGTCACAACGGCGACCTGTCCGGCGAGTGGACGATCGTCGTGAGTCGGCGGCGTTGTGAATACCGGCGCTTGCAGGGTGATGGCCTGACCGCTTACGTAGGCGGCGCGCGGCGAGAGAAAGAAGCGCAGCGTGGAGTGCAGGGCGTCCCGAGCGTGCGGCGCGACGTAGAGCAACTGCGCCGTGGCCCCGCGCTTGAGTTCCTTGGCGAGCGATCGCACGAAGCCTTCGAGCGCGCGCTGCGCCACGCTGGCCTGGGGTGTCGGTGCCAGCGCGGGCGGCACGCCCAGCACGAGCACGCGGGCGCATCGGTCGAGGCAGGCGAGGGTGTCATGGAAGAACGTATAGAGCGCGCTGAGCCCGTCGGTGCTGGCGATGGCGCTCGCATCGAACAGCAACGCCTTGGCACGTACGCCTTCGCTGGGATTGAAGCGTCCGCTCATCGTACCCGCCTGGTTGGCGTGCGAGATCCAGTCGAGTCGCTCGGCGTGCGCAAGGCTAGACATGCCGAGCCGATGCAGCTCTCGTGCGAGGTCCGGCAACAGCGGGGCGTCGCCCGCGCCGCCCACGACCGCGGGCGGTGTGGGCATGGCGCGTGGCGACGCATCGGTGTCTGCCTCGGTGCGGCTGTCGTCGCGCGACGGCATCCGCTCGAGCGGCATGGGGCGCGGTAGCCCCAGCGCATTGGCCAGGCGGCTGCCCACGGCGGAGTTGGCGAAAGCCAGATATCGGTCGGACGTCGTCACGGCGCGGAAATCCTCAGAGTGATAGGCAGCGGCAGGCGGGCGAGCTCACGGCGTGAGCGCTTCGTCGGCCGCTTCCTGTTGCTGGGCGTGCTGCATGTCGGCAAGGCGACCGAAGTCGGGCGGGAAATCGTCGACGGCCACGGCCCGCGCCGCAAAGTCGGCGTACTGCGCCAGCACCTGGCGCTCGCCGTCGCTCACGAGATGCAGATGCGCGGCCTGCTCCACCCACTCGGAGAATTCGGGCAGGCTTTGGGGCATCGTCGGCAGGCGGCCCTCCTTGACTGCCGTGCGCAATCGCTGCTCGATGGCGGTGACCTGCGGCGTCATCTGGAAAACGATCTCCCCGTAAGCCAGACCGTCGATTTCGGGGCGCGGCGAATAGCTGCCGGTGATGAGGCGCTCGCGCGCGTCGCCCGGCGTTTGCATCAACTCGGCGACCTGAGTGGCCAGCGCATCGGACGGTTTGGCATAGGGCAGGCCGAGCGGCATGAGTTTCCAGCGCATCCACCAGGCGACGGCGCGCGACGGATAGTTCGCAAGCACGCCTTCGAACGCCTCGCGTGCCTGCCAGAGCGCGTCCTGCGCGGCCCAGTGCACCAGTGGCAGATCGGCGGTGGGGCGGCCTTCGTCTTCGTAACGCTTGAGCGTCGCCGTCAACAGGAACAATTGAGAGAGGATGTCGCCGAGCCGGCCCGTGAGGCGCTCGCGCCGCTTGAGCGAGCCGCCGAGCACCGCCATCGAGACGTCGGATGCAATGGCGAGCAGCGTCGATAGACGATTCGCGGCGCGGTAGTACCCATGCAACTCCGGCGCGGCGTTCGACGGCACGGTGGAGAAGCGCGCATGCGTGATGCCGTGCAGGGCACCGCGCACGATGTTGCTCGTGACGAAGCTCAGATGGCCGAAGAGGGCGTCGTCGAAGGCGTGCATGGCCGCCGCTCGATCCGCCATTTGCGCGGCGCTCAGCTCCTTGAGCACATACGGATGGCAGCGGATCGCGCCCTGACCGAAGATCATCAGGCAGCGCGTCATGATGTTGGCGCCCTCCACTGTGATCGATACCGGGATCTGCTGGTAGGCGCGGGCAAGGAAGTTGTTCGGGCCCATGCAGATGCCTTTGCCCGCGACGACATCCATGCCGTCGTTGACCACTTTGCGGGCGCGTTCGGTCACGTGGTATTTCGCAATGGCGGAGATCACCGAGGGCTTCTCGCCAAGATCGACGGCGAGCGCTGCCATGCGGCGTGCGGCGTCCATCGCGTAAAGGTTGCCGGCCATGCGCGCAAGCGCCTCCTGCACCCCTTCGAACTTCCCGATCGGCGTGCGGAACTGACGCCGTACCGCCGCATAAGCCCCCGTGGCACGCACGGCAAGCTTCGAGTAGCCGACGTTCGAGGAGGGCAACGAAATTGCACGGCCCGCCGCGAGACATTCCATCAGCATGCGCCAGCCTTTGCCGACCTGTGCCTGCCCGCCGATCACCCAGTCGAGCGGAATGAAGACGTCCTTGCCGGCATTCGGGCCGTTCTGGAAGACGGCGTTCAGCGGCCAGTGGCGACGCCCGATCACCACGCCCGGATGGTGCGTGGGAATCAGTGCGCAGGTGATGCCTGGGGCGTCGTCGTCACCGAGCAGATGGTCGGGATCGAGGGCTCGGAAGGCGAGGCCGAGCACCGTCGCGATCGGCCCCAGGGTGATGTAGCGCTTGCTCCACGTGACACGGAACCCAAGCGTTTCGCGGCCCTCGTGAACGCCTCGGCAGACAATGCCGACGTCGGGGATGGCGGCGGCGTCCGAACCCGCGTATGGGCTCGTGAGTGCGAAACAAGGGACTTCGTCCCCCTTCGCCAGGCGCGGCAGATAGTAGTTCTTCTGGGCTTCGGTGCCATAGTGAAGCAGCAGTTCGGCGGGGCCGAGCGAGTTCGGCACCATGACCGAAACGGCGGCCGCCGAGCAACGCGAAGCGAGCTTCATCACCACTTGAGAGTGCGCGTACGCGGAGAATTCGAGGCCACCGTAGCGCTTGGGGATAATCATTCCCAGAAAGCCGGCATCCTTCGCGTATTGCCATGCGTTTGGCGGCAGGTCCTGCCAGACCTGGGTGCTTTCCCAGTCGTTGGACAGGTCGCACAGGTGTTCGACCTCGGTGTCCAGGAAGGCCTGCTCTTCGGCGGACAAGGTGGGCGCGGGCAGCGCCATGAATTTTTTCCAGTCGGGACGGCCGGAGAACAAATCCGCATCCCACCAGACGGTGCCGGCTTCAATGGCGTCTTTCTCCGTCTCGGACATCTCCGGCATGATCGTGCGGAATTTGGCGAGCAGCGGTGCGGTGATCCAAGCGCGCCGCAGCGGGCCAATGCTGAGGACCAGTGCCGGCAAGACGAAGATGACGGCGAGTAAGACGGTCGCCACCGTCCCCGTCAGCCCGCTCACCGCGCCTGCGCCCGCCCACACCACAGTCGCCAACAACCACTGCCAGGCGTGCGCACGATAAAAGAGCAGGGCGCTTACGCCCGCGACCCACGCAAGAATCCATAGAGCCATCATGCTGTCCTCCCTCTCGGTTCATCCTCCCGGCCGGGGGTGCCGTAGCACCGGTCGGGGACGCCTCAGCGTCGATTGGGCCTCGCCTCCCGATTGGCGTTCGGGCGTCTGTTCAGGTTTGGCCTTCGTGTTCGATCGTCGTCGACTGGCTCGGACCTTCTCCGGCTGTCGGTGATCGGTATTCAGGCATTGGCGAGCGAGCGGTCGTCGGCGCCGGGGATCCGAGGCGCGGCATTCGCTTCTGCGGTTGTCGTGGGCGGGGCGGCGACGTATCCGGCGTCGCGTGGCGGCGTAATGTCCGCGGCCTTCGCCAGCGCGAAGACGTCGGCGAAGCTCGCCAGTTGCTCCTCGCCCGGCATCGGCGCCCTGAGCGCCGCGACCATGAGGGCCGTGAGCCGTGCCACGACCTGCAGGTCGCCCATCGCCTGGCCTTGGGCGAACGTGTCGATCAGTCGAGCGGTGTCGCTGCTCGCGAGCACGCCGGACAGGGCCTGAAGCGCGAAGTGCAGACGCCAGCCCAGTTCCTGGCGCGGCAGCTCAGGTAACGCGCGGGCGAAGGCGTCGAAGAAGCGCTCGAAGACGGGGGCGTAATGCTGCTGCAAATAGTCCCGGATGAACGGCGACGGATCGGCGTACACCCGCCCGAGCAGGCGCAGGAACGCCGGGCCGCCGATATCGCGATGATGCGAGATGGCAAGGGCGGGGATGAACATTGCCCCCAGCACGTGTTCGCACGTGAGCTGCGGTGCCGGCCACTCGGCTTCGGCGCGCGTCAGCAGCGCGAGCCGCTCGTCGTTGAGCCGGTCGAGCCGACGCGCCAACATGGCCTGGAGCAAGGTCTCCTTGCTGCCGAAGTGATAGTTGACGGCGGCCAGGTTGACGTCGGCTCGCGACGTGATCTGACGCAAGGACATCGCTTCGTAGCCGTATTCGATGAAAAGGTCTTCTGCGGCATCGAGGATGCGTAGCTTGGTGTCGCCGACGTGCCGGCCGGCGGAAAGGCGTGGGCTCACGAAGCACCTCCAGTGTGATGCGGCGCGAGGCCGCGCCATCGGATGGAACCGATGTTTCATTCAAACGTACGAATGAATCCTAAGCCGTAAGTGGGCTTCCCCCAAGATCTTTTTCTGGACGCGATCCTCTAAAGCGTAATGCCGGCCTGTACCGACCTGTTGCGACATGCCCGGCAGGGCGGGCGGCGTCGGGAAGGCACGTGAAGGCAAAATGGTCCGATTTCCCTGATATCGGGGCGGAAAGTCTGGAGGCGGGGCAATAGTTTGCTAAAATGTTCCGCTTTGTGTTCAAAACCGTTTTGGCGCTACCCCGCATGTCGGGGGCGGAGGGAAGCCGGCGTCGCAACGTCGGTTCCGGCCCAAGGTTGATTAACTGACAGGGTCCGCTTGTGGCATTCCCTCGCCGCAACACAGAACGACCCTCTGGAAGGACGAATATCCTCATGACTATCGCTGTTGAAAACCTCGGCAAGCTCGAGCGTCGCTTTACCATCGCCCTGCCCAAGCAGGAAGTCGAAAAAGAAGTTGCGGCACGCATTCAGAAGCTGTCGAAGACGGTGCGTATGCCGGGCTTCCGCCCGGGCAAGGTGCCCCTGAAGATGGTCACCCAGCAGTACGGTGGTCAGGTCGAAGCCGAAGTCGTGAGCGACAAGGTCGGCCAGCAATTCTTCGACATCAGCAAGGAACAGGATCTGCGCGTCGCGGGTCAGCCGCGCTTCGCGCCGAAGGTCGACGCGGGCGAGGCCGAGTACGCATTCGATGCCACGTTCGAGATCTACCCGGAAGTCAAGATCGGTGACCTGGCCACGGCCGAGGTGAGCCGTACCACGACGGACGTCTCGGAAGCCGAGATCGACCGCACCATCGACATCCTGCGCAAGCAGCGCGTGCACTACCACGTGCGCGGCGAAGTCGGCGCCCACGGCGACGGCGGCTCGGTCGAAGCCAAGGACGGCGACCGCGTGACGGTCGACTTCGTTGGCAAGATCGACGGGGAAGCGTTCGCCGGCGGCAGCGCCGAAGACTTTGTGTTCGTGCTGGGCGAAGGCCGCATGCTGCCTGAGTTCGAGACGGCCACGCTGGGCCTGAAGGTGGGCGATTCGAAGGATTTCGAACTCAAGTTCCCCGACGAGTACCACGGCAAGGAAGTGGCCGGCAAGACCGCTACGTTCACCGTGACGCTGAAGAAGGTCGAGTGGGCGCACCTGCCTGAAGTCGACGGCGAGTTCGCCAAGTCGCTCGGCATCGCTGACGGCAGCATGGAAAAGATGCGCGCCGATATCAAGGAAAACCTGTCGCGCGAAGTGAAGCGTCGTACGCAGGCCTTGCTCAAGGATCAGGTGATGAACGCGCTGATCTCGGTGTCGGAGCTCGACGTGCCGAACGCATTGGTCGCACAGGACCAGGAGCGCCTGGTGGCAATGGCCCGTCAGGATTTGACGCAACGCGGCGTGCCGAACGCCGGCAACGTGCCGATTCCGGCGGAAATGTTCAAGGAGCAAGCCGAGCGTCGCGTGAAGCTGGGTCTGATTCTGGCCGAGCTGGTCAAGCAGAATGACCTGCAAGCCAAGCCGGAGCAAATCAAGGCCGAAGTCGAAGAGTTCGCGAAGAGCTACGAAGACCCGCAAGAAGTCGTCCGCTGGTACTATGGCGATCAGCAGCGCATGGCGGAAATGGAAGGTTTCGTCGTCGAGAACAACGTGGTCGAATTCGTCCTGGGTAAGGCCAAGGTGACCGACAAGCAGGTCAGTTTCGAAGAGCTGGCCGGCAACTCGCAAGCCTGATCGAACGCGACACGACCGATTGAACCGCCGCGGCCGCAATGCCGTGGCGGTTCTTTTCCAAATGGCCTCCGGGCCTCCTCCCTGCGGCGCGCAAAACCATCTCGATAGAAGGGTCGAACCGATATGATTACCCGTTCCGAATTGCTCGCCCAACTCGCCTCCCCGACGTACAACTCCGCACTCGAGACGCAAGGCCTTGGCCTCGTGCCGATGGTCGTCGAGCAAAGTGGTCGTGGCGAGCGCGCTTACGATATTTACTCGCGACTCCTCAAGGAGCGCATCATTTTCCTGGTGGGCGAGGTCAACGACCAGAGCGCCAACCTCGTCGTCGCACAGTTGCTGTTCCTCGAGAGCGAAAATCCGGACAAGGAAATCTCGATGTACATCAATTCGCCGGGCGGTTCCGTCTCGGCGGGCCTGGCGATTTACGACACGATGAAGTTCGTCAAGCCGGCGGTCTCGACGCTGTGCCTGGGCATGGCGGCGAGCATGGGCGCATTTCTGCTGGCGGCCGGTGAGAAGGGCAAGCGCTTCGCGCTGCCGAACGCGCGCATCATGATTCACCAACCGCTGGGCGGCGCTCGCGGTCAGGCGTCGGACATCGAGATCCACGCCAGGGAAATCCTGCTGCTCAAGGATCGGTTGAATCGACTGTTGGCCGACAACACCGGCCAGTCGCTCGAGGTCATCGCGCGCGACACCGATCGCGACAACTTCAAGTCGGCGGCCGATGCCGTCGAGTATGGGTTGATCGACCGCGTGCTCGAAAAGCGTCCCTGATTCGGTTTCGAGTTCGAGAGCGCGCAACGACAAAAGGTTGGCGCGACACCGGGCGGCGTCGTTTTTGAAAGCCAGGTGTTCGTGCCAAGTCTTTGTCGTAAAAGGGAAATTATTGCCGATGCGGCTGGGTCACACGCTCGCACGGCATGGCGTTACAATGGGATTCACGTATGCCGCGTTTGCCGCCCCCGGCGGGGGACGACCGGGGCGCAAATTGCTAGCAGGCTGACACAGATATGGTGGATAAAAAAAGCACTTCCAACGGCGAAAAGCTGCTCTACTGCTCGTTCTGCGGAAAGAGTCAGCACGAGGTCAAGAAGCTCATCGCGGGGCCGTCGGTCTTCATTTGCGACGAGTGCATCGATCTGTGCAATGAGATTATCCGCGACGAGGCCGCTGCGGCCGAAGACGAGAGCGGCAGCGGCGGCAAGTCCGATCTGCCGTCGCCGCTGGAAATTCGCGAGAGTCTCGATCAGTATGTGATCGGTCAGGACCGTGCCAAGAAGATTCTGGCCGTGGCGGTCTACAACCATTACAAGCGACTGAAGCACCTCGGCGACAAGCGCGACGAAGTCGAACTCGCCAAGAGCAACATCCTGCTCATCGGGCCGACCGGCTCGGGCAAGACATTGCTCGCGCAAACGCTCGCCCGCCTGCTCAACGTGCCCTTCGTGATTGCCGACGCCACCACGCTGACCGAAGCCGGTTACGTGGGGGAAGACGTCGAAAACATCATCCAGAAGCTGCTGCAGAACTGCAATTACGAGATCGAGCAGGCGCAGAAGGGCATCGTCTATATTGATGAAATCGACAAGATCAGCCGCAAGTCGGACAATCCGTCGATTACGCGCGACGTGTCGGGCGAGGGCGTGCAGCAGGCGCTGCTCAAGCTGGTCGAAGGCACGATGGCGTCGGTGCCGCCGCAAGGCGGTCGCAAGCACCCGAACCAGGATTTCATCCAGGTCGACACGACGAACATCCTGTTCATCTGCGGCGGAGCGTTCGATGGTCTCGAGAAGATCATCATGAACCGTACCGAGAAGACAGGCATCGGATTCGGTGCAACGGTCAAGACCGGTGAAGAGCGCGACGCCAGCGAGTTGCTGCGTGACGTCGAGCCGGAAGATCTGATCAAGTTTGGCCTGATTCCGGAGCTGATCGGTCGTCTGCCGGTGGTTGCCACGCTGGGCAAGCTTGACGAGGACGCGCTGGTGACGATCCTCGTCGAGCCCAAGAACGCGCTGGTCAAGCAATATCAGCGCTTGTTCCTGATGGAAGGCGTGGAACTGGAGATTCGGCCGGCCGCGATGCACGCGGTGGCGCGCAAGGCCATCAAGCGCAAGACGGGCGCGCGCGGCTTGCGCTCGATCATCGAGCAGGCCTTGCTCGAAGTGATGTACGAGCTCCCGTCGCTAAAGGGCGTCACCAAGGTGATCCTCGACGAAAACGCGATCAGCGGCGACGGGAAACCGCTTTTGATTTACCAGGAGTCGCCCAAGGTTGCCGGCTCCAATTGAACGGTCAACTCAGCGCTACCCGAAGCCGTTCATGGAAACATGGACGGCTTTTTTTCCTTCATACTAGTGCCGCGGGCAATGAAACCCCGAGCGGTGCAACTTACCGGCGAAAGGGCTGTTCCACTCCCCCTTGTAATTCCCGTCGGCGGCCTCAATTAGCTGGAACACAACGGTATCGTTAAATATGGGGAACGAGATGTCAGGCACCCAAATCCTCCCGCCCGAAGCGATTCAACTGCCCCTGTTGCCTTTGCGCGACGTGGTCGTGTTTCCGCACATGGTGATTCCCCTTTTCGTGGGGCGTCCAAAATCGATTAAAGCGCTTGAAACCGCCATGGAAGGCGGCAAGCACATCATGCTCGTCGCCCAGAAGGCGGCGGCCAAGGATGAGCCCACGTCGAAGGATCTCTACGAGATCGGCTGCGTGGCGAACATTCTGCAAATGCTCAAATTGCCCGATGGCACCGTCAAGGTGCTCGTCGAAGGGATTCAGCGCGCCCGCACCCTGAGTGTGGACGAAGAGGAAACCCAGTTCACGTCGGAAGTGATGCCGCTCGAACCGGACGACGGCAACTCGCCGGAATCCGAGGCGCTGCGCCGCGCGATCGTGGCCCAGTTCGATCAGTATGTGAAGCTCAACAAGAAGATTCCGCCGGAGATCCTGACGTCGCTCTCGGGTATCGACGAGGCGGGTCGTCTGGCGGACACGATCGCCGCCCACCTGCCGCTCAAGCTGGAGCAGAAACAGAACATCCTGGAAATGTTCCCGGTCATCGAGCGTCTCGAGCACCTGCTCGCGCAGCTCGAGAGCGAGATCGACATTCTTCAGGTGGAAAAGCGTATCCGTGGCCGCGTGAAGCGCCAGATGGAGAAGAGCCAGCGCGAGTACTACCTGAACGAACAGGTCAAGGCGATCCGGAAGGAGTTGGGCGAGGGTGAAGAAGGCGCGGATCTCGAAGAGCTCGAGAAGCGGATCAAGGCCGCGCATCTGCCCAAGGAAGCCAAGAAGAAGGCTGACGCCGAACTCAAGAAGCTCAAGCTGATGTCGCCGATGTCGGCCGAGGCGACCGTCGTGCGTAACTATATCGACACGCTGGTCGGTCTGCCGTGGCGCAAGAAGAGCAAGGTCAACAACGACCTGTCGAACGCCGAGAAGGTGCTCGACGAGGATCACTTCGGCCTGGAGAAGGTCAAGGAACGCATCCTTGAGTATCTTGCCGTGCAACAGCGCGTCGAGAAGGTCAAGGCACCGATCCTGTGCCTGGTGGGGCCCCCCGGTGTGGGCAAGACCTCGCTCGGTCAGTCGATCGCGCGTGCGACGAACCGCAAGTTCGTGCGCATGGCGTTGGGCGGCGTGCGTGACGAGGCCGAGATTCGCGGTCACCGTCGTACGTATATCGGGTCGATGCCGGGCAAAATCCTGCAGAGTCTGTCGAAGGTGGCCGTACGCAATCCGCTGTTCCTGCTCGACGAAGTGGACAAGATGGGCATGGATTTTCGCGGGGATCCGAGTTCGGCGCTGCTCGAAGTGCTCGACCCCGAGCAGAACCACACGTTCTCGGACCATTACGTCGAAGTCGACTTCGATCTGTCGGACGTGATGTTCGTGGCCACGTCGAACTCGCTGAACATTCCGGCGCCGCTGCTCGACCGTATGGAAGTGATTCGCCTGTCGGGCTACACGGAAGACGAGAAGGTCAACATTGCCCAGCGTTATCTGCTGCCCAAGCAGAAGAAGAACAACGGGCTGAAGGAAGGCGAGATCGATCTGGCCGAAGCGGCGATTCGCGACATCATCCGCTACTACACGCGCGAAGCGGGTGTGCGTTCGCTCGAGCGTGAGATCTCGAAGATCTGCCGTAAGGTCGTGAAGATGCTGTTGCTCAAGAAGGTTGACGGTACGTCGATCAAGGTCGATGCGGGCAATCTCGACAACTTCCTGGGCGTGCGCAAGTTTGACTTCGGTCTGGCCATGAAGGAAAACCAGATCGGTCAGGTCACGGGTCTGGCGTGGACGGAAGTGGGCGGCGATCTGCTGACCATCGAAGCCGCGTTGATGCCGGGCAAGGGCAACATCATTCGGACGGGTTCGCTCGGCGACGTGATGAAGGAGTCGGTCGAGGCCGCGCGCTCTGTCGTGCGTTCGCGTGCGCGCCGCCTCGGGGTGACGGATGAGCAGTTCGAGAAGAAGGACATCCACATCCACGTGCCGGAAGGGGCGACGCCTAAGGATGGTCCGTCTGCCGGTATCGCCATGACGACGGCGCTGGTCTCGGTGCTCACCGGTATTCCGGTGCGTGCGAATGTGGCGATGACCGGTGAGATCACGCTGCGCGGTGAAGTGTTGCCGATCGGCGGTCTCAAGGAGAAGTTGCTGGCGGCTCACCGTGGTGGCATCAAGCTCGTGTTGATTCCGGAGGAGAACGTGAAGGATCTCGCAGAGATTCCGGATACGGTCAAGAACGCGCTGGAGATCGTGCCGGTGCGCTGGATCGACAAGGTGCTTGAGCTGGCGTTGGAGCATGCACCGACGCCGCTGCCCGAGGAAGAGGCGAAGGCCGCGCCTGTCACGCCGAATGCGGATGCCAGCGGCAAGCAGGAAGTCATCAAGCACTGACGATAATTTTTCGTGTAGTGGGCAACGGGCGGATTGGCCGCCGATCGCTACGCGGGAAGTGCGTAAATTGCCCGGGGGTTTCCCCGGGCTTTTTTTTGTTCAGACGATGCGCTCGAAAATGACACCGGGGAAGCGCAGATTCAGGAGTGCTTCCTAAGCCGCCCAAAGGGCGCAAAACGGCTTGACATCAGGGTTTCCGGCTTGTCTAATGGCAAAGCCGACGGACCTAGCAGATCAAAGTCAAGGCGCGCAAAGAGCGCCTCCGCGGCTCAATCGCCTACTATCCTTGCAAGGGGGTTACAGTGAACAAGACGGAACTGATCGATCATATCGCGGGTGAAGCAGACATCTCGAAAGCGGCTGCCGGTCGGGCACTTGAAGCATTGGTGGGTGCGGTAAAAAAATCGCTTAAGAAGGGAGACAGCGTGACGTTGGTCGGCTTCGGCACCTTCCTCGTGGCCAAGCGTGCGGCGCGTACCGGACGCAATCCGCGCACGGGGGCCGCGATCAAGATCAAGGCAGCGAAGGTTCCGAAATTTCGCCCTGGCAAAGTATTGAAAGATACGTTAAACTAATCAGCTTCCCTGTTTCGGCGGGGAGTTGCAGCAAGAACAACACTTGAATCGGGAACGGGTGCTTAGCTCAGTTGGTAGAGCGGCGCCCTTACAAGGCGTAGGTCGGGGGTTCGAGCCCCTCAGCACCCACCAGTTCCAGATCTTGGGGAGCGGTAGTTCAGTTGGTTAGAATACCGGCCTGTCACGCCGGGGGTCGCGGGTTCGAGCCCCGTCCGCTCCGCCAAATTGTGAAAAGGCGAACTTCGGTTCGCCTTTTTTGCCATATGGCGTCTTAAGACGCATCCAGACGACTATTCCGATTTCGTATGTTCGACTTCATCCGCCGTCATCAACGATTGGTTCTCATCTTCCTGACGGTGTTGATCGTGCCGTCGTTCGTGGTGTTTGGCGTACATGGCTGGCAGGAATACGCCGCAGACGCCAGCACCATCGCCAAGGTCGGCGATCAAACCGTGACACGTCAGGAATACGACAGTGTGCTTCGCGCGCAGACCGAGCGCATGCAACAGATGTTTGGCGGCGCTGTCGATCCCAACCAGATCAACACCCCCGAAATGCGCGCCGCGGTGCTGGATAACCTGATCCAGCAGAAGCTGCTCACGCAGGAAACGCTCAAGAAGAATCTCTCGGTGCCCGATGCCCAGGTGCGTGAGGCGCTGCTCGCCATTCCGGCGATTGCGCAGTTGCGCCGCCCGGATGGTTCCATCGATGAAGCGAAGTACGCGCAATTGCTTTCTGCGCAAAACCTCACGCCGCAGCGCCTTGAAGCGCAAATTCGCTTCGAGCTGGCGTCGAACCAATTGCCGTCGAGCGTGCAGGCGAGCGCCATGCTGCCGAAGACGGTGCTCGAACGCTTCGCGCAACTGCGTGCTCAACAGCGTGACGTCTCGGTGCTGACCTTCCCGGTCACGGACTACGCCGGCAAGATCGTACCGACGCAGCCGCAGATTCAGGCGTATTACGATGCGCACAAGGCCGCCTTCCAGACGCCCGAATCGGCTGAGATCCAGTATGTCGTGCTCGACCCGAAGGCCATGCCGGCTTCGGCACAGACGCCCGCGAGCGATGACGTGCTGCGCAAGATGTACCAGGACAACCTGAAGCAATACACCACGCCGGAGCAGCGCCGCGCATCGCACATCCTGATCGCGTCGCCCGCCGACGCATCGCCGGCCGATCACGCCAAGGCGAAGGCGAAGGCCGACGCGCTGCTCGCCGAGATCAAGAAGCATCCGGATGATTTTGCCAAGCTGGCCAGCGCCGATTCGGAAGACCCGGGCTCGAAGGCCAACGGCGGCGATCTGGGCTTCTTCGCACGCGACGCAATGGTCAAGCCGTTTGCCGATGCCACGTTCGCGCTCAAGCACGAGGGTGACGTGAGCGATGTCGTGAAGAGCGATTTCGGTTATCACATCATCAAGCTGACCGGCATCAAGCCCGAGCAGACCAAGTCGTTCGATGAAGTGAAGGCGCAGCTTGCCGATCAGTATCGACAGCAGGAGTCGGCGAAGGCCTATGCGAAGTTGGCCGACCAGTTCACCAACGCCGTGTACGAACAACCCGACAGCGTGCAGCCGGCGGCCGACAAGCTCAACCTGAAGGTGCAGACGGCCACGGTCACGCGGACGCCGGATCCGTCGCAGGCGAAACTCCCGATCGGCAATGAGAAGTTACTCAAGGCCGTGTTTGGCGACGAAGCGCTCAAGAACAAGCGCAACACCGAGGCGGTGGATGTGGGTCAGGGCGTACTGGTGTCGGCGCACGTGGTGACTTATCACCCGGCCGCCACGCCGCCGCTCGCGCAGATCGAGGCGCAAGTCAAAGAGAAGGTCGTGGCCGATCTGGCCGAGCAGGCAGCGACGACGGCCGGCCAGGCCAAGCTCGAAGCGCTCAAGAAGGGGGGCGACGCCGCATTCGGCGCTGCGCAAACCGTATCGCGAGACAACCCTGGCAAGCTGCCGGCGACGGCCCTGGGGGCAATCTTCAGTGCCGATACGACCCGGTTGCCGGCGTATGTCGGTGTCGCGTTGGGCGAAGGTCAGGGCTACGCCGTGTATCGCATCGGCAAGGTCACGCAGCCGGCCGAGCAGGACGCGCAGCATCTTGCCGCCGAGGCGCAGCAACTCAACCAACTGGCGGCGCAGGCCGAATGGAACGCCTGGCTGGGCGACCTGCGTGCGCGCTCGAAGGTGAAGATCGTGAACGATGTCACCAAGTCGGGGGCCTGAATGGGCGGCCGGCACCATCGCTGAATGAAACGAGAAACGCGGCCAACCGGCCGCGTTTTTTATGTGCCGGACGTCTTCGGCGTTCGTGGTTGCGCGGGGCGCGAGGGCGCCTTGCCGGCGGGCTTGAGAAGTGGTTTGACCGTCGGCCAGACATTCTGCAGGATTTGCGGGTGCGCCTTGGCCAGAGGGTGAATCTGATCCTGCTGGAACCAGTCGGGGTGTTCAATGACACCCGCCAACAGGAACGGCACGTAGCCCGTTTTTTCCTGCTTGGCCACCAGCGAAAACATCGTGAAGAACTGCTCGCTGTAGTCGAGCCCGTAGTTAGGCGGAATGCGCATGCCGACGACGATCACACGGCTGCCTGCCTTGCGTGCCGCGCCGATCATCTCGCGCAGATTGCTGCGTGTGAGGTCGAGTGAAATGCCGCGCAGCGCGTCGTTGCCGCCGAGTTCCAGGATCGTGATGGCGGGATGATAGCGTTCGAGCAGCGGCGCGAGGCGCGCGCGTCCGCCGCTCGTCGTGTCGCCGCTGATGCTCGCGTTCACGACGTTATAATCAAACCCGCTTCGCGTGATCGTCTGCTGCATCAGATTGACCCAGCCGGTGCCGCGCGCGATGCCATATTCCGCCGAAAGGCTGTCGCCGACGACCAAAATCGTTGGCGTCCCCGAACTTGCCGCGTGCGCCGCGGTCCCTGACAGCATGCACCCGCCTACGAGGGCGGAGGCGGCCATTTTCAAGAACTCTCTTCTAACCATGTCGTTTTCCGAAAACGTGATTGAGGTGCGGGGGCTGGGCAAACGGTTGCGCGACGCGACCGGCGAGCTGGTCATTCTGCAGGATATCGATGTCAGTGTCGCCAAAGGTCAAAGCGTGGCCATCGTCGGCGCGTCGGGGTCCGGCAAGTCTACGTTGCTAGGCCTGATGGCGGGGCTCGACACGGCAAGCGACGGCAGTATCACGCTGCTGGGCAAGTCGCTCGGCGATCTCGACGAAGAGGGCCGGGCCGCGTTGCGACGCGGTGCCGTCGGTTTCGTCTTTCAATCGTTTCAACTGATGCCGCACCTCACCGCGCTCGAGAACGTGATGCTGCCGCTCGAGTTGCTGGGTGAGACACGCGACGTGCGCGATCGTGCCATCAAGTTGCTTGATCAAGTGGGGCTGGGCTCGCGTCTGGCGCATTATCCGAAGCAGCTCTCTGGACCGGCCAGAGTTTCATAGACACTCACGAGCCGTTTGGCGCGTAGCGCCGTTCAAACTCAATCGGTGAAAGATCGCCGGCGGAGCCATGCCGACGAACCGAGTTATAAAACATTTCGATGTAAT